>Ga0308171_1000014_pt1 | contig 753462 bp, 657 predicted proteins | sample PhyGR1_FD_202135 | JGI IMG/M metagenome (GOLD analysis project Ga0308171, IMG submission 202135) | Phyllosphere microbial communities from UC Gill Tract Community Farm, Albany, California, United States - DLSLSG.R1 | ecosystem: Host-associated > Plants > Phyllosphere > Unclassified | place... | reverse complement strand
CCGAACAGGACAGTGAAACGACTTCGCGCCGATGATAGTGCGGATTCCCGTGTGAAAGTAGGTCATCGTCAGGCTTTTATACTGATCAACCCCTCTGCTCTTACCGAGTTGAGGGGTTTTTCTTTTGCGCAGCCAATACTGACCCCTCGAGCTGACTATCTTTTGCGATTGCGCGCAGCGCCGGCAAGCACCCCTGGCGCACGGCTGAATGCCGGTGTTTGGCACAATAGCGGTTTGTGTTTTCAAGGACTGCCATGACCGAGCAAAGCTGTCTGCGCCAGGCGCAGCGCCGCCGTCTGCTGCATTTATTGGCGCTGCTGGGCGGCGCCGGCGCGGTGTCTCCGGCTTTGGCGCTCTCGCTGGCCGATCTGAGCAATACCGATGCCAGCCAGGGCATCAAGGCCGCATTGACCCAGGGCGCGCAGGTGGCAGTGTCCCAGCTGGGCCAAAGCGGGGGCTTTTTCAACAACCCCCAGCTGCGCATTCCGCTGCCGGGCTATATGGGTGAGGCGGCCAAGATGATGCGCCGCTTTGGCCAGGGCCGCTATGTGGATGAGGTGGAGCAGGGCATCAACCGCGCGGCCGAGCTGGCTGTGCCGATGGGCAAGGATGTGCTGCTGGATGCAGTGCAGCGCATGACCCTCGATGATGCCAAACGCATTCTGAGTGGTGGGGACCATTCGGTGACCACTTTCTTTATGGAAAAAACACGCCAGCCATTGACGCAGCGCTTTTTGCCGGTGGTGACCCAGGCGACCGGCCAGGTCGGTGTGGTGCAGCAGTACAACCAGCTGGTGGGCAAGGCATCGAGCTTTGGGGTGTCCAGCGGTGCGCTGGACCTGAACCAGTATGTGACTGGCAAGACCTTGGACGGCCTCTACGCCGTGATTGGCGAGCAAGAGCGCGCGATTCGCCAGAACCCGCTGGGCAGCGCCAATGCCGCCGTGCGCAAGGTCTTTGGAGCGCTGCGCTAAGCCATGGCGAAGAACCCTCCATCGCCCGCGCAGCCCACCTGCCCTTGTGAATCCGGTGCTGCCTACAGCGCCTGTTGTGGCCGCTTTATTGCCGATTTTGAGCGCATGCCAGCACCGGACGCTGAGCACCTGATGCGATCGCGTTACAGCGCCTTTGTGCGGGAGGAGCGTGCCTACCTGCTGGCCACCTGGCATGCCTCTACCCGTCCGTCGCAGCTCGATTTTGAACCGCAGTGCCGCTGGTTGGGCTTGCAGGTCAAGGCCTTTGACCCGGTCGACGACAACCACGCCGAGGTGGAGTTTGTCGCCCGCTACAAGCTGCAAGGCCGCGCTGTGCGCCTGCATGAGCGCAGCCGCTTTGTGCAGGAGCAAGGCCGTTGGTTTTATCTGGATGGTGACCAATTTTGATCGCCACCTGTCATTTTTCTAGGATCCCAAAATGAACCCCAATGCAGGCTTCGAGGCCATGCTGTTTGATTGCGATGGTGTGTTGGTGGACAGCGAAGTCATCACCAACCGGGTGCTGTGCACGATGCTCAATGAAGCGGGCTGGGTGCTGTCGTCCGAGGATTGCCTGCAGCTGTTCATCGGCAAGATGGTGCGCAGCCAGAAGGACTTGATCGAGGCGAACACCGGCAAGCCGCTGACTGATGCCTGGATGGAAGAGTTCTATGCGCGCCGCAATGTGGCGCTGGAGCAGGATGTCAAAGCCATCGACGGCGCGGTGGAGGCCATCAAGGCCCTGCATGCGCAGTTCAACGGGCAGATTGCCTGCGCCTCGGGGGCCGACCGCAAGAAGATCGTGATGCAGCTGCGAATTGCCGGCTTGCTGCCCTATTTTGAAGGGCGCATTTTCAGCGGCCATGAGATGCCGCGTACCAAGCCTTTCCCTGATGTCTACCTGGCCGCGGCTGCCGCGCTGGGCGCCGATCCGCAGCGCTGCCTGGTGATCGAAGACAGTGTGACCGGCACCCAGGCCGGCGTGGCGGCCGGCGCTACCGTGTGGGCCTACCACCCGCCAGCGCATGCAGTCTGCTCGCAGGCCGATCTGGCGGCAGCCGGTGCCAGCGAGTTCTTTGAACACATGGCCGATCTGCCCCAGCGCGTGGCCCGCGCATCGGCGCTAGCTGCCTGAGCTTTAAGATCCGCCCCAGACGCAAAGGCGGACACTGAAGCGACAGGCCGGATGCCAGGCTGCACCTAGACTTTTCGTCTGGTTGTGCCACCTGGAGTTGTTATGGGGCCTGTGCATGAGTGGGATGCAGCGTTTGACTTCATCATTGTCGGTGCCGGCATGGCCGGCTGCATCCTCGCCAACCGCCTGAGCGCATCGGGCCGCTTCCAGGTCTGTCTGCTCGAAGCCGGCCCACCCGATCACCACCCCTACATCCATATCCCTGCCGGCTTTATCAAGGTTGGCTACAACCCGCGCTACACCTGGCCTTTCAAGACTGCGCCCGATGCTGCCACCATGGGCCGCCAGGTGGTCGCGCAGCTAGGCCGCACCTTGGGCGGCTCCAGCGCTGTCAACGGTTTCAACTATGTGCGTGGCCAGGCCCAGGACTATGACGACTGGGCGGCCCAGGGCGCCACCGGCTGGTCCTATGACGAGGTGCTGCCGTACTTCAAGCGCTCGGAGCGGCGCCTGGCCATCTGCGATGTGAACTACCGGGGGCTGGAAGGCGAGTTGCCGATCACCGACTGTGACTGGCGCCACCCGCTGTGCGATGCCTTTATCGCCGGTGCGGCCAGCCAGGGCATTCCCTCGGGTAAGGACTACAACGCCGGCAAGCAGGAGGGCGCTGGCTATTATCAGCGCTGGATCCACCGGGGCTGGCGGGTCAGTGCCGCCAAGGCTTTTTTGCGACCGGCCAAGGGGCGCGCCAATCTGCGGGTCATCCCCCGCGCCCAGGTCAGCCGCCTGGTGATGGAGGGCACGCGCGTTGCCGGTGTGGAATACGCGGCCGAGCCCGGCGGCCCGCTGCGGCGCCTGCAGGCCAGCCGCGAGGTGGTGGTGGCGGCCGGTGCCATCAATTCGCCCAAGCTGCTCAACCTGTCCGGCCTGGGCGATGCACAGCGTTTGCAGGACCTGGGCATTGCCGTACAGCAGCACCTGCCGGGTGTGGGCCAGGGCCTGCAGGACCATATGATGCTGCGCTCCATCTTGCGGGTGCAGAACGCGCCGACCTTGAACACCACCGCCCGGGGCTGGCGGCTCTGGGGCCAGGTGGCGCGCTGGCTGGCTGGTAAACCCAGCATTCTGGCCATCAGCCCTTCGGTGGCCTATGCGTTTTCATCGGCGCAAGCGCCAGGCGGCCGGGCCGATTTTCAGTTCCATTTCTCACCGGGCAGCTATGCCTCCGGCATTGCCGGCCAGCTCGATGATTTCCCCGGCATGACCCTGGGCTTTTACCAGCTGCGGCCGCAGAGCCGGGGCCATGTGCGCCTGGCCTCGGCCCATGCCTGGGACAGCCCGGTGATCCAGCCGCACTACCTGCACGATGAGGCCGACCAGCGCCTGGTCGTCGAAGGCCTGCGCCAGGCCCGTCGCCTGCTGCACAGTGCCGCCTTGGCGCCCTATGTGGCCAGTGACGAGGCGCCGTCCTCCCAGCTGCAATCGGACGAGGAACTGCTGCAGTTTGCCCGTGAGCGGGGCAGTACAGCCTGGCACTTCATGGGTACCTGCCGCATGGGCGCAGCCGGCGATGGCCAGTCCGTGGTCGACCCCCAACTGCGCGTGCATGGCATCACCGGTTTGCGGGTGGCCGATGCGTCCGTGATGCCGGCCATGCCCTCGGGCAATACCGGCGCGCCGACGATGATGATTGCCGAAAAGGCCGCCGATCTGCTGCTGGCCGAGCACTGCCACTAAGGGGTTGTAGTTACGAAATCTTACCTAGGAGAAACCCAGAAGAGCGTTTGCGGCATCCGCCGCTATATTGAAGAAGACAAGGGCCTCGTGCGTGCGGTGGAGGCTGACCAAGAGATTTGACAACAAAGCAAGGAGACAAACATGAACAAGCTCGTCTATCGTTTGACGAAGGCTGCGGCGCTGGTGGCTAGCACTTTGGCATTTTCGGCCCAGGCCCAGGACATCAAGATCGGCTACACCGCCGACCAATCGGCCAGCGGCGTGGCCGAGCTGGGCATCTCCGGCCGCTGGGGCTTTGAAGCCGCTATCGAGGACATCAACAAAGCCGGCGGCATCATGGGCCGCAAGCTGGTCGGGGTGGTGCGCGATGACCAGGGCACGCCGCCCAAGGCCATCCAGACCGTGCAGGAGCTGATCGACAGCGAAAAGGTCAGCGGCATCGTGGGCCCGGCCAACTCTGGCAATGCGCTGGCCTGGCTGCATATTCCGCAGCAAAAGAAGGTGCCGGTCATCGTGCCGATTGGTACCGCCACCGAGATCACCACGCGCTACGCCAAGGAGCCGCAGAACTACCTCTACCGCATCTCGATGGTGGACCGCGAGCAGGTCGCGCTGCTGGGCGCCTATGCCGTCAAGGCCTCGAAGGACAAGAAGATCGCCATCCTGGCCGATTCCACCGGCTACGGCCAGGGCGGCATCAAGGATGCGACCGAGATTCTGGCCTTGCACGGCATCAAGCCAGTGGCCGTCGAGAAGTACGGCCCCAAAGACACCGACATGACCTCGCAGCTCAACAAGATCAAGGCGGCAGGAGCTGACACCGTGATCATCTATGGCATTGCCGACGGCGCGGCCCAGGTGCTGCGCAGCATGGAGAAGATCAACTACATGCCCGTCACCTTGGGCACCTGGGGCAACCTGAGCTCTTTGCTGCCCAAGATGGCAGGCACCAAGCTGGCCGAGCACCTGATCATGGCGGCTTCGACGACCGAAGACACCTCGGCCAAGACCAAGGCCCTGGGCCAGCGCGTGCGTGTGAACTTCCCGACCCTGACCACCTTCCCCTGCGCCGCCCAGGCCTATGACTCGGTGATGCTGCTGGCCGCTGCGATGAAGCAGGCCAACAGCACCGATGGCGAGAAGGTCGCTGCTGCGCTGGAGAACCTGAACAGCACCGAAGGCGTGATCAAGACCTATGACAAGCCCTTTAGCAAGACCAACCACGAAGGCCTGAGCGTGGGCGACTTCTACCTCGCCCGCTGGAAGGGCAGCGACGTGGTGCGCTTTGAAGACAGTGTCTACAAGTCGCTCACGCCAGCGGATCTGAAGAAGTAAGGCATCGACTCGTCAGGCCTGCGCCCGCCCCATGCGGCGCGCAGGCCTGGTTTTTTTAGCGGCAATGTGTCTGGGGTGCGTATGCTGGATTCGATACTGCAGGCGGTCTTTAGCGGGCTGGCCTTGGGAAGTATTTATGCCTTGGTGGCGGTGGGTTTCAACATCACCTTCAACACCACCAAGACCTTGAATTTTGGCCAGGGCGAGTTCCTGGTCGCGGGCGCGTTTGTCGCGGTCTCGGCGCTGCTGCTGCTCGCCGGCAAGAACATCACCGACAGCCTGCTGCCCGCCGATGTCAGCCTGTGGCGCTATGTGCTCAGCCTGGTGGGCACGATGGCCGTCCTGGCGCTGCTGGGCCTGCTGCTCTATTACGCCGCCGTGCGGCCCTTTGTGGGGCGCGGCGGCATGGCCTGGGTGATGAGCACCATCGGCTTTGGCATCATCATCCAGAACACGGCGCTGGCCATCTGGGGCCCGGCGCCGCTGGTCATGCCCTCGCCGCTGGGTAGCGAGGTGCTGCGCATCGGCAATGCCGGTGTGCTGCCCCAAGAGGTGCTGGTGCTGGTCTGCAGCGTGGCCGTGCTGCTCGCGCTCGATTATGTGATGCGCCACACCCGCATCGGCAAGGCCGTGCGCGCGGTGGCGCAAAGCGGCAGTGCAGCCACCCTGATGGGCATCAATGTGACAGCCATCGTCGTGCTGGCCTTTGTCATCAGCTCCAGCCTGGCGGGCCTGGCCGGTTTGCTGATTGCGCCCATCACGACGGCATCGGTATTCATGGGCATGACCTTGGCGCTCAAAGCCTTCTCCTCGGCCATTCTGGGCGGTCTGACCAGCCCACGCGGCTGCATGCTGGGCGGCTTTGTGCTGGGCCTGATTGAGGCCCTGGTTGGCCTGTGGCAGGCGGAGATGCGCGAGATCAGCATCTTCTTGCTGATCATCGTGGTGCTGGTGGTGCGGCCCCAGGGCCTCTTGGGCCAGAAGATCGTGGAGAAAGTCTGATGAACAGCGAGATCAAGCACTACGGCTGGCTGGCCCTGGTGGCGGCGCTGGTGGCCGCCATCCCGCTGATGACCAGCAACGACTTCTACCTGCGCATCGTCTTTCTGATCGGGGTCAACTACATCGCCGCCTCGGGGCTGAATGTGCTGGTGAACTACACCGGCCAGAAATCACTGGGCCATGCCGGCCTGTTTGCCGTGGGCGCCTATGCGGTGGCCCTGCTCACCACCCGCTGGGGCTGGAACCCCTGGGCCGCCTTTGCAATGGCCGGTGTGCTGGCCGGGCTGTTTGGCGTGGTGATTGCGCTGCCGGCGCTGCGCGTCAAAGGGCCGGCGCTGGCGATGGTCACCATCGGCTTTGGCATCGTCGTCGAGAAGGTGGTCTCGGAATGGCAGGATGTATTTGCCGGCCAGCAGGGCATCTATGGCGTGGTGCCCTTGAAGCTGGGCGACCAGATGTTTGCCTCCTCGCACTGGGTCTGGTTTGTGCTGGCTCTGTGCGTGGTGCTGCATGTCATGTTCCGCCACCTGCTGGCGGGGCGTTTTGGCCGCGCCTTCATGGCCGTGAACACCGCCGAGGTGGCGGCCGAGAGCGTGGGCGTCAGCGTCTACAAGTTCAAGGTGCTGGCCTTTGTCATCAGTGCCTTCACCTGCGGCATTGCCGGCGCGCTGATCACGCAGCAGAACCAGTACATCAACTCGGACTTCATCACTTTCAATCTGTCGGTCTTCTTCCTGCTGGTGGTGCTGTTTGGTGGCAATTCCGTCTACGGGCCGCTGCTGGGCGCTGTGGTGTTGACCCTGCTCGATTCGCTGTTGTCGCGCTGGCCGGGTGTGCAGCATTTCACCTATGGTGCGCTGCTGCTGTTTGCGCTGTACGCCATGCCCAATGGCCTGGCCGGCACATTGCGCAGCCTGGCGCGCAAATACGCACCGGGCCTGCTGCCCACGCCGCAGCTGCCGCAGGATCTGCCGGCCTGGCAGCTCAAATCGGCCGCGCCGCTGGCCAGCACCGGCGCAGAAGGTTTGCTGGACGGTCGCGGCATCTACAAGGCTTACGGCGGCGTGGTGCCGACCAATGAGGTCGATCTATGCATCAAGCCCGGCCATGTGCATTCGCTGATCGGGCCCAATGGCGCGGGCAAGACCACCTTGCTCAATATCCTGTCGGGCATTGTGGTGCCCGAGCGCGGCTCCATCCAGTTTGCGGGCCAGAGCATCGTCGGTGTCTCGCCCAACCGGATTGCCCGCATGGGCCTGGGCCGTACCTTCCAGAACCTGCGCCTCTTCAGCGATATGACCGTGCTCGACAACGTCAAGGTCGGCTTGCATGCGCATATCCAGGCTGGGTTCTTTGCCAGCCTGATAGGGGTGGGCAAGGCCCGGCGCGCTGAGCTCGCTGCGCGGGATGAGGCGCTGCAGATCCTTGACCGCCTGCAGCTGCGTGACAAGGCGCTGCATACCGCCGGCAGCCTGCCCTATGGCCTGCAGCGCCGGCTGGAGCTGGCCCGCGCGCTGGCCACCCATCCGCGTTTGCTGCTGCTCGATGAGCCGGCCGCCGGCCTCAACCCGCAGGAGACGCAGGAGCTGATCCAGGTGATTGCACGCATCCGCGATCTGGGCATTACCGTGCTGCTGATCGAGCACCACATGGACCTGGTGATGGCTGTGTCCGACCACGTGATCGTGCTCGACTACGGCCAGAAGATTGCCGAGGGCACACCCCAGCAGGTGCAAAGCAACCCGCGCGTGATTGCCGCCTACCTGGGCAGCGATGATGAAACCGAGGACAACGCGATGAACGGAGGCCCCCATGCCTGAGCAAACACCATTGCTGCGTGTCGAGGCGCTGGAGCTGCACTACGGTGCCGTGCAGGCGCTCAAGGGGGTGTCGCTGCAGGTGCATGCCGGTGAGGTGGTCACCATCATCGGTGGCAATGGCGCAGGCAAGAGCACCCTGATGAAGGCCATCTCGGGCCTGGAGCCCACAGCGGCGGGCCGCATCGAGTTCCTGGGCCAGGACATCACCCGCATGCCCGGCCACCTGCGTGTGCCCTTTGGCATTGCCCAGTCGCCCGAAGGCCGCCAGGTGTTTGCCGACCAGAGCGTGCATGACAACCTGCTGCTGGGCGCCTACCACCGCAAGGATGGGTCCGCCGCGATTGCCGCCGATGTGGAGCAGCAGTTCAACACCTTCCCGCGGCTGCGTGAGCGCCGCGCGCAGATGGCCGGCACCATGTCGGGCGGCGAGCAGCAGATGCTGGCGATTGCGCGCGCGTTGATGTCGCGGCCCAAGCTGCTGCTGCTCGATGAGCCCTCGCTGGGCCTGGCGCCGCTGATCGTCAAGGAGATCTTTGCGATCGTGCGCCAGCTCAAGGCGCAGGGGGTGACCATCTTGCTGGTCGAGCAGATGGCCAACCAGGCGCTGGCGGTAGCTGACCGCGCCTATGTGCTGGAGACGGGCCACTTCACCCTGCAGGGCGCCGCGGCCGATCTGCGGCGCGACCCCAAGGTGCGTGCCGCGTACCTGGGAGCCCATGCATGAGCGCGCCGGCAGCCGACCATTTTGACTATGTGGTGGTCGGCAGCGGCGCGGCCGGCGCCATCGTCGCCGCCCGCTTGGGCGAGGATCCTGCGCTGCGCATCTGCGTGCTCGAAGCCGGCCCGCCCGACCACAGGCCCTACCTCAAGCTGCCGGCCGGCTTTATCAAGGTGATCTTCAATCCGGCGGTGGCCTGGCAGTTCAGCTCCGAGCCGACGGAGCGCACGGGAGGGCGGCGCATTCCGCTGCCCCAGGGCAAGACCTTGGGCGGCTCCACCTCCATCAACGGTCTGGTCTACAACCGGGGCCAGCGCGAGGATTTCGATGGCTGGGCGGCGCAGGGCAATGCGGGGTGGTCCTATGACGAGGTGCTGCCGTACTTCCAGCGCAGCGAGCATTTTGTCGATGGCGGCGATCCGGCACTGCGCGGCCACAACGGCCCGCTCAAGGTCAGCCTGCCGCACTGGCCGCACCCGATTTGCGAGGCCTTCCTGGAGGGCGCTGCCGAGCAGGGCCTCGCGCGCAACCCGGACTACAACGGCGCCTACCAGCAAGGCGTGGGCTATTTCCAGCGCAGCATCCACAACGGCTGGCGCATGAGCACGGCGGGCTGCTTTCTGCGCCCAGCGATGCGGCGCCGCAACCTGGATGTGCGGACCGGCGCGCAGGCGCTGCGCATTATGGTCGAGGACGGCCGCGCCTGTGGTGTGGAATACCTGCAAGATGGCGTGCGGCGCCAAGTGAGGGCGCGGCGCGAGGTGGTCGTCAGCGCCGGCGCCATCAACACGCCGAAGCTGCTGCAGCTGTCGGGCATTGGCGATGGCGAGCGGCTGCGCGCGCTGGGCATTGCCACCCAGGTGCATTTGCCGGGCGTGGGTCAGCACCTCAAGGACCATTTCTCGGTGCGGCTGGTCGCGTCGGTCAAGAACGCCACCACGATCAACGAGCTGGCGCGTGTGCCGCGCCTCTGGGGCCAGGCCTGGCAATGGCTGCGCGGCAAGCCCAATATTCTGCAGCTCAGCCCGTCCGTCGTGCACTGGTTCGCAGCCTCGCAGCCAGGGCTCGCGCGGCCCGATCTGCAAGGTGTGTTCTCCCCGGCCAGCTACCGCGAAGGCTATGTGGGCCAGCTCGATGTGTTCCCAGGCATGACCTGCGGCGTCTGGCAGCACCGGCCGCAGAGCATGGGCACGGTGCAGTTGGCCTCAAGCGATCCGCTGGCCGACCCGGTCGTGCAGCCGCGCTATCTGGACGACGAGGGCGACCGCCAGACCTTGATCCGAGGTGTGCGCCAGGCCCGGGCCTTGCTGCAGAGCCAGGCGCTCGCGCCCTACCGGGTGGACGAGGTCATGCCCGGGCCGCAGGTGCAGTCCGATGACGAGATCCTGGACTTTATCTACCGCTACGGTGTCTCGTCCTACCACCTCAACGGCACGGCGCGCATGGGGCCCCGCCCCGAGGCAGGTGCCGTCGTCGATGCCCAGCTGCGCGTGCATGGGCTGCAGGGGCTGCGGGTGATCGATGCCTCGGTGATGCCCGAGATCACCTCGGCCAACACCTGCGCGGCCACGATGATGATTGGCGAGAAGGGCGCCGACCTGCTGCGCCGCGCGGGCTAGGCAGCCGGCCCGCCTTCCAGCACTAGCAGCGGGCCGAGCGCCATTAGCGCTTTTTGTGCGCCCGCATGTCCAGCACCTGGGGCAGGCTGCGCACATCCTGGCCTGCCGCCAAGATCCGGTGCTTCTGGATCTTTTGCGTGCCGGTGGTGGGGATCTCATCGGTGAACCACCACCAGCCGGGCACCTTGTAGTAGGCCATCTCTTGCTGGCAGAACGCAAACAGCTCCTGGCAGATGGCGGTGCCGGGCGCCACGCCGTCCGTCAGCACAATGCTGGCCAGCACCTCCTCTTCGCGGATGTCATCGGGCGCGGCCAGCACGGCCACCTGGTGCACCTTGGGGTGGGACAGCAGCACGGCTTCCACCTCGGCCGCGGCAATGTTCTCGCCGGAGCGGCGGATGATGTTCTTGCGCCGGTCCATGAAGTGCAGCAGGCCATCGGGGTCCTGCAGCACCACATCCCCGGTGTGGAACCAGCCGCCTTCCCAGGCCTTGGCGGTGGCCTCGGGGTTGTCCAGGTACTCGCTGAAAAAATGCTTGCGCGGGGTCTCGGCCGAGTAGCGCACCAGCATCTCGCCAGGCGTGCCGGGCGGCACCGGCTGGCCGCTCTCATCGGCCACCAGTACCTCGAGCCCCGGCGCACCACGGCCAAAGGAGCGTGTGCCTACCTGGCGGTCGTCGCCATGGTCAGAGATGGTGCGCACCACCTCGGTCATGCCCCACAGCTCGATCAGCGGAAAGCCAAAGCGCTGCTCGAAGGCGGCATGCAGCTGCGGCTCCACCCCTGCGCCATAGCCAAAGCGCACGCAGTGCTGCTTTTCCCAGTCGGACGGCGGCTGCTTGAGCAAGAGCGGAATGATCACGCCCAGGTAGTGGACGATGGTGGCGCGGCTGCTGGCAACCTCTTCCCACCAGCGGCTGGGCTGAAAGCGGTCGGTCTGGACCTGGCAGCCGCCGGTGAGCAGCATGCAGTAGAACGACAGGATGGATGCGTTGACATGGAACAGCGGCAGCGGGTTGAACAGGCGCTCGCGGCCTTCCTGGATCGACACATGGCCGGGGTGGGATGCATACCACTTGCCAGCGGCCAGTTCATAGGCATGCGAGAGCACACAGCCCTTGGGCTGGCCGGTGGTGCCCGAGGTGTAGAGGATGCTTGCTGGCGTGTCGGCGCTCAGGCTGCCCGAGGGCTGCGAGCGGGCCGGCGGCAGCGTGATCGCACTGCCATCTTGCGGATCGGTGCAGACCAGGGCCGGCTGGTTGCGCGTGTCCTGCAGGGACTGCTGCAGTGCCTCCAGCCGCTCGGGCAGGCAGACGACCAGGTCCAGCTGTGCATGGTCGATCAGGTAGTTCAGCTCGCGGCGCTTGTAGTCGGGGTTGATGGGCACACAGCAGATGCCCAGGCCGTTCATCGCCAGCTTGTGCCAGAGGTGCTCGGGCCGGCTTTCCAGAAACAGCCCCACGCGGTGGCCCACGCCATAGCCCGCGGCCTGGTAGCGGGCCTGCAGCCGCGCGATATGGGCGCCGGCCTGCGTGTAGCTGAACTCGCAGCCCTCGGGCAGGTAGCTGCGCTTGGGATTGGCCGGCACCGCCAGCAGGCTGTGCTCGGGGTAGCGCGCAATGGCGGCCTGCAAGGCCTGGCCGATGGTGGTGTGGTCGGTGATGGCGATCATGTCGGAGGACTTCAAAGCAGGGTCAGGGCCGGATCAAGGGCGACGGAATGGGGTCGATCTGCTGGTCCAGCGCGGCCTGCTTTTCGACCTCCAGGCTGCGCAGAAAGGCGGCGCGCTGCTGCAGGTGCATCCAGTAGTGCTGGGTGGCCGGCCCCCATTGCGAGGACATGCCCAGGTAGTCCGACAGCATCAGCGCATAGCCCACGGCCACATCGGCCGCGGTAAAACGGCCTGCGCAGAGGTAGGGCAGTTCGGCTGGCATGGCCTGGGCGGCGGTCTCCAGCGCGCGCAGCCGGCCCAGAAACCAGCGCGCATAGTCTTCTGCGACCTGGGGCTGGCGCCGCACGGCAGGCTCAAAGAACTGGTAGCGCAGCACCAGGGTCTGCGGAAAGGTCAAGGTCGTATCGGACATGTACAGCCAGTTCAGGTAGCTGCCATAGGCGGGGTCGCTGGGCTGCACGTCCAGGCGCTGCGCCGGGTCGCGGCTGGCCAGGTACTGGCAGATGGCGGACGACTCGGTCATGCGCGTGTCGCCGTCGATCAGCAAGGGCACGGTGCCCAGGGGGTTGAGTGCCAGGTAGTGCTTGGCCAGTGCGCGGGGCGGAAAGGGCAGCATCTGCAGCTGGTAGGGCAGGCCAAGCTCTTCCAGCATCCATAGCGCGCGGAACGAGCGCGCGCTCACACAGTGGTACAGCTCGATCACGGCAAGTCTCCATCCGATGTTGTGCCGCCATCTTGGCACGAATGGATGTACGTGGCTGCCCTGCAGGTGTCAGCCAGGTTGCAAATCGGGCCGGTCTCAGGCCAGCATCGGCTGCGCCTCAGGCCGGCGGCCGGGTGCTCTTGCGGTATTCGGCCGGGGACATGCCCATCCAGGTGCGAAAGGCCCGGATAAAGCTCTTGTCGTTGCTGAAGCCTGCCAACTGCGCGATCTGCTTGATGGGCCGGTTGCTGCGGTGCAGCAGAGTCAGCGAGCGTTCGCGCCGCACCTCGTCCTTCAGGGCCTGCAGCGATGCGCCCTCGTCCTTGAGCTGGCGGTGCAGGGTGCGCAGTGACAGGTGCAGCTTGGCCGAGAGGCTGTCGGCGCTGTGCATCGCCGAGGGATCGGCCGCCAGCAGCTGGCGCACGCGCTGCACCATCAGCCGGTCGCGCCGGTAGGGGCGCACGGTCAGCGGCAGCGCGCGCTGCAGCATGCGCTGCAAGGCCGCCTCATCGCGGGCAATCGGCAAGGCGAGATAACGCGCATCAAACTGCATGCGCGTGACCGGCGCGCCAAACTGCACATCGCCGGGGAAGAGCAGCGCATACACATCGGCATGGGCGGGGGCCTCGAACGGAAAACTCACCTTGAACAGCGGCAGCGACGAGTCGACAAACCAGCTCGACAGCCCATGCATATTGCGCAGCATGGACACGAGGCAAAACTCGCGCAGCTCGCCCAGGCCCGTGTGCTCGATGATCTCGACCGTGGCCGTCTCGCCCTGCACCTGCAGGCTGAGCGCCAGGTCATCGGTGAGCAGGCCGTGGTGGCGGCACCAGCGCTTGAGCGCCACCCCCAGGTTGGGGCTGGTGAGCGAGGCGCGTGCCAGCATGCCATAGCTGCCCCAGGGCAGGCGCCGGCTGAACCAGCCCAGCGCCTCGTCATCTAGCTCCTGCATCGCCGCATCCGAGAGCGTTTCAAACTGCAGTGCGGTGATGCCGGGGCCGTCCTTTTCAACCGCCAAGGGATCGATTTGCGCCAACTGCAGCGCTCGGTCCGCACTCAGCCCCCGGTGCTGGTAGGCCCGCGCGATGGCCCGGACAAAGGCCATGGGCGTAACGGCGGGATGGTGCACGACGGCAGAGGAGGGCAGCGGTTTGGGCATGGAGGGTGGGGTTTAAAAAGCGCCAAGCATGGCCATTGTACTGGCGACATTTGCAACCATCCTGCCATCATTTGCGCGGCACGCTCGCGTATCCTGAAAGACAAGGAACAGGGCCGCCGACCCGGCTGGTTGAGCGGCGGACAGGAGACACCATGAGCGAGACCAGATTGACCAGCAGCTATGCACGGGGCGCCAGCGAGCCGCGCCTGCTCAACAAGACCATCGGCCAGCAGCTGAGCGAGACAGCAGCGCGCTTTGGCGCGCGCGATGCGCTCATCAGCCGCCACCAGGGCCTGCGCCTCACTTACCAGCAACTGCTGGAGCAATCGCAGCAACTGGCCAGCGCCTTGCTGCGCGCCGGCATTGCCAAGGGTGACCGGGTGGGGATCTGGTCGCACAACAATGTGGAATGGGTGCTGCTGCAGCTGGCCACCGCCCATGTCGGCATCATCCTCGTCAACATCAACCCGGCCTACCGCACCTCCGAGCTGGCCTATGCGCTCAACAAGGTGCAGTGCAAGGCGCTGTTTGTGATGGAGCGCTTCAAGACCAGCGATTACCTGGGTATGGTGCGCGCGCTGGCGCCTGAGCTGGAGACGCAAGCCAGCGCTGCGCTGCAGATTGAGGCCTTGCCCGATCTGCGCCTGGTGGTCTGGATCGATGTCGCAGGCCAGGGCCAGGAGCAGGCAGGCATGCAGCGCTTCTCGCGCTTTATCGCCAGCGGTGATGCGGCCGACCCGCAGGTCGCGCAGATAGGGGCCAGCTTGACGCCCTACGACCCGATCAATATCCAGTTCACCAGTGGCACCACAGGCTTTCCCAAGGGCGCCACCTTGACCCACCGCAATATCGTCAACAACGGCTATTTCATTGGCGAGGCGATGCGGCTCTCGGAAGAAGACCGGCTCTGCATTCCCGTGCCGCTCTACCACTGCTTTGGCATGGTGCTGGGCAATATGGCCTGCATGACGCATGGCGCGGCCATGGTCTACCCCAATGACGGCTTTGATGCGCTGACGGTGCTGGAGACGGTGCAGGCCGAGCGCTGCACCGGCCTGCATGGCGTGCCCACGATGTTCATTGCCGAGCTGGACCACCCACGTTTTGCCGAGTTCGACCTGTCGAGCCTGCGCACCGGCATCATGGCTGGCTCGCCCTGCCCGATCGAGGTGATGAAGCGCGTGGTCAGCCAGATGCATCTGTCCGAGATCACCATTGCCTACGGCATGACCGAGACCAGTCCGGTCAGCTGCCAAAGCTCGACCGACACGCCGCTGGACAAGCGCGTCTCCACCGTCGGCAAGGTGCATCCGCACCTGGAGGTCAAGATCGTCAGCCCCGAGACCGGCGAGACCGTGGCCCCCGGCCAATCGGGTGAGCTCTGCACGCGCGGTTATTCGGTCATGCATGGCTACTGGGGCGACGAGGCCAAGACGCGCGAGGCCATCGATGGCGATGGCTGGATGCACACCGGCGACCTGGCCACGATGGATGAAGAAGGCTATGTGAACATTGTCGGCCGCATCAAGGACATGGTGATCCGGGGCGGCGAGAACATCTACCCGCGCGAGATCGAGGAGTTTCTCTACACCCACCCGCAGGTGCAGGATGTGCAGGTGGTGGGCGTGCCCGACAGCCGCTTTGGCGAGGAGCTCTGTGCCTGGGTCATCGTCAAGGCCGGCCAAAGCCTGGATGCCGAGGCGCTGCGCAGCTACTGCAAGGGCCGGGTGGCCCATTACAAGGTGCCGCGCTACATCGAGTTTGTCGAGGCCTTCCCGATGACGGTGACCGGCAAGATCCAGAAGTTCAAGATCCGCGAGGCGATGATCGAATCGCTGAAGCTGGATGTGAGCAAGACGGCCTGAACCGCGCAGAGCGCCGCCATGCAGCACCCGCCTGAACGATCAATGCCCTTCCAGCTTGGCAGCTTGCTTGGCGGCGGCGCGGCGGGCCACTTCCAGGCGCTTGCGCAAGGTGATCTCGCTCAGGTCCAGCTCCTGGACCAGGCTGCGCAGCGATTCGTCGTTGATGCGGTTGTTGTGCCGCTCGGCGTAGATGGTGTGGCGCTCGACCTTGATGCAGTTGAGCCGCATCTCCAGCTCGGCCACATAGCGCAGGCGGCGCTCCTGCACCGCGTCGGGCGTGGCCAGGTCCTGCACCTCGGCGGTTTCGGGCGTGCGCTCCTCGTCCAGCAGGTCGATACGGTTGCGGTACTCGCGCGCAATCCGGCCTTCGATTTCATGCTGCTGGGCCTGCCATTCGGTGGGCTGCTGGGCGGCATCGTCGTCGCTCATCGCCAGGCTGTTGATCGCAGCGCGGCAGGCTGCAATGCGCGCCTGGCGCTCTTCGCGCACCGATTCGGGCTCGCTCACCGCCTGCACGCGGCGCAGCACCAGCGGCAGGCCGATGCTGCCGATCACCAGGGTGAACAAGATGGTGCCGGTGGCCAGAAAGATCAGCATGTCGCGTGCTGGAAACGGCTGGCCGTTGTTCAAGAGCAGCGGCACGGACAGCGCACCGGCCAAGGTGACCGCGCCGCGGATGCCTGCCAGGGTCGTGGCCAGGTTCAGCCACAGGTCGGGTTTTTTGACCAGCTTGCCGGCCTGGTGGGCCTTGTGCAGGCTGCGGCTGACGCCCAGCATCAGCCAGATCCAGCGCAGCGCCAAAAGTGCGATCGAGATGATGGCCACATAGCCCACCAGAATCCACCAGTCATGGCCGGCATCGCGCAAGGTTACGCCAATGATCGAGGGCAACTGCAGGCCCAGCAGCAGGAAGATCGCGCCGTTGAAGGCCGATTCCACCATCGCCCAGGTACCGGCGGTTTGCATGCGCTCGGAGATGTAGTCGGCGCGGTTCAGGTCGCCAAAATTCGTGGCCACGCCCGCGGCCACGGCGGCCAGAATGCCCGAGACACCAATCTTTTCGCCCAGCAGGTAGGCTGCAAAGGGCAGCAGCACCAAGAGCAGCACCATCTGCGTGGCGGCCACATCGCCCAGGCGGCGGGTGACGGTATCGCGCAGGTAGCTGAAACCCCAGCCCACCGCAGCGCCCACGCCCAGGCCACCCAGCGCAATCCACAGAAATTCCTGCGTGACCTGGGTCCAGGAGAACACACCGGTCAAGGTGGCGGCGATGGCAAATTTCAGCGCCACCAGGCCCGAGGCATCATTGAGCAGCGATTCGCCTTCGAGCACATGCATGGTGTGGGCCGGCATGCCCAGGTTGCGGGTGATGGCCGAGACGGCCACCGCATCGGTGGGCGATATCACGGCGGCCAGCGCAAAGGCCACGGTCAGCGGGATCTCCGGGATCATCCAGTGGATCAGGTAGCCCAGGCCAATCACGGTAAAAAGCACCAGGCCAAAGGCCAGCCGCAAAATAGGGCGGTACAGCGCAAAGAACTCGCGCTTGGGAATGCGCCAGCCGTCGGCAAACAGCAGCGGCGGAATGAACAGCAGCATGAACAGGCCGGGGTCGAAATCGATATGCAGGCCTTTTTGTGGCCAGGACAGCGCCGCGCCCAGCATGATCTGGATCAGCGGCAGCGGTATGGCCCGGATGTAGCGCGCAATGATGCCGGTGACGGCACCGATCATCAGGACGAGCAGGACGGTTTCGACGGTGTGCATGGTGCGGATTCGTTTGGCAGCAGACTATTTTTAAAGAAAACGCGTTTCTGAACGGAACGCTAGAACATTGAAGAGGACAAGCATGAGCAAACTCGCAACCCAGCTGAATGCCCGGTCGGCAGATTTTCAGACCAATGCGCAAGCCATGCGCAGCATTGTGGAGGACCTGCGCGCCCAGTCTGCCAAGGTGGCGCAAGGCGGTGGTGAAGCCGCCCGTGCCAAGCACCTGGGCCGGGGCAAGCTGCTGCCGCGTGACCGCGTGCAGATGCTGCTGGACCCGGGCACGCCCTTTTTGGAGCTGGCACCGCTGGCTGCGCTGAACATGTACAACAACGATGCACCCGGTGCGGGCCTGATCGCCGGCGTGGGCCGCGTCAGTGGGGTGGACTGCATGATCGTGTGCAATGATGCCACGGTCAAAGGCGGCACCTACTACCCGATGACGGTAAAAAAACATTTGCGCGCCCAGGAAGTGGCAGCGCAAAACCGACTGCCCTGCATTTACCTGGTTGATTCGGGCGGCGCCAACCTGCCCAACCAGGACGAGGTCTTCCCCGACCGCGAGCACTTTGGCCGCATCTTCTACAACCAGGCCAATATGTCGGCCCAGGGCATTGCGCAGATCGCCGTGGTCATGGGGTCTTGCACCGCTGGCGGCGCCTATGTGCCGGCGATGAGCGACGAGTCCATCATCGTGAAGAACCAGGGCACGATCTTTTTGGGCGGCCCACCGCTGGTGAAGGCCGCGACCGGCGAGGTGGTGAGTGCCGAAGACCTGGGCGGCGGCGATGTGCACACGCGTCTGTCGGGCGTGGCCGACCACCTGGCTGACAACGACACCCATGCACTGGCGCTGGCGCGCAAGGCCGTGAGCCACCTGAACAAGGCCAAACAGCCCAACTTGGCCGACAAGGCGCCGCAGGCACCGGCCTACCCGGCCGATGAGCTATATGGCGTGATCCCGGTCGATACGCGCAAGCCCTTTGATGTGCGCGAAATCATCGCCCGCATTGTCGATGGCAGCGATTTTGACGAGTTCAAGGCCCGTTTTGGCGCGACCCTGGTCTGCGGCTTTGCCCGCGTCGAGGGCATGGAGGTGGGCATCATCGCCAACAACGGCATTCTGTTCAGCGAGTCGGCTGTCAAGGGCGCGCACTTCATCGAGCTGTGCTGCCAGCGTAAGATCCCGCTGGTCTTTTTGCAGAACATCACCGGCTTCATGGTCGGCCGCAAGTACGAGAACGAGGGCATTGCCCGCCACGGCGCCAAGCTGGTGACGGCGGTGGCCACGGCCAGCGTGCCCAAGTTCACCATCATCATCGGCGGCAGCTTTGGCGCCGGCAACTACGGCATGTGTGGCCGCGCCTACAGCCCCCGCTTTTTGTGGATGTGGCCGAACGCGCGCATCAGCGTGATGGGCGGCGAGCAGGCGGCCAGCGTGCTGGCCACGGTCAAGCGCGATGGCATCGAAGGCCGGGGCGGCGCCTGGACGGCGGAGGAGGAGGAGGCCTTCAAGGCGCCCATCCGCCAGCAGTACGAGGACCAGGGCCACCCTTACTACGCCTCGGCACGGCTGTGGGATGACGGCGTCATCGACCCGGCCGATACCCGCCGCGTGCTGGCGCTGGGCCTGGCGGCCACGCGCAATGCACCGATCGAAGATACCCGATTCGGCGTCTTCCGCATGTAAGGCTCTGAGACAGAGAGGACACCATGAAAAGTACATTTCTGACCGTCGAAGCCGCTGGACCGGTGGCCACCATCACCCTGACCCAGCCCGATGTGCGCAATGCCTTCAGCGATGAGGTGATTGCCGACATCACCCGCGCCTTCAGCTGGGTGGGTGCGCAGGCCCAGGTCCGCGCCGTGGTGCTGGCCGCCGAAGGCCCGGCCTTCTGCGCTGGCGCCAACCTGAACTGGATGCGCGCGATGGCCGATTACACCCGCGAGGAAAACCTGGTCGACGCGGGCAAGCTCGCCGAGATGCTGCGCGTCATTTACACCTGCCCCAAGCCGACGATTGCGCGGGTGCAGGGCGATGTCTACGCCGGTGGCATGGGCCTGGTGGCCTGCTGCGACATGGCGGTGGCGGCCAGCCACGCCGGTTTTTGCCTCAGCGAGGTGAAGATCGGCCTGATCCCGGCCACGATCAGCCCCTATGTGATCCGCGCGATGGGCCCGCGTGCGGCGCACCGCTACTTTCTGACCGGTGAGCGCTTTGACGCCGCCGAAGCGCTACGCACCGGCTTTGTGCACCAGGTGGTGGAGGCTGAGGCGCTGGACAGCGCCGTGGACGGCCTGCTCAAGCACCTGCTGAGCGCCAGCCCGGCAGCGGTACAGGCCTGCAAAAAGCTGGTGCTCGATGTGGCCGGCCGTGAGGTGGACGAAGCGCTGATCGCCGAGACCGTGGCCGGCATCGCCGATATCCGCGCCAGCGCCGAAGGCAAGGAAGGCGTGCAGGCCTTCTTGAACAAACGCAAACCCAGCTGGCTGGGAGGCTGATGCAGCCCTAAAGCGGCCTTGGATGGCAGACAGCAAGCGGGCATTGGCGCTATAAACAGCGCGTTTGCTGACTGGCACTGAGGAGCACCACCATGGATATCTGGAACACCATCGTCAACTGGCTGCACGGCATGGGCCTGCATCTGGACAAGGACACCGCACACACGGTGGGGCAGGCGGCCGACCAGGTCGGCCAGGTGGCCGGCCAGATGGGCCAGGCCATGGCGCAGTGGGACTGGGGCCAGCTGATGGCGCTGGCAGCTGCGCTCGGTTGGGCCAGTGGCTTTCGGCTGTATGCGGTGGTGTTTGTGACGGGCATGCTGGGCGCCACCGGCGTGCTGCAGCTGCCCGGTGGGCTGACGGTGCTGCAGCAGCCGGTGATCCTGTTCATCAGTGGCGCGCTGCTGTTTGTTGAGTTCTTTGCCGACAAGATCCCCGGCGTGGATTCGGTCTGGGATGTGGTGCAAAGCGTGGTGCGGGTGCCAGCGGGTGCGGCCTTGGCGGCCAGCGTGTTTGGCACCGACAACGCGACGATGGCGACAGCTGCGGCCCTGATGGGCGGCACCTTGGCGCTGAGCAGCCAGGTGGCCAAGACCACGACGCGCGCGGCCATCAACACCAGCCCGGAGCCGTTCTCCAACTGGGGCGCGAGCCTGGTCGAAGACGGGGTCTCGATCGGCGCGGTGTGGCTGGCCATCCACCACCCGCTGGTGTTTGCGCTGGCGCTGGCCGTGGTGCTGGTGCTGATGTGGGTGATGACCTGGGTGTTGTGGAAGTTTTTGCGGGCCGTGGTGCGCCGGATTCGCCGGTGGCTGGGCCATGAAGAGCCGGTGGCCCTGGCCGCCACGGGCGCGGATCACTAACGATATTGACCGGGGGCTTGCGAAGGCGGGCTGGGGTCAGGGAAGAAGACTGAGGAGATTGTTCTATGTTCTCGAAAATTTTGATCGCCAACCGTGGTGAGATTGCCTGCCGCGTCGCCGCTACCGCCCGCCGCATGGGCGTCAAGACCGTGGCCGTCTACTCCGACGCGGACGCCCATGCCAAGCATGTGGCCGCCTGCGACGAGTCCGTGCATATCGGTGGAAGCGCCCCCAAGGACAGCTACCTGCGCTGGGAACGCATCATCGAGGCGGCCAAGGCCACCGGCGCGCAAGCCATCCACCCCGGCTACGGTTTCTTGAGCGAGAACGAAGACTTTGCCGTCGCCTGCGCCGCTGCGGGCCTGGTGTTCATCGGCCCGCCGGCCAATGCCATCCGCGCGATGGGCCTGAAGGCAGAATCTAAACAGCTGATGGAAAAGGCCGGCGTGCCGCTGGTGCCCGGCTACCACGGCGCGGGCCAGGACCCGGCCATGCTGCACGCGGAGGCCGACCGCATCGGTTACCCGGTGCTGATCAAGGCCAGCGCCGGCGGCGGTGGCAAGGGCATGCGCCTGGTGGAAAAGAGCGAAGACTTTGCTGCCGCGCTGGAGTCCTGTAAGCGCGAGGCCATCAACAGCTTCAGCAACGATGCGGTGCTGATCGAGAAATACGTGCTGCGCCCCCGCCATATCGAGATCCAGGTGTTTGGCGACACGCAAGGCAACTGCGTGTATCTCTTCGAGCGCGACTGCTCGGTGCAGCGCCGCCACCAGAAGGTGCTGGAAGAAGCCCCAGCGCCGGGCATGACCGCCGCGCTGCGCCAGCAGATGGGCGAGGCGGCGGTGGCCGCTGCCAAGGCCGTGGGCTATGTGGGCGCGGGCACGGTGGAATTCATCGTCGAGCAGCCCGGCGGCTACGACCAGCCCGAGGCGATGAAGTTCTACTTCATGGAGATGAACACGCGCCTGCAGGTGGAGCACCCGGTGACCGAGGCCATCACCGGCGAAGACCTGGTGCAGTGGCAACTGCTGGTGGCCAACGGCCAGCCGCTGCCCAAGCAGCAGGCCGAGCTCAAGATCAGCGGCCACGCGATCGAAGCGCGCATCTGCGCCGAGAACCCGGACAACAACTTCCTGCCCGCCACCGGCACCTTGCATGTCTACCGCAAGCCCGACTGCAGCAGTTTTGCAATCAGCGATGTGCGCATTGACGATGGCGTGCGCGAAGGCGATGCCATCAGCCCCTTCTACGACAGCATGATTGCCAAGCTCATCGTCCACGGCGCAGACCGTGCCCAGGCGCTGGCGCGGCTGGATGCGGCGCTGGCTGCGGTGCGCATTGTCGGCCTGCAGACCAATGTGCAGTTCCTGCGCCATATCCTGGCCACGCCCTCGTTTGGCCAGGCCAAGCTCGATACGGCGCTGATCCAGCGCGAAGAGGCACGGCTCTTCAAGCAGCGCGGCCTGGGCCTGGACACCGCTGCGGCCGCTGCCGTGGTGGCCGAGCTGCTGCAGGAGCGCGCAACCGAGAGCCACGACCCCTTCAGCCGCCGCGATGGCTGGCAATCGCATGGCGTGACCGAGCGCCGCTTTGACTTTGAGTTTGGCGGCGATAAGCTGCAGGCCGCGCTGCGCTATGAGGCCTCTGGCCTGGTGCTGACGGTGGGCGATGCCACGGGCCCGCTGCAGTTCAGCCCCAACGGCGAGCTCGTGGAGCTGCAGTTCAACGGCCAGCGTGACCGGGTGCAGACCTGGCAGCAGGGCGAGGTGGTGCATGTGTTCGCCCCGCGCGGCGCGGCCGAGATCACCGCCATTGATGCGCTGGCCCATGCCGGTGACGCTGGCAGCGAAGGCGGGCGCCTGACGGCCCCGATGCCGGGCAAGGTGGTGTCGTTTGCGGTCAAGGCCGGTGACAAGGTCAGCAAGGGCCAGCCGTTGGCGGTGATGGAGGCGATGAAGATGGAGCACACCATTGCCGCCCCGGCCGATGGCGAGGTGCTGGAGCTGCTGTTTACGCCCGGTGACCAGGTCACCGAAGGCGCAGAACTGCTGAAGTTGCAGGTCGCTGCGTCCTAAAGGGTGCCGCTGCGCTGTCTGTGACGGCGCGGCACCCTTTTCTGTGCTGAAATGCCGGCCATGAAAATTCTCGTCTACACCGACAGCGACGACCTGCAGCACTGGCTGGATGCGATTCGCCTGCACCTCCCCCAGGCCGAGGCTCGTGGCTGGACGCCCGGCATGGTGCAGGCCGATTACGCGCTGGTCTGGAAGCCGCCGCAGCAGCTGTTCGACGAGCAAGGCGCCGGCCTCAAGGCGATCTTCAACATGGGCGCCGGCGTCGATGCGCTGTTTGCGCGCCAGCTGCCCGCCGGTGTGCCGGTGCTGCGTCTGGAAGACGCCGGCATGGCCGTGCAGATGGCCGAGTATGTCTGCCATGCGGTGATCGACCATTTCCGTGACCTGGCGCCGTACCGGGCCCAGCAAAGCGCGGGCGTCTGGGCACAGCAGCCCTTGCGTTTGCGCAGCGATTTTCCCGTCGGCGTGATGGGCCTGGGTGTGCTGGGCGAGCGCGTGGCCCAGGCGGTGGCGCAGTTTGATTTTCCGGTGCGCGGCTGGAGCCGCTCGCCCAAGCAGATCGCCGGTGTGCAGTGTTTTGCCGGCAGCGCGCAGCTGCCGGACTTTCTGCGTGCCACGCGTATCCTCGTCAACCTGCTGCCGCTAACGGCGCAGACCGAGAACATCATCAATGCCGGCCTGCTGGCGCAGCTGCAGCCGGGCGCCTATGTGATCAATGTGGCGCGCGGCGCGCACCTGGTCGACGCCGACCTGCTGGCCGCGCTGGACAGCGGCCAGGTGGCAGGCGCCACCTTGGATGTGTTTCGCACCGAGCCCCTTCCCGCCGAGCACCCGTTCTGGCAGCAGCCGCAGATCCGCATCACGCCGCACAGCTCCGCCCGCACCTTGCCCGAAGAGACCTTGCAGCAGATCCTGCACAAGCTGCGGGCCTTTGCTGCCGGAGAGAAGCCTGGCGGCATGGTCTATGCCGATCGCGGATACTGATTCCGCCCCCCGTTTTTAAGAAATACCCCAGGAGACGCCCCATGGCCCGCTACCCCCAACGTGTCCAATTGATTGATGTCGGCCCGCGCGATGGCCTGCAGAACGAGAAATCGCCGGTGCCGGCTGCCGTCAAGATCGAGCTCACCCACCGCCTGCAGGATGCGGGCCTGACCGAGATCGAGGTGACCAGCTTTGTCAGCCCCAAGTGGGTGCCGCAGATGGGCGACAACGCCGAGGTGATGGCGGGGCTGGCGCGCAAGGCCGGGGTGCGCTATTCGGTGCTGACCCCGAACATGAAGGGCTATGAAGCGGCCGTGGCCTCCCAGCCCGATGAGATCGTGGTGTTTGGCGCGGCCAGCGAAGCCTTCAGCCAGCGCAATATCAACTGCTCGATTGCCGAGAGCATCGAGCGCTTTGCGCCGGTGGTGGAAGCGGCCAAGGCCGCCGGCATTGCGGTGCGTGGCGCGATGAGCTGCACCGTGGGCTGCCCGTATGAGGGCGAGATTGCGCCTTCGCGCGTGGCCTACCTCGCCGAGCTGATGAAGGGCATTGGCGTCGAGCGCGTCGATGTCGCCGACACCATCGGCGTGGGCACGCCGATCAAGGTGCAAAAGGCGCTGGAAGCGACCTTGCAGTATTTCAACCTGGACCAGGTGAGCGGGCATTTCCACGACACCTACGGCCAGGCGCTGCCCAATACGCTCGCGTCGCTGGAGCTGGGTATCTGGAACTTCCAGTCATCCATCGCCGGTCTGGGCGGCTGCCCCTATGCCAAGGGCGCGACCGGCAATGTCGCCACCGAAGACCTGGTCTACATGCTGCATGGCATGGGCATCGAGACCGGCATTGACCTGGACAAGCTGGTCGATGCGGGCGTCTACATCAGCGACTTTTTGCAGCGCAAGCCCAATTCGCGCGTGGCCGTAGCGCTGATGAACAAGCGCGCGGGTTGATCGCCCAGCGCGGGCTCGCGAATGCCCGCTGCGCTGCAGCGGAGCCTGCTAAACGGCACAATCGTCGCTTAACAAGGAGTTGAACCATGTGTGGAGCGGAGTTGCTGAGCCTGCCCGAAGGGGTGCAGCGGGTAGCCAGGGTGCTGCAGGACAAGGGCCATCCGCATGGGCCGCAGATGCTGGAAGTCTCGGCGCGCACGGCCCAGGAGGCGGCCGATGCGCTGGGTATTGCGCTGGGCCAGATTGCCAAGAGCATTATTTTTCGCCGCAAGAGCGATGACGCCTGCGTGCTGGTCATCACCTCGGGCGACTGCCGCGTGGACGAGGCCAAGGTGGCGGCGCTGGTCGGCCCGGTGGGCCGCGCGGATGCGGAGTTTGTCAAGGGCCGTACCGGCTTTGCAATTGGCGGTGTATCGCCCGTCGGCCATGTGAGCCAGCCCGTTACGCTGATTGACCGCGAGCTGTTCCGTTTTGAACAGATCTGGGCAGCGGCCGGCCACCCCAATGGCGTGTTTGCGCTGGCCCCGGCCGATCTGGAAGCGCTGACCGGCGCGCCGGTGGCCGATGTGGTCAAGGAGGCGGCATGACGGAACAAATGGATAAGCCGGTGGAGCTGCCTGTGGCCTCGCCCGCGCCGCTGGCAGCCCGCACCAAGCAGGTGCGGGTGACTGGCGCCTTTGCCGCCGATTACAACGATGTCGTGCCATCGCCCTGCGTGTCGCTGTGCAAGATGAATGCGGACCGCAGCCACTGCATCGGCTGCTACCGCTCGATCGATGAGATCCGTGCCTGGTCCAAGGCTGACACCGCAGAGCGCCAGCAGATCTGGCTGCAGGCGCTGGGCCGTGCGGGCCTGGGCAGCAATGGCCGGCCGCTGGTGCCGACGCCCTAACAGGAGCCGGGTATGAAAAGCATCGATTTCTACCTGGACTTTGTCTCTCCCTACGCCTGGCTGGCTTTCCATGCGCTGCCGCAGGCGTTGCAGGGCCATAGCGTGCATGTGCGCTACCGGCCCGTCTTGCTGGGGGCGCTGCTGCAGCAGCATGCCAACCCGGGGCCAGCCGGCATTGCCGGCAAGCGCGAATGGACCTACCGCCATGCCAGCTGGCTGGGCCACAGCCTGGGCTGTGGGCTGCAGATGCCCGCCCAGCACCCCTTCAACCCCTTGCCCTTGCTGCGCCTGGCCTTGCGCACGGGCCAGGGCGGCTGCATCAACCGCTTCACGGCCGATGCCATCTTTCGCCATGTCTGGCTGGGTGGCGCCGATGCGCTCGATGCCGAGCGCCTGCCGGCCTTGGAGCAAGCCCTGGCTGAGCAGCTGCGCCATGGCGACGCGGCCGAGCAGGAGGCCAAGCAGGCCTTGCGCAGCAATACCGATGCGGCGGCCGCCGCCGGCGTGTTTGGCGTGCCCAGCATGGTGCTGGACGGCAAGCTGTTCTGGGGCCTGGATGGGCTGCCGATGCTGAGCGCCTACCTGAATGGCGACGCCTGGTTTGCGGATGGCCAATGGGATGCGGCAGCAGACCGCCCCTCCGGTTTGGCCAAGCGCTGATTTCCGGCTTCTGCGCTGCTGAAAATGCCCCTTCCAGCGGTTTTGCCCGCCCTGGGACTTTCCCTTGGTCGCTGCTGCAGTGCAGCGATATTCCGCATCGCAAAACGCTTTGTGCGGGTTGCGCTGGATTTTGTCAGCGAATTGTCAGCAGATTGCAAGCTTGTGTTGGAAAACCGTCAGACTTGGGTCAGCGCTTGCTTGAAGAATGCAGTGTCCGCCAAACAAAAGAGCGGCAACACTACAAGGAGACAACAGCATGGCAACCAGTGCAGCAGCACGGCCGATGACCAAGGAGGAGCGCAAGGTCATCTTCGCCTCGTCACTCGGCACCGTTTTTGAGTGGTACGACTTCTATCTCTACGGCTCGCTGGCGGCCATCATCGCCAAACAGTTCTTCTCCGGACTGGACCCAACCTCCGCCTTCATCTTTGCGCTGCTGGCCTTTGCTGCCGGCTTTATCGTGCGCCCCTTCGGCGCGCTGGTGTTTGGCCGGCTGGGCGACATGATCGGGCGCAAGTACACGTTCCTGGTCACCATCTTGCTGATGGGCGCATCGACCTTCATCGTCGGTATCTTGCCCAACTACGCCAGCATTGGCGTGGCAGCGCCCATCATCCTGATCGTACTGCGCATGCTGCAAGGTCTGGCCTTGGGTGGTGAATACGGCGGTGCGGCCACCTATGTGGCCGAGCATGCGCCGCATGGCAAGCGCGGTGCCTACACCTCCTGGATCCAGACTACGGCGACCCTGGGCCTGTTCCTGTCGCTGCTGGTGATTCTGGGCACGCGTACCGCCATGGGCGAGCCTGCCTTCAATGACTGGGGCTGGCGCATTCCGTTCCTGGTGTCGATTCTGCTGTTGGGCGTGTCGGTGTGGATCCGCATGACCTTGTCCGAGTCGCCTGCGTTCCAGCGCATGAAGGCCGAAGGCAAAACCTCCAAGGCACCGCTGCGCGAATCGTTTGGCCAGTGGAAGAACCTGAAGATCGTGATCCTCGCGCTGATCGGCCTGACCGCTGGCCAGGCCGTGGTCTGGTACACCGGCCAGTTCTATGCGCTGTTCTTCCTGACCCAGCAGCTCAAGGTCGATGCCGTCAGTGCCAATCTGATGATTGCCGTGGCCCTGCTGATCGCCACCCCGTTCTTCGTGATCTTTGGTGCACTGTCCGACAAGATCGGCCGCAAGCCCATCATCATGGCCGGCTGCCTGCTGGCCGTGCTGACCTACTTCCCCGTGTTCAAGATGCTGACCGAAGCGGCCAACCCCGATCTGGCAGCGGCGCAAGCCAAGAACAAGGTCGTGGTCGTGGCCAACCCGGCCGAGTGCTCCTTCCAGTTTAACCCGACGGGCACCTCCAAGTTCACCAGCTCCTGCGACGTGGCCAAGCAACTGCTGGCGGCCAATTCGGTGAGCTATGAAACCGAGGCGGCGCCTGCCGGCACGACGGCCATCATCAAGATCGGCAACGACACCATCCCCAGCTACTCGGCTGCGGGCCTCAGTGGCGACGATCTGAAGGCCAAGGACGGTGCGTTCAAGAAGGCTGTCGCCGAGACCCTGGCCAAGGACGGCTACCCAGCCAAGGCCGACCCCGCCAAGACCAACAAGGTCTTGACTGTGGTGCTGCTGACCTACCTGGTGCTGCTGGTGACCATGGTGTACGGACCGATTGCCGCGATGCTGGTGGAAATGTTCCCGACCCGCATCCGCTACACCTCCATGTCGCTGCCCTATCACATCGGCAATGGGTGGTTCGGTGGTCTGCTGCCCACGACGGCCTTCGCGATCGTCGCGCAGACCGGCAACATGTACAACGGCTTGTGGTACCCCATCATCATCGCCGGTATCACCTTCGTGATCGGTACCTTGTTCGTGCGTGAAACCAAGGATGTGGATATTTACGCGAACGACTGAACCGCATGACTGCGAGATGGCCCCGGGTATGCAGATGGCCTGATACCCCTGGCCTTCACCTCCCAACAGCACCTTCGGGTGCTGTTTTTTTCTGGGCGGTTTGGTATCTCATGGTTAATACCAGGGTGTGTCACATAAGTGTGGTAGCGATGCGTCACTCTCGCAAAAACTGCAAGATATTCAGCGCGTTTTCCGGAGTCTGCCGCCTAGAATTAACATTATGTGACGGGCTGAAACCTGCCCTGAGCGGACCCCAGCAGCACCGTCCAACCATTTTTAATGACTACATCCCCGAGGACACTATGCGTTCACTGAATCGTTTGATGATTGCCACCTTGGCCGTTGCTGGCTCTACTGCTGCACTGGCTCAAAGCAGCGTGCAGGTTTATGGCCGTGTGAACACCTCGGTGGAACGCCAGAAGGTGGGCGATGTCTCCACCACCGGTTTGTTCAACAACGCATCGCGTATCGGTTTCCGTGGCACGGAAGACCTGGGTGGCGGCCTGAAGGCTGGCTTCGTGCTGGAATCGGGTTTCAACTCGGACGACGGCTCGGGCACCGGCTCCGCTGGTGGCCTGACCTTCCGCCGCCAAAGCGAAGTGAACCTGGCGGGCAACTTCGGTATGCTGCGTCTGGGTACCTTCACCGCTGAGTCCTACTATGCAGTGGCTGACTACGGCGTGCTGGACCAGCCTAACCACGACACTGGTTCGCTGTCGGACGCGCTGTACAGCTACGTGATGCGCGACTCCAACAAGATCGCCTACCGCACTCCCGTGTTCCTGGGCGGCCTGACCATTGAAGGCGCTGCCTCGTTCCACGAAAAGGCTGCTGGCACCAACGACAAGCACGGCTACGACCTGGCTGCCAACTGGGAAAGCGGTCCTCTGGCCCTGGGTGCAGGCTTCACCAAGGTCGGTGGCGACAAGCAACTGGGCCTGCGCGCGCACTACACCATCAACGCCTTCCAACTGGGCGCTTACTACCAACGCTCTGACGAAGAGCTGCGCGGCAAGCGCAATGCAGCGCGCGTGACCGGTATGTACACCATGGGCGCTTCCGAGTTTGTCGCTGGCTTCGGCTGGGCTGGCAAGTGGGACGACGTCAGCAACAGCGGCGCACGCCAGCTGATCCTGGGCTACAACTACAACCTGAGCAAGCGCTCCAAGCTGTACGCTGGCTACACCAAGGTCGACAACAAGGCCAACGCCAGCTACGCCACCGGCATCTCCGGCGCCGACTTCAGCACCTTCGCTGCGGGTATCCGCCACAACTTCTAAGCAAGCCTTGGGCGCCCGGCGCGCCCCTGCTTCCCAACCCGCCTTCGAGAGATGGCGGGTTTTTTTGTGCCGCCCAAGCCTGCGGCTCGGATACATCGCCATTTGCTAATATCTGTAAATATGTACAGTGTTTTGCAGGGCTTTGCCGCGAGCTGATTCAGCCGAGGAATGAACTCCCTAGAATGGTTGCTCACGATCATTTTGCCCCCACGCAGTCGTGTCGGCCTTCCGAGTTTGGGCATCCCTGGCACTGCGCATGGGGGCTTGCTTATCCGGCGGCTGGACTGCGCCAACGAATTACTGGATAGCTCATCGGTATGTCTCAGGAAATCATTCGCATCCGTGGTGCGCGTCAGCACAACCTCAAGAATCTGGATCTGGATATCCGCACGGGGGAGTTGACCGTGGTGACCGGGCCCAGCGGCTCGGGCAAATCCAGCCTGGTGTTCGACACCTTGTATGCCGAGGGTCAGCGCCGCTATGTTGAAACCTTCAGCGCCTATGCGCGCCAGTTTCTGGACCGCATGGACAAGCCGGCCGTGGACAAGGTCGAAGGCGTGCCGCCCGCCATTGCGATTGACCAGACCAACCCGGTGCGCAGCTCGCGCTCCACGGTGGGCACGATGACCGAGCTCAACGACCACCTGAAGCTGCTGGTGGCACGCGCCGGCCATCTGTTTGACCAGCAGACCGCCTTGCCGGTGCAGCATGACACGCCCGAGAGCATTTACGAGCAGCTGCTGCAGCGCAGCCAGGCGCATGACCCGCGCATCGTGATCACCTTTCCGGTCGAGCTGCCGGCCAACACCAGTGCCGAGCAGGTCGAGCAGTGGCTGTCGGCCAGTGGCTTTACCAAGGTGCAGGCCGAGCGCGAGGTCGATGTGGTGCGGCAGGCAGCGGCGGTGGACAGCAGCAAGAAAAAACCCAAGGCCGGCAAGCAGGCTGCGGCCGAGGCGCCCCAGCGGGTCAAGCTGCTCGATGTGGTGGCGGATCGCTTCCGCCTCAGCAAGGCTGAGAAGGCGCGCGTGATCGAGGCCATCGAGGTGGCCCTGAAGCGCGGCAGCGGCCAGATGACGGTCTATGCCATGGCCGAGGCCGATGCGGACGGCAACGCCGCCGAGCCCGCGCTGTGGAAGTTCTCCGCTGGCCTGCACTGCCCGGAAAGCGGCCTGCGCTACCGCGAGCCGACGCCGTCGATGTTCTCGTTCAACTCGGCTGTGGGCGCCTGCGATGCCTGCCGGGGCTTTGGCCGGGTCATTGGCGTGGACTGGGGCCTGGTGATTCCCAACGACAAGCTGACCCTGCGCACCGGCGTGATCAAGCCGATCCAGACGCCGGCCTGGAAGGAGATCCAGGACGATCTGATGCGCCATGCCGAGGCGCAGGGCATTCCCCGCGACACCGCCTGGGCCAAGCTGACCGAGGCGCAGAAGGACTGGGTCATCCATGGCGAAGAGGGCTACAAGGACGGCAACTGGAGCCGCCAGTGGTACGGCATCCGCCGCTATTTCGAGTACCTGGAAACCAAGTCCTACAAGATGCATATCCGCGTCTTGCTGTCCAAGTACCGCAGCTACACGCCGTGCCCGGTCTGTGGCGGTGCACGCCTCAAGACCGAGAGCCTGCTGTGGCGCGTGGGATCGAAGGCCGATGCCGATGCGGCCTTGCCGCCGGCCCAGCGCTTCATGCCGCGCGGTGTGGCCTGGAGCCGCGAGCAGCTGGAGGCCTTGCCCGGCCTGAGCCTGCACGACCTGATGCTGCTGCCCATCGTGCGGCTGCGCCAGTTCTTTGCCAGCATGGATATCCGCCGCAGCAACGATGGCGACGCGCAGGCGCTGCGCCTGCTGCATGAGGAAATCAGCAACCGCCTGCTCTACCTCTGCGATGTCGGCATTGGCTACCTGACCCTGGACCGCCAGAGCCGCACGCTGAGTGGCGGCGAGGTGCAGCGCATCAACCTGACCACGGCCCTGGGCACCTCGCTGGTCAACACCTTGTTCGTGCTGGACGAGCCCTCGATCGGCCTGCACCCGCGCGATATGGAGCGCATCACCGTCGCGATGAAGCGGCTGCGTGATGCCGGCAACACCCTGGTGGTGGTGGAACACGACCCGGCGGTGATGTTTGCCGCCGACCGCATGATCGACATGGGCCCAGGCCCGGGCGAGAAGGGCGGCCAGATCGTGTTTGACGGCACCCCGGCCGAGCTGCGCCATGCCGACACGCTGACTGGTGCCTACCTGGGCGGCCGCAAGCAGGTGGGCATGGGCGCCAAGCGCATGGTGACCGAGAGCACGCCGCGCCTGATTCTGGAAGGCGCGACCGAGCACAACCTGCAGAACGTGTCGGTGGATTTTCCGCTCCAGCGCCTGGTGGTGGTCACCGGCGTGTCGGGTTCGGGCAAGTCCACACTGATTCAGGACGTGCTGGCCCCTGCCTTGATGCGCCATTTTGGCAAGCCCACCGAGCTGGCTGGCGCGCACCAGCGCCTGCTGGGCGCTGACCACCTGTCCGATATCGTCTTTGTTGACCAGTCACCGATTGGCAAGACCGCCCGCTCCAACCCGGTCAGCTATGTGGGCGCCTGGGATGCGGTGCGCGAGCTGTTTGCGACCGCGCCGCTGTCCTTGCAGCGCGGCTATACCGCCGGCAAGTTCAGCTTCAACAGCGGTGATGGCCGCTGCCCGACCTGTGGCGGCTCGGGCTTTGAGCATGTGGAGATGCAGTTCCTCTCCGACGTCTACCTGCGCTGCCCAGATTGCGACGGCAAGCGCTACCGCGCCGAGATTCTGGAGGTACGCATCGAGCGCGATGGCCGCTTGATGAACGTGGCCGATGTGCTGGAACTGACTGTCAGCGAGGCGGCCGCGCTGTTCGCCAAGGACCGCGAGGTGATCCGCGCGCTGCAGCCCATCGTCGATGTGGGACTGGAATATGTGAAGCTGGGCCAGCCGGTGCCGACCTTGTCGGGTGGCGAGGCCCAGCGCCTCAAGCTCGCCGGCTTTCTGGCCGAGGCCGCCAAGAGCGCCTCCAAATCCAAGCAAACGCTGGCGCGTAAGGGCACCTTGTTCCTGTTTGACGAGCCCACCACCGGCCTGCATTTTGAAGACATTGCCAAGCTGATGCGCGCACTGCGCAAGCTGCTCGAAGCCGGCCATTCGCTGATCGTCATCGAGCACAACCTCGATGTGATCCGTGCCAGCGACTGGCTGATCGACCTGGGCCCCGATGCTGGCGAAGACGGCGGCAAGGTGGTGGAAGAGGGCACGCCCGAGGAGGTGCGCAAGTCCGGCCGCTCCTACACCGCGCAGGCGCTGCGCGACTACGAGCTGGCCATGCTGGGTGAGCGCGGCGATGGCCAGCCCCACGAAGTGCGCGAGCAGCGGCCGGCCTATGCGCTGGCGCCTGCAGCGCAAGCTGCGGCGCTGCCCGGGCCGGGCAACAGCATCCAGATCATCAATGCCAAGGAGCACAACCTGAAGAACCTGAGCGTGGACATTCCGCGTGGCAAGTTCAACGTCGTCACCGGCGTGTCGGGCTCGGGAAAATCGACCCTGGCGTTTGACATCCTGTTCAACGAAGGCCAGCGCCGCTACCTCGAATCGCTCAACGCCTATGCGCGTTCCATCGTGCAACCGGCGGGCCGCCCCGAGGTCGATGCGGTCTACGGCATCCCGCCGACGGTGGCGATCGAGCAGCGCCTCTCGCGCGGCGGGCGCAAATCCACGGTGGGCACCACGACCGAGGTCTGGCATTTTCTGCGCCTGCTCTACGTGAAGCTGGGCGTGCAGCATTGCACCAAGGATGGCGCAGCGGTCCAGCCGCAAACCCCCGAGAGCATTGCCGCGCAGCTGATGACGCAGTACCGCGGCCAGCTCATTGGCCTGATGGCCCCGCTGGTGGTCGCGCGCAAGGGCGTCTACACCGAGCTGGCGGACTGGGCGCGGCCGCGTGGCTACACCCATCTGCGCGTCGATGGCCAGTTCCTGCCGACCACCGGCTTTCCGCGCCTGGACCGCTTCAAGGAGCACACGGTCGAGCTGCCGGTGGCCAGCATCGAGATCAGGCCCGAGAACGAGGCCCTGCTGCGCGACAAGCTCGCCACGGCGCTGGAGCTGGGCAAGGGCGTGCTGCATGTGCTCTCGGCCATCGGTACCCTGGAAGCGGCGATGCAGACGGGCAGCGACACATCCGCCATTGGCCAGCTGCAGGTGTTCTCCACCAAGCGCGCCTGCCCGGTCTGCGCCACCAGCTATGCCGAGCTGGACCCGCGTTTGTTCTCCTACAACAGCAAGCATGGCTGGTGCCCCGACTGCGTGGGCACCGGCGTCAAGCTGACTAAGGACCAGCGCAAGGTCTATGACGATTCGGTGATGAGCCAGGACAACCGGGGCCGCGAGCAGAGCTTTGAAGAGCCCGAGGCCGAGGATGTGGGCGAAACCACCTGCCCGACCTGCCAGGGCACGCGCCTCAATACCACCGCCCGTGCGGTGCTGTTCCACGGCCAGTCGATCTCGTCGATCGCCCGCCTGTCGGTCACCGATGTGCGGCTCTGGATCGAGGGCCTGGTGCTGTCGGGCCGCGAAAGCGATATCGCCCGCGACCTGGTGCCCGAGATCCACAGCCGCCTGGCCTTTCTGGAAGAGGTGGGCCTGGGCTATCTGACGCTGGACCGGGGCGCGCCCACCTTGTCGGGCGGCGAGGCGCAGCGCATTCGCCTGGCCGCGCAGCTGGGCAGCAATCTGCAAGGCGTCTGCTATGTGCTCGACGAGCCCACGATTGGCCTGCATGCGCGCGACAACCATATCCTGCTCAACGCGCTGCACAAGCTGGGCGCCAAGGGCAATACGCTGGTGGTGGTGGAGCATGACGAGGACACGATCCGCCGCGCCGACCATGTGATCGACATCGGCCCTAGCGCCGGCAAGCGCGGCGGCCGCCTGGTGGCCCAAGGCACGACGCAGGATGTGATGGATGCGGCCGACTCGCAGACCGGCCGCTACCTGCTGCATGCGATGCGCCACCCCTTCCAGCCGCGCCGCCTGGTGCATGGCGTGGCCGATGCGGTGTTGTCATCGCCCGCAGACGACGCAGCGCCCGTCGCCAAAAAGCGCACCAAGAAGCAGATCGCCGCCGACGCCGCTGCCGCGCTGGCCGCCGACAGCGCCCAGGCCAATGCCGCGCTGGCCGCGCCGGCCCGCGCCGATGCGATGGCGCCGCTGCACTGGCTGTCCGTGCTGGGCGCCCACCTGCACAACCTGCAGAACGTGGATGTGCGCGTACCGCTCAAGCGCCTGGTGGCCGTGACGGGGGTGTCGGGCTCGGGCAAATCCACGCTGGCGCGCGATGTGCTTCTCACCAATGTGGCCGCCTGGGTCGGCCAGCGCGCCACCAAGGCGGGGCGCGATGACATGGATGCCGGCAAGGCGCCGGCGCTCTTGGGCTGCAAGGGCCTGCAGGGCTTTGAGGGCATCGACCGGGTGCTGGAAGTGGACCAGACGCCGATTGGCAAGACGCCGCGCTCCTGCCCTGCGACCTATATCGGTTTTTGGGACACGATCCGCAAGCTGTTTGCTGAGACGCTGGAGGCCAAGGCGCGCGGCTATGCGGCCGGGCGTTTCTCCTTCAACACCGGCGAAGGCCGCTGCCCGGCCTGCGAGGGCCAGGGCATGCGCACCATCGAGATGAGCTTTCTACCCGATGTGAAGGTGCCTTGCGAAGTCTGCCATGGCGCCCGCTTCAGCCCCGAAACGCTGGCGGTCACCTGGCGCGGCAAGAGCATTGGCGAAGTGCTGCAGATGGAGGTCGACGAGGCGGTGCTGTTCTTTGCCAGCATGCCCAGCATCGCCCATCCGCTGCAGCTGCTGCAGGATGTGGGCCTGGGTTATCTGACCCTGGGTCAGCCGTCGCCCACCTTGTCGGGTGGCGAGGCGCAGCGCATCAAGCTGGTGACCGAGCTGACCAAGGTGCGCGATGACATCACGCGCCGGGGCAACAAGGCGCCCCACACCTTGTATGTGCTCGATGAGCCCACCGTGGGCCTGCACATGGCCGATGTTGACAAGCTGATCCATGTGCTGCACCGCCTGGTCGATGCCGGCCACAGTGTGGTGGTCATCGAGCATGACCTGGATGTGATTGCCGAGGCCGACTGGGTGATCGACCTGGGGCCCGAGGGCGGCAATGCCGGTGGCCGCATTGTTGCTACTGGTACGCCCGAGGACCTGGTCCACGCGGGCACGCATACCGGCAAGGCGCTGGCGCCGGTGCTGGCGCGCTGACTGCGGCGTGGCGGCAGGGCGTTTGCTGACAGCGCGCCCTGCCGGGCCTGGGCACAATCGCAACATCACCTGCAAGGAGCCCTTGATGCATATTGACCCCCGGCACCCGGAAGCCCCGCCTGTCAAAGACCCCGCCCCGGTACAACCACCACCAGTGCCCACGCCCGGCATTCCATCGCCTATCCAGGAGTAGAGATCAAGGGGCGCTGAATACCGCTGCCCAGCGGCGTATGATCGCGGTTTTCTGAGCCCCTGAATTCTGGCGAGCAAGCATGCGCATATTGCTGATTGAAGACGAGCTGGAGATGGCCGCCTGGCTGGTGCGCGCCCTCAAGCAATCGAACATCGAGGCGGTGCATGCCGCGCATGCGGCGATGGCCACGCACCTGCTGCCCGACGGCCCCTTTGATGTGGTGGTGCTCGATTTGCAACTGCCCGACCAGCATGGCTTTGACTGGCTCTCGGCCATGCGCGGCCAGGGCCGGCGTGAGCCGGTGTTGGTGCTGACCGCGCAAGGGGCGGTGCAGGACCGCGTCGAAGGCCTGCACCGGGGAGCCGATGACTACCTGACCAAGCCTTTCGATGTGGCCGAGCTGGAGGCGCGCCTGGCGGCGCTGCACCGGCGCAGCCAAGGCCGGGTGCAGGCCATGCAGCAATGCGGCTCGCTGCGCTATGACAGCAACCACCGCACCTTCTGGCTGGCCGAGCAGATGCTGGCGCTGACGCCGCGTGAGCATGCGGCGCTCGAAGCGCTGATGGCGCGCACCGGCGCGCCGGTGGGCAAGTCCAAGCTGACGGCCAAGGTCTTCCCGCAGGACAGCAGCGTCAGCCCCGATGCCATCGAGCAGGTGCTGCACCGGGTGCGGCGCAAGCTCGCGGGCGGCGATGTGCATATCGTGACCGTGCGGGGCTTGGGCTACATGCTCGAAACCCTGGTGCCCAAAAGCCCGGGCAATCCACTTTCCTGCTGACCACCATGGGCTGGCGCCTGCGTTCTTCCCCGGGCCTGCGTTTGCGCCTGCTGTGGGTGCTGGTGCCCGTGCTGATGGCCCTGCTGGTGCTCGACAGCTGGCGCGACAGCGTCAGCCTGGCACGCGAGCTCGAGCGCGCCTATGACCAGAGTCTGTTGGAGCCGGCCCAGGCGCTGTCGGACAACCTGCGTTGGGACAGTGACGGCCAGCTGAGCCTGGACGAGCCCCTGCACATCATCTCGATGTTCGAGGTGCTCAGCAGCCGGCGCAAGTTTTTGCGGGTGCAGATGCAAACCCCCGACGGGGCCCAGCAGCGCCTGTTGCTGGGCGCCGCCCAGTTCCCTGAACCCGCGCATGACCCGGCCGACCCCAGCCGCCCATTCCGCGCGGCAGACGATGACACGCGGGTGTCGTACGCCGCTGAAGTGGACCACCAGCCGGTGCGGGTGCTGGCGCTGCTGCGGGTGCTGCATGACCAGTCGGGCCAGGAGTGGCGCGTGCTGATCCAGACGGCGCAGACCAGCGCCGGCATTGAGCGCACGGTGCGCAGCCTGATGTGGGACAGCCTGCTGCGCGATGGGCGCACCTTGCTGGTGCTGGTTCTGGTGGTGTGGCTGGGCGTGGCCTGGGGCCTGCGCCCGCTCCAGGCCTTGCGCCGCGCCGTGCAGCAGCGCCGCAGCGATGACCTGCAGCCGCTGGCCACCGAGGCCGTGCCCGGTGAGGTGCGGCCGCTGGTTGATGCGATGAACCTGCACCTGGCGCAGCAGCGCGATGCGCTGGCCCAGCAGCGCCAGTTTCTGGCCGATGCCTCGCACCAGCTGCGCACGCCGCTGGCCATTCTGAGCACGCAGGCCGCCTATGCGCTGCGCGAGACCGATCCCGAGGCCGTGCAGGCGAGCTTGCGCAGCATGCTCCAGCAACTGCAGCGCGGCCGCCGCGTGTCCGAGCAGCTGCTGGCGCTGGCCCATGCCAGCCAGCCTGCCGTGCAGCAGGCCCGGGAGGGCGAGGTCTGCGACGCCAATACGGTGGCGCGCGAGGTGGTGCTGGCCTACCTGCCGCTGGCGCTGGACAAGCAGCAGGACCTGGGCTGGATCGATGTGCGTGGCCAGGATTTTGAGGGCGATGCCGAGGGCGAGGCCGACCCGGGCGCCGCGATGGCCGCAGCAGTGCAGGCCCCCGCCACCGCCGTCTATGAGCTGCTGGCCAACCTGGTGCACAACGCGATTGCCTACACGCCAGCCCGGGGCCGCATCAATGTCTCGGTGCAGCGTGACGGGGCCTGGGTGCAGATCCGCGTGCAGGACAACGGCCCCGGCATTGCGCCCGAGGACCGTGAGCGCGCCTTTGCGCGCTTTAGCCGCTTGCAGCCTGATGCTGCGCAGGCGCCGGGCGGATCGGGCCTGGGCCTGGCCATTGCCCGGGCCTATGTGCAGCGCTTCCACGGTGAGCTGCTGCTGGACGATGGCGAGGCCCGTGATGGCGTTGCCGGCCGGGGGCTGACCGCCCTGGTGCGCCTGCCTGTGGCCCGCGATCCCGCCTGAGCGCGCTGTCCTTTGCGGGACTGTTTTCGCTAAGTAGATTTACGTATTTTGCGGCCCCCTCTGACATTTGGCAGGTGTTTGGCAGCTTCGTTTTCTAGACTTTCCGCGCAAGTTGTAAGAAAAGGAGACGAACATGGGTCAACACAGGTCCACCCTTGCGGGTGTGCAGGGGCGCCGGGCGCCCGCCAAGGAGCGGCCATGAGCGCCGGCGGCAAGAACTACAACAAGGATTACTACGGCGGCGCGCTGATGATCCTGCTCGGTGGCAGCGCGGCCTATGCGGCGCAAAGCTACAACATTGGCTCGCTGGCCCACATGGGGCCGGGCTACTTCCCGTTTGCGGTCGGCATTTTGCTGGCGCTCACGGGCGTGCTGATCGCGCTGAACGCCAAGAAAACAGGCCCCGGCGACGAGGCGGCGCTGGTGGGACACAAGCATGAGATTCCCGATTTCCGGGGCGCTGCTTGCATCATCCTGGGCACCATTGCCTTTTACTTCTGTGGCGAATACCTGGGCCTGCTGCCCGCGACCTTTGCCATCGTGTTTATCTGCGCTTTGGGTGACCGCAGCAACAGCGTGATGGCCTGCTTCGTGCTGGCCATGTCGATGATGATCGTCGCCGTGGTGATTTTCTGGTGGGCGCTGCAGGTGCAGATGCCGCTGGTCAGGTGGGGGATGTAAGCCATGGGACAAGCATTGCAAGACCTCTGGTACGGCTTTGGCATCGCCTTCCAGGGCCATAACCTGATGTGGTCGTTTTTCGGCGTGCTGGTGGGCAACCTGATCGGCGTATTGCCGGGCATGGGCGCGCTGTCGGCGATCTCCATTCTGCTGCCACTGACCTACACCATGCATCCGGTGCCTGCGATCCTGATGCTGGCCGGTATCTTCTACGGCTCCCAGTACGGCGGCGCCATCGGCGCAATCTTGCTGAACCTGCCATCGCACCCGCCCCATGCAGTGACCTGCCTGGACGGCTACCCGATGACCAAGAAGGGCAAGGGCGGAACGGCGCTGGGGATCACGATGATCTGCTCGTTCTTTGCGGCCTCGGTTGGCATCATCGTGATGATCTTCGCCTCGCCACTGCTGACCACGATCGCGTTCAAGTTTGGCCCGGCCGAGCTGTTCTCCATCATGCTGCTGGGCCTGCTGGCGGGCTCGACCATGTCGCGCGGCTCGCCGCTCAAGGGCGTGGCGATGACCTTGTTCGGCCTGCTCTGCGGCATCGTTGGCACCGACGTGAACAGCGGCACCTTCCGCTTTGCGTTCGACATCCCGGACCTGAGCGATGGCCTGGAGATGGTGGCGGTGGCGATGGGCTTGTTCGGTATTGCCGACTTCCTGCTCAACGTCAACAAGATGAAGGCGATCACCAGCAACACCAAGATGCGCATCCGTGACATGCGCCCTTCGATGGCTGAGCTCAAGGAAGCCTTCTGGCCGATGGTGCGCGGCACCGCGGTGGGCACCTTGTTTGGCGCCATGCCCGGCACGGGCCCGACCATCACCACCTTCATCGCCTATGCGCTGGAGCAAAAGGTGGCCAAGGACCCGAGCCGTTTTGGTACCGGCATGATCGCTGGCGTGGCAGCCCCCGAGGCCTCCGCGCACTCGAAGACCCAGGTGGACTTCATCCCGACCATGAGCCTGGGCATTCCAGGTGATGCGGTGATGGCGCTGCTGCTGGGCGCGCTGCTGATCCAGGGCATTCAGCCCGGTCCTCAGCTGATCACCGAGCATCCGGACATTTTCTGGGGCCTGATCGCCAGCTTCTGGATCGGTAATGTGATCTTGATGATTCTGAACGTGCCGCTGATCGGCGTCTGGGTCAAGATGCTGGCCGTGCCGTACAAGTACCTGTTCCCTTCGGCGATGTTCTTCATTGCAGTGGGTGTGTTCACCACGCAAAACAGCCTGTTCCATATCTGGGAGGTGCTGGCCTTCGGCATCATCGGCGCCGTCTTGATGGTGCTGGACTTCTCTGTCGCCCCCATCATGCTGGGCTTTGTGCTGGGGCCGATGATGGAAGAGAACTTCCGCCGTGCGCTTCTGCTGTCCCGTGGCGACATGATGGTCTTCATGCAGCGCCCCATCAGCGCGACCTTTGTCTGCATCAGCCTGTTCCTGCTCGCTGCCGTGACCTGGTCGGCCTGGCGCAAGCGCTCGGGCGTGAGTAAGGTGGCCCAGGCCATCGCGCAGGAGACCTCGGACGCTGGCGTGGTGGTGGCCAAGTAAGGCTCGCTGCCCCAAGCAAAAGCCGCTCCTCGGAGCGGCCTTTGCTTTGGGGTACTAAGAGGCGATCAGCGCTGCAGTTGGGAGAACTCGCGCTCTACATCGGCATGGGCCTGCTGCATGGTGGTCGAAGGCGGCGGGCCCATGCGGCTCACGACCACAGCGGCGATCCAGGCGAAGGCAAAACCGGGGATGATCTCGTACAGGCCCAGCCAGCCAAACTGCTTCCAGACCAGCACGGTGACGGCCCCGACGATGATGCCGGCCAGTGCGCCGCCACGCGTCATGCGGCTCCAGAACAAGGACAGGATGATGACCGGGCCAAAGGCTGCACCAAAACCCGCCCAGGCGTAGCTCACCATGCCCAGCACCTTGGCCTCGGGGTTGCTCGCAATGGCAATGGCAATCAGCGCTACCAGCAGCACCATCGCGCGGCCCACCCAGACCAGCTCGGTCTGGCTCGCCTGCTTGCGCACAAAGACGCGGTAGATGTCTTCGGTCAGCGCGCTGGAGCAGACCAGCAGCTGGCAGGACAAGGTGCTCATCACCGCAGCCAGGATGGCGGCCAGCAAGGCGCCGGCAATCCAGGGGTTGAACAGCTGCTTGGTGATCTCCATGAACACGGTCTCGGCATTGGCGTTCACCGCGGCAGCGCCTTCCGGGTGGGCGGCGAAATACGGAATGCCGATAAAGCCCACCGCCACGGCACCGCCCAGGCAAAGCACCATCCAGGCCATGCTGATGCGGCGTGCGGCCGGAATGGTCTGCACCGATGAGGCGGCCATGAAGCGCACCAGGATATGCGGCTGGCCAAAGTAGCCCAGGCCCCAGGCCAGCAGCGAGGCGATGCCCGCTACGCTGGCGCCGCGCAGCAGATCGAACTTTTCTGCCGCGACGATGGCATGCAGGTCCTGGCCGGGCTGCAGCTGGCCCTGCACGGCCAGCCAGGCAATCACCGGTGCCAGCAGCAGCGCGGTGATCATCAGCGAGGCCTGGATGGTGTCGGTCCAGCTCACGGCCAGAAAGCCGCCAATCAGCACATAGGCGATGGTGCAAGCTGCGCCCACCCACAGCGCTGTGGTGTAGGGCATGCCGAACATGTTCTCGAACAGGCGCGCGCCTGCGACGACGCCCGATGCGCAGTACGGCGTGAAGAACACCAGGATGACCAGCGCGGTAACGATGCGCAGCACGTTGCTGCGGTCCTCAAAGCGGTTGGCCAGGTAGTCGGGCAAGGTCAGCGCATTGCCGGCACGCTCGGTGTAGAGGCGCAGGCGGCCAGCTACAAAGAACCAGTTGAGGTAGGCGCCGAAGACCAGCCCGATCGCAATCCAGGATTCGGACAGACCGGTGGCGTAGATGGCCCCGGGCAGGCCCATCAGCAGCCAGCCGCTCATGTCCGAGGCCCCGGCCGAGAGTGCAGTCACAAAACTGCCCAGACTGCGGCCGCCCAGGATGTAGTCGGACAGGTTCTTCGTGCCTAGGTAGCCGAGCCAGCCGATGGCGAGCATGGCCACCAGGTAGATGGCGAACATGATCGCCGTGGGATCGTTCCAGGAAAATTGCATCACTGAGCCTCCTTGGTGTTGTGGTATTTCGGGGTGGAAGAGCGGGTGCGTAGCCTTGGCCAGGGGCCGGGTATGAACCCATCGGAATGGCGGCAGAAGAGAGCCGGCAAAGACCCGGGGTGAAAAACGCGCCCGGCCTGCAATATGGCACGGCTGCTCCCCGAAATTAACCAGCCTTATCTATTTTGATGTGACGATAGGTAATAAAAAAGCCCCTGGCCAGGAGGCCAGGGGCAGCAGTGGGCGGAGCGCCGTGGGCGGTGATCAGGCCGGCAGAAAGCCTTCCACCGACAGGTAGCGCTCGCCGGTGTCATAGGCAAAGCCCAGCACTTTGGCGTTGGGGGGCAGATCGGGCAGCTTTTGTGCAATGGCGGCCAGCGTGGCACCCGACGAGATGCCGACCAGCAGGCCTTCTTCGCGGGCCGCGCGGCGCGCGTATTCACGGGCGGGCTCGGCATCGACCTGGATCACGCCGTCGAGCACGCTGGTATCGAGGTTGCGCGGGATAAAGCCGGCGCCAATGCCCTGGATCGGGTGGGGGGCTGGTTGGCCGCCCGAAATGACGGGCGATGCGGTGGGCTCGACGGCATAGACCTTGAGCTGCGGGAACTTGGCCTTGAGCACATGGGCCACGCCCGACAAATGGCCACCAGTGCCGACACCGGTGATCAGCACATCGATGCCATCGGGGAAATCGGCCAGCAGCTCTTGGGCGGTGGTGCGCTCATGCACGGCCGTGTTGGCCGGGTTTTCGAACTGCTGCGGAATCCACGAGCCTGGGGTTTGGGCGGCCAGCTCTTCGGCGCGGGCGATCGCGCCCTTCATGCCTTTTTCCTTGGGGGTCAGGTCAAAGCTGGCGCCATAGGCCAGCATCAGGCGGCGGCGCTCGATGGACATGCTCTCGGGCATCACCAGGATGAGCTTGTAGCCCTTGACGGCGGCGACGAGCGCTAGGCCCACGCCGGTGTTGCCGCTGGTGGGCTCGATGATGGTGCCGCCGGGCTTGAGCGCGCCGGTCTTTTCGGCATCTTCGATCATCGCCAGCGCGATGCGGTCCTTGATGGAGCCGCCGGGATTGCTGCGCTCGGACTTGATCCAGACCTGGGCGCCAGCGCCGAACAAGCGGTTGATATGGACCACCGGCGTATTGCCAATGGTGTGCAGAATATTCTCAACTTTCATGGTGCCTCCAGCGGATCAGGATGAACAAGGGGGTGGAAATAGCTGAACCATTGTGACGCAGTTGATCATTCCGGCTGGAATATCAATATGTCCAAGATGTTCTTAACGACATGGGACTACAGACACCCGCCCACCGGTCTTTCCTTGATGGCTGTCAATACCGCCAGCAGCCCATCGACCGAAGATGGGCACTGAACATCATCGCCGTGCAAGGAGGCCGTTTGCTGAGTTTCAACACCACCCTGGTTCTGCTGGGCGTCTGCTGCGTCAGCCTGCTGCTGGGCTTTTCCTGGCGCGACAAGGTCTGGGCGCCCTGGCTGATGCTGGTATCGGTCTGTGGCCTGCTGGCGCTGATGGCCAGGATCATCTACGACCTTTTGTCGATGGGCTGAAAGGTCAGACCACGCTGCTGGCCGCGTCCCTGGCGCGGCGCAGTGGCGTTTTCCACAACTCGGCCAGCAGCACGCCCAAAATGGTCATCGCCCCGCCGATCCACAGGTAGCTGTGCAACTGCTCCTTGGCCCAGGCCGAGGCGATCAGCGCCGTCAGCAGCGGGGTCAGGTTGAAGAACATGATCGAGCGGCTGGGCCCGAGCTTGGCGACAGCGGTCATCCACATCCAGGTGGCCACAATCGAGGCCATGGTGCCGGCATACGCGACCAGGTACCAGTTGTCCGCATTGAGTCCGACCTTGGGCGAGGCCAGGTAGAACGGCAGTTGGGCGAACATGGCCACCACCATCTGCAGGTACAGCAGCTGCCAGCTGGGCACGCGCGGCATGGCCCAGCGCTTGAGCAGGATGTTGTAGGCCGCATAGGCCAGGCAGGCCAGCAGCATCAGCAGATCGCCGCGGTTGATGCCGTGGTCCAGCAGCGATGCGGGATGCCCTTCGCTGATCACCAGCACCACCCCGGCAAAGGCCAGCACCGAGCCGATGGCGCCGCCGGCCGTCAGCACCTGGCCGAGCAGGCCTACGCAGATGCCCAGCACCACCAGCGGCGACAGGGTCAGGATGATGCCCATGTGTGTGGCCGTGGTGTACGCGGCGGCAAAGTAGGCGCAGCTTTGGTAGACCACCATGCCCAAAATGCCCAGCACCAGGATCTGGCCGGCATGGCACCGGATGGCCTCGCGGTTGCGCCAGACCGCCGGCAGCAGCACGGGGGTGACCAGCAGCACCGCCAGCACCCAGCGCAAAAAGCCGATTTCAATGGGGGCGATGGCGCCAGCGGCTTGTTTGCTGACGACGGTGTTGCCCGACCAGATCAGGACCGCGAGCAGCGGATACAGGTATTGCATGGGAGTAGAACTTAAAAACGTCTGGCTGCTATCATCGCTGTGGCAGGTTTAAAGCCTATAGCTGTAATCAGACATTTGATGCACCAAGCCAGACATGTTGCGCTGGCCGGATGCTGCAAGGAGCCACGATGGCGACAGGCCAGGCACTGAAGATCTACGACGTGGACCAGGAGACCGCACCCTATCTGGTGCGCTACGACGAGTTTGCCGCCGGCAGTTTTGCCGATGCGCACCGCCACCGGCTGGGCCATCTGAACTACACCTCGCATGGCACGATGACCATCGTCACCCAGGGCCGGCAGCTGGTGGCGCCGCCGCAGTACGGCATCTGGATACCGCCGGCCGTCGAGCACAACTGCTATGTGCCGCAGGCTGCCGTCTACCGCTCGTTTTATGTGCAGCCAGCGCTGTGCACGGGCCTGCCCCAGCAGGCCTGCATCCTGCGCATCAGCGCCATCGTGCGCAGCATCCTGGCCGATCTGGCCCAGCGCGACATACGCCGGCCCGCGGCGCCCGAGGACCTGCGCCTGGCCGAAGTGATGGTGGACCAGCTGCGGCTGGCGCCCTCGGAGCACAGTTTTTTGCCCGCCGCCCAGACCCGGGCGCTCGTCAGCGTGCTCGATGCCCTCAAGGCCGAGCCCGGCAGCCGCCGCACGATGGCCGAGTGGGCGGCCTCGGTGCATATGACCGAGCGCACCTTGGCGCGCCACTGCCACCAGGAGCTGGGCATGGGCCTGGCCGAATGGCGCCAGCGCCTGCGCCACCTTTGCGCGGTGGATGCGCTGGGCCAGGGCCGGACGGTGCAGGAGATTGCCTTTGACCTGGGCTACAGCACGGCCTCGGCCTTTATCGCGATGTTCCAGCGCGCAGCGGGCATGCCGCCCGAGCAGTTCCGGCGTGAATTCAGCAGCGCGGTGGCGGAGTAGGGCGGCAACACTGCATTTACCCCGGCGGCGGCCTGCAGTTTTTGTGCGGCTCGCGCGGGCAGGCGCCATTCGGTGGAATAATCACGCCTGTGAAGCCTGCCAGACCGCCGCTGGTGCTAGTGCCGAAAGGCCGCACTGGAGGAACGTCCGGACTGCACAGGACAGCGTAGCAGCTAACGGCTGCCCACCGTGAGGTGAGGATCAGAGCAACAGAGACGAGTCCGGGGGGCGTACCGCAAGGTAAACCACTCGGGGTGAAACGGGCAATCTCTACGCGCAGCAATACCAAGTAGGCCAGCGTTGATGTGGTTCCGCAGAGTTGGCGGGTAGGTAGCGTCGAGCCGTGGTGGCGACACCCGGCCCAGAGTAATGGCGGTCACGCCTGGGGCAACCCAGGTGCACAGAATCCGGCTTATCGGCAGACTTCACACTTTGATCTTGAATAAAACGGCCTCCGATGTAGATCGGTGGCCGTTTTGTCTTTTTGAGCTCGGCGGACTCAGTCCTTTTTACGGGCGCGCGGATGGGCCTGGTCGTAGACCTGGGCCAAGTGCTGAAAATCCAGCCGGGTATAGACCTGGGTGGTGGTGATGCTGGCGTGGCCCAGCAGCTCCTGCACGGCGCGCAAATCCTGGCTGGACTGCAGCACATGGCTGGCAAAGGAGTGGCGCAGCATGTGCGGGTGCACGGGGGTGGTCATGCCGGCAACCAGGCTGCGCTCGCGCAGGCGCTGCCAGACGCTGGCGGCCGACAGGCGGGCGCCGCGCACGCCGATGAACAGCGCCGCATCGCAGGGCGCCACCTGGTCGCGCACGGCCAGCCAAGCCTGCAGCGCGGCCAGCGCGGCCTTGCCCACCGGCACCACGCGGCGCTTGCTGCCCTTGCCCAGCACATGGGCCTCGGCTGCGTCCCTATCGATCCAGCCCAGCGCCTGCACGCTGGCGGCGGTATCCAGGCCCACCAGCTCGCCCACACGCAGGCCACTGCCGTAGAGCAGCTCAACCATCGCGCTGTCGCGCGCCTGCACCCAGGGGTCGCCCTGGGCCTGGCTGGATTCGGCAAAGCGCACGGCATCGTCGACCGACAAGGCCTTGGGCAGCGGCTTGGGGGATTTGGGGGCGCGCACATCCTGCACCGGGTTGCGCTCGACCAGGCCTTCGCGGCCGGCCCAGGTAAAAAAGCCACGCCAGCCGCTCAGGATCAGCGCAATGCCCCGGCCGCTGCGGCCAGCGGCATGCATCTGCGCGACAAAGCGGCGGATGTGCTGGGGGCCGAGCTGCAGCACCTCGGTATGGGCCTCGGCGGCCATGGCCGACAGGCGCTGCAAATCCAGCGTGTAGAGCGTGTGCGTGCGTGGTGCCAGCCGCTTTTGCACGCGTACATGCTCCAGGTACTGGAGCATGGGAGCGCTGAGCGCGGCGGTGTCCATGGGACTAGCGCAGGCGGCAGAGCACGCTGGCGGCAATCTCGCCAATGCGCTCGAGCAGGTCGGTGTCCATGTCGGCCTGGAAGCGGGCCGGATCGGGCGAGCCCAGTACCAGCAGGCCCCAGGCAGGCGTGTCGCCCAGGATGGCGCCATCGCGCAGCGGCAGCAGCACCACCGACTGCACCTGGGCGCTGTCGGGCAGCCAGCCGGCCGGCTCGACGCCAACATTGGGGCCGCAGTAGGGGGTGGACAGCGAGCTGGCAAAGCTGCGGGCATCTGCGCTCACGCCCTGGGCAAAGGGCTCGTTCAGGTAGGTCTCGGCCACATCCCACAGCCGCAGCGCGACCTGGGGCACCTCGAAGTGCTGCATCAAGCTCTCGGCAATCACCTCGGGCAGCTGCAGCGGGTTGCGGGTCTTGACCACATCGCAGGTCCAGTGGTGGATGCGGTCGATGGTGTGGTGGTTCTGGCTGCCGTTGCGCATCATGTCCATGATGCGGTGCTCCAGGCCCTTGATCTTGTCGCGCAGCATCTCGGCCTGGCGCTCCTGCAGGCTGACGGTGCGGTTGCCGTAGGGGCTGACCATGTGCACGCCGGTCAGTACCTGGGCCTGGCGCTCGAAGAAATCCGGTGTCTGCACTAGGAACTCGGCGATGTCTTCTTCGGTAATGGGGGGAACCTGGTTGTTTGCGCTCATCGGTCTCTCTCGTATCGGCTGTTCGCCGTCTCCTCGTTCGGTCACCGCAGTATGCCGCGCTAAGACTAGTCCGGAATGCTGATCTCACCTTCGAACACCGTCGTGGCCGGGCCGGTCATCATCACCGGGTCGGCGGCCTGGCCGCTCCAGGCAATGGTCAGCAGGCCGCCCCGGGTCTGCACATCCACCGGGCTTTGCAGCAGGCCCAGCTCAATGCCGGCCACCACCGCCGCGCAGGCGCCGGTGCCGCAGGCCAGGGTCTCGCCGGTGCCGCGCTCGAACACCCGCAGCCGCACCTGATGCGCCGTTTGCACCTGCAAAAAGCCGACATTCACGCGCTCGGGAAAGCGCGGGTGGGATTCCAGTACCGGGCCTTGGGATTCGACCGGCGCGGTATCCACATCGTCGACCAGCATCACCGCATGCGGGTTGCCCATGGACACGGGCACGATGAACACGGTAGTTGGATCGACCGGCACCTGCAGCGCCAACGGCCATTTCTGCGTGTGGTGCTGGGCCACCGGCGTGAGGCCGCTGGTGTTGAAGGGGACGTCTTCTGGCACCAGGCGTGGCTGGCCCATGTTGACGGTGACGCGGCCATCGGCCATCAACTCGGGGGCGATCACGCCTTTTTGGGTCTGGACCCGGATCGCCTGCTTGTCGGTCAGGCCCTTGTCATACACAAAACGGGCAAAACAGCGCGCGCCATTGCCGCATTGCTCCACCTCGCCGCCATCGGCGTTGTGGATCAGGTATTCGAAATCGATCCCAGGGGCGGGCGAGGGCCGCACCGTCAGGATCTGGTCGGCGCCCACGCCAAAATGGCGGTCGGCCAGAAAGCGGTACTGGTCGGCACGCAGACCCAGCGGGCCGGCGGTCTCGTCGAGCACGACAAAATCATTGCCGGCGCCTTGCATCTTGGTAAAACGGATGTCCATCTGGCTATTATCGCTTTTTGGGCCCGGTCCGATGCGCAACGGGGCAGAGGGCGCAAGAAGCTGTCAACCGTGGCGTGCGCCGAGGTTGCAGATGCGGACAGTCTGGGGCCTGCGCCAGCCCCGCCCGCCCTGCCGGTGACACAGCCCGGCCATGCAAGTGTTGATAATGGCCCCATGACCCGTTCCAGCCAGCTTCTCCATGCGCAACGCGAGCCCGCACCGGCCCGCGCAGCCGCCACGGCCTTGTTCCTGCGCGATGCGCCAGACCCCCAAGGCGGGCCGGGTGCGACGCGGCTGGAGGTGCTGATGTCGCGCCGCTCCGACCAGGCCCGCTTTGCGGCGGGGCACTATGTGTTCCCCGGTGGCGCCGTCGATGCCAGCGATGCCCTGCACCACGACCTGCTGGCGCGCCGAACGGCGCAGACCACCGAGGAGCTGACCTATGCCCAGGCCGCGATCCGCGAGAGCCTGGAGGAGATGGGCGTGCTGCTGGCCCGCCACGCCGATGGCCGCTGGGCCAGCCAGGCCGAGGTGGCGGGCATGGACCGCAGCCAGCCGCTGCTGCCCCAGTGCGCGGCGCTGGGGCTGACCTTGGCGGCCGATATGCTGTGGCCGCTGGCACGATGGACGGCCGCGCAGGAAATACCGATCCGCTTTGATGTGCCCTTCTTCGTGGCACGCATGCCCGAGGGCCAGGAACCGGTCACCGACGACACCGAACAGTTCGAGGCGCTGTGGGTTCACCCCGCGCAGGCCTTGCAGCGCGCAGCCGATGGGCAGATGACGGTGATGTTCCCCACCCGGGTCACCCTGGAGCGCCTGGCCGCCTACCCCACGGTGCAGGCGCTGCTTGATGTGCTGCAGGCGCTGCAGCAGGTGCAGCCGGGCCAATGGCTGTGGCAGTCGATGCCGCGTGGCGCGATGGTCGATGGCGAGGTGCGGCGTTTTATGGAGCATGAGACTGCCTATGGCGAGCTGGCCCTGGTCTGCCCCGATGGCCAGCTGCACCATGCGCTGGGCTGGCAGAGCGCTCAGCCGGTGCCGCTGTTGAAGAACGTGCAGCGCCTGACGGCCGACAACGGCGGCACGATGACCGGCCCGGGCACCAACACCTATCTGGTCGGTGATGCCGAGACCGGCTACATCGTGGTCGACCCCGGCCCCAAGCCGCAGCCGCAGGACGACCCGCACCTGGCGCGCATCCTGGCCGCCACCGGGGGCGATATCCGCGCCATCGTCTGCACCCATTCGCATCCTGACCACTCACCGGGCGCGGCGCCGCTGCAGGCGCTGGTGGCCCAGGCAGGGCGCAGCAAACCGGTGATCTGGGGGCTGGCTTCTGCCTGCACTGCAAGGGCCGGCAGCCAGTTCACGCCGGACCAGGCGCTGCAGGACGGCCAGGTGCTGCAGCTGGCACACCCTAGCGACCCGGCGCGCAGCCACAGCCTGCGCGTGCTGCACACGCCAGGCCATGCGGCCAACCATGTCTGCCTGGTGCTGGAAGAAGACGGCCTGCTGTTCAGCGGCGACCATATCCTGAACGGCAGCACGACGGTGGTGGACCCGCCCGACGGCAATATGCGCCTCTACCTGGCATCGCTCGCCAAGCTGGCCAGCGCCTGCGAGCAAGGGCAGATCGGCTTTATCCTGCCGGCCCATGGCTATGTGCTGGCCCAGCCGCTGCAGGTGATTGCCAAGCTGCATGCGCACCGCATGGCGCGCGAAGAGAAGGTGCGCGATGCCATGGCCCAGGCGCCCGATGGCACGCCGGAAGACTGGGTGGCCATCGCCTATGCCGACACGCCCGAGCGGCTGTGGCCGGTGGCCAAGCGCTCACTGCTGGCGCATGTGGAGCATATTCGCGGGATGTGAGGCAGGCTTGGGCCTTGCGCCCAAGTGCATAGAACCTGTTCAATGTCTCCTCGCGCCGCGACAGTGTCTTTGTGGGAGGGGATGCTAGGGGGGCGCCCAGCCGCGCAACACCGCAGCAATAGCCCAGCTATTGCGAGGATTTGCAACAATGCAGACCGCCCCTGCCCGGGCGGCCCTAGTCGGGCACCCCTTGCCGGGCGCCCACAAAGCCACTGTCCCTACGGGTTGGAGTGAAATCGGGCGATTTCTGCGCGCTGGCTCTTGCTTGCACCCCGGTGCAAGCTGCGTTCCACCCCTTCGAACTCATCCCGATTGCACTCCAACGCGGCTGCGTAGGGACTTTGAACAGGTTCTTACAGCTTGGGGATCTTGATGCGGCTGATCATCAGCGAGCCCGAGACCGCAAACAGCAGCACCAGCGGGTGCAAGGTGAAGCCGCCGATCAGCAGCTTGCCAAACCACAGATCGGCGCGCACCGCATTCATCGCGGCGGCCAATGCCAGCAAAGCGACCAGCACGATCGAGGTGGGGATGGGGGTGCCTTCAAAGTACTTGACCTTGCCCGATGGCCCCTCTGACAGTGATTCTGCGGTCACGTTGTAGCGGGCCAGGCGCGAGACGCCGCAGGCCACAAAGTAGCCCAGCACAATGCGGTCCCACAGGCCTTGCATGCCGCAGGCATAGGCAATGATGGCTGGCGCCACACCGAACGAGATCACATCGGCGAGCGAATCGAGCTCGCGCCCCATCGCCGATGACTTTTGCCGCCAGCGCGCAATGCGGCCATCAAAGATGTCGAAGACCAGCGCGGCCAGCACCAGGGCGGCGGCAAAGTAGATGTGCCGGCGGTCCGAGGTCTCCAGAAAGGTCATCGCCGAGAACAGCGCGCCCACGCCGCAGACGGCATTGCCCAAGGTGAACCAGTCAGCGAGGTGGAACTCGCGAATCATCGAAAAACGTTTGTGTGGACTATTCATGGATAGGATGTCTGCGGCTCAAATGCACGGGCCGCCTCTGGGGGCGCCCTGGTTGCGACCATGGTACACCCAGTATCGGCCAGCGCCAAACCGGGCGCAGGCCGTGCTCCATCAAGCGGGCAAGATCTCCATCAATCCTACAAACAATGTAGGCGGAGCCACAACATTGCAGGGCCAGACTGGCGGCACTCAAAACTGGAGCCCTGTGCCGTGACTTTCAATACCGAACAACTGCTGGCTGACGAAGCCCAATACTGCTCTTTTGGCGACACCGTTCACTACGTCAACCCCCCCAAGATCTTCAGCGGCTGCGAGGGCAGCTACATGTTTGACCAGGCCGGCACGCCTTACCTGGATTTGCAGATGTGGTACTCGGCCGTCAACTTCGGCTACAAGAACAAGCGCCTGGAAGACAAGATGATCGAGCAGTTGCGCGAGCTGCCCCAGGTGGCCAGCCAGTACCTGCACCCGACCAAGATCGAGCTGGCCAAGTTCATTGCGCAAGATGCCGATAAAAAATGGGGCATGCCAGGCCGCGTGCACTTCAATGTGGGCGGTGCCCAGGCGATTGAGGATTCGCTCAAGGTCGTGCGCAATGCCACCCATGGCAAAAGCCTGATGTTCGCGTTTGAAGGTGGCTACCATGGCCGCACCCTGGGGGCGTCGAGCATCACCTCCAGCTACCGCTACCGCCGCCGCTTTGGCCACTTCAGCGACCGCGCGCAGTTCATTCCCTTCCCCTACCCCTTCCGCCGCCCCAAGGGCATGACCTCCGAAGAATATGCGGAGTCCATCGTGCAGGAGTTTGCGCGCAAGTTCGAGAACGAATACCACGCCGTCTGGGATCCCAAGACCCAGCAGTGCGAGTACGCGGCCTTCTATGTGGAGCCGATCCAGGGCACCGGCGGCTACGTCGTGCCACCGCCCAATTTCTTCAAGGGCCTCAAGAAGGTGCTCGACGACCATGGCGTGCTGATGGTGGTCGACGAAATCCAGATGGGCTTCTGGCGCACCGGAACGCTGTGGTCGGTGGAGAACTTTGGCGTCAAGCCCGATGTGCTGGTGTTTGCCAAGGCGCTGACCAATGGCTTGAACGCGCTGTCGGGCCTGTGGGCCCGTGAAGAGCTGATCAACCCCACGGTGTTCCCGCCAGGCTCGACCCATTCGACCTTTGCCTCCAACCCGCTGGGCACGGCGCTGGGCCTGGAAGTGATGAAGATGACGCACGAGATGGACTTTGGCCGCCAGGTGCGCGAGTCGGGGGCCTATTTCCTCGATGGTCTGCGCCAGCTGCAAAAGCGCCACCCGGAAATCGGCGATGTCGACGGCATGGGCCTGGCGCTGCGCGCCGAGATCTGCACGGCCGACGGCTTTACCCCCAACAAGGCGCTGCTCGACAAGATGGTGGACCTGGGCCTCGAAGGCAAGCTCGAATACCAGGGCCAACGACGCGGCCTGGTGCTGGACGTGGGCGGCTACTACAAGAACGTGATCACCTTCGCGCCATCGCTGATGATCAGCCGCAGCGAGATCGATGAAGCGCTGGTGCTGCTCGACCAGCTGATCAGCCTGGCCAAGCGGTCCTGCGCTTGAGCGAGCCACTGCGCCCTGCGCGCAACCAGTTGGAGCCCTCGGCACTGATCGGGCAGTTTGCCGCGCATCCGCCCGAGGGCTTTGTGGTGCGCTCGGACCGGCCGTTTCCGGCCTTTCGCGCGCCCTTCGATCTGCTGACCACGGCCGACGCGGCCGTCAAGCGCTGGGTGCTGCGGCTGCCCGGCGGTGCCTGGCTGGCGCAGCGCTTGCGGCTGCGCACCGATTTTGTCGGCTCGACACTGAGCGAGTACCTGGTGCTGCCCCCGGAGGTGGCGATGGACAAGCTCGCTGGTGAGCTGCGCCGCCACGCGGGGCGCTGCATGCTGACCGTCGTCAAGGACCTGCCGCAGGACTCGCCGCTGCTGCCCCCGGCCGACAATGCCGATGCCCGCCGGCTGGCCCAGGCGCTCCAGCACCAGGGCTTCATCCTGGTCGAAGGCCAGGCGCTGGCCTATGTCCCTATCGATTTCGAGCGCATCGATGCCTACCTGGCGCGGCTGTCGAAGAACCGGCGCTCCGACCTGCGCCGCAAGCTCAAGAGCCGCAGCCAGCTGCAGATCCGCCGCATTCCCACCGGCCCGGCCTTTGACGACGAGCAGCTGGTCGATGCCTACTACGCGCTGTTCGAGGCCGTGTATGCACAAAGCACGCTGCATTTCGACAAGCTCACACGCAGCTTTTTTGCCGCGGTGCTGCGCGACGCCAGCAACCAGGGCCTGGTGTTCGAGTACCGCGATGCGCAGGATGGTGCCCTGCTGGGCTGGAACCTGTGCTTTGCCCATGATGGGCGCCTGGTCGACAAATACATCGGCCTGTCCTACCCGCGTGCGCGCCAGACCAACCTGTACTTCGTCAGCTGGATGGTGAACCTGGAATATGCGCTCGAATGCGGCCTGTCACACTATGTGGCCGGCTGGACCGATCCCGAGGTCAAGGCGCAATTGGGCGCCAGCTTCACGTTTACCCAGCATGCGGTTTACATCCGCAACCCGCTGCTTCGGGCCTTGGGGCGGCGGTTTTCCCGGCATTTTGAAAGTGACCGCGCATGGCAGGAGCAGCGATGACCCCCTTGGTGCTCGATGTCGATGGCTCTGTCGGCCCCTTGGCCGGCGAGCTGCGGCTGCCGCTGGGCGACTGGCAGGAGGCGATCCGTTTTGGGTCATCGCTGGGCCGCTACCAGCAGTTCCGCCGCCATGTGCAGGCGCAGCTGCCCGCGCAGCATGGCACGACCTGGATGGGCAGTGGCGATTTCCACCACCTGTCCTGGCTGCTGATCGAGCACTGCATCGCGCGCCAGGGCTACACAGCGGCGCGCCCGCTGCGCGTGGTGGTGCTGGACAACCACCCCGACAACATGCGCTTTCCCTGGGGTGTGCACTGCGGCTCCTGGGTGCGGCGCATTGCCATGCACCCGGCGGTAGCGCATGTGCATGTGGCGGGCATCACCTCCGCTGACATTGGCGCCGGCCACGCCTGGGAGAACTACCTGGGCCCGCTGCGTGGCGGCAAGCTCAGCTACTGGAGCTGCGGCGTGGATACCGGCTGGGCGCGGCGCCTGGGCCTGTCCGCTGCCTTTCGCGCGTTCCCCAGCCTCGATGCGTTGACCGATGCCTTGGCGGCAACCCTGGCGCGCGAGCGCCAAAGCACCTACCTGAGCATCGACAAGGATGTGTTTGCCACCGACGTGGTCACCACCAACTGGGACCAGGGCCAGATGCGCGAGGCGCAGGCGCTGGGCATCATTGCAGCGCTGGAGGGCCAGCTCGTGGGCAGCGATATCACCGGCGATGTGTCTTCGTGGCGCTATGCCACCTGGTGGAAGCGCTGGCTGAGTGCCGGTGATGGGCAGGACACGGCCATGGATGCACAGGCGCTGGCGCAGGCCCAGGCAGGGCAGCATGCGCTCAACCAGCGGCTGCTGGCGGCCTTGTCAGCGTCCGCGTCAGCGCCGCCAGCAGCTGGGCAAACAGCGCATCGCTGAGCCAGGCGCTGTTGCTGATGGCCAGCAGGCGCTGCGCCCAGTCGCGGGCCTGCGGCACCGGGTCGTGCAGGGCCTCGCCCAGCAAGGGCGCGTAGCGCGCGTAGTCGGGCAGCACCTGGCTGAAGGGCAGCGACAGGCCCCAGCTGCTCGCCCAATGCGCCTGCATCAGCGCATCGCGCTGGGAGGCGCTGGGCAGGCGCAGCAGAATCACCGGCCAGATGCCCTGCGCCTGGGGCGCGGCATCGTCCACCACCTCCACACCCGGCAGGGCGCGCAGCTGAGTGATGCGCTGCTGCGCCTGTTGCTGCGCCTGCTCCCAGTGCCCACGCAGCCGCACCAGTGCGCGCAGGGCTACGCGCTGGCGCCAGGCGCCCAGGCTGTGCTGCGGGATCTGGCTGTCAAAACCATCGCCGGCCGCCTCCACCCAGTCGCCCCGCGCCAGGCTGCGCCGCAAGGGGGCGCCGTAGACGGCGTCCAGCAGCGCCGGCCGATAGGCTGCGGCGTATCCGAGCAGCGCCAGGCTGCGGCGCAGCTCCCAGGCGAGGTGGGGCCGTATCGATTGCTGGTGCTGCACGCGCAGCGCTGCCATCAGCGCCGGCTCGCGTGCCAGCAGCACGCCGCCTTCATAGGTGCTCAGGCCTTTGCCCACCGCCAGGCTGAACAGCGCGATATCGCCCTGCAAGCCCACGCTGCGGCCGTGCACGCGGGCGCCCAGGGCCTGGGCGGCGTCTTCGATCACATAGGCGCCGCAGGCCTGGGCGCGGGGCAGCAGGCTCGCGACATCGGCCACCCGGCCGCCCAGGTGGGTGGGTACCACGGCCAGGGTGCGGTGGCTGAGCAGCGCGTCGAGCGCGTTGCCATCCAGGTCCAGGCGGTCGGGCGACAGATCACACAGCCGCAGCTGCAGGCCGCACTGCGCCACAGCCATGGCCACCAGCGGGCAGGTGTAGGCGGGCACCACGACTTCGCAGCGCTCGGGGGCCCGCTGCTGCAGGGTTCGCAATGCCAGCATCAGCGCGGAGGTGCCCGAGCACTCCAGCAGCACCTCGTCCACGCCCAGCCAGGTGGCCAGCGCCCGGTCTAGCCGCGGGTCCCCCCAGGGGCGCAGATCGCCCAGCTGCAGTGGCAGGCCGGCGGTGGGCGGTACCGTGATGCGGCGCGCAGTCATCGCTGGGGGCCTTGGCGGTTGCCTGCCATCAGCGGGCGGCCGCGCTGGCGCCTGCCGCGCTGTCCGCCGGGCCCTGTGCCAACCTGTCTGCCGGCTCGGCGGCGCCATGGTCCTGGGCTTCGCTCACCGCCAGGCAGGCAATGCCGGCGATGATGAACGCGCAGCCCAGAATCTGGGGCAGGCCGATGGTCTCCTGGAACAGGTAGTGCGACAGCAGCAGCACCGAGATGATCTCCAGGTGCGAGGCGGCAAAAGCCGGGCCGACCGGCGCGCGCCGCAGCAGATGCATCCAGGTGAAGAAGGCGCCGATATAGCCGACCAGCGCGCCATAGATCCAGGGCTGGGCAAACACGCGCCAGAGCCAGGAGGGGCTGAACTCCAGCGGCAGCGCGGCATCGCCTGCCTTCTTGAAGCTCAGCTGGGCCAGCGTGTCAAAGGCCATCAGCACCAGAAAGCCGACCAGGTAAAAGCGTTTCATGCCATCACCCCTTGAGGCCCACGACAGCCACGCCAATGGAGACGAGCACAATGCCCGCGACCCGCATCGGTGCGAGCTTTTCCTTGAACAGAATGCGCCCGGCCACCATGATGGCCACGATGTTGATGCTGCCCAGCAGCACGCCATCGGACAGGGGCACCAGCGACAAAAAGGCCAGCCAGGCGACAAACTCGATCACATAGCAGGCGCCGCCGATCCAGATCCAGGGGCGCACGAGCATGAAACGCCAGTGCGCCATGCCGGTGGCCGTGCCCGGGGTCTGGTTGGCGGCGGCCTTGAAAGCCAGCTGCCCGCCGCTGTCGACCAGCACATTGACCAGCCACAGGCTGATGACCAGGGGGGTGATCTCAGTGCCCATGGGTGGCGGCCTGTGTTGGTATGCCACCAAGGCGGGCCACAAAGTCATGCACCTTGGCAATCACCGTGCGGCGCTCGCGGTCGATGGTGATCATGTGGTAGCAGTTGTCGAGTAGCACGACCTCGACCTGCGCATGGACCGCGCCGACGGCGATGTCCTCGGCATTGGAGCGGTGGGAGATGTCGTCTTCCTTGGCGTGGATGGCCAGGCATGGCGCGCGCAAATCCCGCAGGTGGCTGCGGACATGGGCCGAGAGCCTGCGCAGCTCGATGATGGACCACCAGGGATTGCCGGGCAGGCCCGCGGCAGCGCTGTCGCCACCGTGCATTTGCGCGACCACCCTGGCGCGCAAGGCCTCGTCCTTGATGCCGTAGGGCGGTGCTTCCATGAACACGCGGTGGCGGCCAATGCCCAGCAGGCGGAACAGCGGCAGCAAAAAGGCCAGCTTGGTGTAGCTGGGAATGCTCCAGCCGTCATAGCGGAACGTGGTGGACAGCGCAGCCACCCCCGCCACCTGGCGCGGGTGGGAGGTGGCTACCGCCAGCGACAGCAAGGCGCCCATCGACAGGCCGCCGACGACGACCCGGTCGACATGGGGCCCAAAGCGCAGCAGCGCCGACTGCACGCTGGCGAGCCAGTCGGTCCAGCGCGTCTGCACCAGGTCCTGCATGCTGCCGCAGTGGCCGGCCAGTTGCACCGCATAGACGGTAAAGCCTTCGCGGTGAAGGCCCTTGGCCAGCAGGCGCATCTCGGCGGGGGTGCCGGTCAGGCCGTGCACCAACAGCACGCCGGTGCGCGCGGCAGCGCCGGAGCCGGGCATGACGAATTCATGGGGCGTCAGGCACAGCGTCTGCAAGGCCGCTTCTGCCGCTCTTTCCTGGGGTTGGCTGGCCAGATGGCGGGCGAGTGCGTCATTGGCCTTCATGCGAGGGCCTCCTGCTGCTGCATGAACTGCAGGAGCCAGGGCGTGGCATCGCTGAAACCCTGGAACGGTGCATGGGCGATGCCATGGCGCTCGCAGTGACCGATCAGCCGGTACTTGGCCAGCACATAGTCGGCCTCGTGCGAGACGCAGAAGTCCGAGCTGCTGTCGCCCACATACAGCACCCGGCCGGCCAGCGCTTTCTGCGTGGCCAGGCGCTCGCATTTGCAGTTGCCACTGGCACGCTTGCAGTGCGGGCTGGCCCAGGGGGATTCCAGCGACCAGCGGCGGGTGTCCTGCTGCAGCAGGCGGTTGGCGATCACCTCCAGATGGCCCAGGCCGTGGCGTGCCAGCAAATGTTCGATGGCGTAGTCGATGCCGTCGCTGACCACTTGCACGCGCAGGCCCAGCGCCTGCGCTGCCTGTACAAAGCCGGGGAAGCCGGGGTCGATCGCAATGCTGTCCAGGTGCGCGTCCAGCTGCTGCTGGCTCATGTCCAGCAGCGCGACCTGGCCTTGCATGCAGGCGCGCGAGCCGATCTCGCCGCGCTCCCAGGCGTCTTCCAGGTCAGTCCAGCCGGGCCGGCCAAAGCGCTGCAGCAGGCTGTCAGTGACATCGACCAGGCTGATCGTGCCGTCAAAGTCGGACTGGACCATCCAGCCCGTGGTGTTGTGGCAAGCGGGCGCCTGCGCAAGCATGTATTTATTCATGGAAGCTCACTCTCACGTTCTGGCCTACACGCACATGGATGGGGGCGGTCTCGAACTCGAGCACGCACTCGACCACGCGCAGCGGGCCGCGCTGGGCGTCGTCCTGCAAGGTCGACGGCCCGTACATGGGGTTGATGCGCAGCACCCGGGCCTCGGGCAGCGCGGTGGCGCTGTCGTTGTCCAGCACCACGCTGGCGCGCATGCCCTTTTGCACCGTGCCGGCAAAGCTCTCGTTGAGCTCGGCGCGGATGCGCAGCGGGCGCAGCGGCAGCAGGCGCATTGCCGCCTGGCTGGTATGTACCTGGCTGCCGACCTGGGCGCGCAGATGCACCACGGTGGCCGCTTCCGGCGCATGCAGCGCATAGAGGCGCTGGCGCTCGCGCAGCTGCTGGGTCTTGGTCTGCATCAGCTGCACCTCGGCCTGTGCCACCTCGGTCTCGGACTGCGCATTGCGCAGCGCGGCCTGGGCGTTGTCCACGTCCTGCAGATCGGCTGCGCCATCGCGGGCGGCGGCCTGCAGGCGCTGGAGCTGGGTCTGCAGCAGCGGCAGCTTGGCGGCCAGGGCCTTGTGCTTGGCCTGGGCCAGGCGGTACGAGGACTGGGCGACGGCCAGCTCGGCGCGCAGGTCTTCGTCTTGGACCTTGAGCAGCAGCTGGCCGGCCTGCACCTGCTGGCCCTCGCGCACGGCGATCTGCTGGACGGTGCCATCGATGGCGGTGGCCAGCTCCAGCAGGCCACCGTCGACCTCAATCTTGCCCCGGGCTACGGCGACCGGGCTTTGGTGCTGCTGGCTGGTGCTGGGCGCGGGGGGGCTGTCCGATGCCGGTGAGCAGCCGGCGAGCCCGCCTGCAGCCAGGCAGAGCAGGCCCAGCACCTGCCAGGCCTGCGGCAAGGGCCAGGGGGTTGCGGGAATCTTGGTCACGCGGGGTTCTCCATCAGGGTGTTTTGGCGCCGGTCGCTGTAGACGGCACCGTCTTCCATATTCAGTACGCGGTCGGCGTGCCCGACCAGGCGCGGGTCGTGGCTGACGCACAGCACCGTGGTGCCATGGCTGCGCGCGACGCGGTGAAGGATGTCGATCACCCGTTGTCCGCTCTCGGCATCCAGCGCACTGGTGGGCTCATCGGCGAACAAGAGCTGGGGCGCCTTGGCCAGCGCCCGGGCAATGGCCACACGCTGCTTTTCGCCACCCGAAAGCTCGGCTGGCCGCATGTGGGCGCGGTGGGACAGGCCGACTTCATCGAGCGCATCCTGGGCCCGCTTCAAGGTCTCGGCGCGCCGCATGCCCAGGTAGCCCAGCGGCAGCTGCACCTGCTCGAGCGCCGTCAGCGCCGGGAACAGGTTGAAGCCCTGGAACACAAAGCCGGTGTGCAGCAGCCGAAAGCGCTCCATCTCGCGCACGGGCATGGTCGTCAGGTTCTGGCCCAGCGCAAAGGTCTGGCCGTCATCGGGGGTGAGCAGGCCCGACATCAGCGACAGCAAGGTGCTTTTGCCGCAGCCCGAGGGGCCGGATATCAGGGTCAGCTCGCCGGCGTACAAATCTACCGACAGATCCTGCAGGACCTGGATGCGGATCGCGCCCGAGACATAGGTCTTGCGCAATCCGACGGCCTGCAGGCTGGGTGTTGGAGGGGAGGGGATAGGGGAGGGCATGGCGATGTCCTTCAGCGCAGCAAGGTGGCCGGGTCGGTGCGCAGCAGCACGCGCATCGCGCCCAGGCCGGACAGCAGCGCCAACGTGGCCACCAGGGCAGCGCAGGCCAGCACGGCTTGCAGGTTGAGCGCAACGGGCACCCGGTAGACCTGGGCGAGCGAGACCAGGGCCACGCTGGCGATGGTGGTGAGCAGCAGGCCGGCAGCGCCGATCCAGCAGGCCTGCTCCACCACCACCCGGCCCAGCGCCGCGCGGCTGACGCCCAGCGCATTGAGTACCGCGTATTCGCGCACCGAGCCCGCGACCACGCTCTTGAGCGACTGGCTGGTGACGACCGCGCCGACCAGGCAGACGACGATGGCCATGAACAGCACGCCAGCACCCGCGCCGGTATCGAGCATCCAGTAGCGCTGGGAGCGGTGCGCAAAGCTGTCGGCAGTCCAGACCTCGTGCGGGCCAAAGCTGCGCGCTTCGCTGCCCAGGCGCCGCTGCACAGCCTGGTTGTCCACACCTTTGCGCACCCGGGCCAGCAGGTAGGTGCTGCCCTGGCTGGGCGAGCTGCCAGCGATCTGGTGCGCGCTCTCCAGCGATGCCAGCACGTTGACACCGCCCAGGCCGCGCAAGCCATCGACGGCGGCGACCACGCGCACACGGTGGTTGTTGATCCAGGCGGTACCGCCTTCCTGGGTGGCCAGGCTGCCCAGATCGGCGCGGTCGACGATGACGGCGCCGGGCTCGCGCAGTAGCTTGCGCTGCCAGGGCGCAATGACCCGATCGAACACCATGGCCGTGCCGGCGGTGGAAATGCCCGAGAGGTAGACCGACACCGCGCCGGCGCCCTGGCCTGCCTCTTGGTTGGAACGCCAGTCGCCATCGACCCAGACAAAGGGCTCGACGGCTCGGATGTCCGGGTCCATGCGCAGGCGCATTTCCACATCGGGGCCGATGTTGCGGCCAAAGTTCACGCTCTGCGTGCCGGGGTAGCCCACCCAGAGGTCGGCCGAGCTGGCGGTGATGTAGATGGCAGCCGAGCTGAAAATGCCCAGCACCAGGGCGGCCTGCATCACCAGCAGCACACCGGCAAAGCCCACCGCGAAGACCGAGGGGACAAAGCGGCGCCATTCGTAGACCAGGGTTTTGCGGGCCAGCGCAATCATGGCGTGGCCCCTGCGGTGCCGGGTGGGGTTTGCGGCGGCAGTGGGGCGCCGCCCAGCGCCTGGAACAGCGCCACCCAGGCCAGCGCCTGAGCAGCTTGCGCCACGCTCTGCTGGCTTGCGTGCAGCAGCAGCTGGCGGCGGGGCTCCAGCGTATCGAGCTCGCTGGCCAGGCCCAGCTGCTGGCGGCGCTGCAGCTGTTGGGCGCGGCTGCGCAGCAGCGGTGTTTGGGTATCGAGCGATTGCTGGCGTTGCTGCTGGGCAGTGAGGCCGGCCAGCGCGGTTTCCACATCGGCAACGCCGTCGAGCACGCTTTGCCGGTAGGCCTTGACGGCGTTGTTCATCTCCAGCTCGTCGGCATCGGCCTGCGCGCGCCGTCGACCCCAGTCGAACAGCGGAATGTCGATCACCGGGCCCAGAGAGGGCACCTGGTTGGAGCTGGAGCGGCGGTTCTGCGTCAGGTTGTAGGAGTACAGCAATGAGCCCCCCAGCGCAAAGCGGGGGTAGAGCGCCGAGTTCGACAGGCCCGCTGCGGCGGCGGCGCGCTGCACCGCGGCTTCGGCCGCCAGGATGGCCGGGCGGCTGCGCAGCAGCTCGGCGGGCAGTACTTGCAGGCGCAGCGCAGTGGCGCTGGGGATGTGGGGGGTGCTGGAAGTGGTCAGCCAGGCGGCTTCGGGCTCGCTGCGGCCCAGCAGTGCAGCCAGCGCATGCGCTGCGCGTGCCTGGTGCTGCAGCAGATCGGCCTCCTGCGCGCGGCTGCGGTTGAGCTCCAGATGGGCTTGCTGCACCTGCTCGGCGCTGCCCATGCGCTGCTGCACACGCACCTGCTGCAGCTGCAGCCGGCGCGCATCGAGCTGCAGCTGCTGGTCCAGCACAAAGCGTTGCTGCTGCGCCACGCAGATGTCCAGATAGCGCTGCACCACATGGGCGACCAGCTGGATCCTGGCGGCCTGCAGCTGTGCCTGGGCATCGAGCAGTTGCGCCTGGCCATCGAGCGCACTGGATTCATAGGCGCCAAACAAGCCGAGGTTCCAGCCCATGTCCAGGCTGGCGTGGAAGTAGGAGTCGAGGGCGGCCACATCCTGCAAGGTGCGCACGCCGGCGCTGAACGCTGGCTTGTAGGCGGCGGTGGCCGTGCCCAGCAAAATTCGCTGGGCCTCAAGCCGGCCTTGCGCCTGGGCAAAATCGAGGTTCTGGGCCAGTGCTTGCTCCACCAGCTTGTCCAGTGCCGGGTCGCCCAGGAGCGTCCACCAGGCGCTCAGGTCGGCGGCCTTGACGGCATGCGCATGGGGTGCGCTGCCGCCCGCCTGGCGCCACTGTGCCGGGGTGTCGGGGTTGAGCGGGGGTTGCGCAGGCGTCATGCAACCGGCCAGCAAAGCGGCAGGTGCCAGCGCCAGCAGTGTTTTGCAGAACAAGGGTTTCACGTGCAATGGAGTCGGTTCTTGGCCGGTGCAGACCGGGGCGGCCTGACCGCAGAGGCAGGACAAATATGCGGGCCATTCAACCCTGCCAAGCTTGCGTAAGCTTGCACAAATGATGGAGAAAACATGGAGGCCGCCAAGGCGTGCAGCGGGCGAGCGGCACGGTCATAATGGCTTGCTTCAACCGCTTTTGGGCGCCCTGTGAGGCGCCGCTGGAACCTACTTGCGATGGTGTCTGCCATGAAACTACCTACGCCACCTGTGGCCGCTCCGCTGGTGCTCGTCGTGGAGGATGAGCCAGGCATTGCCACGATTTTGGTCGCCTACCTGGAGCGCGACGGTCTGCGTACGCTGTTTGCACGCGATGGTGAGCAGGCCTTGCAGCTTTTTCGCCAAAACCAGCCCGACCTGGTGCTGCTCGACATCCACCTGCCCGGCATCGACGGGGTCGATGTGCTGCGCTTCATCCGCGACCAGGGCCAGACCCCGGTGATCATGGTGACGGCGCTGGCCGATGACGTGGACAAGCTCGTGGCGTTGCGCCTGGGGGCCGATGACTATGTGGTCAAGCCCTTCAACCCCGCCGAAGTGGTGGCGCGCGTGCGCGCCGTGTTGCGCCGCAGCCAGCCCAAGGCCGCCGCTGCACCGATGGCGCCCATTCGGGTGGGCGCGCTGGAGATCAACCCCGCCGAGCACAGTGCCCGGGTCTACGACGCGCAGGGCCAGGCAACACCGTTGCCGCTGACCCTGACCGAGTTCCGGCTGCTGGCCCTGCTGGCCTCCCAGCCGCGGCGCTGTTTTTCACGCGCGCAGCTGATCGAGCAGTGCCTGCCCGAGAGCGACGCACTGGAGCGGGTGATCGACTCGCACCTGTCCAAGCTGCGCCGCAAATTGCAGCTGGCCGGCCAGGAGGAGCTGATCGAGACCGTGCGCAGCATTGGGTACCGCCTATGGCCCGGGGACTGAACCGCATCTGGGTCCGCTTTGGCTTCTGGATTGCCGGCACGCTGCTCAGCACCATTGCGCTGCTCAGCGCCTGTGCCTGGGCCTTCAATGCGGTGCAGTACAACCAGTTCTACCAAAGCCTGCCCAGCGCGGTGCGGGTGGAGCTGGACGACCTGATCGAGCGCGACCTGGACAACAGCCCGCGTGCCATGCAGATCTATGGCGAATACTGGCGTGGCGAGGTGTTCTTTGGCGAGCAGGTGTCGCTGTTCATCGGTCTGCTGGTCTGCCTGCCGTTTGGCCTGGCCATGGGTTTTTTCGTCTCGCGCTATATCACCCGGCCGCTGGCGTCGATGGTGGAGGTGGCGCAGCGCGTGGCGCACGGTGATTTCAGCTCGACACGCGTGGTGGAAGAGGGCGCGCACGGTGAGTTGAAGGAAGTGGTGCACACCTTCAACGCGATGATCGACGCGCTGCAAAAGCTCAATGCCGAGCGCCAGGCGTCGGCCGCCTCCATCTCGCATGAGCTGCGCACGCCGCTGTCGGTGCTCAAGACCCATTTGCATGCCATGTGCGATGGCGTCATTGCGCCCAGCGATCAGGAGTTTCGGCTGCTGCTGGCGCAGACCGAGCACCTGGGCCGCTTGATTGACGACCTGCATACGCTGGCGATGGCCGAGGCCGGTGAGATGTCGCTGCGCAAGGAGCGCCTGAGCCTGGGGGCACTGGTGCGCGAAAGTCTTCAGGAATTGCAGCCCCAACTGCAGCACGCTCAGATGGTGCTGTCGCAAGTGCTGCCCGAGGACGATGCGGTCAGCACCATCCGTGCCGACCCGTTGCGCATGCGCCAGATCATTGCCAACCTGGTGGGCAATGCCGTGCGCCACGCGGCCAGCGGGCACTGGTTGGAGGTGGAGGTGCGCAACCTGCGCGATGCACAGGGGCATATCTGGATCGAGCTGCTGGTCAGCGATGCCGGGCCGGGGCTGCCGCAGGAGCTGCGCACGCATCCCTTCCGGCGCTTTGCGATGGCCCCGGGCCGGCGCAAGCGGGAGGGCTCGGGCCTGGGGCTGTCCATCGTGCAGGCGCTGACCGAGCTGCAAGGCGGGGTGGCGCTGGCCGAGAGCTCGTCGCGGGGCGGCGCGCGGTTTCGCCTGCGTTTTGCGCCGGCCTGAGGCCCTCTGCGGGGTCAAAGGCAAGGCCGCAAAGCGCCGATCGGGCGCTGGCGATGGGCGGCGATTAAAATGGCGTTTGCGCTCTGTGATTGCAGAGCTTTTGCTATTTTTTAAGGAGCGGATCGCGCGTTGCCGCGCCACGCCGCACAGTTGCTGCCCCATGCAAGCCCAAGACCCCCAAGCCATCCGCCTGTCCAAACGCCTGGCCAGCGATATCGGTTGCTCGCGCGCCGAGGCCGAGCACTATATCGATGCCGGCTTTGTGACGGTGGATGGCCAGATCCAGGACACTCCGGGCGCCCGTGTGGTGCCCAGCCAGACGGTGCTGCTGCAGCGCGGCGCCGATCTGCGCCCGATCCAGCCGGTCACCTTGCTGCTGCACAAGCCTGCGGGCTACAGCCTGCGCGCGCTCGAGCCCGGGCGCCAGGGCCTCAGTGCGCTGGACCTGCTGACGCCCGATAACCTGGCCGATGTCGATACCCCCCAGCCTGCCCGGCCCGTGGCGCGCCATTTTCGCCACCAGCAGTTTTTGCTGCCCATCCCGCGCGCTGCCAGTGGCCTGGTGGTCTACAGCCAGGACCCGCGCATCATCCGCCATCTGAGCGAAGAAGCGGATTTGCTCGAGCAGGAATGCCTGGTGGAGGTGCAGGGGCAGATAGTCGACGATGGCCTGGCCTTGCTGGCCCAGGGGCTGTATGTGGATGGCGAGCGCCTGCCGCCCCTCAAGGCCAGCTGGCAGAACGAAACCCATCTGCGGTTCGCGCTCAAGCGGGTCGCGCCCGAATGGCTGCCGACCATTTGTTCAGCGCTGGGCCTGGAGCTGCTGTCCATGAAGCGTTTGCGCATCGGCCGGATTTCGCTGAGCAAGCTGCCCCAGGGGCAGTGGCGCTACCTGCAAGGCTACGAGCGGTTCTGACGCGCTCGGGGGCGGGACGGTGGCCACAGGCAGCAGCCTGGCAGCGATCTGTTATAGATTTGATAGCAGATTTCTGTTTTGCGGCTTGGGATTGAACCGGTGCATGCCTGAATGTGATCGGCTTGCAAAACATGCCACAATAGCCCGCTGTCGGCATCGCCACAGAAATTACCTGTGGCTGTCTTGATATTGCCTGCCATGGCCCCATATAACGGTGTTTGATACAAAGGCCTGAGCTTGTGCGCTGGGCCGTGGGCGGGCAAGCCTGGCGCGGGGCGCGGCTTGTGATCGCTGCCTTTTGTGTAACTATCAGGGGTCCTATGTCACTCATTCCAGTCACCATCCTCACGGGCTTCTTGGGCTCGGGCAAAACCACGCTGCTCAAGCGCGTGCTGCATGAGTCGCACGGCATGAAGATCGCCGTGATCGAGAACGAGTTCGGCGAAGAGAACATCGATACCGACATCCTCAAGACCGAATCGAAGGAACAGATTCTGCAGATGAGCAATGGCTGCATCTGCTGCACCATCCGTGAGGACTTGCGCGAAGCGCTGCAGCTGCTGGCAGCCAAGCGCCGCAAGGGGCTGGTGGATTTCGAGCGCATCGTGATCGAAACCACGGGCCTGGCCGACCCCGGCCCGGTGGCGCAAACCTTCTTCATGGACGAAGAAATCGCCGAAACCTATCTGATCGACTCCATCATCACGCTGGTGGATGCCAAGCACGCCGGCCAGCAGCTCGACACCCGCCAGGAGGCGCGCCGCCAGGTGGGCTTTGCCGACCAGATCTTCCTGTCCAAGACCGACCTGGTGACCGAGGCCGACAAGGACGCGCTGGTCCACCGCCTCAAGCACATGAACCCGCGCGCACCGATCCGTGCCGTGCATTTTGGCGATGTGCCGCTCAAGGACGTGTTCGATCTGCGCGGCTTCAACCTCAATGCCACGCTCAACATCGACCCGGACTTCCTCAAGGAAGAGGGCCACGACCACGGCCATGTGCATGACGAGCATTGCGGCCACGACCATGACCACGGCGATAGCCACGGCCATGTGCACGACGAGAACTGCGGGCACGACCACGCGCATGGCGAGCACTGCAACCACCCGCACCACCACCACCATGACGATGATGTGAAAAGCTTTGTCTACCGTGTGGACAAGGCCTTTGATCCCGCCAAGCTGGAAGACTTCCTGGGCGCCATTGTGAACATTTATGGCCCGCGCATGCTGCGTTACAAGGGGGTCCTGGCGATGAAGGGCACCGACCGCAAGGTGATTTTCCAGGGCGTGCACCAGCTGATGGGCAGCGATCTGGGCCCCGAGTGGGCTGCCGACGAGCGCCGCCAGAGCAAGATGGTCTTCATCGGAATTGATCTGCCGCAGGACATCCTGCGCCAGGGCCTGGACCAGTGCGTGGTGGAGGCCTGATCGCCCGCGAGGGGCGGCCCGGGGATGAGACCCCGGGGAAACCCCCCGTTGCATCCGGGCTGCATCCACTTGTTGCTGTGCAGCGATGCCATATACAATCGCGGCCCGAAATGCAGCAAAGCAGGCATGCGGCGAGATACGGTTTCCGTGGTTCGTCCTGAAGATTTCGATGAGAGAGCGCAGTGTTTGAGGGGCTTTGGCCTGTTGGACACGGCGCTGAAGGAGAAGGAGGCTTGTGCAAGCGAGCTTTACCCTGCCAGGTGCTGGCCGGGGTGGCCTGCAAGATGACGGAGTTGCGGGCACCGGCCCGACTTCATAGATGTGCCTGGGTCCCTGTGGGACGCGGGCAAGTTGATCAGGGGGCGGAGCCTGCCGGGCTTTGCACCTTTTGTAACGAGACGGACATCCGTCGCATGTAAGAACTGCGCTAGCCAGTCGAGAGAACTATGCCTACCACTACGCAAACCATCCCTAAACGCGACGCCAAGCTGGCCAATGCTTGGAAGTCCAAGACGGTAGACACCCTCACTGACGATGAGGTGCTGTCGATGCCGGAGAGCGAATACATGAACGACATCCAACTGGCGTTCTTTCGCAAGAAGCTGGTGGAGCTGAAGACCGGCATCCACCTCAATGCCGATGCCACGACGGAAAACCTGCGTGAAGACACCGTGGTCGTGCCCGATCCAGCAGACCGCGCTACCATTGAGGAAGAGCATGCGCTTGTCTTGCGCACGCGCGACCGTGAGCGTAAGCTCTTGAAGAAGATCGACCAGTCGATCAGCCGCATCGATGCGGGCGACTATGGCTACTGCGACGAGACGGGCGAGCCCATCGGGGTGGGCCGTCTGCTGGCGCGTCCTACGGCCACTTTGTCGCTGGAAGCGCAGCAGCGCCGTGAATTGAAACAAAAAATGTTTGGTGATTGAGGCTGGGGCAGCGCACCGGACACACAAGGGGAGGGAGTAACCATGAGTGAGGCTCAAAAGCCAACCAAGGGTTTGTTGTCCAAGGTGGTGCGCTTTGTAACCAAACCCACCACGCAGTGGTCGGAGCTGGACAAGACGCCGGAGCCGGAGAACCCTGAAGCGCAGTTTTCCAAGCAGGCGCTCAAGGAGATCATGGAGCGCAAGCGCCGCAATGATTTTGTGCGCAAGCTGGAGTTCGACCAGCTGCGCAAGATCCGGCGCGAAGCCAACAAGTCCAGCAGCGCTGGCGCCGATGGGGCCGCCAGCTCGGCGGCCATGCTCGAAGGCGGGGTGGCGCCCGACGCCGCAGCCGCTGCGGCGGGCAAGCATGCCCATCCCTCGCACACCATCGAGAAAATCAACCAGATCGAGCGGCAGATGTCCAAGCAGTGGTGGTCCGGCGACAACGCCGCTGCGGCTGCGGCCGATCCTGCCGCTGCTGCCCCTGCCGAGGCCACGCCGGTCAGTGCGCCGGTGCCCGCTGCATCTGCTGCGGCGCCCTTATTGGCCGAAGCCGTGCCTGTGGTGCCCGCCGCTGCACCGGTGGCGCTGCCGCCAGCCGCCCCTGCGGCCTTGCCCGCGGCCGCCTTTGATGCCCAGGTCGAGTCGGGCAGGTTCATCCACGATACCGATCTGGAAGAAGCAGCCGTGTTGTTTGCCAACGGCGATGCAGCCGGGGCCGAGGCCTCGCTGCTGGCCCTGGTACAGCAGCGCCGTGGCGATCTGATGGGGCAGCTGACGATCTGGCTGACCTTGTTTGACCTGTACCGCGCTACCGGTGACCAGACCAGGTTTGATTTCCACGCGATTGAATTTGCCAGCAAATATGGGCGCTCAGCACCCGTGTGGTTCTCGATGCCGCAAGAGCTGGGTGCCAAGGCGCTGCAGGCGGGCGACACCTCCGCGCAAGAGGTGCGGCTGCTCAACTGGCAGGCGCCTCCGGTGCTCAGCAGCGCGGCACTCAGCGGCCTGCAAGGCAATCTCAAGCGCTATGCGCCCCCTTGGACGCTGAACTGGTCCCGCGTGACCGAGGTGCGTGATGAGGTGGTCACCGCGCTGCTGGCCCAGTTCCGTGCATGGGCGGACCAGCCCGATGCGCGCCTGGTCTTTGTCGGGGCAGACCATCTGCTCTCGGTGCTGGAGGCGCAAACGCCGGTGGGCGACAACGCGGTGGCCCAGGAGCGCTGGTCGCTGCGCATGGCCTTTTTGCGTTTGCTGCAGCTGGAGCAGGATTTTGAAGCGGCCGCGCTCGATTACTGCATCACCTACGAGGTATCGCCGCCATCCTGGGTCGCGCCCCGGGCCGAAACCAGCAGCGACAGCACACGCTCTGGTGCTCCCGCTGCGCCGGATCTGTCGCTGGGCTTTGATCTGCCCGAGAGAAAGCCGGTGGTCGCCGACAGCCCGCAGGCCGTGCTCGAAGGGATTGTCGAAGGGGATGTCTCCCGGCAGCTCGACACCTTCACGCCGATGGTGGAGCCGGGCATGCCGTTCACGGTACGCTGCGACCGCCTGATGCGCATCGACTTTGTCGCGGCCGGCTCGGTGCTCAACTGGGTGGCCGAATGCCAACAGAAAAACGTGCTGGTGCGTTTTGGCAACCTGCACCGCTTGAATGCCGTGTTCTTCAACCTGATCGGCATCAACGAGCACTCCATCGTCAACCAGCGGGAAAACTGATCGGGCAGCGCGAGTGGGCAACAAACGCACCTGCGGGTGCGTTTTTTTCTGCCTGCTGCGCCGCCTCCGCCTTGGAAAACCCGGGCCAGGCTCCATATAGGCAAGACTATGGAACAGTATCACGGCACAACCATTCTCAGCGTTCGGCGCGAAACGCCGCAAGGCATCCAGGTCGCTATTGGCGGCGACGGCCAGGTCACCCTGGGCAACATCGTCGTCAAGGGCACCGCACGCAAGGTGCGCAAGCTCTATGGCGGCAAGGTGCTGGCCGGCTTTGCCGGCGCGACGGCCGATGCCTTCACCTTGTTTGAGCGCTTCGAGGCCAAACTGGACAAGCACCAGGGCCAGCTGACCCGCGCAGCGATCGAGCTGACCAAGGACTGGCGCACCGACCGCGTGTTGCGCCGCCTCGAAGCCATGCTGGCAGTGGCTGACCATTCGGCATCGCTGATCATCACTGGCAATGGCGATGTGCTGGAGCCCGAGCAGGGCATTGTGGCCATTGGATCGGGCGGCGCCTATGCGCATTCGGCGGCCAAGGCGCTGTTGAACAACACCGATCTGTCGGCCGAAGAGGTGGTGCGCAAATCGCTGGGCATCGCCGGCGAGCTGTGCATCTACACCAATATGCACCACACGATTGAGACCTTGTGAGCGTCTGGCAGGCCGGCGCGCCACCTGCCGCCCCATCTCCCATTGATCGACTGCTGTACCCGTTGCCCGGCGGGTGCCAACCGGATTTTGCACTATGTCCTCGATGACACCCCAGGAAATCGTTTCCGAACTCGACAACCACATCGTTGGCCAGGCCAATGCCAAGCGCGCCGTCGCTATCGCGCTGCGCAACCGCTGGCGCCGCCAGCAGGTCGCTGACGGCCTGCGCCAGGAGATCACGCCCAAGAACATCCTGATGATTGGCCCCACGGGTGTGGGCAAGACCGAGATTGCCCGGCGCCTGGCCAAGCTGGCCGATGCGCCCTTCATCAAGGTCGAGGCGACCAAGTTCACCGAGGTGGGCTATGTGGGCAAGGATGTGGATGCCATCATCCGCGATCTGGCCGAGGTGGCCGTCAAACAGACCCGCGCATCGGACGTGAAGAAGCTGCGCGTGCGTGCCGAGGACGCCGCCGAAGAGCGCATTCTGGATGCGCTGCTGCCGCCCGCCCGGACCGGTCAAGCCGCGCCCGATACCAGCACGCGCCAGGTGTTTCGCAAGAAGCTGCGCCAGGGTGAGCTCAATGACAAGGAGATCGACATTGAGGTGGCCGAGGCCAAGCCCCAGCTCGAGATCATGGGCCCCCAGGGTATGGAGGAGATGGCCGAGCAGCTGCGCGGCATGTTCAGCCAGATGGGCCAGGACAAGCGCAAGGTGCGCAAGCTCAAGATCAGCGAAGCGCTGCAGCTGATCACCGATGAGGAGGCGGCCAAGCTGGTGAACGAGGAAGATGTCAAATCCCGGGCCATCGAGAACCTCGAGCAAAACGGCATCGTCTTCATCGACGAGATCGACAAGGTCGCCACGCGCCAGGAAACCAGCGGCAGCGATGTCTCGCGCCAGGGCGTGCAGCGCGATCTGTTGCCTCTGGTTGAAGGCACGGCCGTCTCGACCAAGTACGGCATTGTGAAGACCGACCACATCCTGTTCATTGCCTCGGGCGCCTTTCACCTGGCCAAGCCCAGCGACCTGATCCCCGAGCTGCAAGGGCGTTTTCCGATCCGCGTCGAGCTCGGCTCGCTGTCGGTGCAGGATTTCGAGGCCATTCTGACGCAGACCCATGCGTCGCTGATCAAGCAGTACGAAGCGCTGCTGGCCACCGAGGGCGTGAAGCTGCAGTTTGAAGCCGACGGCATCACGCGCCTGGCGCGCATCGCTTTTGACGTCAACGAGCGCACCGAGAACATCGGCGCGCGCCGCCTGGCGACGGTGATGGAGCGCCTGCTCGAAGAGATCAGCTTTGGGGCCACCAAGCTGGGCGGACAGACGGTGGTGATTGACGCCGCCTATGTGGACCAGCGCCTGGGCTCGTTGAGCCAAAACGAAGATTTATCGCGTTATATCCTCTAGCCATAAGGTGCGCGGCAGCGCGCATTCTGAACCGCGTGCCCGCCTATGTTGGCGGGCACTTGCTTTTCGGCCAGCCGCCGCATGTGGGCTTGTAGGAGAACATCTAGTTTTGTAACAAAAGACGATCAGATGGTAATCCCTGATGGCGTCAATTTTGCTAAGAGTCTGGATATAGAGGCGATTGTAAGTGCCTATCAAATAAGAAGAATTTCATAGCGGTTTTTGCTTGAAGTGCGTTATAAGTTATTGATTTACTTGTATTTTCATTGCAAATCATTGTGTTGAAGTGTGGCGCGATCTGGAATTCCTGATACAGTGGGGAAAAGTGCAGTTTTGTGGGAAAAAGTGCACTTACTCCCTCCGAAACCCCAACCAGAGTCCACACCGTGTTTCAAGGAGCTTCCTCACTCAGTCTTGATGCGAAAGGTCGGTTATCGATACCGACCCGGCATCGCGACGCGCTGACGAAGCCCGGACCCACGCTCACCATTACCCGCCATCCCCATGGTTGCCTGATGATCTTCCCGCAGGATGCCTGGGCGGTTTTCAGCGCGCGCATGGCGCAGGTCAAGATGGGCGAGCAGGTGCTCAAGCGGATTTTTCTGGGTAGCGCGATGGATGTGGAGATGGATGGCACCGGCCGTGTGCTGGTGTCCCCCGAGCTGCGTGCTGCGGCCAACATCACCAAGGACGCGATCCTGATGGGGATGGGCAGCCATTTTGAATTGTGGGACAAGGCGACGTACGAGAAGCAGGAGGCCGAAGCCCTGCAGAATCTGCCGCCCGACGCCCTGGATAACTTTGCATTCTGAGGTGCATGTGGAAACCAAGAACTACCTGCACACCACCGTCTTGCTCAACGAGGCCGTGGACGCCTTGTTGGAGGCCAGGGTCGAGATGGACCCGGTCTTTGTCGATGGGACTTTTGGCAGAGGCGGGCATTCCCGCCTGGTGCTGTCCAAGCTGCCGGCCCAGGGCCGGCTCATTGCTTTTGACAAGGACGTGGAGGCGATTGCCGAGGCTGGCAAGATTGCCGACGCCCGGTTTGCCATTCGCCATGAGGGCTTCAGCCACATGGCGCAGCTGCCTGCCGCTTCGGTGGCGGGTGTGCTGCTGGATCTGGGGGTCAGCTCCCCGCAGATCGACAGTCCCGAGCGCGGCTTCAGTTTCCGCTTCGATGGCCCGCTCGACATGCGCATGGACACCACCCGAGGCCAGAGTGTGGCCGAGTGGTTGCAAGAGGCGGAAACACAGCAAATAGCGGAGGTGATTCGTGACTTCGGTGAAGAACGGTTTGCTGGGCCCATTGCAAAGGCGATTGTTGCGCGGCGGGAGGCTGGCTCGCCAGTCGCCACCACTGCCGATCTGGCCGAGCTCGTGGCTGGCGCAGTCAAGACCCGCGAGGCTGGGCAAAATCCAGCTACGCGGACATTCCAGGCTCTTCGGATTTTCATTAATGCCGAGCTTGAAGAGCTCGAACAGGCGCTAGAGGCCAGTCTGCGGGTGCTCGCTCCCGGCGGCCGTCTGGTGGTGATCAGCTTCCACTCACTGGAAGACCGCATCGTCAAGCAGTTCATTGCCAAGCATTCCAAAGAGGTGTTCGACCGTCGCGCACCCTTTGCCACGCCCAAGCCGATGCTGCTCAAGGCGCTCGAGCGCATCAAACCCAGTGAGGCAGAAGTCTCGGCCAACCCACGCGCCCGCAGTGCGGTGATGCGGGTGGCCGAACGCACCGAGGTGGCGGCATGATGCGCCGCGGCCTTCCCGGACCATGCAACAGGGGGTGGCTGTGCTGCTGCGCCTGAACATTCTGCTGCTCATGGTGACGATCATCAGCGCGATGGCGCTGGTGCAGTCGCAGTATGAATCGCGCAAGCTGTTCACCGAACTCGACCGCGCACTGGCCGAGTCGCGCCAGCTGGAGACGGACCACCAGCGCCTGCAGGTGGAAAAGCGCGCCCAGGCCACGCCGCTGCGGCTGGAGCAGCTCGCCCGCGAAAAGTGGGGTATGCAGACAGCCACGCCAGCCGTCACGGTGTATGTGCCTGAGCCAGGCAACGGATCGGTGGCCCCATGAGCAAGGACATGCGCTACTCCACTAGCCCCTTGCTGGCCGAGCGCACGCCGATGTGGCGCAGCCGCTTCATCATGATTGGTCTGGCACTGGCCTTTACCGGCCTGATTGGCCGCGCCGCCTATGTGCAGGTCATTGGCAATGATTTCTTCCTGCGCCAGGGCGAAGTGCGCTTTGCCCGCACGATCGAGCTGCCGGCCAACCGGGGCCGCATCCTCGACCGCAATGGCCTGATTCTGGCGTCCAGCGTGCCCGCTGCCAGCATCTGGGCGATTCCCGAAGATGTGGACCAGGCCGATCCGGCGATCAAGGCCAAGATTGGCGAGATCGCCAAGCTGATGGGCATGCCGCTGGCGCAACTCGATGCCAAGCTGGCCGATGAGGACAAGTCCTTTGTCTGGATCAAGCGGCAGCTCGATTGGGACATCGGGCAGAAGATCAAGGCGCTGGATGTCAAGGGCATCTACCTGCGCAAGGAATACAAGCGCCAGTACCCCGAAGGTGAATCTGCAGCCCACGTCGTGGGCTTTACCAATGTGGAAGACCAGGGCCAGGAAGGCATGGAGCTGGCCTTCAACACCGAGCTGGGCGGCAAGGCCGGCTCGCGCCGCGTGATCAAGGACCGCCTGGGCCGCATCGTCGAAGGCGTGGGCGTGGAGACGCCGCCGCAAGAGGGCCAGGACATCCAGCTGTCCATCGACAGCAAGGTGCAGTTCTTCGCCTACCAGAAGCTGCGCGACCAGGTGGCCGCCTTCAAGGCCAAGGCCGGCAGTGTCGTGGTGATGGATGCCCACACCGGCGAAGTGCTGGCGCTGGCCAACTACCCCAGCTACGACCCGAACAACCGCTCGCGCCTGACCGGTGAGCAGCTGCGCAACCGCGCGATTACCGATACCTTCGAGCCCGGCTCGACGATGAAGCCCATCACCGTGGGCACGGCGCTGGAGCTGGGCCGGGTCAAGAACACCACGATCATCGACACCACCCCCGGGCGTTACGCGATTGGCGGCTTCACGATCAGCGACACCCACAACTATGGTGCGCTGACGGTGGATGGCGTGATCCAGAAGTCCTCCAACGTGGGCGCGCTCAAGGTGGCGCAGAAGATGTCGCCGCAAGAGATGTGGAATGTGCACTCGGCGCTGGGCTATGGGCAAAAGCCCCAGATTGCCTTCCCGGGCGCGGCCAGTGGCCGCCTGCGTCCCTGGAAGAGCTGGAAGCCGGTCGAGCAGGCCACCATCTCTTACGGCTACGGCCTGTCGGCTTCGCTGTTCCAGATGGCGCGCTCCTACACCGTGTTCTCGAACGACGGCAATGTGATCCCGGCGACCATGCTCAAGCGCAGTGGCCGCCCTGCGGGCACGCCGGTGTTCTCGAAGAAGACCGCCGAGCTGGTGCGCCACATGCTGTGGATGGCCGCCGGCCCGGGTGGTACCGGCCAGAAGGCGCAGACCGTGGGCTACTCCATCGGCGGCAAGTCGGGTACGGCCCGCAAGCAGCAGGGCCGGGGCTATGCCGCAGGCAAGTACCGCGCCTGGTTCACCGGCATTGCACCGATCGAGAACCCGCGCATCATCGTGGCCGTGATGGTCGACGAGCCCAGCCAGGGCAGCTTTTACGGCGGTACCGTCGCTGGCCCGGTGTTCAGCGAAGTGGTGCAGCAGACCTTGCGCCTGATGGGCGTGCAGCCCGATATGTCGGTCAAGCCGCAGATTGTGGCCAACGATGTGGAGGAGCCGCTATGAGCGCCACCACCACCGTGACCACTGTCACAAGCACCGCCGCCGCCGTTGAATGGCTGCGCGAGCGCGTGCGCGGCGGCACCTTGCACACCGACAGCCGCCAGGTGCACGCGGGCGACGCCTTTATCGCCTGGCCCGGTGGCGTCAATGACGGCCGGGCCTATGTGGCGCAGGCCGTGCAGCGCGGCGCGGCCGCCTGCCTGGTGGAGCAGGCCGGCCTGGAGCAGTTTGATCTGCAAGGCATGCCCGTCGCTGCGATGGCCGATTTGAAGGCCGCCACCGGCCCGATGGCCAGCGCCTGGTTTGGCCAGCCCAGCGAGCAGCTCGATGTGCTGGCCGTCACCGGCACCAATGGCAAGACCAGCATCAGCTGGTGGCTGGCCCAGGCGGTGAGCCATCTGTGCGAATCCGGTGTGCTGCCGCACCGGGGCTGCGCGATGGTCGGCACCTTGGGCGTGGGCATTCCGCCGCACCAGCTCGATGTGACCGGCATGACCACCCCCGATCCGGTGCTGCTGCAGCGCGCCTTCCGCAGCTTTGCCGATGCCGGCTACGGCGCATGCGCGATCGAGGCCTCGTCCATCGGCATTGCCGAGCACCGCCTGGCCGGCACCCGTATCCGGCTGGCCATCTTCACGAATTTCACCCAGGACCACCTGGACTACCACGGCAGCATGGATGCCTACTGGGCCGCTAAAGAGGCTCTGTTCCACTGGTCCGGCCTGCAGTCGGCCGTGGTCAACCTGGACGACGCGCGGGGCGCGGCGCTGGCGGCCTCCTTGGCCGGCGGCGCACTCGATCTGTGGACCGTCTCCGTGGATAACCCCAGCCAGGCCCGTCTGTCTGCCCAGGCCATCCGCGCGGGCGAGCGCGGTTTGGTGTTCGAGGTCGTAGAGGCCGGCGCCGAAGGCGCTGCCGTGACCCTGCACAGCCAGGTGATTGGCCAGTACAACGTGCTCAACCTCTTGCAGGTGATGGCCAGCCTGCGCGTGCTGGGGGCGAGCTTGCAGCAGGCTGCACAGGCCTGCGCGGGGCTGGCTGCAGTGCCGGGCCGCATGGAACAGGTCAGCCAGGCCGGTGCGCCCCTGGTGGCCATTGATTACGCCCACACCCCCGATGCGCTGGACAAGGCCTTGCAGGCGCTGCGCCCGCTGGCTGTGCAGCGCGGCGGCCAGCTGTGGTGCGTGTTTGGCTGTGGTGGCAACCGCGATGCCGGCAAGCGCCCGCTGATGGGCCGCATTGCCCAGGCCGGTGCCGACGAGGTGGTGGTGACCAGCGACAACCCGCGCGGCGAGCAGCCCCAGGCCATCATCGACGACATTCTGCGCGGCATGACGCCCAGCGCGCATTGGTATGTACAGGCCGACCGCGCAGCCGCCATCGACGAGGTGCTGCTGCGTGCCGCCAGCCAGGATGTGGTGCTGCTGGCCGGCAAAGGCCATGAAGATTACCAGGAAGTGGCCGGCGTGAAGCTGCCCTTTCTCGATGCCGCGCAGGCCCATGCTGCGCTGGCCAAGCGGAAAGAATCCCTATGAGCATGATGACCCTGCAGCAGGCGCTGGGCTTCATTGAGCCCCTTGTCCCCCAGGCCCGGCTGGTGGGGGATGGTGCTGTGCCGCTGCTGCGCGTCCACTCGGACTCGCGCAGCCTGCAGGCGGGCGATTTGTTTGTGGCGCTCAAGGGTGAACGCTTTGATGCCAACCAGTTTCTGGCCCAGGCCCAGGCCGCAGGTGCAGCGGCCGCGCTGTGCCATGCCGACCCGGCCGAGGCTGGCCTGCCCGGCATTGTGGTGCCCGATACCCTGGCGGCGCTGGGCGCGCTGGCCACCGGCTGGCGTGCGCAGTTTCCGCTGCCGCTGATTGCAGTGACGGGCAGCAATGGCAAGACCACGGTAACCCAGATGCTGGCCTCGATCCTGCGCGCGCATGCCGGCGATGCCGCATGGGCCACGCGTGGCAACCTGAACAACGAGATCGGCGTGCCGCTGACGCTGCTGGGCCTGACGGCTGCGCACCGCGCTGCTGTGGTCGAGCTGGGCATGAACCACCCCGGCGAAATCGCCGTGCTCGCCGCAATGGCGCAACCCCAGGTGGCCCTGGTCAACAACGCGCAGCGCGAACACCAGGAGTTCATGCACACGGTCGAAGCCGTGGCCCGCGAAAACGGCAGCGTGCTGGCCGCGCTGCCAGCCGATGGCGTGGCGGTGTTCCCTGCTGGCGATACCTATACCCCCTTGTGGCAAGCGCTGGCTGCCGGCCGGGCCACCTGCCTCTTTGGTGAGCAGGCCGATGGCGCCCAGGCTTTTGCCAGCGATGTGCAGTGGCAAGAGGGCGCCTGGCATTTGCAACTGCACCTGCCCGGTGGCGCTGCGCCCGTGGTGCTGCAGATTGCCGGCCGCCACAACGTGCGCAATGCGCTGGCTGCGGCCGCATCGGCCCATGCCGCCGGTGTGCCGCTGGCCGCCATTGCCCAGGGCCTGTCGGTGTTCGAGCCGGTCAAGGGCCGCTCGCGTGCGCTGGCCCTGCCCATCGCCGGCCGCAGCCTGACGGTGGTCGATGACAGCTACAACGCCAACCCGGATTCGGTGCAGGCCGCGATCGAGGTGCTGGCCGAGCTGCCCGCGGCCCAGCTCTTGGTGCTGGGTGATATGGGCGAGGTGGGTGACCAAGGGCCCCGGTTCCATGCCGAGGCCGGTGCGCTGGCCAAGCAGCATGGCATCGCCCAGTTGTTTACTTTGGGTGCCCAAAGCCAGTCGGCCGCCCAGGCCTTTGGTGCTGGTGCTCAGCATTTCGAGAGCATGCCTGCCTTGCAGGATGCGGTGTGCAAGTTGATGCCTCAGTTGGGCAGTGTGTTGGTCAAAGGTTCGCGGTTCATGAAGATGGAGCAAGTGGTGCAGGCGATGCAGTCGTGCGCAGACAAGGGCCTGAACGCCCATGAGGAGGCCGCATGCTGATTGTGCTCGCCAGCTGGTTGCAAAGCCTCTCGCCCGAGTTCGGCTTTTTGCGCATCTTCCAGTACCTGACCTTCCGCGCGGTGATGGCGGCGATGACGGCGCTGGTGATCGGCCTGGTGGCCGGCCCCAAGGTCATCCGTACCTTGTCGGCGCTGAAGATCGGCCAGCCCATCCGGGGCTATGCGATGCAAAGCCATTTGAGCAAGAGCGGCACCCCGACGATGGGCGGCGTGCTGATCTTGCTGGCGATCACCATCTCGACCGTGCTGTGGTTTGACCTGTCCAACCGCTTTGTCTGGATCGTGCTGATCGTCACCTGGGGCTTTGGTGCCATTGGCTGGGTCGACGACTGGCGCAAGGTGGTCAACAAGGACCCCGAAGGCATGCGCTCGCGCGAGAAGTATTTCTGGCAGTCGATGGTCGGACTGGCCGCCGCGCTGGCCCTGGTTTTCTGTATCTCGGAAAACACCAATGCCGAGGTCTGGAGCCTGTTCGTCAACTGGGTGCAGTCGGGCTTTTCGCTGGATCTGCCGCCCAACGCCGGCCTGATGGTGCCCTTCTTCAAGCAGGTGAACTACCCGCTGGGCGTGCTGGGCTTTGTGATCATGACCTACCTGGTCATCGTGGGCGCGAGCAATGCCGTCAACCTGACCGACGGGCTCGATGGCCTGGCCATCATGCCGGTGGTGATGGTGGGCTCGGCGCTGGGCGTGTTCGCCTATGTGACCGGCAGCGTCAATTTCTCGCGCTACCTGCTGTTCCCGCACATTGGCGGCACCGGCGAGCTGCTGGTGTTCTGCTGCGCAATGACGGGCGCGGGCCTGGCCTTCCTGTGGTTCAACACCCACCCGGCCCAGGTTTTCATGGGCGATGTGGGCGCGCTGGCACTGGGCGGTGCGCTGGGCACGATCGCGGTGATCGTTCGGCAGGAGATCGTGCTGGCCATCATGGGCGGCATCTTTGTGGCCGAAGCGGTGTCGGTGATGATGCAGGTGGTCTGGTTCAAGTACACCAAGAAGCGCTATGGCGAAGGCCGGCGTTTGTTGAAGATGGCCCCCTTGCACCACCATTTTGAAAAGAGCGGCTGGCGCGAAACCCAGGTCGTTGTGCGTTTCTGGATCATCACGATGCTGCTGTGTCTGATCGGTCTGTCTACCTTGAAGCTGCGGTGAGCACCATGTCAACCGAGCACCTCCACCCCCTTGATCCCTCGGCAGAGGCCGCTGCTGCGCCCATGGCGCCAGCGGTAGCGCCGGTGGCTGCGAATGAGCTGGCGCAGCCTGCCGAGTTGCAGCCTGAGGTGGCAGCAGCTGGCGATGATGTCCAGGCACAAGCGCTTGCGACCACGGATGCGGCCTTGCCCACCGATGAGGCCGCGCTGGAGGCCGCAGCGGATGGTGCAGCCGCTGCGGCCACCGATGCTGCGGACGCTGCAGTAAATCAACCCGCCGACGCCTCGGCGGTGGACATGGCCCCGGTGCCCGATGTGTCGACCCTGACGGCCGCCAAGGATGCGGCGGCCTTTGTCGCGCAGATCTTTGCCGACCCCGGTGTGTCGGACGCGGCCAGCAGCGAGGTGACCGCGGTGGATGTGCAGCCCCAGGAGGCCGAGGTGGTCTATGCGCCGGTGCCCGCACAGTGGCCCCAAGGGCAGGAGCACCCGCTGAAGGGCCAGCAGGTGCTGGTGCTGGGTTTGGGTATCTCGGGCCTGGCGATGGCGCGCTGGTGCGCGCGTTGCGGCGCCCAGGTGACGGTTGCGGATACGCGTGAGGAGCCGCCCCATTTGGCGCAGCTGCGCAGCGAGCTGCCGGAGGTGCGTTTTGTCGCCGGTGTGTTGTCCGCTGCGCTGGTCGATGGCCAGCCGGTGCGTGTGGTCTACCGCTCGCCCGGCCTGAGCCCCGAGACCGTGGCCCCGGTCGTTGATGCGGCGCGCGCCATTGGTTTGCCTGTCAGCGGCGAGCTGGATCTTTTCAGCCTGGCGCTGCAGTCGCTGGCCCAGGCCCATGGCTATGCACCCAAGGTGCTGGCGATCACGGGCACGAATGGCAAGACCACTGTCACGTCGCTCACGGGGCAATTGCTCGCGCATGCCGGCATGACCACGGCGGTGGCCGGCAATATCGGCCCCAGCCTGCTCGATACGCTGTCGCAGCACATTGACTCCGAGAGCCTGCCCCAGGCCTGGGTGCTGGAGCTGTCGAGCTTCCAGCTCGAAGATGCGCATGCCTTCAACCCGACGGCAGCGACCGTGCTCAATATCAGCCAGGACCACCTGGACTGGCATGGCAGCATGGAGGCCTATGCGGGCGCCAAGGCCAAGATTTTTGGCAGCGATGCGCTGATGGTGCTCAACCGCGACGACCCGGCCGTGATGGCCATGCTGCCGTCACCGGTGCGGGTCAAGCTGCAGCGCCCCCAGCTGCGCCCGCACATCAGCTTTGGCCTGGATCTGCCGACCCAGGTGGGCGACTATGGCCTGGACGTGGTCAACGGCATGGCCTGGCTGGTGCGTGCGCAGGACGATGGCAACAGCGCCAGCAACAAGCGCAACCAGACAGCTGCTGACGATGTGTTCCTGCAGCGGCTGATGCCTGCCGATGCGCTGCGTATCCGGGGCCGCCACAACGCGATGAATGCGCTGGCAGCGCTGGCGCTGGGCCATGCGGCGGGCGCTGGTTTTGCGCAGATGCTGTTTGGCCTGCGCGAGTACCGCGGTGAGCGCCACCGGGTCGAGCCCATCGGCATCGTCAGCGATGTGGAATATTTTGACGACAGCAAGGGCACCAATGTGGGCGCCACGGTGGCCGCGCTGATGGGCCTGGGTGCCGAGCGCCGTATCGTGCTGATCCTGGGCGGCGAGGGCAAGGGCCAGGACTTCTCGCCACTGGCAGCGCCCGTGCTGCGCTATGCGCGCGCCGTGGTGCTGATTGGCCGCGATGCGCCGCTGATCGAGGCCGCACTGGCAGACACCGGTGTGCCGCTGCTGCACGCGCCCAGCATGGATGAGGCCGTGCTGCTGGCCAGCCAGAAGGCGGTCGCGGGCGACGCGGTGCTGATGTCACCGGCCTGCGCCAGCTTTGACATGTTCAAGAACTACGGCCACCGCGCCGAGGTCTTCTGCCAAGCCGTTGCGGCGCTGGCCGAGGAACGCGGCACCAGTTTGGAGGTGCAGCCATGAGCACCGAGACCGGACTGCGCAGCAGGTTCTCGGGCTGGTTCAAGCCGGCCGGGGAAAAGCCTGTCGATATCCTGCCGGTGCGCGTGGGCGGCAATGAATACCGCCAGACGCCATCGAGTGCCACCACTATCTTTGGTGCCGACCAGGTGCTGATCTGGCTGGTGGTGGCCATCCTGTCCTGGGGCATCGTCATGGTGTTCTCGGCCTCGATCGCGATGCCGGACAACCCGCGCTTTGGCAAGATCGCGCATTACTACTTCTTCCAGCGCCACCTGATGAGCGTGGGGTTGGGCTTTGTGGCAGCGGTGCTCACTTTCCAGATTCCGATGAAGGTCTGGGAGCACTGGGCGCCCTGGCTGTTCATTGCCTCGATCCTGCTGCTCATTGCGGTGCTGATCCCGCATGTGGGCACGGTGGTCAACGGCGCGCGCCGCTGGCTGTCGCTGGGCATCATGAACTTCCAGCCCTCCGAGCTGGCCAAGATCGCGGTCATCATGTATGCCGCCGATTACATGGTGCGCAAGATGGAGGTCAAGGAGCGCTTCTTCCGCGCGGTGCTGCCGATGGGGCTGGCCGTGGGCATCGTCGGCGCGCTGCTGCTGGCCGAGCCCGACATGGGTGCCTTCATGGTGATCGCCGTGATCGCGATGGGCATCCTGTTCCTGGGTGGCGTCAATGCCCGCATGTTCTTCCTGATCGCGCTGGTGCTGGTGGCTGCCTTTGCGCTGATCGTGATGACCTCCGAATGGCGGCGCGAGCGGATTTTTGCCTACCTCGACCCCTGGAGCGAAAAGCATGCGCTGGGCAAGGGCTACCAGCTGTCGCATTCGCTGATTGCGATTGGCCGGGGCGAGATCTTTGGCGTGGGCCTGGGTGGCAGCGTCGAGAAGCTGCACTGGCTGCCCGAGGCGCATACCGACTTCTTGCTGGCGGTGATCGGCGAGGAACTGGGCCTGGTCGGCATCATTGCGCTCTTGGGTCTGTTCTTCTTCATGATCCGCCGCATTGTCGAGATCGGCCGCCAGGCGATCCGCATGGACCGTATCTTCTCCGGCCTGGTGGCGCAGGGTATTGCGATCTGGCTGGGCTTTCAGACCTTCATCAATGCCGGTGTGAACCTGGGCGCCTTGCCCACCAAGGGCCTGACCTTGCCGCTGATGAGTTTCGGGGGCTCGGCGATCTTGATGAACCTGGTGGCGATTGCCATCGTGCTGCGCATCGATTGCGAAAACAAGGCCATGGGTGCCGGGGGGGCGCGATCATGAGCGGCAAGACGGCACTGATCATGGCGGGCGGCACCGGCGGCCATATCTTCCCCGGCCTGGCCGTGGCCCAGGAGCTGCGCAGCCGTGGCTGGACCGTGCACTGGCTGGGCGCACCCGACAGCATGGAAGAGCGCCTGGTGCCGCCCCAGGGCTTTGCGCTGGAGCGGGTGGCGTTCTCGGGCGTGCGTGGCAAGGGGCTCATGTCGCTGGTCGGCATGCCGCTGCGCCTGTTGAAGGCCTTGCAGCAGGCACGCGCCGTGCTGCGCAAGGTCCGCCCCGATGTGGTCGTTGGCATGGGTGGCTATATCACCGTGCCCGGCGGTCTGGCGGCCAAGCTGGCCGGCGTGCCCATCGTGCTGCATGAGCAGAACTCGGTGCCGGGCATGGCCAACAAGCTGCTGGCCCGCATGGCCCAGCGCGTGTTTAGCGCCTTCCCCCATGCGATTGCAGGCGGCCAGTGGGTGGGCAACCCGCTGCGCGCCGAGTTCCTGCAGCAGCCAGAACCTGCTGAGCGCTTTGCCGGCCGCAGTGGCCCGCTGCAGCTGCTGGTGGTGGGTGGCAGCCTGGGTGCCAAGGCCTTGAACGAGGTGGTCCCTAGGGCGCTGGCGCTGATGGCGCCCGAGGCGCGCCCGGTGGTCACGCACCAAAGCGGCGCCAAGCAGATCGACGCGCTGCAGGCCAACTACGCAGCCGCTGGCGTGCAAGCCAGCCTCACCCCCTTTATCGACGATGCGGCCAAGGCCTATGCGGATGCCGATGTCATCGTCTGCCGCGCCGGTGCCAGCACGGTGACCGAGCTGGCCGCCGTGGGCGCGGCAGCGGTGTTTGTGCCGTTCCCGGCGGCGGTGGATGACCACCAGACGGCCAATGCGCGCTTCCTGGTGGATGCCGGCGCCGGCTGGTTGGTGCAACAAAGCGTGTTGACCCCGGAAAACCTGGCTCAGATGCTAGAGAATATGCAGCGAGCGGGCCTGGTGGACATGGCCCAAAAGGCAAAGAAAATGCAGAAATTGGAAGCCGCCCAAGCAGTGGCGGATGCCTGCGTGGAGGTGGCACGATGAAACACGCCATCCAACGCATTCATTTTGTAGGTATCGGCGGTGCCGGCATGAGCGGCATTGCCGAAGTGCTGCACAACCTGGGCTATATGGTCTCGGGCTCGGACCTGTCGGACAGCAGCACCATGGTGCATCTGCGCGATGCCGGTATCACCACCTTTGTGGGCCATGATGCGGCGCATATCGCCCAGGCCCAGGCGGTGGTGACATCGACGGCGGTGCAGGCCGACAACCCCGAAGTCGTGGCCGCCCGGGCCATGGGCATTCCGGTGGTGCCGCGCGCGCTGATGCTCGCTGAGCTGATGCGCCTGCGCAAGGGCATCGCCATTGCCGGCACCCATGGCAAGACGACGACCACCAGCCTGGTGACCAGCGTGCTGGCCGAGGCGGGGCTGGACCCCACCTTTGTCATTGGCGGCAAGCTCAACAGCGCCGGCGCCAATGCACGCCTGGGCAGTGGTGAGTACATCGTGGTCGAGGCGGACGAGTCCGATGCCTCGTTCCTGAACCTGCTGCCGGTAATGGCGGTGGTCACGAACATCGATGCCGACCACATGGACACCTATGGCCATGACTTTGGCCGGCTCAAGACGGCCTTTGTCGATTTTTTGAACCGCATGCCGTTTTATGGCAATGCTGTGGTCTGCATCGACAGCCCGGCCGTTGGCGACATCATCGAGCGCGTGGCCTGCAAGGTCACGACCTACGGCCTGGGCGAAAACGCCCAGATCCGCGCGGTGAACCTGCAGGCCGACAACGGCCAGATGCGCTTTACCGTGCAGCGCCGCCTGGCCCAGGCCTTGCCCGATCTGGAGGTGGTGCTGAACCTGCCCGGCGAGCACAACGTGCTCAATGCACTGGCCGTGGTCGGTGTGGCGGCTGCCATCGGTATCGATGACGCAGCGCTGCAGCGGGCGCTGCAAGGCTTCAAGGGTGTGGGGCGCCGTTTTCAGCGTTATGGCCAGGCCCAGCTGCCCAACGGCGGCGAGTTGACGGTTATTGACGATTACGGACATCACCCTGTCGAAATGGCTGCCACCATTGCGGCCGCGCGCGGCGCGTTTCCAGGCCGCCGGCTGGTGCTGGCCTTCCAGCCGCACCGCTACACCCGCACGCGGGATTGCTTTGAGGACTTTGTCCAGGTGCTGGGCGGCGCCGATGCGGTGCTGCTGGCCGAGGTCTATGCAGCCGGTGAGGCGCCCATCGTGGCGGCCGACAGCCGTGCACTGGCCCGCGCGGTGCGGGTGGCTGGCAAGGTCGAGCCGGTGTTTGTCGAGCAGATCAGCAGCCTGCCCCAGCAGATTCTGGACCAGGCGCAGGACGGCGACGTGCTGCTGTGCATGGGCGCGGGATCGATTGGTGCGGTGGCCGCCAAGGTGATGGCATTGGCGGGTGGGCAAGAGCGTGTAGCGCCGCAGGGGAGCGCGGTATGAGTGAAACCATGAACAATATTGATGTGAAGGCCTTGGGCAAGGTCGCGGTGCTGATGGGCGGGAGCTCGGCAGAGCGCGAGGTGTCGCTGATGTCCGGCAAGGGCGTGCTCGCTGCGCTGCAGTCCAAGGGTGTGGACGCGCATGCGTTTGATCCCTCGCAGCAGGACCTGGGCGAGCTGCGCAAGCAAGGCTTTGCGCGCTGCTTCATCGCGCTGCATGGCCGCCATGGCGAAGACGGCACGGTGCAAGGCGCGCTGGAGCTGCTGGGCATTCCCTACACCGGCCCGGGCGTGATGGCCTCGAGCATCGCGATGGACAAGATCATGACCAAGCGCATCTGGCGCTTTGAGGGCCTGTCTACCCCCGAGTGGCGCATGGCCGCCAGCGAACAGGACACGCGCGATGCGCTGGCCGCACTGGGCGCGCCGATGATCGTCAAGCCCGCACGCGAGGGCTCGACCATTGGCCTGTCCAAGATCAGCAGCCCCGAAGAATGCGCCCAGGCCTATGCGCTGGCCTCCCGCTATGACCCCGAAGTGCTGTGCGAGCAGTTCATCGAGGGCATGGAGACCACCTGCGCGGTGCTGGGCCAGGGCCGCAGCGCCCAGGCGCTGCCGGTGATCAAGATCGTCGCGCCCGAAGGCAACTACGACTACCAGAACAAGTACTTCACCGACACCACCCAGTATTTCTGCCCCAGCGAGCTGCCAGACGAGATGGAAGCGGCGATCCGCGACCTGGCGGAAAAGGCCTTCCGCACCCTGGGCTGCCGGGGCTGGTCGCGTGCCGATGTGATGGTGCGTGCCTCGGACCAGCAGCTGTTCCTGCTGGAGATCAATACCTCGCCGGGCATGACCAGCCATTCGCTGGTGCCGATGGCGGCCCGTGCCACCGGCATGAGCTATGAAGACCTGTGTTTGCACCTGCTGGCCAATGCATCGAGCGATGCGGCCCAGGGTGCGGAGCTGTAAGACAAGGAGATGAGATCCATGGAGCAGACCATGCCAGTCCCCTTCGACGTCAAGCTGATGAACATGCTGGCCACGGCATTGTTCCTCGGCTGCGGCGCGTTGCTGGTGCTGGCTGGGGTGCGCTGGGCCATCCACCATCCGGCGCTGAGCATTGCGCGCATCGTGGTGCAGGGCGAGCTCGAACACAACAGCGCCGTGTCGCTGCAGGCCAATGTGATGCCGTCCTTGAAAGGCAACTTCTTCACGATGGACCTCGATGAGACGCGGCGGATCTTCGAGCAGGCGCCCTGGGTGCGCCAGGCGCGCATCAAGCGCGAGTTCCCCAGCACCTTGGCGGTGACGATCACCGAGCAGGATGCGACGGCGATCTGGGGCGCGGAGGGCGAGTCCCGCCTGCTCAACAGCGAAGGCCAGATGTTTGAAGGTGACTCGGCCGACCCCGATCTGCTGCACCTGCCGCACCTGTCGGGCCCGGCTGGGCGTTCCCAAGAGGTACTGGCCATGTTCCGCGCGCTCGCGCCCATCTACGCCAAGCTCGACAACGCGCTGGTGGCGCTGGCCGAGTCGAACAGCGGCAGCTGGAAGGCCACCTTGCAGTCTGGCGCGGTCATCGAGATGGGCCAGGGCCGGGAGGATGTCCTGAGCGAGCGGGTACGTAAATTTGTTGAATCTTTGCCTGAAGTCACCGGTACCTACAGACGCAGCGTGGCATCGCTGACGTCGGCGGATCTGCGCCATGCCGGGGGCTATGCGGTGCGCATGCAAGGGGTGACCACGGGCACCTCGGCAGCGGGCCGGGCGCCAGTCAAAAAATAAAACACAGAGATGCGAAACATGAACCATACCAATCACTTGATCAGCGAGGGCTACTGACTATGGCGCGAGATAGCAAAGACGTGGTCGTCGGCCTGGACATCGGCACCGCCAAGATCATGGTGGTCGTCGCCGAGGTGCTGGGCAATGGCGAGCTCAAGCTGGCAGGGCTGGGCGTGGCGCCCAGCAACGGGCTCAAGCGCGGTGTGGTGGTGAACATCGATGCGACGGTGCAGAGCATCCAGCAGGCGCTTAAGGAGGCCGAGCTGATGGCCGACCTGAACATCCAGCGCGTCTACACTGGCATCACCGGCAGCCATATCCGCGGCATCAACTCCAGCGGCATGGTGGCGGTCAAGGACAAGGAAGTCTCGGCCGCCGATGTGGCGCGCGTGCTCGATACTGCCAAGGCGATCAATATTCCGTCGGACCAGCGCCTGCTGCTGGTCGAGCCCCAGGAGTTTGCGATCGACGGCCAGGATGTGCGCGAGCCCATCGGCATGAGCGGCCTGCGCCTGGAGTCCAAGATCCATATCGTGACCGGGGCGCAAAGCGCGGCCGAGAACATCATCAAATGCGTGCGCCGCTGCGGGCTGGAAGTCGAGCAGCTGCTGCTCAACCCGCTCGCCTCCAGCCAGGCCGTGCTGACCGATGACGAGCGCGAGCTGGGCGTGTGCGTGGTCGATATCGGCGCGGGCACCACCGATGTGTCGATCTTCACCGGCGGCGCGATCCGCCACACGGCAGTGATCCCGATTGCCGGTGATTTGATCACCAGCGACATCGCGATGGCGCTGCGCACGCCGACCAAGGACGCCGAGGACATCAAGGTCGAGAGCGGCTGCGCCAAGCAGCTGCTGGCCGATCCCGACACGCAGGTCGATGTGCCCGGTCTGGGTGACCGGGGCCCGCGCCTGTTGAGCAAGCAAGCGCTGGCCGGCGTGATCGAGCCACGCGTCGAAGAAATTTTCTCGCTGGTGCAGCAAGTCATCCGCGAGTCTGGTTATGAGGAGGTGCTGTCGTCGGGCATTGTGCTGACGGGCGGCAGCGCGGTGATGCCAGGCATGGTGGAGCTGGGGGAAGACATCTTCCTCAAGCCCGTGCGACGCGGCATTCCCAAGTATTCCGGCACCCTGGCCGAGATGGTTGCGCAGCCCCGTGCTGCCACCGTCATGGGCCTGCTGGAAGAGGCCCGCATGGCCCGCATGCGTGGCTACAAGGTGGCCCAGAAGTCCGGTTCGGTGAAATCGGCATTTGGGCGTTTGAAGGACTTTATTGTGGGGAACTTTTAACCATGCATGACACCACTTGTTGGCTGGCGCAAAGCAGCCCTTCAAGGCTCAAAGGGTATGACCCTTGGAGACCTAAAGGGCCACCAGCAATCCATTGTTCATTAAAGAGTGAATTATTCGTAACCCATTTTTCTCATGTTGACGCGAGAGCGAGAGGAGCAGGCAATGACCATCGAAATGTATGAAGGCAACACATTCAACCAAGGCACCCAGATCAAGGTGATCGGCGTCGGGGGCGGTGGTGGCAATGCGGTCGAGCACATGATCGCCAACAGCGTGCAAGGTGTCGAATTCATTTCGGCCAACACCGATGCGCAAGCGCTGGAGCGTTGCCATGCCCACCGCGTGATCCAGCTGGGAGAGACCGGCCTGGGCGCGGGCAGCAAGCCTGAGAACGGCCGCGAGGCTGCCGAATCCGCGATCGAAGACATCCGCGCTGCGATCGTGGGTTCGCACATGCTGTTCATCACCGCCGGTATGGGCGGTGGTACCGGCACCGGTGCTGCCCCCGTGATCGCTCGCGTCGCCAAGGAAATGGGCATCCTGACCGTGGGCGTAGTGACCAAGCCTTTCGAATGGGAGGGCAAGCGCCGCATGTCCAATGCCGATGGCGGCCTGAGCGAGCTCGAAGCGAATGTCGACTCGCTGATCGTGGTGCTCAACGAGAAGCTGCTCGATGTGCTGGGCGACGACATCACCCAGGACCAGGCCTTTGCCCATGCCAACGATGTGCTGAAGAACGCCGTGGGCGGCATCTCCGAGATCATCAACGACCACGGCTACATCAACGTCGACTTTGCTGACGTGAAGACCGTGATGAGCGAGCCGGGCAAGGCGATGATGGGTACGGCCACGGCCAGCGGCCCGGACCGTGCACGCATCGCTGCGGAACAAGCGGTTGCTTGCCCGCTGCTGGAAGGCATCGACCTGTCGGGCGCCAAGGGCATCCTGGTGCTGGTGACCGCGACCAAGGGCAGCCTGAAGCTGGCCGAATCGCGCCAGGCCATGAGCACCATCAATGCCTACGCCTCGCCAGAGTCGCATGTCATCTTTGGCGCGGCCTATGACGAGACGCTGGGCGACGAGATCCGCGTGACCGTGCTGGCCACCGGCCTGTCCCGTCCCGTGGCCAAGCGCCAGCCCATCTCGGTCATCCAGGGCAGCGCAGGTCTGCGTACCGGTACCGACGACATCGCCTACACGCCCCAGTCGGTCAACAGCCCCGTCTCGGGTCTGGGTGTGCAAAACGCGGTGCCCATGGGCAATGCCTTTGCTAACGACTTTGCCGACAAGAAGACCCCCTCGGTCTGGCGCACCGGCCGCAACGCGGCTTCGGCCCGCGTCGATGCGATGTCGTCGAGCGGCATGGAAGACCTGGAGATCCCCGCCTTCCTGCGCAAGCAGGCAGACTGATTGCCTTGCGGGGCTTTCGTTGAAGCCAGTCCAGCCTTTGGGGTGGACTGGGCTTTGAATACAACGCGCTGAAACCTTTCGGGGACTCAGCGCGTTGTTATTAGAGGGCTGCGTCGTTGTTCGCTGTCCGCTCCGCCTGCCAACGCAGTAGTTGGGCAGCGGCTTTGTGCACAGATTGGCCGGCAAGGCAAGTGTTTGTCCTACAAGGCTTGCACTATCTGGGTGATTGGCATTTTTGCGCGTCCCAAGCGGGCGTACGGCGTAAAATCAACGAGTTATGCTCCAGCAACGAACCATCAAGTCTTTAACCCGTGCCGTGGGCGTGGGCCTGCACAGCGGCCAGCGGGTCGAGCTCACCTTGCGTCCTGCACAACCCAATACGGGCATTGTGTTTCGCCGGGTGGACCTGCCCGAGCCGGTCGATATCCCCGTCAACGCCGAAGCGGTGGTGGACACCCGCATGGCCTCGACCCTGGGCAAGGGCGATGTGCGCATCCATACGGTGGAGCATGTGATGTCGGCCTGCGCGGGCCTGGGCATCGACAACCTCTATATCGACGTGACAGCCGAGGAAATCCCGATTCTCGACGGCTCATCCGCGTCCTTTGTGTTTTTGCTGCAAAGCGCCGGTATCGAGCTGCAAAACGCACCCAAGCGCTTTTTGCGTCTGACCAAGCCGGTCGAAATCCGCCAGGGCGAAGGCGCTGCGCAAAAGTGGGCGCGTCTGGACCCCTACCACGGCTACAAGCTGCGTTTCGAGATCGACTTCTCGCACCCGGCTGTCGATTCCACCGGCCAGACCTATGAGTTCGACCTGGGCATCGGCAACTACAGCCGCGATATCGCCCGCGCCCGCACCTTTGGCTTTACCAAGGATGTCGAGATGCTGCGCTCCAACGGCCTGGCGCTGGGCGGCGGTCTGGACAATGCCATCGTCATGGACGACTACAAGGTGCTCAACAGCGACGGCTTGCGCTATGACGACGAGTTCGTCAAACACAAGATCCTCGATGCCATCGGTGACCTCTACATCGTGGGCTATCCCTTGCTGGCCGCCTACAGCGCGTTCCGCTCGGGCCATGGCCTCAACAACCTGCTGCTGCGCGAGCTGATGCAGCGCCAGGACGCCTGGGACATCGTCACCTTTGACCATGTGCGTGAAGCCCCGCAGGGCTTTGCACAGTCGGCCCTCGCCTGGTAAGGCCGCGCCCGGGATGCTGCTGTTTCGCTGGATCTTCATGCTGCTGGTGCTGATGGCGGCCCTCAGCTTTTGCTTTTACCTGGGCACCGGCCAGCGCCGCTACCGCCAGTGGTCCCTGCTGCTGATCAAATGGACCGTGGTCGCAGGCCTGGCGTTCTTTGCGGTGCTCTTTGTGGGCCGCATGGTCTAAAACCGGTCTTTGGCATTCTGCGCGGCAGGTAAAGTGCGGTAAACCCCGGCCTGCGCCCGGCCGGTCCGTTACCGGTCCCGCCCACTGTCCATGCGGCTTTGCCGCCTCTTCCCCCACTTTACAAATGACACATCCCAGCCCGGTGATCCAGCTGCGGGTAAACGGTGGCGCGCCGACAGGCGTTAAATCTGCATGGGGGCATGCTTGCCGCTCGCACCAGCAGCCGCTGGTTCATCAGAAAGGATTCCGTCATGAACAAGCACCGAAGCCGTTTTAGCCGCCTGGCCAGCATGGGCAGCCTGGCCCTGGCATTGGCCGGCGCCCTGGCTTTTAGCGCGCCTGCACAGGCCCAGCCCGATGGACGCCATGGTGACCGCCATTACCAGCGCGATGACCGGCGCGACCATGCCGACCACCGCCGCTGGGAGCGCGAACGCGAGCGGGACCGCCGCTACCGCGAGCAGCAGCGCCGTGAGTACCGCCATGACCACCGTCCACCTCCCCGTGTCGTGGTTGTGCCGGACCGGGGCCGTGGCATCGGCCCGCGCAATGACTGGTACCGGGGCGGCTATGTGCCAGCACCGTACCGTGGCTACAGCTATGTGGTCGGCGATTGGCGCGGCCACCGGCTCAGCGCGCCACCCCGGGGCTACCAATGGATCCAGTATGGCGGTGACTACCTGCTGATCGCCATTGGCACAGGCCTGATCGCCAATATTGTCATCAATGGTTATTGAGCCGCCGCGAAGTCGCGATAATTGAGGGTTTGCATGGCGCCCACAACGAACCTTTGTGTGGCGCCTCGCTCCAAAGCTTACTTTGGTGGTTGCACCTTGTGCCGAGCGCTGCTTCACGGAGCGCACGGATCCACGCATAAGGAGCCTGTAGCCGGCCAGACCTGTGCACGCTAGCGATGCACAGGTTTTTTTTTGCCTGCGTGCTGCAGGCGGGGTGACTCACCAGGCCGCAGAGGCACCGGTTGGTTCTTGCCTAGTAGCTGCGCCCGGCCTTGTACATCGCGTGCTGGCGGCGTTGCAAGGGGCTGGCCTCGGCCATGCGCGCCATCGCCAGGCCCGCATGGGCGTGGGTGATCGCCAGGCCCAGCGCATCGGCCGCATCGGTGCCGGGCAGGCCAGGCAGCTGCAGCAGGCGGCGCACCATCTCCTGGATCTGGTTCTTGGCAGCGCGCCCATGGCCGACCACGGCTTTTTTCATCTGCAGTGCGGTGTACTCGGCAACTGGCAGGTTCTGCGACACCAGCGCCGTCAGCGCGCAGCCCCGGGCCTGGCCCAGCAGCAAGGTGGACTGGGGGTTGACGTTGACGAACACGATTTCCACCGAGGCCATGTCGGGCTGGTAGCGCTGGCTGACTTCGCAGATACCGTCAAAGATCATCTTCAGGCGGCCGGGCAGGTCACCCAGGTTCAGCGTGGTGGTGCGGATGGTGCCGCTGGCCACATAGGACAGACGCTGGCCATCGACGTCGATGACGCCAAAGCCGGTGGTCTGCAGGCCAGGGTCGATGCCAAGGATTCTCATGCGTCTCAAAAGGGGTGGGCGCGCGGGCGCCTGTCAGGGAAGCTCAGCATAGCGCATGCGGGCCGCGATGGTGGCGGTGCGGCGGTTGAGGTAGGCGGAGTTGGGGTTCTTGTCGGCGCCCTTGGGGTTGGGCAGCATGACGGCCAGGCGCGCCGCTTCATAGGCGCTCAGCTGGGCGGCCGGTTTGCCAAAGTAGCGCTGGGCGGCGGCCTCGGCGCCAAACACGCCATCGCCCCATTCGGCATGGTTCAAGTACAGCTCCAGAATGCGCTGCTTGCTCAGCAGGAACTCCAGGGTGTAGGTCAGCAGCAGCTCCTGGCCTTTGCGCAGCAGGCTGCGCTCCGACGACAGCAACAGGTTCTTGGCCAGCTGCTGGGTGATGGTGGAGCCGCCCATGATCTTGGCGGGCGGGCCGGCTTGCACTGCGCTGGGGTCAAAAGCCTCGCCACGCCGCTCGGCCTGGGCCTGGGCGCGTGCCAGGGCTTTTTCCCGGCGCTGCTCGGCGCGCTCTATGGCCTTGGCATTGCGCGCGCGGGCCTTTTCAATTGCATCCCAGAGCACGCCATCGTGGTTGACAAAGTCGTCGTCCTCGGAGGCGATCACCGCGCGCTGCAGGTTGACCGATATCTGCGACAAGGGCTGCCATTGCTGGCGCCAGTGCAGGCGCCCGTCCTGGCGCAGCTGGCGCCAGGCTTCGCTGCGCTCAAAGGCGGTCGACGCCGGGTCCACACTGGCCATCATCGCGATGCGGGCGACAAAGAACAGCTGCAGCGCGATGCCCAGCAGCAGTGCCCAGCCGATCCAGCGCGCAATCGCTTTCATCGGCGGGTCCTGCGGGCTAAGGCGGGAAGAGGGCTGGAGACCATCAGCGCTTGCGCTCAGTGGGCGGCCAGTTCGCTGCGCAGCTGCGCCAGCACCGGCTGGGAGGGGGGGCGCACGCCGCGCCACAGCGCAAAGGCCTCGGCCGCTTGCTCGACCAGCATGCCCAGGCCATCGCGGCCCTGGACGCCGTGCTGCGCGGCCCACTGCAAAAAGGGCTGGGCAGCGGGGCCGTACATCATGTCGTAGGCCAGTGCGCCAGCGCGCAGCAGCGCGCCGGGCACCGGGATGGCCGCGCCTTGGAGGCTGCTGGCGGTGGCGTTGATGACGACATCGAAGAGGCCATCGAGTGCGCCCGCCTCGACTGCTTGCAACTGGGTGGCCGAGCCCTGGACCAGGTCGGCATGCTGGTCCACCAGATCCTGCGCCTTGGCGTGGGTGCGGTTGCAGACCACGAGCAACGCCGGTGCCTGGGCCATGAGCGGCGCCAGCGCGCCGGCAGCAGCGCCGCCGGCGCCCAGCAGCAGCACGCGCTGGCCGGCCAGTGCAACGCCAGCATTGCGCACGATATCGGCCACCAGGCCCAGGCCATCGGTGTTGTCGGCGTGGATGCGGCCATCGGCGCCTACCACCAAGGTGTTGGCCGCACCCGCACGCAGCACGCGCTCGCTGCGGCTGTCGGCCAGGCGCGCGGCGTCCAGCTTGAAGGGCACGGTCACATTCATGCCCCGGGTACCGGCCTGCACCAGGTGGCGCAGGGCCGCGTCAAAACCATCCAGTGCCACCAGCTCAGCCTCATAGACCAGCGCCTGGTCGGTCAGCTGCGCAAACAGCGTGTGGATGCGGGGTGAGCGGCTGTGGGCAATCGGGTTGCCCATCACGCAATAGCGGTCTGGAAGGGACATGGTGGTAAGGGCCTGGGCCGTGGCGGCTGCGCGCTGAAGGCGCTGACCGCGCATGGCAGAAAAAAGGGCATGCGCTGGGCACCCGGTGGCGGCGCAACGGGGGCCCGCCAGCATGGCGCTCAAGCGCCTGCCACTTTACTGCAAATTGGCCGTTTCCAATGTCTGCTCGCGGGTGAAGCGGAATTTGGAGACGACGGCAATCTGGTCGGCCTTGGCGCGCAGCGCGGGGCCAAAGTGGCCAAAGGGGCCACTGCTGACGGCGATGGCCTCGGCCCGGCGGTCGAGTTGCTGGTTGCCCGAGCTTTTGTAGACCTCGGTGCCCAGCACCCGGCCGTCGTGGTTGACGGTCATGATCATCACCAGCTCACCATAGAGCTTGCGGCCACCGGCTTCGGGGAAGTTGCTGGTGCCCCGGTCCTCGACCTTGCGGCGCAGCTGGTCGTAGTAGATGGCGAACACCTCTTCGCGTGTGGCGGGGCTGATGTAGCGCTTCTTGGGGCGGGCGTTTTCTTCGTGGATGCGCTTTTCGATCTCGGCGAGCATCTTGAGCAGCTGCTGGTGCTTTTCTTCCTGCTCGACCTCTGCCTGCGAGGCGCTGGCCTTGCGCGTATCGGGCGGCTGGTACTGGGCCAGCTGGTTGCGCAGGTCGGCCAGCAGTTGCATCTGCTGGGCCTGCATGGCATCGAGCTGGCGCTGGCGCTCTTCAAAGTCATCCCCCATGTTGGTGATGGCCGAGTAGGGCATGGGGCTTGTGGCGCGCTCCTGGCTGTTGGCCGATTCACCACCACCGGCCAGGTTGGCCTGGGCGACGGCCTGGGCCTTGTCAGGCGGGGCGTCGTTGGACTTGGCGTTGACCAGAATCACTTCGAGCGGGGTGTCCTCGAACACCCGGTCAAAGGCCTGGGGGTCGACAAAGCGGATGCTCAAGATGGCAGCGTGCACCAGCACAGACACAGCCAGCGCCAGTTGCAGCGTGGACAGCGATCGAAGAAATTGGAAAAACTTCACGGTTCCGGGTTAATCGGTTTTTGTAGTCGCCGCGTCCTCACCGTCGCCCATGTCCACCGCGATTGCGATGGGCCCAGCCACAGCCTCCTCCTCGTCTTCTGGCGACTCTGTCTCGGCCTGGTTGGCCTGTTCGTCGTCCAGTCTCTCCAGCACGGTTCCGGTCACATCCAGCGTGATCTCGTCGATCTCGCCGAGCTTGACCCGGACCTGGGCACCACGCGGCAAACTCTGCGCGCCCAGCACCGGAAACACCAATGGTAGTTCATCTGCACGCACGAGCATGCTGCCTGCCGGGCCTTCCTTCATAACTGTTGCAGTGAGGTCACTGATGCTGTTCTGCGCCAGGTATTTCAAGGTCCAGTAGCGCTCCATGCCGGCCTGGTAGCCGTTGTAGGCGCTGTAGGCGGCATCAAAGCCGCTGATGATGGAGAACAGCTCCGCATCCTTGGGCTTGAACGGGGCTACCAGGGCGGCGGTGGCGCCATGGCGCGCGCAGGCGATGATCTGCCACTGGTTGACCAGGTCGGTGTAGCGGCGCAGCGGCGACGTGGCCCAGACATAGCTTTTGACGCCGATGCCGGCATGTGGCAAGGCCTTGGTGGACATGCGCACCTTGATGCCGGGTGCCAGGCTTGCCTGGCTGCGGTAGATGCCGGGCACGCCATAGTCGGCCAGCAACTGGCCCCAGCTGCTGTTGGCGACGATGGCCGCCTCGGCCACGATCAGATCGAGCGGTGCGCCGCGCTTGCGCACGGAGATCTGCACGGTCTCGCTGCCGTTGGGCACCTGGTCGCCATTGCCTTGCAGGCGGAAGTTGTAGTCCGGGCGGTTGAAGTTCTCGGGCTTGCCGCGCACCACTTCGCGGCCGGCCTTGAGGTGGCGCGAGAGGCGGTAGAGAAAGCTCAGCTCGTCGCGCTTGTCCAGCAGCGGCTGGGGCGTGTCCTCGACCTGCAGCGCCGGGTCGGTCAGCCAGGCCTCGGTGGCGATGTGGTCGAGCTTGTCGTAGCGGAAGTTGCTAACCACCGGCACGCGCTCCAGGCGGGTTTCCTTGTTCAGCACTTCCAGCGTGGCTTCGTCGTAGGTGACGTATAGCGAGACGGCCGGGTTGGCGCGGCCCTCATCCAGGGTGTAGATCTGCACCACTTCGTCGGGCAGCATCGTGACCTTGTAGCCCGGCATGTAGACGGTGGAGTAGCGGCTGCGGCCCAGATGGTCGAGCGCCGAGCCCGGCTCAATCGCGAGACCTGGCGCGGCAATGTGCACGCCAACAATCACCTGGCCGGTGCCCAGGCCCTGTACCGACAGCGCATCGTCGATTTCGGTCGTGGCCGAGTCGTCGATGGAGTAGGCCTCCACCGTGGCCAGCGGCAGATCGGCTGGCGGCAGTGGCGCCGTGACGGCCGGAAAGCCCGTGCCCTTGGGGAAGTTGTCGAACAAAAAGCGCTGCCAGTGGAACTGGTAGGACGAGTCGATAGCGCCGGCCTGTTGCAGCAGCGCCAGCGGCGCGAGCTGCGCCTTGCGGCTGGCTTCGACCACGGCCTTGTACTCGGGCGCGTTCTTGTCCGGGCGAAACAAGATCTTGTAGAGCTGCTGCTGCACAGGCGCGGGGCACTCGCCGTTGACGAGCTCGGCTGCCCAGCCGTCGATCTGCGCCTGGATCTGGGCTTTTTTCTCGATGGCGGCCAGCGCTTGCTGCACGATCTCGGCCGGTGCCTTCTTGAAGCGGCCCTTGCCGGCGCGGCGGAAGTAGTGCGGGGCTTCGAACAAGGTGAAGAGCGCTGCCACCTGTTCGGCGATCGAGGCGTTCTCCGAGAAGTAGTCGCGCGCCAGGTCGGCAAAGCCAAACTCCTGCTCGGGCGCAAACTCCCAGGCCAGCTGGGGGTCGATGTCCGCCGACAGGGTTTGCGCCTGCGCGATCAGCTCAGCAGGCGTGGGCTTGTCAAATTTAAGAAGCAGGTTCGCTGCTTTGACCTTGACCCGTTTGCCGGAGTCCAATTCAATTTGGGCGGAGCTCTCAGCTTCGGAGAGGATACGGCCGGCCAGAAATTTGCCAGCGTCGTCAAACAGTGCATACATAGCCGCGCATTTTCCCATGCTGGGTGGTGCCGGGGCGCGGCCACAGGGTTTTTTGCGTGGGGGTTCTGGCTGGCCCATGGCGGGCGGGCCAGCCGGCGCTGGTTTTTACCAGCCCAGAAACTTGTCGATCTGCGGCAGATAGCTCTCGAAGTTGGACAGCGCATGGTCGCTGCCCTCGTCCAGCAGCAGCTGAGCGGCGGGGTAGCGCGCGACCATGTCCTGCCAGTGCAGCACCTCGTCGCCCATGGCGGCAATCAGCAGCTGTGCGGCGGCAGGGGGCTGGCCGCTGACGTTCAGCGCCTGCAGCTCGTCCAGGTATTCCGGGCGGAAGTAAAAGGATTCTTCCGGGTTGTGCCAGGCCGTTTGCTCGCCCAGGTGCTGCGCCAAGGTGACCCAGGGCGTTGTCGAGGGGTTGATCATCACGCTCTTGCAGCGCAGCTGCTGGGCCACCCAGCTGGCATAAAAGCCGCCCAGCGAGGAGCCGGCAACCGCCAGGCTCTCGGGTGGCAGGCCGGCCCAGCTGCGGGTGGTTTGCAGCAGCAGATCGGCCGCTTGCCGGGGCGAGGCGGGCAACTGGGGGGCTGACCACACCACGTGCGGGTGGTTGTCTTCGATATGGCGCTGCAGGCGCTGGGCCTTGGCCGATTGGGGGGAGGAGCGAAAGCCGTGCAGGTAGAGCAAGTGGGTGGTCGTCATGCACAAATGATAGCGCCGAGGCCACCACTGCTAAGGCGTTGACAACCTTAGTTGTTTTGTTGAATTGATTTGGTTCGGGTGACACAGGTAAAACCGGTCTTTACCGCTAGCGCTGGCGGCCATTCTGTGCCAAGCAGAGATAATGGCGGCCATGTCCGAAGTTCTTGATAAACCGAATCTGTTCCAGCGTCTCATGCCGATGCTGCGCGGTTATGACTGGCCGCTGATCTTCATCATCGGCGCCCTGGCAGCCATCGGACTGACGGCTATGTATTCCGCCGGTTTCGACCATGGCACCCGCTTCTCCGACCATGGCCGCAATATGCTGCTGGCGCTGGGCATCTTGCTGGTGGTGTCGCAGATCCCGCCGCACCGGCTGGCCAGCTTTGCGCTGCCGCTGTATGGCTTGGGCGTTGCGTTGTTGATCGCCGTGGCGCTGTTTGGCATCACGAAGAAGGGTGCGCAGCGCTGGGTGAATCTGGGCATAGTCATCCAGCCCAGTGAGCTGCTGAAGATTGCGATGCCGCTGATGCTGGCCTGGTGGTTCCAGCGCCGCGAAGGCGCCTTGCGCCCGGCCGATTTTGTCGTCGCGTTTGCGATTCTCGTCATCCCGGTCGGCCTGATCATGAAGCAGCCCGACCTGGGAACATCGCTGCTGGTGATGGCTGCGGGCCTGGCGGTAATCTATTTTGCCGGCCTGTCCTGGAAACTGATCATCCCGCCGGTGCTGATTGGCGTCATCGGCCTGCTGCTGATTGCCATCTATGGCCACCACCTTTGCGAAGACGGCATGGATCTGGTGGTGTTGCATGAGTACCAGCGCCAACGCGTATGCACCTTGCTCGACCCGACCCGGGACCCGCTGGGCAAAGGCTTTCACATCATCCAGGGAATGATTGCCATCGGTTCGGGCGGCTTCATGGGCAAGGGCTTCATGGCCGGCACGCAGACCCATCTGGAGTTCATCCCCGAGCGCACCACGGACTTTATCTTTGCCGCGTTTTCCGAAGAGTTCGGCCTGGCCGGCAACCTGCTGCTGATCTTTTTCTTCCTGCTGCTGGTCTGGCGCGGCCTGGCCATTGCGATGCGCGCGCCCACCTTGTTTGGCCGCCTGATGGCCGGAGCGGTGGCGATGATCTTTTTCACCTACGCCTTCGTCAACATGGGCATGGTCAGCGGCATCCTGCCGGTGGTGGGTGTGCCGCTGCCCTTTGTCAGCTATGGGGGCACGGCCATGGTCACCCTGGGGCTGGCGCTGGGGATCTTGATGTCGGTCGCCCGATCGCAGCGCCAGCTGGCGCGGGAGCAGGCGCCGCGCCTATGAGCCCCGTTGGGGCGGCTGGCGGGGGCCGGCCATTGAAAACACCCCTGCCAGCCGCAGATGCGGGAGAGGTCGCGGCCGGCCTGCTGGCCGCCGCAAATCAACGCATGGGCCCACGGCCATTGCGCAAGCCCTAAAATCGCCTCTATGAATGCACCTTTTGACCTTGCTGTGGCCAAGCCGCTGGCGGCTTCTACCGAACAACGACTGGATATAGCGCGCAGCCTGCTGCTGACGCCTTTTGGTCTGGATGACAGCCATCTGGCGCGCGCGCTGGCGGATATCCGCGCCCACAAGGTGGACGATGCAGACCTGTACTTCCAGTACACCCGGGCCGAAGGCTGGAGCCTGGAAGAGGGCATCGTCAAGACGGGCTCCTTCTCGATCGACCAGGGCGTGGGCGTGCGCGCGGTGTCCGGCGAGAAGACGGCTTTTGCCTATTCGGACGACATCTCGCTGGCATCGCTGCTGGATGCCGCCCATACGGTGCGCAGCATTGGCGCGCAAAGCCAGTCGCGCCAGGTCAAGGTGCCTGCCAAGAAGATTGCGCTGAGCCGCTCGCTCTACCCCGATCTGGACCCGATCTCCACGCTCGACAGCACCGCCAAGGTCGCCTTGCTGGAGAAGGTCGAAAAGCTGGCCCGCGCCAAGGACCCGCGCGTCAAGCAGGTGATGGCAGGTCTCGCCGCTGAGCACGATGTGGTGCTGGTGGCCCGTGCCGATGGCACCTTGGCTGCCGACGTGCGTCCGCTGGTGCGCCTGTCGGTCACGGTGATTGCCGAGAGCAAGAGCCGCCGCGAAGTGGGCTCGGCCGGCGGCGGTGGCCGCTTCGGTCTGGCCTATTTTGACGATGCACTGGTGCAGCAATATGTGGACGAGGCCGTGAAGGCGGCCCTGGTCAACCTGGAATCGCGCCCCGCGCCTGCTGGGGTGATGACCGTGGTTCTGGGCCCGGGCTGGCCCGGTGTGCTGCTGCATGAGGCGGTGGGCCACGGCCTGGAAGGAGACTTCAACCGCAAGGGCTCGAGCGCGTTCAGCGGCATGATAGGCCAGCGCGTGGCGGCCAAAGGCGTGACGGTGTTGGATGACGGCACCATTGCCGACCGCCGCGGCTCGCTCAATGTGGACGACGAGGGCCAGCCGACCCAGCGCAATGTGCTGATCGAAGACGGCATTTTGAAGGGCTATATCCAGGATGCGATGAATGCGCGGCTGATGAAGGTCAAGCCCACCGGCAATGGCCGGCGCGAGAGCTATGCCCACATCCCCATGCCACGCATGACCAACACCTACATGCTGGGTGGCGACAAGGATCCGCAGGAGATCATTGCCTCGATCAAGAAGGGCTTGTACGCGACCAACTTTGGTGGCGGCCAGGTCGATATCACCAGCGGCAAGTTCGTGTTCTCGGCCAGTGAGGCCTACTGGGTGGAAAACGGCAAGATCCAGTACCCCGTCAAGGGCGCCACCATCGTGGGCAGCGGCCCTGAGTGCCTCAAGCACGTCAGCATGATCGGCAATGACATGCGCCTGGACAGCGGCGTGGGCACCTGTGGCAAGGAAGGCCAGAGCGTGCCAGTGGGCGTGGGCCAGCCGACCATGCGTATCGATGGTTTGACGGTGGGCGGTACGGCCTGAGCATCCCAAATAGCCGCTGCTTAGGCGGCGGCTAACGCCAGAATCAACCAAACGCCTGCGCGGTTTCTGCCGCGCAGGCGTTTGTTTTTTGACATCTTTCTGCAGTGTGCCTTTCTCTATTGCGCAATAAAAATGCGTATAGAAACAAATTGACAAGGAAATGGTGTGATTTCAACTTTGAAATCTCATTTTTTGCAATTTTTGTGCGTTTTATACAGGATGATGAATTCCGCCGCCCGCAGATGTGGTACATTGAAAAACATGCAAGCACGTAGCGCTTTTACCTTTTACTTTTGGTTCTCTGTCCAAGGCGGACGAGAGGTCTAAAAGCGCGCGAGCACCTAAACCTCCAGACAACCGCCGAAGCTGAAAAGCCCGGCGGTTTTTTGTTGCATAAACCACCCACACATTCAGGATCCTCAGATGACTCAGCAAGCCCAACCCACAAGCGATGCTTGGTATCGCGGTGTCGAGAAAACAAGCCAAACCGACGACCAACGTATCAAGGACATTACTGTGCTGCCGCCACCCGAGCATCTGATTCGCTTTTTCCCCATCAACGGCACACCCGTTGAAGCGCTGATCAGCAACACCCGCCAAAACATCCACAACATCATGTCCGGCACGGATGACCGCCTGCTGGTCATCATCGGCCCCTGCTCGATCCATGATCCGCAAGCCGCGCTGGAATATGCCCGCCGCCTCAAGGCCGTGCGCAAGCAGTACGAAGGCACCTTGGAGATCGTCATGCGCGTCTACTTCGAAAAGCCGCGCACCACGGTGGGCTGGAAGGGCCTGATCAACGACCCCTACCTCGATGAGAGCTACCGCATCGACGAAGGCCTGCGCATTGCGCGCCAGCTGCTGATCGAGATCAACCGCCAGGGTGTGCCCGCTGGCAGCGAGTTCCTGGACATGATCTCGCCCCAGTACATTGGCGACCTGATCAGCTGGGGCGCGATTGGCGCGCGCACGACGGAGAGCCAGGTGCACCGCGAACTGGCCTCGGGTATCTCGGCGCCGGTGGGCTTCAAGAACGGCACCGATGGCAATATCCGCATCGCCACTGACGCGATCCAGTCGGCCAGCCGCCCGCACCATTTCCTGTCGGTGCACAAGAACGGCCAGGTCGCCATCGTGCACACCAAGGGCAATACCAACTGCCACGTGATTCTTCGCGGCGGCAAGACCCCCAACTACGACGCCGCCCATGTGGCCGCTGCCTGCAAGGACCTGGAGGCCGCGCACCTGCCCGCCACCTTGATGGTGGACTGCAGCCATGCCAACAGCAGCAAGCAGCACGAGAAGCAAAAAGAGGTGGCGCGCGATATCGCCCAGCAGATCGAAGGCGGCTCGCGCAGTGTCTTCGGCGTGATGATCGAGAGCCACCTGCAAGCTGGTGCGCAAAAGTTCACCCCGGGCAAGAACGACCCGGACAGCCTGGAGTACGGCAAGAGCATCACCGATGCCTGCCTGGGCTGGGACGACTCGCTGGAGACGCTGGCCGAGCTGTCCGACGCGGTGCAGGCCCGCCGCGTGCGCGCAAATACCGAGGAGACCGCCGCTGCAACGGTGTAAGCTGGCGGCTTTGGGGCGGCCGCTGCCTGCCCCGTTTGCACCACCAATAAGGGATTGTCATGCGCAATGAAGTACGGGTTCTGCTCGAGGATGGCCAAGAGTTTGTCCATGGCTTTGACAGTGCGGAGGCCATGTCCAACGAGGACGGGCGCCGCTGGCTGGACCAGGAATTTCTGCGCATGGACTGCGAGCCGCTGCGCGCCAGCGGCAAGGTGCTGATCGTCGACAAGGTCGTCGTCGTTGCCAAGGCCGCTGGCGCCCCGCTGCTGGGCGATGCCCAATGGCTGGCGCAGTTTGCCCGTGCCAGCGTAGGCGCGGTGGGCCGGCCCACGGTGGTGGTGAACACCAAGGCCATGACGGCTTCGTTCTAAGCGCCTTTCTCACTGCCTGCCTGACCTCGAAGCGCGAACCGCTGGGTTCGCACACCACGCCAAAAACCCGCTCGCCAATGAGTGGGTTTTTCTATTGTGGAGAATATATCGTTAACCAGTGGCTATGAATGCAGGCTGAATAGGATGTTTCTCCAACCGTGGGTGCATCTGGCAGATATCTCGGGAGGGAGGGTGGATGCGAATCCTGTTGGTGGAGGATGAACAAGATCTGGCGCACTGGATGGCCCGAACGTTGGCGCAGCAGTCGGGCATCGTCGTGGACTGGGTGGGCGATGGGCAGATGGCAGATCTGCGCCTGCAGCAGGAAGACTTTGATGCGGTAGTGCTGGACCTGGGTCTGCCTGGCATCGATGGCCGCACCGTGCTGGAGCGCATGCGCGAGCGCGATGACCGCACACCCGTCCTGGTGCTGACCGCGCGGGACTCCCTGGCTGAGCGCGTCGGCACGCTCAAAAATGGTGCTGACGACTTTCTGGCCAAACCATTCTTGCTCGATGAGTTGGAGGCGCGCCTGCAGGCCCTGGTTCGCCGCAGCCGCGGGCGCGAGCACCCTCGGCTGTCCTGCGGGCCGCTGCAGTTTGATGTCGCTGCGCAGCGCTTTTCGATGGCGGGCGATGCCTTGCCGGTGACACCCCGAGAGCATGCGGTGTTGCTGGCGCTCATCCAGCGCAGCGGCGAGCCAGTGAACAAGCAAAGTATTTTGGACCGGGTCTTCCTGGGAGACCGGGATGTGAACCTTCAGGTCATTGAGGTACTGGTGTTTCGCCTGCGCAAGAAGCTCTTGGGCCGTGGCGTGCAGATTGTCACCTTGCGCGGTCTGGGCTACTGCCTGGAAGAAACGCAGGACAGTGGCGTGACCAGCGCTGCATTGCAAGACCCATGATCTGGCGGAGCGCCGCTCTGAATGGCCGCGCTGTGTGGCGCCACCGCTGGCGTGATAGGGCCCGCTCTTTGAAGGCTGCGCTGCTGGTGTGGCTGGTGCCGGGTTTGCTGCTGGGCATGGGCAGCAGCTTGCTGTGGTCCACCTACAGCCTGCGTTCCCAGGTAGACGAGGCCTATGACCGGGCACTGGCGGGTGCGTTGCGCGCGATCCACTACAACATCGCCACGGCCAGCGGCGGCTTGAGTGTGGAGCAGCCGTATCTGCTGCTGGAATTCTTCGAGTTGACGGTCAACGGCAGGGTCTACTTCCGGGTCGCGACCGAGGACGGACTGGTTGAAATCGGAAACCCGGGGCTTCCTTTGCCCGAGGGCGAGTTCGAACTCGGCGTGCCGCAGTTCTATGACGCGGTGTACCTGAACGAGCCCATCCGAGTGGCCGCTTGGGCGCGGCTGGCGGACCCGCCCGTTGCGGGCAATCCGCACAGCCGCATCGTGGTGCAGGTGGCAGAGAATCTTCAGGAGCGTGCGCTGGTGCAGCGGCACATGGTCACGCGCGCCATCTTGCGCGATGTGCTGCTGGTCGGTATCAGCGTGGTGTTGCTGGTGGCGGGCGTGGTGCGTGCGCTCAGGCCATTGAAGCGGCTGCGCCAGCACCTGGATGCGCGCGCCTGGGATGACCTCTCGCCCATCGATGCGGCCAGCCTGCCTGCAGAAGTGCAGCCACTGGTGCAGTCGTTGAACCACTTGGTGGAACGCTATGCCCACAGCGCCCAGGCCCAGCGGCAGTTTCTTGATGACGCCTCCCACCAACTGCGCACGCCGCTGGCCTTGCTGCGTACCCAGATAGGCTATGCATTGCGTGAGCGGGACCCGGCCCAGATGCGGGCTGCACTGCATGCGATGCAAGACGGTCTGGGGCGGGCCGAGCGCCTGACCCAGCAGATGCTGGCACTGGCCCGCGCCCGAGATGCCGGGGCCGCTGCCAGTATCCGATCGCAATTTGCCGAGGTCGATCTGCGGGCGCTGGCGGAGCAGGTGGTCACCACTTTGTGGCCGCTGGCGCGCGCCAAGCAAATTGACCTGGGGCTGGATGTGGTGGGGTTGGGCGATGACTCCCGAGCGTGGCAGGTGCAGGCCCTGGGGTGGCTGCTGCGCGAGGCGATCAGCAACCTGGTGGACAACGCCATCCGCTATACGCCTGCCGGTGGCCAGGTCACCGTGCAGCTGCGGGCCAGCGTGTCGTCCATCGCGCTGGTGGTGATCGACAGCGGCGGGGGCATGAGCGAGCACGACATGGCACAGGCGGGCAGCCGGTTTCGGCGTGGTGCTGCGGGCAAGCGCCAGCAGGGCGCGGGCCTGGGCCTGGCCATTGTGCAGACCATTGCCCAGATGCATGGTGCCGAGTTCAAGCTGGCCAATGGCCGTGATGCGCAGGGGCAACTGGGTTTGCACGGCAGCTTCCGCATGCCGCATACCACCGCTGACCTGGGAATAACCCCGAATTGAAAGGCTATTGAAAGCCGCAAACGTTTAGTCTTTGCCTACCTTGGTGGCAATCCTTCGCCCGACCAGGTTCCACGCTTGGCCAGCGCTGCCAGCCAGGTTCTGGCCAACTGCCCCTTGGCCAAAGCGCCCATGCCCAAAAAGGAGACAAAGCCTATGTTTGCAAGCCGTTTATCAGGCCAGGCCTCAGGCCTTTTCATCAGCACGGTCATCGCAGCGAGCACCTGGGTGCCAGCGATGGCGCAGGCAGAGCCCCGCCGCCCGGAGTGCATTGCCCCGGCCCAGCCTGGCGGCGGGTTTGACCTGACCTGCCGCCTGGCCCAGAAGGGCATGCGCGAGTCCAAGGCGCTCGAGAAACCCATGCGCATCGTCTACATGCCTGGCGGCATTGGTGCGGTGGCCTACAACAGCATCATCACCCAGCGCCCGGCAGATGGCAGCGCCATTGCTGCCTTCTCCAGTGGCTCGCTGCTCAATCTGGCCCAGGGTAAGTTTGGTAAGTACAGCGCCGATGATGTGCGCTGGCTGGCCACCGTCGGTGCGGATTACGGTGTGGCCGTGGTGCGGGCGGATTCGCCCTACCAGGATCTCAAGGGCCTGATGGCGGCGTTCAAGGAAGATCCGAGCCAGGTGGTGCTGGGCGCGGGCGGCTCCATTGGCAGCCAGGACTGGATGAAGGCAGCGCTGACCGCGCGCGCCGCCGGCGTGGACTACAAGAAAATGCGCTTCGTTGCCTTTGAGGGCGGTGGCGAAGCCGTCACGGCGCTGCGCGGCGGCCATGTCCAGGCTTTCATGGGGGATGCGGCCGAGGCGGTCACCATGCTCGAAGGCGGTGCGCCCATCCGCGTGCTGGCGGTCTTCCACTCCGAACGCTTGCCGGGCAAGCTGGCCGACGTGCCGACCGCTGCCGAGCAGGGCTTCAATATCGAATGGCCGATCATCCGGGGTTTCTACGTGGGGCCCAAGGTATCGGATGCCGACTACCGCTGGTGGCAGCAGGCGTTTGACAAAGCCATGGCCACGCCGGAGTTCCGCAAGGCCCAGGCGCAACTGGGTCTCATGCCCTTCAACAAGACGGGGCCCGAGCTCGACCACTACATCAAGGCCCGTACCCGGCACTACACCGAGCTGGCCACGTCCTTTGACCTGGTCAAGTAGGACCTGGTCAAGTAAGGCCTGCCTGGGCATGGCACCTGCCAGCCATGGCCCATGGGGCTTGAACAAGGCGGCCAGATACCCTGGTCCGCCGCACTCGCACATCTTGCGGAAAGATATCTATGGTTCTCAATGATCGCACCCTGGGCGTGGCGGCGCTGCTGCTATCGGCCTTTCTGGCGTGGTTTGGACACGGGCTGGAGGCAGCATTTACCTACGAGCCGGTGGGTCCGCGCGCCTTTCCTTTGTTGCTGGCCACGGTGATTGGCTTGTGTGGCCTGCGCCTTGTCGTGAAAGGCGGCAACCCGGCTGCGCCCAACCCGCCCGGGGCCAACAGCCGCATTGCGCTGATGGTGGCGCTGGTGCTGGTGTACGCCGGGCTGTTCCAGTGGGCCGGCTTTGTGCTGGCCACGGCCGTGGTTTCCGCCTGCGTGGGCCGGCTCTTTGGTGGCAGCTGGCTGCAGTGCGGGATTGGCGGCACCAGCCTGAGCGTGCTGTTTTATGTTCTTTTTGACCGCTTGCTGGACGTGGTGCTGCCATTGGGCTGGCTGGAGGGGCTGCTATGAGCGCGATGCTGGATAACCTCTCCCTGGGTTTTGGTGTTGCCTTCTCGGGCACCAACTTGCTCGTGGCGCTGATTGGCTCGTTCTTTGGCACCATCGTCGGTGTGCTGCCGGGCCTGGGCCCGACGAACGGGGTCGCCATGCTGGTGCCGATCGCCTTTGCGATGGGCTTGCCGCCCGATACCGCCTTGATCTTGCTGGCCGCTGTCTATGTGGGTGCCGAATACGGGGGCCGGATCACCTCGATCCTGATCAATGTGCCCGGCGAGGCGGCTGCGGTGATGACCACGCTGGATGGCTACCCGCTGGCGCGCCAGGGGCTGGGGAGCGTGGCGCTGTCCCTGTCGGCCTGGTCCTCCTTTGTCGGCTCCCTCATCGCCATTGTCGGTATCGCCGCGTTTGCGCCCTTTCTGGCGCAGTGGGCCTTGGCGTTTGGCCCGGCGGAATACTTTGTGCTGATGGTGTTTGCCTTCTGTGCGCTCACCAGCTTGTTGGGGGAGCAACCCATTAAAGGGGTTCTGGCGGCGGCCATCGGGCTGTCGATTGCGACAATCGGGGTGGATGCCAACTCCGGCGTTTACCGCTATACCTTCGATATCCCACACTTGGCCGATGGTCTGGATTTTGTCGTCGTTGTCATTGGCTTGTTTGCCGTCGCGGAAATGCTGCAAATGCTGGAGAACAAGCTCTCGGGCCAAAGCGTGGAAGTGCCGCCCAGCCAACGCAAGCTCTTCAATCTGCGCGAGCTGCGCTTAACCTCCGGCAGCACCATCCGTGGCAGCCTGCTCGGGTTTGTGATGGGCGTATTGCCAGGGGCGGGCGCCAGCGTGGCGTCGGCCGTGGCCTATGCCAACGAGAAGCGCTATATAGAAGACAAAGACCCGGATGCCAAATTTGGCCAGGGAGACATGCGTGGCTTGGCCGCGCCTGAGGCGGCGAACAACAGTGCCGCTACCGGCTCGTTCATCCCCATGCTGACCTTGGGCATCCCTGGCTCGGGGACGACGGCCGTGATGATGGGCGCGCTCACGCTCTACAACATCACTCCCGGCCCGGTGCTGTTTGAGCAGCAACCCGCGCTGGTCTGGGGCTTGATCGCCTCGCTGCTGATTGCCAATGTGATGCTGCTGGTGATGAACATCCCGATGGTGCGGGTGTTTGCCTCGCTGCTGTCCATCCCGGGCTGGCTGCTGGTGCCGGGTATCCTGGCCATCAGCTTTATCGGTGTCTATGCCATCAGTGCCACGACCTTTGACCTGATGGCGGTCGTCGCCATCGGCGTGATCGGCTACCTGCTGCGCAAACTCCAGATGCCCATGGCGCCGATGGTGCTGGGCGTTGTGCTGGGCACGATGATGGAGCAAAACCTGCGGCGTGCGCTGTCCATCACCAATGGCGATGTCACCATCCTCTGGGCCAGCACGGTCTGCACCATCCTATGGGTGCTGGCAGCTGCCGTGGTGCTGGGACCCATGGGTTACCGTCAGCTGGCCAAACGCAGGCGTGCGCAGGAAACGGCTCCATGATGCTGGTGCCGCTGGCCTAATGTTGAGGTCTCTGTCAGCAAAAAGGCGAGCTGGGGGCTCGCCTTTTTCTTGATGTTGGCGGGCCTATCAACCCCGGACCGCAAGCGCCTGCAGCAATTTGTCGTGGATACCACCAAAGCCGCCATTGCTCATGCAGACAATCACGTCTCCGGCCATGGCCGCCTGCAGCACCTGGGCGATCAGGCTGTCGATATTGCCTGCGGTCTGGGCGCGGGCACCCATGGGGGCCAGCGCCTGGGCGGCGTCCCAGTCCAGGCCGGTCGTGTGGCAAAAGGCCAGGTCGGCCGATTCCAGCGACCAGGGCAGCTGTGACTTCATCGTGCCCAGCTTCATCGTGTTGCTGCGCGGCTCAAACACTGCAAGGATGCGGGTTTGCGCGCCCACCTGCTGGCGCAGGCCATCTAGGGTAGTGCGGATGGCAGTGGGGTGGTGGGCAAAATCGTCGTAGACCTGGATGCCGGCAGCGGTGCCGCGCAATTCCATGCGGCGTTTGACGTTCTGAAAGCGCGACAAGGCTTGGGCCGCTTCTGCGGGCGCCACACCCACATGCTGGGCCGCAGCGATGGCAGCGAGCGCATTCATCTGGTTGTGCACGCCGCTCAGGCCCCATTGCACCTTGCCGGCGGGCGCATCTTTATAGAGCACCTCAAAGTTCGACGGGTCGCCTTCGGCGCGCATGTCGTCGATGGCAGCGCCAAAGCGCACCACTTCGCTCCAGCAGCCTTGGTGCAGCACACGGGTCAGGCTCTCTTCAACACCATTGGCCACCACGCGGCCGCTGGCGGGCACGGTGCGCACCAGGTGGTGGAACTGGCGCTCAATCGCTGCCAGGTCATCAAAGATGTCGGCGTGGTCAAACTCCAGGTTGTTCAGCACGGCGGTGCGGGGGCGGTAGTGCACAAACTTGCTGCGCTTGTCGAAAAAGGCGGTGTCGTATTCGTCGGCCTCGATCACAAAGACGGGGCGTGGGTCGCCACCGCCGGGCCGGGTGGGCGCACCCAGGCGGGCGGAGACGCCAAAATCGAGTGGCACGCCACCGACCAGAAAGCCCGGCTGCAGGCCGGCGGCCTCCAGAATCCAGGTCAGCATCGAGGTCGTCGTGGTTTTGCCATGGGTGCCGGCCACGGCCAGCACATGGCGGCCCTGCAGCACATGCTCGGCCAGCCATTGGGGGCCGCTGGTGTAGGGAGCGCCGGTGTCGAGGATGGCCTCCATCAGCGGAAACTTGGGCGAGCCATCGTCCAGGCGCGCACGGCTTACGACGTTGCCGACCACGTACATATCGGGCTGCAGCGCGAGCTGGTCGGCCCCAAAGCCTTCGATCAGCTCGATGCCCAGCGCGCGGAGCTGGTCGCTCATCGGCGGGTAGACGCCGCTGTCGCAGCCCGTCACCTTGTGCCCAGCCTCGCGTGCCAGTGCGGCCACGCCACCCATAAAGGTGCCACAGATACCCAGAATATGAATGTGCATGGACGTCGATTCTACGGCGCGTCCGGATATAAGCCGCGCTCTGGGCGGCTGTAATTGCAAGCAAGTGCCGCAGGGGCCATGCAAATCCGACACAATGGAATGCATGAAGACTGATGCAAGCTGGGAAATCGCCAACACCGCCGCACGCATGGTGGTGGAGGAAGGCCTGGAGTGGGGGCCGGCCAAGAAGCGCGCCGTCAAGCAGCTGGGGCTGCCGGGCCGCACCGCTCTGCCCGATAACGAGGTACTGGAAGCGGCGGTGCGCGAGTACCTGGAGCTGTTCTGCGCCGACACCCAGCCCGCCGAGTTGCGGGCATTGCGCGAGATGGCCGTGCTGTGGATGGAGCGCATGGAGGCTTTCCGGCCCTATCTGGTAGGTGCCGTCTGGAATGGTACGGCCACGCGCCTGTCTGATATATACATTCAGTTGTTCTGCGATGACTCCAAATCGGCTGAGATTGCGCTGATTGACCATGGCGTGCGCTATGAGGTATCGTCGATCAACGGTTTCCACGGTGAGACGGTGGATGCCTTGTCGATCAGCAGCTTTTGCAAACCGCTCAATGAGAGCATTGGTGTGCACTACCTGGTCTACGACCTGGATGACCTGCGCGGCGCCTTGAAGCCCGATGCTCAGGGCCGCACGCCGCGCGGCTCGCTGGAGGCGGTGCGCCGCCTGCTGACCCCACCCACGGAGTGATGCCCCATGCCGACACCTGAACGCGCACCTGTTGATGCAGCGCAAACCTTGCCACCGCAGGCCGCCGCCAGCCGCCGGCGCCTGCTGACCGGTGGCGTGGCGGCTGCCGCTTTGGCTGCCGGAGCGGGCTGGGCTTGGTGGCGCCACCGCTTGGCCGAGCCCAATGGCCCGGCGATGGACGGGCTGTGGAGCCAGGCCTTTGCTGCGCCTGGCGGGCAGACCGAAGTGCGCATGCAGGCCTTCCAGGGCAAGCCTTTGCTGCTGAATTTTTGGGCCACCTGGTGCCCGCCTTGTGTTGAAGAGCTGCCGATGCTCAACCAGTTCTACGAAGCGCAGCGCGCCAAGGGCTGGCAGGTGGTGGGTTTGGCGGTGGACCAGGATGCGGCGGTGCAGCGTTTTTTGCAGCGCACGCCGCTGGCCTTCCCTGTGGGGATTGCCGGCATGGGTGGCACGCAGCTGACGCGCGACCTGGGCAATTCCGCAGGCGGCCTACCGTTCACAGTGGTATTTGGTAGGCAAGGTGACGTTCAACATCGTAAAATGGGGCAACTTCTTGCATCTGACTTGCAAAATTGGGCAAGTCTATAAGGTGTGCAAGCCGGGACGGCAGTAGTGCCGTTGATCAAAAATCAAAGATATTGAGTCAAATAGGGCGAAATTGGAGTAAATTTGCGCCCTGTTTGATTTTTTAGCCGTTGGAGCTCCCATGGATTTACGCAAGCTGAAAACCCTGATCGATCTCGTGTCCGAATCGAATGTCTCGGAGTTGGAAATCACCGAAGCAGAAGGCAAGGTTCGCATTGTGAAGGGCGGCGGCGCTGTGGTGCAGCAAGTGATGGCGGCGCCCGTGTTGCCCGCTGCGGCCCCTGCAGCAGCCCCCGCTGCTGCCGCTGCGCCGGCAGAAGCTGCTCCCGCTGCGGCGCAAGGCCATACGGTCAAGTCACCGATGGTGGGCACGTTCTACCGCTCGTCCGCTCCCGGCGCCAAGGCCTTTGTTGAGGTCGGCAGCCAGGTCAAGGAAGGCGACACCGTGTGCATCATTGAAGCGATGAAGATCCTCAATGAGATCGAAGCCGACAAGTCCGGCACGATCAAGCAGATCCTGGGCGAAAACGGCCAGGCCGTGGAATTTGGTCAGCCGTTGTTCATCATTGAATAAGGCCTCGCCCATGTTCAAGAAAATTCTGGTTGCCAACCGCGGAGAGATCGCACTGCGTGTGCAGCGCGCTTGCCGCGAGCTGGGCATCAAGGCCGTGATGGTCTATTCCGAGGCGGACCGCGACGCCAAGTATGTGAAGCTGGCCGATGAGGCCGTCTGCATTGGCCCGGCGCCGTCGGCCCAAAGCTATCTGAACATGCCGGCCATCATCTCGGCGGCCGAAGTGACCGACGCCGAGGCCATCCACCCTGGCTACGGCTTTCTGTCCGAGAACGCCGACTTTGCCGAGCGTGTGGAAAAGAGCGGCTTCCAGTTCATTGGCCCGACGCCCGAGTCCATCCGCATCATGGGTGACAAGGTCTCGGCCAAGCAGGCGATGATCAAGGCTGGTGTGCCTTGCGTGCCTGGCTCTGATGGCGAATTGCCCGATGACCCCGCGCTGATCCGCCGCATTGCCAAGGCGATCGGCTACCCGGTGATCATCAAGGCCGCAGGCGGCGGCGGTGGCCGTGGCATGCGCGTGGTGCATACCGAGGCAGCGCTGGTCAATGCCGTGCAGATGACCAAGGCCGAAGCTGGTGCTGCGTTCGGCAATCCTGCGGTGTACATGGAAAAGTACCTGCAGAACCCGCGCCACATCGAAATCCAGGTGATGGCCGACAAGTTCAAGAACGCCGTCTACCTGGGCGAGCGCGATTGCTCCATGCAGCGCCGCCACCAGAAGGTGATTGAAGAGGCGCCGGCCCCTGGCATTCCACGCCGCCTGATTGAGAAGATCGGCGACCGCTGCGTGGCCGCCTGCAAGAAGATCGGCTACCGCGGTGCGGGTACCTTCGAGTTTCTGTACGAAAACGGCGAGTTCTACTTCATCGAGATGAACACCCGTGTGCAGGTCGAGCACCCGGTGACCGAATGGATCACTGGCGTGGATATCGTCGGCACCCAGATCATGGTGGCCGCTGGCGAGAAACTGCCGTTCACGCAGCGCCAGATCAACGCGCAGATGCGCGGTCATGCGATCGAATGCCGGATCAACGCCGAAGATGCCTACAAGTTCACGCCATCGCCTGGCCGGGTCACCACCTGGCACATGCCTGGCGGTCCGGGTGTGCGCGTCGATTCGCATGTGTACGCCAACTACTTTGTGCCTCCGAACTACGACTCGATGATCGGCAAGCTGATCGTTTATGGCGACACCCGTGAGCAGGCCATCGCCCGCATGCGCACTGCGCTGCTGGAGACGGCGGTCGAAGGGATTTCGACCAATATCCCGCTGCATTCGGAGCTGATGGTCGATGCCAAGTTCAATGCCGGCGGCACCAATATCCACTATCTGGAAGAGTGGCTGGCTGCGCGCAAGCGTTGATGCGCCCCCTTTCATCGTGATAGATGCTGGCATTTCCAAGGGAATGCCAGCTTTTTGCATTAAGGAAACCCTGTCATGTACGAACTGTGCCTGATGTGCCCGGAAGACCGGGTCGAGAGCGTGAGCGAAGCGCTGGATGCGCTCGATGCGCTCAGCGTCTCGGTCGAAGATGCCGATGCCCAGACCGATGCCGAGCAGGCACTGTTTGGCGAGCCCGGCATGCCGCCGCCCAAGGATGGCTGGCAGCGCAGCCGCATCGTGGCGCTGTTCCCGCAGCGCGCTGCGGCCGAAGAGGCGCAGAGCTTGCTGCAGCTGCAGGATTTCTTTGCCGGCTGCAGCCTGCTGGGCATCCGTGAGGTGGCCGAGCAGGACTGGGTGCGCCTGACCCAATCGCAGTTCGCCCCGGTGGATATCACGCCGGAATTCTGGATTGTGCCCACCTGGCATGAGCTGCCAGCGGCCGCGACCCGCAGCATCCGTCTGGACCCGGGCCTGGCCTTTGGCACCGGCACCCACCCCACCACCCGCATGTGTCTGCGCTGGATTGCGCAGCGCGGCGCGCAAGGCCAGGATCTGGGCCGTGTGCTGGACTACGGCTGCGGCTCCGGCATTTTGGCCATTGGCGCCGCCAAGTTTGGTGCGGTGGACATTGATGCGGTGGACATTGACACCGCTGCCGTGGAATCGACCGAATACAACGCCCAGGCCAACCATGTGCAGCTGCGCGCCGGCTTGCCTGATGCAGCGCAAGGCGAGTACCAGACGGTGCTGGCCAATATCCTGGCTACGCCGCTGAAGGTGCTGGCCCCCTTGCTCTGCGCCCATGTGGCCCAGGGTGGCCACCTGGTGCTGGCCGGTATCCTGGAGCGCCAGACCGATGAGCTGAAAGCCGCTTACGCCCCTTATCTGCAGCTGGACGTGGCCGATACCGAAGACGGCTGGGTGCTGATGACAGCACGGCGCGCAGCAGATTCCGCCACCGGGACAGGCCGCTGAACTTCTGACCCTACAATCCACTGCGATGAGCCAGATAACGCGTTGCCCCCAGTGCCAGACCCGCTTCAAGGTGGTGGATGACCAATTGCGCATCTCTGATGGCTGGGTGCGCTGTGGCAAATGCAAGGCGGTGTTTGATGCGCTGACACACCTGGCGGCCAGTGCACCGGCGGCAGCGCCCGCAGGCACGCAGGCGCCGGCTGAGCATCCCGCTGTCGCCACGCAGGCCCCGGTGGTGGCTCCATCGCAGGTGGCCTCGCCTGCTGTCCCTACGCCCAGCCCAGAGCCGGCGCAGGCGGGGGCTGCAGTGCTGCGGACGGAGAACTCGCTGCAGGTGGACCCCAACGCCCAGGTGCCCGAGCTGTCGGTGCTGGTGTTTCCGCGCCGCGCCAATGCGAGCGGGGATTCGGGCTATGTGGATTCGTCCTGGATGCAGGCCTATGAGGAAGAGGCCCAGGCGCAGACCCCTGTCGCGCCACCCGCAGGCCAGGACCGCAGCGGTCTGGAGAGCGAATGGCAGCCGATGGCGGACCAGCGCCCGGAATCGCTGCGCAGCAGCCGGGTGGACTTTTCGGCGACGGATGACCTGGCGGAGCTGCAAGCCCGTGAGGGCCGCTTGCTGGAGGCCATTGCCGAGCGGCACAAGCCCGCGCAGGCGCCTGTACCGCCTGTGCCCCCCGTACCGCCAGTTCCAGCGCAGCCCGTTGAGGTGGCTGAGGCCCCGGCGCTGGTTGTAGACAATGTGATGGCACCCGCTGCCCCTGCCGCAAAAGACGTGCAGTTGCAGGCGCCTGCTTCACCTCCGCCGTATTTGAGGCAGAGCAGCGCCCATGATCTGTCCGCCCCCGGCCCGGCGGCGCGGCAAGAGGATGAGCTGCTGCTGGCGCCCGAGATGGCTGGCAGAACCCTGGATGCCGGCAAGCGGGAGCCCTCGCTGGCTGCACCGACCAACTATGTGGCGCAGATGGATGAGGCCGTTGCGGCGGCCGATGCAGTGGTGGCCGACGCAGCCGCTACCGACACCGCCGCTTCTGCCGGCATGGATGCCGTGGCCGAGCCAGGTTTTGTGCGCGCTGCCAAGCGCAAGGCCTTCTGGCGCAAGCCCTGGGTCGTCGTGCTGTCGCTATTGCTCAGCCTGCTGCTATTGGCGGCCTTGCTGCTGCAGATCGCGCTGACCCAGCGTGACCGCCTGGCCCTGGCCCAACCCCAATGGCGCCCGGCATTGCAAGCCGCTTGCCGCCTCGCGGGCTGCGAGATTGCGCCGCCTAGGCAACTGCAGGCCGTGTCTATCGACAGCACCAGCTTCAACGCCGTGGGGCCGCGCCAGTTCCGGCTGCGCGTGGTCTTGCGCAATGGTGCCGACAATCCGGTGGCGGTCCCTGCGCTGGAGCTGAGCCTCAATGACGCGGCAGAAAAACTGGTGCTGCGCCGTGTGCTGACTCCGCAGGAGCTGCAGGCGCCTGCCGCGCTGGACGCGCATGGCGAGTGGACGGCAGAGATGGTCATCCAGGTGGCAGAGGCGGCAGGTGATGTCGTGGGCTACCGCGTGCTGGCGTTCTACCCTTGAATTTTTGATAACAGAAAGAATAGCTTCATGGCTTCGCTGATCTGCGGCTCGCTCGCATTTGACAACATCATGACATTTTCGGGCCGCTTTGCCGACCAGATCATGCCCGATCAGATCCATATCCTGAACGTGTCCTTTCTCGTGCCGACCTTGCGCCGCGATTTTGGCGGCTGCGCCGGCAATATTGCCTATGCGCTGCACCTGCTGGGCGGCCAGGCGCTGCCAATGGCCGTGGTGGGCCATGATGGTGACGGCTATGTCGCGCATTTCAAGCAGCTGGGTATCGATACGCGCTTTATCAAAAAGCTCGACGACCACTACACCGCCCAGTGCATGATCACCACCGACATGGACAACAATCAGATCACCGCCTTCCACCCCGGTGCGATGATGCAGGCCCATGAAAACACCATCACCAAGGACTGCGGCGCAGCCATTGGCATCGTCGCGCCCGATGGGCGTGACGCCATGCTGCAGCACGCCGAGCAGCTGCATGCCGCTGGCATTCCCTTTGTGTTTGACCCTGGCCAGGGCCTGCCGATGTTCGATGGCAATGACCTGCGCCATTTCATCAGCCTGGCCACCTGGGTGACGGTGAACGACTACGAAGGCAAGATGCTGAGCGAGCGCACCGGCCTGTCGTTTGCCGAGATCTCTACCCAGGTGCAGGGCCTGATGGTGACCTTGGGTGCCGAAGGCTGCGATCTGTGGGAAAACGGCGAGCGCATGCATGTGCCTGGCATCCAGGCCACGGCCGTGGTCGACCCGACCGGCTGCGGCGATGCCTGGCGCGGTGGTCTGCTCTGGGGCCTGGAGCAGGGCCGCCCGCTGCGCACCTGTGTGGAACTGGGCAACCGCATGGGCGCCTTGAAGATCGCAGCACGCGGCCCGCAAAACTACCAGCTGGATTTTGACCCCGCAGCGGTCTGAGGCGGTGGCTCGGCCTCTCCGGGCCTCCGGGCATCCGGGCTGCGCCTTGGCATTCGTCTCATCCTGGCGGGGTCTGAATGGCACACGGCGGCGCCAGCCGCTGTGAGGCATCACCCCTTGGCAAAGGCCTCCAGCGCCTCGCCGGTCATCCGGTAGCGGATCCATTCGCTCTGCGGCTTGGCGCCCAGGCTGTCATAGAACTGGATCGATGGCGTGTTCCAGTCCAGCACGCTCCACTCGAAGCGCCCGCAGTCCTTGTCCACGGCAATGCGCGCCAGATGGCGCAGCAAGGCCTTGCCCGCGCCGCTGCCACGGTGGCTGGGGTCGACGTACAAGTCTTCCAGGTAGAGGCCATTGCGCCCCTGCCAGGTGGAGTAGTTGAAAAAATACACGGCAAAGCCAATGGCCTGGCCCTCCTGCTCGCAGATAAGGCCATGCGCCGTGGCACCCTCGCTGAACATGGTCTTGTGCACATGGGCGGGGGTCGCGAGCACCTCGTGCTCGGCATTTTCATAGACGGCCAGATCGCGCACAAAGCGCAGGATGGTGTCGGTGTCGTCGATGGTGGCGGGGCGGATGTGGAGCGCTGTCGTCATGGATCAATGGCCAGGGGGTTAGCCTGGTGAGTCTGTGTATGCAGGCCGCACTGTGGGCGGCCTACATGGTTGGCTGTTGGGGGAGGAAGGCTGCACCAGCGTTGCGTTGACGTTGCCCATCAATGTGAGGCTGCCACCAGTTTTTGCAGAATCTGGAAATGGTCCTCAAAAAACTCGGCCTCGCGGGCGCGTATCGCATCGATGCTGAGCCAAAAGGCCTCGGCTGCATCATCGTCGGCACGCACCGCAGGCTTGGGGCTGCGCTGCAGGTCGAAATAGTGCACATGGGTGATGGTGCGGCCACGCTGGCTGCGGTCGGGGTGGTCGAACACGGTCACCGATTGCAGGCTGGCCTGCAGTTGCGACTCGTCCAGCGCGCAATGCGTCTCTTCCTGCAGCTCACGCAGGCAGGATTGCCACAGGCTGTCGCGCGGCTCGACAAAGCCGCCGGGCAGGGCCAGCAAGCCCTTGCCCGGTGCATGGCCACGGCGGATCAGCAGCACCTCGTTGCCGCAGCGCAGCAATGCATCGACGGTGACAAAGATGGGCGGGTAGGGCGCTGCCGCCCAGGAGGCATGGTAGCGGCGCAGCATCTGCCATTCGGTGTGCAGCGCGGCGTATTCTGCGCTGGTGCGGAACTGCTGCAGAAACTGCAGCGAGCTGGCTGGCAGCATATCGGCCAAGGCGGCGAGGCTTGCTGCAGAGCCATCGCCTTGCGTGCCAAAGTAGGCATCGCGGATGGGGGTGGCGTCGATGCTGTTCTGGCGCGGCAGGCTGACCAGCTCCCAACCGGGGAAGTGGGCCAGGTAGCTGCTGCTTTCGTCCTTGAAGTGGCCCACCAGGCCAATGCGGGCGCCAGGCGTGCTGTGGCTGGTGACGGCTTCGCGCACGGCGGTCACCCAGCGCGGCTCGTCATAGTAATCGCGGATGGGCACAAACACCAGGCGCGCTGCATCGGCGGGGCAGAGCGCTGCAGCAAACATCTGCGCACGCTCTTGCCAGGTGAAGGGGTTCTTGGGGCTGCGGGCCTGCAGCGCAGATCCCAATACCACCACCACCTTGCTGGCGCGGGCAAGCGCCTGCTGCAGCAAGGCCAGATGGCCCAGGTGCGGAGGCTGGAAGCGGCCAATCAGTACGGCCAGGTCATAGTGCTCGGTAGCTGCGGTCATGTCTCGTTGTCTTGGTGCCTGCTGGGGTGCTGGTTGGGGATTATGCGCTGTGGATGTGCCGGGTCGCCGCCCTTTGCCTTTGAGGATCCTCTGCAAGACCCGCGCCGAATGGGATGGAGGCGGATCGCCCGGGCCCAGGTTCAGAGCACGGCAGGCGGTTTTGCAAAGGGGTCTTACGGGTAGTAGGCCGCAATCGGCATTTGCCGGCCGGTGCCAAAGGCGCGTGGGCGCAGGCGCAGGATGGGCGGCGCCTGGCGGCGCTTGTACTCACTGCGGTGGACCATGCGCTGCACCTTGGCGAGGGTCTGGCGTCCTGCCTCGGTCTGTACAAAGCGATCGACAAAGAGGCGCGCGGCGTCGTACTCCAGGCTCGACAGGCGCTGGCCTTCAATGAGGATCTTGAGGATCTCGTCGAGCACGGCATAGGGCGGCAGGCTGTCCTCGTCCTTCTGGTCGGGGGCCAGCTCGGCCGACGGCGGCTTGTCAATGATGGCCCGGGGGATGATCTCGCGCCCGGCGCTGGCGTTGATATGGCGCGCGAGCGCGAACACCTCTGTCTTGTACAGGTCGCCGATCAGGCCCAGGCCGCCGTTGGTGTCGCCATACAAGGTGCAGTAGCCCACCGAGATCTCGGACTTGTTGCCCGTGGTCAGCAGCAGGTGGCCAAAAGCATTGCTGTACTCCATCAGGATGGTGCCGCGAATGCGGGCCTGGACGTTCTCCAGCGGCAGGCCTTGCAAGGGCGCGCCAAAGCTGGTCTCGAACTGCTGGGCATAGCCCTGTACCAAGTCGGCAATCGGGTGCGTGTGCAGCGCAATGCCCAGGTTGCGGCACAGCGCCACCGAATCGTCCACCGAGCCGCTGGAGGAGTAACGCGAGGGCATGGTGATGCCGACCACGTTCTCGGGGCCGAGCGCCTCGGCCGCCAAGGCCAGGGTCAGCGCCGAATCGATACCGCCGGAGCTGCCGACCACCACCTGGCGAAAGCCGCAGCGGCGCGCATAGTCGCGCAGGCCCAGAATGGTCTGCTGGCGGTAGAACTCCATCGTCGGCAGGCCTTCTGCCGGAGGGGTGGCGGGCCGTGTGCCATCGGGCAGGCAGAAGTCGCCGTTGTCAAAGCCCAGCGTGCAGACGGTTTGCACAAAGCGCGGCGCCTCCCAGACAATGCCGCGCTCGGGCTGTACCGCAAACGATGCGCCATCGAACACGATCTGGTCCTGGCCCCCGATCTGGTTGACATACAGAATCGGCAGGCCATGGCGGCGCGCAGCATGGCTGAAGATCTGGTGGCGCTCCTCGCGCTTGCCCAGGTGGCTGGGGCTGGCATTGATGCTGACCACCACATCGGGCGCAGCATCGGCCATGCGCTCGAAGGGGTTGGTGGCGTAGTCGGCGCCGCTGTCGTTCCAGCCGTCCTCGCAGATCAGAAAGCCGACCTGCATCTGGCCGATACGCAGCACCTTGGCCACGTCGCGGCCGGGCTCGAAGTGGCGGCGCTCGTCAAAGATGTTGTAGGTGGGCAGCAGCTGCTTGTCGTACTGCAGGCGGATGGCGCCGTTGTGCAGCACCAAGAGGCTGTTGTGCAGATGCTTGCCGGGGCCGGCGGCGCGGGTGGGCGCACCCAGCACCCAGTGCAGATCGGGCAGTTGCTGGCTCTCTTGCAACAGGCGGGCAATGCCGGCATCGACGCGGGCCAGAAAATCGGGCTCGTCGAGCAGGTCGCCGGGGTAGTAGGCGGTCAGCGACAGCTCGGCAAAGACGACCAGCTGCGCGCCGTCGGCCTGCGCCTGGCGGGCGGCAGCAACCATCTGGTCGATATTGCCATCCATGTCGCCGACGGTGGGGTTGAGCTGGGCCAGGGTGATCTTGAGCATTGCGGCTCCTTACTGCGTCACATGGAAGACTTGCTTGAGGTAGGCCAGGTAGGTCTCGTCGTCGCACAGGGTCTTGCCTGGGCTGTCGCTGAGCTTGGCCACTGGCTGGCCGTTGGCGTGGGTGAGCTTCATCACGATGTTGAGCTGCTTGAGGCCCATGTCGTTGGCCAGCTGGGTGCCAATGCCAAAGCCGCACTGGATACGATCGGCAAAGTGCTGGTAGAGCGCCAGCGCGCTGTCCAGGGTCAGGCCATCGGAGAACACCAGGCGCTTGGCATGCGCATTGATACGCAGCTTGGCATAGTGGGCCAGTGCCTTTTCGCCCCATTCGTAGGGGTCGCCCGAGTCATGGCGCAAGCCGTCGAACAGCTTGGCAAAGTACATGTCGAAATCGGCGAGGAAGGCGTCCATGCCGACGGTGTCGGTCAGCGCAATGCCCAGGTCGCCCCGGTATTCCTGCACCCAGTCTTCCAGCGCGGCGATCTGAAAATCACGCAGGCGCACGCCATGGGCCTGGTAGCTTTGCAGGTACTCATGGGCCATGGTACCAATGGGCACCAGGTTCAGGTCGCGCGCCAGCAGCACGTTGGAGGTGCCCTTGAACCACTGCGCGGTCTGCGTGGCAAAGGCCTGAACCACCTCGCGCTGCCAGGGGGCGGAAAAGCGCCGGCGCACGCCAAAATCAAACAGCTCAAAGGGGTGGCGGTGCTTGGCCTCTTGTGCCAGCTCCTGCAGACGCACTATTTTTGCCCCCAGGCGCTTTCGCCCCTCGGCCAGCGCGCTGGCCTGCTCAAAGCGGCGGAAGTACAGCTCGTTGACGATGGACAGCACAAAGATCTCAAAGCCCATCACATGCACCTGGGGGCCATGGGCAACGATGTGCAGGCCGTCACCATCGGGCTCGACCTCGATGAAATCACGCTGGAACTGGAAGATGCGCAGAAAGTCGATGAAATCGCTTTTCATGAAGCGCAGGCTGGCCAGGTAGTCGAGCTCGTCCTTCTTGAATTTCAGCGCGCACAGCGCGTCGATCTCGGCGCGCACTTCGGCCAGCAGATCTACCAGCGGAAACTCGGTCTGCGAGCGGCAGACAAAGCGGTAGGTGGACTGGGTTTGCGGGTGGCGATGGAGCATGGCCTGCCACATCGTGAATTTGTACAAATCGGTGTCGAGCAGGCTGGTGATAATGGGCTGCATACCGCGTCTTTCTCTGTCAAAAATACGATCCATCAGCGCTTGTCCCTCAAGCACCAATGGCCAAACGGCTTATAAGCTGAAAGCCGTGCTGGTGCAGCAGCGTACACCGAGGGCGCGCATCTGCTGCAAAAAGGTGTCTTGTGCCGCTTCAAAGCCGGCCACAGGGCTCATGCAGTCGGTCAGCAGGACAATGCGCGAGAAATCCTCCGCGCCCCACAGCGGCGCCATATGCTGCACGATGTGCTCGGTGGTGGCGCGCACGCAGTGGCTGCCCGCTTCCCCGGCGATCACCAAAGTATCGGCCTGCGCCAGCTGCTGCAGCAAGGCGGTGTTCAACTGGGTTTCCGGGTCTTGCGCATCGGGTACCTCGGCGCAGATGGCGCTGTAGTGCTCGGTCAACGGATTCATGCCCTTGAACACATGGCGCACCGCGCGCTGGCGCTGGCTTTGCCATTGGCGGCAGGCGGTCAGGATGTCGGCATGCACGCCATGGCCAATGCTGCCGATTTCGCAGTGCAGCGGCCAGACCATCAAGGTGTAGCGGCCCTGGGCTTCCAGCGCATTGAGGTAGGCGAGGGTACGGGCCAGCTCGTCCGGGTTGCGAGGCCTGAAACTGCCTTCGCGCAGCTGCGCAGCGGTGATGGCGGTAAAAGGCTGCACCGGGCTGCCATCGCCTTGCTGCCAGAAGGCGGGGTGGGCAATGTCGTAGGCCTGGTGGGAGTCGAGCGTGACGGTGATTCCATCGAGCTGCGAGGCATGCTGCAGCAGCCACTGCGCCAGGCGTCGCATGTCCGCATGGGCGCCCGCCACCGGCAGGCTGGGGGCATAAGGCGCGGGGCTTGCCGCGTTGCTGGGGAGCCAGGCTGGCGGCAGGTCGCAAAAGTCATTTTGCGGGTCGATGATGAGCAGCTGTGTGCGTTGGCGCATGTCTTTCTCCTTCGATGTGAGGCAGTCTACGCTTGTTAAAATATTTTTGCAACTAACTAATGAAGAGGGCTTGCAGGAAATCTTTTGCATGAAGCCTATGTTTTTATTGATTCTGGGTAGCTGCAGCGGCATACTGCCCTTCATGAAAAGGACTTGGTACAGAAATGATGCAAAGTGAAACCGCCTCCATCCAGGTGCTGACCACGGTGGACGTGGTGGTGCTGACCTTGGTGGACGGGGTGCTGAGCGTCGTGCTGGTGCAGCGCGAGCGCGCGCCGTTTGCCGGGGTATGGGCTTTGCCGGGCGGCTACATCCATGCGCAAGAAGACGCCGACGCCCATGCCAGTGCCGCCCGCGTACTGCGCAGCAAGGCGGGGATTGAAGACGCGTACCTGGAGCAGCTGGCCACTTTTAGCGGGCCGGCGCGTGACCCACGCGGCTGGTCAGTCGCCATCAGCTATTGCGCGCTGATCCCGCAGCAAAAGCTCCCCACGCCAAGGCAGGGGCTGAAGATGGTGCCGGTCGCTGCCACCGGCCAGCTGCCGTTTGACCATGGGCAGATCCTGCAGGCAGCGCTGGCGCGGGTGCGCAGCAAGAGCCAGTACTCCTCGCTGCCGGTGCATTTCTTTGGCGAGAGCTTTACCCTGCCGCAGCTGCAGCAGGTCTATGAAAGCATTCTGGGCGAGCCGCTGAACAAGGTGAGCTTTCGCCGCAAGATGGACGAGCTGGGCATGCTCGAGCCCGTGCCGGGCCAAATGCAGGCCGGAGGCGCGCATCGGCCGGCGCAACTGCACCGGGTGCGGCCGGAGTTCAGGCAGCAGCTGGCGCTGAGTGCGCGGGGGCTGTGAATGCGTTGGCTGGACTGACGAGCACCCATGAAAAAATCCGCTGGATCACTCCGAGCGGATTTCTTGCGAAGACTGACCTGAATTACTTCAGACCGGCAGCAGCACGAAGCAGCGCAGCCTTGTCGGTTTTTTGGCTTCGGCCGGGCCTGGCGGCCCTTCACATCGCGAGCGATGTGAGCCTGCGCAGAAGAACCGACAAACTCGCTGCGCTCGGGGCCTTACAGGCCCGCAGCAGTGCGCAGCACTGCTGGCTGTCAGCGGTCTTTGGCTTCGGCCGGGCCTGGCGGCCCTTCACATCGCGAGCGATGTGAGCCTGCGCCGAAGAACCGACAAACTCGCTGCGCTCGGGGCCTTACAGGCCCGCAGCAGCGCGCAGCACTGCTGGCTGTCAGCGGTCTTTGGCTTCGGCCGGGCCTGGCGGCCCTTCACATCGCAAGCGATGTGAGCCTTTGCCGAAGAACCCACAAACTCGCTGCGCTCGGGGCCTTACAGGCCCGCAGCAGCGCGCAGCACTGCTGCCTTGTCGGTTCTTTCCCAAGTAAACTCCGGCTCCTCACGGCCAAAGTGGCCATACGCCGCCGTCTTGCTGTAGATCGGGCGCAGCAGGTCCAGCATCTGGATGATGCCCTTGGGGCGCAGGTCAAAGTGCGCGGCCACCAGCTTAGCAATTTCGGCATCGGGGATCACGCCGGTGCCTTCGGTGTAGACGGTGATGTTCATCGGGCGGGCCACGCCGATCGCGTAGGCCACCTGCACCTGGCACTGGCGCGCCAGACCGGCAGCGACTACGTTCTTGGCGACATAGCGGGCAGCGTAGGCGGCAGAGCGGTCCACCTTGGTTGGATCCTTGCCGGAGAACGCACCGCCGCCGTGGGGGCAGGCACCGCCGTAGGTGTCCACAATGATCTTGCGACCGGTAAGGCCACAGTCGCCCTGCGGGCCACCGACGACGAAGCGGCCGGTGGGGTTGATCAGGTACTTGGTGTCCTGCAGCCATTCCGACGGCAGCACGGGCTTGATGATCTCTTCGATGATGGCTTCGGTGAAGCTGGCCTTCATCTTGGTGGCGGTTTCCGACTGGTCGGGGCTGTGCTGGGTGGACAGCACCACGGTGTCGATGCTGTGGGGCTTGCCGTCCACATAGCGCATGGTGACCTGGCTCTTGGCGTCAGGGCGCAGGAAAGGCAGGCGGCCATCCTTGCGCAGCTGGGCCTGGCGCTCGACCAGGCGGTGGGCGTAGTAGATCGGCGCGGGCATCAGCTCGGGCGTTTCGTCGCATGCATAGCCAAACATCAGGCCCTGGTCGCCAGCGCCGGTGTTCAGCTCGTCATCGCTGGCCTTGTCCACGCCCTGGGCGATGTCCTGGCTTTGCTTGTCATAGGCCACCAGCACCGCGCAGCCCTTGTAGTCGATGCCGTAGTCGGTGTTGTCGTAGCCGATGCGCTTGATGGTGTCGCGGGCCACCTGGATGTAGTCCACGTTGGCGCCGGTGGTGATCTCGCCTGCCAATACCACCAAGCCGGTGTTGGTCAGTGTCTCTGCCGCCACGCGGCTGTGTGGATCTTGGGTGAAAATAGCGTCCAAAATCGCATCAGAGATCTGGTCGGCTACTTTATCGGGATGGCCTTCGGACACTGATTCCGAGGTAAACAGAAAATCGCTGTTTGCCATAAACAAAAAACTCCTTCAAAGCTTGGGCAATTGCGTTGCCCGAGCCTTGAAGGAGCCTGGCGAACGCTTTAGCAGTTTGTTTTTAACGTCGCCCTGCAAGTTGCTCTTTAACTCAGCGACCGACACATTCTAATGCCTTTCTTGTTTCGACTATTTGCTGCGCTGCCGTTGTGGCTATTGCATGGCCTGGGCGCTGGCATGGGCTGGCTCACTTTCGTGGCCTCGCCCACCTACCGCCGGCGCTTTCTGGCCAATGCCCAACAGGCGGGTTACCGCTTTGCCGATGTGAAAAAGGCCGTAGCCCATGCCGGCCGCATGGTAGCTGAGGTGCCACGCCTGTGGTTTGGCGCGCCGCTGCCCTGCGATATCCATGGGGCTGATGTCATCGAGCAGGCGTTGGCCGATGGCCGGGGCATTGTGTTTTTGACCCCGCACATGGGCTGCTTTGAGCTGTCAGCCCAGTACATGGCGCGGCGCTGGGGTGTGGTGCACGGCCCCATCACGGTGCTGTACCGCCCGGCTCGCCAGGCCTGGCTGGCCAAGCTGATGGAGACGGCGCGCGCGCGCCCCGGTCTGGCCTCGGCACCAACGACGATGGCGGGGGTGCGGCAGATGATCAAGGCCCTGCGCCAAGGCCATAGCGTGGGGCTGCTGCCCGACCAGGTGCCACCCGATGGCCAGGGCATGTGGGTGCCGTTTTTTGGCAAGCCCGCCTACTCGATGACCTTGGCCGCCAAGTTGGCCCAGCAGACCGGTGCGGCTGTTATATTGGCGCGCTGTGTGCGCCGGCCCCTGGGCCGGGGCTTTGATCTGTATGTGCGCGGCCTGCAGACCCCGCTGGCCCAGGAGGCCGAGGCCGCCGTGCTGCAGATCAACCAGGAAATGGAGCGCTTGATCCGCGACAGTCCCGAGCAGTACCTCTGGGGCTATGCGCGCTACAAGCAGCCGCGCAGCCTCGCTGCCGCTCCCTCGGAAGGTCAAAAGCATGGGTAAGTTGTTTATTGGGTGGATGTGGCTGATGTCGCACCTGCCTTTGTCGGTCTTGCGCGGTCTGGGCTGGTTGATGGGCCGGGTGCTGTTCTATTTGGTGCCATCGCGCCGCCGCATTGCGCTGCGCAATCTGGAGCTGTGCTTTCCCGAAGCCAGCGCTGAGCAGCGTCGGGCATGGGCCAAGCAGAGTTTTGTGGTGTTCTGCCAAACCTGGCTGGACCGCAGCTGGCTGTGGTTTGCACCACAAAAAACGCTGGAGAAACGCACCCGCATGACGGGGGCGCTCGAAGAGCTGGAAGGCGATACGCCGACCATCATCTTTGCGCCGCATTTCTACAGCATGGATGCCGGGGGCACGGCGCTCACCATCTACTGCAGCCGGCCCTTCACGTCGATCTTTTCGACCCAGCCCAATGCCGATGTCGATGCCTGGATCCGCAAGGGCCGCCAGCGTTTTGGCGATGTGCGCATGCTCAACCGCGACGACGGCATCAAGCCCATCATTGCCAGCCTGCGCAAGGACCATGGGCTTTTGTACCTGTTGCCGGACATGGACTTTGGCCCGAGCGACTCGCTGTTTGTGCCATATTTTGGCCAGGTGGCAGCGACCATTCCGTCGCTGTCGCGCTTTGCGCGGCTGGGCAAGGCCAAGGTGATCGGCATGTATACGCGGCTGACGCCGGAGGGTTACGAAGTCACCATCTCTCCGGCCTGGCAGGATTTTCCCACTGACGATGTAGTGGCTGATACCACGCGCCAGAATCGTGAGTTGGAAGCCCGGATCCGCACCATGGTGCCACAGTACTACTGGGTGCACAAGCGCTTCAAGACCCGGCCCGAAGGCGAGCCTTCGCTCTATTCATAAACAACTAAGCATAAACAACAAAGGCCCTTTCGGGCCTTTGTTGTTGAGCGCCTTGGCTGGCGTTCGTCTTATTGATCGTCCGCAGGGGCGTCTGGCGCTGCAGGCGCGGCCTCCAGGCTGACCAGTCCTTCCGGGTGCGACCACTGCCACAGCAGCTGAGCGACCTTGTCCACATTCTGCTTCTTTAACGCGCTGAACAGCATCACCTCTCCGCCGCCGGCATTGAGTTTGGTGATGGACAGGATCTTGGCCTGCTCGACGCGGGTCAACTTGTCGGCCTTGGTAAGCAAAATCAAGAACTTGAGACCTTGCTCCACGCGGGGGCGGATGATGTCGAGCAGGGCTTCGTCCAGCTCGGTCAGGCCCAGGCGCGGGTCGCAGAGCAGCACAATACCTGTCAGGCTGGGGCGGCTGACGAGGTAGTTCACCATGACTTGCTGCCAGCGCTTCTTGTCTTCACGCGAGACGGCGGCATAGCCGTAACCGGGCAGGTCGGCCAGCACGGCATCGGTCACGCCCTTCTTGCCCAGCGAAAACAGGTTGATGTGCTGGGTGCGGCCGGGCTTTTTCGAGGCAAAGGCCAGCTGGTTCTGCTGGGTGAGCGTATTGATCGATGTGGACTTGCCCGCATTGGAGCGGCCCACAAAGGCGAACTCGGGCACATCGACGACAGGCAATTGGTGCAACTGCGCAGCGGTGGTGAAAAAGCGGGCGGTGTGCATCCAGCCCAAAGCCGCCTTGCCATCAATGCCTGGGCTTGGCGTGTCTGCAACGGCTTGGGGGGTACTAGGTGTTGTCGTCATGTGCGTTCGAGTCTATCTAAGGCATCATTGTAGAATCTGGCCGCTTTGGCCTTATACCCATAAACCAGACAAAGACCCACGATATGAAGTTGATCGCCCCTTTGCTGACAACGGCTGTACTGGCTTTTTCTTCTGTTTCTGTGTATTCGGCGTCCGAGACGCCCAACCGCTCGCCCAAGCCGGACCTGGCCAAGGGGGAGGCGAGCTACACCGCCGTCTGCGTCGCCTGCCACAATGCCGATGGCAATGCCTCCATCGCCATCAACCCCAAACTCTCGCAGCAGCATCCTGAGTACCTGCTCAAGCAGCTGCAGGAGTTCAAATCCGGCAAGCGCAAGGACCCGGTGATGCAGGGCATGGTTGCCGGCCTGTCGGATGCGGACATGCTCAATATCTCGGCCTGGCTGGCCAGCAAACCGGGCAAGCTGGGTTTTGCCAAGGACAAGGACGCCGTGGCGCTGGGCGAGCGCATCTACCGCGGCGGCCTGCCCGACCGCCAGATTGCCGCTTGCGCGGGCTGCCACAGCCCCAATGGTGCGGGCATTCCGGCCCAGTACCCGCGCCTGTCTGGCCAGAACGCTGACTACGTCAGCAAGACCTTGCATGACTTCCGCGATGGCAAGCGCGGCAACAGCCTGCAGATGACCGGCGTCACCGCCAAGATGAACGACAAGGAAATCAAGGCGGTGTCGGACTATATTGCGGGTCTGCGCTAGGCGGGCGGCTGGGGCGTTTGGGCTCTACCGCTACGGGCAATGCCCCCGCGCCAATACATGGAGCGCGTTGCTGGGCATTTCGCGGGCCCCCGGGCTATCCCTAGGGTTGCAGACTAAACTTGGCGTTCTGCGAACTTGTACTCTGGTGGCGACTCCATGGGGTGCGGACTGGCAGCGCAGCAGCGGTCCTGCTCCTGCTTTTCACCGATAGCGTCGTACCATGTCTGAATCTTCTCCCCCGCCAACGCAGCTGCAGCCTCAGTTGGGCACCCGTGCCGTCTATGAGATGCTGTCGTCGATGCGCTTCGCCATTGCGCTGCTGTCCATCATCTGCATTGCCTCGGTCATCGGCACGGTACTGCGCCAGCATGAGCCGGCCGTCAACTACGTCAACCAGTTTGGCCCTTTCTGGGCGCAGCTGTTTCTGTCACTCAAGCTCAATGCGGTCTACAGCGCCTGGTGGTTCCTGCTGATCCTGGCGTTTTTGGTGACCAGCACCAGCCTGTGCATTGCCAAGCATGCGCCCAAGTACCTGGCCGATTTGCGCCAGTACAAAGAGAACTTGCGCGTGCAAAGCCTGCAGGCCTTCCACCACCAGGCCAGTGCCCATTTGGCAGAAACCCCGGCCCAGGCCGCGCAGCGGGTGGGCGCGCAGCTGGCCGGCAGCGGCTGGAAGGTGCGCTTGCAAGAGCGCAGCGATGGCTGGATGGTGGCGGCCAAGGCCGGTGCCGCCCACAAAATCGGCTATCTGGCAGCGCACAGCGCCATTGTGCTGATCTGCCTGGGCGGGCTGCTCGATGGCGATCTGATTGTGCGCGCGCAAATGCTGCTGGGCGGCAAGACCACCTTCAGCGGCGGCGGCATGATTTCCGATGTGCCCGAGCAGCACCGGTTATCCGCCAGCAACCCGACCTTCCGTGGCAACCTGATCGTGGCCGAGGGCGCGCAGTCGGGCACGGCCATCCTCAACCAGTCAGACGGCATCCTGCTGCAGGACTTGCCGTTTTCGGTGGAGCTGAAGAAATTCATCGTCGAGTACTACTCCACCGGCATGCCCCGGCTGTTTGCCAGCGAGGTGGTGTTGCATGACAAGAAAACCGGCGCTGCGGTGGAAAAGCGCATCGAGGTGAACCATCCCGCGAGCTACCAGGGCATCGAGATCTACCAATCGAGCTTTGAAGACGGCGGATCGCGCCTGCAGCTGCGCGCCGTGCCGCTGGTGCCGGGCATGAAGAGCTTTGAGGTGCAGGGCGAAGTGGGTGCCTCCACGCAGATCAAGCTGGGCGAAGGCCAGCCGCCGCTGGAGATGGAATTCACCGGCCTGCGCACCATCAATGTGGAGAACATGGGCGCCAACCCGGGCGATGGGGCGCCAGGCGGCACCGATGTGCGCAAGGTGGATTTGAGATCCAGCCTGGACAACCACCTGGGCGCCGGCAACAAGGTGACCACGCCGCGCGATCTGCGCAACGTAGGCCCCAGCGTCAGCTATAAGCTGCGCGACGCCTCGGGCCAGGCGCGCGAATTCAACAACTACATGCTGCCCGTCGACATGGGTGATGGCCAGCCCGTCTACCTCTGGGGCGTGCGCGAGACCCTGGCCGACCAGTTCCGCTACCTGCGCATTCCGGCGGACGACCAGTCGAGCTACCGCGGCTTTTTGCGTTTGAAGGCAGCGCTGCAGACGCCGGCGATGCGCGAGCGGGCCGTGCAGCAGTATGTGGCAGGCGCCGTGGAGGCGAGCCGCTCAGCGCTGCGCGAGCAGCTCTATGCCTCGGCCCTCAAGGCGCTGGTGATTTTTGCCGGCGATGGCCAGACGGGCGCGAGCAGCGTCACCGGTTTGCAGGCGATTTCGGCCTTCATGGAGCAGAATGTGCCCGAAGGTGAACGCGCCAAGGCGGGTGAAGTGCTAGTGCGCATTCTGAACGGTGTGCTGTTTGAACTGATGCAGGTGGCGCGGGCCGACGAGGGCCTGGCACCGCTGGAGCCCAATGAGCAGACGCAGCGCTTCATGACCCAGTCGGTGCTGTCGCTCAGCGATGCGCTGCTGTACCCCGAGCCCCTGGTGTTTGAGCTGACCCAGTTTGACCAGGTGCAGGCCAGCGTCTTCCAGGTGGCCAAGGCCCCGGGCAAGCTGGTCGTGTACCTGGGCTGCCTGTTCCTGATTCTGGGGGTGTTTGCGATGCTCTATGTGCGTGACCGGCGCCTGTGGGTCTGGCTGGCGCCGCGCGCCGATGGCAGTGCCGATGCGCGCATGGCCTTGTCCACCAACCGCCGCACCCTGGATGTGGACCGTGATTTTGAGGGCCTGAGTCAAAAGCTTCTGGGTACCAGCCCCAGCGGAGAACAACGATGAATACTGCTTCCACCAACCTGCCGCCTGCCCAGGCGGGCACCGTGGTCCAAACGGTGCAACTCAACCCCGGCTATTTCAGCAGCCGCTCGGTCTGGGACTGGCTGTTTGCATTGGCACTGGCCTTTGGCGGCGGTTTTGCACTGTTTTTGTATGGCCACCATATGGATGGCTATGAAAAAGGCATTCTGATCGCCTCGGTGCCGTTTTTTATCTGGCTGGGCTGGTTCTGGCGGCCGCTGCAGCTGTTGATGGTGGCGGTAGCCGCGCTGTCGCTGCTGGCCATTGGCCTGTACCGGGTCGATGGCGCAGGCCAGATTGCTCGCTCGGAGACGGTGTTTGGCCTCAAGTACTTCCTCTCCAGCCAGTCGGCCATCCTGTGGATGAGCGTGCTGTTCTTCATGAGCACGGTGTTCTACTGGATCGGTCTGCTCTCCAAGGGCGAGGGATCGGCGCTGACGGCCGTCGGCAGCCGCCTGACCTGGCTGGCCATTGTGATGGCCCTGGTGGGCACGATGGCGCGCTGGTATGAGAGCTACCTGATGGGGCCGGACATTGGCCATATCCCCGTCAGCAACCTGTATGAAGTGTTTGTGCTGTTCGCCTGGATGACGGCGCTTTTCTACCTTTACTTTGAAGCGCACTACCAGACCCGGGCGCTGGGCGGTTTTGTGATGCTGGTGGTCAGCGCCTCGGTGGGCTTTTTGCTGTGGTACACCGTCGCGCGCCAGGCCCATGAGATCCAACCGCTGGTGCCCGCGCTGCAGAGCTGGTGGATGAAGCTGCATGTGCCAGCCAATTTTGTCGGCTATGGCACCTTTGCGCTGGCGGCCATGGTGGCACTGGCCTACCTGCTCAAGGCCGCCACGCAGCGCGCGCTGTGGATCGGCCTGGTGCTCGTGCCGATGCTGGTGCTGGTGCTGCCGCTGGTGGCCTTCCGCATCTGGGGCGATGAGAGCCTCTACCCCTCGCTCGACAAGACTTTGCGCATGGCCTTGCCGCTGGAGCTGTTCTTCGGGCTGATGATCGTGCTGCGCAGCTGGATCAACCGGGGCACGCCGCGCCTGCAGATCATGGATGACCTGATGTACAAGGCCATCGCCGTGGGCTTTGCGTTCTTTACCATTGCCACCGTGCTGGGCGCGCTCTGGGCGGCCGAGGCCTGGGGCGGCTACTGGAGCTGGGACCCCAAGGAGACCTGGGCGCTGATCGTCTGGCTCAACTATGCCGCCTGGCTGCACATGCGCCTGGTCAAGGGCCTGCGCGGTGCCATCTCGGCCTGGTGGGCGCTGGTGGGGCTGGTGGTGACCACTTTCGCGTTTCTGGGCGTGAACATGTTCCTTTCGGGCTTGCACAGCTACGGCACGCTGTAAGCTGCCCCACACGGATCACTGGGGGCGCTGCGGCAGCGGAGCGATGGGCTGCGTGGGCAAGGTGTAGTTCTGGTTGTCCATCAGATCGACCCCGCACATCAGGTGGTCGAGCCAGTCAAAGAACTGGGCAATGGCTGGGCCCATGATGGGCGCTCCGTGCTGGGGCACGATCAATGAAATATCCAGCTGGCGCGCCATGGCCACCCACAGGCGCAGCACCTTGTTGGACACCATGTAGCGCCGGTGAAAGCCTTCCATGCGCGGAATGTGCGGGGCCAGATCGGTCACCGGGGTGCGGGCGATGTAGCCATCGGTCATCGAGACGCCCAGGTCGCCAGTGAACAGGATGCGGCTGATCGGGTCGTAGAAATGGAAGTTGCCTTCGGCATGCAGAAAATGCGCAGGCAGGATGTGCAGCTGGCTTTGGCCCAGCGGCAGAATGCCACCGGGGTCTTGCACGGGGATGACCCGGTTTTCGGTCTTGCCGACCTTGGTGAAATGCGGCACAAAGCGCTCCCAGACGCGGGAGATCACCAGCGATGCGCGGGTGGAGGTGAGCCAACGGTCCAGTGAGGCGATGATGTCCGGGTCGGCATGCGAGGCGATCAGGTAGGACAGCTTGTGCGGCGAGAAATAGCGCACCATGCCCATGTAGAGCTCATTGAAAGCGAGGTTGCCGCCCGGGTCGATGATGGCGCCGGTACCATGGTCGACAATCAGGAACTGGTTGGCCTGCACGGCCTGCGCATCCTCTTCCACCAGATCGGTGAACATCAGACAAGCGTGCTGCTCGTCACGGTACAGTTCCACAGGTTCCAACGCCATCTCTTCCGCCCAGTTATCTATTGCAACGGGCGTGACTGTAACGGGGTGTAGTGGGTTGGACCTTGAGGTGGATCAAGGAGGCAGGCTGGGTGGGCCGAAGAGGGCAACGGCCAGCGCTGGATCAGGGCTTGGCAGCGGGCTGCATCACCGGGGATGGCTGCAGCTGGGGCTCAGGCCGGTCCGGTGCGCTGGGGTCCAGGGTTTGCGGCAAGGTGGCCCGGTTGGCCGCTGCGGGCTCGGTGGGCAGGTACAGCGGCCCACGTTGGCCGCAAGCGGCCAATAGTGCCGCACCGGTGGCAAGGACAAAGGTCCTGCATACAATTTGGTAAATACTCCACATTGAAGCATTGTAATGAACGAACTCGAATACCTGGATGCGGCTGAAAAACTCTTGCTGGCGGTTGAGCAGACCTGCGACCGCATCAACGATGAGACCGATGCCGATATCGACGCGCAGCGCGTGGGCGGCCTGCTGACCCTGATTTTTTCCAACCGCAGCCAGATCATCATCAACCTGCAGCCGCCGCTGCACGAGGTATGGCTGGCGGCCAAGTCTGGGGGCTACCATTACAAGTTCGATGGCAGCGTGTGGCGCGATACCAAGACCGGCCATGATTTCTTTGCCGATCTGACGCGGGATGCCGGTGTGCAGTCGGGTCTGCCCCTGGTCTTCAAAGCCTGAAGGCGCATCACCCTATATAAAAAGGCCAGTCCGCGCAATGCGGGCTGGCCTTTTGTCTGGGCGCTGGCGCTGCGTCAGTTGCGGAAGAGGTCCAGAATCTTGTTGCGCTCTTCCGAGTTGGGCGGCGGCACCATGGTGCCGGCGGTCGAGGCGGGGGAGTCCAGTCCCAGGTTGGGGGCGCTGCGAGCGTACTCTTCGTAGAGCCAGTCGCCGCCCACATTGACTAGGCCGCTGGGTGGCGTCATCTTGGCCACGGGCACATCCTTGAGCGCGTGCTGCATGTAGTTGATCCAGATGGGCAGGCTCAGGCCCCCACCATATTCGCGCGCTCCCAAGCTGCGTGGGTTGTCATAGCCCATCCAGACCACCGCCGCATTGGTGGGCTGGAAGCCAGCAAACCAGGCGTCCACCGAGTCATTGGTGGTGCCGGTCTTGCCATAGATGTCCGGGCGCTTGAGCTGGGCCTGGGCTTTGGCAGCGGTGCCGTAACGGGCGACATCCTGCAGCAGCGAGTCCATCACAAAGGCATTGCGGGCGTCGATGGCGCGCGGCAGGTCCTCAGTGGCCGGTGGTGCAAACTCAGACAGCACATTGCCGCGGTGGTCGGTGATCTTGGCAATCAGGTAGGGATTGACCCGGTGCCCGCCATTCGCAAACACCGAATAGGCCGCCACCATCTGCATCGGGGTGACGGAGCCAGCGCCCAAGGCCATCGGTAGGTAAGGGGGCTGCTTGTCGGCATCAAAGCCGAACTTGGTCACCCATTCCTGCGCCTTCTTGGGGCCTACCGATTGCATCACACGGATGGTCACCAGGTTCTTGGAGCGTGCCAGCGCCTGGCGCATGGTCATCGGGCCATCGAAACGGCCGTCGGAGTTCTTGGGCTCCCAGGGCTGCTGGCCGGCCGATCCCGGGAAGCTCAGCGGCGCATCATTGATCACCGTGGTGGGCGAGAAGCCTTTTTCCAGCGCTGCCGAATAGATGAAGGGCTTGAAGCTGGAGCCCGGCTGGCGCCAGGCCTGGGTCACGTGGTTGAACTTGTTCTTGTCGAAATCAAAGCCACCGACCAGCGCCTTGATGGCGCCACTGCGCGGGTCGAGTGAGACAAAGGCGCCTTCCACCTCGGGCAGTTGGGTCAGCTCAAAGGTCTTCTTGGCGGTTTCCATGATGCGCACCACGGCGCCTGGGCGCAGCTTGGTGTTGGGCGGCGCCTTGTCGCTCAGGCCCGATTGCACGGGCTTGAGGCCGTCCCCGGTGATCTCGATCGGATCACCATCGGCGCGGATGACCACGACCTTGCGCGGCGCAGCCTCAAGCACAACGGCAGACAGGATATTGCCGTTGTCCGGGTGCTGGGCCAGCACCTCGTCAATGGCCTCGTCCCGTTCCTGGCCGGCGGCTGGCAGCGTGATGAACTTCTCCGGGCCGCGGTAGTGCTGGCGCTTCTCATAGTCCATGATGCCCCTGCGCAGCGCCTCGTAGGCCTTTTCCTGGTCGCTGGCGATCAAGGTGGTGTAGACGTTGAGACCGCGTGTGTAGGCCTCGCTGCCGTACTGTGCAAAGATCAGCTGGCGCGCCATCTCGGCCACATATTCGGCATGCACACGGTTGTCGGCATAGCTCGATCGGATCTTGAGCGACTCCTCGCGTGCCTGGCTGGCCTGGGCCGGCGTGATGAAGTGGTTCTCTTCCATCCGGTCAATGATGTAGAGCTGGCGAATGCGGGCGCGCTTGGGGTTGCTGATCGGGTTGTAGGCCGAAGGGGCCTTGGGCAGGCCGGCGAGCATGGCCGCTTCTGCCACCGTGACATCCTTGAGCGGCTTGCCGAAATAGGTTTCGGACGCGGCCGAGAAGCCATAGGCACGGTTGCCCAGGTAGATCTGGTTCATGTAGATTTCCAGAATCTGATTCTTGCTCAGCGTGTGCTCGAGCTTCAAGGTCAGCAGGATCTCATATATCTTGCGGGTATAGGTTTTTTCAGATGATAGATAGACATTGCGGGCCACCTGCATCGTGATGGTGGACGCACCCTGGGCCTTTTCGCGCCCCAGGTTGGCGAGCAGCGCGCGCGCCATGCCCTTGTAGTCCACACCACTGTGCTCGAAAAAGCGCGTGTCTTCGATCGCCAGCACGGCGTCCACCATGACCTTGGGAATCTCGCTGATCGGGGTCAAATTGCGGCGCTCTTCACCGAACTCGCCCAGCAGCGCACCTTCGGAGGAGTAAACGCGCATCGGCAGCTTGGGCCGGTAGTCGGCCAGCTCGGAGACATCGGGCAGGTTGGGGTAGGCCATGGCCAGGCCAACGGCAACCACCGCAGCGCCAGCGATGGCACCGGCCACCAGCAAGGCCAGCAGCCAGCCAAAGAACTTCATGGTCTTGGTGGCGAAGCTCGATGGCTTGGGTTGCTTGGGAGACTTGGCGGGAGGTTTGTCAGGCGTTCTGCGCGAGATCGGAGCGTCTGGATTCATGGGGTCAGACCGTCGAGAGGAGCTTGCATAAGCAGGGGATGCTATCACGCGGCTGCCTGGGATGGGGTTCGCGCCGGTTTTGAATTAGCTTGTGACAAATGTCATGCTGCGTCCAATGTATCCCTTGTATCGTATTGTTTTGACAACGAATTGGGTCTGGGAGCCGGTGGTTCTTTGCTGCGCGACTATCTTGCTGATAGCATTCATAGGGGGTGTTAAGTTTTGTAGCTCAATATAGAGCAAATTAGGGAGGAGCCCATCTTGGTCTCAATGGGATCTTTGTTCCGACGCCAGCCGCCTAGCCTCTTGGGGATAGACGTGAGCGCGTCGAGCATCAAGTTGGTTGAACTGGGGAGGAGCGGCAGCGGTCAATTCATTGTTGAGCGCTGTGCACAAGAGCTGCTGGAGCCTGGCTGGGTCACCGAGTCGGGCATCGAGCGTTTTGACGAAGTAGCTGATTCCTTGCGGCGGCTGGTCAAAAAAAGCGGCACGCGCACCAAGCAAGCGGCACTGGCGTTGCCGCTTTCTGCCGTGATTCAGAAGAAAATCGTGCTTCCATCGGGGCTCTCCGAGCTCGAGATGGAGTTTCAAGTTGAATCAGAAGCTAACCAATACATACCATTTTCCCTCGATGAGGTGAATCTGGATTTCTACGTCATCGGCCCATCCTCCAATTCGGTGGGGGACGTCGACGTGTTGATCGCGGCTGCCCGCAAGGAGACGGTGCAAGACCGGCAGGGCCTGGCAGAAGCGGCAGGCCTCAAGCCCGTCGTGCTGGAGATCGAGTCCAACGCCACCGCGCTGGCGGCCCGGCGCTTGATTGGCAATATGCCCAGCAAAGGCAAGGATGCCTTTATCGCCATCTTTGAGATCGGTGGCAACGCCTCCTTCCTGCAGATCATCCACAACAACCAGGTGATCTATGAGCGTGACCAGTCCTTCAACGGGGGCCAGCTCACGCAGATGATCATGCGCCAGTACGGCTTCTCGCAAGAAGAGGCCGAGCAGAAAAAACGCGGCGGTGATTTGCCCGCCGACTACAAGCAGGTTGTTCTCAAGCCCTTTGTCGAGAGCATTGGGCAGGAGATCAACCGCGCTTTGCAGTTTTTCTTTACGAGTACACCGCACAACCGCATTGACCACATCCTGCTCGCGGGCGGCTCTGCGGTGCTGAGCGGCCTGACGGATGCGGTAATCGATGCGACCGGCTTTGCCGCATCTGCTGCCAACCCGTTTGAAGACATGGTGATGGATGCCGCCGTGCGGTCCCGAGCCAAGAGCAAGGACTTCACCACCTACCTCACCGCCTGCGGTCTGGCACTGCGGAGGTATGCAGCATGATCTTGATCAATCTGCTCCCCCACCGCGAGGCTGCGCGCAAGAAGCGCAAAGAGAGCTTTCAGGCATCGATGGTGGCCGCTGCCCTGGTGGGAGCGCTGGTCTGCGGTGCCGTGTACATGTTCTACCAGTACAAGATCGATCTGCAAGGCCAGCGCAATGCGCTGCTGACGCGCGAGATCAAGGCCTTGGATGTCAAGATCGCCGATGTGGCCAAGATCGATGCAGAAATTGCTGCGCTGAAGGCGCGGCAAAAGGCGGTGGAGGATCTGCAGTCCGACCGCAATCTGCCGGTGCATTTGCTCAATGAGCTGGTGCTGCAACTGCCCGATGGTGTCTATATCGAGAGTCTCAAGCAGCAAGATCAGACCGTGCAGATCCAGGGCATCGCCCAGTCGAATGAACGGGTGTCCGAGTTGCTCAACAGCCTGGCGACCAAGACGCCCTGGCTGTCCAAGCCCGAACTGGTCGAGGTGGTCGGCACCACCACCCAGGTCAATGCGCGTGAGAAAAAGCGTGTCGCTGGCTTCAACCTGCGTTTTGGCCTGATGCGCTCCAGCGATGTAGAGCAGGCCCAAAACGCGCAGGCGCTGAAAAAATAAGGGCGACCATGGCAACGAAAAAAAATATACAGGTGGGAGAGGCGCTGCAAGGCTTTCAGCGCCAGTTTCAAAATCTCGATCCGAAGGATCCTTCTATCTGGCCCGCTGCACCGCGTGCAGCACTGTTGGTCATTATTGCGGGGCTCGTCATTGGTGCGGGTTGGTGGTTTTACTTGAGCAGTTTTGAGGAAGAGTTGACCGCCTCGCAAGCCCAGGAACTCAAGCTCAAGGAAGACTACAAAACGCGTTTGCGCAAGGCCGTCAACCTCGATGCGCTGCGCAAGCAGCGCGAGCAGGTTTTGCAGTATGTCACCCAGTTGGAAAAGCAACTGCCCAGCAAAGCGGAGATGGCAGCGCTGCTGTCGGATATCAACCAGGCGGGTATTGGTCGCAGCTTGCAATTTGACCTGTTCAAGCCCGGCCAGACGGTGGTGAGGGACTACTACGCGGAGTTGCCGATTACGCTGAAGGTCAATGGCAAGTACCACGACATCGGCTTTTTTGCGGCCGATGTCGCCAATCTCTCCCGTATCGTGACCTTGAACAATATCGCTTTGGCGCCTGCCAGCAAGGACAGCGCTACCTTGGCGTTGAATGCCACGGCCAGAACCTTCCGCTATTTGGATCCGCAGGAACTCCAAGAGCAGCAAGCTGCGAAGTCCAAACAAAAAGGGAAGAAGTAGGGTGGGATATGCATACTTTGTCTAAATGGATAGGCGCTGCGCTGGCGGTGTCGCTGCTGGCAGGCTGCAGTGACGAAGGCGACGACCTGCAGCAGTGGATGCAGCAGGAGCAGGCGAGCACCCGACCTTCGGTCAAGCCCATCAGCGCCCCCAAAGAGTTCGTGCCGCAAGGCTATCTGGCCAGTGCGACGCTTGATCCTTTCAGCAAGGAACGCTTGGCAGCCCTGTTGGGTGGCAGTCCAAACGCACCAGCAACCATCTCGGATGCACTGGTGGCGCCCGAGCGTGCGCGGCGCAAAGAGCAGCTTGAGTCGTTTCCGCTCGACACCATTTCCATGGTGGGTTTCTTGAAAAAGGGCGCGCAGGACGTCGCGCTGGTCAAGGCCGATAGCCTGATCTACCAGGTCAGCAAGGGCATGTACATGGGCCAGAACTACGGAAAGATAAAAAGCATCAGCGACAGCGCCATCACCCTGCGGGAGATTGTGCAAGATGGTGTGGGTGAATGGATAGAGAGAGATGCAGTGCTCGAGCTGCAGGAGGCCAAAAAATGAAGAAATTCAGTGTACTTATCCCTTTGATGGCCATGCTGCTGCCATCCTGGGCGCTGGCACAGGGGCGTATCAACAAAGTCTCGACCCTGGTGCGCGATGGCGTGGAGATGGTCAAGATCGAGACCGACGGTGCGCCGCTGGTCTTGCCCGAAACCTTCAGCATCCAATCACCCGCACGCGTGGTGCTGGACCTGCCAGGGTTCAAAAGCGCGATGCCCAGCAACCGGGTGGAGCTCAACCAAGGCAATTTGCGTTCCTTGAATGTTGTGGAGACGGACACCAAGGCCCGTGTGGTGCTGAATCTCAAGGAAAGCACCAGCTACAAGACCGAAGTGAGCGGCAATGACTTGCTGGTGGCGTTGGAGCCCGCTGCCAAGGCAGTTGCCAGCGTCAATGCGCAAAACACCCAGTTTGCCGAAGACGGCAATAACTATTCGCAGCCGCTGTCGGATCTGGATTTCCGCCGTGGTACCGATGGAGCGGGACGTTTGGTGATCACGTTGCCGAACAACAAGGTGGGCGTGAATATCTCCAAGCAAGGCGATGGCCTGACCTTGGAGTTGCAGCATACCCTGCTGCCCGAGGCGCTGCGCCGCCGGCTCGATGTGGCCGACTTTGGCACGCCAGTGGGCATGATCTCGGCACGCCAGTCTGGCAGCACCGTGTTTGTGCAGTTGAAAAATGCTGGTGAGTGGGAGCACAGCGCCTACCAAAGCGACAACCAGTTCGTCGTCGAAGTGCGCCAGCGCAAGACTGATCCGAACAAGCTGGGTTCATCAGGCACCTTCACGGGTGAAAAGCTGTCGCTGAGCTTCCAGAATATTGAAGTGCGCTCGCTGCTGCAGGTGATTGCAGATTTCACCAACTTCAATATCGTCACCTCGGACACCGTCAATGGCGCGTTGACTTTGCGTTTGAAGGATGTCCCCTGGGACCAAGCCTTGCAGATCATCCTGGATGCCAAGGGCCTGGGCATGCGCAAGTCCGGCACGGTTCTGTGGATTGCGCCCAAGGATGAAATCGACGAGCGCATCCAGAAGGACTTTGATGCGGTCGCCAAGCTCGAGGAAAAGACGCCGCTGCAGACCCAGTCGTTCCAGCTGAACTATGCGAAGGCGACTGAGTTGCTCAAGCAAATTACTACCACTTCGAACAGTGGTGGTGGCGCAGGCGGTACTGGCGGCCAACAGAGCAGATTTTTAACTGCACGTGGTTCCGCAATCGCAGAGCCACGCACCAACCAGCTGTTTATTACCGACATACCTGCCAAGCTGGAGGAGTTCCGGCGTCTGCTAGTTACCCTAGACATTCCCGTGCGCCAGGTGCTGATTGAGGCGCGCATTGTGGAGGCGCGCGACACCTTTGGCCGTGCGCTGGGTGTGCGCCTGGGCGGTGGCGATATGCGCGCTGCCAATGGGGGTGATGGTGGCTACAGCATTGGGGGCGGCAACCGCGTGGGCTTTGGCACCAGCTATGACAATGCGGTGGGGACCACAGGCATGGGTGGAACTAATACTTCAAATGGCAATTTTGTCAATCTGCCGGCAGCTGCTCTTTCGGGGGTAACGGGTAGCGGCACTTTTGCGCTGTCCATTTTCAACTCGGCTGCCAACCGCTTTTTGTCGCTGGAACTGTCGGCGATGGAGGCTGATGGCAAGGGCAAGATTGTCTCCAGCCCGCGATTGATCACGGCCGACCAGACCAAGGCGCTGATCGAGCAAGGTACGGAAATCCCATACCAGAACTCAGCCCAGAATGGTGCCACGACTGTGGAATTCAAAAAGGCGGTATTGAAGCTCGAAGTGGTGCCACAAATCACGCCAGAGGGAAGTATCATCCTGGACCTGGATGTTTCCAAGGATTCCCAAGGAGCGAATACGACAGCAGGACCTGCAATCGACACTAAGCACATCAAGACCCAAGTGTTGGTGGAAAATGGCGGGACAGTGGTGATCGGTGGTATTTTCGAGCTTTCGGAGACCCAGTCCACCAACAAGATTCCACTGTTGGGAGATATTCCTGTGGTGGGCAATCTTTTCAAGAACAATGTTCGAGAATCGGAAAAGCGCGAGATGCTGGTGTTCATCACTCCGAAGATGATTTCAGACCGCGGTGAAATGCGTTAATTAAGATAGACAGGGAGAGTTATGAGAAATTTGTTGAAGCCCTTGGTGCTGGTGGCGCCGCTGTTGTTGGCCGCCTGCGGTGGCGGTGGTGGCAGCGGTGGTGAAGCGCAACTGCAGTACAGCATCAAGCTGACGTCTTCCAAGACAACGGTGCCAGTGAATCTGGCGTCGACCTTGCCTGGCTATCCAGGCGCGGGAGATTACTCCCCCTATATGTCGACCCTCTACATCCAGGCCAATGCGGGTGGCAGCCCCATACCGAACCAGGAAGATGGCGCTTTTTCTTGCAACATCACCTCAGGCCTGGATTCAGGCGCACTCTATTACCTGGATGGAAACGATGACCACACAGTAGATGTTGTCGTTAATGGCGAAACGATCAAAGTACCTGGCTCCTATCGCAGCATCACTCTGGGCGCCAATGCTGGAGGCGCTTCGTTCCATATCATCTCGCGCGGTACCGCTGGTGATGTGACGGTTCAGTGCAGTGTCACTGACCCACGCGACAACAAGGTCTACACGGACCAAGCCACCGTCAAGGTGGGTGGTGGAAGCACCGCTACGCCTGCGACGGTCACCTTGACCAAAGAGGGCTCATATGTAGGTTCGCGTGACAATGTGAACAACATTCCCAACAGTGTGGTGGTGCAGGCTACCGTCAAGAACGACAATAACCAGCCCATCACCAGTTCGGGCAATGCAAACCTGCAGGTCAGCATTGTTCCCAATGGTGCATCGGATGGTGCGAAGTTGCTGGCGAGTGGCAAGACCAACAGTGGCTCCATGCAGATCAGTACCGTCAACGGTATTGGCCAGTTCTCGGTGGCCAGCGGCCCAGCTTCCGGCGTCATATTGCTGCGCCTGACGGTAGATCGTGCTGATAACGATCTGACCAATGGCATTCAAGAGCCGATTACCCAGTATGCGGTGATTCCAGTGGTGCACGCGCTGGCATCTACGGCGCTGAGTATCCCTGCGTCGGAATTGGCATTGACGGCACAGAATGCGGAGCCTTATGTCCATGCGCTGACTGCAGATGGTGGTGTTGCACCTTTCGTGTGGTCTACCACATCGACCTTACCCACTGGCTTGAGCCTCAGCGCCGATGGTCTGATTTCCGGTACGCCCAATGTGAAAACCCCGGGTGACTACACCGTGCTATTGAACGTGCGTGATGCCAATGGTGCGACGGCACGCAGTACTCTGGTGCTGACGGTGGCGGGCAATCTTCCAGACAACCCTGTGGCTTTCACCATCAACGGTTGCACAGGCTCGACGGCTTCCCCTTGCCCGATCTCCTCCGTGGAAGTGGGAACCTCCTACACCTACACTTTCTCTGCCACTGGCGACAATGTGACCTGGGTCTTGGAAGGCGCACCTAGCTGGATGCAAGTGGTAGGCCAAGGTTCGACTGGCCGCATTGCTTCAGGTTCGCTCCTGACTTGCGAAGACGTTGGGACCTATCGCATGTTCGTGACTGCCAAGAACTCGGCAAACTCGGTGACTCGTGAAGTCACTTTCCGAGTGACTGCTACTGGCGATACATGCACACCTGTCACGCCACCGGTCACCACGCCGTAATGGTGGATATATAGGCCCTTCTTGGGTCTGCCCAAAAACCTCCGGCACCCCCGGAGGTTTTTTTATGCCCACCATTGCCCTATCATGTGCAGTCCGTTTTCAGGATCTAGCGCGATGGCACCTTCCGTGTGTTTGATTGGGCTGCCAGGCAGTGGGAAATCCACCATCGGCCGGCAGCTGGCACGCCTTTGGGGTGTGGATTTTGTCGATTCCGACCATGTGATCGAGGCGCAACTGGGCTGCACGATCAAGGAATTCTTCTCGGCCCAGGGTGAACAGGCTTTCCGCGATGTCGAGGCCCAGGTGATTGCAGCGCTCGCGACACGGGAGCGGGCCTGCATTTTGTCCACCGGGGGCGGCGCAGTGCTCAGGCCAGAAAACCGCGCGGTGCTGCATGCCCACACAACGGTGTTCTACCTGCATTCCAGCCCCGAAGACATTGCCCGGCGCCTGCGCAACGATACGGGACGGCCTTTGCTGCAAGGCGATGACACGCTCAAGCGCCTCAAGGACCTGCTGGCCGTGCGCGCGGCCCTGTACGAAGAGACGGCGCATTTCACGATAGACACCTTGCGTTGCGGCACCGGCCAGGTGATGCGCAAGGTCAGCATGCAGGCCGAGCTCGCTGGCTTGGTGCCTCAGTTGGGCGCGAATCTGGCAACTCCCCGATAATGGGCGGGCGAACCCGTACAACTTCCCGACGCAAACACCTGTGACCGACACTGTTCATATTGATCTGGGCGACCGCTCCTACCCCATCCTGATTGCTGCTGGCTTGCTCTCCCAGGCGGACACCTTTGCGCACTGCCCCAAGGCTTCGCAGGCGCTGATCGTCAGCAACGACACGGTGGCCCCGCTCTACGCCCGCCAGCTGCAGGCTGCGCTGGCGCCGCACTACCCCAAGGTGGAGCTGGTGGAGCTGCCCGATGGCGAGGCGCACAAGAACTGGACAACCCTGCAAGGCATCTTTGATGCACTGATGCACAACGGCGCCGACCGCAAGACGGTGCTGTTTGCGCTGGGCGGCGGTGTCGTGGGCGATATGACCGGCTTTGCCGCTGCCAGCTTTATGCGCGGCGTGCCCTTTGTGCAGGTGCCCACCACCTTGCTGTCGCAGGTCGATTCGTCTGTCGGCGGTAAGACCGGCATCAACCACCCGCTGGGCAAGAACATGATCGGCGCCTTCTACCAGCCCCAGCTGGTGGTCTGTGACCTGGACACCTTTGACACCTTGCCCGCACGCGAGCTGAGCGCTGGCCTGGCCGAAGTCATCAAGTACGGCCCGATTGCAGATATGGCCTTTATGGATTGGCTGGAGGCCGAGATGCCTGCGCTGATTGCGGGCGACAAGCGCGCATTGGCCCATGCGGTGCGCCGCAGCTGCGAGATCAAGGCCGATGTGGTATCCAAGGACGAGCGCGAGGCAGACCTGCGTGCCATTTTGAACTTTGGCCACACCTTTGGCCATGCGATCGAAGCCGGCATGGGCTATGGCGTCTGGCTGCATGGCGAAGGCGTGGGCGCCGGCATGGTGATGGCTGCCGAACTGTCCCAGCGTCTAGGCCTGGTCGATGCGGCCTTTGTGCAGCGCCTGCGTGCCCTGGTGGCGCGTGCCGGTTTGCCGGTGCGCGGCGCCATTTTGGATGCTAATGACAACGCGGGCCGCTATCTGGAGCTGATGCGCCACGACAAGAAATCCCAGGCCGGTGCGATCCGCTTTGTGCTGATCGATGGCCCCGGCAAGGCGGTGGTGCGCGAGGCGCCTGATGCGCTGGTGCGCGAAGTCATCGACCTGTGCTGCGCCGGCGCAGTACAGGCCTGACCGGATGGACCGTCCCTCGCTGCTGATGCAGCCGGCCGAGTCCCAGCAGATCTGGACCGAGCTGGGCCTGGCGCCTTACGCCTGCTTCTCCCACCGAAGCCAGGGCCGTCTGCATGCGCAAGAGGCCGCGCCCACGCGCAGTGCCTTCCAGCGTGACCGCGACCGGATTGTCCACTCCACCGCCTTTCGCCGTCTGGTCTACAAGACCCAGGTCTTTTTGAACCACGAGGGCGACCTGTTTCGCACCCGCCTCACGCACTCGATCGAGGTGGCGCAGCTGGGCCGCTCGGTGGCGCGGGCGCTGCGTATCAATGAAGACCTGACCGAAGCGATCTGCCTGGCCCATGACCTGGGCCACACCCCTTTTGGCCATGCGGGCCAGGATGCGCTCAATGCCTGCATGCAGGACTTTGGCGGCTTTGAGCACAATATGCAAAGCCTGCGTGTGGTCGATACGCTCGAAGAGCGCTACCCGGACTACAGCGGCCTGAACCTCTGCTTTGAGACCCGGGAAGGCATTTTGAAGCACTGCTCGGCCAAACACGCGCGCCAGCTGGTGCAGCGCGAGCCCGGCGGTGTGGGTCAGCGTTTTTTGCTGGGCCACCAGCCGGGGCTTGAGGCCCAGCTGGCCAATCTGGCCGATGAGATTGCCTACAACGCCCATGATGCGGACGACGGCGTGCGCTCGGGCCTGATCAGCCTGGAGCAGCTGATGGGCGTGCCGCTGTTTGCCCGCTATGCCCAGGAGGCACTGGCCGAGTACCCGCAACTGCAGGAGCCGCGCTGGCAGCGCAAATGGCTGTATGAGGCCACGCGCCGCATGCTCAGCGAACAGATCTACGATGTGATCCGCCACACCAGCGCTGGGCTGCAGGCCGCGCAGCCGGCCGATGTGGATGCCGTGCGCCAGCTGCCCGCCCTGGTCGGTTTCAGCAGCACGATGGCGGCCGAGTCGGCCGAGCTCAAGCGCTTTTTGTTCAAGAACCTCTACCGCCACCCGCAGGTGGTGCAGACCACGGGCCAAGCCAAGGTCGTCGTGCGCGAGCTGTTTGACATCTACCTGGCCGAGCCCGCGCAGATGAAGCCGCGCTTTGCCGCCCGTGCGGCCGGTTTGGAGCAAGTCGCTTGCGCCCGCGTGGTGGCCGACTTTATTGCCGGCATGACCGACCGCTATGCATTGCGAGAGCATGAACGCCTGACGGGCCAGCGCGTTCTGGTGCCCTGATGGCGGGCCCCGGCACGGTGGGCATGGTGTAGCGCGGCAGGTGGCAAAGCCAGCCTCGCTACAATGGCAGGCCCAGCGTCAGCCTCTGCCGCCTGCGGCCCTGCGCCGCTCTGGCGCCAAGCGCCCGCCCCTTTGCAGGGTGAAGGCCCGCAGACAGCCCCCGCTGGCCACCCATAACTCCACCAGAAAGCCCCACGATGACCGATACCCATGCTGCGCCCGCGCCTGCGGATGAGGCCTTGCACCAAGTGGTGATCGCCGACACCGTGAACTGGCTGGAAAAGGCCGTCATTGGTTTGAACCTTTGCCCCTTTGCCAAGGGCGTGCATGTCAAGGACCAGATCCACTATGTGGTGAGCGATGCGCAGGATGCCGAAGCGGTCGCGCACGACCTGCACCGCGAGCTCGAAGCGCTGGCCGAAGCCAACCCCGACAAGCGAGACACCACCTTGCTGATCCTGCCCCAGGCTTTGCATGATTTTCTGGATTTCAATGATTTCCTGGAGATCGCTGACGAAATGATCGAAGAGCTGGATCTGGGCGGTATCTTGCAGGTGGCGTCCTTCCACCCCCTGTTCCAGTTCGAGGGCACCACCATCGATGATGTGACCAACTGCACGAATCGCTCGCCGTACCCGATCCTGCACCTGCTGCGCGAGGAGAGCATCGACAAAGCGGTGGAGGCCTTTCCCGAGGCGGATGCGATTTATGAAAAGAACATGGACACGCTCGATGCGCTGGGCCTGGAGGGCTGGCTGGATCTGGGCGTGGGCCCACGCTGCCCCTTTCCGCACCCAGGCGCTGCCAGCGACAAGGCCAAGGAATGAAAACGATGAAAGCACCGCGCGCCGCAGGCCGTGGCACCACCAAGCCCGCCGCCCCCGATGTTGCCCAGCAGCTGGAGCTCAAGCCCGGCCAGTCGATTGAACTGCTCAAGGCGCTGCACATCCTCACGCGCGATGGCAAGCTCAACCAGGATTCACGCCGCAAGCTCAAGCAGGTCTACCACCTCTACCAGTTCATCGAGCCTTTGCTCACCGAGCTGTCGGCGCAGGACCACCCGGTCAGCCTGGCCGACCATGGCGCGGGAAAATCCTACCTCGGCTTTATCCTCTACGACCTGTTTTTCAAGAACCTGGGCCGTGGCCATATCTACGGCATCGAAACCCGTGCGCCTTTGGTCGAGGCCTCGCAGCAGTTGGCCGCCGACCTGGGCTTTGACCGCATGTCGTTCCTCAACATGTCGGTCGCGGATTCGACCCGCACCGATGCGGTGCCCGAGCGCTTCGATGTGGTCACCGCACTGCATGCCTGCGATACCGCCACCGATGACGCCATTGCTTTTGGCCTGGAAAAGCAGGCCCGCGCGATGGTGCTGGTGCCCTGCTGCCAGGCCGAAGTGGCGGCCTGCCTGCGCCAGAATAAGGCCATGAGCCTGTCGCGCACTCCGTTGGCAGAACTCTGGCGCCACCCCATCCACACGCGCGAGATGGGCAGCCAGATCACCAATGTGCTGCGCTGCCTCTACCTGGAAAGCCAGGGCTACCAGGTCACCGTCACCGAGCTGGTCGGCTGGGAACACAGCATGAAGAACGAGCTGATCCTTGCCAAGTACACGGGCCAGAAAAAACGTGCGGCGGCCGAGCGGCTGCAGCAGCTGTTGGTCGAGTTCGGTCTGGACCAGTCCTTGCAGCATCGCTACCGGATGGATTGAACATTGGCATCAGCTGGGCTGGGCGGGAGTGATGGGTGCTGAACCAACAGCCCCGGTAGCCTTCGCCAGCAAGCGTGGCGCTGGCCTTGGTTGCCGGCTTATAACGCACAAACGTATCGCTTCCATGACGGCTTCGTGACGTCATCGGATATTCATGGAGCCGTCATTTCTGCTTTCTAGACTGGGCCTTCCCTCAGGCAGTCCCACTATCAGGAGAGTCCCAGCGATGAGCAAATCCATTTCCGACAAAGTCGTCCGCAATACGGAAGGCAACACCCCTTTCAGCACCATCCTTGAAACGCATATGTCGCGCCGCCTGGTGATGCGCGGCAGCCTGGGCTCGGCCCTGGCGCTGTTTGCCGGTGCGAGCATCTCCGCCTGTGGTGGCGGCGGCGATGGCGATGATGACAAGGCCGTCAAGCTCGGCTTTGCCTCGCTGCCCAACTCGATGACGGACGCCTGCGTGGTGCCCGCCGGCTATGTGGCCTCGGTCATCGGTGCCTGGGGCACGCCACTTAACGACCAGGCCGCGCCCTGGAGCAATGAAGGCCGCAACACCTCGCAAGACCTGCTGCATTCCACCGGCATGCACCATGACGGCATGCATTACTTCCCGCTGGCAGGCAGCTCCAGCGAAGGCCTGCTGGTGGTCAACCACGAGTACATCGACGAAAAGGCCTTGCACCCCAACGGCCCCACCTCGGTGGGCGGCAAGCGCCCGGCAGAAGAAGTGCGCAAGGAGATCAACGCCCATGGTGTGGCGGTGATGCATGTGCGCAAGCAGGGTAGCCAGTGGGAGATCATCCAGAACTCGCGCTACAACCGCCGCTTTACCTCGGCCACGCCGATGAACCTGTCCGGCCCCGTGGCAGGAACCGACTGGGTCAAGACGCCGTTCTCGACCACCGGCAGCCAAGTGCGCGGCACCAACAACAACTGCGGCAATGGCACCACGCCTTGGGGCACCTACATCACCGCCGAAGAAAACTGGGCGGCCTGCTTTGTCAACACCGGCGAGCAAACCGCCGCACAAAAGCGCGTGGGCGTGCAGGCCAAGCTGGGCCGCTACCAGTGGGAAACCGCAGCGGGCGACGCGAGCGAGCAGCAGGGCGAATTTGCCCGCTTCAACATCACTGCCACTGGCACCGACGGCCTGCAGGACTGGCGCAATGAGGTCAACGGCTTTGGCTACCTGGTCGAGATCGATCCGTATGACCCCGGGAGCACGGCCACCAAGCGCACCGCGATGGGCCGCTTTGCCCACGAAGGCGCCGCCTACGGCATCCCGGTGGCTGGCAAGCCGCTGGCCTTCTACAGCGGCGATGATTCGCGCTTTGAGTACATCTACCGCTTTGTGTCCGAAGCGCTGTGGGACCCCAAGGATGCCGAGCGCAGCGACCGCATTGCCGTGGGCCACAAGTACTTGGACAAGGGCACCTTGTATGTGGCGCGCTTTGATGCCGAAGGCAAGGGCGAATGGCTGGCGCTGACTCCGGCGACCAAGGGCAAGGACGGCCGCAGCCTGGGCGAGGCCTTTGGCAATATCGATGCCATCCTGATCAACACGCGCGGCGCGGCAGATTTTGTCGGTGCCACCCCGATGGACCGTCCCGAGTGGACCGCTGTGCACCCCAGCAATGGCGATGTCTACCTGACCCTGACCAACAACACCAGCCGCAATGCCGAGCGCGGCACCAACCCGGCCAATCCGCGCCTGAACAATGTCAACGGCCACATCGTGCGCTGGCACGACGATGCTGGTGCCAACACCTTCCGCTGGGACATCTTTGTGTTCGGCTCGGACGCGGCGGGCAATGCCGACACCAACCGCTCGGGCCTGACCGAGATGAACCAGCTGGCCAGCCCTGATGGCATTGCCTTCGATGACCGCGGCATTCTGTGGATCCAGACCGACAACGGCATCGATGGCGGCCGCAACAATGCCGTCGCCAAGGCCACCAATGACCAGATGCTGGCCGTGGTGCCCGGTGCTATGAAGGATGCCAAGGGCACGGGCCCGGTCATCAATGCGGCCAACCAGGCCGAGCTGCGCCGCTTCTTTGTCGGCCCCAACGAGGCCGAGATCACCGGCTTTGCCTATACCCCCGACCACACCAGCATCTTCCTCAACATCCAGCACCCGGTGAACTGGCCTGCCTATGGCACGGCCGATGCCACCCGCGCGCCCGATGGCAAGGTGCGCCCACGCTCGTCGACGGTGGTGATCCAGAAGGTGGACGGCGGCCCGATCGGCGTCTGATACTTTAGCCGCGCTGCATAGAAAAAGCCGCCGGTCCTGGGCATCCAGGGTCGGCGGCTTTGGTTTGGGCGCTTGTTGTGTTAATCAGCCTGCGGTCGCGCCCGAGGTCTTCACCACTTGCTTCCACTTCTCGTTTTCAGCAGCGATGAACTTGCCAAATTCCGCTTGCGATTCGGTCACCACTTCGCCGCCCTGGTCACCAATCTTTTTGATCACGTCAGGCTTTTGCAACACCTTGATGATCGCGGCATGCAGCTTGGCCTGCACATCGGCGGGCGTCTTGGTGGGGGCGAAAAGACCAAACCAGGAGGTGGCCTCGTAGCCCGGCACGCCCGCTTCGGCAACGGTAGGCACATCGGGCAGCTCGGGCGAGCGCTTGGCGGTGGTCACGGCCAACGGGCGCAGCTTGCCCGAGCGCACATGCTGGATGGCCGAGGGCATGTTGTCGAACATGATCGCAATCTGGTTGCCCAGCAGGTCGGTCACGGCCGGCGCGCTGCCCTTGTAGGGGATGTGGATCATGTCGACCTTGGCCATCATCTTGAACAGCTCACCGGACAGATGGATGGAGCTGCCGCTGCCCGAGGAGCCAAAGTTCACCTGGCCGGGATGGGCCTGGGCGTAGCTGATTAGCTCCTTGACGTTCTTGAAAGGCTGGGCGGGATTGGCCACCAGCAGGTTGGGCACATTGGCCACGCGGGTCAGCGGCGCGAAGTCCTTGTTGGGGCTGAAGGGCATCTTCTTGTAGAGCCATTCATTGATCGCGTGGGTGCCCACGGTGCCCATGAAGATGGTGTAGCCGTCAGCAGGCGCACGTGCGGCAAACTGCCCGCCGATATTGCCACCGGCTCCGGCACGGTTGTCGATGATGACTGGCTGGCCCAGCTCCTCGCCCAGCGACTGGCCGACGATGCGGGCCAGGATGTCGGTGGTGCCGCCGGCCACAAAGGGCACGACCATCGTGATGGGTTTGTTGGGGAAGGCCTCTGCCGCAAAGGCAGCAGGCATGAGGGCTGCCCCCAGGCTGGCAGCGGCAATGGCTTGCAGCACGGTGCGGCGGGCGTTGAGGCGGATGGTGTTCATGGGTATCTCCAAAGCAAAGTGAAAAAGGCTGCCACTTGTTTTGTCAGTGCTTGTGGGGTCTCGCGTGACAGCCGGAGGAAGGGAAGGCCTGGCCTGTTGTTCTGAGCCGCTAACACGGCCCAGAAAACCGCAGGTTTGCGATTGAGGCTTGGCGCCCCCGACGAGGCGTCAAGCCGCAGGCATTACAGGCGTAAGACAAGGCTTGGCAACGACGTATCAAGGGTTGTGTTAGCGGCGTTTATGGCCAGAAGAGGGAGGAGCCGATATAGATGGCCCCCACGACAAACATCGAGACCACGGTGTAGCCCATGATGTCCTTGAGTTTGAGCTTGGACAGCGCCAGCGCCGGCAGGATCCAGAAAGGCTGCACCAGGTCGTTCCAGCCATTGCCCAGCATCACCGACATGGCGGTGTGGGCCTGCGATGCGCCCAGGGTCTTGGCCGCTTCAATCATGAACGGGCCTTGCAGCACCCAGTGGCCGCCGCCAGAGGGCGCAAAGAAGTTGATGAAGAACGAGCTCACCAGGCCCCACAGCGGCAGGGTGTAGGCGGTCGAGAAGCTCACAAACACATGGGCGATCGATTCGACCAGGCCCGAGGCATGCATGATGGCCATGATGCCGGCGTAGAACGGGAACTGCAGGATGATGCCGCCAATGGTCTTGACGCCTTCATTGACCTTTTCCACATATTTCATCGGCGTGCCCAGCAGCAAGATGCCCAGGAACAGGATGAAGAAATTGATCATGTTCAGATCGAGGCTGCCGTTTTGCATGAAGTGCATCGCCACGAAGGCCATGCCGGTCAGGCCAATCAGCCAGCTCAGGATGCGGCTGTTGTTCAGGCGACCGGCAAAGGTCTTTTCATCGCCCAACAGGTTGGCGGCCGACGCGCCCTTGGCCTCTTCGTTGCTGGCCAGTTCAGGGCTGATTTCGGTGACCTTTTCTCCGGCCTTGGGGTGCATCGCTGCATTGATCAGCGGCAGCACGATCAGCACGGCCAGGGCCGTGAGCAGGATGTGGGGCGAGAAGATGGTTTCGCTCAAGGGGATGATGCCCATCTGCTTTTCAAAGCTGTGGCCCTTGGTGGAGATCAGCACCGGGATGGTGGCCGACAGCCCCAGGCTGTACATCGTGAAACCCGTATAGGCCGAGGCGATGATCAGCGGGTAGTGCACGCCCTTGACGCGCAGGGCCAGCTTCTTGGCCATGATGCCGCCAATCACCAGACCAAAACCCCAGTTGAGGTAGCTGCCTACGCAGCCCACGACAGTGGCCATGATGATGGCGCCGCGCGGCGTGTTCACCAGGGCCGCGATGCGGTTGAGGAAACGGTCCACCACCGGCGCTGCGGCCAGCACATAGCCCATCACCAGAATCACCGCCATCTGGGTGGTAAAGGCCAGCAGACTCCAAAAGCCCTTGCCCCAGTCCTGCACTACCAGGTTGATGGGCCGGCTCTCCACGGCAAAGGCCAGCACCATGGTCAGCAAGGTGAGCAGGATCGCGAACACGAAGGGGTCGGGCAGATACTTGCGCATCAGCTCGGTGAAAAAAGCGGTGATTTTTGACATCAATGTCTCTTGTTATCGATGGAGGGAGCAAAGGTGGGCGTGTACCAGACACGCTCAGGAAAAAGGCTAGACCGGTGCCACGCCCACGGTCATGCCGCCGCAGACATAGAGCGCCTGCCCGGTGACAAAACCGCTGCGCTCGTCGAGCATGTAGGCCACGGCATGGGCCACGTCATCGGGCGTGCCCACACGCTTGACGGGCACGGACTGGATGATCTTTTGCGTGCGCTCGGCGCCCGGCGGGTTGGCCTTGTCAAACAGCTCGGTGCGGATGGGGCCGGGGCCAATCGCATTGGCGGTGATACCCCATTGGCCCAGCTCCAGCGCCCAGACGCGGGTCATGCCGATCAGGCCGGCCTTGGTCGCGGCGTAGGCGGTGCGCAAATCCTTGCCCAGAGCTGCGCGCGAGGACATGTTGACGATGCGGCCAAAGCGCGCCGCTTGCATGCCGGGCAGCAAGGCCTGCATGCACTGGAAGGCGCAGCGCAGGTTCAGCGATACGGCCAGATCAAATTCGGCCAGCGTCTGGCTGGCGGAGTCGTTGGGCACGACGATGCCAACGTTGTTCACCAGGCGGGTGATAGGGCCGCCAGCGAGCGCTTCGCCCAGCGCGCGCGCCGTGTCTTCGGCGCTGCTGAGGTCGGCCTGGATCGCGACAAAACCTGCCGGCACCTGGTCAATCTGGCGGTCGATGATGACCGGGTCGTAACCATCGGCGTGGCAGCGCAGCGCAGCGGCTGCACCAATGCCAGCGCCGCCGCCGGTGATAAGCACGCGTGGGCGTGCGGAGGTCGATGGGGTCAATGGAGTGGACATAGCGGTTTCCAAGAAAGGCGTCACAGGCAGCACTGGCCGGCCACGTAGGCTTTGCGCCAGCGCGTGATGCGCACCTGGGCAAACAGATCGGCTTGGTAGAAGGGATCGGATTCGATAAAGGCCTGGGCTGCTTCGCGCGTGTCCAGGTCCACCACATAGAGGCCACCGCCCATGTCGCTGCCGTCGTCCTGCAGCTTGGCGCCGCAGGCCAGCAGCAGCTGGGCATTGCGCGCCAGAAAGTCTAGGTGTGCCGGGCGGTGGGCCTGGCGCACGGCCTGGTGCTCGGGCTTGTCGAAAGTCTCAATGATGTAGGGCATGGTGGCTCCGGGATAGGGCGCGGCAGACGGGCGTTGGGCTGCTGCCGCAGTAATACGGTTGTCTGGATGCAGGTCTTAGACCGTGGCAATCGGGGTCACGGGCGAGGCAATGGCGCCGGGCAGGTTCAGCGGCGGGGCCGTCAGCAAAAAGCGGCTGCGCCCATGGGCGCGCAGCCACTGCGCCAGCGGCGTCAGGTGCCACAGCTCGCCCAGGTGCAGGCCCAGCTTGAACAGGCAGTGCTCATGCAGCGGCAACGCCGCGCAGCAATCGGCACCGGGCTGGGCCGGGTGGGCTTCGACGGCATAGTTGTCGGCGGCAATCACGGCGATCTGGCTGTCGCTGATCCACTGCAGCAGCTTCTCGTCGCGGCCATTGAGCACCGCGCAGCTGTTGTTCAGCACCACCGGGTCGGGACTCTTTTGCATCGCCAGCACGGCCTGGGCAAAACCAGTGTGCAGGCAGAGCATGTCGCCGGGCTCGATCTCTAGCCGGTCAGCCTCGATCACGCGCATCCACTCGTCGTAACCGATCAGCGTGCGGGCATCGCCGTAGTGCGCATGCAGGTCCATCATCACGCCCCGGCCTTGCACGCCGTTCTGGGCCATGCCCTCGATGCCCAGCGCCTTGGCGCAGCTGGTGCTGCCGCTGCTCTCGGCCGTGGGCATGCCGGTGTCGCTGACCAGCAGCGGCCCCAGCACATCGCGGCCTGCGGCAAAGCCGTTGTAATAGAGCGGCTCGGGCACGCCGTCGCCATTGGCATCAAACAGCTGGCCGGCATGGGCCAGGCCATCCCACTGGGTGGAGTACTGCAGCGACAGCACGGCCATGTCGTCCGACAGCACATCGGTGCGGCCAGGCTCCAGGTCGCCGAGCAGACAGTTGAAGTTGACCAGGCCCTTGCGCTGCAGGGGGCGCAGCACAGGTGGCTTGCGGTTGGGGTTGAGGGCACTGCCGCCGGGGTAATCGAGTGGCAGGCTGAGCGAAAAGCGCAGGCCTTCCTGCACCTCGGCCACGCCCTGGCGCACCTTGGCTGCTGTCAGCAGGTTGAGGCGGCCGAGTTGGTCATCGGGGCCGAAGTCGCCCCAGGTCGATCCTGCAGGGCGCTGCTTCCAGCGTGGATTGGCATCGGACATGCTTGTCTCCTTGGTTGAGGAAGGGCTGCAGCGGGCGGTTGTTATTGTCGGTACCCGTCTGCATGGTGTAAGGCAGCGGCCTCAGTGTTTTTGCAAAAAACTGCCCAGTGCCAGGTCAAAGGCCTGGGGCACTTCGAGGTTGGACAGGTGCGATGCCGGCACCGTCGCCAGCTCCGAGCTGGCAATGGCGGCATGCATAGCTTCGGCATCGGCCACCGTGGTAACAGGGTCGGCGCTGCCGCCAATCAGCAAGGTGGGGGTCTGGATGCGGGCGATATCGGCACGCAGGTCTTCGGCGGCCAGAGCCTCGCAGCAGCTGGCATAGCCTTCGGGGGCAATGCCGGCAATCCAGGCCTGGGCGGCCCGCACCACCTGGGGCTGGCTGGCGATAAAGCCTTCGGTGAACCAGCGGCTGGGCGATGAATCGGCCAGGGTCTGCATGGCTGCTGCGCCATTGGCACGCACCAGCGCGGCGCGGTCGCGCCAGCTGGCTTCAGCGCCAATCTTGGCGGCGCTGTTGGCCACGGTGATGCTGCGCATGCGTGCGCCGGCATGCACGCCCAGCCAGAGCCCTGTGAGGCCGCCCATCGAGATACCGCAGAAATGGGCCTGGTCAATGCCCAGGCTGTCCAGAATGGCCAGCACATCGCCGCCCAGTTGGGCGAACTGGTAGGGGCCAGGGCTCAGCACGCTGGCGCCGTGGCCCCGGGTGTCATAGCGCAGCACGCGGTACTGGCTGCTGAAGGTGTGGGCCTGGGCATCCCACATGTCCAAGGTGGTGCCCAGCGAGTTAGAGAACACCAGCACCGGCGCGCCCTCGGGGCCTTGCAGATCGATGTTGAACATGCCGGTCGCAGTGGTGATTTGTTGTGTTGCCATGGCGTTCTGTCCTTCAAAAAATGCCCCTGCATCGCTGCGCGGGCGTGGCTGCGCCAAGGTGGGCGAGGCAGCAGCGCGGGTGTTTTGGGGGAGGATGGAGAGACGCGGGGGCAAGGCGCGGCCCTTGCAGGCCAGCGCTTGCCGCCGCTAGGGGCGTCAGACTTTTTCGAGAATCACGGCAATGCCCTGGCCCACGCCGATGCACATGGTGCACAGTGCGTAGCGGCCACCCAGTGCATGCAGCTGGTTGACGGCGGTGGTAGCGAGGCGTGCGCCCGATGCGCCAAGGGGGTGGCCCAGCGCAATCGCGCCGCCCCATTGGTTGACGCGCTGGTCGTCGTCCGCAATACCCAGGTCGCGCAGCACGGCCAGGCCTTGGGCGGCAAAGGCTTCGTTGAGCTCGATGACATCCATGTCGGCCAAAGTCAGGCCGGCCAGCGCCAGCACCTTGCGCACGGCAGGGGCCGGGCCAAAGCCCATGATGCGCGGTGCCACACCGGCCGTCGCCATGGCCACCACACGGGCGCGCGGGGTCAGTCCGTATTGCTGGGCGGCTTCTTCATTGGCCAGCAGCAGGGCGCAGGCGCCGTCGTTCACGCCCGAGGCATTGCCGGCCGTCACGGTACCGCCTTCGCGCACCACGCCCTTGAGCTTGGCCAGCGCTTCGATCGTCGTGGCACGGGGGTGCTCATCCTGGCTGATCACCAGTGCATCGCCCTTTTTCTGCGCAATGGTCACGGCCACGATCTCGCGGGCCAGGTGGCCGGCGGCGATGGCCGCTGCGGCCTTTTGCTGCGACGCCAGCGCCATGCGGTCCTGGGCGTCGCGTTCGATCTTGAAGTCGTCGGCCACGTTCTCGGCCGTCTCGGGCATGGAATCGACGCCGTACAGCGCCTTCATCTGCTTGTTGACAAAGCGCCAGCCAATGGTGGTGTCGTAGACGGCATTGTTGCGGCTGAAGGCGGACTCGGCCTTGGGCATCACAAAGGGGGCGCGGCTCATCGATTCCACACCACCGGCGATCATCAGGCGTGCTTCGCCGGACTTGATGGCGCGGGCGGCCGTGCCCACGGCATCCAGGCCCGAGCCGCAGAGGCGGTTGACGGTGGCGCCGGGCACCTCGATGGGCAGTCCCGCGAGCAGGCTGGACATGCGGGCCACATTGCGGTTGTCTTCGCCGGCCTGGTTGGCGCAGCCGTAGATCACATCGGTCACGGCCGTCCAGTCAACACCGGGGTTGCGCTCCATCAGCGCCTTGATGGGCACGGCGCCCAGGTCATCGGTGCGCACACCGGCAAGCGCGCCGCCGTAGCGGCCAAAGGGGGTGCGCACGGCGTCGCAGATATAGGCGTTGGTCATGGTGGTCTCCTTGAATGAGTACAGATCGGCGCTGCGCTTAGAGCAGGCTCAGGCCAATCATTTTTTCGAGTTCGGCCTTGTCCAGACCGTCGACGGTGTCGATGAGCTTGAGGCCTTGGGGCGTGACCTCGATGGTGGCCACGTCGGTGTAGATGCGCTTGACGCAGCCAATGCCGGTCAGCGGATAGCTGCATTGCTTGACGATCTTGCTCTCGCCCTTCTTGGTCAGCAGGTCCATCATCACCCAGGTCTCTTTGGCACCAATGGCCAGGTCCATCGCGCCGCCCACGGCGGGAATGGCGCCGGCTTCACCGGTGCTCCAGTTGGCCAGGTCGCCGTTCTCGGCCACCTGGAAAGCGCCGAGCACGCAGATGTCGAGGTGACCGCCGCGCATCATCGCAAAGCTGTCGGCATGGTGGAAGAAGCTGCCGCCCGCCAGCAAGGTGACGGGCTGCTTGCCGGCGTTGGTGAGGTCATAGTCTTCCTCGCCAGCGGCGGGTGCCGGGCCCATGCCCAGGATGCCGTTTTCCGACTGCAGGATGACTTCGCGGTCCTGGGGGATGTGGTTGGCCACAGCCGTCGGCTGGCCAATGCCCAGGTTCACGTAGGCGCCGTCATGGATGTCCTGCGCCACGCGGGCGGCCAGTTCGTCTTTCGTGCGTTTTTGGTAGCTGCTCATGGTCTTGTCTCCTGCTTCAGGCTGTTTTTTTGAATCCACCGGCTTGCGTGGCAACGCGCTCGATCTTGATGACCTGGTTGACATAGATGCCAGGGGTGACCACGGCCTCGGGGTCGAGCTGGCCCAGCTCCACGATCTCATGCACGGTGGCCACGGTGTACTTGGCAGCGGTGGCCATCACCGGGCCAAAGTTGCGCGCCGATTTGCGGTAGGTGAGGTTGCCCCAGCGGTCGCCTTGCTCGGCCTTGATCAGCGCCACATCGCCATAGATGGGGTACTCGAGCACATAGTGCTTGCCGTTGATCTCGCGCGTTTCCTTGCCCGCTGCCAGCTCGGTGCCGTAGGCGGTGGGGCAGAAGAACGCGCCGATGCCGGCGCCCGCAGCGCGCATGCGCTCGGCCAGGTTGCCCTGGGGCACCACTTCGAGCTCGATCTTGCCGCTGCGGTAGAGCTCGTCAAACACATAGCTGTCGACCTGGCGCGGGAAGCTGCAAATGATCTTGCGCACCGCGCCGGTCTTGAGCAGGGCCGCCAGGCCCGTGTCGCCATTGCCGGCGTTGTTGTTGACCACCGTGAGGTCGCGCGCACCTTGCGCGATCAGGCCATCAATCAGGGCTGCGGGAATGCCGGCGGTGCCAAAGCCGCCGATGAGCACGGTCGAGCCGTCCTGGACGCGGCTGAGGGACTCGGCAATCGAGTCCGAAATCTTGTTGATCATCTTGTCTCCTGGTTCTGTACACGGGTCGCAACAGGCTGCTGATCCCGCTGCGGCATGGTCGCGCTGCGCTGTGGCAGTGCCTGTACCGCGTGCGACAAATGCAATACCGAGGCGGCCTGCGCGAGACTTGGGAATGCATTTGAGAGGATCGGCGGCCTTTGGTAGGGCTCTTGGATGGAATGTTCGTATATAGAACATTAGTTCGCTAAAAGAATTATAGACTGCCTGATAATCCGCTACCCGATGTCCCTGCGATTTGCTTTTGTATTGCCAGGGACCCGCTCCACGCCAACGACCAAGATTGCGGCCTATGAAAGAAGAAGACCCGACCCTCCGCCCCAGCGACAGCTATGTGCAGTCCTTCGCGCGCGGGCTGGAGGTCATCCGCAGCTTTGGCGCTGCCGCGCCGCGCCAGACCTTGACGGAAGTGGCCGAGGCCACCGGCATGACGCGTGCCGGGGCGCGCCGCATTCTGCTGACCTTGCAGACCCTGGGCTATGTGCGGGTGGAGGGCCGTTTGTTTGCGCTCACGCCGCGCATTCTGGATCTGGGCTTTGCCTATCTGTCGTCGATGCCGGTCTGGAACCTGGCCCAGCCAGTGATGGATGCGCTGGTCGAGCAGACGCACGAGTCCTGCTCCATCGCCGTGCTCGATGGCCAGGATGTTGTCTATGTGTTGCGCGTACACACGCACAAGATCATGAGCACCAACTTAGGCATGGGCTCGCGCCTGCCGAGTTTCTGGACGTCGCTCGGCCGGGTGCTACTGGCCGAGCTGCCGCCGCAGGAGCTGCAGCCCTTGCTGGAGGGCCGCGACCGCACGATGTTCACCCGCTTCACCCTCCAGGACGATGCCCAGCTGATAGCCGAGCTGGCCCAGGTGCGCGCGCAGGGCTGGTGCCTGCTCAATCAGGAGCTGGAAGAGGGCCTCACCTCGGTCGCAGCCCCCATCCGCAATGCCAGCGGCCAGGTGGTGGCTGCGATGAACATCAGCGGCCAGGCCAACCGCACGACACCCGAGATCATGCAGGGCGTGCTGCTGCCCCAGCTGTTGCAGGCGGCTGGGCGCGTCTCGGGCCTGCTGGGCCACCAGCCGGGTCGGGATATCGGCGGCAAGATGGCGCCACGCTGCTGAGCGGCGGGCGCCGCTGCGCGCTTGGGCTCAGGCCTCATCGCTCCCCCATCGCTTTGATGCGCCCAGGCCGGTCGCAGGCTGCGGCTCGCCATGCCCTGGCCCCGGTAAGCCCTTTGTTGCAGGGGGCATTTCTCTGCTTTGAGCTGAGCCAAGCGCGGGCTGCGACGGCGCGCAGCCAGCCCATGCGCTGCAGTTGCGGCGTTTCTTAATACAACCTGAAGGCGGTCAAAGAAAGCTCCTACTGTGGCTTTGTTGCTGCCTCGCATTCGTTTCTTAAAGATATGTAAATGAGAACCATTTTCCTTTTTAAGATGTGCGAGCTTTTCCCGGTGGTAGCCAACGAGAGTGCGGATTCTCCCTGCGGTACAGCCAAACCGAACACTTACCAAAGCGATACAAGGAACTGGAATGGCTTTCAAAACACAAGCCGTGGCAGCAGCAGTGGCGCTGCTGTGCACGGGCCATGCAGCGGCGCAGCAGGCGCCGGCTGAGACGACCTTGCAGGAAGTGCGCGTGCAGGGCGATACCGCAGCGGACGTGGGCTATGCAGCGCCCACGGCCAAGAGCGCCACCAAGATCGAAGCGCCGTTGCGCGATATTCCGCAAACGGTGAACGTGGTGCCCCAGCAGCTGATGCGCGACCAGGCCGTGCAGTCGATGCAGGACGTGCTCAAGGCGGTGCCCGGCATTGGCCTGTCGCATGGCGATGGCCAGCGCGACCAGGTGACGATCCGGGGCTTTTCGGCCATTGCCGACCAGTTTGTCGACGGCGTGCGCGATGACGCGCTGTATTTCCGTGACCTGTCCAATGTCGAGCAGGTTGAGGTGCTCAAGGGCCCGGCATCGGTGCTGTATGGCCGGGGCTCTTCGGGTGGCTTGATCAACCGCATCACCAAGAAGCCCGGTACCGACCGCAGCGAGGTGGGTCTGACCCTGGGCAGCTGGAACCAGCGCCGGGGCGAGTTTGACCTGGCACGCGCGCCGCAGGACAGCATCGTCTCCTACCGCCTGACCGGCGCCATCGAGCGCGCCGACAGCTACCGCGACCAGCAGTTTCTGGACCGCAAGGCGCTGGCCGGCTCGGTGCAGTTCAAGTTCAGTGCGGACACGCAGTTGCTGCTGCAGGCCGACTACCTCAAGGACAGCCGCCTCACTGACTTCGGCATTCCCGCCTTCCAGGGCCGGCCGGTCAACGTGTCGCCCCGCACCTACTTTGGCGCGGCCAATGCACGCGATACCGATGTCAGCACCTCCGAGGTGTATTCGGCATCGGCCACCTTGAGCCACCGCTTCAACGACAGCCTGAGCCTGCGCAATGTGCTGCGCTACTACGACTACAGCCTGGACCGCAGCAACACCCTGGTCGGCTCGGTCAATGAGAAGGCGCAGACGGCGACCCTCAACCGTGGCCATCTGGAGCGTAACGAGCACGGCTTTTTCAACCAGCTGGAGTTGACGCAGAAGCTGGATCTGGCGGGCATGCAGCACCAGGTGCTGTACGGGCTGGAGCTGGGCCGCCAGAACAAGGGCCTGCTGAGCATCAGCCAGAGCAATGTGGGCACGGTATCGCTGTTCAACCCGGTGCTGCCGGTTGTCTCGCCGGTGCTGACGGCTGCACCGTCTGCCAACAACGACAGCGTCTTCAGCGTGGCCAGTGCTTATGTGCAGGACATGGTCACCCTGGCCCCGGAATGGAAGCTGCTGGCCGGCGTGCGCTATGACCGCTTCCGCCAGGAAACCGACAACTACACGCCAGGCAGCGTCAACCTGGGCCGCACCGATGTGGCCTGGAGCCCGCGCGTCGGCCTGGTCTACCAGCCCAGCAATGCGCTGTCGTACTACGTGTCGTTCAGCAAGTCCTTTCAGCCCTCGGGCGAGACCTTTGCGCTGGCTGCCAACAATGCCCAGGTGGCGCCTGAGAAAACCAGCAGCCGTGAGGTCGGTGTGAAGTGGGATGTGCTGGACGGCAAGGCCAGCGCCAATGCCGCGCTGTTCGAGATCGAGCGCACCAATATCAAGAGCGTGGACCCTGTGACCAACACCTTGGTGCCCCTGGGCGTGCAGCGCACGCGCGGCCTGGAGCTGAGCTTTGCCGGTGACCTGTCGCAGGGCTGGCAGATCTGGTCGGGCTATGCCTACCTGCTCAGCGAGATGACCTCGTCGCCCGCAGTGGACGCCGGCCAGGCCGTGCAAGGCAAGCGCGCCACCCTGACGCCCAAGCACAGCGCCAATATCTGGGTCACCAAGGCCCTGGGCCATGGCTTTGGCGCCGGTGGCGGCATCAGCTATGTCGGCGCGCGTTTTGCCAACCCTGGCAATACCGTTGTGCTGCCGGGCTACACCACCTTGGATGCCATGGCCTACTACCGCCTGAACAACGTGGACCTGCAGCTCAAGCTCAACAACCTCCTGGACAAGCGCTACATCGTGGCCGGCCACGGCTCCTCGCCCAACCTGAACCTGCCGGGAGCGCCGCGCTCGGTGCAACTGGTGGCGCGTTACCGCTTCTAAGCTGCAAGGCTGGTATGGAAAAAGGCCATCTGCCCATGGGGTGGATGGCTTTGTGTTGTTAGTGGTGCTGTGACAGCTTGGGGCAGCCCCTGTGCGCTAGGTGGCTGCGAGTGGGGGCAGATGCTGCCATTGCGTAGTGCATAGGGTACAGCGTTGATAATGGAGCGGCTTTTCCTCTGCCGTCCTTTGCTGACGTTTTCACCATGGCTCGCCTTCCCCGACTCAGTCTTCCTGATATGCCGCACCATGTGCTGCACCGGGGCAATAACCGGCAGACGGTCTTTGTCGATGACGCGGACTTCCAGCACTTCAGCGACTTGTTGCGCCAGCTCGCGCAGACCCACCTGGTGGCAGTGCATGCCTTTGTGCTGATGCCCAACCATTTCCATCTGCTGATAACACCCCAGACCGAGCAGGGCCTGCCGCTCTTGATGCAGGCGCTGGGCCGGGCCTATGTGCGCTATTTCAATGCGCGGCATGGGCGCAGCGGCACCTTGTGGGAAGGGCGCTACCGCTCGACGGTTGTGGAGCCGGCTGCGCCGTTGCTGCAATGCATCATCTATATCGATTCCAACCCGCAGCGTGCAGGCCTGGTCGCCAAGGCCGAAGACTACCCTTGGTCCAGCTGTGCGCACCATTTAGGTGCAAAACCGATGGCCTGGTTGCGCAATCCGGCGGCCTTCTGGGCGCTGGGTAACACCCCCTTCGCGCGGGAGGCGCGCTATGCCCAAATGCTCGCTTATGGCTTGTCGCAGCGTGAGTCCGGGGCGCTGACCGATGCCGTGCAAGGCGGCTGGGCGATGGGCAGCGAGGACTTTGTGCAGTCTTTGCAGTCCAAAACGGTGCGCAGGCTGCACAAAAAGAGTGCGGGACGCCCGCGATTGGTAGATCCCTCCGCCGATTGAATTGAAAATGTCATATAAATCAACGATAATTTTGCTATTTTTAATATGACCCCAATTAATTGTTGAGAAAAATCATTTGAAAATAATTAGTATCTGACCCCAAATAAAAAACTTGCTCGGGTATTGCCAGCTGCTCTACATTGACCTTCCCGCGATAGATTATTTGAAGGATTGCGCCATGTCGGCTTCTGCACGCGAGCACATGCAAGCTCAGGGTCTGTATGACCCGACTCTGGAACACGATGCCTGCGGCGTCGGTTTTGTGGCCCACATCAAGGGCCAGAAGAGCCATGCCATCGTGACCCAGGCTCTGAAGATTCTGGAGAATCTGGACCACCGGGGTGCGGTGGGTGCCGACAAACTGATGGGTGATGGCGCCGGTATCCTGATCCAGCTGCCTGACGCGCTCTACCGCGACGAGATGGCCGCCCAGGGCGTCAAGCTGCCGCCGTTTGGCGAGTACGGCGTGGGCATGGTGTTCCTGCCCAAGGAACATGCATCGCGTCTGGCCTGCGAGGAAGAGCTCGAGCGCGCCATCAAGGCCGAAGGCCAGGTGCTGCTGGGCTGGCGCGATGTGCCGGTCAACCGCGAAATGCCGATGTCGCCCACGGTGCGCGAAAAAGAACCGGTCATCCGCCAGGTGTTCATCGGCCGTGGAGCCGATGTGATCGTGCAGGATGCGCTGGAGCGCAAGCTGTATGTGATCCGCAAGACCGCCAGCGCGGCCATCCAGAACCTGCAGCTCAAGTACAGCAAAGAGTACTACGTGCCCAGCATGAGCAGCCGCACTGTGATCTACAAGGGCCTGCTGCTGGCCGACCAGGTGGGCACCTACTTCCGCGATCTGGAAGACGAACGCTGCGTCTCGGCGCTGGGCCTGGTGCACCAGCGCTTCTCGACCAACACCTTCCCCGAGTGGCCGCTGGCCCACCCTTACCGCTATGTGGCGCACAACGGTGAAATCAACACCGTCAAGGGCAACTACAACTGGATGCGCGCCCGCGAAGGCGTGATGAGCTCGCCCGTGCTGGGCAACGATCTGCAAAAGCTCTACCCGATCAGCTTTGCGCACCAGTCCGATACGGCCACTTTCGACAACTGCCTGGAGCTGCTGACCATGGCGGGCTACCCGCTGGCCCAGGCCGTGATGATGATGATCCCCGAGCCATGGGAACAGCACGCCACGATGGATTCGCGCCGCCGCGCTTTCTATGAATACCATGCCGCAATGATCGAGCCCTGGGATGGCCCAGCATCGATCGTGTTCACCGATGGCCGCCAGATCGGCGCCACCCTGGACCGCAACGGCCTGCGTCCTGCCCGCTACTGCGTGACCGACGATGACTTCGTCATCATGGGCTCCGAATCGGGCGTGCTGCCCGTGCCCGAGCACAAGATCGTGCGCAAGTGGCGCCTGCAGCCGGGCAAGATGTTCCTGATCGATCTGGACCAGGGTCGCTTGATCGACGACGAGGAAGTCAAGTCCTCGCTCACCAACGCCAAGCCCTATATGCGCTGGATCGAAGACCTGCGCATCCGCTTGGACGATGTGGAAAAGCCCGTGGCTGGCGAATCGCAGATCGACCAGCAGGCCAAGGCCTCGCAAGAGTTTGGCGCCGTTGCCGATGAGCAGCAGTCGACCGAATTGCTGGACCTGCAGCAGGCCTTTGGCTACACCCAGGAAGACATCAAGTTCCTGATGAGCCCGATGGCCGCCAACGGCGAAGAAGGCATTGGCTCGATGGGCAATGACAGCCCGCTGGCTGTGCTCTCGGACAAGAACAAGCCGCTGTACAACTACTTCCGCCAGATGTTCGCGCAGGTGACCAACCCGCCGATAGATCCGATCCGTGAAGCAATCGTGATGAGCCTGGTGTCCTTTATCGGCCCCAAGCCCAACCTGCTGGACATCAACCAGGTCAACCCACCACTGCGCCTGGAAGTGACCCAGCCGGTGCTGGACTTCACCGACATGGTCAAGCTGCGCAACATCCGCTCGCACACCGCCGGCAAGTTCAGCTCGGCCGTGCTCGACATCACCTACCCGCTGGAGTGGGGCAGTGAAGGCGTTGAAGCGCGCCTGGCATCGCTGTGCGCGCAAGCCGTTGATGCGATCAAGACCGGCAACAACATCCTGATCATCAGCGACAAGGGTGTCAGCAAGGACCGCGTGGCCATCCAGGCGCTGCTGGCGCTGTCGGCCATCCACCAGCACCTGATCCGCGAAGGCCTGCGCACCGCCTGCGGTCTGGTGGTGGAAACCGGCACCGCCCGCGAAGTGCACCATTTCGGCGTGCTGGCCGGCTACGGTGCCGAAGCCGTGCACCCCTACCTGGCGCTGGAGACGATCACCTCGATCCACAAGCACCTGCCCGGCGATCTGTCGGCAGACAAGGCGATCTACAACTACATCAAGGCCATCGGCAAGGGTCTGTCCAAGATCATGTCGAAGATGGGTGTGTCCACCTACATGTCCTACTGCGGTGCGCAGCTGTTCGAGGCCGTTGGCATCAACAGCGAAACCATCGACAAGTACTTCACCGGCACCTCCAGCCGCGTCGAAGGCCTGGGTGTGTTCGAGATCGGAGAAGAAGCCATCCGCCGCCACAAGGCTGCCTTTGGCAACGACCCGGTGCTGGCCACCATGCTGGACACCGGTGGTGAGTACGCCTGGCGTGCCCGGGGTGAAGAGCATATGTGGAGCCCCGATGCGATTGCCAAGCTGCAGCACTCGACCCGCGCCAACAGCTTCAACACCTACAAGGAATACGCGCAGCTGATCAACGACCAGAGCAAGCGCCACATGACCTTGCGCGGCCTGTTTGAGTTCAAGATCGACCCTGCCAAGGCCATCCCGGTCGAGCAGGTCGAATCGGCGGCCGAGATCGTCAAGCGCTTTGCCACCGGCGCCATGTCGCTGGGCTCGATCAGTACCGAAGCCCATGTGACGCTGGCCGTCGCGATGAACCGCATCGGCGGCAAGAGCAACACCGGTGAAGGTGGTGAAGACCCTGCCCGTTACCGCAATGAGTTGAAGGGCATCCCGATCAAGCAGGGCGAGTCGCTGGCATCGATCATCGGCAAAGACCAGATTGAATCGGACTACGTGCTGCAAGAAGGCGACAGCCTGCGCTCGCGCATCAAGCAAGTGGCATCGGGCCGCTTTGGGGTGACGGCCGAGTACCTGGCCTCTGCGGACCAGATCCAGATCAAGATGGCACAGGGCGCCAAGCCCGGTGAAGGCGGTCAGCTGCCTGGCGGCAAGGTGACCGAGTACATCGGCAAGCAGCGCTACTCGGTGCCCGGTGTGGGCCTGATCTCCCCTCCGCCGCACCACGACATTTACTCGATCGAGGACCTGGCCCAGCTGATCCACGACCTGAAGAACGTCGCCACGCATTCGACGATCAGCGTCAAGCTGGTGTCCGAAGTGGGCGTGGGCACGATTGCTGCCGGCGTTGCCAAGTGCAAGGCCGACCATGTGGTGATCGCCGGCCATGACGGCGGCACGGGCGCATCGCCCTGGTCGTCGATCAAGCACGCAGGCTCGCCTTGGGAAATCGGCCTGGCCGAAACCCAGCAGACCCTGGTGCTCAACGGCCTGCGCAGCCGTATCCGGGTGCAGGCAGACGGCCAGATGAAGACCGGCCGTGACGTGGTGATTGGCGCGCTCTTGGGCGCCGATGAGTTCGGCTTTGCCACCGCACCGCTGGTGGTCGAAGGCTGCATCATGATGCGCAAGTGCCACCTCAACACCTGCCCGGTGGGGGTGGCCACGCAAGATCCTGAGCTGCGCAAGAAATTCAGCGGCAAGCCCGAGCATGTGGTGAACTTCTTCTTCTTCATCGCCGAAGAAGCGCGCCAGATCATGGCCCAGCTGGGTATCTCCAAGTTCGACGATCTGGTGGGCCGTGCCGACCTGCTGGACATGAAGGCCGGTATTACCCACTGGAAGGCCAAGGGCCTGGACTTTGGCCGCCTGCTGGCCCGTGCCGAAGTGGCGGATGATGTGCCGCTCTACCACACGCAAAACCAGGACCATGGTCTGGAAAAGGCCTTCGACAACATCCTGATCGAAAAGTCGCGCCCCGCCATCGACAAGGGCGAGCGCGTGAAGATCCTGGAGACCGTGCGCAATGTGAACCGCACTGTGGGCGCCATGCTCTCGGGCGCGGTGACCAAGGTGCATGCCGAAGGCCTGCCTGACGACACCATCCACATCCGTGTCGAGGGCACGGGCGGCCAGTCGTTTGGCGCCTTCCTGTGCAACGGCATCACCTTGTACCTGGTGGGGGATGCGAACGACTACACCGGCAAGGGCCTGTCCGGCGGCCGCGTGGTGGTGCGCCCGAGTCTGGATTTCCGTGGCGAAGCGCACAAGAACATCATCGTGGGCAACACCGTGATGTACGGCGCGACCACCGGTGAGGCTTTCCTGAGCGGCGTGGCTGGCGAGCGCTTTGCGGTGCGCCTGTCGGGTGCGACGGCGGTGGTCGAAGGCACCGGTGACCATGGCTGCGAATACATGACCGGCGGCACCGTGCTGGTGCTGGGCAAGACCGGCCGCAACTTTGCTGCCGGCATGAGCGGTGGCGTGGCCTACGTCTATGACGAGGACGGCCAGTTCGCCAGCCGCTGCAACACCACGATGGTCACGCTGGACAAGGTGCTGACGCAGGCCGAGCAAGAGGCCAGCATCGACAAGGGTGTGTGGCACAACGGCCAGACCGACGAAGCACAGCTCAAGCGCCTGCTCGCCGACCACCTGCGCTGGACCGGCAGCAAGCGTGCCCGTGATCTGCTGGACAACTGGGCGGAGGTGCGCAGCAAGTTCGTCAAGGTGTTCCCGACCGAGTACAAGCGCGCGCTGGGTGAGATCCATGCCCGCGCCGAAGCCAAGGCGCAGGTCGTCAAGGCCAAGACCTCGGCCAAGAAGAGTGTGGACGCCGCCGCGAAGTGAGGCCCCTGGCGGCCCTGCCGCCAAGCACCCAGCCCCTTATTAATGACCACGATTGCTGTCCCCGCCAACGCGGCGCGGGCAGCAGCCAAGCAAGAGATCCGATCATGGGAAAAGTCACAGGCTTTATGGAATTTGCGCGTATCGACGAGGGTTATGCACCCGTTGAAGACCGCCTCAAGCACTACAAGGAATTTGTTGTTGGCCTGAACTCGCAGCAGGCCAAGCAGCAAGGCGCCCGTTGCATGGACTGCGGCACGCCGTTTTGCAACAGCGGCTGCCCGGTCAACAACATCATTCCGGATTTCAACGATCTGGTGTACCGCGCCGATTGGGCGGCCGCCTTTCATGTGCTGGACTCGACCAACAACTTCCCCGAGTTCACCGGCCGCATCTGCCCCGCGCCTTGTGAAGCGGCCTGCGTGCTGAACATCAACAACGACCCGGTGGGCATCAAGTCCATCGAGCACGCCATCATCGACCGCGCCTGGGAAGAGGGCTGGGTGCAGGCGCGCCCCGCCAAGCACCAGAGCGGCAAGAAAGTGGCAGTGGTCGGCTCCGGCCCTGCCGGCATGGCGGCGGCCCAGCAGCTCGCCCGTGCAGGCCATGCGGTGACCCTGTTCGAGAAGAACGACCGCATCGGCGGCCTGCTGCGCTACGGCATCCCCGACTTCAAGCTCGACAAGCTGCACATCGACCGCCGCGCCGCCCAACTGCAGGCCGAAGGCGTGACCATCCGCACCGGCGTGCTGGTGGCTGGCAAGGACGGCCTGGGCAAGGACAGCAAGGTCACCAACTGGGCCAAGGAAACCGTCTCGCCCGAGCAGCTCAAGGCGGATTTTGACGCGGTGCTGCTGACCGGTGGATCCGAGCAGTCGCGCGATCTGCCGGTGCCCGGCCGTGACCTGGACGGCGTGCACTACGCAATGGAGTTCCTGCCCCAGCAAAACAAGATCAATGCCGGCGACAAGCTCAAGGGCCAGATCCGTGCGGATGGCAAGGACGTCATCGTCATCGGTGGTGGCGACACCGGCAGCGACTGCGTGGGCACCAGCAACCGCCACGGCGCCAAGAGCGTCACCCAGTTCGAGGTGATGCCCATGCCGCCCGAAGAGGAAAACAAGCCCCTGGTCTGGCCCTACTGGCCGATCAAGCTGCGCACCAGCTCCAGCCACGAAGAAGGCGCTGTGCGTGAGTTCGCGATCTCGACCAAGACCTTCAACGGCGACAAGGGCAAGGTCAAGAGCCTGACCACCGTGCAGGTCGAGTTCAAGGACGGCAAGCTGAGCGAAGTCAAGGGCACAGAAAAGGAATGGCCTGCCGACCTGGTGCTGCTGGCCATGGGTTTTGTGAACCCCGTCTCGCCCGTGCTGGAAGCCTTTGGTGTCGACAAGGACGCCCGTGGCAACGCCCGTGCCACCACCGATTTCACTGGCGGCTACGCCACCAATGTGGACAAGGTGTTTGCCGCCGGCGACATGCGCCGTGGCCAGTCGCTGGTGGTCTGGGCCATCCGCGAAGGTCGCCAGGCCGCGCGCGCCGTCGACGAGTACCTGATGGGCTGGAGCGATCTGCCGCGCTAAAACCGGTAGCCACTCACCCACCCACGACCGCAGCCGAGGCTGCGGTCTTTTTTTGTGCCCGCTCGGCCTGAGATCATCCGAGAAACCCAGTATACCCCCAGGGGGTACCTGGGATCTTCATCTATTTCTCATATGTAATTTTTATAAATTGCATTTATACTGTGGCCCAGTACCTGAGTTTGGCGTGCTTTTGCGCCGTTGCGAACACCGCCTGCCATGCCCCATAACGCCAAAGACAAGCACCGCGCCATCACCCGCCTGCGCCGCATCAAAGGCCAGGCGGAGGCCTTGGAGCGGGCGGTGGAGGCGGGCAGCGATTGCGCCCCCATCCTGCAGCAGCTCGCCGCCATGCGCGGCGCTGTGCATGGGCTGATGGCCGATTTGCTTGATGGCCATATGCGCGAGACCATGGCCCGGCAGCCCGCGCCGTCGCAGGCGGACATTGACGAAATGCTGTCGCTGCTGCGCTCGTACCTCAAATAGGCGTGTGGTCATGACCGCGCCTGACTGTTTTCCCCGTTTTTGACCCAAGGAGTCCACCCATGAAATCCCGCGCCGCCGTTGCCTTCAAAGCCGGAGAGCCTTTGCAGATTGTCGAGATCGACGTTGCGCCACCCCAGAAGGGCGAAGTGCTGGTCAAGATCACCCACACGGGCGTGTGCCACACGGATGCCTTCACCTTGAGCGGTGATGATCCTGAAGGCATCTTCCCGGCGGTGCTGGGCCATGAAGGCGCGGGCATCGTGGTGGAAGTGGGCGAGGGCGTCACCAGCGTCCAGCCAGGCGACCATGTGATCCCGCTGTACACGGCAGAGTGCGGCGAATGCCTGTTCTGCAAGAGCGGCAAGACCAACCTGTGCGTAGCAGTGCGCGCCACCCAGGGCAAGGGTGTGATGCCCGATGGCACCACGCGCTTTAGCTACAACGGCGAGCCGATCTACCACTACATGGGCTGCTCCACCTTCTCCGAGTACACCGTGGTGGCCGCAGTGTCGCTGGCCAAGGTCAACCCCGATGCCAACCCCGAGCAGGTCTGCCTGCTGGGCTGCGGCGTGACCACCGGTCTGGGCGCTGTGAAGAACACCGCCAAGGTGCAAGAGGGCGATACCGTGGCTGTGTTCGGTCTGGGTGGCATTGGCCTGGCGGTAATCCAGGGCGCGCAGCTGGCCAAGGCTGGCCGCATCATTGCTGTCGATACCAACCCCGGCAAGTTCGAGCTGGCCAAGACCTTTGGCGCGACCGACTGCATCAACCCCAAGGATTTCGACAAGCCGATCCAGCAAGTGATCGTCGAGATGACCGGCTGGGGCGTGGACCACAGCTTTGAATGCATTGGCAGCACCCAGGTGATGCGTGCGGCGCTGGAATGCGCGCACCGTGGCTGGGGCCAGAGCGTGATCATCGGCGTGGCGGGCGCGGGCCAGGAGATCTCCACCCGTCCTTTCCAGCTCGTGACCGGCCGCAAATGGCTGGGCACCGCCTTTGGCGGCGTCAAGGGCCGCAGCGAGCTGCCCGGCATGGTGGAAGACGCGATGGCCGGCAAGATCAAGCTCGAGCCCTTTGTCACCCACACCATGGGCCTGGCCAAGATCAACGAGGCTTTTGACCTGATGCATGAAGGCAAGTCGATCCGCTCGGTAGTCAACTACGCCAGCTGATCGTCGCTAAGCGCCGCTGGCCAAAGCTGACCAGCGCCGGCTGCCAGCGGGCGCTGCAATAGTCCTGCGCAGCGCTGGCAGCGCTGCCAGGGGCGACAATGCGAGGCTTGTTGTCCCTGCGGCCCGGCCCGCACCATTGAAATCCATGTCTTTTACCTCTCTTGGCCTTGCTCCGTCGCTGGCCCACGCTGCCCAGGCCCATGGCCTGATGGCACCCACGGCCATCCAGACCCAAGCCATTCCGGCCATTCTGGACGGGCGTGACCTGCTGGGCTGCGCGCCGACCGGCTCGGGCAAGACGGCGGCCTATGTGCTGCCGCTGATGCAGGCCTGGATGCTGAGCAACGCGGCAGGCCAGGCGGGCCGCCATGAGACGCAGGCCTTGATCCTGGTGCCCACGCGCGAACTGGCCACCCAGGTGGCTGAGCTGGTTTACTTTGTTGGCGAGGCCCTGGGCCGCCGCCCCAAGGTGGCCGTGCTCACTGGTGGTGTGTCCATCAATCCCCAGCTGCTGGCCTTGCGCGGCGGCGTGGATCTGGTGATTGCCACGCCTGGGCGCCTGCTCGATGTGGTGGCGCACAGCAAGCTGCGGCTGGACACCATCAGCACCCTGGTGCTGGACGAGGCCGACCGCTTGATGGACCTGGGCTTTGCCGAGGAGCTGCACAGCGTGCTGGCGCTGGTGCCCGCGTGCGAGCAGCGCCAGACCTTGCTGCTGTCGGCCACCTTTGCCCCGGCGGTGCAGGCGTTGGTGCCCACCTTGCTGCGACCCGCGCACGAGAAGGTGGAGATCGCTTCGACCCACCTGCAGGATGCCACCATCGTGCAGGAGGCCTACTACCTCGATGCCGCCAAGCGCACCACCTGGCTGCGTGAGCTGGTCACCCAGTACGCCGGCCAGCGCATGCTGGTGTTTGTGGCCAGCCGCTACAGCGCCGAGCATGTGGCCAACAAGCTCTATGACAAGGGCATCAGCGCCACCGCCTTCCATGGCGAGCTGAGCCAGGGCGCGCGCCAGCAGGTGCTGCAGGAGTTCCGCAGCAGCCAGTGGCAGGTGCTGGTCACCACCGATCTGGCCGCGCGTGGCATCCATGTCGAGGCGCTGCCCCTGGTCATCAACTACGACCTGCCGCGCTCGCCCACCGATTACACCCACCGCATCGGCCGCACGGGCCGGGCCGGTATCTCGGGCCTGGCCATCAGCCTGGTAACCCCCGCCAGCCTGGCGCACTGGAAGCTGATCGCGAAGCGCAATGGGCTCGATGTGGCGCTGCAGACCCTGGAGCAGTACCCGGTCACCGAAGCGGTGCCCGCGCATGCGCCCTCTGAAGATGCCGGCAATGGCGGCATCAAGGGCAAGCGCATGAGCAAAAAAGACAAGCTGCGTGCAGCGGCCGCCCAGGCCGCATCCCCGCAACCTCCGACCGAAGGAAATTCCGATGTCTGAAGCCCAAGCCAGCCTCAAGCTGCAGGCGGCCCATGCCTGCTTTGGCGGCGCCCAGCGTTTTTATGAGCATTTCTCCAGTCAGATCGGCCTGGCGATGAAGTTCTCGGTCTTTCTGCCGCCCAAGGCGGTGGAGGGCGAGAAAGTGCCTGCGCTGCTGTACCTGGCGGGCCTGACCTGTACCGAAGAGACCTTCATGACCAAGGCCGGCGCCCAGCGCCTGGCGGCTTCGCTGAACGTGGCCCTGGTCACCTGCGACACCAGCCCGCGCGGCGCGGGCCTGCCTGGCGAGGCGGAGAGCTGGGATTTTGGCGTGGGTGCGGGTTTTTACCTCGATGCCACGGCCAAGCCCTGGGCGCTGCACTGGCGCATGGAAAGCTACATCCTCGAAGACCTGCTGCCGCTCTTGGGCGCCAAGCTGCCGATCGACCTGCAACGCCTGGGCATCTTTGGCCACAGCATGGGCGGCCATGGCGCGCTGACCCTGGCGCTGCGCCACCCCGGTGTGTTCAAGTCGGTCTCGGCCTTTGCGCCGATTGCCAACCCCACCCACTGCCCCTGGGGCCAGAAAGCATTTGCCGGCTACCTGGGCGACAACCAGGCCGATTGGGCGCAGCACGATGCCACCGCCCTGATGGCCGCGCAAAAGCAGCCGCCATACCCGGCCGGCATCCTCATCGACCAGGGCCTGGCCGACAAGTTCTTGCTGGAAAAGCAACTGCTGCCCGAAGCCTTTGAAGCCGCCTGCGCCCAGGTCGGCCAGCCCTTGACCTTGCGCCGCCATGGCGGCTATGACCACGGCTACTACTTCATCCAGAGCTTTATCGACGAGCACCTGCGCTTTCACGCCAGCCAGCTGTAAACAGAACCCGGTACGCGGATTTCTGCCAGGCGCTGCCGCCCACCCCGGGCTGTGGCGCCTGTTTTATTTGCGGGCCTCGGTCAACATGCGCAGCGCCAGGCCCGCGAGCACCGTGCCCATCAAACAGCGCTGCATCTGTACCCAACTGGGGCGGCTGGCCAGAAACCCAGCGATCGAGCCGGCCAGCATCGCAATGGCGGCATTCACGCTGACGCTGACCACAATCTGTGTGAAACCCAGCACCAGGGACTGCGAAAAAACGCTGCCATGTGCGGGATCGATAAACTGCGGCAGCAGTGACAGGTACATCACGGCAATCTTGGGGTTGAGCAGGTTGGTCAGAAAACCCATCGCAAACAGCTTGCGTGGGCTGTCCTGCGGCAACTGGCGCAGCTCGAACGGGGAGCGCCCTCCGGGCTTGACCGCCTGCCAGGCTAGGTACAGCAGGTACAACGCGCCACCAATGCGCAGTGCGTCGTAGGCGTAGGGGATGGCCATCACCAGCGCGGTGATACCCAGCGCCGCGCACAGCATGTAGAACACAAAGCCCAGGGCCACACCGCCCAGCGAGATCAAGCCTGCACCGCGCCCTTGGCATATGGAGCGGGAAATGAGATAGACCATATTGGGCCCGGGCGTCAGGACCATGCCCAGGGAAATGAGAGCGAAGGCGAGCCAGTTGTGAATTTCAGGCATGGGCGCGGGCACTACATTGCAGTGCAAGAGGGTGGTTGGACAGGACGGCGCCCACTGACCATCAGGTGCTGCGCGGCGCGCCCACCTCATAGACGCGCAGATCGCGCTCGCCAATCTCCAGCGCAGGCCAGGCAGCGCGCCAGGCCTGGATATGGCTGGAGGCAAAATGCGCATCGAGCGCGGCCTGGTCGCTCCAGAGCTCCTTGACGTGGATCAGCCCGGGCACCAGCACATCCTGGGCGTAGCCGTATTCCAGGCAGCCAGGCTCGGCGCGTGAGGCTTCCACCATCGCTCGCATGGCGGGCAGGGCGCGTTCCAGGTTCGCGGCGGGCAGGCGGACGGTGCCAACGATCAACAGCATGGGTTTTCCTCTCAGTCGGTCATGGGGATCAGCGCATCCAGCCGGGCACCCGGGTTTCCAGCAGTTGGGGCACCATGTCGGCGCTGGTCCATACCACCGCCAGTTGCTCCCACTGCGCGGCCCAGCGCTGGGCATCGTCGCGACCCATGCCGATGACCAGAAAACCCGGCTCGGCCGGCCAGCCGTTGGCCGGGTGCTGGGCAACGGCGGGCAGCGCGGCAAAGCCGGCAGTGCCCAGCGCGCGGCCCAGTTGGGCATGGTGCTCGATGTTCTCGTCCTTGTCCAGCAGCTCGCCCATGGGGTTGAAGGCAGTGATGAAGCAGCTGCAGTCGGTCTGGTGCTGCTGGTAGAGGGCACCGAGCGCCGCCTGGGCCTGGCCCAGCTGCAGGATGAAAGGGGCCTGGTTCAGCACGTGGTACTGGGTTTCTTCAAAAGCCTTGCGCAGTTCGGGCGAGAGGGTGGTCATAAATAAGGGGCCGCCAGTGTTGTCAATCATGCACGCGCGGCAAAAAAAGCCGTGATACCGAGATGCCTTGGTCGCCACGCGGCGGCCGGGGCAGCCATCGTAGCGGCTTGCGGACGTCCGACTAGGCCGGCAGAGTTTTCCACACGAGCGACACGAATTTCGTGTGATCGGAGACAATACGCGATTCGCCTGCACGCTGATGCTTGTACAAAACAAGCCAAGTGCTCTTATTTTGTCTTTCTCTTTGGTTGAGACACATGAAAAAACGTTCTTTCGTTGCCACCCTGGCGCTGACTGCCTTGCTCACCGCTTGCGGCAAGAATGATGCGCCCAAGCCTGCGGCTGAAGCACCCGCGCCCGCGCCTGTTGCGGCGGCGGTCACCAAGCTGGTGGTGGGTCTGGACGACAACTTCCCGCCCATGGGTTTCCGTGACGAGAAGAACGAAATCGTGGGCTTTGACATCGACATGGCCCGCGAAGCGGCCAAGCGCGCGGGCATCGAAGTGGAATTCAAGCCCATCGACTGGAACGCCAAGGAAGCCGAGCTGCTGGGCAAGCGCGTCGATGCACTGTGGAATGGCCTGACCATTCTGGAAGAGCGCAAGGAAAAGATCCTCTTCACCGACCCCTACATGGTCAACAAGCAGATCATCATCGTCAAGGCCGGCTCGCCGATCAAGACCAAGGCCGACATGGCCGGCAAGATCGTCGGCGCCCAGGAAGGCTCCAGCGCCGTGACCGCGATGGAAAAGGACAAGGAGCTGTCCTCCCAGTTCAAGGAAACCAAGCTGTTTGGCGACAACATCGCTGCGCTGATGGATGTGGAAGCTGGCCGTCTGGACGTTGTGGTGGTCGATGAGGTGGTGGGCCGTTACCTGGTCTCCAAGAAGCCCGACAACTATGTTGTGCTGGCCGAAGACTTTGGCACCGAAGACTATGGCGTGGGCTTCCGCAAGGACGACGAAGCCACCCGCAACAAGATCAACGACGTGCTGTCTGAGATGAAGAAGGACGGCAAGGCCGAAGAAATCGCCAAGAAGTGGTTTGGCGCCGACGTGATCAAGCACTGATCTGCGTGTGACTTTGCACCGGGCCGGCACAGCGTGCCGGTCTTGTGCTTTTGGGCGCAGCCCATGGCCGCCGCAGCGCTGGGCGCTGCCCGGCGGCCAGAACGGATTTTTTTGACAGGAGCGCCAGACCAGGAACGCCAACAGGTTCCAGCGGCGCTCGTGCCTGTGGCAGCGAGGCCCGCGAAGCCGCTGCCACCCTGAAGGCCATCGATGGATTATGTAATTTCAATGCTGGGGCCGCTGTCCAATGGCGCCCTGGTGACTCTCAAGCTGTTTTTCATCACCCTGGCGCTGTCGGTGCCACTGGGTCTGGCGCTGGCGTTGGCGCGCATCTCGCGCTTCAAGGCGTTGGCGCGCTTTGTCGAGGCCTATATCTGGCTGATGCGCGGCACGCCGCTGATGCTGCAGCTGCTGTTCATCTATTTCGCGCTCCCCTTTGTGCCGGTGATCGGCGTGCGCCTGCCGGACTTCCCCTCGGCTGTGGTGGCATTCGCGCTGAACTATGCGGCCTATTTTGCCGAGATCTTCCGCGCCGGTATCCAGAGCGTGGACCGGGGCCAGTATGAAGGCGCGAAGGTGCTGGGCCTGTCCTACAGCCAGACCATGCGCCGCATTGTGCTGCCGCAGATGGTGCGCACCATCCTGCCGCCGGTCAGCAACGAGACCATCACCCTGGTCAAGGACACGTCGCTGATCTATGTGCTCGCCCTCAACGACCTGCTGCGCGCCGCGCGCGGCATTGTGCAGCGCGACTTCACGACCACACCCTTTGTGGTGGCGGCCGCCTTCTACCTGCTGATGACCCTGGTGCTGACCTGGGGCTTCAACCGCCTGGAAAAGCGCTATGCCAAATACGACGCATAAGTGGTGGCTGGCGATGGGTGGGTGTGAAGCGGCAATGGCGAACAGCGCAGGAGAATGGCGATGACAGGCAATGACATGGGCACCACCCCAGTGATGGTGCAGGCGCGTGATATCTGCAAGGCCTTCAATGGCAACGAGGTGCTCAAGCGCGTCTCGCTCGATATCCACAAGGGCGAAGTGATGGCGGTGATCGGGCCGTCTGGCTCGGGCAAGAGCACCTTTTTGCGCTGCTTGAACCACCTCGAGGTGATCGATTCAGGCTCGGTCGTGGTCGAGGGCCAGACCCTCGTCCGCACCAATGCCCAGGGACAGGCCCAGTACGCCCCCGAGGCCCAGATGCGCGCCATTTTGCGCCGCATGGGCATGGTGTTCCAGGGCTTCAACCTGTTCCCGCATCTGTCGGTGATCGACAACATCACCGAGGCGCCGATGGTCGTCAAGGGCCTGACGCGCGAGCAGATCATGCCCAAGGCCCAGGAGCTGCTGCGCAAGGTGGGCCTGCTGGAGAAAGCCGATGCCTATCCTGCGCGCCTGTCGGGCGGCCAGAAGCAGCGCGTGGCCATTGCCCGGGCGCTGGCGATGGAGCCGGACATCATGCTGTTTGACGAGCCCACTTCGGCGCTGGACCCGGAGCTGACGGGCGAGGTGCTGCGCACCATGCGCCAGCTGGCCGAGGAGCACATGACCATGCTCGTGGTCACCCATGAGATGGGCTTTGCCCGCGAGGTGGCCAATACGGTGGTGTTCATGGACCAGGGCGCCCTGATCGAGGCCAAGCCCGCCCGCGCGTTCTTTGAAGACTGCAGCCACCCACGCATCCGTTCCTTTTTGGACAATATGCTCTAATCACGGGCGCTTCTCACCGTTGTTGACGCTGTGAACAACGGCCTGAGAAGCCGCCCGTGCGATGCTGTAGGCTGGCCCGATCACGCAATCGACTGCAATAGCCTGTTGCCTTGCGGGGCTTAGCCCGTCCGGGTTACGATCTGGCTATATAAATACATTCATGAATGTTTGTTGCAAGCGGTAAGCTTGACGGCTTGCGCTGCGACAACTGACTACAGAAAAGAGCCCTGCCCCCTCTTATGATGACGATGCCGGATGTTGCCGGCTTTTCTATGCAATCTTCTGCCTCACCACCTCTTGTCGAACTGCGCCATGTCACCTTTGGCTATGGTGACCGCACCATCTTGCGTGATGTGTCGCTGACCATCCCACGCGGGAAGGTGACCGCGCTGATGGGCGCATCCGGTGGCGGCAAAACCACGGTGCTGCGCCTGATTGGCGGCCAGGCCCGCGCCCAGGCCGGCCAGGTGCTGCTCGACGGCCAGGATGTGGGTGCGATGAGCCAGGCGCAGCTCTATGCAGCGCGGCGCCGCATGGGCATGCTGTTCCAGTTTGGTGCGCTGTTCACCGATATGACGGTGTTCGAGAACGTGGCCTTTCCGCTGCGCGAACACACCCAGCTGTCCGACGCGATGGTGCGCGACATTGTGCTGATGAAGCTGCAGGCCGTGGGCCTGCGCGGCGCGCGCGAGTTGATGCCCTCGCAGATCTCCGGCGGCATGGCCCGGCGCGTGGCGCTGGCCCGTGCGATGGCGCTGGACCCGGAATTCATCATGTACGACGAGCCCTTTGCCGGGCTGGACCCGATTTCGCTGGGCACCTCGGCCCAGCTGATCCGCGAACTCAACGACGCGCTGGGCCTGACCAGCATCATCGTCTCGCACGATCTGGAAGAGACCTTCAAGCTGGCCGACCAGGTGATCATCCTGGGTCCCGGCGTCGTGGCCGCGCAGGGTACGCCCGATGAGGTGCGTGCCAGCAGCGATCCGCTCGTGCACCAGTTTGTCAACGCGCTGGCGCAGGGGCCGGTGCCTTTCCATGTGCAAGGGCCCAGCATCGATGAAGATTTTGGACCTGGCGCTGTGAAGAAAGGAGGCCGCTGATGCGTTGGTGGCACCCTGCTGATATCGGTTTTGCGCTGCGCTCCAAGGCTGCGGCAGTAGGCCAGGCCACGCGCCTGCTGCTGCGCCTGGTCGCCGGGCTGGGCTATGTGCTCAAGCGCCCGGGCCTGCTGCGCGACCAGATCCACTTTTTGGGCAATTATTCGCTGGCCATCATTGGCGTCTCGGGCCTCTTCGTCGGCTTTGTGCTGGGGCTGCAGGGCTACTACATCCTGCAGCGCTACGGCTCGGCCGAGGCCGTGGGCATGATGGTGGCGTTGACCTTGCTGCGTGAGCTGGGCCCGGTGGTGACGGCGCTGCTGTTTGCCGGGCGTGCAGGCACCGCATTGACGGCCGAGATTGGCCTGATGAAGGCGGGCGAGCAGCTCTCGGCCATGGAGATGATGGCCGTCAATCCGATCGAGCGCATTCTGGCGCCGCGCTTTTGGGCCGGGCTGATTGCGATGCCGTTGCTGGCGGCGGTGTTCAGCGCCGTCGGCATCATGGGCGGATGGATCGTGGGCGTGTTGATGCTGGGCATCGATGGCGGCGCTTTCTGGGGCCAGATGCAAAGCGGTGTCGATGTGTTCCAGGATCTGGCCAACGGCGTGATCAAGAGCATCGTCTTTGGCATCACGGTGACCTTTGTCGCCTTGCTTCAAGGCTTTGTCGCCAAGCCCACCCCCGAAGGTGTCTCGCGTGCCACCACGCGCACCGTGGTCATGGCTTCGTTGTCGGTGTTGGCGCTGGATTTCATGCTCACGGCCATGATGTTCAGCATCTGACGCCTGCCCTATAGATAGTGAAAAGAGAAACGGATTCGCATATGCAGCCCTCCAAAACCGATATCTGGGTTGGCCTGTTTGTCATGCTGGGTGCTGCGGCGCTGGTGTTCCTGGCGCTGCGCGCAGGCAACCTGCTGACCCTGGATTTCAACAAAGGCTATGAAGTCACCGCCCGCTTTGACAACATTGGCGGCTTGAAGCCCCAGGCGGCCGTGCGCAGCGCCGGTGTGAAGGTTGGCCGTGTCAAAAGCATCGGCTTCAATGACCAGACCTTCCAGGCCGATGTCCACATCGAGCTGGCCAATGGCTATGCCTTCCCCAAGGACAGCTCGTTCAAGATCCTGACCAGCGGCCTGCTGGGCGACCAGTACGTGGGCGTTGAGGCCGGCTTTGATGAAAAGCCCTTGGCCAGTGGTGATACCGTCACCAATACACAATCGGCCATCGTGCTGGAAAATCTGATCGGCCAGTTCCTGTATGGCAAGGCCTCGGAGAGCTCCGCACCCAAGGCTGCCGAATAACACAAGCAAAAAACGAGAACGATGATGCGTTATCCACTCCACCTCCAAGGCCGCACCTGGGTGCTGGCTTCTTCCCTGGGTCTGGCTACGGTGCTGACCGGCTGTGCCAGCGGCCCTGGCGCCAACCCCCGCGACCCGCTGGAGCCCTACAACCGGGCGGTGTTCAGCTTCAACGATGCCGTCGACAGCGCGGTGCTCGAGCCCGTGGCCACCGGCTACCGCGATGTGACGCCGACCGTGGTGCGCACCGCCGTGACCAACTTCTTCGCCAACCTCGGCGACCTGTGGTCAGCCGTGAACAACGCGCTGCAGCTCAAGGGTGAGGGCACCTACAACAGCGTGGTGCGCTTTACCACCAACACCGTATTCGGTCTGGGTGGTCTGATCGATATCGCCAGCGAAATGGACATCGAGCGCCACAAGCAGGACTTTGGCCTGACGATGGCGCGCTATGGCATGCCTGCGGGCGCCTACATCGTCTGGCCTTTGCTGGGCCCATCGACGATCCGCGATTCCGCCGGCATGGTGGTGGACTGGCAGGGCAATGTGGTCAGCTCGATCAACGATGTGCCCGTTCGCAACTCGCTGACCGGTCTGCGCATTGTCAACACCCGGGCCAACCTGCTGGGCACCACGTCGCTGGTGCAGTCCGCAGCGCTCGACAAGTACAGCTTCACCCGTGATGCCTACCTGCAGCTGCGCCAAAATGCCACCCAGGCGGGCGAGGAAGAGGACGAGACGCAGTGGATGAATGAGTCGGCAGCCGACCCCCAGCCCCAGGGCCGCGTCAAATAAGCCACCGTTATAAAGGCTTACAAGAAATAGGGTGGTGCATGCAACTGCGTGTCTGCCTCAGAATCAAAAATGGTCCGAGTCTGAATGGCAGACACGGGCTGAAAGGAAAGCATATGATGAATCGTCGAGCATGGGTGCAGTACTCCGCCGCATGGGCTGCAGTGGCTTGCATGGCATCGGCCCCGCTGGCGGCCAGCGCAGCAGACATGGCGCCCGACGCGATGATCAAGCAGCTCTCGGACGAAGTGCTGAGCACCTTGAAGACCGACCAGTCCATCCGGGGTGGTGATGTCTCCAAGATCACCTCGTATGTCGACAGCGTGGTCATGCCCAATGTGGATTTCCGCCGCATGATGGCCTCGGCCGTAGGCCCCAAGTGGCGTACCGCGACGGCCTCCCAGCAGCAGCAATTGCAAGATGAGTTCAAGAAGCTGATGGTCAACACCTACGCCGGTGCGCTGCACCAGGTGAGCGACCAGACCATCAGCGTCAAGCCGGTGCGCATGCAGCCCGCTGACAAGGAAGTCGTGGTGCGCTCTGAGATCCTGGGCCGGGGTGACCCGATCCAGCTGGACTACCGCCTGGTCAAGACCCCCGGCCAGGGCATGGGCTGGAAGATCTACAACCTCAATGTCATGGGCATCTGGATGGTGGAGACCTACCGCAACCAGTTCCAGGAAGAGCTGAACAAGCCCGGTGGCAGCCCACAGACCTTGATCGACTCCATCGCTGCCCGCAACAAGGCCAACGCAGGCAAGTAAGCCATGGCCGCGCTCAGCCTGCCTTCGACCCTGACCCATGATGAGGCCCAGGCCTGCCTGCAGCACTTGCAGGCGGGCATTGCGCAGCTGCCAGCGGGCGCTGCGGTGCAGATCGATGCCAGCGCCTTGGCGGTGTTTGACTCATCGGCGCTGGCCGTGATGCTGGGCAGCCGGCGCGCGGCACTGGGGGCTGGCCGGCCCTTTGAGATGCGTGGCGTATCAGCGCCCGTGCTGTCGCTGGCGCGCCTCTATGGTGTCGATGGCCTGCTGACCACTGCCGGCTGAGCGCTGAATCCCCAGGACAGCGCCATCTGGCCGCTGCGCCTACAATGGCCGACTCATGTCCGCCATCGCATTCCAATCCGTCTCCAAGGTCTACCAGACCGCCAAGGGGCCCTTCCAGGCATTGAACAACGTCAGCCTCGATATCGAGGAAGGGGAGTTCTTTGGCCTGCTCGGGCCCAACGGCGCGGGCAAGACCACCATGATCAGCATTCTGGCCGGCCTGGCCCGCGCCAGCAGCGGCTCCGTCAAGGTGCTGGGCAGCGATGTGCGCGAGGACTATGCCAATGCGCGCCGCAAGCTCGGTATCGTGCCGCAGGAGCTGGTTTTTGACCCGTTTTTCAATGTGCGCGAGTCGCTGCGCATCCAATCGGGCTATTTCGGTGTCAAGAACAACGATGCCTGGATCGATGAGCTGCTCGAGAGCCTGGGTCTGGCCGACAAGGCCACGGCCAATATGCGCCAGCTGAGCGGCGGCATGAAGCGCCGCGTGCTCGTCGCCCAGGCGCTGGTGCACAAGCCGCCGATCATCGTGCTCGATGAGCCCACGGCCGGCGTTGATGTGGAACTGCGCCAGACCTTGTGGCAGTTCGTCAGCAAGCTCAACAAGCAAGGCCATACGGTGCTGCTCACCACCCACTACCTGGAAGAGGCCGAGGCGCTGTGCAACCGCATTGCGATGCTGCGCTCGGGCCATGTGGTGGCGCTGTCGACGATGGCCGAGCTGCTGCAGGGCAGCTCCTCGAACGTGCTGCAGTTCAAGACCGATGGCCTGCTGCCGGCCGATCTGGCCGCACAGGCGCGCATCACCGGCCGCATTGTGCAGCTGCCCGCCAGCAGCGCAGCGGATGTGGAGCGCATCCTTGCCCAGCTGCGCACGGCAGGCGTGGTGGTCGAAGACCTGGAGATCCGCCGCGCGGATCTGGAGGATGTGTTCTTGCAAGTGATGGCGCGCGATGCCGTGGTGGACCATGCCACCACGCAACTGGGTGCGGGAGTGGCACGATGAGCGGCTGGCAAACCCTGTTTTACAAAGAAGTGCTGCGTTTTTGGAAGGTGAGCTTCCAGACCGTGGCCGCGCCGGTGCTGACCGCCGTGCTCTACCTGCTGATCTTTGGCCATGTGCTGCAAGGCCGCGTGACCGTGTTCAGCGATGTCAGCTACACCGCCTTTCTGGTGCCGGGACTGGTGATGATGAGCCTGCTGCAAAACGCCTTTGCCAATAGCTCGTCGAGTCTGGTGCAAAGCAAGATTATGGGCAGCCTGGTGTTTGTTCTGCTGACGCCGCTGTCGCACTGGGGCTGGTTCTTTGCCTTTGTCGGCGCCTCCATCGTGCGGGGGCTGGCTGTGGGCCTGGGTGTCTATGTGATCACCTTGTTCTTCGCGCCGCCGCATTTTGCATCGCTGCCCTGGGTGCTGATGTTTGCCGTGCTGGGTGCAGGCCTGATGGGCACCCTGGGCCTGCTGGCGGGCCTGTGGGCAGACAAGTTTGACCAGATGGCGGCGTTCCAGAACTTTGTGATCGTGCCGATGACCTTTCTGTCGGGCGTGTTCTATTCGATCCAGTCGCTGCCCCCGTTCTGGCAAAAGGTCAGCCACCTGAACCCGTTCTTCTACATGATTGATGGTTTTCGCTACGGCTTTTTTGGCCAGAGCGACACCTCGCCCTGGCTGAGCCTGGGCATTGTGGCCGTTGCCTGGCTGCTGGTGAGTGCATTGGCGGTGCAGCTGCTGCGCACCGGCTACAAGATCCGCAACTGATGAACCCTGCTGCAGCCCGCGCGGCTGCAGTCGCCTGGCCAGCAGCCCACCCCACGGAGCGGCTGGCAGGCATTTCGAACCGACTAAGTGAGAGCATGCAATGACTGCTGAGGACCTCAAAGACATCATCACCGCCGGCCTGGCCTGCGAACATATTGCGCTGGAGGGCGATGGCCGCCACTGGTTTGCCACCATCGTGTCGCCCGCCTTTGAAGGCAAGCGTTTGATCCAGCGCCACCAGCTGGTCTACGCGACCCTGGGCCAGAAGATGCATACCGATGAGGTGCATGCGCTGTCGATGAAGACGCACACCCCTGCCGAGTGGGCTGCCCAGCAGGCCTGATTTTTCTTGTTTCAACCCAGGCTGGCCCAGCCCCATCCGGCATGGATGCGCAGGCTGCCGCTGGCGAAAGTGCCCCATGGACAATACCACCATGATCACCTTGGCCCTCTCCAAAGGCCGCATTTTTGACGAAACCCTGCCGCTGCTGGCCGCCGCAGGCATCGAGGTGCTCGAAGACCCCGAGAAATCGCGCAAGCTGATTTTTGCCACCACCCAGCCCGATGTGCAGGTGGTGCTGGTGCGCGCCTCCGATGTGCCCACCTATGTGCAGTACGGCGGCGCGGACCTGGGCGTGACCGGCAAGGACACCTTGCTCGAGCACGGCGGCGAGGGCCTGTTCCAGCCGCTCGATCTGCAGATCGCCAAGTGCCGTGTGAGCGTGGCGGTGCGCAATGATTTTGACTACGCCCAGGCCGTCAAGCGCGGCGCGCGTCTGCGCGTGGCCACCAAGTACCCGCAGATTGCGCGCGAGTTCTTTGCGCGCAAGGGCGTGCACGTGGACCTGATCAAGCTCTACGGCAGCATGGAGCTGGCGCCGCTGACGGGTCTGGCCGATGCCATCGTCGACCTGGTGAGCACCGGCAATACCCTGCGCGCCAACCACCTGCAGGAAGTCGAGCACATTATCGACATCAGCTCGCACCTGGTGGTGAACCAGGCGGCGCTCAAGCTCAAGCAAAAGCGCCTGCGCCATATCATTGATGTGTTTGCTGCGGGTGTTGCCCAAACTGCCCCGGTTTGAGCATCCGCTCTCAGGCTGGCACTTGCCTGTTTGAAAAGTGTCTGAGTCAGAAGGTATTCACTATGGAATTCGTTGCCGCTCCCGCCCGTCTGTCAACCACCGATGCCCAGTTCGAGCATGACTTCGCTCAGCGCCTGCATTGGTCGGCGGACACGGATGCTGCCATCGAGCAGCGGGTGGCCGATATTCTGGCGGACGTGCAAAAGCGCGGCGATGCTGCTGTGCTGGACTACACCGCGCGCTTTGATGGCCTGCAGGTCAGCAGCATGGCTGCGCTGGAGTTGAGCAAGCAAGAGCTCAAGGCCGCCTTTGAGGGCCTGCCCACTGAGCAGCGCGAGGCGCTTGAGTCGGCAGCGCGCCGCGTGCGCAGCTACCACGAGGCCCAGAAAAAGGCCAATGGCGAGAGCTGGAGCTACCGCGACGAAGACGGCACCTTGCTGGGCCAGAAAGTCACGCCGCTCGACCGCGTGGGCATCTATGTGCCAGGCGGCAAGGCCGCCTACCCCAGCAGCGTGCTGATGAATGCCATCCCGGCCCATGTGGCGGGTGTGGAGGACATCATCATGGTGGTGCCTACGCCCCAGGGTGTGAAGAACCCGCTGGTGCTGGCTGCCGCCTATGTGGCGGGCGTGCACCGCGCCTTCACCATTGGCGGTGCGCAGGCCGTGGCGGCACTGGCCTATGGCACGGCCACCATCCCCAAGGTGGACAAGATCACCGGGCCGGGCAATGCCTATGTGGCCAGCGCCAAAAAGCGCGTGTTCGGCCTGGTGGGCATCGACATGATTGCCGGCCCCAGCGAAATTCTGGTGCTGGCCGATGGCTCGACGCCGCCCGACTGGGTGGCGATGGATCTTTTCTCGCAGGCCGAGCACGATGAGCTGGCACAGTCGATTCTGCTGTGCCCCGATGCCGCCTACCTGGATGCCGTGCAGCGCGAGATCGACCGCCTGCTGCCGGAGATGCCGCGCAAGGCCATCATCGCCAAGAGCCTGTCGGACCGCGGTGCGCTGATCCTCACGCGTGACATGGAAGAGGCCTGCGCGCTGAGCAACCGCATTGCGCCCGAGCACCTGGAAGTCTCCAGCCACGATCCACACCGCTGGGAGCCCCTGCTCAAGCATGCGGGCGCGATCTTTCTGGGCGCCTACACCAGCGAAAGCCTGGGCGACTACTGCGCAGGCCCCAACCATGTGCTGCCCACCAGCGGCACCGCGCGTTTCTCGTCGCCGCTGGGCGTCTATGACTTCCAAAAGCGCTCCAGCCTGATCGAGGTGAGCGAGGCGGGCGCCCAGGTGCTGGGCAAGACTGCCGCGGTGCTGGCCTATGGCGAAGGCCTGCAAGGCCACGCGCGCGCAGCCGAGATGCGGATCAAGCGCTAAGCATCGCTCGCCTGCTTCCCTGGGTCAAAACGGTTGGGGCAGAGCAAGCAGAGCGGTGATCAACGCCGCTGGCAGGCCGCCGGCACATAGGCGCGCCATTGCACCACCAGGTCCGCACGGCTCTGGCCCCGGGGCCAGGGAATGACCCATTCGCCCTCATGCAGGCGCATGCCTTGCAGTCCATCGAGCACCGGGTAGGGCCCAGTGGGGGCATCCCGATCCGCATCCTCTTCCAACTGCCAGATCCGCAGCGCACCATGCTGCTGCAGGCGATCGGCCGTGGCCCACGGCGAATGGCGTGGGTCGCCCGGGATCAGCACCGAGGGCTGGCTTTTGGCGCCGATGGCGACGAGGCCACCGGCCCAGGCATCGCTGGCCACGGTATCGAGTGGGCAGCTCGACAGCGAATCCCAAGTGGCCTCGGCCTGCTGCGCCAGCGCGGCAGCGGGCCAATCGCTGCGCACGGGGCTCTTGCGAAAGTCCGAGATCTTCCACAGGTACAGGCCGCAGAGCACAGAAATCACCGTGAGCCACACCATGGTGCCGCGCAATAGGTAGGGGCGCATGGGCGCGAGCCAGGCGCTGGGGATCAGCGCCGCAGCCAGCACGCCACTGAAAGGCCACATCGGCACCCCCCACATATCGCGCAGGCGCAAGCCCAGGGCCATGCCCAGCGTGGCCAGCAGCAAGCCTGGGGCCAGCGCGATGAGGCACAGGTAGGCGGGCTTGGCGCTGTGCCACTGCCAGGGGGCAGATACGGCAGGCCGCAGCTTGGACCAGCGCAGCCGCAAGTAGGCAAACAGCAGCACCAGCAGCAGCGGCAGGTGGTTGAGCAGCTGGGTCAGCAAAAAGCCCAGCGCGCCTGCGCGCGGCGATTCTCCGGAGCTGTTGGAACGGCCCTTGGCATAGGAGAAAGGCAGCCAGTCGTTGCTATGCAGCCAAAGCAGGTGCGGCGCAAACACCAGCGCCATCACCAGCAAGGCCAGCCAGGGGCCTGGACGGCGCAGCAGGCTGCGTGCCGGGCTCAGCACGGTAAATAGACCCAGGCAGAGCAGCAGCAAGCCGATGGAGTATTTGCTCAGCAGCCCCAGGCCGGCCATCAGGCCCAGCAGCAGCCATTGCCAGCGCTTGTCGTCCTGCCAGGCGGCCAGGTAGAAGTAGCAGATACCTGCCCAAAACGGCATCTGCGCAATATTGTGGTTGAACTCCAGCGCGGGCCGGGTATAGAAGACCACGCCCATCGTCAGCACCGTGCCGATAAAGGCGCGCTCGCGCCCGACCAGGCGGCAGGCCGTCAGCCAGACCAGCCCCATGGTCAGCGCCACGCACAGCTGGCTCAGCGCAAACGGGCCCCAGCGGCCCAGCGCCAAGAAGGACACATGCAGCGCAATGGGGGGGAGCGGCGGGTGCTTGTAGTAGCCCCATTGCCATTCACGGCCCCAGCCCAGGCTCTCGACCACATCCAGCGGAAAGCTGGGGGCGAGCAGCGGCGGCACGAGCGTCCAGGCCAGTGCGTACAGGCAGGCAACGGCGAGCATGAGGCGCAGCGCTTTCTGGTGGTCGTGCGGCTGGGGGTGGGGGATGGAGGCAGGAGACATGCAGTGGGCAAAGGGGGCTTGGCAGCGCTGGGGCACGGGCTGGGTAAAGCCCGCTAGTGTAGCTGCAGGCTATCGGCTCCATCTACCGTTGCGGGGCCCTCGTCGTGGGGTGGGGTTGCTGGCAATGTCAGTCGCTGCGGGCGGGTGCCAGCAGATCGGCCAGGCTGCTGAGTGCGGGCGCGCAGGCCTGAGCCAGCTTCAGGTCCAGCAGTGCGTCATCGCGCATCTGGCCCAGGTTGATGGCCGCGACCGGCAGGCCCGCTTGCTTGGCGGCATGCACAAAGCGCAGGCCTGAATAGACCATCAAGGAGCTGCCCACCACCAGCAGCGCGCCGCTGGCGGCCAGGTGGTTCATGGCTTCCTGGCGGCGTGCGGCAGGTACGTTTTCTCCATAGAAGACAACATCGGGCTTGAGGATGCCGCCGCAGGTGGAGCAGGCCGGTACCTGAAAAGCGGCAAAGTCCACACCGCCCAGATCGGCATCGCCATCGGGTGCAGCGCTGGCGCTCAGGTGCTGCCAATCGGGGTTAGCCGTTATCAGCTGGTGCTGAAAGTCGGCGCGCGCCATGCGCTGACCGCAGCCCATGCAGACCACCTGGTCGAGCCGGCCATGCAGATCCACCACCCGCGCGCTGCCCGCGCGCTGGTGCAGGCCGTCGACGTTCTGGGTGATCAGGCCTTGGATATAGCCGGCCTGCTCCAACCGGGCCAGCGCCTGGTGCGCGGCATTGGGCTGGGCCTGAGAGAACACCGGCCAGCCCACCAGACTGCGCGCCCAGTAGCGCTGGCGCGTGAGCGTCTCGTCCATGAAGTCCTGAAAGCGCACGGGGGCAGGGCGCTTCCAGGCGCCTTGCGCATCGCGGTAGTCGGGGATGCCGCTGCCGGTGCTCACGCCCGCGCCGGTCAGCACGGTCCAGGGACGGTGGTGCTGCAGCAAGTGGGTCAGGGCTGGCAGATCCGTGGAGGCGGCTGCTTGCGGGAGGAGGTCGGTGAGAAGTGGCATGGATGAGGGCTCGGTCGGCTGCCCTTGATGATAGTAGCCGCAACGTCCGATGGCAGCAGTCTGGTTTATCAACACGAAATTCGTGTTACACGAATTTCGTGTAAAATCGGCCGCATGAAAAATCTCACCATCACTGTGGAAGACAGCGTGCTGGAATGGGCGCGGGTCGAGGCCGCACGGCGCGGCACCAGCGTCTCACGCATGGTCGGAGATTTTATGGCCGAGCTCCAGCAGCGCGAGGACGCCTACGAGCGCGCCTACCTGGCCTGGCGCACCGATGAGCGCAGCTGGCAAGGCGGTGCAACGCCTCCGGGTGGCGCCGCTGCGGCACGCAAAATCGGTGGCCGCCGCAAGACCGGGCAGGAGGGGGCATGAGCACTGTGTTTGTCGATACCTCGGTGCTGGTCGCCGCAGAAAACGTCTCGGACGCTGCGCTCTACCAGGCCACGCTGGACTGGCTCGATCAGCTGTGGAGCAGCCGCACCGGCCGCACCGGCAACCAGGCGCTCAGTGAGTTCTACGACCAGGTCACCACGGCGGCCACCCCCATGCCCCAAGGCGATGCGCGCGCCGCCATCCGCCGCTACCAGAGCTGGACACCCTGGAAAACCGATGCCGCCACCTTGGAGACCGCCTGGGCCGTGCAGGCGCGCCATGCCTTGGATTTTGGCGATTGCCTGGCGGTGGCCTGTGCCCAGCACAGTGGCTGCCAGCAAATGCTCAGCCTCTACCTGCCCCATGGCGCCGAATTTGGTGGCGTGACCATCGTGCATCCGTTGCGCCAAGCCGCACCGGTCCAGGCCAAAGCCTGAAATTCCTGATGTGAAAGAGTGATGTGATGACGTCCCAAGACAAGTCCCAACAGGCCCTGCAACGCATCCGCGCCGATGTGCGCGCCATGCAGGCCTACCATGTGCAAGATTCCAAGGGTCTGCTGAAGATGGACACCATGGAGAACCCCTACCGCCTGCCGGACGCGCTGCAGCAAAAGCTGGGCGAGCGGCTGGGCGCGCTGGAGATCAACCGCTACCCGGGCGAGCGCCTGGAGACGCTCAAGAAAATGCTGGCCGACTATGTGGGCGCGCCCACCGGCACGGCCGTGCTGCTGGGCAATGGCTCGGACGAGATCATCACCTTGCTGGCGCTGGCTACCGCCCAGCCCCATGCCGAAGGCCGCGCCAAGATGCTCGCGCCCATGCCGGGTTTTGTCATGTACCCGATGTCGGCCCAGCTGCAGGGCCTCGACTTTGTCGGCGTCAACCTGACCGCAGACTTTGATCTGGATGTGCCCGCGATGCAGGCCGCCATTGCCGCGCACAAGCCCGCCATCACCTACATCGCCTACCCCAACAACCCGACCGCCACCTTGTGGGACCAGGACAAGGTGCAGGCCGTCATCGATGCCGTCGCTGACGTGGGGGGCCTGGTGGTGATGGATGAGGCCTACCAGCCCTTTGCCAGCCGCAGCTGGATCGACCAGATGCGTGCCGATCCCGCGCGCAATGGCCATGTGCTGCTGATGCGCACCCTGTCCAAGTTCGGTCTGGCTGGCGCGCGCCTGGGTTACCTGGTGGGGCCGGCAGTCATCGTCAACGAGATCGACAAGGTCCGCCCCCCGTACAACATCAGCGTGCTCAACTGCGAGACGGCGATTTTTGCGCTGGAACATGAGGCGCTGTATGCCGAGCAGGCCAGCGCCATCCGGGCAGAACGCCAGCCGCTGATCGATGCGCTGCAGGCGCTGGGCGGTGTGCGCAAGGTCTGGCCGTCGGAGGCCAATATGGTGCTGATGCGCGTGGACGATGCGGGCAAGACCCAGGCGGCGATGAAGGCGCGTGGCGTGCTCGTCAAGAATGTATCGGCCATGCACCCGCTGCTGGCCCAGTGCCTGCGGCTGACCGTGGGCACCCGCGAAGAAAATGCCCGCATGCTGGCGGCGCTCAAGGAGTCTGTATGAATAATCTGGTGCCCACCCCATCGACCGCCACGCCGCTGCACCGCACGGCCGAAGTGGCCCGCAATACCGCCGAGACCCGTATCCAGGTGCGTGTGAACCTGGACGGCACGGGCCTGGCCCGGCTGAACTCGGGCATCGGTTTTCTGGACCACATGCTCGACCAGATTGCGCGCCATGGCCTGATCGACCTGGACATTGAATGCGCGGGCGACCTGCACATCGACGGCCACCACACGGTCGAGGACATCGGCATCACCTTGGGCCAGGCCTTTGCGAAGGCCATTGGTGACAAGAAGGGCATCCGCCGCTATGGCCATGCCTATGTGCCGCTCGATGAGGCGCTCAGCCGCGTGGTGATAGATTTCTCCGGCCGCCCGGGTCTGCACATGGATGTGAAGTTCACCGCTGGCAGCATTGGCCAGCTTGATACGCAGCTGGTATACGAGTTCTTCCAGGGCTTTGTGAACCATGCCGGCGTGACCTTGCACATCGACAACCTCAAGGGCTTCAATGCCCACCACCAGTGCGAGACCATCTTCAAAGCCTTTGCGCGCGCATTGCGTTTTGCGCTGGAGCATGATCCGCGCATGGCCGGCGTGATTCCGTCGACCAAGGGATCGCTGTAAGCCCGCCGTTGGCGACTGGCGCTACACTCACTTCTTGCAAGCTATGACAACTTCATCCAATACCGTTGCCGTGGTGGACTACGGCATGGGCAATCTGCGCTCGGTATCGCAGGCCGTGCAGGCGGCAGCGTCCGGCTCGTCCGTGGCCGTGGTGGTGACGGCCGACCCCGACGTGGTGCGCGCCGCCACCCGCATTGTGCTGCCGGGCCAGGGCGCGATGCGCGACTGCATGGCCGAGCTCAAGGCCTCGGGCCTGCAGGACAGCGTGCTGGAAGCGGCACGCAACAAGCCGATGTTCGGCGTGTGCGTGGGCATGCAGATGCTGCTGGACCACAGCGAAGAGGGCGACACCCCGGGCCTGGGCCTGATAGCCGGTCAGGTGCGCAAGTTCCAGCTGGCGGGCCGCACCCAGGCCGATGGCAGCCGCTTCAAGGTGCCGCAGATGGGCTGGAACCAGGTGCAGCAGCAAGCCCATGGCGGCCAGCCCCACCCGGTCTGGCAAGGCGTGCCCGACCAGTCCTATTTCTATTTTGTCCACAGCTTTTATGCGGCGCCTGCCAGTGATGCCCAGTGCCACGGCTGGGCCGAGTATGGCGAACGCTTTGCCTGTGCCATTGGCCGGGACAACATCTTCGCCACCCAGTTTCATCCAGAAAAAAGTGCGGACCAGGGCCTGGCGCTCTACCGCAACTTCTTGCACTGGAACCCTTAAATTCTCACCGTCAGCCCACTACCATGCTGCTCATTCCTGCGATTGACCTCAAGGACGGTCACTGCGTGCGCCTCAAGCAAGGCGATATGGACCAATCCACCACCTTTGGCGAAGACCCGGTTGCGGTCGCCCGCCGCTGGTTCGATGCGGGCGCGCGCCGGCTGCATCTGGTGGACCTCAATGGCGCCTTTGCCGGCCAGCCCAAGAACCTGCCAGTCATCAAGGCCATCCTCAAGGAGTTTGGCGACGAGCTGCCGGTGCAGCTGGGTGGCGGTATCCGCGACCTGGACACCATCGAGAAATACATCGATGCCGGCATGCAGTACGTGATCATCGGCACCGCTGCGGTCAAGGACCCGGGCTTTTTGCAGAACGCCTGCACGGCCTTTGCCGGCCACATCATCGTCGGCCTCGATGCCAAGGACGGCATGGTCGCCACCGATGGCTGGAGCAAGATCACCCAGCACTCGGTCATCGAGACGGCCAAGCGCTTTGAGGACTGGGGTGTGGAATCGATCATCTACACCGACATTGGCCGTGACGGCATGCTCAGCGGCATCAACATGGACGCCACCATCAAGCTGGCCCAGGCGATCAAGATTCCGGTGATTGCCTCCGGTGGTCTGTCGGGCATGGCCGATATCGAGGCGCTGTGCAAGGCCGAGCCCGAAGGCGTCGAAGGAGTCATCTGCGGCCGCGCCATCTACACCGGTGATCTGGACTTTGCAGCGGCCCAGGAGCGCGCGGACCAATTGAGCGACAGCCTCTGACAGGTGCAGAAACGCTCTGCAACACGGCAGCGCAGCCAGGCCACCGAAGGTGGCCTTTTTATATCTGTGTCAATTGAAACAGTTTGTGTTCTGGATTGACCGCTGTCGCGCGCCAGGGTTGTGGGACCTTGCCTACACCGCGTTTTAAGTCGGTGTGGTGACTACAAATTTGAGGAATGTCAACAAATGCTAGTTGTTACCTGGAGCTGCTTCTGATCACCAACAAAGGTTTTCCATAACTGTGGCTTATTGGACAATGTACGCTTGGTCAGGATGCCAGAATCCATAGAAGTCTTGGATAGCGCATTCTGCAAGACCTCTTTGAAAGCCCCCTGTGATACTCGTGACTGGCGGAGCCGGCTATGTTGGCTCTCATATCTGCATTGCCTTGGCTGAAGCCGGCATGCCGTTCCTGATTCTGGATAACTTCAGCAATGCAAGGCGTTCGGTCATCACCCGGCTGGGCAAGATCCTGGGCTTTGCGCCGCCCTGCATCGATGCCGATGTGCGCGACGTGGCGGTGCTGGAGCAGTTGTTCGATGAACAGCATTTCGATGCGGTCATCCACAGCGCCTTTCTCACCGCTTCTGCGGACGCCGCGCGCGAGCCACTGCGCTACTACGACAACAATGTCTCGGGCACCATTGGCCTGCTGCGCGCCATGCAGACCGCCGGCTTGCGCAACCTGGTGGTGTCGTCCTCGTCGGTGGTCTATGGTGATCCGGCGCCGCACCCCGTTCGTGAAGACGCACCGCTGTCTGCCAGCACGCCTTATGGCCAGACGGCCCTGATGGTCGAGCAGGTGCTCAGCAGCTTGGATGAAGCCTCGCCCAAGCGCTGGCGCATGGCTTTGCTGCGCAGCTTCAATGCCGTGGGCTGCCACGAGAGCGGTCTGATTGCCGAGGACCCGCCGCGCATGTCTTCACACGTGGCGCCGTATCTGGCCCAGGTGGCTGCCGGCAAGCGCGATGGTTTGCGCATCTATGGCGGCGACTATCCCACACCCGATGGCACCCCCGTGCGCGACTACCTGCATGTGATGGACCTGGCCCATGCCTATGTCGCTACCTTGCAGTATCTGCGCGGCCACGCGGGCCTGGCGCGCTTCAATATTGGCTCGGGCCAGCCTACCTCGGTGCTGGGTCTGGTGCGCGCTTTCGAGCATGCCAATGGCCGTGCCGTGCCTTTTCGCATCGGTGCACGCCGCGCAGGCGATGCAGCGCACTGCTGGGCGGATATCTCGCAAGCACGCACGCAGCTGGGCTGGCAGCCCAAGCTGGGTCTGGACCGCATGATGGAAGATGTCTGGCGCTGGCAGATTGGCACCGGCCGCAGCGTCCATTGACGGATCCTGATCCAACGCTTGGCGGCCCAAGCGCGCCAGGCGTTTTTCTGGCCCGCAGCCTGCGCGCCAGGGCTGGGCGTGTTATCGTTTTGCCCGTCTGGCGTTATTGCCACCGCTCCCATCTGCCACGAGATCTTCCATGCTTGCCAAACGCATCATTCCTTGCCTCGACGTGACCGGCGGCCGCGTCGTCAAAGGTGTCAATTTTGTCGAACTGCGCGATGCCGGCGACCCGGTGGAGATTGCGGCGCGCTACAACACCCAGGGCGCCGATGAGCTGACCTTTCTGGACATCACCGCCACCAGCGATGGGCGCGATCTGATCTTGCCGATCATCGAAGCTGTTGCCAGCCAGGTCTTCATTCCACTGACCGTGGGCGGCGGCGTGCGCACCGTGGCCGATGTGCGGCGTCTGCTCAATGCCGGTGCCGACAAGACCAGCTTCAACTCTGCGGCCATTGCCGACCCTGCCGTCATCAACGCCGCCAGTGATCGCTACGGCTCTCAGTGCATTGTGGTTGCCATCGACGCCAAGCGCCGCCAAGGCCAGGATGTCATCGAGCGCGGCGAGGGCTGGGATGTCTACAGCCACGGCGGGCGCAAGAACACGGGGCTGGACGCTGTCCGCTGGGCCAGTGACATGGCCGCGCGCGGCGCCGGAGAGATCTTGCTCACCAGCATGGACCGCGATGGCACCAAGTCCGGTTTTGACCTGGCACTGACCCGTGCCGTGGCCGATGCCGTGGGCGTGCCCGTCATTGCTTCGGGCGGCGTGGGCAACCTCGACCACCTGGCCGATGGCGTGCAGCAGGGCGGCGCCGATGCGGTGCTGGCAGCCAGCATCTTCCACTACGGCGAGTTCACGGTGCAGCAGGCCAAAGAGCGCATGCGCGAGCGCGGCATCCCCGTGCGCCTGTAAGCACCGCTTTCACTCTGGGGTTGACCCCAGCAACGGCGCCTTCGGCGCCGTTGCTGTTTCTGGCTCCTGCCCCGGCTGCCCGGCCTGCCAACGGGCCCTTGGCCGGCGGCATCTCTGGCGTTGGAGCCTTCCGTCTCGTGCTGGTGGCGGTGCAGGGTCTTTTTTCTTTCTGACTTGCTCTTGTATCCACCCGTAAGCACCCCCGCGGCGGGGCAGCGTGCCGGGACTTGTCGCCTGCCATTGTTAGGGTCTATGCATTCGCGGGCCGTTCAGAGCGGCTGCGGGCCCGGTCCACCGGCGCGGTGTCAAGGTGCGTCAGCAAGGGGAGCTGCGCGCTGTGCGGGTAGGCCAGTTCTGAGCCCTTCATTTTCTCGCCGTCATTAGTGATCTGCGCATCTGCAAAAGTGATTGATTTAATCGATCAAAAATGACAGTTTGCAATAATTGACAATGTTTCCGAAGTTGAAACACACTCGGTAATTCCAAGCTGCTATAAACCCGATCTATCTATTTTTAGTCACAGTTTGTTTCGGTTGTCGAGGGGCATCGGTGTAAAACCCGCAGGCAATTGCAAGAAAACTATGAGAAAAAGCGTTGCCGACGCGGGCCTGGCGACGCTCATAAGAGGCTGGGGGTTGTCGGTTATGTCGGTGTTTGGGATATGCGTTACGCAGGCGTGCGCCTGCCTGTCTGCTTTTCGTTTGTTACGTACGCGCGCCGCCATGCTGGTGGCATTGCTGCTTCTACCTGTCAGCGTTTGGGCGCAGATGTGTGCGGCACCGGGCAATGATGGTGCGGGTGCTGCCACCGGGATTGTGAATGATTACTTTCCTGGCGCTGCAGCATCGACGCTGGCAGCGGGCAGCACCAGTCTGACCATCGGCACGCAGAGAGCGGGCGCTGCAGGCAAAACCCTGGCCGCCAATGACCTGTTGCTGGTGATCCAGATGCAGGACGCCAGCATCAATGCAGTCAATTCCAGCGCTTACGGCAACAGTGGCAGTGGCGGTCAGGGCTCGACCAGTGTCGGCAGCTCCGGTCTTTATGAGTTTGTGAAGGTGGTGTCGGTCTCGGGCTCGACCGTGACGTTTTCCCCTGCGTTGACCAATACCTACCGTAATGCAGTGGCGACGACGACCTCTGGGCAAAAAACCTACCAGGTTGTGCGGGTGCCCCAGTACACCAGCGCCTCGGTAAGTGGCGTGACGGCCCCCGCCTGGAACGGCGCCACCGGTGGCGTCGTGGCCATCGATGCGCGCGATACCTTGACCCTCAATGGGGCCACGGTGGAAAGCCAGGCCAACCGTGCGATTTTCCTGGCCGGCAAAGGCTTTCGGGGTGCAGTGGGCAGCAATGGCTCGGTCCAGGGCTCACGAGAGGATTGGATGGGAACCTATGCCACTGCAGGTGGCGGCGGCGGCAAGGGAGAGGGCATTGCCGGGACCCCTCGCTATATGGCCAACAAGGTCACGAACTATGGATCCAAGACGGTCAATGCGGTAGCGGCGAACGGCATCACGTCGGTAGACAACAGCGTAGAAGGCTACCCAGGTGGATCGCGTGCACGCGGCGCGCCGGGCAACGCGGGCGGTGGTGGTGCTGATGGCGCGCCTTCGGGCACCAACAACGGCCAGTTCAATTCGGGCGGCGGCGGTGGGGGCAACTATGCCGCTGGTGGTGTCGGTGGCCGGCCCTGGAACTACCCGCTGGTTGACAGCGGAGGCCGCGGCGGCGGCGGCTATGTAGGCACCACTGCTTTCAACCGCATCTTCCTGGGCGGTGGTGGCGGTGCAGGTGGCACCAATGATGGAACCGCCGACAACACGGCCTACAGCAACAACGGCATTGCCTGCTCGGATACGGGCGGCCGCTGCTCCTCCGGCGCCTCTGGCGGCGGCATTGTTATTTTGCGTGCGCAAAATCTCGCCGGTACCGGCGTGATCGATGTGCGCGGCGCCAATGGCTACAACGTGCAAAACGATGCGGCGGGCGGCGGCGGTGCAGGTGGCTCGGTGGTGATCCACACGCTCGAGGGTGGCTCTGCGGTGATCGACGCCAGCGGTGGTGATGGCGGCAACGCCTGGGCCGGCAACCAGACCAATGCGGGCAACCGCCATGGCCCTGGTGGCGGGGGCGGTGGGGGCTTTATCGCTTTTTCTCCGTCCAGCATGGTGGTTACCACCACCATCAACGGCGGCACACCGGGCTACACCACCAACGGCACCACCGACAACTATGGCGCCTTTGGCAACCAGGGCGGCATTGCCTCGTTCCAATCACCCAGTGCCCCTGGCACCATGCCTGGTGCTGCCTGCGCGATCGACCTGCGCCTGACCAAGAGCAATGGCGCCAATATCGTGAATGCCGGTGGGTCAACGACTTACACGCTGACCGCCAGCAATGTAGGCGCGTCTCCCTCCAGCGGTACGATCACTGTGGTGGACAAGCTGCCGCAGGGCGTGACGATTCCTGCGGGCGCCGTACCATTGACGGGCGCCAACGCCGCCAACTGGAGCTGTTCTGGCGCGGCAGGAGGCGGGGTGATCACCTGTACCAGTTCCACCGCCATCGCGGCAGGCGGCAGCAGTGTATTCGGTGTGACGGTCAATGTTGGCCTGCAGACAGCGACGGGTACCATCGCCACCAACCGGGCAAAAATCGGTGGTGGCGGTGACCCGCTCAATGGCAGTGCGCCTACCGAAACTGCGGTGGACGCCTGCACCGGCAATCAGTCCCCGGCAGGCTGTGCCGTTGACGTGGATGCGGTGAACTCGCCGTTGCTCAGCCTCACCAATAGCGATAACACCGATGTGGTGCTGGCCGGCGGGACGACCACCTATGCGTTGACCGTCAGCAACGTCGGAAATGCGCCCACGGCGGGCACAATCACCGTGGTGGATGTGCTGCCTACGGGCATGACCTATACCGGTGCAACGAGCTTCACCAGCGGCGGCTTTAGCTGTACCTACACCTCGGGCACCACCAGCTTCAGCTGTACCCGCTCCACACCGATTGCAGCCGGGGACAACGCCGCTATCTCGCTGCCGGTCTCGATTGCCAGTACCGCGCCCAGCGCCTTGGTCAACCTCGCCCGCGTTGGCGGTGGCAGTGATTCCAGCAAACCCAATGCGCCCACGGTGGCCACTACGCAAACCTGCTCTCCGGCGATGGCTTCTGAAATCGCCACGGGCTGCGCGGCAGATACCGATTCGGTCAAGCGTGTGCAGCTGAGCCTGACCAAGGACGATGGCCGCTTTGGCATCTATGTGGGTGGCACGACGACCTATGCTTTCCGGGTCAGCAACACCGGTGACGCCAACTCTGTAGGCACCATCAGCTTCCGCGATGTGCTGCCCACGCCGATGAACTGGCCTGCTGCACTCACCAAGACCGGCCCCAATGCCGCAGACTGGACCTGCACCCGGGTCAGCAACACGGAAGTCAGCTGTACCTCGACCACCGCGATTGCGGCGGGCGGCGTGAGCCAGTTCAGCCTGCTGGCCAATGCGGGCGCGATGACCAGCGGCGACCAGTACATGAACAAGGCGCGCGTGGGCGGCGGCGGAGACGCCACGCTGGCTACGACCTCGCCCACGACCGCGCAGGTCAGTGCCTGTACCAACAACAGCATTCCAGCCGGTTGCGCCATCGATCTGAACACGGCGCAAACACCGCCGACGCTGCGGCTGACCAAGGCCCACGCCAATCCGCAGAGCAAGGCGCCTGGCGATACGGTGGCCTTTACGCTGACGGTCGCCAACTCCGCGACCGCCGAGGCCTTGGCCAATACCGTGCGCGTGGTCGATGTGTTCCCCGCGGGGCTCAGCAATTTCACCGTGAACGCCACCCAGGGTATCTTTACCTGTGCGATGGGCTCGGGCGCTGACAGCAATGTGCTGACCTGCAACAACACTGGCGGCGCATTGGCCGCCAGCACCAGCGCCACCATCGCCGTGACTGCCACGGTCTCGGCGACCACCAGCACCACCTTGGTCAACAAGGCGCAGGTGGGTACCGACAACACCGACCCCACCACCAGCAGCTATCCCACCAGCACGGCGGCGGCGGCCTGTACCGCGCTCAATACGCCGACCGTCGGTTGCGCCACGGACTCGATCCCGGTGGTGCCATCGGCCACCTTGACGGTGGTTGCCAACGTGGCAAGCCGTGCCGCCAGTACCGACCAGTTCACCGTGGCCATCAGCAACGGCCCCACTGCGACGACCTCGGGCACGGCCACCAGCGCAAGCACCGCTGCCTTCGCGGCAACGCCGGGCACCAGCTATGCACTGAGCGAAACGGCTGCCGGCACGGCCAACCTGGCGCGCTACACCACCACCTACGCCTGTACCAATGCCACCGCAGGCGGCACCTCGGTGGCGCCGGGCACCGGCACCACCGTGAATGTGACCCCGCAGGCGGGCGATGCCATCACCTGTACGTTCAGCAATACCCCGATCGCGCCGCGCCTGACCTTGGTCAAGAGCATTGCCTCGCGCGCACTGGCCTCGGACCAGTTCACGATCGCCATCAGCAATGGCGGCCCCACGGCATCGACCACCGGCACGGCAACCTCGGCCAGCACCACGACCTACACGGCCACCGCCGGCACCAGCTACACACTGAATGAAGTGGCAGCCGCTGGAGCCAACTTGACGCGCTACAACAGCAGCTACAGCTGTACCAACACGGGCGTTGCCGGCACCACCATGCCTGCGGGCACGGGTACCAGCTTCAACCTGACCCCTCAGGCGGGCGACAACATCAGCTGTACCTTCAGCAACAGCGCCATTGCGCCCAAGCTGACGGTCAACACCGTCGTGGCGGGCCGCATTCTCGGCACCGACCAGTTCACTGTAGGCATCAACAACGGTGGCCCTAGCGCCACGACCAGCGGCACACAAACCACGGCTTCGGCAGGCCCGGCCACCGCGACGGCCGGCACCAGCTACCTGCTGACCGAAACTGCCGCCGGCACGCCTGCGGCCAACCTGGCCCGTTACACCACCACCTACAGCTGTACCAATGCGACGGCGGGTGGCACCAGTGTGCCATCGGGTGGAGGCACCTCCATCACCGTTGTGCCCCAAGCCGGTGATGACATCAGCTGTACCTTTACCAATACGCCGATCTACCCCAAGCTCAGCGTGACCAAGGCCGCATCGCCGACCAGCTTTGTCGTGGGTGCCAGCGGCCAGAGCTACCGCATCACCATTGGTGTGGCCAATGGGCCCACCACCGCCGCGATCAGCATTGCCGACAGCCTGCCCGCTGGCGTGACCTTGTCAGGCGCGCCCAGCGTGAGTGGTGCCGCGACCTTGAGCGGTTGCAGCAGCAGTGGCAGCAGCATTGGTGCTTGCCAACTGGCCAGCGGCCTGGCCGATGGCAGCTATGTGCTGACCATTCCCGTGTCGGTGGCATCATCGGCCACCAGCGCTGGCGCTGCCAACACCGCCAATCTGGGCGGTGGCGGTGATCCCAGCTGTACGGCTGCAGCGACCACGGAGACCTGCGACCCCACCACCGGTGCGGTTGCCGTCAAGACCCCGGCCAATGTCAGCCTGGCCAAAACCGGCGCAGCCACTGCCGTGTCTGGCAACAGCTATGTCTATACGCTGGCGCTGAGCAATAGCGGCCAGACCGCCACGGCCTCCAACCTGGTGGTGCGCGACCAGCTCGCCACCGGCATGGTGGCCACGGCGGTTACCGGTGCCAACTGCGGCACCTTGCCCAGTGCGGCAGGTGCCTTGCTGACCTGTACCGTCAGCGATCCGATCGCTGCGGATGGCGGCTCTGCCAGCATCCAGCTGACGGTGACCATGCCCAATGGCGGTGGCAATGTCGTCAACTATGCGGCGACCCATCCATCGGGCAGCGGCAATCCCGGTGTGGACCCTGGCCCGGCCTGTACCAATGCGGCCAATGTGGTGTGCGCCAGCGCGACGGCCGCCGTCAGCACCCCCGCCAATGTCAGCCTGAGCAAGACGGGCGCAGCCACGGCGCTGACTGGCTCCAGCTATGTCTACACGCTGACCCTGAGCAACAGTGGCCAACTGGCCACCGGCAGCAACCTGATCGTCAAGGACAAGCTGCCTGCAGGCGTGGTGGCCACTGCCGTGACTGGCGCCAGCTGCGGCGCGCTCCCCAGCAGTGCCGCTGCTTTGCTGACCTGTACCGTTGCCAGCCCGCTGGCAGCCGGTGCATCGGCCAGCATCGAGCTGACCGTCACCTTGCCAAGTAGCGGTGGTACCGTCGTCAACAACGCTGCTACCAATCCCACGGGCTCGGGCGCTCCGGGCGTGGACCCCAGTGTCACCTGCGTGAGCAGCGGCACGACTGCTTGCGCAAGCCACAGTCTGTCGGTCAACACACCGGCGAGCCTGGCCACCACCAATGTATTGACCGCCGTGAACGGCAGCCCCGTGCCAGCGGGCTACCTGGCCAAGCCCGGTGATGTGCTGACCTATACCGTGACGGTGGTGAACAGCGGCGGCATGGCCGGCAGCACCGATGTGGGCCAGACCGTACCGGCAGGGACCACCTACACGGGCACCAGCCAAGGCTGGGGTGCGGGCTGCACGGGCGCGGGCACGCAGTGCGCGCAAACCGTGGCAGTGGGGGCGAACCAGACCAGCACCGTGCAGTACACGGTGACTGTGGCTAACCCAGGCAGCACCGCGACCATTGTGGACACCGTCACCAGCTCGGTGGGCACCTGCACGACTTGCCAAGTCACTACCGACACGCAGCATGCAGACATGCAGGCCACCGTGACGGTGACGCCGGGTACGACCAGCACGACCGGTGTTGAGCTGACATACACCAGCATCTGCAAGAACAATGGTCCGCAAACGGCCTTGAACGCAGCCTGCGTGGTGACCGCTCCTGCCGGTGCAGTGACGACTTGTACACCAACGACACCAGCCGCAACGCTTGCATCGGGCGACAGCATTACCTGTACCACCAAGCTCACACCAAGTGCAGCCGGTGACTATGCGGTGAGCGTAGCTACCAGCAACACCTTGTACGACGCAGCAACGGGCAACAACAGCGCAACGACCACCGTGAAGGTCAGCACCCCTGCAGATCTGCATATCGTCAAGACCCTGGCGCAAGTGAACGGCGCGGCTGTGCCTGCCAACTACGCCGCCAAGATTGGCGACACGCTGACCTATGCGATGGTCGTCACCAACACCGGCGGCACTGCGGGCACGACGGTCCTGACCGAAACCGTGCCAGAGGGAACCAAGTTTGTCGGCGGCAGTGCTCCTGATGTAACGCAAGGCTGGAGTCAGACCCCGCAAGTCTGCGACGCAGCGGCCAGCACCTGCACGCAAAGCGTGACTGTGCCAGCGCAAAGTGCCGAAGGTGTGGCAGGTGAGCGGACCGTAGAGTTCACGGTGGAAGTGCTTGCCCCAGCAACCAGCAACGGTAAGATCACCAATACCGTGAGCAGCGACATTGCTGCAGCTTGTGCCTCTGGTACTTGCTCGGTTGAAACTGCGAATGCGGTTGCTGACATGCAAGCGCAGATCACCAACATTCCAGCTTCGGCTGTGGTGGTGGGTCAAAGCGTGACCATTACCGGTACCTGTACCAACAGCGGCCCAGCCAATGCGGTCAACGCCAGCTGCGCGATGGTGATCAGCAATGGTGGTTCCACTATCAACGCGACTTGCGACGCAGCCAAGACCTTGGCAGTGAGCGAGACACTGAGCTGCTCGGTGACCTTCTCGGCAGCCCAAGGCGACATTAGTGCGACCATCAACGCAGCAACGCAAAGCTACGAGTCCAACACTGCGAACAATACGGACACCAAGTCCACAGTGGGCAATACGCCAGCGAGCCTGGCGACCACCAATGTGCTGACCTTGGTCAATGGCAGCCCCGTGCCAGCTGGCTATTTGGCCAAGCCCGGTGATGTGCTGACCTACACCGTGACGGTGGTGAACAGCGGCGGCACTGCTGGCAGCACCGACGTGGGCCAGACCGTACCCGCAGGCACGACCTACACAGGCGCCGGCCAAGGCTGGGGTGCAGGTTGCACGGCAGCGGGCACGCAGTGCGCGCAAACCGTGGCAGTCGGTGCTGGCCAGACCAGCACCGTGCAGTACACCGTGACCGTGGCTAGCCCAGGCAGCACCGCGACCATCGTAGATACCGTCACCAGCTCGGTGGGCACCTGCACCACTTGCCAAGTCACCACCGACACGCAGCATGCAGATATGCAGGCCACTGTGACGGTGACGCCAGGCGCGACCAGCACGACCGGTGTTGAGCTGACATACACCAGCATCTGCAAGAACAATGGCCCACAAACGGCCTTGAACGCAGCCTGCGTGGTGACCGCTTCTGCCGGTGCAGTGACGACTTGCACGCCTACGACGCCAGCAGCAACGCTGACATCGGGTGATAGCATCACCTGCACCACCAAGCTTACGCCTAGTGCAGCCGGTGACTATGTGGTGAGTGTTGCGACCAGCAACACCTTGTACGACGCAGCTACTGGCAACAACAGCGCAACGACCACCGTGAAGGTCAACACCCCTGCAGACTTGCATATCGTCAAGACCCTGGCGCAGGTCAATGGCGCGGCTGTGCCTGCCAACTACGCCGCCAAGATCGGTGACACGCTGACCTATGCCATGTTGGTCACCAACACGGGCGGCACTGCGGGCACCACGGTCCTGACCGAAACCGTGCCAGAAGGTACCCAGTTTGTGGGAGCTAGTGCTCCTGATGTAACTCAAGGCTGGAGCCAGACACCAGAGGCTTGCGGCGTGGCAGCCAGCACCTGCACGCAAAGCGTGACGGTGCCAGCGCAGAGCACGGCGACTCCTGCTGTGCCTGGTGAGCAAACGGTGGAGTTCACGGTGGAAGTGATAGCGCCTGCGACCAGCAATGGCAAGATCACCAATACGGTTACTAGCGACATCCCAGCTGCTTGCGCAGGCAACACCTGCGCGGTGGAGACCACCAACGCCGTCGCCGACATGCAAGCGCAGATCACCAACATCCCATCCTCGGCAGTAGTCGTGGGTCAAAGCGTCACCATCGCTGGCCTATGCACCAACAATGGCCCAGCGAATGCGGTCAACGCCAGCTGCGCCATGGTGATCAGCAATGGTGGCTCCACTATCAACGCGACTTGCGACGCAGCCAAGACCTTGGCAGTGAGCGAGACGCTGAGCTGCTCGGCCACCTTCACGGCAGCCCAAGGCGACATTAGTGCGACCATCAACGCAGCAACGCAAAGCTACGAAAGCAATATCACCAACAACACGGACACCAAGTCCACAGTGGGCAATACGCCAGCGAGCCTGGCGACCACCAATGTGCTGACCTTGGTCAATGGCAGCCCCGTGCCAGCTGGCTACCTAGCCAAGCCCGGTGATGTGCTGACCTACACCGTGACGGTGGTGAACAGCGGCGGCACTGCTGGCAGCACCGACGTGGGCCAGACCGTACCCGCAGGCACGACCTACACAGGCGCCGGCCAAGGCTGGGGCGCAGGTTGCACGGCAGCGGGCACGCAGTGCGCGCAAACAGTGGCAGTCGGTGCTGGCCAGACCACCACCCTGCAGTACACGGTGACCGTTGCCAGCCCAGGAAGCACAGCCACTATCGTTGATACGGTTACCAGCTCGGTAGGTACCTGCACGACTTGCCAAGTCACCACTGACACGCAGCATGCAGATATGCAGGCCACCGTGACGGTGACGCCAGGCGCGACCAGCACGACCGGTGTTGAGCTGACATACACCAGCATCTGCAAGAACAATGGCCCACAAACGGCCTTGAACGCAGCCTGTGTGGTGACCGCTTCTGCCGGTGCAGTGACGACTTGCACGCCTACGACGCCAGCAGGAACGCTGACATCGGGTGACAGCATCACCTGCACCACCAAGCTTACGCCTAGTGCAGCCGGTGACTATGCGGTGAGCGTAGCTACCAGCAATACCTTGTATGACGCCTCGGCAGGTAACAACACAGCTACGACTACCGTCAAGGTGAACACACCTGCAGATCTGCATATCGTCAAGACCTTGGCGCAAGTGAACGGCGCTGCTGTGCCTGCCAACTATGCCGCCAAGATCGGTGACACGCTGACCTACGCCATCTTGGTCACCAACACCGGCGGCACTGCGGGAACCACGGTCCTGACCGAGACCGTGCCAGAAGGCACCAAGTTTATGGGCGGTGGAGCTTCGAATCCTGAACAAGGCTGGAGCCAGGCGCCACAGGCTTGCGCGGCAGCAGCCAGCACCTGCACGCAGAGCGTGACGGTGCCAGCACAGAGCACAGCGACTCCTGCTGTGCCTGGTGAGCAAACGCTTGAGTTCACGGTGGAAGTGATAGCGCCTGCGACCAGCAACGGCAAGATCACCAACACGGTTGTGAGCGACATTCCAGCTGCTTGCGCAGGCAACACCTGCGCGGTGGAGACCGCCAACGCCGTCGCGGACATGCAAGCGCAGATCACCAACATCCCAGCCTCGGCTGTGGTGGTGGGTCAAAGCGTGACCATTACCGGCCTGTGCACCAACAATGGCCCGGCCAATGCGGTCAACGCCAGCTGCGCGATGACCGTGAACAACGGCGGCACCAGCATTGCTGCGACCTGTGGTGCGAATGCGAATCTGGCGATGAACGAGAGCGTCAGCTGTACGGCTACTTTCACCGCAGCCCAAGGCGACATCAGTGCGACCATCAACGCAGCAACGCAAAGCTATGAAAGCAACACGGCCAACAACATGGACACCAAGTCGACGGTGGGTAACACCGCAGCCCGCCTGGTGACCACCAATGTGTTGACCGCCGTGAACGGCGCAGCAGTGCCGGCCGGTTATCTGGTCAAGCCCGGTGATGTTTTGACCTACACCGTGACGGTGGTGAACAGCGGCGGCACGGCCGCCAGCACCGATGTCGGCCAGACCGTGCCAGCAGGTACCACCTACACCGGCACGGGTGAGGGTTGGAGTGCAGGTTGTGCTGCGGCTTCCAGCACCTGCAGCCAGACGGTGGCAGTGGGCGCGGGCCAAACGAGCACCGTTACCTACACTGTCACCGTGGCCGGCCCTGGCAGCACGGCGAGCATCGTTGACACGGCTACCAGCAGTGTCGGCAGCTGCAGCAGCTGCCAGGTGACCACCGGCACGCAGCATGCAGACATGCAGGCCACCGTGACCGTGACGCCGGGCACGACCAGCACGACCGGTGTTGAACTGATCTACACCAGCATCTGCAAGAACAATGGCCCGCAAACGGCCTTGAACGCGGCTTGCCTGGTGACGGCTCCCGCTGGTGTACAAACCATCTGCGCGCCCACGACGCCAGCCGCAACGCTTGCATCGGGCGACAGCATCACCTGCACCACCAAGCTCACGCCAAGCGCGGCCAGTGACTATGCGGTCAGCGTGTCCACCAGCAATGACTTGTACGATGGCGCACCGGGCAACAACACGGCGACGAGGACCGTCAAGGTCAACACGCCGGCGGAGCTGAACATCGCCAAGACCCTGGCGCAAGTCAACGGTGCGGCAGCCCCCGCCAACTACGCAGCCAAGATCGGCGACACGCTGACCTACCACCTGCGGGTGACCAATGCGGGCGGTACTGCCAGCACCATGGAGCTGACCGAGACCGTGCCAGAAGGCACCAAGTTTGTCGGCGGCGGTGCCTCCAACCCCGACCAGGGCTGGAGCCCGGCTCCACAGGCTTGCGATGCAGCGGCCAGCACCTGCACGCAAAGCCTGACGGTGCCCGCGCAAAGCGCAGAAGGTGTGGCAGGTGAGGAGACCGTTGCGTTCACGGTGGAGGTGCTTGCGCCTGCGACCAGTAGCGGCAAGATCATCAATACGGTGACCAGCGATGTGCCAGCCGCTTGCGCGGCCGGTGGCTGCACAGCAGAGACGGCCAATGCCGTGGCGGACATGCAAGCGCAGATCACGACGATCCCGTCTGGCGCCGTGGTGGTGGGTCAAAGCATCACTATCACTGGCCAGTGCACCAACAATGGACCGGTGGAGGCCCTCAATGCAAGCTGCGTGATGACCGTGAACAATGGTGGCGCGAGCATTGCCGCAATCTGCGATGCCAACACCAACCTGGCGGTAGGCGGAAGTCTCAGCTGCACGGCGACCTTTGCTGCGGCAGAGGGTGCGATCAGCGCCAGCATGACGGCAGCAACGCAAAGCTACGAAAGCGACACCGCCAACAACAGCGATGCCAAGGCCGTCAACGGCAACACACCATCGGCCGTGACGGTGACGAATGTGCTGGTGAAGGTCAACGATGCGCCTGTGCCTGCAGGCTATGTGATCAAGCCCGGTGACAAGCTGACCTACCAGGTGCAGGTCAGCAACACGGGCGGCACGCCTGGCTCGACGGTGTTGACGGAGACGGTGCCTGCGGGTACCCGCTATGTCGGCGCGGACGAAGGCTGGACGGCGGGTTGCGTGGCCGCAGGTAGCAGCTGCACGCAGCCAGCGACGGTGCCGGGCGGCAGCCCACAAGCGCCGGGAACGGTGGCCTTTGAGTACACGGTGCGCGTGGACGACGCGGTGACCAGCCCCAATGTGGTCAACACCGTAGGCAGCAGTGCAGCGGGCAGCTGCAGCGCCGCCTGCTCGGTCAGTACGCCGACGCAAGCTGCCGATATGCAAGTGAGCATGCCTGCAACCATCGATGCGAAGGTGGGTGTGGAGTTCACGCTGACTTCCATCTGCCGCAATGCAGGGCCAGCCACGGCGACCAATGCACGTTGTGACGTCAGCGGCGCGCCTGCCGGTGCGGTGACTGTCTGCACGCCGACCCAGCCGGTGGCGGCACTGGCAGTGGGTGAGTCGATCACCTGTACTACCAAGTTCACGCCGACCTCGACCGCTGCTATCACCATCACGACCCGCGCCAGCAGCGATGTGTTTGATCCTTCGGCCGCCAATAGCGAGGCCTCCGCGTCGGCGGTGTTTATCAACACCCCGCCAACGGATGTCAAGCGGGTGCCTGTGAATGCGGCATGGGCCATGGCCTTGATGGCGCTGCTGTTGATGCTGTTGGCGGGCAAGGCCCTGCCACAGCGCCAGGGCCGTCGTCCCCAGGACTGACCGTTCTGAGCGTTAGCCTCTCCGGCCCGGTTGCATGGCTTGCACCGGGCCGGTTTCTTTTGCGGCTGTTTTCTCCCTGCATTGCGCACAACTGCATTGAATGCGAGACAATTCCCTGCATGAACTGGCTCGATCAAGTGAAATGGGACGCGCAGGGCCTGGTGCCCGTCATTGCGCAGGAGCAGCACTCCAAGGATGTGCTGATGTTTGCCTGGATGAACCGCGAAGCGCTGGCCCATACGGCCGAGCTGGGCCGGGCGGTGTACTTCAGCCGCTCGCGCGGCAAACTGTGGTTCAAGGGCGAGGAGTCCGGCCATGTGCAGACCGTGCATGAGATCCGCATCGACTGTGACAACGATGTGGTGCTGCTGAGCGTGACCCAGACCGGGCATGAGCCGGGCATTGCCTGCCATACCGGGCGCCACAGCTGTTTTTACAGCGTGTTGCGCGATGGCCAGTGGCAAGCGGTTGACCCGGTCTTGAAAGACCCGGAATCGATCTACAAATAATCCCTGTTCGGGCACTGTCTTCTTCGGCCGCCCTGCGCGGCTGCTTCGCTATATTTTCGCTATGACCGATACCTCTGTTTCTGCTGCCATGTCCTCTACCGATGCGTTGATGCGCCTGGCCGAGGTGCTGGAGTCGCGCAAACCCGCCAATGGTGGCGATCCCGAGGCCAGCTATGTGGCGCGCCTGCTGCACAAGGGCCCGGATGCCTTTTTGAAGAAGGTCGGGGAAGAGGCGACCGAAGTGGTGATGGCCGCCAAGGATGTGGACCATGGCGCGCCAGCCTCCAAGCTGGTGTACGAAGTGGCCGATCTGTGGTTTCATACGATGGTGGCGCTGGCCCACTATGGCCTGAGCCCCGCCGATGTGGTGAACGAACTGGTGCGCCGCGAAGGCTTGAGTGGCCTGGAAGAAAAGGCGATGCGCAAGGTAAAAGACCGTGAAGCTGAAGAAGGGAGTTCCGCATGAACGATGTCGTTGACGTGAAGACCGTTGATTCGGCCGCGATGGAGAGCCTCAAAACCTGGGGCTGGGTCAGCTATCTGCTGCACCTGATTGTGGCCGTGGCAGCGGTGGTGCCCACCGCACAGGCCAGCATCGTGCTGCTGCTGATCGCGCTCGTGATTGACCTGGCCAAGCGCAGTGATGCGCAGGGTACCTGGCAGCAAAGCCATTTTTCCTGGCGCATCCGCAGCGTCATCTGGGCCGGCGTGCTGTATGTCATCACTGCGCCGCTGTGGTTCCTGTTCGTCGTTCCGGGCTGGATTGCCTGGACTCTCATTTCCGTCTGGTTTCTCTACCGCATCGTGCGCGGCATGGTGGCGATGAACAAAGACCAGGCGATCAATGGCTAGCCACACGCCCGCCTCCGAGACGCCGGAGATGCCGCAGACGCCGGCCCCCGCAGAGGCCGAAGCGCCCAAGCGGGTGCTCCGCTCCAAGGGGGTGGACGAAAACACACCGCCCATCAGCCTGGCCTTGCAGGGCGGCGGCTCGCACGGCGCTTTCACCTGGGGGGTGCTCGATGCCTTGCTGGCCGACCGCAGCCTGTGGGTGGAAGGCATCAGTGGCACCAGCGCCGGGGCGATGAACGCCGTGGTGATGGCTTATGGCTACGGCAAGGCGGCAGCCACCGAGAGCGACAAACGCAAAGCCCACGAAGCGGGCTGCGAATCGGCCCGCGAATCTCTTAAACAGTTCTGGGAAGGGGTGGGCACGATGGGCAGCCTGATGGCAGGTGTGCCGATGGCCGGCAAAGCCATCTGGGAGATGATGAGCCAGTGGCTCTCGCCCTACCAGACCAATCCGCTCGACATCAACCCCTTGCGCCGGCTGCTGGAAAAGGTCGTGGATTTTGACTTTCTCCAGCATGAGCAGGGCCGCAATGCGCCCCGGGTATTTGTCTGCGCCACCAATGTGCGCACCGGCAAAGGCGAAGTCTTCAGTGGAAAGCGGTTGACGGCCGATGCGGTGATGGCCTCGGCCTGCCTGCCGATGATGTACAAGGCGGTCGAGATCAAGGACCAGTATTACTGGGATGGCGGCTACTCCGGCAACCCCTTGCTCTACCCGCTGATCTACCAGACGGGCAACAGCGATGTGCTGCTAGTGCAGCTCAACCCCATTGAATACAACGAGGTGCCGACCAACGCCCAGGAGATCATGGACCGCATCAATGAGATCACCTTCAACGCCAGCTTGCTGGCCGAGCTGCGCGCCATGGGCTTTGTGCGCCGCCTGCTCGATGAAGGCAAGCTGGACCGGGAGCGCTACAAGTACATGCTGATGCACCATGTCGATGGGGGAGCTGTGCTCAAGAGCTATGGCGCATCCAGCAAGAACCGCTCGGATGCGCCTTTTGTGCGCGAACTGTGCGAGCGGGGCCGTGTCTCCGGCGAGAACTGGCTGACCAGGCACCGGGCGGATGTCGGTGTGCGTTCCGGTTTCAAGGTGTAATCTACTGCCTGTTGGCACGGTTGCTGCTTGCACCTTGCTGATGACTGCGGGCTGACTGCGACGGCGGCGCCCTTGTTTTGAGAGATAAGAAGTTTATGCACGATCCAGATTGCCTTTTTTGCAAAATCATTGCCGGCCAGATTCCGTCAAGCAAGGTCTATGAAGACGAGGACATGCTGGTGTTCAAGGACATCCATCCAGCCGCGCCCGTGCATTTGCTGATGGTGCCCAAGCTGCACATCGCCTCGATGGCACAGGTGGGCGCCGAACACGCTCCCTTGCTGGGCCGCATGCTGGCCAAGGCGCCACAACTGGCGCTGGATAACGGCTGCAATCCCTATCCGCAAGGGGGTTTCCGGCTGATGGTCAACACCGGTGAGGAGGGCGGGCAGGAGGTGCACCATCTGCACATCCACCTGCTGGGCGGCCCCAGGCCCTGGAAAAAGGGCTGAGCCCTGCGCTGGCAGTGGGGCGATGACCTCGCCGCGTGACAGTATTACGAAACCGGTAGATGCCCAAGGCGTCTAAAATGCACATATTCGCTAGGAGAATTTCATGGGTTCCTTTTCTGTTTGGCATTGGCTGATTGTTCTGCTCATCGTGGTGCTGGTATTTGGTACCAAGAAGCTCAAGAACATCGGCACCGATCTGGGTGGTGCCGTCAAGGGCTTCAAGGATGGCATCAAGGACGGCGGCGAATCCGCCTCGCCCGCTGCATCCACGACGACCACGGCACAGCAAGTGGGTCAGTCGCCTGCGGCCGACAAGAACACCACCATCGACGTCGAAGCCAAGAACAAGGGCTGATGTGCGCATGACAGGGGCTGTGGGCAAGCCGCAGCAACCGCTTGTGTGCATTCGATGGGGTTGGAATGTTTGATCTCGGTATCTCCAAGATGGCCTTGATCGGTGCGGTGGCACTGATCGTCATTGGCCCTGAAAAACTGCCGCGCGTTGCGCGCACGGTAGGCACATTGCTGGGCAAGGCGCAGCGCTATGTCAACGACGTCAAGTCCGAGGTCAACCGCTCGATGGAGCTCGACGAGCTGCGCAAGATGAAGGAGAACGTCGAGTCGGCCGCGCGTGATGTGGAAAGCACCATCCGCACCAACTCCGCAGACTTCGAGAAAAACCTCAACGACCAGGCCAATGGCACGGCCTCATCGGGCAGCGACGACAGCTTCTACACCGCCGATCCCTATGCCGAGAGCTATGACGGCGGCTCGGCATCGACGGTGGCTCCGGTCTACCACCACCCTCGCAAGAACTGGCGCGTGAAGCGCGGCGCCACTCCCCAGTGGTACAAGCACCAGGCAGGTGTGCGCACCCATGTGCAGTCAGGCGCGGCGCGCGTGGCACGTTTTCGGCCCAAGAAGCCCTCGTCAGGCCTGTGATGGCGCCCGCAACGCAGCCCGCTCCCGGAGCCGCGCGTTGGCATGTTTTCTCACTGGTATTTCCATCGGCCCGGGGCGCTGCAGCCTGCGCTAACGCGCTGCGCTCCCGCGAGGCCTTGATCCGCAACAGATATCCCCATGTCCGAAACCCCTTCTAAAGAAGACGAGCTGGCCGGCACCGAGCAGCCCTTTGTGCAGCACCTGATGGAGCTGCGCGATAGGCTGCTCTACAGCATTGGTGGCGTGCTGGTGGCCCTGGCTTTGTTGGCCTTCTGGCCTGGCCCCGATGGGCTGATGAACTTCATCGCGCATCCGATCAAGATGCACATGCCGCCCGATGCCAAGCTGATTGCCGTGGGCGTGTTCTCGCCCTTTATCGTGCCGCTGAAGGTACTGGGCATGGCGGCCATTTTGCTGGCCTTGCCGTGGATCATGTACCAGCTCTGGGCGTTTGTGGCCCCGGGCCTCTACATGCATGAGCGCAAGTTTGCGCTGCCTTTGATATTTTTTGGCAGCTTGCTGGCCTATGCCGGCATTGCCTTTGTGCAGCTGTTTGTGCTCGATCGCATGTTTGGCTTTATCCAGCATTTCACGCCGTCAAGCGTGGCGGCCACGCCAGATATTGCCTCCTATGTCGAAGCCATTTTGTCGCTCTACCTGGCTTTTGGTCTGGCCTTCCAGGTCCCCATTGTGGTGATCCTGCTGGTGCGCCTGGGCATCGTGGAGATCGCCAAGCTCAAGTCGTTCCGGGGTTACTTCATCGTGCTGTCGTTTGTTATTGCGGCGGTGGTGACCCCTCCCGATGTGCTCTCGCAGATTTCGCTGGCCGTGCCCATGTGCATTCTGTATGAGGTTGGCATCCTGGGTGCCACCTGGTTCTCGCGCAACCAGCCCAAGAAGGAAGAAGAAGCGGACACGGACGCCGCAGCCTGATCGCCTACCCACCGGCCAGATACGCCAAAGCCCCGTGCTGACCTGAGGTCAGCCGGGGCTTTGCTGTTGGTGGGCCAGCGCCAGGGGTGGGCCTGGTGCGGCGTCGTTGCGGGGATCGGGCTTGATGGCCCGGATCTACCTCCCTTTGATCAACGTGCAAAGGCGAGTGCGCTGCCAACGCCCCTCGCCAGGGCTTAACGCCGGCCTTGGGGCATCGCGCGGTTGTTGACCGGGCGGGTGCCGGGCGTGATCGGCAGGGTCAGGCTCTGGTCACCCCGGCGCAGCTGCACTTCGGAGGTGGTGCCGGGCACGAGAGCTGCCACGGCAGTCAGCAGGCTTTGCACATGGTGGACCTGCATGTCGCCGATCTGGGTGATCACATCGCCCGGGCGGATGCCGGCATTGGCAGCTGGCCCGCTTTGCAGCACGCCGGTGATGATCACGCCGCTGTCGGCCTTGACGCCAAAGGTCTCGGCCAGCTCGGGTGTCAGGTCATTGGGCTCGACGCCGATCCAGCCACGCGTCACCTTGCCGTCGCGCACAATGCTGTCGAGCACATTCTTGGCCAGGGCGACGGGTATCGCAAAGCCAATGCCCATGCTGCCGCCGGAGCGCGAATAAATGGCCGTGTTGATGCCCACCAGATTGCCGTTGACATCGACCAGTGCGCCGCCCGAGTTGCCGGGGTTGATGGCCGCGTCGGTCTGGATGAAGTTCTCGAAGGTATTGATGCCCAGCTCGCTGCGGCCCAGCGCGCTGATGATGCCGCTGGTGACGGTCTGGCCCACGCCAAAGGGGTTGCCAATGGCCAGCACCTGGTCGCCCACCTCGGCCGAGTCCGAATTGCCCAGCACGATGACGGGCAGCTTGTCCAGGCTGATCTTGAGGATCGCCAGGTCGGTTTCCGGATCGGTGCCCATGACCGTGCCCTTGGCTTTGCGGCCATCGGTCAGGGTCACCTCGATATCGTCGGCCGCTTCGACCACATGGTTGTTGGTGAGCACATAGCCGTCGGGGCTGACGATCACGCCGCTGCCCAGACCTGCCTGGTTTTGCACGCCCTGGTCGCCAAAGAAGAACTGGAACCAGGGGTCATTGGCGCGCGGGTGGCGCACTGCCGTGCTGGTGTTGATGCTGACCACCGCCGGCGAGGCCTTTTTGGCCGCAGGGCTGAAGCTGCTGGTCGCCACACTGGCTCGGTTGGCCTCGCTTTGCGGCGCCTCGATCAACGCAATGCCCGCATTGCTGCGTACCGCATTGTTGCGCTGCAGCCAGCCCGGCTGCAAGGTGGCGACGATAAAGTACAGGGCCAGCAAGACAGTGACCGATTGTGCGAAAAGAAGCCAGAGGCGTTTCATAAAACCTGGGGTTGGGAGTGGGGCGGCCGCGTCTGGCTAACAGCCCCGCGCGGCGCAGAGCATTGCCATTGATTATGGCACCGGGCTTGGCGGCAAGGGGCTGCCAAGTCGCTAGCTGCTGTGCACAGGATGCATGGGTTGATGCCCCATGGCGGCCAGCGGACTCCCCGCATTCTGGCGCATATCACTGTCATCTGCGATGTATTCCATCGTCTTTTACGATGTCATGGCTGCGACATTGTTCTCCAAACGGTACCAATCTGTTGGATTGGCGGCGAAGCTCTCCAAAATAAGTTGCTTGCGGAACAATCTGGGGGTGGACAGCGCGTTCGGCTGTGGTGGCATGCCCTAGCGGCGAGGGATACTTTTCGTGACACCGGCAGAGCGCAAAGGGTAAGTACCTAGAATGGTTCCCCAACCTTTTGACTGCGCTCTTTTGCTCATCGTGGTTCCCTGCGAACGGGTCCATCTCTCCTCTCGCTGGCTCTGACTCCCGCCATCCCGGGTCTCGCCGAACCCCTTGATATGCGCCCATAACGCGCTGCGCTTTGCGCTGTCCTGCTCTGGAATGTAGAGGACACATGACTTCGCTGACTGCTGACCAAGGTGGGGCCCCAGCCGCCTCGCCTGCCAACCGGCCCCTGAACCGGAACGATTACAAGACCCTGGGCCTGTCGGCCCTGGGCGGCACCCTGGAGTTTTATGACTTTGTGGTGTTTGTCTTTTTTGCCAATGTACTGGGCTCGCTGTTCTTCCCGGCGTCGATGCCCGACTGGATGCGACAGCTGCAGACGCTGGGCATCTTTGCGGCCGGCTACCTGGCCCGCCCCATTGGCGGCATCCTGATTGCGCACTTTGGCGATATCCTGGGCCGCAAGCAGATGTTTACCCTGTCGGTGTTCCTGATGGCGGTGCCCACCTTGGTGATCGGCCTGCTGCCCACCTATGAAACCATAGGTCTGGCCGCGCCCATCCTGCTGCTGGCCATGCGCGTGCTGCAAGGCGCGGCCATTGGCGGTGAGATGCCCGGCGCCTGGGTGTTTGTGGCCGAGCATGCGCCGGCCAAGCGCTACGGTTTTGCCATTGGCTCGCTGACCTCGGGCATCACCGGCGGCATTTTCCTGGGCTCGATCATTGGCGTCTGGCTCAACAGCGTCTACAGCCCGGCCGAGATCCACGACTGGGCCTGGCGCATTCCCTTCATTCTGGGCGGCGTGTTTGGCCTGGTGTCGGTGTACCTGCGCAAGTTCCTGCACGAGACCCCGATCTTCCAGGAGATGCAGGCTCGCAAGCAGGTCGACCGCGAACTGCCGCTCAAGACCATCCTGCGCGACCACCGCGAAGCCAGCGTGGTCGTGGCGCTGATGACCTGGATCCTGTCCACCGCCGTGGTGGTGGTGATTCTGTTTACGCCGTCCTACCTGCAAAAGGTGTTCCATATCGCGCCTGCGGTGGCCCTCAAGGCCAATGCGGTGGCGACCGTGACCTTGACCATCGGCTGCGTGTTCTGGGGCTGGCTGTCGGACCAGTGGGGCACGCGTGCCGCCATGGTGCTGGGCTGGGGTGGCATGGCTGTCACTGCCTATCTGTTCTACCTGAACCTGCCGGGCACCGACATCTCGCTGGTCTGGACCTATGCGCTGGTAGGCTTCTTTGTGGGTGCGATCTCGCTGCTGCCGGTGGTCGGTGTGCGCGCCTTTCCGCCTGAGGTGCGTTTCACGGGTCTGTCCTTTTCCTACAACATGGCCTATGCCGTGTTCGGCGGTTTGACCCCGATGCTGGTGTCCGTCTGGCAGCAGGCCGATGTGATGGCGCCTGCCCACTATGTGGCCGCGATGGGCGTGCTGGGCGTGGCCATGGGCTTTTGGCCGCTGGCCGTCAAGGGCTGGGTTGCCAAGAAGTAAACCCGCTCCAGGCTGATCGCCCCCGGCAACCCGCTGCATGCTTGGCATCAGCGGGTTTTTGCATTCCGGGGTGGCGCGCTGCGCGGGTCTGAGACAATCGGGCATGACTACGACCCGCCACGACATGCTGCAGGCCTTTGATGCGCTGCTGCAGCCCGCCCGCTTCAAAGACTATGGCCCCAACGGTTTGCAGGTAGAGGGCAAGGCCGAGATCCGCAAGCTGGTCAGCGGTGTGACGGCATCGCGGGCGCTGATCGAGGCGGCCATTGCCGACCAGGCCGATGCCATCTTTGTGCACCATGGGCTGTTCTGGCGCGGCTACGACGGCCGCATCACCGGCTGGATGAAGCAGCGCATCGAGCTGCTGATCAAGCACGACATCAATTTGTTCGCCTACCACCTGCCGCTGGATGCGCATCCGGAGCTGGGCAACAACGCCCAACTGGGCGCGCAGCTGGGCTGGCAGGCCGATGCCCGCTTTGGCGATCAGGAGCTGGGCTTTATCGGCAGCGTCGATGCGGTGGCGCCGGTGCAAGTCGCTGCGCACATCCAACAGACCCTGGGGCGCTCGGTCACGCTGGTGACGGGCGAGACGCCGCGCCCCATCCGCCGCATGGCCTGGTGCACCGGCGGTGCGCAGGGCTTTTTCGAAGCGGCGATGGCCGCTGGCGCGGATGGATTTCTGACCGGTGAAATATCGGAGTCCCAGACCCATCTGGCGCGCGAGACGGGTGTGAGCTTTTTTGCCGCCGGCCACCATGCCACCGAGCGCTATGGCGCGCCGGCAGCGGCTGCCGCCGTGGCCCAGCAACTGGGCGTGGCGCACCGCTTTATCGATATCGACAACCCCGCCTGAAGCGCTCCATTCCAAGGACATGCCCGTGCACTCCGCTCCCTTGCTCGCCATCACCCAGGGCGACCCTGCCGGCATTGGCCCGGAAATCGTGGCCAAGGCCTTTCGCGATGCGCCTGAGCAAATGCAGGGCTGCTTTGTGGTGGGTGAGCTGCAGACCATGCGCCGCGCAGCGCAGCTGTTGCAGGGCCCGGGCCGCTGCGCGCTGCCGGTGGCCGACATCGCTGACCCGCAAGAGGCTTTGCAGGTGCCGCCGCGCTGCATGCCGGTGCTGTCGCTGCCGGGCTTGCCCGGGCCGTTGCCCTTTGGCCAGGTGCAGGCCGAGGCCGGGCGTGCTGCTGCCGAATGCGTGCGCTGGGCGGCGCGCCAGGCCTTGCATGGCCAGATTGCCGGGCTGGTGACGGCGCCGCTGAACAAGGAGGCGCTGCATCTGGCAGGGCTGGCGTTCCCCGGCCACACCGAGCTGCTGCAGGCCGAAGCGGCCCAGCACGCCGGGCTGCCGCTGGCGCAGATGCCGGTGCGCATGATGCTGGCCAACGAGGCGCTGCGCACCGTGCTGGTGAGCATCCATGTATCGCTGCGTGACGCCATTGAGGCGGTGACCCAGGCACAGGTGCTGGAGACCATCCGCATCACGCACGAGGCCTTGCTGCGGGCGCTGGGGCGGCCGCCCCGGATTGCGGTAGCGGGGCTCAATCCCCATGCCGGTGAGGCCGGCCTGATGGGGCGCGAGGAGCTGGAGCACATTGCGCCCGCGGTGGCCGCTGCCCAGGCACTGGGCATGCAGGTGGTGGGGCCGGAGCCGCCCGATACCGTGTTCATGCGGGCCCGCCACAGTGCCGAGCACCCGGGCGCCTTTGATGTGGTGGTGGCCATGTACCACGACCAGGGCCTGATCCCCGTGAAGTACCTGGGGCTGGACGAGGGCGTCAACGTGACCCTGGGCCTGCCGCTGGTGCGCACCAGCCCGGACCACGGCACCGCCTTTGATATTGCCGGCCAGGGCCTGGCCGATGCGGCCAGCCTGATCGCGGCGGTGCAGATGGCGCGCCGTTTGGCAGCGGGACAGGTGCAGGCGTAAAAAAGCAGCCTCGAGAGGCTGCTGGGTATCTGTGCAAAAGAAGCAGAATTTCTGCTTCTTTGTTGCAAAAAATCAACGTTTTTGCTGCAGGCTGTCGCGGATTTCACGCAGCAGCACCACGTCTTCCGGGGTGGCAGCGGGCGCTGGAGGGGGTGCGTCGCGTTTGAGGCGGTTGATCTGTTTGACCATCATGAAAATAATGAAAGCCAGGATCGCGAAGTTCACCGCGACGGTGATGAAGTTGCCATAAGCAAACACCGGAATGCCCGCTTTTTTCAGCGCGTCGAGTGTGCGCGGCACGCCATCGGGAATGGTACCCAGCACGACGAAGAGATTGGAGAAGTCCAGCTTGCCAAAGACCAAACCGACGATGGGCATGATCAGGTCATTGACGACCGAATCGACGATCTTGCCAAAAGCGGCGCCGATGATCACACCAACGGCCAGATCCATCACATTGCCCTTGACCGCAAACTCGCGGAATTCCTTCATGAAGCTCATGCGCTGCTCCTGTCAAATAAACATGACGCCTAGTATCGCTCAGCTTCAAGGGTTTCGGCGCATTGCATGATGGGCAAGACACTTCATACAATCCGCAAAAACCGAGATATAAGCGTTGACCAAGGAGCCCCATGAGTGATTCTTCCATCGACTCCAGTAAAAGGACGTGGCTGATAGCGTCGGGATGCGCAGGTGCTGTCGGAGGAGTCGCCACTGCGGTCCCCTTTGTCAGCTCCTTCCAGCCGTCAGAAAAGGCCAAGGCCGCCGGCGCTGCCGTTGAAGTGGATATCTCGGAGCTCAAGCCCGGCGAGAAAATCACCGCCGAATGGCGCGGCAAGCCGATCTGGATCCTGCGCCGCACGCCCGAGCAGATTGCCGAGCTGCCCCAGCTCGACGGCCAGTTGGCCGATCCCAAATCCGAGCGCACGGCCTACCCGACACCGGACTACGCCAAGAACGAAACCCGCTCCATCAAGCCCGAGGTGCTGGTCGTGATCGGCATCTGCACCCACCTGGGCTGCTCGCCCACCGACAAGCTCCAGCCCGGCCCCCAGCCATCGCTGCCCGATGACTGGAAGGGCGGTTTTCTCTGCCCCTGCCACGGCTCCACCTTTGACCTGGCCGGGCGGGTGTTCAAGAACAAGCCCGCGCCCGACAACCTCGAAGTGCCAGCGCACCAGTATCTGAGCGATACCAAGCTGCTGATTGGCGAAGATAAAAAAGCATAAGGAGGCGCCATGGCACACGAATTCAAGGAGATATCGCCGAACGCCACCTTGGGCGCCAAGGCCGGCAACTGGCTGGAGAACCGCTTTCCCACGGCATTTGAGGCCTATCGGGTCCATATGTCGGAGTACTACGCACCGAAGAACTTCAACTTCTGGTACATCTTTGGCTCGCTGGCGCTTTTGGTGCTGGTGATCCAGATCGTCACCGGCATCTTTTTGGTGATGCACTACAAGCCCGATGCCGAAAAGGCGTTTGCCTCGGTCGAGTACATCATGCGCGATGTGCCCTGGGGCTGGCTGATCCGGACCATGCATTCCACCGGCGCCTCGGCCTTCTTTGTCGTGGTCTACCTGCACATGTTCCGTGGCCTCCTGTATGGCAGCTACCGCAAGCCGCGCGAGCTGGTCTGGGTGTTTGGCTGCGCGATCTTCCTGTGCCTGATGGCCGAGGCCTTCATGGGCTACCTGCTGCCCTGGGGCCAGATGTCGTACTGGGGTGCGCAGGTGATCGTCAACCTGTTCTCGGCCATTCCCTTCATCGGCCCGGACCTGGCGCTGCTGATCCGGGGCGACTATGTGGTGGGCGATGCGACGCTCAACCGTTTCTTCAGCTTCCATGTGATCGCCGTGCCGCTGGTGCTGCTGGGCCTGGTTGCGGCGCATTTGCTGGCCTTGCATGATGTGGGCTCCAACAACCCCGATGGCATCGAGATCAAGGGCCCGAATGCGCCCAAGGATGCGCAGGGCCGGCCGCTCGATGGCGTGCCTTTCCACCCTTACTACACGGTGCATGACCTGTTTGGCGTGGCGGTGTTCCTGTTCATCTTCTCGGCCATCGTGTTCTTTGCGCCGGAGATGGGTGGCTACTTCCTCGAGTACAACAACTTCATCCCGGCCGACCCGCTCAAGACGCCCAACCATATTGCGCCTGTGTGGTATTTCACGCCGTTCTATTCGATGCTGCGTGCCATCACCAGCGAGATGATGGTCGCCTTGTCGGTGATCCTGGTCGCAGCCGTGGCCTATGTCTGCATCAAGACCCGCATGGCCGCCGTCCTCAAGGGCTTGCTGGTGCTGGTGGCGCTGGTGGTGCTGGCGCTGTTTGGTGCCTTTGCGTTCACCGGCATTGCAGCGCTGGGCGGTATCGACGCCAAGTTCTGGGGTGTGGTGGTGATGGGGCTGGCCGTGATCATCCTGTTCTTTCTGCCCTGGCTGGACCACAGCCCGGTGCGCTCCATCCGCTACCGCCCGCACTGGCACAAGTATGTGTATGCGGTGTTTGTCGTGAACTTCGTGGTGCTCGCCTATCTGGGGGTGCAGCCGCCATCGCCGATTGGCGAAAAGGTCTCCCAGGTAGGTACCTTGTTTTACTTTGGCTTTTTTCTGCTGATGCCCTGGTGGAGCCGCAAAGGCACACCCAAGCCGGTGCCTGAGCGTGTCACCTTCCATGCGCACTGAACCAGAAAGCATCCCACGATGAAAAAAATCATTCTCTCCGCATGCCTGGGTCTGGGTGTGCTTTTAGGGTCCGGTGCCGTGCAGGCGGCCGAAGGCGGTGTGGCCTGGGACAAATTCAAGCCCGACACGACCAACACCACCTCGCTGCAAAACGGCGCCAAGCTGTTTGTCAACTACTGCCTCAGCTGCCATTCAGCCGCGTTCATGCGCTACAACCGCTTGCAGGACATTGGTCTTACCGAGCAGCAGATCAAGGACAACCTGCTGTTCACCACCGACAAGGTGGGTGAGACCATGAAGGCGGCCATCGATCCCAAGCAGGCCAAGGAGTGGTTTGGCGCCAACCCGCCAGATCTCACCCTGGTCGCGCGCTCACGTGCCAGCCACCAGGGCACCGGTGCCGACTACCTCTACACCTTCTTGCGCACTTTCTACAAGGACGACACCAAGGCCACCGGCTGGAACAACATGGCCTTCCCCTCGGTGGGCATGCCCCATGTGCTCTGGGAGCTGCAAGGTGTGCGCGTGCCGGTCTACCAAGAGGTCGAGGAGCACGGACACAAGACCCAGGTGTTCACCGGCTGGCAGCAGGTCACGCCGGGCAAGATGAACTCCACTGATTTCGATAAGAGTGTGGGTGATTTGGTGAACTATCTACAATGGATGGGTGATCCCAGCCAGAACACCCGCATGCGCGTCGGCGTCGGGGTGCTGATATTTTTGCTGGGACTCATCTTCATCACCTGGCGCCTGAATGCGGCGTTCTGGAAAGACGTGAAGTAAACGTATTTGCGTGCAGCCGGTTCAGTCCCTGTGAGCAGGGCTTGAATTGGGGTAGCCGATTTGTGTAGAGTGGGCGGCATTGACTGCAGTCCACTCTTTTTTGATTTTGAGGAGCCTCTCACCATGATGGTGCTTTATTCGGGAACGACCTGCCCTTTCTCCCACCGCTGCCGCTTTGTGCTGTTTGAAAAGGGGATGGATTTCGAGATCCGTGATGTGGACCTGTTCAACAAGCCCGAAGACATCAGCGTGATGAACCCCTATGGCCAGGTGCCTATCCTGGTCGAGCGCGACCTGATCCTGTACGAGTCGAACATCATCAACGAGTACATCGACGAGCGTTTCCCCCATCCACAGCTGATGCCCGGCGACCCCGTCGAGCGCGCCCGTGTGCGCCTGTTCCTGCTGAACTTCGAAAAAGAGCTGTTCACGCACGTGCACACCTTGGAAGAGCGTGCCGTCAAGGGCAACGAGAAGGCGCTGGAAAAGGCCCGCGCGCAGATCCGTGACCGCCTGACCCAGATGGCGCCGGTGTTCCTGAAGAACAAGTTCATCCTGGGCGAGAACTTCTCGATGCTGGACGTGGCCATTGCCCCGCTGCTGTGGCGCCTGGATTACTACGGCATTGAGCTGTCCAAGAACGCAGCACCGCTGCTCAAGTATGCCGAGCGCATCTTCTCGCGTCCTGCCTATATCGAGGCGCTGACGCCTTCCGAAAAGGTTATGCGCAAGTAAAAGCCGCGCCAGCCCCGCCACTGGGCGGGCAGCGTCCGCAGGGCTGTGCTCTGCGGCGCTGGAGCGCGAAGAAAGTGTCCAATGAGTGAAATCCAGACAACATCCACCCAGCCGTACCTGATCCGCGCCTGGGTGGAGTGGTGCAATGACAATGGCCTGACCCCGTACCTGAGTGTTCGCGTGGACAAGACGGTGCTGGTGCCGCGCGAGTTTGTCAAAGACGGCGAAATTGTGCTCAACATCAGCTATGACGCAACGAGTGCGCTCAAGCTGGGCAATGACTACATCGAGTTCACCGCCCGTTTTGGCGGTGTGCCGCGCGACATCATGGTGCCCGTCAGCCGCGTGGTCGCCATTTTTGCGCGTGAAACCGGCCAGGGCATGGGCTTTCCGCCGCCTGAGGACCTGCTCGACGACGACGCCGATATCGCGATGGCTGCGCTCGAAAGCGCGGGTGATGCGGGTGAACCGGCTGGCGAGGCCAACGCTGCGTCTCCGGTGATGCAGGTCGTGACCTCCAGCGACGAGCCTCCGGCGCCTGACGGCAAGTCGCCCGGCCGCGCAGGCAAGGGCGGCAAGCCTTCACTCAAACTGGTCAAATAGGCCTCATTCGGCTTTGTTACGGGCAATCCCGTATAGAATGCCGAGTGTTGCCGGTTTAGCTCAGTTGGTAGAGCAACCGCCTTGTAAGCGGTAGGTCATCAGTTCGATTCCGATAACCGGCACCAGATTCCCAAGCCGTTCCCAGCCAGTGCTGTGAACGGCTTTTTTGCGTCCGGTGGCGTTTAACGGCGCTGGTGGAGTCGCTCAGCGCAGTACTTTGAGGCGAATATCTGCCGTCGGGTAGCCTTTGACGCGCAGATGGGCCGCCATCGCCGGCAGCAGCTGCTTCATTTTGGCAGCGCAGGCATTGTTGGCCACCAGCAGGCACCACTGGTCACCGTCGATCGGGCCGGGCTTGATCGAGGCGCGCAGCATTGGCGGGATCAGCGGCTCCACCAGTTTGAAGCGGGCAGAAGACTCCCGCGTCAAAGCCACGAGGCTCGCCAACGTGGGCGCCTCGCTCGCGGCTTGTTCTACGGTGACGGCGAAATGCCGGCGTTGGGGCTGGATCATGGCTGGGTCATGGCTGGGTCATGGCTGGATAGGGGTGTCAGGGGCAGACCGGGGGCGATAGCCATACATTGCAATGCACCTGCCACAACGCATTCTATTCAGGGTTGTAGAATGTTTTATTCGGCAGGCGTCGTTCCCGGTATTGAAGCCGGGGTCATTGCCTCCATCTGACACAACACTAATCACTAGGAATTCCGGTCGCATGGCAGGGGTGGACGCAAGTGCATTCCCTGGTTGTGTGGTTCTGTTCGCATGGCAACCAATTTCTTCACCAAAATTTTTGGCAGTCGCAATGATCGCCTGCTCAAGCAATACCGCAAGGTCGTCGCTCGCATCAATGCGATGGAGCCGGAGTACGAAAAGCTCAGCGACGAACAACTGCGCGAGAAGACGCAGGAGTTCAAGAACCGCATCGCTGGCGGAGAGTCGCTGGACAATATCCTGCCCGAGGCATTTGCCGTGGTGCGTGAAGGCTCCAAGCGGGTGATGAAGATGCGCCACTTCGATGTGCAGATGCTGGGCGGCATGGCCCTGCATTACGGCAAGATTGCCGAAATGCGTACCGGCGAAGGCAAGACCTTGACGGGGACCTTGCCCGTGTACCTGAACGCGCTGAGCGGCAATGGTGTGCACGTGGTGACGGTCAATGACTACCTGGCCACGCGTGATGCGACCTGGATGGGGCGCCTCTACAACTTCCTGGGTCTGTCGGTGGGTATCAACCTGTCGCAGCTGCCCAAGCATGAGAAGCAGGCCGCCTACAACTCCGACATCACCTACGGTACGAACAACGAGTACGGCTTTGACTACCTGCGCGACAACATGGTGCAAGATGCCAGCGAGCGCGTGCAGCGCCGGCTGAACTTCGCCATCGTCGACGAGGTGGACTCGATCCTGATCGACGAGGCGCGCACGCCCTTGATCATCTCCGGCCAGGCCGAAGACCACACCGCCGCCTACCTGGCGATGCGCGAAGTGGTGCCACTGCTCACGCGCCAGGAAGGCGAAGCCGACCCCCGCACCGGCGAGGGCGTGACCAAGCCGGGCGACTTCACGGTCGACGAAAAGGGCCACCAGATCCACCTGACCGAGCAAGGCTACGAAGCGGCAGAGCGCATTCTGGCTGAAAAGGGCATGCTGGCCGAAGGCGCATCGCTCTACGATCCCGCCAACATCACGCTGGTGCACCAGCTGTACGCCGCACTGCGCGCCCAGCACCTCTACCACCGCGACCAGCACTATGTGGTGCAGGGCGGCGAGGTCGTGATTGTCGATGAGTTCACCGGCCGCCTGATGTCGGGCCGCCGCTGGAGCGAAGGTCTGCACCAGGCCGTTGAAGCCAAGGAAGGCGTGGAAATCCAGGCCGAGAACCAGACCCTGGCATCGATCACCTTCCAGAACTATTTCCGCCTGTACAACAAGCTGGGCGGCATGACCGGTACTGCTGACACCGAGGCCTATGAGTTCCAGGAAATCTACGGTCTGGAAACCGTGGTGATCCCGCCCAACCGCCCCAGCAAGCGCGATGACCAGCTGGACCGCGTCTACAAGACCACGCCCGAGAAGTATGCGGCGGCGATCAGCGATATCCGGGAGTGCTACGAGCGCGGCCAGCCCGTGCTGGTGGGCACGACCTCGATCGAGAACTCGGAAATCATCGACGAGATGCTGAAGAAAGAGAACCTGCCCCACCAGGTGCTCAACGCCAAGCAGCATGAGCGCGAGGCAGACATCATTGCCCAGGCGGGGCGCCCCGGCGTCATCACCATCGCGACCAACATGGCAGGCCGCGGTACCGACATCGTGCTGGGCGGCAATATCGAAAAGCAGATTTCCGCCATCGAGGCCGACGAGTCGCTGTCCGAGACGGAGCGCCGCAACAAGGTCGAAGCCTTGCGCGCCGAGTGGAAGATCGAGCACGACAAGGTGACCGAGCTGGGCGGCCTGCGCATCATCGCGACCGAGCGCCATGAATCGCGCCGTATCGACAACCAGCTGCGTGGCCGTGCCGGCCGCCAGGGTGACCGTGGCTCCTCGCGTTTCTACCTGTCGCTGGACGACCAGCTGATGCGCATTTTCGCGGGCGACCGCGTCAAGGCCATCATGGAACGCCTGAAGATGCCCGATGGCGAAGCCATTGAAGCGGGCATCGTGACCCGTTCCATCGAAAGCGCCCAGCGCAAGGTGGAAGCGCGCAACTTCGACATGCGCAAGCAATTGCTCGAGTACGACGACGTCGCCAATGACCAGCGCAAGGTCATCTACCAGCAGCGCAACGAGATTCTGGATGCGGCCGACCTGGCCCCGATGATCGACGGCATGCGTGACAGCGCGCTGGCCGATATCGTGCGCCAGTATGTGCCCGAGCAGTCCATGGAAGAGCAGTGGGATCTGGCCGGTCTGGAGAAGGTGCTGCGCGAGGAATGGCACATCGACCTGCCACTGCAGGAGCTGCTCGATGGCGCGGAATCGATCTCCGACGAGGAAATCGAAGAGAAGGTCGTTGCCGAAGGCGCACGCCTCTTCAATGACAAGCTGGAGCAGGCGGGCAAGGAGAACTTCATGCAGTTCATGCGTGCGGTGCTGCTGCAGACCCTGGATTCCAGCTGGCGCGACCACCTGGCCGCCTTGGACTACCTGCGCCAGGGCATCCACCTGCGCGGCTACGCCCAAAAGCAGCCCAAGCAGGAATACAAGCGCGAGGCTTTCGAGCTGTTCAGCCAGCTGATCGACCAGGTCAAGACCCAGGTCACCCGCGTGATGATGTCGGTGCAGATCCGCTCGCCTGAGCAGCTCGATGAAGCGACCGAGCAGCTGGAGCAAAGCAACGACCGCACGGCCCATGTGACCTACAGCGGCCCCGACGAGTCGGGCGACGCCGAGTCCAGCGAGCCGCTGGCGCTGCCTGAAGGCGTGCGTGTGGCCCGCAATGATCCATGCCCATGCGGCAGTGGCAAGAAATACAAGCTCTGCCACGGTAAACTCGCATAAATTACCGGATTGCTTCACCACAACGGGCTTTGACTGGTTCATCGCCCGTTTTTTTCATGGTTTCAAGGAAAAGACTGATATGCCCGTCAATTTGAAAGCCCCAGTAGCGCAGGACCTGGCTCCTGTCGCCGGTATTCGCATTGGTGTGACGGAGGCCGGCGTGCGCAAGGCCAACCGCAAGGATGTGACGGTGTTCTTGCTGGACGAGGGCAGCCATGTCGCTGGCGTGTTTACCAAGAACCGCTTTTGTGCCGCGCCGGTGCAGATCTGCCGTGAACACCTGGCCAGCCACAGCCAGTCGATACGCGCCATCGTCATCAACACCGGCAATGCCAATGCCGGCACCGGCGCCGATGGCCTGGCCCGTGCCCACGCCACCTGCGATGCGCTGGCAGGCCTCTTGAAGATCGATGCCCAGCAAGTGCTGCCGTTCTCGACCGGCGTGATCATGGAGCCGCTGCCAGTGGACCGCATCACTGCGGGCCTGCCTGCCGCCATTGCCGATGCGCAGCCGGGCCACTGGGCCAAGGCCGCTGAAGGCATCATGACCACCGACACCTTGCCCAAGGCGTTTTCCGCCTCGGCCACCGTGGGCGGCAAGACGGTGCAGATCACCGGCATCAGCAAGGGCGCGGGCATGATTCGCCCCAATATGGCGACCATGCTGAGTTTTCTGGGCACCGACGCAGCCATCAGCCCCGAGCTAATGCCGGCGCTGGCCAAAACCCTGGCCGACCAGTCGTTCAACCGCATCACCATCGATGGTGACACCTCGACCAATGACTCCTTTGTCGTGGTCGCGACCAACCAGGCCGGCAATGCCCCGATCAGCGACTGGAACACCACCGATGGCCAAGCCTTGATGGCTGCGCTGCGCGAAGTGGCACAAAAGCTGGCGCAAGCGATTGTGCGCGATGGCGAAGGCGCCACCAAGTTCATCCAGATCGAGGTCGAGCAAGGCCGTACCGAAGAAGAATGCCGCCTGGTGGCCTATGCGATTGCGCATTCGCCGCTGGTCAAAACGGCTTTCTTTGCTAGCGACCCCAACCTGGGACGCATTCTGGCTGCTGTGGGCTATGCCGGTATCGAGGACCTGGACCAGACCCAGATCGAGCTGTACCTGGACGATGTGCATGTGGCCACCCAGGGCGGCCGCAACCCGGCCTACCAGGAGGCCGATGGCCAGCGCGTGATGAAGCAGCAGGAGATTGTGGTGCGCGTGCAGCTGGGCCGTGGCAACGCATCCACCCAGCTGTGGACCTGCGACCTGAGCCATGACTATGTGAGCATCAACGCGGACTACCGCTCCTGATACCGCTTGGCCAGCGCGCTGGACTGCCCCCAAGCAGGGCGGGGTCCGGCCCCGCTGGCATCCCAACCCTGTGCGTCTGGATACCATGACCGAGTCTTCCCACTCTTCCCTCTCCCCGCTTGAGCGCCTGGTGCAGCGCGCCGAGCAGCTGATGCAGCGCATCGAGTCCGTCCTGCCCCAGGCGCTGCAGGCGCCGGCCGACTGGAGTGATGCCATTGCCTGGCGCTACCGCAAGCGGGCCAATGGCTGTGGCGTGCTGGAGCCGGTGCGCCATGTCGGGGCGATGTCCTTGTCCGACCTGCAGAACATCGACGGGCAAAAAGAGAAGATTGCGCGCAACACCGAGCAGTTTGTGCAAGGCAGCACCGCCAACAATGTGCTGCTGACGGGCGCGCGCGGTACTGGCAAGTCGTCCCTGATCCGCGCCTGCCTGCATGCCTATGCGCCCCAGGGCCTGCGCCTCATCGAGGTGGACAAGGCCGATCTCACCGACCTGCCTGATATCGTCGATGTGGTCGCTGGCCGGCCCGAGAAATTCATCATCTACTGCGATGACCTGAGTTTTGAAGAGGGCGAGCCCGGCTACAAGGCGATGAAGTCGATCCTGGATGGCTCGGTCTCTGCGGCCACACCGAATGTGCTGGTCTATGCGACCAGCAACCGGCGCCATCTGCTGCCCGAGTACATGACCGACAACCTGGCCCAGCAAAAGGGCGAGAACGGCGAGATCCACCCCGGCGAAGTGGTGGAAGAGAAGATTTCGCTGTCCGAGCGTTTTGGCCTGTGGGTGAGTTTCTACCCGTTCAGCCAGGACGAGTACCTGCGCGTAGTGGGCCAGTGGCTCTCAGCGCTGGGTGTGGCGGAGGCGGATATCGAGGCTGCCCGGCCCGAGGCCCTGGTCTGGGCGCTGGAGCGCGGCTCGCGCAGCGGTCGGGTGGCCCACCAGTTTGCCCGTGACTGGGCTGGCCGCAGCCACCGCGAGGTGCAAGGTCGCCAGAAAATTGCCGATGTGGCCGACCTGGGCGAAGAGGCCCAGGATTGAATATACCGGGCTGCTGTGCTGGCAGCCCATGAAGACCTATGAGCCAGACTGATACCACCGAGACCCGCAGCCACACCGAAGTGGCTGTGGGCGTGCTGATCCGCGAAAGTGACAATGCCCTGCTGATAACCAGCCGCCCCCTGGGCAAGCCCCGCGCGGGCTGGTGGGAGTTTCCCGGCGGCAAGCTCGAAGCGGGCGAGACCGTCGAAGAGGCGCTGCGCCGTGAGCTGGTCGAGGAGCTGGGCATCCGCATCGACAACTGCATCGCCTGGAAGGTGACCGAGCATGACTACAGCCATGCCTTGGTGCGCTTGCACTGGTGCAAGGTGACGCAGTGGTCGGGTGATTTTGAGATGCGTGAAGGCCAGCAGATGTCCTGGCAGCAGTTGCCGCTGACGGTGAGCCCGGTGCTGGAAGGCTCCTTCCCGGTGCTGCAATGGCTGAGCGAGGAGCGTGGGCTGCCTTTTGATGCGGAAGCCTATGTGCAGGCGGCGCAAGCTGCAGTGAAATAAGCAACGGCAGCACCGCCAAGTGCTGCGGTTGCTAAACGTCGGGGGGCTCAGTCTTCCAGCCGGGGATCACCGTAGGGCTGGTCCAGCGGTGGCGATTGGGCGGGCACCCGAAAATCCTCATTGCCCCAGGCGCCCAGGTCAATGAGCTTGCAGCGCTCGCTGCAAAAAGGGCGAAACCTGTTGCTGCGTGCAAAGCTGGAAGGGCCGCCACACTGGGGGCACTGGATGCTGGGGAGTGCGTTGTCTGCGGAAGAACTCATGCAGGCATTGTAGGGTGCCTGCGGGCTGGCGCGATGGCTACGCGGTCTTCAGGCGCAGAGCACCATCTCGTACTGGCCATCCTGTGTGGTCAACGCCAGCTGCCCGCTGTCGGTCTTTTGCAGCATGCGTATCGAGATCATCAGGCGGTTGCCGCTGATCTCGGGCACGAGGCTGGAGCTGGGGTCGATCTTGAGGCGCAGCAGCTGGTAGATGCGGCCCTGGGGCAGGTTCTGCTGGAACTGGCCGCGCACGGTTGCAATGCGCTGCGGCGCACCCGCATCCCGAAAGAGCCGCAGCAGCAAGATGAGGGCGCTGGCCAGCGGCGCAAAACAGGCCGTCCAGCTTTGCAGATCGGCGCGGCGGCTGTTGCTGTCGGCATGCAGCCAGGCGTGGTAGCTGGGCAGGTCAAAGGTGCAGGTGCCGCCAGGGATGCCGGTGCGGTTACGGATGGCCATCAGCCATTCGTTCTCGATCAGCAACTGGCTGGGCTTGCCGTTCTGGGCCCGCAACTCGCTGTGGGCAGCGTCGATCTGGCCAATCACCTTGTCGAGCATGTCCACGGCGATCATCGGGTTGTCGCGGTAGGCATTGAACTGCTGGCGCTGGCGTTCGAGGTCCTTGAGCAGGTCGGTCTTGAGGTCGCTGCGGGAGGCTACATCCATCACCTCGAACAAGGTGGTGATGGCGAAATGGTGGTCGATGTCCGTGTCGCGCTGCAGGAGTACGTCAAGCCGGCGCAGCAGGTACTCCAGGCGGAGATAGGCTCGCACACGTTCGTTGAAGGGGTACTCGTAAATTATCACGGATCAGTCGGGCTGCAGAGGGCGGTAGTTCGCTATCAATTCATTGTATAGGTCGAATACGGCCTCGCCTAGCGCTTGTAACGACAGCGTTTCATTCCACAGCACCCAATCGGCCTTGCGCAGGCGCTGCAGCCGGCTCGCTTGCTGGGCCATGATGGCCTCGATCGCTGACGCGGCCAGCTGATTTCGCTGCTGCACGCGGGCTATTTGCGTGCTCTCCAGGCAATCGACCACGATGACCTGGTCCAGGCGTGGGCTCCACTGGCTGGACTCGGCCAGCAGCGGGATATCGAAGATTACCAGGGGCGCATTGGTGGCGCTGCAGGCATGCTGGTACTGCTGGTCAATCTGTTGGCGGATCAAGGGGTGCAAGATCGCTTCGAGCAGTGCCTTGTAGGCGGGATCGCGAAAGGCGGCTTCGCGCATCTGTGCGCGGTCGAGCGCACCGTCCGCATCGATAAAGTGGGCACCCATCTGCGCCGCAATCGGGGCGATGGCCGCGCCGCCCGGCAGGGTCAACTCGCGGGCAATGCGGTCGGCATCGATCACATGGCAGCCCCATTGGGCAAAGCCCTGGGCGACGGTGCTTTTGCCGCTGCCAATGCCCCCGGTGATGCCAATGCGCGGCCGCATATCAGGGTTGCAACAGGCGGTCGACGATACCGGTGCCGAACCACATGACCAAGAAGCCGGCACCTGCGAGAAAGGGGCCAAAGGGGATATAGCCGCCTTCGCGCAGGTTGGAAAAGATCTTCATGGCAATGCCGATCACCGCGCCCACCACCGACGAAAACAGTGCAATAGGTATCAGCGCTTGCCAGCCAAACCAGGCGCCCAGCGCAGCCAGTAGCTTGAAATCACCATAGCCCATGCCTTCCTTGCCGGTCAGCAGCTTGAAGGCCCAGTAAATGAGCCAGAGCGCCAGGTAGCCAATGGCGGCACCAAACAGCGAGTCCTTGAGCGGCACATCGATCCAGCCCATCGCACTGGCCAGCAAGCCTGCCCAGAGCAGCGGCAAGGTCAGGTCATCGGGCAGCAGGGTCGTGTCCCAGTCGATCAGCGCCGCAGTCAGCAGCACCGATGCAAAAAAGCACCAGGCCAGGCCCGTGGCGCCCAGGCCCCAGCGGTGGATGCAGTAGGCCCACAGCAGGCTGTTGGCGATTTCTACGACGGGGTAGCGGGCAGAAATACGCGCTTTGCACTGGCTGCAGCGCCCCTTCAGAAAAAGCCAGCTGACCACGGGCACGTTCTCGTACCAGCGGATCTGGTGGCTGCAATGGGGGCAGCGTGAGGCGGGGGTCCAGAGGTTAAAGCGGTCTGTTTTGGTTTCCACCGCAGGCGCTGCCTGCGGTGCTTGGGTACTGTCCGTAGCTGCCAGCATGTCCTGGGCATCACGCCGCCATTGGCGCTCCAGCATCAGCGGCAGGCGGTGCACCACCACATTCAAAAAGCTGCCCACTAGCAGGCCCAGCAGGGCAAACAGCCCTGTGTTCAATTGCGCTTCTGACATGCTTACACCACCTGGCCCAGCTTGAAGATCGGCAGGTACATCGACACCACAATGCCGCCGATGATCGTGCCCAGAAACACGATGATGATGGGCTCCATCAGGCTGGACAGGCCGGCAACGGCCTCGTCCACCTCGGCTTCGTAAAAGTCTGCCGCTTTGCCCAGCATATGGTCGATCGAGCCGGATTCCTCACCGATCGCGCACATCTGCAGCACCATCGAGGGGAACACATGGGCATCCGACATGGCGACTGTGAGGCTGGTGCCGGTAGAGACCTGCGCCTGGATCTTCTCGGTTGCCACCGCAAACACGGCATTGCCGGAGGCGCCACCGACCGAGTCCAGCGCTTCGACCAGGGGAACACCAGCTGCAAACATGGTCGACAAGGTGCGCGTCCAGCGTGCCACGCAGGATTTTTCAATCAAGGGGCCAAAGATCGGCACCTTCAGCAGCCAGCGGTCCATGGTGCGCTGCATTTTCTCGCTGCGCTTCCAGGCCTGCAAAAAGAAGTAGATGCTGCCGCCAATGCCAAAAAAGATCAGGTACCAGTAACTGACAAAGAAATCACTGATGGCCATCACGATCAAGGTGGGGCCGGGCAGGTCGGCGCCAAACGACGTGAAAACCTCTTTGAACGCCGGAATCACAAAGATCATGATGATGGCCACCACGACAAAGGCGACGATGATCACCGAAGTCGGGTACATCAGGGCCGAGCGGATCTTGCTCTTGATGGCCTCGGTCTTTTCCATGTAGGTGGCCAAGCGGTCGAGCAGGCCTTCCAAAATACCGGCTGCCTCACCGGCCTCGACGAGGTTGCAATACAGCGCATTGAAGTACATCGGATGGCGGCGAAAGGCGGTGCTCAGTGACGAGCCCGACTCCACATCGCTGCGTACATCGTTGAGCAGCTTGGTCACGCTGGGGTTGGTGCTGCCCCGGCCGACAATGTCAAAAGCCTGCAGCAAAGGCACACCGGCCTTCATCATCGTGGCCAGCTGGCGCGTGAACAAGGCGATGTCCTTGGGCTTGATGCGCTTGCCCGAGCGCATGCGGCGCTTTTTGATCTTGGACGGCAAAATGCCCTGCCGGCGCAGCGACGCGATGACCTGGTTTTCTCCACCCGCGCGGGACTCGCCGCGCACGATCTTGCCGTTGCGGTCCTTGCCTTCCCACTCATAAACGGCTTCGTTCGATGTTTTCTTGTTGACTGTGGTTGCCATTTATCCCTGCCCTCATTGCTTTATTCGTTGGTGACGGCTAAGACCTCTTCGAGTGAGGTCAGTCCCTTTTTGACTTTGTGCAGGCCTGACGTGCGCAAGGAGCGGACATTTTCTATGTCGGCTTGCTCGGCGATTTCCAGTGCGCTGCCATCGCGCAAGATGATGCGCTGTGTTTCTTCGGAGATGGGCATCACCTGGTAGATGCCCAGGCGGCCCTTGTAGCCATTGTTGCAGGCGTCGCAGCCAACAGGCTCGTAGGGCATCCAGGTGCCATCCAGGTCCTCTTCCTTGAAGCCCGCTTCCAGCAGCGCTTCATGGGGGATTTCGGTGGGGCGCTTGCAGATCGGGCAGAGCTTGCGTGCCAGGCGCTGCGCGGTGATCAAGATCACGCTCGACGCGATATTGAAGGGCGCGATCCCCATATTGCGCATACGCGTCAAGGTGGTGGGGGCGTCGTTGGTGTGCAGGGTCGACAGCACCAAGTGACCGGTCTGCGCCGCCTTGATGGCGATGTCGGCCGTCTCCAGGTCACGGATTTCACCGACCATGATGATGTCGGGATCCTGGCGCAGAAAGGACTTGAGCGCGGTCGCAAAGGTCAAACCGGCCTTTTCATTGACATTGACCTGGTTGACCCCGGGCAGGTTGATTTCCGACGGGTCTTCGGCAGTCGCTATATTGACCGCTGGCGTATTGAGAATATTCAGGCAGGTGTAGAGCGACACGGTCTTGCCCGAACCCGTGGGCCCCGTGACCAGAATCATGCCGTAAGGGCGCTTGATGGCGCTGAGCAGGCGCTCCTTCTCTTCGGGCTCATAGCCCAGTGCATCAATGCCCAGCTTGGCGCTGCTCGGATCGAGAATACGGATCACGATCTTTTCGCCGAACAAGGTGGGCAAGGTGCTGACCCGGAAATCGATCACCCGATCCGCGCCGATCTTGAGCTTCATGCGGCCGTCCTGCGGCACGCGCTTTTCCGAGATATCCAGGCGCGAGATCACCTTGATCCGCGATGCCAGCTTGTCCTTGATGCCCGGGGGCGGCGAAGCGATTTCGCGCAGCTCTCCATCGATGCGAAAGCGGATGCGGTACTGGTGCTCATAGGGTTCGAAATGCAAGTCCGATGCACGCATATTGAATGCGTCAATCAGCATCTTCTGCAAAAACTTGACGATGGGCGCATCTTCGACCTCATCTCCGTCATTGCTCGCGGTGTCGGTGTTCACCGACTCATCATCAATCTCGAATTCATTGAGGTTGACATCGCCGGTGATCATGTCCTGGATGTTGTCGCCGCCCTTTTTCGCAACAGACTCCAGCGCCTTGACCAGCTTGGAATGTTCTGCAATCACCCAGTCCACGCTCAGCTGGGTGGAGAACTTGATCTGCTCGGCCACCGAGTGGTCGGTCGGGTCGGCGGTAACGACGATCAGCCGGTTGCCGCGTTTGGCCAGGGGAATGATCTTGTTGCTGAGCGCCAGTTTGGGATCAAGCAAACCTGTTGCCAGCCGGGTCAAATCGATAGCATCGAGGTCGACCAGCGGCGCGCCATAGACCGTCGAGATGATGCTGGCTACATCGCTGCCGGAGACGGCACCACTGGCCACCAGCTCTCCAATGAAGCTGTTCTTGCTTTTGAGACTGGTGGCGTACAAGGCCTCCGCCTTGGCAACAGGAAGCTTTCCACTGGCTACCAGCGCTCTGGCAATGCCGGGGAGGGCGACGGCTTTGGGGGGGGTGTTGATGTCAGGCATGTAAAGGGAAGACGCCTATCGTCGATAGCCTCGCTGCGTAATCCGGCAAACTGTAGCAGTTGTTCGGAGATTTAACAAAGAAATGCACCCTGCAGGCCGCGCCACTGCAGTGGATCTGCGACAGTCTGCACGGTACCCTTGGCCCATGTGCACTCGCCTTGGTGCTTATTCTCGGCGGTCCAGCAACTGCGAGGCCAGTGTGGTCAGTGCCTGGGTGTAGGCATTGCTGGGCAATAAAGCCAGACAGTCGATGGCCTCCTGGGCCTGCAGCGCAGCCGCTGCACGCGTGGCTTGCAGCGAGCCGGTGTCCTTGACGACCTGCACGATATGGGCCATATGCGGGGTGGAGCCCTGCTCAATCGCGCTGACAATCATCTGCCTATCATCGGCGCTGGCGCGCTGCATGGCAATGATCAGGGGCAGGGTGACCTTGCCTTCGCGCAAATCATCGCCAATATTCTTGCCCATTACGGTAGTGTCGCCGTCATAGTCCAGTGCGTCGTCAATCACCTGGAAGGCCGTGCCCAGCGAGCGGCCATAGTTGGCGCAGGCCTCCTCCAGCGCTGCGGGTGCGTCCGTCAGCACGGCAGCAAGGCGGGCGCTGGCTTCAAACAGCTTGGCGGTTTTGGAGCGGATGACGGAGAGGTAGCCAGCCTCGTCGAGATCGACATTGTGGGTGTTGATCAGCTGCTGCACCTCGCCCTCGGCAATGATGTTGGTCGCCTCCGACAGGATCTGCATGACGCGCATGCTGTCGGCATCAACCATCATCTGGAAGGCGCGTGAGTGGAGAAAATCACCGACGAGCACACTGGCGGCATTGCCAAAGCTCTCGTTGGCGGTAGGTTTGCCGCGCCGCATCGTGGACTCGTCCACCACATCGTCGTGCAGCAAGGTGGCGGTGTGGATGAACTCGACCACCGCCGCCAGGTTGAAATGCTGCTCGCCCCGGTACTCCAGCGCGCCGGCCACCAGCAGCAGCAGTGCCGGGCGCAGGCGCTTGCCGCCCGCCGAGATGATGTAGTGCGATACCTCGCCGATCAGTGGAACGGAGGAGCTCAGGCGCCTGGCAATCACGGCATCCACCTGCCGCATATCACCGGCGACGAGGCTCAAGGGGTTGGACGGGTTGGGAGTGTTGGACTCGGACAAGGCGGCTATCTCGGCATTTTATGGATATCGCATTATAGAAACGAGAGCAGCGCCACTTGCAGACATGCCCGGTTGTCCGTCTCGGGGATGCGCTTTCTGGCCCGGTTGTGGTGCAAAAGCGTGCAGGGTTTGCGTCTTTTCAGACCCCGTGCTACAATCTTCGGCTCTTGCGAAATTTCTTTGCAAGCTATCCCCTTTTTAGAGGTTCTTATGTACGCGGTCATAAAAACCGGTGGCAAACAGTATCGTGTTGCTTCCGGCGAAAAAATCAAGGTAGAACAGATCGCTGCGGACGTAGGCCAAGAAATCGTGATCGACCAGGTTCTGGCAGTCGGCGACGGCGCAGAGTTGAAGGTTGGTACGCCCTTGGTGTCCGGAGCAACTGTGACGGTTACGGTAGTAGCCCACGGCAAGCACGACAAGGTGCGCATTTTCAAGATGCGTCGTCGTAAGCACTATCAAAAGCGCCAAGGCCATCGCCAGCAGTTCACTGAGCTGCAAATCGGTGCGATTGCAGCTTAACAGGAGCTATATCTCATGGCACAGAAAAAAGGCGGCGGCTCTACGCGCAACGGACGTGATTCCAAGCCAAAGATGCTGGGTGTGAAGGCTTTCGGTGGTCAATTGATCAGCGCCGGTTCGATCATCGTGCGTCAACGCGGCACCAAGTTCCACCCCGGCACCAATGTTGGCGTGGGCAAGGACCACACCTTGTTTGCTCTGGTGGACGGCCACGTGTCGTTCGAAACCAAGGGCGCTTTGTCCAAGCACACGGTGAGCATCACCAAGGCTGCTTAAGACAAGACAAGTGTCTTGAAGGCCTTCATTGGCCTTGTCCAAAGCCCCGCGCAGTCGGGGCTTTGGTGTTTTTGGGCCGGACCGCCTGGCGCCTCGGTGCGACAATAGCGGTTTTGGCAAGGCTGCATGTATCGGTATGCAGCAGAACAATTCCCGTAATTCCTGTACCAGGGCGGGTGGATAACGACCATGAAATTCGTAGATGAAGCGTTTATTGACATTGCAGCTGGCGATGGTGGCAATGGCTGTGTGTCGTTCCGCCATGAAAAGTACAAGGAATTCGGTGGTCCCGATGGCGGCGACGGCGGCCGCGGCGGCCATGTGTACGCGCTGGCCGATGTCAACCTCAACACCCTGATCGATTACCGCTACTCGCGCCGCCACGAGGCCGAGCGCGGTGAGCACGGCAAGGGATCGGACATGTTCGGCAGCGCGGGCAAGGACATCACCTTGCACATGCCGGTGGGCACGATCATCACCGATGCGCAAACGGGCGAAGTGCTGTTTGAGCTGCTCAACCCGGGCGAGGTCATCACCATCGCCAAGGGCGGTGACGGCGGTTTTGGCAACCTGCGTTTCAAGAGCGCAATCAACCGTGCGCCGCGCCAGAAGACCCCGGGCTGGAAAGGCGAGCGCCGCAACCTGAAGCTGGAGCTCAAGGTGCTGGCCGATGTGGGCCTGCTGGGCATGCCCAATGCCGGCAAGTCGACCTTTATCTCGGCGGTCTCCAACGCCCGCCCCAAGATTGCCGACTACCCCTTCACCACCTTGCACCCGAACCTGGGCGTGGTGCGCGTGGGGCCGGAAAAGAGCTTTGTGGTGGCCGACATTCCTGGCCTCATCGAAGGCGCCTCGGACGGTGCCGGCCTGGGCCACCAGTTCCTGCGCCACCTGCAGCGCACGCGCTTGCTGCTGCATATTGTGGATCTGGCACCGTTTGACGAGGGCGTGGACCCTGTCGCGCAGGCCAAGGCGATTGTCGGCGAGCTCAAGAAGTACGACGAGGAGCTCTACAACAAGCCGCGCTGGCTGGTGCTCAACAAGCTGGACATGGTGCCCGGCGACGAGCGGGTCGCCAAGGTCAAGGATTTTGTCAAGCGCTACAAGTGGAAAGGCCCGGTCTACGAGATCTCGGCGCTGACCCGCGAGGGCTGCGAGCCGCTGATCAAGGAGATCTTCCAGTTCGTGCACAAGATGCAAAAGGCCGAGCAGGAGCCCCAAGAGGTCGATCCGCGCTTTGCGGCAGGCGCCGAGCAGGATGCGCCCGACTTCTCGGACGACCCGCGTTTTTCGTCGCCTGACTGAGCGGCAACCCTTGCACCCTAGATTTCTCATTGTTGGATAGCTGCTTGCGCTTGCCAGGCGGGCGCAATGCCGGAAAAAGCAAAAATGGCATCGAATGTTCTGCGCGACGCACGTCGCATCGTCGTCAAAGTCGGCTCCAGTCTGGTCACCAACGAAGGCAAGGGCCTCGATGAAGGCGCCATCACCGAATGGAGCCGCCAGCTCGCCGCGCTGGTGCATGGCGAGGGCGGGGCCAAGCGCGAAGTGATCATGGTCTCCAGCGGCGCGGTGGCCGAGGGCATGAAGCGCCTGGGCTGGCAGCAGCGTCCCAAGGAGATCCATGAGCTGCAGGCGGCAGCGGCTGTCGGCCAGATGGGCCTGGTGCAGATGTACGAGACCAAGCTGCGCGAGCAAAACCTGGGCAGCGCCCAGGTGCTGCTGACCCATGCCGACCTGGCCGACCGCGAGCGCTACCTCAATGCCCGCGTCACCTTGCTGACCTTGCTGCAGCTGGGGGTGGTGCCGGTCATCAACGAAAACGACACGGTGGTCAACGACGAAATCAAGTTTGGCGACAACGACACCCTGGGTGCGCTGGTGGCCAACCTGGTCGAGGCCGACGCGCTGGTGATTCTGACGGACCAGAAGGGCCTCTACACCGCCGATCCCCGCAAGAACCCGGACGCCCAATTTGTGCACGAGGCGCAAGCGGGTGACCTGAAGCTCGAAGCGATGGCCGGTGGTGCCGGCTCCGGTATTGGCAAGGGCGGCATGCTCACCAAGATCCTGGCCGCCAAGCGCGCGGCTGGCTCGGGCGCATCCACGGTGATTGCCTGGGGGCGCGAGCAGAATGTGCTGCTGCGCCTGGCCGCAGGTGAGGCCATCGGCACCTTGCTGGTCGCCGATACCCACAAGAACCAGGCGCGCAAGCAGTGGATGATGGACCACCTGCAGATGCATGGCTATGTGACGGTGGACGAAGGCGCTGCCCTGAAGCTGCGCAGCGACGGCAAGAGCTTGCTGCCCATCGGCATGGTGAGCGTGCATGGTGAGTTCTCGCGCGGCGAGGTGATTGGCGTGCGCGACCCGCAAGGCGTGGAGCTGGCACGCGGCCTGGCCAACTACAGCAGCGCCGAGGCGCGGCGCCTGTGCCGCAAGCCATCGTCAGAATTTGAGCAACTGCTGGGCTACACCGGTGAGCCCGAGATGCTGCACCGTGACAACATGGTATTGACGGGGCATTGATCGGGGCCCGCTAAGCCCGTTTGGCCTGTTTGGCCCGACAGGGCCTGCGGCGGCGGATCACACGAGCGCCGTGCAAGCACAAAAAAGCGTCCCTCGGGACGCTTTTTGCATGTAGCCACCGGTCAGCCGTCAGCCATTGTCAGCCGTTTTGCTGCGGGTCACGCCCGGCATTGCCCGGGTCCGGGTCAAAGCTGGCGCCGGGCGGCAGCTCCATCTCCTGCATCATGCGCAGCGGAGAGTGGTAGCTCACAACCGTGGTGGTCGTCACCGACACCTGCAAGGTCTCGGTCAGCGCCGGGTCTGGCTCATGCGGCTCACCATCGCGCGCACGCGCATTACTGCGCAAATAGCGGTTACGCGGATCGTTGCGTGGCACAAAACGCGACAGCTCGGTCAAGGCCATTTCGTAGACGCCGCGCTTGAATTCCACCACCACATCGAGCGGCACCCAGTAGTCATTCCAGCGCCATGCATCAAACTCCGGGTGGTTGGTGGCGCGCAGATTCAGGTCCCAGTCGTGGCCTGTTAACTGGAGCAAAAACCAAATCTGCTTTTGTCCGCGATAATAGCCCCTGGCATCGCGGCGGATGAAGCGTTCGGGCACCTCGTACCGTAGCCAATCCCGCGTTCTAGCCACAATACGTACATGCTCCGGTCGCAAGCCCACTTCCTCATGCAGCTCTCGAAACATCGCCTGCTCGGGGGTTTCTCCACGGTCAATACCACCCTGCGGAAACTGCCAGCTATGGGTGCGGATGCGCTTGCCCCAAAACACCTGATTGCGCTGGTTGAGCAGGATGATGCCGACGTTTGGCCTAAAGCCATCTCGGTCCAGCATAATCTAACCCCAATTTTTTAAACTGTGTCCATTATGCCTGCGCCTTGAAGCCATCTTCAAGGGGGCAACTACTAGGTCCATTGTCATAGACTATGAAAGCTTCGCAATTTCTCATCTCGACCCTGAAAGAAGCGCCTGCGGACGCTGAAATCGCCAGCCACCAGCTGATGACGCGCGCCGGCATGATCAAGAAGCTTGGCGCCGGCATCTACAACTACATGCCGATGGGTCTGCGCGTGATCCGCAAGGTCGAGGCCATCGTGCGCGAAGAGATGAACCGCGCCGGCGCCATCGAGGTGACCATGCCCGTGGTGCAGCCCGCCGAGCTGTGGCAGGAGACTGGCCGCTTTGACAAGATGGGCGCCGAGCTGCTGCGCATCCAGGACCGCCACGCGCGTGACTTTGTCATCCAGCCTACCAGCGAGGAGGTGGTGACCGACATCGCGCGCCAGGAGTTCAAGAGCTACAAGCAGCTGCCCAAGAACCTCTACCAGATTCAGACCAAGTTCCGCGACGAGCGCCGTCCCCGCTTTGGCCTGATGCGGGGCCGCGAGTTCATCATGAAGGACGCCTATTCCTTCGACAAGGACCGCGACGCCGCCCAGATCAGCTACCAGACCATGCGCGCTGCCTACAAGCGCATCTTTGACCGTTTTGGCCTGCAGTACCGCGCCGTGCGTGCGGACAGTGGCGCCATCGGCGGCGACCTGAGCGAAGAGTTCCAGGTGATTGCCGCGACCGGCGAGGACGCGATTGTCTACTGCCCCAACAGCGACTACGCCGCCAATATCGAAAAGGCTGAAAGCCTGGCGCCCACCCAGCCCCGTGCGGCTGCCGTGCAGGCCATGACCAAGACGGCTACGCCTGGCAAGAGCACCTGCGCCGATGTGGCCCAGCTGCTGAACCTGCCGCTGGCCAACACCGTCAAATCGCTGGTGCTGGCCACCGACGAGACCAATGACAAGGGCGACATCCTGGGCTCGCAGGTCTGGCTGCTGCTGCTGCGCGGCGACCATGACATGAACGAGATCAAGGTCGGCAAGGTCGAGGGCCTGGCCAACTTCCGTTTTGCGACAGTGAGTGAGATCGAGGAGCACTTTGGCTGCCAGCCGGGCTACCTGGGCCCGATCGGCCTGCAAAAGCCCGTCAAGCTCGTGGTGGACCGCGATGTCGCCGTGATGGCCGACTGGGTCTGCGGCGCCAACGAGGCCGACTACCACCTGACCGGTGTGAACTGGGGCCGTGACCTGCCCGAGCCGGCCGTGGTCGCCGATCTGCGCAATGTGGTGGCGGGCGACCTGTCGCCAGACGGCCAGGGCGAGCTGGCCATCGAGCGTGGTATCGAGATCGGCCATGTGTTCTACCTGGGCACCAAGTACTCCAAGGCGATGAAGGCCACCTTCCTGGCCGAAAATGGCAAGCCCAGCGAGTTCGAAATGGGCTGCTACGGCATTGGCGTGACCCGCTTGCCAGCAGCCGCCGTGGAGCAGAACCACGACGAGCGCGGCATCATTTGGCCGGACGCGATTGCCCCCTTCACCGTGGTGATCTGCCCCATCGGCATGGACCGCAGCGAAGCAGTCAAGACTGCGGCTGAAAAGCTACACGCGGACTTGTTGGCTGCTGGCGTCGATGTGATACTGGACGACCGCGGCGAGCGCCCGGGCGCGATGCTGGCCGATTGGGAGCTGATTGGCGTGCCGCACCGCGTGGTGCTGGGCGACCGGGGCCTGCAAGAAGGCATGGTCGAGTACCAGCAGCGCCGCGAGACCGCCGCCACCAAGGTGCCTGTGGACGAGGTGTTCAGCTTCCTCACCAGCCGCCTGGCCTGATGCGGGCCATGGGCTGCACGCGCAGCCCCTGCCGCAGGCACAGCACAAATACAGTCACAGAGGGATCGATCGAGGATGTCAGGCTCACGCATTGCTTTACCTGCGGGCGTATCACGCCGCGCGGCCATGGCATCGTTGCTGGCCGGGCCAGGCGCCTGGCTGGCTGCGCCGCAGGCTGCGCTGGCCGGTGGCCAGTTGGAAGAGCCCCTGATCGACTCGGTGCGCTCGGCACTCACGGCAGCGATCGGCAGCGCCGCGCCACCGGAGCCGGTGTTTGTCTCGACCGAGGCCAAGATCGTCTACCTGCGCTGGTTGGGCGCGATGAGCGACCGCCTGCGCCGGCGCAAACCGGACTGGGAAGTGCGCCGCGATTTTCTGCAGACCGTCTGGTACGAGGCCCGGCGTGCGCGCCTCGATGAATCGCTGGTGCTGGGCCTGATCCAGGTCGAGAGCGGATTTCGCAAGTTCGCGATGTCCAATGTCGGGGCTCGCGGTTACATGCAGGTGATGCCGTTCTGGACCCGGGTGATCGGCGATGGCGACCCGGCCAAGCTGTTCCATATGCAGACCAATCTGCGCTTTGGCTGCGTGATTTTGCGCCACTACCTGGACCGCGAGAAGGGCGATTTGTTCATGGCGCTGGGCCGCTACAACGGCAGCCGTGGCAAGGACACCTACCCCAACCTGGTCTACGGCGCGCAGCGCCAGTGGCTGTTCGAGAACAAGGTCGAAGCCTGAAGACGAAGGTCCGCGGCGCCTGCCAGCGCTGCCGCACAAAGATAGCCACCGCATGCGGTGGCTTTTTCATCGGGCTAAAGGCTTGGTAGGTGTCAGGCGACCAGGCTGCCAGTGGCCGGCGGCAGCGGTGAATCGGGCACCTTGTTGGGGTCCACGATGGTGACCAGCACCTGGTCGATGCGGTAGCTGTCCACGTCCATCACCTCGAACTGGTACTTGCCCCAGACCACCTTGTCGGTGCGGCGCGGGATGCGGCGCAGCATCACCATCAAGAAGCCGCCCAGGGTCTCGTACTCGTCGGAATGCGGCAGGTCGTCCAGCAGCAAGGTTCGCTCCACATCCTCGATCGGGGTGATGCCGTCGATCAGCCACGAGGTCTCGTCGCGGCGCACGATCAGCTCCTCATCGACCGGGCCCATCAGGTCGCCCATGACGGTGCTCATCACATCGTTGAGCGTGACCACGCCGACCACCAGGCTGTACTCATTGACGATGATGGCAAAGTCCTCATGCGCCTGGCGGAACTGCTGCAGTACTTCGGCCAAGGTCAGCCGGTCGGGGATGACCAGGGCCTTTTTGACCAGGCCTTCGTCCCGCAGCTTCATCGGCAGGTTGTTGAGCGCGCGCTGGAACAGGTCCTTGGCATCGACATAGCCGACCACATGGTCGATGTCCCCGGCGCAGACCGGGTAGGTCGAAAAGGGTTCCTCGGCAATGCGGGCGCGGATGATGTCGTCGCTGTCGTCCTGGTAGAAGAAGGCGATGCGGTCGCGCTGGGTCATCGCCGAGCCGACGGTGCGCGTATCGAGTTCGAACAGATTGGCGATCACCTGCTGCTCCTGCGCGGCCAGCACACCGGCCTTGGCGCCGGCCTCGGTCATCGCCAAAATGTCTTCATAGGTGATTTTTTCGTCGCGGATCGTCGACAGGCCCAGCAGGCGAAACAGGCCATCGGCCGCCTTGCTGTAGAACCAGACCACGGGTTTGAAAAGGGTCATGCACCACTGCATGGGGCGCGAGACGCGCAGCGCCAGCGCCTCGGGCTCAGCCATCGACAAGCGCTTGGGCAGCAGATCGGCGAGCAAAATGAACAGCGAAGTGACCACGGTGAACGAGAACAGAAAACCGATGGTCTGCGCGGTGGCCGGCTCCAGCCAGCGGCTGGCGATGCCTGAGACAAAGGGACTGAGCGCCCCTTCGCCAACGATACCGCCGAGAATGGCCACCGCATTCTGGCCCACCTGCACGACGGTGAAGTACTCACCGGGCTGCTCCTGGACCTTCATCACACGCTCTGCACGCGGGTCTCCGTCATCGACCATCTGCCGCAATCGCAGGCGGCGCGAGGCGGCCAGCGATATCTCCGCCATGGAGAAAAAGGCGCTCAAGCTGATCAGCAAGGCAATGACAAAGAGACTCTGCGTAAGATTCATAGACATCCATGTGGGAGCAGTGCAGACCGGCTGCTCACATTTTTCGGCAAAAGCGGTGGTGGCGCGCGGTGCGCCACCGGTTTGAATCGGTGTTCAATGGTCGCATGCCCGTCTGGAGACTGGCAAGTGCTTTTGGCAGCAGGCGCTGGAGGCCCATAGCGGGCGGGCGATGCGCGGTGGTGCTGCGGGTGTCAAGCTTACCCCAGCCGACCGGCTATGGCTGCGGGCAAGGCCATTGTGTGTTGCCATCGCACCGCCCTGCACGCGGGTCTGCGGCGCTAGCCGGGCACAAAAAAGCCGCCTCACAAGGCGGCTTGGTTGCGGCTGGCCAACTCGGGCGCTAGACGATCAGAGCGTGGCCACCAGTTGCTGCAGCTCGCCCGATTCATACATTTCCATCATGATGTCCGAGCCGCCGATGAATTCACCTTTGACATACAGCTGCGGGATCGTGGGCCACTGGCTGTAGTCCTTGATGCCTTGGCGGATCTCGGGGTCTTCGAGCACATTGACGGTGGTCAGACCACGGGTCTCCACGCCACTGGCTTTGAGAATCTGAATGGCACGGCCGGAGAATCCGCATTGCGGAAAGCTGGCCGTTCCCTTCATGAACAGCACGATGTCATGGCCTTTGACCAGCTGGTCGATGCGTTGTTGGGTATCGCTCATGGATGGGCTCCGTCGGGGCGTGTGGGTTGCAATGTAATCGGGTCAGCGCTTGGATGAGCTACCCAAATGCGGGCGTTTTGCCGCAGTTCAAGCGCGGGCATGGTCACTATTATTTCACGGAAGGCCATTGTCCGCCGCTGGCGCGCTCGATGCCTGCGAGGTCCTTGCGGCTTTGCACCTGGGCAAAACCGCGCTGGGCCAGCAGTGAACGCACCGCTTCTGCCTGGTCCCAGCCATGCTCGATCAGCAGCCAGCCGCCCACGCGCAGGTATGCGGGTGCCGCATCGACGATATGGCGGATGTCGTCCAGGCCATCGGCCCCGCTGGTGAGCGCCTGGCGCGGCTCATGGCGCAGCGCGGGCATGTGCGGGTCGTCGTCGCGGATGTAGGGCGGGTTGCTGACGAGGGCATCAAACGGTCCTTGCAGCGCCGACAGCCAGTGGCTGTGCGCAAAGCGCAGCGGCAGCTGCAGCCGCGCCGCATTGGCCTGGGCAACGGCCAGCGCATCGGTGCTGGCATCGACCGCCCAGACCTCGGCGGCGGGCAGCGCATGCTGCAAGGCCAGTGCAATCGCGCCGCTGCCGGTGCCCAGGTCGGCCAGGCGCAAGGCCGGCTGGCCCGGGGCGGCATCGGGCAGCAGCTCCAGCGCCCAGTCCACCAGGGTTTCGGTATCGGGGCGCGGGTCCAGCACGCGGCCGTCCACGGCCAGGTCCAGCCCGTAAAAGCCTTTGTGGCCCGTCAGGTAGGCCACCGGTTCGCCATCGGCGCGGCGCTGCAGCCACTGCTGCCACTGCGCAGTCTGCGCGCTGCTCAGGCGATCGCCATCATGGGTGATGAGCCAGGCGCGCGCATGGGTGGGCTGGCCGCAGAGGTGGAGCAGCAGCATCTGCGCATCGATACGGGCGATGCCCAGCGCAGCGGCTTGCGCCAGCGCCTGGGTGAGCGTGATGGGGGTGTCGGGGGTGGAGGCATTCATGTCGATACGCGATTCGCTGTTGCTGCCGCTTATGGGCGGGCGGCCTGCACAAAGGGCCGAGATTGCAGGACCAGGATCTGGCCACCGGCAATGGCCCATTCAATATCCTGGGTGCGGCCGCCAAACTGCTTTTCGATCGCAGCGCCGGCATGGGCCAGACGTTTGACCAGCGCATCGCTCAGCACCTGGCGCTGCGCCACGGCCACCTCCTGCACGCCGCCGCCGGGCGCCAGGCGCAGCTCGGTGTCCTCGGCCGAGCGGCTGAGCACCTGCACGGCCTGGCTGCGGCGGGAGTACAGCACCTGCTCTGCCACGCGCCGGCCTTCCACCACGCGGATGCCAATGCCGCGCTTGGCGGCGATAAAGATGCTGTGCGGGGTGCCGCCCAGCGGGTCGCGCGTGACCATGACGCCCGAGGCCTCGGAGTCCACCGCCTGCTGCACCAGCACCGCCATCGCGACGGCATCCTGCGCAATGCCAGCGGCACGGCGCGCCTCCCAGGCCTCGAAGTTGAAGACCGAGGCCCAGACCTTGCGCACGGCATCGAGCAAGGCTGCTTCGCCCTTCACATGGGGGACCGTGGTGTAGAGGCCCGCGCCACTGAAGCCGGGCAAATCCTCTGAGCTTGACGAGCTGCGCACAAACACGCCGGCCTGCTGCAGCTGGCTGGTCCAGCGCGCCTGCAGGCTGCTGGCAAATGCGGCATCGAGCGGCATCTGTTCGATCTCGGCGCGCAGCGCAGCCAGCGCATTGCGGCGCACGGCGGCGTCGCTGTCAAAGCCCGGCTGCTGCTGCATGCGCGCGACTTTTTCGGCCAGGCCAAAACGCTGCATCGCGGTGGCATAGGCGCCAAAGGGCAGGCAAAAACCATCGGGCACGCTGACCCCGGCAATGCCCGCATGCCGCACTTCTCCCAGGTTGGCAGCCTTGGCCCCGCACTGGCGGCGGTTGGCAGCGCGCAGGGCGGCCAGAGGCTGCAGTGCGGTGCTGTGGGTGTCTTTCTGGATGCTGGCGCCGGCGATGCTGCGTTTGATTTTTGATCGCGTTATGGCTTGGTCGCGCTCGGCATCGGTGGCGGCACGCAGCTGGTAGTCCTTGGCGCTGACCGCCAAGTGCACCCATTGGCCGTTGTACGCCGCCAGCAGCTGGCTGGCATCGCGCACATAGGCATTGGGTACGCCCCAGCCTTTGGCCAGCAGGTTCACGTGCGAGACCATGGTCGAGGGCTGCTCGGTCAGCACGCCTGCCACAGGCGGCAGCGCGATGGGCACCTGGCGCAGCACGACGATGTCGCTGGGCAGCAGTTCATGGACTTGGTCGATATCGTCCACCAAACGCAGGCGGCCCACGGCCTGGCCTGTGTTCAGCGGCAAAAAGCGTTGCTGGCCGATCAGCGCGCTTTGCGTCACTGCGGGGATGCCTGCGGCGACCGCCACCTGCTCTTGCGCGCTGGCATTGGCCTTGAACTGCACCGCTGCAAAAAAGTGGCTGCGCAGCTGGGCCTCGGTTTCGCGCAGCAGGCTGGCGGTCAGCTGGTCGCCTTCCCAGAATTCATAGACAAAGCCGTTGATCTGCGGCTGCCAGCTCAGGGTGCCCAGGATAAAGCGGCGCCCTGCATCGCGGTAATTGCGGTTCAGCGCCTCCCTGCCGCCACGCAGCAGGCCTTGCTCGCGCAAAAAGCGGTCGTGCAGCTGAAAGCGTGGGGTGTTGATGAAGTACAGCCGCGCTGCAGGCTGTGCCTGGCGGTCGATCACAAAGATCACATGGGGCTGGGCCAGCGGCGTGCCGGCGTTGTAGACGCGCGCCAGCTGGTCAAAGGCGGCATGGCTCATCAGATCAGCGGCAAAGGGCTGGCTGCTGCGGTTGCCCATGGCCTGCGCCGGTGAGGGGCTGCCTGGCCTGGCGATCAGCTCTTGCGGCGCGCGGCCATCCTCGTACATCGAAGGCTTGCGCGCCAGCTGCGCCGAGGCGCTGCTCGCGGCCAAGGCCAGCGCCATGTATCCCGCAGCACGCCAGGCCGCGCGCCCTGCAAAACCGGGGTGGTGGCTGGGCATCGCAGGCCTTATTGGTTGACTTCCAGCTCGGCCAGCAATTCGGCCTCGCGTTCGGACTGCAGCGCTTCCATCAGTTCGCTGAGGTCACCGTCCATGATGAAACTCAGCTTGTACAAGGTCAGGTTGATGCGGTGGTCGGTGACCCGGCCCTGGGGAAAGTTGTAGGTGCGGATGCGGTCTGAGCGATCACCCGAGCCGATCAGGCCCTTGCGCATCGCCGCTTCCTTGGCAGCGCGCTCGCTGCGCTCTTTTTCCTGGATACGGGCCTGCAGCACCTGCAAGGCCTTGGCCTTGTTGCTGTGCTGGCTGCGGCCGTCCTGGCATTCGGCGACGATGCCGGTGGGCAAGTGGACGATGCGCACGGCCGAGTCGGTCTTGTTGATGTGCTGGCCACCGGCGCCGCTGGCGCGGAAGGTGTCGATGCGCAGATCGGCCGGGTTCAGGGTGATGGCCTGCTGCTCATCGGGCTCGGGCATTACCGCCACGGTGCAGGCGCTGGTGTGGATGCGGCCCTGGGTTTCGGTGGCGGGCACGCGCTGCACGCGGTGGCCGCCCGATTCAAAGCGCAAGGTGCCATAGACGTTGTCGCCGCCGTCAATGCGCAGCACCACTTCCTTGTAGCCTCCCAGCTCGGCCTCGTTGGCGCTCATGATCTCGACGCGCCAGCCCATGCGCTCGGCGTAGCGCGTGTACATGCGCGTGATATCGCCGGCAAACAGCGCCGATTCATCACCGCCGGTGCCGGCCCGCACTTCGACAAAAGCGGGGCGGGCATCGTCGGGGTCCTTGGGCAGCAGCATGCGCTGCAGCTGCGCGGCCAACTGTTGCAGCTCGGCCTCGCCGCTGCTGATCTCTTCGCGCGCCATGTCGGCCATGTCCGGGTCGGCCAGCATTTCCTTGGCGCCTTCGATATCGGATTCGATCTGCTGGTAGCGCGCAAAGCGCTCGGCCACGGCGGCGACATCGGTGTGTTCGCGCGAGAGCTTGAGGAACTGCGGCATGTTGGCCATGATGTCCTCGCGCGAGAGCAGAAAATTGAGCTCATTGAGGCGCTCGGCATAGCGTTCCAGCTGTTGGCGGAGAAAGTCTTTCATGGCGACCTGATAAGGCAGGGCCTGCGCATGCGCTGCAAAAAAGCAGAGATCAAAAAAAGTGCAGGCCGAGTAAGGAGAAGAGGGGCGAGGAGGGCGAGCAAAGGGCGGCCAAGCCGCGCAGCGTCGCTACAAACCCGATTGGTGGCCGTTGCCGCCGCCGCGTTGGCTGCGCAGGAACAGGCGCGAGACCATGTCAGCCGTCTGGGCACGCGCCTGGGCGTCGCCCGCGTGCAGCTCGGCCATGGTGCCGTGCAGAATCTTTTGCGACAGGCCGCGTGTCAGTGCATCGAGCACCGCGTCCATGTCTTCGCCCTTGGCCAGGCGCTTTTTTGCGCGCTCGATCTCCAGCGCACGCCAGACGTCGGCCTGCGCATTGATCTGCTGGATCAAGGGCACGGCGCCGCCTTCCGGGGCGCGCTGGTCCATCCAGTGCATGAAGCGCTGTACACCTGCATCGATGATGGTTTCGGCCTGCACGACGGCCGCCTGGCGCTGCTCCTGGCCGGCCTTGACCACATGGGCCAGGTCGTCCACGGTGTAGAGGTAGACATCGCCCAGGTTCTTGACCTCGCCCTCGATATCGCGGGGGACGGCCAGGTCCACCATGAAGATCGGGCGGCGCTTGCGTTTTTTCAGCGCGCTCTCGACCGCGCCCAGGCCGATGATCGGCAGGCTCGATGCGGTGCAGCTGATGATGGCGTCGTATTCGTGCAGGTGGTCGGGCAGATCGGCCAGGCGCATGGTGCTGGCGCCAAAGTGGCCCGCCAGTTTTTCGCCGCGCTCCAAGGTGCGGTTGGCCACTGTGATGTGGGCCGGCTGCTTGGCCGCGAAATGGGTGGCGCACAGCTCAATCATCTCGCCAGCGCCAACAAACAGCACGCGGATCTTGGTGAGGTCTTCAAACAGCTGGCCGGCCAGGCGCACGGCAGCAGCGGCCATGCTGATGCTGTGCGCGCCAATTTCGGTGGCGCTGCGCACTTCCTTGGCGACGGCAAAGCTGCGCTGGAACAGCTGGTTGAGCGTGGTGCCCAGCGAGCCGGCTTCTTCAGCCGCACGCACGGCGTTCTTCATCTGGCCCAGGATCTGGGCCTCGCCCAGCACCATCGAGTCCAGCCCACTGGCGACGCGAAAAGCGTGGCGGGCGGCCAGGTCGTTTTGCAGGGTGTAGGTGTAGTTTTTCAGCGCCTCGGCGGGCAGGTCGCCGCTTTGGGCCAGCCAGCGCAGGGTGTGGTCAAGCGCCGGCTCTTGGGCGGCGCAGTAGATCTCGGTGCGGTTGCAGGTGGACAGGATGGCGGTTTCCACACCGGCGTGGCTATGCACACCCGAGATCGTGCTGCGCAAACTCTGCAAAGTTGGCGCAATCTTGTCGAGTGCAAATGCAAACCGGCCGCGAATGTCGACCGGTGCCGTCGTGTGGTTGATGCCCAGGGCCCAAACTGCCATGCCAGGGATTATAAAATCTCTGTAAATCCATTGCTTGTCGTATCAGTACCAGCTTGACTTATATCAACCTGTCCGCTCCATGCTTGCCACCACCAGCCTCTGGCATCTGCTGAACTTCTGTGCCCCGGCCGCCTTTTTGGCGCTGCTGCTGGTGCTTGCCCGCTGGCTGTTTGCACACAAGGCCACGCCGCTGCTGCCCTGGTATGGCCAGCTGGCGCTGCATTTTCTGGTCGGCTGCGCTGCGCTCTTTGTCGCGCTGCTGTGGCAGGGCCGCGACGGCAGCCTGATGGGCTATGCGCTTTTGGTGATGGCACTGGCCAGCAGCCAGTGGGTGGTGCTGGGTGGCTGGCGGCGTTGATACCGAGGCTCTTATTATTTTCTGCGGCGCTTGCTATACGTTTCTTTACAATTCAGACATAATTGTGGGATGACCACCACAACGCCTTTGTCTGGCCACCGCTCCCGGTGGCTTTTCTGTATCTGCTGCCTCGTGGTGGGCGCGGCAGCTGCGGTGCTGGTCTGGGGCTCGCAGGCCTTGCTATTTGCCGATACCAATGATTTCCAGCGCGTGGTGGGCCACCTCTACCTGACGCCCATGGGTGATGGCATCCACTGGGCGCTGCCCGATCGGCCCTTTCGCACACCGGGCAATCCGGAGCTGGCCTCGCACATGTTCACTTTTGCCGGCTGGGTGCAGCGCTTTATGCCCGGGAATATGTTTGACCTCGCGCGCACGGCGCTGGCGGCCAAGCTGCTGCTGCTTGCCTGTGCCGCTGTGCTGGCCTGGCAATGCGCGGCGGCGCTGCAGCGTGGCGCGCTGGGCTGGTCGGCCATGGCGCTGGCCTGGCTGGCCGTGTTCTTCATGGCACACAACATCGGCATGGCCCAATCCTTTTATGCCGAATACGCCTGTCTGATCGCGCTGCCGCTGCTGCTGCTGGGCCTGCTGGCCTCGCGCCGGGCTGTGCGGATGGTCGGACTGGGCCTGGGGGCGCTGGTGTGCGGCCTGGCCAAGGTGCAGTATTTCTATGTGCCGCTGCTGGCGCTGTTGTGCGTCTGGGCGGGCGCCCGCTGGCAGCGCATGCTGCCCGACAAGGGGCTGCTCAAGCTGCTGCTGGCGGTACAGGTGCTGTGCCTGGTGCCCTTGCTGATCGGCAAGAATGCGAGCCTCAATGCCTACCATGGCGTCTACCTGGGCTCGTACATGGTGCTCACACCCGGGCAGCTCGATGGCCTGGGCGTGCCGGCCGAGCGCCGGGACTGCATCGGTGTCGATGCCTGGGGCAATGCACTCTCGGGCCTCGGCGGCACCCAGGTGCAGCACACAGATCGCGATTGCTACCCCGTCACGCCCAAGCTGGGCAAGGGCGATGTGCTGCGGCCTTATCTGCACTATCCGCTGACCCTGTGGCGCCTGGCCCGCTTTGCGCTGCCCAGCCATTTCACCGTGCAGTACTTCCATGTGTTTCCCGGTAACTTCTACCTCCATCGCCACGACGGCGGTGCCCAACCAGTCACCGACCTGCTGCTGCGCATGAGCGCGCAGCGCGACCGCATCGTCACGCCGCTGGCGCCCCTCTTCCTGCTGGCGGCACTGGCACTGTTTGCGGCCAGCCGCAGCCGCCAGGCCGGCCGCTTGCGGCCTCTGGCGGTGGGCAGCTTGCTGCTGGCGCTCCTGGTGGTCTCGCAGGTCATCATCGTGATGCTGGGCGAAGGCGTGCGCGATATGAGCAAGCACCTGTGGGCCGCGCAGCTGGCGCTGGACATGCTGGTGCTGCTCGTGGCCGTGCAAGGCCTGGGCTGGCTGGGGCTGTGGTGGCGGCGCAAGGCAGCGCGCGCTGCCGAGGCGACTGCAACTACCGCCTGACGGGTGCGGCGTCAATCCGAAAAAATGAGAGACAGGCGCTGGTTGTAGAAGCGGGGTGTGCCGGTCATGATGGGTCTGTGCAGGCTGCGTTCGCACGGCCTGCCTCTCTACCGATAACAAACCCAAGGAGACAGACCATGAAGTACATTGCACACGCCTGCCTGGCAGCCATCACGGGGCTGGCGTTCAGCGCCGCGGCCCAGGCGCAGCAGCCTTTTCCGACCAAGCCCGTGCGCGTGGTCATCGGCTTTCCCGCTGGCGGCCCGCTGGACCAGCATGCCCGCCTGCTGACCGACAAGCTCCAGGGCGTGCTGGGCCAGCCCATCATCGTTGACTACAAGCCTGGTGCCGGTGGCGCAGTCGGGGCGCAGGATGTCATGAAGGCGCCAGCCGATGGCTATACCTTGATGCTGGCCAATACCGGTGTGATGGTGATCAACCCTGCGCTCTACCCCAAGTTGCCCTACAGCACCTTGCGCGATTTCACACCGGTGGCGCGCACGGCCATGCAGCCCTTGGCCCTGCTGGTCAACAACAAGGTGCCGGCCAAGAACCTGCAGGAGTTCATCAGCTACGCCAAGGCCCACCCGGGCAAGGTCAACTTTGGCTCGGCCGGCAATGGCGGCATCAGCCACCTGGTGCCCGAGATGTTCAAGAGCGCCACCGGACTGGACCTGGTGCATATCCCCTACAAGGGCAGTGCGCCGGCCTTTACCGATCTGGTGGGCGGCCAGGTGCAGTTCATGGCCGAGAGCATTCCGCAGGCCGCTGCCTACCACAAGCAGGGCAAGGTGCGTGCGCTGGCCGTCACCAGCAAGGAGCGCAACCCGGCGCTGCCCGAGGTGCCCACTGCTATTGAAAGCGGGCTCAAGGGTTTTGAGGTCGTGGGCTTCTATGGCTTTCTCGCACCCGCAGGTACGCCCAAAGCGGTGGTGAACCAGCTCAGCGCCGCCTTTGGCCAGGTGATGCAGATGCCCGATGTGCGCGGGCGCATGGTGGAGCAGGGCGCGGACCCCGCCTTTCTCGGTGCCGAGGCGTTCAGCCAGTTCCTGGCTGGCGAGATGCCGCGCTGGGCCGAGGCGGTCAAGGCCTCGGGCACCAAGATGGACTGACACAGCAGGCCCATCGCAAAAAGCCCGGTATGACCGGGCTTTTGTATAGCTATAAAAAATATAGCATCTAGCGCACTTAGTGTTTCAAAGCCGTGGGCCATCCTGGGCCGGGCTGAACAGGTCCACCCGGTCGGTGATGATGCCGTCGGTGCCCAGGTCGATCAGGCGCTGCGCGGCCCATTCGTCGTTGACGGTGTAGCTGCTGCAGTAGAGGCCTGCGGCATGGACCTTGGCCACCAACGCGGCATCCCAGAGCGCATGGTTGAGCACCAGCGCCTGGCAGCCCAGTTCCAGCGCCAGTTGCAGCTCGGCGTCACCGCTGCCATCGGCCAGCTTGTCGACCAGCAGGCCGCGTGGGATATGCGCTGCCACTTCGCGGGCGCCGCGCAGCGAATCGGCCTTGAACGAGGTAAAGAGCGGCGGCACCACGGTTTGCGGCCAGATGCGGTTCATCAGCGCACCGGCGGCACGGCCTGTTTCCAGCTCCTGGCCGGGCGTGGGCTTGATCTCGACATTGAGAAAGAGCTGGTTGGCCAGGCACCAGCGGGCCAGCGCCTCGAGAGTGGGCAGGTTCTCGCCCGCATGGCTGCGCGAATGCCAGCTGCCGGCATCGAGCTGGGCGAGCTCACCCATGCTCAGGTCGCTGCCCGTGCCCTGGGCATTTGTGGTGCGTTTCAGGTCCGCATCGTGCATCAGAAACAGCACGCCGTCGCGGCTGAGCTTGGCATCGCACTCGAACATGCGGTAGCCGTGCGCGGCGCCCAGGCGGAAGGCGCTCATGGTGTTCTCAGGCGCCAGTTTGCCTGCGCCGCGGTGGGCCACCCAGCGTGGATAGGGCCAGTTGCTAGAAAGCGTCATATCAATCTCGATGAGAAAAAAGAAAAGCGCCACAAGTGCTGCACTTGGGCGCTGGTGTTCAAGCGTTCAGGTCGGGAGCCAAGGCGTGGCCGTTGTGCTCATCGCCTTGCCACGCTCAGATGCGCTTGCCGGTATCCGCATTGAACCAGTGCAGGCGGTCTTCGCGTGCGCTGATGCGCGCCACTTCACCGGGCTTGGGGAAGGGCGTGCCTTCTTCCACCCGCACGGTGACCTGCTCGCCGCCCACTTTGCCGTACAGCAGGCGCTCGGCGCCCAGCAGTTCCACGGTTTCCACCTGGAATTCCCAGCCGCCCGAGTCCACCAGGTCGATGTGCTCAGGGCGGATGCCCAGGATCTGGCCGGCCTTGCCATTGGCAGAATTTTTCAGCAGGTTCATCGGCGGCGAGCCGATGAAGCCGGCCACAAAGGTCGAGGCAGGGGTGTGGTAGACCTCTTCGGGCGTGCCGAACTGCTCGACATTGCCACCGTTCATCACGATCATGCGCTGGGCCAGCGTCATCGCTTCGACCTGGTCGTGGGTCACGAACAGGCTGGTGATGCCCAGCTCGGCGTGGAGCTTCTGGATTTCGATGCGGGTCTGGCCGCGCAGCTTGGCGTCCAGGTTGGACAGCGGCTCGTCAAACAGGAAGACCTGGGGCTGGCGCACGATGGCGCGGCCCATGGCCACGCGCTGGCGCTGGCCGCCCGACAGCTGGCGCGGCTTGCGGTCCAGCAGGTGCGACAGCTCCAGGATCTTGGCAGCCTTGTCCACGCGGCGCTTGATCTCGTCCTCGGGCACCTTGGCGAGCTTCAGGCCATAGGCCATGTTCTCGTAGTTGCTCATGTGCGGGTAGAGCGCGTAGTTCTGGAACACCATGGCGATGTTGCGCTTGGCGGGCTCGAGGTTGTTGACGATCTTGTCGCCAATCATCAGGTCACCGCCGGTGATTTCTTCGAGGCCGGCAATCATGCGCAGCAGGGTCGACTTGCCGCAGCCCGAGGGGCCCACCAGAACGATGAATTCACCGTCCTTGATTTCGGCATTGACGCCATGGATCACGGGCACGGCCGATTTGCCGGTGCCGTAGCGTTTGACAATATTCTTGAGAGAGATGGAAGCCATAAGAAGGTTTCGTTGTATCGGTCAAAGATGGTGGAGGGACAAGATGGCGAGGGGTTACTTTTCGGTATCCACCAGACCTTTGACAAACCACTTTTGCATCAGCATCACCACCAGGGTCGGTGGCAGCATGGCCAGGATGGCCGTGGCCATCACGATATTCCAGTCCACAGCGGCTTCGCCACCGGCCAGCATGCGCTTGATGCCGATCACCACAGGGTACATGTCTTCCGAGGTGGTCATCAGCAAGGGCCACAGGTACTGGTTCCAGCCGTAGATGAACTGGATCACGAACAGCGCAGCGATCGAGGTGCGCGACAGCGGCACCAGGATGTCCTTGAAAAAGCGCATCGCGCCCGCGCCATCGATGCGTGCGGCTTCCACCAGCTCATCGGGTACCGTCAGGAAGAACTGGCGGAACAGGAAGGTGGCGGTGGCCGAGGCGATCAGCGGCAAGGTCAGGCCGGCATAGCTGTTGAGCAGGCCCAGTTCCGCCACGACCTTGTAGGTGGGCAGAATCCGCACTTCAACGGGCAGCATCAGCGTGAGGAAAATCGCCCAGAAGCAGATCATCTTGAAGGGGAAGCGGAAGTAGACGATGGCAAAGGCCGACAGCAGCGAGATCGCGATCTTGCCGACGGTGATGATCATCGCCACCCAGAAGCTCACCCACATCATGTGCATGACGTTGGTGTTGGAGCCCAGCTTGCCCGAACCAAACAGCGCGGCCTGGTAGTTCTCCCAGAGGTGGGCGCCAGGCAGCAGCGGCATGGGGGACTGCACGATCGCGTCCGCCGTGTGGGTCGATGCGATGAAGGCCAGGTACAGCGGGAATGCCACAATCGCCACGCCGAGCACCAGCACGGCGTGCGAGAAGAAATTGAGCCAGGGATTGCGGTCAACCATGATCAGTACTGCACTTTCTTTTCAACATAGCGGAACTGCACCACGGTCAGCACAATGACGATCAGCATCAGCACGACGGACTGCGCTGCAGAGCCGCCCAGATCCAGCGCCTTGAAGCCGTCCTGGTAGACCTTGTAGACCAGGATCGAGGTCGATTGGCCAGGGCCGCCTTGCGTTGCCGCATCGATGATGCCGAAGGTGTCGAAAAACGCGTACACGATGTTGATCACCAGCAGGAAGAAGGTGGTGGGCGAGAGCAGCGGCAGCTGGATGTTCCAGAAACGGCGCCAGGGGCTGGCACCATCGATCGATGCCGCTTCGATCAGCGCCTTGGGGATGGACTGCAGGCCCGCGAGGAAGAACAGGAAGTTGTAGGAAATCTGCTTCCACACCGAGGCCATGACGATCAGCGCCATCGCCTGGTTGTCATTCATCATGTGGTTCCAGTTGTAGCCCAGCTTGCCCAGGTAATAGGTGACCACGCCGATGGATGGCGAGAACAGAAACACCCACAGCACGCCGGCAATGACAGGTGCGACGGCATAGGGCACGATCAGCAAGGTCTTGTAGACCATCGCAAAGCGCACGATGCGGTCGGCAAAGATGGCCAGCACCAGCGAGATGGCAATGCCCGCGCCTGCGACCAGCACCGAGAACATGGCGGTGCGCTTGAAGGAATTCAGGTAGGTGGGGTCGGCGAACAGGTTGCGGAAATTATCCAGCCCCACCCATTCGGTGCTCATGCCGAAGGCGTCTTCCATCTGGAAGGACTGCAGCACAGCCTGGCCAGCGGGCCAGAAAAAGAAAATGCCAATGATCAGCAACTGCGGTGCAATCAACACCCAGGGCAGCCATTTAGAGCGGAAAAGTACGCGTTTTTCCATGATGGAGCTCAAAAACAAAAAAACCGCCGGGGCTGAGGGCAGCCGCCGGGCGATGGCTCATCGACTGCGCCCGCCCTACGCGTGCAGGGTGGGCGCATGTGATGAAAGGATTAAGGCTTGTACGACTTTTCGAAGCGGGCCAGCAGTTCGTTGCCGCGGGACACGATGGAGTCCAGGGCTTCCTTGCCGGTCTTCTTGCCAGCCCAGACCTGTTCGAGTTCTTCGTCCTCGATGGTGCGGATCTGTACGTAGTTGCCCAGGCGGATACCACGCGAGTTGTCGGTCACCTTGCGGATCATCTGGGTCACAGCGGTGTCGGTGCCAGGGTTCTTTTGGTAGAAGCCGGACTTCTCGGTCAGGTCATACGCGGCCATCGTCACAGGCAGGTAGCCGGTGCGCTGGTGCGAAGCGGCCTGCACCTTGGTTTGCGAGAGGAATTCGAAGAACTTGGCCACGCCCTTGTATTCTTCGGACTTCTTGCCAGCCATCACCCACAGCGATGCGCCACCGATCACGGTGTTCTGAGGCGCGCCCTTGACGTCAGGGTAGTAAGGCAGGGGTGCCAGCGCATAGGCAAACTTGGCGTTCTTGGCCACGTCGCCGTAGAAACCGGACGAGGTCTGGATCATCGCGCATTCACCCGCGGTGAACGAAGCCTGGGCGGTGGAGGCACGGCCCTTGTAGACAAACTCACCGGCCTTGGCCGCAGCGGCCAGGTTGTCGATGTGCTTGACGTGCAGGGGCGAGTTGAGCTTCAGGCGGGCCTTGTAGCCGTTGGCGCTCAAACCGTTTTGTTCGGTCGCGAACTCGACGTTGTGCCAGGTGGAGAAGGACTCCAGCTGGGTCCAGCCTTGCCAGGCCAGCGTCATCGGGCAGCTGTGGCCGCTTTCCTTGAGCTTCTTGGCAGCAGCGAACACTTCAGGCCAGGTGGTGGGCGCCTTTTCCGCGTCCAGACCGGCCTTCTTGAAGGCGTCCTTGTTGTAGTAGAAGATGGTCGTCGAGCTGTTGAACGGGAAGCTCAGCATCTGGCCGTTAGGTGCGGTGTAGTAACCGGCCACGGCTGGGATGTAGGCCTTGGGGTCGAAGGACACGCCGGCGTCGGACATCACCTTACCCACGGGCACGGTGGCGCCCTTGGAGGCCATCATCGTGGCGGTGCCCACTTCAAACACTTGCAGGATGTGGGGCGCATTGCCCGAGCGGAAGGCTGCAATCGCTGCCGTCATCGACTCGTCGTACACACCCTTGAAGGTTGGCACAACCTTGTATTCCTTCTGGCTGTCGTTGAACTCCTTGGCCAGGTCGTTGACCCATTCGTTGTTCACGGCGGTCATGGAGTGCCACCATTGGATCTCGGTGACGGCATGGGCGGACAGGCTGGTAGTGGCTGCAATACCGGCAGCGATGACCAAACGCTTGAAGTGCATGAATGCTCCTAGGGGTTTATAAAACGCTCAAAAACGAATCGTATGTGGCGTTTGTGAATGTTCTGTGACGTTGTGGCATATCCGCTGGTTTTAGGCAACTGGGGAAAGCCAGCGCCCGTCCGCACAGCGTCAACAAATACAAGGCGTTACGATTGTAGTTCAGCCGCCATTCGTATTCGAGAGAAAAGTGTAACCTTAGGGGTTTAGACGCGACAGCGCTTTGGGGTTGTCACATGGGACTGTCAAACAGTTGTGGTAGAGGCGGGTGCGGGGTTCGAAATGCTCAATTTCGATCAAATAAGAAAAAATAGGAAAAAGTACGCGCTGACGCCGGCGGGTACTGGGATGGGCTCAAGACCGTCTGGTGCAGTGCGGCAAAGCCAGACTGCGGCGTACCATGTTTTAAAACGGGCAGCCATGGGTGCAAGCCCGGTGTCATAAAATCGGTGGCCCCACTGCTTACCCATAAAAGGGAGCGCCCGCTCCCGTACAGGTCCCCACACATGAACGCACCGATTGCGCTGGCAAGCTTGCAAGCACAGGTTGACGGGCCCGCCCGTCTCCGCGAGATCCCCTACAACTACACCTCGTTCTCTGACCGCGAAATCGTCATTCGCCTGCTGGGCGCTCAGGCCTGGGATCTGCTCGACCAGCTGCGCCAGGAGCGCAAGACGGGCCGCTCGGCGCGCATGCTCTACGAGGTCATGGGGGATATCTGGGTGGTGCAGCGCAACCCCTACCTGCAAGACGACCTGCTGCACAACCCGGGCCGCCGCAAGCAGCTGGTGGAAGCGCTGGAGCACCGCCTGGCCGAAGTGCAAAAGCGCCGCGCGCCCGCCGAGGACCCGGCGCGCGATGCACTGGTGGGGCAGCTGATTGCCGCAGCGCAGGTGGCGGTGTCCGAGTTCGACACCACCTTGCAGGAGGCGACCGAGCTGCGCCGCAAGGTGCAGCGCACCTTCAAACCGCTCACCGCCAAGGACAACGTCAAGTTTGACGGCCTCTCGCGCGTGAGCCATGTGACCGATGCGACCGACTGGCGCGTCGAATACCCGTTTGTCGTGCTGACGCCCGATACCGAAGAGGAAATGGCCGTGCTGGTCAAGGCCTGTATCGGCCTGGGGCTGACGATTGTGCCGCGCGGCGGCGGCACCGGTTACACCGGCGGCGCGATTCCGCTGAGCTGGCGCAGTGCCGTCATCAATACCGAGAAGCTCGAGAAGATGTCCGAGGTGGAGATGGTGTCGCTGCCGGGCATCGACCACCTGGTGCCCACCGTCTGGTCGCAGGCCGGTGTCGTGACCCAGCGCGTAGCCGATGCGGCCGAGCGCGGCGGCTTTGTGTTTGCGGTCGATCCGACCTCGATCGAGGCCTCGTGCATCGGCGGCAATATCGCGATGAATGCCGGCGGCAAGAAGGCCGTGCTCTGGGGCACGGCGCTGGACAACCTGGCGAGCTGGCGCATGGTCACGCCCGATGCGCAGTGGCTGGAAGTCACGCGCCTGGACCACAACCTGGGCAAGATCCACGACGCCGAGATGGCCAGCTTCGAGCTGAAATACCTGGAGGCCGACGGCAAGACCCTGGTGCGCACCGAGCGCCTGGACATACCGGGCTACAAGTTCCGCAAGGAAGGCCTGGGCAAGGATGTGACCGACAAGTTCCTCTCGGGCCTGCCGGGCATCCAGAAAGAGGGCTGCGACGGCCTCATTACCAGCGCGCGCTGGGTGGTGCACCGCATGCCTTCGCACACCCGCACCGTCTGCCTGGAGTTCTTTGGCAATGCCAAGGATGCCGTGCCCTCGATCGTCGAGATCAAGGACTATATGTTTGGCGAGCAAAAGCGCTGCGGCGTGCTGCTGGCCGGGCTCGAGCACCTCGACGATCGCTACCTGAAGGCGGTGGGCTATGCGACCAAGAGCAAGAAGCACGGCGGCCTGCCCAAGATGGTGCTGTTTGGCGACATCGTCGGCGACAACCCCGATGAAGTGGCGCGCGTGACCAGCGAAGTGGTGCGCATCGCCAACTCGCGCAGCGGCGAAGGCTTTATCGCCATCAGCCCCGAGGCGCGCAAGAAATTCTGGCTGGACCGCAAGCGCACCGCCGCCATCAGCCGCCACACCAATGCCTTCAAGATCAATGAAGACGTGGTGATTCCGCTGCCCCGCATGGCCGAGTACACCGATGGCATCGAGCGCATCAACATCGAGCTGTCGCTGAACAACAAGATCAAGCTCTGCGACGCGCTGCACGACTTTTTTGCCAAGGGCAAGCTGCCGCTGGGTAAGCAGGATGACGCCAACGACATCCCGTCCGCCGAGCTGCTCGAAGACCGCGTCGCGCAGGCGCTGGTGCTGGTCACCGAGGTGCGCAACCGCTGGCAGGGTTGGCTCGATGGCGTGGCCGAGCAGTTCCGCCAGCTGCAGGACCACAGCCTGCGCGCCAGCTGGAAGAGCGATCTGCGCGCGCCGCTGGCCGCGATTTTTGGTGGCTCGGCCTGTAAGCCGATCATGGACGAGGTGGTGGCCATCCACCAGCGCGTGCTCAAGGGCCGCGTGTTTGTCGCGCTGCACATGCATGCGGGCGATGGCAATGTGCACACCAACCTGCCGGTCAACAGCGACGACTATGAAATGCTGACCACCGCGCATGCCGCCGTGGCCCGCATCATGGCGCTGGCGCGTAGCCTCGATGGCGTGATCTCGGGAGAGCACGGCATCGGTATCACCAAGCTGGAGTTCTTGAGCGACGACGAGCTGCGCCCCTTTGCCGAGTACAAGGCCAAGATCGACCCGCACGGCCACTTCAACAAGGGCAAGCTGCTGCGCCCCGAAGAGCGCCGTCTGCTGCTGGAGCAGACCTACGCGGGCGACAAATCGCGCAAGTCGCTGATGTATGCCGACCTGACCAATGCCTATACGCCATCGTTTGGCCTGATGGGGCATGAGTCGCTGATCATGCAGCAAAGCCATATCGGCGCGATTGCCGACTCGGTCAAGGACTGCCTGCGCTGCGGCAAGTGCAAGCCGGTCTGCGCCACCCATGTGCCGCGCGCCAATCTGCTGTACTCGCCCCGCAACAAGATTCTGGCGACCTCGCTCCTGGTCGAGGCCTTCCTCTACGAAGAGCAGACGCGCCGCGGCGTGTCGATTCGCCACTGGCAGGAGTTCGAGGATGTCTCGGACCACTGCACGGTTTGCCACAAGTGCGCCACGCCTTGCCCGGTCAAGATCGACTTTGGCGATGTGACGATGAACATGCGCAACCTGCTGCGCCAGATGGGCAAGAAGAGCTTCCGTCCGGGCAACAAGGTGGCGATGGCCATGCTCAACGCGACCAACCCGGACACCATCAAGCTGCTGCGCAAGACCATGGTGGGCGTGGGCTTCAAGGCCCAGCGCCTGGCGGTCGATGTGCTCAAGGGCTTTGGCAAGCGCCAGACCGCGCACCCGCCCGCCAGCGTGGGCGCCGCGCCGCTCAAGGAGCAGGTGATCCACTTCGTCAACAAGAAGCTGCCCGGTGGCCTGCCCAAGCAGACGGCGCGTGCGCTGCTCGATATCGAGAACAAGGACTACGTGCCCATCATCCGGGACCCCAAGACCACCACCTCCGAGACCGAGGCGGTGTTCTACTTCCCCGGATGCGGCTCCGAGCGCCTGTTCAGCCAGGTGGGCCTGGCCACGCAGGCCATGCTCTGGCATGCCGGCGTGCAGACTGTGCTGCCGCCGGGCTACCTGTGCTGCGGCTATCCCCAGCGCGGCTCGGGCCAGTTTGACAAGGCCGAGAAGATGATCACCGACAACCGGGTGCTCTTCCACCGCGTGGCCACCACCTTGAACTACCTGGACATCAAGACCGTGGTGGTGAGCTGCGGCACCTGCTACGACCAGCTCCAGGGCTACCAGTTCGACAAGATCTTCCCGGGCTGCCGCATCATCGACATCCATGAGTACCTGCTGGAAAAGGGTGTGACCCTGCAAGGCAAGAGCTCCTACCTGTACCACGACCCCTGCCACACGCCGATGAAGCAGCAGGACCCGATGAAGACCGTCAAGGCGCTGGTGGGTGACAACGTCTTGAAGAGCGAGCGCTGCTGCGGCGAATCGGGCACCTTGGGGGTTACGCGTCCCGATATCTCGACGCAGATCCGTTTCCGCAAGACCGAGGAAATCCGCAAGGGCGAAGCGCAGTTGCGCGAGTCCGGCCAGGTGCAGGCCAAGGAGAACGTCAAGATCCTCACCAGCTGCCCCAGCTGCCTGCAGGGCCTCAACCGCTACCAGGACGATCTGCAAAACGGCCTGCTCGAAGCCGACTACATCGTGGTCGAGATGGCGCGCGAGATCCTGGGTGAGAACTGGATGCCCGAGTACGTGCAGCGTGCCAACCAGGGCGGCATCGAACGGGTGCTGGTATGACGGCCGCCAACGGCAACTCCGACTCCGACTGCCCGCTGTGCCAGACCGAGGGTGGACGCCTGGTCTGGCAGGGCGCCTGGGGCGGCGCCCTGCTGCGCGTCATCCATGCCGACGAGGCCGGTTTTCCCGCGTTCTACCGCGTGGTCTGGGGCGCGCATGTGGCTGAACTCTCGGATCTGTCCGAGTCTGAGCGCCAGTGGTGCATGGACGCGGTGATGGCGGTCGAGCTGGCGCTGCGTGCGCTGGAGCCCGCACCGGCCAAGATCAACCTGGCGACCCTGGGCAATATGGTGCCGCATCTGCACTGGCATGTGATTGCGCGCTTCGCGGAGGACAGCCATTTCCCCGCACCCGTCTGGGCTTCGGCCCAGCGCCCGCGCAATGCCGGGCTGGAAGCGGCGCTGGCTGCCCAGTTGCCCGCAGCGGAGGCGCGTATGCTTGCGGCGCTGGAGCGCCTGCGTACGGCATAATTGCTATTGTTTTTGATAGCATGGCGCTGGCGCAGAGGGCCCGCCCTGCATCCGCCAAGACTGCGGCCATCGGGCCGCTGGGCCTGGTTTGCAAAGGATTGACATGGCTGGCTTGAACCACGATACCCCCACCCCCACGGCACTGACGGTGCATGGCGCAAGCCGTGTGCTGGAAGTGCAATACGCCGATGGCGCGGCGTTTCGCCTGCCATTCGAGCTGCTGCGTGTGTACTCGCCCTCGGCCGAAGTGCAGGGCCACGGCCCGGGCCAGGAAGTACTGCAGACCGGCAAGCGCGAGGTGTCCATCGTCGCGGTGGAGCCGGTGGGCAACTACGCCATCAAGCCTATCTTCTCGGATGGCCATGAAAGCGGCCTCTACAGCTGGCAGTACCTCTACGAGCTGGGCAGCCGCCAAAGCGAGCTGTGGCAGGCCTACCTGGACCGCCTGCAGGCCGCAGGTGCCGACCGCGACCAGCCCATGCCCGGCAAGGCCGGCAGCGCCTGCGGGCACCAGCACTGAGCCAGCGCTGGCCACCAGGCCCGGGTAAGGGCACTGTTATTCGGAAAAATTTTGTATTTAAAGCTATTAAAATGATAGCTTTGAATATTCGTCATCATTGGCTCTGAATGTTTTATGCATTGAACTGCATACCCTCGAATAATTCGGGGTATGGGGGTCGGACGTTACAGAGCTTGCTAGCATTCACACCATGAGTACCACCCACTTTGGATTTGAGACCGTTGACGAGAAGGACAAGGCGCGCAAGGTGCGCGGTGTGTTCGACTCGGTTGCGAGCAAATATGACGTGATGAACGACCTGATGTCCGGTGGCCTGCACCGCGTCTGGAAGCACTACACCGTCATGGTCGCCAACCTCAAGGAAGGCCAGCGCGTGCTGGACATCGCAGGCGGTACCGGTGATCTGTCCCTGGCCTTTGCCAAAAAGGTGGGCCACAGCGGCCAGGTGGTGCACACCGATATCAACGAAGCCATGCTGCGCGTGGGCCGCGACCGTCTGATCGACAAGGGCCTGAACCTGCCCACCACGGTCTGCGATGCCGAAGCCCTGCCTTTCCCGGACCAGCACTTTGACCTGGTGAGCGTGGCCTTTGGCCTGCGCAACATGACCAACAAGGACCAGGCGCTCAAGGAAATGTGCCGCGTGCTCAAGCCGCGCGGCAAGCTGCTGGTGCTGGAGTTTTCCAAGGTGGCCAAGCCGCTGGAGAAGGCCTATGACTTGTATTCCTTCCAGGTGCTACCACGTATAGGGAAGATGGTGGCGGGGGACGCCGACAGCTACCGCTACCTGGCCGAATCGATTCGCATGCATCCTGGTCAGGCAGAACTCAAGGCCATGATGCAAAAAGCAGGCTTTGGCCATGTGGACTACCACAATATGACGGCAGGGATTACCGCCTTGCATGTCGGGATCAAATGCTGAAAGAGTGAGACGCGATACCGGTCGCAAAGCCAGGCGCCTGCCCAGTGCCCAGCGCAATACAACACAACAGACCGGGGTTGCTGAGAAGCGGGCGTGGATGTAATAGCCGGCGCAAAGGCGTACCGGCCCTAACAAAACGGAGCAAATATGACAAAACTGTGGTCAGTGGTCTTGGTGGTACTGCTGGCATTTGTGCACCTCGATGCCGATGCCAAGCGCATGGGAGGTGGCAAGTCCATGGGCCAGCAGTCCGGCAATGTAACCCAGCGGCAGGCGACGCCTGCGCAAGCGCCTGGCAACAATGCCACCGCGCCTGCGCAAGCCCAGCGCCCCGCTACCCCTAACGCCGCCCCTGCGGCGCCCAAGAAGCCTTGGGGCGCGATGCTCGGCGGTCTGGCCGCTGGTCTGGGCCTGGCCTGGCTCGCCCATTCGCTAGGCTTTGGTGAAGCCTTTGCCAACATGCTGCTGATCGGCCTGGCCATCATGGCGGTGCTGGCCATCGTCGGCTTTGTGATGCGCCGCAAGGGCGCTGCTGCGGCCCAGCCTGCGCAGTCGCCTTTCGCCTTCCAGGGTGCTGGCAACGCCGCGCCGCAAGCGCCGGTCTCGGCCCCTGTTGCGCCCCAGTACAACCCCGAGAAGGTCGGCAACGACGCCTCGGCCCGCCCCTGGGAGCAGGGTGCAGCGCCTGCCGCTGCTGCGGGTGGCAGCATGATTGGCGCTGGCCTGGCTGGCGCGCAGAATTGGGGCGTGCCTGAAGGCTTCGATGCCAATGGGTTCCTGGAAGCGGCCAAGCGCAACTTCGTGACCCTGCAGTCCGCCTGGGACCGCTCGGACATCAACACCTTGCGCTCGATGATGACCGACGAGATGCTCGGCGAAGTCAAGGGCCAGTTGCAGGACCGCGAGCAGCACCGTGAAGGCGCGCAGCCCAACCAGACCGATGTGGTGATGCTCGAAGCCCAGCTGCTGGGTATCGAGGATGTCGGCAATGCCTACATGGCCAGCGTCGAGTTCTCGGGCATGATCCGCGAAGAAGCCCATGCCGGCCCCAGCCCCTTCCGCGAAGTCTGGAACATGACCAAGCCCAAGGATGGCACCAGTGGTTGGCTCGTAGCAGGCTTGCAAGCCTTGCAGTAAGCAAACCGTAAAACTCCACCGCTTTGCCTGTTAATCCTGACGACGGGCAGCGGACTTGGGGAATAATTGGGGACTATGGCAACACAGTCCCCTTTTTCTTTTCCGGGCGGCATTTTTGCGCGCATTCTGGAGTCGGCCCAACCCCCGCAGTGGCTGGTGTCGGAGGTACAGCACCGCGTGGTGCTGTTCCTCAATCACGTGCTGATGCAGGAAAGTGCGGCCATGGAGCGTCTGGTGCGCCAAAGCGGGCGCGTCGTCCAGGTGCAGTGGCGCAGCATTGTGCTGGCGCTCAAGATCACGCCCGCTGGCCTGCTGGACCTGGCAGGCGCCCAGGAAACCCCCGACCTGCGCGTGCAGGTGGTCGATGACTCGCCGCTGGCTTTGGCGCGCGGCGTCATCCAGGGCGAGAAGCCCGCCATCCGCATCGATGGCGATGTGCAGTTTGCCGCCGAGATCCAGTGGCTGGTCGACCATGTGCGCTGGGATGTGGAAGAAGACCTGGCCCGCCTGGTGGGCGATACCCCCGCGCATTGGCTGGCCCAGCTGGGCCAGCGCGTAGCGGCTGCGCTGCGCCAGTTCGTCAGCATGGGCGTGCGCACGGCGGATCGCTTTGGCGCCGGCCGCTCTGGCGCGCAGGCCCAGCCGCCTGCCCCGCCCACGCCCCCCGGCTACGCTGCGGACAGCGACCCGGCCAGCGAGCGCACTACGACATGAAGCGCTTTTTTCGCGGCTTCACCATTTTGTGGGTGGTCTGGCGCTATGGCTTGCACGACATGGTGCTGTCCAGCTTCAACCACCCCTGGCTCAAAGGCATCACCCGGGTACTGCGCATAGGCCGCAAATGGACCGAGCCGCGCGGCCAGCGCCTGCGCGAGGCGCTCGAGCAACTGGGCCCGATCTTTGTCAAGTTCGGCCAGGTGCTGTCGACCCGGCGCGATTTGCTGCCCCCCGATATCGCCGAAGAGCTGTCCCTGCTGCAGGACCGCGTGCCCTCGTTCGACCCGCGCATTGCGGTGCAGACCATCGAGCGGGCGTTCCGCAAGCCGCTGGCCGAGGTCTTTGTCAGCTTTGATGAAAAGCCCATTGCCAGCGCCTCGATTGCCCAGGTGCACTTTGCCACCATCCGCACCCGTGCGGGCGAGCTGCGCGATGTCGCCGTCAAGGTGCTGCGCCCGGGCATGCTGCCGGTGATCGACAGCGACCTGGCGCTGATGCGCACGATGGCCGAGCTGGTCGAGAAGTTCTCTGCCGATGGCAAGCGCCTCAAGCCGCGCCAGGTGGTGGCCGAGTTCGACACCTATCTGCACGACGAGCTGGACCTGATGCGCGAGGCCTCGAACGCTGCCCAGCTGCGCCGCAACATGGAAGGCCTGGACCTGGTGCTGATCCCCGAGGTGTTCTGGGATTTCTGCCACCAGGAGGTGATGGTGATGGAGCGCATGAATGGCGTGCCCATCAACCAGGTCGATACCCTGCGCGCTGCGGGTGTCGATATCCCCAAGCTCGCCCGCGATGGCGTGACCATCTTCTTCACCCAGGTGTTCCGCGATGGCTTTTTCCATGCGGACATGCACCCCGGCAATATCCAGGTCAGCCTGGAGCCCGAGAGTTTTGGCCGCTATATCTCGCTGGACTTTGGCATTGTCGGCACCTTGACCGAATTCGACAAAGAGTACCTGGCGCAGAACTTCACCGCGTTTTTCCGCCGCGACTACAAGCGCGTGGCCGAGCTGCACATCGAAAGCGGCTGGGTGCCGCCCGATACCCGGGTCGACGAGCTCGAAGCCGCCATCCGCGCGGTCTGCGAGCCGTACTTTGACCGCCCGCTCAAGGAAATTTCGCTGGGCATGGTGCTGATGCGCCTGTTCCAGACCTCGCGCCGCTTCCAGGTCGAGATCCAGCCCCAGCTGGTGCTGCTGCAAAAAACGCTGCTCAACATCGAAGGCCTGGGCCGCCAGCTCGACCCCGATCTGGACCTGTGGAGCACGGCCAAGCCGTTTCTCGAGAAATGGATGCTCGACCAGATGGGCCCCCAGCGCCTGTGGCGCGAGCTCAAATCCCAGGCGCCGCGCTACGCCAAGCTGCTGCCCGACATGCCCCGCCTGGTGCACCAGTACCTGGCGCGCAATGGCGGTGGCAGCCACCACGACGAGACGCTCAAGGAGCTGCTGGTGCAGCAGAAATTGACGAACAAGCTGCTGCAGATCATCATTTGTGGAGGCATTGGTTTTGTCCTGGGGCTGGTGGTGCTGCAAGTGCTCATCCGCATCCGACTTTTTTAAACCCCTAACCCTTACGCTTTGCAGGAGTGACAACGTGCTGCTCTACATGGTGATCGCCTACCTATTTGTAACCATTGGCGTGGGTCTGTGGGCCGCCAAACGGGTCAAGAACACCGCAGATTTCGCCGTCGCCGGCCGCCATCTGCCGCTGTTCATGATCATCACCACCACGTTTGCGACCTGGTTTGGCTCCGAGATTGTGCTGGGTGTGCCGGCCAAGTTCATCGAAGGCGGCCTGCGCAATGTGGTCGAAGACCCGTTTGGTGCTGGCATGTGCCTGATCCTGGTGGGCATGTTCTTTGCGGCCAAGCTCTACCGCATGAACCTGCTGACCATCAGCGACTACTACCGCAAGCGCTACGGCAGCGCGGTCGAGATCATCTGCTCGCTGATCATCATGCTGAGCTACCTGGGCTGGGTCTCCGCCCAGGTCACCGCGCTGGGCCTGGTGTTCAACCTGCTCTCGGGCGGCGCGGTCAGCATCCCCATGGGCATGGTGATCGGTGTGGTGTCCATCCTGGCCTATACCTTGTTTGGCGGCATGTGGTCGGTGGCGGTCACCGATTTTGTGCAGATGATCATCCTGGTGGTGGGCCTCATGGTGCTGGCCTTCTTCGCCTCGGACATGGCCGGCGGCGCCGGAAAGGTGATCGACCTGGCCACCAGCCGCGATCTGTTCCAGTTCTGGCCCGAGCCCACCTGGCATGACATCGTGTTCTTCTTTGCCGCTGCCATCACGATGATGCTGGGCTCGATCCCGCAGCAGGACGTGTTCCAGCGCGTGATGTCGGCCAACACCGAAAAGTCGGCCGTGCGCGGCACCATCATCGGTGGCTCCGCTTACATCCTGTTCGCCTTTGTGCCGATGTTCCTGGTGGCCAGCGCGCTGATCATCATGCCCGAGGCCACCTCGGCCTTGCTCAAGGACGATCCGCAAAAAGTGCTGCCCACCCTGGTGATGGAGAAGATGCCTTTTGTGATGCAGGTGCTGTTCTTTGGCGCGTTGCTGTCTGCCATCAAGTCCTGCGCATCGGCCACCTTGCTCGCCCCGAGCGTGACCTTTACCGAGAACATCTGGCGCCAGTTCCGCCCCAGGGTGAGCGACCGCGAGAACCTCAAGACCATGCGCATCAGCGTGCTCGTGTTCAGCGCCTGCGTGCTGGCCTACTCCATCCGCATGCAGGGCACCCCCATCTATGAACTGGTCTCGGGCGCCTACCAGGTGCCGCTGGTCGGCGCCTTTGTGCCCCTGGTGATGGGCCTGTACTGGAAGCGCGCGACCACCCAGGGGGCGCTGCTGGCGGTGTTCCTGGGCATCGGCATCTGGCTGGCCGGTTTGAACATGGCCTGGGGCGCGGCCTTCCCGGCCCAACTCGCGGGTGTGCTGGCCGCCTTTACGGGCATGATTGTCGGCTCGCTGGCGCCGCAAGCCATCCGCAACCAGAAGACGGACGTGCAGGCCTTTGTGGCCGATACCGCCCCCGCCGCCAGCGGCGCAGCAGTGGCGGGGCGCTGAGCGAACGGCGCTGAATGCGGGGCGTAGTGCTAAGCCTACGCCCCGGATCGGTTTTGCAACCCGCCTATAATCAAGGGTTTTCCTCCGTTTTCTTACACGCGCGATGCCTATTTACGCCTACAAGTGCAGTGCCTGCGGCTATGCCAAGGATGTTTTGCAAAAAATATCGGATGCACCGCTGACGGACTGCCCCGAGTGCAAGCAAGCCAGCTTCTCCAAGCAACTGACGGCCCCGGGGTTCCAGCTCAAGGGAACGGGTTGGTACGCCACCGATTTCAGTGGCAAGTCGGCTGCTGCGGCACCGGCCAGCGCACCTGCGGCCGACGCGGCTGCGCCCGCAGCGGCAGCAACGCCCGCACCCGCATCTGCATCTGCACCGGCTGCGAGCGGCGGCTCGGCGGTCTGAGGGCTGAGAGGTGATGGCGTCCCTGCGCAAATGGTTGCTGACCGGGCTGCTGGTCATCGTGCCGGGCGTCATCACGGTCTGGGTGCTCAACTGGATCATCGGCACGCTCGACCAGACCTTGCTGATCCTGCCGCAGCACTGGCAGCCCGACGAGGTCCTGGGCTACCATATCCCCGGTTTCGGCGTGGTGCTGACCTTGGCGATCTTGCTGATCGTCGGCGGCATTGCCAGCAATTTTGTCGGCCGCAAGCTGGTGGCCTGGGGCGATGCGCTGGTCAGCCGGATTCCGGTGGTGCGCTCGATCTACTCGAGCGTCAAACAGGTCTCCGACACCTTGTTTTCCGAGAGCGGCAATGCCTTTCGCACCGCCGTCATGGTGCAGTGGCCCCATCCGGGCATGTGGACCATCGGCTTTGTGACGGGCGCGCCCAGCGGGGAGCTGGACCAGCACCTGCACCAGGGGCCGGACAGCGCCGATACCGCTTTTGTCAGCGTCTACGTGCCCACCACGCCCAATCCGACGGGCGGCTACCTGGTGATGGTGCGCAAGAGCGACTGCATTGAATTGAACATGAGCGTGGATGCTGCGCTTAAATACATCGTCTCGATGGGGGTCGTGGCTGCGCCCGATGTTCCCACGGGGTCTAAATAACTGAGAACTAAGGCACCTTCATCGGTGCAGGAAGATTGGCTATGGCAATGCGTTCCCAATACTGCGGTCAAGTGACCGAAGCCCAGATGGGCGAAACCGTGAGCCTGTGCGGCTGGGTCAATCGCCGCCGTGACCACGGTGGTGTGATTTTCATCGACCTGCGTGACCGCGAAGGCTATGTGCAGGTGGTCTGTGACCCTGACCGCGCCGAGATGTTCAAGGTGGCCGAAGACGTGCGCAATGAGTTCTGCGTGCAGGTCAAGGGCCTGGTGCGTGCCCGTCCTGAAGGCACCACCAATGACTCGATCAAGAGCGGCAAGATCGAAGTGCTGTGCCACGAGCTGACCGTGCTCAACGCCTCGGTGACGCCTCCATTCCAGATCGACGACGAGAACCTGTCGGAGACCGTGCGCCTGACCAACCGCGTGCTGGACCTGCGCCGCCCCACGATGCAGCGCAACATGATGCTGCGCTACAAGACGGCGATCCAGGTGCGCAACTTCCTGGACAAGGAAGGCTTCATCGACATCGAAACGCCGATGCTGGGCAAGAGCACGCCCGAAGGCGCGCGTGACTACCTGGTGCCCAGCCGCGTGCACGATGGCGAATTTTTCGCGCTGCCCCAGTCGCCCCAGCTGTACAAGCAGATGCTGATGGTGGCCGGCTACGACCGCTACTACCAGATCACCAAGTGCTTCCGCGACGAAGACCTGCGTGCTGACCGCCAGCCCGAGTTCACGCAGATCGACTGCGAAACCTCGTTCCTGAACGAGGAAGAGATCCGCGCCATCTTCCAGCGCATGATCAAGGAAGTGTTCCAGACCCAGCTGAATGTGGACCTGGGCGAGTTCCCGATCATGACCTACCAGGATGCGGCCTTCCGCTTTGGCTCGGACAAGCCTGACCTGCGCGTCAAGCTCGAGTTCACCGAGCTGACCGACGTGATGAAGGACGTGGACTTCAAGGTCTTCTCGGGCGCCGCCAACATGAAGGGCGGCCGCGTGGTGGGCCTGCGTGTGCCAGGTGGTGCGCGCGAGCAGGGCGGTCTGTCGCGTGGCGACATCGATGCCTACACCGACTTCGTCAAGATCTATGGCGCCAAGGGCCTGGCCTACATCAAGGTCAACGAGCTGGCCAAGGGCCGTGACGGCCTGCAGTCGCCCATCGTCAAGAACATCCATGACGCCGCGATTGCCGAGATCCTCAAGCGCACCGAAGCGCAAGACGGCGACCTGATCTTCTTTGGCGCCGACAAGGAAAAGATCGTCAACGACGCCATCGGCGCGCTGCGCATCAAGATCGGCCACAGCGCCTTTGGCAAGAGCACCGGCCTGTTTGAAGACCGTTGGGCACCGCTGTGGGTGGTGGACTTCCCGATGTTCGAACACGACGAGGAAAACGACCGCTGGGCGGCCGTGCACCACCCCTTCACCTCGCCCAAGGACGGCCATGAGGACCTGATGGACACCGACCCTGGCAAGTGCATTGCCAAGGCCTACGACATGGTGCTCAACGGTTGGGAACTGGGCGGTGGCTCGGTGCGTATCCACCGCGCCGATGTGCAGTCCAAGGTGTTCACCGCGCTCAAGATCAGCGCCGAAGATGCACGTGCCAAGTTCGGCTACCTGCTGGATGCGCTGCAGTACGGCGCGCCTCCCCACGGTGGCCTGGCCTTTGGTCTGGACCGTCTGATTACCTTGATGACCGGCTCCGAGTCAATCCGCGACGTGATCGCCTTCCCCAAGACCCAGCGCGCCCAGGACCTGCTGACCCAGGCCCCATCGCCAGTGGACGAAAAGCAGCTGCGCGAGTTGCACATCAAGCTGCGCAACCCTGCCGGCGCGCAGTAAGCGGACCGCGCGCTGCATGGGCCTGCCTGATGCACCGCGCCGCCACAAGGCCAAAGCCCCCGGGCTTTGGCCTTTTTTTGTCATTGTGGGGCGCTATGCTCGGCGTGACTGACAGATTGCAAAGGGTGCCCATGCAAGCGATGACTGCGACTTCCAACCGAACCGGGCGCTGGGTGCACGGTATGGCCTTGGCCGCCATCGCGCTGGCCTTGGCCGGCTGCGGTGAGAAAAAGACCGAGCTGGGCCAGGGTGGCTCCGAAGTCTCTGGCTCGGCCGGGCCGGCAGGCGGCCAGGGCGCGCATGCCAGCCTGGAGCGCTGCGACGAGCCGATCGCCACGGTGGCCTTGCTGGAGAACCCGCGCGGCTATGTGATGCCCAGCAGTGTGAACCTGCCGCCCACACCCGTGCCGCTGGTGCGCTTGCTGATGCAGCAAAGCGGCTGCTTTCGCGTGGTGGACCGGGCTGGAGGCCTGCAGGGCACGATCCGCGAGGGCGAGCTGCAGGATGCCGGCGTGCTGCGCCCCAATGGCACGGTGCAAAAGCGCAAGGGCTATGAGGCCCAGTACACGATGGTGCCCAACCTCACGTTCAGCGAGCAGGATGCCGGCCGGGGCCTGGCGGGCATCATCGCGATGATCCCGGTGCTGCGCGATATCGCGGGCCTGGCCGGTGTGGCTGAGCAGGTCAAGTTCAAGGAGGCGCAAACGGCCCTGTTCCTGACCGACAACGAAACCACCGAGCAGGTTGCCGCGGCCACCGGCTCGGCCCGCGCGACCGACCTGGGCGTGGGCGGTGTGCTGCTGGGCCGCCTGGGGGGCGGCGCCGGCATGGGCTGGAGCAATACCAATGAGGGCAAGGTGATTGCCGCCGCCTTTCTGAACGCCCACAACCTGATGGTGCAGCAGGTGCGCCTGTTGCAGGCCAAAGCCTTGCCACCGGCCGTGGCCACCCGCAAGCCGGAGGCCCGGCGTTGACGATGCAAGACACCAGGAGCGAAAGCCTGCCCTACAAACTGCCCCGCTCGGTGCTGGTCATCATCCACACCGCCGATCTGCAGGTGCTGCTGCTGCGCCGCGCCAGCCAGATGGAGGGCCAGGACTACTGGCAGCCCGTGACCGGCAGCCAGGACAGCGATCGCGAAACCTGGCAGGAGACGGCGGTACGCGAGGTTTTTGAAGAGACCGGCATCGATGCCGAGCAGCACGGCTGCGTACTGCGCGACTGGGGCCTGGAGAACACCTACCCGATCTACCCGGCCTGGCGCCACCGCTATGCGCCCGATGTCTGCATGAACACCGAGCATGTCTTTAGCCTGCAGGTGCCGTCCTACACCAAGATCGTGCTCAGCCCGAGGGAGCACACCGCCCATGCGTGGCATCATTGGCATGAAGCAGCACAGCGCTGCTATTCCATATCGAACAGCGAAGCCATTCTGTGGCTGCCGAGGTTCATAGCTGCATGACCGATACTCACGACGATTTACCGATACTGCGGGTGGCCACCTACAACATCCACAAAGGGGTGCAGGGCCTGGGACCCGTGCGCAGGTTGGAGATCCATAACCTGGGGCTGGCGGTCGAGCAGATGGATGCCGACATCATCTGCCTGCAGGAAGTGCGCAAGGACAACCGCAAGGAAGAGAGCTTCTTCAACAACTGGCCCGAGCAGAACCAGGCAGATTTTCTGACCCCGCTGGGTTACACCGCCGCCTACCGCACCAATGCCACGACGCGTTGGGGCGAACACGGCAATGCCTTGCTCACCCGCTGGCCGATTCTGGAATCCAACCACCGCGACATCTCCGACCACCGCTTCGAGCAGCGCGGCCTGTTGCATGTGGCTATGGAGATTGCCGGCCAGCGCATCCACACCATCGTTGTGCATCTGGGCCTGGTGCATGGCAGCCGCCTGCGCCAGACCGCGTTGATCCATGAATTCATCAAGGCCCATGTGCCCGATGACGAGCCGGTGATTGTCGCGGGCGACTTCAATGACTGGGGCTTTCAGGTCAAGCGCATGCTGGCCGGCTTTGGCTTGTTCGAGTACGACGAGCAGCCGTTGATGACCTACCCCTCGCGTCTGCCCGTTGTGCAGCTGGACCATGTCTATGCCCGGGGTTTGACCCCCTGCGGCCTGTTTGTGCCCCGGGGTCGCATCTGGTGGCGCATGTCCGACCATTTGCCGTTGATTGCCGAGTTCAGGCTGCGCGACTGAGGCCGCAAGCGCTTTTCGGCTTTGGGGCGCTGGATGCTATCGAATCCATACCTTTTCGCCTTTTCTTGCGCTGGCCTAAGAACCTGTTCAAAGTCTCCTCGCGCCGCGACAGTGTCTTTGCGGGATGGGATGCGAGGGGGCGCCCAGCCGCGCAACACCGCAGTAATAGCTGTGCTATTGCGAGGATTTGCAACGACGCAGTCCGCCCCTGCCCGGGCGGCCCTAGCCGGGCGCCCGCAAAGCCACTGTCCCTACGGGTTGAAGTGAAATCGGGCGATTTCTGCGCGCTGGCCCTTGCTTGCACCCCGGTGCAAGCTGCGTTCCATCCCTTCGAACTCATCCCGATTGCACTCCAACGCGGCTGCGTAGAGACTCTGAACAGGTTCTAAGGGGGAGAAACACCGTATGCTTGCGGGTCTGCAATCGCTGCTACCATCCCCGCTATGTTTACAGAACTATCCGATCCGAATAAAGCACCCGCCAGCGACGAAGGCACGCCGGTGTCCGTCAAGATCCGTGAGCGGATAGTGGCAGCCCAGCAGCGCTTCCATGCCAATGACAACATCTCCGAGTTCATCGAGCCCGGTGAGCTCGAGCTGCTGCTCGACGAAGTCGAGCACAAGATGCAGGGCGTGCTCGACAGCATGGTCATCGACACCAAGGACGACCACAACACCCGCAACACCGCGCGCCGTGTTGCCAAGATGTATCTGACCGAGGTGTTCAAGGGCCGCTATGTGCCCCAGCCCGTGGTCACGGCCTTCCCCAATGCCGAGCACCTGAACGAGCTGATGATCGTCGGTCCGATCACCGTGCGCAGTGCCTGCAGCCACCACCTCTGCCCGGTCATCGGCAAGGTCTGGATCGGCGTGCTGCCCAACAAGAACACCAATGTGATCGGCCTGTCCAAATACGCGCGCCTGGTTGACTGGGTGCTGGGCCGCCCCCAGATCCAGGAAGAGGCCATCGTGCAGCTGGCCGATCTGATCATGAAGAAGACCCAGCCCGACGGCCTGGCCGTGGTGCTGGAGGCCTCGCACTTTTGCATGTCCTGGCGCGGTGTGCGCGAGATGGACTCCAAGATGCTCAACTCGGTCATGCGGGGCGAGTTCCTCACCAACCCGAATCTGCGGCGCGAGTTTTTGTCGCTGATTCCGCAGCGCGCAGGCAACTGATCCGCACCCTGACGGTGTGACACCCGGGCCCGACCCGGGTTATTTTTTTCCGTCTCGCATCTTTCGCCTCGCTTCCACCGCCTCCCCAGCCATGACGCTCCACGCTTTCACGCTCATCATCGCGGCCGGCATCATCCACGCTTTTTGGAACATCGTCGCCAAGAAAGCCGGGGGCGATGCTCGCTTTTCGCTGTTTACCTCGGTGCTCAATGCGCTGGTGTGGCTGCCGGTGGGCTGGTGGGTGGGCAAGGATGTGGTGCCCCAGTGGGGCATGACCGAATGGGCCTTTGTCTCGGCCAGCGCCTTGCTGCATATCTTTTACTTCGTCACCTTGCTGCGCGGCTACCGCGTGGCCGATCTCACCGTGGTCTACCCGCTGGCGCGCGGCAGCGGGCCGCTGATCTCGTCGATGGTGGCGGTGCTGTTTCTGGGCGAGCACCTGTCCAGCCTGGGCGCGGTAGGCATTGCCGCGGTGGTTGCGGGCGTATTCCTGATTGCCGGCGGCCCGGCCATGCTGCGCGCCGCCACCCGGCCCGGTCCCGGCGAGGCCCGCGATCGCACCATCAAGGGCCTGTACTACGGGCTGCTCACGGGCCTGTTCATTGCCGCCTATACGGTGGTGGACAGCTATGCCGTCAAGGTGATGCTGCTCTCGCCCATCCTGCTCGACTATATGGGCAACCTGGTGCGCGTGGTGATGCTCGCGCCGCTGGGCATGATGAACTGGGCTGAGACCCGGCGCCTGTGGTTGCAGCAATGGCGCTTTGCGCTGGTTGTCGCCATCTTCAGCCCCATGGCCTATGTGCTGGTGCTGTATGCAGTGCAGACTGCGCCGATCTCGCATGTGGCGCCTGCGCGAGAGGTCTCGATGCTGTTTGCCGCGCTGATTGGCGGCAAGCTGCTGGGCGAGGGTGACCGCCTGCTGCGCATTGCTGGCGCGCTGCTGATTGGCGTGGGCGTGGTCGCGCTGGGACTGGGCTGAGCGATGCCAGGCGCTGCGCTGCCACCGGTGCTGGGCTGCGATTTCAGCAGCAGCCCGAGCCGGCGCAAGCCCGTGGTTGTGGCCTGGGGCCATCTGGATGCCGAGGCGGGCACGGTGGCGCTGCGGGGCTTTGAGCGCTTTGCCACGCTGGCGCAGTGGCAGGACTTTTTGCAGCAGCAGCCGGCCTGGGTCGGCGGCTTTGACCTGCCGTTTGCGCTGCCGCGCGAGCTGGTGATGCACCTGGGCTGGCCCCGCGATTGGCAGGCCTGCATGCAGCATTACGCCAGCCTGGAGCGCAGCGAGATCCGCGCGCTGTTCAAAGCCTTTTGCGATGCCCGGCCCGCCGGCGGCAAATTTGCCCACCGCGCCACCGATGGGCCTGCTGGCTCCAGCCCGTCGATGAAATGGGTTAACCCGCCCGTCGCTTGGATGCTGCATGCCGGTCTGCCCCGACTGCTGGCGGTGTGCGCGGATTTCCCCGGTCTGCTGCGCAGAGAAAGTAGCCGCGTCGCGCTGGAGGCCTACCCCGGCATGCTGGCGCGCGAGCTGATTGGCCGGCGCAGCTACAAAAGCGATGACCGCCAGCGCCAGACGCCCGAGCGCACTGCTGCCCGCCAGCAGGTGCTGGATGCCCTGCTGCAGGGTGCCCATTCGCTGCAGCTGCGCCTGCTGGCTAGCCCGGCGCAGCTGGGTAGCATGCGCGATGACGCCAGCGGCGACCATCTCGATGCCGCCATCTGCATGTTGCAGGCGGCCTGGGGCCTGCGCTGCCATTTACAGGGCGATGCGCTCTATGGCCTGCCGCCGGGCACTGATCCGCTGGAAGGCTGGATTGTGACGGCACCGCTGTCGCGCGCGTAGGCGGGGCCTGAGACTGCACACTGGGCGGCAGGCCATAATGTGCCGGTCCTTGATTAAAAGACCTTGCCATGCCTACTCTCCAATCCCTGCTGGCCTTTTTTGGTGTTGCTGTGCTGCTGGCGCTGTCGCCCGGGCCGGACAACCTGTTTGTGCTGATGCAATCGATCCAGCGCGGCTGGCGGGTGGGGATTGCCGTGGTCGTGGGCCTGTGCCTGGGCGTGGTGGTGCACACCGCGGCGGTGGCGCTGGGGCTGGCAGCAGTGTTTGCGGCGTCCAGCATCGCGTTCACGGTGCTCAAGTGGTGTGGCGCGGCCTACTTGGCTTATCTGGCCTGGGGCGCATGGCGGGCACCGGTGGCTGCAGAAAAATCCGGTGCTGGCGCGGCCGATAGCGCAAGCTTGCGTACCGAGATGGCGGGCAAGGACTTGCTGGTGATGGTGCGCCGGGGCGTGGTGATGAACCTCACCAACCCCAAGGTGCTGATCTTCTTCCTGGCCTTTTTGCCGCAGTTTGCCGACCCCGCCATCGGCCCGGTCGGCCCGCAGATCTTTGTCTTTGGCGCCGTGTTTATCTTGGCCGCGTTCCTGGTGTTTGGCGCCATTGCGCTGTTCTCGGGCGCCTTTGGCAATTTGCTGCTGCGCTCTCCACGCGCGCAGTTCTGGCTCAACAAGATCACCGCCGTGGTGTTTGTGAGCCTGGCGGTCAAGCTGGCCACCGCGCAGCGCTGAGGCCGTCCAACAGGGCGAAATGGCAGTTCAAGCCGCCAGGGAGGGCGGCAAGCCCAGCCCCTGGTAAATGCGCCGCATATGCGCTGCCAGCCGTTTGGATTGGGGCTGCTGATTGCACCAGGGCTGCACCAGGTTTTGCAAGGCCGTCCACTGGCCGCTGTGCCGCAAGGCGCTCCAGTACAGCTGGTTGAACAGGTCGCGCTGGGCGTGGCTGCCGCCGACCTCGACCAGGCGTGCAATCAAGGGCCCCAGCTGATGGGCGGCCTGGCCGTGCTGGCCTTGGGCATGGGCCAGCAGGCCCTGCGCGGCGGGCAGGCAGACATCCTGCCAGGCCGTGCGCAGCCGGGGTTGGACCTGCGCATCGGCATGGCCTTGCATGCTGACCAGCAACTGCTGCGCGGCCTCCCATTGCCCGGCGCGTGCCAGGCCGTAGAGGTATTGCAGGTCCAGAAAAGGCAGCACATGGTCATGCTGGCGCTGCAGCAGGTAGGGGCTGAGCTGCTGCCAGCGCGGGCCGACATCGACGCCTTCGAGCTCCAGCCGCGCCAGCAGCGATATGGAGCCGATCTGGTCTTGCGAATAGGCCGGCACGACGCCCCAGACCTGGCTGTCATGCAGCTGCAGCGCTTCGTCATGGCGCGCATCCTCCATCAGGAACAGCGCCAGGTGCCACCAGTTGTGCGTCTGCATGAAGGAGTTGAGCCCCGTCCAGCTGCTGCTCGCGCTTTGCATGAAGGCCAGACCCTCGTCCACACGGCCTTGGGTCAGCAGCACATGGGCCAGCGCATGGTGGGCCCAGGGCTCCTTGAAGCGCAACTGCAGCGCCTGGCGCGCCGCGCGCTCGGCCTGGCCCAGCAGATGGCATTGCTCATAGGCAAAGGCCAGCATGCCGTGGAAGTAGGGGATATCGGCGCAGTGCGCCTGGGCCGCCAGCGCCATGCGCAGCATGGCGGGCGAGTCGCCCAGGTTGAAGGCATGGTAGTGCGCGAGCTTGAGCGCGGCCAGATCGCGCGGGTAGTGCTGCAGCAGTGCTTCGAGCCTTTGCGCAGCCAAGGGCGTGTCGCCATCGGCCCAGGCCTCGACGGCGGCCAGCCACTGTGCTTCGCGCTCATGGGCCTGCGCCAGCTGGGCGCGGGCACGCTGCAAAAAGGGCCGCGCCTGCCGGGCGGCCTGCGCATCTTCGGCAAATAGATGGAGCGCGGCGCACCAGGTTTGCACCAGCGGGCTGGGGTCCTGCGCTGCGATGTCCAGGATGCGCAGCACGCGCATCTCGCAGGCAACAAAGCCTTCGGCAAAGTCGTTCAGGTAGGGCAGGGCGGCTGCATCGCTGCTGACCGGGTTGCCATACAGGTCCTGCTGCGTGCCCATGCGCTGCCCTCCTTGTCTCATGCCTGGGGCGGCTGGGGCCAGGGCTTTTGCGGGCCGCGGATCTGCTCGAAAGCGCGCGACAGCTGCAACACGCCCAGGTCGTCAAAACGCGCACCGGCGATCTGCAGGCCAATAGGCAGGCCGGAGGCGGTGTAGCCGCAGTTGATGGATGCGGCCGGCTGCTCCGACATGTTGTAGGGCACGGTAAAGCCGATGTGCTCGAGCGGGCGCAAGGGGTCGTTGGTGGGCGAGGGCCATTGGGCATCGAACGCAACATGCGGCGCGACGGGCGAGATCACAAAGTCAAACGCGCTGCAGGCTTTGACGGTGGCCAGACGTACCTGGTGGAACTGTTGGCTGGCCTGGAAGACCGCGCTGCCGCTCATGCCCTCGGCGCTCTCGGCCCAGGCGCGGATATAGGGCAGCACCTTGTCGCGCTGCGCGCTGCTGAGCGCCTGCAGATCGCTCAGCGAGCGCATGCGCCAGAAGCGGTCCATGCCGTCCAGCATCGCAGGCGTCATGAAGGGCTGCATTGGCGTGATCTGCGCGCCAGCGGCTTCCAGCAGCGCTGCGGCCTGCTCGATGGCCGCGCGCACCTCGGGCTGCAGCGGCAGGCCGCAGCCGGCATCGAGCAACAGGCCAATGCGTTTTCCCCGGATAAAGTCCACGCCGGTGGTGGCCACCGTGCTCCAGGCAATGTCCTGTGCGGGCAGGCTCATCGTGTCGCGCGCATCGGGGGCCGACAGCACCTGCATCATCAGCGCCGAATCGTCCACGCTGCGGGTCATCGGGCCTGCGGCACGGCCTTGGTAAGGCGGGTCAATAGGGATGCGGCCCAGGCTGGGCTTGAGGCTGTAGATACCGCACCAGCTGGCCGGCAGGCGCAGCGAGCCACCGATGTCGGTGCCGATGTGCAGCGGGCCGTAGCCGGCAGCCGCTGCCGCACCGCCGCCCGCGCTGGAGCCGCCCGGGCCTTTGCTCAGGTCCCAGGGGTTGCGCGCCAGCGGGTGAAAGCTCGACAGCCCCGACGACAGCATGCCGTAGTCGGGCATCGTGGTCTTGCTGAAGCAGATGGCATGGGCCTCTCGCAGGCGGGCGGCGGGCGGTGCATCGGCGGCTGCGGGCACCAGCGTGACGGCAGCGGTGCCGGCGGGCAGTGGGTCACCCTGGGTGGCGATGTTTTCCTTGATGGTCACCGGCAGGCCATCGAGCAGACCGGCGGGTGCGCCCTTGTGCCAGCGCGCTTCGCTGGCCCGTGCCTGCGCCAGTGCCTCTTCGGGCCGGTACAGGTAGGTGGCGCAGAGGTGCGGCTCCCACTGCGCGACATGGTCGATGACGGATTGCATGACATCGACAGGGGAGAGTTCTTGCTTTTGGTAGGCGGCCAGCAGCGCTGTGGCGGGCCAATCGTGCAACGCGGTCATATCGGGCAGAGGGCGGGAGTGGAGTAGGTGTTCAATGAAAAAAGCCCATCCGGGCAGAGCCGTAGATGGGCGGTGTGCTGGTTTGAAGCCTAGCGCAAGACCGGGTTCAAGCCCAGTACATGGATGACAGGTCGTTGATGAAGATCGGCATGTCCTTCCAGAGACCTCGCACGTTCTTGGCGGCAATCGTCACCCACTGCGGCTGGTACAGGTAGACGTTGGCGGCATCTTCGGCCAGCAGGCGCTGTGCCTCGCCCAGCAGGCGCGAGCGGTCGGCCGGGCGCGCTTCGAGCTTGATCTGTTCGAACAGCTTGTTGAACTTCTCGGACTTGTAGCCCCAGTAGTAATCGGGCCGGGTGTAGTTCTCCAGATCAAAAGGCTCGACATGCGAGATCAGCGACAGGTCGTAGTTCTTGTTGGTGTAGGTGCCCGAGAGCCACTGCGCCCATTCCACGTTCTGCAGCTTGACCTCGACCCCGATCTTGGCCAGTTGCGCGGCAATGATCTCGCCGCCCTGGCGCGCGTAGGGCGTGGGGGGCAGGGTCATGCTCAGGCTCAGCGGGGTCTTCACGCCGGCCTCGGCCAACAGCTTCTTGGCCTTTTCCACATCAAAGGGGTTGATGCCAGTGGTGTCCACATAGCCATAGGCGCCGGGCACATAGTGGCTGCCAATCGGCACGCCCAGGCCTTCGGCGGCGCCGGCGATGACGGCCTTGCGGTCGATGGCGGCAGACAGCGCGCGGCGCACCCGCACATCGTCGAGCGGCTTGCGGCGCTCATTGATGGCGACGATGGTCTTGGCGCGTGAGCCGGAGATGACCACCTGGTAGCGCGGGTTGGTCTTGAACTGGTCGATGCCACGGGCCGAGACGCGCGGGAAGATGTCCACATCACCGGCCAGCAGCGCAGCGACTTGCGCGGCCGCATCCGAGATGAAGCGGAAGGTGGCGCGGCGGATGCGGATGCTGCCGGGGTTGCGGTACTGCGGCCAGGCCTCCAGGGTGATGGAGGCGCCCTTGCTCCAGTTGCCCAGCTTGTAGGGGCCGGTGCCGATGGGCTTGGTGGCGTTACTGTCGGCGCTCTTGGGCTCGACGATGATCGATGTGGCCTGGCCCAGCACAAACAGCAGGTCCGGGTCGATCTCCTTGTTCAGGATCACCACCGTGTGCTCGTCCACCACCTGGGCCGTCAGGTTGGCGAAGGTGCGCTTGTCCTTGTTGGTACTTTTCTCGCCGGCTGCGCGGTCAAAGGAGAACTTGACGCTGTTGGCGTTGAAGGGCTCGCCGTTGTGAAAAGTCACCCCCTTGCGCAGCTTGAAGGTGTAGCTCTTGAGATCGGGCGAGACTTCCCAGCTCTCGGCGAGCAGCGGCGAGACACTGCCGTCCGAGTTGATCTTGGTCAGCGTCTCATACAGGTTGTAGTGCGTGATCTCGGCAATCGACGAGGCGGCGCCGGCGGTTGGGTCCAGCCCTGGCGGCTCCAGCGTCATGCCCAGCACAACGGTGTCTTTCTTGGCCTGTGCCTGGGCGATGCCAGGCAGCCACAGTGGCAGCGGTGCCAGAGTGCCTGCGGCAAGCAGGTGTCTACGGTTCAGCATCCGGGTACTCCTTGGATAGGGTTTTATTCAATTTATGGGGGAAAGCTGCGGAGTGGCGACGCCCTTGCGGAGCGCGCCGAGAAGCTCAAGCACGGTTATACAGGACTTGCGCCAATCCCTGCTGGCATGCGGTGTCGGCGTGGCCGCACCTGGGGCACGGCCTGCACCAGTTTTTGCGTATAGGGATGCTGGGCATGCTGGAACAGTTGGCTGGGCGCGCCGCGCTCGACGATCTCGCCCTGGTAGAGCACCACCACGGCGTCGCAGAGGTGGTTGATGACAGCCAAGTCGTGGCTGATGAGCAGGTAGGTGATGCCGTGCTCGCGTTGCAGGTCCTGCATCAGATTGAGCACCTGGGCCTGCACCGACACGTCCAGCGCGCTGACGGGCTCGTCGGCAATGATCAGCCGGGGCTTGGTGATCAGTGCGCGGGCGATGGCAATGCGCTGGCGCTGGCCGCCGGAGAACTCATGCGGGTACTTGTCCACATCCTGCGCGCGCAGGCCCACCTGCTGCAGCACCTGGCTGGCGCGCTCGCGCTGCTCGGCGCGCGAGGCGGTCTTTTGCGCCTGCAGCGGCTCGCTGACGATGCGCTCGACCGTCTGGCGCGGGTCGAGTGAGCCATAGGGGTCCTGGAACACCATCTGGAAATCCTTGCGCGCGCGCTGCAGTGCGGCCGCCTCCATGCGGTGCAGGTCCTGGCCCTCGAGCAGCACCTGGCCGGCAGTGGGCTGGTCGAGCGCCATCACCAGGCGCGCCAAGGTGGACTTGCCCGAGCCCGACTCGCCAACGATGCCCAGGCTCTGGCCGGCATGCAGCTCAAAGCTCACACCCTTGAGAGCCTGCACCGTGGGGGGCGCGGAAAACAGCTTTTCGCGGGGCAGGGTGTAGGTGCGCACCAGGTCGCGCACTTGCAGCAAGGGGGTGTCGTGGGGGGCTGCCGTCATGCGGGAGTCTCGTCAGGGGTCTGGGTGGCGATGGCGTAGGCCTCGGGGCGCAGGCAGTGCACCTGGTGAGTCTCCTGCGGATGGGTCGATGGCAGCGCCACGCTGGGCGGCCTTTGCACAAAGCAGGGCGGCTGGGTAAAGCTGCAGCGCCCGGCAAAGGTGCAGCCGGCGGGCAGGTCGACCAGCTCGGGCACCGAGCCGGCAATGGTGTGCAGGCGCTGGGGCTGGCCCTGGATGCGCGGCTGCATGCTGGGGCGCGCGGCCAGCAGGCCTCGGGTGTAGGGGTGGGCCATGTGCTCGAACACGGCCTCGGTGCTGCCCGATTCGACAACCGTGCCGCCATACATCACGACCATCTTGTCGACATTCTGCGAGATCATGCCCAGGTCGTGCGAGATCAGCAGCAAGGCCATCTGGCGCTCCTGCACCAGCCCGTTGATGAGATCCAGGATCTGCTGCTGGATGGTGACGTCCAGCGCCGTCGTGGGCTCATCGGCGATCAGCAGATCGGGGCCGCAGGCCAGCGCCATTGCAATCGTGATGCGCTGGCGCTGCCCGCCCGAGAACTGGTGCGGATAGGCATCAAAGCGCTGCGCCGGTTGGGCGATGCCGACGCGGTCGAGCAGCGCAATCGCCTCTTCACGGGCCTGGCGCGCGCTCCAGCCCTTGTGCAGGCGCAGCGGTTCGCTGATCTGGCGGCCAATGGTGTGCACCGGGTTGAGCGCCGTCATCGGCTCCTGGAAGATCATCGCAATGCGGTTGCCGCGCACGCTGCGCCACCAGTGGTCGGGCTGCTGCACCAGGCTTTGGCCGTCGAGCTGGGCGCTGCCGTTGACCTGGGCCGATTCGGGCAGCAGGCCCATCAAGGCCATGGCCGTGATGGACTTGCCGCAGCCCGACTCGCCAATCAGGCCCAGGGCCTGGCCGCGCTCGATCTGGAAGCTGACATCGCGCACGGCGCGGGCGGGGCCTCGGTGGGTTTGCAGCACGATTTCCAGGTGCTGTACATCGATCAGTGCCATGGCGACTCCTTAGCGCTTGCGGGCCAGACGCGGGTCAAGCAGGTCGCGCAGACCGTCGCCCAGCAGGTTGAGGCCCAGCACCGACAACGCAATCGCCACGCCCGGGAACACGGCCAAGAGCGGCGCCTGGAACATCAAGGTCTGCGCCTCGCTCAGCATGCGGCCCCAGGACGGCTGCGGCGGCTGCGTGCCCAGGCCCAGGTAGGACAGTGCGGCCTCGGCCAGGATCGCAATCGCAAAGCGGATGGTGCTCTGCACGATCAAGGTGGCCGAGATATTGGGCAGCACATGCTGCCAGGTAATGGCCCAGGCACCCTTGCCGCAGGCGCGGGCGGCGGTGACATATTCGCGCCCCCAGATGGTGTTGGCCGAGCCGCGCGCGATGCGGGCGAACATCGGGATGTTGTAGATGCCGATGGCCACAATGGCATTGATGATGCCCGGGCCGAACACAGCGGTCAGCATGATGGCCGAGAGGATGGCGGGGAAGGCCAGCGAGAAATCGGCCAGGCGCATGATGGCCTCTTCGACCCAGCCGCGTTTGGCAGCGGCCAGCAGGCCCAGCGCCGTGCCCACCACCACGCCGATGCCCACGGCAATGACGCCCACCAAAATGGAGGCGCGCGCGCCCAGCAGCAGCTGCGAGGCGACATCGCGCCCATAGGCATCGGTGCCCAGCCAGTGGGCGAGCGACGGCCCTTGCAGCTTGGCCTCCATGTTCATCTCGAAGGCCGAGTGCGGCGTCCAGACATAGGACAGGCCAGCGGCGAGCAAGAGCAGGGCCGTGAGCACCAGTCCAATCATGAAGCTGGGGTTGCGCAGGGCGCGGCGCCACAGTGCGTTGCGGGATGCCGTGTGGCCAGGCGCTGCGCTGGCAGCGGGCGTGGGCAAGGTAGGGGCGACGGAGGTAGGCGGTTGCATGGCGTGCTCAGATATCGCTGGCTTTGGTGCGGGGGTCGATCCAGGCATAGAGCAGGTCCACCACGAAATTGACGATCACCACCATGGCGGCCAGCAGCATCACGCAGTTGCGCACCACCATCAGGTCCCGGTTGGCAATGGCCTGAAAGATCAGCCGGCCCATGCCGGGCAGGTAGAACACGTTCTCGACCACGATCGTGCCGGCCATCAGTTCGGCAAACTGCAGGCCCATGACGGTGACCACCGGAACCAGCGCATTGCGCAGCACATGGCCGTAGAGCGCTGCGCGTTGCGACAGGCCCTTGGCCCGGGCGGTGCGCACAAAGTCCTCACGCAGCACCTCCAGCACCGACGAGCGCGTGATGCGCGCCAGGATGGCCGCCTGCACCACGGCCAGCGACAAGGCCGGCAGCATCAGCGACTTGAGCGCGGCCCAGGGCGAGCCGCCCGAGGCCTCGCTCCAGCCCGGAAAGCCGCCGGCCGAGAACCATTTGAGGTGCACCGAAAACAGCAGGATCAGCAAGATGGCGAACCAGAAATTGGGGATGGCAATGCCCAGCTGAGCCATGCCCATGACGCTGACATCACCGAGCTTGTTGTGGCGGCTGGCGGCATAGATGCCGGCGGCCAGCGCCACCACGGTGGTGATGGCCATCGCCATCAAGGCCAGCGGCAAGGTGAGCGCCATGCGCTCGGCAATCAGTTCGATGACAGGGGTGCCGTAGCTGTAGCTGTTGCCCAGGTCCAGGTGCACAAGGCCCCAGATCCAGTGCACATAGCGCTCCCAGGCGGGCTGGTTGAGCCCGAGCTGCTCGGCCAGTTCAGCGACTGCTTCGGGCGCGGCATCGGGCCCCATCAACATCTGGGCGGCGTTGCCCGGCAGGATCTCCAGAACGAGGAAGACGACAATCGAGGTGCCCAACAAGGTGAGCAGCAAGGTGAGTGTGCGCTTGAGAATGAAAAGACCCATGGGTAGCCGTCGTGGTTAGGAAAGGCGCGCAGACCTGCTGGTGCTTGTTGTATTTTTTCGCAGCGGCAAGCATAACGCGAACAATTCCGACACACCATACATGCTTACTCGCAGTGCCACGAGTATGGCTAAGGAGGTCGCGGGATAATGTCGCTCATGTCACACTTCTTCCCCCGTGCTGGAATCTTGGAGACGCATCCATGGCCTTGATGATTACCGATGAGTGCATCAACTGCGATGTGTGTGAGCCCGAGTGCCCCAACGATGCCATCTCGATGGGGGAGGACTACTACGAGATCGATCCGCACCGCTGCACCGAATGCGTGGGCCATTTCGATGAGCCCCAGTGCGTGCAGATCTGCCCGGTCGCCTGCATTCCGGTGCACCCCGATTTTCAGGAAGACAAGCCCACCTTGATGCAGCGCTATGTGCGCCTGCAGGCCGACAAGGGCCTGTGACTGCGGGGTGATCGGGGGGATGGGCGTGTAGCCCGGTGCGCTCAGAGGGCCTCTGGGCGTGGCGGCTTGGGCCGCTGGGGCTTGGTGGTGTGGATCTTGAGCGTGGCCTTTTCCATGTCGCCGGCCAGCAGCTCAGGCGAGGCCTGCAGCGCATGGATGATGCTGTCCTCGATCAGCTTGCGCTGGTCGGGCGCTGGCTTGCGCAGCACCCAGTTGGGCACCTCCTGCTTGTCACCGGGGTGGCCAATGCCGATGCGCAGGCGCCAGTAATCGGACGAGCCCAGCTGGGCATGGATATCGCGCAGGCCATTGTGGCCGCCGTGGCCACCGCCGCGCTTGAGCTTGACCTGGCCGGGCGGCAGATCGAGCTCATCGTGCACCACCAGAATCTCTTCGGGCTGGATCTTGAAAAAGCGTGCGAGCGCGCCGACCGACTTGCCCGACAGGTTCATGAAGGTCTGCGGCTCGAGCAGCCAGACCGACTCACCCTGCACCGAAGTACGTGCGACCAGGCCATAGTAATTGCGGTCAGGCACCAGCTGCAGGCGCAAATCCCGGGCCAGCGCATCAATCCACCAGAAGCCGGCGTTGTGGCGCGTGCCTTCGTATTCAGGGCCGGGGTTGCCGAGGCCAATAAACAGCTTGATCATGGGCGGATGGAGTGAAGTAGGGGAAGAATGAAAAAAGGCTGCATTGACCAGCAATGCAGCCTCTGGCTTGCAGACGCCAGAGGCGTCAGCAGCTTGCTGTGCGATTAAGCAGCAGGCGCTTCGCCTTCTGCAGGTTCAGCAGCAGCAGGAGCAGCCACGGACACCAGCGCAGGGTTGGTTTGTGCAGCCAGCTTCACGCCCTTGGGCAGAGCGATGTCCTTCAGGTGGACGGTCGAACCCTTTTCCAGCTTGCTCAGGTCCACCGCGATGAATTCGGGCAGGTCCTTGGGCATGCAGATCACTTGGATTTCGGTCACAACTGGGGTCACCAGGCACTTGTCGATCTTCACTGCTGGGGACTCTTCAGCACCGCTGAAGTGGACGGGCACCTTCATGGTCAGCGCGGTGTTGGCATCGACGCGTTGGAAGTCGATGTGCAGCACCAGCTGCTTGTAGGGGTGGTATTGCACGTCGCGCAGCAGCACTTGGCTCTTGGCGCCGTCCAGGTCCAGTTCCAGCACGGATGCGTGGAAAGCTTCCTTCTTGAGGGCGTACCACAGGCTGTTGTGGTCCACTTCGATCAACTGAGGCTCAGCAGCGGCACCGTAGATGATGCCAGGCGTACGGCCAGAATTACGCAGGCGGCGGCTCGCACCCGTACCTTGCTTAGCGCGCGCAAAAGCGACAACGTTCATTTTATTACTCCAATGTGGGATGAACCGCGACCAGTTCACCCGGTTAAAAAGGCCGCTACAAATTGCAGCGGCCAGCGAAAACTATCTATTTTAGCAGAAAGCAGAAAAAGGGCCTTGCGGGCCCTTTGATCAGTCGGCTTCCTGGAACAGGCTCATCACCGATTCGCCGGTGGCGATGCGGTGGATGGTCTCACCGATCAGCGGTGCCACCGACAACTGGCGAATCTTGCTGCAGTTGCGCGCTTCGGCCGACAGCGGGATGGTGTTGGTCACCACGACTTCGTCCAGCGCCGCACCGTTGCCGATACGTTCGATGGCCGGGCCCGAGAAAATGGGGTGCGTGCAGTAAGCGTAGACCTTCTTGGCGCCACGTTCCTTGAGCACTTCCGCCGCCTTCACCAAGGTGCCTGCGGTGTCGATCATGTCGTCCATGATCACGCAGTTGCGGCCGTCGATGTCACCGATCACATGCATGACTTCGGAGACATTGGCCTTGGGGCGGCGCTTGTCGATGATGGCCAGATCGCAATGGAGTTGCTTGGCCAGCGCGCGTGCACGCACCACACCACCAACGTCCGGCGACACAACGATCAGGTCTTCGTAGTTCTTCTGGCGCAGATCACCCAGCAGCACAGGCGATGCATAGATGTTGTCCACCGGAATATCGAAGAAGCCCTGGATCTGGTCGGCGTGCAGGTCCATCGTCAGCACGCGGCTCACGCCAGCGGCTTGCAGCATGTTGGCCACGACCTTGGCCGTGATGGGCACGCGGGTCGAGCGAACACGGCGGTCCTGGCGGGCGTAGCCGAAATAGGGGATCACCGCGCAGATGTGCTCAGCCGATGCTCGCTTCAAGGCGTCGACCATCACAAGCAGTTCCATCAGATGGTCGTTGGTGGGCGCACAGGTGGGTTGCACCACGAACACATCACGGGTACGCACGTTTTGCTTGATCTCAACGGTGACTTCACCGTCAGAGAAGCGGCCTACGTCGGCGTTACCCAGTGAGGTATGGAGGTGTTGTGCAATTTCAGAGGCAAGTTCGCGGTTGGCGTTGCCAGTGAAAACCATGAAGTCTGGATGATGGTCTTGCATAGCGTCCCAGTGGGTATGGGTTAGCTGTGTGCGTTGCTTGTACGCGGTAAGAAATATGGCAGGGGAAGAAGGATTCGAACCTTCGCATGCCGGAATCAAAATCCGGTGCCTTAACCAGCTTGGCGACTCCCCTACAAGAATTGGTGCTAAGCATCACCAATCCTTTGAAACTTTCAGTCTTGGGTCCAGCCTCTGAGAGGATGTTCCATCAGACTTGTGCAATCTTTCACTGTCCAGTCTTGTGAAAAACTGCTCTGGCAGCTATTAGCTTGCATTTTCTTCACTGCGAAAACTGCGCTACCTGAGCCCGTCATTCTAGCATGTAATCCTTGTGATTTCAAAAAGTCAGAAACTTTTTTTATCGAAGGGCACAGGCTTTCTGCGACCGGCTGCAAGTCGTTTCGACCGAAGTCAAAGTTCTCTGCAGCGAAGCTCGTCATTGTAGCAGCTTCTGAATCGCGTTTTAGGTTCGGACTTGAAAAAATAAGTTTCGTATCCAGACCCTCTTGCGGCTTCACAACTACCAGCGCGGTGTCTGCTAGTTGCTGCTCGTTTTCGAGTGGACGTATTATGTCACCGATTCCTTCGACCCAAGCCGATTTTCCAAAAATAAAAAACGGAACATCGGCGCCCAGCGTCAAGCCGATGCGCTGCAGTTCGCTGCGCGAGAGCTTCAAATCCCAGAGCTGGTTCAGGGCCAGCAAGGTGCTTGCAGCATCCGATGATCCGCCACCCATGCCCGCCTGGGCCGGCAGGTTTTTATGCACGCCAATGTGTACGCCCTGGCTGCAGCCGGTGGCCTGCTGCAAGGCCCGCGCGGCGCGGGTGATCAGGTCATCGGCGGGCAGGGGGGTGTTCAGGTCTTCGCGGCTGATCTGGCCGCCGCTGCGCAGCTCCAGGTGCAGCGTGTCGGCCCAGTCGATCAGCATGAAGACCGACTGCAGCAGGTGGTAGCCATCCGCGCGTCTGCCGGTGATGTGCAGGAACAGGTTGAGCTTGGCAGGCGCAGGAACGTCGTACAGCGTACGCATGGATCGTCTCACAAAAAAATCATGGCGCGTCGAGCACGATGCGCAGGTTGGCTTCGGGTAGCGGGTCGAGGCGGCGGGCCAGAATCTTGCCTTCGCTGCGCGCTTCCAGATCGGCCTGCCAGCCCGCGGCCACCGTGGGCTGGCCCTGCAGCCAGTCAAACAGCGCGGCAATCGGCAAGCTGGTGCCCAGCAAGGTCTGCGTCAACTCATCGAGCGAGCTGGCCTGGCGGGTTTGCGTGCCTTGCTGTGCGCTCGCCTGGCCGGGTGACCATTGCACGCGCGCAACGATATTGCCCAGCGGGTTGAGCAGCACCAGCTCGCCCGAGTCGGGGCTGCCCGACAGCTCAAAGCTGCCGCTGGTGGTTTGCGGAGGGCTGTCCAGCACCTGCACCGACATGCGGCCTGACCAGTAGGTCTTGCCCGGGGCCGCTTCGAGCTGGCGCGCAGCCGTGCTGCAGGCCGAGAGGAGGGGCAGCAGGCCGGCGCCGATGGTGGCCAGGCAGAGCTGCCTGCGCTGCACACCTATCATGGCTTGATTCCCAGGCGCTCAAAGGTCTTCTTGACCATGTCGTTATTGGGTGCGCTCTTCAGAACCGTGCGCAGCAGCTCTTCGGCGGGCCGGGTCTTGCCCTGTTTCCACCAGACTTCGGCCAGGTGGGCGCCAATCTCGGCATCGGGTTGCTTGGTGTAGGCCTGCTCCAGCAGCTCGGCGGCGCGCTCGAGGTTGCCCAGCTTGAACTCCACCCAGCCGAGGCTGTCGGTGATGAAGGGATCACCGGGCGACATGCTCAGCGCTTTCTCGATCAGGCTTTTGGCCTCATCGAGCTTGAGGCCGCGGTCGGCCAGCGAGTAGCCCAGCGCGTTGTAGGCATGGTGAAAATCGGGCTGCAGCTCGATCAGCCGGCGCAGCTGGGTCTCGGCCAGTTCCATGTTGTTCATGCGTTCAGCCAGCATGGCCTGCTCATACAGTGCATCGGGGTCTTGCGGCTGCAGCGCAACCAGGCGCCCTTGCAGCTCCAGCGCTTTCGCATAGTTCTTGGCCGTCTTTTGCAGCTGCACCTGCGCGGCCAGCTTGGCGCGCGCCTCGCCGGCATTGCCCTCGGGCAGTTGCTCCAGCAGGGCCGCTGCGGCGTCGTAGTTGCCTTGCTGCATCTGGATGGAGGCCTTGCGCAAGGTGGCCAGCGCGATATTGCCGGCCTTGGCGATCTCATCGGCCCAGCGGTCGGCCTCGGCCCATTTCTGCTGGGCCTCGGCCATCTGCTCGCGCAGCATCAGGCTTTGGATGCGCACTTCGCGCTGCAGCACGGCCGAGGGGAATTTGTCGATCAAGGTGTCGAGCTTGAGCAGAGAGACATCGGCCTCGGTGTACTGCTTGAGCTGGGCTTCCAGTGCAGCTTTCAGCATCCAGGCGTCGGCAGATTCGGGGCTCAGGCGCGTGGCATTGTCCAGCTGGGCCTTGGCCTCGGTAAAGCGCTCGGCGTTCATCAGGCTGCGTGCATAGGCCAGGTGGGCCTCACCGCTCTTGGACTTGTCCAAAAAATCCACCACCAGCGCCTCAGCCCCGGGCACGCCGGCGTTGACCAGGTCTGCGGCCAGCTTGGCTGCGCTTTCATTGTCGGGATTGAGTTGCAGCGACCGGCGGGCGGACGCGAGCGCCTGGCTCTTCTGGTCGGCGGCCAGCTCCATACGGCCAATGGCAGCCCAGGATTCGGGGCCGGTGGCGGGGTTTTCCAGCTCGGGGGTCAGCGCTTCGCGCACAATGCGGGCGGCCAGCTCCTGGTCGCTCAGGCGCCGGTAGATGCTGGGGATGGCGCGGATCCAGTCGAGTTTTTCATCGGGCTTGGCCAGCGCGATCTCTTGCTTGAGCAGCGGGCCGGTTTCCTCGCCCTGGTTGGTCGAGAGCATCACCTGCAGCATGTAGCGGCTGGCCGCGCGCGATTGCGGAAAGGCGCTTTTCCAGGCCTGGGCCACTTGGGTGGCACGGGTGGCCGAGCGCGACAGCAGCGCCAGCTGCGCGCTGCGCTGGTAGACCTTCTCATCGCCCGAGCGGCGCGCGGCGTCGAGCAGTAACTCCACGCTGGTGGCCGCATCGCCGCGGTAGGCATACATTTCGCCCAGAAGCAGCTCGTAAAAAAGCTCCGCATCCAGCTCCACTCTGGCATCATCGGCCCGCTCGGCCGCCGCCAGAGACAGCTGACGCTGGGCTGCACCTTGCTGCGGTGCTTTGGCAGGCGCTGCAAAGGCGGGTGTCATCAGGCCAGCGGCCAGAAAATAAGCCAGTAAACGAAGTTTTTGCGTCATCGGCCCATAATAAACGATGCCCAAGGGCCTTGCAGAAGGAAGAAAGTGCCAGAGTTACCAGAAGTGGAAGTCACGCGGCGGGGATTGGTTGCGCCGCTGCAAGGCGCGCGCATTGCCTCCGTGCGCATGGGAAAACCTTTGCGCTGGCCGCTGGGCATCGATACCGCCGCCTTGGCCGGGCGCACCATCACCGAGGTGCAGCGCCGGGGCAAATACATTGTGCTGGTGCTGGACCAGGGCGTGGTGCTGATCCACCTTGGCATGTCCGGCAGCCTGCAGGTCAGCCCCATGGATGCGCCAGCGGGCCCGCATGACCATTTTGACTTGCTCACCGACCAGCACCTGCTGCGCCTGCATGACCCGCGCCGTTTTGGGGCGGTGGTCTGGTCGCCCGATGCCGACTCCGGCATGGCCGCCAAGCTGTTGTCCAATCTGGGCGTGGAGCCCTTGGGCGCCGGCTTCAGCGTGCAGCACCTCTGGGCCGGGCTGCAAAAGTCGCGCACGCCGATCAAGCAGCTGCTGCTGGGCGGCCAGGTGGTCGTGGGCGTGGGCAATATCTACGCCAGCGAGGTGCTGTTCCTGGCCGGCATCTCGCCGACCAAACCGGCCAACCAGACCACGCGGCCCCAGGCGAAACGCCTGCATGCGGCGATTGTGGAGGTGCTGACCCGCTCCATTGCGCTGGGTGGCAGCACCTTGCGCGATTTTGTCCAGGTCAATGGCTATGCCGGTGCCTTCCAGGCGCAGGCCAGCGTCTATGGCCGGGCCGGAGAGCCCTGCCCGCAATGCGGCCAGCCGGTGCAGCTCATCAAGCAAGGGCAGCGCAGCACCTATTACTGCAAGCGCTGCCAGAAATAAACGCGGGCCTGGCGGGCCGCCCCAGAGCGGCCAGGCCCACCGATAACTACTCCCCCCGAGAACAGCGATTGTGAGTCGATTTTCCGAACAGATCGTGGCCTGGCAGACAGTCCACGGAAGACACCATCTGCCGTGGCAGAACACCCAGGATGCCTACCGCGTCTGGCTGTCCGAGATCATGCTGCAGCAAACCCAGGTCAGCACCGTGCTGGGCTACTACGAGCGCTTTTTGCAGCGCTGCCCCACCGTGGCCGATCTGGCTGCGGCCAGCGATGAAGAGGTGATGGCCTTGTGGAGTGGCCTGGGCTACTACAGCCGCGCGCGCAACCTGCACCGCTGTGCCCAGGAGGTGATGGAACGCTTTGGCGGCGCGTTCCCGCACACGGTCGAAGAACTCTCGTCCTTGCCCGGCATTGGCCGTTCGACCGCCGGCGCGATCGCCTCGTTCTGCTTTGCGCAGCGCGCCGCCATACTTGATGCCAACGTCAAACGGGTGCTCACCCGCGTGCTGGGCTTTGAGGACGACCTGGCCAGCAGCGCCGCCGAGAAAAAGCTCTGGGCGCTGGCCGAAGAGCTGCTGCCCACCACCGACCTGGCGCGCAATATGCCGCGCTACACCCAGGGCATGATGGACATGGGCGCCACCATCTGCACCGCCAAAAAGCCCAGCTGCCTGCTGTGCCCGGTGCACGGCGATTGCGTGGCCCACCGCCAGGGCCAGCCCGAGCGCTATCCGGTCAAGACCAAGAAACTCAAGCGCAGCGCCGCCAGCTGGTGGCTGCTGTGCTGGCAGCGGCCCGACGGTGCCATCTGGCTGGAAAAGCGCCCCGCGCCCGGCATCTGGGCCGGCCTGTTCTGCCTGCCGGTCTACGACAGTGAAGAGGCGCTGCTTGCGCAGTCGGCACAGCACGGTGATACCTCGGAGGCGGTGCATGCCCAGCCATTCCTGCATGTGCTCACCCACAAGGATCTGCACCTGCACCCGGTGCGGGTGCCCGTTGCGGGCGATGGTATGCCCACGCCTTCGGGCCAGTGGTGCCTGCCTGCGCAGTGGCCAGATCTGGGGCTGCCCGCGCCGATTCGCAGCCTGCTGCAGCGCGGGTTTTGAGGCGGGCTCGGCTACCGGCACTGGCGTCCTTTACCGGGCTTGTCCTGCAAAGGGCGCCGCTGCACGGCGCTTAGACTGCAGCCATCTTCTTGCTTTGAAAGTACGCCATGGAGCCCACGGTTCACCCCTTCTCGTCGCTCTTCCAGCAACTGGGCCTGCCCGATGATGATGCGTCGATCCGCAAGTTCATAGAATCCCACCGCCCGCTGCCCGACAAGGTACTGCTGGCAGATGCCGCATTCTGGTCGCCCGCGCAAGCGCGCTTCTTGCGTGAAAGCATTACCGCCGATGCCGATTGGGCGAACGTGGTCGACCAGCTCAGCGTCGCCTTGCGCGCCGAGTAATCAGCCCGGGCATCAGCTTTTTTTGGCGCTCAGCTCGCGGTGGCGCTGCAAGGTGGTCCAGCGGCCTTGAAAGTGCTGGGCCAGTGCATTGACCAGGTAGACCGAGCGGTGCTGGCCGCCGGTGCAGCCCACCGACACCGTGGCATAGCTGCGGTGGTTCTTCACCAGCTCGGGCAACCAGTTGTCCAGAAAACGGATGATGTCGTTTTGCATCTGCAGCACTTTGGGCTGCTGCGCCAGGAAGTGGGCGACCGGTGCTTCCAGCCCGGTGTGCGGGCGCAACTCGGGCTCGTAGTAGGGGTTGGGCAGCATGCGCACATCGAACATGTAGTCGCTGTCGATGGGGATGCCGTGCTTGAAGCCAAAGGACTGGAACAGCAGGGTCAGGCTCGATTGCGGCGCCTGGATCCACTCCTTGATAGAGGCCTGCAGCTGGGAGCCGCGCAGGTTGCTGGTGTCGATCACATGGGCCTGCTCGCGCAGGTCGGCCAGCAGCGCGCGTTCTTCATCAATCATCTGCGCCAGCGCGCGGGGGCCTTGCTGCAGTTTTTCGTTGGTCAGCGGGTGGCGCCTGCGGGTTTCCGAAAAACGGCGCATCAGCGTGTCGCGCTGCGCATCCATGTAGATAAGTCGCACCTGGGCCCCGGCGTCGCGCAGCCGCTCGAGCTGCTCGGGCACCAGGTACAGGCCCTTGGCGCTGCGTGCATCCATCGCAATGGCCACGCGGCTGCCGTGCTGCCAGTGCTCCAGTGATACGAGTGCCTGCAGCAGTTCAGGCGGAAAGTTATCCACACAGTAGTAGCCCACGTCTTCGAGCGCATGCAGCGCCACGGATTTGCCCGAGCCGGCCATGCCGGTGATGACCACCACTTCCAGTGGCTGCGGGGCGGATGTCTTATCGGTCATTCATTCCTCCGGCAATCATCTCTTGGGCGTGGGCGCGGCTCGTGGCCGAGAGGTTTTCGCCGCCCAGCATGCGGGCAATTTCATTGACCCGCTCGTCATCGGCCACGGTACAGATATGGCTCGTGGTGCCGCTTTTGCTGCGCTGCTTGGCCACCAGCAGGTGGTGGTCGCCACGTGCGGCCACCTGGGCCAGGTGGGTGACGGCCAGCACCTGGCGGTCCCGCCCCAGTGCCCGCATCACGCGGCCCACCGCATCGGCCACCGCGCCACCAATGCCCGAGTCGATCTCGTCAAAGATCAGGGTGGGCGCCTGGCCGAGCTGGCTGGTCGATATTGCAATGGCCAGCGAGATGCGCGAGAGCTCGCCGCCCGAGGCCACCTTGGCGATTGGCTTGGGGTCGGTGCCCGGGTGGCCAGCGACCAGCAGTTCCACATCGTCGATACCATCGCTGCGCGGCTCACGTGCGGGGCTGACCTGCGCGACAAAACGGCCGCCGGCCATGCCCAGGTCCTGCATCGCTGCGGTGATCGCTTTGGACAAGCGTTTGGCCGCCTGCTGGCGCGCCTGGCTGAGCGTCGTGGCGACCTTTTGGTAGGCCTCCTGCGCCTGCTGGGCGTTCTTGGCCAGCTGCACCATATCGGAGGAGGCTTCGAGCGCCAGCAGCTCGGCATGCCAGCCCTGCAGCAGTGCGGGCAGGTCTTCGGGCGCACGCTTGTAGCGCCGCGCCAGCGATATCCAGCTGCCCAGGCGCTGGTCCAGCTGCTCGAGCTTGTCCGGGTCCAGCTCGGCATGGCGCAGGTAGCCGTTGAGCGAGCGCACCACATCTTCGAGCTGCGCCAGGCACGACTCCAGCGACTCGGCCATGGCCGAAAAGCCCGGTTCCACATGGGCCTGGGCCTGCAGCGCATGCAGGCTGCGGTTGACATGGGTGAGCGCGCCACCGTCTTCGCCTTCCAGGCTGGCAATCGCGTTGTTGGCCGCATCCATCAAGGCCTGGGCATTGGACAGGCGCCCATGCTGGGTGTTGAGCTCTTCCCATTCCTGCGGTCCGGGCGCGAGCTTGTCGATTTCGGCGATCTGCCAGAGCAGGCGTTCGCGCTCGCGCTGGTGGGTTTCTTCCATGCTGCGCGCTTGCTGCAAGGCCTTGTCGGCACTGCGCCAGAGCGCATAGGCGCGCTGCGTGGGGGTGCTGTCGGTACCGGCATAGGCGTCCAGCAGCTGGCGCACCGACTCGGGCTGGGTCAGCCCTTGCCAGGCATGCTGGCCATGGATATCGACCAAGTCGCCCGCAATGCTGCGCAGCTGCGTGGCGGTGGCGGGCACGCCATTGATCCAGAACTTGCTCTTGCTCTGCGCGTCGATCACGCGGCGCAGCAGCAGCGTTTCTTCGCCGGGCATGTCGTTGTCGGCCAGAAAGCCTTCGAGCGTGGCGGGCGTATCGAACTCGGCCATCAGCTCGGCGCGGCTGGCGCCCTGGCGCACAAAACCGGTGTCGGCACGGTGTCCCAGCACCAGCTGCAAAGCATCGATCAGGATCGATTTGCCGGCACCCGTCTCGCCGGTCAGTGCCGTGAAGCCGGGCTGGAAATCCACCTCCAGCTGTTCGACGATGACGAAATCACGCAAGCCAATGCGTCTGAGGCTCATGGCGTAATGCCCCCTTCGTTCCAGCCCAGCTTTTTGCGCAGAGTGGCGTAGTAGTTCCAGCCTCGGGGGTGCAAAAAGCGCGCCTTGTGCGGCGCGCTGCGCACCAAAATCTTGTCACCACGCAGGATGGAGGCGAGCGACTGCATGTCGAAATTGGCGGCCACATCGCGCCCGCCAATCACCTCGATCGAAATCTCCTGCGAGTCAGGAATCACACTGGGCCGGTTGGACAGCATATGCGGCGCAATCGGCGCCATCACCCAGCAGGGCACCGTCGGGTGCACGATGGGCCCGCCGACCGACAACGCATAGGCCGTCGAGCCCGTCGGCGTTGCAATGATCAAACCGTCTGCGCGCTGGTTGGCCACCAGCTGGCCATCGACCTCGACCCGCAGCTCGACCATGCCCGAAGTGCCGCCCCGGTTGACCACCACATCGTTGAAGGCCAGCGCCTCGAAGACGCATTGGCCTTCGCGCATCACGCGGGCATGGATCATCGAGCGCACTTCTTCTTCGTACTCGCCGGCCAGAATCGCCGAGAGCGGTCCCATGAAGGTCTGCAGCGGGACATCGGTCACAAAGCCCAGGCGCCCCTGGTTGATGCCGACCAGGGGCGTGTTGTACTGCGCCAGCTCGCGTCCCACGCCCAGCATGGTGCCGTCACCGCCCAGCACAATGACCAGGTCGCAGCGCTCACCGATCTCCTGCATGCTGAGCGTCGGGTAGTGTTCCATGCCGGTGAAGGCGGCGGTTTCCTTCTCCAGGAATGCAGTGCCGCCCTGGGCCTCGATATAGCAGGCGATCTGGCTGAAAGCCGCATAGGACTGCTGGCGCACCTCGGCAGTGGGCGGCGCATGGTGTTTGCCGATCAGGGCAATGTGTTGGAAGCGAGACTGCATACGCAAATTACATCACCAAAGTGGCGTAATCTTTTTGAATTTCTTGAGCAGCCCCAGTTGGCGGCTGCCGCCTGCCCTGCAAAGGCGGGCTGCGCCGGTGGCCGGGACTGGGCCTGGAGCTGGCCGGGCGCCTGCAGGCAGGCACGCGGGGTAGCTACGGCTTCATTGTTGCATGGGCGCCATAAGTCGGGTGCGTGGTAGCCATCTCTGGCGTCCGGCTGCTGGCTGGAATCCTCTGGGTATCCCTGGTTCTGGCCCGAACGCGGCTGCTGGCGCCAAGGACACGGATAAAATGCGCCCATGCTCGATGACCGCGCCCGGCTGCTGCTCAAAACCTTGGTGGAACGCTATATAGCGGATGGCCACCCAGTGGGCTCGCGCGCGCTCACGCAGGCGCCCGGGCTGGACTTTTCGCCGGCCACCATCCGCAATGTGATGGCCGACCTCGAAGGCCTGGGCCTGATCGCCAGCCCCTACACCTCGGCCGGCCGCATCCCCACGGCCAAGGGCTACCGCCTGTTTGTCGACACCATGCTGACCGTAGATCCGGACCAGGTGGTGTCGGCCGAGATTGCACCCGAGCAGCCGCAAAAGGTCATCACCAGCGCTGCTGGCGTGCTGTCGGAGCTGTCGCAGTATGTGGGCGTGGTGCAGGCGCCGCGCAAAAGCTCGTCGTTCCGCCATATCGAGTTTTTGCGCCTGTCGGAAAAGCGCATCCTGCTGATCCTGGTCTCGCCCGAAGGCGATGTGCAGAACCGGGTGATCTTCACTGAGTCGGACTACTCGCAAAGCCAGCTGATTGAGACGGCCAACTACCTCAACGCCCATTACGCCGGTTTGGCGATGGAGCAGGTGCGCCAGCTGCTGCGCAAGGAAGTGGACAGCCTGCGCGACGAGATCGCCGCACTGATGCTGGCGGCCGTGAATGTGGATGAAGACGCCCAAGAAGCACCGCATGAACTGGTGATTGCTGGCGAGCGCAACCTGCTGGCCGTCAGCGATTTCAGCAACGACATGACCAACCTGCGCCGGGCCTTTGACCTGTTCGAGCAAAAGACCCAGATCCTGCACCTGCTGGAGAACTCCAACCGCGCAGAAGGTGTGCAAATCTACATCGGTGGCGAGAGCCAGTTGCTGTCCGTCGAGGAGCTGTCGGTCGTCAGCACGCCGTACCAAGTCAACGGCAAGGTGGTCGGCACCCTGGGCGTCATCGGCCCCAAACGCATGCCCTACGAGAAGATGATCCAGATCGTTGGAATCACCTCCAAGCTCGTATCCAACGCACTGAGCCATCCGAAATAGACGCTAGAATGCAAAGCTTCACTCGCCAGGGCTTCTGGCAGGTGGTGGTACCGGGGCGTTAGCTCAGTTGGTTAGAGCAGAGGACTCATAATCCTTTGGTCGCGGGTTCAAGTCCCTCACGCCCTACCAGATTCATTGGCTGCACAGCTATCATTTTTGATGCTGTGTGGCTTTTTTATTGGCGGTGGTGCGCGCGGCGTTTGGTGTATTGCCGAATGTACCCATGACAAGAAGGTCATTCTGGGCAGCAGCAGCTGCACCCTCCGTCCAGCGGCTCCACACAGCCCCTGAGTCTGGCAATGACCAACCCATGCCGGTTCATAATCATCCCCCCAACTTGTTCAAGAGGCCTCTTTCATGGTGGATAAATCCTTGCTGCAGCAGCTGGTGCTGGAGCGGCTGGCCGATGACCTGCAGCAGGTCGAGCAGGCGGTGAGTGCGGCGCATGAAGCGGCGACCCACGAGGAAAATATTGCCGAGAACAAGTACGACACCTTGGGCCTGGAGGCGGCCTACCTGGCGACGGGCCAGGCGCGGCGCGCTGAGGCCATCCACCAGGCGCTGGTCCATTGGCGGCTTTTTTGCCCGCAGCCCTATAGCGCCGGCAGGGGCATACAGCTGGGCGCGCTGGTTTGCCTGCTGGATGCGGACGAGAGACAGCAGCAGATCTTTCTTGGCCCTGAAGGGGGCAACATGAAGCTGGTCATCGGCGCTGAATCCATCCAGGTGATCAGCAGCCAAGCGCCGTTGGGCCAGGCGCTGCTGGGCAAGGCTGAGGGAGATGAGGTGACGCTGGAGGTGGCGCAGGCCAGGCAGCAGTTGGAGGTGCTATGGGTTCGTTAAGCTGGCTGAACCCTGCGCCGCGTTTGCACCAGCACCATGGCCACCGCCACCAAGCTGGACAGCCGCACCGCTGCCCAGGCGCCCAGTGCGGGCACAGGTTCGGGCGTGCCGGGGTTGGCGGTCGGGGCTGCGGTCACCGCAAAGCTTTGCTGCTCTTGAGGGGCTGCGAAATAGGCGCCATTGCCTGCCTGGTTGGCATTGACCACGCAGGTGCCCACGCTGAGAAAGCTCACCGTGTTGCCCGTGACCGAACAAATCGCAGCCGCTGAGGGATCGATGGAGAAAACAACCGGCTCACCCGATTCACCGCCGGTGGCTGCAATATCGTAGCTGCCTCCCACAGGGGCAGGACTGGGCGGGGTGGAGCTGAAGGTGATGGACTGGGGCGTGGCGCCATCCGAGGAGCCGTTCAGGGTGATGGACTGGGTGCCAAGATTGTCGACTTCAAAGCGGAAGGCATCTGTGACAGGGCCCGCAGCAGCCGGCGCAGTGAACGTAAAGCTGATCGTACAAGGCGTGAATTGCGGATAGGGGCCTGCAGCGCAGCTGCTGTCCACGACCGTGAAGGCGGAGTTTGCAGGCGGCGTGACGCTGCTGACATTCAGTATGAACGGCGTGGGTCCCTGGTACTCCACCGTGACGCTCTGCGCTGCCGATACGCTGCCCGCCGCCGTGTTGCTGAAGTTGATGCTGCCTGGCGTGAACAGCAGGCCCTGTGCCTGCGCGGCCTGCAAGCCCAGCGCGGCAGCCACAGCGATCAGTGACTTAGCAATCCATGAAATGAATATTCTCATACCAACTCCAGATGATTGGAGTTGATGTTAGCACTTGCATACTTTTTTATGTAATCGGGTATAGCCGGATGGCGTCAGCAGCACCGGGCGACAGGAAGGCGCTGTACAAGGAGGCGCTTGACAGCGCATCCGCTGAGCAATAAACGAGACAGGGGAGAGGATCGCCATGCCGCGAGGGCATATGCCTGCTTCCGGAGCACAGACCTGGCAAGGTCCATTGGAAGGACTTGGGCGGAGCGCGTAGCAAAGACGGCGAGAGCGCTTCAACGTGAAAAAAATGCCTGGCTACATGGAGAACCGCTGGCTAGCAAAAACGACCACTGGAGTGAAAACCCAGTAGGTCGCCCCACGATGAAACAAGGAACGGCGGCAATCGCTGAACCTTGGGTGCATCATATTCGCAAATGAGAATTATTCTCAAATAACCCTGTGCTTAAAAGGGCAATGCGTATTTTGAGGCCCGTCAAGACGCTCTGGGGTCGCCGACCACGCATAGGCATATCTGCTATATGGAGGGCGTAAGATGGATTTGCCTGCACGCTGTCATCATTGCGGTTGCCTCTGCATGGCAACCGCAGCCTTGAGCGTGTGCCAGCTTGGTCGTCAAGTCTGTGCAGTCGCGCTGACCTCCACGAACGGAATAGGACCTTCACCATGACCGTCAAAGCCTATGGCGCCCACGCGGGTGACCAACCCCTGCAAGCCCTGAACATCGAGCGCCGCACGCCGGGCGCCCAGGACGTGCAGATCCGCATTGCCTATTGCGGCGTCTGCCACTCGGACATCCACCAGGTTCGCTCCGAATGGGCGGGCACGCTCTACCCCTGTGTGCCCGGGCATGAGATTGTCGGCGAGGTCGCGGCAGTCGGCTCCGATGTGAGCGATTTCAAGCCCGGGGATCTGGTAGGCGTGGGCTGCATTGTGGACAGCTGCCAGCACTGCATGGACTGCGGCATGGGGCTGGAGAACTACTGCAACCACATGGTGGGCACCTACAACGGGCCCACGGCAGATGCGCCGGGCCATACCTTGGGTGGTTATGCGCAAAGCATCGTCGTGCACCAGCGCTATGTGCTGCGCGTCAGCCACCCACCGGCCCAGCTGGCTGCTGTTGCGCCGCTGCTGTGCGCAGGCATCACCACCTATTCGCCACTGCGCCACTGGCGCGTGGGGCCAGGCCACAAGGTCGGGGTGGTGGGCATTGGCGGGCTGGGCCATATGGGCATCAAGCTGGCCCACGCGATGGGCGCGCATGTGGTGGCGTTCACCACGTCCGAATCCAAGCGCGATGCGGCCAAGGCGTTGGGCGCTGCCGAGGTCGTGGTCTCACGCCATGCCGATGAGATGGCCGCGCATGCGCAAAGCCTGGACTTCATCCTGAACACCGTTGCGGCCCCGCATGAGCTCGATCCCTTCTTCAACCTGCTCAAGCGCGATGGCACGATGACCCTGGTGGGCGCGCCTTCTACCCCGCATCCCTCGCCCGGTGTGTTTGGCCTGATCATGAAGCGGCGCAGCCTGGCCGGTTCGCTGATCGGCGGTATCCCCGAGACGCAGGAGATGCTCGATTTCTGCGCCGAGCACGGCATTGTGGCGGACATCGAGCTGATCCAGGCCGAGCAGATCAACGAGGCCTATGAGCGCATGCTGCGCGGCGATGTGGCCTACCGTTTTGTGATCGACAACGCCAGCATCTGATGTGTTGACCGCCTGATGCTCCAAACCCAATGCAGTGCATGCCCTGGGAAAGCACTGCATTTTTCTTTGGGGGCTGCGGCGGAACTTGTGACCCTCTGCCGCCTCAGACAGCGGCCCTTTGTTTTGCTCCACGCCCCATGTTGTCACGTCGCTCCCTGGTCCTGTCCGGCAGTCTGTCTGCGGTGATGGCCGCTCTTTTGCCGATGGGCCAAGCGCTGGCCCGCAGCCCGCAGGCGCCGCGCAAAATGCCGGTGCTGTTCATCGGCCATGGCAGTCCGATGAATGCCATCAGCGCCAACCCCTTTACCCAGCACCTGCAACGCTGGGGTGCCAGCCTGCCCCGGCCCAGCGCCATCCTGGTGGTGTCGGCCCATTGGCTCACGCGCGGCAGCACGGGCGTGACGGTCAACGACAAGCCCGCCACCATCCATGATTTCTCCGGCTTTCCGGCCGAGCTGCATGCAATGCAGTACCCGGCCTCTGGCCACCCAGCGCTCGCGGCCAAGGCGGCCGCGCTGGTGCGCAGCGGCCAGGCGCAGCTGACGGACCAGTGGGGGCTGGACCACGGCACCTGGACCGTCTTGCACCACCTCTACCCCCAGGCCGATGTGCCGGTGTTCCAGGTCTCGATCGACTACAACCAGCCTGCCCCCTACCACTATGCCGTGGGCAAGGAGCTTGCAGCCTTGCGCGAGCAGGGCGTGCTGGTCATCGGCAGCGGCAATATCGTGCACAACCTGCGCGCAACGGTGCGCGGCGCGCCCGAAGGGCTGATGGCCGCCCGCGACTGGGCCCAGCAGTTTGACGAAGCGGCCAAGCAGGCCTTGCTGGCGGGCAACCACGAGGCCCTGGTGGCCTACCAGCAGCTGCATGCCTCGGCCAGGATGGCCGTGCCTACGCCCGACCACTACTGGCCCTTTCTGTATGCGCTGGGCGCTGCCCATGGCAGTGGCCCGGCGCGCCAGGTGTTTGAGGGCTTTCAGTCCGGCACCATCAGCATGCGCTGCCTGCAGTGGGATGCCTGATCAGCGCAGGCTCCTGAGCGCCTGGGCAAGCTGCTCCACGCCCCGCTCAATCTCGGGCAGATCCAGCAGCGCATAGCCCATCACCACACCGGCTACGGCGTGCGTTGCCTGCGCGCTGCTGGACTGCAGGTACAGCGGGCTGATCGGGTAGACGCGCACGCCGCGCTGCGCTGCCGCCTGCACCAGCTGCGCCTCGCAGCTGGCGGGCAGCGCGGGAAACCACACGGCCAGGTGCAGGCCGCTGGCCGCGCCCTGGATGCGCACTTGCGTGCCCAGATGCCGCTCCAGCGCCTGCAGCAAGGCCTGCTGGCGTGCCTGCTGCTTGCGGCGCATGCGCCGCACATGGCGGGCATAGCTGCCGTCGTCGATCAGTTGGGCCAGCGCCCGCTGCGGGCCGGTGGCGCTGTGGCGGTCGGTCAGCAGCTTGGCCTGCGCAAACAGGCCTGCGAGCGCCGGGGGCAGCACCATATAGCCCAGTCGCAGCTGGGGCGACAAGGTCTTGGAGAAGGTGCCGACATGGATCACGCAGTCCGCGCGGTCGAGCGACCACAGACTGGGCTCGGGCCGCACGGTATAGCGGTAGTCGCTGTCGTAGTCGTCCTCGATCAGCCAGCAACGCTGCGCACGCGCCCAATCGAGCAGGGCATGGCGGCGGGCAATCGGCAAAAAGCCGCCCAGCGGAAACTGGTGGCCAGGCGTGGCATAGGCCAGCTTGGCAGGCGCCTGTGCGGTCAGCGCGGCGAGCTGCGCAGTCTGCAGGCCATCGTCATCCACATCGGCGCAGACCAGCTGCGCGCCATAGGCCGCAAACACCTGGTGCGCCATGCGGTAGCCGGGGTTCTCGACCACCACGCGGTCGCCAGGGTTGAGCAGCAGGCGGGCACAGAGATCGAGCGCGTGCTGCGAGCCGTTGACGACCAGGATCTGCTCCGTGCTGCAGCGTATGTCCCGGGTCTGATGCAGGTGTTTTTGCAGCGCCTGGCGCAGCTCGGGCGCGCCCAGCGGGGTCGCGTATTCGAGCCGCTGGCTGCGCTGGCCCTCGGCCCGGCGCAAGGCCTTGAGCCATTGCAGGGTCGGGAAATCGCTGCCTGCCAGCGGCCCGTAGACAAAGTCGATCACTCCGGCGGGACCGGGCGCAGCCGGGCGCAGCGGCATGGCCTGCAGCCGCTGGGCAAAGGCGGACAGGCGATCGCTGTCGGGCATCTGGCGATGGAGCCCGGTAGCGTCGGCAGCCCGGCCCTGAGTGCGGATGCGGTCAGCAGCGCCCGCCGCCACGCGCGTCGCGGCCCCGCGCCGGGTGTCGACAAAGCCGTCCGAGGCCAGTTGCTCATAGACCAGGCTCACGGTACCTCGTGACAGGCCCCGCTCAGCGGCCAGCACCCGCGTCGAGGGCAGGGCGGTGCCGGCCGCGTAGCTGCCATCACCGATGCGCGCGCGGAGGTCGCGGTACAGGCTGCGGCTGCCGGGACGGGTGGACGAGGGTGCTGGCATGGCGGGCAACTGGACCAGTGATTTTGTTAAAAACTGGCTATTTTTAACCAGAAGCGGCCGCCGCACAATCCGGGCTTGGCCGCAACCCAGCCCGGGCGCGGCATCTGTTTTGACAGGGAAAAAGAATGTTCAAAGGTTTGAGTGCGTTTCCGCTGACCCCGATGGATGAGAGCGGCATCGATATGCCGGCATTTGCGCAACTGGTGCAGCGCCTGGTGGCAGCCGGTGTCGATTCCATCGGCGCGCTGGGCTCCACCGGCAGCTATGCCTATCTCTCGCGTGCCGAGCGGGCCCAGGTGGCGGCGCTGGCGGTGGAGCAGGCCCAGGGCGTGCCGGTGGTCGTGGGCATTGGCGCACTGCGCACGCGTGATGTGCTGGCCTTGGCCGACGACGCCCAAAAGGCCGGTGCCAGTGGCCTGCTGCTGGCCCCGGTCTCGTACCAAAAGCTGACCGACGACGAGGTCTATGGTCTCTACCAGGCCGTCTCGCGTGCGGTGTCGGTGCCCATCGTCGTGTACGACAATCCCGGCACCACGCGCTTTGAATTCAGCGACGCGCTGCATGGCCGCATCGCGCAGCTGCCCCATATCGCCTCGATCAAGATCCCCGGCGTGCCGGCAGATGCGGCCGAGGCCCAGGCACGTGTGCAGCGCTTGCGCGCTGTTGTGCCGGCCCATGTCAGCATTGGCGTCAGTGGCGATGCCTTGGGCGCCAAGGGGCTGGTGGCGGGTTGCGATGCCTGGTATTCAGTCATCGGCGGCCTCTGGCCCCAGACCACCTTGGCCATCACCCGCGCTGCGCTGGCGGGCCAGGCAGCGCAGGCGCTGGAGCTGTCCCACCGCCTGGCGCCGCTGTGGTCCTGGTTCCAGCAAAAGGGCGGCAGCCTGCGCTCGGTTGCCACCGCAGCCGAGCTGATGGGCCTGGCCCGCTCACCCTGCCTGCCGCTGCCGTTGCACACCTTGCAGGGGGCGGATCGCGCGGCATTCGCAGCGCTGTTGCAAACGCTGGATCTGGCCTGAACTCCAGCAGCGTTCAAGCCGCCAGGCGCCTGGCCTGCGCGCGCAGCAGATCCATAAAGTTCTGCTGCTCCTGCGAGGCCTCCTGGTCCTTGCGCGTCAGCATGCCAAACGGGGCCATCGGTATATTGATCTGCACTGGCAAGGTCTTGACCAGGCCCATGCGCAGATAGTCCTTCAAGGCCGAGTCCGACAGCAGCATCACCGCGTCCGTCAGCTGCACCAACTGCTGCATCGAGTAGACGGAGCTGCACTCGGTGACATCGGCCGGCACCGGCAGCTCCAGGCTGTGCAGCAGCTGGTCCAGCGCGATGCGTGCCGGAGTGCTGGCCGGCTGCAAGATCCAGGGCCAGTCGCGCACCAGCTCCTCCCAGCTCAGCTTGCGGCGCCGCGCCAGCACATGGCCGCTGCGCACCACCACCAGCAAGCGCTCGTTGCCCAGCGCCTCAAAGTCATAGGCCTCGCTGTCGCCGGCAATGCGGCGGCGGGCAATGGCCAGGTCAATGCGGCGCTGGTCCAGCAGGCGCAGCACCTGGTCGCTGGTATCGCCCATGATGCGCAGGCGCAGCTGCGGGCTCTGCGCTTTCATTTGGGCCACGGCCGTCATCACCAGGTCGGGCGCTGCCCCCATGATGGTGCCGATCGCCAGGTAGCCATAGCCGCCTTGGCGGCGCACCGCCAGGTCTTCGGCGCAGCGGTCCAGGCTGTTGAGCGAGGCCTCGGCAAAGCGCACCAGCTGCAGGCCCAGCGCGGTAGGGCGCATGCCGCGCGGCAGGCGCTCAAATAGCTGGCAGCCAAACATGTCTTCGATCTCGCGCAGCATGCGCGTGGCAGCGGGCTGCGACATCGCCAGGCTGATCGATGCGCGGTGCAGATTGAGGCTCGATCCCAGCGCCACCAGCATGTGCAGGTGCTTGTAGCGCAGGCGGTTGAGCAGGCTGCGCTGCAGCGGTGGCGCGGCCGTTAAAGCAGGTTTTACAGACATAAATAAAAAGTATCGGATATGACTGAAATTTGATTTGTTAGGCATCAATCATGCGCGTACATTCAGCTCCACACAAGAACGAATGACCTTTCAGGAGACAAACATGAACGCCATCGCGCACACTTTTTTCAGACCCCCCGCCTCACGACGGCGCTAGCGCAAGCCGCGCCCCATCGGCGCTGGCTTGCCAGCGCCGCCTTCTCCTTTCTCGCTCCCGCAGCGCCCGCCATTTGGCCGGCGTTCAGGCCGCGCATTGTCTTTAAGGATTTGTCGTGAAAAAACTCCCCGCTCCCTTGCTCGCCAAGATTTCCTGGCGCCTGCTGCCCTTCTTGCTGCTGATGTACATCATGGCCTTTCTGGACCGGGCCAATGTGGGCTTTGCCAAGGTGGCTTTTCAGGCCGATACCGGCATCAGCGACGCCGCCTTCGCGTTTGGAGCTGGCGTGTTCTTTGTCGGTTATGCCCTCTTGGAAGTGCCCAGCAATCTGATCATGCACCGCATCGGCGCGCGCATCTGGATGTGCCGCATCATGGTCACCTGGGGCCTGGTGTCGGCCGCGATGATGTTTGCCCATAACGAGACCACCTTCTATGTGCTGCGCTTCCTGCTGGGCGTGGCCGAGGCGGGCTTCTTCCCCGGCGTCATCCTGTACCTCACCTACTGGTTCCCGGCCGCGCACCGGGCGCAGGCCATGGGCTTTTTCTACTTCGGCGCGCCGCTGGCCTTTATCTTTGGCAGCCCCTTGTCGGGCCTGCTGCTGGAGCTCGATGGCATGGGTGGCTGGCATGGCTGGCAATGGCTGTTTGCGGTCGAAGGCCTGATGGCCGTGGCCGTCGGTATCTGGTCGTATTTCTACCTCACCAACCGCCCGGCCGATGCCCAGTGGCTGACGGCCGACGAGCGCCGCCAGGTGCAGGACATCATCGACAGCGAAGAGCGCGCCAAGGGCGGTCACCAGCACAGCCTGCTCGCTGCCATGTGCCAGCCGCGCGTGCTGTACCTGGCCCTCGTGTATCTGCTGATCCAGGCCAGCGTCTACGGCGTGGTGTTCTACCTGCCCAGCCAGGTGGCAGGCCTCTTGGGCACCAAGGTGGGTCTGCAAGTCGGCCTGGTCTCGGCCATCCCCTGGCTCTGCGCACTGTTGGCCGCCTGGTGGGTGCCCGGCTTTGCCCAGCGCAGCCAAAAGCCCCGCAGTGTGGCCAGCATGACCTTGCTCGTCGCCGCCATCGGCATGGCCGCATCGGTGAGTTTTTCCAGCCCGCTGCTGGGTGTTGCCGCGCTGTGCTTTGCGGCGGCCGGCTTTATCGCGGTGCAGCCGGTGTTCTGGACCTTTCCAGCCAACACGCTGGCAGGTGCTGCCGCAGCGGGCGGCATTGCGCTGATCAATTCGCTGGGTGCGGTTGGCGGCTTTGTCGCCCCCATCGTCAAGAACTGGGCCGAAGGCCATTTCCACTCACCCGCCGCAGGCCTGTACCTGCTGGCAGGCACAACGGTACTGGCAGCGTTGCTGGTGCTGGGCATCCGGGCCCGCATGGCGCCCGCTGCGCTGCAGCCCCGGGCCGCTGCCTAAATTGCATAAGGAGCAAACACCACCATGAGCCAGATCCCCACCATCAAGCAAGTGCGCGCCTATACCCTCAAAGGGGGCGGTGCCGACTACCACGACCAGGCCGATGGCCACTGGATCGACGACCACATCGCCACGCCAATGGCCAAGTACCCCGAGTACCGCCAGAGCCGCCGCAGCTTTGGCATCAATGTGCTGGGGACCCTGGTGGTCGAGATCGAGGACAGCGCAGGCAATGTCGGCTTTGCCGTCACCACCGGCGGCGAGCCCGCAGCCTATATCGTCGAGAAGCACCTGGCACGCTTTCTGGAAGGCTCCAAGGTCACCGACATCGAGCGCATCTGGGACCAGATGTACTGGTCCACCCTGTACTATGGCCGCAAGGGCATTGTCATCAACACCATCTCCGGCGTGGACCTGGCGCTGTGGGATTTGCTGGGCAAGGTGCGCGGCGAGCCGGTGCACCAGCTGCTGGGCGGCGCGGTGCGCGATGAGCTGCAGTTCTACGCCACCGGCGCGCGCCCCGATCTGGCGCAGAAGATGGGCTTTATCGGCGGCAAGATGCCCCTGCACTATGGCCCGGCCGAAGGCGAGGAAGGCCTGCGCCGCAACCTGGAGGAGCTGGCCACGATGCGCGAGCGCGTGGGCCCCGATTTCTGGCTGATGCTGGACTGCTGGATGAGCCTGGACCTGAACTACGCCACCCGCCTGGCCCAGGGTGCCCAGGCCCACGGCCTGAAATGGATTGAAGAGGCACTGCCGCCCGATGACTACTGGGGCTATGCGGCCCTCAAGAAGAACGTGCCCACCGGCATGCTGGTGACCACCGGCGAGCATGAGGCCACACGCTGGGGCTTTCGCCAGCTGCTGGAGATGGGTTGCTGCGACATCATCCAGCCCGATGTCGGCTGGTGCGGCGGAATCACCGAGCTCTTGAAGATCTCGGCACTGGCCGATGCCCACCAGGCGCTGGTGATTCCGCATGGCTCCAGCGTCTACAGCTACCACTTTGTGGCCACGCGCCACAACAGCCCCTTTGCCGAGTTTTTGATGATGGCGCCCAAGGCCGACGAGGTCGTGCCGATGTTCCACCCGCAGCTGCTGGGCGAGCCGGTGCCTGTGCAAGGCCGCATGCGCCTGTCGGCACTGGACAAGCCCGGCTTTGGTGTGGAGCTGAACCCGGCTTGCGAACTGCACCGTCCCTACACGCATTGATTACCCATTGATCACACACCGGTGGGCCAACGCTGATTGCCCACCCAGGAGACCTATCCATGGATTTGCCATTGAACCCTTTCAAGGCCGCGCTGCGCCGCAGCGAGCCGCTCTACGGTATCTGGGCCGGTTTTGCCACGCCCTATGCGGCCGAGATCATCGCCACCACCGGCTACGACTGGATGCTGGTGGACGGCGAGCATGCGCCCAACACCGTGCCGACGCTGCTGGCGCAGCTGCAGGCGGTGGCGCCCTATGCCACGCACCCGGTGGTGCGGGCGGTGCATGGCGATGCGGTGCTGATCAAGCAGCTGCTGGACGCCGGCGTGCAGACCCTGATGGTGCCGATGGTCGAGACAGCCGAGCAGGCCCGCGCGCTGGTGCAGGCCATGCGCTACCCGCCGCATGGCATCCGGGGTGTGGGTGGGGGCCTGACCCGCGCCACGCGCTGGGATGCGGTGCCCGAGTACATCCGCACTGCGCATGAGCAGCTCTGCCTCATCGTGCAGATCGAGTCGCGCCTGGGCGTGGAGAATGCGGCGGAGATTGCGGCCGTCGATGGCGTCGACGCCGTCTTCATCGGCCCGGCAGACCTGTCCACCGGCATGGGCCATGCGGGCGATGCCAGCCAGCCCGAGGTGCAGGACTGCATACGCCGCACCATCGAGACCACCCTGGCCCATGGCAAGGCCTGCGGCATTCTGGCGCCGCGTGAGGAAGATGCGCGCCGCTACACCGACTGGGGCTGCCGCTTTGTGGCCGTCGCCATCGATATCAGCCTGATGCGCCAGGCCGCCGTGGCCAACCTGGCGCGCTACCGCGCGCCCACCCAGCCCGCCATTGTCTCTACCACCTACTGAGGACGACCCCATGCCAACCACCCCTGTTTTGCGCAATTACATTGCCGGTGCGTTCAGCGACAGCGCCGAGCTGCACGAGGTGCGCAACCCCGCAACGGGCACGCTGCTGGCGCAGTCGCCGCTGTCAGCCCAAGCCGATGTGGACCGCGCCATTGCAGCGGCACGCGGCGCGCAAAAAGCCTGGGCGCGCCGCCCGGCGATCGAGCGCGCGCAGTTTCTGCGCCGCATTGCCGCCCGCCTGCGCGAGAACGTGGCGCGCATTGCGCGCACCATCACCGAGGAGCAGGGCAAGGTGCTGGGCCTGGCCGAGGTGGAGGTGAACTTCACCGCCGACTACCTGGACTACATGGCCGAATGGGCGCGCCGCATCGAAGGCGAAGTCATCAGCAGCGACCGGGCCAACGAGCAGATCTTTCTGCTGCGCAAGCCGATGGGCGTGGTGGCCGGCATCCTGCCCTGGAACTTCCCCTTCTTCCTGATCGCGCGCAAGATGGCGCCGGCGCTGCTCACCGGCAACACCATTGTCATCAAGCCCAGCGAAGAGACCCCCATCAACTGCCATGCCTTTACCGAGCTGCTGGCCCAGTGCGAGCTGCCCGCTGGCGTGTTCAACGTGGTCTATGGCCAGGGCGGCACCGGTGGTGCGCTGTCGGCCCATGCGGGCGTGGACATGATCAGCTTTACCGGCAGCGTGGGCACCGGCGAGCGCATTGCTGCCGCCGCTGCGCCCCATATCACCAAGCTCAACCTGGAGCTGGGTGGCAAGGCCCCTGCCATTGTGCTGGCCGATGCCGACCTGGACCTGGCCGTCAAGGCCATCCGCGATTCGCGCATCATCAACACTGGCCAGGTCTGCAACTGTGCCGAGCGCGTCTATGTGCAGCGCCAGGTGGCCGATGAATTTACCGCACGCATTGCCCAGGCGATGGCCGCGACCCGCTATGGCGACCCGATTGCGCAGACCGATGTGGAGATGGGACCGCTGATCAACCAGAAGGGTCTGGACAGCGTCGATGCGAAGGTGCGCCGTGCGCTGGCCGATGGTGCGCAGCTGGTCACTGGCGGGCAGGTCGCCGATCTGGGTGCCGGCTTTCACTACCAGCCCACGGTGCTGGCGGGCTGCCGCGCCGACATGGAGATCATGCGCAAGGAAATCTTTGGCCCGGTGCTGCCGATCCAAGTGGTTGAGGACCTGGACGAGGCGATTGCGCTGGCCAACGACTGCGAATATGGCCTCACGTCCTCGCTCTACACCCGCGACCTGTCCAAAGCCATGCAGGCGATGCGCGAGATCGACTTTGGCGAGACCTACATCAACCGCGAGAACTTTGAGGCGATGCAAGGCTTCCATGCCGGCGTGCGCAAGTCGGGCGTGGGCGGCGCCGATGGCAAGCATGGCCTCTACGAGTACACCCATAGCCATGTGGTGTACCTGCAGTCCTGATGGGGCTCTGCCGCTGAGGTGATGCAGCCTCCGCGATCCGCCTTAAAAGAAGGCCGCCAACCCAGGTGACCCGGGTTGGCGGCCTTTTGTTGTTGGCGTTGCGGCGATCGATCAGCGCTTGGCGCTCAGCCCTTCGACCACCGCGCGCACCTGCTGCAGTACCTCATCGGCCAGCGCTTGATCGGCCTTGACAACGCCGCGCGAGATGGCCATCGCGCCCACCAGTGCGGCGACCAGCGTGCTGGCCAGCGCCTGGCGTTGCTGCGGGTCACTGCTGGCCGGCAAGGCGGCCTCGATGCCGGCGCGCAGCTCGGTAAAGCCATCGCGAAAGCTGCGGCTCACCGCCTCGCTCTGGCGCCCGGCATCGCAGGCGGTGGACACCAGCGGGCAGCCCCGGGTCATGTCATCGCGCACTTTGGGGTTCAGGTAGCTGTCCAGGTAGGTGGCCATCGCGTGGTCGCTCCGCTCGCTGGCCTGCTTGACCCGGCCAAAGCCTTGCCCAAAACCATGCGCCAGCGCTTGGGCTGCCAGGTCCTGCTTGTCGCTGAAATGCTTGTACAGGGCGCCCTGCGTCAGGCCCGCCTGTTGGCATATATCGGCCACGCCGGTGCCGTCGATGCCGCGTTCCTTGAACAGGGCAGCGGCGGCATCGAGCAGTGCCTGGCGGTTCTGTTGCGCTTGTTCCTTGGTGACTTTCATCGCAAATACCCTGCTTGAAGCTGTGCTTGACAGTTTTTGATTGTGATCGCTATCATTGTAACTCCTCCGTCGATAACCTCCAAATAACATGCTCGCTTCCCGACTCGCCGTGCTGCTCCAGCGCCATGGCGTCCATTACGCCTGGGTGATTGCCGCCATCACCTTTTTGGCCATGCTGGTCACCTCGGCGGCGTTGGGCCTACCGGGGGTGCTGATGCAGCCGCTGGCCGTCGAGTTTGGCTGGAGCGTGCGTGACCTGTCCTCGGTGTTTGCGACCCGCTTTGCACTGTATGGCCTGCTCGGGCCCTTTGCCGCGGTCATTTTGCTGCGCTATGGCGTATCGCGCGTGGTGGCGCTGGCCGCAGCGGTGATTGCCGGCGCCTTGCTGCTGGGCCTCATCATGCGCAACCTGGGCCAGGCCTTTGTGCTGTGGGGCATTGTGCTGGGCATGGGCACGGGCCTGACGGCCATGGTGCTGGGCGCGACGGTGGCCAACCGCTGGTTTGTGCAGCGCAAGGGCCTGGTCATGGGTTTGCTGGCGGGCAGCAGTGCCACCGGCCAGCTGCTGTTCTTGCCCGCCGCCGCCTGGCTGATTGCGCAGTACGGCTGGCGCTGGGCGCTGCTGCCAGTCGTCGCGGCATCGGCCGTGGTGCTGGTGCTGGTGCTGCTGTTCATGCGCGACAGCCCGGCGCAAATGCAGCTGAGCGCCTATGGCGCAGACCCCGCTGCCGCGCCCGTGGCCCCCGCGCCCCGCGCCAGCTGGAGCCTGCCGTTCAGCACCTTGGTTGCAGCTTCCAAAGTGCCGGCGTTCTGGATACTGGCGGGCACTTTCTTCATCTGCGGGCTCAGCACCAATGGGCTGATCCAGACCCACTTTGTCTCGCTCTGCGGTGACTATGGCCTGGGTCCGGTGCCAGCCGCCTCGGTGCTGGCGATGATGGGCATTTTTGACCTGGTGGGCACGACCTTGTCGGGCTATCTGTCGGACCGCTATGACAGCCGCAAGCTGCTGTTCTGGTACTACGGGCTGCGCGGGCTGTCGCTGTTCTGGCTGCCGTACTCCGAGTTCACGATCGCCGGCCTGTCGCTGTTTGCGGTGTTCTATGGCCTGGACTGGATTGCGACGGTACCGCCCACCGTCAAGCTGGTGGCCAGCGAGTTTGGCCCCGAGCGCGCAGCCCTGGTGTTTGGCTGGGTGTTTGCCGCCCACCAGCTGGGCGCGGCCGTTGCTGCCTATGGCGCGGGCCTGGCACGCTCGGTGCTGTCGTCGTACTCGCCCGCGTTGTTTGTCGCAGGCGCCGCTTGCCTGGTGGCGGCAGCGGCGGTGTTGTGGGTGCGCAAGCCGGTGGTGGCCATGCGCGCCGTGGGCTGACCGGTCCAGCGCCGGGCGCCCTGGCTCAATCGGCCCTTGCGCCCGAGCGTTTCACAATCTCGGCCCATTTCTTTTCTTCGCTGCGCATATAGGCCAGAAACTCTTGCGGGCTCGAGCCCACCGGCTCGGCGCCCATGCGCTGGTACTGCGCGGCCACTTCGGGCTTGCGTAAGGCCTGCTGCGCGGCCTGGGCCAGTTTATTGACGATCTCGGGCGGCGTGTTCTTCGGGGCCCAGAGGCCATACCAGGTGCTGGTGGCGTAGTCGGCAATGCCCGATTCCTGCATGGTCGGGATCTGCGGCAGCGAGCTCGAGCGCTTGGCGGTGGTGACCGCCAGCGCCTTGAGCTTGCCCGAGGTGATAAAGGGCATGGCCGAGGGCATGGAGTCAAACATCAGCTGGATCTGGCCGCCCATCAGATCGGTGAGCGCCGGCGAGCTGCCCTTGTAGGGCACATGCTGCATCGCAATGCCTGTCTTGAGCTTGAACAGCTCGCCCGACAGGTGCTGTGACGAGGCATTGCCGGCCGAGCCAAAATTGATGCTGCCCTTGCTCTTTTTCAGGTAGGCCACCAGCTCCTGCACGTTCGACACCGGCAGCTCGCTGTTGACCACCAGCACCAGCGGCACATCGACGATCTGCGTGATCGGTGCGAAGTCGTTGAACGAGTCATACGGCACCTTGTCGTAGACCGAGGGGTTGATCACCTGCAGCGAGGCGTTCGCCAGCAAGGTGTAGCCATCGGGCTGGGCCTTGGCGACCTGGGCTGCGCCCACCATGCCGCTGGCGCCGGGCTTGTTGTCGACAAAGATGGTCTGCTTGAGGCTCTCGCCCATCGAGATGGCGACGAGGCGCCCGACCAGGTCGGTGGGGCCGCCGGGCGGGTAGGGGATCACCAGCTTGATGGTTGAGGCCGGGTAATCGGCCGCCGATGCCGCGTGGGCGGCGGGCAAGCCGCTGCCCAGCAGGGCCAGCCCTAAGCCGGTATGCAGCAGCGATTGCAGGGCCTGGCGGCGCTGCGCGGAGTGGCGTTGTGTCATGTCTTGTCTCCTTGTATTTGTAGGGCGACCTTGCCCAGCACCTCGCGGCTGTGCAGCGCGTCCAGCGCCTCGCACAGCTCGTCCATGGCATAGACCCGCGAGATGTCGGGATGGATGGCGTCGCGCTGGGCCATCTCCAACAGCGCGGCCATCATGGCCTGCATGGCTGCGGCATGGCGCTGGCGCTCGTTGGCGGGCGTCCAGCCGATGTACTGGCCATAGAAGAAGCCGTGGATCGTCAGGTTCTTGACCAGTGCGATATTCATCGGCACCTTGGGGATCGTGCCGCTGGCAAAGCCGATGATGACGATGCGCCCGTTCTGCGCCGTGCAGCGCAGTGCCTGCAGCAGCAAGTCACCGCCTACCGGGTCAAACACCAGGCTCGCGCCTTTGCCGCCCGTCACCGCCTTGACCTGCTCGATCAGGTGCTGCGGATCGACCGCATGCTGCGCGCCATGGCGCAAGGCGGCCTGGCGTTTGTCTTCGCTGCTGGCGCAGGCAATCACCTGCACACCGGGTACCTGGGCGGCCAGCTCCACGGCGGCCGCGCCCACGCCCGAGCCCGCGCCCAGCACCAGCAGGCTGTCGCCCGCCCGCAGCGCCGCGCGCCAGTGCAAGGCCGTGTACGCCGTGCCGTAGGAGATCGGCAGCGCCAGCGCGCGCAGTGGATCGAGCGCCGCCGGCACCGCATACACGGTGCTGGCCTGCACCTTGGCCTGCTGCGCATAGGCGCCCCAGTCGCAGATAAACACGACCTGGTCGCCCACCTTTACATGGGCCACGGCGCTGCCGCATTGCAGCACCTGGCCCACGCCCTCGGTGCCCGGCACAAAGGGCAGCGGCGGGGTCTTTTGGTACTTGCCCTCGATCAAGAGGCCGGTGGCGTGGCTGACGGTGGCATGGTGCACGTCGATCAGCACTTCGTCAGAAGCCAAGGCGGTGGGGGGCGCGGTGGTCTGGACGGCGGTCACATCGCGGGGCAGGCCGAAGCTGCGGCAGACAATGGCTTTCATGGCTGCAGCTCCTTTCACAGGCCCACGACCTGGCGGGCCGCCAGCGCGTCGATCTCATCTTGCGCCAGTCCCAGGCTGCGCAGAATCTGCTGGCTGTCGGCACCAATGCGCGGCGCGGGCAGCGGTGCATCGGGCCTGGCCGGCCAGGGGGTGGCTGCCATCAACACCTCGCCAAAATCGGGCTGCTGCACGGTCTTGAACGTGGCCAGGTGCCGGGCCTGCGGGTGCTGCACCACATCGGCCGCGCTATGCACCACCGCATGCAGCACGCTGTGCTGGTTGAACAGCGCGCGCAGCTCGGCCAGCGGGCGGCTGGCGACAGCGCAGGCCAGGTCGGCATGCAGCACCGCCTTGTGCTGCAGGCGCAGCGCATTGCTGGCAAAGCGCGGGTCGCTGTCCCAGTCGGCCAGCTCCAGCGCCTTGCCAATGCGCAGGAACTGCTCGTTGTTCAGCGCCAGAATCGTCAGGCGGCCATCGGCCGCATCAAAGATGCCATTGGGCGCGCTGACGGCGGCCTTGACGGTCTGGCCGCCCAGCACTTCTTCCGACAGCGCGGTTGATTGCAGCGCGCAGCAGACATTGAACAGGTTCAGCTCCACATGCTGGCCCTTGCCGGTCTTCAGGCGCTGCAGCAGCGCCGCCGTGCAGGCCTGCGCGGCATAAACGCCAGTGGCAATGTCGGCCAGCAAAAAGCCGATGCGCTGCGGCGCGCCCTGCGCATCGCGGTTGCTGTTCATCAGCCCGGTGTCGGCCTGCATCACCGAGTCAGTCGCCGGGTTGTCGGCAAAGGGGCCGTCTGCGCCATAGCCGCTGATCGACACATAGACCGGCTCCAGGCCCAGCGCCTGGAGCGCGGCAAAGTCCAGCCCCAGGCGCTCCACCACCTGCGGGCGAAAGTTCTGCACCACCACATCGGCGCTGCGCGCCAGCTGCAGGATCAGCGCCTTGCCCTCGGGGTGCTTGGCATCGACTGCCAGGCTGTGCTTGCCGGCGTTGTAGGTGCTGGACAAGGTGCTGTGGCCATTGCGGGCTACGCCCACATGGCGGCCCCAGTCGCCCTGGGCGGGCTCGACCTTGATGACCTCGGCCCCCTGGTGGGCCAGCAGCTGGGCGCAGTAGGGGCCGGCCACGCCCTGGCTCAAATCCAGGACCTTGAAACCGGCGAGCGGGGTAAACCCCAGTGTTGACTCTGGCGTCACGTATTGTCTCCTTGCATGGCCCGGGCTATGCGACAGCAGCCCGGACGTTTGTTGTGAGACCCATGGTAGAAACAGGAGGCCGCTTTGGGAACTGCCAAAGCACAGCCATCAGTGGTGATTCAGAATCAACAATCAAAAGGGAGGCCGGCCATGGACCTGAACCTAGTGCGTTTGTTTGTGGCGATTGCCGAGTCGCGCAACCTGAGCGATGCGGCCCAGCGCTCGGGCGTGACGCGCTCGAATGTGTCGCGCCGGCTGGCGCTGCTGGAGCGGCAGTTTGGCGCGCAGCTGCTGCGCCGTACCACGCGGCATATGGAGCTGACCCAGGCTGGCCGCATCCTGCATGGCCAGTGCCTGCAGGCGCTCAATGCGCTGCAAAGCGCCCAGCTGCAGATCGACCAGATCCACCAGACCATCAGTGGCGAGATCCGCGTGCGCATCCCCACCGGCCTGGGACATTTCCACCTCAAGCCGCTGATCCTGGACTTTTGCCAGGCGCACCCCGATCTGCTGCTGCGTCTCGTTATCAACGACCAGATCCATGACCTGGTGGCCTCCAAGGTGGACCTGGCGATCCACATCACCTCGGCACCGCTGGAAGACCATGTGGCCACGCGCGTCTGCGGCATCGAGTGGGGGCTGTTTGCCACCCCGGCGTATCTGCGGGCCCTGGGCCTGGCGCTGCAAACCCCGCAGGACATCAAGCACGCCCGGCTGCTGGCGCCCCTCAATATCCACCACCGGCTGGAGTTTTGGCGGCACAGCGATGGCCTGCATGAACAGGTGCAGAGCACGCCGTCGATCCAGTCGGGCGACTACCAGTTCCTGTTCAACGCCGCGATGGCAGACCTGGGCGTGGTGCTGCTGCCCTACTATGCTGTGCGGGATGCCATCGCCCAAGGCAGCCTGGTGCAGGTGCTGGGCGGCTTTGGCGTCAAAGGCGTGGGCGATGCGCTCTACATCGTGCGTGCACCCAACCGCCAGCCATCGGCAGCGACCTTGGCGCTGATTGAGCTGCTGGTCTCATCGATCCAGCAGATGGCGCCTGGCTGGCGCCTGGGCACGGTGGCTTAAATCCGTTGAACTGCCCATTGCTTGGGGCGGACCACTACACGCCAGCGGCCAGGCTGTAGACCGTCAAGCCGCCGTCTTCGCGGTCACGCATCAGCAGGCCAGCCTGGGCCATTTCCTTGGCAACGCAGTAGATCGTCGCTGCGGGCAGTGGAGCCCCACTTTGCGCCAGGTGCAAGGAGATGTCTGCGCATTTGACCTTGGAGCGGCCCAGCTGGACGATGGCCTCCAGCACCCGCAGCCGCGCGGGCGTGGGCCGTATGCGCACAAGGCGGCTGCGCTTGAACCAGTGGGCAGCGGGCAGGGCGGGCGCTGCCTTGCGGAGTGCGTGGTCATTATTCATCTGCGCATGCTGGCATGGAAACATGGAGCCGGTTTGTCGGACTATGGCAGTTTGTGTCAATGCCGGTAGGCCGCCGGGCCACTGCCGGTCGCAGCACAAGTCGGACACCCAGGGGCGCTGCGCCTGCGCCCCCTGGGTCTGGCTCCAGCGATCAAGCGCTTAGCCGATGCGCTGGCCGCGTGAGCGCATGCGCCAGGCGCCGATGACTGCGGTCAAGAGCGTCAGCAGTACGACGCTCCATTGCTGCAGGCTGGGGACGGATTTGACGCCGGCAGGCACTTCGGCGGCCGTCGTGGTGACGGTGGCGCTGGCCGTGCAGGGCTGTGCGGTGCCGCCGGTGCATTGGGCGGCAGGCTCGGCACTGCGCAGGCTAGCCTGGTTGGTCAGGCTGCTGCTGCCCGGCGCCGTGGCTGCAACCTGGGCTTGGAGCACATAGGTCAAGCTGGCGCCTACCGGCAGGCTGGCAATGGTCTCATTGAGCGGGCCGCTGCCCGCTGCAGCTGGGCAGGCCACGCCGCTGGCCGTGCAGGTCCAGGCGCCCAGCACCACGTTGGCAGGGGCTGGGTCGGCCAGCACTGCTTGGGTGATGGCTACCGGGCCGGCATTGCTGGCGGTGATGGTGTAGACCAGGCTGTCACCGGGCCGCACCGCGTTGGTGGCATTGACGGTCTTGCTCAGGCCCAGGATGGGCAGATCGGAGGCCGCCACGGTGCTCTGCGCCTGGCAGGGTGCAGCGGTCGGCGCGCTGGCAGGGGCGCACTGGGCTGTTGGCTCGCCCACCGCCAAGGAGGCGGTATTGACCAGGCTGGCGGGGGGCTGCGCGCTGACGGTGGTGCTCAGCTGGATCACCACACTGTCACCGGCGGCGAGTGAGGCGACAGTCACATCCACTGCGCCGGTGCCGCTGGCGGGCACGCAGGGCGCAGCGCCGCTGTTGCTACAGGTCCAGCTGGCATTTTCCAGGCCGGCAGGCAAGGGGTCGGTGATATGGGCCTGGGTGACGGGCACCTGGCCGGCGTTGTGCGCGGTGATGGTGTAGTTCATCGGCTGGCCGGCATAGACCGTGCCGGTCGCCTGTGCCGTCTTGCTCAGTTGCAGCAAGGGGTTGGGCCACAGATCGACCGTCACCGAGGCATTGCAGGGCTTGGCCTGGGTCTGGGCCGTGGCCGGGTTGTAGCACAGCCATTCGGCATTGCTGGCCGCCACGCTGGCGGTGTTGCTGACCTGGTCCATGCGGGTGGCGATGCTGTCCACTGTGGCGACCACGGTGTAGACCAGGCTGGCATTGGCGCGCATGCTGGCGATGGTCTGGCTCAGCACCCCGCCCGCGGCGAGGCTGCCACTGGCTTGAGGGCAGACTGCGAGACTGCCGACGGGCGACTGGCAGCTCCAGGTGGCTGAGGCAAAGCCGGCGGGCAAGCTGTCAGACAGGGCAACGCCCGTCAGCTCGGCCGCGCCTTCGTTCTTGACGGTCACCGTGTAGGTGGCGGTTTGCCCGGCATAGAGCGGGCCGGTCGCGTCCACGGTCTTGGTCACGCTGAGCAGCGGGCTGGTGGCCACCGATGCCGATGCGCTGCAAGGCGTGGGAAAGCCATCGCGGGCAGCGCAGCTGAGGGGGCTGGTGGCAGGCGGCTCGATGGTGGCCGTGTTGGTGATGACCGTGGCACCTGCGGGCAGCGGGTTGCTGAAGCGCGTATTGACGCGGAACACCAGGGCGCTGCCAGCGGGCAGGGTTGGCAAGACGGTATCGAGCGGAAAGCCGCCCGTGGCGGGCACCGGGCAGACGGCTGCGCTGCCGGCGGGGCGGCTGCAGCTCCAGGTGCTGCCGGCCGTTTGCAGGCCATCGGGCAGGGTATCACGCAGGCGCGTGCCGCTGGCGTCGCGCGTGCTGGCATTGGTGACCGTGATGTTGTAGAACACGGGGGCGTTGGCGCTGGCCAGACCGGTGTAGGCACTGCCATCGTTGTTGACCGCTTGCTTGGCCACCGACAGCGGCGGCGAGCACGAGGCCGTGCCACTCGACTGCACCAGCAGGCCCGAGGGGTCGCCCTGGTTGCCGACGACGACATAGATCGTGTTGGCACCGGTTCTAAAACCATGGTTGAGCACCACCGGTACATTGCCGCCGGCACCAAAGCCGCCAACGCCTAAACTGCTGCCGTTGTTGGTGTAATCAAATACCGCATCATTGACCAGAATGCGCTTGACCTGGTTATCCACATACAGGCTCAGGCTCAGATTGAAACTGTCGGGATCAACGGACGGGTCCAGGCTGAATTGGTATTGGTAGACGTAATAGCTTCTGCCGTATTGCACGCCGATCCATTGGGCATTGCCAAACGGCGACTGCACCCAGGCGCCATTGCCGGCGCCGGGGCGGTCTACCGGGCCTTGGGCATAGCTCAAGGCGGCAGCGGCGGCCGGCGTGGTGATATCGCCCAAGGCCGAGGCAATGGACCAATGCGCATCGAGGCTGCCCAGCGCCAGCTTGGGGCTGTTGATGCTGTAGCCATTGCTGCCGTCAATGCCGGTATTGAAGATGGCCGGGTCCGTGCTGCATGAAATAACAGGCGCAGTTTGGGCCTGGCCCACCAGGGGGTGCAGAAGTGCTGCCACCGCACATCCCAGGCCCACATAATGGGCCATCGCTATTCTGAAGCCTTTCATTGCATTCCTTTGTAAATAAGTTTATTCAATCCTGTTATGCATGGTAGTAGGATGAACAAGCGGCAGGAATGCGGCAATGTCAAACATCTTCAGGCTGGAGATTGTTTGACAATCTTTATGAATGCGGGCGATGCAGTTGATGCAGTGCAATGCTTGAGGTGCATCAAGCCAGCTGGTGGCTAAAGGGGGGTGATGCGGGGGAGGCCGGTCGGTGCAGGGCGCTCGCCGCAGACCGTCGCACAAGGGTCTCAGACCTTTGTGAAAAAAGAATCATTATCAATTATGATCTTGCGGTTGTTTGTGTTTCCTCAACGGCCCCGCCCATGCCACAGCACCCGCTCCATCCTGAGGTGGAGACTATTTTTCGCCAGCACCACGCATGGCTGCGTGGGCGCCTGATGCTGCGCGCATCCAGCCACAGCGAGGCGGAAGATGTGGCATCGGAGACCTTTTTGCAGTTGACCGAAAAAGGCACTTCTACAGAAGGCGAGCAGCTGGATATCCGGCACCCGCGCGCTTTTTTGTCGACGGTGGCCAAACGCATCCTCATCAAGCTCTGGCAGCGCCAGGATCTGGAGGTGGCCTACCAGGACACGCTGCGCCATATGCCCGAGGCGGTGGCGCTGTCGCCCGAGACGCATGCCATGCTGGTCGAAGCCATCTGCCAGATCGACCGGGCGCTGGCCGCGCTGCCGCTGCCGGTCAAGACGGTGTTTCTGCTGTCGCGGCTGGAAGGCATGCGCTACCCGCAGATTGCAGCGCACATGGGCATCTCGCAGGCCACCGTCGAGCGCCATATGCGGCGCGCGCTGCTGCAGTGCCTCAGCTGCGCGCCATGAGTGGTGCATCCCTGCCCAGCGCCGCGTTGCGCGCCGCCGTGGATTGGCTGGTGCGCCATGAGGCGGAAACGATGAGCGCGGCCGACCACCAGGCTTTTGCGCACTGGCTGCAGCAGGATGCGCAGCACCAGGCGGCCTGGGCGCGCGTGGGCTCGGCGCTGGCCGAGCCGCTGACGGCGGTGCGCAGCCTGCAGGCCCATACCGACGGCCTGCATGCCCAGGCCGCCATGCAGGCGCTGTTCCAGACCCGCCGCCGCCGCGTGCTGCGCGGCGCGTTAGCGCTGGGCGGTATCGGTGTGGCCACCGCGCTGGTCGCAGACCGGCTGACGCCGCTGGGCCAGTTGATGGCCGATTGGCACACCGGCACCGGCGAGCGGCGCGAGTTCACGCTGGCTGATGGCACCACCGTGCTGCTCGATGCCCGCTCTGCGGTGGATGTGCGCGATGCCGCGGGCAGGCCCGCGCTGCAGCTGCGCGCCGGGGCCTTGATCGCCACACGGCGCTATGCCGGAGCCGCTCCATTGCAGATCCACACCCGCGATGGGATGGCGCTCTTCGACGCCGGCCGCATGATGGCCCGGGTACATGCGGAGCGCACGGACATGGTGGCGCTGGAGCAGCGCCTGACGCTGCAGCCCCGCGAGGCGGCGCAGACCTTGCTGCATGCAGGGCAAGGCGCGCGCTTCAGCGCCCGGCAGCTCCAGCCCCTGGCGGGCAACGCGGTGCAGCGCGCGGCATGGCAGCAAGGCATGCTCGCCGTCGATGACTGGCCGCTGGCCGATGTGGCCCAGGCGCTGCAGGCCTATTTTTCTGGCTATATCCGCGTGGCCCCTTCGGTGGCGGATCTGCGTGTGTTTGGCATCTTCAGGCTGGAGGTGGAGGAGCTGCTGGGCACGCTGGGCCAGATGCTGCCGCTGCAGATCCAGCGTTGGGGGCCGTTGATCACGATTGGCGCGCAAGGTGGGCGCTGAAGGCAAAACCCCCTCTGTTGCGCGACCACATGCGCGCGACCCTATGCAAATAGATGAGGGGTTTTTCGGTTTCGGCGCACTGGTTAAGTAGTACCCAACGAAAAGGAACTTCTGCCGTGACCACTTCCCGCCTCCAGCGCCGCCATGCCGGTGCTCCATCGACCGTGCGCAGCTGTGCTGAACGCTCGCCCCTCCATGTGCTGGCCTTGGCTGCCTTGCTGACCTCTGCGCTGGCCCCTGCCGCCAGCCGGGCTGCCGATGCGCCCCCAGCCGCTGCCGTGCAGCTCGACATTCCTGCGGGCAGCCTGGCCGATACCCTGACCCGCATTGGCCAGCAGACCGGGCGCAGCATCGTTGCCGACCCCGCTGTGCTGCAAGGCCAGCGCAGTGCCGCGATCCAGGGCCACTGGACGGCAGAGCAGGCGGTGCGCAAGGCGCTGGAGGGATCGGCGCTGCAGGTGCAGACCTTGAACGGTGGCGCGCTGCAGATCCGTAAGCCAACAACTCCGCAGCAACCGGTGGCAGAGGCCGCGCCCGCAGCAGCCGCTGCCACGCCTGCCGAGGCAGCGGCGGCACCTGCGTCACCTGCAGATGCCAGCCACCAGCTGCCCACCGTGGTGGTGACTGACCAGCGTTCCGACAGCTCATTGATGCAGCCCACCCGCCAGGTCACGGTGATCGAGGGTGAGGAGCTCGATGACCTGCGCGCCACCTCGGCCAATCTGAACAGCCTGCTGGCCAAGAGCGTGCCGGGCATGTCCGATTCGAGCCGCAACATGAGCGATTTCGGCATGACCTTGCGCGGCCGAAATGTGTTGGTGCTGGTCGATGGCATTCCGCTCAACACCAACCGCGACACGGCGCGCAATCTGGTCAATGTGGAGATGAGCCGCATCGAGCGGGTGGAGGTGCTGCGCGGCAGCAATGCGATCTACGGCAGTGGTGCAACAGGTGGCGTGATCTCGGTCACCACCCGCCCGGTCGGCGGCCAGCCGGTGGCGCGTACCACGGTGGGGTTCGATAGTTCGCTATCGCACCTGAGCGGCGACGGCCTGGGCGGCCAGGTGCAGCACTACCTGTCGGGCGCGGGCGAGGTGGTCGACTACGAGGTCGATATTTCGGCACGCCGCATGGGCGGCGCTTTTGATGGCCATGGCGATCGTATTGCGCCCGATGCCAGCCAGGGCGATCTGTTCGATTCAAACACCTACAGCCTGGGCGGCAAGATCGGCTTTCGCATCGATGGCAACCAGCGCATCCAGCTGGCGGCCAGCCATTTGCGTGCGCACCAGAAGACCGACTACGCCAACGACCCCAGCGTCAACCAGGCGCCGCTGGGTTCGTTGGCGGCCCGCGCGATCCGGGGCCTGAAGCTGGCCGAGCAGAACCAGGTCGAGAACAGCCTGCTGAGCGCCAGTTACGAACACAAAGACCTGGGCGGCAGCCTGCTGAGCGCGATGGTCTACGGCCGTGACAATTTCGTGCGCTTTGCGCCCTTTGATGCGCGCAGCAACAGCAACCGGGGCAACTTTGTCGACCAGGTGATGCAGAACAACAAGGTGTTTGGCGGGCGCCTGACCATCACCACGCCGATTGGCGACGACAAGCGCACCAAGCTGGTCTGGGGCGCAGACTACATCCAGGAGCGCAGCAATATGCCGCTGGACACCTTTGATGCCGCCACCTACGACGCGAGCGGCGGCCTGGTGTTCCAGCCCACCGGGCAGCGCATCTACATGCCCTGGGTCACCGTCAAAAGCGCGGGCGCCTTTGGCCAGCTGCAGCACAGGTTCAACGACCAGTGGTCGGCCGAAGGCGGCTTGCGCTATGAGAAATCGCAGGCCAGCTTTGCAGATTTTCAGCCGCTGTCGCAGTCGCGCCTGCCCAACCCGGCCACCGTGGCCGGTGGCAAGGTCTCGTATGACGCGGTGCTCTACAACCTGGGCCTGGCCTTCAAGCCCTGGAAGGACCATGAGTTCTACACCTCGTTCAGCCAGGGCTTTGACCTGCCCGATGTGGGCCTGCAGCTGCGCAATGCCGGTGCCAAGTTCGACATCAATGCGTCCGATCTGGAGCCGGTCAAGACCGACAACTATGAAATCGGCTGGCGCGGCACGTTCGGCAACACCATGGCGACCCTGGCGCTGTTCCAGTCACGCTCGGACCTGGGCGCTGTCCAATCTTTCAACAACGGCCTGCACCTGACCCGCACGCGCGAGCGCATCCGCGGCGTGGAGCTGACCGCCGACCACTATGCCGACCACTGGTCCACCGGAGGCACCATCACCTGGATGCAGGGGCGCGAGACGCCGCCCGGCGCCAGCAGCGACCAGCCGATGACGGGCTACCGCATCCCGCCGCTCAAGATCACGGGCTATCTGCAGTACAACCCCAGCAGCCGCTGGAGCCTGCGCAGCCAGTTCAACTGGTTTGGCGCACGCGACTACCGCCTGGCCGATGGCAAGACCCAGTTTGCCCGCGCGGATGTGAAAAGCTACTACAGCGTCGATGTCGTCGGCCGCTACCAGTTCGACAACAAGAACCAGGTCACTATCGGTGTGCAGAACCTGTTCAACCGCTACTACCTGCCGCTTTACAGCCAGCTGATGCGCAGCGGCAAGAACGACAGCCGCCTGCCAGCGGCGGGGGCGACCTTGACGGCGAGCTATACGCATAACTGGTGATCTTGGGGCGTGGCAGAAGCCGCCAACGAAAAAGCACCCTCGGTGGGGTGCTTTTGCTGTTCTGGCGGAAGCTCAGGGATTCGAACCCTGGAACCCTTTCGGGTTGCCGGTTTTCAAGACCGGTGCAATCGACCACTCTGCCAAACTTCCTGGAGGCTGCTGGGCGGAGTGGTCGCCTCGCAGCATCAGGGATTGTATGCGAATTCCGGCCCGCCGCCTCAGTGGCGGGCGGGCTCCGGGTCGTCCTTGAGGCGGCTGTGGGCCAGCGCGCCAGCGGCTTCCAGGATCGGGTAGGCGACCGAGCACAGCAGCGAGTTGATGCGCTTGAGGTCGCTGATCAGGTCGATGTGCAGCGAGCTGGTCTCGATGCTGGGCACGGTGTTGTGCGACAGGCGCTCCAGGTGCGAGGCGGAATAGGCGAGCTCCAGGTCGCGGAAGCGCGCTTTTTCTTCGAGCAGCTTTTGCGCATCGCGCACATTGCCCGAGAGGAACACGCTCATCGCCAGGCGCAGGTTGTCCAGCAGGTGGGCGTGCAGCTCGTTGATCTCTTCCATGCCCTGCTTGCTGAACTGGCGGCGCTTCTTGATCTTCTTGTTTTCGACGTCGGTCAGCACGCGCTCGATGATGTCGCCGATCTGCTCCATGTTGATCGTGAAGTTGATCACTTCGGTCCAGCGCTGGCTCTCGCGTTCGTCCAGTTCGGCGCGCGAGATCTTGGTCATGTAGTACTTGATGGCCGAGTACAGCTCATCGACCGTGTCATCGAGCTTGCGCAGGTCTTGTGACAGCTGCTGGTTGTCGGTCTGTACGACGTTGTGCAGGCCGATCAGCATGGATTCGACCACATCGGCCTGGTGCAGCGCTTCACGCGCGGCGCAGGAGATGGCCAGCGACGGGGTGGACAGGGCCGATGCGTCGAGGTGGCGTGGGCGCTGGGGGCCCTTGTTGGCTTCTTCCTTGGGCAGCAGCTTGCGCATCCAATCGCCGATCACGCCGGTAAACCAGATAAAGCCCAGGGTGTTGAGGATGTTGAAGGCCAGGTGGAACAGCACCGCCGAGCGGCCCGCATCATTGATGTAGGGCATCGCATAGGTAGACCACAGACCGACGAAGGGCGCGACGATGGCCACGCCCATGATCTTGAAGACCAGGTTGCCAATGGTGACCTGGCGCACTTCGATGCTGGATTTGGCCGTTTGCAGCACGGCCAGCACACCGCTGCCCAGGTTGGCACCCAGCACCAGGCCCAGGGCCATATCGCCGGTGATGGCGCCCGACGCGGCCATGGCCGCGATCAGCAGCACGATGGCGAGGCTCGAGTAGGCGATGACAGCCAGGATCGCGCCCAGCAGCAGCTCCATGAAGAAGTCGCTCTTGACGCTGACCAGCAGGGTGCGCACGGCCTCGGACGCAAGCAGCGGCTCGGTGGCCTCGACGATCAGGCGCAGCGCCAGCAGCATCAGGCCCAGGCCGATAAAGACGCGGCCCACCCGTCCGGGCGTGGAATCCTGCTTGGAGATGAACAGCACGACGCCCGAGAAAATCAGCAGCGGCGAGAGCCAGGACAGGTCGGTGGAGAACAGCACCGCCATCAAGGCGGTGCCCACGTCGGCGCCGCGCATGACCGACAAGGCGGCGGTGAGCGGTATCAGGCCCTGGCCGACGAAGGACGCGGTCATCAGGGAGGTGGCACTGCTGGACTGGACGAGGGCCGTGACCCCGATGCCCGAGAGCATCGCGGTAAAACGGTTGCTCATACTGCGCGCCAGCAGGTTGCGGAGGTTGGCGCCAAAGACGCGCAGCACCCCTGTGCGCACCATATGAGAGCCCCACACCAGCAGCGCAATGGCGGCAAGAAGATTGAGCAAGTGTTTCATAAGGCGAACCGGACACTATACCCCTGATAAGCGCGCTGCGCTGTAGGGCGAATGCCAATGTGTCTCTTTTTATGCAGGCCAGGCGGTGATGGGCGCCTGGCAGCGGCTGTTGCGGAGGCGGGTAGGCCCCCGATAAAAAACACCGCCGTCGCATGGCGAGGGCGGTGCCTGGGTATTGACTATAGATGCGGCGGAAAGCCTGATCAGCCCTTTTCGCCCCGGCGCATGCGCAGCAGCTCGTCCAGAATCAGCAAGAAGGCGCCCAGGCAAATGGCCGAATCGGCCAGGTTGAAGGCTGGGAAATGGCTGCCCATCCAGTGGAAGTCCAGCATGTCAACCACATAGCCGTGGCGCATGCGGTCGACCACATTGCCGATGGCTCCGCCCATGATGCAACTGAGCGCCAGGCAAAACAGGGCCTTGTGGCTGTGGCGGTAGAGCTGCCAGACGATGACGGCCGTCACCACCACCCCAATGCCGGTGAACAGCCAGCGCTGCCAGCCGCCGGCGCTGGCCAGGAACGAGAAGGCCGCGCCAGGGTTGTGCGCCCGCACGATGTTGAAAAAGCCAGTGATCGTGGTGTAGTCGCCCAGCTGGTAGTGGGCCAGGATCCATTCCTTGCTCCACTGGTCCAGCCAGAAAATCACCGCAGCAATCACCAGCCACAGCACAAACCGGCCTTTGCCTGCACTGCCCACAGCAGGGGTGGCGGCGGCGTTCATCAGGCCATCAGGCGGGTTTCACCCGCGCCATGGAGGTTGCTGTCGCAGCGGCCGCACAGGGTGGGGTGGGCCGGGTTCTGGCCCACATCGTCGCGGTAGTGCCAGCAGCGCTCGCACTTGGCCTTGTCCGATGGGTTGACGGCCACGCTCAGCGCATCACCGGCGGCCACCGTGGCGGCCGACGTGATCAGCACAAACTTCAGGTCGTCGGCCAGGGTCTGCAGCAGCGCCAGGTCTTCGGGCTGGGCGCTGATGGCCACTTCGGCCTGCAGCGATGCGCCCACCTTGCCATCGGCACGCAGGGTTTCGATGTCCTTGTTGACCACATCGCGGATCTCGCGGATGCGCGCCCACTTGGCCAGCAGGGCTTCGTCGCCTGCGGGCAGGTCGCAGAAGGTCTCCAGGAAGATGGTCTCGCTGCTGCCGACGATTTTCCAGGCCTCTTCGGCGGTGAAGGACAGGAAGGGCGCCATCCAGCGCAGCATGGCCTGGGTGATCTGGTGCAGCGCGGTCTGGGCCGAGCGGCGCGCCAGGCTGCCTTCGGCGCTGGTGTAGAGGCGGTCCTTGAGGACATCCAAATAGAAGCCGCCCAGGTCCTCGGAGCAGAACAGCTGCAGCTTGGCCACCACCGGGTGGAACTCATAGACCTTGTAGTGTGCCAGCAGCTCGGCCTGGAACTGCGCCGAGCGGGCCAGCGCCCAGCGATCGATCTCCAGCATGTCCTCGTAGGCCACCGCATCCTTGGCGGCGTCGAAGTCGCTGATGTTGGCCATCAGGAAGCGCAAGGTGTTGCGGATGCGGCGGTAGGCATCGACCACGCGGGCGAGGATCTTGTCGTCGATACCCAGGTCACCCGAGTAGTCGGTCGAGGCCACCCACAGGCGGATGATCTCGGCGCCCATCTTGTTGCTCACATCCTGCGGTGCCACGGTGTTGCCGACCGACTTGGACATCTTCTTGCCCTGGCCGTCAACAGTGAAACCGTGGGTGAGCAGGCCCTTGTAGGGCGCGCGGCCAAAGATGGCCGAGGCCAGCAGCAAGGAGCTGTGGAACCAGCCGCGGTGCTGGTCATGGCCTTCGAGGTACAGGTCGGCCTCGGGGCCGCTGTCATGGTGGTGCTCGGCGTGGGTGCCGCGCAGCACATGCCAGAAGGTCGAGCCCGAGTCGAACCAGACTTCGAGGATGTCGGTGCTCTTGGTGTAGAGCTTGGCCTCGTTAGCGCCCAGGATCTCTTCACCGGTCACGCGGCTCCAGGCCTCGATGCCGCCCTTGGCAACGATTTCGACGGCCTGGTCGAGGATCTCCATCGTGCGCGGGTGCAGCGCGCCGGTGTCCACATGCAGGAAGAAGGGGATGGGCACACCCCAGCTGCGCTGGCGCGAGATGCACCAGTCGGGGCGCCCGGCGATCATCGCGCGCAGGCGTTCCTGGCCGTTTTCCGGGTAGAAGCTGGTGTGCTCGATGGCGTCCAGCGCGATCTGGCGCAAGGTCTGTGCGGGCTTTTGGGCCGGGTCGGTGAACACGCCTTCGCCTTCGTCCATGCGGATGAACCACTGGGCGGCGGCGCGGTAGATCACCGGCGTCTTGTGGCGCCAGCAATGCGGGTAGCTGTGGGTGATGGTCTTGGTGTCCATCAGGCGGCCGGCAACCTTGAGCGCGTCCAGGATGACGGGCACAGCCTTCCAGATGTGCTGGCCACCGAACAGCGGCAGCTCGGGCTCATAGACACCATTGCCCTGCACTGGGTTGAGGATGTCCTTGTAGTCCATGCCGTTGTTCACGCAGGAGTTGAAGTCATCCAGGCCGTAGGCGGGCGCCGAGTGCACGATACCGGTACCGTCGTCGGCCGTGGCATAGTCGGCCAGGTAGACGGGCGAGATGCGGTCATAGCCCTTGTCCACATGGGCCAGCGGGTGCTTGAAGGGCATGTGGTCCAGCATCTTGCCGGGGGCCGATGCGATCACCTGGCCTTCGATGCCCCAGCGCTCCATGCACTTGTCGACCAGCGCGCTGGCCAGGATCAGCAGGCCGCGCTCGGTATCGACCAGGCTATATTCCAGATCGGGGTTGACGTTCAGGGCCTGGTTGGCCGGGATGGTCCAAGCCGTGGTCGTCCAGATGACGATGAAGGCCTCCTTGTCCAGCTTGGCCAGGCCAAAGGCGGCTGCCAGCCGGGGCGGGTCGGCCGCCGGGAACATCACATCCAGCGTCTGGCTTTGCTTGTCGGCGTATTCGATCTCGAACTCGGCCAGCGACGAGGCGCAGTCAAAGCACCAGTAGACGGGCTTGAGGCCCCGGTAGACAAAGCCCCGCTCCATGACCTTCTTGAGTGCGCGCAGCTCGCCCGCCTCATTGGCATAGTTCATGGTCTTGTAGGGGTGGTCCCAGTCGCCCAGCACGCCCAGGCGCTTGAAATCCGCCATCTGCTGGCCGATCTGCTCGGTCGCAAACGCGCGGCTCTTGGCCTGCATCTCGTCACGGGGCAGATTGCGGCCATGGAGCTTTTCGATCGCGTTCTCGATCGGCAGGCCGTGGCAGTCCCAGCCTGGCGCGTACAGCGCGTCATAGCCTTCCAGTTGGCGGCTCTTGACGATCATGTCCTTCAAGATCTTGTTGACGGCGTGGCCGATGTGGATCTTGCCGTTGGCGTAGGGCGGGCCGTCGTGCAGGATGAACTTGGGCGCACCGCTGCGCGCATCCCGCAGGCGCTTGTAGATGCCTTGGTCCTCCCAGTCCTTGACCCAGCCGGGCTCGCGCTTGGGCAGATCGCCGCGCATCGGAAACGGGGTGTCGGGCATGTTCAAGGTGGCGCGGTACGCAGAGGCCTTTTCTGCGGGGGACGATTTGTCGGACATAAATACCTTCAAAGCAAAACATGGTCCTGATCCGGGCGGGGTGATCATGCCGGTCAGTGGAAAAATGTATAGCGCAGAAGCGTTGTCTGACGTGCACGTGGTGCAGGCGAGTGCGGACTTCTGCGCGGCACGGCGCAGTCAAGTCAGCGTCAAATTCGGTCGCGCGTGGTCTGGCGACGGGTTTCGGCGTGGCTCGCCGTATGGAAGAAGGCACGGGCATCCGCGCAGTCCTTGGCAATCCCTGTGGTCAGGGCGTCCAGACTGTCGTATTTAAGCTCGTCGTGCAGTTTGTGTAGAAGTTCCACTCGGATGATTTTACCGTATGCCCCGTCTCCACCCAGTTCCGCGGGCCATTGCAGGCAATGCGTCTCCAGCAGCACGCGGCCGCCGTTGACATCGTTGGGGTCTAGCGAGGGGCGCACGCCCAGGTTGGCGACGCCGGGCAGCGGCTGGGCCGACAGGCCGTGCACCAGCACCACAAAGATACCGCTGGCAGCGGGTTTCCAATGGTCAAAGCGCAGGTTCAAGGTGCGAAAACCGTCGCCCGCGCCCGCGCGGCTTTCGGCTAGTTGCCGGCCCAGCTTGCGGCCGTGCACCACATGGCCCGATATCGCATAGGGGTAGCCCAGCAGCTTGGCCGCCGCCGTCATCTCGCCCTGGCCCAGCGCCTGGCGCACTGCCGTGCTGGACACGCGCAGGCCATCGGACTCGTAGCTGTTCATGCGCGCCACATCAAAGCCCTGTTTGCGGCCGGCCTCGACCAGCATCGCGTAGTCGCCCGCGCGCTGGTGGCCAAAGCGGAAATCATCGCCCACCAGCAGGTAGCCGGTGCCCAGCCCCTTGAGCAGCACATCGCCGATAAAGGCCTGCGGGGCCTGCGCAGCCAGCCGCGCATTGAAGGGCAGCACAATCGCCTGGTCAATGCCGCATTGGGCGAGCTGGTCGAGCTTATCGCGCAAGGTGGAGATGCGGGCGGGCGCCAGGTCGGGCTTGTTCAGCACTTGGGCAAAGTAGTCGCGCGGGTGGGGCTCGAAGGTGAGCGCGCAGCTGGCCAGACCCCGGCGCTGCGCTTCGCTGCGCAGCAGCGCCAGCATGGCCTGGTGGCCCCGGTGCACCCCATCAAAATTGCCAATGGTCAGGGCGCAGTGCCGGGTGACCTCGGGGTGGTCAAGTCCTCTGAAGATTTTCATCTTTGCTTTGTTTTTTGTAGCGGCTTGCGCTTTCGAGCCGCGCGCTGGTGTGCAATTTCACAATAAAAGTGTATATTGACCATTATGACTTGGTGCCCGGGTCTGCGTGCAGCATGTGCGTGGGTCGCGGCATTTTTCGTGGCCAGGCGCCGCGCGGGTCAACGGTATTTCGGTTCAATTCCCAATGCGCAGGAGGCCCATTGTGAAGGTGTTGAAGTTATCGGCAAGTGGCGTTCCGCAATCCTGGATCACGTTGCAGGAGGCGGTGACGCACTACGCAGCAGGTGATGTGCGCTGGGAGGCGGGCTCGAGTGTGGCCTGCTTCCGCGGCGGGCATAACGCCATCACCGGCCTGCAGTCACGCATCGAGGTGGCCAGCATCATCGGCACCCGTGGCAAGCCTGGTATCGACCCCTTTGCGATGCGCATGACGCTCACCAACAGCAAGCTGTTTGGCCGTGACCGCCATATCTGCGCTTACTGCGGCGAGCATTTTGACGAAGAACACCTGACCCGTGAACACGTCATTCCGGTGTCCCAAAAGGGGCCCGATACCTGGATGAATGTGGTGACGGCCTGCGCCTCCTGCAACCACCACAAGGCCGGCCGCACGCCCGAGCAGGCGCATATGCCGCTGCTCTATGCGCCCTACACCCCCAGCCTCTGGGAAGACTTCATCCTGCGCAACCGCCGCATCCTGACCGACCAGATGGAGTTCTTGATGGCCCATGTGCCCAAGAGCTCACGTCTGACGGCTTGAGTGCTGTCTTCGCCACCCCCAGCAAAAAGGCCTTGCCGCAAGACAAGGCCTTTTCCTTTGGCGGACTCTCAGAGCGGTGGGCTATCAGGCCTCCTTGGGCTTGTAGGCGGTGACCACAAAGCCATCGACGGCCTGGCCCGCTTCCATGCGCAGCTCCACATCGCGCGTGTCGACACGGTCAAAGCCGGCAGCCTTGGCCAGGCGCACGGTGCTGCTCAAGGTGTGGGTGTAACGGCCAAAGGGCTGCAGCTGGCTGTCCGGGCCGGTGACATCACCGTGCTCACACGAAAAGATCAGCACGCCGCCGGGGGTCAGCACGCGGTAGGCATCGGCCAGGGTTTGCTGCAGGTCGCCGACATAGATCAGCACATCCAGCGCGGTGATGGCCTCGAAGGTGTTGGCCGGGGTGGCCGCCAGCGCTTCGAGCAGGTTGACCTGGTGGAACTTGTAGTAGACCTTGTGCTTGGCCGCTTGCTCGAGCATCTTGGCCGACATGTCCACACCCAGGATGTAGCCGTCGATCGCGCCCAGCGTCGCACCCAGCAGGCCGGTGCCGCAGCCCAGGTCCAGCAGGTTGAAGCGGCGGTCCGGGAAGATCTGCAACAGCTGGTCGGCCACCTGCTTGGGCAGGCTATAGGCCAGATGGCGCACCATATGCATGTCATAGACCGAGGCCATGCCATCGAACATGTGGGTGGTCAGCTCGACCGGCACATGCGCGGGCACCTGGCCCTGGGCCAACTGGTGGTAGTACTGGTAGATCTTGTCATCGGGCTGCAGCGCCAGCAGTGCCGTGGTATCGGGCAGGGCGTCCTGCATGGTGCCACGCGCTTGCAGCATCTGCACCCGGCCGATACGGGCCAGGTGGTCTTTCGGATCTTCGTCGATCAGCGGGCCAAACACGGCCAGCGCATCGTCGTACTGGCGCACGGTGCCCAGGTCAACCGCCAGATGGCGGCGCAAGGTGCGGTCACCAGGAATCAGCTGCAGTGCGCGTCGCAGGTGGCGGATGGCCATCTCGGTATTGCCAATGCGGTGTGCAATGTCGACGACGCCGGCAATCACCTGGGCATTGTTGGGCTCCAGCGCAATGACCTTCTCTGCCGCTGCCATGGCCTCGTGCTCGCGGTTATGGCGTGCATACAGCAGCGCTTGCTCCAGCAGGCCAGGCGCCCAGTCGGGAGCCAAGGTCACACTGCGCTGCATTGCATCAAAGGCACCTTGGAGGTTGCCCGATTTCTCTGCCATCAAACTGGCGAGCACAAAAAGGCGTGCATCGCGTGGCGCACGCTGGCGTGCGTCGTTAAGGGTTTGGGCTGCACCCGTGAGGTTGCCCACAGAAATCTGGTGGCGGGCGGTTTCGAGGAATTTGCGAATCGGATCGACAGGTGCTTTTGCGCTCATGGAGTAACTGCGGGCGAGCCCGTAAACGTGGCTGTGAATTCAGTAAAGCCTTTGATTATCCGCCATTTGAGGCCGCGGCGTGTTTCGGGACGTTCGCCGCCCTGCGATAATGCCGCCTCCATGAAAAACATCGTCATCCTGATCTCCGGCAGCGGCTCCAATATGGCAGCCATCGTGCGAACCGCGCAGCAAGAGCGCTGGCAGGAGACCCTGGGGGCGAGGGTGGCGGCGGTGGTCAGCAACAAGGCGCAGGCCGGCGGCCTGCAGTTTGCCCAGCAGCAGGGCATTGCCACTGCCGTGGTAGACCACCAGGCCTATGACAGCCGCGAGAGCTTTGACGCAGCGCTGATGCAGTGCATCGATGCCCATGCCCCTTCGCTGGTGGTACTGGCCGGTTTCATGCGCATTCTGACCCCCGGTTTTGTTGCGCATTACAGCGGCCGGCTCATCAACATCCACCCCTCGCTGCTACCAGCCTTTGCCGGGCTGCACACCCACCAGCGCGCGATCGATGCGGGTTGCAAGTTTGCCGGCTGCTCGGTGCACCAGGTGACCGCCGATCTGGATGCCGGCCCCATCCTGGAGCAGGGCCTGGTGCCCGTGCTGCCGGGCGACACGGCCGAGCTGCTGGCCGCGCGCGTGCTGGTGCAAGAGCACCAGATCTACCCCAAGGCGGTGCGCGCGCTGTTGCAGGCGCGCTGAGCGCTGCGCAACGCGGTCACACCTGGTCAGGCGTCTCGGTCTGTGGCGTATAAGCCGCAAACCGGGGCTGGCGCTGGCCGCCTAGTTCGACCTCTTCGCTGAACATGGCCGCTGGCCGCACCCACCAGCCGTAATCGCCATACAGCGCTTGGTAGACCACCAGCCACTCGCGTGTCTCGCTGTGCCGGGCCAGCTGCCAGACCTGGTAGAGCCGGCCTTTGTAGTGGCGGTAGAGTCCGGGCGAAATAGCTGGTGCTGGCATCGGGTGCTGTTCCATAATCTGAAAAAATAACCAAGCCTAGCAGATGCGCCCGCCTGCACATGCCGACATGGCCCGTGCGCGCCAGGTACCAGCGCTGCGCGGCCAGAACCTGTTCGGAGGGTGGGGTGGAGCAGATAGATTTTGTGCAGCGGGTCGATGCCTATACGCGCGCCGCTGCATCAGAGCCGGCGGTCTTCCGCCGCCATGTCTTTGGCATGCTGCTGCTAGCGGGGCTGTGGATCTGGGGCGGTCTGCTGCTGGGCCTGGTCTTGCTGGCCTGGTCAGTGCTGTCCTTTGTCTACCTTGGATTCCATGGATTGCAGATCTTTGGGCTGTTTGCCGGCTTGGCACTGCTGCTGAGCGTATTGCGGTTGACGCGCTCCGACTGGGTCGCGCCCGAGGGCATCGCCGTGCCCGCTGCTGAATGCCCGCGCCTCTTTGAGGCGCTCGAGCGCGTGCGCCAGAAGGTGCGCGGCCCCCGTATCTCCCAGCTGGTGATCACCGAAGACTATGGCCTGCGCATTGCGCAGCAGATGCGGCTGGGCGGCTTGCTGCCGGCGCGCTACCACCTGCTGCTGGGCCTGCCGCTGGCGATGGCGATTGACCGGCCGCGCCTGGTGGCCCTGATTGCGCAGGAATACAGCCATCTGCGCCGCCGCCAGGGCTGGCTGCAGGCTGCGGTCTACCGCGCCCGCCGCCGCCTGCAGGGGCTGCATGAGCGCCTCGCCGATGCGCGCCAGATGACGCACCTGGGCTGGGCCAATGAGCGCTTCATGCGCTGGTATTTGCCGCGCTGGTGGGCGGCCAGCTTTGTGGTGGCGCGGCAGGACGAGGCCGTTGCCGACCGCATGGCGGCCCGCTGGGTCAGCAAGCCGCTGATGGGCGAGGCGTTGTCCGAGGTGGCGGTGCGCGGGCGCTGGTTCCGCGAACAGTTCTGGACCATGCACTGGTTGCGCGCGCGAGAGCTGGCCTCGCCGATCGGGCCCTTCAGCCTGATGGCCGGGGTGATGAACCACAGCATGGATGTCAACTGGGTCTACCAGGGCTGGAAGCAGGAATACCATGCGCCCGCCAGCTACCAGGACACGCCCCCCAGCCTGCGCGAGCGCCTGCGGGGCCTGGATGTGCCCCCGGGCCTCACGCCCATGTCCAGCAGCAACTGCCTGGCCTGGCTGGGCAAGCGCTCGGAGCGCTGGATCGAGCTGCTCGACCAGCGCTGGTGTGTGCGCCATGGCCATGACTGGGTGGCCTACCGCCAGATCCTGAGCGCCTCGGCCGCACGCGTGGCCGCGCTGATGCCGCGCGAGCCTTACCTGGATGCCGACCAGCTGGTGGAGCTGGGCTGGCAGCTGCAAAGCACCGCCTTGCAGCACCAGGATGCCCCCTTGCCGATCTACCAGCGCGCGCTGGAGCTGGAGCCGGGCAATGCCCGTGCGCTGGCCGCCTGCGCCAGCCTGCACATGGGCATGGACTGGGAGGCGCAGCTGCAGTACCTGGCGCAGGCTTTTGCGCAGCTGCCGGCCATGGGTGCGGCCTGGTGCCAGCTGGCTTCGGGCGTGCTCGATGTGCTGGAAGACGAGGACTTTGACGAGGCCTCGGTACGCCAGCTGCGCAGCGACTGGCGCGCACGCGAGGCGCTGGCCCGCACGCAGCTGCAGGCGCTGCGCGATGAGCGCCTGGCGCAGGGCAGCCTGCTGGGCGCGCGCGCCTGCACCGCGCTGCCGCATCCGCTGTGGGCCTCGGAGCTCGCGGCACTGCAGCTGCATCTGCAGCACTGCCCGCGCTTGCGCCGTGCCTGGTTGCTGGCGCGGCCGCTGCGCAGCTTGCCGGGGGCCTATGCGCTGGTGCTGGTGCTCGACCGGCCCGGCGTGCACTACCAGGACAACAAGCGTCTGGAGCTGCAGTGGCGCGGCTACTTGGAGCGCGAGCTGCTGCTGTGCAAGCTAGTGCCGCTATGGATCACGCATGTCGAGGAGCTGGGCCCCACCGCGCTGCGCCAGCTGGCGGCCATGCCCTGGGGGCTGGTCTATGACCGCACCGAGCAGCCCGGTGGCGCGCCCAGCAGCGGCACAGCGCCGCTCACCGGTTAGCCGGGCCTGGCGCCCGGATACTGGCGCAGTGGGACAATAGCGGCTATGCACCCCAAAGCCCTTTTAGATGCCTGCGCCGAGCTGGTCGCGCAGGCCCTCACCTTTGAACACCCGGCAGACGCCGTGGTGTCGCGTTATTTCCGTGAACACCGCAACCTGGGCCCGCGCGAGCGTGGCACGCTGGCCGAGACGGTGTACACCGTGCTGCGCAAGAAAACGTTGTTTGAATCGCTGGCCCGCTCGGGCAGCGGCGCGCGCGCGCGCCGCCTGGCCATCCTGGGCTTTGCCGGCCCGCGCAGCTTTGTCAAAAGCGCGCTCAGCGACCAGGAAGTGCAATGGCTCGACGACTGCGACGCGATTGCGCCGGCCAGCCTCATGCCCCAGCACCGCCACAACCTGCCCGAGTGGCTGGTCGAGCCGCTGCAGGCCCAGGTGGGTGAGCAGTTCGAGCAGCTGGCCGCCAGCATGCTGGAGACGGCCCCGCTGGATCTGCGCGCCAATGCGCTGCTGACCAAGCGCAGCGAGCTGCAAAAAGAACTCAAGGAAGCGGGCATCAAGGCCGAGCCCACCCCTTATTCGCCCTGGGGCCTGCGCGTGGCCGACAAGCCTGCGCTCTCGCGCCTGGAGGCCTTTGTCAAAGGCCGGGTCGAGGTGCAGGACGAGGGCTCGCAGCTGCTGGCCCTGCTGCTGGACGCCAAGCGCGGCGAGATGGTGACCGATTTTTGTGCCGGCGCCGGCGGCAAGACCCTGGCCATTGGCGCCACCATGCGCAGCACCGGCCGCCTCTACGCCTTTGATGTGTCGGCCCACCGCCTGGAGGCGCTCAAGCCGCGCCTGGCCCGCTCGGGCCTGTCGAATGTGCACCCGGCTGCGATTGCGCATGAGCGCGATGAGCGGGTCAAACGCCTGGCCGGCAAGATGGACCGCGTGCTGGTCGATGCCCCCTGCTCGGGCCTGGGCACCTTGCGCCGCAATCCAGATCTGAAATGGCGCCAAAGCCCCAAGGCGATTGAAGAGCTGACGGCCAAGCAAACCGCCATTCTGGCCAGCAGTGCCCGCATGGTGAAGTCCGGCGGCCGCCTGGTCTATGCCACCTGCAGCATCCTTCCCGCAGAGAACGAGGCGATTGCCGAGGCCTTTGCCGCCGCCCACCCGGACTTTGTGCCGATGGATGCCGGCGAGCTGCTGGCAGGCCTGAAGGTCGAGCACGCCGCCAGCCTGTGCAGCGGCGGCGACAGCGGCAGCCTCTACCTGCGCCTGTGGCCCCACCTGCACCAGACCGACGGCTTCTTTGCCGCCGTCTGGCAGCGCAAGTAAGGCAGTCAGTCCAATAAGGCATAGGCCACCAAGGCGATTGCGCCTTGGCAGGCTGCCTCAGCTGTCAGCCTTTCCAGCCCAGCCAGTCGGCCACACTGCGCCAACCGGCGCGCCAGCCCGCATAGGCCTGCACCTGCACCAGCAATTGGGCGGGCTGCACGCCTTGTGCTTGCAGCCAGTACCAGCCCGCATGGGCGCCATTGCAGTGCGGGGCGTCTTCGGCCACCAGGCGCAGCGCGCTGTGCCAGGGCGAGCTGATCTGCAGCTGCCCGGCGCGGCAGTACAGGCTGCTGCCCGCCTCCAGATACAACCATTGGCCCTGGCCTGCACGCAAGGCCAGGCTGCTGCTGTGGATGCCTGGCTGCGCGGGGGCGCTGGTCTGGGCCTGGGAGGCGGCGCTGCCTGGCAGGGCGGAGGTGAGGCGGGCGGTGGTGCTGGTGGTCATTTTTGCGCTTTCCTGAGCGTGGCAGAACAGGGCTCTAGCGTAAAAAAATGCAGTGCAACGCAACAGACACAGTCTGCACCAGGGTCGGGCGGAACAGCGCAAGCACAAAGGGTCTGTTCTGGTTCAAAATCGCAGTTTCTGTATCTGTTCTGTCAGGGTTGAACCTGAGACCATAGCGCTGCGAATGGGAACCTGGCCCTGGCCACTGCGGTGGCGCACAAGGGTGATGGACAGGTTCCCGGAACCAGGAGTCCTGCTGTGCAGCTGTTAGATGAGAGTCTGTGTGACATCCCCGAGAGCCATTCCGTAGACGCGGCAGGCAGCCCGCCCGCAGACGATGCGTTTTTGTACGAGCGCATCGCCGCGCATTTTGAGCAGGCGATTGCCCAGCAGACCCTGGGTGTGGGGGCGCGCATGCCCTCGGTACGCGATATCCGGCGCCAGCACCATGTCAGCCACAGCACGGCGCTGCAGGTGCTGCGCGTGCTGGAGTCGCGCGGGTTGATCGAGGCGCGGCCGCGTGTGGGCTACTTTGTCAGCGACAGGGCTTTGCAGATGCCCGCGGCGCGCGAGCCGCTGCAGCTGGGCCCTTTTCCGATGCAGGACCACCGCTTTGAAGGCATTGGCGAGCGCGCGGCCGAGTATCTGAACAAGGCGCGCCTCAAAGGGCCGCTCAAGGTAGACCTGGGCAGCGCCATGCCCGCGCCCGAGCTGTTCGATGCCAAACTGCTCAACCAGCTGGCCGTGGCCTTGCTGCGCGAGCAGCCCCAGATCCTGGTCCATGGCCCTTCGGCGCCTTTCACCCATCCGGATTTTCAGGCCTCGATGGCGCGCTACGCGCTGGGCTTTGGCGTGCGCCTGGCGCCGATGGACATTGCGGCGACCTTTGGCAATTCCGAGGCGGTGAACTTGGCGCTCGATGCGCTGACCCAGCCGGGCGATATGGTGGCGATTGAGTCGCCCACCTTCTACGGCATCCTGCAGGCGATCGAGGCCAAGAAGCTGCAGGCGCTGGAGATCCCGTCGAGCCCGCACACGGGCATGTCGATCGAGGCGTTGGAGCTGGCCTTGCGCACCCACCCCAACCTCAAGGCCGTTGTTGTCGTGCCCCATCTGCAGATGCCCCAGGGCGCCACCATGCCTGACAGCCACAAGCGGCGCCTGGTGGCCCTGTGCCGCGAGTACCGGGTCGCGCTGATCGAGGACGATATCTACCGCGAATTTGTCGAATCCGACGAGGTGCTCAAGCCCTGTAAGGCCTGGGACACCGATGGCTCGGTGATCTATTGCTCCTCGCTGTCCAAAAGCTATGCGCCGGGCCTGCGCCTGGGCTGGATGAATGCCGGGCGCTGGCAGGAGCGGGTGCAGATGATCAAGTTTGCACGCTCGCGCAACCTGCCGGTCTGGCCCCAGCTGCTGGGCGCACGCACGGTGGGGTCACCGTCGTACATGCGGCACCTGGTGCGCCTGCGCCAGCAGCTGCGCGTGCAGCGCCAGGCCGCGGCGCAGGCGGTGGCGCGCTATTTTCCGATTGGCACGCGCCTGAGCCTGCCCGCGGGCGGCCTGAGCATCTGGCTGGAGCTGCCCGAGCAAATCTCGTCCAGCCGCCTGTACGACGAGGCGCTGGCCGTGGGCATCCGCGTGGCGCCTGGCGACATGTTCAGCAACACTGGCCATTACGACCACTTTCTGCGGCTGAGCTGCGGCATGCCGTTTACCGACGCAGTGGACGAGGCCTACCGCAGCCTGGGGCGCATGATGCATGCGCAGCTGGGGCTGCCGCCCAGGGCTTGATGCCGAGGCGCCGTGGGCGTGCTGCCTAGAAAAACCGGACGCAAAAAAACACAAAGGACACCGAGGTGTCCTTTGTGGTGTTTGCATGCCACCAAGTCAATGGCGGCGTACAGGCTGATTACTTCAGCTTCACTTCCTTGTAATCCACATGCTTGCGAGCCTTGGGATCGAACTTCGTGATCAACATCTTTTCAGGCATTGTCTTCTTGTTCTTGGTGGTCGTGTAGAAGTGACCGGTGCCGGCTGTCGATTCCAGCTTGATTTTTTCGCGTCCGCCTTTGGATGCCATGGTGATACTCCTTAAGCTTGGCCACGTGCGCGCAGGTCTGCGAGCACAGAATCAATACCGTTCTTGTCGATCAGACGCAGAGCGGCGCTGGAAACACGCAGGCGAACCCAGCGGTTTTCAGTTTCCACCCAGAAACGGCGATATTGCAGGTTCGGCAGGAACCGGCGCTTGGTTTTGTTGTTGGCGTGGGAAACGTTGTTTCCCACCATGGGCTTCTTGCCCGTTACTTCGCAAACGCGTGCCATCAGGACACTCCGAAAGTTTTAACAGCTGCTTGCCCTGTCCGCCTCGTTAAAAGCAGCGCGGCTTGCAGCCTCACCTCGCCAATCAAAGGGTGGCGGTAGCCCATGTTCACAGCCGGGTCGGCTCAGTGGTGCAAGACCGCTGGCAAACCTGCCGTAGTTTCCTGTTCACGCGCCGAAGATTGCGAATTAGCAAAAGGCGGCAAGCAGCAAAGCCAAGGATTATAGCCTGAAAGCAAAATTCGGGCTATGCCCCTGGCTTGCGGGCTTATTCCTGTTCCAGGAAGCGCTGGGCATCCAGCGCAGCCATGCAGCCCGTGCCCGCGCTGGTAATGGCCTGGCGGTAGACATGGTCTTGCACGTCGCCAGCCGCGAAGATGCCGGGCACGCTGGTTTGTGTGGCAAAACCGCCACGGCCCATCTGGGTCACCAGGTAGCCGTTTTCCATCTCCAGCTGGCCTTGGAAGATGTCGGTATTGGGGTGGTGGCCAATGGCGATAAAGCAGCCTTGCAGCGCGATGTCCTCGGTGTGGCCGTCTTGCGTGCTCTTGATGCGGATGCCGTTGACGCCCGATTGGTCGCCCAGCACTTCATCGAGCGTGAAATGGGTCTTGAGCTCGATCTTGCCTTCCTGGACTTTCTCCATCAGCTTGTCGACCAGGATGGGCTCGGCCTTGAACTTGTCGCGGCGGTGCACCAGCGTCACCTTGCTGGCGATGTTGGACAGGTAGAGCGCTTCTTCCACGGCGGTGTTGCCGCCGCCGATCACGCAGACGGGCTGCTCGCGGTAGAAGAATCCGTCACAGGTCGCGCAGGCCGACACGCCACGGCCCATGAAGGCCTCTTCGGTGGGCAGGCCCAGGTACTTGGCCGATGCGCCGGTGGCGATGATCAGGCTGTCGCAGGTGTAGGTGCCGCTGTCGCCCTTCAAGGTGAAGGGGCGCTTGCTGAAGTCGACCTGGTTGATGTGGTCAAAGATGATCTGGGTCTTGAAACGCTCGGCATGCTCCAAAAAACGCTGCATCAACGCCGGGCCTTGCACGCCCATCACATCGGCGGGCCAGTTGTCCACTTCGGTGGTGGTCGTCAGCTGACCGCCCTGGGCCATGCCGGTGATCAAGACGGGATCGAGGTTGGCACGCGCCGCATAGATGGCGGCGGTATAGCCCGCAGGGCCCGAGCCCAGGATCAGAACTTTGGCATGTTGGTGGATGGCAGACATAGAACTCCTATCGCATTCAGGGGGCAGCTGCGGGGCAGCCGCGAATCAGTGAGCAGGCTGGCGCATGGCGCTCAGCAAAACATGAAAGAGTATCAAACACTGGCCACCCTCTGTGGATGGCTTGTGTCAATGTCCTTGATTGTCGCAAGCCATCACAGCACCTGAGGACGCCCGGCGCTGCATTTGCGCGCCAATGACAACAATCGTTGCGGCGTGCTGGCGCAAGGGGTGGGATTGTAGGAAGATAGGTAGATTACAAAATGTTGCGTATTGCCAGGTGACAGGGGCCTAGCACCGGTTGCGAGCCATGCTTTTCGTGCATCAGATTTATGTTTTTATTGGGTATTTGTGCTGATGGCCACGGCCTGTCGCTGCGTGGGCGCCCCGCTCTGTGCCGCAGGGAGGCCCGCACTTTGCCTGAACTACCGCGTCGCACCAAGGCATCACCCGGCCCCAGGCGCCTGGCCTGCTATCGAATTTGCAATCCGCTTAGGGTAAGCTCTGGCTCTTAGGTTATGGCTTACTCATCAAAGAAATCAAAGACAGCACCCCAGACCGGCCATTCGCTGGTGATGGGGGTTCGCCGTTTTGGGCACGAGCTGGTGCTCATCGTCAGTTTTGTGCTGATGGCGTTTTGCGTGGCGGCCATGGTCAGCTACTCGCCCAAGGACCCGGCCTGGTCCACCTCGGGCACGCAGATGGCTGGCCATGTCAGCAACTGGATGGGTCGCCTGGGTGCGATGGTCTCTGACGGCGGCTATTTCATGGTGGGTTTTTCCGTATGGTGGCTGGTGGTGGCCGCCGTGCTGGCCTGGTTCTCGTCGCTGGCGCGCTGGCTGCGCGCCGGTGAGGCGCCACCCAACGATCCGCGCCCGCTGTGGCTGCGCCGCATGGTGTTCTGGGGCGGCCTGGTGGTGCTGCTGCTGGCCAGCGCTGCGCTGGAGTGGTCGCGCCTCTACCGTTTTGAGGCCAGCCTGCCCGGCGCTGCTGGCGGCGTGCTGGGCTTTTTGCTCGGCCCGTTGGCCGAGCGCTGGATGGGTTTTACCGGCTCGGGCATTGTCGGCGTGATGCTGCTGCTGCTGGGCCTTTCCTGGATTCTGGGCTTCTCCTGGGGCCAGATCGCCGAGAAGGTCGGTGCCGGGATCGAGCGTACTTTGCAAAAGCTGATGCTGCGCCGCGAAGCCGCTGCCGACAAGGCCGTGGGCAAGAAGGCAGCGCTGGCGCGTGAGGCCGAGGTCAGCAGTGCAGCCCCTGTGCCGATGGCCTCACGCCTGGATCCAACCGGTGATGGCATGGACAGCATGCTGCCCGCTGCGCCGCGCAGCGCAGCGGTCGATTCGGGCCTGCATATCGCCCAGCCGCTCAAGCCCCAGGCGCAGCCCAGCGCCCGCGTGGTCAAGGAGCGGCAAAAGCCGCTGTTCAACGAGCTGCGCGACACGCGCCTGCCCCAGGTGGACCTGCTCGATGCGGCGCCCAAGACGCAGGAGAGCGTCTCCTACGAAACCCTGGAGATGACCAGCCGCCTGATCGAGAAAAAGCTCAAGGACTTTGGCGTCGAGGTGCGCGTGGTCGAGGCCGCACCCGGCCCGGTGATCACCCGCTACGAGATCGAGCCGGCCACCGGCGTCAAGGGCTCGCAGATCGTCAACCTGGCCAAGGACCTGGCCCGTTCGCTCTCGCTGGTGTCGATCCGCGTGGTCGAGACCATCCCCGGCAAGACCTATATGGCGCTGGAGCTGCCCAATGCCAAGCGCCAGACCATTCGGCTGACCGAAATCCTGGGCTCACACGAGTACCACGACGCCAAGAGCCTGCTGACCATGGGTCTGGGCAAGGACATCATCGGCAAGCCCGTGGTGGCCGACCTGGCCAAGATGCCCCATGTGCTGGTGGCCGGTACCACCGGCTCGGGCAAGTCGGTGGGTATCAATGCGATGATCTTGTCCGTGCTCTACAAGGCCGAAGCCAAGGATGTGCGGCTGATGATGATCGACCCCAAGATGCTGGAAATGTCGGTCTACGAAGGCATTCCGCACCTGCTGTGCCCGGTGGTCACCGACATGAAGCAGGCGGCCAACGGCCTGAACTGGTGCGTGGCCGAGATGGAGCGCCGCTACAAGCTGATGAGCAAGCTGGGCGTGCGCAACCTGGCGGGCTACAACACCAAGATCGACGAGGCCAAGGCGCGCGAGGAGAGCATTCCCAACCCCTTCAGCCTGACGCCCGAGTCGCCTGAGCCCCTGCAGCGCCTGCCGCATATCGTCGTGGTGATCGACGAGCTGGCCGACCTGATGATGGTTGTCGGCAAGAAGATCGAAGAGCTGATTGCACGCTTGGCGCAAAAGGCGCGCGCTGCCGGTATCCACCTGATCCTGGCCACTCAGCGCCCCAGCGTCGATGTGATCACTGGCCTCATCAAGGCCAATATCCCTTCGCGGATCGCGTTCTCGGTGGGCTCCAAGATCGACAGCCGCACTATCTTGGACCAGATGGGCGCCGAGGCGCTGCTGGGCATGGGTGACATGCTCTACATGGCCAGCGGCACGGGCTTCCCGGTGCGGGTGCATGGCGCCTTTGTGTCTGATGAGGAAGTGCACCGCGTCGTCAGCTACCTCAAGGAGCAGGGCGAGCCCGACTATATCGACGGTGTGCTCGAAGGCGGCACCGGCGAGGGCGATTCCGGCTTTGGCGATGAAGAGGGCGGCGGCAGCGGTGAGAAGGACCCGATGTACGACCAGGCGGTCGAGATCGTGCTCAAGGACCGCAAGGCCAGCATCTCCTACGTGCAGCGCAAGCTGCGCATCGGCTACAACCGCTCGGCCAACCTGCTCGAAGAGATGGAGCGCGCCGGCCTGGTGAGCGCCTTGACCGGCAGCGGCCAGCGCGAAGTGCTGGTGGCCCACCGTCCCGGCGGTGAAGAATAGCGCAGCGGCGGGTAAACATTCGCAAAGCCAGCGCCTTGGCGGCCCACAGCGGGCACTTGTGGCCCGCTGCCGCACTCCAAACCCCTTGTTGGCCCGAAAGTGGCCCATGCATTGGCTTTGTTCGCAAAGCACGAAAGGATTCACGATGAAACAATGGATTGCAGCAGCCGCCCTGGTCAGCCTGACCGGTTGGGCACAGGCCGATGGCCTGCAAAGCCTGGAAAAGTTCATGACCAGCTCGCAGGCCGGTGAAGCCCAGTTCACGCAGACGGTCACCTCGCCCGCCAAGCAGGGCCAGGCAGGCAGGGTCAAGACCTCCAGCGGCAGCTTTGCTTTCCAGCGGCCGGGCAAGTTCAAGTTCATCTACCAAAAGCCGTTTGACCAGACCATCGTCGCCGATGGCGCGGTGCTGACCGTCTATGACGCCGACCTGAACCAGGTCACCCAGCGCCAGCAGAGCAAGGCCCTGGGCCAGACGCCTGCGGCCCTGCTGGCATCCGCATCGAGCCTGCAAGCCCTCAAGGCCGAGTTCGATGTGAGCAGCCTGCCCGAGGCCGATGGCCAGCAATGGGCCCAGGCCATTCCGAAGAACAAGGACGGCCAGATCAAGCAGGTCAAGGTCGGCTTCAAGGGCGATGAGCTGCAGACCTTGGAGATCGAGGACGGTTTTGGCCAGCGCTCGGTGCTGCGCTTTGTCGGCTTCAAGGCCCTGCCTTCGCTGCCAGGCTCGGCGTTCGAGTTTGCGATTCCTTCTGGCGCGGAAGTGATTCGCCAGTAAGCAGCATTCCAGCGGTGATGCCAACCGCGCGGACATAAAAAAAAGGTGCTCACGCATAGGTGAACACCTTTTTTGCTGTGCAGCCACCGTGGACGGCTGCAGCTAGCTAGGGCTTACAGCGCCATGTCCGGCACCTTCTTGACAGCGCCCTTGTCTTCCTGGGGCTGCACACCGGCTTCCACGCCGTGCAGGCTGGGCGAGGCAATCGCCAGGTTCAGCGCCTGCTCGGTGGCCTGCCATTCCTGCTGCAGCATGGCGGGGTTTTCGTTGAGCTTGACGCCGTAGCTCGGCACGATCTTGCGGATCTTCTCTTGCCAGTCGGCGCTCTTGACCTTCTCGGGGAAGGCCTTTTCCAGCAGGGTCAGCATGATCGCTGGCGAGGTCGAGCCCCCGGGCGACGCGCCCAGCAGCGCGGTCAGCGAACGGTCCTGGGCCACGACGACCTCGGTGCCGAGCTTGAGAATGCCGCCCTTTTCGGGGTCGTTCTTGATGATCTGCACGCGCTGGCCCGCTTCCCACAGGCGCCAGTCGGCATCCTTGGCCTCGGGCATGTAATGGCGCAGCGCGTCCATCTTCTGCTCCTTGTTCAGGCTCAGCTGCTGGGCCAGGTACTTGACCAGCGCAAACTCGTTGACGCCGACCTGCAACTGCGGAATCACGTTGGCAAAGGTCGTGGCCTTGGCCAGGTCAAAGTAGGAGCCGTTCTTGAGGAACTTGCTCGACCAGGTCGCGAACGGCCCGAACAGCAGCACACGCTTGCCGTCCAGCACGCGGGTGTCCAGGTGGGGCACCGACATCGGAGGCGAGCCGGTATCGGCCAGGCCATAGACCTTGGCCAGGTGGCGCTCAGTGATCTCGGGCTTTTCGGTGACCAGGAACTCGCCGCCGACTGGGAAGCCGCCATAGACCTTGGACTCGGGAATGCCCGACAGCTGCAGCAGCGGCAGCGCCGCGCCACCGGCGCCGATAAAGATAAAGCGCGCATCCACGGTCTGGATCTTGCTGCTGTCCTTCATGTCGAAGGCCGACACGCGCCAGGAGCCATCGCTGTTGCGCGTGATGGAGCGCACTTCCTGGCCGGTGCTGAGCTTGAAGTTGGGCTTGGACGACAGGTTCTTGTAGAACTGGCGGGTGATCTCACCCAGGTTCACGTCGGTGCCCAACGGCGAGCGGGTGGCGGTCACCACTTCGGCCGGGTCGCGGCCTTCCATCATCAGCGGGATCCATTCCTTGATCTGTGCTGGGTCGGTGGACGACTCCATGCCGGTGAACAGCGGCGAGGCTTCCAAGGCCTTCAGACGCTTTTGGATGAAGGAGCGGTTTTCCTCGCCGAACACCAGGTTCATGTGCGGCGTGGAGTTGATGAACTCGCGCGGATTGCCGAGTACTCCAGCGCGCACCTGGTGCGACCAGAATTGGCGCGAGACCTGGAAGTTTTCATTAATGTTAATGGCAGAGGAAATCTGCACATTGCCATTTTTATCCATCGGCGTGTAATTGAGCTCGCACAGCGCCGAGTGGCCGGTGCCGGCATTATTCCAGCCATTGGAGCTTTCTTCGGCAACCTGGTCGAGGCGCTCGAACAATTCATAGCTCCAACCGGGTTCGAGCTCCTGCAGATAAACGCCCAAGGTGGCACTCATGATGCCGCCGCCAATCAGCAGCACATCGACCTGGCGGTCTGCTTTTTCTGCGCGGTATTGGCTACCGAAGAAATACTGGTAACCGACCACGCCCGCACCGACGGCCGCTGCCGAGGCGACGAACTTGCGGCGGGTGAAGCCCTTCTTGGGCGCTTTGGCAGCGGAGGCCGCTTGGGGATTTTCTGTTGGATTCGTCATTGCTGAAACTCCACAAATTTTTGGATTTTGACGGTGTTGTCGTAAAAGACCATGAATAACCATGGTTTAAGCAGGCTCAATGTCTCTCCGATTCTGGGGTGCCTGTTCTGACGGTATTGAGCTGCTTGGCGTAGGCGGTTCTGAATGAGGGTGTCAATGAATATCCGAGGCCGATATTAAGGGTGGCTCTGCATATCCATTAAGCAGGAAGTGGTTAATCAGCCATCAAGGACGCACCGGTATTTGGCGGCGTGCCAAAAACCAGTCGGCCAGCCCCGCGCAGACCACGGTGGCGGCCACTGGCGTAACCCAGCCCAGGCCCAGCGCGGCGCCGGGCAGGTGGTCCAGCCAGGTGGGCAGGGCAGCAGTCCATTGCAGCGCCTTGGCGCCGTCGACCAGGCCAAACACCAGCGCCACCAGCATGACGGGGATGTAGACCCGAGCGGGCTGCTGCCAGCGCTGCAGCAGGCTGAGCGAGACCAGCGCAATCGCGGGGGGGTAGAGGGCGACCAGCACCGGGCCGGCGATCTCGATCAGCTGCGCCAGGCCCTGGTTGGCCACGGCGGCACTGAAGATGCACAAGGACAGCGCGACACTGCGGTAGGAGAAACCGGTGAGCTGGCTGAAAAAGCTGCTGCAGGCGCTCACCAGGCCTACGCCGGTTGTGAGGCATGCCAGCAGGATCACGGCGGCGATCAGCCAGATGCCGGCGCTGCCAAAGCGGTGCTGCACAAAGGCGCTGAGGATCTGCACGCCAGTCACGGTGTTCTGTGCCAGCTCGCCACTGGTGGCGCCCAGGTAGCACAGTGAGATGTAGACCAGGCTCAGGCACACCGCAGCAATCAGCCCGGCATAGATGGCGTAGCGGGTGTGCAGGCGCGCATCGGTCACGCCCGCATCCTTGATCGCGTTGACGATGACAATGCCGAACACCAGCGAGGCGAGGGCGTCCATGGTCTGGTAGCCCTGCACAAAGCCCTGGGCAAAGGCGGCCAGCTGCGTGCCATAGTCGGGGTTGGCCGTGCTGTAGCCGCCCACAGGGGCCAGCACCGCCATGCCGCCCAAAGCCAGCAACGCGGCAATCAGCAGCGGGGTGATGAGCTTGCCCAGGGTGTCCATCAGCTTGCCGGGGAACAGCGACAGCAGCAGCACCAGCGAGAAATAGACAATGCTGAACACCAGCAGCGCAATCGAAGTATTGCCGACAAAGGGGGCAATACCCATCTCGAAAGAGACCGTGGCGGTGCGTGGCGTGGCAAAGAAGGGGCCAATGGTCAGATAGATCGTGGTGGCCAGCACCAGGCCGGCAATGCGGCCAATCGGATGGGTCAGCTGGTCCAGGCCGCCACCGACGCGCGCGAGTGCAACGACGCCCAATAGCGGCAGGCCCACGCCGGTCAGCAGGAAGCCGGTGGTGGCGCCCACCAGGTTCTCGCCAGCGGCCAGGCCAACCAGCGGCGGGAAAATGATATTGCCCGCGCCCAGGAACAGGGCAAAGGTCATGAAGCCGAGGGCGATAATGTCCCTGGTTTTCAGTGATTTCATAATGGCTCTTGGTTCTTGCTGGTTAGCGCCCACTTGTAGTGGATGCCGTCAGCGAATGGATTCGCGCAGACGCGCATCAGAAAAATCGCCCCATGGGGGACATGTGCTGTGCAAAGCGTTGGCTGCGGGCTCGGCGCAAAGGCCTGGAGCGCGTGGCGTCCATGTCGGGCTGGTGTTATAGGCTGGGCCAATAAGAGCCCTGTCATCTGAAGCGGCGCAAATCCGTATAAACCCTTATTTTCTGCGAAAAATCGTGACCCATATCAGCAAAGGCATATGTACCCCAGGGATTAGTGGGGTGGCAGCGCACAAACGTAGTAAGCACCTGCCCCGCCCCGAGGCGCAGCGGCTGGTGCCTGGCCAGGCACCAGGCCGTGGTTCCGGAGCCCTGCATGGCTGATTTGTTCAGCCAGGAACCGGCCGCGCCGCTGGCCGAAGCGCTGCGCCCCAAGACCCTGGACGAGGTGGTGGGTCAGTCCCATTTGCTGGGAGAAGGCAAGCCGCTGCGCCTGGCCTTCCAGTCCGGCAAACCGCATTCGATGATCTTCTGGGGCCCACCCGGCGTGGGCAAGACCACGTTGGCGCGGCTGACGGCGACGGCGTTCCAGTGCGAGTTCATCGCTCTGTCTGCGGTCTTGTCGGGTGTGAAGGACATCCGCGAGGCCATGGAGCAGGCCAGGCAATATCTTGCGCAGGGCAAAAACACCATCTTGTTCGTAGACGAAATCCACCGGTTCAATAAGTCGCAACAAGATGCCCTGTTGCCGCATGTGGAATCAGGGCTGTTCACCTTTATCGGTGCTACCACCGAGAACCCCTCCTTTGAGGTCAACTCGGCGCTGCTGTCGCGGGCCCAGGTCTATGTCCTCAAGTCGCTGACAGAGGCGGAGCTGAAGCGCTTGCTCCAGCGGGCCCAGGAAGAACATGCGCTTGACGATCTGGCGTTTGACGACCTGGCCGTCGATACCCTCGTGGGGTATGCGGATGGTGACGCCAGAAGATTTTTGAACCTGCTTGAACAAACGAGCACAGCAGCCAAGGCTTCAGGCGTTGCGGAGATCACGGCCGAGTTCTTGCAGAACGCGCTGACCTTGAACAGCCGCCGTTTTGACAAGGGCGGCGACAATTTCTACGACCAGATCTCGGCCTTGCACAAGTCGGTGCGCGGCTCGCACCCCGATGCCGCGCTCTACTGGCTCACGCGCATGCTCGATGGTGGCGCCGATGCGCGCTACCTGTCCCGGCGCATTGTGCGCATGGCCTGGGAAGACATTGGCCTGGCTGACCCACGCGCGATGCAGATTGCCAACGATGCTGCGCTGACCTATGAGCGCCTGGGCAGCCCCGAAGGCGAGCTGGCGCTGGGCCAGGCCGTCATCTACCTGGCCATGGCCGCCAAGAGCAATGCCGGCTACAACGCCTACAACCAGGCCAAGGCCTTTGTGAAGCAGGACAAGAGCCGCGAAGTGCCGGTGCATTTGCGCAACGCCCCGACCAAGCTGATGAAGGAGCTGGGCTATGGGCATGAATACCGCTACGCCCATGACGAGCCCAATGCCTATGCAGCGGGAGAAACCTATCTGCCAGATGGGATAGACCCGCCCGGCTGGTACCAGCCCGTGCCCCGGGGGCTGGAGCTCAAGATTGGCGAGAAGCTGGCGCAGCTCAAGCGCTGGGATGAGGAAGCCGGGCAGGACTGATGCCCGGTTTTTCCAGCGCAGTCATTGGCTTGCTGGCGGTTTGAGCGGCGTGGTAGGGCACCCGCTGCCAAGGCCTTGCCTCCTGTGCGCAGCACGCGCTGATAGTTGCGCATGAAACCGGTACCACATCTTCGCGCAACGCATATTGCGCTGGATGAAGTGTGAGTAAAACACCGGGGTACACCCGGGGACCTCGGCAGAGGTCGTACAAGTTGTCGAAAATTTGCCGCAGATACGACAAAAGACTCTAGCGAGCATGGCGGGCATGCGCGGGAGTCGTATGACAACAAAGGTCTCTCACGATGCGGTTTTGCAAGTCAAAGTCGGGCGTCTCCTGGTCCAGGACTGCCTTCGGCTTGGTGTTTTCTGTGTGGGCGGGGATGCATGCGGCTCAGGCCCAGACGGCAGCGGCTGCGCAGCCGGCAGCCGCGTCGGCCGCCACGGCGCCTGTAGCGGCCACGGCCTCTAGCGATGCGCTGCTGGTGGAAAAGGGCCGCAAGCTGGCGGTAGCTGCGGATTGCGCGGCCTGCCACACGGCGCCCAAGGGTGGCGCCAGTTTTGCCGGTAGCTACCCCATCGCCTCACCGCTGGGCAGCATCTATGCCTCCAATATCACCCCGTCCAAGACGGCCGGCATTGGCAGCTACAGCCTAGAAGACTTCAGCCGCGCGCTGCGCCAAGGGCTGCGCAAGGACGGGGCCCATCTGTACCCAGCCATGCCGTACACGGCTTATGCCCAGATCAGCGATGAAGACACCGAGGCGCTCTACGCCTACTTCATGCATGGCGTCGAGCCGGTGGACCAGGCCGCGCCGCAAACGGCCCTGCCTTTCCCCTTCAACATCCGCCTGTCGATGGCCGTGTGGAATGCGCTCTACCTGAAGGACCAGCGCTTCAAACCCGATGCCAGCAAGCCGCCGGAGTGGAACCATGGCGCCTACCTGGTCGATGCGCTGGCCCACTGCAGCACCTGCCACACACCGCGCAATGCGCTGATGGCCGAAGACAGCAGCCGCTACCTGGGGGGCGGCTCGCTGGGCGCCTGGTACGCGCCCAATATCACGTCGGACGCGGTCAATGGCATCGGCGGCTGGACCGAGGCCGAGCTGGTGCAGTACCTTAAGACCGGCCGCGTGCCCGGCAAGGCCCAGGCCGCCGGCCCGATGGCCGAAGCCATCGAGCACAGCCTGCAGCACCTGCCTGACAGCGATATCCAGGCCATGGCCTCCTACCTCAAGCAAACCAAGGCGGTGGCAGGCGGCGAGACCCAGCCGCGCTACCGCTATGGCCAGGCCAGCCTGCAGTCCGAAGACACGCAGCGCGGGCTGGTCGACGGCGCCGATGCCGGCTGGAAGGTGTTCAGCGGCAGCTGCGCCCACTGCCACCAGGCCAATGCCAGCGGCACGGCCAATGGCGAATACCCTTCGCTGTTCCACAACAGCGTGACCGGTGCCGACCGCGCCGACAACCTCATCGCCACCATCCTGCACGGCGTGGACCGCACGGTGCAGGGGCGTGCCCATTTCATGCCTGCGTTTGGCGATGCCGCATCCTTCACCGACCGGCTCAGTGACCAGGAGATCGCCGATGTCAGCAACTATGTGCTCACGCAGTACGGCAACCCGGCCGTCAAGGTGCAGGCCGCCGATGTGGCTGCCGCACGCGCCGGAGGCAAGCCGCCGCTGATCGCCCAGCTGCCCGCCCTCATCGTGCCGGCCGCTGTGCTGCTGCTGCTGTTGGTGCTGGCCTTCATCGTGATCCGTCAGCGCCGCAAGGCCGCTGCCTCGTCTGGAGTCTGACCCGCATGACCTCGTCCTCTTTCCCCCCATCCGCCGTGCTCTGCGCCAAGCCCCTGGTGCCTGCGATGCCTGCGGGCATCTCGCGCCGCCGCCTGCTGGGCGCTGCGGCTGCCACCGGTGTGGCGCTTGCCGCCGGCGGCTTTGCCGTGCTGGGCTCCAGCAATGCCTTTGCCGCCAGCGAGGCAGCCGATGATTTCCTGCGCCTGTCGGAGTTCGTCACCGGCGGCAGCCCGCTGTCGGCAGCCCTGGCCACGCGCTACCTGGCGGCACTGACCAAGAGCGATGCGGCCTTTGCCGCCGCAGCGCAGGCGCTGCACCAGCATGTGGCCAGCCAGAAGATCAGCCATGTCGACGACCTGCTCGCTGCGCCCGATCTGGACCCGGCGCTGCGCGCCACCGCCACCCAGATCGTCTCGGCCTGGTACCTGGGCGTTGTCGGCGAAGACGCAGACGCCGTGCTGATCAGCTATGCCAATGCGCTGATGTACCGCCCCACGGCCGGCATCCTCGATATTCCTACCTACGGCAGTGGCCCCGATTCCTGGGGCGAAAAGCCCGTCGTGCCTGTCAGCCCCAACAAAAAGAGCCCACAAGCATGAGCAGCAACCAAACGCAATACGACGCCGACCTGATCGTTATCGGCTCCGGGGTCATGGGCGGCATCATCGGTGCCAAGCTGGCGCAGGCCGGCAAGTCCGTCATCATTCTGGAAGCGGGACCGCGCGTGCGCCGAGCCGACATCGTCGAGACCTTCCGCAATGCGCCGATCAAGCTCTCGCTGGCCAATATGAAGCTGCAGGGTGCGGGCTCGCCGTTCCCCAATCCGCCGCATATCCCCTCCACCTATGGCGACTACCTGCAGCAGACCGGCCCGGTGAAATACCCCACCAAGTACCTGCGCGTGGTGGGCGGCACCACCTGGCACTTTGGCTCGGCGCTGTGGCGCATGATCCCCAATGACTTCAAGCTGCAGACGCTGTACGGCCGCGGCCGCGACTGGCCGATTGGCTATGACGAGCTCGAACCCTATTACTGCGAGGCCGAGGCCGAGCTGGGCGTGACAGGCTACGACGGCCAGGACGAGAGCGGCCACGGCGGCGAGGCGCATCCGCCGCGCTCCAAGCCCTTCCCGATGAAGGGCTTCAACGTGCCCTACTTCATGCAACGCATGGACGAGATGCTCAAGCCCGGTGGCTACCACCCAGTGCTGGAGCCCCATGGCCGCGCCAGCCGCCCCTACGGCAACCGCCCGGTCTGCGCCGGCAACAACAACTGCAACCCTGTCTGCCCGATCGGCGCCAAGTACGACGGCTCCATGCACATCGATGTGGCCGAGCGCGCTGGCGCCAAGCTGCTCGACAACGCCGTGGTCTACAAGATCGAGGCGGGTGACGACGGCAAGATCACGGCCGTGCACTACAAGAAGCCCGATGGCACATCGCAGCGCCTCACCGCACGCCACTTTGTGCTGGCCGCCTATGGCATCGAAAGCCCCAAGCTACTGTTGATGTCGACCTCGGAGAAATACCCGAACGGCATTGCCAATTCGTCCGACCAGGTGGGCCGCAACCTGATGGGCCACACCGGCATCAGCATGAACATCATGATGAACGAGGACGTGTGGCCGGGCCAGGGCCCGACCGAGCTGCTGGTCTACCTGAACTACCGCGATGGCGCCTTCCGCAAGGACATCCCGAGCTACAAGACCAAGTTCCGCAATACGGTGACGACCTCGCAGATTACCTCCAGCCTGATCGCCAAGGGCGTGCTGGGCAGCAAGCTGGACGAGGAAATTCGCCGCCAGTCGGCCCGCTCGCTCAACGTGGCAGTGGACTTCGAGACCGAGGCGCTGCCGCAAAACCGCGTGGTCCCCAGCAAGACCAAGATGGACGCGATCGGCATCCCCGTGCCCGAGATCTACTACAGCGTCAACGACTACTGGAACGCCGGCCGCGACTTTGCGGTGAAGGACCTGCAGCGCATGGCTGGCCTGTTGCAAGCCGACATCCTGAAGATCGACACCAACCACCAGGACCGCCAGCACATCATGGGCACCACCATCATGGGCGACGACCCGAGCAACTCGGTCGTGGACCGCGACTGCCGCACCCATGACCATCCCAACCTGTTCATCGCCGGTACCAGCGTGATGCCCTCGGCATCGTGCATGAACCCGACCTTGACGGGGGCCGCCTTGAGCGTGCGTATTGCGCACCAACTGCTGAAAGAAATCTAAGCAGCCCGGCCTCAGCCGCTGCCCGGCGCTGAGGCCAGCCTTTCCCCTCGGATAAGCCCCGAGCAGGACAATACCGGCCATGATCGTCCGTCCTCCCTTGCATTGGCTGCGCATGCTGTTTGTGTGGCGCGGCTCCATCCTGCCGGCGATCACGCCGCAGCTGATCCTCATCACCATCCTCGCGGTGGTGGCCACGCTGCTGCATGGCTCCATCCTGAGCTGGAAGGTGCCGCTCAACTTTGTGCCGTTCTCGCTGATCGGCCTGACCCTGGCGATCTTTCTGGGCTTCAGAAACAGCACCTCGTATGCGCGCTTTTGGGAGGCGCGCACGCTCTGGGGGGTGCTCCTGGTCGAGAGCCGGCACCTGGCCGCCCAGGCGCTGAGCCTGACCCAGGACCGCGCACAGGCGCGCGTGCTGGTGCTGCGCCTGTGCGCCTTTGCCTATGCGCTCAAGCACCAGCTGCGCGCCAGCGATGCGCGTGCCGATCTGGCGCTCTTCCTGCCATCGGGCGAGGTGCAGCAGATCAGCGAAGCGCGCTTTCCGGGCGCGATGGCCATGCTGCTGGTGCAGCGCTGGGTGGGTGAGCAATGCCAGCAGGGCCGCATTGCGCCGGCCGTGGTGCCCGTGTTCGAGCAGGCGCTGGCGCGCCTGGGCAGTGCGCTGGGCGGCTGCGAGCGCATTGCCAGCACGCCCATTCCGTTCACCTATTCGGTGATCCTGCACCGCAGCATCTACATCTACTGCTTTTTGCTGCCCTTTGGCTTGCTCGATTCCATCGGCACGATGACGCCGGTGATCGTCTGCTTTGTCGCCTACACCTTCTTTGCACTGGAGGCGCTGGGCGCCGAGCTGGAGCACCCCTTTGGCATGGAAGCCAATGACCTGGCGCTCGATGCGATGGTCTACGGCATTGAGTCCTCGGTGCTGGAGATGCTGGGCGAGGCGCCGTTGGCTAAAGCTCCCCAGGTGCGCGATTTTGTACTGCACTGAACACCAGGCTGGCGCGCAGTCCTGCGCCCTCTGAGCGCGGCGCCAGCTGAAACCGTGCCTGCTGCAAATGGGCCAGTTTGGCCACAATCGCCAGGCCCAGGCCTGCGCCCTGGCCGAGCGACTGGCCGCTGGGCCCTTGCTGCCAGCGCTGCATGGCGGCCTGGCATTGCGCCTCGCTCATGCCCGGGCCGTCGTCAATGACGGCCAGCTCGACGCTGCGGCCATCGTCAGCAGCCTGCAAGGCCACGGTGACCGACTGGCCGCCATAGCGCAGCGCATTGAGGATCAGGTTGTCGAGCATGGCTGCGAGCAGGTTGGCATCGGCGGCAATGCGCAGCTGTTCGGACTCGGGCCTGTCCAGGCCCTCGGCACCCAGGTCGATCCGGGCGCGGCTGGCGGCATCCCAGTGGCGCAGCACCGCCTGCTGCACCAGGTCAGCGGGGGCGACGGGCAGCAACTGCACGGCGCTGGCCTCGTCGCTCAGCGCCAGCAGCAATAACTGATCGACCAGGTGACTGGCACGCGCCACGCTGTCGGAGATGCGCTGCAGTTGCTGCTGCTGCACCGCAGGGTCAGCATGGCCCAGCCCATAGTCGGCCAGCGCCTTGATGCCGGCCAGCGGCGTGCGCACCTCATGGGCCACATTGCCGGCAAACTCGCGCTGGGCCTCGACGTTGTCGGCAATGCGGGCGAGCAGCGCATTGGTGGTCTGGCGCAGCTGCTCGATCTCGCGCGTGGTGGCCGGCGCGCTGGGGGGGATGGGCGCCAGATCCTGGGCATCGCGCCGCGACAGCGACCGTTGTAGCGCCGCGAGCGGCGCCATGTCTTGGCCAATGCGGTGGTGCAGCCACCACAGCAGCAGCACCAGCAAGCTCAGCTGCGGGATCGCGGCATAGAGGAACAGGTGCTGGATCAGGCTGTCGCGCACCCGCGTGGTGTGCATCATCACGATGCTGAGCTGCTGCTCGCCCACGGCGCTGCGCAGCGCCACGGCCCGTACCAGCTGGCCGTTGTACAGGGTCTCGCGGTAGCTCACCGGCTCGCTCTCGTCCCAGGGCAAGAGCGGCAGCGGCTCGCCGGCCAGCTGGCTGCCGTCGGCGCGGTAGACCGCGTAGTACACATACTCGGCTTGGTCAAACAGGGCAGCCTTGAGTTCGCTGTCGGTCAGCTGCAGGGCCACGTCGCCTGCGTCATCGGCGCGCAGGTGCGAGGCAATCGCATAGGCATCGTCGAGCAGCGCGCGGTCAAACGCACTTTGGGTGAAATGGTTGGCCAGGCCCATCATGAACACGGTGCCCAGCAGCCAGGTCCAGACCAGCGGCCAGCGCACATGGCGCAGCACGCGCATGCGCAGCGATGGCAGCGCGGCGGGATGGGGGGCCGCGGCGCTCATGGGGCATCGCCGCTGTCGGCCTCGATCAGGTAGCCAATGCCGCGCAGGGTGCGGATGGCCGCGCCGCTGTGCTGCAGCTTCTTGCGCAGGCGCGAGATAAAGGCTTCGAGCGCGTTGTCGCCCAGCGCCTCATCAAAGTCCGAGAGCTTGTCCGACAGGCTGCGCTTGCTCACCGCGCGGCCGGGCGGGCTCATCAGCTCCCAGAGCACTTCGAACTCGCGCGCGGGCAGGTCCAGCGGCAGCGCACCCACGCGAAAGCGGCGGTTGTTGCGCTCCAGGCTGAGCTGGCCCACGGTCGATACATCCTGCGTGCCAATGGCGCGGCGCACCAGCGCGCGCAGCCGGGCCTCGACCTCGGCCAGCTCAAAGGGCTTGCCCAAGTAGTCGTCGGCGCCGCTGTCCAGGCCGGCAATGCGCTCGGGGGTCTGGTTGCGGGCGGTGAGCACCAGCACGGGGGTGTTGTCGCCGCGCCTGCGCACCTGCTGCAGCAGCGCCAGGCCGCTGCCCATCGCACTGCCGCGCACGGCGCTGCAGGGCAGGTTCAGGTCGAGCAAGATGGCATCAAAGCGCTGGACCCGCCACCAGTGCTCGGCCGCGCCCAGGTCGGCCGCCTGGTCCACATGGTGGCCTGCATCGCGCAGGCTGCTGACCACCACATCGCGCAGCACCGCGTCGTCTTCAATCACAAGAATTCGCATGGTCCAAGCCTAGCAAAAGCAAAGCACCGCAGCCAGAAAAAAGCCTGTTCAGGCCGGATGGCCAGAACAGGCGCACACTGGAGTGCAAACGGTCAAGACGATGCTGCAGCGGGCACAGCGATGTCTTGCGCCTGGGCAAAGGCCCGGGCTTCCTTGCGCGATTTGCGCACGCCCGACCAGATGGCCCACAGCAAGATTGCGCCAGTCAGCGCCAGCAAGGAGGCGCTGATCGGGCGATTGAAGAACACCGAGGCATCGCCACGCGAGAGCAGCATCGCACGGCGCAGGTTTTCTTCGAGCATCGGTCCCAGGATATAGCCCAGCAGCAGCGGCGCCGCTTCAAAGCGCAGCACCATCAGCACATATCCGATGATGCCCAGCACGGCCACCATGTAGATGTCGAACAGGTTGTTGTTGACGCTGTAGACGCCCAGCGCGACAAAGACCAGGATGGCCGGGTACATCCAGGCAAACGGAATGCGCAGCAGCGCCACCCACAGCCCGATGGTGGGCAGGTTCAGGATCACCAGGAAAATATTGCCGATCGCAAAGCTGACGATCAGCCCCCAGAACAGCTCGGGCTGCTCGGTCATCAACATCGGGCCGGGCTGGATACCGTGGATGATCAGCGCGCCCAGCATCACGGCCATCACCGCGTCACCCGGAATACCGATGGACAGCGAAGGCACAAACGCGGTTTGCGCAGCGGCATTGTTGGCCGACTCGGGCGCAGTGATGCCTTCGATGGCGCCATGGCCAAAGCGGCTCGGGTCCTTGGCCACGCGCTTTTCGATCGCATACGACATGAAGGACGCAATCGACGGGCCCACGCCCGGCAGCGCCCCCAGGAACGAGCCCAGCGCCGAGCCGCGCAGCATCGGCTTGACGGTGGCGCGGAACTCCTCGCGCTCAGGCACCATCGAGCGCAGGGTGACCTTGTCGGGCTTTTGGTTGGCATCGGCCAGGTTGATGCATCGGATCACTTCGGCCACGCCAAACAGGCCCATCGCCAGCGCCACCAGGTTGACGCCATCCATCAGCTCGGGAATGTCAAACGAGTAGCGCGCCACGCCCGAGTTCACATCGGTACCGATCATGCCCAGCAGCAGGCCAAACACCACCATGCACAGGCCCTTGGTGGCCGAGCCGGCGCTCATCGACGAGGCGGCGACGAGGCCCAGCAGCATCATCGAGAAGAACTCGGTGGGGCCAAACTGCAGGCCGATCTTGGAGATCGCCGGCGAGAACAACACGAGCAGGATGAGGCCCGACATCGCGCCGACCAGCGAGGCAATGGTGGTGACAAAGAGCGCCACCCCGGCCTTGCCCTTGCGCGCCATCGGGTAGCCGTCCAGACAGGTCACCGCCGAGGACGGTGACCCGGGCAGGTTCAGCAAGATGGAGGCGGTGGAGCCGCCATACTGCGCGCCATAGTAGACGCCGGCCAGCATGATGATGGCCGCCGTGGGCGACATATGGTAGGTAAAGGGCAACAGCAGCGAGATGGCAGCGAGCGCACCGATGCCGGGCAGCACGCCGACGACGGTGCCCAAAAAGACGCCCAAAAAGCAGTACCACAGCGTCGAGGGATCGGCCACCACATTGAGGCCCATCCAGAGGTTTCCAAGCAAATCCATACAGATCCTTCGTCAGTGCCGGGCTCAGGGCCAGATGGGCAGCGTCATGCGCAGGCCAATGGGAAAAATCACGGTGGTCAGGGCCGCGACGGCCAGGCTCACCAGCAAGCGGGTGCGGATGCGCATCTTGGTGGCCAGCAGTGCGACCAGGCTGGCCACCAGCGCGGCCAGCGCCACGCCCAGCGGATAGAGCAGCAGCGCAAAGGCCAGCAGACTGGCCACGGACCAGAACAGGTTGCCCCACTGCAGCGTGATGGGGCTGCCCTGGCGCCAGAAGGCGGGCAGGGCCAGCAGCAGGCCCAGGCCAAACAGCAGCCAGCCCAGCACGACCGGGAAGTAGCCCGGCCCCATGCGATCGGCGCTGCCAAAGTTGTATTCGCGCCCGTACAGCGCAAAGAACAGGCCTGCTGCTGACATCAGCAGGCCGCCGACGATGTCATGGATGTCTCTTGTCATTTTCATTCGATTCAATCCTGTGTGGTTCCATGCCTGCGCGCAGTGGAGCCAGGATGGGCACACACGCAGGCGCCGCCACCTTAAAGGCGCTTACCTGACGGGAACCTGATTGAAGGGCGCAAGTCGCGCTGGCAGGCGTGCTGCGGGCGACTCGGCGCTGAGCCTTGAAGGGCCGCTGAAACGGGGCCGGACGCTTAGCCCAGCGCAGCCAAGCTGCCGGCCTGCTGCGACTGCTCGAGCAAAAAGCTGATCATCGTGCGCACGGCCTTGGTCTGGTGGCGGTTGGGCATCCACAGCAGGTACATGTGGTTGCCAAAAATGCTCAGCCGCCAGTCGCGCAAGGTGGTGACGACCTCGCCGCGCTCGACCTCGGCGCGGATCACATAGTCGGGCACGATGCCCACGCCCAGGCCGGCCATGATGCCCTGGCGCAGAAACGGAAAATGCTCGGAGATGAGGCTGGGCTCGAGCCGGATCTCCTTGCGCAGCTCGCCCTGGTAGGCGCGCACCAGCAGCTGCTGGCCGACCACGCCGCTGGTGATCAGCGGCACATGGCGCAGGTCCTCGGGCTGCTGGGGCAGCATGTTCTGGCCGGCATAGTCGATGCTGGCGCAGGCCACATAGTTCATCTCGCCCATGTGGCGGGCCACCAGGTTGTCCGGTGGCGTGGGCAGCACGCGCACTGCAATGTCCACCTCGTCGCGCACCAGGTTGTCGACCCGGTTCTCAAAGATCACATCGAGCACGATGTCGGGGTAGAGGCGCTTGAAGGCGATCAGCCAGTCGCTCATCACCAGCTGGCCATAGCCGCTGGGCACCGCCAGCCCGACCCGGCCTTGCAGGCCCTTGCCCAGGCTGCGGATGGTCTCGGCGGCGGCGGCCAGCTCGTTGCGGATGCTGCGGCCATGCTCATACAGGCGCAGGCCCACCTCGGTGGGCTCGACCCGGCGCGTGGTGCGGCGCACCAGCTGCACGCCCACCGATTTCTCCAGCTGGCCCAGGTGGTAGCTGACATTGGCGCGGCTCATCTTGAGCTTGGCGGCAGCCCGGCTGAGATTGCCGGAGTCGATGATTTCCACCAGCAGGGTGAGGGCGTTGTGGTCCATGGGGTGTGATTGTCCAAATTCTTTTGACAGTCTGTCAATCCTCTATGTGATTGTCAAATAAGCCTAGTTGCATTGACAATGGTTCGCAACCCGTTTTCGATTGAACAACCAGGAGACATGCATGAGCGCAGAGAACGCTGCGGTGGTGGACATTGCCCGCGAAGGGCAGGTATTGGTCGTCACCATCCAGAACCCCCCCGTCAACGCCTTGAGCCAGGCCGTGCGCCAGGGCCTGGCCGATGCCGTGGCCCAGGCGCGCAGCGATGCGCAGGTCCAGGCCATCTTGCTGGTGGGCAGTGGCAAGGCCTTTATCGCCGGTGCCGATATCCGTGAGTTCGGCAAGCCTGCGATGCCGCCCAGCCTGCCCGATGTGCTGGTGCAGCTGGAAAACAGCGACAAGCTGGTCGTGGCTGCCATCCATGGCCCGGCCCTGGGCGGCGGCCTGGAAGTGGCGCTGTCTTGCCACTACCGCCTGGCGGTCTCCGGCGCCAAGCTGGGCCTGCCCGAAGTGCAGCTGGGCCTGCTGCCCGGCGCCGGTGGCACGCAGCGCACGCCGCGCCTCATTGGCGTCAAGGCTGCGCTCGATCTGATGCTCTCGGGCCGCCACGCCAGTGCCGAAGAAGCGCTGACCATGGGCCTGGTCGACAAGGTCGAGCCCGCAGGCAGCGATGCCCGCACGGCAGGCCTGGCCTACGCCAACGCGCTGCTGGCGCAAAACGCCCCGGTGCGCCGCACCCGCGAAGCGACGGCGCTGGCCGACAAGGCCACCTCGCAGGCCGAGCTTGATGCCGCCAAGGCCGAGTCGGCCAAGAAAAGCCGGGGCCTGTTCTCACCCGGCAAGATCATCGAATGCGTGCAAGGCGCGCTCGATCTGCCGTTTGAGCAGGGCATGCAAAACGAGCGCAAGCTGTTTGTGCAGTGCCTGGAGAGCCCGCAGCGTGCCGGGCTGATCCACGCGTTCTTTGCCGAGCGTGAAACCGCCAAGATCCCCGAAGCCAAGGCCGCTGCACCGCGCGCCCTGAACAGCATCGGCGTGGTGGGTGGCGGCACGATGGGTGCTGGCATCACCGTGGCGGCACTCGATGCCGGCCTGCCGGTGGTAATGGTCGAGCGCGATGAGGAATCCATCGCCCGGGGCCGCGCCAATGTCGAAAAGGTCTACGACGGCCTGATCGCCAAGGGCCGCATGACCGCTGAGAAAAAGGCCGCCATCATGGCGCGCTACAGCGGCAGCACCGACTACGCCGCGCTCGCCCAGGTGGACCTGGTGATCGAGGCGGTGTTTGAAGAGATGGGCGTCAAGAAGGCGGTGTTTGCCGAGCTGGACAAGGTCTGCAAGAGCGGCGCCGTGATTGCCACCAACACCTCCTACCTGGATATCGATGCGATTGCCGCGAGCATCTCGCGCCCGCAGGATGTCATCGGTCTGCACTTCTTCAGCCCCGCCAACATCATGAAGCTGCTGGAGATCGTCGTGCCCGCCAAGGTGAGCGCCGATGTGGTGGCCACCGCTTTCGAGCTGGCCCGCCGCATGAAGAAGGTGCCCGTGCGCGCCGGTGTCTGCGATGGCTTTATCGGCAACCGCATTCTGGCCGTGTACCGCGAGGCGGCCAACTACCTGCTCGAAGATGGCGCCTCGCCCTACCAGATCGATGAGGCGGTGCGCGAGTTTGGCTACCCCATGGGCCCCTTCCAGGTCGCCGACCTGGCCGGTGGCGACATTGGCTGGGCCACGCGCAAGCGCAAGGCCGCCACGCGCAACCCCCAGGCCCGCTATGTGCAGATTGCCGACCGCATTGCCGAAAAGGGCTGGTTTGGCCAGAAGACCCAGCGCGGCTACTACCTGTACCCGCAAGGCGCACGCGTGGGCGAGCAAGACCCCGAAGTGCTGGCCATTGTGGATGCCGAGCGCCAGCGCGCTGGCGTGACGCCGCGCAGCTTCAGCAATGCCGAGATCATGCGCCGCTACATGGCCGCGATGGTCAACGAAGGCGCCAATGTGGTGCGCGAAGGCATTGCGCTGCGCCCGCTGGATGTGGATGTGACCTTCCTCTACGGCTATGGCTTTCCGCGCTTCCGGGGCGGCCCGATGAAGTGGGCCGACATGGTGGGCCTGGACAAGATCCTCGCCGACATCCGCGAGTTTGCCAAGGAAGACGCGCTGTTCTGGACGCCGTCGCCCCTCTTGGTGGAGTTGGTGGACAAGGGCGAGAACTTCGAGAGCCTGAACAAGGCGGCCTGAGCGCCATCGCGCCCATCCGGCCCTCGGGGCCGGCAATGCAGCCCGGGGCTTTCGCACAGCCAAACCCCGGGTTGCTACATAAAAAATAGCTGTTAGCGCTTGGGTGACAAGCGCTGGCGGCCGCAAAAATCACAATCAACGGTCGCTCAGACCCAAGGAGACATGCATGCGTGAAGCCGTCATCGTTTCGACAGCGCGTACGCCGCTGGCCAAATCCCACCGTGGGGAGTTCAATGTCACGCCCGGTGCGCAGCTGGCCGCCTTTTCCATCAGCGCAGCGGTGCAGCGCGCCGGCATCGACCCGGCCTTGATCGAAGATGTGGTGCTGGGCTGCGGCTACCCCGAGGGGACGACCGGCCGCAATATCGGCCGCCAGGCGGCGGTGCGTGCCGGCCTGCCCAGCAGCGTGGGCGGCACCGTGGTCAACCGCTTTTGCGCCTCGGGCCTGCAGGCGATTGCCTTTGCGGCAGGCCGCATCATCGTTGACGGCGCACCGGCGATGGTGGCCGGCGGTGTCGAGAGCATCTCGCTGATCCGCTCGAGCAACACCAACCCCTCGGATGCCGACCCCTGGCTCGTCGAGCACAAGCCCGACCTCTTCATGGCGATGATCGACACCGCTGATGTGGTCGCCAAGCGCTACGGCATCAGCCGCGAAGACCAGGACGCCTTCTCGCTGCAGAGCCAGCAGCGCACCGCAGCGGCCCAGGCCAATGGCACCTTCGACAACGAGATCGTGCCCTGCGCCACGCGCATGGCCGAGAAGAACAAGGAAACCGGTGAAGTCAGCTACAAGGACGTCACCGCGCCCATGGACAACTGCAACCGCCCCACGACCACGCTCGAGGGTCTGGCCAAGCTCGAACCCGTCAAGGGCGCGGGCAACTTTGTCACCGCCGGCAATGCCTCGCAGCTGTCCGATGGCTCGGCCGCCTGCGTGCTGATGGAAGCCAAGGAAGCGGCCAAGCTGGGCCTGGCGCCGCTGGGCGCCTTCCGCGGCCTGGCCATTGCCGGTTGCGAGCCCGACGAGATGGGCATTGGCCCGGTGTTTGCCGTGCCCAAGCTGCTGGCGCGCCACGGCCTGACGGTGCAGGACATCGACCTCTGGGAGCTGAACGAGGCCTTTGCCTCGCAGGCACTGTACTGCCAGCGCAAGCTGGGCATCCCGATGGAGCGCCTCAACGTCAACGGCGGCGCGATCTCCATCGGCCACCCCTTTGGCATGACCGGCGCGCGTTTGACCGGCCACATCCTGCTCGAAGGCCAGCGCCGCAAGGCCCGGGGCGAGAAAGTGAAGTGGGGCGTGGTGACCATGTGTGTGGGCGGCGGCATGGGTGCTGCAGGCCTCTTTGAGATTTTCTGACCCCCTGAGGCGCTGCGCGCCTTCCCCCCGGGGACGCAGCCGCCGCTACGGGGCGGCCCTGGCTGGGCGTCACCCAGATCGCGCAGCGCAGAGTTTGAGATGTGCGGGCCTTGCCCGCCCACGTTAATGAGGAGATAGCCATGGACTTGCAATTCAGTCCCGAAGAAGAAGCGTTCCGCGCCGAAGTGCGTGCGTTTCTGAAAGACAACCTGCCCCAGGACCTGGCCGCCAAGGTCAAGGCCGGCCAGCGCCTGACGCGCTTTGACCAGGAAAACTGGCATGCCATCCTGAACAAAAAGGGCTGGCTGGCCTACCACTGGCCGCAAGAGTTTGGTGGCACGGGCTGGTCGCCGGTGCAGAAGTTCATTTTTGACGACGAGTGCGCACTGGCCGGTGGCCCGCGCCTGGTGCCCTTTGGTTTGTCCATGCTCGGCCCGGTGCTGATCAAGTATGGCAACGAGGCGCAAAAAAGCCACTGGCTGCCACGCATTCTGAATGGCGATGACTGGTGGTGCCAGGGTTACTCCGAGCCCGGCGCTGGCTCCGACCTGGCCTCGCTCAAGACCACGGCCGTGCGCCAGGGCGACCACTACATCGTCAACGGCCAAAAGACCTGGACCACCCAGGGCCAGCACGCCAACATGATGTTCTGCCTGGTGCGCACCAACAAGGAGGTGAAGTCGCAGCAGGGCATCAGCTTCGTGCTGATCGACATGAACCAGCCTGGCGTCGAAGTGCGCCCCATCCGCACCCTGGACGGTGACAAGGAAGTCAACGAAGTCTTTCTGACCGATGTGAAGGTGCCGCTGGACAACCTGGTGGGCGAGGAAAACAAGGGCTGGACCTATGCCAAGTACCTGCTGACCTATGAGCGCACCGGCATTGCCGGTGTGGGTTTTTCGATGGCCGGGCTGGAAAAGCTTAAGGTGATTGCCCAGCGCGTGCAGCGCAACGGCAAGCCGCTGATCGAAGACCCGCAGTTTGCCACCCGCATGGCCAAGGTCGAAATCGAACTGCTGAACATGGCCACCACCAACCTGCGCGTGATCGCCTCGGTCGCGGGCGGCGGTGTGCCGGGCGCCGAGAGCTCGATGCTCAAGATCAAGGGCACTGTCGTGCGCCAGGAGCTGCTGTCGCTGATCCGCCGTGCGATGGGGCCGTACGCGCTGCCCTTTATCGAAGAGGCGCAGTTTGCCGAATACGCCGACGCGCCCGTGGGCCCCAAGGAAGCGGCCACCGCCGCTGCGGCCTATTTCAACTACCGCAAGCTGTCGATCTTCGGCGGCTCGAACGAGATCCAGCGCAACATCATCTCCAAGATGATTCTCGGCCTATGAAATAAGCCACCCCCTGAGGCGCTGCGCGCCTTCCCCCTGGAAGGGGGACGACGCCTATGCTGCGGGGCGGCCCTTGCTGGCGTCTCGCAGCTGTGCCCTGCAGGTTCCAGGCGCTGCGATCTCAGCAAGCGCCATGGTTAGATAAGGAGATTTTTTATGAACTTTCAACTGGATGAAGACCGCCGCATGCTGGCCGATGCGCTGGGCCGCTACCTGAGCGAGCAGTACAGCACCGAGTACCGCAACAAGGCCGCCTATGGCGACCAGGGCTTCAGCGCCGAGACCTATGCCAAGCTGGCCGAACTGGGCGCGATTGGCGCGCTGTTCAAGGAGGCCGATGGCGGCTTTGGCGGCGATGGCGTCGATATCAGCGTGGTGTTCGAGGCACTGGGCACGCACCTGGTGGCAGAGCCGCTGCTGGGCGCCTTGCTGGTGGGCCGCGCGCTGACCGAGGCCGGCAGCGAGGCGCAAAAGGCGCAGCTCGAAGGCATCATCGGCGGCGAGACGATTGCCGCGCTGGCGCATGACGAGCCCGCGAACCACTATGAGCTGAGCCGCGTGGCCACCACTGCCCAAACCCAGGGCGATGGCTGGGTGATCAACGGCAGCAAGGCGGTGGTGCTGTTTGGCGACCAGGCTCAGCTGCTGCTGGTCTCCGCCCGCACGGCAGGCGCCGTGGGCGATGAGGCCGGCATCTCGCTGTTCCTGGTGCCGGGCGATGCCGCAGGCATCAGCAGCCGGGGCTATGGCCGCATCGATGGCGGCCATGCCGCCGAGCTGGTGCTGGCCAACGTCAAGGTCGGTGCCGATGCCTTGCTGGGCACGCTGGGTGAAGGCCATGCGCTGCTCGAACGCATCTGCGGCTTTGGCCTGCTGGCGCTGGCGGCTGAATCGCTGGGCGCGATGGATGTGGCCAAGAACCACACGCTGGAATACCTGCGCACGCGCAAGCAGTTTGGCGTGCCCATTGGCAGCTTTCAGGCGCTGCAGCACCGCATGGCCGATCTGCTGCTCGAAGCCGAGCAGGCGCGCTCGGCCGTCATCAACGCGGCAGCGGCGATTGACAACCCCGACTACCTTGAGCGCGAGAAAGCGCTGTCGGCTGCCAAGTACAGCGTGGGCCAGATTGGCACCTTGATGGCCGAAGAGGCGATCCAGATGCACGGCGGCATTGGCGTGACCTGGGAGCTGCCGCTGGCGCACTACGCCAAGCGCATCATCATGATTGACCACCAGCTGGGCGACATGGACCACCACCTGGCGCGCTACATGGCGTTGCAGGCCCAGGAACGCGCCGCAGCCAAGGCCGCCTGATGACGACCGCCAGCACCGCCACCCCCGCGCTGCTGGCGCGCCGCGAAGGCGGCGTGCTGGTGCTGACCAACAACAACGAGGCGGCGCGCAATGCGCTCTCGCCCGACTTCTACCTGGGCCTGACCGCAGCGCTCAAGGAGGCTGCGACCGACCCGGCCGTGGGCGCGATGGTGCTCACCGGTGCCGGCGGGCATTTTTGCTCGGGCGGTGACCTGCGCCGCATTGCAACGCGCCGGGACCAGCCCGTGGAAAAGCGCCGCGAGCTGCTCGAAGGCCTGCATGACCTGGTGCGTGCACTGCGCGACTGCCCCAAGCCCGTAGTGGCAGCGGTGGAGGGCGCAGCCGCCGGTGCCGGCCTGTCGCTGGCCTTGGCCTGCGACATGCTGGTCGCTGCGCGCAATGCGGCGTTCTCTGTGGCCTATGTGAAGGTGGGGCTGTCGCCCGACGGCGGCGCCACGGCCTTTTTGGCCGAGCACCTGTCGCGCCAGCTGCTGACCGAGCTGTGCCTGACGGGCGACCGGGTCAGCGGCGAGCGCATGCAGCAGCTGGGCCTGGTCAACCGTCTGGCCGAGCCGGGCGACGCGCTGGCGCAGGCCATCGCGCTGGCCGCGCAACTGGCCGATGGCCCCTTGCAAGCCATGGCCAGCATCAAGTCGCTGTGCCGCGCCGCCTATGACAACAGCCTGGAAGCGCAGCTGGACATGGAGGCCGAGCTGATGGTGCAGGCGCAGGCTACACCGGAATCGGCCGAGGGCATTGCCGCGTTTTTGGAAAAGCGCCCCGCCAACTACCTGGCGCTGCGCCGCTGAGATGGATCGAAAAAAGTGACGCCAGGCGGGCCCGTGTTGCGGCCGCCTTGGTGATCCGAGGAGACAAGTATGCGTGAGCAAGAGAACGCCGCGGCCCTGCCGCTGGCGGGTGTCAAGGTCCTGGACCTGTCCCGTGTTTTTGCCGGCCCGCTGTGCGGCCAGGTGCTGGGCGATCTGGGGGCCGAGGTGATCAAGGTCGAGCACCCCAAGCGGGGTGACGACACGCGGGACTGGGGCTTGCGCATTGGCAAGACCGAGACGACTTACTACAACAGCATGAACCGCAACAAGCGGTCCATCACGGTGGACCTGCAAAAGCCCGAAGGCCTGGCGCTGATCCTGGCGCTGCTGCCGCAGTTCGATGTGGTGATCCACAACTTCAAGCATGGTGGCGCCGACAAGCTGGGCCTGGGCTACGAGGCACTGAAGGCCTTGAAGCAGGACATCATCTACTGCAGCGTGACGGGCTATGCCACCGACACCGAGGAGGCGGCCCGCCCGGGCTACGACATCTTGGTGCAGGGCGAGGCCGGCTTGATGGCGATGAACGGCGAGGCCTCGCAGCCGCCGCTGAAGTTTGGCGTGGCCGTCGTGGACCTGATGACCGGCATGAGCGCCGCCCAGGCCGTGCTGGCCGCGCTGTTTGCCCGCGAGCGCACCGGCCAGGGCCGCAAGATCGACATGGCGCTGTTTGACAACGGCGTCAGCATCACCGGCTACTACGGGCTCGATGCGCTGTTCATGGGCAAGGACCCGGAGCGTTTTGGCAATGCCCACCCCTCGATCGTGCCCTATGGCATGTTCGAGGCGGCCGATGGCCCGCTGATCATTGCGGTGGGCAACAATTCGCAGTTCGAGCGCTTCTGCCGCGATGTCATCGAGCGCCCCGACCTGGCCGACAACCCCAAGTACGCGACCAATGTGGAGCGTGCCAAGGACCGCAAGCTGCTGCTGCCGCTGATGATCGAGACGATCCGCAGCTTCCCGCGTGCGCTGCTGATCGAGCGGCTCAACGCCTGCGGCGTGCCTTGCGGCGAGGTGCTGGGCCTGCACGAGGCGCTGACCTCCGAGCGCGTGCAGCAAGCCGGCCTGGTGCAGAACATGCCCCACCCGGTGGCCGGCCACACCGCCGTGCTGGCGCCGCCCATCCGCATGGATGGCGAGCGCCTGCCGATTCGCCGCGCGCCACCCACACTGGGTGAAGGTACACGCGAAGTGCTGCAAAATCTGCTGCGTTTGAGTGATTCGCAACTGCAAGCACTCCAGACGCAAGGCGTGCTGACCTTGCCCGATTGATACCGTGGCCTGCAGGTGGCAAGCGACGCCGCAGCGGGCCCAGAGTTTATTGTTAGAAAGCTGAGACTATGAAAGTACTGGTACCCGTCAAACGCGTGGTGGACTACAACGTCAAGGTGCGCGTCAAGAGCGATGGCTCGGGAGTGGACATTGCGAACGTGAAGATGTCGATGAACCCCTTTGATGAAATCGCGGTGGAAGAGGCCGTGCGTTTGAAGGAAAAGGGCGTGGTCACCGAGATCATCGCAGTGAGCTGCGGCGTGACCCAGTGCCAGGAGACGCTGCGCACGGCGATGGCCATTGGTGCAGACCGCGCCATCCTGGTCGAAACGGCCGAAGAGCTGCAGCCGCTGGCGGTTGCCAAGCTCCTGAAGGCGCTGGTGGACAAGGAGCAGCCGGGCCTGGTGATCTGCGGCAAGCAAGCGATCGACGACGACGCCAACCAGACCGGCCAGATGCTGGCAGCGCTCGCTGATCTGCCCCAGGCCACGTTCGCCTCCAAGGTGGAAGTCGCTGGCGACAAGGTCAATGTGACCCGCGAAGTGGACGGCGGTCTGGAGACCCTGTCTCTGTCCATGCCCGCTGTCATCACCACCGACCTGCGTCTGAACGAGCCGCGCTACGTCACCTTGCCCAACATCATGAAGGCCAAGAAAAAGCAGCTCGACACCGTCAAGCCCGAAGACCTGGGTGTGGACGTGAGCCCGCGCCTGAAGACCTTGAAGGTGCAGGAACCTGCCAAGCGCGGCGCCGGCGTGAAGGTGCCCGATGTGGCGACCCTGATCGACAAGCTCAAGAACGAAGCCAAAGTCATCTGACCTTGACCCGACACCTGACACATTGAATGGAAAGACGATAGACATGACCGCTCTCGTTATTGCAGAACACGACAACCAAACGATCAAGACCGCCACGCTCAACACCGTCACCGCAGCCCTGGCTTGCGGCGGCGATGTGCATGTGCTGGTAGCGGGCGAAGGCGCAGCAGCTGCAGCCCAGGCCGCAGCCCAGATCGCAGGCGTTGCCAAAGTCATCCTGGCCGATGGCCCGGCGCTGAAAGACGGCCTGGCCGAAAACCTGGCCGCGCAAGTGCTGGCCATTGCCGGCAACTACAGCCACATCCTGGCGCCAGCCACCGCCTCGGGCAAGAACGTGGCGCCACGCGTGGCAGCCAAGCTCGACGTCGCCCAGATCAGCGACATCACCAAGGTGGTGAGCGCCGACACCTTCGAGCGCCCCATCTACGCGGGCAATGCCATTGCCACCGTGCAATCGATCGATGCCACCAAGGTCATTACCGTGCGCGGCACCGGCTTTGATGCCGCAGCGGCCACCGGCGGCTCGGCCTCGGTCGAGAACGCGGCAGCCGCCGCTGACAGCGGCAAGAGCAGCTTTGTGGGCCGCGAAGTGACCAAGAACGACCGCCCGGAACTCACGGCAGCGAAGATCATCGTCTCCGGTGGCCGGGCGCTGGGCAGCGCCGAGAAGTTCAACGAAGTGATGACCCCGCTGGCCGACAAGCTGGGCGCGGCCATTGGCGCGAGCCGCGCAGCGGTGGATGCGGGCTACGCGCCCAACGACCTGCAAGTGGGCCAGACCGGCAAGATCGTCGCGCCCCAGCTGTACGTGGCAGCGGGCATCTCGGGCGCCATCCAGCATTTGGCGGGTATGAAGGACTCCAAGGTGATCGTGGCGATCAACAAGGACGAAGAAGCGCCGATCTTCAGCGTGGCCGACTATGGCCTGGTGGCCGACCTGTTTGAGGCTGTGCCCGAGATGGCGGGCAAGCTCTAAACGCGGATCGACCTCGTCCTAGAACGCGGCCCAGGCCGCGTTTTTTTATGCCTGTTCGCCAGCCTGTGTATTTGGTTGTTTATGCAACTTAAAGCCGATATAGGTATTTACACCAGTGTCCCAACCGCGAGACGCAGCCAATTATTTGATTATTGTGTTTGCGGCATCAATTGTAAAAAGTGTGTGGTGATTCGTTGAATCGATACCTAGTAAATTCCCTAGGTGATCGCTGCGGTCTCACCTGCATTCATGCGGTTTGCGCATGGGTCACTAGGGAAAGCGCTAGCGGGCTAGTCGCCGAAAAACCGAGGGCGCGTCTATAGAATTGTTTCGATCCGCATAAAACTGTTATCGCGGTTAGAGGCGGCTGCATCGCGGGAGACCCCCGTTTCATGCAGTTTTCGCTGTTGTGGTTCCAAGCTGAAGGGTTGGTTGTATGGATATTTTGCTGCAGCAGATCATTAATGGTCTGGTATTGGGCAGCATGTACGCTTTGATAGCCTTGGGCTACACCATGGTGTACGGCATTATTCAATTGATTAACTTCGCGCACGGCGAAGTGCTGATGATCGGGGTGCTGACCAGCTGGAGCATCATCGGCGTGATGCAGGAGGCCATGCCGGGAACGCCGGGCTGGGTCATCTTGCTGATAGCGACGCTCATTGCCTGTGTGGTGGCGGCGGTGCTCAATTTCACCATCGAGAAGCTGGCCTACCGGCCGCTGCGCAACAGCCCGCGCCTGGCGCCGCTGATCACCGCGATCGGCATGTCTATCCTGCTGCAGACGCTGGCGATGATCATCTGGAAGCCCAACTACAAGCCCTATCCAACCTTGCTGCCGATGGAGCCCTTTGACCTGGCCGGTGCGGTGATCACGCCGACCCAGATCCTGGTGCTGGGCGTGACGGCCGTGGTGCTGGCGGTATTGATGTACCTGGTGAACTACACCCGCCTGGGCCGCGCGATGCGGGCCACGGCAGAGAACCCCCGCGTGGCGGCGCTGATGGGCATCAAGCCCGACATGGTGATCTCGGCCACCTTTGTGATCGGTGCGGTGCTGGCGGCGATCGCCGGCGTGCTCTGGGCCTCGAACTACGGCACGGCGCAGCACACCATGGGCTTTTTGCCCGGCCTCAAGGCCTTTATTGCGGCCGTATTTGGCGGTATCGGCAACCTGGCCGGCGCCGTGGTGGGTGCGATGATCCTGGGCCTGGTCGAAGCCATTGGAGCGGGCTACATCGGCCAGCTCACTGGAGGCGTGCTGGGCAGCCAGTATGTCGATATCTTCTCGTTCATCGTGCTGATCATCGTGCTGACGCTGCGCCCCTCGGGTCTGCTGGGTGAGCGGGTGGCCGATCGGGCTTAAGGGGAACAGCATGAAGAACAACAAAGCACAGTTCATTGTGGGCGCGATTGCGCTGCTGGTATTGCCGCTGATCCTGCAGTCCTTTGGCAACGCCTGGGTGCGCATTGCCGACCTGGCACTGCTCTATGTCCTGCTGGCCCTGGGCCTGAACATCGTCGTGGGCTTTGCCGGCCTGCTGGACCTGGGCTATGTGGCCTTCTACGCGGTGGGCGCCTATATGCTGGGCCTGATGGCCTCGCCCCACCTGGCCGAGACCTTTGAAGGCTTCAAGGCCATGTTCCCCAATGGCCTGCACACCTCCATCTGGCTGGTGATACCGCTGGCCGCGTTGCTGGCGGCGATAGCGGGGATGATCTTGGGCTTTCCGGTGCTCAAGCTGCGCGGGGACTACCTGGCCATCGTGACCCTGGGTTTTGGCGAGATCATCCGGATCTTCATGCTGAACCTGGACCAGCCCGTCAACATCACCAATGGGCCCAAGGGCCTGGGCCAGATCGACTCGATCAAGATCTTTGGCTTTGACTTTGCCAAGCCGCTGGAGATCGGCAGCTACACGGTCTCGTCGGTCACCTTGTACTACTACCTGTTCCTGCTGCTGGTCGTGGCCAGTGTGGTGATCTGCTACCGCCTGCAGGACTCGCGCATCGGCCGCGCCTGGATGGCCATCCGCGAGGACGAGATTGCCGCCAAGGCCATGGGCATCAACACCCGCAACCTCAAGCTGATGGCCTTTGGCATGGGTGCCACGTTCGGTGGCGTGTCCGGCGCGATGTTTGCCGGCTTCCAGGGTTTTGTCTCGCCCGAGTCCTTCAGCCTGATGGAGTCGATCATGATCGTCGCCATGGTGGTGCTCGGCGGCCTGGGCCATATCCCCGGTGTGATTCTGGGTGCCGTGCTGCTGTCGGCGCTGCCTGAGGTGCTGCGCTATGTGGCCGGCCCGCTGCAGCAGATGACCGATGGCCGTCTGGATGCCTCCATCCTGCGCCAGCTCTTGATTGCGGTGGCGATGATCGTGGTGATGCTGCTGCGCCCACGCGGCCTGTGGCCGGCACCCGAGCATGGCAAGAGCGCGATCCAGAAAGACTGAGCAGGAGAGACGAGCATGACGAACACACAAGCTCCTGCACTCAAGGTGGCAGGTATTTCCAAGCGCTTTGGCGGCTTGCAGGCCCTCTCGGATGTGGGTCTGACCATCGAGCGCGGCCAGGTCTATGGCCTGATCGGCCCCAACGGTGCCGGCAAGACCACGTTCTTCAATGTGATCACCGGCCTGTACACGCCCGACAGCGGCAGCTTTGAGCTCGCTGGCAAGCCCTACGAGCCCAAGGCCGTGCACCTGGTGGCCAAGGCCGGCATTGCGCGCACGTTCCAGAACATCCGTCTGTTCTCCGACATGACGGCGCTGGAGAACGTGATGGTGGGCCGCCATGTGCGCAGCCATTCGGGCCTCCTGGGCGCGATCTTTCGCACACCGGGCTTCAAGGCCGAGGAGCGGGCCATTGCCGAGCGTGCCCGCGAGCTGCTCGCCTATGTGGGCATTGAGCGCTATGCCGATTACAAGGCGCGCACCTTGTCTTACGGCGACCAGCGCCGCCTGGAGATTGCCCGCGCGCTGGCCACCGACCCGCAGCTGATTGCGCTCGACGAGCCCGCCGCCGGCATGAATGCGACCGAGAAGGTGCAGCTGCGCGAGCTGATCGACCGCATCCGCAACGACAACCGCACGATCTTGCTGATCGAGCATGATGTGAAGCTGGTGATGGGACTGTGCGACCGGGTGACCGTGCTCGACTACGGCAAGCGGCTGGCCGAGGGGTCGCCCGCCGAGGTGCAGAAAGACGAAAAAGTGATTGAGGCCTATCTGGGCACCGGAGGACACTGAGCATGGTTGACAAGACATCCAACCCCGTACTGCTGAAGGTGCGTGGGCTGAAAGTGGCCTATGGGGGCATTCAGGCCGTCAAGGGCGTCGATTTCGAGGTGCATGAGGGCGAGCTGGTATCGCTGATCGGCTCCAACGGTGCGGGCAAGACCACGACGATGAAGGCGGTGACGGCCACGCAGGCCATCAATGACGGGCAGATCGAGTTCCTGGGCGAGAACCTCAAGGGCCGGGGCGCCTGGGACCTGGTGGCCAAGGGCCTGGTGATGGTGCCAGAAGGGCGGGGCGTCTTCACGCGCCAGACCATCACCGACAACCTGATGCTGGGCGCCTACCTGCGCAAGGACAAGGCCGGCATCCAGGCCGATATCGAGAAGATGTTTAACATCTTCCCGCGCCTGCGCGAACGCAAGGACCAGCTGGCGGGCACCATGTCCGGCGGCGAGCAGCAGATGCTGGCCATGGCGCGCGCGCTGATGGCGCAGCCCAAGCTGCTGCTGCTCGATGAGCCATCGATGGGCCTGTCGCCGATCATGGTGGACAAGATCTTCGAGGTGGTGCGCAATGTCTATGCGATGGGCGTGACCATCGTGCTGGTGGAACAGAACGCCAGCCGCGCGCTGGCCATTGCCGACCGGGGCTATGTGATGGAGTCGGGCATCATCACGATGACCGGCCCGGGCCAGCAGCTGCTGGCCGACCCCAAGGTGCGCGCCGCCTATCTGGGTGAATAGCGGCAGCGCGCATGCACTCCCCAAGCACTGCCCGGCAGTGCTTTTTTTATCGCTGCCGGTTGGCGCGCGCATTGGGCCATCGCCCCGCAAAAACACGGTGGGAGCTGATGGCGGCAAGCGCAAGGTAGCGCGCTTTGGGAGACAGCGCCAGCGCTGCCGTTCTCCCTCTGTACCAGGCGCGGCGGGCAGGGCGCGGGCTGCGCTGTTTTCGGCGTGGCGGCCTCAAATGCGACAAAGAAATGACAATTGCATTTAAAATTGGTGAATTTTGCAGTGCAGCAATGCGCCGTGAATGACAGATTTTGCGCACTGCAAACCGCTGACACCGCTGGCAATTCAAGGAGTTGCAGGGTGGCGGCAGGGCCAGGGAGCCGGGGCTGACAAGCCAGATTCCGGCCGGGTGTGCGCAGGTTTTTCCCTTTTTTTGCATTGAAACCGAATAGGTGCACCCATGCTCTTTGGCAAACTCTTGCCGCGCGAAGGCAATTTCTTCGAACTGTTCAACCAGCACGCCGACCGCATCGTTGAAGCGGCCCACGCGTTCTCCCAACTGGTGGCCAATTACAACGACCCCCATCTGCGCGAAAAATACAACCAGGACGTGGACAATGCCGAGCGCGCTGCCGACCGCGTGACCCACGAGGTCAACCGCACCTTGCACAAGACCTTCATCACCCCCATCGACCGTGAACAGATCCACTCGCTGATCAACACCATGGACGATGTGGCCGACCTGATCCAGGACTCGGCCGAGACCATGGCGCTCTACGATGTGCGCCACATGACCGAAGAAATCACCCGCCTGACGGACCTGAGCGTCAAGTGCTGCGAGCGCGTGCGTGATGCCGTCAAGATGCTCGACCGCATTGCCGATCCCTCGACCACCGAAGCGGCCATCAAGACCTGCGAAGAGATCGACCGCCTCGAGAGCGATGCCGACCGCGTGATGCGCTCGGCGATGAGCAAGCTGTTCCGCGAGGAGCCCGATGTGCGCGAGGTGATCAAGCTCAAGGCCATCTACGAGCTGCTCGAGACCATCACCGACAAGTGCGAGGATGTGGCCAACCACATCGAAGGCATCATCCTGGAAAACTCCTGATCCGTTGCAGCAAGCAGGAGACTGAACTTCCATGGAACCGATGCAAACAGCCCTGTGGGTGATTGTCGTGCTGGTGGCGCTTGCCATCTTGTTCGACTTCATGAACGGGTTTCATGACGCGGCCAATTCGATTGCGACCGTTGTCTCTACTGGCGTGCTCAAGCCCACCCAAGCGGTGGTGTTTGCGGCATTTTTCAACTTTGTCGCGATCTTTGTCTTCCACCTGAGCGTGGCGGCGACCATCGGCAAAGGCATTGTTCACCCGGGCATTGTCGACACCCATGTGATCTTTGGCGCCCTCGTGGGCGCCATCGCCTGGAACCTGATCACCTGGTACTACGGCATCCCGTCGAGCTCCTCGCATGCGCTGATCGGCGGCATCGTGGGCGCGGTGATTGCGAAGGCGGGCTCGGGCGCGCTGGTCGCCAGCGGCATCTGGAAGACGGTGGCCTTCATCTTTGTCTCTCCGGTGCTGGGCTTTTTGCTCGGCTCGATCATGATGGTGATCGTGGCCTGGCTGTTCCGCCGCACCACGCCGGGCCGGGTCGACAAGTGGTTCCGCCGTCTGCAGCTGGTCTCTGCCGGTGCCTACAGCCTGGGCCACGGCGGCAATGATGCGCAAAAGACCATCGGCATCATCTGGCTGCTGCTGCTGTCCACCGGCTACGCATCGCCCAACGATGCCGATCCTCCTGCCTGGGCCATCATCTCGTGCTATGCGGCCATTGGACTGGGCACGATGTTTGGTGGCTGGCGCATTGTCAAGACCATGGGCCAGAAGATCACCAAGCTCAAGCCCGTCGGCGGCTTCTGCGCCGAAACCGGTGGCGCAATGACCTTGTTCATCGCCACTGCGCTGGGTATCCCCGTGTCGACCACGCACACCATCACCGGCGCCATCGTCGGCGTGGGCTCGACCCAGCGCATGAGCGCAGTGCGCTGGGGTGTGGCCGGCAATATCGTCTGGGCCTGGGTGCTGACCATTCCGGCCAGCGCCTTTGTGGCGGCCTTTGCCTACTGGGTGAGCCTGCAGCTCTATTGATGGTCGCAGTGCGATAGCCAAAAGGCGGCTGGCGGATATGATCTGCCAGCCGTTTTGATTTTTGGCCAAGGCATGACCGACCCCGCACTGACCCCTTCGATCTTTTCGCTGCATCCGCTGGCCTGGGTTGCGGCTGCACTGGCCGTATTGATGCTGGTGGTACTGGCGCTGGCCTGGTGGGCGGCAGGCTGGCTTTCGCAGCCCTACCGCCAGCAGATCGCTGAGCCCCCGGCGGCGCTGGGTGCCAACGCCGTCGAGATCGCCACGGCGCAAGGCATGGTGCGGGGCTGGTATGCAGCGGGCACGCCCGGGCAGGGTGCCGTGCTGCTGCTGCACGGTGTGCGCGCTGACCGGCGTGCGATGCTGCCCCGGGCGCTGGCGCTGCATGCGCGCGGCCATGGGGTGCTGCTGATCGATTTGCCGGCCCATGGCCAAAGCGATGGGCAGATGCTGTCCTTCGGGCCCCGGGAGGGCCTGGGCATTGCCGCTGCGCTGGCCTGGTTGCAGGCGCAGCAGCCGACGGAGAGGGTGGCAGTGATCGGCGCATCGCTCGGCGGCGCCGGGCTATTGATGGCGGAGCTGGCGCGGCTGCCCGATGCGGTGGTGCTCGAAGCGGTGTTCCCGAGCATGGAGGCCGCCGTGGACAACCGGGTGCGTGCGGTGCTGGGCTCCTTGACCCCGTTGGCGCCGATTGCCACGCCGTTGTTGCTCTGGCAGATGCCGCTGCGCCTGGGCCTGGATCCCCACCAGCTGCGGCCTATCGACCGCCTGGCCGGTTGGACCCGGCCAGTGATGGTACTGGGCGGCACGCAAGACCGCTACACCCCGCCCGCTGAAACCCGGCAGATGGCGGAGGCCGCAAGCCAGGCGCAGCAGTCGCCGCAACCGCTATGGCTGGTGCCGGGCGCGGCGCATGTGGATCTGCACCAGTTTGCGCCGCAGGCCTATGAGGCGCAGGTGTTTGGCTTTCTCCGCACGCATCTGCAGGTGAATGAGCAATCGCGCTGACCTTGCACAGTTATCCCTTTACTGCGAAATCTTGCGCGCTTCCTCGATCTGGTACTGGAAGTAATGCTCAAAGCTGTAGGCCAGGCTGGCCATCAGGATCGTGGTGCCGATCAAGAGCGAGGCCACGATGCCGAAGATCGTCATCCAGCGGGTGCGGCCGGGCAGCGCGTCCTCGGGCAGGCCGGGGTTGTGGCGGGCGTTCCACTTCTCGGGCGCCATCAACCCGTAGACGATGGCCGTCAGTGCGCAGGCCGCAATGGTAAAGCCCAGCAGCGGCACCAGAACCCAGCTGACCTGGTCGTCAATGCCATGGCTGGCAATGCGCTCCATGCCATACAGGCCCAGCGCTGTGGGGATGGGCAGCATCCAGCCGACCATGTCACCCAGGCCATGCAGGTAGAAGCGGTGCAGGCCCAAAGGCCCGCCCAGAAAGGCCAGCCATGTGGCGAGGGTCTTGCTCTTGCTGCGCGGCATCGCGTGGGTGATGGGGTGGCTCATAGGGTGGGGGGGGGTGTTTAGGTGGTGGGGGCGCTGTTGTCGCCATCGCCCAGGGTTTTTTCCATCATCACGATATCCAACCAGCGGCCAAATTTCCAGCCCACCGAGCGCATCACGCCCACCTGGGTAAAACCGGCTGCGCGGTGCACACCGACCGAGCCGGCGTTGTTGGAGTCCCCGATCACGGCGATGAGCTTGCGCACGCCAGCTGCCTCGCAGTGGTCGATCAAGGCGTTCATCAAGAGGCGCCCCAGGCCCCGGCCATGTTGCCCATCGGCCACATAGATCGAGTCCTCGGCCGAGAAGCGGTAGGCCGGCCGGGCCTTGAACCAGTTCGCATAGGCAAAGCCCAGGATCTGGCCGTCGGCGTCCTCGGCGACCAGGTAGGGCAGCTGGCGCGACAATACCTCGTCACGGCGCCGGGACATTTCTGCTTCGCTGGGGGCTTCGGTCTCGAAGCTGCCCGTGCCATGCAGCACATGGTGGGCATAAATGCGGGTGATGGCGGGGAGATCCTGAGGGATGCTGGCACGAACACTTGGCATGGTTGAAATAAGTTTGTATAATTTGCGGCTTTACTGCGTGTCGCTGGCCGGGTGGCTAGTTGCGTGTCTCAAACGTGGTAAGAAAACTAACCACCCGAAGGATTATTATGGTCGTTATTCGACTCTCCCGCGGCGGCTCGAAGGCCCGTCCGTTCTACAACATCGTCGTTGCTGACAAGCGCGTGCGCCGTGACGGCTCGTTCATCGAGCGCGTGGGTTTCTACAACCCACTGGCCAAGGAAGGCGTTGAAGGCCTGCGCGTTGCTCTGGACCGCGTGGCTTACTGGAAGAGCGTTGGTGCTCAGGCTTCCACCACCGTGGACCGTCTGGTCAAGCAAGCTGCTGCCAAGGCTGCTTAATTTGCCTCTCTCATCACGGGTGGTGCTTCGGTACCATTCGTGCATGCGGGCCGCTGCTGCGATGAGCACTGCGGCCCGTTTTTTATTGCCCTGTTGAACTGCCATGCCCGCTACCGAGTTGTTGTTAAGCCCTGCCACCTTGCCCGATGACGCCATTGAAGTGGCGCGCATTGCCGATGCCTGGGGCGTCAAGGGCTGGTTCAAGGTGATTGCCCTCAGCCCCGACCCGCAGGCGCTGCTCAAATCCAAGCTGTGGTTCATCCAGCCGCCCGAGAAGGGCGCACGCCACTTCCAGGGCGTTGCTCAGCTCGAGATGCGCCAAGCGCGTTTCCATGGCGATGGTATGGTGGGCTGGGCCCAGGGCGTGGACGACCGCGACCAGGCCGAAAAACTCAAAGGTGCGCGGGTGTTCATCTCGCGCGCCGATTTCCCCAAGACCGATGACGGCGAGTACTACTGGGTGGACCTGCTGGGTCTGGCCGTGGTCAACCGTGAAGGCGTGGCGCTGGGCACCGTGAGCGACCTGATGGCCTCGGGCCCCCAGACCGTGCTGGTGCTGAACTACGAAGAAGACGGCAAGACGCAGGAGCGCCTGATTCCGTTTGTCGGCGCCTTTGTCGACGAGGTCTCGCTGCCCACCAAGCGCATCACGGTCGACTGGCAGCCGGACTACTGATCGTGCCGGACACGCAGGCCGCCAGCGGGGAGAATTTCTATGCGCTTTGACATCATCACCTTGTTCCCCGAGCTGTTCGGCCCCTTTGTCGAGGTGGGCGTGACGCGCCGTGCCTACAGCAGCGGCCAGGTGGCGGTGCAGTGCTGGAACCCGCGCGATTACGCCCCAGGCAACTACCGCCGCGTCGATGACCGCCCCTTTGGCGGCGGCCCCGGCATGGTGATGATGGCCCAGCCGCTGGCCGACTGCCTGGCCGCCATCCGCGAAGCGCGTGCCGAGGCGCAGCCCGCGCCGCTGGTGCTGTTCTCGCCGATTGGCGAGCGTATCGACCATGCCCAGGTGCAGCGCTGGTCCGATTCGCAGGGTGCCATCTTGCTGTGCGGCCGCTACGAGGGCGTGGACCAGCGCTTTATTGACCGCCATGTCGATGTGCAGCTGAGCCTGGGCGATTTTGTGCTCTCGGGCGGCGAGATTGCCGCGATGGCCTTGCTTGACGCCGTGGCCCGCCTGCAACCCGGTGTGCTGCATGACGAGGGCAGCCACCAGTTCGACAGCTTCAACCCCGCGCTCGACGGTCTGTTGGATTGCCCCCACTACACCCGGCCCGAGGTCTGGGATGGCGAGCCGGTGCCCGCAGCCCTGCTGTCGGGCCACCATGCCAATATCGAGCGCTGGCGCCGCGAGCAAAGCCTGCGCAACACGGCCATCCACCGCCCTGAGCTGCTGGACCAGGCGCGCAGCCGCAAGCAGCTCAGCCGCAAGGATGAGCAGCTGCTGGCCAGTGCCGATTTGGTAAATTTGGCAAAACCGCTATAATTGCCGGTTTTACGATCCTCTACACGGCCGCTTTTTTCAATGGTGAGAGAAGCAACACGCCGCAGATGCCCAGCACACCGTGCCGGGCGCGGCTGCCAAATTCATGGCGCGCGTATGATCGTTGGATGAAACCATGAACCTGATCCAGATTCTCGAGCAAGAAGAAATTGCTCGCCTGAACAAGACCATTCCTGAATTTGCCCCTGGCGACACCGTGATCGTGAGCGTGAACGTTGTTGAAGGTACGCGCAAGCGCGTGCAGGCTTACGAAGGCGTGGTGATTGCCAAGCGCAATCGCGGTCTGAACAGCGGCTTCACCGTGCGCAAGATCTCCAGCGGCGAAGGCGTGGAACGTACGTTCCAAACCTACAGCCCTATGATCGCCGGTATCGAAGTCAAGCGCCGCGGCGATGTGCGCCGTGCCAAGCTGTACTACCTGCGTGAACGCAGCGGCAAGTCGGCTCGTATCAAGGAAAAGCTGCCAGCACGCAAGGCAGCACCTGTGGCAGCTGCGTAATCACGCTGCGACAGAGCCCAGTGCTGAAAGCCGCTACAGTGCAAGCTGTGGCGGCTTTTTTACATGGGCCACCGTGCTTGCTGCCTGTTGTCTATGTCTAACGCCTCCTCCCTCTCGCCTTCATCACCGCCCGCCGCCGCTGCGCGGGTGTTGTCCATCATGGACCCGCGCCGCGCGCCGGTCGTGCAGATCGACTCGGCCCTGCCGGCGGTCGCTCCGCGCCTGTTGCGGGCCGATTCGCTGCGCCAGGCTTTTGTCGCCCATCCCCATGGCGGTGAGCCGGAAATCTTCCGCGAGCGCAGCTGGACGGACCGGCCCCCGGCCAAGGCCGCCGTGCTGGTAGCACTGGTGCAGCGCCAGGAGATGCATGTGCTGCTGACCCAGCGTAGCGCCGGCCTGACGAACCATTCGGGGCAGATTGCCTTTCCTGGCGGCCGCCAGGACCCGGAGGACCGTGATATCAACGACACCGCGCTGCGCGAGGCCTGGGAAGAGGTGGGACTGGCGCGCGAGCGGGTTGAAATCATTGGCCGCCTGCCCGAGTACGCGACCGGCTCGGGCTTTGAGGTGACGCCCATCGTCGGGCTGGTGCAGCCACCGCTTAGCCTGCAGGCCAACCCGGGCGAGGTGGACGAGGTGTTCGAGGTGCCGCTGTCCTTCTTGATGAACCCTGCGCACCACCGCTGGCAGCAGCTCGATACACCCGAGTTCAGCCGGCGCTGGCTGTCGATGCCCTATGACGATCCCGCATCGGGCCAGCAGCGCTTTATCTGGGGGGCAACGGCCAGCATGCTGCGCAATTTGTACCGGTTTTTGGCCTTTCCACCCGCTTCCTAGTTTGTAACGGCTTGTGTGATACATCACAGCCGGTATGATCACTGTCCATGAGTTTTTTCGCCACGCTGATGGCCCTGCTGCTGGAGCAGGCCAAATCCCTGTCTCGCGACAATCCGGTTTATGCCGGTGTGCGGGCCTGGGTGCAATGGCTCAGCCGCAACCTCGATGCCGGCGAGCAGCGCCACGGCTGGCTGGCCTGGAGCGTGGCGGTACTGCTGCCCACGGCCCTGGCCATGGGCATGCACTGGCTGCTGGTGGCCCTGGTGGGCTGGCCCCTGGCGATGGCCTGGCATGTGCTGGTGCTGTATGTGACCTTGGGCTTTCGCCAGTTCAGCCACCATTTCACGCGCATCCGCCATGCGCTGGAGTCCGGCGATGAGGACCAGGCGCGCCAGTACCTGGCCGACTGGCAGCAGGTCAACGCCGATGATCTGCCGCGCCGCGAGATCGTGCGCCATGTGATCGAGTACTCGGTGCTGGCCGCGCACCGCCATGTGTTTGGCGTGCTGGCCTGCTACTCCATCGGCTCGGCACTGGGCCTGGGGCCTGCCGGCGCGGTGTTTTTCCGCATGGCTGAATACGCCTCGCGCTTTGCGCGCCCCTCGGTGCAGCCCGCGGTCATGGTGCAAGGCGCTTTCGAGACGGTTGCGGCCAAGGCCTGGACCATCGTGGACTGGCTGCCTTCCCGGCTCACGGCGCTGAGCTTTGCCGTGGTGGGCAATTTTGAAGAGGCCATCGACGGCTGGCGCTTTCAGACCCAGCATTTCCCCAATGACAACGATGGCGTGATCCTGGCCGCGACCGCCGGTGCCATCGACATCCGCCTGGGCGGGGTGGCCTTGCGCGCCCGCAGCGTCGATATCGATGCCGCCGCGCCCCTGCAGATCCAGGGCGATGGCGCCACCACCCCCGGCCGTGACCCGGAAGTGGCCCACCTGCGCAGCGTGGTGGGCCTGGTGTGGCGCTCCGTCGTGGTCTGGATGCTGCTCTTGGCGCTGCTCACCTTGGCGCGCCTGCTGGGGTAATAGCTCAGGCCGTTTGCAGTGCAGCGGCAGGGCTGCGGCGCTGGCCCATTGCCACCAGCACCAGGCCGATGGCCGACAGCGCTGCAGCGCCCCAGATGATCGACAGCAGGCCTGCGCCGGCAATCAGGCTGCCGCCCACCCAGGCACCCAGCGCATTGCCCAGATTGAAGGCCGCAATGTTCAGGCTGGAGGCCAGCGTCGCACCCTGGCTGCCCACGCCTTGCATCACCCGCATCTGCATGGGGGCGACGGTGGCAAAGGCGACAACACCCAGCACGGTCACATAGGCCATGGCCACGGCTGCCGAGATGCCAAAGGCCCAGCGGCCCGCCAACAACACGGCCACCAGGGCGCCCAGGGTGATCCATAGCGCGCGCACCACGCCCCGGTCGGCCAGCTTGCCGCCGGCAATATTGCCCACGGCCGAGCCGGCGCCAAACAGCAGCAGGCTCAGCGCCACGCCGGTGTTTCCCATCTGGGTGATCTGCGAGAGCAGCGGCTCCACATAGGTGTAGAGCGCAAACACACCACCAAAGCCAAACACCGTCATGCCCAGGCCCAGCCACAGGGGCGTGCTCGCCAGGATGGACAGCTCATCGCGCAGCGCAGCAGGTGCGGCCTGCTGGAGCTTGCTGGGCACGAAGGCGGCCAGAATGCCCAGCGCGACCACGCCGATCACGGCCACGGCGGCAAAGGCCATGCGCCAGCCAAAATGCTGGCCGATCCAGGTGCCGGCCGGCACGCCCAGCAAGGTGGCCAGCGTCAGGCCCGAGAACATCAGCGCAATGGCCGAGGCCTGCTTGTCCTTGGCGACCAGGCCGGTGGCCACGACGGCCCCCACGCCAAAGAAGGTGCCATGGGTGAGCGAGGTGAGCATGCGCGCGCCCATCAGCCAGCCATAGCTGGGGGCCATGGCCGCAGCGATGTTGCCCGCGATAAAGATCAGCATCAGGCCCAGCAGCAGCCATTTGCGCGGCCAGTGGCGCGTGGCCAGGGTGAGCACGGGCGCGCCGATGGCCACGCCAAAGGCGTAGCCGGAAATCAGGGTGCCGGCCGTGGGGATGCTGATGCCCAGGTCCTGGCTGACCTGGGTGAGCAGGCCCATGATGATGAATTCGGTGGTGCCGATGCCAAAGGCACCGGCGGCGAGTGCCAGCAATGAGACAGGCATGGGAGGATTCCTTGTGTGTTGGGGCGAAGGCCGGATGGCCGTCACTGAGGAATGGGATTGTGAAGCGCGGCCTGATTCTTGTGTAGCCGGAACAGTGGAAAGGTATTTGTTCCCAAACGGAATAAATAAAGGCAGAATTTGCCACCACCATCTGGCGCTATGACGCTTTTGACCATGCGCAACCCTGCTTTTCCCGCCAGCCCGACCTTCGAGACCAACCGCTCCGGCGAGCTGGAGGTGTTTGTGCAGGTGGCCGAACACGGCAGCTTCTCGGCAGCGGCCCGCCACCTGGGTGTGTCGCCGTCGGCCACCAGCAAGATCGTCGCGCGCATGGAGGCACGCCTGGGCGCGCAGCTGCTGCTGCGCAGCACGCGCCGCGTGCAGCTGACGCCCGAGGGCCGCCAGCTCTACGAGCGTGGCCAGCGCGTGCTGGCCGATCTGCAGGAGGCCGAAGCGGCTGCATCTTTGCGCAGCACGCCCAAGGGCGTCGTGCGCATCAACTCCAGCTCATCGACCGGGCAGGCCATCCTGGTGCCGCTGGTGGGCCGGCTGATGCAGCAGTACCCCGGCCTGGTGCTGGACCTGAGCTTTACCGACGAGGTGGTGGACCTGATGGAGGCACGGGCCGATATCGCGATCCGCTGGGGCAAGCTGCCCGCCTCGGACATGGTGGCCCGCCTCTTGGGCCATACCCGCCAGGTCATTGTGGCAGCACCCGCGTATCTGGATGCCCATGGTGTGCCCACGCACCCCGATATGCTGGGCGGCCATGTGCGCATTGGCTGGAACTACCAGCGCACGGTGCCGCACTGGCCGTTCCGGCTGGCGGGCCAGGATGTGGAGGTCGCCATTGGCGAGCTGCTTCGCGTCAACGATGGCGATGTGATGCGTAACCTGGCTGTCGAAGGCGTGGGCCTGGCGCGGCTGTCGCTGTTCCACGCCTGGCACGATATCGCTGCGGGCCGGTTGCAGGTGGTGCTGGAGGCCTTCAACACCGGTGTGCTGGAACCCATCCATGCGGTCTACCTGGGCAAGCCCGAGCGCCTGCCGTCGCGCACCCGGGCAGTGCTTGATTTTCTAAAGGCCCATGTGGACCTGGGCCATGCCGAGACCTTGCCCAAGCAGTGGTGCCGGGGCTGAGGTCTGTCGTAACAGGCTCAGTAAGCGCTCAGATTGAGCTCGTCAAACAGCTCGCTGTAGATGCGGTAGCGGTTGTCGCTGATCGGCAGCTCGGCATGGCCGTTTTGCACCGCATGGATGACGCCGCAGCCGGGCTCGTGCAAATGCGTGCAGTTGTAGAACTTGCACTCCTTGGCATGGGCGCCGATGTCGGGCATGCAGGCGGCCAGCTGCGTGGGCGCGATGTGGTAGAGGCCAAACTCCTGGAAACCGGGCGAGTCGATCAGCGCGGTCTTGCGCGCCTCGTCCACCCAGTACAGGGTCGTGCTGGTGGTTGTGTGCTTGCCGGTGTTCAGCGCCTGCGAGATCTCGTTGGTCGCCACATTGGCGCCCGGTATCAGCAGGTTGATGAGCGTGCTCTTGCCCACGCCCGAGGGGCCGAGCACCAAGGTGGTCTTGCCTTCGAGCAGGCCGTAGATGGCATCACGGTCTTCCTCGTCGGCGCCTTCCAGCGCAAAGGGCAGCACCATGTAGTGCGGCGGGTCCTCGGCCTGGTCGCGCATCGTGCGGTAGGGCTCCAGCCGCTCCCAGGCGCGCAAAAAGGGCTCTTCCAGGTCCATCTTGTTGAGCGCAATGATGGGCGTGATGTGCGCCGCTTCTGCCGCAATCAGCGCGCGTGCCAGCTGCACCTCGCTGAAGACCGGCTCGGCCGCGATCAGGATCAGCAGCTGGTCCAGGTTGGCGGCAAAGGTCTTGGTGCGGATGTCGTCCTGGCGGTAGAAGACATTGCGCCGCTCCAGCACTTTCTCTATCGTGCCTTCCTCGCCCTGGCCGGGCGGCGGGGCCAGCCAGCGCACCTGGTCGCCGACCACGGCCTGGCTCTTCTTGCCCCGGGGGTGGCAGATGCGGCGCACGCCGTCCGGGGTTTCGACCACACAGTGGCGGCCATAGCTGGCCACGACCAGGCCCGTCTGCATCCCCGTCTGGCTGGGCGCGCTGGCGCGTCTTGCAGGTTTTGCCATGTCTCTCAGGCCAGCTGCAGCATGGCTTCGATGCGGCGCGCGCATTCGAAGTCAGTGACCGACAGCCCATGCACATCATGGGTGTTGAAGCGCACCACGCAGCGGTTGTAGTGCACCGACAGGTCTGGATGGTGGTCCTGCGTATGGGCCACCAGCGCGACCCCATTCACAAAGGCCATGGTCTCGTAGTAGTTGGCAAAGCGGAAGGTCTTCTCGATGGCCACCTCGGCGCCATCACCGCTTAGCACCCAACCGGTCAGTGGGCTCAGCTGGGTCACCACCTCGGAGGCGGACAGCGCGCGGCGGCTTTGGGTGGACCAGTCTTGTTGGGGCAGGTGGGATTCAGTCATGGGCCAATTGTTGCATGTGGCGGATACGCTCTACGGCGGGCGGGTGCGAATAGTAATAGCGCACATAGACCGGGTCGGGCGTCAGGGTCGAGGCATTGTCCTCGTAGAGCTTGAGCAGGGCCGACTGCAAATCGGCCGCGCGCGTCTGCTGGACGGCATAGGCATCGGCCTCGAACTCGTGCTTGCGCGACGAGTGCGCCATCAGCGGCGAGACAAAGCTGCTGAACACCGGCACGGCCAGCATGAACAGCAGCAGCGCCAGTGCATCGTTGGGGCTGGCGCCGGGCACGCCCGGGATGTTCAGGTTGGGCGTCACGCCCAGGCCGGTGTAGAACCAGCCCTGCTGCGACAGCCAGCCCAGCAGCGCAAAGCCCAGCAAAGTCAGGCCAAACAGGCCCAGCATGCGCTTGAGGATGTGCCTGTGCTTGAAGTGGCCCAGCTCATGGGCGAGCACCGCTTCGACCTCGTCGCCATTGAGCTTGTGCAGCAAGGTGTCGAAAAACACCACGCGCTTGCTGGCACCAAAGCCGGTGAAATAGGCATTGGCATGCGCACTGCGGCGGCTGCCATCCATCACAAACAGGCCCTTGGCCGCAAAGCCGCAGCGCTGCATCAGCGCCTGCACGCGGGCCTTGAGGCTCTCGTCCTCCAGTGGCTGAAACTTGTTGAACAGCGGCGCGATGAAAGCCGGGTAGATGACCATCAGCAGCAGGTTGAAGCCCACCCAGAAGGCCCAGGCCCAGAGCCACCACCACTGGCCGGCCGATCCCATCAGCCACAGGATGACGGCCAGAATGGGCAGGCCCACCAGCGCGCCCATGACCGTGCCCTTGACCAGGTCGGCTAGCCACAGGCCGGGCGTCATCTTGTTGAAGCCAAAACGCTGCTCCAGCACAAAGGTCTGGTAGTAGCTGGCCGGCAGATCGATGAGGCCGCTGATCAGCGCAAAGGCGGCGACCAGGGCCAGCTGCTGCCACATGCCGCCACCCAGCGCTTTCAGCAGACTGGCGTTGAGCAGATCCAGGCCCCCCAGCAGCGTCCAGCCCAGCAGTGCAGCCGTGCCGATGGCCAGCCCCAGCAGCCCAAAGCGGGTCTTGGCGATCGTGTAGTCAGCCGCCTTGTGGTGCGCTGCCAGGCTGATGCGGTCGGCAAAGAGGGCAGGGACCGCATCGCGGTGGGCGGCCACATGGCGCATCTGGCGGCTGGCCAGCCAGAGTTTGGTCAGCACACTGGCAGCCAGTGCGATCGCGAATAGCAGGGTGAACAGCAGCGATAGAGTCACAAGTGGGGGTGTTGGTTGGCGAATACCGGACAGTGTAGGGCATAGGCGACAATCGCCCCCATGCAAAACAAGAACACCCTGGATACGCCGCTGGCACCCGTGCCCGAGCTGGCCAAGTCCGATCTGAACCTGGTCTGGCTCGACTGCGAAATGACCGGTTTGAACCCGCAAGAGCACCGCGTGATCGAGATCGCGCTGGTGGTCACCAATGCCGATCTGAGCGTGCGCGTCGAAGGGCCGGTGATTGCGATCCACCAAAGCGATGAGGAGCTGGCCAAGATGGATGCCTGGAACCGCGGCACCCATGGCCGCAGCGGCCTGACAGAGCGGGTCAAGGCCTCGCAGATCGACGAGGCCGCTGCGCAGGCCGAGGTGCTGCGCTTCATGAAACGCTACGTGCCCAAGGCCAAGGTGCCCATGTGCGGCAACAGCATTGGCCAGGACCGCCGTTTTCTGGCGCGCTACATGCCCGATCTGGAGGCCTACTTCCACTACCGCAATGTCGATGTGAGCACGCTCAAGGAGCTGGCACGGCGCTGGCGCCCCGAGCTGGTCACCGGCTTCAAGAAGGCGCAAAAGCACACCGCGCTGGCCGATGTGCATGAGTCGATCGACGAATTACGGTACTACCGGACGCATTTTCTGCAGCTGGCGCCCGTAGCCGCGGCTACCTGATGTCGAAGCGGTTGACCTGGCTGGTCTCCGTCACCAAGGTGTCGGTTTTTCCGGCTTTGCGGGTGCTGGCGCTCTCCTTGAGCGTGAGCCCGCGATAAGGGCCCGCTGATGCCACCCAGGTGGTGGCCTGCGTCTCTCGGGTCTCGTCTGGTTTGCCTTCCTGGCTGGCCGCAACCGTGCTGAGGAAGCGGCAGGCCTCCACCGTACCGAGCGCCGTGGTGATGGTTTCTCTGCCTTCGTAGGTTCGGGTCTCGGCCAGCGTGGTCACGGTCTTTGTTTCTCCGGCAGAGGTCGAGAGGCTATCCGTTTGTACGATGGTTTGGGAGGTGGTCTGGCCGGGCGCCATCGCCATCAGCGACTGGCGGGGCGGGGCCAGGCTTTGGCGGCTGGTGGCGCCAATATTGAAGGCGTTGTAGCCGTGGTAGAGCAGCGCACCGCCCTCGATGCTGTAGTGCAGGCTGGCGCGCCCGTTGTCTGGCGCGGGACTGATGTAAATATGGTTGATGCCGTTCTCTACCGCCTGGCTGGTCACCCACTGGTAGACAAGGTTGGTCGAGGCCGGCGCACCATTCAAGCGGCTGCTCTGGCTGGTGTAGATCTGCGTGTCCTGGCGGTAAAAGCCGGCGTTGAAGCAGTCGCTGGAGTCCTTGGCTGCTTCTGGACTGTCGCTTCCGCCGCCGCAAGCGGCCAGCAGGGCGGCGCTGAGAAGGCCAGTCATGGTGGTGCAGGTGCGTGAATAGCGGGTCATGCGGTCTCCTTTTATGATGTCGGGCCCATCCTAGGACAAGCATGTCCCCGGTCAACCCCCGTGACCCGGGTCCTTGCGTTTCCCCAAGGCTCTGCGCTGGCTCGTGGCGCATGGGACACAGAAGTCCTTCCATTGATGCGGGAAAACCCGAAATGTGCGATAATTTGCGCTTCCCCGCCAAACAGGCGGTTGATACGCACATCTCCCTTCATTCTCTGGGCGTCCAGGCCATGCGATTCGCAGCATGGCCGATTTGAACAAGCCCGCGGCAATTTGTACGGCCGTTACCGTTTGATGGTTGATGTATTTAAAACCATGAACGGTACGGAACTGCGTCGCGAAACGCGCAGGAGCCGACCTATTGCTATTGTTCAAAATGACGCAAGACCTCCATCTGCAGGGCGAAGCCGCGCCTGCGCAAAACACTGTTGACGCTACCCAAGATATCGTCAATACCTCTCCCCTGTCGGCCCTGGCCGAAGACGCTTTGCAAGAAGACAGCACCGAGCTGGTGGCTGAGGCCGAAGCCGAAGTGCTGCCTGAAGAGCCCAATGGCTTCGTCGAGCTGGGCCTGGCGCCCGAGCTGGTGCAGGCCGTCAAGGACCTGGGCTACACCCAACCGACCGCTGTGCAATTGCGCGCCATCCCGCTGGCGATGATCAACGACGGTGAAGCGTCGCAGCACTTTGCTGACCTGATGGTCTCCAGCCAGACCGGCTCGGGCAAGACCGCCGCCTTCCTGCTGCCGGTGCTGCACACCTTGATCCAGCAGCAAGGCCAGGCCGAAGCCGCTGAGCGCGCCGAGCACGAGCGTCTGGTGGCCGAAGCCCTGGCCCGTGGCGAACAAGCCCCCAAGCGCGCCAAGCGCAAGAACCCGCTGAGCCCGCGCAATTTCAAGGCTGCCCAACCGGGTGCCCTGATTCTGTGCCCCACCCGTGAGCTGGCCCAGCAAGTGGCCCATGACGCGATCGAGCTGGTGCGCCATTGCCGTGGTCTGCGCGTGGCCAATATCGTCGGCGGCATGCCCTACCAGCTGCAAATCGCCAAGCTGCAAAATGCCGATCTGGTCGTGGCAACGCCTGGCCGTCTGCTCGACCTGCAGCGCTCGATGCAGATCAAGCTCGACAAGGTGCAGTTCCTGGTCGTCGACGAAGCCGACCGCATGCTCGACCTGGGCTTCTCGGACGACCTGGCCGAAGTCAACCAACTGACGGTGCAGCGCAAGCAAACCATGATGTTCAGCGCGACCTTCGCGCCGCGCATCCAGCAGTTGGCCATGCGCGTGATGCATGACAACGGCGCCAGTGTGCAGAAGATCACCATCGATTCGCCCCAGGAAAAGCATGCCAACATCAAGCAGGTGCTGTTCTGGGCCGACAACTCCCAGCACAAGCGCAAGCTGCTGGACCACTGGCTGCGTGATGCCTCGATCAACCAGGCCATCGTCTTTGCATCCACCCAGGTGGAATGTGATGGCCTGGCCAACGACCTGCAGCAAGAAGGCTTCTCTGCGGTGGCACTGCACGGCGCGCTGAGCCAGGGCCTGCGTAACCGCCGCCTGATGGCGCTGCGCAATGGCCAGGTACAGATCCTGGTAGCCACCGATGTGGCTGCGCGCGGTATCGACGTGCCCACCATCACCCACGTCTTCAACTACGGCCTGCCGATGAAGGCCGAAGACTACACCCACCGCATTGGCCGTACCGGCCGTGCTGGCCGCTCGGGTCTGGCGATCACTTTCGCCGAGTTCCGCGACCGCCGCCGTGTGTTCGATATCGAGGCCTACACCAAGCAGCAGTTCAAGCCGGAAGTGATTCCAGGCATGGAGCCGCAGCAACGCTTCCCCGCCCGCAGCGAAGGCGGCCCTCGCGGCGCAGGTCGCGGTGGTGACCGTGGCCGTCCAGGTGCTGGCCGTGGTGGCGAGCGCCGTGGCGGTGGCGGCTTTGGTGCCGACCGTGGTTTTGGTGGCCGCCGTGATGGCGAAGGCTATGGCCGCAAGCCAGGTTTTGGCGAAAGCGCTGGCTTCGGTGGTGGCCCACGTGGTGGCGACAGCCGTCCCCGTTTCGAGCAGCGCGATGACCGCGCGCCGCGCTTTGAGCCGCGTGCTGACCGTGGTGGCGACCGCTTCCAGGACCGTGCCCCGGACCGTTTTCAGGAGCGCGGCGCCGATCGCGTCCAGGACCGTGGTGCAGACCGCTTCCAGGACCGCGCACCCCGCCCCGAAGGCCGCAGCTTTGACCGTGCGCCTGAGCGCCGTGCCGACCGCTTTGGTGGCGACAGCCGTGGTGCTGACAGCCGGGGCCCGCGCAGTGCAGCCCCACGCCACGCCGGTGGTGGTGACTTTGCCCAGCGCCGTCCAGGCGGTGACAGCCGCTTTGGTGGCGAGCGCGGTGGCCGTCCCTACAGCCCCGCTGGTGGTGACCGCAAGCGCACCGAGCGCAGCCGCTAAGCAGCGCATCGCACGATGAACAAGAGCTTCCCATGGGAAGCTCTTTTTTTATGCCTGGTTCAGGCCGCTGGGTGGATGACGGCGCCTGCGAAGCGCCGTTGGAGGCATTGCTCAGACCGCGTTATGGCGGCCGATATCGGGCCAGCGGTGGTGAAAATAGATCCAGCTGAGCAGGCCGGTCAGCATCAAACCCATCGATGCGATGGCGAGCGCCACCGTCGAATGCATGACCAGCGGGGCAAGCACGCCCGCGACGATGCCATTGGCCACCGAGGTGACAACCGCCTGCAGCGAAGAGGCCAGGCCCCGGCGCTCAGGGTGCAGGTCCAGCACCAGCAGGGTGACCACCGGGGTCATCAAGGCCCAGCCAAACGAATAGATGCCCAGTGGCAGCAAGGCCCAGGCCGGGTGCGGCGGCAGCACCAGGTTCAGCGCCAGGTAGATGCAGGAGGTCAGGAACATGATCAGAAAGCCATGCCGTACCTGGCGCTTGGGCGGAATCTTGCCCGCCAGCCGGCCGCTGACCCAGGCGCCCAGCATGATGCCGCCAATGGTGCAGATGAAGAACCAGAAGAACTGGGTGGGCCGCATGTGCATGTGGGTGCCCAGGAAGGTGGGGGCCGACAGGATATAGATGAACATGCCGTTGAAGGGCACGCCGCTGGCGGCGGCCAGCAGCAAAAAGCGCGGGCTGCTGCACAGCTGCCAGTAGCCGCGCATCAGGTTGCGCACATCAAAGGCCTGGCGCTTCTCGGGCGGCAGGCTCTCGGGCAGCAGGCGCCAGTTGTAGGCCCACAGCAGCGCGCCAATGGCGGTGAGCAGCCAGAAGATCGATTGCCAGCTGGCGTAGGCGATAAAGACGCCGCCAATCATCGGCGCGACCGCCGGCGCGATGCCAAAGTAGATGGTGATCTGGCTCATCACCCGCTGGGCCTGGGCGGGGGGGAACAGGTCGCGCACCACCGCGCGCGAGACCACAATGCCCGCGCCCGTGGTGCAGCCTTGCAGTGCGCGGAACACGATCAGTTGCTCGGGCGTCTGGGCCAGTGCGCAGCCGGCCGATGTCAGCGCAAAGGTGGCCAGCCCCCACAGCACGACGGGGCGGCGGCCAAAGCTGTCCGACAGCGCGCCGTGGAACAGGTTCATGAACGCAAAGCCAAACAGATAGGCCGACAGCGTCTGCTGCATCTGCAGCGGCGAAGCCTGGAGCGAGGCGGCAATCCCGTCAAAGGCGGGCAGGTAGGTGTCGATCGAGAAGGGCCCCAGCATGCCCAGCAGGGCCAGCATGACCGCCAGAATCCATTGCGGTGTGGGCTGGGCGGATGCGTCTGCGGGGCGTGGTGGGTTCATGGCCTGCGCGCCACCGGCCGTGGGCAGGGAGCGTCGTCAAAAAAAGGGGAAAGAGCGTGGGCTGCTGCAGCCTGGGGTCTGCCCGGTGCGCTAGCAGCAGGCGCCGAGCTTACCTCAAGCGCCAGCGCGCTGCAGTCGCTGCGGTATGGGCGGCAGCGCAGTGTGGAGCGGTCTAGCGGGGCTGTACTTCGTCGGGCAGCATCGCGGCGATGATGTCCAGGGTGTCGAGCATTTGCGAGGGGTTGCGCGGGTCGGCGCTGAGCACGGGCACGGCGCATTCGGCATGGGCCGAGAGGCGCACCGTGAACATCTCCTGCTGCGCGGCCGATGCAGGCCGGGCAATCAGCACCACGACAGCCTGGATATTGGGCGCCGCATGGCACTGCTGGATCAGATCGATGGTTTGCTCCATCGCCTGGGGCTCATGGATATCGACCATCACGATGGCACCAAAGGCCAGCGACAGCGCCCATTCGCGCACAAAGTCGTAGCGCTCCTGGCCGGGGCAGCCGTAGACCTGCAAGGTATCCTCATCGTCGAGCTTGATTTCGCCAAAATCCAGGCCCACCGTGGTGGTCTCTTTGGCGTGAGCCTGCTTGTCCAGGTTGGGGACATCGCACTCGATGGCCAGACTGCCGCAGAGGCTGCGGATCGCCGTGGTCTTGCCGATGCCCATGGGGCCCAGCAGCACGATGCGTTTGATGGGGTGGTGCATGCGGTCCTCCCGTCAGGTGGTCAATGCGGGTCGCTGGCCCGGTTCTGGTGGATCCAGCGGCTCAGTTGTCGGAAAAGGCCCAGCTTGGCCGCTGCCGGGCCGGGCTCGGCGGTGTGGGTTGCCGGGGGTGCAAGGGTGGCCAGGGCCACCGGTTCAGCAGCTGCCGGTGCTGCCGTCTCTACCAGCACGCCTTTGCCGCGCAAGACCTGCAGCACGCGCAGGATCTCGCCGCGCTCGAGCTGGGTGCGTTCGGCCAGTTCGTCCAGACCGCGGTCACCGGAGATCATCGCGGCCAGCAGCTGCCGGTGCGCCTGGCCTGCCATGCTGCCGGTCAGCTGGGTCCAGCGCTTGATGCGAAAACGCGTGCCCGGAGCGGGCAGGTTGCCCAGGGCGGCAGCGGGGGCTGTGGCAGTTGTGGCGGGCGCCTCCAGCACGGGCTCGGGTGCAGGCTCGGCCACCACCAGCGTGGGCTGGTTCAGGTCGGTGGCCTTGAGGAAGGCGGCATCGGCATTCTTGACCTGCACATCATGCGACAGGGTCATGCTGTGCTGGCGGCGGGTCTTGAGGGTCTCACGCAGCCGTTTGCCATGCGCTTGCACGCTGATATGTTCGAGCAGCTGGGTCAGGCGCCCCACGCTGTAGTCGGGCGGCAGTTGGGCATCGATCTGGTCGGGCCACTGCGCGCGCGCAGCCTGGGCCTGGTCATCGGTGGCGATCAGCAGCACGAAGGAGCTGTTGGAGCGGTTCTGGATGGCGTCGGGCGCGCTGTGGGCGTCGATCACCCACAACTCAGTGGCGGTCTTGGCGGTCTGAGAAGGCTGTTTGTCGCGCCAGTGCTTGGCTGCGACTTCAAACAAATAGCTAAAGCGCAGTTGATGGGCTTCACTCAAATGGGCGGCATGCAGGATCAACTCGGACATAACAACTCTCCCTGGCACATTCACCTTCAAGCGTTGCGGAAACAGCAGCTCGTGCAAGACATGCCTTGCATGGACGCCGTTCCATTTTCAAAGCTTGTAATAATATGTCAATATCTCGGATATATTAATAATGAACAATTGATGGAGCGCAACTATAGTATGCTCTCTGAGCCAGATTATTCGCGGGCATGCTTGAAAAGTGTAACTAGCTTTCTTGGCAGCTATGTGGCGAAGCCCCGGGTACACCCTTGAGTTGTATACAAAGGCTTATTTAGTGCTCAAATAAACAACAGGCCTGATCAGGCCTGCTGCTGTAATCCATCAGTGCTGGTGCTGGTGGCCGCCTGATGCCGGTGGGTGCGCGCTGGCTGCCGGAGCCAGGGCACGCACCGGGGCGCTGACGGCAATGCTCTCCTTGGCGCCGTCGGCGTGCAGCACTTCGAGCGTCAGGTCGACGTTTTCGCCAGCGGTCAGCGGTTTTTTCAGGCCCATCAGCATGATGTGGTAGCCGCCCGGCTTGAGGCTTACGGTCTGGCCGCTGGGCAGGCTGACGCTGGGCACAGCCCGCATCTTCATCACGTTGTCTTCCATGCGCATCTCGTGCACTTCGGCGCTGCTGGCCGCGTCGGTCTTCACGCCCACGAGTTGGGCATTGTCATGCGCCGAGCGCAGCTCCATGAACACGCCCGAGGCCTGTTGCTGCGCGACCGTGGCGCGTGCCCAGGGATTGCTGACCGTGACATGGGCAAAAGCGCTGGAGGCGGTTGCAAACGCAAAGGCGGCGAGCAAGGAGGGGAACAGGGGACGCATGGTAGGGCTGAGGAGAAATAGCGATGGGATAGGACGGATTCCTGCATTCTACAAGCGCAGGGCGATCACGCACCGCACGCGCTGGTGCGTTGCATGAGGGACGGGCGGGCGAGGAAATAAAAAACGGCCTAGGCGATAAGCCTAGGCCGTTGAACTTGGTGGGCCCTGAGTGATTCGAACACTCGACCAACGGATTAAGAGTCCGCTGCTCTACCAACTGAGCTAAGAGCCCGAAACTGTCGCACCTTGGAAATGCTTTGTTTCGTTGGCCTGCGCGGTCAATCGCAAGCCTAAAAATGTGGTGGGCCCTGAGTGATTCGAACACTCGACCAACGGATTAAGAGTCCGCTGCTCTACCAACTGAGCTAAGAGCCCACATTTTTTGCTGTCAGCAGTGTGCTTCAGCAAGCCTTGTATTATGCACTAATTTTTACGCCTGCTCGGAAAAATACCGATATCAACTCCGGTTTTTTCAGGCAGGCCCGTTGCCGCAGAGGCAAAAATGGCCCGCAAGCTGCCGGGCCGTGCCCGTTCGAGCCAGTCCGGGCCTGGCTCGCGCGAGGAAGGCGCTTACATCAGCAGATGTTCGCCGGCGTTGTCGCCGCCCAAGATCACATAGTTCACCTTGCGGATGTCCATCAGGTGCTTGCCGCCTGCGTAGCTGATCGAGGACTGCACGTCCTGCTCCATCTCGATCAGCGTGTCCTGCAGCTTGCCCTTGATGGGCTCGAGGATGCGCTTGCCTTCGACGTGCTTGTACTCGCCCTTGTTGAAGTCGCTGGCCGAGCCGTAGTACTCCTTGAACAGCTCGCCGTCGAGCTCAACGGTCTTGCCGGGCGATTCTTCATGGCCAGCGAACAGCGAGCCGATCATCACCATGGTGGCGCCAAAGCGGATGCTCTTGGCGATATCGCCATGGCTGCGGATGCCGCCGTCGGCAATGATGGGCTTGGTCGCCACGCGTGCGCACCATTTGAGCGCCGACAGCTGCCAGCCGCCCGTGCCAAAACCGGTCTTGAGCTTGGTGATGCAGACCTTGCCCGGGCCCACGCCCACCTTGGTGGCATCGGCGCCCCAGTTTTCCAGATCGATCACGGCCTCGGGCGTGGCCACGTTGCCGGCAATCACAAAGGCCTCGGGCAGCTTTGCTTTCAGGTAGCCGATCATGTTCTTCACGCTGTCGGCATGGCCATGGGCGATGTCGATGGTGATGTATTCGGGGCAGATGTCGTCGGCCACAAAGCGGTCGACCACGTCGTAGTCCGCTTGCTTGACGCCCAGCGAGATCGAGGCGAACAGGCCTTGCGACTGCATGGCCTTGGTGAAGGCCACATTGTCGATGTCAAAGCGGTGCATCACATAGAAGTAGCCGTGTTGCGCCAAAAACTTGCAGATCTTCTCGTCCAGCACGGTCTTCATGTTGGCAGGCACCACCGGCAGGCGGAAGGTGCGGTTGCCCAGGACAACGCTGGCGTCACATTCGGAGCGGCTCTCCACGCGGCACTTGCGGGGCAGCAAAAGAATGTTGTCGTAGTCGAAGATTTCCATTTGATTCCAAGCTCCATAAAAGGTCGCAGCGAACTATTTCGCAGCGATGGGGCGCTTGGCTTGGAGACCGGTCGGAGCAGGGCGCTTCGCGTTGGAAGCCCCCTTTTTGTGCTGTTGCGGGCACAAAAAAACCGGGTCACAAGAAACTTGGGCCCGGTGACTGATTCTAGCAGCAAGCACCGGCTTTGCAAAAGCCTTGCCGGCCGCTGCAGTATGCGCAGGCGGCGGGCAAGACCACTAGGCGCTTGCCGGGCGGGCGCCTCGCCGGCCTGCCGATCTCCCTACAATGCTGGCATGGATTCGAATGATTTGTTTGCGCTGCCGCCCGATGCCGGTGGTTCTGGCCATTTGCCACTGCTCAATGGCCTCAACGACGAGCAGCTCGCCGCTGCCACCTTGGAGGGCGGCCATGCGCTGATTCTGGCCGGCGCCGGCTCGGGCAAGACCCGGGTGCTGACCACGCGCATCGCCTGGCTGCTGCAGACGGGCCGTGCCACGCCCGGCGGCATTCTGGCGGTGACCTTTACGAACAAGGCCGCCAAGGAGATGCTCACCCGCCTGTCGGCGATGCTGCCCATCAATGTGCGCGGCATGTGGATCGGCACCTTCCACGGGCTGTGCAACCGCATGCTGCGCGCGCATTACAAATCGGCCAACCTGCCCCAGACCTTCCAGATCCTGGACACGCAAGACCAGCTCTCGGCCATCAAGCGCCTGTGCAAGCAGTTCCAGGTCGATGAGGAGGCGCTGCCACCCAAGCAGCTGCAGTACTTCATCAGCGGCTGCAAGGAAGAGGGGCTGCGCCCGTCGGATGTGCAGGCCCGCGACATGGCCGAGCGCAAGAAGGTCGAGCTCTACCAGCTCTACGAAGAGCAATGTCTGCGCGAAGGCGTGGTCGATTTTGGCGAGCTGATGCTGCGCTCCTACGAGCTGCTGCGCGACAACCTGCCGATCCGCCAGCACTACCAGCACCGTTTTCGCCATATGCTGGTCGACGAGTTCCAGGACACCAATCGCCTGCAGTACCTCTGGCTCAAGCAGCTGGCCGGCGACATGGTGGGCGGCAAGTTCCAGTCCCACAGCAGCGTGATTGCCGTGGGCGACGACGACCAGAGCATCTATGCCTTCCGCGGAGCGCGCGTGGGCAATATGCAGGATTTTGTGCGTGAGTTCGAGGTGCGCCAGCAGATCAAGCTCGAGCAGAACTACCGCAGCTACAGCAACATCCTCGACAGCGCCAATGCGCTGATCAGCCACAACAGCAACCGCCTGGGCAAGAACCTGCGCACCGACCAGGGCCCGGGCGAGCCGGTGCGGGTGTCCGAGAGCGCCACCGACATGGCCGAGGCGCAGTGGATGGTCGAGGAGATCAAGTCGCTGATCAAGAGCGATGGCTTTGCGCGCAGCGAGATTGCCGTGCTCTACCGCAGCAATGCCCAAAGCCGGATTCTGGAAACCAGCCTGTTCAATGCCGGTGTGCCCTACCGCGTGTATGGCGGCCTGCGCTTTTTCGAGCGCGCGGAAATCAAGCATGCGCTGGCCTATCTGCGCCTGCTCGAGAACCCGCATGACGACACCAGCTTCATGCGGGTGGTGAACTTTCCGCCACGCGGCATTGGTGCGCGCACCACCGAGCAACTGCAGGAAGGCGCGCAGGCCGCTGGTTGCTCCTTGTACGACGCGGTCACCGCCGTCGCCGGCAAGGCGGGCACCAAGCTGCAGTCCTTTGTCGCGATGATCGATGTGCTGCGCGAGGAAACCCAGGGCAAGACCTTGCGCGAGACCATCGAGCGCATGCTGGTGGTGAGCGGCCTGATCGAGCACTACCAGAGCGAAAAGGAAGGCGCCGACCGCATCGACAACCTGGGCGAGTTGGTGACCGCCGCCGAGAGCTTTGTCACGCAGGAAGGCTTTGGCAAGGATGCCATAGCGATACCGCTTGATGAGCAGCAGGCCATGGGCGTGCCAGGCAGTGGCCAAAGCCCCGTGAGCCAAGGGCTGGACCCGGATGCCCCGCTGCTCGATACCCCGCTGCCCGATGCCGCCAATCCGGCGATGGTGAACCCCGACACCGGCGAGACCTTGTCGCCGCTCGTGGCATTCCTCACGCATGCCGCACTGGAGGCCGGTGACAACCAGGCCCAGGCGGGCCAGGATGCCGTGCAGATGATGACCGTGCATGCCAGCAAGGGCCTGGAGTTTGATGTGGTCTTTATCGGCGGGCTCGAAGAGGGCCTGTTCCCGCACGAGAATGCGATGACCGACACCGGCGGGCTCGAAGAAGAGCGCCGCCTGATGTATGTGGCCATCACCCGGGCGCGCAAGCGCCTGTACCTGAGCACCTCGCAGACGCGCATGCTCCACGGCACGACGCGCTACAACGTGAGGAGCCGCTTTCTCGATGAGCTGCCCGAAGGCGCGCTCAAATGGCTCACGCCCAAGCATTCGGGCTTTGGCAGTGGCATGGGCAGCCTGGCTTACGGCGGGGGAGGCGGCGGCCGCTCATCGGGCGGTGGTTACGGCGATGCCGCGCCCAGCATGTGGGGCAAAACCCCCGTGCCAGCGCAAAAGGCCGAGCCCGCGCATGGCATCAAAAAGGGCGCCCATGTGTTCCACAACAAGTTTGGCGAAGGCAAGGTGCTGGCGGTGGAAGGCACGGGTGACGATGCGCGCGCCCAGGTGAATTTTCCGCGCCATGGCACCAAGTGGCTGGCGCTGTCGGTGGCCAAGCTGACGGTGGTGTAAACCTCCATTGCAAGCCTGGCAGGTGGCTTTTGGATAGTGGGTACCAACCTCAGACTTGCCATTAATAGTTGCATAGGATACTATATCGCTTACTCATCGGCATGCGCAGCCTTGCCGCGTCCCGGTCCGGCATCCCTGCCAGGACCTGCGCGAGCCATCCTTGTATGCGCACAGGGATGGCGCCCATGCTGCTTTTTTAGCGGGTGAGTCTCCACTTTCCTATCCCAGCCAGACTGCCTGGCCGCTGCGCCGGCCGGTTTGCGCGTTGGTCAGGCGCTGGGTAGACGAGGATGTCCATGACCCCAGTCCGCAAGATCGATATGTCCACCCCCGCCATTGGCCGCCACCAGGCGCTGCGCCACCTGCTGTCGCTGCGCCAGCTGCGTGACAGCGTCCGCCTGCAACCGCTTCCCTCCCTGCACATTGCGCTGGTCGCGGCCATGCAGGCAGCACTTGCAGTGCTGCTGGCCCTGGTGGTGGCGCGCCTGTCGCCCTGGCCACAGCTGGTGGGGCCCTTGGGGCTAGGTGCGTTGGCCGCCTTGTTTGGCCGTTTTGCCGCACCCGGTCGGCGCATGCGCATCGTTGGTATTTGCGCGGTCATGCTGTGCGCGGCGGTGTTTGTGCCATCGCTTGCCTCCTGGGCCGGGATGCCCGCCCAGGGCATGGTCGCGGTGCTGGCGCTGGTGGCGGGAGCGGCCACCTTGGCCGTCAGCCACTGGCGCCTGGGTGGGCCGGGCGCGGTGATTGTGGTGTTCGCAGCTGGTGCGTCACTGGCGCCAGTGCACAGCGGGCAGCAGCTGCTGGAGCGGACCTTGGGCACCTTGGCCGGTGGCCTGCTGGCCGCGCTGGTCTGCTGGGCCACCGATGGCCTGCGCCATAACGCGGTGCAGCGCGTGCAGCTGCCTGCGCAGCCGCAGCAGCCCTGGCCCGCCGAGCTGGCCGCTGCCGGCCGCATTGTGCTCGGTGCCGGTCTGGCCGCCTGGGTGGCCCAGGCCGCTGGCTGGCAGCATCCGGCCTGGGCGGCGATTGGTGCCACCGCGGTGATGCAGGGCAGCCATCTGCACATCACGATGAATCGGGCGCTGCAGCGCATGGTGGGCACGATGCTGGGCGCGCTGGTCGCTGGTCTGATTCTGGCGTTGGATCCATCGTTTTGGTGGATTGCCGCTGCCATCGTCGCGCTGCAGTTCATCACCGAGGTGAGCATTGGCTACAACTACGCCTTGGGCCAGATCACCGTCACGCCGATGGCCTTGCTGATGACGCACCTGGCTTCTTCGCCCCAGGCCCCCTTGGCCATGCCGCTGGAGCGGGTGCTCGACACGGTACTGGGCGCGGCGCTGGGCATTGTGTTTGCGCTGGCGCTGTCCAGCCTGGAAGACCGCACGAACCTGCACCGCCTGCACCACGGCGAAGGCTCCCAGCGATGAAAAAAGCCCGGGCTGTGGGGCACAGGCCGGGCTGGGATATGCGGGTGGGATTCAGAGTGCGATGCTGTCGGTCTGCTCCGGCGCTTCAAAGCAGTCGCGAAAGCTAAACACCACCGAGGTCAGAAACATGGCGGCCAGCATCAGCGAGCCGGCAATGGCAATGGCGGCGGCGGCCCAGGCGCCCAGCAAAGTGCCCAGCAAGGCTGACAGCAGCGCCATCGCGATGCCGAAGCCGATGCCTACAGCCATCCAGGCCAGGCCAAACATCGTGAAGGCGCCGATATTGCGGCTGCAGGCGATCAGGCTGAAGAACACGGCCTTGATGGCAGGCACGCGGTGCCAGTAAATGAGGCCAGGCGCATGCCAGAACAGCAGCGACAGCGGGATGTACAGCAGCATCGTGGCGAACATGGCCTGCTGGAAAGCGGGCTGCTCGACGATCTCACGCGTGATCTCGCCGCCCATCAGGTTCAGGCGCGCAAACTGGCCGCCATCAAACAGCGCAGAAAACCCCAACACCAGCAGGAACGACAGCGCATAAAAGACGCCCAGCACGACAAAAGCGTTGCGCCGCTCCTTGTCGACACGCAGCGCAGCCAGCACCACCGGCAAGGTCGGGCGCGTGCCCTGCGTGCTCAACGCGGCGCCAATCATCATGCACAGCGTGGAAACCGGCAGCAGCGCCAGCGCGATAAAGGTGCCGGCAATCGGGATGGCGCCGATCAGGGACATCACCATCATCGACAGAAAGAACAGCGAGGTCAGGGCCAGGGCCTGTGTCTTGAAGGTTTTGAAGCCGTCTTGCACCCAGGCAACACCCTGGCGGGCAGTGGCGATACGAAGTTTCATGCACCAGCGCGCTGCAGCGTGGGCTGCAGCGATAAAAAATCAAAGGGGATGGCGCACTGTAACCCATGCGCCCAAGGGGCAGGCGCCTATATGGGCATGGTGCGCGCGGGCGCGCCCTGCGTGGCTTTGAGCAGGTCGCTTATTTCAGCTGGTAAGGCGTGGCCAGGCGCTCGCGCAGCACCCGCTCGAAATGGGTCGGGTCGTGCGGCTTGAGCAGCGAGGCTTCGCGCGGCAGGTAGAAGTCCCAGAGGCGCGAGATCCAAAAACGCAGCGCGCCTGCGCGCAGCATGGCGTTGAGCAGTTCGCGCTCGCAGGCCTGCAGCGGGCGCACGGCCTGGTAGGCGGCCAGCAGCGCATCAGCACGTGTCAGGTCGATGGCGCCGGTGGCCAGGTCGATGCACCAGTCGTTGATGACGACGGCGATGTCGAACAGCCAGGTGTCGACGCCGGCGAAATAGAAATCAAAGATGCCGGTCAAGGTCTCGCCCTCGAACATGGCGTTGTCGCGGAACAGGTCGGCATGCACCGGGCCGCGCGGCAGCGCGGTATAGGCCGAGCTTTGCGCCACATGGTTCTGGTAGGCCAGCTCGCTGCGCAGCAGCTCGGCGGTCGCGCTGTCCAGGTAGGGCAGCACGACGGGCACGGTCTCGTTCCACCAGGGCAGGCCACGCAGATTGGGCTGCTGGCGCGGGTAGTCGAGGGCGGCCTGGTGCATTTTGGCCAGCACCTCGCCCAGCGACTGGCAATGCGCCGCTTGCGGCGCCAGCTGGCTCTTGCCGGGCAGCTTGCCAACGATGGCCGCGGGCTTGCCCTCAACCTGCAGCAGGATGTCGCCGGTCTTGCCATCGGCCTGGGGCTCGGGCACGGGTACGCCGGCCTTGGCCAGGTGCTTCATCAGGTACAGATAAAACGGCAGCTGGTCGGCGCGCAGGCGCTCAAACAGGGTCAAGACATACTCGCCCTGGCTGGTGGTCAGAAAGTAGTTGGTGTTTTCAATACCGCCTTCAATACCGCGCAACGAGACGAAATCGCCCAGCGGGACGCGCTTGAGCAAGGCCTTGGCAGCCTTGTCGGATACTTCGGTGAAAACAGCCATGGATGTATATCGTCACTACAAAAACAAGGCCAGCCTCTGTGGCTGGCCTGGCCCGCAAAGCGGCGGGTGCAAAGGGGCGATTATCGCAAGCCTGCGCGGCGCTGGGCTATTCGCTCTGGTATCGCGCTCAGAAATTGCCGATGTTCCAGACGCGCTTCTTGCTTGGGGTGTCGCCAAAACCGTCAGGGCGGGCGCGGGCACCGTCGGTGGGCTTGACCTCGTAGGCGGGCATATTGCCCACCTTGGGCTGCACATGGATGCTCTGGGTCTGGCCACCAATGCGCACCTCGTCGATGCGGCTGCCCGCGTCTTCCACCCGGATGTACTCGGCCTTCTGGTTGTACTTGTCGTTGGCGGGCGCCGCGTCGGCAGGGGCTGCGGGCTGTGCGGCCGGCTGGGCTGCAGGCTGCTCGGCAGGCGCCGCGGGTTGCTGGGCCAGCGCAGGGGCTGCCAGCACCAGTGCCAGGGCCTGGGCGATGAAAGAAGTGGTAATTGCGCGCATGGCCCAATTGTAAGTTGTCACCCGGTGTTTGCGTACCGGGCACAATGTCAATATGCGTAATCCTCCTACTTTAGTGCTGGTGGACGGTTCCAGCTATCTGTACCGTGCCTACCATGCCATGCCCGATCTTCGGGCGGTTCCCGGCGATCCTGCCAGCCCGGCCACCGGCGCCATCCGCGGCATGGTCAACATGATGCAGGCGTTGCGTAAAGACATACAGGCCGACTACGCGGTCTGTGTTTTCGATGCCAGTGGCCCGACCTTCCGCGACACGCTCTACACCGAGTACAAGGCTACGCGCTCGCCGATGCCCGATGATCTGCGCTCGCAGATCGCCCCGATCCACGAGGTGGTGCAGCTGCTGGGCTGGAAGATTCTGGCCGTGCCCGGTGTCGAGGCCGATGACGTGATCGCCACCTTGGCGCAGATGGCCTCGCAGCAAGGCATCCAGGTGATCGTCTCCAGCGGTGACAAGGATTTGAGCCAGCTGGTCAACGAGCATGTGACCATCATCGACACGATGAACGGCAAGCGCCGCGATGTCGCCGGCGTCACCGCCGAGTTTGGCGTGCCGCCCACGCAGATGGTCGACTACCAGGCCCTGGTAGGCGATACGGTCGACAACGTGCCCGGCGTCAGCAAGGTGGGCCCCAAGACTGCTGCCAAATGGCTGGAGGAGCACGGCTCGCTCGACCAGTTGATCGCCAAGGCCGACACGATCAAGGGCGTTGCCGGCCAGAACCTGCGCGATGCCATCGCCAGCGGCCAGTTGGCGCTCAGCCGCCAACTGGTGACGATGAAGACCGATTGCGCGCTGGACGACTATATCCAGGGCCTGCCTGCGTTCGATGGCATCACCTTGGGCGAGCCCGATGCCGTGGCCTTGGTGCCGTTCTACGAGCAATATGGCTTCAAGGGCCTGGCGCGTGCGCTGGGCTCTGCCGCTGCCCCGGCGTCGGCCAAGGCGGCGGGCGACAGCGCTTCCGGCCAGGCGGGCCTGTTTGACAGCGCCGATGCCGCCGTGACCGAGGTGGCCATCGAGGCCCAGCAGCGCGATGTGGTCTACCACACCATCCTGACCGAGGCCGATCTGGATGCCTGGCTGCGCAAGCTGCAGGCAGCCGAGCTGACCGCGCTGGATACCGAAACCGATTCGCTCGACGAAATGCAGGCCCGCATTGTCGGCATCTCGTTCAGCGTGCAGGTGGGGGAGGCCGCCTACGTGCCGCTGCGCCATGAAGGCCTGGATGTGCCCGAGCAGTTGCCCATCGACCTGGTGCTGGCCAAGCTCAAGCCCTGGCTGGAAGACGCCAGCAAAAAGAAGCTGGGCCAGCATGTCAAATACGACCAGCATGTGCTGGCCAACCATGGCATCCGCGTGCAGGGCTATGCGCATGACACCATGCTGCAGTCCTATGTGCTCGAAGCCGACCGCCCCCACAACCTGGGCAGCCTGGCGCTGCGCCACACGGGCCGCACCGGCATCAGCTACGAAGACCTCTGCGGCAAGGGCAAGGGCCAGATCCCATTTGCCCAGGTGCCGGTGGACAAGGCCGCAGCCTACAGCTGCGAAGACTCGGACCAGACCCTGGATGTACACCGCGTGCTGTGGCCGCGCATCGAGGCCAATGCCGGCCTCGCGCACATCTACGCGCTGGAGATGCAGACCAGCGAGGCGCTGTTCCGCATCGAGCGCAATGGGGTGCGCATCGATGCGCCCGAGCTGGCGCGCCAGAGCAATGACCTGGGCCGGCGCATTCTGGCGCTGGAGGCCGAAGCCTATGAGATCGCCGGCCAGCAGTTCAACCTGAGCAGCCCCAAGCAGCTGGGCGAGATCTTTTTTGACAAGCTGGGCCTGCCCGTGGTGAAGAAAACCGCCACCGGTGCGCGCAGCACCGATGAAGAAGTGCTGGAAAAGCTGGCCGAGGACTACCCGCTGCCGGCCAAGATCCTGGAGCACCGCTCGCTGTCCAAGCTCAAGGGCACCTATACCGACAAGCTCGCACAGATGGCGCTGCCCAGCGATGGCCGCGTGCACACGCACTATGCGCAGGCGGTGGCGGTGACGGGCCGCTTGTCCAGCAACGACCCCAACCTGCAGAACATCCCCGTGCGCACGGCCGAAGGCCGGCGCATTCGCGAAGCCTTTGTTGCGCCCGAGGGCAAGCTGATTGCCAGCGCCGACTACTCGCAGATCGAGCTGCGCATCATGGCGCATCTGTCGGGTGACGAGGCCTTGCTCAACGCCTTCCGCGATGGGCTGGATGTGCACCGCGCCACCGCCGCCGAGGTGTTTGGTGTGGCGCTGGACCAGGTCAGCAGCGAGCAGCGCCGCTATGCCAAGGTCATCAACTTTGGCCTGATCTACGGCATGAGCAGTTTTGGCCTGGCCAAGAACCTGGGCATCGAGACCAAGGCCGCTGCCGCCTATATCGACAAGTATTTTCAGCGCTACCCCGGCGTCAAGCGCTACATGGACCAGACCGTCGAGCTGGCCCATGCGCAGGGCTATGTCGAGACCGTGTTCGGCCGGCGCCTGGTGCTGCCCGAGATCAATGGCGGCAATGGCCCGCGCAAGAAAGCGGCCGAGCGCGCTGCGATCAATGCCCCCATGCAGGGCACGGCGGCCGATTTGATCAAGAAGGCCATGGTCGCTGTGCAGGCCAAACTCGATGCAGACAAGCCCGAGGTGCTGGTCATCATGCAGGTGCACGATGAACTGGTGTTCGAGCTGCCCGCTGCCGAGCAGGAATGGCTGCGCACGGAGATCCCGGCCATCATGGCCAGCGTGGCCGACCTGAAGGTGCCGTTGATCGCCGAGATCGGCTTTGGCCCGAACTGGGAAAAAGCGCACTGACCCTGATGCCTGTAGCGCTGCCTGATGCGGGCAGTCGCTCAGGTGCCAGACCCACCGCCCCAAGCCCTGTCACTCGCACAGGATTTGGGGCGGTTAATGCAACTGCGTTGCAACAAAGTGCTACCATGCGCGGCATGTTGGAGGGGGCACGGGTGCCCGGGGGCTGCGCGGGTGAGCGATGGGCCGGCCCGGGTTGGCGGCGTTTTTGCCAAGCCCGGCCCCGCTGAAGGATGGTTTCATGACTTTGATCGCAATCGTGCTGGCGACCCTTGCTGCCGGTTTGGGCAGCGTGTGGGTGGCCGCAGCGCTGATGCGCACGGGCATTGGCAGCCAGGGCAGCCGCTTTGGTGCCCAGCACCTGCTGAGCCTGGCCGCAGGCGCCTTGCTCGCTACCGCCTTTGTGCATTTGCTGCCCGAGGCTTTCGAGAGCCAGATCAACCCCAAGGCGCTGTTTGTGGTGCTGCTGCTGGGGCTGGTGTTTTTCTTTTTGCTGGACAAGGCGGAGCTCTGGCACCACGGCCATGAGCACCGCCATGCGCTGCCCGAAGAGCGCGGCCATGCCCATGGCGAGCATGCGGACGGCGAGCACGCCGATGGCCAGCATGGCCATGCACACCACCACCACGGCCACACGCACAACAACAGCGCGGGCGGCTGGTCGCTGCTGACCGGCGACAGCGTGCACTGCTTTGGCGATGGCATTCTGATTGCCTCGGCCTTCATGGCCGATATGTGGCTGGGCATTGTGGCGGCCATCTCGGTGCTGGCCCATGAGGTGCCCCACCACATGGGTGACCTGGTCGTGCTGTCGGGCAACGGCAGCCGCAGCCAGAGCAAGGTGGCGCTGCTCAAGCTATCGCTCGCCGGCGCGGTGACGGCGCTGGGCGGCGTCGTCGGCTATTTCCTGGTCAGCTCACTGGCGGACTTTCTACCGTACTTTCTGGCCATTGCGTCGAGCAGCTTTATCTATGTGGCCCTCGCCGATCTGATCCCGCAGCTGCAGCGCCAGCTGACGGCCAAGCAGACGGTGCAGCAGGTGGTCTGGCTGGCCATCGGCATGGTGGTGGTGAGCGCGGTCAGCACCTGGGCGCATGGCGACCATGACCACCATGGGCATGGCCCGGCCGCGCAGCATGAGGCCCATGGCGCGAATGACGCGCATGGGGACCACGACGGGCACAAACACTGAGGCATAAGAGGGCGGGTATCAGGCGCCTGCGCGCAGGCCGCTGCCCTTGTTGGCCAGCAAGGCCCGCACCACCGGCAGCTGGCGCCGCGAGACCAGCAGCACATCCTCGATGCCAAACAGGCGCAGCTGCCAGCCGTCGCTGTCGTCCCCACCCCAGGCTTTTTCCAGGCAGCGTATCGCAGACGGCGCCACCAGCGCATTGCGGTGCACGCGCAAATAGCGCTTGGCAAAGCGCGTCTCCAGATCATTGAGGCTGCCCGACCACAGGTAGGCATGGGTGGCGGTGCGCACGGTCACATATTTCAGCTCGGATTTGAAATACAGCACATCGGCCAGGCGCACCCGTTCGGTGCGGCCCCGGTCGGTGATCAGCAAGGTGTCGGTCTCGGCATCCGGCTCGGTCTGGGCCGGCGCCTGGCGCAGCGCATGGGCCTGGGCGACCAGGGCCACCTTGTGCAGCGCAGCGGCCAGGCGCTCGCGCCGCACCGGCTTGGTCAGGTAGTCGGCGGCATTGACCTCGAAGGCGCTCAGCGCATGCTCCGGGTGGGCGGTGACAAAGACCACGGCGGGGGCTGTGGGCTGCTGCTGCAGCTGGCGCGCCAGGTCCATGCCGCTGTGGCCCGGCATATGGATGTCCAGCAGCAGCACATCAAAGGGCAGGCTCTGCGCCGAGGCGCTGGCCAGCGCCTGCAGTGCCTCTGCGGCGTTGGCGGCCTCGTGCACGGCGCTGGGCGCTGGTGTTATCTCGACCAGCAGGCGCCGCAGCCGGCTTCGGGCCAGCGCTTCATCATCCACAATCAATACTCGCATGGCCGCTATGCTAGCGGAGCCCGGTGCCGCCTGCCAACACCGGCCGTCGTGTATTTGCCCCCGCTCAGGCGGGGATGCTGATGCGCACCATGTAGATGCCGTCCTTGCTCGTCGCCTTGAAGTCGTATTCGAGGTCGTAGAGCAGGCGCAGGCGCTTTTTCACATTCAGGATGGCCGTGCCGGTGCCGGCGCGCCGCTCGGGCTGGGGGGCGCTAAAAGGGCGTGGCGTGGTGTTGATGATCTGGATCTGCACCATATTGCCCCGCCGGCGCGTGGCAATGCTGATGCGGCCATGGCCATGGCTGGGCTCGATGCCGTGCTTGACGGCGTTCTCCACCAGCGGCTGCAAAAACAGCGGCGGCACGGTGGCGTCATCGGCGCGCGAGTCCAGGTTCCAGCGCACGGCCATGCGGTCGTCAAAGCGGATTTGCTCGATCGACAGGTAGCGGCGCGCCAGCATCACCTCCTCGGCCAGGGTCGAGGCCTCGCGCTTTTCGGTCAGTGCATGGCGGAACAGGTCGCTCAGGTCTTCGAGCATGGCCTCGGCTTTTTGCGGGTGGTCCTGCACCAGCGCAATGGCGCTGTTGAGCGCATTGAAGAGGAAGTGCGGGCGGATGCGCGCCTGCAGCTCGGCCAGGCGCGCGGTGGTGGCCGCCGGCGTGCGGGCCTGGGCGCGCCACTGCAGGCCCACCACCACCATCGCTGCCAAGAAGCCCCCGGCCGCTGCGCTGGCCAGCCAGGCCGTTTGCGCCGACAAGGTGGTCCACTGGTAGAGCATGGCTGCCAAGAGCCCGCAGACCACGCCCAGCGCGGCGCCCGCCAGGTACTGCACGCGCGTGCTGCAGCGCTGCAGCAGCTTTTTTTGCTGGCAGGCCAGCACCAGCCACAGCAGGCTGGCGGGCAGAACCACGGCGGTAAGCAGGGCGAGTTGAAAGAACCAGTCAGCCAGGCCGCTGGCACCAAAGGCGGCGGCAATGGCCACCACGGTCTCGACCAGGGCCACGGTGCGGCCGATCACGCTGGCGGTGCAGGCATCAAACACATAGGCGGTGCCGACGATGGCTTCGCGCGGTGCTGGATTAGTTGATGTTGCTGGCATGGTCGTGCAGGGTCGATAAAATCCTGGTTTTTCGCCCAGGGCTTTGGCGGGCCTCAGGCACAGCACCGCGGGCTGTGTTTCCGCAGCGCAACTGGCAGCTTAACCCGAATATTGCGACCTTCATGTCTACACCACAAGCTTCGTCTCCTTCGCACAACCAGCTCGATTCCAAGTCCGAAGCCTGGTCGGCGCTGTTCTCCGAACCCATGAGCGATCTGGTCAAGCGCTACACCTCCAGTGTGTTTTTCGACAAGCGCCTGTGGCAGGCAGACATCCAGGGCAGCCTGGCCCACGCGCAGATGCTCTGCGCCCAGAAGATCATCGGCGAGCAGGACCTGGCCTCCATTGAGCAGGGCATGGCGCAGATCACCTCGGAGATCGAAGCGGGCAGCTTTGAGTGGAAGCTGGACCTCGAAGACGTGCACCTGAACATCGAGGCGCGCCTGACCCAGCTGGTGGGCGACGCGGGCAAGCGCCTGCACACGGGCCGCAGCCGCAATGACCAGGTCGCCACCGATGTGCGCCTGTGGCTGCGCGGTGAGATCGACCTGATCGAAGGCCTGCTGGGCGAGCTGCAGCTGTCGCTGGTCGAAGTGGCCGAGAAGAATGTCGACGTGATCCTGCCGGGCTTTACCCACCTGCAGGTGGCCCAGCCGGTGAGCTTTGCCCACCATCTGCTGGCCTATGTGGAAATGTTCAAGCGCGATGCCGAGCGCATGCTGGATGTGCGCAAGCGCGTCAATGTGCTGCCGCTGGGCAGCGCCGCGCTGGCCGGCACCACCTACCCGCTGGACCGCGAGCGCGTGGCCCAGACGCTGGGCATGGAAGGCGTGTCCCAGAACTCGCTGGACGGCGTCAGCGACCGCGATTTCGCGATTGAATTCACCGCAGCAGCCTCGCTGTGCATGGTGCACATCAGCCGCCTGTCGGAAGAGCTGATCATCTGGATGAGCCAGAACTTTGGCTTTGTGCGCATTGCCGACCGCTTCACCACCGGCTCGTCGATCATGCCGCAAAAGAAGAACCCCGATGTGCCCGAGCTGGCACGCGGCAAGACCGGCCGCGTGGTCGGCCACCTGATGGGCCTGATCACCTTGATGAAGGGCCAGCCGCTGGCCTACAACAAGGACAACCAGGAAGACAAGGAGCCGCTGTTCGACACCGTGGACACCCTGAAGGACACCTTGCGCATCTTCGCCGAGATGATCGGCGGCCAGGTCAACCCAGCGACTGGCGCCAAGGAAGGCGGCATCACCGTGAACGCCGACAATATGCGCGCCGCTGCGCTCAAGGGCTATGCCACTGCCACCGACCTGGCCGATTACCTGGTCAAGAAGGGCCTGCCTTTCCGCGATGCCCACGAGACCGTGGCCCATGCCGTCAAGCTGGCCTCGCAAAAGGGCGTGGACCTGACCGAGCTGCCACTGGCCGAGCTGCAGGCCTTCAACCCCAACATCGAAGCCAATGTGTTCGAGGCGCTGAGCCTCGAAGGCTCGCTCAATGCCCGCAACACGCTGGGGGGCACCGCGCCCGTGCAGGTGCGTGCCCAGCTGGCCAAGCACCGCACGCGCCTGGCATAAGCCTTGCTTGATTGGCTTGTCCTTCTTCTTGAAAGCTACGCATGTCCTTGAGCCGCCGCCATGTCTCCCTGCAACTGCTGGCCGCTGCTGCGGCCGGGTGGCTGGCTGGCCCCAGCTGGGCAGCGGGCTACAACAAGGGCAAGCCGGTGCGGCTGCTGGTGGGCTTTCCACCGGGCGGCGGCACCGATGTGATCGCGCGCCTGCTGGCCGAGAAGATGAAGGACAGCCTGGGTACCTCGGTGGTGGTGGAGAACAAGCCCGGCGCCGGCGGCCAGATTGCGGCCCAGATCCTCAAGGCCTCACCAGCCGATGGCGCGACCTTCTTCGTCACCCACGACCACACGATCTCCATCCTGCCCCAGGTCATCAAGAACCCGGGGTTTGACCCGCATGCGGACTTTGTGCCGGTGGCGGGCTTTGCCAGCTTTGTCAATGCGATTGCGGTCTCCGACGGCCTGGGCGTGCGCAGCTTCGAGGCCTATCTGCAGTGGCTCAAAAAGCAGGGCGGCAAGAGTGCGGTGGGCATTCCAGCGCCGGCATCGACGCCGGAGTTCCTGGTGCGGGTGCTGAACCAGCGCTTCAAGACCGACCTGGTGTCCGTGCCCTACCGGGGCAGCGCGCCGATGCTGGCCGACATGATGGGCAACCAGATCCCTGCGGGCATCGGCTCGGTGCAGGATTTCATCGAAAGCCACAAGGCCGGCAAGATCCGCGTGCTGGCCGTGCTGGGCGGCAAGCGCCAGCAGGCCTTGCCCGATGTGCCGACCTTGAGCGAACTGGGCCTGCCGGGCCTGGAAGACATGCCCTACTACGGCATATACGCCGCCGCCGGCACGCCCCCCGAGATGGTGCAGGCCGTATCGCAGGCGGTTGCCAAGGCCGTGGCCGCCCCCGATGTGCATGAGCAGCTGGTGGGCATGGGGCTGAGCGTGGGCTATATGACACCCGAGCAGCTGCTGGCCCGCGAGCGCGCCTATTCGGCCGTCTGGGCCCGCATCATCCGCGACAGCGGCTTCCAGCCCCAGTGACCTTGGCTTGCGCAGCTCGCACCATGGCATCCATCGGCAGAGCCCCGGCAAGCCATTGGCCTAATCCATAGCGTCATCTTGTTGCCAAATGAAACACCCGGCTGCACTGGGCGGCCAGCCAACACTGGCGCAGGCTAATTTTGGTACGCTCTCACCATCCTAGGGGAGAGCTCCGTGAATACAACATTACAACGCTGGCTGGCGGGCGCCGGCTGGGCCGCGCTGGGCCTGTCAGCCCATGCCACAAGCATCACATCGGTGTCACCGCAGGGCGAGGTGGCCCGGGTACGGCAAATAGTCGTCAAGTTCGATGCGGCGGTGGTGCCGATGGGCGATCTGCGTGCGGCAGCGCCCGTCAAACTCGACTGCGACAACAAACAGGCCCAGAGCCAGGGGACGGGACGCTGGACGGGCCCGCGCGAATGGGTGTTTGACCTGGCCGATGACCTGCCGCCCGGTGTGCGTTGCACGGTCGAAAAGGTCGCCAACCTCAAGGATGTTGCCGGCGAGCCGGTCAAGGGCGCGGCCCAGTACCGCTTTGCCACCGGAGGGCCGTCGGTGACGCGCGTGGTGCCCAGCAGCTACCAGCCGCTCGACAGCCGCCAGTTCTTTGGCCTGCAGTTCAATGCCGATGTCGTGACCAGCTCGGTGCAGGACAACACCTGGTGCACGGTCAAGGGCATTGGGGAGCGCATTCCAGTGCGCATCCTCTCCGCCTCGGAGTCCGATGACTTCATGCAAAGCCAGTTTGGCCGCGATAGCTTGCAGCAGCGGCCACGCCGCCATGTCGCCTTGCAATGCCAGCGGGCCTTGCCCGAGGGCGCCCAGATGAGCCTGGTGGTGGGCGCGGGGGTGAGCACCGACAACGGCGTCAAGCAGACGCGTGAGCGCCGCTTCGACTACCAGGTGCGCCCGCCGTTCACGGCCGAGTTCAGCTGCGAGCGCGCCAATGCGCAGGCCGGCTGCCTGCCGATCCGCCCGCTCAACCTGCTTTTCAGCGCTTCGGTAGACCGCAAGCTCGCCGAAGGCATCTTCCTGGAGACTTCCAAGGGCCGGGTCAAGGCGAGCTTTCCCGATGACGGCGAAGAGGGCGAGGTCAACCGCCTGCAGTTTGCGCCGCCCTTTGGCGAGAAGGAGACGATGCGTATCGTGCTGCCCCAGGGCTTCAAGGACGAATCGGACCGGCCGCTGGCCAATGCCAACCTGTTCCCGCTGCAGGTGCAAAGCGGGCTGATGCCGCCGCTGGCCAAGTTTGCCGCCTCGCCGTTTGGCGTGGTCGAGCGCTTTGCCGAAGGCGACAAGGGCCCGGCGATGTTCCCGGTAACCCTGCGCAATGTGGAGCAGGACCTGCAGATCCAGGGCCTGTCGATCGAGGACAAGGGCACTGTCTCTACCTTGCAGCTGCAAAGCGATGCCGACATCATCCGCTGGTACCGCAAACTGCAGCGCTATGACAACTGGCAGGTCAGCCGCAAGCAGGCGGCGCAGGACAGCAAGATCCCGCTGCCCAATGTGCTGCCCGATGGCGACAAGAACTATGTCGAGACCCGCATGCTCTCGCTGCTCGAAGGCCAGGCCACCAGCAGGAAGCTGGCGCTGCCCAAGACAGACAGCAAGGACCCGCGCCCCTTCGAGGTCGTGGGCATTCCGCTGGAGACCGGCTTCCATGTGGTCGAGATCGCCTCGCCAATGCTGGGTGACGCGCTGCTCAACACCGACTACGACAGCGCCCGCCGCGTGATGTTTGTGCGCAGCTCGGCATTGGTGACCAACCTGGGCGTGCACTTCAAGCTGGGCCGTGAAAACGCGATGGCCTGGGTGACCAGCCTGGACAAGGGCAAGCCGGTGGCCAATGCGCAGGTGCGTATCTCCAGCTGCGACGGCAAGACGCTGGTGCAGGGCACGACCGACAAGGACGGCGTGGCCCGTTTTGACAAGCTCGACACCCAGGCGCAGGTGCGCTGCGAGGCCGGCTCCAACAGCGACACCAGCGCTGCCTACTTTGTGAGCGCGCGCGCCACGGTCGACGGCAAGCAGGACATGGCCTTTGTCTGGAGCGACTGGCAGCGCGGCATCGAGAGCTGGCGCTTCAACCTCGAGACCGACAGCAGCCCGGTGCAGGATGTGATCGCCCACACGGTGCTGGACCGCAGCCTGCTGCGCGCTGGCGAGACGGTGTCGATGAAGCACCTGATCCGCAGCCAGACCATGGGCGGCCTGGGGCTGCCCGGCAAGGAGCAGTTGCCCAACCAGGTGGTCATCACCCATGTGGGCAGCAATGATGAGTTTGAGCTGCCCATCAGCTGGGAGCGTCCGGGCCAGGGCCTGTCGGCCGTGTCCGAGTTCAAGATTCCCAAAGCCGCCAAGCTGGGCACCTACCGCATCACGCTCAAGGGCGGCAAGGGCAAATGGGGCTCGATGGAGATGCAGACCAGCTCGTTCCGGGTGGAAGAGTACCGCCTGCCGGTGTTCAAGGGCAGCGTGACGCCGGACCAGCCTGCACCCATCGTGCAGCCGGGCAAGCTCGGCGCCCAGGTGCAGCTGTCCTACCTCTCGGGCGGCGCAGCGGCCAAGGAGGCGGTCAAGGTCTCGGCCGCGATCCAGTCGCATGCGGTGAGCTTTGAGGACTATGACACGTTCTCGTTTGGCCGGCCTTATCTGAGCCGCAAGCTGCCCGGCGCGGGCAACGATGGCGAGGACTACAGCAATGACCGCCGCGTGATTGCCGACAAGCTGGCGCTGACCCTGGATGCCAATGGCGCGGGCAAGGCCGAGATCGAGCAGGTGCCCAGCTCGGTGGCGCCGCAGGATCTGCTGCTGGAGGCGAGTTTTTCCGACCCCAATGGCGAGGTGCAGACCATCAGCCACCACAGCGTGATCTGGCCTGCATCGGTGGTTGCTGGCATCAAGGCCGAGAACTGGGCCTCCACCGACAAGAAGCTGAGCTTCCAGGCGCTGTCGCTGACGCCGTCGGGCAAGCCCGTCTCGGGCGTCAAGCTGCAGGTGCGGGCGGTGGCGCGCATCGTCACCTCCACGCGCAAGCGCATGGTCGGGGGCTTTTACAGCTACGAGAACCATGAGAGCTACAAGGACCTGGGCGTCGTCTGCAGTGGCAAGAGTGATGCCAAGGGCCTGCTCGACTGCAGCACCCAGCTGAGCGAAGGCGGCGAGACCGAGCTGATCGCCGAGGCGACGGATGACAAGAGCCGCAGCTCCAAGGCTGCGACCTCGGTCTGGGTGACCAAGCAGGGCGAGCTCTGGTTTGGCGGTGAAGACACCGACCGCATGGACCTGCTGCCAGAGAAGAAATCCTACAAGGTGGGGGACACTGCGCGCTTTCAGGTGCGCATGCCCTTCCGCGAAGCGACGGCGCTGGTGACGGTGGAGCGCGAAGGCGTGCTCTCCAGCCAGGTGGTCACCCTGCGCGGCGATGACCCCACGGTCAACCTGAAGGTGCAAGAGGGCTGGGGCCCGAATGTCTACGTCAGCGTGATGGCGCTGCGTGGCCGCCTGCGCGAAGTGCCTTGGTACAGCTTCTTCACCTGGGGCTTCAAGTCGCCGCGTGAATGGTGGACCTCGTTCTGGTACGAGGGCAAGGAATATGTGGCGCCCACCGCCCTGGTGGACCTGTCCAAGCCCGCCTACCGCCTGGGCGCGGCCGAGATCCGTGTCGGCATTGCCGACCGCCAGCTGGCCGTGACCGTCAAGAGCGACAAGGAAAGCTACCGCATCCGCAATACCGCCAAGGTCACGATCGAAGCCAAGCTGCCCAATGGCAAGCCAGCTGCGGGCGCGGCCGTGTCGGTGGCGGCTGTGGACCAGGCCTTGCTCGAACTCAAGAGCAATGACACCTGGGCACTGCTCGAAGCCATGTACCAAAAGCGATCCTGGGGCGTGGAGACCTCCACCGCCCAGATGGAAATCATTGGCCGGCGCCACTATGGCCGCAAGGCCGTGGCAGCGGGCGGTGGTGGTGGCAATGGCCAGACCCGCGAGCTGCTCGACACCCTGCTGCTGTGGCAGCCCAATGTGGTGCTGGATGCGAATGGCCGCGCCGAGGTCGATGTGCCGCTCAACGACGCACTGACCAGCTTCAAGATCGTGGCCGTGGCCGAGAGCGGTCTGGAGCTGTTTGGCACAGGCACCACCCAGATCCGCACCACGCAGGAGCTGCAGATCATCAGCGGCCTGCCGCCTTTGGTGCGCGATGGTGACCGCTATGACGCCCAGGTCACCTTGCGCAATACCACCAGCAAGCCCATGCAGGTGCTGGTCACCCCCAAGGCCACCTTGCTGCAGCTCGAGCCGCAGACAGTGGACGTGGCCGCGAACGAGGCCCGCACCGTGAGCTGGAGCGTGACGGCGCCTGCCGACATGTCGCAAAGCCGCCAGGGCGAGCTGCTCTGGGAGATCAGCGCCAAGGACAAGCAGGGCGATGCCGCCGATGCGCTCAAGGTCAGCCAGCGCGTGGTGCCCGCTGTGGCGGTGGAGACCCTGCAGGCCACCCTGGTGCAGCTCGACGGCAGCCTGGAGATGCCCGTCAGCGCACCGGCCGATGCCTTGCCCGGCCGCGGCGGTTTGAAGCTGTCGCTGGTGCCGCGCCTGGCAGAAGGCTTGCCCGGTGTGCGTGACTGGTGGCGTGCCTACCCGTATGCCTGCCTGGAGCAGACCACGAGCAAATCCATCGGCATGCAGGATGCTGCGCTGTGGAAGAGCACGATGGAACGCCTGCCCACCTACCTCGATGGCGACGGCCTGGCCAATTACTTCCCGCCGCAAGCGGGCAGCAGCAACACCGGCAGCGATGCGCTGACCGCCCACCTGCTGCAGGCCGCTTTCGAGATGAAGCGCATCGACCCCGCCTTTGCGATCCCAGCCGCGCCGCTGGGCCGCATGCAGGACGCGCTGTCCCGCTTCATCGATGGCCGCATCGAGCGCAAGTTCTGGAGCCCGCGCTCCGACCTGGAAGTGCGTAAGCTCGCTGCCATCAATGCGTTGGCGCTGTATGGCAAGGCGCAACCGCGCATGCTGACCAGCATCCAGATTGCACCCAACGACTGGCCCACCCAGACCGTGGTGGACTGGCTGTCGATTCTGGGCCATATGAAGGATGTGCCCAACCGCAGCAAGCTGCTCGAAGAGGCCAACCAGATCCTGCGTGCGCGCCTGAGCTACCAGGGCACCAAGGTACTGTTCGCCAACGAGAACAATGACTACTGGTGGTGGCTGATGCAAAACGGGGACACCACCCTGGCGCGCTTCCTGCTGGTGGTGATGGATGACCCGGCCTGGAAGGACGACATGCCGCGCCTGGCCAGCAGCTTCATCAGCCGCCAAAAGAGCGGTGCCTGGACGACGACCACGGCCAACCTCTGGGGCGCGCTGGCGCTGGAGCGCTTCTCGCGCACTTATGAGTCCACACCCGTGACCGGCACGACCGAGGCCAGCATGGCCGGCAAGTCCGGTACGGTGGACTGGAGTCGCGTAACCAAGGCGCAGGACGCGATTGAGCTGCTGGCGCAGGGCGGCAAGCGCACGCCCGGCCCGACCGAGCAGGTCGCGCAGTGGCTCAACAACACCATTGACCTGCCGTGGGCCGCTGGCAACCAGAGCCTGAAGGTACAGCAAAAAGGCACCGGCAAGCCCTGGTTGACCGTGCAGTCGCAGGCGGCCGTGCCGCTCAAGCAGCCGCTGTCGGCCGGCTACACCATCAGCAAGACCGTGGTGGCCGTCGAGCAGGCCAACAAGAACCTGCCCGCCGGCCAGTACACCCGGGGCGATGTGCTGCGCGTGACCCTGGAGGTCAACGCCAGCGCCAACATGACCTGGGTGGCGATCACCGATCCGATCCCGGGCGGCGCCACCATCCTGGGCAGCGGCCTGGGCCGGGACTCGGCACTGTCCACGGCGGGCGAGAAATCGACCGGCTGGGGCTGGAAGGCCTTTGAGGAGCGGTCCTTTGAGAGCTACCGCGCCTACTACGGCTACCTGCCCCAGGGCAAGCTCAGCCTGCAGTACAGCTACCGCGTCAACAACACCGGTGAGTTTGCGCTGCCATCGACCCGCGTCGAGGCGCTGTATGCGCCCGAAATGTTCGGCATGGCGCCCAACCCCAAGGTGACGGTTGTGCCCGTGGCGCCATGAGGCTGCGCGCTATAGCCCGCTGGCGGCTGCTGGCCCTGGCCTGCCTGGTGCATGCACCACTGGCCCAGGCCGTGCCCAGCTTTGGCGAGGTGCGCCAGGACTTCAGTTCGTCGGAGACGCGGGTGCTGTCGCGCGAAGGCGAACTGCTGCAGAGGGTGCGCACCGACAGCACGGTGCGCCGGGGCGATTGGGTGGCACTGGGCGATGTGTCGGCTGCGCTGCGCACCGCCATGCTGTTGAGCGAGGACAAGCGCTTTTACGAGCACAGTGGCGTGGACTGGGCTGCCGTCACATCGGCTGCCTGGGGCAACCTCTGGAACCAGCGCACACGCGGGGCCAGCACCATCAGCATGCAGCTGGCCGGCCTGCTTGACGGCGACTGGCGGCGCAGCAATGGTGGCCGCTCGGTGGTGCAAAAGGTCGGCCAGACGGTCGCTGCCCAGGTGCTGGATAGGCGATGGCAGAAAACCCAGATCCTGGAGGCCTACCTGAACCTGGTGCCTTTCAGGGGCGAGCTGGTGGGCATTGATGCGCTATCGCGCACCTTGTTTGACAAGGCTCCCCATGGCTTGGACGACCGCGAGGCGGCGGTGGCCGCTGCGCTGGTGCGCGCGCCCAATGCGCGGCCCAGCCAGGTGGGCCAGCGCGCCTGCGGGGTGCTCAAGGAGATGCGGCGCGATCCCAAGCTCGACTGCGAAGCGATCGTGTTCTTCACCGAGATCGCGCTGAAAAAGCGTGCCTTTGATGCCAGCGAAGGGATTGCGCCGCACTTCAGCCGCATTGCGCTGCGCGAGGCACGGCAAGGCGCGGATGGCAAAACCCAGCAGGCGGCCATGGCCAGCCTGCGCACCACCTTGAGCGCGCCGCTGCAGCGCTATGCGGTCGATATGCTGGGCCAGCACCTGCAGGCCTTGCAGGGCAGCAATGTGCAGGACGGCGCGGTGCTGGTGCTGGACAATGCCAGCGGCGAGGTGCTGGCCTGGGTCGGGTCCTCTGGCGCACTGAGCCAGGCACATGCTGTGGATGCGGTGCTGGCGCCGCGCCAGCCGGGCTCGACCTTGAAGCCCTTTCTCTATGGCCAGGCGATTGCCGAGCACAAGCTGACGGCTGCGTCCTTGATCGAGGACTCGCCCGCGCGCATTCCCACGGCCAGCGGCCTCTATATTCCGCAGAACTACGACCGTAGCTTCAAAGGCTGGGTGTCGGTGCGCACGGCGCTGGGCGCCTCGCTCAATGTGCCGGCGGTGCGCACCCTGGTGATGGTGGGCGTCGACGATTTCTTTGACCAGCTGGTGCGCCTGGGCATGCCGATGCGCGAGAGCGGCAGCTATTTTGGCTACAGCCTGGCGCTGGGCAGCCCCGATATTCCGCTGGTGCAGCTGACCAATGCCTACCGCGCGCTGGCCAATGGCGGGCGCTACAGCCCGGTGGCCTATGCGCGCGGCGGCAAGCCGCAGTTCCGCCAGGCCATGGATGCGGGCGCCGCCTATGTGGTGGGCGATATGCTGGCCGATGGCAATGCCCGCGTGCGCACCTTTGGCCTCGATAGCGTGCTGGGCACGCGCAGCTGGGCGGCGGTGAAAACCGGCACCAGCAAGGACATGCGCGACAACTGGGCCCTTGGCTGGTCAGACCGCTACACGGTGGGCGTCTGGGTCGGCAATGCCAGTGGTGAAGCCATGCATTCGGTCAGCGGCACCAGCGGCGCGGCACCCGTCTGGGCCAGCATCATGGCCTTTTTGCACCAGGGCCAGCCCAGCCGCGCGCCCAAGGCGCCGGCCGGTTTGCAGGCGCAATGGGTGGATTTTGGCCCCGCGCCTGCTGGGCAATCGGGCGCCGGTTTTGCGCTGGAGGCGCGGCGTGAGGAGTGGTTCCTGGCCGGCACCGCGCAGCCGCGCTTTGCGCTCGATGGCCAGGCGACCGGGGTCGATGAGATGGTCGGCGGCCGCAGCGTTGCCGGGCGATCGGCTGACGGCAACGGCGCAGCAGCCCCGCCTGCAGTGCGCATTCTGGCCCCGGCCAACGGCACGATTGTCGCGGTGGACCCGGACATTCCACCCGAGCGCCAGCGCCTGCAGTTTGTCGCCGATTCGGCCGCTGCCCGCTGGCGCATCGATGGCAAGGATGTTGCGCGCGGCGCGCGCTGGGCCTGGCTGCCCTGGCCGGGCCGCCACCAGGTGGAACTGGTCAATGCACAGGGCGAGGTGCTGGACAGCATCCGCCTGGAAGTGCGCGGCGCGGGCGTCAAACAGGCCAAGCGCTAACGATATGCGGCAGCCACCAAGGGGCTGCTGCAGCGATGACAGCCGCTCTTAATCGACCACCACGGCCGTGCCGCTGGCCGATACCATCAGCATGCCGTTGTCCTTGCCCAGCACTTCGTAGTCGAGGTCGATGCCGACGACGGCATTGGCGCCCAGCGCCTTGGCGCGCTCCTGCAGCTCATTGAGTGCAATGTCTCTGGCCTTTTGCAGCTCTTTTTCGTAGGTGCCCGAGCGGCCGCCGACGATATCGCGGATGCCGGCAAACCAGTCCTTGAAAAAGTTGGCGCCCAAAATGGCTTCGCCGTTGACGATGCCGCAGTAGCGGCTGATGCGCTTGCCTTCAATGCTGGGGGTGGTGGTGACGATCATGGTGTGGCTCCAGCGGTATCAGTTGGCGAGCGAGCGCAGCAGCTTTTGGCCGGCGCGGCCATCGGCCTTCATGCCCAGGCGGTTTTGTTCGGCCTTGATGGCTTCGCGTGTCTTGGCGCCAATCATTCCATCGGGCTCGCCAATCGCATAGCCCCGGGTCAGCAGCGCCTGCTGCAGCTCCTTGTTCTGCGCGCGCGACAGGCCCAGGTCGTCGGTGGGCCAGGGGGTGACAAAGCTGATCTGGCGCTGCTGGGTGTCGGCCACCAGGTTGGACAGCTGCGCAATGGCCAGGCCATAGTTTTCCGAGGCGTTGTAGCTGTAGAGCGCATCAAAATTGCGCCCCACCAGGAAGGCTGGGCCGCCGGCGGCAGGGATCATCAGGCCGGCCGATGGCAGCGAATCGGGCAGTGGAACGCCATTGGCCAGGGTGACGCCGGACGAGCGCCAGAAGTCCAGCGGCTTCTTGTTCTTGCGGCCGGCATCGGCGGTGCTGAAGCCACTGGGCAGCTTGACTTCAAATCCCCAGGGCTGGCCCGGGCGGTAGCCGGCGTTCTTCAGGAACATGGCGGTCGAGGCCAGCGCATCGGGCACGCTGTCGACGATGTCGCGGCGGCCATCGCCGTCAAAGTCCACGGCGCTGCGGAAAAAGGTGGAGGGCATGAACTGGGTCTGGCCAAAGGCGCCCGCCCAGGAGCCCACCAGCTTGGACTCGGCAATATGGCCTTCTTGCAGAATGCGCAGCGCGCTGGCGAACTCGCCCCGGAAATAGGCCTGGCGGCGGCCAAAGCAGGACAGGGTGCCCAGCGACTGCACCAGCGAGCGCCCGCCCAGGTTCTGGCCGAAGTTGCTCTCCACGCCCCAGACGCCGATGACGATCTGCGGGGCAACGCCGGTGCTCTGTTCGATCTGGTCCAGGGTGTCCTTCCACTTGGCATAGGCGGCGCGGCCCTCGGCCACGCGCTGCTCGTCGACCAGCACGGCGATGTAGTCCCAGACGGGCATCGTGAACTCGGGCTGGCGGTTGAGCAGAGGCAGCACCGTGGCATCGGGCCGGAGCTGGGCGGTGTACTGGCTGAAGGTGGCCGGCGTGATTGCGGCAAAGGCCTTGCTGCTGCGCAGCTCGCTCAGACAGGACTGGAACTCGGCCTGGCTCAGATTCGGCGGCTCTTGCGGCGCGCTGGTCTGGGCAAATACGGCGCAGGCGGCAAGGCCCAGGCTGACGGCGGTGGCGAGCTGGCGCATCGCAGGGTGGGGGCGGCGGAACATCATCCAGGCAATATACCTGCTTGCCATGGCCGCAGCCCTGGTAAACCCGCAAGGCGCGACCATTGCTTACGTTTTTGCGGGCCAGAAAGATACGGGTTAACCCAAAAATATACGCGCTGCACCATAGCGCCTATCGCTGGCTTGTTATGCCTGGCGCTGCGCGGCACACTACGCTTGTACACAGTTTTGCAGACCGGCGCGGCAATGCGCGACCGAGCCCCACCATGAGCCCCATGACCGCCCCACAAGCCATCCGTTTCTACCACCAAGGCCGTATCACTGAAGTTGAAGGCCTGGCCCCCACGCGCAGTGTGCTGGACTGGCTGCGCGAGGATGCGCGCTGCACCGGCACCAAGGAGGGCTGCAATGAAGGCGATTGCGGCGCCTGCACGGTGATGCTCGCTGAGCTGGCCGAACCGGGCGATCCGCAGGCCGTGCAAGGCCTCAAGCTGCAGACCGTCAATGCCTGCATCCAGCTGCTGCCCAGCCTGCATGGCAAGGCGCTCTTTACGGTGGAAGACATGAAGACCAGCTGCCGCCCCAAAGATGCCGGCAAGGCTTGCGGCGATCTGCACCCGGTGCAGCAGGCCATGGTGGACTGCCATGGCTCGCAATGCGGCTTTTGCACGCCCGGTTTTGTCATGTCGCTGTGGTCCGTGTATGAGCGGCAGCAGGCCAGCCAGGGCGCGGCGCCCACGCGCCAGCAGCTGGCCGATGCGCTGAGCGGCAACCTCTGCCGCTGCACCGGCTACCGGCCGATTCTGGATGCCGGCCAGCAGATGCTGGACCTGCCCGCCCGCCAGCTGGATGCGGCGCCCGTGGTGACGGCCCTGCAGGCGCTGCGCAGCGATGCTGACTGGATCTATGCCTACAGCCCCAGCGGCGGCCAGCCCCAACATTTCCACGCGCCGGCCAGCGTTGAGAGCCTGGCCCAGCTGCGCGCCGCGCTGCCCGATGCCCGCCTGATCGGCGGCACCACCGATGTGGCCTTGTGGATCAACAAGCAGTTCCGGCCGCTGGGCGATTTGATTGCCGTGGGGCGCGTGGCGGAGCTGCGCCGCATCGAAGAGCGCGATGGCATGCTCTGCATTGGTGCGGGTGCTTCGCTGGAATCGGCCTGGGCCGCACTAGCCCAGCGTTTTCCCTCGCTCACCGAGGTCTGGCTGCGCTTTGCATCGCCCCCTGTGCGCCATGCCGGCACCATGGGCGGCAATGTGGCCAATGGCTCGCCGATTGGCGATGCCCCGCCGGTGCTGATGGCGCTGGATGCCGAGATCGAGCTGCGCCTGGGCGAGCGCCTGCGGCGCATGCCGCTGACCGAGTTTTACCTGGACTACATGAAAAACCAGCTGGAGCCCGGCGAGTGGGTGCAGGGCCTGCGCGTGCCGCTGGCGGTGCAGGCGCGCCAGGTGCGGGCCTACAAGATCAGCAAGCGCTTTGACTGCGACATCTCGGCGCTGTGCGCGGGCTTTTCGCTGCAACTGGATGCCCAGGGCCAGGTGGAGACCGTGCGCCTGGCCTTTGGCGGCATGGCCGCCACGGTGCGGCGCGCCGCCAAGGCAGAAGCCGCACTGCTGGGCCAGGCCTGGACGGCGCAGGCCGTGCAGCGCGCCCAGGCCGCGCTGGCCGAGGATTTTCAGCCGATGACCGATATGCGGGCGAGCGCCGCCTACCGCCTCAAGGTAGCGCAGAACCTGCTGCAGCGCCTGTGGCTGGAGACCCGGGCCGATGCCCCCTTGCCAGCCGATGCCACCACCGTCTGGGCCGCGATGCCGCATTGGGTCAGCAGCGCCCAGGCCCCGCAGGCCGCAGCCACCGGAGCCTGATATGAACACCTCGATCCCCAAGCATGTGTTGGCAGGCGCCGAAGCCTTTGCCGATTACCGCGACAACCAAAAGGCACGCATCGACGTGGCGCAGGAAGCGCGGGCGCGCCAGCAGGGCCACCAGGTCGGCATCAGCCGCAGCCATGAGTCTGCCGCCTGGCATGTGGCCGGTGAGGCCGCCTATATCGACGATATGCCTGAGCTGGCTGGCAGCCTGCATTGCGCGCTGGGCCTGTCGCCCATTGCCCATGGCCGCCTGCTCTCCATGGATGTGGACGCGCTGCGCGCCCAGCCCGGTGTGGTGGCGGTGCTGACGGCGGCCGATATTCCCGGCGTCAATGACTGCGGCTCCATCATCCATGACGACCCCATCCTCTGCGATGGCGAGATCCGTTACCTGGGCCAGCCGATGTTTGCGGTGCTGGCCCGCGACCGGCAAACCGCGCGGCGTGTGGCCGCGATGGCGCGCAAGCTGGTCACGGTAGAGGAGGCCGAGCCGGTGCTGACGCCGCAGCAGGCCCATGCGCTGGGCCAGTATGTGATGCCACCGATGCAGCTGGTGCGCGAGACCGATGCCGGCGGCGCCCCCCAGGCCATCGCCCAGGCCCCGCACCGGCTGCAGGGAACCTGGGAGGTGGGCGGCCAGGAGCAGTTCTACCTCGAAGGCCAGATCAGCTACGCCATCCCCAAGGAGGGCGGCGCGATGCATGTGCTGTGCTCCACCCAGCATCCCAGCGAGATGCAGCACCTGGTCGCGCATGCGCTGGGTGTGCAGTCGCATGCGGTGCATGTGGAATGCCGGCGCATGGGCGGCGGCTTTGGCGGCAAGGAATCGCAATCGGCGCTGTTTGCCTGCGTGGCGGCGGTGGCGGCGCGCAAGCTGGGCTGGCCCGTCAAGCTGCGGCTGGACCGCGACGATGACTTCATGATCACCGGCCGGCGCCATTGCTTCTGGTACGAGTACGACATTGGCTATGACGATGCTGGCCGCATTCTGGGCGCCGAGGTGACCATGGTCTCGCGCGCCGGCCACTCGGCCGATCTGTCGGCGCCGGTGATGACCCGCGCGCTCTGCCATTTCGACAATGCCTACTGGCTGCCCAATGTGCGCATGCGCGGCTTCATGGGCAAGACCAATACCCAGAGCAATACCGCGTTTCGCGGCTTTGGCGGGCCGCAGGGCGCGATCGTGATGGAGAACATCATGGACTCGATCGCGCGGCAGCTGGGCAAGGATGCGCTCGATGTGCGCCGCGCCAATTTCTATGCCAAGGACAGCGGGCAGTGCACGCCCTATGGCCAGGAGGTGGACGACAACATCATCGACGAGCTGGTGGCGCAGCTGGAGGCGCGCAGCGACTACCGGGCGCGGCGCGCGCAGGTCGATGCCTTCAATGCCACGAGCCCCGTGCTCAAGCGTGGCCTGGCGCTGACACCGGTCAAGTTCGGCATCTCCTTCAACGTCAAGCACTTCAACCAGGCGGGCGCCCTGGTCCATGTCTACAACGATGGCTCCATCCTGGTCAATCATGGTGGCACCGAGATGGGCCAGGGCCTGAACACCAAGGTGGCCCAGGTGGTCGCGCATGAGCTGGGCGTGGCCTTTGAGCGGGTGCGGGTGACGGCTACCGACACGACCAAGGTGGCCAACACCTCGGCGACGGCGGCATCGACCGGTACCGACCTGAACGGCAAGGCCGCGCAGGATGCGGCGCGCCAGATCCGCGAACGCCTGGCGGCCTGCCTGGCGGCGCAGCACGGAGCCGACCCGGCATCGGTGCGCTTTGTCAATGACGAGGTGCATTGCGCGGGCCAGAGCCTGCGTTTTGAAGCCCTGGTCAAGCAGGCCTATCTGGAGCGGGTGCAGCTGTGGTCCGATGGCTTTTATGCGACGCCTGGCCTGTCCTGGGATGGGGCGGCAATGCGCGGCCGGCCCTTCTTCTACTTTGCCTACGGCGCGGCTGTGAGCGAAGTGGTGGTGGACACCTTGACCGGCGAGAGCAAGCTGCTGCGCGCCGATGTGATCCATGATGTGGGCCAGTCGCTGAACCCGGCCGTGGACATTGGCCAGGTCGAGGGCGCGTTTATCCAGGGCATGGGCTGGCTCACGATGGAGCAGCTGGTCTGGCACCCCAAGACCGGTGCCTTGATGACCCATGCCCCCAGCACCTACAAGATCCCGACCGCCAACGACTGCCCGCCCGTGCTGAACGTGCAGCTGTTTGACGGTGCCAACCCGCACGAGACCATCCACCGCAGCAAGGCGGTGGGCGAGCCGCCGCTGCTGCTGCCGTTCTCGGTGCTGTTTGCGATACGCGATGCGGTCGCTGCGACCGGCGCGACCGGTTGCTGTCCGCCGCTGCGCGCACCGGCCACGGCCGAGGCGGTGCTCGACGCCATCGCGGCCGTGCAGACAGGGCTTTGACGGCGCAGCCCGGCAGCCTGCGCGGGCAGCTGCGATACTCGCCGCCTTCGATACGAATCAGCTTCCCATTAACGATGCATAACCACGAGGAGCAGCCATGAGCGCGCTGGACAATTATTTCAAGCTGGGAGAGCACGGCACGACGGTGCGGACCGAGGTGCTGGCGGGGATCACTACCTTTTTGACGATGGCCTACATCATGTTCGTCAACCCCTCCATCCTGGGGGACGCGGGCATGCCCAAGGGCTCGGTGTTTGTCGCCACCTGCCTGATTGCGGCGCTGGGCTCGGTGCTGATGGGCCTGTATGCGAACTACCCGATTGCGATTGCGCCGGGCATGGGGCTGAACGCCTACTTTGCCTATGTGGTGGTGCTGGGCATGGGCTACACCTGGCAGGCGGCGCTGGGGGCGGTCTTTGTCTCGGGGTGCCTGTTCTTGCTGGTGACCATCTTTCGCATACGCGACCAGATCATCAACGGCATACCGGCTTCGATCCGCGTGGCCATCACCGTCGGTATCGGGCTCTTTCTGGCGCTGATTGCGCTCAAGAGTGCCGGCGTGGTGGTCGAATCCAAGGCCACCTTGGTAACCTTGGGTGATCTGCATTCGCCATCGGTGATCCTGTTCACGCTGGGCTTTTTCCTGATCGTGGTGCTCGACCGCCTGCGTGTGCCCGGCGCCATCCTGATCGGCATTCTGGCCGTCACCGTGGCCTCCTTCATCTTTGGCGGCAACCAATTCCAGGGTGTGTTCTCGGCGCCGCCGTCGATTGCGCCGACCTTCCTGCAGCTCGATATCAAGACCGCGCTGTCCAGCGGCTTTCTGAATGTGGTGCTGGTGTTCTTTCTGGTCGAGCTGTTTGATGCCACCGGCACCCTGATGGGTGTGGCCAAGCGCGCCGGCCTCCTGGTGCCCGGCAAGATGGAGCGCTTCCACCGCTCGCTGCTGGCCGACAGCGGCGCGATCTTTGCCGGCTCGCTGCTGGGTACCTCCAGCGCGACGGCCTATGTCGAGAGCGCCTCGGGCGTGCAGGCCGGTGGCCGCACGGGCCTGACGGCCGTCACGGTGGCGGTGCTTTTCCTGGCCTGCCTGTTCATTGCGCCTTTGGCCGGCTCGGTGCCCGCTTATGCCACCGCACCCGCGCTGCTGTTTGTAGCCTGTCTGATGCTCAAGGAGCTGACCGAGGTGGACTGGGCCGATACCACCGAGGCCATTCCTGCCGCCATCACCGCCGTGATGATGCCCTTTACCTACTCGATCGCCAACGGCCTGGCCTTTGGCTTTATCTCCTACGCGGCCATCAAGCTGTTCACCGGCCGCGCCCGTGAGGTGCACTGGATGGTCTGGATCATTGCGGGGCTGTTCCTGTTCAAGTTCGCCTATATCGGCGGGCATTGAGGCCTGGCCCTACCGTTTTGCGGGTGGGGGATGACTGACAGCTGCGCAGCAGCCCGCAGGGACCCTCTGCAAAACTCCCTGCCGTGGTCTGAACGCGGTCTCGGGCGATCCGCTGCGTTGTCTTCCTTGTCAATAGCTACGGCTATTGACTGCAAAAGACGCCTTGCGTCTCATCCCGATCCGCATCCATCCCGCTTGGCGAGGGTTTTACAGAAGATCCCTAGAATTTGCCAAAGTGCCCCGACCCCGGTCGAGGCCCTTTGGCTTTTTCATACCCGCAAAGGATTTATCAGATGCAGCTCAGCAGCCACAGCTTTCAAGACGGCCAGGCCATTCCTGGCGAGTTCGCTTTTGCCGTGCCCGATGCGACAGCCCATGTCTTGCTGTCGTCCAACCGCAATCCGCACCTGGCCTGGCGCGATGTGCCCGCCGGCACCCAGTCCTTTGTCATCGTCTGCCATGACCCCGATGTGCCCAGTCGGGGCGACGATGTGAACCAGGAAGGCCGCACGGTGCCAGCCGATCTGCCGCGCGTCGATTTCTACCACTGGCTGCTGCTGGACATTCCAGTGGGCACCACCGAGATCGCCGCCGGTGCACAGTCGGACGGCATCACCGCCCATGGCAAGCCCGGCCCGGCTGCGCCCCAGGGCCTGCGCCATGGCATCAACGACTACACCGGCTGGTTTGCCGCCGATGCGCAGATGCAAGGCGAGTACTACGGCTACGACGGCCCCTGCCCACCCTGGAACGACAGCCTGGTGCACCACTATGTGTTCACGGTCTATGCATTGGCCACGCCCGGCTTGTCAGTCGATGGTGCACTGACCGGTGCCAACGTGCGCGCCGCGCTGGCCAAGGCCCCGGTGCTGGGCCAGGCCAGCATCACCGGCTTGTACAGCCTGAACCCTGCGGTCCCTGCTGTTTAACAACTGGGATGCGATGAACGGGGCTCCTCTGGGAGCCCCGTGGTACTTACTTCACCACCATCAAGGTGAAGGGGTAGACATAGGCCTGCAAGGTGACAAAGATGCCCACCAAGGTGGCCAAGGCCACCGAGTGGAAGAACACATAGCGCAGAATGTCGCCCTCATGGTTGAACCAGCGCGTGGCGGTAGAGGCCACGACGATGGACTGGGCATCGATCATCTTGCCCATCACGCCGCCCGAGCTGTTGGCCGCGCCCATCAGGTTGGGTGACAGGCCCAGCTGCTCGGCAGCGACCTTCTGCATGCCGCCAAACAGCACGTTGGATGCCGTGTCCGAGCCCGTCAGCGCCACGCCCAGCCAGCCCATCATCGTGCCAAAGAAGGGGTAGAACACGCCGGTGTTGGCAAAGGCCAGGCCCAAGGTAGTGTCGGTGCCGGAGTAGCGGGTGAGGGTGCCCAGCGCCAGCATCAGCACAATGGTCAGCAGTGAAAAACGCACCAGCCAGATCGTCTTGAAGAACTGCTTGATGAGGGCCAGTGGGCTGTACTTCATCACCAGGCCGCCGACGATGGCCGACAGCAGAATGCCGGTGCCGGTGGCCGACAGCAGGTTGAGCACATAGACCGCACCCTCCTTGGTGGGCTGGGGCACCACGGGCGGCACCTTCTCGATCATGTTGTGCAGCCCGGTCATCGGGAAGGACGGCGCAAACAGGCCGTTGAGCGCGGCCTTGACCGAGGGCAGGCCCCAGATGAACACAAACACGGTCAGGATGGCCCAGGGCGTCCAGGCGCGGATCACATCAGCGCGGGCATGGGCCACCACGGCGCGGGGCTTGGCCGTGGTGTCTTCGCTGGTGTCGCGGCCCTTGAGCGAGGTGCTGCGCCAGATGGTCTTGGGCTGCCACACGCGCAGAAAGCCGATCAGGCAGCCCATGGAGACGATGGCGGCAATGATGTCAACCAACTCCGGGCCGATGAAGTTGGACACCAGGTACTGTGGGATCGCAAAAGACAGGCCGGTGACCAGGATGGCCGGCCAGATCTCCACCATCGCCTTGCGGCCGGCAAAGGCCCAGATCAGCCAGAACGGAACCAGTACCGAGAAGAAGGGCAGCTGGCGGCCCACCATCGCGGTGACCTCCATCACGTCATAGCCATGGACCTTGGCCAGGGTGATCACCGGCGTGCCCAGCGCACCAAAGGCGACGGGCGCGGTATTGGCAATCAGCGACAGGCCCGAGGCAGCCAAAGGTGAGAATCCCAGGCCGATCAGGATCGCCGCCGTGACCGCCACCGGCGTGCCAAAGCCCGCCGCCCCTTCAAAAAAGGCGCCAAAGGCAAAGGCGATCAGCAGCAGCTGGATGCGCCGGTCCTCGGTGATGCCGGCAATCGAGTCCTGCAGGATCTTGAAGCTGCCGTTGTGCTCTGTGAGCTGGTGCAAAAAGATGATGTTCAGCACGATCCAGCCAATGGGCAGCAGGCCCGTGAGCCCCCCGAAGACCGCTGCGCGGCCCGCCATATCGGCCGGCATGCCATAGACCACGATCGCGATGAGCAGGGCGCAGACCAGGCCGGCGCCGGCCGCAATATGGGCCTTGAGGTGGAGAAAACCCAGCCCGACGAGCATGACGACCACCGGCAGCGCCGCCAGCAGGGTGGAGAGCACCATATTGCCCACTGGGTTGTAGATCTGTTGCCAAACCATGCCTGACTCCTCGTTGTAGCGCAGCGCAAGCGCGCGGCCGGGGGGCCGGGCATGGGCCGCTGTTATTACAAAAACACCTGGATGGATAGAACATCGACATAATGTCGGCCTAACTGGCTGCCTGCAGTCCTGTAAAACCCCTAGCTCTTGTAACGAAGCTGTGGGGTTTGCCGCCTGCGTGACAAGGACGCTGAGCACAGCGGGTTACACAGAGGGCCTGGCCACCAGCGCCGCTGCAGTGGCTTGATAACAAGGAAGATTTGTGGCTGATTTATCCAAGATCACATGTATTGAAGATTTGCGCGTCCTGGCCGAAAAGCGCGTGCCTCGGATGTTTTACGACTATGCGGACTCGGGCTCCTACACCCAGGGTACCTACCGCGACAACGAAGCGGCCTTCCACAAGATCAAGTTGCGCCAGCGTGTGGCGGTCAATATGGAAGGGCGCAGCACGCGCAGCACGATGGTGGGGCAAGAGGTCAGCATGCCCGTGGCCATTGCGCCCACGGGCCTCACGGGCATGCAGCATGCCGATGGCGAAATCCTGGCGGCCCGCGCGGCCAAGGCCTTTGGCATTCCGTTCACACTCTCGACGATGAGCATCTGCTCGCTCGAAGATGTGGCCGAGCACACCGGCCGCCATCCCTTCTGGTTCCAGCTCTATGTGATGCGTGACCGGGGCTTTATGGAGCGCCTGATCGACCGGGCCAAGGCGGCCAACTGCTCGGCGCTGCAGCTCACGCTGGATCTGCAGATCCTGGGCCAGCGCCACAAGGACATCAAGAACGGCCTGTCCACACCGCCCAAGCCGACGATCAAGAACCTCATCAACCTGGCGACCAAGCCGCGCTGGTGCATGGGCATGCTGGGCACCAAGCGCCGCACCTTTGGCAATATCGTCGGCCATGTCGATGGCGTGGGCGATGTGAGCTCGCTGTCGTCCTGGACGGCCGACCAGTTCGACCCCTGCCTGAACTGGGGTGATGTGGAATGGATCAAGAAGCGCTGGGGCGGCAAGCTGATCCTCAAGGGCATCATGGAGGCCGAGGATGCGCGGCTGGCGGCGGAGACGGGTGCGGACGCGCTGATCGTCAGCAACCACGGTGGCCGCCAGCTCGATGGCGCGCCCGCGACCATTGATGCGTTGCCGTCGATCGTGCAGGCTGCCGGCAAGGACATCGAGGTCTGGCTGGACAGCGGCATCCGCAGTGGCCAGGATGTCCTCAAGGCCCGCGCACTGGGCGCCCAGGGCACGTTGATCGGCCGCAGCTTTCTGTACGGCCTGGGCGCTTATGGCCAGGAGGGCGTGACGCGCGCGCTGCAGATCATCCACAAGGAGCTCGATGTGTCGATGGCCTTTTGCGGCCATACCAATATCAACAATGTGGACCAGCGCATTCTGGTGCCCGGCACCTATCCCCAGCCTTATTGAGCGGGGCAGGGGGCAGGCCGCGTGCTGGCCCCTCTTGATGCCGCAGGCTCGCATCGCCAAATGCAGGCGCACAAGGGGCCGTGATCGCCTACCATCGGGGCCCTGGTGATGAAGTGGATGCGCTAATGGCTGATGGAGCGGGAATGCAATGGGGTGGTTGGTGGATGGGGCTGGTGGTGTTTGCCGCCATCGCGCAGACGGCGCGCAATGCGGCGCAGCGCTCGCTGACCCGCGACCTGGGCACCTGGCCCGCCACCTTGGTGCGCTTTCTCTATGGCCTGCCGCTGGCTGGGCTGGCGCTGGTGCTGCTCTACACCTTGCCCGCCAAGGCGCCTGAGATAGCGCATTGGACGGGCGCTTATTTTGGCTGGCTGGCGCTGGGCGCGTTCTTCCAGATCGCAGCGACTGGCGCCTTGCTGCTGGCCATGCAGCAGCGCAATTTTGCCGTCGCCGTGACCCTGTCCAAAACCGAGGTGCTGCAGGTGGCGCTGTTTGGCGCGGTCTTCTTGGGCGAGCTGCCCACCTACTGGGCGCTGGCAGCGATGGCCATTGCCACCATTGGCGTGGCGCTGTTGTCCTTGCCACCACGCCAGATCGGCGCCAAGCTCGACTGGCGCAGCAAGGCCGCGATGTATGGCCTGATCTGCGGCGCCTGCTTTGCAATTGCGACGGTGGGTTTTCGGGGCGCTGCGCTGGCGCTCAATGCGCCGAGCGCACTGCTGTCGGGCGCCTGGGGCGTGTTCATTGCGCAGTGCATGCAGACCTTGGCGATGGGCGCCTGGTTTCTCTGGCGTGATCGCAGCGTGCTGCTGCGCATTGCCAAGGCCTGGCGCGTGTCGCTGTTGGCGGGCTGCATGGGCAGTGCGGCGTCTCTGGCCTGGTTCAGCGCCTATGCGCTGCAAAGCGCTGCATCGGTGCGTACCCTGGGCATGGTCGAGGTGGTGTTCAGCTACCTGGTCTCGCGCCGGGTGCTCAAGGAGCAGTTGCGCCGCAATGAGAAATGGGGCATTGCGCTGATGCTGGTCGGTATTGTGGTGATCTGCACCCAGCTCTAGCCAACGGGGTGGTCGCGGGCGGTGGAAATTCAGCGCCCGTCTGACATCAGAGGGTCTCGCAGGCGGCGCATCATGGTCTGCATTGCTACACGGGACCACTCCAATGACAACACCCTCCGTGCCAAGTACTGGGCCATCGGCCGCCCAGACTTCGGCCAACACACCTCCCCATTACAGCCCTGAAGAAAAGCGCCACCGCATTTTCTCCATCATGGCGGCCTCGTCAGGCAACCTGGTCGAATGGTTTGACTTCTATGTCTATGCCTTCTCGGCCATCTACTTTGCTGCTGCCTTCTTCCCCAAGGGCGACCCCACCGTACAGCTGCTCAACACCGCCGGCGTTTTTGCCGCCGGCTTTTTGATGCGTCCCATCGGTGGCTGGCTGTTTGGCCGCATTGCCGACAAGTACGGCCGCAAGAAGTCGATGCTGATCTCGGTGACGATGATGTGCGCTGGCTCCTTGGTGATTGCCTGCCTGCCCACCTATGCGCAGATTGGGGCCTGGGCGCCGTTTTTGCTGCTGATGTGCCGCTTGTTCCAGGGCCTGTCGGTGGGCGGTGAATATGGCACCACGGCCACCTATATGAGCGAAGTGGCCCTCAAGGGCCAGCGCGGCTTTTTCTCTTCGTTCCAGTATGTGACCCTGATCGGCGGCCAGCTGCTGGCCGTGCTGCTGATTGTGATTCTGGAAGCGGTGCTGACGGATGCCGAGCTGCGTGCCTGGGGCTGGCGCATTCCGTTTGTCGTGGGCGCTGCGGCCGCTGTTGTGGCCATGCTGCTGCGCCGCACCTTGCATGAGACCCAGTCTACCGAGGCGATGCAGAACAAGGACACCGGCACCCTGGCCAACCTGTTCAAGCACCACTGGCGCGCCTTTGTCACCGTGCTGGGCTATACGGCCGGCGGCTCGCTGATCTTCTACACCTTCACCACCTATATGCAGAAGTACCTGGTCAACAGCGTGGGCCTGCCGATCAAGACGGCCAGCTATGTGATGACCGTCTGCCTCTTTGTGTACATGTGCATGCAGCCGCTGTTTGGCGCGCTGTCCGACCGCATTGGCCGGCGCACCAGCATGATGCTGTTTGGTGCGCTGGGCGCGCTGGGCACGGTGCCGATTCTGACGACCATGCACCAGGCCTCGTCGCCGGTCACGGCCGGCCTGCTGATCCTGGTCGCGCTGGCGATTGTGAGCTTCTACACCTCGATCTCGGGCATCGTCAAAGCGGAGATGTTCCCGCCCGAAGTACGTGCCTTGGGCGTGGGCCTGGCCTATGCGGTGGCCAATGCGATTTTTGGTGGCTCGGCCGAGTTTGTGGCGCTGGCACTGAAGAACGCTGGCCATGAAAACGCCTTCTTCTGGTATGTGTCGGTGATGATGGTGATTGCCTTTTTGTTCAGCCTGCGCCTGCCCAAGCAGGCCGCCTATCTGCACCACGACCACTGATCGCCCGCAGCAGCCGGCTCGGCAGTCTCCGCCGCCGGTTTTGCGCGGCTGGCCGCTGCAAGCTGCGCCGCGCTGGGGGACAATAGCCGGGTGTGCTCCGCCCCCTCGCCATCGCCTGTTGTTCTGCCGCCGCGCCGCCGCATTGCGCATCTGGACATGGATGCCTTCTATGCCTCGGCCGAGCTGCTGCGCTACCCGCAGCTCAAGGGGCTGCCCGTCATCATCGGCGGGGGCCGCCGGGCAGAAGATGAGGCGCTCAAAGCCCGCTATGGCGATCGCCTGGACGAGATCCCGCCCGAGGCCTTTCCGCAGCTCAAGGACTATGTGGGCCGGGGTGTGATCACCACGGCCACCTACCCGGCGCGGGCCTTTGGCGTGGGCTCGGCGATGGGCATGATGAAGGCGGCCAAGCTCTGCCCGCAGGCCATTCTGCTGCCGGTGGACTTTGCGCGCTACCGGCATTTCTCGCGCCAGTTCAAGGCCATCATCACCGCGATGGCGCCGCAGATGGAGGACCGGGGCGTGGACGAGGTCTATATCGACTTCACCCATGTCGAAGGCGGCCAGGACGACCATGGCCGCAGCCTGGCGCTGCGGATGCAGCAGGCCATCCATGCGGCCACGGGCCTGACCTGCTCGGTCGGGGTGGCCCCCAACAAGCAGCTGGCCAAGATGGCCAGCGAGTTCAACAAGCCCAATGGCGTGTCCATCGTGCTGGAGAGCGATCTGCAAACGATGATCTGGCCGCTGGCCTGCCGCAAGATCAATGGCGTGGGCCCCAAGGCCGATGCCAAGCTGCAGGCGCTGGGCATTAACACATTGGGCGATCTGGCCGCCAAGGACCTGCCCTGGTTGGTGGAACATTTTGGCCGCAGCTACGGCGCCTGGCTGCATGCATCGAGCTGGGGGCGGGACAACCGGCCCGTGGTGACCGAGAGCGAGCCGGTATCGATGAGCCGCGAGACCACGTTCGACCGCGACCTGCATGCGGTGCGCGACAAGGCCGAGCTGGGCGCGATCTTTACCGAGCTGTGCCAGATGGTGGCAGCTGACCTGCAGCGCAAGGGCTATGTGGGGCGCACGATTGGCATCAAGCTGCGCTACCCGGACTTTCGCATCGCCACGCGCGACCACAGCCTGCCGCTCTATACCCAGGATGCCGCCGCCATCCGGCATGCGGCCGGCCAGTGCTTGAAGCGCGCGCCTTTGGACCAGCGCCTGCGGCTCTTGGGGGTGCGGGTGGGTGGGCTGCTGCCTTTGGAGCAGGCCTTGGCGCAAGGCCTGGTGGGCGACTGGCAGGCCATGCGCCAGGCACTGCGCCAGGCCCAGAGCCGCCCGGCCATTGCCGAGCACAAGGCCGACCCCTACACCTTGCCGCTGTTCGGCGATCTGGACTGATTACTGGCGTGCGGTGCGGATATTGGCCGGCAGGGCCATCGGCTGGCTGGTGCGCAGCGGGTTGATGTCCAGGCCCCCCCGGCGCGTGTAGCGGGCATAGACCGTCAGGCGGATCGGCTTGCAGTGCTTCCAGATATCGACAAACATGCGCTCGACGCACTGCTCATGGAACTCGTTGTGGTTGCGAAAGCTCACGATGTACTGCAGCAGGCGCTCCTGGTCGATCGCCGGGCCGGTGTAGCTGATGCGCACGCTGCCCCAGTCGGGCTGGCCGGTGACCAGGCAGTTGCTCTTGAGCAGGCGACTGCTGAGCGTCTCGGTCACAGGCGCCTCGTCAAAAGCGGCGCGCAGCAGCTGGGGTTGGGGCTGGTAGTGCTCGCAGTCGATGTCCAGCCGGTCCAGGTTCAGGCCGTCGAGCTCTTGCAGTGGCAGGGTGTCGAATACCTCGGGGTCGATCATCTGCACGCCGACCGAGGCCTGGTAGGGCGCGCCGCGCCATACGGCTTCGCTGATATCGGCGAGCAGCTTGGCGCGTACCTCATCGACCGAGCCAAAGCGGCTGTTGTTGAAGCTGTTGAGGTAGAGCTTGAAGGACTTGCTCTCGACGATGTTGGGCGTCTCGCAAGGGATGGTGAAGCTCACCAGCGCCACCTGGGGCTTGCCGCGCAGGTTGAGCCAGGAGACCTCATAGGCCGTCCACAGGTCGGCGCCAAAAAAGGGCAGCTTGTCGGGCTGCAGGCCAATCTCGTCGCGCTTGGCCTGGCGCGGCAGCGGAAAGAGCAGGGTGGGGTCGTACTGGTCGATGTACGCGGAGCGCTGGCCCAGGGGCGATTGCTCGGGCGAAGGGGAGACGGTCATGCTGTGGAACAAAAAGCGGCCGCTGCCGGCGCGGGGGCCCGGCGGCGGCTGCGGTTTACTTGAATTCGCCCTCGCGCAACCACTTGGTGGCGATCCATTTCTCGCCGGCAATCACCGGTGAGCCGCCATGCAGGCTTTTGGTTGCGGGGTCGGGCGCGGGGTAGCTGAAGAACACCGCATTGCCACGGCGTGGCGCGACTTCCAGCCCCACATCGGGGAAGCTGGTGCCGCCGCCAGCTTGCGGGTTGTTCAGGTAGATCACCAAGGTGGCCAGGCGCTGGCCGCCACGCTTCAAAATTGTCGGCGTGCCCGGCTGGGTCGGGTCGAAATAGTCGTAGTGCGGCTTGTACTCGGCGCCAGGCCGGTAGTGCAGCACCTGCAGGCCTTCGCCATGGTTTTCCGGCCAGTTGACCAGCTTGGCGATGCGGCGCTCCAGCGCGGCGACGGCGGGCGTTTCCTCGCGCTGGAAGAACATGCCGTCGCTGGTGCGGTCGGCATTGACTTCTTCGCCGCCAGTCTTGGTCTCGACGGTCAGCGAGCGCTGCATGCGCGGCTCGGCCGCAGCGATGATGGCGTCGCACTCCTCGTCGGACAGCAGATTGCCGAACACGACGACGCGCGGGTGCTGCAGGGCCAGCAGCACGCTGACCTCGCGGTCACCGACATCGATGCTGGAGGGCGATTGGCCCAGGTTGGGCTCGGGCAGGGGGCGGGATAGGGCAGCTGGCTGGGAGGCCGCAGCAGCGGCGGTGTCCTTGCTCGCCTGCAACTGCGCGAGGTGCTCGGTCAGCACCGATTCCATCGCGGACTCGGCGACATCGGCGTTCCAGCCGGCATCGCACATGGCTTTGAAGACGCGGTCGGCGCTGACGCCGGCGCTGGCCTGATCAATGATCCAGGCGCGCAGTTCCGGGGTGAGGGGTTGCGAGGCTGTCATCAGATTCCTTTCGCGGCCCATTGTGCATCAAAGTCGCATCAGTCGACTTTGCGCCTGAACACGAAATGGTCTTCACTCGAGGCCTCGGGCGCGAAGGCATAACCGGCGGTGCTGAACTTCTTCAAGGCCGCCGGCGTCTTGGTCTGGTGCTCGATGGCGTAGCGCGCCATCAGGCCGCGTGCCTTCTTGGCAAAGAAGCTGATGATCTTGTACTGGCCGTTCTTGTAGTCTTCAAAGCTGCAGTCGATGACGCGGGCGCGCAGCACCTTGCGGTCGACCGATTTGAAGTACTCCTGCGAGGCCAGGTTGACGACCACGGGCTTGTCTTCGTCCGCCTGCTGCGCATTGAGGTAGTCGGCGATCTGCGTGCCCCAGAAGTGGTAGAGGTTGCTGCCCTGGTCGGTCGCCAGGCGCGTGCCCATCTCCAGCCGGTAGGGCTGCATCAGGTCGAGCGGGCGCAGCACGCCGTAGAGGCCGCTGAGCATGCACAGGTGGGACTGCGCCCAGTCGAGCTGCTTAGCGCTCAAGGTGGGGGCCTGCAGGCCGTCGTAGACATCGCCGTTGAAAGCCATGATGGCCTGGCGCGCGTTCTTGCTGCTGAATTTGGGCGACCAGGCCTCATAGCGGGCCACATTCAGCGCAGCGAGCTTGTCGCTGATGTCCATCAGGCTGGCAATCTGCTGGGGCGACTGCGTGCGCAGCACTGCGATCAAGGCCTTGGACTGGGGAATGAACTGGGGCTGCGTGCTGGCGAGGCCCGCAGGCAGCGGGGTTTCATAGTCCAGAGATTTGGCGGGCGAGAGCAGAAACAGCATCAGGGGCTCCATCAATGAAACAGGCCGGATCGCTCCGGCCTGAGGGTTGCGGGGTCAGCGCTTTTTAAGCGGATTCGCGCTCAAAAGGCAGCACCAGGTCGGTCAGATCCTTGCGCGTCTCGACAAGGATCAGCGGGCCCTGGTCGATCTGCACCACGGGCTGGCGCTCACGCGGCACATGCACGGGCTTGGGCTCGGCCGCAATGGCCGCTTGCACGGCTGCGATCTTGTCGGCATCGGAGTTGATCCATTGCAGACCTGCGGTGCTGGCGATCTGGTGCAGTGCATCCAGGGGCAGCGCGTAGCTGGCAATCGCTGGCAGACCGGCCTTGGCAGGCTCGGCGGCGACGGGCGCAGGGGCAGCAACCGGTGCTGCTGCGACAGGCGCTGCAGGCACGACAGGGGCCACAGCGGCGACAGGGGCCACGGGTGCTGCTTCCGGAGCGGCAACCGCTGCCTCGGCTTGCGCCACTGGGGCGGGAGCCGCTGCAGCATCGGCCACATCAGCCACGGCGGGCGCTGCGGCTTCTACGGGTGCGGCAGCAGGCGCTGCGTTGAAGTAGCTGCGGCGGGGTGCCTCGTCGCCATCTTGCGGCACGATGGAGGCGGCAGGGGCGGCATCGGCGCCAAAGCCTGAGTCAGCGGCGGCATTGTCGCCTTCGGCTTGCTCGTCACGGCCATTGCGCTCGCGCTCACCACGGTTGCGGCGGTCACGGCCATAGCGGTCACGCGAGCGGCGCTCACGGCGCTCAGGCGTTGCGCCATCTGCATCGGCGGCTGGGGCCGTCTGGTTGCCGGTCTCCAGGTCCAGCGATGGCAGCGAGGCGATCACCGCATCGGCGTTGATCGGTGCCGGTGCCACGGCGTTGAGGGGCTGGGCCGCCTCGTCACCGTTGTTGCGGCGGTCCTGGCGCTCACCACGTTCAGCACCACGGTCACGGCGGCCTTCACGCGGCTCGCGGGGAGCGCGCTCGGGGCGGGGTGCGCGTTCCTGGCGCTCGCCATTGGCTGCGGCGTTGTCGCCGGCTTGCGGGTTCAGCGGGGCGTCGTCACGGCGGTTGCGCTCCTGGCGGTCACCGCGCTCACCACGGCGGTTGCGGCCTTCCTGGTCGCCACCACGGGGGCTGCGGCTGCCATCGGCTGCGCCGTTGTTGCCGCGTCCATTGCGCTCACCGCGTTCGCCTTCGGCGCGCTCGCCACGGGCGGGGCGGTTGCCATCCTTGCGCTCACCGCGGTCGCCGCGCTCTGCACGGTCACCCCGGCCGCCACGGTTGTTGGCGTTGCGGCCATCGCGGTTTTCACGGCGGGCCTCGCCAGCAGGTGCTGCTGCGGGTGCAGGCACGGGCGCTGGTGCGGGCTCAGGGGCCATGCCGAAGAAGCGCTTGAGCCAGGCGAAGAAGCCCTTTTGCGGGGCAGCCACCGGTGCGGCAGCAGGCGCTGCGGCGGGGGTGCCAGCGGGCTTGCCGTTGTGCGGGCTGGCCGTACGGGCAGCGGGCGCCGGGCGTGGCTCGGCAATCGGTGCAGGTGCATCGGGCAGCACGCCCTTGATGACGGGGGTCTGCTTGTTGGTGGGCTCTTGCGAGCGGCGGGTAAAGCCCAGGCTTTCCTCTTCGGGGTCGGCCAGCTTGTAGCTCGCTTCCATCGAGTCCAGACGCGGGTCGTCGTGCTTCATGCGCTCGAGCTTGTAGTGCGGGGTCTCCAGTGCCTTGTTGGGCACCATGGTGACGGACACGCGCTGCTTGAGCTCGATCTTCTGGATTTCGGTGCGCTTTTCGTTGAGCAGGAAGGAGGCGACTTCGACAGGCACCTGGCAGTTCACCGCTGCCGTGTTGTCCTTCATCGACTCTTCCTGGATGATGCGCAGGATCTGCAGCGCCGAGCTTTCCGCATCGCGGATGTGGCCGGATCCTCCGCAGCGTGGGCAGTTGATATGGGCGCCTTCGCTCAGCGCCGGCTTGAGGCGCTGGCGGCTCATCTCCATCAGGCCGAACTTGCTGATGGTGCCGAACTGCACGCGGGCGCGGTCCTGGCGCAGCGCGTCACGCAGGCGGCTTTCCACATCACGGCGGTTCTTCGACTCTTCCATGTCGATGAAGTCGATCACGATCAGGCCACCCAGGTCGCGCAGGCGCATCTGGCGGGCCACTTCGTCAGCGGCTTCCAGGTTGGTGCGGGTGGCGGTTTCTTCGATGTCGCCGCCCTTGATGGCGCGGGCCGAGTTCACGTCGATGGAGACCAGCGCTTCGGTGTGGTCGATCACGATGGCGCCGCCCGATGGCAGCGTCACGGTGCGCGAGTAGGCCGACTCGATCTGGTGCTCGATCTGGAAGCGGCTGAACAGCGGCGCGTCATCGCGGTAGCGCTTGACGCGGGCAGCGTGCTCAGGCATCACATGGGCCATGAACTGCTGGGCTTGTTCATAAATGTCATCGGTGTCGATCAGGATGTCGCCGATGTCATTGTGGAAATAGTCGCGGATCGCGCGGATCACCAGGCTCGATTCCTGGTAGATCAGGAAGGCACCCTTGCCCGACTTGGCTGCGCCGTCGATGGCGCCCCAGAGCTTGAGCAGGTAGTTCAGGTCCCATTGCAGCTCAGGCGCGCTGCGGCCAATGCCGGCCGTGCGCGCGATGATGGACATGCCCTTGGGGTATTCGAGCTGGTCCATGGCCTCCTTGAGCTCGGCGCGCTCGTCGCCTTCGATGCGGCGCGAGACACCACCACCCCGGGGGTTGTTGGGCATCAGCACCACATAGCGACCTGCCAGCGAGATGAAGGTGGTCAGGGCCGCGCCCTTGTTGCCACGCTCTTCCTTCTCGACCTGAACGATCAGCTCCTGGCCTTCCTTGATCACATCATTGATGCGGGCCTGGCTGGGGGAGACGCCTTCGGCGAAATACTGCTTGGAGATTTCCTTGAAGGGCAGAAAGCCGTGGCGGTCTTCGCCGTAGTCGACAAAGCAGGCTTCCAGGGAGGGCTCGACCCGGGTAACAACGGCTTTGTAGATATTGCCTTTGCGTTGTTCGCGGCCTTCGATTTCAATTTCGTAGTCCAGCAGCTTTTGGCCATCAACAATGGCGAGGCGGCGCTCTTCAGCTTGCGTGGCGTTGATCAGCATCCGTTTCATGATGCGCGTCCTTCGTAATGCGGGACAGGCTGCCTTTGTCAGTCAGGCACCTGTCTCCAATCCCAACAATAAACAGGCTCTTACTGGAGCCACAGATGCCGGGACAGACGCAGAGAAACGAAAGAATTCACAGAGCGTGTCATGTTTGCTGGTAATACTTATGTCAGCACAGGGGATCTAGGCACGCGGGAGAGGGCATGTAAATAAGCAGCCAGCCAGCGCTGGGCTGCCTCCGGCTGGGATATTTGCCCTGAGAACATGCGCACAGCGGGCACAGCAAGACGCACTGGCGCACAGCTGCTGCTGTGCCAGAGAGTTGCCATCCAAGCCCACAAAATCAACATGTTTGGTGTGAAGACGATCAGCTGGGCGGGGCCTGGTTGCAGGCCTTTGCGACAGCTGTCGCCAAAAATCTGTTTTTTCGTTGTTTCAATGTGTCTGTCCGCCTGATTCACTTGGCGTCCCCTGCGCAATCTTTTGGTATGCAGGTGGGGCGGCAAGGCGATCAGCCAGACATCGACCGGCCTGTGCGGGTACTGGTGGGTGAATTAAACTGCTCACCGGTAAACCAATAACTCTATCGCGCAGGTGAAACATATTATAGGGGGCAAACCGGGCGAGCCCCGTAGTCCACAAGCACCCCCAGTGGCTGTAAGGCTGGTCGAGGTCCACCCCGACGACGCAGGCCAGCGCCTGGACAATTTTCTGATGCGCCACCTCAAGGGCGTACCCAAGACCCATGTCTACCGCATCATTCGCCAGGGTGAAGTCCGTATCAACAAGGGCCGCGCGACAGCGGACACTCGCGTCCAGCCCGGCGATGTGGTGCGGATTCCGCCGGTGCGCGTCGCAGCAAAACCGGACGAAGCCGAGCGCGCGGTGCCAGCTAGGGAGTTTCCGTTGTTGCTCGATGACGATGTCATGCTGGCGATCAACAAACCCGCAGGCGTGGCCGTGCATGGCGGCTCGGGCGTCAGCTTTGGCGTGATCGAGCAGCTGCGCCGCGCCCACCCCGATGCCCGCTTTCTGGAGCTGGTGCACCGGCTCGACCGCGAAACCTCGGGCATCCTGCTGGTGGCCAAGAAGCGCTCGGCGCTGACCCATCTGCAGGACCAGTTCCGCGAGCGGGAGACCGGCAAGACCTACCTGGCGCTGGTCATCGGCGAATGGCCGGCCAACAAGAAGGTGATCGACACCCCCCTGCGCAAATACCTGCTGCCCGATGGCGAGCGCCGCGTGCGCGCCACCACGGCCGATGACCCCGAGGGCATGCGCTCGGTCTCGCTGGTCAAGGTGCAACAGGTGTTTGCGGCCCGGCACCCTCTGGGCCTGCCAGCGATGAGCCTGCTGGAGGTGACCATCAAGACCGGCCGCACCCACCAGATCCGCGTGCACCTGGCCAGCAGCGGCCATGCGATTGCCGGCGATGAGAAATATGGCGACTTCGATCTGAACAAGCGCCTGGCCAAACACGGCCTCAAGCGCATGTTCCTGCACGCCTGGCGCCTGCAGTTCAACCACCCGCAGACGGCAGAGCGCGTGCAACTGGGCGCCGAGCTGCCGCTGGAGCTGGCAGACTTTGTGGCGGCGGCCTCGGCGGCCGATGGATCAGTTTTGTGACAGATATAGAAAGAGAACCCCATGGCCCGCCAATTTGACCTGATTGCCTTTGACTGGGATGGCACCCTGTTTGACTCGACCGCGGCCATTGCGCTGTCGATCCAGGATGCGGTGCGGGATGTGGGTGGCACGGTGCCCAGCCTGGCGGATGCCAAGTATGTGATCGGCATGAGCCTGCAAAGCGCGCTGCGCCATGCCGCGCCCGATGTGCCGGAGGACCAGATGGTGGCGCTGACCAACCGCTACCGGCTGCATTTCCTCAAGCGCCAGGAGCAGGTGACCTTGTTTGACGGCGTGCTGGAGCTGCTCGACCAGCTGACCGCCAGCGGCCACCTGCTGGCCATTGCCACCGGCAAGAACCGCCGGGGGCTGGACCGTGTGCTGGATACGACCTTGCTCAAGGGGCGCTTCCATGCGACGCGCACCTCGGACGAGACGGCTGGCAAGCCCCATCCGCTGATGCTGCAGGAGCTGATGGCCGAGCTGGATGTGGCGCCCGAGCGTCTGCTGATGGTGGGCGACACCACGCATGACCTGCAAATGGCCGTCAATGCCGGCTGCGCCAGCGTGGGAGTGAGCTACGGCGCCCACCACCATGTGGGTTTTGAGGCCTTCAACCCCTTGTATGTGGCCCATACCGTTGCTGAACTGCAACAGTGGATGGCGGATCATGCCTAGCTATGGTGCAATTACTGTCTGTATGTACAGTCAGATGAACCTCGGTGAACAGGTGCGGTGATGGCGGAAGTACCGGCGCAGATGATTGCCTTGTGCCAGAGCGATGCGCTGCTGCACGGTGGGCGCGCGGTGGCCTTTGATGTGGTCTATGCCGGTCAGACCTGCCAGGCCTTTGCCATCCGCTACCACGCGGGAGTCCATGCCTATCTGAACCGATGCACCCATGTGGCGATGGAGATGGACTACCAGCCGGGGCGGTTTTTCGACGACACAGGTAATTGGTTGCTCTGCGCCACCCATGGCGCCGCCTATGTGCCCGATACTGGAGCCTGTGCCGGCGGTCCCTGTCGTGGCGGTTTGGTCAAGGTTGCGCTGAGTGAGAGTGATGGCGTGGTCTATTGGCACACGGATAACCGTCTCCAACCTCTTGATTTTTAAGATGAACCCCATGGACAACAACCCTCAGTACAATCCGCCGCCGGCGCCCGACCTGTGGGGGCAGACGGCCGCAGCGGCGCCTGCCGCTGCAGCAGCACCCAGCCCGGGCTGGGAGCGCTCGGTGCTGGAGCGCCTGGCCTTTGACACGCTCAAGGAGCAGCGCGCAGCGCGCCGCTGGAAGATTTTCTTTCGCCTGGTCTGGCTGGGCTTGGTGGTTGCGTTTGTCAGCTACCTGTTTGGCTCGGACGGATCGGCCGCCAAGACCTCGACCGAGCACACGGCTGTGGTCGAGCTCAAGGGGGAGATCGCCTCCGGCGCGGACGCCAGTGCCGAATTTGTGATTGCGGCCCTGCGCACCGCTTTTGAGGATGACGGCGCCAAGGCCGTGGTGCTGCTGATCAACTCGCCCGGTGGCAGCCCCGTGCAGGCGGGCATGATCAATGACGAGATCGTGCGCCTCAAGGCCCAGTACAAGAAGCCGATGTATGCGGTGGTCGAGGAGTCCTGCGCCTCTGCCGCGTATTACATTGCCTCTGCGGCTGACAGCATCTATGTCGACAAGGCCAGCATCGTCGGGAGCATTGGCGTGCTGATGGATGGTTTTGGTTTTACCGGCACGATGGAAAAGCTGGGCGTGGAGCGCCGCTTGCTCACCGCTGGCGCCAACAAGGGCATGCTCGATCCATTCAGCCCCATGAATGACAAGCAAAAGGCCTATGCGCAGCAGATGCTGAGCCAGATTCACCAGCAGTTCATCCAGGTCGTGCGCCAGGGCCGGGGTGACCGTTTGAAGGAAACCGAGGACACCTTCAGCGGCCTGTTCTGGACGGGCCAGGAGGCCGTGAAGCTGGGCCTGGCCGATGGCCTGGGCAGCCTCGACCAGGTGGCCCGCGATGTCGTGGGTGCCGAAGAGGTGGTGGACTACACGCGCCGCGACAATGTGGCTGAGCGCTTTGCCAAGCGTTTTGGTGCCTCGGTCGGCGCGGGCGCGGTCGGCACCCTGCGCTCGATGTCGCTGCTGCCCAGCGTGCGCTGACAGCCTTCAAGGCTTGAATGACAAAGCGGTGCCGAGGCACCGCTTTTTTCATGGGCGTGCCGCAACGGCTGCAGCCATTAACGGGGCTTAGCGGCCAATGGCAAACACCATGGGCGTGCGGTTGTCCAGGCTGGTGTTGAGTGGCTTCCACTGCTTGACCAGGCGGCTTTGCGTATTGGCGCTCTCCAGGGTCAGTCCGCTGGAGATGGACAGGCGCGTGTTGGGCTGCAGGGTTTGCAGCAGCGCACCCAGCAGCGCCTGGTTGCGGTAGGGCGTCTCGATGAAGATCTGGGTCTGGCCCTGGCGCAGCGCCAGTTGCTCGAGCTCACGCAGGCGGGCGCTGCGATCGGAGGCGTCGCTGGGCACATAGCCGACAAACGCAAAGTTCTGGCCATTGAGGCCGCTGGCGGCCAGTGCCAGCAGCAGCGAGGTGGGGCCAACCAGCGGAACCACGTCGATGCCTGCGTCATGGGCGGCGCGCACCACCGAGCTGCCGGGGTCGGCAATCGCGGGCATGCCCGCTTCGCTCACCAGTCCCATATCATGGCCTTGCAGCGCAGCGGCAATCAGGCTGCTGCTATCGCTCCCAGCGCTGGTCTGCGGGTGGTGGTCGCCTTTTTTATGGGCTTCGCGCGGCAGCTCGGCAATGTTTTGCTGCTGCAGCGGCAGCGCCAGGGGCGCCACCGCATCCACACGCTTGAGAAAGGCGCGGCAGCTTTTGGCGTTCTCGCAGACCCAGTGGGTGATGCGGGCGGCGGCTTGCACGGTGTGCAGCGGCAGCACATCGGTCAGCGGCGCCTCGGTGGCGCAGCCAAAATCGAGGGGGGTCGGCACCAGGAACAGGCGCCCTTTGGTTGTTTGTTGGTTCATGGCAACACCAATCCGGCAGCGCGCAGCAAACGGGCTGTGCGGATCAGGGGCAGGCCGATCAAGGCGGTGGGGTCGTCGCTCTCGATGGCGTCGAGCAGAGTGATGCCCAGGCCTTCGCTCTTGGCGCTGCCGGCGCAGTCATAGGGTGTTTCTGCCACCAGATAACGCTCGATCTCAGCGTCTTCGAGCGGGCGGAACACCGTGCGCACCACGGCGGTATCGGCCTGCGCAAAGCCAGTGGCCTGGCAGACCACGGCCACGGCGGTGTGGAACTGCATGCTTTGCCCGCTCATCGCGCGCAACTGCTCCACGGCTTTGTCATGCACCATCGGCTTGCCCAGCGGCTGGCCGTGCAGGTCGGCCACCTGGTCCGAGCCAATCACGATGGCATCGGGGTACTGGGCGGCCACCGCATGGGCCTTGGCCAGCGCCAGGCGCAGCGCCAGCGCGGCGGGGCTTTCGCCGGGCTGTGGGGTTTCATCCACATCGGGCGAGGCGGTCTCGAAGGGCAGGCGAAAGCGCGACAGAAGCTCTCGCCGGTAGCGGGAGGTGGAGCCCAGTACAAGGGCGCGGGGCATCAGGGATTCAGACATGCCCAGATTCTCTTACACTGGCGCGCATGACAAAGGAATTTTCAGTCAATCGCCTTGAGATCAAGGCTTTTGCCCACCAAAACGCGGCGCTGGAAGGCGAGCTGCCCCTGGGGCAGCTGGCCCGCTTGCTGGCCGAAGACCAGCGCGGCGAGGCCGCTGCCGCCGAGCCCGTGCGCTGGGTGCTCGATGGTGAATGGGTGGAATCGACCGGCGGCCCTGGCCAGGCCTGGCTGCATCTGCATGCCGAAACCCAGGTGCAGCTGCAGTGCCAGCGCTGCATGCGCCCGGTGGATGTGGCGGTGGAAAGCAGCCGCTCCTTTCGCTTTGTGAAGGACGAGGCCACGGCGGCAGCGCTCGATGACGAGAGCGAAGAAGATGTGCTGGTGCTGGCGCCCCAGATCGATGCGCTGGAGCTGATCGAGGATGAGTTGCTGATGGCACTGCCCATGGTGCCCATGCACGAGGTCTGCCCGGTGGATGTAAAGCTGGAGTCCGCCACCCAGGATTTTGACGACCGCCCTGCGGAAAAAGCCAATCCCTTCGCGGCGCTGGCATCGCTGCGCATTGATAAAACCCAATCCTAGTTCGGGTGGCTTGAAGCCTGCTTGCGATCTTTGCTATAATTTGAGGCTTCGCGCGAATCCCTCGTGTCTTTAATGGGCTAGTCGCGTAAATTTCGGGCATGCGTTTGTGATTGCGCAGGCCATGTCACCAACCCTTTCAAGACTCAGGAGCCATCATGGCTGTTCAACAAAACAAGAAATCCCCTTCCAAGCGCGGCATGCACCGTTCGCACAACGCACTGAACGTGCCTGGCATCGCTGTGGAACCCACCACCGGTGAAACCCATATGCGTCACCACATCAGCCCCAACGGTTTCTACCGTGGCCGCCAAGTGCTGAAGAACAAGTCGGAAGCCTAAGCCATAGCTGTATAAAAAAGGCCCGCAGCTACATAGTAGCGCGGGCCTTTTTTATTTCTTGCCAGTTTGCGGCGCGCTGCGCGCCGAGCTGGAACTCGGTGCGAACAACGTCAAAGAATTACCGAACGAATGATCACACTGGCCGTGGATTGCATGGGTGGGGACGCAGGTATCCGTGTCACGCTACCCGCATGCAAGAAGTTTTTGGATAGCCACCCTGATGCCCATCTGTTGATGGTCGGGCAGCCTGAGGCATTGCAGTCTTTTCAGCACGAGCGTGCCACCATCGTGCCTGCAAGCGAAGTGGTCACTATGGATGACCCGGTGGAAGTGGCGCTGCGCAAGAAGAAGGATTCTTCGATGCGGGTTGCCATCAGCCAGGTGAAGTCGGGCGCCGCACTGGCAGCCGTGTCGGCGGGCAATACCGGGGCGCTGATGGCCATTGCCCGTTATGTGCTCAAGACGCTGGAGGGCATTGACCGCCCGGCTATCGCCACCCAACTTCCCCACGCCAAGGGCGGCGCCACCACGGTGCTGGACCTGGGCGCCAATGTGGATTGCAGTGCAGAGCATCTGCTGCAGTTCGCCGTCATGGGCTCGGCCTTGGTCAGCGCCCTGGAAAACAAAGAAAACCCCACCGTTGGCCTGCTCAATATTGGTGAAGAAGCCATCAAGGGCAGCGAGGTCATTAAGCGCGCCGGCGAGCTGCTGCGCACCGCTGGCCAGTCGGGTTACCTCAATTTTTACGGCAATGTCGAAGGCAATGACATCTTCAAGGGCACGGTCGATATCGTGACCTGTGATGGCTTTGTCGGCAATGTCGCGCTCAAGGCCAGCGAAGGCGTGGCCAGCATGATCAGCAACGGGCTCAAACAAGAGTTCAAACGCAACCTGCTCACGAAGATCGCCGCAGTGATCGCTTACCCGGTGCTGGCGCGCTTGATGAAGCGGGTGGACCACCGCCGCTACAATGGGGCTGCATTGCTCGGATTGCGCGGCCTGGTTTTCAAAAGCCATGGCTCGGCCGACGCGGTGGCGTATGAGCATGCCTTGCGGCGCGCCTATGATGCCGCCCGCAATGATTTGCTGGGGCGTGTGCAGACCAAGATTCAGACGGCAGCGCCCCTGCTGATGTCGGCAGACAGCAATGCTGCTGCCAAAACCGTGACGTCTCCTACCTGAATTCGATGAGTATTTATTCCCGCATTATCGGCACTGGCAGCTATTTGCCGCCACGTCGTGTCACCAATGATGAGTTGGCCGCTGAGATGGCCACGCGCGGTCTGGAAACCTCCGACGAGTGGATTGTGGAGCGCACCGGTATCAAGGCGCGCCATTTTGCAGCGCCCGATGTCGTAGCCAGCGATCTGGCGCTGGAGGCGTCGAAGAACGCGCTCCAGGCCGCCAATATCCAGGCCAGCGATATCGACCTGATCATTGTCGCGACCTCGACGCCGGACATGGTGTTCCCCTCGACCGCCGCGATCCTGCAGCACAAGCTGGGCATTGCCAATGGCTGCCCGGTGTTTGACATGCAGGCGGTGTGCAGCGGTTTTGTCTACGCACTGACGGTGGCGGACTCGATGATCAAGTCCGGCAGCGCCAAGCGCGTGCTGGTGGTGGGTGCCGAGGTGTTCAGCCGCATTCTCGACTTCAATGACCGCACGACCTGCGTGCTGTTTGGCGATGGCGCCGGCGCTGTGGTGCTGGAAGCGTCTGACAAGCCCGGCATCCTGGCCACCGAGCTGCATGCCGATGGCAGCCATGTCGACATTCTGTGCGTGCCGGGCAATGTCTCGGGTGGCCAGGTGATTGGCTCGCCGCTGCTGCGCATGGATGGCCAGGCGGTGTTCAAGCTCGCCGTCGGTGTGCTGGACAAGGCCGCACGCGCCGCGCTCGAAAAGGCCAAGATGCAGGAAGCCGATATCGATTGGCTGATTCCGCACCAGGCCAACCTGCGCATCATGATGAGCACGGCGCGCAAGCTCAAGCTCGCGCCGGAGAAGGTGGTCGTTACCGTCGACCAGCATGGCAACACCTCGGCGGCCTCGATCCCGCTGGCGCTGGACCACGCCGTGCGCAGCGGCCAGGTCAAGCCCGGGCAGAATGTGATGCTCGAAGGCGTGGGCGGTGGCTTCACCTGGGGTGCCGTGCTGCTGACGATGTAGCATGGCTCGGCGTTGCCGAGACCGCTGTCATCCGCTGATTGATAAAAACTGATTGAACCGAGACATGAGCGCTTTTGCATTTGTATTTCCGGGCCAAGGCTCGCAGTCTGTGGGCATGCTCGATGCCTGGGGTGGCCACCCCGCAGTGGTTCAGGCGCTGCAAGAGGCCTCGGATGCGCTGGGTGAAGACCTGGGCGCGCTGATCCAGAACGGCCCCAAAGAAACGCTGGCGCTGACCGCCAATACCCAACCGGTGATGCTGGTCGCTGGCGTGGCCGCATGGCGTGTCTGGCAAGCCGAAGGCGGCCCCATGCCGATAGCGGTTGCAGGCCACTCGCTGGGCGAGTATTCCGCGCTGGTGGCTGCCGGTGTGCTGACCCTGAGCCAGGCCGCGCCGCTGGTGCGCCTGCGGGGTGCTGCCATGCAAGAGGCCGTGCCTGTGGGTGCTGGCGCCATGGCGGCAGTGCTGGGCCTGGATGCGGACAAGGTCAAGGCCGTGTGCGCCCAGGTGACGGCCCAGCTGGGCGGCGCCGAAGTGGTCGAGGCAGTGAACTTCAACGACCCTGGCCAGACGGTTATCGCCGGCTCCAAGGCTGCGGTGGAAGCGGCCAGCCTGGCCGTGAAGGAAGCCGGTGCCAAGCGCGCGCTGCCGCTGCCCGTGTCTGCGCCTTTCCATTCCAGCCTGATGAAGCCCGCCGCTGAAAAGCTCAAGCTGGCACTGGCAGAGCTGCAACTGGCCGCGCCCCAGATTCCAGTGCTCAACAACATCGATGTGGCGATGCCTACCGATGCCGATGCGATCCGTGATGCGCTCTACCGCCAGGCCTTTGGCCCCGTGCGCTGGGTGGAGTGCGTGCAGCGCCTGCGTGCGCTGGGCGCGACCCACCTGGTCGAGTGCGGCCCGGGTAAGGTGCTCACCGGCATGACCAAGCGCATCGACCCTGAACTCGTCGGTGTGGCTCTGTATGACCCCGCCACTTTGCAAGAAACCAAAGAAGCCATCGCATGACTGAAACCACTTCAACAGCCAAAGTCGCCCTGGTTACCGGCGCATCGCGCGGTATTGGCGCAGCCATTGCCCAGGCGCTCGGCGCTGCCGGCTACCAAGTGATCGGCACGGCAACGACCGAAGACGGCGCTGCCAAGATCTCGCAAGCGCTGTCGGCCTTTGCCGGCTCGCGTGGTGTGGCGCTGGATGTGAACAATGGCGCCGCCGTCGAAGCGCTGATCGACAGCCTGGTCAAGACCCAGGGCGGCTTGCATGTGCTGGTCAACAACGCCGGCATCACCCGCGACACGCTGGCCATGCGCATGAAGGACGAGGACTGGGATGCCGTGCTGGGCACCAACCTGAAGGCCGTGTTCGGCGCCAGCCGCGCTGCCATCCGTCCGATGATGAAGCAGCGTTTTGGCCGTATCATCAGCATCACCAGTGTGGTGGGTGCATCGGGCAATGCCGGTCAGGCCAACTACGCGGCCGCCAAGGCGGGTGTGGCAGGTATGACGCGCTCGCTGGCCAAGGAGTTGGGCAGCCGTGGCATCACGGTCAACTGCGTGGCGCCTGGTTTTATCGAGACCGATATGACGGCCCAGTTGCCCGAAGAGCAGAAGAAAGCACTGCAGTCGCAGATTGCCTTGGGCAAGCTGGGACAGCCGCAAGACATTGCCAACGCTGTGGTCTATTTGGCCTCAGATGGCGCCGGTTATGTGACCGGGCAGGAGTTGCATGTCAATGGCGGCATGTATATGTAGATTTGACGAAAGTTGAATGCCGTTTCCTCGCGACGGCAAGTTGCACTCAGGTATTGCTGAAGCAGCTAGAATCGCGGGTTCATTCACAACCCCCAGAGGGAAACCATGAGCGATATCGAAGCACGTGTCAAGAAAATCATCGCCGAGCAACTCGGCGTGGAAGAGTCTCAAGTAACGAACGAAAAGGCTTTTGTAGCCGACCTGGGCGCTGACTCGCTGGACACCGTGGAACTGGTGATGGCTTTGGAAGATGAGTTCGAGATCGAGATCCCTGACGAAGACGCAGAGAAGATCACGACGGTGCAGAACGCCATCGACTACGCCAACAGCCACCAAAAGGCTTAATTGATTGCGCATGCACTTGGCGCCCTTGTGGCGCAAGTGTCTTGCTGCCAATCTTCCGAGAGATCAACAAGAAAGTTGTAACGCATGAGTCGCCGTCGCGTCGTCGTGACTGGTCTGGGTTGCATCAGCCCCGTGGGTAACACGGTTGCTGAAGCCTGGTCCAACATTTTGGCCGGTCAATCCGGCATTGACCTCATTACCAAGTTCGACACCACGGATTTCAGCTGCAAGATTGCAGGTGAGGTCAAGGGCTTCGACCTTGAGTCCTATATGAGTGCCAAGGAAGCACGCACGATGGACTCCTTCATTCATTACGGCATTGCCGCTGCCCAAGAGGCAGTGAAAGACGCCGGCCTGCCTTTGGGCGAGGCACTGGATGAAGAGCTCGCAACTCGTATTGGCTGTGTGATTGGTTCGGGTATCGGTGGTCTGCCACTGATTGAGAACACGCACGGTGAATATGAGCGCCGTGGTGCGCGTCGCATCACGCCTTTCTTTGTTCCCGCGTCCATCATCAATATGGTCGCAGGTCATGTATCGATGCGTTTTGGCTTCAAGGGCCCGAACCTGTCGGTGGTGACTGCTTGCACGACAGGTTTGCACTGCATTGGTGAAGCCGGTCGCATGATCGAGTACGGCGATGCCGACGTCATGATTGCAGGTGGTACCGAAGCAACTGTTTCTCCATTGGGTGTGGGGGGGTTCGCAGCGATGCGCGCGCTGTCCACACGCAATGACGATCCCAAGGCGGCATCGCGCCCCTGGGACAAGGGCCGTGACGGCTTTGTGCTGGGTGAGGGTGCCGGTATCGTGGTGCTCGAAGAGTACGAACACGCCAAGGCCCGTGGTGCCAAGATCTATGCCGAGTTGCTGGGTTACGGCATGAGCGCTGACGCCGGTCACATGACCGCGCCCAATATGGACGGCCCGCGCCGCGCCATGCTGGCTGCTCTGCGCAATGCAGGTGTCAACGCCGACCAGGTGGACTACCTCAATGCCCACGGCACCTCCACGCCGCTGGGTGACCTCAATGAGACCAATGCCATCAAGGCAGCCATGGGCGAGCATGCCAAGAAGCTGGTGGTCAGCTCGACCAAGTCCATGACCGGCCATTTGCTCGGTGGTGCTGGCGGTCTGGAGAGCGTCTTTACCGTGATGGCCTTGAAGGACCAGAAGATTCCTCCGACCATCAATCTGGTGGACCAGGATCCGGAATGCGATCTGGACTACTGCGCCAACACCGCGCGCGATGCCAAGCTGGACATCGCCGTCAAGAACAACTTTGGTTTTGGCGGTACCAACGGCACCCTGGTGTTCAAACGCGTTTGATGGTGGTTGGCGCCTGGTGCGTCACACCAGCCACGCTGGGATAAGGCCTCTGTGACAGAGGCCTTTGTTGTTTTTGCGCTGCTTCGGTCAGCACGGTGTTGGCGCTTCAACACGGGGTTTGCCCTGCGGGATCGCTGATGGGTGCACTGCAGAATGGGGTGATGCCTCTGTCAATAGCCGCCCAGCCATGCCCCACCATCGCCCAACTGCCTTGATGGCCTTGCAGTCCTTTGCGCTGGTGAGCCCAAGCCGCGTCCGCCTGCTGTTGGCCGGCTGGGTCTGCCTGGTCGCGCTGCTGTGCCTGGCCTGGATGCATGCAGCAGCTCCTACGGCCTTGCCGCGCGCCTTGGCAGTGGCGGTAATGGCATTGGCGGTAGGGCTGGTCTGGCGCATGCCGCTGTGGCCGCAGGGAACTTGTTTGCACTGGACTGGCTCTCAGTGGTGCCTTGGGCCAGCCCCGTTGGCGCTGGAGCAGCGCCAGGAACTGGGGCCACTGACCGTGCTGATGGATGGGCAATCCTGGATATTGCTGCAGGCCCAGGGGTTGCCAAGCCGGTGCCCCAGTCAGTGGCTGCTTGTGGCGAGAGCCGCTAATCCAGAGCGCTGGCCGGATATTCGTCGGGTTTTATACTCGTCGCTTGCCGCTGAACCGCAGAACATCCATCAGGTGTAAGCCTACAGCTGAACAACCACAACAATAGCTGCAAGCTTGTAGCGCCAAGAGGGCCTCTTTTATGACGGGAACGCCAACGGCCAGTACCCCGAATGCAAATGACAGCGATCTGCACCTGGTGCAGCGCACGGTGGCAGGAGATCAAAAAGCCTATGGCCTGCTGGTGCTCAAGTACCAGCGCCGCATCGAGCGCCTGATCGGGCGCATGGTGCGCGATGTGGATCTGGTGCCCGATCTGGCCCAGGAAACCTTTTTGCGCGCCTACCGCGCGCTGCCGCAGTTCCGGGGTGATGCGCAGTTCTACACCTGGCTGTACCGAATTGCCGTCAATACCGCCAAGAAGGCGATGGTCGAGCTCAGCCGCAACCCGGTGATGACCGAGAGCGCGCTGCGCGGAAAAGACGATGACGATGAAACTTATGTGCCCGGGCGCGAACTAACGACCGATGAGACGCCTGAAACGGTGATTGCCGCCCAGGAAATTGCCCAGGCGGTGAACACGGCGATGGACGCGTTGCCCGAGGACCTGCGACAGGCCATCGTGCTGCGTGAGATTGAAGGCATGTCTTATGAAGACATTGCCGCTGCGATGGATTGCCCCATCGGTACGGTACGGTCGCGTATTTTCCGCGCCCGCGAGGCGATTTCCGCCAAGGTAAAGCCCATGCTTGAACGCCAGTCTGGCAAGCGTTGGTAGCTGATATGAGTGTGATGACTGGCTGCAAGGGCCTGGGGCCCGCTAGGAATATGGCTATGAATCTCGAAAACCAAGCATCGAACATGAGCATGCAGGCGGCCTGTGAGCAGTTGTCCGCCTGGGTCGATGGTGAGCTGGACGACCAGGCGCTCGGCCAGCTGCTGGCCGAGCTGCCGGAGTTGGCCCAGGACGAGGCCTGCTACGCCTCGGTGCAGTCCTACCAGGTCATTGGCGATCTGATGCGTTCGGCGCACACACCGTGCTCCGACAGCCTGGCATTCCTGGATGCGCTCAATGCCAAGATTGCACTGGAGCCGCCGTTGGCCGACCAGGGCCAACCCGTGCCTGGTGCTGTCGCCGTGCCGGCGGTGGCCGCTGCCGCTGTGCAGACCGTCCAGCCAGCCGCGCAGGATGCTGCGAACCATTCGGTCTTCCGCTGGAAGATGGTGGCTGGCTTTGCTACCGTGGCCGCTGTGGCGATGGTCGGCTGGAACAGCATCGGTTTGCTCTCGGGTGGCGCAGGCAATGAGGCTCGCCAGCAGATGGCAGCAGCTGCTGCGCCGCAGGTGGTTGCTTCGGCTGCATCACCGAGGTCTGCCGCGTCCAATGCCCAAGGCCTGGTGCAGCAGCAGGTCACGGTGGGCCAGAACTCCAGCATCATGCTGCGCGATCCGCGCCTGGATGAGCTGCTGGCGGCACGCGGGCAGATTGGCGGCACCGCCAACCTGCAAATGCCAGCGGGCTTCTTGCGCAATGCCACTTTCAATGCCGAAAAGCGCAGGGATGGCTGCGCCGACAAGGCTTCACGCCTGTGCTGATGATGCGCTGAACCCCTCAAATAACACCTGCATGGCAGGTGTTTTTTTATGCCTTTCGCGCGCAAAGGCTTGAAACCTGGGTTTTGCTGCCTATCTGATGGTGATGCACGCTTGGAACCTTGAGGCCTATTGCCCCTCCAATTGCCGCAGGGCACTACGAGCGACGCGATTGAATCACTGCGTATACGGTGCCGCCATATTGTCAAATTGAGGAGTGATATGTCTCTAAAGCGTTGGAAGCCTTTTCAGATCAGTGCACTGGCGGCCATCCTGTCCGTCAGCAGCGCGATGATGCTGCCGGCAGCGGCCCAGACCCCTGCACCTGCTGTGGTGCGTGGCCTGCCCGATTTCACCGACCTGGTCGACCAGGTGGGCCCATCGGTGGTCAATATCCGCACGATGGAGAAGGTGTCCAACCGCCAAAGCCAAAGCGGCCTCGATCCGGAGATGCTGGAGTTCTTCAAGCGCTTTGGCTTGCCGGTGCCCAGCATCCCCAAGCAGCAACGCCCCCAGCGCCCCGGCGCCGATGGCGATGAGGTGCCCAGCGGCCTGGGTTCGGGTTTTATCCTGACGGCCGACGGCTATGTGATGACCAACGCGCATGTGGTCGATGGTGCCGATGAAGTGATCGTGACGCTGACCGACAAGCGCGAGTTCAAGGCCAAGATCGTGGGCGCCGACAAGCGCACCGATGTGGCTGTGGTGAAGATCGATGCCACCGGCTTGCCCGCCGTCAAGATTGGCGACGTGAACCGCCTGCGCGTGGGCGAGTGGGTGATGGCGATCGGCTCGCCCTTTGGCCTGGAAAACTCGGTGACCGCCGGCATTGTCTCTGCCAAGCAGCGCGACACGGGCGACTACCTGCCCTTTATCCAGACCGATGTGGCCATCAATCCCGGCAACTCGGGCGGCCCGCTGTTGAACATGCGAGGCGAGGTGGTGGGCATCAACAGCCAGATTTACTCGCGCTCGGGTGGCTTCATGGGCATCTCGTTCTCGATCCCTATCGATGAAGCGGTGCGCGTGAGCGACCAGCTGCGCGCCACCGGCCGTGTGGTGCGTGGCAAGATTGGTGTGCAAATCTCCACCGTGAGCAAGGATGTGGCTGAATCCATCGGTCTGGGCAAGGCCCAGGGCGCGATGGTAACGGGTGTGGAAAGCGGCTCGCCCGCCGAGAAGGCGGGCGTCGAAGCGGGTGACATCATCACCAAGTTCGATGGCAAGCCGCTGGAGAAGCTGGCGGATCTGCCGCGCTGGGTGGGCAACACCAAGCCAGGCTCGAAGAGCACCGTCACGGTGTTCCGCCGTGGCAAGACCTTGGACCTGCCGATCACCATCATCGAAATTCCGTCGGATGCTGCTGCAGACGCTGCTGCCACCAGCAAGGAGCCAGAGAAGTCCAAGCCTTCCACTGCTGCCCAGCAACTGGGTCTGGTGGTCACGGATCTGACCGATGCGCAGCGCAAGTCCATGCACCTCAAGGGTGGAGTGCAGATTGTGTCGGCCGATGAAGCCGCTGCCCGTGCTGGTCTCAAGCAAGGTGATGTGATCCTGGGCATTGCCAACACCGAGATCAATGACGTCAAGCAGTTCGACGCTGCCGTGGCCAAGGCCGACAAGTCCAAGCCCGTCAACGTGCTGTTCCGCCGCGGTGAGTGGACGCAATATGTGCTGATCCGCCCGACCAAGTAAGTCACTGCGCGCTTTGTCGCTGTGCTGACCACAAGCCGGTTTCCGCCATGGAAATCGGCTTTTTTCATGGATGGGTGTGAAAGAGCCAGGCACTGCCCAATACCCAATACCCAGCAACGAAAAAGCCTCAGAGCATTGCTACTCTGAGGCTTTACGTTTGGTGCGGCTGGCAGGAATCGAACCCACGACCCCTTGGTTCGTAGCCAAGTACTCTATCCAGCTGAGCTACAGCCGCTAAGCTGTCGATTATAGCACGCAATTTTTGATCACTGCCATCTTTCTGATGTGCTGGCAGCAAGCACGGTGGTCAAGAGGCACTTGCTGCATCCGGATCTGGAGGTGCTGCGCCCATTATTGTGGCACCAGAGGTGAGGCCCGCAGCCTGCAGCGCCCAGGGCAGCCGTAGTAGATATTCACTAATTTTGGGGATTGACCGTTGGCAGGCACAGTCCGATAGTTAGCGACATTGTTAATTTCTGTATATGGCTGCTGATATGAGGTGGTGCAGGTGTTTGGTTCTAGGCTGGTGGATGGCATCGGGCTGCATGCTCACGCATGCCGTGCCCACGGCTGCCTCATCCGGAGACCTGTCGGCAGCCCACAACCTGGGGTCACAGCACACAGGGGCAGATAGCCAAGGGCTCTACGCAGGACGGCGGGCCAGCGCATGGGCACAAGGGGTGGCGGTGCCCAGCCCTGACATGCAGGCTGCCGCCACGGCGCTTGCGCCAGACGATGGCACGGTTTTCCACCGTGTGCGACACAGCATGGAGGCCGTGACCGAGCAGGCGTCTGGTGTCCTGTCTCGGCCCGCTCCCAAGCTGGGTGGGCTGCTACTGGTGTTGTTGACGGTCTTCGCACTGGTGCTGGGATTTTTAAGCCTGCGCTGGCACCGTGAAACGGCGGAATGACCGCATGCTCCGTGCTGACACCGTCGCCTCTGGCCCCTCCACGCATTCCCAAAAAACATCATTGCGATAGAAATAAATAATAAAACGCTGGGCTTGTTTACATCTAGAAGCAACAATGCGTTCCAACGTTTGAAGTGACTATGAAGCTGTTGTTTCGCATTTTTTCAGTAGGCGCGGTCTGGTTTTGGGCATGCTTATGGGCACCGGGCGCGAGCGCTGCCGTGGTTGCCGCAGCGGATGTGGTGCCGGAGGCGACATTCCAATGGGGCAGCAGCGGCCCCGACCAGTGGGGGCAGGTGGGGCAGACCAGAGCAGGCTTGGCCTGGGTCACCACCGACTTTCCCAACAGCGGCAATGGCTCGCTGCGCCTTGACTTGCCTGTCACCTCGTCCAAGGCCGGGCTCGCTTACTACCCTGCTGCCACCTTCGGCAAGCTGTCGGAGCTGACCACCGTCTCCTACCAATGGCTGGTGCACAGCACCGATGTGGTCGACCAGGCGCCCGTGCTGCGGCTGTACCTGCGCAATGCGCAAGGGGTGCATACGCAGACCCTGGTCTACACCCCGGACATCGCCGGCGTGCACGGTGTGGGCCTCAACCAGTGGACCACCGCCGATATGCTCCACGGCATCGTTTGGCAAGGGCGCAGTGCGGCGCAAGGTGGCTTTGATCCCAACATAAGACGGCCATTTTCGGACTTTCAAGCCGACCCGCGCTTTGCCGACATGGTGGTCTTTGCCGTCGAGGGTGGCGCCGGCAATGGATCCAGCGGCTTTGTTGGCGCCATCGACAATATCGAAGTGGTCGGGCCGCTGGCCTCGGTATCGGCCAACTTCGAAGTGGTGCCGCCTACGGCCTCCATACTGTGCGACAAGACGCAGCTGTTGGATTCCGACGGGCAAACTGCTAGCTGCACCCTGAGATTGAGCCGGCCTGCGCAGGCTGCGCTGACCATTGTGCTGAGCACCTCCGGGGACACGGCGCGCTACAGTGGTTGCGCCGGTCCGCTGGAGATTGCAGAGGGCGCCAGCACGGCGAGCTGCACGGTCACGGCCACCGCCAATACCGTGAGAGGCGATGGCCAGGTCAGCGTGTCGGTTGCTATCGCGCCAGCGGCCAACCCTGGCGACTACAGCTTGCTGGCGGGCACATCGGTGGCTTCCATTTAGATTGCCGATGAAGACGGGGAGGCTGCTGCGCCGGTCGGCGCAACCTCAATACCTGTTCCAGTGCTCTCGCACGGAATGTTTGCGACGCTATCGCTTGGCTTGTTGGCTTGCGGTGCCATGCTCATTCGACGCACTGGCAAGCCTTGACGAGAGGTGGGGTATCTTGTTCTCGTCAGATTTCTCGTTTTTGGCTGACGACCAATTCCACCGTAATAGGACACTTGTGCTGTATTGCCAAGGGAGCTTTCTTTCTCTGATTAGCCCCCCCTCATTGCTTAAGCGAAAGGCTGTGTTTACATTCGTTTGCCCAGTCAAGGGCCGGTGTACTTTTTCAATAGGGCTCAGGCGGTTATGCTATCGGCTTTATTTTTCCGATAGAAGAGGTCGCCGTGCAGAGGCTTTCAAAAATAAAGAGCGCCCATGTCGCACGCATGGCGTTGATCTTGGGTTTGGCAGCATGCCTCGGTGCATGCGTGACGCGGCCCAAACCGCAATATAACTATGCTGGTGCAGCAGACGACCCGGTTTTTTTTCTGGAGTCTGACTTCGGGATAGATACCGGCTTTACCGCGCAGATCAATCCTGTCAGAAACGCCAATCTGTGCAAGAGCCGGCAGGGGGTTGCATATATGCAATCAATGGATTCTTACTACCGCGATTCAAGCCTGAAAGGTCCTTGGAAGATTGTTGCGCCTGCCGGGCAACCTGTGGTGATATCCGGTGGCTGGTTTCAGTACGCGACAACATCCACGAACACGATTTTCGGTACCAAATCGATCTCGCCGGGCAGAGGTTGTAGTGCTGAGAACAAGCTCGTTGTTGGCGAAAGGGGCAAGCAATACCGGGTTCACCTGCGCAAGAGCCCAGATGGAAGTGGCTGCACGATGGACATCACGAACCTAGATGGCTCGGTAGTGGAAGCGGAAGCCTATCCGAGATGCCGAATCCGTTGAATGCATGGCGCTCGCGCACATGCTCGGGCCCTTTGCAATGCGCTCGCCCAATAGGATGGGCTCGGATCGCTCGAACCCTTGCTGAGACCGAGGCTGGGCGTATTGCGGTGTGCCCTTGAGTGGCAAGAAAACGTGAATTGATTTTCTTGGCTCGCTCTTGGGTTTGCATCACTGCTTTTCCGATCTTCGTGGTAGTCGAAACTGGCCATTGAGGGCTGGTTTTTGCTATGCATTGGTTGCAAGCAACGCCCTGTACGAGGTCTTATGAATACTGAATACTTTTTCAGAACGTCAGCAAAGATTCGCACCGTGGGAGCAAGTTGGGGTGGTTGCAGTTTGTTGCATAAGCGTGATTCATTCTCTTCCTCAGCACGGCCTGATTCTGGTATGTCAACCGGATTTCTACGTAGAGAAACCGTCCATCCATGTTATTTGGAGGTGCTTTGACTATCGTTGGCGGCGCTGTTTGATGCGCGGGTTCTGGACGATGGAAAACCGCGGTAGCCAATGTCTGCGTGGCTTCAAGTCCTCGGTTGGATTGAATGCAACTTTAATCCACAGCAGTCAATGGACGCAGTCAAATGCTCCCCGAGCATTGTTGGCGGAGTAAATGGATTGCTCAGTATGGGCATCAGAATTTCCGGGTCCCAGTGCCAAATGCTGGATGGGTTGAAAGTATTTCATCTATAGTGTTTTGTGGAATCGCTATTTGATAGATGAATTACAAGGAGAGTGGCTTGAAATTTACCCAGAATGAATCACAGAAAAGTGGCTTGGTGCGCCTGGACGGGCTTAGTCGGCGGGTATTTCTTTCTGCACTCGGTGGGGGGGCATTGGTATTGACAGGCTGCGGCGGAGGTTCTGACTCAGAGGGCGGTGAAGTGGTGCCAGCACCTCCACCCGCTGTGCAGAAGCCCGGCATTTTTCTTCTGGCTGGTCAACTGGGCGGAGCCGGTTTGCTGGAGGGCAAAGGCGCAGAGGCGCGGTTGCCAATTCGTAATTACTTGAGTATTGCTCCCGGTGGCACTGTCTACATCCCGATCAATGGTGGTCGTCTTGCGAAGGTCGACCAGGATGCGCAGCTCAGTCTCGTTCCAGGTCCCCCTGCAGGTTCAGAATACCAAATAGCTGCAGATGCCCAAGGGCGGCTTCATGCCTTTGCTTGGGCCTGCGTTTACCGCCAAAGCGACACCGGCTGGATACCCATTGCCGGAAATCCTTCGGAGGCTGGCTACGCCGATGGCGATGGCGCGTCCGCACGGATGGGTTATGTGGCATCCCCGGTGTTGGGTGCGGACGGTAGTTTGTACTTTATCGACAAAGGAACCGTGTTTGGAATGCCGGAAGACATGATGGTTCGTAAGCTGACGAGCGGTGGTCAGATTGTTACTGTTGCGGGGCGGCAAGGTCTTCCGCTAGAGCGCAGGGATGGTCAAGGCAGCGAAGCAGGCTTTGTCGATCTCATCCAACTGCTCGGGCAACCGGACGGCAGCCTTCTGGCGCTGGATAGGAGGCATTTCCGCAGCATCACACTGGACGGTCAGGTCCACACTATGTCCAATGCCAACGAGTTGCGTACAAATGTCAGTAATCTGGTGCAGACCAGCGCCACGTCGTTCTATGCCTTGGAGGGCAGCCGCGTTGTCCAGCTGGGTTTGGACGGCTCCTTCACGCCGTTCGTGGGAATTCCGGATGCGCATCTGGACCTCTGGCACGTGAACGATGGTGTGGGCGAGGATGCGCGTTTGCAGCGCCCGTCCTCTATGGTGCAATTGCCTGATGGTGATCTGCTCATTGGCGAGGATTCCAACGCACTGCGCAGGATCAATCTGCAAACCAGAAAGGTCAGCTCCTGGGTGGGCGCCAACGTTGATAGTATTTCGGTGGATGGCCTGGGGTCCAATGCGCGCTTCACGGGCGTCATGAACGGCATGGCGGTCAATGCCAAAGGCGACATTTTCGTGCTTGAGGGCTATTGGGGCATGTACTCCAATGCTGATGCATATCGCCAAGTTGTCAGAAAAATAAGGCCCGATGGCGCTGTTACTACATTGCCCGGCAAATTATCTGACCGCGTGACGGAGATTGCCGCCGATGGGAACGACAACATCTTCTATGCCTCAGGCTGCGCCATCATGCAACTGAAGGCCGATGGCAGTCTGGCGGTATTTGCGGGCAACGTCGAAGAGAAGGGCTATGCAGACGGTTCTGCTTTGCAAGCGCGGTTTGCATCGCCTAGAGGTCTGTCGTTCGACCAGGCTGGCAACCTCTGGGTCATCGATGCACCGGCGTATGAATATGAGCGAGGCGGTGTCGCGCTTCCTAGCCCTCGAGTGCTGCGACTGTGGTATGGACAGACCTTGCGCCGTATCACCCCAGATGGCAGCGTGACCACCTATGCTGGCACGCCAGGCCAGGTATTGGAGCGGCCTTTCCCGGACTACTCGCCGGCATGGCAGCTATGGAATAGCAAGGTCGACTCGCAAGGCCGCGTCTACCTGTACAGCAGCAGCGGGCGTGCTGCGGTGTACCGCGTTGATGGGCAGGGCGCAGAACCCAGCAAGCTATGGCGAAGTGAAAGCGACGTTTCCACCTTTGACCAGATGGCCGTTTCGCCTTCCGGCCAGATCTTTGTGTCGTCAACGCAGCCGGATTTTGTCGGGGGAAGTAGTGCTATCTATGCCATGGAGCCCGGCGGTGGTCTTCGCTTGGTGGCTGGCAGCGAAGCGCTGGGTAACCTGGGTGTCCGTCTTGGAGCGCTGCCCGGAAGTCTTAACTGGGTATACGGTCTGACTGCGCTGGATGACCGCACCCTGGTTCTAGCGAGTGAGAGTGCAGTTTTGCGCGTTAATTTGTAGCAGAGTTGACGCGGTGGAGACGGGGTAAAGACCGCAAGCCAGGTATGCGCAGGCCGTGTATCGCCAACCAGGGCAACGTAGATGTATTGATTGATTTCGGCCCTGGCCTGCGTAACCGTTCTTAAGCCACTTGGTGCCGGTCAATCCTTGCAGCCATTGCCCGGCTCTGCCGGCATGCGCGGAAAAGAGCTGCGCTCAACTCTCCTCCTTGCCCGCATTCTGCTGCGCATCGATCGCCTTCATGTTGTCCAGCAGCTTGAGCAGGTAGTGCAGGGTGTGAACCATGTCATTGCTCGAGAACCCCTCGAGCGCCTGCTCGTAATAGCGGCCAATCGACTCGGCTGCATCGTGCTGCCACACCTGCTGCCCGGCTGGCGTCAATTGCACCAGACGGGAGCGTTTGTCTGCCGGGTCGGGCACGCTGTGCACATAGCCGGCGGCCTCCATGCGTGACAGCAGGCCGGTGAGGTTCTGGCGGCTCACCAACAGGTAGCGGGCCAGGTCGCCCATGCCCATGCCCTGCTCTGATTCGGGCCGCGACAGCGCGCCCATCACCGCCCACTGTTGTGTGGTCAGGCCCTGGGCTTCAACGGCCTTGGTTCCAGTTTTATGCAACATGTTGGCGCATTGGTAGAGCTTGAAATACAGACGATTGGCCAGGTCGGTGCGCAGTTGCTGCGGGTTTTCTCTAGGGTCTTTGGCGAGTTTGCTCATGATTCCGATATTGCCATGGCATGGCATTTGTGTAAATATATTGTCTAATTAAACGATGCAATGCACAAGAAAGGTGGGATCATGGCACGTTTTGATGGGCAACATGTTGTAGTAACCGGTGGGGGTGGCGGCATTGGTGGGGCTACCTGCAAACGCTTTGCCGCTGAAGGCGCCCGGGTGACCGTGCTCGACAAGCAGCTGGGCGCCGCACAGGCGGTGGCCGATGCGATTGCAGCGGCGGGCGGCCTGGCGCAGGCGCTGGCCTGTGATATCACCGACCGGGCGAGTGTCGATGCGGCCGTGCAGCAGGCCGAGCAATGGGCTGCGATTGATGTGCTCGTCAACAACGCGGGCTGGGATGTGTTCAAGCCCTTCACCAAGACCCATGAGGGCGAATGGCAGCAGCTCATTGCCATCAACCTGGTGGGTGCCCTGCACATGCACCACGCGGTGCTGCCGCACATGGCAGAGCGCAAGGCGGGGCGCATCGTCAACATCGCGTCTGACGCGGCGCGCGTGGGCTCCTCAGGCGAGGCGGTGTATGCCGCCTGCAAGGGCGGGCTGGTGGCGCTGTCCAAAACCCTGGCACGCGAGCATGCCCGCCACAACATCACCGTGAACGTGGTTTGCCCCGGCCCCACCGATACCGCCTTGTTTGCCAGCTACAAGGAGGGCGCGGGCAACCCCGACAGGCTGCTCGAGGCCTTTACCCGTGCGATCCCGCTGGGCCGCATCGGCCAGCCCGAGGACCTGCCCGGCGCAATCCTGTTCTTTGCCTCGGGCGACGCCTCCTATGTGACCGGCCAGGTCATCAGCGTATCGGGCGGCTTGACGATGGCCGGCTGAAGGCCCCCCCAATAAATAAGGAGACTGGTATGGAATTTGAAGACATCCTCTACGACGTGCGCAACCATGTGGCCTGGATCACCATCAACCGGCCCGAGAAGATGAACGCCTTTCGCGGCACCACCTGCGACGAGCTGATCCGCGCGCTGAACAAGGCGGGCTATGACAAAAGCGTGGGTTGCATCGTGCTGGCCGGCGCGGGCGACAAGGCTTTTTGTACCGGCGGCGACCAGTCGGCGCACGATGGCAACTACGATGGCCGTGGCACCATCGGCCTGCCGATGGAAGAGCTGCACGACGCCATCCGCAATGTGCCCAAGCCGGTGATTGCCCGCGTGCAGGGCTATGCGATTGGCGGCGGCAATGTGCTGTGCACCATCTGTGATCTGACGATCTGCTCGGACAAGGCCATCTTTGGCCAGGTAGGCCCCAAGATGGGCTCGGTCGACCCGGGCTATGGCACGGCATTCCTGGCGCGCGTGGTGGGCGAGAAAAAGGCCCGCGAGATCTGGTACCTGAACAAGCGCTACTCCGGCGAAGAGGCGGTCGCCATGGGGCTGGCCAATATCTGCGTGGCGCCAGAGCAGCTCGATGCCACCGTGCAGGAATGGGCCGAGACTATCTGCGAGCGCAGCCCCACCGCGATTGCGATTGCCAAGCGCAGCTTCAACATGGACACCGCGCACCAGGCGGGCATTGCCGGCATGGGCATGTACGCGCTCAAGCTGTATTACGACACCGACGAGTCGCGCGAAGGCGTGGCTGCACTCAAGGAAAAGCGCAAGCCCGATTTCCGCAAACACGCCAAGTAACGCAGCCTGCCGCGAGAGGTGTCCATGAATCCGTACTTGAACGATGACTTGATGAGCCTGGCTGCATCGGTGCGCCGGTTTGCCGATGCGCGCGTGGCGCCGGGCTTTTTGGAGCGCGACCGGACCCGCGTGCTGGACCGTGCGCTGATGCGTGAGATGGGCGCCATGGGCCTGATCGCCCCTGAGCTGCCCGAGCAGCTGGGCGGGCAGGGCCTGGGTTGCCTGGCCGCTGGCGTGGTGCATGAGGAGCTGGCGCGCGCCGATCTGAGCATGTCCTATGTGCCGCTGCTGGCCTCGCTCAATGCGCAGATTCTGGCCGCCCACGGCCAGCCGGAGGTGGCGGAGCGCTGGTTGCAAAAAATGGTGGCGGGCGAGGCGCTGTGTGCCATTGCGCTGACCGAGCCGCGCGGTGGCTCGGACGCGGCCAACCTGCGCCTGCGCGTAGAGCGCGATGCACAAGGCTATGTGATCAACGGCGAGAAGACCTCGATCTCTGCCGCAGACCAGTGCGATATCGCCGTGGTGTTTGGCCGCACCGGCACGGTGGAATCGGGCGCGCATGGCGTGACGGCGTTGCTGGTGCCGATGGACTTGCCTGGCATCACGCGCAGCCGCTTGGATTGCCATGGCCAGCGCGCCATTGGCAGGGGCTCGCTGTTTTTTGACCATGTGCGTGTGCCGCTCTCGCATCGCCTGGGTGAGGAGAACCAGGGCTTTGTGCAGGTGATGCAGGGCTTTGACTATTCACGCGCGCTGATCGGCTTGCAGGTTCTGGCCGTGGCGCGTGCGGCGCTCGACGATGCCTGGCAGTACGTCACCCAGCGCCAGGCCTTTGGCAAGCCCTTGTCGGCGTTCCAGGGCGTGTCGCACCCTTTGGCGGATTTGGATACGCAGGTCAGCGCCGCACGCCTTTTGTGTCTGCAGGCGCTGTGGCTCAAGGACCAGCGCAAGCCCCACAGCGCCGAAGCGGCCATGTGCAAATGGTGGGCCCCCAAGCTGGCCTATGACTGCATCCACCAGTGCCTCTTGATGTTGGGACATGGCGGCTATGACCGGGGCGTGATGGAGCAGCGCCTGCGCGATGTGCTGGGCTTTCAGATTGGTGACGGCACCGCCCAGATCATGAAGACCATCATTGCCCGCGACCGGGCGGGCAGGCAGGCCGTGCCGGCATAGCCGTGATTTGCTCCCAAGCGCGGCCCACCAGCGCGGAGCCCCAACCCACAGGAGACAAGCATGCAATTTGATGCCGTATTGCTGGCGCCGCGCCGTGCGCAGATGCGCAGCCAGGGCTGGTGGCGCGACACCACCATCAACGATGCGCTGGACCAGGCGGCGCAGCACTGGCCCGACCGGCTGGCACTGGTGGCGCAGCGCACGGGCGAGGACACTGCGCAGTCCTTCAACTATGCGCAGTTGGCGCGCATGGCCGACCGCGTGGCCATCGGTTTGTGGCGACTGGGTGTGCGGCCTGCCGATGTGGTGGCCTGCCAGTTGCCCAATGTCTGGAAGTTCACGGTGCTGTACCTGGCATGCGCACGCATCGGCGCGGTGCTCAACCCCCTGATGCCCATCTTTCGGGAGCGCGAGTTGCTCTTCATGCTGGGCCACGGGGAGGCCAAGCTGGTCGTGGTGCTGAAGGACTTTCGCAATGTCGATTACGAGGCGATGCTCAAAGGCATTCAGCCACAGTTGCCGCAGCTCCAGCATGTGGTCGCCATCGGTGGTGCCGGTGTAGACAGTTTTGAGGCGCTGCTGACCCAGCCCGCCTGGGAGCGCGATGCCGATGCCGCGCAGGTCCTGAGCTCACACCGGGTCCCGCCCGATGCCATCACCCAGCTCATCTACACCAGCGGCACCACGGGTGAGCCCAAGGGCGTGATGCACTCCTCCAATACCTTGATGGCCAACATCAACGCCTATGCCGAGCGCCTGGCGCTGGGGCGTGACGATGTGGTGCTGATGGCGTCGCCCATGGCGCACCAGACCGGCTTTATGTACGGGCTGATGATGCCGGTGATGCTGGGCGCCACGGCGGTGCTGCTGGATGTGTGGAACGCCGCCACGGCGGCGCAACTGATACGGCAATGGCACTGTACGTTCACGATGGCGTCGACGCCGTTTCTGGCCGATCTGTCACGCGAAGTGGCTGCCAGTGGGGCGGTGCCCAGCCTGCGCACTTTTTTGTGTGCCGGCGCGCCCATCCCCGGCCCCTTGGTGGAGCAGGCGCAAACGGCCTTGGGCGCGCAGATCATCTCGGCCTGGGGCATGTCGGAGAACGGCGCTGTTACCACCACCTTGCCCGGCGATGGCGCGCAGCGCGCGGTGGAGACCGACGGTCTGCCCTTGCCCGGCGCCGAGGTCAAGGTGCTGGACGACCTGGGCCAGGAGCGCCCGCGCGGCGAGATTGGCCAGTTGTGGGTACGGGCCAACTCCAACTTTGGTGGCTATCTGAAACGCCCGCATCTCAATGCCACCACCGATGACGGCTGGTTCGATACCGGCGACCAGGCGCGCATGGATGCGCAAGGCTATATCCGTATCACCGGCCGCAGCAAGGATGTGATCATCCGAGGTGGCGAGAACATTCCGGTGGTGGAGGTGGAGTCTCTGCTCTACAAGCACCCGGCCGTGGCGCAGGCCGCGGTGGTGGCTTATGCGGACGAGCGCCTGGGTGAGCGGGCTTGCGCGGTGATCGTGCTCAAGCCCGGCGCAGCCGAGCCGGCGCTGGCCGATGTGACCGCGTTCTTGCGGACGCAGAAGCTGGCGCCGCACTACCTGCCCGAACGCCTGGTGGTGCTCGCAGACATGCCGGCCACGCCATCGGGCAAGATCCAGAAGTTCAAGCTGCGCGAGCAGCTCAAGGCCTAGACCGCGTCCGACGCGCCCGAGGAGCTGTCGCGGTTGCGCAGCACAATCGTTATCTGCCCGTTGGTCTCAATCGTCGCCTGCTCCACCTCGTAGGTGTGCAGGCAGCCTGCGCCGCGCAGCGCCGCTTTCAGGTCATCACTGGTGAGGAGTTCGGCATCCATCACCTGGCGGTTGACCTGGCCGTTGGATATCAATCGCTTGGGAATGCCATCGACCCAGCGCGACACCCGCCTGCTGCGGTAGCTCAGCTGCGCCACGATGGAGTGGCAGGCGATCAAAGTCGTGGCTGAGATCAGCCCGCCGATCAGCGAGTTGTCGCCTGCATTCATCGAGTTCTGCACGGCGTTGGACAGGATCAGCAGCAGGATGAGATCGAAGGGGTCGTATTGCCCAATCTGGCGCCGGCCGGTCAGCCGCAGAAACACCAGCAGGAATGCGTAGACGACAAAGCCGCGAACGACAAATTCCCACCAAGGAACACTCATAGAGAACATGGCATGACTCCTCAAGCTGGGGGCGGGCAGCGCCTGCATGAACCCTCGGGCTGCCCACTGACCCGGCCATCATAGTCCGCAGTGGCCGCCGGGCGCGATACTGCCGCGTACGCTGGCAGGCCCCGGCATCGTCGTCTTTTTTCGCCAGTTCCGCTGACGCATCAGTGCCGCGCGTGCATGGGGCGGGCCCCATAAATAAAAAGGCGCCAGTGTTGGCTGGCGCCTGCACAGGGGAGGTGGGCTGGGTGGATTACATGCCCTGTCCCAGATCGGAGATCAGCTGTGCCGACAGGTAGAGGCGCCGCGCGATGGGCTCGGTCAGCACATACTCGGCCAGGTTGGAGTGGTAGTTGGCGCCGGGCAGACCCAGACCCTCAATGACTGGCTTGCCCGACAGCGCGGCATAGGCAGCGTCCGAGCCGCCACCGCCGCGCGTGGTGTACATCTGCGATTTACCGCCCACATCGGCATAGATGGTGATCGCCTTCTGGATCAGCTTGACACCCTCGTCGTTGGCGTTGAAGGCGGGGCGGCCCCGGGTCAGGTTGATGTCGATGGTGGCGCCGTGCACATGGGGCGTCGATGCGGCTTTGTCGAGCATGCCCTTCATCAGGTCCAGATCCTCGTTCTTGCCATAGCGCACGTCGGCATTGACCACGGCCTTGTCCGGGATGATGTTGGTGGCGCTGCCGCCAGCGGTCATCGTGGTCCAGTTAAAGCCGCGTTCCTTGGATTTGTCCTGGATGTCCTGCGTGCGCAGCACCAGGGCCGAGGCCTCGGTCAGCGCATTGATGCCCGCCTCCGGTGCCACACCTGCGTGCGATGCCTTGCCATGCACCACCGCCTGTACATAGGCAATGCCGGAGGTCGCAGTGCCAAAGCCTTCTTCCAGGCCGGAAGGCTCGTAGGACAGCACATAGTCGTGCGAGGCGGCCAGCTTCTGGATCAGGTCGCGCGAACCGAAGGAGCCCTTTTCCTCATCGGTGTTGAACATCACCGTGATGGTCTTGAACTTGCTGAAATTCTGCGCCTTGAGCAGGCCCAGGCTGTGCAAGATGACGGCGATGCCGCCCTTGGCATCGGCAATGCCGGCGCCATAGGCCTTGTCGCCTTCGACCTTGAAAGGCGCCGTAGCCAGGATACCGCTCGCATACACGGTATCCATGTGGGCCATCAGCAGCAGGCTCTTGGTGCCGCTGCCCTGGAAAGTGCCGACAATGTTGTCGCCCACCACACCCGCCTCTGCCTTATGGCGCACCACATTGGCGCCGAGTGCCTGTAGGCGGGCTTCGAGGTAGTTGCCCATCTGCGGAATGCCAACGGGGTCATTGGTACCTGTCTCAATGTTGACCAGCTCCTGCAGTGTTTGGAGGACGGCCGCCTTCTCGGCCTGCGAAGCCTGGTCCAGCGTGGCGTTGTAGCGCAGCGAGGAGGCGCTGCTGTCGGAGCAGCCCGATACGCTCAAAGAAAGGGCCGCAGCAGCGGCGATGGCCAGCAAGGTTTTTTTCATGTTCATTTTGGGTGTGGGAGGAGACCGCGGAAAGGGTCACGGGATTGTCATGCGACGGATGCAAGGATAAGAACGGCACCCCGTCAACGCGGTCACGGCTGAGACAAGCGCTGTGGCCATTGCCCCTGTCATCGCGTTGGCCCATTCCGGGCTGCTACGGCGCGATGCCGGCGCTGACGACGCGGATGCAGCGATATGGCCATACCCATGGTCCTGCGTGACCACGGCCAAGCAATGGGTTTCGTTGTCTCCATCGTTGATCGTGTAGCCGTCCGCGGCTGCGGCACGACCTTCCCCTGGGACCGAATCAGAGCGCTCAGGTCGACGCAAAGAGGACACTCCTTGCCTGCGTTTGTGCAGCCATCGCCCTAGGGTGTCGCCCCAGGGAGAGGCTGGCGAATGCCGCCTAGGCTTCCCGTTCTGGTGCGTGCAGCAGATTGCGCCCCGTATGGCGATTAAGCCATCCCGCACAGCCCGCACATGGCCTGCACCGCTGCTGCACCAGACACAGCCATGCGGACTTACTGGCGGTCGCGGCGTTCGCCATGTTGGCCTTCACGAAGCTGCGGGTGGGCGCTTGACTGCGCTTGCTGGTGCATCTGTTGCTGGCGCATTTGCGCTGCTTGTGCATGCTGTTGGGCTCTTATTTGTTGTTGCATCTGTTCATGTTGGGCGCGTTGCTGCGCCATCTGCTGTTGGTGTATCTGGTCTTGCTGTGCGCGCTGCTGTGCCATTTGCTGCTGGCGCGCTTGCGCTTGCTGTGTGTGCTGTGCTTCCAGGGGTTGGCCGTGTGCTGGCGGCTGTGCCATCGGTTGTGGCATGGTCAACCCGCCGGGCCGTTGATGGGCAGGTGCCGGGGTTGTCTGGGCATGGGAGTCTGGAAGCGGCTGCATGGGTGCCACGGCACTGGGGCGGACCATAGGCTGCACGCCCGGGCTGATTGGCATCTTAGCCGGGTCGATGGTCTGGCGTTGGCTGAGTGCGTAGCCGCCTGCCGCTGCTACGCCGGCTGCCAGCGCGGCCCCGTGGCCGTCGGGGAGCTCGCCAGTGGTCATTGCAGGTCGGGCTGACTCTGCCACTGGAGCCGTGTTGACTACATGCACATGGGTGCTGTTGTGGATGTTTTCCACAACGGTGCGGGAGTTGGATATGTAGGTCTGGTCGTTGTAGACAACGGCTGGACGAGCCAGAGGTGGGGGTGGGCGCTTATCCCTGATCCACTAGCCAGACTGACCCGGCTCTCCCCAATGCAAATGCAATGCGTCTTCCTTTTAACTTTACGTTGTCTGCGCTGGAGGAAGGCAGCCTCGAAGAGGACGATGACCTCCACGATCTCTGGGTCCGGCTGACGTCACGGATGCAGGGGTGGGTGATTCTCCGAGGCTTGCCTACATGTGATGTTTCAATAGCTTGTTCAGCTGGACAAGTCTGGCAAACTGGTGTGACCACGCTTCAGCAACTCCGAGGAATTCTGCCGGATGAGCAGCCTTAAGAATTCGCGCGTATCTGCCAAGCCATGGGTATCAAATACACCTTCAAACGGCCCTATGGCCCGCAAACCAATGACAAGGCCGAGCGTTTCATCCAGACGTGCCTGCGTGAATGGACTTACGGGTGCATATGGGAGAACAGCCAAGAGCGCACTGCGTGGTTCCCCGCCTTCTTGTCTTACTACATCGCCCGAAAACCGCACTCAGCCTTCGGCCGCAAGCCTCCAGCCTCCCGACGTGGATTGAACAACCTATTACAGATCAACAGCTAGGTTTGCGCGCTGTACTTCGGTACCTCACCATGCAACTTCGTGGCTATCGCAGGTTGATGGCTCGCTGGCTTGAACTCCAATGTCGGCACTTGGGCGTGTTCGCTGGCTATAAATTGTGTCCTGCAGTCGGTTAGCCTTGCGAGATGCATGCGCGCTACCCTTGTAGCCACTTCCCCACTCGTTTCCCCCCGGCCACGCCTTTCAGGGGTGGAGGGTGGGGGGTACCGGATGCAGGAGGTATGAGTGCGCTGCGATCGTGGGAGCTAGGAGGAGGAGATAGTGGCTGGATTGCACTGTATGCGACCTGTGTGCTCGCTCCGGCTTCACTTATGTATGTTCAGCATTTCTTTAAGTTCAGGGTATGGTAGCTATGACTATCTTCGTGTCAATAGCTGTTATGCAAGGTACACTTCATGTATCGAACACTGAGTTGATTTGTATGAGTGCTTACTTAGAGTTATTCGGTACCGCTTTATCTCCCAGATCTCCTCTTGGCGCACTATTAATTGGTGCTTTGATTCTGGGATTGATACTTATCGTCGTATTGCTGATCCGTAGAAGTGTCCGGCACGTGGCACTACACCTATCAGACACTACTGCGCTGCAATTTGTGAGCGAGTTTGCACAGCTATTAACTTGCGTCTTTGGGTTTGTTCTCTACGCGCATTTGATACCGGAGTTGAGAGCTTTAGGTACAGCGCTACTTGCAGGAGTAAGCGTGGTGTCTGTGGTAGTCGGGATGGCAGCTCAGAGTACGCTGGGCAACGTAATTGCTGGCTTTTCATTGGTGCTATATAGACAAATTCGTGTTGGGGATACTATTCAAATTAATTCCCCTCTTGGGGTAGTGACCGCTAAGGTTGAAGTCATCTCTCTAGGGTTTACGCAGTTGATTAATGCTGACGGGCATGAATTAATTGTGCCCAACAGCGTAATGATGGGTAATTCTATTATAAGATTGAGCCGCGGTCTCTGATCATTAGTATTTGTTTGTTAGCTCCCTCCCTGTAGGCTATTTATGATTTATCCGCACCCGAGGAGGTCTAGGCGATTTTTTTGGATGCGTAGACTTTGGAAGTGCCGCCTAGGTTTTTCGTGCTGCGCTGTGGTAACTCTGCATGCAACCTCGGAACAAGAGCAGTTTGATAGCTCTCTGGCTTGACTTTCGACTCCGCACTGGGCATGTTCACAAGTTACGTACCGTGTACTGCAGCCGTTTAGCCTTCCGGGGTGCAGGAGGTTCGAGTGCGCTACCAGGGTTAGTCATGGCGCACTTGTTATGCTAAGGTGAATCTGCGTCTCCCTTGGATGGGGCTGTCTGGCTCAGCGCTCTGTGATTCACTTGCACCATGATGCTAGCCTGGGGGATGGACGCTTGTTTCCGTCATTCAATGATCGAGACGGTCGGAGACAGACAGCTGCCAGTAATGTTTTGGCTGCTTTCGGGCTTGAGCCAACTATTTTGCAACTCATGCATGCGCTTCGTAAGGGGAGCGCTTCCATCGACGCAGGAAGCAATAGCCATAACAATACACAACATGCCAGCAGCAACCACCGAGAACCCGATACTTGGCACTACTGCCCAGCTTCTCGATCCTTGCTCATACACGGCGGTTGATTTCGTGCACCAATAAATGATGGTTGTTATAGTGAGCAGGGCCGGACAGCCTATGTTCTTCATGGAGGAGGGCAAGCATGCACTCATGGGTCATCGCCCGTATTTCCTGGATCATAAGCATGGACGATAGGTCTTGCGCTACGAGGTTGTGGTTGTTTCTGACTATTTTTTCGAGCTTGGGCACTTTGATGCCATGTTTCGAATCTTCTATATGGACTCCAGAAAAAAGAGCATAATTTTATACAGCCTTCGGAGAGTCAAGCTCTAAGAATTGCTGCTCTAATTTAATCGAACCTGAAATTTCCCATGCTACACATCTTGAGCAAATGATGCTGGTAGTCATGGCGACCTGCATCTACCGTGTGAATTCCATCCCTCCTAATTAAAGGCTTCATTTGGAGGGCCAATAGATCGTGCAGCGACGTATCAGTTTGTGGATCTTCCAGCATACTGAGCATCATGGGAGGTGCCGTAATAAAACGCGATAAGGGAATGCTTAGGCTTGCACCCGAAAATAGAAAAAGCCTCCCCTGCGCCACTACGGCACTGGTGAGGCTTATTGTTTATTAACTAACCTGTCAGGCGCGGCGACGGAAGCCCACCAAGCCCAGCATCGCAGCCAACATGGCCAGTGACCAGGTTCCCAGCGTCGGCACAGGGGTTGCAGCAGGCAGCGCAGTGACAGTGATGGACTGAGTCACAGGCTCAGCCACCGTGAAATAGTCGTTGCCTTCCTGGTTGGCTTCAATGGTGCAGGTACCGGTTGTCAGCACGCGCACAGAGCTTCCAGCCACTGTGCATACGGTAGGCGTCAGACTGGTGTAGCTCACCGCCAGGCCAGAGCTAACCGTTGCAGCAGGTTCCAGCGTAAAGCTGTTGCCCGTCACCACGCTGTGGGCAGACTGGGACGGGAAGGTGATGGTCTGCGCGCTTTGCACGGTCACGCTCTGAGTCACCTGCGCGGCAGCGTTGAAAGCCACTATGCCCACAGTGCCCCCCGGCTGGTCGGCAGCGATGGTGCACAGACCACCAGCCAGTGGCGTCACCGTGGTACCTGATACGGTGCAGATGGATGGGGTTAGGCTTGTGTAGCTCACCGCCAGGGTTGAGCTGGCCGTCGCTGCCGGGTCAATGCTGAACGCCCCATCGGCCACATTGCGCTGCAAGGTCTGTGCTGGGAAGGTGATGCTTTGGTCCGGTGGCGCGTCGATCTGCATGCTTTGGCGCACCGCAGGTGCGGGGTCGACGTCGTAGGTCAGACCACCTATCGTTTGGGTACCCGCTGCGGCGTTGGCCTCGATCGTGCACAGCCCGGTCACTGCCGGTGTAACCAATGTAGCAGCGCCTGTGGTGGAGTCCACCGTGCACACGGAGGGGGTCACGCTGCTGTAAGTCACTGGCAAATTGGCACTGCTGGTGGTTGGCGGCGTCGGGTTCCAGGAAACCGAAGCGCCATTCATCGCCGAATAGGTACCAGGCTCAGGTGCCAGAAAGTTGATGACCTGCTTAGTAGGATCGAGCTCGGCCAGACGTGCAATTCCACGGCGCGCCATGCCGGCAACGCTGGTGAACTTCCCGCCCAGATAGACGGTTCCATCATTGTTGGGCAGCACGGCCCATACCCAGCTATTGGCGCTAAAGGAAGTATCGAACTCGGTATCTAACGAGCCATCCGCATTGAAGCGCGCAATACGCTGGCGCGGAGCGTCGGTCAGGACAGCACCATTGACAGGGTTGGTCACACCGGCCCGGCCATAATCGCCACCGACCACAATCTTCTGCTCGCCACCCACGTTCTGCAGGGCCACCGATGAGGCCCACCAGTTCACATAGGACTGGAAGCTGCTATCCACCGTGCCATCGGTATTCAAGCGCGCAATGCGCCAGTGTATTTCATCGGCATAGCGATGCGTGCCGCCAGCATATACGATCTTGCCGTCATCCTGCAACGCCAGCTGATATACGGGCCAGGAGCCGTCCCAAGCGCCATTGCGCCCTGCAATGGCCTGACCAGCGTCAAAGCTGGTATCCACGGAACCATCGGTATTCAGGCGCGCCACGCTCATACGATTGACGCCATTGACTTGCGAGAAAGTTCCCGAGATCAGAATCTTGCCGTCTGCCTGCAGCTTGACATCTTCAATGCCATTGTTCGGGCCGGTGCCGACGTTGAAGCTGGCATCGAGCGTGCCGTCCGCATTCAGACGGGCCACCCGGTTGGCGACCGTGCCATCGACACGGTTGAAATAACCACCAATAATGATCTTACCATCTGGCTGCAGCGCAATGCCACGCACATTGCCATTGGCCTTGACCGAGCCGGCTGGTGCATTCTGGAAGGCCGCATCCAAAGTGCCATCGGCATTGAGGCGCGCAATGCCCCAGAAGGTGGTGAAGCTGGCAGCGCCTTTGGGCTTGACTGACGTGAATTCGCCGCCAATCAGCAGCTTGCCGTCTGGCTGCACCGCAATGGCCTTGACGAAGTCATTGGTCGCCACCTTGAAGCCGGTATCAAGCGAATCGTCGGTATTGAAACGTGCCACGCCCTGGTAGCCAGCTTGGCCTTCCACGGTGTTGAACAAGCCACCAATAACCACCCGACCACTGCCGTCCTTGACCATCACCATGGTCTCCAGATTGGTGCCTCCTCCAGAAGCGAACGTATCTGGAGCGTATACCGCCCCATAGGCCATGCCGAGCGCGCCAGCGAGAGCGGTCACTACAATACTTTTGAGTAGTGTTTTAATTGGGGCTGAATGATTAAAGTTAGTAGGCATGTCGTTGTTCCATTTGGCATTAGCAGTAAAACTCAGTTGAAATTTTGTCTATGTTTGCTATTTTGCTTTTTTGTTTTTCTTGATATTCATTTGCTTTTTGTTATTGTCTCAAGATTAAATAAATTCTTGATGAAAATGGCTGTTGTGATAGAAAAAATAACATGCAAATCTCTGCATCAAGAAGTGGGTGGCTCACCACTGACATGCCTGCCTTTGACCACTTCTACCGCCAGTTTTAAGTCGCAAATGTGGATTTTGATTCGCTCAGGTTATTCACAGGCGTACTTATCCTTCCACCCCCTTAATTGATCGCGTGCAAACCGTAGATTGGCTCAGGCAAACATCGTCTGCACCTTGTTGTCGTTCTTCGACATGCCACAGCCAAGCACCTTGTTGAATCCGGCGTGCTAAAGCAGGCGGATGAGGGGCATGGGTTGATTTCCAACACAGAAGTGATCCACCAACTTGATAGGGTCAGATTACGTGGTAATCAACAGTGTGGGGCTGGTGCAGCACCCACATCCGCGTGCGTCGGCAGTTACCCAATAGCACGCTGATCAGTGTGCTTAACGCCGGGTGTCACCCATTTCCGAGTTTCAATTTTTTCGCTTTAACGCGTTCGCAGATGCCGGCCGCTTGCGCCTAGCTTCGGCATGCGAGGTGGTACCTAGGCATATTTCTCAGGTACTTGGACTATGGGGGTAGCGGCTAGGTCTTTCGAGCTGCGCATCGGTAACTCCTCGTGCAACCTCGGCGCTAGCGTGGTTTCATAGATCTTTGGCGCTGGCCTACACACCCGGAAGATATTGCGCCGTTTGGACTGGTCGCACCGCCTGGTCCCGCAGGGTTCGACGGCGGCTCGTCCTTTCAGAAAAGAGCCGAATGCTAAATCTTGTGATTGCTGCCAACCCTGATGCTCCGCTGCATCGCGTACCATCATCCATACGTAGGGTTTCTGAAGAGCATGCTCAGAAGTCGTTGCGATTTGATCTGTTTGTAGGCTAGGTAGATGGGGCCCAGTAGCAGCATCCATAGCCATGTGGCTTCCCCGAATTCTTCAATTTGTCCGCTGGCTGGGTTACGAAATCGCATGATGTGGGCTGCCGCTGGTTTCAAAGACACTTTGTCAAGGTGGAAGATGAAACCTGAGGTGGTTTATGGGAGCGAGAAGGCAGTTCAGCTGAGAGTCCAAGCTTGAAGCAGTCAAGCTGGTTAAGGAGCGAGGCGTGGCGGTGGCGCAGGCAGCACGCGACCTTGATGTGCACGAGAACGTGATGCGCAAGTGGATATGCGATGCGACGGTCGACCCGCAGCATGCATTCCCCGGGCAAGGGATCATGAGGCCCAGCAGCCAACGCAGTCCGGCCGGTGAGGTGCTCGGCAGCCAGGTGCGCCAAAGCTTTCTGGGCAGCGACCGCATCTATGTCGCGCGGCGCGTGTGGCATGACGTGCTGGCACTGGGTCAACAATGCGGATTGCATCGCATTGAACGGCTCATGCGAGAACAGCCCCTGCGCGCGAAGCCACGACGTCGAGGCTTGCCGCAGGACCGAGACCAACGCAGCGCCATCGCCGACAACGTGTTGGACCGTCAGTTCCAGGCCGATGCACCCAACCAGAAATGGGTGGCCGACTTCACCTACATCTGGACGGCCGAGGGCTGGCTACATGCCGCTGCGGCGCTGGACCTGTACTCGCGTCGCATCGTTGGCTGGTCGATGCAGGACAGCATGACCTCGCAACTCGTGGCCGATGCGTTGATGATGGCCATGTGGCGCCAGGGCAAGCCGGTGGCGTTGCTGCATCACTCGGACTAGGGCAGCCAATACACCAGCGAGCACTTCCAGGAATTGCTCAAGGAGCAAGGCATTACCTGCAGCATGAGCCGCGCGGGCGAGGTCTGGGGGGGCAACTCGGCAATGGAAAGCTTCTTCAGTTCATTGAAGACCGAGCGCACGGCCAAGAAAGTGTATCGCTCCAGGGAGCAGGCTCGTGCTGACGTGTTCGACTACATCGAGCGGTTCTACAACCCGACGCGTCGTCATTCCACGCTCGGCTATGTCAGTCCGATAGAGTTCGAGAAAGCTCAAGAAGCTGAGGTCAGTGTCCATGATTCCGGCAGCAGCCCAATTTGCTGTAGTCTCTACTCGGTGCGTTTTCTATTCCACGAACGATGGAAGAGAGCATGGCGAGCTCGTTTTCGGTTGGGGGGCCACTGTTTATGGTTAAGGTCATCCCTGCGTCTGCGAAGACTTCGTTAGTGCTTGATATTCTTGCGCCTCTAGTTTGTCCATCTACATCTCCAAATTTGCCGCGGCGCGGCTAGCTCATTGCGTATTCTGATAGAGATTGCGTGCTTCATGGGCGAGCTTTGTCACCGCAATGCAAGCGACTGCCAATCTGAGGTAGGTAGGGCGATAGGTAGCATTGGACCGATTGCGGCTCACCCATGCCGGATGCTGCTTCTTAGCGGCGAGGATGGCTACTTTGTGAACTTCAAATTGGCAGATTGCTCACTGTGGGTGCCTAGCTGCAGTACGGTTGTCGTTGCTCTATACAATGGTGCTGAACATTGCCCCTACCCCGGTTGTCATGGCCATAGCGAAGGTGCCCCAGAACGATACCCGGATAGCGCTCCTGAGGACTGGCGTGTTTCCCACAGAGGCAGCCGCAGCTCCGAGCATTGCTAAGAAAATTATGGCTGTCGCGACAATCCAATAAAGCAGGCTGCTTTGAGGTGCGAGCAGCACCACTACTAAAGGCATTATCGCGCCTGCGGCAAAACTTGCCGCTGATGCCAACGCCGCTTGCACTGGACGAGCATTCAAGGTCTCGGATATGCCTAATTCATCTCGTGCATGAGCGCCCAATGCATCGTGAGCCATTAGTTGTGTGGCAAGCTGATGATCAAGACCGCGTTGAATGTAAATTACTGTGAGCTCCTTGTGCTCTGCTTCTGGATTGTTTAATAGTTCTTCCGACTCTCGTGAAAGATCTGCTTTTTCTGTATCAGCCTGAGAATAAACAGATACGAACTCACCTGCAGCCATGGACATAGCACCTGCAACTAGAGCCGCAATCGCCGTGGTGATGATGCTGGCATGACTCGCACTGGCTGCAGTTACTCCGACGAACAGACTGGCAGTAGAAATAATGCCATCATTTGCTCCTAATACGGCAGCGCGGAGCCAGCCAATATCTTCAGTGCGATGAGCCTCAAGATGGGCGCGATAGAAAAGCTTGCTCATAGTCAAATATAGGGTTGTGTAATTCTATTTACTAGCTTATGCGCGATTCGCTGGAAGCATGCGAGTGAGAGTGTTATCTCGCATTATATAATGATGAATAAGAGCTGCTGCTGCATTCCCGGCAATAAGGTAATAACCTAGGTTGCCAATCGTCTCGTGTACATCTTTCAACTGACGAGATAGTTGGATATCTGGGTTGATTACGCTAGGTATAGATAAGCCAAAGAGGACGATCGGCTTTCCTGACGCGCTCAAAGTGAGCCATCCCAGTAGTGGCATAGCAAACATAAATAAGTACAAAGCGTAATGCATCGCACTCGCAAGCCTGGTTTGCCATTTAGATAGTGGTGGCACAATATCAGGCCCTACCCCAGATTGACTGCGAACAAGAATTCTTATAAAAACCACCGCTAAAACGCTCAGGCCCAAAAGAAAGTGCAATAACTTCATGACATCTTGTGCAATATTTCCTTTGGGAAATAGTCCATGCAGTTCCATGCTCGCATACACTGCAACGATGAGAATTACGGTTAGCCAGTGCACAAATATAACCCGCTAGCTATATCGTTGTTGCGAATTTTTAATGCTCATGTTAAACATCCCCGGTGATCAATTGAAAAAGGCTGCTAGAAGATATGCCCATAGTATAGGTGGATGTGCTGCATTCTATTTCGACATCCACTTAAGCGGGCGATTATATGAATGCGAAATATTATCAATCGCTATCACTGCCTAGCCTTATCCGCTGCGTGATCATTTAGACGTAGCTGGGTTATGTAGACCTTAACGCATTAGGTGAAATAGAGGCAATGTCACCTGAGATCGTTTCTCCCAGTGCGGTACTGGCGACGATGGACGAGTAGATGGGTGAAGCACTGGTGCACGTGGAGGCTTCAGAGGTTCAATGATTGTTATCTTGTTGAAATCTTTGATAAATATCGAGGATGCTATGGCATAGTAACAATACGTACTACCGCAAGGATTTCTAATGAGCCAGTCACTCACTCATCCTGTTCGTAACGCCATCGCTCTAGCTGTTCTATCCCTCTCTTGTACAGCCTACTCTTGGGCCGCCTGCTCTGATGCAGCGTCAGGCAATCCTGCTCTAACGGCCTCCGCAGGCAGCACGTGTAGTGCCGGTCTCACAGCCTACACTGGCAACAATGTGGCAGGTGCATATCAGGATGGTTCAGTACTGAATCTACAGGCAGGCACCAGCATCACGACCACCAGCAACTCCGGTACCTACACCTTGAGTTCAGGAGGGATGAATATCGGAGGTATCGGTGCGCAACCGGCTGCTGCCTTGGTTCATGCGCTAGGTAACTTGAATGTCACATCCCGTGGAGCTAATAGTCGAGGCGTATACATCTATGGCGGTGCAAATGCTGCCAGCCAACGATCCAAGTTGCAGGTGGATGGAAATCTCGTAGTGATGCGCTCACTGGGTGCTGGTGGGGCTGTAGTACAGAACGTCGGTGGCGTAATAGATGTCACAGGCAGCGTGCGAATTGGTGCGGATGCGTCAACCACAACCCCGGCGCCGGTGGATGGAATTCGTAACAGCGGCTCAAGTGGTACCGTTGGAACTAATCTGTTCAACAATGGGCTTACGCTTTATACCTCTGCCACTGGCATTTCGAACAGTGCCGGGTTGGTTCAGGTGCTAGGGTCATCCGCCAGCGTCAATAGCACTGCAGGCACGGCCATCAATATTTCTGCCGGGACTATCGATATGCCAATACCGGCATCAATCGTAAGTGGAGCCGGTACTTCAATCATTGCCAGTGGTGGGCAAGTTGCGCTGGGCAATAGCTCGCTCACATTAGCTAATCCAGCAGCAGGAACGAGCCTTATCACCATTGGTACGCAGCCGGTGACGGTACAGGGTGCCAATGGGATCCAGGCTGTGGCTGCTGCGGGTAACACGGTTGAAGTGTATGGAGGCAGCGTAGTCGCCACTACTGGCGACGCGATCGCAGTGAACTCTACGGCTGCGACCAACAGCATCAACATCCTTGCAGGTCAGCTGACTGCTACCGCAGCCCGAGCGATTTTTGATGGCCCGGGCAATGGCAATACCAGCGTCACTTTGGCCAGTGGTGCGGTTGTCAGCGGCAACATCGTTCTGGGTGACGGCTCCGACAGCCTCACGATCAACGGCACGGATATCAGTCAGATAGCGCTAATTGACGGAGGAGACGATGTCTCCCTTGCGGATGGATACATAGATCGCCTGACCTTGGTAGGTATCAATGGTCCGCAGCCCGGCTCCAAATTTCTTAACTGGGAACGTATCAGTTTGACAGGCAATAGTGACCTATCCTTGACTGGCAGCACTTTAGTTACCGGCGGTGGCTCTGTGGCGGGCGAGGCTATGGGCCTTGTGGTGGACGCAGGCAGTAGCTTACGTGTGCAAGAAACGGCCTTTACCGTTAGCGGTGATTTAAGCAATCAAGGCCAGTTGGTTCTGACCAATGGCCAGGCAGGAGAGACCTTGACGGTCACAGGTAACTACACTGGTGGTGGCAGCTTGGCTTTGGACACCGTGCTGGGAGACAGCAGCTCTGCTTCGGATGTTCTGCACGTCTCGGGAGGCACGACGGGTACAACCATTTTGCAGGTTAATAATCTGGGTGGAACGGGCGCGCTTACTACCGGCGATGGCATCCTGGTTGTGCAGGTTGACGGAAGCTCTTCGGGTACGTTTGCCTTGCCCGGTGGGTCACTGATAGCCGGTCAGTTTCTCTATTCTCTCCAGAAGATCGGTAACAACTGGTACCTGCAATCCCAGGCTAATACGGGCACGGTACAGGTGTCCAAGACGGTCGTGGGCCCAGAGGGTGCTCCAGCATTTAGTGGCAGCATTCCGTTCACACTCACCTGTGTCTCGCCCGACCTCAGCCAGCAAGGCAGCATCGCCGTCGTGAACAATGCAGGCGCAGCCGATCCGATCACGGTTACTGCTGGCAGCTCCTGCTCGGTAGCAGAGGGTGCGTTGCCTGCTGCGCCCAGTGGTTATGGGTGGGGAGCTGCCACGCTGCCCGCAGCGACTGGGCCTGTGCCATTGGGAGGCAACTTGACTCTGGTCATCACAAACACGCTCGTCAAGCAGAATACCCCGACTGCAACCCCCACACCAGTGCCTTCGCTCAGCCAATGGGCACTTGCACTGCTGTCCTTGGTCGTGGCTGGCTTCACCGCGATGGGCTTGCGCCGCTCCAGAATGCGCTGACCTGTTGAGGGTGGAGACTGCTCGTTGCCCCAGGCGGTACTCGTCAGCTCCACCCCTTCAACTCACCCATCCCTGGTCTAGCCAGGGTAGTAGCTACAGAGACGCAGGCACCGGAGAGCATCTTCGCAGTGCTTGCCCGTCACCAGCCGCCATGGCCCCCCTTGCCCGCTGTTCCAGGTTGGTCCGTCCGTAGCAGGCGAGGTGCTCACCCCGCTCAATCACCACCCTCCTGCACATCACAATTTCCAAGAAATCTGCGTTTCTTCCCGAGACCCTCAAATTGCCTGCTACAATTGCAGCTTCGGCGCTGCGGAGAGGTGGCAGAGTGGTCGAATGTACCTGACTCGAAATCAGGCGTACGTGCAAACGTACCGAGGGTTCGAATCCCTCCCTCTCCGCCATAGCATCGGAAATTAGCGGCTGTAGCTCAGCTGGATAGAGTACTTGGCTACGAACCAAGGGGTCGTGGGTTCGATTCCTGCCAGCCGCACCAAAACGTCAAGCCTCAGAGTAGCAATGCTCTGAGGCTTTTTCGTTGAGATATTCGCGTTGCCAGAATACCGTTGCGGCCCATGGCTGGCCGAGTTCGCCGTCGTCTGGCGCTGGCAGGGCAGGGGCCGGCGCTTTGCATTCCATCAGCTCCCGTGATGCAGGGGCGTTCCTCACCGACCTTTGTCCAGGTCACCAGTGCTTTGAACGTTCAACTCACAACACCAGGGCATGGGTATCGCTTCTGTCCCACACGCATATAGGCACAGGAGCGCCAATAATCAACAAGGCCTCTCCAGCGCTGCGGGCGCCGAGTGTATCTCCTTCATATTCTTCATAAATGATTGCATATCTGTACGTCGAGGATGACGAGGACATCCGCGAGGGCTTTATGGCGGTGATGGACGCACCGCATCGCCAGATTGTTGGCGCCGAGAGCGCAGAAGCGGCGCTGGACCTCGGCAACCAAGGGCGCTTTGATGTCTTGGTGACGGATGTGAGTTTGCCGGGCATGTCCGGTACGGATCTGGCAAGGCAGTGGCTCGCTCAGGACCAACAGCGCCATGTGCTGCTGATATCAGGCTATGCGTTCAACCATGGCCTGGCCAGCATCGGTCCCAACGTGCGTGCGCTGCTCAAAAGCTGCGAGCCCGAAGAGCTGGAGGCGATGCTTGAGAGCATCGAGGCGCAGCTGCTGGCGCGCCCCTCCTGAAGGTCAAGCGTCTTTTCCGCGCGGGCTGATCAGGGTCTTGATCAAGTCCAGCAGTTTTTGCGGCTGCAGCGGTTTGGCCAGGTGGAAGTTAAATCCGGCAGCGAGAGCGGCTTGGCGGTCTGCCTCGCGTCCAAAGGCGGTGAGTGCGATGGCTGGCACTTGGCAAAAATAGGCGGGTGCTGCGCGCACCTGGCGCATCAGCGCATAGCCATCCTTGCCAGGCAGGCCAATGTCACTGACCAACAGGTCTGCGCCTAGCGAATGCAGCGACGCCATCGCGCTGTCCACATCCGCCGCTCTGGCTACCGTGGCGCCGCGCTCCTGGAGAATCAGCACCAGTAGATGGGCGACTTCTTCGTCGTCTTCCACCACCAAGATCCGGATTCCACGCAGCTCATCGTGGCCGGCATCCTGGCTCAGCCCTGCTTGCTCACCTTTGGACGCGTCTTCGGGTGCGCCACTGCCCAAAGGCAGGCGAACGGTGACCGTCGTGCCCTTACCCAAGCCTTCACTGGCCACGTCGATATCGCCGGCGTGCAGGTCAACCAGGTGTTTGACAATCGACATCCCCAAGCCCAGGCCACCGGAAGAGCGGCTGCCTGGGCTGGCTGCCTGGGTGAATTTTTCGAAAATGCGCTCCAGAAAGCTGGCCTCGATGCCCTTGCCATGGTCGCGCACCTGCATTATCAGATTGGTGCCCTCCACCGCCAGATGCACTTGCAGCAGGCCCGCGTCGTGTGAAAACTTCACCGCATTGCTCAGAATGTTCCAGAAGATCTGTTGGAACCGCGCGGGATCGACCAGCGCTTTGCGGCCCTGCGTCTGCAACTGCACCTCCAGCACCAGGTGCTTGGCGTCGATAGCCGACTTGAGTGAATCCAGCGAGGAGGTGATCAGCGTAGCCGGGTCCACCCATTCGCGCTCCAAGGTGAGCTTGCCGGAATTGATGCGTGAGACATCGAGGATGTCGCTGATGATGCGCGCTTGCGTGCTGGCATTGCGTTTGATCGCGTCCAGGTTCTTGGCAAACTCGGGCGGCGGGGATTTGCGCAGCACTTGGTGCACGTTCATCATGATGGCGCTCAGGGGATTGCGCAGCTCATGGGAGAGCACCGCGACAAAGTCGTCCTTGGAGCGGCTGTAGCGCTCTGCGGTTGCGCGTGCGGCCTGCTCCCGCTCCAGCAGCTGTTTGCGTTCGAGCTCCAGCTGGATGCGGTTGGAGACGTTGGCCACTGCGGCCACGCGCAGCTCGCCCTTGACGCTGGCGGCCATGCTCCATTCCACATGCAGCAGCTGGCCATGGGCGTCCAGCAAGGCCACTTCTTCGCGCCAGACAGCATCCTTGCTGTGCGGCGAGCACAGGGACCCGATGCGCTCTTCGTGGCCTGTTGCGGCGAATGCCGATACCGCCTGCCCCAGCACCTCGGAGGCGGGGCGGCCCAGCATTTCCAGCATGGCGGGGTTGGCATCCACAAAGCGGCCCTGGTCGTCGATCAGCGCAATACCGCTTTGGGCCTGCTCATAGATCGAGCGGAACTTCGCCTCGCTCTGGTGTACACGCACTTCTGCCAGACGCGCGCGCACCAGCGCCTGGATGGTCGCCACCAGCATCGCCGGCTCGGCTGGGTGCGTCAGGTAGGCATCGGCGCCCGCGTTGAGGCCCGCGACCTTGTCGGTGTCGGCTACAAACGCCGCCGACAAATGCACAATCGGCAGTGAGGTGGTCAGCGTGCGCTCGCGGATCATGCGGCACACCTCGAAGCCACCAATGTCGGGCAAATGCACATCCAGCACGACCGCGGAGATATCGCCCAGCGACAGGTCCAGGGCATCCTGCCCGGTGCCCGCTTCCACGGTTTTGAAGCCAGCGGCGCGCAGCGCACGGGCCGTGGCATAGCAGGTGGCAGGGTTGTCATCGACCACCAGGACCGTGTGCTGGGATCGGTCGATGCTGACATTGAGTCTGGCAGTGACGGAGGGCATGGTGTTTACCGGGATGAACGCTCAGCGGCCGCTGGGCTGGGGGCGGCCACCACACTGATCGGAATGGTGACGAAGAACGTGGAGCCTTTTTGCGGCTCACTCTCCATGGCCACGTCGCCTCCCAGAATCTCTGCCAGGCGCTTGCTGAGCGACAAGCCCAGACCGGTGCCCCGCAGACGTTTCTGGACGGGAGAGTCGATTTGCGAATAGTCCTGAAAGATGGCGTGGTGGAACTCTGGTGCAATGCCGATGCCCGTGTCGGCCACGGCAAACTGCACGGCCGTGTCCGAGATGCGCCTGGCGCTCACCCGGATCTCTCCGTGCTGGGTGAACTTCAAGGCATTGCTGATGAAGTTGCGCAGAATCTGCGCCAGCTTGCGGTCGTCGGAGAACAGCTTGGGCACGTTCTGCGGCTCTTCAAAGATCAGCATCACATCCGGGTTGGTGATCACCGGCTTGAACATGCCGCGCAGCGCCGAAAACAGATCCACCATCTCGAACCAGGCGGGCGATACATCAATGCGACCGGCCTCGACCTTGGCCAGGTCCAGCAGGTCGTTGACCATATCGGCAAACTCGGCCGAGGTGGTCTGGATGAAGCGGACCTGTTTTTGCTGCTCTTCCGTCAGGGGCCCGTCGACCTGGTCTTGCAAAATGCGTGCAATGCTCTGGATCGCCCCGATGGGGGTGCGGAACTCGTGGCTCATATAGGCCAGGAAGCGGCTTTTCAGCTCGGTCGCCTGGCGCAGATTGTCGGCCTGGGCATCGAGTTCGGCATACAGCGCCAGCACCCCCCGGTTGGTCTCATCGAGCTCGGCGCGCAACGCTTCCACCTCGGCCTGGGTGGCTGCCATCGCGTGTGCAAGCTCGCTCTCAGGCGCCGGCGCAGCGGAGGTGGCGCCATGCGGTGCGCTGTCTTGTCGGCTTATGTCATTCATTCGTGCCCTCTCAGTCTGCACGGCGCACGATCAGCACGGTCACATCGTCCCGGCCACGGCCATAGTCACGCAGCAGCACCGCCGCTGCCAAAGCCGGGTCACGCCCGAGCAAGGCGGTGATGGCATCCGGGGACCAGCGGGACTGCAAGCCATCGCTGTGACACACCACGATCGCGTGTTCGGGCCAGGCCATCGTCGTCACCTCCACCTGCCGCATCTGCACGCCCACAGTCCCGTTCTGTACCAGCACCGAGCGGTTGTAAATGCCGCTCATCACCCGAATGGCGACATTGCCCGCCCCAGCCGCCAACAAGCTGTTGGCAGCCGCATCCAGCTGCAGACAGCTGATCGCTGCGCCGCGCGTCATGCGCAGAACCTGGTGGGCTTGTTCCAGGCCAGCCTTCATCTCGGCAAAGGGTTGCCTGGCAAACAAATCAACGGCAGCCTCAGAGGCCTCTGCAGCGAGCACGCCGTGCCCCAGGCCATCAGCCACCAACAAGGCGGCACGCTGTCCATCCAGGGCTATCGCCCAGGCATCGCCGCAGACCACCTCGCCCGGCGCCGGCAGCGCCATCGCTGCCACCCGGAACGCGCGCGCGCTCGGGGGCTGGCTCGAAGGCGGCCGAAAGCGCGCCAGCACCACCGTGCCCTTGTCCATGTCTGAATGGATGTCAAAGTCCGTGGCCAGCCGCTGCACGGCGCCCAGGCCTGTGCCGGGCGTGCCTCCGGTCGAATAGCCGTCGCTCATCGCCAAAGGCAGGTTGCCGATGCCCGGCCCGCTGTCTACCGACACGATCTCCAGCTCCGGCTGCGCGCCCTTGTGCGTGGCAATCCATAACTGGCCCTGGCGTGCGTGCTTGCAAAGATTGCTGCCCAGCTCGTTGACCACAATCGCAGCCTGGCCCGCCAGAACCTCGTCAAAACCCAGATCCTGGCACAAGGCGGCTGCATGGCGTCTGGCTTCACCCACGCAGCTGGGGTCGTCGATCGGAAACGACCGGTGGCTGGTGCCTCTGATTATTTCCATCGGGTCACGCTCACACAGGTGCCAACACCGACGGCCGATTCCAACTCGAACTCATGCACCAGTCTTCTGCTGCCAGACAGGCCCAGGCCCATGCCGTTGCCCGAGGTCCAGCCGTCTTTGAGCGCCAGGTCCAGATCGGCAATGCCCGGGCCCTGGTCGCGGAAGCGCAGGCGCAGCCCTTGTTTGATGCCATCGGTCAGCAACTCCCATTCCATCTCGCCGCCGCCGCCATAGACCACGGTGTTGCGGGACAGCTCACTGGCTGCGGTGATCATCTTGGTCTGGTCCACCAGCGAGAACTTCAGCTGTACGGCCAATTTGCGCACCACTTGGCGGCTGGCGACGATGTCGGCTTCTACACGCAAAGGCACTGAGCCCTGTGTTTCATTCGACACGGTGGTCTCCATCGGAGGCCGCTTCCAGCAGCGCCATGCCCCGGCTGACGTTGAGCGCGGTTCTGACGCCGTCCAGCGACATGCCCAGCTCCACCAGTGTGATCGCGACGGCCGGCTTCATGCCGACGACCACGGTGGTGGCATCCAGGATCTGGCCAATGCCCGAGATGGCGGCCAGCATGCGCCCGACAAACGAATCCACGATCTCCAGCGCCGAGATATCGATCAGCACGCCATTGGCGCCCGTCTTGGAGATCTGTTCGGCCAGGTCATCCTGCAGCGCCATGGCGGTCTGGTCTTCCATGTCGATCTGGATGGTGACCAGCAGGGTCCGCCCCATGCGCAAAATAGGAATGCGATACATGGTCAAACGCCTATCTTGGTCTTGGCAACGGTATAGCCATTGCGCTTGAGCGCCAGCGACAAGGCGTCAGCCAAGGTGGCCTTGGTGGTGACCGATTGCAGATCAATGCCCAGGTGAACGATGGTTTGCGCGATTTGCGGACGGATGCCGCAGATGATGCAGTCGGCGCCCATCAGGCGAATGGCCGACACCGTTTTGAGCAGGTGCTGTGCCACCAGGGTGTCCACGGTGGGCACGCCGGTGATGTCGATGATGGCCAGCGACGATTCGGTCTCGACGATGCGCTCCAGCAGCGATTCCATCACCAGCTGGGTTCTGCTTGAATCGAGCGTGCCAATCATGGGCACCGCCAGCACGCCCTCCCAGAGCTTGATGACCGGCGTCGACAGCTCCAACAGGTCTGCCTGCTGGCGCGAGATCAACTGCTCGCGCGTGCGCTGGTAGGCATCCACGGTCCACTGCGCCATGCCATCGACATGGAGCGACACGCTGGAGATGGCATCGAGCAAGCCTTGTGAGTCGGCAGACAGTGCGCGCTGCAGGGCGTCGAACACCGGCTGCTTGAGCCCCAGCACAAAGGCACTGGTATTTCCTGCCGTGCTGCCTTGGGCAGCGCGAGAGGCAGACAGGCTCTCCAACACGTTCTTGAGTGCCTGCCAAGCACTGGAGCCCGAGTTTTGTGCGTCGTTGGATTGGAGGGCGGGCAAGAAGGCGGTGAAAATCTCGGTCGCCTCGGCTCGCACCTTGGCCGAGGCCTGGGGCCCGTTGGTTGCCAGGACCCAGTTGTCAAGAATGGAGGATTTCTCCCGCTCCAACAACCCAACCAAAAACTGCTGATTTGTACTCACGGAAACCCCCTAGCGTATGTGAAGTGCGTTTATATCTGTAACAATTATGAGGGACTGGGCCCGCCTGCAAAGCCTGCGCGGCGCACGCGGATGCATGTCGGCGCTTTGGCTTACAAGCGCTAGGGGTGCCCAATAGCGCGGGGCCCACAAGAAACATTCCGGGAAGTGCTTACAGCGCGCATATTCCCGGTGGACGGACACGGGCCAGCCACCGGTCATCGCGCGAAGGCCATCAGCGCAGCCCTGCGTGCGCGGCCTGCATGGCAAGCCCAAGTTCCGTTCGGCGGCGATTCCCGCCGGTGTAGCCGCTCTAGGAATGCCGCATTGCGCGATCAACGCCGTATGCGCGAATTCATTGTTCGGTGGCCGGACCCATGTCAGCGCTTGGATGGCCGAGTGGCCATCAACGCAGCCACAGCGCCGCGATCACCCCCAGGGCCAACACGATCAGCACCCCACCCGAGATGCGCTCCAACCACGGCAGCGCCCGCGCAAAGCGCCGCAGCACCGCCGGGTTGCCGATCAGCGCGGCAATCAGCAGATCCCAGAGCAGCACGATGCTGAACATCCAGCTGCCATACGCCAGCTTCCAGCCCACGCTGGCATGCGGGCCCGTCAGCATGGCCGCCAGACTGGCGTAGAACAGCGCGTTCTTGGGGTTGAGGATGCCTGAGAGAAACCCCATGCAGGCAGCGCGGCGCCAGGTGGTGGCAGCTGAGGCCGCCCGGCCCGGGCTGGCCACGACGCCCAGCGCACTTTTGCCCGCATGGCGGATAAACAGCAGGCCCAGGTAGAGCAGATAGCCGCAGCCGGCCATCTGCAGCAGGGTGAACAGCCGGCTGCCCGGCTGGAGCACGGCGACACCGGCAAAGGCGGTGGCGATAAACACGCCATTGGCCAAGGCGATACCGAGGCAGGCGGCGCCAGCGCTGCGGCAACCGCTGGCCAGCGAGGTGCGGGCGATCAAAAAGAAATCAGGACCGGGGGAGAGCAGCGCCAGAAAATGGACGGCGGCGATCAGGAAAAACTGTTGCATGCAAAGGGGCCAGGCGGGTGATGGCCTTGCATGGTGGCGGCTGCCGACTGCCTTGTATTGAACGAAATTGCAGCGGTTGCTATGGGCTACGACTAATGAGCCTTACGAAAGCAGCCCGGCGTGACGCCCGTATGCGCCTTGAACACCCGCTGAAAATGCGCCTGGTCGGCAAAGCCCAGTTGCTGCGCCACCGCGGCGATACCGTCCGGCCCGCGCAGCTGCTGCTTGGCCAGATTGATGCGGTGGTTGAGCTGCCAGGCATGGGGCGCCATGCCTGTTACTTTGCGAAAGGCGCGGATGGTCTGGTAGCGGCCCATGCCTGCCAGATCGGCCAGCTGGTCCAGCGGGATGCTGGCGCAGGGACTGGTACGCAGGCAGTCTAGCGCCGGGCGGATCTGCCGCGCCAATTGCGTTGGCACCGCTGGGGCGCAGATGTGCAGGCCTTGCTGGCTGTCGAGGTCGCCGATGAACGCGATCAAGCTGGCCTCCTTGTCGGCCGCTTCTGCCTGTGAAAACAGCAGGGCATTGAGCTGGCAAAAGCGCGCGTAGCGGGCCGGTTCATTGACGATGCGCACTGGCTCGTTGGCCATGCTGGCCGGGTCGATGTATTCCTCGCGCAGCGCCTGCAGCCAGCTGGCATCGAGGTGCAGCATCTGGTAGCTCCAGGCGGCATCGGGCGCAGGGTTGCAGGCATGCACGCGCTCGGCCGGCACAAAGACCAGCGCGCCAGGTGATAGCCGGACGGGGCCGGCCTCGGCCCCGGTAAAGACGCTGTGGCCGCCATCGACCGTGCCAATGGAAAAGCTCGGGTGGTGGTGCGGCTTGTAGCAGGCCCGGCTCTGGCTGGCGCGGCGGCTTTCCACAAAGGGCAGGGCCGGGTCGCGCCAGAACGCCTGGGGTGCATTGCTGACTGGCGTTGTGGAGGACATGCAAGGGCTTTGACAGGGTCAGGGGGCAGTCAGCCGGGATTCTCGCATGGCCGCGCCCAGCCCCACCGCAGCGCCTGCCGCCCCCGTGCGATGGAACGACTGACGTCGTCAGCAGCGATGTCGGGTCAGCGGCCTGTTGCCACTTCGCGACAGAAGACGGGGTTTGCCGAAAGCAAAGTGAAATTAGTAACGAGAATCGTTATCATTGCGAGTTAGCGCTTGCTCATCTTCTGCGGTGTGGACGGGTATTTCCGATCCAAGCCGATGGATCTGCAAGCGTTTTGTTTACTTTGCTTTCCTCGTTTATGACAACACAAACCTATATCAAAAGTCGCAAACATGGTGCTCCCGTTCCTGCCCCCAAGGCCGGTCTGGTGGCAGCGACTGCCATCGCGGTACTGGGCATGCCGGCTTTGGCGCAGAACGCACCCGCACCGACCGTGACGCTGAAAGAAGTGACCGTGGAGGCACCGCGGGAGACCGGCTATGAGCCCAGCCAGCTGTCCTCGCCCAAGTTCACCCAGCCGCTGGTGAACACCACGCAGACGATCTCGGTGGTCAAGGAACAGGTCATGAAGGAGCAGGGCGCCACCACCCTGACCGAAGCGCTGCGCAATGTGCCGGGTGTTGGCACTTTCTACGCGGGCGAGAACGGCAACACCAGCACGGGTGATGCCATCTACATGCGCGGCTTTGACACCTCGAGCAGCATCTATGTGGACGGTGTGCGCGACGTCGGCGCGCTGTCGCGCGATGTGTTCAACACCGACCAGGTCGAAGTGACCAAGGGCCCCGCCGGCACCGATTACGGCCGCAGCGCGCCCACTGGCGCGATCAATATGGTCACCAAACAGCCCAACATGACCGACAGCTTTGGCGGCTCGCTGGGCTTTGGCAGCGGCAGCTACAAGCGCAGCACCATCGATCTGAACCGCAGCCTGAGCCACGAGAATGGCACGGCATTCCGCCTCAATGCGATGGTGCAGGATGCCGGGGTCGCCGGCCGCGACCAGGTCAAGAACGACCGCTGGGGCCTGGCGCCATCGTTCGCCTTTGGTCTGAACACCGATACGCGCGTCTTCCTGAACCTGCTGCACGTCAAGCAAAGCAATGTGCCCGACGGCGGTGTACTGACCATGGGCCTGCCCGGCTACAGTGCGCCCGACCGCAGCAACTATCCCGGCTATCGCAGCTTCCTGAACAGCGCATCGCGCGTGGATTCGAGCAATTTCTACGGCACGGCCTCGGACCACGACGATGTGACCGCCGACATGGTCACCTTGCGCCTGGAGCATGACATTGCACCGGGCAGCACCTTGCGCAACACCACGCGCTGGGGGCAGACCAAGCAGGATTACCTGCTGTCGGCCTTCATGGCGACCGGCTATTCGCAGAACGCCACCACCGGCGCCTGGACGCCGGGCTCCTTGCTGACGCCCAATCCTGCGGATCCCTCCACCTGGACGATGTCGCGCAACATCAATACCAAGGACCAGGTCAACCGCATCCTGACCAACCAGACCAACCTGACCACGGCTTTTGCGACCGGCTCGGTCAAGCACAGCCTGAGCACCGGCCTGGAGCTGACGCGCGAGGAGCAAACCAATTACGGCCTGGCGACGACGGGCGTGGTGCCCACCGTCAGCATCTACCACCCGGATTCCAGCGTGTCGCTGCCGTCCTATACGCGCAACGGTGCGGACAGCAAGGGCACGACCGACACCGTCGCGCTGTATGCCTTTGACACCTTGCAGTTCAATGACCAGTGGCAAGCCAACATGGGCCTGCGCTGGGACCACTACAAGACCAAGTACAACGCAATGGCCGTGTGCACGGCGACCTCCACCACCCAGCCTTGCGGCGCGAACCCGGCTGGCACCGTGGTGCCCACCACGTCGGATGGCCTGCAGGCTTCGGGCAATCTGCTGAGCTGGAAGGCCGGCCTGCTGTACAAGCCCGCACCCAATGGCAGCGTGTATGTGAACTATGCGCTGTCCCAGCAACCACCGGGCGGCAGCAACTTCACGCTGTCTGCGGTGGGCAACAATGCCGGCAATCCCAACCTGGCCCCACAAAAGGCCAAGACGGCGGAAGTGGGCACCAAGTGGGAGCTGCTTGACAAGCGGGTGCTGCTGACCGGCGCACTGTTCCGTACCGAGATCACCAACGAGATCGTGACCGACTCGGACGGCTCGGTGAACCAGACCGGCAAGAAGACGGTACAAGGCCTGGAGCTGGGCGCCACCGGCCAGATCACCCCCGCCTGGGGCGTGACTGCGGGCTACACCATCCAGAACACCAAGGTGGCCACGGGCGCCAACGTGGCGCAGGACGGTTCCAGCGGCCTGACCTACACGCCCAAGAATGCGCTGTCGCTGTGGAGCAGCTACCAGTTCTCCTCGGGCCTGACCATCGGCGGTGGTGCACGCTATTCCAGCGGCCTCAAGCGCGGCACCGATGGCGCCGTGGGCACGCCCAACTTCACCGAGTCCTACTGGGTGTTTGACGCACTTGCCAGCTACCGCATCAACAAGAACGTGGACATCCAGCTGAACGTCTACAACCTGTTTGACAAGCGCTATGTGGCAGCCATCAACAAGAGCGGCTACCGCTACTTCCCCGGTATTCCACGCTCGGCGCGCGTGACGGCGAACTTTAGTTTCTAATTCGTCTTTTTGGGTACCAGCCCCGCGTCTGCCGGGGCTTTTTTTCATGGAGGAGCTCTAACCATGATGCTGCACATTCCCCATGTACTCACGCGCGACGAGGTGGCCGCCATGCGCGCTGCCATCGATGCGGCCGACTGGATAGACGGCCGAGCCACCGTTGGCAGCCAGGGCGCGCAGGTCAAGCGCAACCGGCAACTGCCCGAGACCTCACCGGTGGCGCTGGAGCAGGGGCGCATCATCGAACGCGCGCTGGCGGCCAATACGCTGTTCTTTCAGGCCGCTTTGCCGGCGCGCACGATGGCGCCGCTGTTCAACCGCTATGCCGAAAGCGAAACCTATGGCCTGCATGTGGACGGCGCTGCGCGCCGGGAGGCCGGACAGGCGCAGTGGCTGCGCACCGATGTGTCCTCGACCTTGTTCCTGTCGGACCCCGAGGACTACGACGGCGGCGAGCTGGTGGTGGTCGATACCTACGGCACGCACGAAGTCAAGCTGCCTGCCGGCGACCTGATCCTCTACCCCTCATCCAGCCTGCACCGGGTCGAGCCGGTTACGCGAGGTGAGCGGGTCAGCTCGTTCTTCTGGACCCAGAGCCTCGTGCGCGATGATGCGCGGCGCACGATGCTGTTCGAACTGGACCAGAGCATCCAGCGGCTGCGCAACCAGCTGGGCGAGACGGAAGACACCGTCGCCCTGACGGGCCACTACCACAACCTGCTGCGCATGTGGGCAGAGACCTGAGCTCTGCCCATGTCTCCACTGGGTAAAGTATTTGAAAATGAGAGTCATTAGCATTTATTTTCCTTAAAATCCCTGCTTTTGCCCGGTGCAGGCATTCCCCTCTGCCGGGTCCGAAACCTGCCTCTCTCCGCATGAAAGCCAACGCGTCTTCCTCCTCGCAGCGGGCCTACTGGCTCAAGACCTTGCATGAATGGCACTGGGTCAGCTCCGCCATCTGCCTGGTGGGCATGCTGCTGTTTGCGGTGACGGGCTTTACGCTCAACCATGCCGGGCAGATAGAGGCCAAGCCGACCGTGGTATTGCGCGAGGGCAGCTTGCCCGCGCCGCTGCTGCAGGGCCTGCAGCAGGCTGCAACGCGCCACAAAGAGGGCGCAGACGCAGCCCAGGCGCTGCCCGCCGACGTGCAAGGCTGGCTGCGCGCCGAGCTGGGCGCCGACACCCGCCAGCGTGCGGTGGAGTGGAATGAGGATGAGGTCTATGTGGCCTTGCCCCGGCCAGGCGGTGATGCCTGGGTGCGCATTGCGCTGGGCGATGGGCAGGCCGAGCATGAATCCACCGACCGGGGCTGGATCTCCTACTTCAACGATTTGCACAAGGGCCGCCATGCCGGCCTGGCCTGGACCTGGTTCATCGACATTTTTGCGGGCGCCTGCCTGGTGTTCTGCATCACGGGTTTGTTCATCTTGCAGATGCATGCCGGCCGCCGCCCGATGACCTGGCCCATGGTGGGCCTGGGGCTGCTGGTCCCGGCGCTGCTGGCGCTGCTGTTGGTGCACTGACCCCACCCACACCGACTTTTTCTGAGGAGAGCACATGACAAGCACTGTTTCGCGTTTCACCGTGGCCTTGACGGCGGTGGCTGGGCTGCCGGCCGTTGCCGGTGGGCTGAATCTGGGGGTGGAGCTGCCACGCCTGGAGGTGGCCGAATACCACCGCCCCTATGTGGCCGTCTGGCTGGAGCGCGCCGATGGAACAGTGGCGGCCAACCTGTCGGTCTGGTACGAAGTGAAAAAGCGCGATGCCGAAGGCGCCAAATGGCTCAAGGACATGCGCCAGTGGTGGCGCCGCACAGGCCGCGAGCTGAGCGTGCCCATCGATGGCGTGACCCAGCCGACCAAGCCGGCAGGCAAGCATGCGCTGTCGTTCTCCGAAGGCAGCAACCCGCTGCCCAAGCTGGAGCCGGGCCAGTACAAGCTGCAGATCGAGGCCGCACGCGAAGTCGGTGGCCGCGAGCTGCTGAGCATTCCTTTTGAGTGGCCCGCCAAGCAGGCCACCAGCCTGTCGGCCCAGGGCAAGACGGAGCTGGGCGAGATCAAGCTCGAACTCAAGCCCTGATCCACCACACCTACATTTTTGAGGAGAGTCCCCATGTTTTCTGCCACCCGTATTGCCGCCGCGCTGGCGCTCGGCTGCGCCGCCATCGGCGCCCAGGCCCACAGCGTCTGGATGAAGCCTTCGAGCACCGTGCTGTCCAAGGCGGACTGGGTCACGGTCGATGCCGCCGTGTCCAATGACATGTTCTTCTTCAACCACCGCCCGCTGGGCCTGGACAAACTGGTGATCACGGCGCCCGATGGCAGCACGGTGGAGCCCAAGAATGCGCACAAGGGCGAGCTGCGCAGCGTGTTTGACCTCAAACCCGAGCAAGCGGGAACCTACCAGCTGGCCATCGTCAACAGCGGCGTCATGGGTTCCTACAAGGATTCGGCCGGCCAGATGAAGCGGCTGCGCGGCAGCGCCGACGAGATCGCCAAGCAGATCCCCGCCGATGCCAAGGAAGTGCGCGTCGCAGAAAGCATCAGCCGCATCGAGACCTTTGTGACCATGGGCAAGCCCAGCCCGCTGCGTTTGAGCGGCAAGGGCCTGGAGCTGGTGCCTGTGACCCACCCCAACGATCTGGTCACCGGTGAGGAAGCCACCTTTACCTTCCACGTCGATGGCAAGCCGGCTGCCGATGTCGAAGTGGTGCTGGTGCCCGATGGCAAGCGCTATCGCGATGCCGTCAACGAGATCAAGCTCAAGACCGATGCCCAGGGCCAGGTCAAGGTCAAGTTCCCGACGGCCGGCATGTACTGGCTGGACGCCGACGTCAAGGATGACAAGACCTCGACCCCCATCGCCAAGGAGCGCCGCCTGGCCTATGTCGCCACCTTGGAAGTGCTGCCTTAAGGCGCAGTGGCCGGTGACTGCACAACGGACATGCGCCAGGCTGAACGCGGAGCCGCTGTGAGCACGGCACCGCGCATCCACTATGGCGCCGGCATCTGGCAGATCCCCCAGGCCCAGGCCAGGGGGGAAGGCCAGCTGGCCCCGGCAAGCCCTGCGCTGGCCGGACGCTCCTTTGCATCCCCCGCCTGGAGGGCGCCTGCGATGCAGCATGCGCAGGACGGCAGCTTGCACTGCCTGCAGGGCGCGACGATGGGCACCACCTGGTCGCTGCGCCTGGTCAACCCCGACTACGCCCCGCTGGCGCCGTTACAGGCGCTGGTGCAGCAAACGCTGGAGGCCGTCATCGCGCAGATGAGCAACTGGGAGGCGGACTCCTGCCTCTCGCGCTTCAATGGCGCCGCTGCAGATACCTGGCACGCGCTGCCCCTCGAGTTGGCACAGGTGCTGGATGCGGCCCTTTACTGGGCCCGCGCCTGCGATGGCGCCTATGACCCGACCGTCGGCGCGCTGGTGTCGCTCTGGGGCTTTGGCCCGCGTGCAGACCCGCACGCGCCGCACAGCGGCCAGCCACCTGCGCAGGCCGCTATTGACCGCGCGCTGCAGGTCTGCGGCCACCAGCGCCTGCAGTGGCAGCCGCAGCTGCGGCGATTGCTGCAGCCCGGTGGCCTGCAGCTGGACCTGAGCGGCATCGCCAAGGGCTATGCCGTCGACTGGGTCGCCGAGCGCTTGCGCGCGGCCGGCTGGCAGCATGCGCTGCTGGAGATTGGCGGAGAGATTCGGGCCTGGGGGCACAAGCCCGGCGGACAGCCTTGGCGCGTGGCCGTGGCGGGTGTGGCCGGCGATGAGCCGCTGGCGGTGCCGCTGGTCGATGGCGCGCTGGCCAGCTCGGGCGACCACTGGCATGTGTTCATGCATGGGGGCCGGCGCTTTTCGCACAGCTTGGATCCGCGCACCGGCCAAGCGGTGGCCCATGCACTGACCAGCGTCACCGTCTACCACGACGAATGCATGCATGCCGATGCGCTGGCCACCGTGCTCACGGTGCTGGGGCCCGAGGACGGCTGGCAGTTTGCGCTGCAGCAGCAGCTGGCGGCCGTCTTTCACAGCCATCCCGATGCCGGGCAGCCGCAAGGCCTGCGCCGGATGACGCCGGCCTGGCAGCAGCGTTTTGCAGGCAGCATGCAGTGATGATCGATTGGATAGCAAGCCCTGTGCGGGTGGCAGGTGCCGCCGCCTTGGTGGGTGGATATACGCTCTTGTGCGCCGCTGTGGCCGGGCGCTTGTGGCGCCAGCGCCGTGCCGAGCGCCAGGAGCAGCTCGCGCTGCAAGCGGGTACGCAGCAGGGTGCGCCGGTGCTGGTGGCCTATGCCAGCCAGACCGGCCGGGCCGAGGCCCTGGCGCATGAGACCGCGCGCGTGCTGCATGCCGGCGGCTGCGCGGTTCAACTGCGGCCGGTGCAGGCGCTGCGCCTGGCCGACCTGCAGGCCTGCGCGCAGAGCCTGTGGCTGCTGTCTACCACTGGGGAGGGCGATGCGCCCGACGACGCGCTGCCTTTTGTGCGCCAGGTGCTGGAGCAGGCGCTGCCGCTGCCAGGGCACAACGCCCAGGTGCTGGCGCTGGGCGACAGCGAGTACGCCGCCTTCTGCGCCTTTGGCCTGCGCGTGCAGCAGTGGCTGCAGCAGCAAGGCGCCAAGGCCGATGTGCTGTGCATGGACAATGGGGATGAGGCCAGCTTGATGGCCTGGCAGGGCCAGACGGCCGAGTTGCTGCAGTCGCTGACCGGCCAGGCCGGCGATGGCTGGAGCCAGCCGGAAGCCGTCCAGCCCTGGGTGCTGCGCCGCCGCCAGTTGCTCAACCCCGGCAGCCAGGGCGGCCCGGTGTACCTGCTCGACTGGCAGCCGCAGTCGGGCTCGTTGCCGCTTTGGGAATCCGGCGACCTGGTATCGCTGGCGGTGCCGGCCGATCCGCAGCGCAGCCGCGATTACTCCATCGCCTCGGTGCCCGAAGATGGCTGCCTGCAATTGCTGGTGCGCCAAAGCAGGCGTGCCGATGGCACACCGGGCCTGGCATCGGGCTGGTTGTGCGAGGGCATGGCCGTGGGTGATGTGCTGCCGATGCGGCTGCGTGCGCACAGTGGATTCAGGTTGGGTGACAACGCCGAGCGCCCTTTGCTGCTGATCGGCAATGGCACCGGCTTGGCAGGGCTGTGCAGCCATATCCGCGCGCGCATGGTGCAAGGGCGCTCTGACCAGTGGCTGGTGTTTGGCGAGCGCCGTGCCGATGAGGATGCGCTGCTGGACGCACAACTGCAGCAGTGGCTGGCCGCTGGCCAGCTGGAGCGCCTGGACCGCGCCTGGTCCCGCGATGCCACCGACCCTTGCTATGTGCAGCAGTTGCTGGAGCGCCAAGCGCAGCGCCTGCGCGACTGGGTCGCGTGCGGCGCTGCGATCTATGTCTGCGGCAGCCAGCAGGGCATGGCGCAGGGCGTGGATGCGGTGCTGCGCCAGGTTCTGGGTGCCGCGGAGGTGGATGCGCTGGCGCTGGCCGGGCGCTACCGGCGTGATGTGTATTGAGAGCTCGTCTGGCTTGACAGCTTAGGCGGTGGCCAGGCTGCTGTCGGCCTTGCTCGCCAGCTCCGTTTTCTCAAACGCAATGGCTGCCCCATGCGCCAGCTTGGCAGCAGCCTGGTCCCAGCTGCCCGTGCCACCCTTGAGCGCAATCACGAACGGCCCTTCGCCCTTGCTCTGCAGTTGCGGCGCCGTCTGCGTCAGCTCCAGCACGCTGTTGCCCAGCGCAATCGTGGCGCTGCTGTCGCCGTCAGCCGCGTGGATGTGCGCGCCATCGCCCAGCAAGGCGCGGTAGCGCTCCAGGCTTTGCAGCAGGTCGCTGACGGCGACGGTCAGGCGCGCCACACCGTTGGCGCCGTTGGCATGCTGGCGCACTTCACCTTCGGGCACGCGCAGCTTGCGTGGTGTGATGTCGCCGCAGAGGAAGGGCAGGTCATGCGTGTGCGGGCGGCCGGTCTGCCATTGCAGCTTTTCGCCATCGGGGCGCAGGCGGCCGCCATCCAGCGGGCCTTGCAACTCCAGGCCGCGCGCCTTGGCCGCAGCAATCACCTCGGCGGTGCTGGTGGGCAGCAGCGCAAAGTCGATGATGCCTTCGCCATGCTGGTCCAGCAGCTGCCACCAGCGGTCCTGCGGCGCGGGGCTGCGCCAGGCGATCAGCTCGAAATAGGCGCCGTCCTCAAACACCACCAGCGCATTGTGGGTGGGGCGGCCGGGGTGTTCACCGCCGCGCACAACGGTAAAGCCAAGGGCCGCGTAGTCGTCAATGGTTTTGTCGAGGTCGTGGACCGCGATCACGATGTGGTCAAGTGTCAGTGCCATGGGAGATATCCGTAAAAGGGGAGGAGGGGAATCAGGCCGCTTGCTTGTGTGTCTGGGCCAGCGAATCGCTGTGCTCGACGGTGGCGCGGATGGTCTGCGGCTGGCGCAGCAGGTTCAGGATTGGGCAGGTCTGCTCGACGGCGGCAAACAGCGCATCGATGTCGGCGCGCGGCGCGGGCGAGTCGATATGCACGGTGTAGGCAATGTCGTGGGGCCATACCGGCGTGGCCTCGTGGCCGGGCTTGCCCGCGCGCGGGTCGATCACGCCGCTCACCTCCACCTCTAGGCTGGTCAGCGGCACCTGCTGCGCCGATGCCTGGATCAGAAAGATATGGGTGACGCAGCTGCCCAGCACACCCAGCTGCAGCTCGGGCGAACTGGGCCCCAGGTTGTAGCCGGCAAAGCTCGGCGGGCTGTCGCTGATGACCTGGTGCTCGCGGATACGGATGCGGCGCACGCCGCTGCGCCCTTCGGCGCTCACGGTGGCACGCAGGGCCGTGGCCTGGGCCGTGCCGGCATCGATCTGGGCATCGCGGGCCAACACTGCGCCGCGCTTTTCAGCCAGGTAGTCATTCAAGGTAGCAGGGCTTGCACTCATGGAGTCTCTTGGAAATGTGCTGCATCGGCGGGAGGTGATGCATGCCGAAGACCATTGTTGGTGTTGAGAGCCTGCGCGTGAACTGCGCAGATCGCATGTGCATATGCAGCCGCTGCGCATGTGCTTATGCGCAAACCCTCTATGCGGCGGCGGGCCTGGTGGCCGCGCGCTTCCTTGGTTTGCGCATATCGATGCTCCGAAAAATACCTTCTCGCCACGCACCAAATGCCTAGCATGACAAACCCAGATGGCGGCATTTTCAACAAAGGTGCTGCTGGCCGGTGGCCGCGGTTGGCGCGCCGGTGCAGGCAAGGTTGCCCGATGGTTAGCGAGGGTGGTGTGTGGTGGTGAAAGCAAATAAATTCAAAAAATTGGCGCTATGGAGTGCGGCGCTGCTGGCGCTGGGCGGGCTGCTGTCGGCCTGCTCCAAGAACGAGGGCGTGGCCGAGGCCAAGACCGATACCGGCCCTGTCAGCGGTGGCGCGCTGGTGTACCTGGAGCAGCAGGCGCATACCAACCTCTACCCGCCAGCCGGTGGCTTCTACCCCAATGGCGGCGTGCTCAACCAGATCACCGACAAGCTCACCTACCAAGACCCCAAGACGCTGGAGATCCAGCCCTGGATTGCCAAGAGCTGGACCATCAACGACACGGCCACCGAGTTCACGTTCGAGCTGCGCCCGGGTGTGACTTTCTCCGACGGCACGCCGCTCGATGCAGCAGCGGTGGCCAAGAACTTTGACACCTATGGGCGCGGCAACAAGGCGCTCAAGCTGCCGGTGTCCGAGGTCATCAACAACTACGAGCGCAGCGAGGTGCTGGGCCCGCTGACGGTGAAGTTCTATTTCAGCAAGCCCTCGCCGGGCTTCCTGCAGGGCACCTCGGTGATCGGCTCGGGCCTGGTTGCTTTGCAGACGCTGGAGCGCCCGTTTGACGAGCTGGGTGACGCCACCAAGATCATTGGCTCGGGCCCCTTTGTGGTGGCGAGCGAAACGCTGGGCAAGGAGCTGCTGCTGTCGGCCCGCAAGGACTACAGCTGGGGCCCGGCGCAGCTGGCGCACCAGGGCCGAGCACGGCTCGATGAAGTGCGCTTTATCGTGACGCCGGAAGACAGCGTGCGCATTGGCGCGCTGCTGTCGGGTCAGGCCGGCGTGATCCGCCAGGTGCAGGCCTATGACGAAAAGCGGGTGGAGGAGCAGAAGTTCGTCATCTACGCGCCGTCCACGAGGGGCGTGAACAACAGCATTGTTTTCCGCCCCGACAACGCGCTGGTGGCAGATCTGAAAGTGCGCCAGGCGCTGCTGCACGCCACCAATACCCAGGAGGTTGTGCAGACCCTGTTCTCGCACAACTACCCGCAGGCCACCTCGGTGATCGCGGCCAGCGCGCAGGGCTATGTCAACCTGGCGGGCAAGCTGGCCTACGACCCGCAAAAGGCCCAGCAGCTGCTTGACAGCGCGGGCTGGACGCCCGGGCCCGATGGCATCCGCCAAAAGGACGGCCGCGCGCTGGTGCTGGCCGCCTATGACTCGCTGCCCCAGCCGCAGAACAAGGAAACCCTGCAACTGGTGGCGCAGCAGTGGGGCAAGGTGGGGGTCAAACTGCAGGTGCTGAGTGGCGATGCCGGCGTGCGCGTTGTCGACAACCTGGACCCGGAAAAAACCCCGGTCGCGCCCGGCATGGTGGGCCGCGCCGATCCCGATGTGATCAAGAGCAACTACTACCCGACCAACCGCAACGTGCTGCTGCAGCAAGGCGGCGTGAGCCAGAAGGTCAAGGGCTTTGTCGATCCGCAGCTCAATGGCTTGCTGGAGGCGATTGCCGCGCAGACCGATACGCAAAAGCGCCTGGCGCTGACGGCCGAGGTGCAGAACTACCTGATCGACCAGGCCTATGTGATCCCCATTTTTGAAGAGCCGCAGGCCTTTGCCGCAGCCCCCTGGGTGCGCGAGGTGGGCTTTGAGGCGGTGGGGCGCCCGAGCTTTTACAGCACCTGGCTGGCCAAGCGCTAAGGCGCAGCCCCGCTGAGCGGCAAGGAGCATCCCGATGTCCTTCTATCCCTACCTGGCCCGGCGCAGTGCCCAGGCGCTCTTGGTGCTGTGGGCGGCGTTCACCGCGTCCTTCGTGCTGCTGCAGCTGCTGCCGGGCGATGCGCTGCTGATCAAGTTCTTGAGCCCCGAGCTGGGCCTGGGCCCGCAGGAGGTGGCCGACATCCGCGCCGCCTATGGCGCGGACCAGCCCGTGTGGCAGCAGTACTGGCACAGCCTGACGGGCTTTGTCAGCGGCAACTTTGGTTACTCGCTGCAGGCGGGCGTGCCGGTCAGCCAGGGGCTGGCCACCAGCCTGCCGCCCACCTTGCGGCTGGCGGGCCTGGGCTTTGCCTTGGCGCTGGTGCTGGCCCTGGTGCTGGCGCTGCTGGCCCAGTTGGCACCCTGGCGCTGGCTGCGCGGCGCGCTCTATGCGCTGCCTTCGGTGTTTGTCTCGGTGCCCGTGTTCTGGCTGGGCATTGTGCTGATCCAGCTGGTCTCGTTCCGCCTGGGCTGGATCCCCGTGATCAACCCCGGTAAATGGCAGGGCCTGGTGCTGCCGACCTTGACCTTGGCGATCCCCATTGCCGCGCCGCTGGCGCAGATCCTGCTGCGCAATGTGGACGAGGTGCTGACCCAGCCCTTTGTGGCCGTGGCCCGCGCCAAGGGCGCGCCGCGCCTGTGGGTGCTGCTGCGCCATGTGGCCGGCAACGCTGCACTGCCGATGCTGACGATGGCCGGCGTGCTGTTTGGCGAGCTGCTGGGCGGCGCCGTCGTGACCGAGGCCGTCTTTGGGCTCAATGGCCTGGGGAGCCTCACGCAGCAGGCTGTCGGCAACCAGGACAGCGCCGTGCTGCAGGCGGTCGTGGTCATCTCGGCCACCGCCTTTGTTTTGATCAATCTGGTGGTGGACTTGCTCTACCCGCTGTTCGATCCGCGTTTGCGCAACCGTTTGGGAGTTTGACCATGTCTGCAAGCACTTCATCACCCGCCGGCCTGGGGGCCCTGGCCGCCGAGCCGGCCCTGTTGGGCGCAGCCCGTGGCGCTGCCAGTGCGGCGGTGCAGGCGCCGCCGCAGCGGCTTGCCGCGCCGCGCCGCGCTGCGATCTTTGCTGCCGCCTTGCAGCGCCTGCGCGCCGCACCGCTGGGCCTGTTGCTGGCCTGGGGCGTGCTGGCGCTGGTGGCCTTGTGGGCCATCGCACCGGGCCTGTTTACCAGCCACAACCCGGTGCTGGGCACGGCCGGCCAGCAGCTGCAGGCGCCCAGTGCTGCGCACTGGCTGGGGACGGACGCGCTGGGCCGCGACAGCTATGCCCGCCTGGTCTATGGCGCGGTGCATTCGCTCAGCGGCGCCTTTGTGGCCGTCAGCGTGGGCCTGGTGCTGGGCAGCTTGCTGGGCCTGGTCGCAGGCGCTACGGGCGGCTGGGTGGAGGATGTGGTGATGCGCATCGTCGATGTGCTGCTGTCGGTGCCCTCGTTGCTGTTGTCGCTGTCGGTGATCATCATCCTGGGCTTTGGCACGGTGAACGCGGCGCTGGCCGTGGGGGTCGTATCGGTGGCCAGCTTTGCGCGGCTGCTGCGCTCGGAAGTGGTGCGGGTGCGCCGCTCAGACTACGTGGAGGCAGCGCTGGGCAGTGGCGGGCGCTTTGCGGCTGTGCTCTGGCGCCATGTGCTGCCCAATTCACTGACCTCGGTGATCGCGCTGGCGGCGCTGCAGTTTGGCTCGGCCATTCTGGCCATCTCCACCCTGGGCTTTCTCGGCTATGGCGCGCCACCGCCCACGCCCGAATGGGGCTTGCTGATTGCCGAAGGCCGCAACTATATCTCCACCGCCTGGTGGCTGACGGCAGCGCCCGGCCTGTTGGTCGCAGCCGTGGTGCTGGCGGCCAACCATATCAGCGCCGATCTGACCCGGAGGCGCGCATGACGGACACCGCCATTCCCGTTTTGCAGGTGGAGAACCTGTCGATCGCCTACCACGATGGCCAGGCCGAGCAGCGCACCGTGCACGAGGTCTCGTTTTCCATCGCCGCCGGCGAGGTGCTGGCCCTGGTGGGCGAGTCGGGCTCGGGCAAGACAACCACCGCCCAGTCCATCATGGGCCTGCTGGCCGACAACGGGCGTGTGCAGGCCGGCAGCATCCGCATCAACGGCCAGGACGTGGCAGGCTGGTCGCAGCGCCAGCTGCAGGCGCTGCGTGGCAAGGTGGTGAGCTTGATTCCGCAGGACCCGACCACCTCGCTGAACCCGGTGCGCACCGTGGGCGACCAGGTGGGCGAGATGCTGCGCCTGCATGGCTGGCGCGACAAAAAGCAGATTGCCCAGCGCGTGCTGGAGCTGCTGCACAAGGTAGGGCTGTCGCAGCCCGAGCTGCGCGCGCGCCAGTTTCCGCATGAGCTCTCGGGCGGCATGAAGCAGCGCGTGCTGATCGCCATTGCGATTGCGCTCCAGCCAGCGCTGATCATTGCCGATGAACCGACCAGCGCACTCGATGTGACCGTGCAGCGCCGCATTCTCGATCTGATCGACGACCTGCGCCGCGAGTTTGGCACAGCCGTGCTGCTGGTGACGCACGACCTGGGCGTGGCCGCCGACCGCGCCAACCGCCTGGTCGTTCTGCAGGCCGGCCGCATCCAGGAGCAGGGGCCCACGGCCGATGTGCTGCGCAATCCGCAAAGCCGCTATACGCGCCAGTTGCTGGCCGATGCGCCATCGCTGGGCCATGTGCCGGTACGCGCGCCCCGGGCCGTGGATGCCGAGCCGGCGATTGTGGTGCAGGGCCTTGTGCATGACTTTGCGGTGGCCGGCCAGCGGGGCCTGTTCCGGGCGGTCGATGGCATCTCGTTCGAGGTGCCCCGGGGCAGCACGCATGCGATCGTTGGCGAGTCCGGCTCGGGCAAGACCACGACCATCCGCGACGTGGTCGGCTTTGGCAAGCCCACATCGGGCAGCATCATGGTGGAGGGCGTGGATGTGACGGCCTTGCGCGGAGAGGCCTTGCGCCAGTTCCGCAAAACCGTGCAGCTGGTCTACCAGAACCCGTTCAGCTCGCTCGATCCGCGCCAGAGCATCTACGCGATCATCGAAGAGCCACTGCTGAACTTTGAGCGCCTGGCGCCGGCCGAGCGCGAGCGCCGCGTGCACGACATGCTGGCGCGCGTAGGCCTGCCGCAAGCGGTGCTGACACGCCGGCCGCGTGCGCTCTCGGGCGGCCAGCGCCAGCGCGTGGCCATTGCCCGGGCGCTGATTCTGCAGCCCCGCGTGCTGGTGCTCGACGAGGCCGTGTCCGCCCTCGATGTGACGGTGCAGGCGCAGATTCTGGCCTTGCTCGACCAGCTCCAGCGCGAGCTGCAACTGACCTATCTCTTTATCTCGCACGACCTGGCCGTGGTGCGCCAGATTGCCGACACCGTCTCGGTGCTGCAGGGCGGCCGCCAGGTCGATGCCGGGCCGGTGGACGAGGTGTTCTCGCGCCCCGGCAGTGCCTATACGCGCGAGTTGATCGCCGCCATTCCCGGAAAAAAACACCAGCATGAACCCGAGCCCCTCTCACAACTCGCCGCCTAGAAAACGCCTGGGCTTTTTCAGCCGCCTGCTGGACCAGGCCAGCGCGGCCGAGCGCTACCGCCTGGTGACCGCGCAGATCCAGCATGCCGAAGCCCATGGCTTTGACACGGCCTGGGTCGCGCAGCACCACTTTCATGAAGCCGAAGGCGGCCTGCCTGCACCGCTGGTGTTTCTGAGCCATGTGGCCGCTCGCACGCAGCGCATCCGCCTGGGCACCGGCATTGTCACCTTGCCGATGGAAAACCCGATCCGTGTTGCCGAAGATGCGGTGGTGCTCGATCTCCTGTCGGGCGGCCGGCTGGAGTTTGGCGTGGGCACCGGTGGCACGCCCGAATCCTTTAGCGCCTTTGGCCTGCGCAGCGACGACCGCGCCCGCATCTATGCGCAGCACCTGGCCGTGTTGCGCAATGCCTGGGCCGGGCTGCCGCTGCCCGGGGGTGACCGCCTCTACCCCGCCGGGCCGCAGCTGCTGGCGCGCATCTGGCAGGCCACGTTCTCGGCCGCCGGGGCCGAGCGCGCTGGCCTGGCTGGCGACGGGCTGATGCTCTCGCGCACCCAACCGCGCAGCGCCGAGGCACCGCATGCCAGCCTGGCCGATATCCAGAACCCCTTGATCGACACCTACCTGGCGGCATTGCCGGCAGGTGCCGCGCCGCGCATCCTGGGATCGCGCACCCTGTTTGTGGGCGAAGATCGTCAGCGTGCCTTGCAGCTGGCCGAGCTGGGCCTGCGCCGCAGCCTGGCGCGTGCAGCGGCTGCCAACCCGGGCGGCCCGGCCAGCCAGTGGGGCCCGGATGCACCGCTGGCGCAGTTGCTGGCCGCCTACGACGTACATGTGGGTACGCCCGATGAGGTGATTGCCTCGCTGCGCGCCGACACGGCGCTGACGCGGGCGACCGATATCTCCTTCCAGGTGCATTCGATCGACCCGCCGCATGCCGACATCCTGCGCTCGATCGCGCTGACCGCGCAGTATGTGGCGCCTGCACTGGGCTGGCAGCGCGAAGACGCACTGGTGCCACCTGCGGCCGCCTCTTATCCCCTGCCAATACCGGCGCTGGCCTGATTTTTTGGAGTGATGACTTGATGACTTCTGCATGGAACCCATCGCCTGGCGATGATGTGATTGACCAGCTCGCCGGCATAGCGCCGGGCAGCCACCTGGATGCCGTGCGCCGCCACCGCCTGCAGGCGCGCGAGCAGGCCCAGCAAAGCTTTCTGGCGCTGTTGGCGCCGCGTGCGCCGCTCAGCAGCGATTGGCCGTTGGCCGAGCGCCTGGCCGTCGCCGCCTTTGTGGCCGGCCTGCACCAGCAGCCGCAGGTGCAGCGCTTTTACCGCGATGCGCTGGCGGCCCAGGCCAGCCTGGCGCTGGGCAAAGCCATTGACGCCGAAGTGGCGCAAGGCCTGGCCCGTGGGCCTTACGGCCAGTACCCGCAAGGCCCTTTGAGCGCCGAAGACCAGGCCGGCCCGGTCTATGCGGTAGGCGCAGAGGCACGCGCGGTGCTGGGCGAGCGGCTGTCCGCTGGCCTGGCGCATGCGCATCTGCTGGTCTTCCACCCCGGCGACGCCCAGCCCGCGCATCTGCAGGCCTTGCTCGATGCCGGCTGGAGCGAGAACGACATCGTGGTGCTGTCGCAGCTGGTGTCGTTCCTGGCCTTTCAGATCCGCGTGGTGGCGGGCCTGCGCCTGTTGCAGGCGCATCCTGCTCCAGCGGCTTCTGCCCAACAACCCACCGCCGAGGAGAGCGCGGTATGAGCAAGCACACATTGAACTACCCGAACAGCACCGCGCCCCAGGTCTTTACCCAGGCCCAACTGGACTGGCTGCCCTGGATCGAGCCGCTGCCCGAAGCCGAGCTGACCCCACGCCATATCGAAGGCCTGGTCGATGCATCGCGCGCCAAATCGCCGTACTTTCGGCTGCTGGCGCGCGATCCCGACACCCTGGGCGCGCGCACCCGCACCGACAAGGACATCTTCTACAACCCCGAGGCAGGCTTGCCCCGCGCCGAGCGCGAGCTGGCCGCTGCCGCCACCTCTCGCCTCAACGGCTGCATTTACTGCGCATCGGTGCATGCACGCTTTGCCTCGCATTTCTCGCGCCGCGAAGACGATGTGCAAAAGCTGCTGGATGACGGCGTACAGGCCGATCTGGGGCCGCGCTGGAACGCGATTGTTGCCGCCTCGGTTGCGTTGACCGAGACGCCGCTGGCGCTGGATGCTTCGCATATCGATGGCCTGCGCCAGGCCGGGCTGGATGACTATGCGATTGCCGATGCCTTGCAAGGCGCCGCCTTCTTCAACTGGGCCAACCGGCTGATGCTGAGCCTGGGCGAGCCAGCGCTGGAGACGGCGCCGGCCTAGAGCGGCCAAGCAGCTTGAAAAGCCCTGGGAGGAGGCGCAGCGCCACCCAGGGTTTTTTCTTGGGACGGTTGCCGCCGGGCGGCAGAAGAAAAAGCGCATACTTTGGCGCTGTATCCCTTTTAGTCCATGGCTGCCATGCTCTTTCCTCTGCATCCTTCCAGCGGCGGCATACCGCAGCAGCGACCCGTGCCCAGGCGGCGGGCCAGGGGCTCGGTATGAGCGCCTTGCAAGTCTTGCGTGCCTGGCTGGGGTTGCTGGCACTCAGCCTGGGCCTCGCTTGCGCCCAGGCTGCGCCGCCCGACTACCAGGATCTGTATGCCCACCCCGAGCGCGCCATGCCGATGCAGCAGCACTGGCAGATGCTGCCGGTGTCGTCGTCTGCGCCACCCTGGGCAGAGATCTTCATGTTCCAGATCCGCTTTGATCCCCGCCTGGTCGATCGCCTGCGCTGGCTCAGCCTGAACCCTGACCCCGACATGGCACTGGCCCCCGCCTTGTTCGATGCCCTGGACGGCCGCACGCTGTTTCTGGCACCGTCCGCGCGCAGCCTGTGCGATGGCCGCTGGCAGGTGGTGCGGGTCGAATCCATCAGCAACTCCAGCGTCAACAAGGTGCTGCAGCCCGCTACCAAGGTCTGGCTGGTGCAGCACAAGCCAGGGGGCACACTGGAGGCCACCACCGCCTATGGGCGCCTGGATGCGCAGGGCCATTGGGCCGTGCCGCCGCTCACCTGCGACGGCAGCACCACCCATGCGGTGTTCTCCGCCGATGCGCTCGCCTATCTGAGGCCGGACGATGCCCAGCCCCTGCCCTCGGACCTCCAGCTGGACCTGGTGTATGCGCAGCCGGGCCTGCGCGATGCCCGGGGCCGCTGGCTGGCGCCGGTGCCGCCCAGCGATATAACGACCGCGCATTGGATGGACTACAAAAAGCAGATCATCACGCCCGGCTCGGGCGGCTCAGGCCTGATCGATCCGCAAGGGCGCATGGTGATTCCGTTCATCTTTGGCGACCTGCCCGATGCGACGGCGCAGCGCCGCATCCACCTGTGCAGCAACGCCGGGCTGCGCCTGCTGCGCGACGCCCGAACGCCCCGGGTGTGCCGCTGGCAGCGCCTGCAGCGCAGCCAGGGCGGCGAGGCGCTGCGCCCCGTGTTGGATGCTGCGAGCGGTCGCTGGGGCTACCAGAATGCGCGCGGCCAGTGGGCGATTGCGCCGCAGTTCCACGAGGCACGCCGGTTTCGCCATGGCTACGCGGTGGTGGCGGCGCCGTTTGCCGATGACTGGCGGCCGCCCGGCTGGCAAGACGCGTGGCCGATGGTCCGGCAGTACTGGCGCATGGGCCGCTACTGGGTGGCTGAGGCACTGGTGCGCAATCCATCGACTGCCGGGCAGTGGGCCATCCGCTATGGCCTGATGAACGATGCCGGCCAATGGCTCGCGCCGCAGGCGCAACTGCCGCTGCAGATCACCGTGCCATCGCCCGCCGGTGGCCGCAATGGCCACTATGCCCAGATGCTGGCCGCCCATTTGCCGGCGCTGCTGGGTCGCCAGGTCGAGGTGACACATCTGCCCGATGCCAGCGTGGCCGACTACGAACGGCTGGCTGCCCAAGGCGGCAACCGCCAGCTGCTGTTTACGGCCATGACCCTTCCGCGCGGCGGCATCCCGGGCCTGCACCAGGGGCCTCCCATCGATACGGCGCTGCGATCGCTGCAGCCGGTGACCTTGGTCGCGTCGCAGCCCATGGTGCTGGCCATCGACAGCACCCAGGCCGATGCGCTGGGCATCCATAGCACCGATGATCTGCTGGCCTACGCCCGTGCCCACCCGGGCCGGTTGCGGGTGGGCACGGGTGAGGATGGCTGGATCGGGCAGCTGGCGTTGGCCCAGCTGCTGGCTCGCAGCGGCGTGGACCTGCAGCGCGTGGTCTTCCCCGGCAGGTACCCCGACTCCGATGTGGTGACGAAGGCGCATGCGGTGGAGCTGGTGTTGGCGCCTGTGAATGGCGTAGCCACCGCAGTGCGGCGCGGCCAGCTGCGGGTGCTGGGCACCACGGCCTACCCGGCCCATCCGCAAAGCCTCGATGGCATTACCTGGCCCACGCTGGGCGCCCATGCCTTGCTGGCCGGTTTGGCGGTCTACGACCACTTCATACTCTGGGCCGCTGCCAACTCTGATCCCGCCACCAACCGCGAACTGCAGCAGGCCATCGCCCAGCTGCTGGCCAAGCCCGAGGTTCAGCAGCAGCTGCAAGAGATCCAGGCCGTGGGCGGCGGCTCGCCCGAGAGCCTGCTGGCGCTGGAGGCGCAGATGCGCGAGCAATGGCTGCGCGCCCAGGCCTTGACGGCGCCGTGAGTGTGATGCAGCTGCGATTGGTCAAATAAGCCTATAAGGCAGTTGCGTTAGACTGCAGCATCCTCGCGCGGGGCCTGCCCGCGCTCCCACCATGACTTTTTGCCGGTCCGGCGACTGACCATGCGACGGGTGCTCTCCAACCGCTCTCCTGGGCGGGCTGCGGCAGCCGGTGTGTCTGAGACGACCGTGCGGGCCTCCCAACACGATGAGCACTTCCTCTCCCTTGCTGACCGACAGCGCAAGAACCGATATCGCACAGCGCGCCTATGTGCTCGATACCCAGGCCGAGCTGGCCAGCACCGTGCTGCCGATGCTGGCCCACCATGACCTGCTGCGCACTGGCCTGCCGGTCGCGCAAGGCGGCCATGGCGGTGATGTGCGCGATGCGATTGCAGCAATCGCCGAGGTCGCCAGCCTGTCGCTGACGACGGCCTTTGTGTTCTGGAGCCAGCGCGCCTTTATCCACTACCTGCAAGCCAGCGGCAATGAGGCCGCGCGCGAGCGCTGGTGGGATGCCTTGCTGCGCGGCGATATCGCCGGGGCGGTGGGCCTCTCCAATGTGATCAAGTTCCTCTCGCGCATCGAGGCCTTGCAGGTGCAGGCCAAGCCACTGGCGCAAGGCTGGAGCCTCGATGGCGTGCTGCCTTGGGTCTCCAACGTGCGCAGCCAGGGTTTTGTCGTGGCTGCGGCCGTGCAACCCGAAGGCGGGGGTCTGCCGATGGTGATGGCGCTGGAGAGCGGGCTGCCTGGCCTGGTGCGCTCGCCCGATCTGGACCTGCTGGGCATGCGCGCCAGCAATACCGCTGCGCTGCAGCTCAACCAGGTGGCGGTGCCAGCGCATGCGCTGCTGGCCCAGGCCGGGCCGCCCTACCTGAAGGCCGCGCGCCCAGGTTTCTTGGGCATGCAATGCGCGCTGTCGATCGGCCTGGCGCGGGCCGCGCTGCAGGCCGCTGCCCAGGGGGGCGGCGCGCGTGGCCCCTTGCACGGACGGGTGGTGGAGGCGCAGAAGCTGCTGGGCCAGATCGAGGCCGAGCTGCTGGACGGTGTGCTGGGTGACCGCTGGGTTGCTGATGTCAGTCCCTTGTTTGCATTGCGCATGCGCCTGGCGGGCTTGGTGCAGCATGCGCTGCAGCTGGAGCTGCAAGCCACCGGCGGCCGCGCCTATCTGCAGGACCAGCAGCCCGATTTTGGCCGCCGCTGGCGCGAGTCGGCCTTTATCCCGATCGTCACGCCCAGCCTGACGCAGCTGGAGGGCGAGCTGGCCCAGCATGCCGCGCAGGTGTCGGCATGACGGCAGCCCTTGCACCCCGCCAGGCCTTGCAGGGCCGGGGCCTGGCCTATGGCTACCGGGCCGGTCAGCCGGTGTTTGCCGGTATCGATATCGATATCGACAGCCAGGAGATTGTGGCGCTGCTGGGCGGCAGTGGCTGCGGCAAATCGACCTTGCTGCGCACGCTGGCGGGGCTGCAGCCGCCCGATGCGGGAACCCTGCAGTTTCTCGATGCGCCTTTGCGGGCGCCGCACCCGCGCGCCGCCGTGGTGTTCCAGCAGGCCAGCCTGCTGCCCTGGCTGAATGTGCAGGACAACGTGGCCTTTGGCCTGGACTTCAAGCACCAGCCCCAGGCCACGCAACCGGTGATTGCGCAGCGCGTGCAGGCCAGCATTGAGGCCGTGGGCCTGCGCGGCAAGGAAAAGCTTTTTCCGGCCCAGCTCTCGGGCGGCATGGCCCAGCGGGCGGCGCTGGCCCGGGCGCTGGCGCGCGAGCCGCGCCTGCTGCTGGCCGATGAGCCTTTCTCGGCGCTCGATGTGCTCACCCGCAGCGACATGCAGGCGCTCTTGGTGGAGGTCGTGCACCGCTGGCATACCGCCGCGCTCCTGGTCACCCACGATATCGACGAGGCCCTGCTGGTGGCAGACCGGGTGCTGCTGATGGGCAGCACACCCGATGTGCAAGCCGGCGCTGGCCGCATTGTGCAGAGCTGGCGCATCGACATTCCGCACCCACGGCGCATGGACGACGAGCGCGTCGCTGCGATGCGGCTGGAGATCTTGCATGCATTGCAAAGCCTGCGCGGGCAGGCCACGGCCGTCTGACAGACCTGAGACACCCCCCAACGACGAGGAGAGAGAACCATGACTTACCAACACATTTGCGCCTCCAGCCACTGCGACTGCGGCATCAGCCGGCGCGACTGGCTGCGCATTGCCGCCATCAGCGGCGCAGCGGCCACGCCTTGGCTGCGCGCGGGCGATGCCTTCGCACAAAAGTTCAAGGGCGACGATGTGCCCGTGCGCATCGGCTACCTGGCCATTACCGATGCCACCCCGTTCTTTGTGGCGCACAGCCGCAAGCTGTTTGAGGCCGAGGGCCTGCAGACGGAAAAGCCGCGCCTGTTTCGCAGCTGGGCGCAGCTGATCGAGGCCTTTATTGCCGGCCAGGTGAACGTGGTGCACTTGCTGTCGCCCACCACCTTGTCGGTGCGCTACGGCTCCAAGTTTGGTGCCAAGGTGGTGGCCTGGAACCATATGAGCGGCTCGGCCATCACTGTGGCCCCCCACATCAACAATGTGGCCGATCTGGCGGGCACCACGTTTGCGATTCCGTTCTGGTACTCGATCCACAACATCCTCATCCAGCAGGTGCTGCGCAAGAACGGGCTCACGCCGGTCAGCAAGCCCAAGGGCACGGCGCTGGGCGCCAAGGAGGTGAACCTGGTGATCGTGCCGCCCGCCGAGATGGTGGCCGCGCTGGCCTCCAAATCGGTGTCCGGCTTTATCGTGGCCGACCCGTTCAACGCGGTGGCCGAGACCATGGGCGTGGGCAAGGTGGCGCGCTTTTTGGGCGATATCTGGAAGGACCATGCCTGCTGCCTGGTGACCTTGTCCGAGCGCGACATTGCCGAGCGCCCCGAATGGGCCCAGCGCGTGACCACGGCCATCGTCAAGGCGCAGCTGTGGACGCGCGACCACATGGGCGAGACGGCCGAGCTGATGTCCAAGGACGGTGCCAACAAGTACACGCCGCACCCGCTGCCGGTGCTGCAAAAGGTGTTTGACCTGAAGGACTTCGAGCAGTACCGCGCCAAGGGCGTGCTGCTGCACCCCGAGTGGAACCAGCGCCGCATCGATTTCCAGCCCTATCCCTTCCCCAGCTACACGCAGGAGCTGGTCAAGGCCATGCAGGGCACCTTGATGGAAGGCAATGTGGACTTTATCCGCGAGCTGGATCCGGCCTTTGCTGCCAAGGACCTGGTCGATGACCGCTTTGTGAAGCAGGCGCTCAGCCAGGTGGGTGGGCTGAAGGCCTTTGGCCATGCCGATGACTTCAGCCGCAAGGAAGTGATCGCCGCATGATGCAGGCTGGCAAACGCTGGGCGGCGCGCCTGGCCTGGCCGCTGCTGGGCATGGCCATCACGCTGGCGCTGTGGGCGGTGGCGGCCCGGCATCTGTCCGATGTGGAGGCCATCCGCGCCGCCTTTGCGCCGCAGGCAGGGCTCCAGGCGCTGGTGCATCTGCTGGGCAGTGGCGAGCTGTGGCCGCATATCCGCATGAGCCTGGAGCGCATTGCCATTGCGCTGGCCCTGGCGCTGGCCATCGGTGTGCCGCTGGGGCTGTGTCTGGGGCTGTCGCCGCTCTTTGCGCGCATCAGCGGGCCCACTTTTCAGTTCTTGCGCATGGTCTCACCGCTGTCGTGGATGCCGCTGGCGGTGATGGCGCTGGGCGTGGGCGAGGCACCGGTGATTTTCTTGCTCAGCTTTGCCACCGTCTGGCCCATCATGCTCAACACCGCCGCTGGTGTGGCTGCGCTGGACCCGGCGTGGATGCGGCTGGCGCACAGCCTGTCGGCCACGCGCTGGGAGACCATTGCCCGCGTGGTGCTGCCCGGCTGCATCAGCCATATCCTCACCGGCTTTCGGCTGGCGGTGGGCATTGGCTGGATTGTGCTGGTGCCCGCCGAGATGCTGGGCGTCTCCAGCGGCATGGGCTATTTTGTGCTGGACACGCGCGATCGCCTGGCCTACGACGAGCTGATGGCCGGCATTGTAGTCATCGGCTGCCTGGGCTTTGTGCTCGACTGGCTGGCCCGGGCCCTCAGCAGCCGCTGGACGCAGCGCGGCCAGCAGGGCTGAGCGCCTGCCCAGCCGCTGCCAGCCGCAGCTCCTAATCAGTGCGGCGCGCTGCTGGCGACGCGCTTGCTGCGCAGCGCCAGTTGGTGGATGCCGGCAAAGTCAAATTGCTCGAGCCGGTCCAGCAGCTGGGCGGTGAACAGCGCATGGACGCTGTGCTCGGTGTGGCGGTTGATCCAGCCTTCGATATCGGTGAGGCGCCCATGCAGGGCCAGCTCGGCGAGCTCATCGAGCGCTGCATCGCCAGGGGTGGCTATCGCAGTGACGGGCGCCAGCGCTGCGCGTGCGGGCTGCCCCGGCTGCGCCGTGGCCGCTGCGCCGCCGCCGTCGATGATCGGCACGGACAGCTCAAAGGAAAAAGTGGTGCCCTGGCCGGCGGCGCTGCTCACCTCCAGGCTGCCGCCCATCGCCATCAGAATGCGCTGCGAGATGAACAGGCCCAGGCCCGTGCTGCCGCCCTCGGCCTGGATTTGCTGGAAGGCGTCAAAGATATCGGGCTTTTGGGCCAGATCGATGCCGATGCCGGTGTCGGCCACGGCCACATGGAGCACGCAGAACTCGCCCTCCTGGCGGGCGTTGACCGACAAGGTCACGACGCCATCGCGGGTGAACTTGGCGGCGTTGGACACCAGGTTCAGCAGCACCTGCTGCAGGCGCTTGCCGTCCATCGCCATGCGCCGGGGCAGGGCGCCGCTGACATGGCTGTGGAAGTGGTTGTTCTGCTGCGAGCACAGTGAGACGGCGTAGTCGGAGATGTCGTCCAACAGCGCCTGCAAATCGAGGGGCGCGGGGCGCACGGCCAGCGGTTGCAGCTCGGACTTGGCATATTCCAGCAGCTCGTCGATCAGGTCCAACTGGTACTTGACACTGCGCTGGATGGTCTTGACCAGGCCCTGCTGCTTGTCCGGGGCCTCTGTCAGTAGCAGATCCGAATAGCCCTTGATCGTTGCGAGCGGCGCGCGCAGGTCATGGCCGATATAGCCCAGCACTTCCACCTTCTGGCGCTCCTTGGTTTGGGCATCGCTCAGCGCCGTGCTCAGGTCGGCATTCAGGGCCGACGTGACCATGGCCGCGTACTTCTCATCCTGGCGGCGCACCACCATCTGGCCCAGGATATGGCAGGACAGCAGGATCAATACCGTACCGACAGCGGCGACCAAAATGGCGGTCCACAGGTGCTGCTCGCGGATGGCCGCCAGGGGCTCCAGCGACGCCAGGGTCAGCAGCTGGTATTGCCGGTTGTTCAGCGGCTGGCGCTTCATCACATAAGGCGTGCCGTCGATCAGCCATTGACCCTCCATGCCTTTGGCCGCGATGGGCTGGATGTCCATGGCATCACCGAGTTCTTCGCCGTCCTCATCGTCCGAGGGGTGCAGCACGCCGGCGGGCAGCATGGCCGCCACATTGCGCAGCATGAAGGGCTCGGACGAGCTGGTGGTCACGCGCCCCTGGCGGTTGACGATCAGCGCAATATGCCGGCCGGTCAGGTAGTGCGCCATATCGGGCGCATCGAACTTGACGGTGACGGAGCCCTGCACGACATCCTGGGCATCGTCGATGCGGCTGGCGACAAAGTAGGATGGGGTCTTGTTGATGCGCGCAATACCAAAGGAATGGCCGCTGCCATCGCGCAAGGCATTGTTCAGGTAGATGCGGCCCGAGTAGATCATGCCGACGATGCTGTCGGGTGCAGCCCAGTTGCTGGCCGTGATCGTGTCGTCGGACAGGTTGTTCTGGTAGATGCGGGCATAGCGCAGGTCGGCCCCCAGCGCGTCCATGAAGTCGCCTACCTTGCGCACCAGCGGGTCGGTGGTGAACTGGGCCGCGCGCTGCTGGCGGGTCAGCGCTTCGAGGCCTGGCGGGTCCTCGCGGTAGCGCGTGGCCAGCTCAATCACCTGGCTTTGGCTGGCCACCATATTGGCCACGCTCACCATCTGGGTAAAAAGCCGGTCGACCACGCGCGCCGTGGTCTCGGCTTCGTAGGCGGCGCTGGAGGCCTGGCTCTGGGTCCACTGCGTGGCCACGCGCTGCGATAGCCACCAGCCCAGACCTGCCACCAGGCAGAGCCAGAAAAGCACGAGCGCAACGGTGGCGCGGCGCACCAGGGGCAGCATCTCCCGGCCGCGTTTCATCGCAGCGGGTGGATTGCTGGCAGCAGCGCTGCTTGGGTCAGCGAATGGCGAAGGCGGGGCAGGTATGTCCATGGTTTTGATGATGCGCAGAGTCAGGTAGCACAGGCCACGGGTGCAGGTCACCGATGCCGAGGTGGGTAGGGCGCAGGCCTCAACGGAACTTGGAAGCGACCAGGTTTTGCAGCACCTGGGGATCGGCCTGGCATTCGCTGCGCAATTGGGTGGGCGATTTTTGCCAGAACTTCTTGAACTCGGTGGAGAAGTTGGCCGAGTTCAGATAGCCCACTTCCAGCGCCACATCGGCAATGCTCAAGGTGCTTTGGGCCAGCATCAGCGCAGCTCGGCGCATGCGCTCCTGGCGGATGAATTCAAAGGCCGACAGGCCGTCGCTGGACTCGAACACCATGTTCAGGCGCCGCATGGACAGGCCCAGGCTGGCGGCGACGTCCGAGCTTTTCAACTCGGGGTTCTGGATATTGCCCAAAATGTATTCGGTCGCCACCTGCTTGAGCGTGAGGTTGGCCGGAGACTGGCTTGGCGGCGCGGCGGCTCCGTCTGCCTGCCCGTCCGGCCCATCCTGGCCTGGCGGCAGGTTGTGCCGGGCCAGCATCAGGTGGATGCGCACGCGCTCCTGGATCTCTTCGACGAAAAAGGGCTTGGTGATGTAGTCCACGCCACCGGCGCGCAGGCCCGAGAGCCGGTCGTCCTGCTCGATGAGGGCCGACAGAAAAATGATCGGAATGTGCTGGGTCGCCGGGTTGGTCTTGAGCAGGCGCGCGATCGTGATGCCGTTGCGCCCAGGCATGCGCACATCGAGCAAGATCAAATCGGGCAGCAGCACCGCAGCCCGCGCATAGCCTTGGTCGCCATTGAGCGCGACGCTGACCCGGTAGGAGGTATTGCGCAATGCGGCGACCAGCAAACGTAGCTGGTCTGGATCATCGTCCACGATCAACACATGTGGAGACTGGATATCTGCATTGCTCATAGCTTCTGTAGAACCTTGATACACCTTTAACGGTTGTCAATTGTCACACATGGGGTCTGGTGTCTTGCTTGTTTGTTTTAAATCAATGTTAACTCCAGCATCCATGATAGGAGCTTCACAACGCCTGCGAAAACGGGGTTTGGCTCTATGAGTACACCTGTTTTGGTCGCTTTTCGCTGGTTTTTTTTAAATGTCTTTGGTATGTTTTAAATTTCTTGAGCTTTATAGATCAATTGGATAACAAAAAATGTTACCTATTTCCAGTCCTGAGGGGGCCGTGCCGATCTCAGCGCTGGCCGAGGCGCGGGTGGGCTGCTTGCAACGGGGCAGACGCTGCAAAACCGCTGACGAGCAGTTGGGCAGGGGGCGGCATCCCACCCCCAACGCATCCTTTGCTGGCGAGCCTGTGTGCTTGGCCCAGCGAGGGCTTGCACGATCGGGCGCATGCCACTGTCGCCCGCTCCCGTGCCCAGGTCAATGCGGGGGCTTTTGCACAGGGCCCCTAGTGGTGGCCATGCTCGGCGACCGTACCAAGGCGCTGGCGACGCTTGGCCGCATGGGTGTCCCGCAGCGCCACGCCCAGGATGAGCAGTGTCGTCAGCCAGCCCAGCACCAACAGATTGCAGACCTGGCCTAGAGTCACCAGCACCAGCAGCATCAAGGCGCCCCGCCAGTGCGACGCGGGGGGCGCGCTATAGACCGTCTTCTTATAGATGGCACTGCCTAGTGGTGGCCATGCTCGGTGACCGTACCAAGGCGCTGGCGACGCTTGGCCGCATGGGTGTCCCACAGCGCCACACCCAGGATGAGCAGGGTCGTCAACCAGCCCAGCACTAACAGATTGCAGACCTGGCCCAGAGGCACCAGCACCAGCAGCATCAATGCGCCCAGCCAGTGCGATGCGGGCAGCGCGCCATAGACCGTCTTCTTGTAGATCGCACTGCCCAGCAAGTAGATGGCGGGACCGGCGAGCAAGATGGCGATCTGCGGCGCCGCAGCGAGCGCATGGGGGTGTGCCAGCACCAGGTCGTTGCCCACCGCAGAGGCAATCACCCCGGCGATCAAAATGGCGTGCACATAGTGGAAGTAGGCGCCAATGCGGCCCGGATCAGCGGCGCGGGTGATGGCCTCGGTGGCATCCTGGCTGGAGGTGCCAAAGTACAGCCACCACATCGCCAAGGTGCCGATAAAGGTGGCGCCCAGCGCCATCAGCACATCCCACTGCCAGGTCTTGGTATCGGCCAGCGTGGCGCCGCTGGCCAGCAGCGTCTCGCCCAGTGCCACGATCACGAACAGCTGGCAGCGCTCGGCCATGTGGCCGCCCTCGATGGTCCAGTCCTGCGTCTGGCTGCGGCCCAGGCCCGGCAGCGCAAAGCCGAACATCGGTGACACATACTCGCACAGCACGGCCACCAACCACAAAAGCAGGCGCAGTTGCGGGTCCGCCAGCCCTCCCGCAATCCAGAACACAGCAGAAATACAGACCCAGCCGAGCATGCGGCGGAAGTTGTGTGCCAGCGGGTGCCAGGCCGGCAGCTGCGACCAGATGAACGCGGTGCGTCCCACCTGCATGGCCACATAGGCCAGCGCAAAGACCAGCCCGCGCTCGGCGAAGGCTTCGGGAATGCTGGAGGCCATCAGCAAGCCCAGCAGCATGGTGGAAAACAGCATGCCGCGAATACGGGGTGTCTGCGGGTCGAACCAGTTGGTGACCCAGCAGGTGTACTGCCAGCCCAGCCAGACGGCAAACCAGAGCACCAAGGTCTGTGCCACGCCCATGAAGCCCAGATGGTGCAGCAGCTCATGGCTCAGCTGGGTGACGGCAAACACATAGACCAGGTCAAAGAAGAGCTCTTCATAGGTCACGCGGGCGTGGTGACCGTCACGCTGGCGCAGCAAGGGATGGGAGAAGGCGGGAGTTATCGGCATGGCAGTTCTGCAGTGGCTGGCAGGCCCTCAGGCCTGCGAGAGGATGCGGGTGACAAAGGCGGCCAGCAGCACTGGCACCATCAGCACGATGAGCAGGATCAGCGCTTCGTCGCGTACGCTGTAGCCCGCCTGGGTGACGCCGACCCACATATTGGTGCAGGCAATGAGCAGCCACACCGGCATGAACAGCTTGGCCGCCACCACCATGCCTGCCGTGCTGGCCGACCACAGCCAGCCAAACAGCACAAACACGGCGAGCAGCAGCAGGCCCCCGCCCGTGACCATCAGTACATGCATATAGAAGCTCTCAAAGATTTAGGAATCATGGCGGCGCTGGTGCACAGCAAGACTGGCGCTGCAAACCCATTGCCCGTGGAGGGACAGGGATAGGCATCAGCGACACCGCGTTTTGTGGCGGGCCATAGCCCTAGCCTCAGCCCCGCAAGACCAAGCCCGCGTTGCGACCCAGGCCGGCGCCAGCGCTGCTCCCGGGCGCCTGCCATGCAGCGCGCGGCAGGCCCCCAGCCAGCGTCTTTTACTTGGTGGTGTAGCCGCCGTTGATCAGGATCGTCTGGCCGGTGATCCACCAGCCATCGGTGACCAGATGGCGGATGAAGGGCACGACATCCTCGATATCCGTGAGGCCCGTATTGCTGAAGCCCGACAGCGCAGCGGCTGTCTTGTGGTAGGCCACCGCATCGGCCCCTTCTGCGGGGTAGAAGAAGTTGGTGTCCATGGGGCCGGGGCCGACGGCAGTGACCGAGATGCCGCGTGCGCCAAACTCCTTGGCCGCTGCACGGGTGTAGTGCTCGACAGGTGCCTTGGTGCCGGCATAGGACGAGTAGAACGGGGTGAAGGCCCCCAGCAGCGAGGTCACCAGCGTGACGATCTTGCCGTTGTCATTGAGGTGCAGGCCCGCTTCCTTCAAAAAGAAAAACGCCGCCTTGCTGTTGGCATTGGACATCTCGTCGAACTCGGCCTCGGAGATATCGACCATCGGCTTTTTGAGCACCTTGCCGACGGTGTTGATGGCGATATCGGGGCGGCCCAGTGCCGCCACCGTGTCTGCAAACAGCTTTTGTACGGCAGCTGCACTGTTCAGGTTGCCTTGCAGTGCGATGGCCTTGGCGCCCAGCTTCTCCACCGCTGCCACGGTGGCCAGTGCTTCATCACGGCTGGCGGCGCTGTTGTAGTGGATGGCTACAGCTTTGGCGCCTTGGCCGGCCAGATCGCGGGCAATCAGGCCACCGAGGTTTTTGCCTCCCCCTGCAATCAGAACGACTTTGTCTTTAACGGTGTGGGCTTTGCGCATGCTGCATCTCCAAATGAGTGATGGGAATCGATGGGTATCACAGTGGAGATTTTTATTGCCTTATTCAATCGTCTGAATTTGCAAAGCGGATGAAGCTTTTGCTAAAACAGCGATTGGTCATTGATTTTTTGTATGCAAGGACCATGGCGTTCATCCGGGGCTTGCCGGCAATGCGCGCTGAATGGCCATGGCCCGAACGGGCTAGGTGTGAACTGTCAAGAGGTTGTTTGCAGATTTGAGCCTGGCCATCGGGGTAATTCGACCAATGCCGCTGTGAGGCCTGTGCCAGTTGTAGTAATGCTGCCAGCGATGTAAGGCTTGTGTTCGCTCAGCTGAATTCTGGTATGTCCAACCATAGGCCCACTCGCGCAGCGCCGATTGGATGAATCGCTCGGCCTTGCCGTTGGTCTGTGGCCGGTACGGCCTGGTGAACTTGTGCTGCACGCCCAAGGCGTTGCAGGCCGCAGCGAACTCCCTTGAGCGGAATGCCGCACCGTTGTCGGTCAGCAGGCGTTTGATGCTCACTCCAAGCCCCGCGTAGTACGCCACGGCGTTGCGCAGAAAGGCGACGGCTTGCGGCGTTTTCTCGTCCGGATGCATAGCGGTAAAGGCAATGCGTGCGTGGTCGTCAATGGCCACGAACAGTGTCTCCCATCCCGCACCATCGACCGAATCGCGCCGATTGCCTGTGACGCGGTGGCTGGGCCGAACGATGCGCCCGAGCTTCTTGGTATCGATGTGCAGCATGTCTCCAGGCGCATCGTGCTCATAGCGAACCACGGGCTCGGACGGCTGCAGATCGCTGAGTCGAGACAGGCCCGCACGGGCCAATACCCGGCTCACGGTGGACGCCGAGACGCCTGCGTAGCTGGCAATGCGCGACTGCAGCATGCGGCGTTTGCGTAGCTCAACAATGAGTAAGGCCTTGGACTCGCAGATGGCTTTGGGAGAGCAAATGGGCCTGGAGGAAGCATCGGCCAGGGCTGCTTCGCCGCCCCAGAGGTAGCGGCCCAGCCACTTGCGAGCGGTCTGTGCGGTGACGCCTTGAAGGGCTCCGGCCTGAGAGGCATCCAGGCCTTGCAAGGTCATCTGTTTGACCATCTCCAGTCTCCGGGCAAAGGTAAGTCGGGCATGCTTATGAGTGTTCATCCGGTTGGCTGTCCTGAGTGGGTTGGGTGTTTGGCGACTTCCAGTCTCTCAAATCCAACCCGGATGAACACCGGATACAACCTATTGAACCTTCACAGCTAGGCCATGGATCGCAGCCACGCCAGCAGGTGGTGCTGCACACTGCCTGGCAGCAAGGCATGGGGCGAGAGCAGGCAATACTGCGAGCCGTCCTCGACAAAGCCCAGCGGGGCGACGAGCAGACCGTGGTTAATGTCGTCCTGCACCAGATGCCAGGGGCCAATGGCGACCCCGACCCCGGCAATGGCCGCTTGCAGGCTGAAGTAGAAATGCTCCAAGCTTTGCCCAGTGGCTGCGGGCAGCGGCCGGCCCGTGGCTGCGCACCAGTCCCGCCAGGCGCCAGGGCGTGTGCGGGTATGCAAGGGCACGGCCTTGGCCTGGAGTGCCGCGCTGCGCGGGCCCGTACGGAACCAGGCCGCTTGCTTGTCCGGGCGGCAAACCGGGCCGATACGTTCTGCAAACAGGGGCTCGGCATGGCAGCCTGGGGGCCAGGCAAAGTCATCCCGGCGAATAGCGAGGTCGATACCGCTGGCAAAGGAGAAGGGGCCGCCACCGGCGACCAGGTGCAGCTCCAGCCTGGGATGGCGCGCCTGGAAATCCGGCCAGCGCGGAATCAGCCAGCGCATCAGCAAGGTGGGCTCGCAGGACAGCACCCAGCGCCGCTGCTGGCGCGCGCGGGCGCGCAGACCGGCAATGCCCTGGCGCATCAGATCCAGCCCCTGGCTCACGGCCTGGGCCAGTGCCCGGCCCTCCGCCGTGAGAAAGACGCGCCGGCTGCGCCGCTCGAACAGCGCCAGGCCCAGGTCGTCTTCGAGCAGCCGCACGGCGCGGCTGACGGCGCCATGGGTGAGGTGCAGCTCGTCTGCAGCGCGGCTGAAGTTCTCCAGCCGGGCGGCGGCTTCAAAGCAGCGCAGCGCCAGCAAGGAGGGCAGGCGGCTGTCAGTGAATGATGAGTCTGGCTCACCATGGCTGTCAGAAATCATCGTTTTTCATGGCGCAGTATTGCAGGCACCATGCGTGTAGTTGTTACTGTTGCACAGGATACGCGATGACCGAATTGTTAGCTGTTATCACCATCACCTTGCTCGCTGTCATCAGCCCGGGGCCCGATTTTGCGATGGTCACGCGCAACAGCCTGCTGCTGTCGCGCCGCGCCGGCGTGCTGACCGCTGTGGGCATTGGCTTGGGCGTGCTGGTCCATGTGGCCTACACCTTGCTGGGTCTGGGCCTGCTGATCCAGCAGTCGCTGTGGCTCTTCAACGCGATCAAGCTGCTTGGCGCGGCCTATCTGGTCTACCTGGGGCTAAAGATGCTGCGCAGCCAGCCCGTAGGGGATGCACCGGAGGTGGCTGTAGCACCGCTGTCCGATGCGCAGGCGCTGCGCACAGGTTTTCTCACCAACGCGCTCAATCCCAAGACCACCGTTTTCATGGTTAGCCTGTTTTTGCAGGTGGTGCAGCCCCAGACGCCACTGGCGCTGCAGCTGGGCTATGGCCTCTTTATTTCGGTCGCGCACATGGCCTGGTTCAGCCTGGTGGCGCTGTGCTTCTCGGCGGGCGCTGTGCGCAGCCGCCTATTGGCGACGCGCCACTGGATCGACCGCGCGTTTGGTGGTTTGCTGGTCGGCTTTGGCGTGTTGCTGGCGCTGTCGCGCGGCACGCGCTGAGCACGCGACCTTGCCATCAACGCGTGTAGCGGTGGCGGCGCTGGCGTATTCCGAACCATCCCAGCAGCACTGCCAGCAACGAGAGACTGTATGCGCCCAGCGTTGGTACTGGTGTGGGCGTTGCCGCCACGGCATTGGGCGGCGCGGACACGCGCACGGTGGCCGTCGCGCAGACCGCCTGGTTGGGCGCTGCCAGGCAGATGTTGTACTGGTAGCTCACCGGGCTGGTCAGCCCACCCGCAGGCGGCACATAGGTGCAAACGCCGGCTGTGCAGCTGACGGTGCCCGCCGTGGGTGGCGTGACGAGGGTGACGGAGGCCGGGTCCACCACCCCACCGGTGCTGCTGTCGTTGGTGGCCACCGGCGTTGCAGCGCTGGCGGTGTTGCTGGTCAAGGTCACCCCATCGTCCTGCGCTGTGATGGAAGGGGGGACCAGCGAGAGATCTGCCGTGTTGTTGGTGCTGATCGGATCGGCAGGGCTGCCTGCTTGGGGCTGTGCGTTCACGGTATGCGTGCTGGCTGCCGTGCTGCCCGGGCCAGTCCAGGTCACGGTATAGACGGCGGTGTCGCCAGAATTCAAAGCTTGAACCACGGCGCTGATGGGACCACTGCCTGAAGCAGTGGTGCAAGGCGCGCCAGAAGGCTGCAATGTGCAGGACCAGTTCGCGGTTGCGCCATTGGCCGTCGTTGGCAAGGGGTCCGACACGACGGCGCGGGTCGCGTCGGGGCCGTTGTTGTAGACGTTGAAGCTGTAGCCGTAGTTGTTCTGGGCGCCCGCGGGCACGGCGGCGACGGCGCTGGCACTGACGATGATTTCTGCCAAGGTCTGGCGGCTCATCGTGAACAAGGTGTCGTCCCAGGATGCGCGCCCATCGGTATTGGCTGACGTGCGGTACAGGTAAAAGCGCAAGGCGTAGGGGGTGCCGGGTTGCAGCGTGATGCCGGGGCCAGGGCCGTCCGGGGGGGGGGACCAGTTGGAAATCACCACCGGACACCGTGCTGACATCGTCTATCTGCTGCATCATCGTGCCGACCGGACTGCCGCCAGCGTCGACGACGTAAGCGGCATAGCCAAAGGCGCGCGGATGCGCGTTGTTGTTTAGGTTTCAGCGCTTGGCCGTGACGACCGTATTGACATAAAACAACGCCGCAGATGCTGTCGCATCCGCATACTGCATCGTGCCGGTGGTGAACGGGAACTCGATGTACTGCTGGGCGGCTATTGCCGCAGCGGCCGTATTGTTCGCAAGGCCGGAGTTGACCTGAAAATCGGGGTAGATGGGGTCGGGGCTGGCGCTCAAGCCTGCGCCAAAGCGCTGCGGGCCCGTGCTCGACAGGAATGTGCTGTCATGCGTGGGGCCCGAAACCGGCGTGGCGCCCGTACTGCCTTCTGCCGAACCTGGATACCAGTCCTGGGTCAGCGTGCCTGGCGGGCGATTGCTCGTCCAGCCTGCGTCCCCGCTGTCGATGCCGGAATCAGTACTGCGGGCAAACACATACTGCTGCACTACGCTGGGACCCGCTGCGCTGGCAAGCCATAAGGCGCCGATGCACGATACAGACTGGTTTTTTGCACGAGCAAACAGAGATGGCATGGTCGGATCCTTGGGGCAGCAGGGACCCTCGTTGATTTCTCAGCCTGTCGTGGAAAAATAGAACATGTGGATGGTGTTGAGAAAGGCTGCTGACCACCTGCGTTGAATCTGCCAGGCGGTGGCCTGTGCCTGCGCTGGACCCAGCCCCGTTGGCCAGTAGCAGCAATCGCTGGCGGCGATCATGCGGCATCAGGAGGCGAAGCCGCCGATCCCTTCTGGATGTAGATCTCGATCGGCCCCACTGTCACCCGGTCGCCGGTGTAGAGCACCTGGCGCTTGACCTTGGTGCCGTTGACGAAGATGCCATTGGTGCTGTCGTGGTCCTCCACCACCAATACCCCGATGTAGTAGCTGAATGCGCCATGGTCCCTGCTGACACCCTGGTCATTCAGGCGCAAACCACAGCCCTGACCACGGCCAATCAGGGTCTGACCTTTGCCCAGTCTGAGCTGGCTGGGCGATGAAGACTGGGGTGATCGAACCTGGATAAGCGCTGGCATGGAAAACCTCCCACCGTGGAAGGCCAACCTGGGAAAACAGACCCTGGTGGCTATCTTGAGACCAGGGATTCTGTATGAAATTATTGAAATGGATTGTCAGCAATCTCTAACCTGGGCCGCTGCAGATCGGTGTGGCCAGCCCGCAGAATGTCAGCGTTTGGTTTGCAATTAATTACAACCATGACGGCGCCTAGCCGGACCTGTGGCTTGACTTTGCGCAAGCAAGGCTTACATTCTTAAATCATTGACTGAATCGATTAAAAAGTCTTTTGTGAAAGGAGTTGGGTATGCAAAACCAGCCATCATTTCCGATGCTGACCATGCCGACTCGTCCGCTGGTGGCCCATCGCGGCGAGAAAGCGAAGCGCTATGTGCCTTCGGTCTCCACCGACATCAGCAAGACTTTCGAGAAGTACCGCCGGCTGGCTGCGATGCAGCATCCCAAGCCCCTGGGGGATTGATTCGGTTTCCAGCCGCGCGCATGTGGCTCACTCCCAGTCCCACAGACGTATTGCATGCGCCGCCTGCAAAGGCAGCGGCTTTATTACAGCAAAACGCCCCAGCCTGATCGCCCGTTGGCAGCATCACTGGCGGCGGGCTCTGAGCGCAGCATCTGCAGGCTGTGTCCCTGCGCGGGCGGCAGATTTCTGCCCGCCTTATCGGCACAAAAATGGGCTGCCCAGCGGGCGACTGCGGCTCGTGCCCAAAGGCCGGGGGGGCGTGCGCATGGTTCTCGCCCTGGCGATGCAAAGGACGGAGGCTATTTGGATGGTGTCGCAGTTGGCAGCGATGGTGCGGCCATTCAGTCCTGCTGCAGATGCTGGTAGACCGCCTGCGAAACACGCATCAGCTCGGCCCGGTCGGCATCTGCCGCTAAGGCGTAACCCAGGTGGTTCTCCACCCAGTAGAAGACGTTGACAGGGCCGTCCTGGCCAAACTTGAACTGCGCATCGCTCTGGCTGCTCACCTCGCGGGTCACATACAGGGTCAGGCGCAAGCCCGCCTCGGTCTCGTACATGAATTGCGCCACCGGCCCGCTGTCGCCGGGCAGCAGGCGGCCGCCCATCAGGCGGTAGCCCAGCGCATTGAGTGGCGGTGGGCGCACCTGGGTGCCCATGCGCTTGGTCAGCCAGGTGACCAGCGCCTGCTCCTGCTCGGCGCCAACCTCCACCGGGCGCCGCACATCGGGGCTGTAGACCACATGAGCAATCGCGGCGCGCTGGGCAAAACCGCTCAGGGCGCTGCCGCTGGCAGGTGGCAGCGGGGGCTGGGCGGGTCGCGGGCTGTGGGCTGCGGGCTGGCCCGCCATCGCGAGCTGGACGGCCTTGGCATCGACTGCGCCGCGGATCGACCAGGCGGCACCGGCGCTGATGACCGCCACCAGCACGCCGGCGGCCAGGCTGCGCCAGGGCAGGCTGCTGTGTGTGGGGCGCAGCGGCAGGCCCATCGGCAAGGGCTCGTCCATCACGGGGGCCAGCATCTCGCGCAGCCGCGAATTCTGCTGCAGCCAATCCTGCACCCGGGCGCGCTCTTCCGGGTGCTCGTGCAGGTAGTGCTCGACCTGAAGGCGGCGTGCGCTGGGCAATTGCTGGTCCACATAGGCATGCAGATCGGCTTCGGTCACCGGCGGCATGGGACTGGCGTCCAGGGCTTGGAGGTTGGGCTGGTCCATGGTCACTTCACCCGTTGAATTCTTTGCGCTGCATGGCTGACTTTGTCCTGCTCCTTGCGCTGGCTGGGACTGGCCATCTCGTCGCGCAGCCGTGCGCGCGCCCGCGACAGCCGCGACATCACCGTGCCCAGCGGCACGCCGGTGATCTGTGCCACCTCCTGGTAGCTCAGCGCCTCAACGCTGACCAGCAGCAGCACCTCGCGCTGCTCGGGCGGCAGGCGCTGCAGCAGCCGGTCGAGGTCACGCACTTCCAATGCATCGGTCTGCTGGGCCCGCTGGGGCAGCTCAGGCAGCTCGTCGCCTGCGCTGTCTTCGGGCCGGCTGCGCTGGGCGCGCAGCCGGTCGATGAAATGGTTGTGCATGATGCCGAACATCCAGGCGCGCAGCTCATTGCGCTTTTGCCACATCGACAAGCGCGACCAGGCGCGCTCCAGCGTGTCCTGCACCAGGTCATCGGCGCGGTCCGGGTCACTGACCAGCCCGCGCGCATAACGCCGCAGGCTGGGGATGCAGGCCACAATCTCCGCTTCGTCCTGTGCGCGCATGGGGGCAGTGGGGTCCGGGGTGAGGAGGGGAATCAGCAGCAGCCAGCGCTTACTTGACGACGTGCCAGACGTCCTTGAAGTTGTCGCCCGTGGCGTCGCCAGCCTTCTTGTCTGCAGTATAGGTATAGAGCGGCTTGCCCTGGTAGGCCCACTGCTTGCTGCCGTCGTCGCGGGTGACGATGCTGTAGTCGCCTTCGGGCTTGGCATCGGCCGCCGCAGCATGGGCAGGCCACAGTGCGATGCAAGGGCCGTTGCACATGCTCTTGTTGCTGCCGGCCACATCCTTGTCAAAGGTGTAGAGCGTCATCCCGCTGGCATTGACCAGCATGCCATGGGCCATCTTGGCCGCTGGCTCAGCCTGGGCCAACGGGGCCAGCAGCGCGGCCAGAGACAGAGCGATCAGGGATGCATAAGGGGTTTTCATGGTGACCATCTTTCAAGGTTGGGTGGAGGAACACCTCTGTAGACGGATGGCCTGCCGGGATTATTCCCGGCATGCTGAGAATTTTGATGGCGCGCAGTTTGCGCTGGTCTGGAGCGCTGAGGCGACGCCCAATCTTCAGACCTTATGGACCGCTTATAGCGACCAGGCCTTGAACCGACCACGGCCCCGCGCCATGCCCAGCAGTGCCAGCAAGGCCGACAGCGCCAGAAGACCCCAGGTGCCCAGGCCAGGAACAGGCGTCGGCGTTGACGCCACGGGCGCTGCCGTGATGGTAATGCTGAAGCTCTGCGTTGCGGTATGGACAGCCGCCGCCTTATCAAAGGACTGTTGCGCGCTTACGCTGTCCGTGACCGTGATGCTGAACTCTTCCGTCTGCACCGTAGTGGGCGTTCCGCTGATCACGCCGGTATTGGTGTTGAGACTGAGGCCTGCAGGCAGGTTACCGCTGAGTGCAAAGCTGTAGGGGAGCAAGCCACCACTGACTTGTATCGGTGCGTTGTAGTTCTGGCCTATGGCGCCTTGGGGCAAAGTAATGGTGGGACCGGCGCCAGAAAAGAGCAAATCTGCGCTGGGGATGACGGCAACGCTTGCAGCTGAGGCGGCGCTGCCGCCGCCCAGATTCTTGGCCACCACCGTAAAGGTGTAGGGGGTGCCGTTGGTCAGACCGGTGATCAGGCAGCTTGTCGACACCGATGTGCAGCTGCCCTGGGGCAGACCCGTCACAACATATTCCGTGATGGCCGAACCATTGTCTGCAGGTACGGACCAGCTCAGCTCTACCTCTGCATTGCCTGCAACGGCCGAAGTGATGGTCGGGGCATCAGGAACCGGCGCTGCTGCAACAAGCGTATTGTTGGATGTGCCGACGATGCCGGGGACGACTGTATCTGTAGCTACGATAGTTTGTGTACCTGTGGTGAGGAATGTTGCCGAGAATGTGCTCTGGCCATTCACCAGTGTTGCACTGGCGGGCAGCGTCGCAGCTGCATCCGAGCTGGAAAATTGCACCGTACCGGTATAGCTCGGCACTTGGTAACCTGCGGCATCCACGGCGGTCACGCTGAAATCGAGCGCCGTGCCTTGGGTTGCGGTGGCAGGTGTTTTGACGGCAAGGCGGCTGGCGGGGCCCACGACTTCGTAGTGGATGGCACCGTTCCAGACCCGAGGTTGGTATACCGCTCCCGTGTTGTTGGTAAAGGGGTATTCCATACCGCCTCCCTCGAAAAATGACAACACACTGTCTGAAGCAAAAAGCGCTCCCACATTGCTGCCATCGCTGTAGTTCAAGCTGACTTCGGTTGATGTGGAGGTGATATAGAACGCATATGTCTGATTGGCAAGCAGGCTTAAAGGGGTGTCCAGTGCTACCGGTACACCTGTACCTGACACATTTGCCGATACCGGTCCTGTTTGCAGCAAGGTCCAGTCAGCAGGCGAATTGGCATGGCCTACCCAGGTGCCGATCCTGTAGTAGATTTCATAATCCGTATTTCCCATCGGCGACATATCAAACTGCGTAATGGCAATGGCCTGGTTGGCCATGACATCGAACATATTGCCTCGATGGTTATTGCCTGCGTTATACGTGGTCGTCAGTGTGGCTGCATGGGCAAGCGCAGTACATAAAAGTGCGATGAGAAAAAGCGATGCGCGCCGCAATATGTGAAGGGATGTGTGCATGGCAAGGGCCTGGTCAAAATGGTCGGTGGTGGTCGAAGTGGTGAAGAGATGGCAGCAAGCCACCCCGTTGGGGTGGCTTGCTGCGCTTATGCGCCAGGGCGTCTGCGGACTGCAGTGAGTCCGACAAGTGCCAGAAGGGCGGACAAACTGAGTGCGGCCCATGCGGATAGCGTAGGCACCGCCGTGGGCACTGCTGCCACAACGGATTGGACAAAGGCTTCGCTCTGGAGTGCGGGGTAGTTGGCATCGCCGCTGTAACTGGCAACGAGGCTGTGCGCTCCCGCAGTAGCAGGCAGTACGGCAGTGATGGTGGCCGTGCCATTGACGAGTGCAGCACTCCCCAGCGATGTGGAGCCGTCCAGGATCTCGACCGTTCCCGTGGGCACTGGCGCTGCTTTTGCCTGCAGAGCAGCGGTCTTGTTGGGATCAAACGTCACCGATACGGTGAACGTCACGCTCTGACCTGGCTGTGAAGGGTTTTGGCTGGAGCTGATGCTGATGCCCGATCCACCTTGAGCGACAGCGACCGTCTGTTGCACCTGGGGAGCGTCGCTGTAGTTGGCGTTGCCCAGTTGGTTCGCTTTGATGCTGCAGTTGCCGGCGCCATTGAAGGAGACCAGGTTGCCGCTGATGCTGCAGACTGACAGGCTGCCGCTGTCGATCGAGAAGCTAACGGCGTTGCCAGAGGCGCCACCATCGGCTGAAACGGTATAGCTGCCGCCTACCTTGGCATTGGCGGGGATGAACGAGCTGAAGCTGATGGTCTGCGCTGCCTTGTCAATGGTGACGTTCTGAGACTGGGACGGCGCAGCTTTGTAGTTCACATCTCCAGCTTGTTGTGCGACGAGTGTGCAGATGCCGCCACTGTTGATGAAGACATTGGTGCCTGCCACCGTACAGACCGCTGGCGTGCTGCTGTCATAGTTCACGGGCAGGAAGGAGCTTGCACTTGCCTGAGGATTGATCGAGAAGCTGCCCCCGGGTGTGTACAGCTGGCTGGCAGGGCTTTGCGATGGGAAGCTGATGGATTGCAATCCCTGTTCCACAGAGATGGAATAGGGCTGGGCTCCCGAACAACCGCTCGCATCGTTCGCCGTGACCGTGAAGTTGGCGGCTCCGGAGGCTGTGGGGGTGCCGGAAATGGCGCCGCTGCTCGACAACGTCAAACCTGGTGGCAGTGCCCCCGAGGTGACGGCGAAGTTTGGAGCGCCCAGCGCGCCACTCTGGCTGAGTGTGGCGCTGTAGCTTTGGCCCACGCTGCCTCCAGCAAGGGCGCCCGCAGGCGTCAGCACGACAGAAGGGCATACATAGGGCGTATAGCTCACAGTGTCGATGCCGATGTAGTCAGAGTTCGTTCCGGACAAACCGCCACTGGTGACGAAATAACGGAAGGCCATGCGTGAGGACGTGGGGGCTGGCAGGCCCGAAACGGTGACGGAGTACTGCGTCCAGGTGGTTGGATAGACCCCCAAGGTGAGGCCAGGGTTGACACTCATCAGCAGCGTCGTGAAATCACCTACGCCAGTGCCGCTGCCGACATTTGTGCTGGCCCCATTCGTGCTGAGGCGCACTTCCAGGCGATCGGCGTAGGTGTCCGGGGAGGGCTTTCTTGTATAAAAAGTCAGCACATCGCCGTTGCGTATGGTTCGATCAGGCATGAGCAGCCAATTGCTGATCGTTCCGACACTGCCAGTGTTGTTGTAATTGGCCCCGATGTACGCATTGGCCGCGCCGCTTTGTGCGTCAAAAGGACCACCTGCAGTGGGCGGATTGCCTTGAAACCAGCCGGTGGACCCGACACCCACGCTGGCATTGCTCATTACCCATCCGCCACTAGCCAGGGTGTTGATGTCGTTAAAAGCTTCTGTAAACGCCTGAGCATGTGCACTGTGGTGCACCCCTATGGAAACCAATGCTGCAAACGCTCCCGCACTTAAAAACTGGTTCACGGCCATTTAGTACACCTTTATAAGCTTTTTACATATGTTGACATTTAAATGTGCGATGTGTGCAAGACGGTGTCAATCCCTGAAAGTGGTGATAGAGCTCACCCTAGTGCCTTCGATGGCGATATAAAAATACTGTATATTCATACAGCATTTTCGATAAACTGGCTAGGCTTGATGTCGCCATCCGGCAGCAGCTGTAAACGAAGCTCTGCGTTGGCTGCCCACAAGAAGAGAGGAGTTCGCATGATTGAAGTAGCCCATGACAACCTGAGCGATGCCTGGGAGGAGGGAGACGGTGCTGCCGCGTTGCCGCAGCTGGCCGCCGCGTCGGTGTTTCGGCAACTGGCGCACAAGCATGGCTTACTGGCGCCGGGTGAAGAGGCCAGCCCTCAGATGCAGGCGTTTCTGGCCGAGCTGGCGGTGCTTGCGAATCTTTTTTGAGGCCGGTTCGCTGTTGGGCAAGCGGCAATCACTGCGCATTTTGACAAGGAGGAAGAGGGGCCTCATCCCTTTGATGCAGCGCGGATAGACCGCAGACTTGGCGTCTCTCTCCTAGGCCAAACCCGGATGTCTGCCAAATTACATTACACGCATAATGTATTTCAGGAGACCCCCCTGTTGTGCCCAACCTGCATCAGATCAAAAGTGAACAGACGCGTGAGCGGCTGATGGATGCTGCGCTCGAAGTGATGCAAGCCAAGGGGCTTGCGAGCTTGTCGATGCATGAGGTGGCCCGTATCGCGGGCATGACGACCGGAGCGGTGCAGCACCATTTCCCGTCCAAGGCCGCGCTGATGCTGCAGATCATTGAGCGGTTGGTGCAGCAGATCGACACCGACGACAGTTTCTGGCCAGCGCCGCACTGGCCTCTGCAGCGGCGCGCCGACCACTTTGTGCAACAGGCCTGGCGGCGGCTGTATGGCCAGCCCCGCTTTGCGGTGGCCTGGGAGGCCTACCTGGCGGTGCGTGCCGACGCCGCGATGGTGGCGCATATCCAGGCCGCACGCGCCCCGATCAACGACAAGCTGCTGCTGCGCATGCTGCGCAGCTTTCCCGAATGGGCCGGTGGGCCCGCCGCTGAAGCGCGCTTTCAGCTGGTGCTGTCCTGCCTGCGCGGCCTGGGCGTGCTCGCGCCGTTCTCCAGCCCGGCTGCGATTGAGCAGCAACTGCAGCAGCTGTCTGTCCTTCTTCAATCTTTTTCCAGCGAGGTGACCCCTTGATCAGAGCAACCCTTCTTGCCTGTGGCCTGTCGGCCTGGGCCCTTGGCGCCGCCGCCCAGACCCCGCTGCAGGTGATCGCGCAGCAACCGCCAGGCAGCGGATCGGACGCGATGACCCGCGCCTGGGGCGAATGCACCGGGCGGCTGATGGGGCGGCCGGTGGTGGTGCAGAACAAGCCCGGCGCCAACGGTATCCTGGCCATCAACTACCTCAAGGGCCAGCCGGCCGATGGCGCGTTTGCCATGACCATCGGCATGTCGCAGATGACGATCACGCCCTATGTGCACCAGCAGATGCCCTATGACCCGCTCAAGGACTTTGCCGGTGTCGCGATGATTGGCTCATCGCCGCTGGTGCTGGTGGTGCCGGCGGGCGCGGGCATCCACAAACTCGCCGACCTGGAGAAGGTCGCCAAGTCCCAGGCCGGCGGGCTGAACTTTGGCTCGCCCGGCAAGGGCAGCCCCGCGCATTTGCTGACCACGGCGCTGACCGATGCGATGCACTGGCCCGCCACCCATGTGCCCTTTGTCGGCGAGAGCGCGGGCCTGACGGCCTTGATGGGCCAGCAGATCCAGGCGATGACTCTGGTGTTGAACACAGCCGCGCCCCAGGTCAAGGCCGGCAAGCTCGTGCCGCTGGCGATTTTCGCCGGCCAGCGCTCGGCGGTGCTGCCCGATGTGCCGACCATTGCCGAGGCCGGTGGGCCGGCCGTGCTGGCGCGGCCGTCATGGATTGCGGTCGTGGCCAAAAAGGGCACGCCGCCGGAGGTGGTCAAGGCCTTGAACGACGCGACCAACCAGTGCTACAGCGACCCGGTCTATGCCAACAGCATGGACAAGATGGGTGTGACCTTGATGCGCAGCCAACCTGCCGATGTGCTGGGCTTTGCCGAGCGCGACATCGCTGTCTGGAAGCCTTTGATCGACAAACTGGGATTGGCCACACAATGAGTTTGGTAGAACACAGCGCCGTCGAGCTGCGCAGCCTGATCCAGAGCCGGCAGATCTCGCCGGTCGAACTGCTCGATGACTGCATCGCCCGCATGCAGGCGCTCAACCCGGCGGTCAATGCGCTCTGCGCCACCGATTTTGAGCGTGCCCGTACTGCCGCCCAACTGGCCGAAGCGCAGGTGGGGCGGCGCAGCCAGCTGCCGCTCTTGCATGGCCTGCCCTTGGGCGTGAAGGACTTGCAGGCCACCGAAGGCCTGCTGACCACCAGCGGCAATGTGCGGCTGCGCGGCCATGTGCCGGGCAAGGACAATGCGTTCGTGGCCCGGCTGCGCGGCCAGGGCGCGATCGTGACGGCCAAGACCAACACGCCCGACATGGGCGCAGGTGCCAACAGCCGCAACCCGGTCTGGGGCGCTACGGGCAATCCCTTCAACCCGGATCTGAATGCCGGGGGATCATCGGGCGGCTCGGCCGCGGCGCTGGCCACCGATATGTTTCCGCTGTGCACCGGCTCGGACACCGGCGGCTCGCTGCGCATTCCGGCGGCGCTGTGCGGCGTGGTCGGCCTGCGCCCCTCGCCGGGCCTGATCGCCAATGACGACCGGCCGCTGGGCTGGTCGGCCATCTCGGTGCTCGGCCCCATGGGTCGCGATGTGGCCGATACCGCGCTGATGATGCAGGCCAGCATGGGCCCGCACCCGATGGATCCGCTGAGCATGGGGGTGAGCCATGCGCCCGTCTGGCCCGTGCCCGAGATGGACCTGCGCGGCCTGCGCGTGGCCTATACCGAGGACTTTGGCACCTGCGCGGTCGACCCGGTGGTGCGCCGTGCCTTTGCAAAGCGCGTGCAGGCCTTGGCCGGTGAGGTGGCCTGCATGGACGCCTTGCCCTGGAACCTGGAAGAAGCGCACCGCTGCTTTGACATCATCCGCGCCGAGAGCTTTGTCGCCGCCTTTGCCGATATCTACCGCACCGCCCCCGAGACCCTGGGCCCGAATGTGCGGGCCAATGTCGAGATGGCTGCGAGCATCAGCCTGGGCGACCGGGCCTGGGCGCATCTGGCGCAGACGCGCATCCAGCGCATGTTCCAGCGCACATTCGAGCAATACGACCTGGTGCTGGCACCGGTGACTCCCCTGTCGCCCTTCCCCTGGCAGCAGCTCTATGCGCAGGAGGTGGAGGGCAAGACCCAGCGCAACTACTACGAATGGCTGAGCCTGACCTATGTGGTGACCTTGGCGACCAACCCTGCGCTGTCGCTGCCCTGCGGCCGTGACGAGGCGGGCATGCCTTTTGGCCTGCAGATGATTGGCCCGTTGCACCAGGACGGGCGCCTGCTGGCGATGGCGGCGGCAGTCGAAAAGCTGGGCCTGCACAACAGCGACTTTGCCCGCCCCCGCCCCGACCTGGCTGCACTGGCCCAGCCCCGGCCCGCGCTGCGCAGCATCGTCACCCACCCGCCAGAGCTGGGTGGTGCTGCGCAGGCCAACGTGGGCCAGGCGGTGTAAGCAAAGCGGCCTCCCCTGAGACGGCAAGCCTGCCATGGCGATGGCAGGCTTTTTTCTTTCTGGTGGGAGCCTTCGCCAATCTTTGTTTAAATAGCAGGATGAACAAGGCCTTTACCAAAGAGACAGACAACGACGACGATGATGACCTGCCGCAGCTGCCCAAGATTGCTGGCGGCAAGAACTACATCACGCCCGGGGGCTACCGCGCGCTCGAGCAGGAGCTGCTGCAACTGATCGATGATGAGCGGCCCAAGGTGGTGGAGGTGGTGCACTGGGCGGCGAGCAATGGCGACCGCTCGGAAAACGGCGACTACCTGTATGGCAAGAAGCGCTTGCGCGAGATTGACCGGCGTATCCGCTTTCTGACCAAGCGCATGGAGGCGGCCGAGGTGGTGGACCCGGGGGTGCACCACGGCAGCGACCAGGTGTATTTTGGGGCGACGGTGCACTACTGCGACCAGCATGGCAGCGAGGAGTCGATCACCATCATGGGCATCGACGAGGCCGATGCCAGCCGGGGCCAGGTCAGCTGGGTGGCCCCGATTGCGCGGGCGCTGCTCAAGGCCCGCATTGGCGATGAGGTGCAGCTGCCCACGCCCGGCGGGATGCGGGTTTTGGAGGTGCTGGGTGTGCAGTACCCGGAGCCGGGGACCTCTTGAAATAGCCCGTTCTCAAAATACAAGCGCGCCTTTAAGGCGCGCTGTTGTTGGGGGGCTGTCCCGATCGCTATCGGGAGGAGCTCAGGCGACGGGCAGCACCCGGTGCGCACGCAGCACATAGGGCAGCTTGACCAGCTGGCGCAGCAGCAGCTCAACCTGGGCACGGTCCTTGACGGTCAGCACAAAGCGCAGCGCCATCGTGTCCATCGCCACTTCGTCATCCATCGTGATGTGGGTGATGTCCGAGCCCATGGCGGCAATCTCGGCGGCAATCTTGCCCAACACTCCCTTGCCATTGTTGATGGTGACGACGACGCCGGTGTCGAACTCGCTGGCGGGCTCATCGGCCCATTCCACATCGACAAAATGCTCGGCATCCTTGGCCAGCAGTCGCTTGCAGACGGCGCACTGGGCGTTGTGCACCACGAGGCCGGCATTGCGGTCCAGGTGGGCGGCAATCGGGTCGCCCGGCACGGGGCGGCAGCATTTGGCGTATTTGACAGCGGCATTGGGTGAGCCATCAAGCACCAGCGCTGAGGTGGCGGTGCTGGCGCCGGTCTTGAAGCGCTCCTGGCTCAGCAGCACAGCGTCCGGCCGCTGGCCTTGCTCGGCCAGCAGGTCCACCACCTGCTTGGCGGCAAACACGGCAATGCGCTTGCCCTGGCCGATGTCGTTGAACAGCTCCACCTTGTTGCGCGCTTCAAGGCGGGTGAGCAGGCTGTCCCAGACGGCCTTGTCTTCGGGCAACTGCGAGATGCCTTCGGCCCGCATCGCCTGCAAGAGCAGGCGCTCGCCCAGCGCAGCGGTCTCGTTCTGGCCCTGGGTCTTGAGGTAGTAGCGGATCTTGGACTTGGCGCGGCCCGTGCGCACAATCGTGAGCCAGGAGGGATGGGGCGCGGCATCGGGCGAGGTCGAGATCTCGATCACATCGCCGCTCTTGAGCACGGTGCTCAGCGGCACCTGCTCGTTGTTGATGCGCGCGCCTTGCGTGCGCTCGCCCACATTGGAGTGGATCGCGTAGGCAAAGTCCAGCACGGTCGCGCCCCGGGGCAAGGTGAGCATCTGGTTCTTGGGCGTGAACACATAGACCGAGTCGGGGAACAGGTCCACGCGCACGTTGTCCCAGAACTCATGGGCGTCGTGTGTCTCATCCTGGATGTCGAGCAGCGACTGCACCCATTTGTTGCCCAGCTGCTCGCCGTTGGGCATGGCCCGCGCCTGGATCATCCAGTGTGTGAGCACGCCGTACTCATCGACCAGGTTCATGTCTTCGGTGCGGATCTGGAAATCCATGCTCACGCCCGAGGGGCCGACCAACGTGGTGTGCAGCGACTGGTAGCCGTTCGACTTGGGGTTGGCGATGTAGTCGCGGAATTTGGAGGGCACGGGGCGGAACACCTGGTGCAGCACGCCCAGCGCAGTGTAGCAGTCGATCAGGTTGGGCACGATGACGCGCACCGCGTAGGAGTCGGTCACCTGGGCAAACGACAGGCGCTTGCCATCCATCTTCTTGTAGATGGCGTAGAGTGTTTTTTCCTGGTTGCCCAGGCGGATCTTGATGCCAGATTTGGCAAAGGCCGAATCGACCTCGGCATGGATCTTCTGGACCACGTCCTTGCGCCGGTTGCGCGAGCGGCCCAGCGCCTTGACCAGCGTGTCATGGCGCCAGGGGTAGAGGTGCTTGAAGGCCAAGTCCTGCAGCTCGCGGTAGACCCGGTTGATGCCCAGCCGGTTGGCAATGGGCACATGGATCTCCATGGTCTCGGTCGAGATGCGTCCCCATTTGCTGCGCGGCATGTCGGACATGGTGCGCATGTTGTGGGTGCGGTCAGCCAGCTTGACGAGGATGACGCGCACATCGCGCGCCATCGCCAGCAGCATCTTGCGGAACGACTCGGCCTGGTTCTCTTCGCGCGAGTTGAACTGCAGCTTGTCCAGCTTGGTGAGGCCATCGACCAGCTCGGCCACCGTGTCGCCAAACTGGCGCGCAATGTCATCACGGGTGACGCCGCAGTCCTCCATCGCGTCATGCATCAGCGCGGCCATCAGCGCCTGGGCGTCGAGCTTCCAGCTCGCGCAGATCTCGGCGACCGCAATGGGGTGGGTGATGTAGGGGTCACCACTGCTGCGGAACTGGCCGGTGTGGGCCTTGGCTGCGAAATCAAAAGCTTCTTCGACCAGGGCCAGATCTGCTTCACCGAGGTAGTCGAGCTTCTCCAGAAATTCGGCGTAGGCACTCACCACTACCGGATACGACATGGCAGGCTTGGCTGCGGCGGTAGCGATGACGCCAGAGACTTGGGCGGGTGCGGAGGGGATGGACACGGACTTCACGCCTTAACTGTAGCGTGCGATGACAAATTTGTGTGAATACCAAGAAAAATGGCACCGCCATTCGGTGCCATTTTGTTGCATAAGCAGGGGCTTAGCCGGGTACTTTTTTCAGCATTTCCAGGCCTACCTTGCCTGCAGCGATTTCGCGCAGCGCGGTCACGGCCGGCTTGTTGCGGCTTTCGATTTTGGGCGTGTGGCCTTGGCTCAGCATGCGGGCGCGGTAGGTAGCGGCCAGAACCAGTTGGAAGCGGTTAGGGATTTTGTCGAGGCAGTCTTCAACGGTGATGCGGGCCATCAGGAGTTCTCCAGGGTAACAGGGATGTCGAGTGACGAGAATATTTCGCTGCGAACACGCTTTTGGGCCGAATAGCGCAAGCGTTGTGAATGTACAACGGCCTTCAAATCGAACAAAGCGCGCTCGAACAATTCGTTAATTATAACGAAGTCGAATTTGTGGACCTGCGCCATCTCCTCGCGCGCGTTCGTGAGGCGCTTTTCGATGACGTCGGAGGCGTCCTCGCCGCGGTTCTCCAGGCGCGAGCGCAGCTCTTCCCAGCTGGGTGGCAGGATGAAGATCAGCACGGCGTGGGGGAAGCTTTGCTTGATCTGCAAAGCGCCCTGGTAGTCGATCTCCAGCACGATATCGGTGCCCTTGGCCAGGCGCTCCTCGATGGCCTTCTTGGAGGTGCCGTAGAGGTTGCCATGCACATTGGCCCATTCGACAAACGCATTGGAGGCAATCATGCGCTCGAAGTCATCGCGCGAGGCGAAGTAGTATTCGCGCCCATGCTTTTCCTGGCCACGCGGCGAGCGCGTGGTGTGGGAGATGGAGCGAAAGACTTGCGAGTCGAGCTCGAGGAGGGCCTTGACGAGGGACGACTTGCCCGCGCCGCTGGGGGCTGAGACGACAAAGAGGTTTCCGGGGTATTCCATAGAGAGACTCTGGCTTCTTATTCGATGTTTTGCACTTGTTCGCGCATCTGCTCGATCAGGACCTTCATGTCCACGCTGATGCGGGTCAGATCCAGCGCAGCGGACTTGGAGCCCAAGGTGTTGGCCTCGCGGTGCAGCTCCTGGATCAGAAAGTCCAGGCGCTTGCCGATATCGCCACCCTTGGTCAGCAGGCGGCTGATTTCTTCCAGGTGCGAGCGCATGCGGGTGAGTTCTTCGGCCACATCGATGCGGATCGCAAAGGAGGTCGCTTCGGTCAGCGCACGGTCCTGGGCCGCTTCGGGCGAGACGCTGCCGGCGCTCAGCGCCATCGCTTCTTGCCAGCGCTCCAAAAAGCGCTGCTTTTGCTGTTTGACCAGCTCGGGGATCAGGGGCTCGGCCTGTTCGGCCAGTTGGCGCAGCTGCTTGATGCGGTCTTGCAGCATGTCGGCCAGGCGCTTGCCTTCGCGTTGGCGGGCGTCGAGCAGGGTCTTGAGGGCTTGCTGGCACAGCGCGGCCACATTGTCGGCCCAGTTCTCGGGCAGCTCGATGCTGCCGCTGCCGCTCAGGCGTAGTACTTCTGCCACAGTGAAGGGCTGGGCCGTTGGCATCCAGGCCTTGACGGTGTCCTGGAAGCTGCCCAGCTGCTGGAGCAGGCGGGGCGAGGCGACGGGCACGCTGGAAGCCTGTTCACTGTTGATCAGTACACGTACTTCCACCTTGCCACGCTTGAGACTATTATCTACCAGAGAGCGTAACTGTGGTTCGCAGCTTCTGAGATCTTCCGGAAGCTTGAAAGATAAATCGAGAAAACGGCTGTTAACCGAGCGAATTTCCAGTCCGACGCGCCAGAGGGAGGGAGCATTGTTGTCACCGTCAGGTGGGATGCTTTGCTGGACAGAGGCATAGCCTGTCATGCTGTAAACTGGCATAGGACTGTATGAGGTTGCTTGCAATCGCGCTCATTATCAGGCTTCTCATATACCTGCGTTGTTCATCAAACTATGTCAAAAGTAAAGCCTGCGCCGCTACCAGCCAATACCGTCATCGGTGGCTACCGGATCGTGCGGCGCATATCGGCGGGGGGGTTCGGGGTGGTCTATCTGGCGCTGGCGCCCGATGGCCAGCAAGTCGCCATCAAGGAGTATTTGCCGTCCAGCCTGGCCACCCGTGCGCCGGGGTCGCTGTCGCCGAGCATCGAGCCCGACAAGCTGTCGCTGTACCGCCTGGGCCTCAAGAGTTTCTTTGAAGAGGGCCGCGCGCTCGCCCAGATCTCGCACTCCTCGGTCGTCAGCGTATACAACTTCTTCCGCGAGAACGACACCGTCTACATGGTGATGAACTACCTGCAAGGGGCCACCTTGCAGGATTTTGTCGTCACCGCCCGCGATCTCAAGGAAGCCAAGGTCTTCCGCGAGTCCACGATCCGCTCGCTGTTCGACGAGGTGCTGCGCGGTCTGCGCATCGTGCACCAGCACAAGATGCTTCACCTCGATATCAAGCCGGCCAACATCTTCATCACCGACGACAACAAGGCGGTGATGATCGACTTTGGCGCTGCCCGCGAGGTGCTGAGCAAGGAGGGCAACTTTGTCCGCCCCATGTACACGCCCGGTTTTGCCGCGCCCGAGATGTACCGCCGCGATATGTCGCTGGGCCCCTGGACCGATATCTATGCGATCGGTGCCTGCATCTACGCCTGCATGCAGGGTATTCCGCCCAACGATGCGCCCAAGCGCCAGGAAAAGGACCGCCTGAGCCTGGCCATGTCCAAGGTGCGCGGCGTGTACTCGGACAACCTGATCGAGCTGGTGGAGTGGTGCATGGCGCTTGACCCCCAGGCCCGGCCCCAATCGGTGTTCCTATTACAAAAAGAGCTGGCGCGCGAAGACGAGCGCCGCTATACCAAACTGAGCGTCTCCGAGAAGGTTCGTATGTCGATTGATTCGCTGGTCAGCGATACCAAAAAGCGCGTGGGCGGAGGCCAAACCAAATGAAGTTCTCGGTCTTCCAGCTCAGCCGCAAGGGCGGGCGGGAAAAAAACGAAGACAGGATGGGGTATAGCTATACCAAGGAAGCCTGTCTGTTTGTCGTGGCCGATGGCATGGGAGGGCATCCGGAAGGGGAAGTGGCCGCGCAACTGGCCTTGCAGACGGTGTCGCTGGATTTTCAGCGCCTCGCGCGCCCCAAGCTGGAAGACCCGGCCGAGTTCCTTGAGAACGCGCTGCTCTCGGCGCACCACAACATCCTCAAGTACGCGATTGCCAACAATATGGATGACCCGCCACGCACCACCTTGGTGGCCTCGGTGGTGCAGGATGGCAATATCTGGTGGGTGCATTGCGGCGACTCGCGCCTCTACCTGGTGCGCAGCGGCAAGGTGCTGGCGCGCACGCGCGACCACTCCTATATGGAGCTGCGCGGCTCGGGCGTGACCAGCATCAACCCCGACCGCTTCAACCGCAATGTGCTGTTCACCTGCCTGGGCAGCCCCTCGCGTCCGTTCTTCGATGTGGCCGGCCCCACCGAGATGCACCGCAGCGACCGCATCATGCTGTGCTCCGACGGCCTCTGGAGCAGCGTCTCCGAGACCGTGATTGCCCGCGAGCTGGCCAACAAGTCGGTCTCGCGCGCCATTCCCGACCTGATCGATGCCGCGCTGCGCAAGGCGGGGGCGACCAGCGACAACGTCACGGCCGTGGCGATGGAGTGGGAGATGCCCGGTGCCGAGCGCTTTGAATCCGAAGACCCGGTGAGCGACACCTTGCCGCCAGCGCCAGAGCCTGAGGCTGGCCATCAGGCCCCGCCCAAGCCCGACGCCCCGGCCGCATAAGCCCGGCACGCACTGCGTTTTGTCGCTGGTCCGATAATTCAGCCTGTCCTGGCATGGCGGCGCAAGGCCGCCAGGCCTGTTTTTACCGTTCTCAAAAAAGCAGCGGGCTGCCCGGGGATCCCGGCGCAGCCGCTGGTGCCGACCCATGAAAATCGTTCTTGCTTCCAACAACCAGGGCAAACTCGCCGAGCTGCAGGCCATGTTCGAGCCCCTGGGCGTGAGCCTGGTGCCCCAAGGCGCGTTGATGGAGGGCGAGGCGCCCGAGCCTTATGGCACCTTCCTGGAAAACGCCTTGAGCAAGGCCCGCTTTGCCGCCGAGCGCACCGGACTGCCCGCGATTGCCGATGATGCCGGCCTGTGCGTGGCAGCCTTTGGCGGCCTGCCCGGGGTGGATACCGCCTACTACTGCACGCAGTTTGGCTACGACAAAAGCGATGCCAACAATGTGCGCGCGCTGCTCGAGCAAATGCAGGGCGTCACCGACCGCCGCGCGGCCATGGTGAGCACGCTGGTGGCGGTGCGCCACCCCAAGGACCCGGAGCCGCTGGTGGCCGTCGGCCGCGTGGCCGCCGAGATCACGACCGAGCCGCTGGGCGAGGGCGGCTTTGGCTTTGACCCGGTGCTGCTGATTCCCGCACTGGGCATGACCTTTGCGCAGATGGCCACCGAGGTCAAGCATGCGCACAGCCACCGGGGCCGCTCCTCGCGCCAGATGATGGCACTGCTGCGGGACAGCTGGCTGGCCGGCGCGCCGATGGTGGCCGCTGCCCCCAAGGACTGAGATGGGGGTGCATATTCCGCTGCAAGTGGCGCAGCCTTCTGAGCAGGTGGTGCAGCGCGACATCCAGCATTACATGCGCCCGGGCACCTTGCAGCTGCCCAGCCTGCCGCCGCTGTCGCTCTATGTGCACCTGCCCTGGTGCATCAAGAAATGCCCGTACTGCGATTTCAATTCGCACGAAGCGCGGGACGGCCGCCATGCGGTGCCCGAGCAGCGCTATATCGATGCGCTGATCGCCGACCTGGAGCAGGCCCTGCCGCTCATCTGGGGGCGCAGCATCCACAGCATTTTTCTGGGCGGCGGCACGCCCAGCCTGTTTTCGCCCGAGTCGATTGACCGGCTGATCTCGGCCATTCGCGCCCGCCTGCGCGTGGACGCGGGTTGCGAGATCACGATGGAGGCCAACCCTGGCACCTTCGAGAAGGACCGCTTTCGGGCCTTTCGCGGCGCGGGCATCACCCGGCTGTCGATTGGCGTGCAGAGCTTTGATGACCGCTTTCTGGAGGCCATTGGCCGCGTGCACAATGGCGCGCAGGCGATGGCCGCCGTCGAAGAGGCCGCCAGCAGCTTCGAGACCTTCAACCTCGACATCATGTATGCCCTGCCAGGCCAGACCGCCCAGGACCTGGCGCGGGACCTGGACAAGGCGCTGGGCTTTGCGCCGCCGCACATCTCGATCTACCACCTGACCATCGAGCCCAACACCTTTTTTGCGAAGTACCCGCCCGCCGTGCCCGAGGACGATGTGGCCTATGCCATGCTAGACCAGATCACCGCGCGCACGGCGCAGGCCGGCATGCAGCGCTACGAGGTCTCGGCCTATGCCAAGCCCGGCCATGCCTGCGTGCACAACAGCAACTACTGGCTGTTTGGCGACTACCTGGGCATTGGCGCGGGCGCCCACAGCAAGCTGAGCTTTGCCCACCGCGTGGTGCGCCAGGTGCGGCTGCGCGACCCGGCCCGTTACATGACCCAGGCTTTGCAGGGCAATGCACTGGCGCAGGACGACGAGGTCAAGCGCGCCGATCTGCCGTTTGAGTTCATGCTCAATGCGCTGCGCCTGCGCGAGGGCTTTGCGCTACAGGACTACCTGGACCGCACCGGTCTGCCGCTCAGCTCCATTGCCAAGGCCTTGCACGAGGCCGAGGCCAAGGGCCTCGTGAAGCTGGACTTTCAGAAGGTCACCCCCACAGAGCGTGGTTTTGACTTTCTGAGCGACCTGCAGGAGCTGTTTCTGGCTTGAATCTTCCACAGGAGGCGGTCATTTTTTACCGACTAGTCAATATGTGGACTGCGCTGCCCCTACGCAGAGCGTATAGATATCGCGCACAATAGCGCCCGCTGCTGAGCAACCATGCCGCCGTCTGTGCGGCATTTTTGTGCGCGCAGCTGTCATAACACCTACTACAAAGCGCTTGTCATGTCTTCTTCCGCCGCCGGGTCTGCCGCTTCAGGCACTGCCTCTCCCTCGTCCGATACCGTCAACCGCTATGGCTGGAAGGCCCTGGCCGGCTCGGCCGTGGGCTACGCCATGGACGGCTTTGACCTGCTGATCCTGGGCTTCATGCTCAGCGCCATCCGCGAGGACCTGGGACTGACCACGGCCCAGGCCGGCTCCCTGGTCACCTGGACCCTGATCGGCGCAGTGCTGGGCGGCATTGTGTTTGGCATGCTCAGCGACCGCTATGGCCGCATCCGCGTGCTGACCTGGACCATCGTGCTGTTTGCGGTGTTCACCGGGCTGTGCGCGTTTGCGCAGGGCTACTGGGACCTGCTGATCTACCGCACCATTGCCGGCATTGGCCTGGGCGGCGAGTTCGGCATCGGCATGGCGCTGGCGGCCGAAGCCTGGCCTGCGCGCTACCGGGCGCGGGTGTCGTCCTATGTGGCGCTGGGCTGGCAGGTGGGCGTGCTGGGCGCGGCCTTGCTCACCCCCTTGCTGCTGCCCCATATCGGCTGGCGCGGCATGTTCCTGGTGGGGGTGATCCCCGCCTTTGTGGCCTGGTTCATCCGCAACCGCCTGCATGAGCCCGAGGTGTTTGTGCGCAGCCAGGAGAAAAAGCAGTCGGTGCTGCAGTGCTTCAAGCTGCTGGTCAAGGACCGCGCCACCACCCGCATCAGCGTTGGCATTGCCGTGCTCACCTCGGTGCAGAACTTTGGCTACTACGGCATCATGATCTGGATGCCAGCCTTTCTGGCCAACAAGCTGGGCTTCAACCTGACCAAGTCCGCGCTGTGGACGGCGGTCACCATCCTGGGCATGATGGCTGGCATCTGGATCTTTGGCCAGCTCGCCGACCGCATCGGCCGCAAGCCCAGCTTTTTGCTGTTCCAGGCCGGTGCGGCGCTGATGGTGCTGTTCTACTCGCAGCTCAATGATCCCCTCACCATGCTCTGGGCGGGTGCGGTGATGGGCATGTTCGTCAACGGCATGATGGGCGGCTTTGGCGCGCTGATGAGCGAGGCCTACCCGACAGAAGCACGCGCCACCGCGCAGAATGTGCTGTTCAACATTGGCCGCGCTGTGGGCGGGGCAGGCCCCGTGGTGATTGGCGCGATTGCGGCGCAGTACTCTTTCCAGATGGCCATTGGGCTGTTGGCCGCCATCTATGTGCTCGATGCGTTGGCGACGGTGTGGTTGATTCCCGAACTCAAAGGCAAAGAGCTGCACTGAGCGCTGCCGCCCAGCCTGTGACAGCGCCAGCTAGCGCGGCTCCTGCTGCGTGCCCGGCGCCTTGGGCAAATGCAGGCTGAAGCACGAGCCCTCGTTGACGCCGCTGGTCACATGGACAAAACCCTGGTGGCGCAGCACCACGGTTTGCACAAAGCTCAGGCCCAGGCCAATGCCCGAGATCTGCGGCTGGCTGTTGTGGTGAAAGCGCTGGAAGGGCTGGAAGAGCTGGTTCAACTGCTCCTGCGTCATGCCAAAGCCCTGGTCGCGCACCTCCACCCGCCAGTACGCGCCATCATCGGCAATGCTGGCCTCCACCGCCGTGCCGCTGGGGCTGTACTTGATGGCGTTGCTGAGCAGGTTGACAAAGCAACGCTGCAGCAAGGAGCGGTCGCCAAAGCAGGCGATATCGGTTTCGGCCGCCTCCAGGGCCCCGGGCAGGTAGCGCACCTGGATCTTTTTCTCCGAGGCCTTGGCCCAGCAGTCGTCCACCGCCTCCTGCAGCAGCACATCGAGGCTGAGCAACTGGGGCTGCATGGCCTGCGACTGGGCCGAGGCCAACTGCACAAAGCTCTCGGCCATCTCCAGCGATTGGTGGGCCAGGCGGTTGATCTTCTGGTGCAGCTCGGCCTCGCTCATCTGGCCGGGAAACTCCTTGTACATCTCCAGCAAGGTGATGATCGAGGACTGGGGCGAGCGGAAATCATGCGAGATAAAGCGCAGCGCCTGGTCGCGCTGCTGCTGGGCCTTGTGCAGCTCGGTCAGGTCCACCAGCATCAGCAGCCAGCCCGCAGGCGCTGGCGCGCGAAAGGCCTCGGCCAGCAGCAGCCAGGGGTGTTCTTCGCGGTCCAATACCTCGCATTCGGCCGGCAGCGCGCGCAGCTGCTCGGCATTGGCAAAGGACAGCACCTGGCCCGAATCCTTGATGCGCATGCCGCTCAGCGCCGACTGGATCGCGATCAGACCCTGGCTGGGCATCCCTAGGTTTTGCAGGTAGCGCACCGCTGCAGCATTGTGCAGGCTGACCATGCCCAGCGGATCGACCACAAAGGTGGGCGAGGGGATCTGGCGCAGCGTATCGCGCACAAAGCCATGCATCTGGCGCAAGGTGTCGGTAGCGGTCTCCACGGCCTTGATGCGCCGCTCCAGAAAGTCATCCATCAGCATGCCGCTGCGCTGCGGGGCGCTGGTGGTATCGAGCGCGGCGCGCAGGTTGTGCATCTCCTGCTGCAAAAACCGGGCCGCTGCACTCAGCCGCCGCCAGCTCCAGATGGGGTAGATGACCAACAGGCCCACCAGGGCCGCGCCGGGCGCCAGTTGCAGGCCGGCAAAGCTGCGCAGCGCCAGGCACAGCAGCAGCAGCAGCGCTGCCGCGGCAATCTGGGCGATCAAACCTGCCATGGGGCCCAGCAGCGCAATCGCCATCAGGGCCAGCACGATCGCTCCCAGATTGACTGCCAGATTGGCGCCGGTCGACAGCGCATGCACATGCTGGTCCGACAGCTGCGAGTCCAGCGCATGGGCAATCAGCTCCACCCCTGCAATATGCCGGGATGCGGGCCGGGCGGGGCTGGCAAAGTAGTCGCCCAGGCCCGAGGCCGTAGCCCCCAGCAGCACATACTTGCCGCGAAAGCTGTCTTCGGGGATACGCCCGGCCAGCACATCTTCGGCCGAATACAGCGTGTAGGGCCGGTCACCGCGGGCAAAGTTGAACATCTCCGGCGAGCGCTGCTCCCACTGCTCGCCGGGCTCGGGCGGGCGGGTGCCCTGGCACAGCGGGTGGCTCTGGCCGCTGGCGCAGAGCATCGCAATGCTGAAGTGGGGCCAGGGCCCGGTGTTCTCACCCTGCGCACCAAAGTAGCGGCGTATCACGCCGTCATCGTCGACAGTCACATTCACATGGCCCAGCTGGCGCGCGGCTTGGCGCAGGCTGGCCAGCGGCAGCTCGGCGCCAATGTCCACATTGGCCATGCGCCAGTCCACCGGCAGCACGACATTGCCGGCCTGGGCAATCGCCTGGGCCAGTTGGGCATCGTCGTCGGGGTGCTGCCTGTCGGGCTCGCTGAACAGCACGTCCACGCCCAAGGCTTTGGGGTGCTGGGCGGCAATGCGTGCGATCAGCTGCGCATGCACGGCGCGGCTCCAGGGCCAGCGCCCCACGCTTTGCAGGCTGGCATCATCAATGGCGACGATGACGATGTCATCGCGCGGCTCCGGTGCGCTGAGCCAGCCGGTGATGTCCTGCACAAAGGTGTTGATGACGCGGGGCTGCTCGCGCAGGCTGGCCCAGGCCACCAGGCCCAGCAGCAGGGCCGACAGCGCCAGCCATTCCAGCCAGCGCAGTTGCGTTCGGCTCAGCGAAAAGGAAGGGGCAGCCATGCGCTAGGGAATGGACGGGGGGTCAACGCGGTCATTCGTATGGGCAGGGGCCGCCGTGCCCCTTACCTCGGGCTGAGCACCGATTTGCCGTCACCGGTTTTGAGCACGCCACCAGCACCGGTCAGAATCGCCGGCTCGACGGGCAGCTTGCGCGGGGCCGAGTAGCGGCTCTTGAGGCCGGACGGGTCCAGCACCTGGATGCGCACATAGTAGTCACCCGGGGGCAGGCTGTCCGATGCCCATTGCGGGGTATCGAGCGCGAAGGTGCGGGCATCGGTGAAGCTGTCATCAGAGGCCAGCTGCAGGTTGAAGCGCTGACCGGCTTCAGCAGGCCAGGACAACTGCAGCTGGTTGGGGTTGTTGGACTCGGCAGGGCTTAAGGCGTCGGCGCCCAGGGTCGGCGGGTTGCTGCCGGTCTTGAAAGCCTGGGGCTGTGCAAACGGGCCCTGGTCCAGGCTGCCATCGGCGAGCCTGCGCACACTGGCCACGCGCCAGAAATAGGAACCCACGCCCAAACCGGACGCACTGGCCTGGCAGTTATCGACGACGCCGCTGTCTTGTAGCGGGGTGCTGAAGTCCTGGCTGGCAGCGACCTGGATGCGGTAGCCCACAATGCCCGGGCCGCCTTCGGTGCACAGCAGCTCGCCGTCCGCCAGGCCAATGAGGCCGCCGGGGGCCGGGTTGGCGTAGAGCGGAGGCACCGGTGTAGCCTTGACCTTGATGGTCTGGACTGCCGGTGTGCCCGGGATGTCCTGGCCATCGATGGCCCGGGCGCTCATGTAGTAGGTGCCATCGGCAATGGCGTCGAACTTGAACGTGGGGCTGGAATGGCTTTGCTGAAGCACCACGCGCGCGAGCTCTGGATCCAGGGCCAGAATCACACCGTATTTCTGGGCCTGTGGCACCTCGCCCACCTGCAAAGTCAGAAAATTAGCGTCCTCAAACACTGGCGGATTGGCCTGCAGGCCGGGCGCTGGCAGCAGTGCCACCGTGGGCCCGACCTGGCCGCTGCGGGCCACGGCCACCCCTTGGCCAGTCTGTACGCGCGCCTGCTGCGCCGCCTGGCGGCCCTGGACCTCGACCACCCCTTTGTCGACAGCGGTGATGGCCTTGCCGGAGTCGGAAATGCTGACGGAGAACACGGTGCCGCGCACGCTGGTGGTGGCCATCGGGGTCTTGATCTCGAACTTGCGTTTGCGGCGCTGGTCCATCACCGGCGTGACATGCGACTCCAGCCCGCCGCGGCTCAGGTCCAGCACCGACTGCTGCTCCTCGGTGCGGCTGTTCTTGCGCAATTCGCTCAGTTTGAGTTCGGAGTTTTCGTTGATGCGCACCGAGCTGCCATCGGCAAAGCGCAAGGTCACAAAGCTGCCAGCCGGCACCTGCAGCTCGTCGCCCTCGGTCAAGATGGTGCCCGAAGCTGCACTTTGCCAGTCGCCACCGGCCAGCGGCGAGCGCACGCGCGCCACGCCCTTGACGTGGCTGATCGTCACCTCCTGGTAGCCCACCATGTGCGCGGGGATGACGATCACCGAGCCAATGGGCAGGCGCAAAGGGTCCTTGACGCCATTGAGCGTGCCCACGGCGCGCCACTGCTGCGGGTCCTTCAGGTAGCGCTTGGCCACGGCCTCGAGCGTGTCACCGCTGATCACCGTGTGGCGGATGTCGGGCAACTGGTCTGCCGATGCCGCCAGCGCGAGACCAGGGGCGGCCACGCCAAAGGCCAGCAAAACGGCAGCAGAAAACGGCAGACGAGAAAGAAACAAAATGGCTCTCCTTACAGCCAGGCCATGGTGCCTGGCAGGGCCGCTGCATGCGGCAGAGTAAATACGGCCAACACGTGTGGCGTGTTGGCCGTAAACCGCGCTGCATGCAACAGCAGAAATTTATTCAGGCTGTGTCTCGGACAGCGGTTTGACGGCCTCAAACCGGTAGCCGACGCCATAGACTGCCGTGATGATGAAACCGTTCTCCGGTCGCAGATCGAGCAGCGTGCGCAGCCGCGATACATGGGTATCGAGCGAGCGCGAGATGACATCGGAGTTCTGGCCCCAGATGATTTCGCGCAAATGGTCGCGCGACAGCAGGCGGCCCATGTTCTGAAACAGGAACAGCGCAAGGTCGTACTCGCGGTTCTTCAGCTCGACCAGCTTGCCATCGACCTCCAGGGCCCGCGAATCGGAGAGGAACTTGTAGCGGCCAAACTCCAATACGCCCTTGGTGGCAGCCGGGTAGGCGCGGCGCAGCAACGCGCGCACGCGCGCCACCAACTCGGCCACCCGCAGCGGCTTGATCATGAAATCGTCCGCGCCAGACTCCAACCCCTCAACAATGTCGGCCTCACCATGGCGGCTGGTGATGAAGAGCACCGGCAACTCCTGGTTGACGTTCTCTCGTATCCAGCGCACCACCTGCGGACCCGTGGTGTCTGGCAGCTGCCAGTCCAGGATCAGCAGGTCATAGGTCTCGCGGCGCATGTCCTTGATCAGAGAGGCGCCAGAGGAATGGGTTGTACAGGCGTGGCCCTCCGCCTCCATGGTTTTGGAGAGCATATCCAACACCACCAGATCATCATCCAGTGCCACAATTCTCATAACAGCTCACTCCCACTAAGCTCAATAGCTTGCTTTTATTTGATAGCTCAATAATAAAAGCAAATTGAATCACCGGCTCCACACTGCGTTAAACGGGGAAATTGCCACGACGGTGACAGCTTCAACAATTGGTTGCAAATGCAGTATAGGCAGTCTCTTAACTCTCGGCTATCTCTTTCAACGCCAACTGCACATCCGACAGCGAAAAGCCGTCGCCCAATTGCAGGTTGTCCATGGCGTCTTGTAGATTCTGCGGCGCAGCCTGCAAATGGGCAATCATGGCGCCCGCATCCCGGGGGGCATCAAAGCCCTGGCTTTGCAGCAGCAGCCCGCCATCGGCGCGCACCAGTTTGAAATAGAACTTGCCGTCCTTGTCGCGGTACTGCTTGAAAGCAGCGCCGCCTTGCTTGGCCGCAGCCTTGGGCGTAGCGGCCGTGCTGGCTGGCGTCAGTGGCCGCAGGCCAACAGCCGCACGTAACTTGTGTAGTAAAGGGCCCGAATATGCACGCGCCTTTTGTGCGCCGCTTTGCAAAATAGCTTCCACTTCCTGGGGATGGGCCATCAGGTAGTTGTAGCGTTCACGCAACGGGGCGAGCTCCCGGTCAATGCATTCGAACAGCAGGGTCTTGGCCTCGCCCCAGCCAATGCCATCGGCATAGGCCTGGCGCAGGGCTGCGGTTTCCTCTGCGCTGGCAAAGGCCTGGTAGATCTGGAACAGCGCCGAGCCTTCCACGTCCTTGGGCTCGCCCGGTGCACGCGAGTCGGTGACGATGCTGCCGATCAGCTTCTTGAGCTGGGCCTGGGTGGAGAACAGCGGGATCGTGTTGTCGTAGCTCTTGCTCATCTTGCGGCCGTCAAGGCCGGCCAAGGTCGCCACGTTGTCGTCCACCGCCGCCTCGGGCAGCACGAAATGCTCGCCATACAGGTGGTTGAAGCTCGATGCCATGTCGCGCGCCATCTCGATGTGCTGGATCTGGTCGCGGCCCACCGGCACCTTGTTGGCGTTGAAGGCCAGGATGTCAGCGCCCATCAGCACCGGGTACATGAACAGGCCCGCAGTCACGCCGTCATCGCCGTCCTTGCCGGTTTCGGCATTCTTGTCCTGCGCGGCCTTGTAGGCGTGAGCCCGGTTGAGCACGCCCTTGCCGGTAACGCAGGTCAGAAACCAGGTCAGCTCGGGAATCTCGGGGATGTCCGACTGGCGGTAGAAGGTGACGTGCTCGGGGTTCAGGCCCGCGGCCAGCCAGCTGGCGGCAATCTCCAGCGTCGAGCGGTTGACGCGCTCGGGATCCTGGCACTTGATCAGCGCGTGGTAGTCGGCCAGAAAGTAGAAGTTCTCCACATCGCCTGCGCGGCTGGCAGCGATGGCCGGGCGCATCATGCCGGCGTAGTTGCCCAGGTGGGGCGTTCCCGAAGGGGTGATACCAGTGAGATAACGTGTCTTAGTCATAACTATCCATCAATATGCTTTGCGGTGCTGCACGGCAGTGGGGCCGGGCGATCAGCTAAAGGGCATCAGCACCACGCTGACCACAGCGTAGCCCAGGCTCATCAGGGGGCGCATCCAGAAGGTGCTGACGACGCCGGCAATCACCAGACCCATGACGATGAAAAAGCCATAGGGCTCGATCTTGGAGACGGCCACCGCCTGCTTGTAGGGCAGCAGGCCCACCAGTACCCGGCCGCCATCGAGCGGGGGCAGCGGAAACAGGTTGAAGGCCCACATCACGAGGTTGACCAGCACCCCCGCCTGCGCCATCTTGAGGAAAAAGCGCTCATCGACGCCGGAGGCGACCAAGATGCCGTAGACCAGCGCCCACAGAAGGGCCTGCACAAAATTGGTGGCCGGGCCGGCCAGTGCCACCCAGATCATGTCGCGCTTGGGGTTGCGCAGGTTGCCGAAGGCCACGGGCACGGGCTTGGCATAGCCAAACACAAAGGCGCCCGAGGTCATGAAATACAGCATCAGCGGCATCAGGATGGTGCCGATAGGGTCGATGTGCTTGAGCGGGTTGAGCGTGAGGCGGCCCAGCATGGCGGCGGTGTTGTCACCAAAATGGCGCGCAGCATAGCCATGCGCTGCCTCGTGCACAGTGATGGAAAACAGCACAGGCAGGGCGTAGATCAGAACGGTTTGTATCAGGTCAGCGTTCACGGAATGGGCAGTGGTCAAAGGGGAGGAGGGCACGCCGCAGCGCACCAGGCAGAGGCGAGCCTATCAGATTTGCCAGTGGCCGCTGCCGGGCCATGGCAATCGCCGTGGCAAACGATTGCGCGGCCCGGGCAGGCAGCCCTGGTGCGGCGCTGCTGCCACCAGCCAGTATGGGGCTACAGGCCCAGCTGCGCCAGCGGGCCGCGGCCCTCGCGCACCACCACCGGCGCGCCACCGGTGCCCATCGGCGTCAGGTCGACAATCGTCGTGGGCTCGAGCGGGCAGGGGCCGGCGTTGACGACCAGCTCGATCTGCGATTCAAAGCGCTCGCGGATCTCCTCGGGGTCGTTGAGCGGCTCGGTCTCGCCCGGCGGGATGAGGGTGGTGGACAGCAGCGGCTCGCCATGCAGCTCCAGCAGCATCAGCAAGCCCTTGTTGTCGGGCACGCGCAGGCCGATGGTCTTGCGCGAAGGGTGGCTGATGCGGCGGGGCACTTCCTTGGTGGCATCGAGAATAAAGGTGAAGGGCCCGGGCGTGCCCAGCTTGAGCATGCGGAACTGGTGGTTGTCCACCATCGCATAGCTCGACAGTTGTGACAGATCGCAGCACAGCAAGGTCAGCATGCGCTTGTCGTCGATCTGACGAATGCGGCGCAGGCGGTCGACCACCTGCTTGTTGTCCAGCGCGCAAACAAAGGCGTAGCTCGAATCGGTGGGCACGGCCAGGATGCCGCCGTCCTTGAGCATGGCGGCGGCCTGCTTGAGCAGGCGCGGCTGGGGATTGTCTGGGTGAACCTCGAAATATTGGGCCATGGTGTTGCTGTTGCTTTTGTTATCGTGGGGCTGCCGTGCGGCTGCAGGGCGCCTGGATCAATGGGCAAGGCCCTGCGGCGGTGGGCGGGGGTGCACAATGCGCCCCTCCAGCGCCTGCCAGACGGGTTGCACCCCGCTGGGCAGCGGGGGCAGGGCACCAAAATCGGTACCCGATTCCCCCGGGCTGTGAAAATCGCAGCCACGCGAGGCATAAAAGCCAAAGCTCTTGGCCATGTCCGCGTAGGTGGTGTATTCATGCGGAAAGTGGCTGCCGGTGACCACTTCCACGCCTTGGCCGCCATAGTCCTTGAAGGACGAGAACAGCGCATGCTCTTCGCCGCCATTCAAGTGGTAGCGCGCCGGGTGGGCAATGACGGCCATGCCGCCCGCTTGCACGATCCACTGCACCGCATCCTGCAGCCGGGCCCAGCGGTGGGGCACAAAGCCGGGTTTGCCTTCGACCAGGTAGTGGCGAAACACCTCGGCCGGATCGCGGCAGACCCGCGTATCCACCAAAAAGCGCGCAAAGTGCGTGCGCGAGATCAGATCGGGGTTGCCCACATAGCGCAGCGCGCCCTCATATGCGCCACCGATACCCACTTTTTCCAGGCCAGCGGCCATGTCGCGGGCGCGTTGTTCGCGGCCACCGCGTGTGCGGGCCAGCCCGGCGCGCAGGCCGGGGTGCTGCCAGTCAAAGCCCAGCCCCACGATGTGCACCGTGGTTTCGCCAAAGCTGACCGAGATCTCCACGCCGCTCAAAAACGCCATCTGCTGCTGGGCCGCAGCCGCGCTCGCCCGGTCCAGGCCGCTGACCTCGTCATGGTCGGTGAGCGCCCACAGCTGCACACCGCGCTCGCGCGCACGCTGCGCCAGCGCTTCCGGGCTCAGGGTGCCGTCGGAAAACGTGGAGTGGCAGTGCAGATCGGCGTTCAGCATGTCTGGCATGAATTTGGCTAGGGGAATAGCGAACCATTGTAGGCCGCGAGCCGCGCCCAGCGTGTCAGACCCGGCGCAGCATCCTGGGGGAATGCGCGGTTTTCCGGCATCTGCTGTCTCTGAAATGTCAGTATTAACCCTTAAATTGTCATTGTTTCGCCGATTTGACGAAAATAACAATGCATCTCGACGTTTTGTGTTTTTTACTAGGGTTTTTAACAGGAATACACTGTCGGTTTTTCACGGTCGCGCAGCCCGTTTTCGCTGCGTCTAGAGGATACGTAGATGTTTTCTGTCAAAAAGTGGATGGGTGCAGCCGCCTTGGTGGTCGCAGGTGTATCGGTGGCTGGCGCGGCCCTGGCGCAAAGCGGTGAGTCCACGATGGACCGCGTCAAGCGCACCAAAGAGCTGCGCGTGGGCACCGTTGCGGGTGCGATTCCCTACTTCAGCAAGGACCTGGTGACGCAGAAGTGGGAAGGCTTTGGCCCTGACTTTGGCGAGAGCCTGGCCAAGAAGCTCGGCGTGAACGTCAAGTTCGTCGAGACCACCTGGGGCAATGCCGTGCTGGACCTGCAGGCCAACAAGATCGACCTGATGTTCGCGATGGCCCCGACCCCCCAACGCATGGAAGTGGTCAACTTCTCCAAGCCCTTGCTCAACAACACCTTCACGGCCGTCTGCAAAAAGGGCCATGCCCCGGTGCAGACCTGGGAGCAGCTGAACAACCCCGATGCCAAGGTGGTGGTCGATATCGGCTCCAACCAGGACCAGTTCGCCACCCGCGCGCTGCCCAAGGCCAATATTTCGCGTCTGGAGAGCTCGGGCGCGGCGACGATGTCGGTGCAAACCGGCCGCTCCGACTGCCAGGTGCTGGTGGTGCTGCTGTCGCAGCCACTGGTGGCCAAGCGCCCCGATGTGGGCACGGTCTATGTGCCAACGCCGGTCGAGACGGCCAACACCAACGTGGGCCTGCGCAAGGAGCCGAACAAGGACTTCGAGAACGCCGTCAATGCCTGGCTGGATGAAGCCCGCTCCAAGGGCGAGATCCAGTCCGTGGTGCTCAAGAACATGGAAAAGCTGGCCGGCGTCAAGGCCGATTCCTTCCCCAAGGAAGTCAAGTTCTGATGGTTGGTCCACATGGGCGTGGTGCCCATGTGAAACACCCCGGTTGCAGCCGCGTGCTGCCTCCGGGGTGTATGCGTTAAAGGTAAATTGATTTATGTACGAGTGGGACTTTAGTTTCCTGTGGAAGTACCGCATGCTGCTGGCCGGCGGCGTGGGCTACACCTTGCTGTTCACGGTGATCTGTATCCTGGGGGGCCTTGCGGTCGGGCTGGTTGCAGGCCTGGGGCGCCTGTCGAGCAACAAGATCGTCACGGCGCCGCTGCGCGCCTTTGTCGAGGTCTTTCGCTGCACGCCGGTGCTGGTGCAGCTGGTGTGGTTCTACTACGCGCTGCCCGTGCTCACCGGCATCGAGATGAGCGCGCCCGTGGCCGCTGCGCTGTGCCTGTCGCTGTACGGCGGCGCCTTCTATTCCGAAATCATCCGCGGCGGCATCATCTCCACCGATATCGGCCAGACCGAAGCGGGCCAGGCCATTGGCATGACGCGCGGCCAGGTGATGCGCCGCGTGATCCTGCCCCAGGCTTTCCGCAAGATGATTCCGCCGCTGGTCAACCAGTCGATCCTGCAGCTCAAGAACACCTCGCTGCTGATGGTGCTGGCCGTGCCCGATCTGCTCTACCAGGGCCAGGTGATCGCGCATGACACCTACCGCCCGCTGGAGGTCTACACCTTCATCGCCATCACCTATTTCGTGATTCTTTTCCCTGTGACCTTGTGGGCCAAGCGCCTGGAGCACGGCACAGCGGCCGGCAAGGAGGCCTGAGATGCAAGACCAACCGCTCATTTGTATTCGTGGCCTGAAAAAATCCTTTGGCAAGCTCGATGTTCTCAAGGACATCTGCCTGGATGTGAACCGGGGCCAGGTGGTGGCACTTATCGGGCCGTCGGGCTCGGGCAAGTCCACCTTGCTGCGCTGCATCAACCTGCTGACCGTGCCCGATGGCGGCGACATCCGCGTCGATGCGCAGTCGCTGGCCTTCAGCGGCAAGCAGACCCAGCTGCCCAAGGACAAGGTGTTGGCGGGCTTTCGTGCACGCACCGGCATGGTGTTCCAGCATTTCAACCTGTTCCCGCACATGACGGTGCTGCAAAACGTCATGGAAGGCCCGCTCACGGTGCTGCGCATCAGCAAGCCCGAAGCCCAGGCCCGCGCTACGGCCCTGCTGCAAAAGGTGGGTCTGGCCGAGCGCGCGCAGATGATGCCCGACCAGCTCTCGGGCGGCCAAAAGCAGCGCGTGGCCATTGCCCGCGCGCTGGCCATGCAGCCCAGCGTGATGCTGTTTGACGAGGCCACCTCCGCGCTCGACCCCGAGCTGGTTGGCGAGGTGCTCCAGGTCATCCAGTCGCTGGCGCGCGACGGCATGACCATGATCTTGGTGACCCACGAGATCGCCTTTGCCCGCGAGGTGGCCGACAAGGTCGTCTTCATGCGCGATGGTGTGGTGGTTGAGGAGGGCCCGCCCGCGCAGGTGATCGACAACCCGCAGCACGAGGCCACGCGCAGCTTTCTGGGCCGCATCATCGGCCACACCGCCTAACCAGCAGGGAGGAGAACCATGGATTTTCGACTCGACGATATTGACCGCAAGCTGCTGGCACTGTTGCAGGCTGACGCCCGCGAGTCCACGGCCAAGCTGGCGCGCAAGCTCAACCTGGCGCGCACGACGGTGGTTGCCCGCATTGCGCGCCTCGAAAAAGAAGGCGTCATTGCCGGCTACGGCGTGCGCCTGGGCTCCAAGCTCGAGCAGTCGGCCGTGCGCGCCTACTGCGGCATCAGCGTGATGCCCAAGACCGCCCAGGCGGTCATGCAGGTGCTCGAGAGCATCCCCGAGGTCGAAGAGGTCTCGGCCGTCTCCGGCCAGCATGACTACATGATCTTTTTGCGCTGCGACTCCAACGAAAAGCTCGATGCCTTGCTCGACCGCATCGGCCTGATCGAAGGCATTCGCCAGACCTACACCTCGGTGGTGCTGAGCCGCAAGATCGACCGCCGTGGCGCACTGCCGGCGCTGCCCCTGCTTGACTGAACCTGCCCATGTTGCCCGCCACTGCCTCTGTGCCCTTCCTCGGCATCCTGATGCTCGACACCCAGTTCCCGCGCCCGCCCGGGGACATCGGCAACCTGCAGACCTGGGCAGCGCTGGGCATCCCCGTGCAGATGCACAAGGTGCAAGGCGCCTCGCCCGCCAAGATCGTGCGCGAGGCCGATCCCCGCTTTGTGCAGCCCTTTGTCGATGCGGCCCGCGCAATGCAGGCGCAAGGCGCGGCGCTGATCACCACCAGCTGCGGCTTTCTGGCCGCCTACCAGGAGCTGCTGGCCAGCAGCGTCGATGTGCCCGTGGTCAGCTCCAGCCTGCTGCAGTGCGCGCAGCTGCCCCGGCCCGGTGTGGTCACGATTGCCGCTGCCAGCCTCACGCCGCGCATTCTGGCTGCCGCAGGCGTGCCCGAAGGCACCCCCGTGCAAGGCGTGGCGCCGGAGGGGGAATTTGCCAGGCGCATTCTCGGCAATGAATTGGAGATGGACATCGCCCAGGCCGAGCGCGATGTGGTGGCCGCTGCCGTTGCACTGTGCCAGGCCCATCCGCAGCTGGGATCGATCGTGCTGGAGTGCACGAATATGCCCGTCTACCGCGATGCGGTGGCGCGCGCCACCGGGCTGCCGGTGCACGATGTGGTGAGCCTGCTGGCGCAGCGCTGGGCGGCGCTGCCCGCCTGATTCTGGCCAGGCCTGAAGCGCCCGGCCATGCGGCCCGGGCGTAATTACAGAAGTTCTTTAGCCCTTGAGAAAACGCTCGGCGCGGAACGGGCGCACATCGACCGGTGCATCGTCGCCGCGCATCAGCGCCGCCAAAATGGCGCCCGTGCCCGGCCCGGTGCTAAAGCCGATGTGCTGGTGGCCAAAGGCCAGCCAGAGGTTGCGCTGGCCCGGCATCGCGCCAATGATGGGACGGCTGTCGGGCAGGGTGGGGCGGCTGCCCATCCAGGGCGCGGGCTCCAGCGCCTGGCCCATGTCGATCGCCTCGCGGGCAGCGGCTTCGGCCAGGCCCAGCTGCACCGGGTTGGCGGGGGCGTCGATATCGGTCAGTTCCACGCCACTGGTCAGGCGCAGGCCTTGCTCCATCGGGCTGAGCACATAGGCGCCGGCGGTGTCATAGACCGGGCGCGAGATATTGCAGGACGCGGGCGGCGCAAAGTGCATGTGGTAGCCGCGCTCATAGGCCATCGGCACCTTCACGCCCAGGGTCGCCATGAACTGGCGGCTCCAGGGGCCCAGCGCGACCACCACGCGGTCGGCCTCCAGGCCATCGTGCGCACCATCGGCGCGGATGCGCCAGCGGCTGCCGGCCAGCGGCTCGACGGTCTTGATGCGCGCCTGCGCATACTGGCCGCCCTGCTTGCGGAACAGCTCGGCATAGGCCTTGACGACGTCGCCGGGGCTGTCGACCGACCAGCTGTCCTTGATCCACAGCGCGCGCTCAAAAATCGGGTTCAGGGCCGGCTCCAGCTGGCGGATGTGGTCGCGCTCGAGCACCTCGGTGGCCACGCCGAAGTGCGCCATGCGCTCGCGCGCCAGCGCGCCGCCGGCAAAGGCACTGGACTGGCGGTAGAGAAACATCCAGCCGTTGTCGCGCATGCGGTGGGCCGCGCCGCTGGCGCGCAGCAGCTGGGCATGCTCGTTCATCGACAGGCGGATGAGGCTGTCGAGCGCGGTGGTGGTTTCCTCAAACACCTGGGTGCGGGCCTGGGCGACAAAGCGCGCGGCCCAGCCCAGGTTCTGCAGCAGAAAGCGGGCCTGGTAGCGAAAGCCGGCGCTCTGGTTTTTCAGCAGCACCGGCAGGTTGCCCCAGAGGCTGGGGTTGTTGAAGGGCATCAGCGAGCTGCGCGCGATCACCCCGGCGTTACCGTACGAGGTCTCTTCGCCAGGGGCCAGCCGGTCCAGCAAGGTGACGCGAAAACCCTTTTTCTGCAGCGCCAATGCGCTGGCAACGCCCACCATGCCGGCGCCCAGCACGGCCACGGAAATATTGCTCATGGAATGTCTTGGTGCTTCACAGCCATCTAGAAAGTATCTAGCCTATGACTGATATTAAATTAACAATCAAACCCATGGGGTGGGCGACCACTGGCGCCCGGGCCCGTGCCGGACTGGAAGGCCAGCCCGTCCCGCCGCGCACCCCAAGGTCAGAATGCCAGTGCAACACGGATCTTGTGCACGGGCGACTGCGGCGCGTATTTTAGAAAATTACGGTGACCCAGGTCTTCCGCATTCGCGCTATTTCCTTAACTTTTAGTAAAGTCTTGCGGCCCCTCAAACCCCCGGCCCCGCTCAGCTGGGCAGCTGCGCGCCTTCGACCAGGAACTGCAGCTTGCGCTGGCCCTGCCATTCATTGATGTCCAGCCGGTAGGCCAGCAGCACCTTGGCCGGCAGTGGCTCGGTATGGCCAAACCAGATGCCGTCCACCATCTCGCCATGGTGGCGCAGCTTCAGCGACAAATGTTTTTCCCCCACCAGGCGCTGGCTGACGATCTCCAGCTCTTCGCTGAAGGTGGGCGGCGCAAAGCCCTGGCCCCAGACCTGGCTGTTGAGCGTGTCCACGGTCTCGGCATGGCGAAACTGCACCGGCAGCGGGCCATCGGTCTCCAGCTGGCGGGTGAGCGTGCGCTCATCGAGCCATTCCTGCGCAACCTGGGCGAGGGCCTGCTCAAACACCTCGAAATCGTCCAGCGCAATCGTGCAGCCCGCCGCCATCGCATGGCCGCCGAACTTGATCAGCACGCCTGGGTGGCGCTTGGCCACCAGGTCCAGCGCATCGCGCAGATGGAAGCCGGGGATCGAGCGGCCCGAGCCCTTGAGCTCATGCTCATGGCCCGGTGCGCTGCTGGCGGCAAACACAAAGCTTGGGCGGTGCAGCTTGTCCTTGATGCGCGAGGCAACGATGCCCACCACGCCTTCGTGGAAGTCCGGGTCAAACACGCTCACAGCCGGTGGCGGCTCGGTGCCTTCTTCAAACAAGGCCTCTGCCAGCAGCATCGCGTGCTCGCGCATGCCCGTCTCGATATCGCGGCGCTCGCGGTTGATGGCGTCGAGCTGGCGCGCCAAGGTGTCGGCCAGCAAGGTGTCGTCGGTCAGCAGGCATTCAATACCGATGGTCATGTCGGCCAGGCGCCCGGCGGCATTGATGCGCGGGCCCAGCGCAAAACCAAAGTCAAAGGTGCTGGCGGTGGCCGCGCGCCGGCTGGCGGCCGAGAAGAGTGCGCCCAGGCCCGGGGGCATATGGCCGGCGCGGATGCGGCGCAGGCCCTGGGCCACCAGGCGGCGGTTGTTGGCATCGAGCTTGACCACATCAGCGACGGTGCCCAGCGCCACCAGCGGCAGCAGGCTGTCCAGGCGCGGCTGGGCCATGTCGGCAAAGGCGCCGCGATCGCGCAGCTCGGCGCGCAAGGCCATCAGCACATAGAACATCACGCCGACACCGGCCATGGCCTTGCTGGCAAAGCTGCAGCCGGGCTGGTTGGGATTGACGATGGCATCGGCCGCCGGCAGGGTGGCTGCCGGCAGGTGGTGGTCGGTGACGATCACCGTCATGCCCAGCGCCTTGGCACGCGCCACGCCGTCCACGCTGGCAATGCCGTTGTCCACGGTCACCAGCACCTGTGCGCCTTGCTGGTGCACGCGCTCGGCAATCGCTGCCGTCAGGCCATAGCCATCGACCACGCGGTCGGGCACCAGGTAGCTGACCTGCTGGGCGCCCAACATGCGCAGGCCGCGCAGGGCCACGGCGCAGGCGGTGGCGCCGTCGCAGTCGTAATCTGCCACGACGCAGATGCGCTGCTGGCGGCCAATCGCATCGGCCAGCAGCAGCGCCGCCTCGCGCGTGCCCAGCAGGCCAGCGGGCGGCAGCAGCTGCGCCAGGCCATCGTCCAGCTCAGCAGCGGCCTGCACACCGCGCGCGGCAAACAGGCGGGCGAGCAGCGGGTGCACGCCTGCCTGCTCCAGCGCCCAGACGGTGCGCGGGGGAATATCTCGGGCCAGAATTTTCATAAAGAACTTAGAAGCGCCATGGGCTTGGTCGGAGCCAGCCATTGCTTGATTTGGGGTAGCCAGCCGGGGGCCGGGGGCGCCAGCGTGATGGCATTTTTTTCGCCGCACAGGCTGATCTGGCTCCACGCGGTGGAGGCCAGTGTCGCATCCAGCTGCTGCCACTGCTGCTGCCAGCTGCGCCAATCCCCCACCAGGGCGCTGTCGCGCAGCGTGGTGTTCAGCACCGGCGTCTGGGCGGGCAGTTGGTAGCCGGCGGGCAGGGCGCCAGCGCCATGCACCCAGAACGAATTGATGGGCGCGCGGCCACTGGCCTCGCGTGCGTCGCTGAAGGCATGGGTGTAGAGCAGCATCTGCATCTCGGTCTGCAGGCGCTGGAGTACCGCCGCTTGGGCCTTGTCGGGCAGCCAGGGCCGCACATCGCGCAGCGCAATGCGGTCGAGCGCCGCAGTATCGAGCTGCGCAAACACGGGGCCACGCGCCAGCCAGCGGTCGGGCCGGTCGTAGACCAGCGCAATGCCGTCTTCGCTGAACCAGGGCGCCATGATGGCCAGCAGGCTGCGCGATTCGTCCTCGCTCATCTGCGCGGCAGAAAGGTCGCTCATGCGCACCTGGTCGGGCGAGATCTGCCAGTGGCAGGGCGAGAGAAAGGCCCAGGCGGCATCGCCCGGCGCCTGGCCGTTTTGCAGTTGCTGCAGCGCAGCCCAGGGTGTGGCCTTGGGCGGCAGGCCCAAAGCCTTGGCCAGCACACGTTCATGGGGCGGGGCAAAATCTTCCAGCGCGCCGTTGTCGCTGGCGCTGACAGACCACCGCTTGAGCAGGCGTTGCAGGTTCGGCAGGGGGAGCGCCTGCAAGGCTTGCTGGCAGCCCGGCTCGTCCGTGGCTGCGTAGGAGATGATCAAATGCTGGTTTTCCGACATGGGTCTATTGTCGGCGATGCCACAATGCGGTTTGCGGTGCAGTGGATTAAGGTGCTGTATTTGCCGAGCGGATGCACCAAATATATTTTTAGAACGATTTATGCAGATTCCCTATGAATTGGCGCTGGGTTGGCGCTACACCCGTGCGGGCCGTGCAACCCGGCGCAACGGGTTTATTTCGTTCATCTCGGGCGTGTCCATGCTGGGCATTGCGCTGGGGGTGGCGGCCTTGATCATTGTGCTGTCGGTGATGAACGGTTTTCAAAAAGAGGTGCGCGACCGCATGCTCAGCGTGGTCTCTCATATCGAGATCTTCACGCCCGGGGGCGACGCCTTGCCCGATCCGGCCCGCACCATTGCCGAGGCCAAGGCCAACCCGAACGTGATTGGCGCGGCGCCCTTTGTCTCGGCCCAGGCGCTGGTCGCCCGCGGTGAGGACATGCGCGGCGCCTTGCTGCGCGGCATTGACCCGGCGCTCGAGCCCGAGGTCACCGACATGACCACCGGCATCGACCAAAGCAGTTTGCAGGCGCTCACACCAGGCAGCTTCCATGTGGTGCTGGGCTCGGAGCTGGCGCGCATTCTGGGCGTGGGTCAGGGCGACCAGGTCACCTTGATCGTGCCCAGCGGCCAGGTCACACCAGCGGGCACCGTGCCGCGCCTCAAGCAGATGCAGGTGGTGGGCACCTTCAATTCCGGCCACTACGAGTACGACTCCACCCTGGTGCTGATGCACCATGAGGATGCCGAGCGCCTGTTCCGCCTCGAAGGCCCGACCGGCGTGCGCCTCAAGCTCAAGGACCTGCACCAGGCCCCCGAGGTGACCCAGCAGCTGGCCCATAGCCTGAGCGGCAACCTGCTGATCCGCGACTGGACGCAGCAGAACAAGACCTGGTTTGCCGCCGTTCAGGTTGAAAAACGCATGATGTTCATCATCCTGACGCTGATCGTTGCCGTGGCCGCGTTCAACCTGGTGACCACCTTGGTGATGACGGTCACCGACAAGCGCGCCGATATCGCGATCCTGCGCACCCTGGGCGCGAGCCCGCGCAGCATCATGGGCGTGTTTGTCGTGCAGGGCGCGCTCGTTGGCGTCATCGGCACCCTGGCCGGTCTGGGCCTGGGCCTCTTGGTGGCCTGCAATATCGATGTGATCGTGCCCGCCATCGAGCGCGCACTGCACACCAGCTTCCTGCCCAAGGACATTTACCTCATCAGCCAGATGCCCAGCGAGCCCCAGCGCAGCGATATCGTGCCGATTACCGTCATTTCCCTGATCCTGGCCTTTGTGGCCACCCTGTATCCCAGCTGGCGCGCCAGCCGCGTGAACCCCGCCGAGGCGCTGCGTTATGAATGATTCGTCCATCGTCCTGGAGGCCTCGGGCCTGACCAAGCGCTTTACCGAAGGCCTGCTCGATGTGCAGGTGCTCCATGGCATCGACTTGCAGGTGCGCGCCGGCGAGACCCTGGCCATTGTCGGCGCCTCGGGCTCGGGCAAATCGACCCTGCTGCACTTGCTCGGCGGGCTGGATGCGCCCAGCAGCGGCACGGTCAGCCTGCACGGCCAGCGGCTCGATACGCTCAGCGCCAGCCGCCAGGGCGAGCTGCGCAACCAGCACCTGGGCTTTATCTACCAGTTCCACCATCTGCTGCCCGAGTTCAGCGCGCTGGACAACGTCGCGATGCCGCTGCGCATCCGCCGCCTGCCCTATGCCGAATGCGCCGAGCGCGCGCGCGACGTGCTGGCCTCGGTGGGCCTCAAGGACCGCGTGCTGCACCGCCCCGCCGAGCTCTCGGGCGGCGAGCGCCAGCGGGTGGCCATTGCGCGCGCGCTGGTCACGCAGCCCGCCTGCGTGCTGGCCGATGAGCCCACCGGCAACCTGGACCGCGCCACCGCCGACACCGTGTTTGCGCTGATGCTGCAGCTGGCGCGCGAGCGCGGCACGGCCTTTGTCATGGTCACCCATGATGGCGAGCTGGCCCAGCGCTGCGACCGTGCGGTGCGCATGGTCAACGGGCGTTTTGAAGCCTGAGAGCGCTGCTGAGGCCGCATGCCTTTCTGGATTGACACCCACTGCCACTGGGATGCGCCCGAGTTCGATGCCGACCGCGATGCACTGCGCGCCGCTGCGCAAGTGGCCGGGGTGGCGCATTGCGTGATCCCGGCGGTGGAGCGCAGCAACTGGGCCACCGTGCGCGAGCTCGCCCAGCGCTGGGGCGACAGCTATGCGCTGGGCATCCACCCGCTCTATACCGGCCGCGCGGCCGAAGCCGACATTGACGCCTTGGCCACCATGCTCGAAGACTGCCAGGCTGACCCGCGCCTGGTCGCGATTGGCGAGATCGGCCTGGATTTTTTTGTGCCTGGGCTCGATGCCGAGCGCCAGACCTGGTTTTACGAGCAGCAGCTGCAGCTGGCGCGCCGCTTTGACTTGCCCGTGATCTTGCATGTGCGCCGTTCGTCGGACCAGCTGCTGCGGGCGCTGCGCCGCTGGCCGGTGCAGGGCGGCATTGCGCATGCCTTCAACGGCAGCCTGCAGCAGGCGCAGCAATTTATCGAGCGCGGCTTTGCGCTGGGCTTTGGCGGCGCCGTCACCTATGAGCGCGCGCTGCACCTGCGCCGCCTGCTGCAGCAGCTGCCGATGGAGGCCATCGTTGTCGAGACCGATGCACCCGATATTCCGCCGCACTGGCTCTACACCACCGCCGAGCAGCGTGCCGCCGGCCAGGCCCAGGGCCGCAACCAGCCGGCCGAAATTCCGCGCATTGCCCAGGTGATGGTCGACCTGCGAGCCCAGGCCCAAGCGGAGGAGGCATTGACTGCGACGGACTGGCAGCTGGCCACCAGCGCCAATGCCGCAAGGGTGCTGCCAAGGCTGCAGCCTTTGCTGCCCGGCGCCGATGGGGGATCGCCGCATGGCTGATGCGCTGCTGTGCGGTCTGGCCCCGGTTGTGGGGCCGGGCACCAAGGTCGTGATTCTGGGCAGCTTCCCCGGTGTGCAGTCCTTGCAGCTGCAGCAGTACTATGCCCATCCACGCAACCAGATGTGGCCGCTGCTGGCAGCGCTGTGGCCCGCGCACCCGCAGCCCGCCGCCTATGCCCAGCGCTGCGCCTGGCTGCTGGCGCGGGGCCTGGGCCTGTGGGATGTCTATGCCGCCTGCGAGCGCGAAGGCAGTCTGGACACCAGCATCCGCCATGCGCAGCTCAACGATTTTGTGGCGCTCCAGCAGCAGTGCCCGCAGCTGGTGGCTGCCGCCCACAACGGCGGCGAGAGCTTTCGCCATGCGCCCCGGGTGCAGGCCGTGCTGGGCCTGCCCAGCTACCGGCTGCCCTCCAGCAGCCCGGCCAATGCGTCATGGAGCTTTGAGCGCAAACTGGCCGGCTGGCGCGAGGTGATGCATCACTGTGGACTGCTGGCCTGAGCGCTTGCAGCAGCAACGCTTGCGCGCGCAGGGCTTGGAGAGACGGGGCTGCCGCCGACCATGCGCCATGACAGGCGCTGCACTGCAGGCGCCAGCAGCACCACGATCGTGAATGCCGCTGGCCAGGACAGCAGGTAGGCATGCAGCCAGCGCGAGAGAAAATCCCCGACAAAGCCCAGATTCAACCAGGTGACCCAGGCGGTCATCAGGCCCGAGAGCAGCATGGACATGATGACGGAGGACAGAAAGCGTTGTTTGAGAGCGTTGGACATCAGCGAGCCAGAAAAAACAATGCCGCAGTCTAAAGCGATGCATCGCCTGCCAAGTGCCTCACCGTGGTCTGCAAGCGACATTGCCTATCTATGGCAATCGTTTATTTCGAAATAACTATGAAAGGCTTTCAAGGAGCGCATGCTGCCTTGTCCCGATCCGCTCCCAGGCTGGCGGGCCAGGGTTATGCACTGAGCCGGGCAGGACAACGGCTGATAATCCCACCCCATGACGACGAAAAGAAAATCTCCACAGGCGGCCCAGCCGCTGCCCGAGGTCACGATCTCCGACTTTGACGGAGCCCGCTACCTGCACCTGGGCACCCCTTGGGTGCAAGGCTCGATGCGCATCAAGAAGCCTTTTGATATCGACCTGGAATATGTGCAGCGCATGATGGCCTGGCTGCTGCTGGTGGACTGGCCCACAGTGCCCGAGCGCCGTGCGATGCAGCTGGGTCTGGGGGCTGCGGCTGCGACCAAGTTCTGCGCGCAAAAGCTGGGCATGGCCAGCACCACCGCCATTGAGCTCAATCCCCAAGTGATCACCGTCTGCCGCCAGTGGTTCAAACTGCCGCCCGACAGCGACAAGCTCCAGGTTGTGCTGGGCGATGCGGGCGTGGAAATCCAGAAGCCCCAGTACCTGCAGACTGTTGATGCGCTGCAGGTCGATCTGTATGACCACGAGGCCGCAGCGCCCGTGCTCGACAGCCCCGACTTCTACCAGCACTGCCGCAACCTGCTGACCGAGGACGGCTGCATGACCGTCAACCTGTTTGGCCGCACCAACAGCTTTGCCCGCAGCCTCGCCCATATCCAGGAGGCCTTTGGCCCCGACGCGGTCTGGCGCTTTGCGGCGACCAAGGAGGGCAACACCGTGGTACTGGCCCAGCGCACGGCCAGCCGCCCCAGCCGCGAGCTGCTCAGCCAGCGCGCCGACCAGGTGCAGCAGCAGACGGGCTTGCCGGCGCTCAAGTGGTTAAAGGTTTTTAAACCTGTGCAGCCGGTCGCCGCCTGACTTTACGCAGCGAGTCTCGGTCATTCAGGTATAAAGCCAGAAGACAAAAAATACCGAGGGAATAAACCATGGCAGCGCCTGACCAGCCAAGCAAACACCACAAGAGCCGGGGCGATGCCTTGCCCGGCGATACCGCCGTCAAAAGCCGCTCGTCCAGTGGTGCGGGGGGCAGTGGTTCGTCCGGTGCTGCGGCGCCGATCCGGCGCTCGGCGGTCTTTGTGCCTGGCAAGGTGGACGAGGGCCCTGCGCCGTCCCAATCCACGGGGCCGGCCTCGGTGCCGTCCACACCCAACGGGTCGGGCCCGGCCTCGGCGCCACCAGCGCGCAGCGGCCTGCCTGCGCTGATGCAGCGCGGGCTCGAGTTGACCCAGATCATCAACTGGCTGCAGGCCGATGGCTGGATCAGCTCCGAGCTGGCCCAGGCCACCATCAACCGCTGCAGCCACGCGGCCAGCAGCCAGCACCCGATCGTGCGCCTGGCCAGCGTGGTGGTGCCGCGCCAGCAGGACGGCAAGGCGCTCGATGTGGAGCTGCTCACCGAATTCGTCGCCAAGCACTGCGGCCTGCCTTATTACAAGATCGATCCGCTCAAGGTCGATGCCGCCAAGGTGGCTGAAACCATGGGCGCGCCCTATGCGCAGCGCCACGGCATCCTGCCAGTGCAGGTCACCGCCCACGAGGTGGTGATTGCGGTCAAGGAGCCCTGGATTGACGAGTGGGTCAGTGAGGTGGAGCGCCAGGCGCGGCGCAAGGTGCGCCGGGTGCTGGCCAACCCCAAGGACATCGACCGCTACCGCAGCGAATTCTTTGCGCTGGCCAAATCGGTCAAGGCCGCCAGCAAGCTGGGCGGCTCGCTGAGCTCACTGGGCAACTTCGAGCAGCTGGTCGATCTCAGCAACACCAACCAGCAGTTCGATGCCAATGACCAGGGCATCATCCGCCTGGTGGACTGGCTGTGGCAGTTCGCGTTTGCGCAGCGCGCCAGCGATATCCACCTGGAGCCGCGCCGCGACCAGTCGGTGATCCGTTTTCGCATTGACGGCGTGCTGCACAAGGTCTACCAGATGCCGCTGGGCGTGCACAACGCCATCGTCTCGCGCGTCAAGCTGCTCGGCCGCATCGACGTGGTGGAAAAGCGCCGCCCGCAGGATGGCCGCATCAAGACCCGCAACACCTTGGGCGACGAGGTGGAAATGCGTCTGTCCACCTTGCCCACCGCCTTTGGCGAGAAGATGGTGATGCGGATCTTTGACCCGGAAAACACCGTCAAGGACCTGTCGGCCCTGGGCTTTACCGCCCATGATGCGCAGCGCTGGGAGCAGCTGGTTGAGCGCCCCCACGGCATCATTTTGGTCACCGGCCCGACCGGCTCGGGCAAGACCACCACCTTGTATTCCACGTTGAAGCGCCTGGCCACCGAAGAGGTCAATGTCTCGACCGTGGAGGACCCGATCGAAATGATCGAGCCGGCATTCAACCAGACCCAGGTGCAGCCAGCGCTCGATTTCAGCTTTGTCGAAGGCCTGCGCGCGCTGATGCGCCAGGACCCGGACATCATCATGGTCGGCGAAATCCGCGATCTGGAAACCGCTGAAATGGCGGTGCAGTCTGCGCTGACCGGCCACCTGGTGTTCTCGACCCTGCACACCAACGATGCCCCCAGCGCCATCAGCCGCTTGATGGAGCTGGGCGTGCCGCCCTACCTGATCAATGCCACCTTGCTGGGCGTGCTGGCCCAGCGCCTGGTGCGCACGCTGTGCCCGCAGTGCAAGCAGCCTGACGAAGCAGCATCGACCGACGCACTGACCGCCGCCATCCAGCCCTGGAAAATCAAGCGCGACTACCGGCCCTACAAGCCGGTGGGCTGCGAAGAGTGCCGCGACACCGGCTTTCGCGGCCGCATGGGCCTGTACGAGCTGCTCACGGTCTCTGAAGCGCTCAAGGACCAGGTGCATGCCTCGCCGTCGATGTCGGTACTGCGCCGCCAGGCGGTGAAGGACGGCATGCACCCGCTGCGCCTGGCCGGCGCCCTGCGCGTGTCCGAGGGCCTGACCACCATCGAAGAGGTGATGGCCAACACCCCCCCCATCGAGATGGGCGACCGCTAAAAAACCGGCTGCATCGACCACCACCAGCGGACATGGTGGCGTTGCGCCGGCAGGGACTTACCCTTGTCACTGCAAGCGCTTGGGCAGCTCTTCATGCTGCGCAAACCCGCGCCCAGCTTGGGTTTCGGCGCTGTACGCACTGGTGTCACCCTAGGGGTTTTCCTGTGTGGAATCGTAAGTGGAATCCACATGCGTCAGCTGGCCGTCAGCGTTGACAATGCGCTGCATCCCTAAAATTGTTTGGAGACAAAGGTAATGAAGCTCAAAAGCCAGAAAGACTTCTGGGCGGGCATCATGTACATGGCAGTGGGTATTGGGTTCGCCGTCGGCGCCCAGAACTACTCGATTGGTACAGGTGCTCGCATGGGTCCGGGGTACTTCCCGTTGATTCTCGGCGTCCTGCTGACGCTGATCGGTGCGGCCGTGGCCTTCAAGGGCCTCACTGCCGGCCCCGCTGGCGGAGACCCGATCGGCAAATGGGCATGGCGACAAGTGTTCTTCATCTTGCTGGCCAACTTTGCCTTCGGCATCTTGCTGGTGGGCGTGCCCAGCATCGGCATCCCCGCGATGGGCCTAATCGTCGCCATCTACGCACTGGTCTTCATCGCCAGCATGGCTGGTTCCGAGTTCCGTGCCAAGTCGGTCTTCATTCTGGCCACCATCCTGGCCATTGGCAGTTACGTCGCTTTCGTGTGGGCACTGAACCTTCAGTTCCCCGTGTGGCCTAGCTTTATTACCGGTTAAAAGGGGCCAGGACCATGGAATTGTTTGACAACCTGGCCACCGGTTTCGGTGTTGCCTTTACCTTTCAAAACCTGATTTACTGCTTTGTCGGCTGTCTGTTGGGTACCCTGATTGGCGTGTTGCCTGGTATCGGCCCGGTGGCCACCATCGCGATGCTGCTGCCTGCCACCTACGCACTGCCTCCCGTCGCTGCGCTGATCATGCTGGCCGGTATTTACTACGGCGCCCAGTACGGCGGCTCCACAACAGCGATCTTGGTGAATCTCCCGGGAGAGTCATCGTCTGTCGTGACCGTGATTGACGGCTACCAGATGGCCCGCAAGGGACGCGCCGGTCCGGCACTGGCGGCAGCGGGCATTGGCTCGTTCTTCGCCGGCTGCGTGGGCACCGTGATTCTGGCTGCCTTCGCGCCTCCACTGACCGAAGTGGCCTTCATGTTCGGCCCTGCCGAGTACTTCTCGCTGATGACCCTGGGCCTGATTGGCGCCGTGGTGCTGGCGTCGGGCTCGCTGCTCAAGGCCGTGGGCATGATTGTGCTGGGTCTGCTGCTGGGCCTGGTGGGTACCGACGTGAACTCCGGCGTGGCCCGTTACTCCTTTGACATTCCTGAGCTGACCGATGGCATCGACTTCGTCGTGATCGCCATGGGTGTGTTCGGCTACGGTGAAATCATTGCCAACCTGTCCAAGCCTGACGATGAGCGCGAAGTGTTTGCTGCCAAGGTGACTGGCCTCATGCCCACCAAGGAAGACTTCAAGCTGATGTTCCCCGCGATGCTGCGCGGTACGGCTCTGGGCTCGGCCCTGGGTATCTTGCCCGGTGGCGGCGCGATGCTGTCGGCTTTTGCGGCCTACACGATCGAGAAGAAGACCAAGCTGCGTCCTGGTGAAGTTCCTTTCGGCCAAGGCAATATCCGTGGCGTGTGCGCTCCAGAATCGGCCAACAACGCCGGCTCGCAGACCTCGTTCATTCCACTGCTGACCCTGGGTATTCCGCCCAACGCCGTGATGGCGCTGATGGTGGGTGCGATGACCATCCACAACATCCAGCCTGGTCCCCAGGTGATGACCAGCAACCCAGAACTGTTCTGGGGCCTGATTGCCTCGATGTGGATCGGTAACCTGATGCTGATCGTTCTGAACCTGCCGCTGATCGGCGTCTGGATCAAGCTGCTGACCGTGCCTTACCGCTGGTTGTTCCCCTCGATCGTGCTGTTCTGCGCTGTCGGTGTGTACGGCACCAACAACAACAGCTGGGACGTGTGGATGGTGGGTATCTTCGGTTTCGTCGGCTATGTGTTCCACAAGCTCGGTACCGAGCCGGCTCCCTTGCTGCTGGGCTTTATCCTGGGCCCGATGATGGAAGAAAACCTGCGCCGTGCGCTGCTGCTCTCGCGCGGTGACTGGTCGGTGTTCGTCACCCGCCCCATCTCTGCCGGTCTGCTGATTGCTGCTGCGATCTTGCTGGTGGTGGTCTGCTTGCCAGCGGTGAGCAAGAAGCGCGAAGAGGCCTTCGTCGAAGAAGAATGACCGCCCGCAGCGCTGCTGCAAGACTGACAAAGGCACCTTCGGGTGCCTTTTTCCATTTCAGCGGCCCAGGAATGCTGCGGCTTATCGTTGATAATGAGAGTTATTCCCATCTGAGAGGCGGAAGCCGGACCACTGATGGAGACCTTGGCTTTCCATGGGGCGATGCCCGTTCGTGCTTGAGCGCTATTACCGAGAACTGCTGAACTTCTGCCTGCGCAAGGTCAGAGACCGCGACACTGCGGCCGACCTGGCGCAGGAGAGCTATGCGCGCGTGCTGGGCATGCAGCGCGCCGGCAAGGTGATCGAGCAGCCGGCCGCCTTGCTCAAGCAGGTGGCGTTGAACGCCAAGATCGACCTGGACCGGCGCACCCAGCTGCGCCAGCACGAGGACATCGATGCGCTGGACGAGGCCCTGCAGCCGGCCAGTCCCCAGCGCCTGCAGCCCGAAGCGGTCTATGCCTCGTCGCAAACCGTACAGGCCTACCTGGCCACCATTGATGCGCTGCCGCCGCGCTGCCGCGAGGCTTTTTGCATGTACCTGTTCGACGAGCTGTCCAACCAGCAGATCGCCGAGCACATGGGTGTCTCGGTCAGCATGGTCAACCAGTACATCAGCCGTGGCAAGATCGCCTGCGCCGCCCGCAAAAAGGAGCTGGACCTTGGTGACTGATCCCATCCGGCGGGGGGCCGACATGCAGTTTTTCTGCGCCCAAGCGTCTATAACTTTGAGATGAGCCGTTTTTCCACCTCGCCCTCCCGTGCATGTGCCCCGTCTGTTGACGAGGCGGCGGAGCAGCGCGCGCTGCAGGCCTTCTTTGGCGACCAGGACGCGGTGGATGTGCAGGCCGCGCAGTGGCACACCCGCCAAGAGCAGGGCCTGAGCGCGGGCGAGCAGGCGGCGCTGGCGCAATGGCTGCAGGCGAGCGCTGCGCATGCCCAGGCCTGGGCCCGGATCGATGCGGGCGTGGCCAGCTTGCGTGCGCTGCCCACAGCAGCGGTGGCCCAGTGGCGTGCCAGCCAAGCGGCGAGCCCACCCGCAGCCGCTGCCGCAGTGCCAAGATCCGCACCCGCATCCGCACCCGCAGCCGCACCCGCCAAGCCAGCGCCGGTCCGCCCCCTCACATGGCTGCAGGCGCTGCTGCCCGGCCCGCGTGGCCTGGCCTTGTGCGCCGTGCTGCTGGTGGCGCTGGGCCTGGGCTGGCAGCAGTGGATGCAGCCGGTCTACAGCGCGCACTATGTCGTCCAGCGCGGCCAGCACCAAAGCCTGCAGCTGCCCGATGGCACTACCTTGGAGCTCGATGCCGAGACCGAGGCGCAGGTGCGCCTCTACCGCGACCGGCGCGAAGTGCAGCTGGCGCATGGCCAGGCGATGTTCATCGTGGCACCCGATGCCAGCAAGCCTTTTGAAGTGCAGGCCGGCCCGGCCCGCGTCAGCGTGGTGGGCACCCGCTTTGCGGTGCGCTACCGCCAAGACGGCATCGACGCAGGTCAGGTGCGGGTCGAGGTGCAAGAGGGACGGGTGCGCGTGGCCGCCGTGCACAGCCCGGCCACCGCACTGCTGCTGGGCGCCGGCCAAACCACGCAGGTTGCAGGCGATGGTCTGCTGGCACCCGTGGGCAGCGTAGCCCCCGACAGCGTGGGCCTGTGGCGCAAGGGCTTGCTGCGCTTTGACAACACCCCGCTGGCCCAGGCCTTGCAGGAGATGGAGCGCTACGGGCCTACCGGCCTCATGGTGCGCGACCCCGCTGTGGCGGCGCTGCCCCTGGGCGGCAGCTACGCGACGGCCAGGCCGGCCGAGTTGGCCCATATGCTGACCCAGGTACTGCCGGTGCGCCTGGTGCCGGGCCCAGAGGGCCGCGCCGAAATCGTCGCGAAGTCCGATAAAAAATAATTCAGAAAATGCAAAAACGGGGTGCAGTTCTGCGCCTGCAGTGCGTCATAAAAGGTAATGAGATTTATTTACTGCATTGCCTGACCATGTCCAAACCCCGTTTGTCCCTCCGCTCTCCTTCCCGCTCCACTGGCGCATCGGTTGCCACCATGGCCCGCTTCCATCCTGCACCGTTGGCCCTGGCCACCGCATTGGCGCTGGCGATGCCGCCCGCCGCGTATGCGCAATCTGCCACGCCCGCCCACCAGGCGAGCAGCCTGTCGATTGCGGCCCAGCCGCTGGGCTCCGCACTGCAGGCGCTGTCCGCAGCCACGGGCGTGTCCATCGGCTTTGCGCCGGCGCTGGTCGAGGGCAAGACGGCGCCCGCCGTCTCCGGCACGCTCACGCCGCAGCAAGCGGCCGAGCGCCTCTTGGCCGGCAGCGGCCTGATGGCGCTGCGCCAGGGCGAGGCCCTGGTGATCAAGGCGACGCCCTCGGCTGGCGACACCAGCACCTTGCCCACGGTGACGGTGACCGCACAAGGCGAGCGCAATGCGACCAGCGAAGGCTCGGGCTCGCTGGCGGCCTCGGCCGTCAGCCTCAACAAGGGTGACCAGGCGCTCAAGGACATTCCGCAGTCCATCAGTGTGGTCACGCGCAAGCAGCTCGACGAGCAAGGCATCACCGACTTGCGCGATGCGATGAACAAGGTCACCGGCACCATGGGCGTGCAAGGGGTGGGCCAGGGCATGGTGCTGTCCGCGCGCGGCTTCCAGATCGATGCCTGGCAGTACGACGGTGTGGCGATTCCGCGCAACCACTACTCGCTGGGCAACTGGGGCACCGAAGGCATGGTCTTCTATGACCGGCTGGAAGTGCTGCGCGGTGCCTCGGGCCTGCTGCAGGGCACGGGCAGCCCGGGCGGCGCCGTCAACCTGGTGCGCAAGCGCGGCCAGCGCGATAAGACCGTCACCGTCACCGCCCGCGCCGGCTCCTGGGACCGCTATGGCCTGCAGCTCGACGCCGGTGGCCCGCTCAATGACGAGGGCAGCTTGCGCGGCCGCCTGGTGGTGGACGAGTCACGCGGCCACTCCTTTGTCGACTATGTGAATGAGCGCACACGCTCGCTCTACGCCGCATTGGATTACGACATCAGCCCCGACACCACGGTAGGCTTTGGCGTCAGCCAGCTCGACAGCAAGGGCCGCCCCTTCATCATGGGCCTGCCGCTGTATGCCGATGGCAGCATGACCGACCTGCCGCGCTCGACCTTCACCGGCTCTGACTGGAACCGCTCGAACGTCAAGCAAACGACGGTCTATGCCGACCTGAACCACCGCATCAACAACGACTGGAAGCTCAAGGTCTCCGCCCTGCATGTGAGCGAGCAGAACGCCTCCTTGCACCAGCGCATGACCGGCAAGGTCGAGCCCGATGGCAGTGGCGTGACCTATGACAACTGGTACACCGACTTCGACCTGAAAAAAGTGGCCTTCGATGCCTTCATCAACGGCCGCTTTGACCTCGCTGGTTTCCGCAACGATGTGACCGTAGGTGCCAACTATTCCAAGTACCGCTCCAACGATGTCTATGCCCGCACCTTCACGGCGGGCGCGAATCTCTTTGACATCGACCACCACCGCCCCGAGCCCACCCTGGACAGCCTGCTGGCCGCCGGTGGCCGGCAATGGAAGTCGGCCTACGATGTGCGGCAAAAAGGCATCTATGGCAGCTTGCGAACGCGGCTGACCGAGCCGCTCACCGCGATTGTGGGCGCTCGCACCAGCTGGTATGACTCGCTCTACACCAATGCGGTCACGGGTGAACGCCAGGTCACCACCACGTCTGCAGAGATCACCCCCTATGCCGGCCTGGTGTATGCACTCACCCCCGAATGGTCGCTGTACGGCAGCTACACCAGCGTGTTCGAGCCCCAGTCCGAGCGCACGGTCGATGGCAAGGTGCTCGACCCGATCACCGGCACCAACTATGAACTGGGCATCAAGGGCGAGCTGATGAACGGCAAGCTCAACACCTCGCTGGCCCTGTTCCGCTACGACCACAAGAACCGGGCGGTCAACGACCTGGCCTCCGGCTTTGCCTGCGACGGCTGGTACTGCTCGACCTCGGCCGGCAAGGTGCGCAGCCAGGGCGTGGAGGCCGAAGTGAGCGGCGAAGTGGCGCGCGACCTGCAGGCCATGGTGGGCTACACCTTCAACACCAGCAAGTTCCTGAATGACCCGACCAACCAGGGCCAGGTCTTCAGCACCTGGACGCCCAAGCACATGCTGCGCGCCTGGCTGTCCTACCAGCTGCCGGGCGATTGGAACCGGCTGAGTGTGGGCACTGGCGTCGTGGCGCAAAGCCATACCTTGAGCTATGACCGCTCCTTCAAGGTTGCGGGCAACACCATCACCAGCCTGCGCCTGGCCTACCAGGCCACGCCTGAGGTCAGCGTCGCCCTCAACGTGAACAACCTGTTTGACAAGCACTACATCCTGCCCGGCTTTGTCGGCTACACCGGCGGCACCTATGGCGATCCGCGCAATGCCATGTTGACCCTGAAGTACACGCCCAAGCTGTGATCGGTCGCTGAACTGCCCAGCTGCAGTGGCAAAGCCTGGCCTTGGTCCAAAAAACGGCAGGGTTCAGGTTTTGCACCACGCAAACTGCGTTAGGCTGCGCGTTGCAATCCGCAAGCGGGTGGGCGGGCCATGCAGGGAACCACCCACTACAGCTTGCACCGGGGCCTGCAACCAGTGCCCCAGGCGATTGCCAACCAGAGCCAGCCATTGCCGGCCCATGCCCCGCGCATGCGGCAGGGAACCCGCCAGCCAGCCATTCAGCCCAAGAGGAGGAGCCATGTCCAAGAACAACCAACCATCCACCCTGTGTCGCCCGCTGCTTGCGGCGGCCCTGGCCGTTTCGGCCAGCTTCGGTGCCGCGCTGCCAGCGCATGCCGATTACCTGTGGCTGCAGACCGAGAACGGCCAGACGCGCGCCCAGGTGGGCGAGCTGCACAAGGCGCCAGGGGCGCTTGGCGAACTGAGCGAGCCGCGCCAGGTGGTGGCAGAAGGCAAGAGCGTGCCCGCATCGGCCGATCCCTATGTGCTGACCCAGCAAGAGGGCGCCCCGGCCGACCAGCGCTTTGCCGCGACGCGCGCGGGCAGCGATGGCGTGCTGACCTACTACCAGGCCCGCTTTGGCCGCCAGGAAACCAAGGCCGTCAATGACCTGGAGCTGGTGCCCACCACGCCCCAGGGCAACACCTACCAGCTGATGTTCAAGGGCCGGCCCGTAGCGGCCAGCCAGGTGAATGTGGACACCAGCGAAGGCTGGCGCCGTGTGCTGGCCCCCGCCAAGGATGGCACGGTGAGCTTTACGCCGTCCTTCCCCGGCCTCTACGTGCTGGAGGTCACAGCCCGCGTCAACAACGGTAGCGTCAAGATCGATGGCAAGCAGTACGACGAGGTGCGCCACACGGCGACCCTGAGCTTTGAGGTGCCGCAGTAACGCGCTAATCCCCCGCAGGGGCGGGCACACCGCTTTTATCGGGCGCCTGCACAAGTATTGGCTTGGCACGACAATTGCAGCAGTTCGACGGCTTGCCGTCTGGTGTTTGCCGCTTTTTGTCTTTCATGAAAAACCTGCCTCTGCTGCAGCAGCACGACCTGCGCCGTGCGCTGCACAACGAAGTCCATTCCCGCCCCCCTGAAGCCCTGCCCGATAACACCGCCGTGTTCTGCACGGTGATGTGGGCCGATGCCGCCGAGCGCGCGGCCAGCCGCCAGTGGCTGCACCAGCTGCTGCGCGATCTGCAGCTGCCCGTGCCCGATGCCGAGGCCAACCACCTGCGCCTGGACCTGGGCAATGGCCGCCTGCGCTGGGAGCTGCACACCGAATTTGTCTCCTGGACCTGGATGGTGCCCATCCGCCCCGAAGCGCTGGACGAGGCCGAGCTGCCGTCTGCCAGCGACCTGGTTCCCGCCCAGTGGCTCGCCGGTTTGCCCGGCCGCTGCCTGCTGGCGATGAATGCCTGGGTGCTGCCCGCGTCCCCCGCGCTGGAGAAAAAGGTCGAGCAACGCTGGCTGTACGAGGACAAGCTGGTCGCCTCCAAGGCCTCCGAGCAGAAGGCGCAGGTCTATACCGATTTTTCCATCCACTCGGATGGCGCATCGCGCCTCTTTGTGCTGAACCAGGGCCTGTCGGCCGCGCGCAATGGGCGCCTGGTGCAGCGCCTGCTGGAGATCGAGACCTACCGCATGGCCGCCTTGCTGGGCCTGCCTGCGGCGCGTGAGACCATGGAAAAGCTCGCCAGCACCGAGACTGAGCTGGCCGAGCTGTCCGCTGCCATCCGCAGCGCGGGCGCGGCCAGCGAGCCGCAGCTGCTCGACCAGCTCACGCGCCTGGCCGCGCAGGTCGAGAGCCAGTATGCCGCCCACCATTCTCGCTTTTCGGCCAGCAGCGCCTACTTTGCATTGGTGCAGCAGCGTGTGGGTGATATCCAGGAGACGCGCCTGGGCAGCTACCAGAGCATCGGCGACTTTATGGACCGGCGCCTGACCCCCGCACGCAACACCTGTGTGTCGGCCCACCAGCGGCTCGAAGCGCTGTCCCAGCGCGTATCGCGCCTGAGCAACCTGCTGCAGACGCGGGTCGATATCAGCCAAAAGCAGGGCCGCCAGGCGGTGCTCAAGGCGATGAACGAGCGCCAGGGCCTGCAGCTCAAGATGCAGTCCACGGTCGAGGGCCTGTCGGTCGCGGCCATCACCTACTACATCACCGGCCTCATCAGCTACCTGGCCAAGGGCCTGCAGAAATGGGGGTGGCCTCTGTCGCCAGAAACGACGGCGGCGCTGGCCATCCCGGTGATAGGCTTGGGCGTCTGGTGGTCGATTCGCCGCATGCACCACCGATTGTTCCATGGGTCGGCGCACCAGCACTGACTGGTTCTTGGAGAGTTATCTTGTCTGTTTCTGTTGCACCGGCTGCGGTGCTCACGCCCAGTGTGCGCCGCGCCGGCATGGTCTGCGCCGTGGTGGGCGCCATCGCGTTCAGCGGCAAGGCCATCATCGTCAAGCTGGCCTACCGCCATGGGGTCGACGCGATCACCTTGATCATGTACCGCATGCTGTTTGCGCTGCCGCTGTTTGTCATCATGGCCTGGTGGGCCGGGCGGGGCAAACCGGCGCTGTCGCTGCGCGACTGGCTCGCCGTCATCGCGCTGGGCTTTTGCGGCTACTACCTCTCCAGCTACTTGGATTTTGCCGGGCTGAGCTATATCAGCGCGGGGCTGGAGCGGCTGATCCTCTACCTCAACCCCACCTTGGTGCTGGCGCTGGGCTGGCTGCTCTACCGCAGGGTGGCCAGCGGCCACCAGCTGCTGGGCCTGGCCATCAGCTATGCCGGCGTGATGCTGGTGTTTGGCATGGAGCTGTACACCCATGGCGCCGGCCAGCAGGTGGGCTGGGGTGCTAGCTTGGTGTTCCTGAGCGCCGTGAGCTATGCCGTCTACCTGGTCTACAGCGCCCAGTATGTCAAACGCCTGGGCGCGCTGCGCCTGGTGGGTCTGGCCACCAGCTTTGCCTGCCTGTTCTGCATTGCGCAGTTCTTGCTGACGCGGCCTCTGCAGGCCGCGCAGGTGGATGGGGCCGTCATCTGGCTGTCCGTCCTCAACGCCACCTTGTGCACTGCCGTGCCGGTTTTGCTGGTGATGCTGGCCGTTGAGCGCCTGGGCGCCGCCACCGTCGCGCAAACCGGCATGATCGGCCCGCTCTCGACGATCCTGATGGGCGTGTGGCTGCTGGGCGAGCCGCTGACGCCGGTGATGGTGGCCGGCACGGCCTTGGTGCTGACCGGCATCTATGTGTTCACCCACCACGCCAAAAGACAATAAAGGGCATGTCCAGGCGCCCGAGCGCGACTGCCATTTGTGACATAGCATCGATACCCACAAGGAGATTTGAATATGGATTTTGGAATTGCCAACAAATGGGCACTCGTCTGTGCGGCCAGCAAGGGTCTGGGCCGTGGTTGCGCGCAGGCGCTGGTCAATGAGGGCGTCAATGTCGTCATCAACGCGCGCGGCGAAGAAGCGCTGAAGGACACCGCCCGCCAGCTCAAGGTGATGGCCGCGATGTGGGCCGCAGCCGCACCCGGCCGCGTGGCACCCCAGGTGATCGCCGTTGCAGCCGACATCACCACCGAAGCCGGTCGTGCTGCGGTGCTGAATGCCGAAGGCGGCCCGGGCCAGCGCTTTGACATTCTGGTGAACAATGCCGGCGGCCCGCCACCCGGTGATTTCCGCGACTGGGACCGTGAGGCCTGGATCAAGGCGCTGGACGCCAACATGCTCACCCCCATTGTGCTGATCCAGACCTTGATCGACGGCATGGCCGAGCGCGGTTTTGGCCGCATCGTCAACATCACCTCCAGCTCCGTCAAGGCCCCCATCGATATCCTGGGCCTGTCCAACGGCGCGCGCAGCGGCCTGACCGGCTTTGTCGCAGGCGTTGCACGCAGCCCCATTGCCGGCAAGGGCGTGACCATCAACAACATCCTGCCGGGCAAGTTCGACACCGACCGCATTGCCGCCACGATCTCGGCCACCGCCAGCAAGACCGGCAAGAGCGAAGCCGACATCCGCGAGGCGCAGCAAAAGCAGATTCCTGCCGGCCGCTACGGCACCGCCGATGAGTTTGGCGCGATCTGCGCGTTTCTGTGCAGCCAGCAGGCGGCCTATATCACCGGCCAGAACATCCTGCCCGACGGCGGCTCCTACGCCGGTACGTTCTAAGAACCTGTTCAAAGTCTCTACGCAGCCGCGTTGGAGTGCAATCGGGATGAGTTCGAAGGGCTGGTCCGCAGCTTGCACCGGGGTGCAAGCAAGGGCCAGCGCGAAGAAATCGCCCGATTTCACTCCAACCCGTAGGGACAGTGGCTTTGCGGCCGCCCGGGCAGGGGCGGTCTGCGGCGTTGCAGCGCTTGCCAATAGCTGGCTATTGGCTGCGCACTGCGCCTAGCATCCCATCCCGCAAAGACACTGTCGCGGCGCGAGGAGACATTGAACAGGTTCTAAGCGCCCGCACCCACCAAGCAAAACCGCCCGAGCAGCTGCCCGGGCGGTTTTTTGATGTCTAACGTTCTGGCCGGCGATCAGGCCTGGTCATCGTCAAAGAAATCAAAGCCATCGTCCCCGCCGTCATAGTCCGCCACGTCCTGGCTGTTGCTATCACTGCTGCCGCTGCTGCTGTCCGTATCCGGCATCCAGCGGTTGGCCGCCGCGTCCACATGGTCGCGCCCGGCTTGCTGGGCGAGCTGGTCCAGGCCACCGTTGTCGCCGCTGCCGCTGCCGCTGGTGTTGGCCGTGCTGGCGCTGTCTGCAGCCGGGCTGCTGCTGGCCGCATGGCTGGGGTTGGCCGCCGCCTGCGCGGGGTTGCTCCAAAGGTGGCTCAGACCATTGAACAGCAACATGCCACCCGCCACACCGGCGGCAGAGGCAGCGGCCTGGCCCAGAAAGCCGCCCGCTGCCGACCCCGCCGAGGGCTGCGCAGGCATGGGGGCGGGCGCTGCCGGGGTGGCTGCTGCCGGGGCCGCGCCAAACCAGCGCCCCGTGCTGGCCGGGGCTGGCGTATCGCCATAGCCTGCGGGCGCAGCGCTGTTGGGCGGATAGCTGGGGGCATAGCCAGCGGGGCTGCGGCTGGCCAGGTTGGCATCCGGGCTGCGGCCAAAATGCGTGTCCAGCCCGGCACCCAAGAAGCTGGAACTGCCGCCAGACGGTTTAGCGGCAGCAGCCCGGGCCTCGACCAGTTGCGCCTGCAACTGCGCCTCTTGCTGCTGAGCCTGTTGCAGCGCCTGCTCCAGCAGCAGGCCGCGCTGGGTCAGCCAATAGAGCGCATCGGGGGTTTGCTGGGCCTGCTGGCGTACCCAGGCTTCTGCCTGGCCGTCCTTGGGCTGGCCATCCAACTGGCGCAGTTGCTGGAAGAGGTTCTCAATCAGGGTCTGTTCTTGCGCGTTCATCTCGGCATCCTCGCAGGTGGTGGTGTCACCGCATATGGGATGCACTGTGCGCTTGCGCAAGGGCGCCAGTGTGAAGCGCGCGTTCTATCCGTAGCAGGTTGTAAACGCCTGGGCCGGCCCGCATCAGGCCCGGCGCGACGAAATCACAATCCCGGCGACCACCAGCACAAAGGCCGCCGCATGGTAGAGGCGGGGCGGCTCGCCCAAAAAGGCGGCCGACAGCACGGCAGCAAACAGCGGCGTGAGGTTGGTAAAAAAGCCCGCCACCGTGGGGCCCACGCGCTGCACGCCCACGCCCCAGCAGCGGTAGGCGACCAGGGCCGGGCCAATGACGATATAGGCAATGGCCCAGAGCAGGGTGCTGTTGATCTGCAGCTGGCTGGCGCCCACGGCCCATTCGCCAGCAGCAAACAGCCCGGACCAGAGCAGGCCAAAGGTCAGCTGGGCCATCAGCAGCAGCGCCCACTGGCTTTTGATGCCGGCCGGATCGGGGGTGCGCACCAGCAGCCAGCTGTAGAGCGACCAGCAGGCGGTGGACAGCAGCATGAACAGATCGCCCGGCACCAGGCGCAACTGGGTCAGCTGCTGCCAGCTGCCATGGCTGAGCACCAGCAGCACGCCGCTGACCGAGAACAGCGCGCCCAGCATCTGCGGCCGCGTGATGCGGGTCTGGAAGAACAGCGCGCCAAAGGCCATCATCCACAGCGGCATGCTGGATGCCACCAGGGTCACATTGATGGGCCCCGAGGTCTTGAGCGCCATGTACTGGAAGGCGTTGTAGCAGCCAATGCCCAGCAGGCCGATGATGGACCAGCGCTTCCACTGCGGCCACAGCGGGCTGCCCCGGCGCAGCAGCGGGTAGGCCAGCGGCAGCATGATCGCAAAGGCCAGCAGCCAGCGCACAAAGTTCAGCAGCATGGGGGAGACCAGCTCGTGCACCAGCCGGCCCACGACGGCATTGCCCGCCCACATCAGCGGGGCGGCGGTCAGCAGCGCCATGGTCGACGGTGTCAGTTTTTGTTGCATCGCGTGACTGTACATCCCCGTGACAGCAGCCGGTGTGAAAGCGTGGCAGCATGGTGACTGACGGCACCAAGCACCTACCCAGAACCTATCTCAGTTCACACAGGAGAATTCCCATGTCTTTGGCAGTACAGATTGCGCGCAATGGCGGACCCGAGGAGATGAAACTGGTCGACGTGGATGTCGGCGCCCCTGGCCCCGGCGAAGTGCGCATACGCCACCATGCCATCGGGCTCAATTTCATCGACGTCTACCAGCGCACGGGCCTCTACACCCTGCCGCTGCCTTTGAACCTGGGCATGGAAGGCGCCGGTGTCGTCGAGGCCGTGGGCGACGGCGTGCAGCACCTGCAGGTGGGCGACCGCGTGGCCTATGCCAGCAACCCACCGGGCAGCTACAGCGAAGTGCGGGTGATGCCCGCCGCCTATGTCTGCCAACTGCCCGACAGCATTGATTTTGAAACCGGCGCGGCGATGATGCTCAAGGGCCTGACGGCCCAGTACCTGCTGCGCCAGGCCAAGCCGGTTGAAGGCCTGCATGCGGGCGACTTTGTGCTCTTCCACGCTGCGGCAGGCGGCGTGGGGCTGATCGCCTGCCAATGGGCCAAGGCGCTGGGCCTGCGCCTGATTGCGACCGCTGGCTCCGCAGAGAAATGCCAGCTGGCGCTGGCCCATGGCGCCGAGGTCGCGATCAACTACCGCACGGAAAACTTTGCCGAACGCGTCAAGGACATCACCGGCGGCAAGGGTGTCAAGGTCGTCTATGACTCGGTCGGCAAGGACACCTGGGATGGCTCGCTGCAATGCCTGCGCGCCTTTGGCCTGATGGTGTCGTTTGGCAATGCCTCCGGCCCGGTTCCGCCATTTGCGCCGGCCATCCTGGCAGCCAAGAGCCTGTATGTCACGCGCCAGGGCCTCTTTACCCACCTGCGCTCGCGCGAGGCCTGCCAGGCCATGGCCAATGACCTGTTCGCCGTCGTGGCCTCGGGCCAGGTCAAGATCCATATCGCGCAGCGTTTTGCGCTGTCCGAAGTGCAGGCCGCGCACCGCGCGCTGGAGGCACGCCAAACCACGGGCAGCAGCATCCTGCTTCCCTGATGGTCCCGTAGCCGATGTCCGCATCGGGTTTTGGGCGGGGGCTGGCAGCCCCCAGGCGCAGATGGAATAACATCCATCTGCTTTTATTTTGATAGTGCACCATGACCCGTGTTTCTCCCCCGCTGTTCGCGCCCGAGCCGCCCACCTGGCTGGCTGCTGCGCGCAGGGCCATGCAGTCGCCGCCGCGCAAGCCCCGGCTGCCGCTCTGGGTCAACGGCCAGGCGGTCGGCTCCCTGGTCGAGCATTTTCTGATCGACACCGGCATTGCCGGGCGCCTGGGCGGTGATGCACTGCTGTCCAAGCGCGAGCGCTCGGGCACGGCGGTGTGGCTGCTTGAATCACCCACGCAGGACGCGACGGCGCTGATGGGCCGCCTGGCCGATGCGCTGCGCGATGCGGGCCGCAGCGGCCCCTGGCGCAACGAGCAGCTGGCCGTGCAGGCAGTTGATGGCAGCCGTATCGGCACCGTTGAGCGCGGCGCCGTGCGCGTGCTGGGCATTGCCACCTTGGCCGTGCACCTGGTGGGCATCGCGCCTGATGGGCGCCTGTGGGTGCAGCAGCGCGCGGCCAACAAGGCCAACTACCCGCTGCACTGGGACACCTTGATGGGCGGCATGGTCTCGGCCCAGGACAGTTTGGATGAAGCCCTGGCGCGCGAAACCTGGGAAGAGGCCGGCCTGCAGATTACTGACTTGCAGGGCCTGCGCCATGGCGGCGTGCTGCGTTTTCGCCAGCCCGACAGCGATGGCGGCGACGACCTGGGCTATATGTACGAAGACATCCACTGGTATGCCGCCACCGTGCCCGAAGGCCAGGTGCCCCGCAACCAGGATGGCGAAGTGGCGCAGTTTGCGCTGTGGCAGGCCGCTGAGGTCCAGCAGCAGCTGGCGCAGGCACGGTTCACGCCCGAGGCCGCCTTGGTCTGGGCCGGTTTTGCAGATTGGATGACATGACAGAGACAGTGAACAAGCAGGGCGCCCCGGTGCAGGCACCCAAGCAGGTGGTGGTGGTGGGCGCCGGTGTGGTCGGCGTAGCTACCGCCCTGGCGCTGCAAAGCTATGGCGTGGCCGTCACCTTGATCGACCGGGGCGAGCCCGGCATGGAATGCAGCTATGGCAACTCCGGCGCGATCAGCCCCGGCTCGGTCGCGCCGCTGGCCCTGCCTGGCATCTTGAAAACCGTGCCCGGCATGCTGATGGACCAGGACGGCCCGCTGTCGATTGGCTGGAAGCACCTGCCCAAGGCGGCGTCCTGGCTGGTGGCCTTTGCGCAATCGGCCGAGCCCAAGCGTGTGGCTGCGGCGGCAGAGCGCCTCAACGACCTGTACCAGGGCGCCGTCGATGCGCATGCGGCGCTGGCGCAGAACCTGGGCGTGTCCGAGCTGTTCATGCGGCGCGGCCATCTGCACCTCTACCCCGATGCCGATTACGCGCAAAAGGATGCCACCGGCTGGCAGCTGCGCGCCAAGTATGGCTACCAGGTCGAGGAGCTGGACCGCGCCGGCATCGAGGCGCTCGAGCCCCATGCACCCCAGGGCTATGCCCATGGCCGTTATCTCGCCGACCACGGCACCATCCTGAACCCGCTGCGCTATGTGCAAAGCATGCTGCATGCCTTTGTGCAGCGCGGCGGCAAGCTGGTGCAGGCGGAGGTCAAGGCCATCCGCCCCGATGACAAGGGCTGGGCCGTGCGCACGGGCGATGCCGCGCTCGATGCGCAGCGCTGGCCGCATATCGTCGTGGCCGCTGGTGCCTGGGCGCCTGCATTGCTCAAGCCGCTGGGCATGCTGCTGCCGATCGAATCGCAACGCGGCTACCACGCCCAGTTTGCCGGTGCCCAGCACCTGGTGGAACGCACCGTGGTGCTGGCCGACAAAAAGGTGTTTATCGCGCCGATGGAAGGCGGGCTGCGCGTGGGCGGCACGGTCGAGATCGCTGGGCTGAAGGCCCCGCCCAACCCGCGCCGCGCAGCGGGCATCGAGCGCATGGCGCGCGAGGCCTTCCCGGCGCTGGCAGGCCTGGAGGCCCAGCACTGGATGGGCCACCGCCCCTGCCTGCCCGGCTCCGTGCCGGTGGTGGGCCATATCGATGCAATCCAGGGCCTGTGGCTGGCTGTGGGCCATGGCCACTTGGGCCTGACCGGCTCGCTGCCGACGGCCCAGCGCATAGCGACCGGCATGTGCGGGCCACAGGCGCTGCCGTTTTGGCAGTTGCGCACTGCCGGATAAATCTCAACCCATCAGCTGGGCCAGCCTGCGCACCGCCGCCGGTATCGGCGCAATCACCGGCAGATCCAGGCGCTCGGCCAGCGCAATGGCGGCCTGGCCCAGCGGGCCGCCGCCAATGATCACGGCCTGCGCGCCATCCTCGTCCACACAGCGCTGCACAGCTTGGGCCAGTGCGGCTTCCAGCGCCTGCGCATCACCACTCAAGGCGCGCGGGTCGCCCTCGGTCAGGCGGATGCCGGTGTAGAGGTGTGCCAAACCCACGGCAGCCACGCGCCCGGCAATCGGCTCCTCCAAATCCGGCGTCACAGTGGCCACACCAAAGCGCCGCCCGCCGCTGACCGCCTCCAGCATCGAGGCCTCGGCAATGCCGACGACGGGCACGGCGCTCAAGGCGCGCAGCCGCTCCAGCCCTGGGTCGCCAAAGGCGCTGATGATGACACCGGCGCAATCGATGGGCGCCTCGCGCCAGCAGTCTTCTACCTCCAGCGCGGCTTGCGCCAGCTCGGTCGCGTTGACGATCATCAACGGGCCCTTGCCGGCGGTGCGCGGCAGAATCTGCCACGGCGCGGGCGCCGAGCGCTGGGCAATGTCGGCCATCATCGCAGTGGTGGCCTCGGAGGCATTGGGGTTGATCAGCAGGATTTTGGACATGCAGCAAAACTAGGATTGGGCCGTGGCAGGCGTGCCAGCCAGCGGCTCGGCATCGGGGGAGCGGCCATAGGTCTCGGGCACGCATTGCACGCTGATGATGAAAATCAGGTACATCGCAGCGGCCAGGCCAAACACGCCGCCCAGGCCAAAACCATCAAACAGACGGCCGGCTACCAGCGGCATCAGCGCACCGGCGGCCGTGCCGGTGGCGAGGATGAAGGCGGTGCCAAAGGCGCGCACACGGGTGGGGTAGAGCTCGGGCGCATAGATCCAGATGGTGGTGTTGAGCAGCAGCACAAAGAACTGGAAGGTAGCCCCAGCAATCAGCAGCACCACAATGCTCTTGGCGGCAAAGCCAATCGTGAGCGCCGCCAGGCAGGCGCAGATGGCGCCGGCGGTCAGCACCCGTTTGCGCGGAAAGTGAAAGCCCAGCGCTGATGCCGCAATCGCGCCCAACAGGCTGCCGCTTTGCATCACCATCGTGAACAGCAGGCTCTTGGACATGCTGTAGCCCAGGCCCACCAGAATCGTCGGCATCAAGGTCAGCACCGAAATCTGCGCGCCATAGGTCATCCAGATGGTAATGCACAGCGGCACCGTGCGGCGGCCGAGCGCGCCCCGGAAAATCTCGGTGATGCGCACCTTGATTTTGGCCGCCGTGGTGCTGGCGCCGTCATCGCTGATATAGGGATGGGCGGCTTGCGCGGCGCCCGCCAGCTTGCCCGATGCCAGGCGCGTCAGCACGGCATTGGTCTCGGCAATGCGGCCTTGCGACAGCAGAAAACGTGGCGTCTCGGGGATATAGCGGCGGTAGAACGCAGCCAGCAGCGCCGGCACCATCAGGCAGACAAAGAGCCAGCGCCAGCCGTTGTCGCCGGGGAAGATCCAGAACACCAAGAGGCCAAAGGCGGGTGCCAGAAAATTGCCCAGCCCGCCCGCGCCCACATTGACCAGACCGACCGCTGTGCCCCGGAACTTGGACGAGCAGAACTCGGACAGCATGGTGACCGCAATCGCAATCTCACCCCCCAGGCCAAAGCCCACCACCGCCCGGCCCAGCGCCATCACCGCCAGATTGGGCGCCATCGCGCAGATGCCCGCACCAATCGTGAACAGCAGCAGGTCCACCGTCAGCATCACGCGCCGGCCATAGCGGTCTGCGATATAGCCCGAGACAATGCGGCCAATCGCCGCGCAGGCAAAGGTCACCGAGTTGAGCATGCCGATGTCCGACGCCGTCAACCCCCATTGCTCCTTGAGCATGGGCCCGATGATGCCGACCGCGTTCTGCTCGAAGCTGTCAAACAGGCAGCCAATCAGGATCAAAAAGATGATCGTGTGGTGCGAGCGGGTCACCCCAATCTTATCCAGGGCCTGGTCGAGTTCGGCCACCTTGGGAGAGTCGGGTGCAGAGGAAAGTGCAGGTCCACCAGCCATTGAAAGCTCCTTGAGAAGAGTCGTGCTTGCTCGATTCGGATCGCTGCGCCAGTGTTGGGCAGTTCATCGAAGTTTGGTATAGGTATTTCACTAATATGGTGCATATGAAATTGAAATTTCATGCACCAGCCAGACAAAGCAAGCAACGTGCCATCTATCTCGGTATCGGGGAACAGGGCGGTGGTGGTGGTTTTCTCAAAGCAAGGGTGCAGCTAGCTGCTGCGCCGGCGGCGTAGGGAGCCACGAAGAGAGAGGCTGCGATCCATGAGGTGAGGGCTGGTTGCGTCAGGGTGCAATCACCGTAGCCCCAGAGTTGTAGCGACTGGCCTGCTGAGTGACAGTGTTCGTGCGAACGGTTTGAAGGGGCTTTTGACTGTCTCTGAACGACCTACAGTAGTCATGCGTTCTGACTAGCTAAATGCTATCTTTTTTTAAAGCAAGGATGCTCTTTCCCTTCTCTGGATTTTCGGGCGAAAAACACTGCTGCGAGCCATCCTGAGAATCAATGAACAACCTTCCACAAGATCCACATTGCCACATCGTGCGGGCTGGCGTCTGGACTATTTTTCTTGCGTGCATGTATGCATCGTCTTTGCTTAATTTGCCGCTGAAAATTGAATCAATGATTGCACTATCGAGAGTGTCAAACACATCGAGCCAGCCTTGATCAGGCGTTATGTGTGCTTTGTTGGGTAAGCAGTCCGTACCATCAACAATGAACGAACCACAGAGGCATCGAATTTTCAAAGTAGAGCCTTGCGCTAGTGTTAGCGGAGTATTTTTTTCTGAATGTTAGATCGCAGTCGGCAGACTGTAAATTGCCGATGTGCTAACGTCGCAGACCGACGCTCAGCAGATATTGAATACGCCGCTCAGTTTTTTGAATTATATATATTTGGAGAGTATCGTTCCATATATGTATCTGGATATAGCGGGGATGTAAATCCATATTCCTTATATAAGCCATGGGCGTTGCTGGTGGCTAAAGTGAAACGCCGTAGCCCCTGAAGTAGAGGATGAGATAAAACAGCTCTCATTAGAGCTTTACTATAGCCGTTCCCCCGGCATTCAGGAATAACGAAAACATCAACAAGATTGGCAAATGTCGCGCTATCCGTGATGACGCGACAAAATGCTACTTGTCGATTTTCTATATAGCCCCCAAAGCATAGAGAGTTGTCAATTGCTTTGCGCAATAATTTCAGTGGGATATTCTTGGCCCACGGAGTTTCAGTGGAAAGAAAGCTGTGAATCAAAAGGATATCCAGCTCTTTCTTGTCGGTTGAAATGCGTAAATCTTTCATGATTGAATACCTCGTCAGCGCATGTCATATTGGTTGTCAGCTTCTGGCTGGAGGACTAGACCACCACCGCAAGAAAATTAGCTGCAGACTTGCTTATTCATTTGCTCTTGCATTGTGGGCTTCTTGCCGATTGTGGCGTCGTAAATCTAACTACTTTAGCCGAAGCTCAACGTGCACAAATTCGGTTGAGTCTGGAGCATCTCTGACTTCAAGGTAAGACTGCGTGCGAACCAAGTCGCTAAGCTTTTTAAAGCCGTAGTTACGTGGATCGAACGAGGTATGCGTCTTTCCTAATAGGCTACCCACGGTTGCTAGTCGGGACCATCCGCTATCGCGTGTGGTTTCTCGAATTGCGTGAACAAGTAGCTCCTTCAGGTCAGGGACGTCGGCGACTTTTGCATGGGCTGTTGGTTCTGCGGTAGCCTTTAAAACCTCGAAAAAAATGAACTTGTCGCACGCGGCAATGAACGGCTCCGGAGTTTTTCGCTCACCCATGCCATAAACAACCTTACCTGCTTCGCGCAAGCGAGTTGCAAGTCTTGTGAAGTCACTATCACTTGAGACAAGGCAAAAGCCATCTACGTTTCCCGCGTACAGCAGGTCCATCGCGTCGATGATGAATGCGGAATCGGTTGAGTTCTTGCCTTGGGTATAAGAAAACTGCTGAATAGGTTGAATCGCGTGTTTGTGAAGATGTGCCTTCCATCCAACAAGATTTTGCGTCGTCCAATCACCGAAGGCGCGCTTAACTGTCGCGATGCCGTACTTGGTAACTTCCTCTAGTACTTCCCTCGCCACAGAACTTGAGGCGTTGTCAGCATCAATTAGAACCGCGAGTCTTGCCGTATCGGTCATCTCAGAACACCTTCATATAGAAAAATAAAAACCAGAGTTAGCTATTGGCCGTTACCAGTACCTATCGTACTTGGCAGTCCATCCATCGTAGATCGTGTAGGTTATTGGAAAAATCTGCTCTTCGAGCACGCCCAGATGTCGAGCTAGACGGGCCTCTGTTTCCTGTCCTTCGCGTTTCATGTTCAGGTTGAATTTCACTGTCTCATCGCCACAGAACACAGCAAACGCAAAACCGCCGGCCATGTAACCCGGAAAAATGAGACCTGAAGGCATGCGTGTTTCCGCGCCAACATAGGGTCCGCGAACCATACCCGCCTCCGCGGTGGCCAGGTAAGGTCACCTTGTTTCTGGCATCCAGCTGCAAAACTGTGTTGTTGGTCGCAAACAGTACGACGCCCTAGCGGCTGCTGCACAAAACAGGAGCGTCCTGCAAGCCATCAAAACTCCTGGTGCTGCTCATGCTGCTGCTCAATGGCCGCCAGGCGCTTGCGGCCCGGCGCGCCGGCTGCCTCCAGCACCATGGTAGCCAGCAGGTCGCAGACGGCCATCACGGCCACATGGTTGTCCAAAAGGCCTGAGCCATGGCAGTCGCACTGGATGGACCAGGTGGCAGCGGCGTAGTGGGGGGAGGCCTGGTCGCTGACCAGCAGCACAGCAGCGCCGGCCTTGCTGGCAGTGGCCAGCAGTGCGGCCATCTGGCGGGTCTGGCGGCGCATGCCAAAGATGATGACGCAGTCGTTTTTGTTGAGGCTGGCGGTGTACTCGGCCAGCGTTTCGCCGGGGCCGGGCAGGCTGATGACCTGGGGCACCACCTGGATGATCTGCCAGCGCAGGTACTGCGCAAACGCGTGGCTGCTGCGGCTGCCAAAGATGAGCACCTGGCGCGCGGCGATGATGGCCTGCACGATCTCGCTCAGCTGCGGCTCACTGAGCTGGTCCAGGGTGTTGATCAGGTTGGCGAGCGAGCGCTCGCGGTGCGTGGCCAGCATCTGCCCGCGCTGGAACGCCTCGGTGGCCGACTGGAACAGCGGCGAGCCGCTTTGCTTGTCCTCACGCACCTGGCGGCGCGCTTCTTCGTAGTTCTCATAGCCGAGGCGCCGGATAAAGCGGCTTACCGTCGAGGGCGACACCTTTGCCAGTTGGGCCAGCTCATTGCCGGCATAGCTGGCCAGCTCGCCGGGGAACTCCAGCACAAAGTCGGCCAGTTGCCGCTCGGTGGCGGGCAGTGCCTGCAGGTGCTGGCGCACCCGCTGCAAAAAGGATTCGGTCGCTGGTGGTCGCATCGCAGGGCGGCGGGCCGGGAGGCCTGCGGCTAAAGGGGGATGAGGGGATTCTAGGCCACCCCATCCACCACGGGGGTGCGTCGAGCCGCTTACTCAGCCTTTGCCAGATAGGGCTTGAGCCAGCCCAGGCCATCGCTGGTGGCATGGGGCGCTGCGCCGCGCGCGGGCTTGTACTCGCAGCCAATCCAGCCGTCCCAGCCCAGGCTGTCCAGCAGCGCAAACAGATAGGGGTAGTGCAGCTCGCCCACATCGGGCTCGTGGCGCTCGGGCACGCCGGCAATCTGGATATGGCCTACCTGGCCCGTGGGCAGGTACTGGCGGATCTTCATCGCCAGGTCGCCCTCGACGATCTGGCAGTGGTAGAGGTCCATCTGCACCTGCACATTGGCGGCGCCAATCTCGGCCACCAAGGCATGGGCCTGGTCCTGGCGGCTCAGGAAGAAGCCGGGCATATCGCGGCCATTGATGGGTTCGAGCAGAATGCGTACATCCTGCGCTGCTGCATGCTCGGCCGCATGGCGGATATTGGCGATGTAGGTGGCGCGCACGGTAGCCGCATCCACGCCCGCGGGCACCAGGCCGGCCATCACATGCAGGCGCGGGCATTGCAGCGCTTGGGCGTAGCGCAGCGCCTGTGCAATGCCGTCGCGGAACTCGGCCTCACGCCCGGGGATGCAGGCGATGCCGCGCTCGCCCCGGTCCCAATCGCCCGGCGGCGCATTGAACAGCACCTGCTGCAGGCCTTGCTGCTGCAGCAAGGCTGCCAGCTGCTCGGGCGCGTAGGCGTAGGGGAAGAGGTACTCGACGGCCGTAAAACCATCGCGGGCGGCGGCGGCAAAGCGGTCCAGAAAGTCCAGGTCGTTGTAGAGCATGGACAGGTTGGCAGCAAAACGGGGCATGGGTGATTTCCAAAAAAGAGGGGGCGGCCGGCAGGCAAAGGATTAGTGCACGGCAGGCAGGGTGTGGTTTTACCAGTGCGCGCCAAAGCTTTGGCGCAGCTCGTCAATCTGGGACTCGCTCAGCGGCGCGGGTGGCTGCGCGCGGCATTGGTTCCAGAGCAGGGCGGTCTCTTCCAGCTCTTCCAGCGCGGCCATCGCCGCAGCCGGGCTTTCGTGCCAGACATTGGGGCCCAGGCGCGCCAGCATCACCGCGCGGATCGGCCGGCCCGCTGCTGCGTACTGCGCAATCGCCTCGGCCACGGCCTGCGCCGCATCGGGCGAGCCGGGGCGGTGGTAGGGGATATGCGGCACGCGGCCCACCTTCATCACAAAGTAGGGGGTCAGCGCGGGCAGCAGCTCGGCGGCGGGCACCACCCCGGGCACAGCAGTGGCTTGCAGCGAGCAGGCCACCAGCTGGCGGCTGTGGGTGTGGATCACGCAGCCTGCGGGTGTGGGCGTGTTGGCGCTGGCCTCGTAAATGCGCCGGTGCAGCACGATGGTCTTGCTGGCGCGGTCACCGCTCAGCTGTTGGCCTTGCAGATCGAGCTTGGCCAGGCGGTCGGGCTGCAGCTGGCCCAGGCTGGCATCGGTCGGGGTGATCAGGTAGCCGTCGGCCAGGCGCACGCTGATATTGCCAGCGCTGGCATGCACATAGCCGCGCTGGAACAGCGATGCTCCTACCCGGCAGATCTCGGCGCGGGCGCTGGGTTCGTCCATAAAGACCATGGTTGTCAGCCTTGCAAAGCGGTGAATGCCTTGGTGAAGAAGTCGGTGCTGCCAAAGTTGCCCGATTTGAGCGCGATGTGCAAGCCCTCCGGCGCTGCAGCGCTGGCCGCATGGCACCAGGGCACACCCGGGTCAATCTGGCCGCCAATGCGCATCTGCGCAATGCCCAGCGCCTGCACGCAAGCGCCTGATGTTTCGCCACCGGCCACCACCAACTGCCGCACGCCCAGCTCCACCAGGCCGCGCGCAATGGCGGCCAGCGTCTGCTCGACCAGTGCGCCGGCCTGCTCCACGCCCAGCTGGGCCTGGATGCTGCGCACATCGTCGGGCTCGGCGGTGGAGTAGACCAGCACCGGGCCGCTCGCTAGATGGGGACGCGCCCAGTCGAGCGCCTCGCGCACCACATCGTCACCAGCGGCCATGCGCAGCGGCTCGATCGCAAGTGCCGGGCGGCCGCTGGCGATAAAGTGCGCCACCTGGGCATTGGTCGCCACCGAGCAGCTGCCCGAGACCACCGCCTGCAGGCCACTGGCCGCTGGCAAGGCGGCAGCCTGGTTGCTGGGTTGCAGGCCAAAGTTGGCAGGCAGCGCAATGGCGACGCCAGAGCCAGCGGTCACCAGCGGCAGATCCGCCAGCGCCGGGCCCATGCGCAGCAGGTCGTCGTTCGATACCGCGTCGACAATCGCGATGCCCACGCCGTCGGCCTTCAGCGCCGCAATGCGGCTGCGGATGGCGTCCGCCCCCTGGGCGACTACGCTGTGGTCAATCAAGCCCACCTTGCGCCGGGTCTGCGACTGCAGCACGCGCACCAGGTTGGGGTCAGTCATGGGGGTCAGCGGGTGGTTCTGCATGCCGCTTTCGCTCAGCAGCACATCGCCGGCAAACAGATAGCCCTTGAAGACGGTGCGCTTGTTGTCGGGGAACGCAGGCGTCGCAATGCTGAAGTCGCTGCCCAGCGCATCCATCAAGGCCTCCGTCACCGGGCCGATATTGCCGGCCGGCGTGCTGTCAAAGGTGGAGCAGTATTTGAAATAGATCTGCTGCGCGCCCTGGCCCTGCAGCCAGCGCAGGGCCTCCAGGGACTGCGCCACGGCCTGCTCAGCGGGGATGGTGCGCGACTTGAGCGCCACCACCACGGCATCCACCTCGGTATCCAGCGGGCCCGTAGGCACGCCAATGGTCTGCACTACGCGCATGCCGGCGCGCACCAGGTTGTTGGCCAGGTCGGTGGCGCCGGTAAAGTCATCGGCAATGCAACCCAGCTTCAAGGCAGCGCCGCTCATCGCTGGCCTCCGTCGTTGGCAGCTTGGGGGAGGGTGATGCCGGGGAAGATCTTGATCACGGCGCTGTCATCTTCCTTGGCGTAGCCGGCAGTCGATGCCTGCATGAACATCTGGTGCGCAGTGGCCGCCAGCGGCAGCGGAAACTTGCTGGCGCGCGCGGTATCGAGCACCAGGCCCAGGTCCTTCACAAAGATATCGACGGCCGACAGCGGTGTGTAGTCGCCCGCCAGCACATGGGCCATGCGGTTTTCAAACATCCAGCTGTTGCCCGCGCTGTGGGTGATGACCTCGTAGATCGCCGCAGCATCCACGCCTTCGCGCAGGCCCAGGGCCATGGCCTCGGCCGCTGCGGCAATGTGTACCCCTGCTAGCAGCTGGTTGATGATCTTGACCTTGCTGCCCGCGCCCGCCTTGTCGCCCAGGCGGTAGACCTTGCCAGCCATCGCATCGAGCACATCGCCCGCGGCCGCATACGCCGCGGGCGTGGCCGAGGTCATCATCGTCATCTGGCCGGCCGCTGCCTTGGCCGCGCCGCCGGAGATCGGGCCATCGACATACAGCACGCCGCTCTGGGCCAGGCGCGCCTCCAGCGCGATCGACCAGTTCGGGTCCACCGTGGAGCACATCACAAAGGTGCTGCCGGGGCGCATGGCGGCAGCGGCGCCATGCTCGCCAAACAGCACGGCCTCGGTCTGCGCAGCGTTGACGACGACCGACACCACCACGTCGACCTGGGCGGCCAACTCCGCCGGGTGGGCGCAGGCCACGCCGCCGGCGCTGGCAAAGTTGGCCGCTGCGCCAGGGCGCACATCGCAGACATGGACCTGGTAGCCCCGGTTGCGCAAGGTTTGGGCAATGCCCAGGCCCATCGCGCCCAGGCCGATGACGCCCACCTTGGCGTGCTGTGCTTGTGTAGTCATTGGAGATGCTCCCGTGAATCAGAGATAGAGAATGCCCGGCCGGGGGCCGGGGCACAAGAATGCAAGTGACAAATAGCCAAGCGGCAAGCGAGGCTGCGGATCAGGCCACCAACGCCCAGACAAGGCAGGTCAGCGCAAAGCCAGCGACGCCCAGCACGGTCGTCAGCACCGTCCAGCTGCGCAGGCCATCGGCCACGCTCAGGCCCAGGTAGCGGGTCACGATCCAGAAGCCCGAGTCATTGACATGCGACAGCCCCAGGCCGCCAAAGCCAATGGCCACCGTCAGCACGGCGACCTGCACGGCGCTGTAGCCGCCGCTGTGGATGCTCTCGGCCAGCAGGCCGCAGGTGGTGAGAATGGCCACGGTTGCCGAGCCCTGCGCGGCGCGCAGCGCCAGCGAGATGATGAAGCCCAGCAAAATCAATGGCAGCCCCGTGCCCGCCAGCGCCTGCGACAGCGCCGAGCCAATGCCGCTCACCGTCAGCACCTTGGCAAACACGCCACCGGCGCCGGTCACCAAAATCACCGTGGCCGCTGCGGGCAGGGCCGATTCCATCACGTCATTGGTGCGCTTGCGCGTCCAGCCCAGTGGACGCACCAGCAGCACAAAGGCCAGGCCAATGGCGACCATCAGCGCAAAAATGGGCGCGCCGGTAAAGGCCAGCAAGTCGCGCAGCGCATGGCCCTTGGGCAGCATCGTCGCCGCCGTGGTGCCCAGCATGATGAGGGCGAGCGGCGCGAGGATCAGGGTCAGCACGGCGCCCACGCCGGGCAGCTTGGCAGCAGGGGCATCGGCCGCATCACCGCTGCCAAAGTTGCGGAACTGGGCCTGCGCATCGGGCAGCATCGCGTAGTCGCGGCGGTTGAGCAGGCGGCCCAGCCACTGGGCCACAAAGGCCAGCGGAATGCAGATGCCCAGGCCAATGACCGTGATCCAGCCCACATCGGCCGACAGCACGGCCGCGCCACCGACAATGCCCGGGTGCGGTGGCACCACCACATGGGTGGCCAGCATGATGCCGGCCACCGGCAGCCCGTACTTGATGGGGTTGACGCCTGCGGCCTTGCAAAAGCCATAAATGATGGGGATCAGGATGATGAAGCCCACATCAAAGAACACGGGGATGGACAGCACCAGTGCCGCCGCGGTCAGCGCCGCAGGCACGCGTTGGGGCCCCAGGATCTGCGTAAAGCGCTGCGCCAGCGTATTCGCCCCGCCCGAGACCTCGATCATGCGCCCCAGCATGGCGCCCAGCGCCACCAGGATCGCCACTGAACCCAGGGTGCCGCCCATGCCCGAGATCAAGGTGGGGATGATGTCGGCCAGCGGCACCCCTGTTGCCAGCGCCACCAGCAGGCTGACCAGCATCAGCGCGACAAAGGCATGGATTTCGAAACGGATGATGAGTAGCAACAGCGCAGCAATGCTGGCGCCCGCAATGCTCAGAAGGGCAATGGTCGTCATGTGAAGGACTTGTCTCGTTGACTCGTTAGAAGAACTCCTGAAACCCTTGAATCGCAGGAGACTGGTATGGTTATCATACAAATTTTGCCGGATCATAGCATTGCTTTCGCAGTGCTTTAGTTCGCACTTTCCCCGAGAAATTCTGGGGTTTTTGAGAGGCGTGGGGATGCCGCTGCGCGCCGGTGACGCGCATAAAAAAGGCGCCGCAGCTTTCACTGCAGCGCCTTTGGTTCGGCGTCGATCACGATGGGCCCAAGGCCCAGGCCTCGGCGATCTAACCCGCCACTAAGGCATCAAGCCAAGGTACGCAACGTCGGCTCGCGCTCCCAGAATCGGGTCTTGGCACCGGCAATAAAACCGGCCACATCCTTGGGGTCAAACACGCCTTCATCGGGTTTCACTCCGGCGGCATCCAGGATCAGATGCGTGGCCTTGCAAGCGGCAATGGCTTTCAGATGCCCAAAGGCATCGCGGAACCAGTCTTGCGCCGCGCTGTCCTTGCTCAGCATCTCGCCCGATGCCATCGGGATCACCGAGGCGACCGCATCGAACTGCGCCGAAGGCGCGCCGGCCAGCTGCGCGTCGGCGGCGATGTGCTTGCCATCGCTCAAGGTCGCTCCACCAATCTTGGGGGCGATGATCTTGACCATCGCCTTCTCGGCCAGGATCGCTTTTTGCAGCGCGGCCACATTCTCGGCGTTGGAGCCGTCGTCCACCAAGATCGCCACGCAGCGGCCTTCCAGGGTCGGCTTCATGCGGTCGATGATGCGCAGCGCAGGGCTGGGCGGCAGGTCCTGCACGGGCACCGCCGGCTTGGCCGGTTTGGGCAGCGCAGCCAGGCCCAGGCCCTTGGCCACGCGCTTGCCCAGGTCGCTGTCAATCACCAGCAGATGGGCGACCATCGCTTCGCGCACATGGGGCGTCTGCACCTTGGACAGCTCAAACACCAGCGCCGAGGCCATATGCGCTTGCTCCACCTCGCTCTGGCTGGTGTAGAACAGGCGCGCCTGGCTGTAATGGTCGGCAAAGCTTTCGGGGCGGATGCGGCTCTTGGCATCGGCCTCCGACGGTTGCGCAAACGAGCGGAAGCCCTGGGCGCGCGATTCGCGGGGCGAGTTCGGGTCCAGGCTCGATGGCTCATAGGCCACACGGCCCTTGGGCACCTGGGTTTGCATATGGCCATCGCGCTGGGTGTGCGCAAACGGGCACTTGGGCGCATTCACGGGGATCTGCGTAAAGTTCGGCCCGCCCAGGCGCGACAGCTGCGTGTCCAGGTACGAGAACAAGCGGCCTTGCAGCAGCGGGTCGTTCGAAAAATCAATACCGGGCGGCACATTGGCCGGGCAAAACGCCACCTGCTCGGTCTCGGCAAAAAAGTTGTCCGGCCAGCGGTCCAGGGTAAAGCTGCCGATCTTGGTGAGCGGAATCACTTCTTCCGGAATGATCTTGGTCGGGTCCAGGTGGTCATAGGGCAGGGCATCGGCTTCTTCCTGCGTGAACAGCTGCACAAACAAATCCCAGGCGGGGGCATGGCCGGCCTCGATCGCTTCGAACAGGTCACGGCGGTGAAAGTCGTTGTCGGCCGCTTGCAGCTTGGCCGCCTCGTCCCACACCGTCGACTGGATACCCAGCTGCGGGCGCCAGTGGAACTTCACAAAGGTGCTCTCGCCCTGGTCGTTGATGAGGCGAAAGCTGTGCACGCCAAAGCCTTCGATGGTGCGCAGGCTGCGCGGAATGGCGCGGTCGCTCATCGCCCACATGATCATGTGCATCGACTCGGGCATCAGCGAGATGAAATCCCAAAACGTGTCATGCGCCGAAGCAGCTTGCGGAAAGCCCCGGTCCGGTTCCATCTTCACCGCGTGCACCAGGTCAGGGAACTTCATCGCGTCCTGGATAAAGAACACCGGGATGTTGTTGCCCACCAGGTCCCAGTTGCCTTCCTCGGTGTAGAGCTTGATCGCAAAACCGCGCACATCGCGGGGCGTATCGACCGAGCCGGCGCCGCCCGCCACGGTGGACATGCGCGCAAAGATCGGCACCTTTTTGCCGACTTCGGTCAGCACCTTGGCCGTCGTGTATTTCTTCAGCGAGTGGCTCAGCTCAAAGTAGCCATGCGCTGCCGTGCCGCGTGCATGCACGATGCGCTCTGGAATGCGCTCGTGGTCAAAGTGGGTGATCTTCTCGCGCAGCACAAAGTCTTCGAGCAGGGTGGGGCCCCGATTGAAGGCGCGCAGCGAGTTCTGGTTGTCGGATACCGGAATGCCTTGCTGCGTGGTCATTACCGGGTGGCCGTCACCGGCCTGCTCGTGCAGCTCGCCCCCAGCGCCTTGGGTGGGGGCTGCGGACGAAGTCGTTTTGCGGGTGGTCATCGTGGATCTCCAAGTTAGGGTGGCAGTGCATGTCTGCCGGTGGGCTCAAGCCTTCAAGGATGACCGCTGCGCGGCAGCGCGCTTGTAGGCGTTTGGAGGGCTTGGCTGTATGCGTACTCCGAGCAGCTCGCCCGCCTACTGTGTCAGTGGGGCGCAAAAAAGGCCGCTGGTGGGCGGCCTGGGTGTCTTGGGGGGCTGTTCTTAGTGGAAGAACAGCGCAATCAAAATGATGATAGGGATTGGTACGCCAATCAGCCACAGCAGGATGGATCGCATGGTGGTTCCTTTCTAGGTTTGCCCGTGGGCAAAGGTTGTGTTCAGGTCAGGTCGATGGTCAATTACGCGTCGCGCTGGCGGCCGCCAAAGGTGGCAGACAGGCTGCCCACAAAGGCCCCGATCAGCAGCACCACAAACATCCACAGCAGCGAGTAGGCGGTGGCCTTGCGGGCTTGCTCGGCCGCTTGCTTGGCCTTCACTTCGGCGTCCTGCGCAGCTTGCTTGGCCTTGTCGATCTGTTGCTTGACCTGGTCGTAGGTGGCCTGCACCTTCTTCTCGGACTCTTCCTGGCTCATGTCGGTGCGCTGTGCCACCAGGCGGCCCAGGTACTGGCGGTCGTCATTGGACAGCGAGCCAGCTTGCAGCGAGTGCACAAACACGGTGCTCATCTCGCTGGCGTCATCGGCGGCGGAGCGGGCCTTCTGGGCGGCGTTTTGCGCGCTGTCCTTCATGTCCTGCTTTTGCTGCTCGGTGGGGCCGCCTTGGCGCAGCAGGCTGTTGATCCAGTAGTTCAGGTCCGAGCCCGATTCGCTGGCCTTGCCGACGGTGGCACCGGCAGCGCCGGTGATGGCAGCAGACGCTGCTCCGCCGATGGCACTGGTCGCACCGCTGGCGGCGCCGCCCACGATTTGCGCAGCGCTGGTCGCCACCGCACCGGCTGCCTTGGCCGTGCCCGAGATGGCGGCACCGGCCAGCGACCCGGCCACTGCGACCATCAGCATCGTGGCCAATGCCCAGGCCAGAAAGCCGTGGGCGGTGTCGCGGAAGTACACCTCATCGGTGTGCACCCCTTGCCACTTGGTGCGCAGGCGGCCAGCAATATAGCCACCGACACCAGCGGATGCGAGCTGGGTGAACACCAGCCAGGCCACCGCGCCCCAGCCAATGGTGTCGCCATCGGCGCCCCGGCCGGACCAGACCGACACCGACGACAGGCCCAGCCCGACGCCGAGCATGAACAGCAGCAGCGACAGCACCGCTGCAGCCAGCGCACCGGCAAAAATGGCGGCCCAGGAGACCGCGCTTTCACTGTGGCCCGCGATAGCGCGTGGTACGGCGCCAGCGACGACACGGTCGTCTTCTACGTATGTGGTGGTAACCATTGCTATTCCTTGTTAGATAAGGCTTTCATTCTGCTTTTGGGGCTTGAAATTCTTGTAGTCCAAATGCCGTCCTACCCGTGCGAGCTTGGCGGTTTACCGCATCAGCCGATCTGCGCAAAGGCACGCCTGGCTTGGTGGTAGGCCTGTACATGGCGCAGAACCGACGCGAAAAACCAGGTGATAACGAGACACCAGAACAACGCCAAGGGCGGCAGCGGCGGGCGCAGCCCACGCAGCGAATCGGGCCGCTAGTACACCGCCACCGGTGCATGTCCCTCGTCGGCAAACAGCCAGGCATGCAGCGGCTGCACGGCCATCGGCCCAGAGCCGGTGAACTCAGAAAACGCCGGCAGGTTCAGGTAGGGCGCAGAGTAGGCCAGGCAAGGCAGGCGCTTGCGCAGCTGTGGCACGCGCATGGCAGGGTGGATATGGCCGTGGATATTGAGCGCAAAGTGGTGCACGCCCGGGCCCATGGGCTCATGGCTCATCAGCACCTGGTGGCGCACCAGGTGGGTGTGCACGTCATCGAGCAGCAAGGCTTCGGTCTGCAAGAAGCGGTCATGGTTGCCACGTGTCAGGCTAAATCGGGTTTTGAGGTTGGCGCGCCGCAGGTTCTGCCACAGCTGAAAGGTGTCTTCGCCAATAAAGCGGCCATGCACAAAGTCGCCCAGAATCACCAGCTCCTGGGGCTGCCATTTCTGCAAGACCTGGTGCAGGCGCAGCAGGTCTTGCCGTTGCACTTCCAGCGGCACGGCCACGCCTCGGCGCCGGAAGATATCGCTCTTGCCCAGGTGCAGGTCGGCAATGATCAGCAAGCTCTCCTGGGGCCAGAACAGCGCCCGCTCTGCCAGTACTAAAAACTCCATGCCGGCAATGCTGGCGGCAACATGGTCCTGGGGCGAGGGGGAGACTTGAATCGGGGAGAAGAGCTGGGCGGAATGCGTACCTGCCATTAAGAACGGTCCTCTGGTTGCCGGGAGCGGCGCGCGCGGCGGGCCGCTCCCTGGGTCGGGGCGCCCGGGTGGGCGGCCTGTCGGTGGTGGGTGTCGCCAAGGCTTTGGCGCTCTTGCTGCGCGGCCATGCGCCGCACCTTGTCCTGCCAGGTCTCATTGCTGAGCTGGCCACGAAAGCTCTCCGCCCACAGCCCAAACGAGAACGGCGTGTGTTTGGCCGGAAAGCGCAATGCGATCTGCCGCCCTGCAATGCTGGTCAGCAGCCTTTGCATGGTTGGCAGGTGCAGCTCCTGGTCCAGCGCCTCTTGGCGGGCCTGGCGCAGCAGCAGGTGCTCGGGGTCGTACTTGCTCAGCACATCAAACAGCAGGCTGGCCGAGACCTGCAATTGCCGGTCGCTGGCGCGGCTTTTCTTGCCCGGCACCTTGGACTGCACCAGGCCGGCAATCTGTGCAATTTCCTTGAAGCGCTTGCGTGCCAGCTCGCTGAAGTTCACGGCAGAGCGCAGATCGGTATCCAGCCCGTCGAGTTGAAATATCTCTGACCAGTCCACCGCATTCGCGTCGATGGGCAAGGTGGGCTGGATCATGAGCCCGATCTCATTGCAGGCCCAGGCAAAGGTATTGGCTTGCCGATGCGCCAGGCGCGTGGCAATCAGCACCGCCAGCCCCTCATGCGCCACCCGGCCGGCAAAGGGGTAGACAAACAGCGGCGCCGCCTTGCCCGCCTGGGGGGCTTGGGTTTGGCCCACCTGCTCGATCAGCAGTTGGTCGGCATCTGGCACCAGCGAGCGCTGGCTTTGCAGCTGCAGCAAGGGCTGCAGCCATTGCAGCTCGCGGGCGTGCGGCGCGTCATCGGCGGCAGGGCTGGCGGCAGCTTGGCTCAGCAGCTGCTGCATGCGCTCGCCCAGTGATGACGACATCGGCATCAGCGAGCCGGCCCAGGCGGGCGTCAGCAGGCCCACCTGGGCACTGCGGCGCACCCAGGCGGTGTTGTTCTCCAGCCGCACCAGCACCAGGCTGCGGCCGGCAAAGTTGAATACATCGCCAGCGTTCAGGCGCGCGATAAACGCCTCTTCAACCGAGCCCAGCCGCGCGCCGCGCAGGTACTGCACATTGACTGCCCCATGCGCAGTGATCGTGCCAATCGACATGCGGTGCATGCGCACCACGCCGGTGTTGGCTGGCTGGCACAGGCCATCTTCGCAATGCAGGCGCTCGTACTGCGGGTACTGCACGAGCGAATCGCTGCCATGCTCCAGAAACGCCAGCACCGCCTGCCACTGCGCATCGCTCAGATCACGAAAAGCGGCAGTGCGCCGCACCTCGGCCAACAGCTCGGGCGGCCTGAATCCCCCCGCCAGCGCCGCGCTCATCGCATGCTGGCTCAGCACATCAAAGCACAGGCGCAGGGGCTCGCGCCGCTCATACACCTGGGCCTCGGCCAGCTCGCGCACAGCGGCAAACTCGGCCAGGTCCATCGCCTGGGTGGCAACGGCTTCCACATGCACGGCAGCGCCGGGCCGGTGCTTGGCGCGGCCAGCGCGCTGCACCATGCGCGCCACAGACCGTGCCCCGCCAATCTGGATCACGCGCTCGACTGCCGGGAAGTCCACGCCCAAATCCAGGCTGCTGGTCGCCACCACACAGCGCAGGGTGCCTGCGCGCAGGCGCTGCTCTACCGACTGGCGCACGCCCTGGTCCAGCGAGCCATGGTGGATCGCCAAGGTGTCGGCATCTTCTGGCCAGATGCTGGCCAGCGCCGTGTGCCACAGCTCGGCCTGCGCGCGGGTGTTGGTAAACACAATGGTGCTGGGCGCGCTGAACACCAGCTTGGCCACCTCGCCCAAATTCGCCAGGCCCAAATGCCCCGCCCAGGGCATGCGCGTGCCCAGCGGCGGCGTGATGCTGTGCAGATGAAAGGGCTTGGGCCGCATGTCCTGGATCAGCGCCGGCTCCTTGACCTGCCAGGCGCTCAGCAGCACGTCGCTGGCCTCTTGCAGGTTGCCAATCGTCGCCGACAGGCCCCAGACCTGCGCGCCAGGTGCCAGCGCCTGGATGCGCGCCAGGTTCAGCTGCAGCAGCACCCCGCGCTTGCTGGGCAAGAGCTCATGCCACTCATCCACCACAATGCAGCGCAGCTGGCTGAACTGCTCGCGGCTGCGCTCATGGCTCAGCAGGAGTGCCAGGGATTCGGGCGTTATCACCACCAGCTGCGCCTTGCCGGTGTCGGTCAGGCGTTTGTCGCGCGATGTGGCATCGCCTGTGCGCATCGCTACTTGCCAATGGGGCAGCACGGCTGCTACCGGGCCGGTGATGCGCTCTCGGGTATCGCTGGCCAGCGCGCGCAGGGGCGTTACCCAGAGCATGCGTGGGCCATGCGCTGCGCGGCCCTCGGGCGTCTCGGCCTCGGCCATCGCCTGCATTAAAGGCCCGCCCAGCGCCGCCAGGGTTTTGCCCCGGCCGGTGGGCGCCGATACCAAACCGCTGTGCCCTTCGGCATAGGCGCGCCAGGCCTGTTGCTGGAAGACGGCCGCGCCTATGTCCTGCTCCTTCAACCAGTCGCGCCAGCGCTTGGCCGCACGCTGCATCGCGCGGTCGCTGGGGGCCGTGGTGTCGATCCGCTCAGCCATCGGCCAACTCCAGCAAGGCGCTCAGCTGGTCGGCATCCTGCGCAGTCTTGTCCTCGCGCCAACGCAAGATGCGCGGAAAGCGCACCGCCACGCCCGATTTGTGGCGGGTGGAGCGGTTCACGCCTTCAAAGGCAATCTCAAACACGAGGCTGGGCGTGACAGAGCGCACCGGCCCAAAACGCTCCAGCGTGTGGCTGCGGATCCATTTGTCCAGCCGCAATATCTCAACATCAGTCAGGCCTGAGTAGGCCTTGGCGACAGGCACCAGCGCATCACCGCTCCACACCGCAAAGGTGTAGTCGGTGTGCAAGGTGCTGCGGCGGCCGCTGCCGCTTTGGGCATAGATCAGCACCGCATCAATGCTGAACGGGTCCACCTTCCACTTCCACCAATCGCCCCGGCGCCTGCCTTCCTTGTAGGGGGAGGCCAGCGCCTTGAGCATCAGCCCTTCGGCGTTGCGCTCTGCAGCGCTATTGCGCAGCGGGGCCAGTGCCTCCCAGTCATCAAACGGCAACTGGGGCGACAGGCCCAGCGCGGGCAATGCCGCTTGCTCGATCACCCGCTCCAGGCTGGCACGGCGCTGCTGCAACGGCAGGGCGCGCAGGTCGTCGCCTTCAAACTCGAGCAGGTCGTAAAACAATATGCGCGCTGGCACCGTCTGCATCAGCTTGGCAGAAGGCTTACGTTTTTGAATGCGGCTTTGCAGCGCGACAAAGCCCTGCGGCTTGTTCTGTTCGTAATCCCAGGCCAGCAATTCACCATCGAGCACCATGTCGCGCGGCAGCAGTGCGGCGGCGGCCTCCAGCTCGGGAAAGCGGCCATCGAGCCGTTCCTCGCCACGTGACCACAAATAGGGCGCATGTCCCTGGCGCCGCACCAGCTGCACCCGTATGCCATCCCATTTCCATTCGGCCAGCCAGTCCTTGGGGTCGCCCAAGGCTTCTGGCTCTTGCGGCAAGGGGGAGGCGAGGTAGAAGGGGTACGGCTTATCCAGCAGCTGCGCGCTGGTTTCCGGGTCCATCAAGGCCTCATAGGCCTGGGCACTGGGCAGCCATTCGCCCACCATGCGGTGGGCCATATCAGCGGCAGATATCCCCACCAGGGGCGCCAGGCTGTTTTGCAGGCTCCGCTTGTTGACGCCGGCGCGCAGCGATCCGGTCAGCAGCTTGTTAAAGACCAGGCGCGAAGGCGTATCCAGCTGCTCCCAGGCCTGCTGAATCGCGCGCTTGCGCTGCTCGGCATCAGCAGCGACCAGGGGCAGCAAAAACTGCTCGGTCCATTCGTCCAGACGGCTGTCGTTGTCAGGGGGCTTGTAGGTCGCCCCCAGCAGGGAGGCATGCCAGAGCGCATCGGCATCGGGAGCCTTTGCTGTGCTGGACGCACCGTCTGGAGCGGGGTGGTTGGCACGCTGCTTTTGCCAGGCTGCCACCAACAAGGACAAGGTCTCCGCCAAATCGCCCACCTGGCGGTAGCTCTCTTCCACCAGCCACAGCGGCAGGGCGGTCAGCTCGCTCACCCAACTGCGCAGCTCGGTGGTGGTGGCCAGGCGGTTCTTGCCGGTGTTCACCTTGCCGCCGCTCAGCACATAGACGGCCCAGGTTGCCTCGGCGGCAGTGGCTCCGGCAAAGTACTGCTGCAGGGCCAGCTCGCGGTCGCGCGTGCCTGAGGCCTCGTCCAGCAGCTGGTACAGCGCCACAAAGCGGTTCATTCGGCCGCCTCCTCTTCATCGCCATAGGCGGTGCGCAGCCTCTCCGCCTGTATCCCCAAGCTCTGCAGGTAGGGGATAAGCGCATCGGTATTGCCATGGGTGGCCAGCACCCGCTGGGCGCCGCTTTCGGTAATCGTGTCGACAAGTTCCTGCCAATCGGCATGGTCCGATATGACAAAGCCGCGCTGCATATTGCGCCGCCGCCGGTTGCCGCGCAGCAGCATCCAGCCCGAGGCAAAGCCTTGCTCCACCTGTTTAAAGCGCTTGAGCCAGGCAGAATCTTGTGCAGAGGGCGGTGCCAGCACCATGCGGCCGGCAAAGTCGGTATCGGTGGGCACATCGGCCACCATCTCGGTAGCGGCCAGCGCAATGCCCGCCTGCCGGTAAATATCGGTGCCGCGCGCCATTGCGCCATGCAGCAACACGGGGGCATCCAGCTTGCCTGCCAAGCCCGCCAGCACCCGCTGGGCCTTGCCCAGGCTGTAGGCATACAGCACTGCCGCCTTGCCTTGCGCCTTGCAATGCGCCACCCAACGCTCTATGCGCTCCACCTCATGGGCCATCGTGGGCCAGGCGTACACCGGGTAGGCAAAGGTCGCCTCGCAAATCAGAGTGTCGCAGCGCAGCAGCTCAAACGCCTCGCAGGTCGGGTCCGGCTCACGCTTGAAGTCGCCCGTGAACACCCACACCGCATCGCCATGCTGCACCCGAACCTGGGCGGAACCAAGAATGTGCCCCGCCGGGTGCAGCGATACCTGCACCTCCCCCATCGTGATCGTCTGCCCAAACGGCAGCGCATGGATGTTCTGCTCCCCCAGCCGCCAGCGCAATATCGGCTCGCTGGTTGTGCTGCAGTAGTACTCGCCCATGCCGACGTGGGCATGATCCGAGTGGCCGTGGGTGACAAAAGTGCGGTGTACCGGCTTCCAGGCATCAATAAAAAAATCCCCAGCCGCGCAGTACAGACCTTTGTCGGTCAGCGTGATGACGTCAGCGGGTGGGGCTTTGGCAGATGCAGAAGCAGCGAGCATGGGCAAATTCTGCGGCTGCGGGGGAGGGGGCGGGCGTCAGAGTTTGCCTTGTTGGGGTGCGGGAGTGACGGGTATCTCCTTAGTCAAATCGATATGAAGGTGGATTAGCAGGCTAAGAGCACAGGCTCGATCCTGGTGATAGGCATTAGTCAGCGGATCAATTTAATGGTTTACCCTGAAGTCCAAGGGTGAAAATTTAATTTACAAATAGAATAATTTAGATACAATGCGCTCATACCAGATGTTTCGTCTGGGCTGTTTTCCTGTGTTGATCTAGCTTTAGAGAAGTCTGAGTTTTTCTTTTTGGAAAAACGTTCTGTCCAACAGAACTTTACCGGCTCCTTGGGACGTCGTGCCCCCGTCCACCAGACGGGAACAACTGCGCCTGAGGCTCTCTCCTTGAGAGTCGGTTGTTGTGCTAAAAAGTAAATACCTGAGTCAGCTACAAGTTTTTATTCTCTAGGTTTCCTTTCTTGCGTTGTGCAGGTGTGCCGGCTTCCGGTGCACCAAAACAGAAAGGAAACCATATGGCAAAAAAGTCTAAGCACAAAAAATCAAATTTAGGCCGACGCAAGAAGGCTGCAGGAATGGATAAGAACAAGCGAGGGCGAGTTCTTATTAGCAACAGCGCTAGTAGCTGGCTCGGAAATCTGTGGACCTTAATACGGACTATAGATGGCCTTAAATCCATATTTGAATGGGTTGATTTTAGTCAATTCATCTGATGGTAGGTATTTACGTTTTCAATTTCTTGAAAATGCGTCCTTATTACAATGCTAAGCCAATAGGTTCGCTTGCTGCACTGTCAAAAACATTGCAAGTAGACTTGGGTATACTTCAGAAAATTTCTAAAGAAATTGCAAATCATTATCATCCGCATGTTGTTCCTAAGAAGAATGGTGGTGATAGGGAAATATGCATTCCCAGTAACTATTTGAAAATAATTCAAAAAAGAATTAATAGAAAGATATTTGATAATGTAGTGTACCCTCATTATTTGCATGGTGGTATATCCGAGAGGGACTACGTTAGGAATGCGGCAACTCATTCAGATGCTGAAGTGGTGATATCGTTGGATTTGAAAAACTTCTATCCAAATATTAAAATTAATAAAGTCGAAGAAATCTTTCAATATTTTTGCAAATTTCCCCCTCCTGTTGCGAAATTGCTATCTGAACTGTGTTGCTTTAATGGGGTTGTCCCACAGGGTGGTTGTAGTAGCTCTCATCTGGCTAATTTAATTCTGAATGGTACAGAATATAAATTGGTTTCAATGCTGGAGAGTAAAGGATATTGCTACACCCGTCTATTGGATGATATTTCAATTTCTACAAAAAAGATAATAAATCAAAATGAAATTGAAAAAATAATTCTAGCTGTTAAAGCCGATCTTAAGAAATGCGATCTAAAGCTAAATAATCGTAAGCAAAAGATTACCTCTAAATCTAATCCTGAAGATTTAATGGAGGTTACTGGGTTGTGGTTAAATCGCGGTAGGCCTAAAGCACATAAAAGTGATAGACGATTGATTCGTGCCGAGGTGCATAGATGTGAAAAAGAAGCTGCAGTCAGTAGGTATAGTGACAGCTATCATGCGTTACATAATAGTGTATCGGGTAAGGTCGCAAAATTAGCTTACCTAAAACATCCTGAAGCTGAGATTTTTAGAAAAATACTTAGATCAATATTGCCTTTGTATGATGTAAGCGCAACTGCATCTATATTCAAACAGGCTACGTACTTGTCGAAATCAAAAATAGATTATCGTAGTAAATTTGTGTATTTTCAGAAGTATTATAAAGTACAGTATAAATTAAATATTCTGATGCGAAGCGATAAATCTAAAGCAATTGAAATTAAAAGAGTGCTGAAAAATTGCCAGCCCCTCGGTAGAAAGGATGATTTACTCTACAATGAATCAATCTGAAGAAAAAAATTATGATACGGGCACTGTGAAATGCTTTTTCCCGTTCAAAGGATATGGTTTTATTACAAGAGAACGAGGCAAGGATGTTTTCTTTTTTTATAAAAATGTGAAAAACGAAGCTCATATCTTCGAAGGTGCTAAAGTTAAATTTCAGACTGATAAGAATGTAAATGGCAAAGGTCCGTTTGCAATTGAAGTCGAAAGAATTGGTTAACGACCGCAATTCTTTATTGTCATCTATACTTTGATGATATGAATCAATGGCTGAGCTTTTAACTGATTAACCTATTTTTGAAATTTTTAGAAAGTATGGATTTGTAGAATTAATAATATTTTCATTGGGTTGAATTTTAATATTAAATATTAAATCAATTCGATCAAGTGTGAACATTTAATTATTTAATAAAAATATTAAAATAGTGTGTAACACTGCTTCATTTAGCGGAGCAGGCAATGGTGAATGAGACGATTAGCAGTTTTTTTGAAAGACTCGGTTTCAAACTGCGAAATAACAGGAACTCTTGGGGCGCTGCCTCTAATAGAGCAATCTTGCTCCGCACGTGGGATGACGATCTGAGAAATTTCAACTCAGAGGTGATTGTTTTTAAAAATGACCAGATCCCGAGCCGTGCAAGGCGCCCCGGCAGCATTGAGCGAAAATCACATCTCCGTTCGATCTGGCAGGGGGGTATTGCTGCTTACACAGCAATCGTAGAAACACAATCTGTAGGCGAAAACGGCGCTAGAAGCTTGGGAAAGTTTTCAGCGGAGCGGGTTGTTCCGATTGAGCGTCTTATAGAGGACGGGGACGAGATCCTCGCGGTGCTAGGTAAGCCAGTCGAAGTTGAACGACTGGCGGAGCACATGCAGTGGTACAAGGTTGAGGCCAATGGTGATCTTCTTCCCGAGATGCTCAGTGGGCCAGAGCGAGGTAGCAGTGGCGGCTGGACAGATGACGAGCTAAAAGCAACCGTTGCCAGCTATTCAGAAATGATGCAGTTCGATGCGGACGGAACACCATACGTGAAAGCTCACTACTATCGCGAGCTTTCAAAGCGGTTTGGTCGAGTCGAGGGTGCATTTGAACGCCGCATGCAGAACATCTCGTATTTGCTTGAGTCGCAGGGTTTGGAGCGGCTCCCTGGCCTCAAACCTCAAAGGAATGTTGGGGCAAACGTTCAGCCGCGGCTGGAGGGGTTCCTCGATGGGGCTTTTGGCGAGCTGACCACTCCGCTTAGATTTGCGGAAGAACTGGGGGATACCGCTGGCGTCATCGAAGGTGCCAAGAAGCAGGTGACGGTCAACGCGTATGAGCATGATTCAACAGCGAAGCGACGGTGTATCAAGCGATGGGGCTGTACTTGCGCTGCATGCGGCTTTGATTTTTATAAGGTGTATGGGGATCTCGGCAAAGGGTTCATTCATGTGCATCACCTCAAACCGATTCATACCCTCGGTGGGTCTTATTTACTAGATCCAGAGAATGATCTACGGCCTGTTTGCCCCAACTGTCATTCCATGTTGCATCGTAAGAAGGAGGTTTTGTCGATTGAGGACCTCAGAAACATCCTTGCACGTGAACGAGAAAACTAGGTCAGTCCAATAATAAGTTGGAGATGGATTACCCCTTCCCCCCCAACAACACCCGAGCCAACCGTTCCCCGTCCTGCCGCCAAAACGCCGGATCCGCCTGCCGGATCCGGTCAATCGCGTTATTCATATGCGCGGTCGCTGCCGCCCGCGCAGCGGCCGGGTCGCCCGCCTCAATCGCCTCCACAATCCGCGCATGCTCTTGCGTCACGGCAGCAGCAAAGTCCTGCCGCCGCGCCTCATTGGCGCGGGTGATGCGCGTGGCACCCGCCAGCACCTGCGACAGGTAATCCAAGGTACTGAGCAGGAAAGGGTTGCCGGAGGCCTGGGCGATGACGCGGTGCAGGGCGACGTCTTCGGCTACGCCGTCTTTACCGTCGGCCACGGCTTTGGCCAATGCCTTGACGCCAGCGCGGATGCGGCGCAGATCGGCGGTGCTGCGGCGGGCGGCCGCTAGTTCTGCCACTTCGGCCTCTAGCGCGCGGCGCACTTCTACGATTTGGATGACGGCCTCTTGCGAGGCGGCGTGGCCTTTTTCCAGATCGAGTGGTTCAGCCCGTTGGGCTTGGACAAACACGCCGCTGCCTTGGCGGGAGGCGACCAGGCCGCTGGACTTGAGGCGGGACAGCGCCTCTCGCACCACTGTTCGGCTCACGCCAAACTGTGCGACCAGCAGCAGCTCTGTGGGCAGGCGGTCACCGGGTTGCATTTGCCCTTGCCGAATGCTGGCCTCCAGCGCCTGGGCCACTTGGTCGGCGAGGGAGTTGGCGGCCTTGACGGGCGTGAAGGAGATCGGCATGCGTGGGCAGGAGAGCTGGTTGCTGGGAGTGGGCGCTGGCTGCTGCCAGGCCGCAAGATGGCGCTTACTGTACTCCAGCCCAGGGGCGCTGCCTGCGCCTTAGGCGCAATGGATGGCTATGCCGTGTTTTTGACCAAACGGCGGGCTGCTGTGGATGCGGTGGCTGCATCTGCTGCAGCGGGGCGATCTGCTTGCCGCCTGCATGTATAGACAGCACGCCAACGCCAAAGCCGCAGGCCCTTATCGGCGGCCTGCAGCGGGGTGCCTGGTCGTGCAGCCTTTGCAACGGCTGCGACCCCACCAGCAGATGCCAACCTTATTTAGGCAGCAGCACCTTGTCGATCACATGGATCACGCCATTGGATTGGTAGACATCGGGGATGGTGACGGTGGCGGTGCCGCCTTTTTCGTCCGTCAGCATGACCTTGGAGCCTTGGGCTTTGGCGACTAGGGTGCCGCCGCTGACGGTCTTGATGCTGGCCATGCCTCCGCCATCCTTGATCATTTTGGTGATCGCTGCGGCATCCCACTTGCCTGCCACCACGTGGTAGGTCAGCACAGTGGTGAGCATGCCCTTGTTCTCGGGCTTGAGCAGGTTGTCTACCGTGCCGGCGGGCAGGGCCGCAAAGGCGGCATTGGTGGGGGCAAACACGGTGAAGGGGCCTGGGCCCTTCAGCGTGTCCACCAAGCCAGCTGCCTTGACTGCTGCCACCAGGGTGGTGTGGTCCTTGGAGTTGACGGCGTTGTCGATGATGTCCTTGGTGGGCAGCATGGGCGCTCCCCCCACCATCACGTCTTTGGCGATCGCTGCCATGGTGGTGCTTGCCACCATGAAAGCCATGCCATAAGAGACCAGTTTGCGCGTACTTTGGATCGAGGCCATGAGATGCTCCTTGCGTGTGGATGTTCAGCCGAAAAAACGTTGCGGCTGTTTGGAATACGCAGCGGGTGGCGCAGTGGATTCAAAAAATCTAGAAATAGTTTTGCAAAGAGGTGAAGCAGGGGAGTGATGCAAGGTGCGCAAAAAATTTTGCATCCACTGCATCCAAATCTGCCCCAGAGGACTAGTACTACTAACAGCACATCAAACAGCGCTGTTTTCACTCTCGTCCTTCTGTCCCCTCACTTAGGAGAACTCGTATGTTGACCTCTCGCACAGCTCCCCGTATCGCCGCCATCGCCACCGCAGTGGCTTCCATCGGCCTGCTCACCGCTTGCGGCTCGATGCATAAAAAGGAAATGGCTTACTCGCAGGCATCGCTGCCCGCAACCATCCAGGTGCCAGCGGGCCACAAGGTGGCCTGGGAGACGGTGGGCTCGGGTGACATCACCTACGAATGCCGCGACAAGGCCAACGCCCCCGGCCAGACCGAATGGGTGTTTGTGGGCCCCGATGCCGTGCTGAAGGATCGCGCTGGCAAGACGGTGGGCCGCTACTATGGCCCACCTGCCACTTGGGAAGCGAATGACGGCTCCAAGCTGACGGCAACCCAGCTGGCCGTGGCACCATCGGGTGCCGGCAACCTGCCCTACCAGTTGGTCAAGGCCAACCCTGCGATGGGCAACGGTGCCCTGGTGGGTGTGAGCCATATCCAGCGCGTGGCATTGAAGGGCGGCGTGGCACCGGCGGACAAGCCTTGCACGCCAGCACAGAAGGGCCAGAAGGCGGTGGTGCGGTACCAGGCTGACTACATCTTCTGGAAACCTATGTAAGTTTTTGTGCGGTAGCGGCTACACTCGAAGAAGGACGTCTTGCTCCTTCTTCCACCTCAATCTCCATGCCGCCTGCCGCTTCTGTGACCGACGACAATTTTGACCATGCCTTGGCGCTAGCTGCTTGCGCGCGTGGCGACCGCCATGCGCTGCAGCGTATTTACGAGCAAGAGTCGCGCTATCTGCTGGGGGTGGCCATGCGCATTGTGCGCAGCCGCGCAGCGGCAGAGGATGTGCTGCACGATGCCTTTGTGGCGATCTGGAGCAAGGCGCACAGTTTTGATGCGGCGCGGGGTGCGGCTAGAGGATGGATCTATAGCATTGTTCGGCACGCCGCATTGAACCGGGTACGCAGCAGCGCCCGCGAAAGCACGCTGGATGAGCCGACGGCCGCTGCCTACGAGGCCAGCGCCGCGATGGCTGCCTGGCAGGAAGAGGGTGATACCCTTGATCGCCAGGCCCAGCTGGGCCGCCTGGGCCAGTGCCTCGAAGGCCTGGAGCCGCAGCGCCGTGAATGCCTGCTGCATGCCTATGTAGATGGCTGCAGCCACAGTGAGATTGCAGCGCGGGTGCAGGCCCCGCTGGGAACCGTCAAAGCGTGGATACAGAGGGGCCTGCGCGCCCTGCGGGAATGCATGCAATGAGCGCCGATACCAACAACCATTTGCCGCCTGATGGCGACAGCCCCGACGACCTGCAGACGCTGGCCGGCCAATATGTGCTGGGCACGCAGGATGCCGCACAACGCCGCGCGATTGAAGAGCGGCTGCCGCATGACCCGGAGCTGCGCGCCGCCGTGGATGCCTGGGAGCAGCGCCTGCAACCTTTGACGAGCCTCGCCCCACCGCAAGAGCCGAGCCCTGGCCTGTGGCTGCGCATTACCGCCAGCCTATGGCCAGCGGCCGAGCCGCAGCGTGCCGCAGCCGGATCCGCTGCCAGCAGCCGCTGGTGGCATTGGAACAGCCTGGCGCTGTGGCGTGGCCTGGCCGGCAGCGGTTTTGCAGCCGCTGCCGTGCTGGCCGGTGTGCTGGTGCTGGGCGATGCCGCAGCGCCCGCCCCCGCACGCTACTTTGTCGTGCTGGCCGCGCCGCAAAGCCAGGCCCCTGGCTGGCTGGTGCAGGCCCAGGCCGCCGACCGGCTGCGCTTGGTGCCGCTGGGCAGCGATGTGGTGCCGGCCGAGAAATCCTTGCAGTTCTGGACCAAGGCCGATGGCTGGAACGCACCGGTATCGCTGGGCCTCGTCAAACCGGGTGAGGCAATTGAAGTGCCCGTGGACAAGCTGCCACCGCTGCAGCCCAACCAGCTGTTTGAGCTGACCTTGGAGCCGGCAGGCGGATCGCCGATTGGCAAGCCGACAGGGCCGATCCAGTTCATCGGCCGGGCGGTGCAAATCTAGCGCGAGTCTTTTTGCAAAGCACAAAGGGGCCAGTTCAATCACTTGGCCCCTTTGCTTTGGTCTGCCTAATGTCGGCAGATATCGGCTGGAATCGGCAGGTCAACGAAGCCGCATTAGCGGTTATCTCCACCTCGGTGCGCCCATGCCGTCGTCCGCTTTTCTACCAAGCTGAACAGCTCGTACATCACCATCGCCATCGCGCCCACTACCAGCAGGCCCGCAAAGGCCAGGCCCATTTGCATGGACGAGCCGGCGGAGATCAGCAGGTAGCCAATGCCTTCGTTGGCGGCGGTCATCTCGGACACGGTGGTGCCGACAAACGCCAGGGTGATGGCAACCTTGAGCGAGGCATAGAAGTAGGGCAGCGAGCGGGGCAGGCCGACCTTCATCAAAACATCCCAGCGTTTGGCGCCCAGCACGCGCAAGACGTCTTCCAGCTCGGGCTCCAAGGTGGCCAAGCCGGTGGCGATGTTGACCATGATGGGGAAGAAGCTGATCAGGAAAGCGGTAAGGATGGCCGGGCCAATGCCGATGCCGAACCAGACCACGAGGATGGGCACAAAGGCGGCCTTGGGCAGCGCGTTGAAGGCGGTCATCAGCGGGTAGACGGCGGCATAGGCCAGGCGCGAGCTGCCAATCAAAAAGCCCAGCAAAACACCGACGACGATGGCCACGCCAAAGCCGGCCATCGTCACCCAGAAGGTGCGCCAGGCGTGTGCGGCGATGACGGCGTGGAACTCCAGAAACTGCTGCCAGATCAGCAAGGGGCTGGGGAAGATGAACTCCGACACCTGGAAGGCCGAGCAGATGATTTGCCAGACGATGACCACTGTGGCCAGCAGCAGCCAGGGCGACCAGCGTTCGAGCTTGGGGTTGTTGAGCTTGTACATAAGTGAATGGGCCTGGGCGCTTACTGGTTGATCACGGTGCCGGTCTTGCGCATCGCGCCGATGTGGCCACGCAGCTCATGCACGATGTCGCTGAACTCTTTGGTGTAGGTCAGCTCCAGATCGCGCGGGCGCGGGATATCGATATCGCGGCGCACCACAAAGCGGCCGGGGCTCTTGCTCATCACGTAGATGGAGTCGGCCAGGAACACGGATTCGCGCAGGTCATGCGTGACGAGGATGACGTTGAACTGCTGCTCGGCATGCAGATCGCGCAGGATGCACCAGAGCTCTTCGCGGGTGAAGGCATCGAGGGCGCCGAAGGGCTCGTCGAGCAGCAGCATCTTGGGCTCATGGATCAGCGCGCGGCAGATGCTGGCGCGCTGCTGCATGCCGCCCGACAGCTCCCAGGGGAACTTGTCCTCATAGCCCGCGAGGCCCACCTTTTGCAGCAGGCGGCGGGCGCGCTCTTCGTACTCTTTGCGCCGGGCTTTGAACTGGCTGCGGTGGGGCTCGACGATCTCGAGCGGCAGCAATACATTGTCGACCGTGGTGCGCCAGGGCAAGAGCGATGGCGACTGGAAGGCCATGCCCGATATCTTGAGTGGGCCGGTGACGGGCTGGCCATCGATGCGGATCTTGCCGATGCTGGGCATGCGCAGGCCGGTGGCCAGCTTCATGAAGGTGGATTTGCCGCAGCCTGAGGGGCCGACGATGGCGATGAACTCGCCACGGCGCACTTGCAGGTCAATGGCTTCGACGGCGAATTGGTTCTTGGCCTGCAACTCGTCGTTGTAAGCCAGCCAGACATCACGAAACTCAACAAAGGCAGGGTCTTGGAGGGAGGCCGTCATAGGGTGCAATCGTCTTCAAAAGGGCAGGGCGCAAGCTGCGCCCTGCAGGCGGCAAGATCAGCGCTTGGGGAGGATGTCCAGCTCGGCAGCGCTGGGCAGGAAGCTGCCATTCCAGACCGCTTGCGCAGGCACGGGGTTCTTGGTTTCGTAGGCCTTGGCGACCTGCTCGGCCATCAGGCCCAGGCGCTCGGTACGCAGCTGGCCAAAGCCTTCTTCGCGCGCGCCCTTGCTGTCGATGGCGGTGTCGATGGTGAGCTTGAGGCGCTTCACCTCCAACGGCACATTGACCAGGCCATCCTTGGCCTTGAGCGAGGCAATGGCGGCCTGCGGATCGGCAATCGCCTCCTTGGCGCCTTTCGCAAACGCCTTGAGGAAGGCGCGCACGGCTTCGGGCTTCTCGGCAATCAGCTTGGGGCTGGCGATGATGACATTGCCGTAGAGCTGCACGCCGTGGGTGGCGTAAGGCAGCACGACCACGTCTTCGGCCTTGATGCCACGGGCTTCCAGGTTGAGCAGGCTGGTGAAGGTGTAGCCGGTGACGGCATCCAGATCGCCGCGCACCAGCATGGTTTCGCGCAGCGGTGGGTCCATCGTCGTCCACTGCACGGCGCCCACGCCATTGGCCTGCGCAAAGATCGGGAAGGTGCGGCGGCCAGCGTCAAAAATCGGCGAGCCCATCTTCTTGCCGGTCAGGTCGCTGGCCTTGGTGATGCCGGATTTTTTCAGCGCCATCACCGATGCGGGCGTGGTGTTGTAGATCACCATGATCGCGACCGGTTTGATCGGCGCATCGGGGTTGTTGGCATGGAACTCCATCAGCGCCGCCAGGTCGGCAAATCCCAGGTCATGCGTGCCCGAGGCCACGCGCTGGATGGCGCCCGCGCCGCTGGCAGCTTCCACCGTCACATCCAGACCTGCCTGCTTGAAGTAGCCCTTTTGCTCGGGGTGCACAAAGAGCGCGGCCGGGCCTTCAAAGCGCCAGTCGAGCTGGAACTTGAGCGGCGTCAGCGGCTGGGCCAGTGCGTTGCAGGTGCTGGCGGCGGCCAGCAAGGCCAGGGATGCGTGGAGGAAGCTGCGTTTTTTCACGGGATGGTCTCGTCGGGTGGTGGTGGGAGGCAATGGGGTGGAGAAGGCTTGGGACGGCTTACTTTTTGGGGAGCACATCCAGCACGGCGGCGGGCGGCAGAAAGCTGCCGTTCCAGACGTCTTCGGCCTTGACGCGGGTCTTGGTGCCATAGGCATCGGAGACCTGGGCGGCCATCAGGCTCAGGCGGCTGCTGTCCAGGCGGCCAAAGCCTTCCTTGCGCGCATCGGCGCTGTTGATAACGGTGTCGATTGCCAGCTGCAGGCGGCGCGTCTCCAGCGCCACATTGGCGATGCCATCACGCGCCTTGACGGACTGGATCGCCTGGGCCGGGTTGGCGATCACGCCCTTGGCGCCCTGGGCAAAGGCGGTCAGGAACTTCTTGATCGCCTCGGGCCGCTCCTGGATCATCTTGGGGCTGGCAATGATCACGTTGCCGTAGAGCTTGACGCCATAGTCGGCGTACTGCATCACCACCACATCGCTGGCCTTGGCGCCGCGCGCCTCCAGGTTCAGCAGGCTGGTAAAGGTAAAGCCGGTGATGGCATCGACATCGCCGCGCACCAGCATGGTTTCGCGCAGCGGCGGGTCCATGGCGGTCCAGGCCACGTTGCTCACACCATTGGCCTTTTCAAAAATGGGGAAGGCCTTGCGGCCGGCATCGAACACCGGCGCGCCCAGCTTTTTGCCTTTGAGGTCCGCTGGGGTTTTGATGCCCGACTTCTTGAGTGCCATCACCGACGCCGGCGTGTTGTTGTAGACCACCATGACCGCGACCGGCTTGTTGGGCGCATCGGGGTTGTTGGCATGGAACTCCATCACCGAGGCCAGGTCGGCAAAACCCATGTCATAGGTGCCCGAGGCCACGCGCTGCACCGCGCCGCCCGAGCCATTGCCGGCATCCACCGTCACATCCAGGCCCTGGGCCTTGAACAGGCCTTGCGCGACCGGCTGCAGGAAGAAGGCGGCTGGCCCCTCAAAGCGCCAGTCGAGCTGGAACTTGATGGGCGTATCTGCCGCCTGGGCCGCACCCCAGGACAGCGCCAGAGCGGCGACGGTGGTCTTCAGAAAACTGCGCTTGTGCATGGGGGTCCTCCGATGTTGCATACAAGGTCGTTTGCAAGATCGGTGCCAGTTTGTAAGCCCCTGTATTGGCGTGCGTAGTTGCACCAGCCTGGTGCAAATGCCGGGTCGCAGCTGCAGCAGCGTGCACGGCTGATGCATGGCCGCGCATCTGCTTGGTGCAGCTTGTATACATGCTTGGTCGGCTACTCCGTCAGCAGCGCCCCGGCATGGCAATTGCAAGCAAAATGCGCCATTCAGACGATGAGAAAGTGCCCATGACCGAGATCGACTTTGCCCAGCTGGGCACCTATGAACGCTACAAGCTGATGGCCAGCCTGATCGTGCCGCGCCCCATAGCCTTGGTGACGACCCTGGGGGCAGACGGCACCGTCAACGCCGCGCCTTTTAGCATGTTCAATATGATGGGCGAGGACCCTCCCGTGGTGATGCTGAGCGTGAACAAGCTGCAGGACACGGCGCAAAAGGACACTGCCACCAATATCCTGCGCGACAAGGAGTTTGTGGTGCACATCGCCGACGAAGCCATGGCCGCCGCGATGCACCGCTGCGGCGACCGCCTGGCCCCGCACGAGAGCGAGCTGGACCACACGGGCCTGACAGCCACCCCTTCCCAAAGCGTGCGCCCCCCACGCATCGTTCAAGCCCCTGTCGCCTTTGAATGCGTGCTGCACGAGACATTGGAAACCGCGAGCCGCTATGTCTTTATCGGCCGCGTGCAATGGCTGGCCGTGCGTGACGGCCTGGTCGACACCGAAAAATGGCGGGTGCGCTTGCAGGAGTTCTTCCCCGTCGGGCGCTTTGGCGCGAGCTTCTATATCAACTGCCGGGAGCGCTTTGCGATTGAGGCGGGGGAAGGGCTGGCGGGGGCGCAGGGTAGCGCTGCAAGTACGGCGATTGATGAGATGTGACGGAGCCGACCGGCGCGTTGGGATCGATTGGTTGCGGGAATGGATAGATCCCTAAAACGCTTGCACAAACAGAACCTCGCGCTGGATACGGGACACCTCGGCTTCATGGAAGGGGAAGACATGGTAGCCGCAGTGTTCGGTGAACACCGCAATCGCGAACTTCCGCGCATTGACCACATGGAATGCGTGTTCGAACTGAACAAACGAGCCGTCCATCAGTTTGATGTGCAAGCTTCCGTTCGATGGAAAGTCTGCTGCGCCCAGGCCCTTTTGCTGTATTTCTTCAACAGAGCGGCCAAGGACAGGGGCTAGGTCTTCAGCCCATTCAGTGACAAGCTGTTGGGCCAAGCGCGGTACAGGATGCATGTCATTCCTTGGGTTGGGGGAGGCGGGGGATTCCGCTGAAGTGCACTTGGTAGTGGATTCTAGCTACAGGAGGTATGTGAGTTAGGTACGTGCTTGGCGCGTGTACCGCAATGGGGACCCCGCCCATCAAGGCAAATTCTCCCGAAAAATAATCTGACTGCGCACGATGTCCACCGCCGTCATCGTGTCGAGCTGGTCGCGCAGATTGCTGAACATGCGGATGCAACTCATGATGATGCCCAGGTGGCTTTGGGTGATGACGGCGTCCATGGTGCCGTTGATCAGCAGGGCGCGGGTGTCGGGGGTGAGGCCGTGGCCGATGAGGACGACCTGGTGTTCGCGGCCGGCTTCCTGCAGCGCGCGGCCCACCCCATCCGATGAACCACCGATGTTGTAGATGCCGGCGATATGCGGGTGGCGCTGCAGCAGCTCCTTGGTTTGCTGGTAGTTGCGGGATGAGTCGTCATAGCTCTCGCGCAGGCCCAGGATCTGCATATCGGGAAACTGCTCGGCATGCAGTTGCAGAAAGCCGCCCTCGCGCTCCTCATGCGCCAGGTAGCTGCGCGATCCTGCGATCAGTGCGATTTGCGCATCGCGGCGCTGGTTGCCGATAAAGCGGGCCAGCAGGTAGGCCGCGGTGCGGCCGGCGGCCCGGTTGTCCAGCCCCACATAGGCAATGCGGGCGCTGTTGTCCAGGTCCGAGATGACGGTCAAGGTCGGCACACCCCGGTCGGCGAGTTGCTGCACCGCTTCGCGCACGGCGGGGTGCTCGATGGCCATAAAGGCGATGCCCTGCACCCTTTTGCCCAGGCGCAGCAAGGTGGCGGCCAGCGCTTCGGGGTTGAAGCTCTCGACATATTCCACCTGGCATTTGACGTTGAAGGGCGCCTGGTGGCTTTCTGAAAAACCAATGGTGTCGCCCAGCATGCGCAGGTAGGGGTTTTGCCCTTGGGGCAGCACAAAGGCCAGCTTCCACGGCGCAGATTGGGGCGTGGCATCGGCCAGGGCATCGGGCAGGTAGCCCAGCGCCTGCGCGGCCTGGCGCACCTTCTGCACGGTGATGGGGCGCACGCCGGGGCGCTGGTTCAGCACCCGGTCGGCGGTCGCGGTGGAGACGCCCGCCAGGGCGGCCACGGTTTTGAGCGTGAGACGCTGCGGGGACATTGCTGGGTGGCTAGGCATCAGAAAACATCAGATTCAATCATTTTGTGCGTTTGACTATAGCAAGTCGTTTGCATATCTTCCAGTATGAGATCTGTGCCATTACATCAATTCAAATCAAATATTAGGAGACAAGCATGACCGAACTCAGCCGCCGTTCCCTCATCAAGGGACTGACTGCCTTGCCTGCCGCGGGCATGGTGTCGGGCTTTCCATTGATCGCCCGTGCGGCCGAGTTCTCGCTCAAATACGGCAACAACCTGCCGCTCAGCCACCCGCTCAACGTCCGCGCGCAAGAGGCGGCCGACCGCATCCGCAAGGAAACCAATGGCCGTGTGGAAATGGCCATCTATCCCAACAACCAGCTGGGCGGTGATACCGACATGCTGGCGCAGGTGCGCTCGGGCGGTATCGATTTCTTCACGCCGTCGGCGCTGGTGATTGCCACCTTGGTGCCGGCAGCGGCCATCAACGCGGTGGGCTTTGCGTTTACCAACTACGACCAGGTCTGGAAGGCGATGGATGGCCCGCTGGGCGCGATGGTGCGGGCCGAGATTGCCAAGCGCAAGCTCTATGCGTTCGAGAAGATGTGGGACAACGGTTTCCGCCAGACCACCAGTAGCAAGGGTGCGGTGCAAAGTGCCAAGGACATGGATGGCCTCAAGATCCGTGTGCCGGTGAGCCCGATGCCGATTGCGATGTTCAAGGGCCTGGGCGCTGCGCCGGCCAGCCTGCAGTTCTCCGAGGTGTACTCGTCGCTGCAGACGCGGATTGTGGATGCGCAGGAGAACCCGCTGCCCATCATCCAGGTGGCCAAGCTGTACGAGGTGCAGAAGTTCTGCTCGCTGACCAACCATATTTGGGACGGCTACTGGTTCATTGCCAATGGCCGCATGTGGGAGAGCCTGCCAGCCGATCTGAAGAAGATCGTGGCCACGGCGATCAACGATGCCGGCATGGCGCAGCGTGCGGATATCAGCCAGCTCAATGCCTCGGTGCAGGCCGATCTGGCCAGCAAGGGCCTGCAGTTCAACCAGCCCGATGCGGAGAGCTTTCGCGCGGCGCTGCGCAGCTCGGGCTTTTATAAGGATTGGCAAGGCCGCTTTGGCAAGGACGTGTGGAGCCTGCTCGAAGGCGCCGTTGGCAAGCTCGCTTGAGCGCTGCCTGATTCATCGCCCTGAAAGAGCATTGCCATGTCCCACCCTGCAACCCCCGCGCTGGCGGGGCACTCTGCTGCGCCGCCCGACAACGCCTTGGCCTCGCTGGCCCGTGGCGTTGACCGTGGACTGGGCGCCATTGTCGAGACAGCGGCCGCTGCCTTGGTGCTGGCCGAAATCATCGTGCTGTTTGCCGGCGTGGTGGCACGCTATGTGTTCCACCAGCCGCTGGTCTGGTCCGATGAACTGGCCTCACTGATGTTTCTGTGGCTGTCCATGCTGGGCGCCGTGGTGGCACTGCGCCGGGGCGAGCACATGCGCATGACGGCCTTTATCAACAATGTGCGGCCAGGCCTGCGCGCGGCGCTGGAGGCCTTTGCGCTGGCCGCATCGCTGGCCTTTTTGCTGATGGTGCTGGGCCCCGCCTACGAGTACGCAGAGGAAGAAGCCTTTATCACCACCCCGGCGATGGAGCTGAGCAATGCCTGGCGCGCCGCTGCGCTGCCGGTGGGCATGGGCCTGATGGCGGTGGTGGCCTTGCTGCGCCTCATGACGCAGACGACCTGGCAAAAGGCGCTGGCGGCCGTGGCCATGGTGGCTGCGCTGGTGCTGCTGTTCTGGCTGTGCCAGCCGCTGTTCAAGAGCCTGGGCAAGTTCAATCTGGTGATCTTTTTTGTGCTGGTGGTGGCGGGCACAGTGTTTGCAGGTGTGCCGATTGCGTTCTCGTTTGCGCTGGCCACCTTTGGCTACCTGGCGCTGACCACGCGCACACCGCTGGTGGTGATGGTGGGGCGCCTGGATGAGGGCATGTCGCACCTGATCATGCTGGCGGTGCCGATGTTTATTTTTCTGGGCTCGCTCATAGAGATGACCGGCATGGCCAAGGCGATGATCCAGTTTCTGGCCAGCCTGCTGGGCCGCGTGCGCGGGGGCCTTTCCTATGTGCTGATTGGCGCGATGTACCTGGTCTCGGGCATCTCGGGATCGAAGGTGGCCGACATGGCGGCGATTGCGCCGGTGCTCTTCCCCGAGATGAAAAAGCGCGGCGCCAAGGAGGGCGATCTGGTCGCGCTGTTGTCAGCGACGGGTGCGCAGACCGAGACCATTCCGCCGTCCATCGTGCTGATCACGATTGGCTCGGTCACCGGCATATCGATTGCCGCGCTGTTTACCGGCGGCATGCTGCCTGCCGTGGTGCTGGGCGCTGCGCTGTGCTGCGTCGTGTGGTGGCGTTACCGCAAAGAGGATCTGAGCGGTGTGGAGCGCTTCAGCGGCAAGCAGATTGGCCGCTTGCTGGTGATCGCGCTGCCGGCGCTGGCCTTGCCCTTTGTGATCCGCGCCGCGGTCGTGGAGGGCATTGCGACGGCGACCGAGGTCTCCACCATCGGCGTGGTCTATTCGGTGCTGGTGGGCCTGTTCATCTACCGCTGCTTTGACTGGCGGCGCCTCAAGCCCATGCTGGTCGAGACCGCTTCGCTGTCGGGCGCGATCATGCTGATTGTCGGCTGCGCCACTGGCATGGCCTGGGGGCTGACGCAGTCGGGCTTCTCGTCGGACCTGGCCAAGGCGATGACCAGCATGCCGGGCGGCAGCTGGGGGTTCCTCGCCATCTCCATCGTCTGCTTCATCGTGCTGGGCAGTGTGCTCGAAGGCATCCCCGCCATCGTGCTGTTTGGCCCGCTGCTCTTCCCCATCGCCAAGGAGGTGGGCGTGCACGAGGTGCATTACGCAATGGTCGTGATCTTCGCGATGGGCATTGGCTTGTTTGCGCCGCCCTTTGGCGTGGGCTACTACGGCGCCTGCGCGATCAGCAAGGTCAACCCCAACGAGGGCATTCGGCCCATCGGCGGCTACATGCTGGCGCTGTTTGTCGGGCTGCTTTTTGTCGCGGCCATTCCCTGGATTTCTACCGGATTTTTATAAGCGGACTGCGGCCCCAAGGCCACCCGGCCAGCTTCCCGGCCTTGGTCTGCATCGCGTGCACCCACGTGAGGCAGCGCCCATGCCACCAACGCAACAACCAACTTAACAACAAACGAAAGACAAGCTATGAGCCGCTTTTTGGGAGAAATCCGCCAGCTGGGCTATGTGGTCGACGACATCGAGGCCGCGATGAAATACTGGAGCGAGACCTTGGGCGTGGGTCCCTGGTTCTACAACCCGCAGGTGCCGATCGAGAACTACCAGTACGCGGGTGAGCGTTACCAGCCGCACAACTCGGTGGCGCTGGCCAACTCGGGCTTTGTGCAGGTGGAGCTGATCCAGGTGCGCAACGATGTGCCGTCGATGTACCGCGACTTTCTGCGCGCGGGCCGCACGGGCCTGCAGCATGTGGCGTACTGGACCACCGACTACGACGCCGATCTGCAGCGCTTGCTGGCGCAGGGCTTCAAGCCGCAGATGAGTGGCGAGGTGGGCAAGAACGGCCGCTTTATCTACTTTGACACCGAATACCACCCGGGCACGGTGATCGAGCTGTCCGAAGTGATGGGCCCCAAGGGAAAGATGTTTGATCTGATCCGTGCGGCCTCCCAGGACTGGGATGGCCAGAACCCCGTGCGCCCTTTCCCTGACCTCAACACCCTGTGATGGCCGGCCCGCCCTGGGCCTGGAAATGCGATGAAATCTACCCATTTTGAAGCCAGCTACCTGATTGAGACGCCGCTGGCGCCCGAGGCCGTCGCCGAGGTGATGGCCGGTGAGCAATCCTGCGGCACCTTTACCCGCGTGGCCGGCGAGACCGATGACCTGCGCGCGCGCGCACGTGCCCAGGTGCTGCAGGTGCAGCCGCTGGGTACGGTGGAGCGGCCCAGCCTGCCCAATGCCTGGCTGGAGCGCCAAGGCTATGGCGCAGGCGCCAACTGGCAGCGTGCGCGCGTGCGCATTGCCTTCCCCATCGCCAATGTGGGCGCCAATCTGCCCACCTTGGCCGCTACCGTCAGCGGCAATCTGTATGACCTGGGAGAGGTATCGGGCCTTCGGCTGGAGCGCCTGGACCTGCCGCCGGACTACCGCGACCAGTTCGATCTGCCGACCATGGGCGTGGCCGGCACGCGGCGCAGTATTGGGGCCAGCGCAGGCGCCATGGTCGGCACCATCATCAAGCCCAATGTGGGGCTATCGGCCCAGCAGACGGCCGACCTGGTGCGGCAGCTCTGCGACGCGGGTGTGGACTTTATCAAGGACGATGAGGTATCGGCCAACCCGGCGCATGCACCGCTTGAGGAGCGCATTCCCGCGGTGATGCGCGTGATCCGCGAGCACCGCGAGCGCACCGGCAAGTGGGTGATGGTGGCTTTCAACATCACCGATGAAACCAGCGCCATGCTGCGCCATGCCGATCTGGTGCAGCAAGAGGGCGGCAGCTGCGTGATGGCCAGCATCAACTGGTGCGGGCTGTCGGGCATCCAGAGCCTGCGGCGCCACACGCCCTTGGCACTGCATGCGCACCGCAATGGCTATGGCGCGCTGTCGCGCGACCCGATGCTGGGCATGGGCTACCAGGCCTACCAGACCCTGTGGCGCCTGGCTGGTGTGGACCATGTGCATGTGCATGGCTTGCAAGGCAAGTTTGCGCAGCCTGATGCCGAGGTGGTGGAATCGGCGCAAGACTGCCAGCGGCGCCTGTCTGCCGCGCAGGATGACTGCGTGCTGCCCGCCTTCTCATCGGGCCAGTGGGCGGGTACGGTGCCTGCCACCTGGGCGGCGCTGCAAAGCGATGACCTGCTGTTCATGTCGGGCGGCGGCATTCTGGCGCACCCCGACGGGCCGGCCGCTGGCGTGGTGAGCATTCGCCAGGCCTGGGCTGCCGTGCGTGAAGGCAGCAGCCTGGACGACTATGCCTGGCATGCGCCGGAGCTGGCGCGGGCGCTGCAGTTCTTTGGCAAGCGCGGATAGGCAAGCAACATGCTGGACACCTTGCTGCGCGGCAAGCCCGCTGTCGTCTGGTATGGCGATGACTTTACCGGTGCGACCGACACCTTGGCCACGGTGGCGCAGGCCGGCCTGCGTTCACTGCTTTTTCTGGAGGTGCCGACCGAGGTGCAGCTAGCCAAAGCCGGGCCCTTGCAGGCCATCGGCATTGCCGGTGCAGCCCGCAGTTTGTCGCCCGCCGCGATGGGCAAGGCGTTAGCGCCGGTGGCACAGTTCATGGCGCACAGTGGTGCGCCCGTGTTGCACTACAAATGCTGCTCCACCTTTGACAGCGCCCCGCATGTGGGCAGCATTGGCGCGGCTGTGACGGCATTGCGCAAGGTGGCAGTCGCATCGCCCGCAGTGATCGTTGGCGGCCAGCCCAATATCGGGCGTTTTTGCGCCTTTGGCAACCTGTTTGCGCAGGCTGGGCCGGGGGGCGCGGTGCAGCGCCTTGACCGCCACCCCACCATGCGGCATCACCCCGTCACCCCCATGGACGAGGCTGATCTGCGCCTGCACCTGGCCAAGCAGCGGCTGGCCGATATTCGGCTGCTGAGCACCCGGCAGCTGGAGCTGGCGGGCGCCGATACCGACGTGCTTCTCCGCTGGATGCAGGCTCAGGAAGGAGCAAGCCCTGTGCCAGATGCCTTGCTGATCGACCTGGTGCACGAAGCCCAGCTGCCGCAGATTGGCGCGCTGCTGTGGGCGCGTGCGCAGCAAGCGCCGTTGCTGGCCGTGGGGCCCAGCGGCGTGGAGCAGTGCCTGATAGCAGGCTGGCGCCAACTGGGGTTGTTGGGGGAAGTGCCAGCGGCTGAACCGCTGGCGCCCGCGCAGGGCCCGGTGCTGGTGCTGGTGGGCAGCTTGTCGCCGGTCTCCAATCAGCAGATCGCGGCCAGCCAGCAGTTTGACAAGCGGGAGGTGGATGTGGGCCGGCTGTTGGCCGAGGAAGGCTATCTAAGCGCTTGCGCGGCCCAGCTGGCCCAGGGGCTGCTCCAGGGGCGCCATACGCTGGCGCACACCAGCCGGCCCGATCAAACCGTGGATGCAGCGACCACGGCAGCGGTGGCACAGCGCAGTGCGCAATTGCTGGCAGAGACCTTGCGCCTGGTGGCGGAACAGGGCCAGCCCCTCAAGCGCCTGGGCATTGCGGGCGGCGATACCTCCAGCCTGGCGACACAGGCTTTGGGGTTGTGGGGGCTGGCATTTCACAGCACCTTGGCGCCGGGGGTGACCTTGAGCGTGGCGCGCAGCGATGATGCGCGCATCGATGGGTTGGAGCTGATGCTCAAAGGCGGGCAGATGGGCGATGCGCAGCTGTTCGACCGGCTGGTGAAGGGGGCGGGCTGAGGGGCACCTGGGCAGAGGCACAGATGTAAAAAAGCCCCAGGCGCTATGCCTGGGGCTATCTTTAGGTGTGGTGTGGTGTGGCTTGCTGCGCAAGCAAAGGCGCGGCCTGCGCCGCGCCAGCGCTTACTTGCCTTCCTTGCGCGCTTGGGCTTGGGCGGCGACCAGGGCCGTCATGTTGACCACGCGGCGCACAGTGGACGATGGGGTCAGCACATGGGCGGGGGCCTCGCTGCCCAGCAGGATTGGGCCGATGGTGGTGCCATGCGAGGCGGTGGTCTTGAGCACATTGAACAGGATGTTTGCGGCATCCAGGTTCGGGCAGATCAGCACATTGGCCTCACCGGTCAGGCTCGACTCGATGAGGGTGCGCTCGCGCACGTGTTCGTCCAGCGCGGCGTCGCCATGCATTTCGCCATCGCATTCGATGTCGGGGTTGGCAGCGGCGAACAGGTCGCGGGCAGCGCGCATCTTGAGCGCCGACTTGCGGGTGGACGAGCCGTAGTTGCTGTGCGAGAGGAAGGCCACCTTCGGGGGCAGGCCAAAGCGCTGCACCTCTTGCGCGGCAAGCTTGGCGATCTGGGCCAGCTCTTCGGCGGTCGGATCTTCGTTGATGTAGGTGTCCGCGATAAACAAGGTGCGGCCTTCCAGCATCAGCGCATTCACGGTGGCCAGGCGGTTGGCGTCGGTCTTGTGGCCGAGCACGTCTTCGATATGGCCCAGGTGACGGTCAAAGCGGCCCATCACGCCGCAGAGCATCGCGTCGGCATCGCCCAGGTGCACCATCAGTGCGGCGATCACGGTGTTGGAGCGGCGCACGGCAGACTTGGCCACCTCAGGCGTGACGCCATTGCGGCCCATCAGCGCGTGGTAGGCCTCCCAGTACTGCCGGAAGCGCGGGTCGTCTTCGGGGTTGACGATGTCCACATCCTTGCCCAGTTGCAGGCGCAGGCCGGCCTTGGCAATGCGCGCTTCGATGACCGCAGGGCGGCCGATCAGGATGGGCTTGGCCAGGCCGTCGTCCACCGCCACTTGCACGGCGCGCAGCACGCGCTCGTCTTCGCCTTCGGCGTAGGCCACGCGTTGCACATTGGCCTTGGCTGCTGCAAAGACCGGGCGCATGAACATGCTGGTCTGGTAGACGAAGCGGGTGAGGTTCTCACGGTAGGCTTCGATGTCCTCGATCGGGCGTGCTGCCACGCCGGACTCTTGCGCGGCCTTGGCCACGGCGGGCGCAATGCGCAGGATCAGGCGCGTGTCGAACGGGGTGGGGATCAGGTAGTCGGGGCCGAACTTGAGCTCCTTGCCCTGGTAGGCGGCGGCCACTTCGTCGCTCACGTCCTGCTTGGCCAGCGCGGCAATTTCGCGCACGCAGGCCAGCTTCATCGCTTCGGTGATCTTGCTGGCGCCGCAATCGAGCGCGCCACGGAAGATGTAGGGGAAGCACAGCACGTTGTTGACCTGGTTCGGGTAGTCCGAACGGCCGGTGGCGATGATGCAATCGGGGCGAACGGCCTTGGCCAGCTCGGGGCGGATTTCTGGCTCGGGGTTGGCCAGTGCCAGGATGATGGGCTTGTCGGCCATGGTCTTGACCATGTCGGCGGTCAGCACGCCGGGAGCCGAGCACCCCAGGAACACGTCAGCGCCGTTGACCACGTCGGCCAAGGTGCGGGCCTCGGTCTTTTGCGCGTAGCGCGCCTTGGACGCGTCCAGGCCACCGGGGCGGCCGTCATAGATCACGCCCTTGGAGTCCACCATGAAGATGTTCTCGCGCTTGACCCCCAGGCCCACCATCACATCGACGCAGGCAATGGCAGCCGCACCGGCGCCGGAGACGGCGATCTTGACGTTGCCGATCTGCTTGTCGACCAGCTCCAGGCCGTTGAGCAGCGCGGCGCTGGAGATGATGGCCGTGCCGTGCTGGTCGTCATGGAACACCGGAATGTTCATGCGCTTGGACAGCTCTTGCTCGATGTAGAAGCACTCGGGTGCCTTGATGTCTTCGAGGTTGATGCCACCCAGTGTGGGCTCGAGGCTGGCGATGATGTCGATCAGCTTGTCCGGATCGCGCTCGGCCAGCTCGATGTCAAACACATCGACGCCGGCAAACTTCTTGAACAGGCAGCCCTTGCCTTCCATCACCGGCTTGCTGGCCAGCGGGCCGATATCGCCCAGGCCCAGCACGGCGGTGCCGTTGGTGATCACGCCCACCAGGTTGCCGCGCGAGGTGTAGTCAGCCGCCAGGCTGGGATCGGCTTCGATGTCCAGGCAAGGGTAGGCCACGCCTGGCGAATAGGCCAGCGACAGGTCACGCTGGTTGGACAGCGGCTTGGTCGGGGTGACGGAGATCTTGCCCTTGCTGGGGCTGCGGTGGTATTCGAGTGCGGCTTCGCGCAGTGCCTGTTCGGCGGCGGACAGTTGTTGTGCCATAAGAGTGAGTCAATCCAGTGTGTACCAAGCGGATGATAAAGGCGCAGGCCCACCCCTAGGGGGCAGTGGGCCTAAGTTTCGATGCTGCACCGCAGCAATCTTGTCAGTGGGCATCTGCTTGCTGCGCAGCCTTGATGATCTGGGCCTGGTCGAGTTTGGCGCCGTTGAAAAACAGGTTCAAGGCGACGGCACAGATGGAGGCGAGCAGGATGCCCGATTCGATCAGCGGGTGGATGGCATGGGGCATCCATTGGCGGAACTGCGGTGCAATCAGCGGAATCATGCCCACGCCAATGGACACGGCAACGACCATGGCGTTGTAGCGGTTATGGCGAAAATCCACATTCGACAGGATGCGGATGCCGGTGGCGGCCACCATGCCGAACATGACCAGACCGGCGCCGCCCAGCACCATCGTGGGCAGCGATTCGACCAGCGCGCCCAGCTTGGGCAACACGCCCAAAATGATCAGGATAAAGCCGCCGGCCACGCAGACAAAGCGGCTCTGGATGCCGGTGACTGCCACCAGGCCCACGTTTTGCGAGAAGCTGGTGTAGGGGAAGGTGTTGAAGATGCCGCCCAGCAAGGTGCCCAGGCCATCGGTGCGCAGGCCCCGGGTCAGGTCGGCGGGGGTCACTTCCTTGTTGGTCATGTCACCCAGCGCCAGGAACATACCCACCGATTCGATCATCACGACGACCATCACCAGGGTCATCGTCAGGATCAGGATGGGGTCGAACACCGGCATCGCGATCTCGAACGGCATGACAAAGTCAAACCACTCGGCATGCGCGACTTTTTCATAGGTCATCAGGCCCATGGCCGAGGCCACGATGGCGCCGATGACAATGCCGGCCAGCACCGCAATATTGGCCATGAAGCCCTTGGCAAACTTGGTGATCAGCAGGATGGAGACGAGCACCAGCGCGGAGATGCCCACGCCGCTCAGGTCGGCATAGCGGGGGTTGGGCACGGACGGCAGGATGGCCAGGCCCTGCGGGATGGGCGGCAGCGCCGAGCCCGGCGCACCGGCGGCCATCTGGGCACTTTGCAGCCATTTGACATGCTCGGGGTTGGGCACGGAAGGCGCCGTGGGGCCGACCGGGTTGCCAAAGATCCAGTTGATGCCCACGCGCATCAGGCTGATGCCGATCACCGTGATGATGGTGCCGGTGACGACCGGCGGGAAGAACCGCAGCATGCGGCTGACCAGCGGTGAGATCAGGATCGATATGACCCCCGCGCCGATGACCGAGCCAAAGATGAGGCCCGCGCCATAGACGCCTCCTGTGGTCTGCGCCATCGAGATCATCGGCGCCACGCTGGCAAAGGTCACGCCCATCATCACCGGCAGCTTGATGCCAAACCAGCGGGTTGCTCCCCAGGCCTGGATCAAGGTGACCAGGCCGCAGACGAAGAGATCAGCAGAGATCAGCTTCGCTATCTGGTGCGAGTCGAGGTTGAGTGCGCGCCCTACTATCAGCGGTACCGCCACGGCCCCCGCGTACATGACCAGCACATGCTGCAAGCCCAAGGTGGTGAGGCGCCCCAGGGGCAGCACCTGGTCGACGGGGTGTTTGTCAGACTGCATCTTTATCACTCCTCATGCGGGGAATTTCTGACCAGAAAAGCCAGTGTTATGTCTTAAAAATCCATACAAAAAGTGTATACACATGCGCTGATGGCGCACCCCCCTGATTACCCTCAAGCCGCCACCATGCGACGGGGAGTGGCCGGTTGGATGCGCGTGGCTCGTTCACAAAAATGCCTGCCGCCACATGCAAAACCGCCCCCAGGCGCGGGGCCTGGGGGCGGTGGATGTAAAAACCGCTGAGGCGGCGCAGCCGGGCGCCGCGTTGGATCAGGCCAACAGATCGACCAGCGAGCGGGCGATGACCTTGGTGGCGCGGCGCAGGTCTTCCAGGTCCAGGCGCTCGTCGGCGCGCTTGGCATGGCTCTCCAGCACGGTGCGGGGGCCGGCGCCGTAGATCACGCCGGGAATGCCGCGCTCCACATAGAGGCGCACATCGGTGTAGAGTGGTGTGCCCACAGCCGGGGGCTTCTCGCCAAACACGGCTTCGCCATGGGTCTGGATGGCATCGACCAGCGGCTGGTTGCCCGCCAGCGGCGTCATCGCATTGGCCAGCAGCAGGCGCTTGATGTCGATGCGCACGGCGTCGTCACCCTGGTAGCCGCGCTCGCTGTTGAAGCGCTCCACCGCCTGGGCAATGACCTGGCGGATATGGGCTTCGACCTCGACCGGGTTCTCCTCGGGGATCATGCGGCGGTCGATCTTGAGCAGCACCTTGCCGGGGATCACATTGGTGTTGGTGCCCCCTTCAATGCGGCCAATGTTCAGGTAGGGGTGCTTGATGCCGGCGACCTGGGAGCTGACCTTTTGGTAGGCGGTGTTTTCCGCATACAGGTCGTTCATGATCGCGACGGTGGCCTGCAGCGCATCCACGCCGGTGTGGGGCACGGCGGCGTGGGCCATCTTGCCGTGCACGGTGATCTCCATCTGCAGGCAGCCATTGTGGGCGACGACCACTTCGTAGCTGAAGCCGGCAGCGACCATCAGGTCGGGCTTGGTCAGGCCTTTTTCGAGCAACCAGCCGGGGCCCAGCAGGCCGCCAAACTCTTCGTCGTAGGTAAAGTGCAGCTCCACCGCGCCCTGGCTGGGCTTGGCCACGGCCTCCAGTGCGCGCAAGGCGTAGGTGAAGGTGGAGAAATCGCACTTGCTCACCGCAGCGGCGCGGCCGTAGAGCTTGCCGTCAACAATGCGGGCGCCATAGGGGTCATGGCTCCAGCCCTCACCGGGCGGCACCACATCGCCATGGGCGTTGAGCGCAATGGTGCGGCCCGATCCAGCTGCGCCAAAGGGGCGGCGCACGATCAGATTGGTGATCGAGGTCATGCCATAGGCCTCGACATCGGCCTGGGGCACGACATGCTTTTCTGCGGTGTAGCCCATGGCCTGCAGCAGCTCGGCGGTGCGCTCGGCGTGCGGTGTGTTGTCGCCCGGGGGCGTGTCGGTAGGCACTTGCACCAGCTTCTGGAAGAACTGCACCTGCTCGTCAAAGTGCTGGTCGATCCACTGGTCCAGGGCGGCGTAGGTGGCGTTGTTCGTGGTCATACGGTTTCGTTTTCTAGTTGTTGAAGGACGTGGCTGAAGCTGTCGATCGCCAGTTGCATGTCATCGGCGGTCGAGGACTCCAGCGGGTTGTGGCTGATGCCGCTGTTGATGCCGCGCACAAAGAGCATGGCCTGGGGCATGATCTCGTGCAGCTTCATCGCATCATGGCCAGCGCCGCTGGGCATGCGAAACAGCGGCACGCCCTGGGCGGCCACGGCTTTCTCCCAGCGCTGCTGCCAGGCCGGTGCGCTGGGGGCCGCTGCGGCCTGCATGGTTTGCTCGGCGCGGTAGCGCAGGCCACGCTTGTGCGCAATCGCCTCCAATTGGCCCATCACATCGCGCACCAGCGCGTCGCGCTGCGGATCGGTGGGCGCGCGCATGTCGATGCTGAACTTGCACTGGCCGGGCACTACGTTGATCGAGCCGCTGGGCACTTCGAGCATGCCGACGGTGGCGACCGAATCGCCATCCTGCGCGGCACGCTGCTCGGCATACAGCATCAGCTCGGCCACGCCGCAGGCGGCGTCGCGGCGGCGGTCCATCGGCGTGGTGCCGGCATGGCTGGCCATGCCCACCATCTCGCAGACATAGCGCGAACTGCCGTTGATCGAGGTGACGATGCCCAGCGGAATATCCAGCTCGGTCAGCACCGGGCCCTGCTCAATGTGCACCTCGATAAAGCCGAGGTACTGTGAGGCATCGCGCTGGATCTTGGGGATGTCGTCAATGCACAGGCCGGCATGCTGCATGGCTTCGCGCATCGTGATGCCCGCGGCATCGGCCTGGTCCAGCCACTGCGGGTTGAAGTGGCCGATCAATGCGCCCGAGCCCAGGAAGGTGGCCTTGTAGCGCTGGCCTTCTTCCTCGGCAAAGGCCACCACTTCGATGCCAAAGGGCAGGCGCTTGCCGGCGCGGTGCAGCTCGCGCACGCAGGCCATCGGCACAAAGATGCCCAGGCGCCCGTCGTATTTGCCGCCGTTGCGCACGGTGTCGTAATGGCTGCCGGTGAGCAGGTACTTGCCGCCTTCTTGCGCGGGGCGGTAGCGGCCCACGACGTTGCCGACCGCATCGATCTCGACCTCGTCAAAACCGCTGTCGCGCATCCAGTGGCTGATGCGCTGGGCGCAGGCGCGGTGGGCATCGGTCAGGTAGGTGACGGTGAGCTGGCCTTTTTCGGCAAAGCCCTCGTCGCTGTGCTGGGCCAGGCGCTCCTGCCAGTCCCAGACATCATTGCCCAGCACCGGCTCGTAGCCGAACTTGTCGTTCAGGCGGATCTCGGCAATGCGGTGGATGTTGCGCAGCGCCTCGTTGCGCTCGAAATCGGGGTGGTGGTTCAGGCGCCGCGCAAAGGTGGCGATGATCTCCTGCTTAGCGAGGCCCAGGCCCCGTGGCCCGCGCACCGCCAGGATGAACGGAAAACCAAAGCGGGCGTTGTAGTCCGCATTGAGCTGCTGGATCTGCGCGAACTCCTCGGGCGTGCATTGCGTCAGGCCCGCGCGGTTTTGCTCCAGCGTGGACTCTGCCGTCAAGGTGTTGGCCACCATGGCCTTGCCCGCCAGCTCCGGGTGGGCGCGGATCAGGGCCAGCTGCGCATCGACCGGCGCCTGCGCCAGCACGCGCACCATCGCGTGCTTGAGCTGGGCGAGCGAGGCAAAGGGCCGCTGGGCCAGCGCGGCTTGGGCAATCCAGGGCGAGTGCTCGTACAGCCCATCGAGCATGGCCAGCGCCGCATCGGGCGTGGCTTGGTTGAGTTGTTCCAGGGTCAGGGCCATGTGTTTCCTATCGAATGGATGGGGTACTAGCGCTTCTTTTCGCTCGGGCGCGGCGCTGTGTCATCTTTCAAAGCGTGGGGGCGGGAAAGTGCTCGGCCCAGTGGCGGGCAATGTCGATGCGGCGGCAGACCCAGACGTTCTGGTGCTGTTGGATGTGGTCCAGAAAGCGCTGCAGCGCGGTGATGCGGCCCGGGCGGCCCAGCAGGCGGCAGTGCATGCCGATGCTCATCATCTTGGGGCGGTTCTCGCCAGCAGGGTCACCTTCGGCGTACAGCACATCAAAGCTGTCCTTGAGGTACTGGAAGAAGGGATCGGCGTGCGAGTAGCCCTGGGGCAGCGCAAAGCGCATGTCGTTGCAGTCCAGGGTGTAGGGAACGATCAGCTGGTGCGCGGCGCTGCCATCGCTCTTGCCGACCTTCATCCAGAAGGGCAGGTCGTCGCCGTAGTAGTCGCTGTCATAGGCAAAGCCGCCAAAATCGGCCACCAGGCGGTGGGTGTTGGGGCTATCGCGGCCGGTGTACCAGCCCAGGCCGTGGGTGCTGCGGCTGCCGTAGAGGCTGTGGAAGATGTCCATCGCCTGCTGCATATGGGCGCGCTCGACCTCTTCGGGCGTATTTTGGTAATGCACCCATTTGAGGCCGTGGCAGGCCACTTCATGGCCCAGATCGGAAAACGCCTGGGCCAGTTCGCGGTGTCGCTGCAAGGCCGTGGCCACGCCAAACACCGTCAGCGGCAGGCCGCGCTTTTCAAACTCGCGCAGCAGGCGCCAGACGCCGGCGCGCGAGCCGTATTCATAGATGCCATCCATGCTCATGTGGCGGTCCGGGTAAGAGGCCGGGTTGAACATCTCCGAGAGGAACTGCTCGCTGCCCGGGTCGCCGTGCAGCACATGGTTTTCGCCGCCTTCCTCGTAGTTCAGCACAAACTGCACGGCAATGCGTGCGCCCTGGGGCCACTGGGCATGGGGCAGATCGCGGCCGTAGCCGATCAGGTCGCGGGGGTAGGGGGTGGTAGCGTCGTAGGTCATAGCGTGATCGAGGACAGAGCCATGGATAAATCGTTGCTGGGAATCTCGCGTTCGAACTGCAGGCCTTGCTCCACATGCTCCAGGTGCGCGATCATCAGCTGCACGGCGCCTTCGGCATCCTTGCGGGCGAGGGCCTGCACAATCTCTTCGTGCTCCTCATGCGAGTGGGCAGCGGCGCTGGCCGACTGGTACATCAGGGTGATCAGCGCGCAGCGCGAGATCAGATCGCCCAGCAGCTGGGCCAGCACATCGTTGCCCATCAGCTCGGCCATGCGCACATGGAAGTCGCCCAGCAGCTCGGTGCGCTCGGTGACATCGGCGCGGTGCACGGCGGCAGCCTCTTGCCGCACATGCTCGCGCAGCACCTTGATTTGTTTGGGCGTGACGGTCTCGACAAAGCTGCGGGTCATCTGCGCTTCAAGCATCTTGCGCACGGCAAAGACCTGGCGCGCTTCGGACACAGACGGGGTGGACACAAAGGCGCCGCGTGCGGGCTCCAGCGTGACCAGGTGGTTTTGCGACAGCTGGAACAGCGCCTGGCGCACTAGGGTGCGCGACACGCCAAAGTGGTCCGCGAGTTTTTGCTCGGCCAGCTTGGTGCCCGGCAGCAACCGGTGCTCGACGATGGCACGGGTCAGGGATTGGGCAATGGTGGACGTTGAGGTGGATTCCATGTCAGGATAGTAGGCCGAATGACAAAAAGTGTATACACTTTTAGTGCACATCACCAGTCCGATCTTACCCAGAATCATCAGGAGATTTACCTATGGGCCTGAGCACCCACGTTCTCGATACGATGCACGGCTGCCCCGCTGCGGGCATGGACATTGCGCTGTACGCCACCGATGGTGGCGAAGCGCGCCTCATCCGCCGCGAAACCCTGAACCACGACGGACGCACCCAGACCCCGTTGTTTGACAATGCGACGCTGCGCCCCGGCACCTACCGCCTGAGCTTTGAAGTGGCGGCCTACTTTGCGGCCAAGGGCGTGGAGCTGCCCAGCCCCAACTTTTTGAACCAGGTGAACCTGGACTTTGGCGTGGCCCATGCCGACCAGCACTACCACGTGCCGCTGCTGGTCAGCCCCTGGAGCTATTCGACGTACCGGGGGTCTTGAGGCGGGGCGAGGGCGGGTGGGGCATTGGGTAGGCGGCTGCCCTTGACCTGTCTCAAACGCGCATCGCCAAAACTGTAGGCCGAAGCCGCAAGTTGCGGCTGCGGCCTTCCAGCGTCATCGGGGATGGCTACTATTTGCTCCTAGGCGCACCGCAGGATTCACAGCGGTGCCAACCTGATCGATATAACAGCAAATTTCATAGGAGTAGGTATGCAACGTTTTTCTATGCGCACCCTGGGTGTCGCCGCTGCAGTGGTTGCCGGCGCTCTGTCGATGGCGGCCTGCACGGTCACCAAGCCTGAAACCAGCAATGCGCCTCGTGCCGATGAGACGTCGGTAGACGCCCGCGCCAACGCCGCGCTCGAGCGCCTGTACCAGACCGCTCCTGGCTCCAAGGACCTGGTCGCACGCTCCAAGGGCGTGCTGGTGTTCCCATCAGTGATTGGCGGCAGCTTTGTGGTGGGCGTGGAGCACGGCCGCGGCGTGCTGCGCGTGGGCAGCCGCAGCGACAGCTACTACAGCACCACGGGCGCGTCGATCGGCTGGCAGGCCGGTGGCCAGTCCAAGGCCGTCATCTATGTGTTCAACACGCCTGAAGCGCTGGCGAAGTTCCGCGACAGCAATGGCTGGTCCGTGGGTGCAGATGCCACCGTGGCCGCAGGCCGCGTAGGCGCCAATGGCAGCATCGACACCACCTCGGCCCAGGCCCCGGTGACCAGCTTTGTGCTGAACAATGCCGGCCTGGAAGCGGGCGTGTCGCTGCAAGGCGCCAAGATCACCAAGATCAAGGAATAAAGCAGCGCCTACAGCGCCTGCAAAGCAGAAACCGGCCAGCAGGCCGGTTTTTTTTGCGCTTGTCGCACCTGTCCTATGCCAGCCTTTATTGCTGGCCTTCGCTCAAGGTATGCAGCTGGAACTTGCCCGAGGCATCCCAGAGCCAGGTCTCGGTGTAGGAGACCATGACCTCGCCGTGGCGCAAGTGCTGGGGGGCGGGAAAGGGCGCAGCGGCCTGCACCAGCGCCTCGATCAGTGGCGGCACCTCCTGGGCCTGCGCGGGCTCGCGCATCCAGTTCATGTCCTGGATATGGCCGTCTTCGTCGAGCAAGAGCTCCAGCACGCCAATGGCATAGAGCATGGGCGGCAGCATGCCAGGGTAGATGCGATCGGCGTAGCGTTCATACAGGTGCTGGGCACACTGCTTGCGGTAGGCCTCGTCGGCGACCGGGTTGAGGACGGAGTCCTGCCCATCGGCTTGCGGGGACCATTGGGGCATGCGCGCGCCGGGCAACTGGGTCAGCACCGAGAGATAACTGTCCTGGTCGTCCTCCTGCTCGGCGGCATGGGGCGGCTTGGCGCTGCCCCTTGCCTGTGCAGGTGTTCGCGACGGGTGCGGTATACGAAAAAGCGTATGCCAAAGTCGTGACAGCAGGGAGGTGGAGGGTCGATCGCTCATGGTACAAATCCGTCTATAGCGGACCTGCAGTATGGCAGGCCGATCTTCATCATGGAACAAGGCATGCCCGTTCTGCAGCAATTATTGGCGCGCCTGGCGACGCAGGAGGCCTGTCTGGTACAGGTGGCGTCGACCCAGGGGTCGGCTCCGCGCGATGCCGGCGCCTGGATGGCCGTGTTTGCGCAGGACCAACTGGGCACGATTGGCGGTGGCCACCTGGAGTGGCAGGCCGCCAACAAGGCCCGCAATCTGCTGGCCAGCGGCGGCGCCCCGCAGAGCGAGCGCTTTGCGCTGGGCCCGCGCCTGGGCCAATGCTGCGGCGGTGTGGTGCATCTGCGTTTTCAGCGGATTGGACAGGCTGACCGCGAACCGCTGGCGCAGCAGCTGGCGCCCGAGTGCAGCCCCGTGGCGGTGTTTGGCGCGGGCCACGTGGGCGCAGCGCTGGTGCAGGTGCTGAGCAACCTGCCTATGCGCATCACCTGGGTGGACAGCCGCGAGGCGCTGTTTCCGGACGCGTTGCCTGCCAACGTGCAGACCGAGTATTCCGACCCCATCGAGCGCGCGGTGGCTGACCTGGCGCCGCGCAGCAGTGTGTTCATCCTCACCCACGACCACCAGCAGGACCTGCAGATCACCCAGGCCTGCCTGCAGCGCCAGCGCAACAGCGGCGATCTGGACCTGATCGGGCTCATTGGCAGTGCTACCAAGCGTGCCAGCTTTGCGCACCGGCTGGCCGAGCGGGGTTTTGCCGATGCGGAGTTTGCCCGCATCACCTGCCCGATCGGCCTGCCGGGCATCCAGGGCAAGGCGCCGGAGGTGATTGCCATTGCGGTGGCCGCGCAGCTTTTGCAGCATCTGCAGCGAACGCAGCATGCCTGATGTGGCTTGCCTCCCGGGCAGGAGCCATGCATGCGGTGTAGAGGCCACCTGCAGCGGGTTTGCTGCGTTGCATCAGGGTTTTATCTAGGGGGTGTGCAGCTTTTTGCCGACCTTTGGGTGGCAGAAATTGCATACACTTTGAGTCTACAAAAGGTCGCAGCGGTGCCCCGGTCATCCCGATGATGGCTGTGGATTGCGGCCTGTCTGCTGCTCAGATCGCCCGCCGTGGTGAGCAGGTTCAACAAGTGGCCGGTGCCTCCACGCTGGCTGCTTGATGAGGAGAGCGGGCATCACCCCTCCCTCGCACTGGCAGACCCCACGCTGCCAAGGATGAGAGCAATGGAAGGCTATATCCTCGATTGGGCGAACCTGTTGTTGCGCTGGCTGCATGTGATCACAGCCATTGCCTGGGTCGGTTCGTCGTTCTATTTTGTGTTTCTCGACAGCAGCCTGACCCCGCCCGAAGACGAAGACCTGAAAAAGCAGGGCGTCAGCGGCGAGCTCTGGGCCGTGCATGGCGGCGGCTTCTACCACCCTGTCAAGTTCAATGTCTCGCCGCCCAAGCTGCCCGACCACCTGCACTGGTTCTACTGGGAGAGCTACACCACCTGGCTGTCGGGCTTTGCGCTCCTGACGGTGTCCTACCTCTGGAACGCCAATATCTACCTGGTCAACCCGGCCGACCCCAATGCGATGAGCGCGCCGCTGGCGGTGTTTACGGCGCTGAGCTTTCTGGCGGTGTTCTGGCTGCTCTATGACGGCATCTGCCGCGTGTTTGGTTTCAAAAAGCATGGCGATACGATTGTGGGCGCCATGGTGCTGGTGCTGGTCTGCATTGCCGCGTATCTCGCCTGCCATATCTTCCCGGGCCAGGCAGCCTTCTTGCTGATGGGCGCGATGCTGGCCACCTCGATGAGCGCGAACGTGTTCTTCTGGATCATCCCGGGCCAGCGCACCGTGGTGCGGGCGCTCAAGAATGGCGACCCGGTCGACCCCATCTACGGCAAACGCGGCAAGCAGCGCAGTGTGCACAACACCTATTTCACGTTACCGGTGCTGTTTGCGATGCTGTCCAACCACTACGGCTGGCTCTACAACCAGAAGTACAACTGGCTGGTGCTCATCGGCATGATGTTTGCCGGCGCGGCCATTCGCCAGTTCTTTGTGCTGCGCCATGGCCACAAGCTCGGCCGCAACAAGCACCCCTGGCCCTATGCACTGATCGGTGTGCTGGTGATTCTGGGCGTGATCGCCTGGCTGCGGCCCGGCCCCAAGCCCGCAGCAGCCGCTGCGCCCGCATCGGCCCCTGCGAGCCAGCCCGCAGCTGGCGCCGTGCCCTATGGCGAGGTGGCCAAGGTGTTTGCCCAGCACTGCGTGCTGTGCCACAGCGCCACGGGCCTGGCGCAAAAGAATGTGAAGCTCGACAGCCCCGGCGAGGTGGCCCAGCACACCCAGCAGATCTACCAGCAGGTGGTGGTGCTGCGCAAGATGCCCTTTGGCAACCCCGAGGGGTTGAGTGCCGACGAGCGCGATCTGGTCAAGCGCTGGTTTGAATCCGGCGCCTCTACCGCGCCTTGATGGCGGGTGGCAGGGGGCGGGGCAGGGCCCCCGCCCGCCGAAATCCGACTACAGCCTGGGGTGGCTGATCGGCGTAGGATGGGAGGGTTGGGGCATGCCCTAGCCCCTCTTTGCGGTGGGTGGCTGGGGATGCGTGTCACAAATCCACATCTTCTCGCATGTCAAATTTCGATATCCAATTGCTGCTGACCGCCTTGGTGAGCGTGCTGGTGCTGGTGGCGCTGATTGTTTCGCGCATCCGCATGCACCCCTTGCTGGCCTTGCTGATCGTCTGTATCGGTGTGGGCTTTGCCACCGGCATGGCGCCGGGCGACATTGCCAAGAACATCACCAACGGCGCGGGCAAGACCCTGGGCGCGGTCGGCGTGGTGATTGCCTTGGGCGCGATGCTCGGCAAGATCCTGGCCGACTCGGGCACCACCGAGCGCCTGGCCAGCGCCATTCTGCGCCACACCTCGGACCGCATGATCCCCTGGGCGATGACCCTGGTAGCCTTCATCATCGGCATCCCGATGTTCTTCGAGGTGGGCCTGGTGGTGATGCTGCCGCTGATCTTCAGCGTGGCGCGCAAGCTCGAGAGCCGCGAAAACTTCAAGGGCTCGGCCTATGTCTATGTGGGCGTGCCGGTGATTGCGGCACTCGCCTCGATGCACGGCATGGTGCCGCCCCATCCTGGCCCGCTGACCGCGATTGCCACCTTGAAGACCACGGTCGGCCCGACGATGCTCTACGGCTTTTTGGCCGCCTTGCCCGCGATGGTGCTGGGCGGGCCGCTGTACGGCGCCTTCATCACCCCGCGCATGACGACCCGGCCTGAGCAGGCGCTGCTCGACCAGTTCACCGAAGCGAAGCCCGACAGCGGCAAGGACCAGCCGGGCATCGCGATGGGCGTGCTGTCTGCCCTGCTGCCTGCGCTGCTGATGCTCGCCCATGCGCTGGCCGAGATGGCCTTGCCCAAGGGCTCGGCCCTGCTGCAGGTGGCCAGCTTTCTGGGCAACCCGCTGATTGCAATGCTGCTGGGCGTGCTGTTTGCCGCCTTCACCCTGGTCTACCTGCGCGGCGGCGATGCCGAAAAGCTGCGTGACACCCTGGGCGCCAGCCTCAAGCCGATTGCCGGCATCATCATGATCATTGCTGGCGGCGGCGCTTTCCAGCAGGTGCTGACCAGCGCCAAGGTGGGCGACGCCATCGTGCACCTGACGCACCAGTTTGCATTTCCGCCGCTGGTGCTGGGCTGGCTCATTGCGATGCTGCTGTCGGTCTCGACCGGCTCGGCCACCGTGGGCATCGTGGGTGCGGCCGGTTTGCTCGCGCCGCTCGCCGCTGCCGACCCCAGCCTGAACCTGCCTTTGCTGGCGCTGTCGATTGGCTGCGGCTCGCTGTTCTTCAACTATGCCAACCATGCCGGTTTCTGGATGGTCAAGGAATCCTTTGGCATGACCATGGGGGAGGCAACGCGCACGATCACCGTGGTGCAGTCCATCGTCTCGTTTGTGGGCCTCTTGATGGTGCTGCTGTTCAACACCTTGCCGGCGCTGGGCGGCTAGCGCCTTTTCCCATAAGCAAAAGGGCCGCAGCAGCAATGCTGGCGGCCCATTTTGTTGCGCCCAAGGGCGCGGCGCTCAGTCGGCCGGCTTGTCTTGCGCAGGCGCGCCGCTGCTGTCCGCGCCGGTCGCTGGCTCCTGCTCGGGGGCGTCGCCATCAGCGCCATCAGGTGTGTCCGAGGCATGCCCGCTGGCCTTGCGCAGGGCTTTTTCTTCCTTTTTCTTCTTCTTTTCCAGCTCACGCTGGCGCTTTTCATACTGGTAATTCGGCTTGGCCATGTTTTTTGTTCCTTATCGGTGTGCAGCCTCCACCATACAGCATGCGCCGTACTCGGGGCGCCGCCATAGGATTGTTTGAAGGCCGCGATGGGTAAAGTGGGCGGTTTGGGGGCCTGGCCGAGGCGGTCAGGATGTCGGCACTGCTCCCACCGGCTGGGAATGCGGGGAGCGGGCAGCAAAAAACCGCCCGAAGGCGGTTATGGGGAGCGGTGCCGGGCGATCAGGCGCCTGCCACTTCAATGCCCTTGAATTCACCGGTGGCGATCTTTTCCTTCCAGATCGCCGGGCCGGTGATATGGGCGCTGGTGCCGCCGGCATCCACGGCCACGGTCACGGGCATGTCGACCACGTCGAATTCATAGATCGCTTCCATGCCCAGATCGGCAAAACCGACCACCTTGGCCTGCTTGATGGCTTTGGAGACCAGATAAGCGGCGCCGCCCACGGCCATCAGGTAGGCCGACTTGTGGTTCTTGATCGCTTCGATGGCGACCGGGCCACGCTCGGACTTGCCGATCATCGCGATCAGGCCGGTCTGCGACAGCATCATGTCGGTGAACTTGTCCATGCGGGTGGCGGTGGTCGGGCCGGCGGGGCCGACAACTTCGTCACGCACCGGGTCCACCGGGCCCACGTAGTAGATCACGCGGTTGCTGAAGTCGACGGGCAGTGGCTCGCCCTTGGCCAGCATGTCCTGGATGCGCTTGTGCGCAGCGTCGCGGCCGGTCAGCATCTTGCCGTTGAGCAAGAGGGTGTCGCCCGGCTTCCAGCTGGCCACTTCTTCCTTGGTCAGCGTGTTCAGGTCCACGCGCTTGGACTTGTTGTAGTCCGGTGCCCAGTCGATCTTGGGCCAGGTGTCCAGCGATGGCGGGTCCAGGTACACGGGGCCGGAGCCGTCCATCACGAAATGGGCGTGGCGGGTGGCGGCGCAGTTGGGGATCATCGCCACGGGCTTGGAGGCCGCGTGCGTGGGATACATGTTGATCTTGACGTCCAGCACGGTGGTGAGGCCGCCCAGGCCCTGGGCGCCAATACCGAGGGCATTGACCTTCTCGAACAGCTCCAGGCGCAGCTTCTCCACCTGATCCAGCTCGGCACCGCTGGCAGCTTTTTGCTGCAGCTCGTACATGTCGAGGTCTTCCATCAGGCTTTCCTTGGCCAGCAGCACGGCTTTTTCAGCAGTGCCGCCAATGCCGATGCCCAGCATGCCCGGTGGGCACCAGCCCGCGCCCATGGTTGGCACGGTCTTGAGCACCCAGTCCACAATGCTGTCGCTGGGGTTCATCATGATCATCTTGGACTTGTTCTCCGAGCCGCCGCCCTTGGCCGCCACGGTCACATCCAGCTTGTCGCCCGGCACGATCTGCACATTGATGACGGCGGGCGTGTTGTCCTTGGTGTTCTTGCGGGCGAACTGGGGATCGGCCACCACGGAGGCGCGCAAGGTGTTGTCGGGGTGGTTGTAGCCCCGGCGCACGCCTTCGTTGATCGCGTCTTCCAGGCCCATCGTGAAGTCTTCCCACTTCACCTCCATGCCCACCTTCAGGAACACGTTGACGATGCCGGTGTCCTGGCAGATGGGGCGCTGGCCGGTGGCGCTCATCTTGGAGTTGGTCAGGATCTGGGCCATCGCATCCTTGGCCGCCGGGCTTTGCTCGCGCTCATAGGCCCGTGCCAGGTGCTGGATGAAATCCGGTGTGTGGTAGTAGCTGATGTACTGCAGGGCGCCCGCGATCGAGTCGATCAGGTCCTGCTGACGGATGGAGGTGGTCATCGTGCTTGTGGGGTGGGTTTTGGATTGCGCAAGGCTATGGTGCCGTTGGCGCTCGGTATCACGGGGGCAATTATCGGCCTTTCGCCAGGCCGGTGGTGGCAAATGCCCGATAAGTCTTCTAGAAGACTCAGGTGTCGAGATGGTGCAAGAGCATGCGCCCAGTATGGCTGCTTGATGCAGATGAGAACGGCTGTCATTGCCTGCGTTAGGATGCGATGCCGCGCCCGCTTTGCCGCAAAGCGGGCGGCATCCTATTTACGAATCCTGCGGCCCACCAGCCACATGCTTACCAGCCAGACGAGCCGCGTTGCAATTGTTGAGATACAAGGAGTGATCCAGACATGACAGCTACCCGCCAGGAAAAAGACACCTTCGGCCTGATCGACGTGCCGGCCGACAAACTCTGGGGTGCCCAGACGCAGCGCTCGCTGCAGAACTTTGACATCAGCGGCGAGAAGCAGCCCGGCGAGATCATCCACGCGCTGGCGCAGGTGAAAAAGGCCAGTGCCACCGTCAACCACGCGCTGGGCCTGCTCGACGAGAAGAAGGCCAAGGCCATCAATGCGGCGGCCGACGAGGTGATTGCCGGCCAGCACCCCGATGAGTTCCCGCTGGTGGTCTGGCAGACCGGCTCGGGCACGCAGACCAATATGAACGTCAACGAAGTGCTGGCCAACCGCGCCAGCGAGCTGCTGGGCGGCGAGCGCGGTGAGTCGCGCCTGGTGCACCCCAATGACGAGGTGAACAAAAGCCAGTCCAGCAACGACGTCTACCCCACCGCCATGCATGTGGCCGCCGTCACCGCCATCGAGCGCAAGCTGCTGCCCGCGCTGGAAAAGCTGCGCCGCACCCTGCAGGCCAAGAGCGAGGCCTTCAACGACATCGTCAAGATCGGCCGCACCCATTTGCAGGATGCGACGCCGCTAACCCTGGGCCAGGAGATCTCCGGCTGGGTGGCCCAGCTCGAACACGGCGCCAAGCACATCAAGTCGGCGCTGCCCCATTTGTATGAACTGGCGCTGGGCGGCACGGCTGTGGGCACGGGCCTCAACGCCCCCAAGGGCTATGCCGAGGGTGTGGCCCAAGAGCTGGCCAAGCTGACCGGCTACCCCTTCATCACCTCGCCCAACAAGTTCGAATCGCTGGGTTCCTGCGACGCGCTGGTGTTTGGCCATGGCGCCCTCAAGACGCTGGCCGCCAGCCTGATGAAGATCGCCAACGATGTGCGCTGGCTGGCATCGGGCCCGCGCAGCGGCCTGGGCGAGATCTCCATCCCCGAGAACGAGCCGGGCTCGTCGATCATGCCGGGCAAGGTCAACCCCACGCAGTGCGAAGCGATGACCATGCTCTGCGCCCAGGTGTTTGGCAATGACGCGGCGATCAACGTGGGCGGTGCCTCGGGCAACTTTGAGCTCAACGTGTTCCGCCCCATGGTGGCGCACAACTTCCTGCAAAGCGTGCGCCTGCTGGCCGATGGCATGGTGAGCTTCAACGACCACTGCGCCGTGGGCATCGAGCCCAACCGCGAGCGCATCACCGAGCTGGTCAGCCGCTCGCTGATGCTGGTGACCGCCCTGAACACCCATATCGGCTACGACAAGGCGGCCTATATTGCGAAGAAGGCGCACAAGGAAGGCAGCAGCCTGCGCGATGCGGCCGTGGCCAGCGGCCATGTGACCGCCGAGCAGTTTGACCAGTGGGTCGTGCCCGAGCACATGGTGGGCAATCTGTAAGCGTCTAGACGCTTGAACGTTCCAGGGCCCGCATGACTGCGGGCCTTGTGCTTTTACACTGGCGGTTTCTGCCTTTTCCCTTTGGACCATTCATGCCCTCAGCGCCCATGCAGTCGTTGACCGCCAACTCCCAGCCAGGTGAAGGCTTGGTGGTCGGTGGCCTGGATATCCATGTGCTGGCCCAGGCGCTGGGCGTGCCGGTGTTCCAGACTCCCTGGCACATGCCGCAGTACGAGTTGGGCGAGCAGGGCGCCTGGCGGCTGCTGCGCGGCGGCATGGGGCTGGACAGGGGTTACTACAGCGGCAGCTGCGTCTATGGGGCCTCAACCGCGCTGTTGCGCCAGAACGCACAAGGCGGCTGGGACACGTGGATGTCGCTGTCGCCTTTCGAGATCGAGAGCCAGGAGCTGGCCTGCCGCCATGCGCATGGCCACACGGTGGTCATGGGCCTGGGGATGGGATGGGTGACGGCCAATATAGCGCTGAACCCGTCCGTGGAGCGGGTCACCGTGGTCGAGCGTGATCCAGAGGTGATCGCGCTGTTCCAGCGTATGCAGGTGCTGGAAGGCTTGCAGGCAGATGTCGCCGCCAAGATCCATATCGTGCAAGCCGATGCGCTGCAGTGGCGCCCGGCGCCGCAGCAGCCGGTGGACTTTCTGTATGCCGATATCTGGCTGCAACTGGCCGAGCCCCAGGCGCTGGCCGAAGTGCGGCAGATGCAGGCAAATGTGCAGGCGAGCCTGCTGTATTTCTGGGGCCAGGAGTGGGTGCTGGCTGGGCCCTTGCAAGCCCTTTGGGGCAGCCCAGCCTGGGCTGATGCGCTGGCACAGGCGCTAGCCGACACGCGCCTGCCCTTGCTCAGCGCCGTGGACGGCGGATTTGCCCCCTGGGTGGAGCGCATCTGGCGTGAGCGCCTGGCACGCACGCCTGCTTCAAGCATTCGGTGATCTAGGCCCGCGCCCGCGCCGCCCAGGCCGAGCGGCTGCCTTACCAGGCCAGCAGCGCCAGGGTCAATAGCATTGCCACATTCACGGCCTGCCAGCCCAGGGTCTGGATCAGCACGCCGCAGCTGAGCGACATCAGTGCGGCGCTGCCGTTGTTGCTCCACTCCATCATCGGCTGGGCCTGGGGGCGCTCCTCGGGGCTGCAGGCCTGGTTCAGCAAGCTGGTGCCGGCGAGGATCATCAGGTTCCAGCCGGCGCCCAGCAGCAAGGAGCTGAGCAAGAACGGTACAAATTCCGTGCCGATCAGCGCCACGCCTGCGCTGGCGGCCAGCAGCGCCGCGCCCAGCCAGGCCAGGCGCCGCGCGCCAAAGCGGTCCACCGCGCGGCCCGCAAACAAGGACGGCGCAAACATGCCCAGCACATGCCACTGGATCACCTGGGTGGAGCTGGCCAGCGAGTGGCCCGCGCCATGCATGGCCAGCGGGGTAGCGTTCATCACCAGCACCATCAGCCCATGGCCGCAGGCGCTCAGCACAATGGCCTGGCGCAGCGCAGGGCGCTGCCACAACTGGCGCCGCGAGATGGCGGGCTGGCCAGCAGCCTTGGCCTGCATCGGCAGGTGCAGGCGTGGCGGCAGGCATTGCAGCAGCGCGCAGGCCAGCAAGGCCAGCACGGCAATCGCCAGGTAGGCGCCGGCCAGCGGTGTGGCCAGGGCGCCTGCGGTGTGGATGGCCAGGCTGGGGGCGAGCAGGGCGGCCGCCATGCCCCCTGCCAGCACCCAGGCTGCGGCACGGCCGCTGTGCTCGGCCGGCATGCCGTCCAGCGCGGTGAAACGGTAAAAACCGGCCGAGGCCTGGTAGCCACCCAGCAGCAGCATTGCCAGGCAAAACAGGCCAAAGCTCGCCTGCACCACCGCCCAGGCCGCCAGCAGCCCCGCTGCGACCCCCAGCAGTGCGCCACCCTGCAGGCCCCGGGCGCGGCCATGCCGCTGCATCCAGCGGGCCAGTGGGCCAATCGACAGCAGATTGCCCGCCACCAGCAAGGTCAGCGGCACCGTGGCCAGCACCGGCCAGGGCGCCAGCTGCTGGCCCACGAGGCCCGTGAGCGCAATGCCGATGATGGAGCAGGACCAGTACAGCGCTTGCGCGATGCTGAGGGTGAGCAGTTGGGGATGGCGTTGGAGCAGCATGGGCGGTGATTTGGGAATAACGGGGCGTGTGGGCGCTGCCGGGCAGCATCGGCTGTCCGGATCGCATGGTTTGGGCGGGAGGATTCAGCCGCTTAGTGGCGGGCGCTGGTTAACCCACGCCAAAGCGCTCGGCAAAGGCCTGGGGGCTGACGGCCAAGGTCTTGTGAAAGCTGCGGCGCAGGTTTTCCGGGTGGCCAAAGCCGCACAGCTGCGCCACCGTGGAGACGGAGGCCTGACGCTGGCTGAGCAAGGTGGTGGCGGCCTGCAGCCGCACGCGTTCCACATAGCGGGCCGGCGTGGTGCCCAGCTCTTGCTGGAACACCCGCGCCAAGGTGCGCGGCGGCAGGCAGGCCTGCGCGGCCAGCTGCTCCACACCCAGGCGCTCGCCCAGGTGGCCGGGAATCCATTCAAGCAGGCCAGCCAGGCGCGGCGCCTGCGTGGTCTCGGCTGCCAGCAGTGGGCTGAACTGCGCCTGGCCGCCGGGCCGGCGCACAAACATTACCAAGTGGCGGGCGACGGCCAGCGCCATGCTGCGGCCCAGGTCGGCTTCGACGAGGCTCAGCGCCAGGTCGATGCCCGAGGTCACCCCCGCCGATGTGAAGATATGGCGCTGCTGCGGATCGCTGGCATCAAAGGTGTGCAGCCGGTCGCCATCGACCTGGATGGGGCGCTCCATCGCCGCGAGCTCGGCCAGGCGGCACCAGTGGGTGGTGGCAGGCAGGCCATCGAGCAGGCCGGCGCGCGCCAGGATCAACGCACCCGAGCAGACCGAGCCAAGGCGCTGCACCTGGGGCGCCGTGCGCTGCAGCCATTGGCGCAGGCCGCTGTGGTGCTGCACATCGACCACGCCATCGCCCCCCGGCACCAGCACCGTGCTGTTGGCGCCCGGGCGCAGCTGGCCCAGGCCCTCGGTGGCGATGGTCTGCAAACCGCAGGACAAGGTCACCTGCCCGGCCTCCAGCCCGGCAAAGACCAACTGGTAGAAGGCAGGCAGGCCCTGGCGCTGGCGCACATCGTTGGCGGTGGCAAACACCTGCATGGGCCCGGTGATGTCCAGGCTCATCGCGCGCGGGTAGGCAATGCAGATGACGTGGTGGCCGGGCTGGGCGCTGTGGGCGGCGGTGGTGCGGGATGGAGACATGCGCACAGTGTGCATGCAGCGCGATGTGGCAGCAATGACATTGATCGCACAGATTCTGCCAAGCTGCGGCTCAAGCGCAACAGCTATGGGGGTGATTGGGCAATGCAAACGGACAAGCGCGGAGTTTGTAGGACAGCTGCGCGACAATAGCCGATTGCCATCCAACCGCCAAGACGCAGCGGCTCAGCTGCGCGTCCCCAAATGATGACCGCTTTGAACCAACCCGGAATCCTGCTGGCGCTGCCAGCTGCCAGCCGCTACCAACTCTGGAAACTCTCGGGCGACGCCCCGGCCGTGCGCGCCGCGCTGGCGCGCCTGCAGCAATGGGCCGATGGCGAGCAGGCTGTCGTCTGCATTGGCCAGCCGGTGGCCGATCTGCTGGGCGTGCAGGTGCCGGGCCTGCGCAATTTTCCGGCCATCAACGGGCCCCAAGGCCCGCTGGCGCTGACGCCCCATGCGCTGTGCCTGTGGCTGCGCGGCAATGACCAGGGCGATGTGCTGCGTCTGTCGCGCGAGGCCGCTGCGCTGCTGGCGCCGGCCTTCAGCCGCGAGAAGGTGGTCGATTGCTTCCGCCATGGCTGGAACGGCAAGGACGCGGTGCGCGATCTGACCGGCTATGAAGACGGCACCGAAAACCCCCAGGAAGATGACGCCGTGCATGCCGCCATTGCCGATGGCATGGGCCCGGGGCTGGATGGCGGCAGCTACTTTGCCGTGCAGCAGTGGCTGCATGACATGGACGCCTTTGCCCGCATGAGCGCCTTGCAAAAGGACCACATGATTGGCCGCCGCCTGAGCGACAACGAGGAGCTGGACGACGCGCCCGAGTCGGCCCACGTCAAGCGCACCGCGCAGGAGAGCTTCAGCCCCGAGGCCTTTATCCTGCGCCGCAATATGCCCTGGTGGAAGGTGCAGCCCGATGGCAGCGACGCCGTGGGCGCCATCTTTGCCGGTTTTGGCCGCAGCTTTGAGGCCTTTGAGGCGCAGATGCGCCGCATGGCGGGCGAGGAAGACGGCATTGCCGACGGCCTGTTCCAGATGTCCAACCCGGTCACCAATGCCTACTACTGGTGCCCGCCGATGCGGGACGGGCGCATTGATCTGCGCGCGCTGGGTTTGTAAAACGCTAGTTCCAAAGCGTGGGTTTGTTGACCATCAGGTAGTACACGCCCAGCATCGCCACAAAGGCCGGGTAGCCCAGCGCCTCCCAGCGCCCGGCCAGGCGCCGGTAGGCGTCGGGCAGCGGCAGGCCCTGGGCATCGGCCTGGGCGGCCATGTGGGCCATGCGGATCTGCATGGCCACCACTGGCAACCAGCACAGGCCTGCTAGCACATACAGTGCCATCGACAAGAGCAGCCAGGGCGTGTGCCAGGGCCAGCCGGCCATCACCATCATTGCCCAGCCGCTGAGTGGCTGGATGATGACCGCTGGCGTCGTGAACCACCAGTCGGCCCGCACCACCAGGCGGCTGACCACCGCCTGGGCCGCCACATTGCCGCTGCGGTTGGCAAAGAACATATAGAACGCCGAGCCAAAGCCGGTGCCGACCATCAGCACGCTCGACAGGATATGCAGGGTTTTGAGCAGCAAATAGGTGTTCATCATCGGCTCCGTCCGTCGCGGGCGCTGCTTTGCCACAGCAGCCACAGCGCAGCGGCAATCGGCAGGTTCTTGGACAAGGGGCCCAGCGGGTGCAGCCACAGGCTGGGCAGCAGGGTGGTGGCGGCCAGGGTCATCGCCAGCATCGCTGCCAACGATGCGGCATAGGCCCTGCGCCCGGGCCGGCACAGCAGCCACAGACCCAGCAGCAGATCCAGCGCAGCGCCGCCGCCTATCAGCCAGGCTTGCAGGCGAGGATCAGCAATGCCGCCCGCTACCAAGAGCGCGGTGCTGTCGCCCTGCCACTGCAGCCAGCTGGCTGCGGCCGTCCACAGCCAGACGGCGACCAAGCTCAGGCGCAATAGCTGCAAGGGCTGCTGCATGGGCTGAGCGCGGGGCGGGGTGGTCATGCGCGGCTTTCGGGCGATGGGTGGGCTGCCGGGTTGCGGATCAGGGCCAGCATCTGCGCCGGATCGGTGGGCGCACGCCCCAGCCACTGGGCCATTGGCGCGGGGTCGCAGCAGTTGTCCAGCGATGCCAGTTGCAGTGAGACACTGCACCAGGGGCTGGTGGGTACTGCATCGCCCAGGCGTGCACTGGCCTGGGTGGCCCAGCCGGGCAGGCGCAGCTGCAGCGCCTTGCTGCGGCCCGCTTGCTGGCGCAGGCTGTCAATCATCTGCGCCATGCTGAGGCGCTGGGGCCCGCCCAGCAGCACAACGCCGGTGGTGGGCGATTGCAGCAGCCGCACCATCACCTCGGCCAACTCGTCAACGGCGACCGGCTGCATCAGGCGCTGCTGCATCACCGCTGGCAGCACCAGCACCGGCAGCAGCGCCAGGCGCATGAACAGCTGGGTGCTGGCGCCTTGCGCGCCGATGACGATGCTGGGCCGCACGACAATGCCATCGAGCTGGCCCTGCGCGGTCAGCGCCTGCAAATGGGCATCGGCCGCACGCTTGGTGCGGGCGTAGTCGGTGTCGTTGCCCTCCACGCCCAGGGCCGAGAGCTGCATCACGCGCCGCACGCCCGCCTGGGCGCAGGCATCGAACAGCGCTTGCGGGCTGGTCTGGTGCAGCGCCTGCAAGGATGCGCCGTTGGGCCCGGGCTGGTCGCGCAGGCTGCCCACCGCGTTGATGACCATGTCCACGCCTTGCAGATAGGGCAGCCAATCGGACGGCTGCTGCATCTTGCCAAACTGCAGCGGCGGCTGCGAGCGCCTGCTGGCTGCGATAACCCGCAGGCCCAGGGCGCGCAGCTGGCGCGCCAGGGCCTGGCCGATAAAGCCCTGGCCGCCGCAGAGCAGGACGGTGGGTTGGGGAGCATTGGGGGTATGCATGGTCTCTCCTGATGGTCAAGGGCGTTGGGGGTTGCAGCGCGTTTAGCGCGGGCGGTCGATGTCGCAGGCATCGCTGCCGCGTGCGCAGGCCTCGCTGCGCGCTGCGGCCTGCCGGGCCTGGCGCCGTACGGTGCATTGCAGGCCCTGCTCCAGTACCCAGGCCATCGGGGCCAGCGGCAGGCGGTAGCGGTTGCGGGCCAGCAGCGGGTAGAGCGTGTCCAGTGCACCGGCCACCAGCGGCAGCCCGGCCAGCCGGGGCACCCAGGCCCAGCCCACGCCCAGGTAGGCGCGGGTCAGGCAATCGACCCCGATGTAGACCTGGCCATCGGCGCCCACGCCATGGATGGCCTGCATCAGCGCGACCTTGTCGGCCGGGGCATGGCTCAGGTCGGCACTGCTGGCGTCAATAAAGATCAGCTTGCCCGCCTGGTTGCGCAGCATCAGATGGCACATCTCGGCATTGCACATGCGGCAGCTGGCGTCGTAGTAGATGGTCAGCGGAAACTGGGTGGCAGCGGTGTCACGGCGGGACATATGCTTTCCTTTCAATATTTCTGTCAAAACAGAAATGAATGCGCCAAAAAAAGGCCGGTCCCTGCCGGGCACGGCCATGGTGTTCTCAGGGTTTGCTCAGCGCCTCGGGCTCCTGCGCGGCAGGTGTGCCACGCACAAAGCGCTGCACGGTCGCGCCCAAGGTCAGGATCTTGTCCAGCGTGGCGGGCGAGAGCCGCAGCATCTCGTCGCTCCAGGCGCCCAGCTTTTGCATCAACTCCAGGGTCGCCAGGATACGGTCCTGGCCATCGGGGCTTTCGCGGGCAAAGTCGGGGCTGTTGACCAAGGACTGCAGCAGGCGGGTGGTGGGGTCGAACTCACGTTCCTTGCGCTCCCGCACGATGGTGCGCAGCAACTCCCAGACATCGACGCTGGTCTCGAAATAGTCGCGCCGGTCGCCCAGCACGTGCGTCACCCGCACCAGCTGCCAGGATTGCAGCTCCTTCAAGCTGTTGCTGACATTGGAGCGCGCCACATTCAAGGTCTCGCTCAGTTGCTCGGCATTGAGCGGCTTGCCCAGCACAAACAGCAGCGCATGGATTTGTGAGACCGTGCGGTTGACGCCCCACAGCGATCCCATCTCGCCCCAGTGCAGCACAAATTGTTGTTGGATGTCGGTCATTTGCATGGGTGAATTCTAGGGCTTCATTTATTTCTGTCAAGACAGAAATTAAGATGCAATAAAAAGGCCATCGCGGATGGATGGCCTTGGTTTGGGTTGTTTTGCTGGCGGTCTGGTGACAGATGCAGCCAGCGCCGTGCTCAGTGCAGCAGGTTATTGCCTGGCGCCTGGGGTTGCACGCGGAAAAAGCCGGTACCGCAGGTGCCGGTGCCGATTTCTTCTTCGGTCGCCTCGCGCACGGCAGCCACCTGGATGTCCAGGCGAATGGCGATGCCGGCCAGCGGGTGGTTACCGTCCAGCACCACATGCTCGGGGTAGAGCTCGGTGACGGTGTAGATCATGTCGCGCGGCGCATCGGGGTTGGTGCCCTGGGGCAGGGCATGGCCTTCGATGGTCATGCCTTCTTCCAGATCAGCCGGGAACAGCGCGCGCGATTCCAGAAAGACCTTTTCTTCGTCGTAATCGCCAAAAGCATCTTCGGGCTCCAGGTGCAGCTGCACGCGGCTACCGATGGTATGGCCTTGCAGCGCCTGCTCCACGCGCGCCAGCAGATCCTGGCCTCCGACCAGGAATTCCACGGGCTCGTCGAGCACATCCAGGGTCTCGCCCAAAGTGTCTTTCAGCGTCCAGGTCAGTGCGACCACGCATTGATCAATGATTTCCATAGGACAATTGTCGCAGTTTGGGCCCGGGCGCCCAGAGGATTACCGAGAAAGCCATGCAAATCGAACAAGCACTGCCTCTGCTGGGGGGCATCTCCCCGGCCCAGTTCATGCGCCGTTACTGGCAGAAAAAACCACTGCTGGTGCGCGGCGCCGTCAGCGACTGGAAAGACCTACAGCTGCCGCTGCCGCGCAGCGAGCTGTTTGCGCTGGCGGGCGAAGAGGGCGTGGAGTCGCGCCTGATCCAGCACAAGGCGGGCGCCTGGACGGTCAAGCACGGGCCCTTCAGCCGTCGCGCGATCCCCTCACTCAAGACGCCGGAATGGACCTTGCTGCTGCAGGGCCTGGATCTGCACAGTGATGCTGCCCATGCGCTGCTGCAGCGCTTTGCCTTTGTGCCGGCCGCGCGCCTCGATGACCTGATGGTGAGTTACGCCAGCGATGGCGGCGGCGTGGGCCCGCATTTCGACAGCTATGACGTGTTCCTGCTGCAGGCCCATGGCAAACGCCGCTGGCGCATCGGCAAGCAAAAGAACCTGGCGCTGAAGGACGGCATTCCGCTCAAGATCCTGGCCGAGTTCGAGGCTGAAGAAGAGTTTGTGCTCGAGCCCGGCGACATGCTCTACCTGCCGCCGCGCTATGCGCATGACGGCGTGGCCGAAGGCGAGTGCATGACCTACTCGATCGGCTTTCGCTCCCCGGCGCAGCAGGAGCTGGCTGGCGAGCTGCTGATGCGCATGTCCGAGAGCGATGAGATGGACGAGGTCAACGCCAAGGCCGGCTCGCCGATCTACCAGGACCCCAAGCAGGCGGCAGTGCAGGCGCCCGGCGCGATACCGCCTGCGATGCTGGACTTTGCCCGCGCGGCGATCGAAAAGCGCCTGGCCGAGCCGCTGGCGCTGGCCCGTGCGCTGGGCGAGGCGCTGACCGAGCCCAAGGCCAATGTCTGGTTCGAGCCCGAGGATTCGCCCGCCATGCTCGAAGCCGTGGCGCTGGACCGCAAGACCCGCATGGTGTACGACGAGCACCATGTCTTCATCAATGGCGAGAGCTACCGGGCCGCAGGCCGCGACTTCAGCCTGATGAAGAGGCTGGCCGATGGCCGCCACCTGGACCGGCGCGATATCAGCGGCGCCAGCGACGATGCCTTGCAGCTGCTGTCGCAGTGGTGCGAGGATGGCTGGGCCCACGCGGTGCCGCAGTGATGGTCAGCGCCAGCCCCGCGCCCGCTGCATGGCAGCCCGCCGATGGTCTGAGCGGCCGTTTTGAGGGCCGGGCTGCATTCGATGCGCAAGTGCTGCATTTTCTGCAGCAGGCTGCGGCACAGGGCTGGCGCCAGGTCATCGTCGCCGACCTGGATTTTGCCGACTGGCCCTGGGGCAGCGCCGATGCGGTGGAGCTGCTGCACCAATGGGCACGCCAGGGCGGGCAGATGACGGTGCTGGCGCACCGCTTTGACCGCCTGGTGCAGCGCCACCCGCGCTGGGTGCAATGGCGCAGGACCTGGGACCACCGCCTGCAGTGCCGCAGGCTGCTCAGCCGCGACGAGGCGCAGATCCCCAGCGCCCTGTGGTCACCCCAGTGGGCCGTGCAGCGCCTGGATGTGGCGCGCTGCGTGGGCGTGGCCAGTGCCGAGCGCAGCGCCATCGTGCCCTTGGGTGAGCGCCTGCAGGAGTGGGTGCGCTCGGCCAGCACGCCGGACTTTGCCGCGACGGTGCTGGGTTTGTAGGCCATTGTTGACAAGCGTGTCTTTCGTTGCTGCGCGGCAACGAAAGACATGCGCCTGGCATAGTCAGCCAGACCGGGTAATCCCTATAATTCATTTCAGACGCTGAGGCGTTAATTACTTTGTGCTACGCACTCTTGGCCCGGGCGTTCTGTTTGCCCTGGCCCGTTCCACAAAAATCCACCGTCGTTAGGAATATCCAAATGAAGAAATCCCTTGTTATCGCATCGTTGATGGCTGCTGTTGCTCTGGCTGCTTGCGGCAAGAAGGAAGAAGCTGCTGTGCCCGCACCAGCACCTGCGCCCGTGGAAGCGCCAGCACCTGCACCCGCACCTGCTGTTGAAGCTGCCAAGGACGCCGCCAACGCTGCTGCTGATGCTGCCAAGGACGCTGCTGCCGATGCCAGCGCTGCTGCTTCGAAGGCTGCAGACGCTACCAAGGAAGCTGCTGGCAATGCCGTCGATGCGACCAAGGACGCAGCCCACAACGCTGCTGAAGCCGCCAAGGACGCAGGCGCTGCTGCCGCTGACGCTGCCAAGTCGGCTGCTGACGCTGCTGCCAACGCCGCTACCGCTGCCAAGGAATCGGTGAGCAAGTAAGCGCTGAGCCGCTGGCCTGGTGGATGCCGGGCCTGCGCTGCAGACTTGCCTGAACGAGCCCGTGCTTTGCACGGGCTTTTTTGTTGGACGCTGATGGCCGATAGCCGATGGAAGGGCTTGCCCTTTCACCCTAGGCACTTAGGTGCCCCAAGCCCGCGCCCATGAAAAAAGCCACTGCGGCTGCGCAGTGGCTTCGGGGGTGTTGCGGTACACAGCCAGGTTAGGCCGGGCAGTGCATCACTTCATGTCGTCTGCCAGCACCTTCAGAATGCGCTGGGCGTTCGCCGAGGTGTCGGCCTTGCCGCTCTCGTTGAGCACGGTGACATTGCTGGTGTTGGCTTCGCTCTTGACCTGGATGCGGTACTTGATCGGGTCCGGTGCATCGGGGTTGCGGTTGAAGATCTTGGCAAAGAAACCATCGGGCTTCTTGTTCAGATCGGTCGGGTCGATGTAGCGCACAAAGTACACGCCCTGGCTGCGGTCGCGGTCCTCGACGGTGAAGCCGGTGCGGTCCAGCGCCAAGCCCACACGGCGCCAGGTGCGGTCAAACGGATCGCTGACCTGCAGCACGGGCGAGCCATCGGCCGCGGACGCGATCTTGGAGGTGCTGACAGGGGCCAGCGGCGCTGCGGCAATCGCCTTGGACTGCTCTTCGCTCACGCCCAGCTTGACCATGATGCGGCGCAGGAATTCGGTTTCCAGCTCTGGATCGGCCTTGCGCGGCTGCCAGATGGTGCTGTCCTTTTCCTTGTTGGAGTAAACCTCTTCCATGCCGCGGTGGCTGACATAGATTTCGGTCTTGCCATCGGGGCGGCGCTCGATGCGGGTGCGGAACTTGTCCTGCTCGCCGGTCGAGTAGATCGAGTCAAACACCTTGCCAATGGAGCGGCGGATGAAATCCTGCGGCAGCTTGGCGCGGTTTTCGGCCCAGTCGGTTTCCATGATGCCGATGTCGGGACGCTCGATGGTCAGCGCAAAGCCGCTTTCCTGCCAGAAGTCCTTGACCGGCTCCCAGACCTTGTCGGCGGGGCGGTCGATGACCAGCCAGCGCTGGTTGCCATCGCGCTCGATTTGCACATCGCCAATCTGCGACGCGGCGGTGTTGGCTGTGCCCTTGGGGGCGGCATCCTTTTGCACCTGGTAGGCCGCAGCCGAGACCGTGCCGCCAGGCACGACATAGCGCGAGTCCTTGGACAGCTGGGTCAGGTCCGGGGGGACTTCCAGCGTTGGCCCTTTGGAGGCGCTCTTGTAGTCGATCTTGTCGCCTTCGAGAATATTGCCGGTACCGCAAGCGGCCAAAGTGACAGACAGGCTCAGCACGCTGAGTTTTGCGAGGGAATTCACGTTCAAATCCTTAACAGAGGCAACGCGCAGATGTTGCTTTAGAGCAAGGAGGCTCCGCGCATTGCAGCTTCCACCGTGCCATGCAGACCGGCGGAAAGCTCGGTCATCGGCAGGCGCAGGGTCGGGCCACACAGGCCCATCTTGTTGGCCGCCCACTTTACCGGAATGGGGTTGGCCTCCAAGAAGAGGGCTTTATGCAGCGGCAGCAGTTTATTCTGAATTTCCATAGCCCGACCAACATCCTTGGCAATTGCCGCCTGGCATAGCTGGCTCATCAGACGTGGCGCGACGTTGGCCGTGACGCTGACATTGCCGTGTCCGCCGCACAGCATCAGGGCCACGGCGGTGGGGTCATCACCCGAGTAGATGCCAAAGCCGGCTGGCGCATCCTTGATCAGCCACTGGGCGCGCTCGATGTTGCCGGTCGCTTCCTTGATGCCGACGATGCCGGGCACTTCGGCCAGGCGCAGCACGGTGTCGTGCTGCATGTCGGCCACGCTGCGGCCCGGTACGTTGTAGAGGAAGATGGGCAGGTCGCCCACCGCTTCGGCAATCGCCTTGAAGTGCTGGAACTGGCCTTCCTGGGTCGGCTTGTTGTAGTAGGGCACGACCTGCAGCTGGCTGTCCGCGCCCACGCTCTTGGCGTACTTGGCCAGCGTGATGGCTTCGTGGGTGGAATTGGCGCCACAGCCGGCCATGATGGGCACGCGCTTGTTGGACTGCTCGACGGAGACCCGGATGATCTCCATGTGCTCTTCGACGGTAACCGTGGGCGACTCGCCCGTGGTGCCCACCACGCCGATGCAGTTGGTGCCTTCGGCGATATGCCAGTCGATCAGTTTTCGCAGGCTCGCATAGTCCACGCTGCCATCGGCATGCAGGGGGGTGATCAGGGCAACAATACTACCGGTCAATGGAACACTGGTGGAAGTCATAGCGTGGAATGAAAGCTGGATGGAAGATTCTAGCGGTGGCTGGACTGCCGCCGCCGCAGGCAGTATAGCGTGCCCAGCGGCAATCGCTGTCATATTGATTGCAAACGCCTTTATTGTTTGGTCATTTTGAATGTTTTGTATCGGTTATTTGGTTAATATGACGTAAATTTGAGGGAGATTGCTTGATATCGATTGTGTAATTGAATGCGCATGGGCGCGGGTAAGTCCTGTGGCCCCACCGGGGATGGCGCTTCCTGCCGTGAACTGCGGCACAATGCCTGCCATGCTGATGTATCCCCAATTTGACCCGATTGCCATCAAGCTCGGCCCGCTGGCTGTGCACTGGTATGGACTGACCTATCTGGTCGCCTTTGGCCTGTTTTTGTTCCTGGGCATACGCCGGCTCAAGGACCAGCCCTTTGCCTCGGTCACCACGCCCACGCGCTGGCAGCGCAAGGATGTCGAGGACATTCTGTTCTATGGCGTGCTGGGCGTCATCGTCGGCGGCCGCCTGGGCTACTGCCTGTTCTACAAACCCGGTTACTACCTCAGCAACCCGCTGGAGATCCTGGCGGTCTGGCAGGGCGGCATGAGCTTTCATGGCGGCCTGGTGGGCGTGATTGTGTCCATGGTGCTGTTTGCCAAGCTCAAGGGCCGGCCCTGGCTGCAGGTGGCCGACTTTGTCGCGCCTTGTATTCCGCTGGGTCTGGCCTCGGGCCGCGTGGGTAACTTCATCAATGGCGAGCTCTGGGGGCGCTTCTCAAGCCCCGATCTGCCCTGGGGCATGGTGTTTCCACAAAGCGGCTCGATGCTGCCGCGTCACCCCTCGCAGATCTACCAGTTCCTGCTCGAAGGCGTGCTGCTGTTCGTCATCATGTGGCTGTACTCGCGCAAGCCGCGTGGCGAGGGCCAGGTCGCTGGCGTCTTCCTGATCGGCTACGGCCTGCTGCGCTTCATTGCCGAGTATTTCCGCGAGCCCGATGACTTTTTGGGCCTGCTGTCGCTGAACCTGAGCATGGGCCAGTGGCTCAGCCTGCCGATGGTGCTGCTGGGGATTTACCTCTGGAGCCGGGGCCGCAAGCAGCCGGTGTTGACGACGGCCTGAACTGCGTATCCCCTGGATTTATAGGGCTATACTGACCAGCCGCTGTGCCGGAACTCTCTGGCACAGCGGCTTTGTTTTTTGCCTGAGCGGAGAGAAGACGATATGACCAAAAAATGGGTACTGGGCCTGGTGGCCGGTGTGTGCATGCTGGGCAGTGCAGCGGTGTCTGCGCAGCAGGCCTTGCCCGATCTGAAAGTGGCCGTGGACCTGAGCTATGAGCCCTTTACCTACAAGCTGCCCACGGGCCAGCCCGCCGGTTTCGACGTCGACATCGCCAACGCGCTGTGCGCCCAGATCCAGCGCAAGTGCGTGTTTGTCGAGCAGGTCTGGGACGGCATGATCCCCGGTCTGCAGGCCAAGAAATACGACGTGATCATCAGCTCGATGGCCAAGAACGAGGACCGCGCCCGTGTTGTGGACTTCACGAACAAGTACTACCACACCGGTGCCCGCATCGTGATGCCCAAAGGCTTCAAGTACACCGGCCCCGAGTCGCTCAAGGGCAAGAAGATCGGCGTGCTCAAGGCCAGCATCCAGGAGAAGTGGGCGCTGACCTACCTCAAGCCCGCAGGCGCCGATGTCGTCTCCTACCCCGGCCGTGACCCCGTCTACCTGGACATCAACTCCGGCCGCCTGGACGGCTCGGTGGCCGACAGCGTCGAGATCGCCTACGGCTTTTTGAAAAAGCCCGAGGGCCAGAACTTTGAGTTTGTCAGCGACACCTTGGTGGACAAGAAGATCTTTGGCGAAGGCGCCAGCATTGCGATGCGCAAGGGCCAGCCCGAGCTGAAGAAGTCGCTCAACGAAGCGATTGCCGCCATCCGCGCCGACGGCCGCTACAAGCAGATCGCCGACAAGTACTTTGACTTTGACCCTTACGGCAAGGACTGAGAACGCAACGCAGTTCGCAGCGGCAAGGGGCGTGGCCCCCAGCGGTGACGCAAGCAGGCCTGGTGCAACCGGTGCCTGCTTTTTTTGTGCCCGCAGCCGAGGAAGGTAAGCGTTTGCACCGGTAACAGTGGTAGCGGTGTATGAACCGGGTGTTAACACGGGGGGCAAAATGCGCTGTAATTTCTCATAATTACAGCATTGCACCGTTGATTCGGCCCTCTGAGTCAGAGTCAATGCCAGAGCCAACCTGAGATTTTGGCGCGGACGGTGCAGAACGACTTTTTCCAAAGGAGTGAGCGGATGGCGGTTGCCGGACAGTCCTTGCACGACACCGTGGCGATCCAGGTGCGTGACCTGATCTTTGCCGGCACCTTGGCGGCGGGCGAGCTGCTCGATGAAAAGGCGCTGTGCGACCAGCTCTCCGTCTCGCGCACGCCGCTGCGCGAAGCGCTCAAACTGCTGGTCTCCGAAGGGTTACTGCGCCATGAGCCGCGGCGTGGCTGCTTTGTCGAGACCGTGACCGAGCGCGATCTGGACGATATCTTTCCGGTCATTGCGCTCTTGGAAGGGCGCGCCGCGTACGAGGCCACCAAGAAACTCAGCAGCGCCGACCGCGCCGTGCTCGATGTGATGCACGAGCAGCTGGCCCACTACGCCGAGGCGGGCGATATCGCGGCCTACTACCGCATGAACCACCAGATCCATGAGGCCTTCATCACCCTGGCCGACAACCGCTGGCTGGCCCAGGCCATTGCCGATCTGCGCCGCATTTTGCGCCTGGCGCGGCTGCACCAGCTGCGCGCGCCGGGCCGCCTGCAGGCCAGCTTGCAGGAGCACCTCGATATCTATGCCGTGATGCTGACCGGTGACGCCGATGCCGCCGAGCAGACCATGCGCAACCATTTGCTGCAGCAGCGCAAGGCCCTGCTGCGCACCACCCCCCTTTCACTGTCAAGGATTGCTTTATGACCACCGCTACCGAAACTTCGCCCGCTACCGCGGTGGACAGCGCCGCCAACAACTGGCTGCAAAAAAGCGCGGCCTGGCTGCGCTCGGTCGGCATTCCTACCGAGTTGGGCAGCAGCAGCGCTGCCGAAGGCGAGCGCAGCACCACCGAGCGCCTCAAGGCCACCTTGCGCCGGGGCAATGAGGCGCTGTCGCCGCGCGAGTTGCGCCGCCTGCTGGCGGACCTGCAGGCCGTGGGTGCCAGCGAGGTGAGTGACGCCGAAGGCGGGCGCCTGGCCGAGCCGGTGATGCAGTGGTATGCCGCCGCCCAGCCCGAGCAGCGCCTGGACTGCTGGCGCCTGCTGTGCGAGCAGTTCATGCCCGATGTGACCAAGATCGGCCAGGCGCGCCAGCGCTACGAAGACGCGATCGGCACCGCCAGCATGGCCGCTGCCGAGCGCCACCTGCGCAAGGCCTTGCAGACCCCGCGCATGCGCCTGTTTCAGCGCTTTGCGGTGCCCGCGCAGGGCATGCGCTTCTTGCTCGATCTGCGCGCGCAGATGCTGCCCCAGCTCAAGAGCCAGGAATGGCTGGTCGCTGTGGACGCCGATCTGGAATACCTGTTCTCGACCTGGTTTGACATCGCCTTTTTGGAGCTGCGCAGCCTCAGCTGGGATTCGCCCGCGTCGCTGCTCGAAAAACTCATCAAGTACGAAGCGGTGCATGACATCCGCAGCTGGACGGACCTGAAAAACCGCCTCGACAGCGACCGCCGCTGCTACGGCTTTTTCCACCCGCGCCTGCCCAACGAACCGCTGATCTTTGTCGAGGTGGCCCTGGTCGACAAGATGTCGGACAGCATCGCGCCGCTGCTGGACGAGGCCGCTGCCGCAGCCGATGTGAACAAGGCCAGCACGGCGATCTTCTACTCGATCAGCAACACCCAGACGGGTTTGCGCGGCGTGAGTTTTGGCGATTCGCTGATCAAGACCGTGGTCGAGCAGTTATTGCAGGAGTTTCCCAAGCTGCGCCAGTTCGCCACCTTGTCGCCGATACCCGGTTTTCGCAGCTGGCTGGGCAAGAACGCTGGCGAGGTCTGGGAGGGCGCCGACAAGCGCCTGCGCGCTGAGCTGGGCAAGGCGCTGGACAAGGCCGAGCCGACGGTGGACGACTGGATGGCCGCGCTGGAGCAACCGGGCCAGTGGCAGGCGGGCGATGCGGCCGCCAAGCTGCTGCTGCATGCCGCTGCCCGCTACCTGGGCAAGAGCCTGGTCAAGGACAAACCGGTGGACCCGGTCGCGCGCTTTCACCTGGGCAATGGCTCGCGCGTCGAGCGCCTGAACTGGGCGGGCGATACCTCGGCCAAGGGCATCAAGCAGTCCTATGGTTTGATGGTGAACTACCTGTACGACTTGAAGCGCCTGGACAAGCACCGCAATGCGCTCGCCCAGGGAAAGATTCCGGTGTCATCGGGCATTGAGGCGCTGGCCAAGGTCTGAACCTGTTTTTGAGGATGGCAGGCCAGCATCGCGCCCCCGGGCGCTGCGCTGGCCTGGAGAGAGCTGCAGGCCCCCATAGGGCCGCAGCCTGGGTGGTAGGCATTCTTTGCTGACCACCTAGGGCCTGAGCGTTGCTGTCGGCGCGCGCAGGCGGGTGTGCGTGGATCTTTAAAAATAACCGTTAGGAGACAAGATGACCAAGAGCAATACACCTTCCCCGTCCAGAAGACGAACTGTCCTGGGCCTGGCCGCTGGCATGGCGGGCAGCGCGCTGCCCGCCTGGAGCTGGGCCAGTGCGGCCGCTGCGCGCGACTGGCCGAGCAAGCCGGTGACCTGGGTGGTGCCCTTTCCTGCAGGGGGTGGCACCGATGCCTTTGCGCGGCCGCTGTCCTCGCAGTTCTCGAAAATCTCGGGCAAGACCCTGGTGATCGACAACAAGGGCGGCGCAGGCGGCACCCTGGGGGCCAGCTTTGCCGCGCGCCAGCCCTCCGATGGCTACCATTTCTTTATGGGCGGCACCCACCATGTGATTGCGCCCTCGGTCTATCCCCGGCTTGATTACGACATTCAGAAGGACCTGGTGCCGCTGGCCTTGCTGGCGACGGTGCCGCAGGTGCTGGTGGTCAACCCCAAGCGGGTGACGGCGGCCAATATGCAGCAGCTGCTGGCCCAGCTCAAGGCCAACCCGGGCAAGATGAGCTTTGCCTCGGCTGGCGCCGGCACCAGCCACCACCTGGCCGGCGAGCTGTTCAAGATCCAGAGCCAGACCGACATCCTGCATGTACCCTACAAGGGCGCGGGCCCGGCGCTGCAGGACCTGATTGCCGGCAATGTGGACATGCTGTTCGATGGCCTGGGCTCGTCGGCCGCGCATATCGCCGCCGGGCGCATCAAGTGCCTGATGGTCTCGGGCAGCCAGCGCAACCCCTCGCTGCCCGATGTGCCCTGCGCTGCCGAAGTCGGCTTGCCCGACTACAACGTGACCACCTGGTACGGCCTCTGGGCCATCAAGGGCACCTCGCCCGAGCTGCAGGCGCGCATGTTCGAAGAGGCCAAGCGCATGGGCGCCTCCGAAGAAATCAAGGCCATCTGGGCCAAGAATGGTGCGGAATATGGCAGCATGACGCAGCCGCAGTTTGCCGCCTTTGTGGCCGATGAGGTCAAGCGCTGGGCCGAGGTGGTCAAGGCCTCGGGCGCGAAGATTGAATGACAAGAGGAGCGAGATGATGGCGGGGCAGGTTCGTGTGCAATCGTGGGTGGCGGGCGAAGAGGCATCCCGCGCGCAGGCCGTGCGCGTGGTGCTGAACCATGCGGGCAAGCGCAATGCCATGTCGCGCGCCATGTGGCGCCAGCTGCGCAGCGTGTTTGAGGACCTGCAGCGCCAGCCCGGGCTGCGCTGCATCGTGCTGCAAGGCGAGGGCGAGGCCTTTTGTGCCGGTGGCGATATCTCGGAGTACGCCGACTTTCGCTTTGCCCCAGAGAGCCTGGCCGCCTTCCACGAAGGCGAGGTCTGGCCGGCGCTCAACGCCATGCTGCAATGCGATGTGCCGTTGGTGGCCGCCATTGAAGGCGCCTGCATGGGCGCGGGCGTGGAGCTGGCCAGCTGCTGCGACATGCGCCTGGCGGCCGACACCGCCCAGTTTGGCGCGCCGATTGCCAAACTGGGCTTTCCGATGGCACCCAAGGAGGCGGCGTTGGTGCTGAGCCAGGTGGGGCCTGCCAAGACGCGGCAGATGCTGCTGGAGGCAGCGGTCTTTGGCGCCGACCAGATGCTGGCCTCGGGCTTTTTGAGCCAGGTTCATTCCGCTCAAGACCTGCAGGCCCAGCTGGAACGCAGCGTGGCCCGCATCTGCGGCCTGGCGCCCCAGGCTGCCCGCATGACCAAGCAGCTGCTGCGTGCACTGGCCGAAGGCGATGCCCAGGCCCCGGTGCTGCAGCAGCCCTATGCCTATGCCGATTCGGCAGAACACCGCGAAGGCATTGCCGCCTTTGTCGACAAAAGAGCAGCCCAGTTTTGACCGTGCCTGCGCTGGCCACCGGCCGGGCCGCAGGCGCCAAGGAAACCACCAACCAAGTAGACAAACATGACCAACGACAACCTGTTCTGCGCCCTGCGCGCGGCCTTTCCTGAGGACCTCGATGCCATCGCCGTGGAGACCACGTCGGCCAGCGGTGAGCCGCTGAACTACAGCTGGCGCGATCTGGACCGCATGAGCGCGCGCATCGCCAACCTGCTCGATTCGCTGAATATTCCTTCCGGCAGCCGCGTGGCGGTGCAGGTGGAAAAGTCGGTCGAAGCGATGGCGCTATACCTGGCCACCTTGCGTGCCGGCCATGTGTTTCTACCGCTCAACACCGCCTACCAAAGCGCCGAGATCGAGTACTTTGTCACCAATGCCGAGCCGGCCGTTGTGGTCTGCTCACCGGCCAACTTTGGCTGGGTCTCCAAGATCGCCTTCCAGTGCGGCACGCAAAGCGTGTTCACCCTGGGCGATGACCGCAGCGGAACCTTGCTGGAGCGTGCGGTGCACTGCGCCGATGCACACACGCCTGCGCAGAAATCTGCCGACGACATGGCCGCCATCCTCTACACCAGTGGCACCACTGGGCGCAGCAAGGGTGCGATGCTCAGCCACGGCAACCTGCTGAGCAATGCCGTCATGCTCAAGGACTACTGGGGCTGGAAAAAGGGCGATGTGCTGATCCATGCGCTGCCGATCTTCCATGTGCATGGCCTGTTTGTCGCGATCCATGCGGCCTTGCTCAATGGCAGCAAGATGATCTGGTTTGCCAAGTTCGAGCCCAAGGCGGTGATTGCCGCGATGGCGCGGGCGACGGTCTTCATGGGCGTGCCGACCTTGTATGTGCGCCTGCTGGCCGAGCCGGGCCTGACCAAGGCAGCGGCCCAGCACATGCGTCTGTTCATCTCCGGCTCGGCGCCGTTGCTGATCGAGACCTTCCGCGACTGGCAGACCCGCACCGGCCACACCATCCTGGAGCGCTATGGCATGAGCGAGACCATCATGCTGGTCTCCAACCCCTACCAGGCCGATGCCCGCCATGGCGGCCAGGACGAGCGCCGGGGCGGCACGGTGGGCTTTGCGCTGCCGGGTGTGGGCGTGCGGGTGCAGGGCGATGACGGCCAGGCGCTGGGCGCCGACGAGATCGGCCATATCCAGGTGCAAGGCCCCAATGTGTTCAGCGGCTACTGGCGCATGCCCGAGAAGACCGCGCAGGAGTTCACTGCCGACGGCTGGTTCAAGACCGGCGACGTAGGCAAGATCGATGCGCGCGGCTATGTGACCATCGTCGGCCGCAGCAAGGACCTGATCATCTCCGGCGGCTACAACGTCTACCCGGCCGAGATCGAGGGCTTCATCAACGAACTGCCGGGCGTCGCGGAAAGCGCGCTGGTCGGCGTGCCGCACCCCGATTTTGGCGAAGTGGGTGTGGCGGTGGTCATTGCCAAGGCGGGCCAACCGCTCGATGCCGACGGCATCATTGCGACCTTGAAAAAGCAGCTGGCCAATTTCAAGATTCCCAAGCGCTGCTTTGTCGTGGGCGAGCTGCCACGCAACACCATGGGCAAGGTGCAAAAGAACCTGCTGCGCGACCAGTACCAGGACCTGTTCAAGGGCTGATGCGCCTATGGAGGCGGCATGCGCCGCCATGACAAAACCCTCGCGCTGTGGCCGCTCAGAAGCTGCCGCAGGCGAGGGTTTTGCTATGGGGATGATGCGGTTATACGGCGATCAGCGCAGTACCAGCACCGGTATCGTGGCATGGGTCAGTACATGCTGTGTTTCGCTGCCCAGCAGCAGGCGCTTCAAGCCCCGGTAGCCGTGCGATGCCATGACGATCAGGTCGCAGTTTTCCTTCTTCGCCGTCTCCAGCAGCGCCTCGGCAATCATGTCGGACTTGATCACCAGGGTCTTGATGGGCACGCCGGTCGCGGCGCCTTCGGCCACCACCTTATCGACAATGCCTTGCGCTGCGCGTTCCCAGCCATCCTCGATGCGCGCAATGTCATCGGGGTTTTGCATGGTGCTGCCTTCGAAGTAGCTGCGCGGGTAGTTGGGCGAGATGTTGACGGCAGTCACCGTGGCATGGCTCAGCTTGGCCAGCGCCAGTGCGTGGCGCACGGCCTTCTCGGACAGCTCAGAGCCATCGGTGGCAAGCAGGATATGTTGGTACATGGCAGGCTCCTTTCAGGTCAGACATGGGGCAGGGCTGTGGGTGGCAGCCTTGCCGTGGATGCAACTCAGAGCATCGCCGCTTGCGGCTTGAGCGGATGTCGGATCAGACCGCGTTTGTATCCGCTGGCGGAGCGACTTGGAACAGGGTCTTAAGCCGAGCAGGCCTGGGTGTTGATCAGGCCCTGGAGCTTGTCGGTGTCCAGAATGCGCACATGGCGCTGCTTGACCTCGATGATGTTCTCCTCGGCAAACTTGGAGAAGGTGCGGCTGACGGTCTCGAGCTTGAGGCCCAGGTAGCTGCCGATTTCCTCGCGCGTCATGCGCAGGATCAGCTCATGCTGCGAAAAGCCCCGGGCATGCAAGCGCTGCACCAGGTTCAGCAAGAAGGCGGCCAGGCGCTCTTCGGCGCGCATGCTGCCCAGCAGCAGCATGACGCCATGCTCGCGCACGATCTCTCGGCTCATGACCTTGTGCACATGGTGCTGCAAGGCGGTCACCTCGCGCGACAGGTCTTCGAGCGAGGAGTAGGGCATCACGCAGACCTCGGCATCTTCGAGCGCAATCGCGTCGCAGGAATGGCGGTCGTTGACGATGCCGTCCAGGCCGATGATCTCACCCGCCATCTGGAAGCCGGTGACCTGGTCGCGCCCGTCTTCGGTGGCGATGCTGGTCTTGAAGAAACCGGTGCGTATCGCATACAAGGAGGTGAAGGTCTCACCGTTGCGGAACAGCGCGCTGCCGCGCTTGATCTTGCGCCGGGTGGCGACGATCTCGTCGATGCGCTCCATCTGTTCGGCCGACAGTCCCACGGGCATGCACAGCTCGCGCAAATTGCAGCTGGAGCACGCTACTTTGATGGAGTTGGATGTCATGTATCAATACCCGTGAACAACTATTCAGATAGGAACGACGTTCCTTGGATGGGCCTATTGTGCGTGCTGGCGCCCAGAGGCTTCTTGATGTACATCAAGGACGCGTGGCAGGCCTTGGGGCACATTGGGGCGTCCGCTAGGAAGAAGAACCATGATTTCCCTGACCCCTGAACTGCTGTGCCGTTTTGATGTTCCCGGCCCCCGTTACACCTCGTATCCTACCGCAGACCGATTTGTTGAAGCCTTTGCTGCGAATGAGTACAAGCTGGCGCTGGCGCAACGCGGCACCGGTCTGGCGGGCCGGCTGTCGCCGCTGTCCTTGTATGTGCATGTGCCGTTCTGCGCCTCGCTGTGCTACTACTGCGCCTGCAACAAGATCATCACCAAGCACGCCGAGCGGGCCGACGAATACCTGGATTACCTCGAGCGCGAGCTGGACCTGCAACTGGCCCATGTCAGCGCCCGCCCGACCATCAGCCAACTGCACCTGGGTGGGGGCTCGCCCACCTTCCTGACCGATGCCGGCCTCAGCCGCCTGATGGATATGGTCAAAGAGCGTTTTCATCTGCAGCCCGGTGGCGAGTACGCGATCGAGATCGACCCGCGCACTGTGAGCGGCGAGCGCCTGCAGCACCTGTACCGGCTCGGCTTCAACCGGCTGAGCTTTGGCGTGCAGGACTTTGACCCGCTGGTGCAAAAGGCGGTGCACCGCGAGCAGCCCGCTGACCAGGTGTTTGCCTTGGTCGAGCAGGCGCGCGCTATCGGCTTTGAATCCATCAATATCGATTTGATCTATGGTCTGCCCCAACAAAGCCCGGCCAGCTTTGTGCGCACCATGGAGCAGGTCAACGCGCTGCGGCCCGACCGCATTGCGCTGTATGCCTATGCGCACCTGCCCGAGCGCTTCAAGCCCCAGCGCCGCATCCAGGCCCAGGACCTGCCCAGCCCCGCCGACAAGCTGGCGATGCTGGCCCAGGCCCTGGCGGCGCTGGAAGCCGCCGGTTATGTGTATGTGGGCATGGACCATTTCGCCTTGCCCGACGATGCCTTGGCGGTGGCCAAGCGCCAGGGCCGCCTGCACCGCAACTTTCAGGGCTACAGCACCCAGCCCGATTGCGATCTTATGGCGCTGGGCGTGTCAGCCATCGGACGCATTGGCGCCACCTACAGCCAAAATGCCAAGACCCTGGAGGAGTACTACGACCTGATCGACCAGGGCCAGATTCCCGTGGTGCGTGGGCTGGCACTGACGCGCGACGACCTGCTGCGCCGCACGGTGATCATGGGCCTGATGTGCCAGGGGTGCCTGGCGATTGAATCGCTGGAGCAGGCCTGGCTGATTGATTTTGCGCAGTACTTTGCCGCCGAGCTGGCCCAGCTGCGTGAGCTGCAGGAGCAGGGCCTGGTGCAGCTGAGCGACGAATCGATCAATGTGACCGAGCTGGGCTGGTACTTTGTGCGTGGCGTCGCCATGGTGTTTGACAAGAACCTGCAGGCCGACCGCAACCGGGCGCGCTTCTCGCGGATTATCTGAGGGCAGGGCGTGGGCGGGCCTCAGCCCTGCCAGGCCGCCAAGCTCTTGTAGAGCATGTAGAGCGCCAGGCACAGCAAGATGCCGCCAAAGATCTTCTTGAGCTGGCCCACCGGCAGCCGGTGCGCGGCGCGGGCGCCCAGCGGCGCGGTCAGCACGCTGCAGGTGGCAATGGCGGCCAGGCCGGGCAGCCAGATATAACCCAGCGAATGCGGTGGCAGCCCCTGCAGGTGCAGGCCGGCCACCATGAAGCCGATGACATTGGTGACCGCAATCGGAAAGCCCAGCGCCGAGCTCGTGGCTACCGCGTTGTGCATCGGCACGCTGCACCAGGTCATGAAAGGCACGCTGATGAAGGCGCCGCCCGCGCCCACCAGGCCCGAGAGGCAGCCGATCACGCCACCCGCAGCCAGCTGGCCGGCCGTGCCCGGCATGGCGCGCATGGCCTGGCTATTGGGCTTGCGGAACATGCGCAGTGCCGAGTAACCAATGAACAGGCCAAAAAACAAACCCAGGTAGCTGCCCTTGAGCACCGCAAAAATACCCAGGCTGGCCAGCAGGCCGCCCAGCACAATGCCCGGGGCCAGGCGTTTGACAAGGTCCCAGCGCACCGCGCCATGCTGGTGGTGGGCGCGCACGCTGGACATCGAGGTGAAGACGATGGTCGCCATCGAGGTGGCAATCGCCATCTTGATCGCCAGCTCCGGCGCCACGCCCTGGGTGCCCAGGATGTAGGTGATGAAGGGCACCAGCACCATGCCGCCGCCAATGCCCAGCAGGCCCGCCAGAAAACCGCCGATCAGGCCCAGAAACGACAGCGGCAGCAAAACAAGAGGATCAGTCATGGCGCGCAGTAAAAAGGCCACCTGAAACAGGTGGCCTGAAACCCCGCTGTCGCGGAGAGGAGAAGACAGGTTGGGCGGAGCCTGCCCGAAAAAATCAGGTGTTCGCAGCGGATCCACTGGACCGTCATCCTGAACCGGGGGTTCAGGTGGGCGAGGGCAACCTATCGTTGGGTTCATCTGACGCGAGACGATCACGCTCAATAGGTAATGTACCAAGCCCGTGCTCGTAGAGCATTGGTTCAAGGAACTATAAAGTCCAGCAGGGCTGCGAACGCTTTCATTGTAATCGCTCGCGCCTGCCGCACCCACCAAAACTGCAATTCAATGTGCCTGTATTGGTCAAAAAAGATAGCTGGTTAGCCAGATTGAGCAATGGGTGGCGTGATATTTTGCAGCCAGGCATTGCATGGCGCGGCAATCTGGTGTTGGCGCCTGCTCGCGGCAGTGCCTCAAGCGCTGGTGCCCAGGGTGTCGGCCGGTTGCGCGGGGGCCGGCGCCAGCGCCGCGTCCAGCCGTTGCATCACCGACTGCACACGGGGCGCATCCCAGTCCAGGCTCGCCTGGTCCCCAGGGGCGGTCTGGGCCTGGACCTCAACCATCGCGGCAGACTGCGCAGCAGCTTGCGCTTGCAGGGCGTCTGCGGTCTGGCTGAGCTGGCTGTTTTGCACTTGCAAATCAAGCAGGTCAAAAGCGACATTGAGGGCCGCCAGCACAGCGATGCGCTCGCGGCCACGGATCTTGCCCGCGTCGCGGATGCCGCTCATGGCCTCATCGACATGCTTGACGGCAGCCAGCAGACGTGCTTCCTGGCCTTCGGGGCAGCCCAGCATATAGCTTTGCTGCATGATGTGTACTTCCAGCTGTTTCATCATTCGTCCTGGTCAAAGGTCTTGGGCAGGCGTTCGATCAGTGCATCCACGCGGGCGCGGGCCGCTGTCAGGCGCGATTGGAGGGAGTCGCGCTCCTGGGTCAGGGTGGTGACTTGCTCTTGCAATTGGGCGTGGGCGCGTTGCAAAGCCTCATGACGGCTCAGCAGTGCCTCCACCCGCTCAAGCATCAGATCCATAGAAGGCGTAGTGGCCATAGAGAGACAGTCTTCTTAAGTGCGCAATGGGTTTAACGCTAAAATTGTACCCGTTGGTGCTCGCCCCAGTGGTTCACATGGGGGCAGTTCAACGGGAAGCAGGAGCGCCGCTTGTGCCCTACAAGCCTTACGCAACCTGCGCTGCCCCCGCAACGGTAAGCGATGGTTGGCTTTTGCGCCATCCACAGCCACCACTATGCCACTGAATACCTTGAACAAGTGTTTGGGAAGGCGTGTGCTGTGTCATCGCCAGCCCGGATACCGGCCAACAATAGTGGAGGCGCGTGGCTGAGGCCTTGCCGCGGCTTCCGTGTTCCCCATTGCCGGCGGGGAGGCTGGCGCGGGGTGGTTCATCACCAACTCAGTGCATGTTTTCCTCTGCTTTTTCGACACGCCCCTGCGCGCGTCCCGCGCTTGCGCCCCGCTCGCGCACCCTCCATACCCCCCGTTTTTTGGCCTTGGCCATCGCAGCGGCGCTGCCCCTGTTTGCGCTGCCAGCACAGGCGCAGCAGGCCCCAGCCGCCCTGGAAACAGAGGGTAAAAACCTGCAAGAGATGGTGGTGACCGCCAACCGCATCGAGCAGCCGCTGTCCGATCTGGTGGCCGACATGTCCATCATCGATGCGCAGACCATCGAGCGCCAGGGCCCGGGCAGCGTGGCCGATGTGCTGGCGCGCGTGCCGGGCATCCAGATTTCGCGCAACGGCGGGCCGGGCACGACGACCAGCGTGTTCATGCGTGGCGCCGATTCGCGCTTTACCGCTGTCTATGTCGACGGCGTGCGCATGGACTCGCAATCGACTGGCGGCGCCTCCTGGCAATCGATTCCGCTGGCGCTGATCGATCGCATCGAAGTGCTGCGCGGCCCGGCCGCTGCCGTCTACGGCTCGGACGCGATGGGCGGCGTAGTGCAGATCTTCACCAAGAAAGGTGAGGGCGCGCCCCAGCCCTATGTCGGCCTGGGCGTTGGCAACCGGGGCACGTTCACGGCCGAGGCCGGTATCTCCGGCGGCGCCGACGGCTGGGATTACGCGCTGGGTCTGAACCGCTCGCAGACCGATGGCTTCAATGCCCGCACCGTGGCCACCGCCAACCCGGACAAGGACGACTACCGCAGCAATGCGGTCAGCGGCCGCCTGGGCTACCAGCTCAACGGCCAGCACCGGCTCGAAGCCACCTTGCTGGCCAGCGATGTGAACTCGGGCTACGACAGCAGCCTGACCGAGGACGACCGCAGCCTCAACAAGATGTATGCGCTGGGCCTGAACTGGCAGGCGCAGTGGACCGAGCACTACAGTACCAAGCTGCAGTTCAGCCAGTCGCGGGACTATTACGAGACCCGGCCCTCGCCCTACCAGACGGACACGCGCCTGCACAACTACCTGTTCCAAAATACCTGGCGCCTGGGCGTCCACACCTTGACGGCCGCACTTGAGCGGCGTGACGACGCGCTGACGAATGGCGGCATTGACCGCGACCGCCACCAGAATGCGCTGGCGCTGGGCTATGGCCTGAACACCGGCCCGCACACGGTGCAGCTGAATCTGCGCCGGGATGACGACAGCGAGTTCGGCGGCAAGACCACCGGCAGCGCTGCCTATGGCTATGCCTTTGCAACCAACTGGCGCGCCACCGCGACAGTGGGCACGGCCTTTCGCGCGCCCACGCTCTACCAGCGCTTTAGCGAATACGGCGACGCATCGCTGCAGCCCGAGAAAAGCCGCAATGCCGAGCTGGGCCTGCGCTGGGCGCAGGGTGCCGACAGCTTCTCGGCCACGGCCTACCGCAACCGGGTCACCAACCTGATCAACTTCTCGTCGCCCGGCAGTTGCGACAGCGAATTCGGCTGCTATGCCAATGTGGGCAAGGCACGCCTGGAAGGCATCACCTTGGCGGCCATGACCAAGCTGGGCGCGTTCAACCTGCACGGCTCGGTCGACTTCCAGAACCCGCGCGATACCGAAAACGACAAGCTGCTGGCGCGCCGCGCCAAGCGCTATGCCACCCTGGGCGCCGAGACGCGTGCAGCCGGTTGGACCTGGGCGGCCGACCTGCAGACCAGCGCCAAGCGCTTTGACAATGCCGCCAACATCAATGTGCTGGGCGGCTACACCTTGTTCAACCTGTCAGCGCAGACCGAGGTGGCCAAGGATGTGAACCTGATCGCCCGTATCAACAACCTGGCCGACAAGCGCTACCAGACCGCACGCACCTATGCCACCGAAGGTCGCAGCGTGTATGTGGGTGTGAAGTGGATGCCGCGCTGAGCGCAGAGGGGATAAGCCAGCCATGACAGACACGACGGTTCAGGACCGCCCAACGGCCGCTTGCGTGGCACTGCTGATTGCGGCGCCCGCATCGGGCCAGGGCAAGACCACGGTGACGGTAGCCTTGGCGCGCCTGCATGCCCGCCAGGGCCGGCGGGTCCAGGTGTTCAAATGCGGCCCGGATTTTCTCGATCCGCAGTGGCTGCGCCTGGCCAGCGGCCAGCCCGTGCATGCGCTGGACCGCTGGATGAACGGTGAAGTGGATGTGCGCGCACGCCTGTTTCAGGCCGCGCAAAGCAACGATGTGCTGCTGATCGAAGGCGTGATGGGCCTGTTCGATGGTGCCAACAGCGCGGCCGAGCTGGCCAAGTCGCTGGGCATCTCCGCTGTGGTGGTGGTCGATGCATCGGCCATGGCCGCTACCTTTGGCGCCATTGCCCATGGCTTGCAGCACTATGACCCAGGCCTGCAGCTGGCCGGTGTGCTGGCCAACCGCGTGGCCACTGCCCACCACGGTGAGATGCTGCGCAGCGGCCTGCGCGACCCGGCACTGTGGCTGGGCGCGATGCACCAGGTGAGCCTCGATGCTGCGAAACCGCGCGCCAACCTGCTGCCCGAGCGCCACCTGGGCCTGGTGGCAGCCCATGAGCTGCACGACGCTGCCGAGCGCCTGGATGCCGCCGCCGATGTGCTGGCGCAAACGCCGCTGGGCCAGCTGACTTGGCAGGAGTGGCAGCAGCGCTGGACCGTGGCCTTTACCGCGCCTGCTGTTGCCGCCCCGGTGCCCGTCTGGCTGGCCGGGCGCCGCATTGCCGTCGCCCGCGATGCCGCTTTCAGCTTTATCTACACCGCCAATCTGGAATGCCTGCAGGCCATGGGCGCCGAGCTGGCCTTTTTCTCGCCGATCGCAGGCGACCGCCTGCCCGCCTGCGATGCGCTGTGGCTGCCTGGCGGCTACCCGGAGCTGCACCTGCCCGCGCTCAAGGCCAATGCCGGCTTGCAGCTGGATCTGCAGGCGCACCTGGAACAGCGCAAACCCGTCTGGGCCGAATGCGGCGGCATGGTGGCACTGGCCGAGGGCCTGACTGACCTGGACAGCCGCTGGCACAGCTTGTGGGGCTTGCTGCCAGCGCAGGCCGTCATGCACCAGCGCCTGGCGGGTCTGGGCATGCAGCAGCTGCTGACGCCCTGGGGCATGCTGCGCGGCCATACCTTTCACTATTCCAAACTGCAGAGTGAGGCCCAGGAAGTGGCACGCAGCAGCCGCCCGGGCCAGGCGGCCGAGAGCGGCAAGGGCGAAGCCGTCTACCAGCAGGGCAGCATCCATGCGAGCTATTTCCATGCCTGGTTTCCCTCGTGCCCACAGGCCGTAGCGGCCTTGCTGGGGGTGGACATGCCGGTGGTCAATCCGCAGGCCTGGCACCGTGAGGCGCTGAACGCCTAAGATGCGCGGCATGGATGACTCTCTTTTCCACGTTGATGGAGCGCCGCTGAAGCTCTTGCTGCTGGGCGGGCAGAAATCGGGCAAATCACGCCAGGCCGAGCTGCTGGCGCGCGCCTGGCTGCAGGCCGATGCCGGCCGCAGCGCCAGCCTGGTCGCCACCGGCACCGCGTATGACGCCGAGATGCACGAGCGCATTGCGCGCCACCAGCGTGACCGCCGCGCCCGCGTGCCGCAACTGGCCACCGTGGAGACGCCGCGCGACGTCGCCCAGCAGCTGCTGGCGAGCAGCCGGCCCGAACACCTGCTGGTGGTCGACTGCCTGACCCTGTGGCTCACCAACTGGTTGATGCCGATGGAGCCTCCAGCGCTTTCACCTGCGCAAGCCTGGCAGGTACAGTGCGATGCCTTTGTCGCTGCCCTGCAGGCCGCACCGGGGCCTGTCATTTTGGTCAGCAATGAGATTGGCCTGGGTGTCATTCCGATGGGCCGCGAGGTGCGCGCCTTTGTCGATGCGCTGGGTCTGCTCAACCAGCAAGCGGCAGCGGCCTGCAACCGCGTGCAACTGATGGCAGCGGGCTTGCCGCTGCAGATGAAATGATGGCCTTGTTGATGGCTCCCCGACCCCTTTTGCGGCAGGCACTGGCCCGTGTGGCGCTGATGCTCGCGTTGCCGATGGCCCAAGCTGCGCCGTCCGCCAGCGTCGATGAACTGCGCCTGCAACCCTTTGCCAATGCGCCGGTCTGGAAAGACCAGGACCTGGTTGCTCCCGTGGCCATCGTCGACGACCGGGGCCGCAAGGTCCAGCTGGCGCAACCACCGCAGCGCATCGTGAGTCTTCTGCCGTCGCTCACCGAGAGCACCTGCGCGCTGGGACTGTGTGAGCGCCTGGTGGGGGTGGACCGCTATTCGGACTGGCCCGCCTCGGTCAAGAAACTACCGGTGGTGGGCGGCGGTCTGGACCCGAGCGTTGAATCCGTGGTGGCGCTCAAGCCCGATGTGGTGCTGCTGTCCGATGCCTCCAAGGCAGCAGAGCGCTTGCAGGCGCTGGGCCTGAAGGTGGTGGCGCTCGATGTGAAGTCCAAGGCCGATATCCACCGCGTGCTGGGCACCCTGGGCCAGCTCCTGGGCGTGCCCCAGGCGCAGGGCGCTGACCGGGTCTGGCACGCGCTGGAATCGGGCATTGATGCGGTGGTGCGCGACCTGCCCGAGCGCACGCGCCATACCCGGGTCTACTTTGAGGTGAGCCGCGGCCCTTATGCGGCCGGCCCCCAGTCCTTTATTGGCGAGACCCTGACCCAACTGGGCGTGGACAATGTCGTGCCCGCTGAGCTGGGCCCGTTTCCCCGGCTGAGTCCCGAGTTTTTGCTGCGCGCCCAGCCGGATGTGATCATGCTGGGCAACCGCAGCATGCAGGCTGCCACCAGCTACCCGGGCTGGCACAACCTCCAGGCCGTCAAGGCCGGGCGGGTCTGTGTGTTTACGGATGAAGAGTCGTATGCGATCGTGCGCCCAGGCCCGCGCATGGCCCAGGCGGCGGCGCTGATGGCGCGCTGCCTGGCCGACAAGGCACCGGGCAAGGCTGCGGTGGCGCGCTGATGGCTGCTTTTCCCACCTCAGCACCCGCATCCGCAGCGCAGCGCGAGGCGGCGCCCGGCCTGCGCCGCAGTGCCTGGCTGGCGCTGGTGCTGCTGGTGCTCAGCGCCTTGCTGCTGCTTGTCGGCGCCAGCGTCGGCAGCACCGGTTGGGAGAGCGTGCTGCGCATGCGCGACGACCCCACCTCCTGGCAGATCGTCGTCGATATCCGCCTGCCGCGCTCGCTGGGCGCCTGGCTGGCTGGTGGCCTGCTGGGCCTGGCGGGGGCTGTCGCTCAGGGCCTGTTTCGCAACCCGCTGGCCGATCCCTATTTGCTGGGCAGTGCGTCTGGCGCCTCGCTGGGCAGCGCATTGGGCCTGGTGCTGCTGGGCTCGTCCGTCACCAGCCTGAATCTGCTCTACCGCCTGGGCATGACCGGCATGGCCTTTGTGGGTGCCGCCTGCGCGGTGGCGCTGACGGTGGTGCTGGCGCGCAATGTGCAAAACACCTTGCGCCTGTTGCTGGCCGGCGTGATCGTGGGCGTGGTGCTGGGCGCCATGCGTGATCTGCTGGAGCTGCGCCACCCCGATATTCTGCAGGCGATGCAGGCCTTTACCCTGGGCACCTCGGCCTTTGTCGGCTGGGAGGGCTGCGCGCTGATGGCCGGCGTGCTGCTGGTCTGCGTGCTGGCCACCTGGTGCTGCGCCCGCCTGCTCGATGGCCTCACCCTGGGCGAGGCGACGGCCGCCAGCCTGGGCTTGCCACTGGCCCCGCTGCGCTATGGCCTGGTGGCCGTGCTGGCCCTGGCCACCGGCACCTCGGTGGCGCAGACTGGCCTGATCGCCTTTGTCGGCCTGGCCGCCCCGCACCTGGTGCGCAGCCTGGTGCAGGTGGGCCATGGCCGCAGCACCGTGCTGGCCGCCGCGATGGGTGGCGTGCTGCTGCTGGCCGCCGATATCTTGGCGCGTTGGCTGGTGGCCCCGCAGGAGCTGCCGGTGGGCGTGCTGACCGCCGCGCTGGGCGGCACTTACCTGCTCTGGCGCATGCACCGCAGCACCCGGTCGGCAGGGGGGCTGTGATGCAAACTCCGAACTCTGCTGCGCTGAGCGCCACCAATATCCACGCCGCTGTGCATGCAAGGCCGATTCTGCAAGGCGTCAATGCCCAGTTTGCGCAAGGCCGCTGGACCAGCATTGTCGGCCCCAATGGCGCGGGCAAATCCAGCCTGCTCAAGGTGCTGGGCGGTTTGTGGCCGGCGGCACAGCTGCAGGGCGAGGTAGCACTGCTGGGCAAGGATTTGCAGCGCTGGCCGCGCAAGCAGCGCGCCCAGGCGCTGGCCTGGCTGGGCCAGGGCGAGGTGGTGACGCAAGAGCTGACGGTGATGGATGTGGCCATGCTGGGCCGCCTGCCGCACCAGCCCTGGTTTGCAGCGCCCAGCCGCGAAGACCATGCGGTGGTGGAGCAATGCCTGCGCGCAGCCCATGCCTGGGACTGGCGCCACCGGCCGGTGGCTGAGCTTTCGGGCGGCGAGCGCCAGCGCGTGCTGCTGGCCCGGGCCATGGCCGTGCAGGCCCCCGTGCTGCTGATGGATGAGCCGCTGGCCAACCTGGACCCGCCGCACCAGACCGACTGGGTGGACAGCATGCGGGCCTTGACCGCCCAGGGCATCACCGTGGTCAGCGTGCTCCACGAGATATCAGTGGCGCTGCTGGCCGACCATATGCTGGTGCTGCAGGCCGGCCGGGTGCTGCATCAGGGCCGCTGCGACGATCCGGCCACGCATGCCGCGCTGGAGGGGGTGTTTGACCACCGCATCCAGGTGCGAGCGATTGATGGCGTGTGGATGGCCTTGCCGCGCACCGCCACGGTAGTGCAAGCCCCTGAGCGCCTGCGCTGAATCCCTGTGAAGCCGGGCCTGGCCCAGTTTCCAAAGACACAACGACTCAACGAAAGACTTCCGATGCAGATTGAAACACCACCCAGCGAAAAGCCTTATGAAAAGCCCGAGGGCGAGCGCCGTGGCCTGGTGATCGTCAACACCGGCGATGGCAAGGGCAAAACCACGGCGGCCTTTGGCCTGGCGTTCCGCGCCACGGGCCGGGGCAAGGCCGTGAAGGTCTACCAGTTCATGAAGGTGCCGACCGCGCGTTTTGGCGAGCACCGCCTGTCTGAGCAGGTGGGCCTGCCGGTCGAAGGCCTGGGCGATGGCTTCAGCTGGAAGAGCCGCGATCTGGAGCACAGCGGCCAGCTGGCGCGCGAAGGCTGGGAAAAGGCCAAGGCAGCCATCCTCTCGGGTGAGTATTTCCTGGTGGTGCTCGATGAGGTCACCTACCCGCTGATCTACGGCTGGCTGCCCTTGCAAGAGGTGCTGGACACCCTGGCCGCGCGCCCCAAGGAGGTGCATGTCTGCCTCACCGGCCGGCGCTGCCCGCAGGAGATCATCGATGCGGCCGACACGGTCACCGAGATGACAATGATCAAGCACGCGTTCAAGGCTGGCATCCCTGCGCAGCGCGGCATTGAAGACTGAGGCCCCGCAGCCGATTGCTGGCATGAGCGATATCAACTCCCACGCCCCCATCAGCGCCCCCACGATTGCCGCCACGGCCTTCAGCGAGGCTGAGCGCGCAGCCGTCTACCGCGCCATCCATGAGCGGCGCGACATGCGCCACTTTGCCGGCGGCCAGGTGGACGATGCCGTCCTGCTGCGCCTGCTGCGGGCGGCGCACCATGCGCCCAGCGTTGGCTTTATGCAGCCCTGGCGCTTTATCCGGGTGCGCGATGCGCAGATGCGCGGCCGCATCCATGCGCTGGTTGAAGAGGAGCGGCTGCGCACCGCCCAAGCCTTGGGTGCGCGCGAGGCCGACTTTATGCAGCTCAAGGTGCAGGGTGTGCTGCAGGCGGCCGAGGTGCTGGTGGTGGCCATGCCGCCCGGGCGCGAAGCCCATGTGTTTGGCCGCCGCACCTTGCCCGAGATGGATGTGGCCAGCACCGCCTGCGCGATCCAGAACCTGTGGCTGGCGGCGCGTGCCGAGGGGCTGGGGATGGGCTGGGTATCGCTGTTCGAACCCCAGGCGCTGGCGCAGCTGCTGGCCATGCCCGCAGGTGCGCATCCGTTGGCCGTGTTGTGCCTGGGCCCTGTAGAGGCCTTTTATGCCGAGCCCATGCTGCAGCAAGAGCGCTGGGCCAGCCGCGCGCCCTTGCAGGACATGCTGATGGACGGGTGCTGGCAGCCAAACCAAGGGACGCAGCCATGAGCGATGGCGGCCTGTGGTCGCTGGCACTGGCCGGTGGCAGCCCGCTGCTGCAACTGGTCCAGGCCTTGGCGGATGCTGGCCCTGCCGTGCCCTGGCAGGCGCCGATGGCGGCCTTGCTGGCGGTCTTGGTGGCCTTGCTGGTGGACTGGCTTTGGGGCGAGCCGCCAGTGCGGCTGCACCCTGTTGTCTATATGGGCCAGCTGCTGGGCATGCTGGGCCAGGCGATTGCGCCGCGCCAGGCGCTGGAGAGCGCTTACGGTCGCTTTGTGCTGGCGGCGCTGGCCTGGTGCATGCTGGCGGCGGGCGCCTGGCTGGTGTATGCGGCACTGCAGTGGCTGCTGCTGTTGGCGCCCTGGTGGCTGGGCGCACTGGGGGCGGGTCTGCTGCTCAAGCCCTTGCTGTCCTGGCGCATGCTGCGCAGCGAGGTGCTGGCGGTGGAGGCCGCGCTCGGCGAATCGCTGGACGCGGGCCGGGCCCGGCTGTCCTGGCTGGTGAGCCGCGATACCGCACAGCTCGAGGCAGCGACAGTGCGCGAGAGCGCGATCGAGACGCTGGCCGAGAACCTGAGCGACTCGGTGCTGGCGCCGCTGTTCTGGTTTGCCGTCGCCGGCCTGCCGGGTGCGGCGCTGTACCGGTTGGCCAACACGGCCGATGCGATGTGGGGCTACCCAGGCTGGCGCGGCCAGGGCGCTCAGCGCCGCCACTGGCAGTGGGCGGGCAAATGGGCGGCACGGGCCGATGATGTGCTGAACTGGCTGCCGGCCCGCATCACCGCAGCCTGGCTGGCCGCGTTGGCGGGCGGCCTGTCCTGGTCCGGCCTGCGGCGCGATGCGGCGGTCACGCCATCGCCCAATGGCGGCTGGCCCATGGGCGCGATGGCGCGGGCGCTGGGCCTGCACCTGTCCAAACCCGGTGTGTACCAGCTCAACCCGCAAGGCCGGCCGCCGCAGGCCCAGGATGTGCAGCGGGCGCTGGCCCTGGCGGGCCGGGTGGTGTGGGCACAGGCACTGTGCGCCTTGTTGCTGGCCCTGGGTTTGGCGGTAAAGATAGCAATCGCCTCGATGGCGCAAGGAGCATTGGCCCATGGCTGATAACGAGCATGGTGGCACCGACGCCTTGGGCGTGCCGGCGCATGATTTTTCCACCAACCGCAATGCCTGCGGCCCCTGCCCGGAGGCGGTGGCCGCCTTGCAGGCCGCGCACCTGGCGCAGTACCCCGACCCGCACTACACGGCGCTGCGCCTGCAGCTGGCGGCCTTCCATGCGGTGGATCCCGAGCGCTTGGTCATTGGCGGGAGCAGCAGCGAGCTGATCCACCGCCTGACCCAGCATGCGCTGCGCCAGGGTGCCACGCAGGTGAGCCTGCCCCGCTATTCCTATGGCGACTATGCCCAGGCGGCGGAGGTGTGGGGCCTGCGCAGCAGCACCCGCAATCCGGCTTGGGGCGAAGGCCTGCACTGGGCCTGCGAGCCCTCCAGCCCACTGGGCCGTGCCGAAGATATTTGGCAAGCGTTGCCTGCAGACGCTAGCCACCATGGCCTGGTGCTCGATTGCGCCTACCGGCCGCTGTGGCTGGAGGGCCCTGCGCCGCCACGCGACATGGCCGCGCTGTGGCAGCTGTGGACGCCCAACAAGGCACTGGGCATGACGGGGGTACGCGCTGCCTATGCGATTGCACCTGAGGACACGGCACAGGCGCAGATTGATGCACTGCGGGCGCTGGCGCCTTCCTGGGTAGTGGGTGCCCATGGCGTGGCCATGCTGCAGGCCTGGGTGACGCCCGAGGTGCAGGCCTGGCTGGCCCGCAGTCTGGACACCTTGCGCCACTGGAAGGGCCGGCAGCTGGCGCTGTGCGAGCGCCTGGGCTGGGCGGTGCTGCCCGGCCACCAGGCCAATTACTTTGTCGCGCGCCTGCCGCTGGCGCAGGCAGACCTGCCCGCGCGACTGGCAGCACTGCGCAGCCAGGGCATCAAGCTGCGCGATGCCCGCAGCTTTGGCCTGCCCGGCCATGTGCGCCTGGGCGTGATGGCGCCGGTGGCGCAGGCGGCGCTGGCGCGGGTCTGGCTGTCGCTGGCAGATGCATAGCGAGGACATGCGGCAACCGCTACCATTTGGTATGGATTTACAAACTTTGCAACTGCGCACCGTCTTGGTCGAGCGCTATGTGACGCCGCTGCGCGAGGGCGGCTCAATGCCGGCCGTCGTCGAGGCGGACGATCTGGGCCTGTATGTGCTCAAGTTCCGGGGCGCTGGTCAGGGCGTGCGCGCGCTGATGGGCGAGCTCATTTGCGGCGGCATCGCCCGCGCGCTGGGCCTGCCGCTGCCCGAGCTGGTGCTGGCCCTGCTGCACGCCAAGCTCGCGCAAACCGAGCCCGACCCCGAGATCCAGGACCTGATCCGGGCCAGTGATGGCCTCAATGTTGGGCTGGATTACCTGCCCGGCTCGGTCAATTTTGACCCGGCCGTCGATGCGGTGAGCATTGACTTCGCCTCGCGCCTGGTCTGGTTCGATGCGCTGGTCAGCAATGTGGACCGCACGGCCCGCAACACCAATATGCTGATGTGGCAGCGCAAGCCCTGGCTGATTGACCACGGCGCGACCCTGACCTTCCACCATGCCTGGGATGGCACGGTGGCCGACCCGGCCAAGCCCTTTGCGCCGATTCCCGACCATGTGCTGCTGGCCCAGGCCAGCCAGCTGGCCGAGGTGGACGAGGCCCTGGCCGCACAACTGACCGAGCCGGTGCTGAGCGCCATTCTGGCCACGGTGCCCGACTGCTTTTTAGCCAAGGCGGCCGAGGACCGCAATAGCCCGCTGCTGGCCGATCCGCAGGCGCACCGCGCCGCCTATGTGAATTATTTTCTGGCCCGCTTGCAAGCGCGTGGCCGCTGGTTGCAAGGAGCCATCGATGCACGCGCATGATGTGTATGACTACGCTATCGTGCGCGTGGTGCCCCGGGTCGAGCGGGAGGAGTTCATCAACGCCGGCGTGATTGTGTCCTGCCAGCGCAGCGGCTATCTGCAGGCAGCGATGGCGCTCGATGAGGCGCGGCTGCTGGCGCTCGATCCAGAAGTCGATCTGCAGGCCGTCTACCGCCACCTGGGCAGCATTGTCGCTATCTGCGCCGGCGTGCCCGAGGCCGGGCCCATCGGCCAGCTGCCATACCGCGCGCGCTTCCACTGGCTGACGGCCAAGCGCAGCAGCATGATCCAGACTTCGCCCGTGCACACGGGGCTGTGCGCCGATGCGGGCTCGGCGCTGGAGCGCATCATGGCGTGCATGGTGCTGCCGCTGGGCAGCGTGCAGCGATGAGCGCGCGCTGCATCATGGTGCTGGGCACCAGCAGTGGCGCGGGCAAAAGCTGGGTGGCCACGGCGCTGTGCGCCTGGTACCGGGCCCAGGGCTACAAGGTGGCGCCCTTCAAGGCGCAGAACATGAGCAACAACGCCCGCGTGGTGGCCACGCCGGATGGCCAGTGGGGCGAGATTGGCACCGCCCAGTACCTGCAGGCGCTCGCCGCAGGCGCCGTGCCCGATGTGCGCATGAATCCGTTGTTGCTCAAGCCCGAGGCCGACACGCGCAGCCAGGTGGTGCTGTTTGGCCAGGTGGACGAGGCGCTGTCCAAAATGCCCTGGCGCGGCCGCAGCCTCCAGGTGTGGCCGCAGATCGCGCAGGCGCTCGATGCGCTGCGCGCCGAGAACGATGTGGTGGTGATCGAGGGAGCTGGGTCGCCCGCCGAGATCAATCTGCACAGCAGCGACGTGGTCAATATGCGCGTGGCGCGCCACTGCGATGCGCATTGCCTGCTGGTGGCCGATATCGACCGGGGCGGGGCCTTTGCCCACCTCTACGGCACCTGGGCGCTGCTGCCGCCCGAGGAGCAAAGCCTCATCCAGGGCTTTGTGCTCAACAAGTTTCGGGGCGATGCGGCCTTGCTGGCGCCGGCGCCGCAGATGCTGCAAGACATGACTGGTGTGCCCACGGTGGCCTGCATTCCGATGCAGTTCCAGCACGGCCTGCCCGAAGAAGACGGCGTGTTTGACGACCGGGGCAGTGGTGGTGCCGGGCAACCGGTGCATACCTGCATCGCCATCGTCGCCTACCCGCGCATCAGCAACCTCGACGAGTTCCAGCCGCTGCTGCAACTGCCAGGCGTGCGTGTGGTCTGGGCCCGCACGCCCGCGCAGCTGAGCGATGCGGACTGGGTGATTCTGCCGGGCAGCAAGGCCACCGCTGCCGATCTGGCCTGGATGCGCCAGCAGGGGCTGGATGCGGCTGTCGCCCGCCATGCGCAGGCGGGCAAACGGGTGCTGGGCATTTGCGGCGGCCTGCAGATGCTGGGCGAGGCGCTCGTCGATCTGCATGGCGTGGACGGCAATGCCGCCGGCCTGGGCCTGCTGCCGCTGGTGACGTTGTTTGCGCAGCAAAAGAATGTGCAGCCCACGCGCCTGCTGCTGCCTGCCGTGCAGGCGCCCTGGCAGGCCTTGAGCGGCCTGGTGGTGACGGGTTATGAAATCCACCACGGCCAGACCGAACTGCGCCCCGACATGCAGGCCGGCGCCGCCCAGCCCGCGCAGGAGCTGCTGCCCGGCCTGCTGTGGCAGGGCGGGGCGCCGCAGGTGCTGGGTACCTATGTGCATGGCCTGTTCGAGAATGCCACTGTCATCCATGCGCTGTTTGGCCACGATGCGCCCAGCCTGGACCAGGTCTTTGCGCGCATGGCCCAAGGGGTGGGCGAGTGGTTTGGAGGCCGCCTACCCTGAGTGGGCGGGGCCTCTGCCTGTAGGCCAAATATTGCAAGCACTGGCGGATTGGGCCGATAGGGGCGCGCTTGCAGCGCAGGCATGCTGTTTGTGTTGCTTCCCATCACCGATAAGGATGATCGCTATGAAAAACATGTTCCGCCAGTCTTTGCAAATGGCCGCGATGGCCCTCGCGCTGGGTACCGCCGGCTATGCCAGCGCCCAATCGGCACCGCCCCCTCCACCACCGCCTGCCAAGCACATGAAGCCCATGCCGCATGGCCCGCACGGTGCCCACCACAAGCGCGGTGAAATGCGCGGCGATGCCCGCGCCAACGCCGATGTGGCCGAAGGCAGCTCTAACGCCCGCGAAGCGGCAGCCGCTCGTCAGGCCGCACGCCAGGGCCAGTTGACCGATCCGGGTTCCAGCTTCCGCGAAAACGCCACCGCACGCTGCGCCGTCTTCAAGACCGATGAAGACCGCCGTGCCTGCGTCGGCCGCGTGGCCCAGGGCCAGGACAGTGGCTCGGTGCAAGGCGGTGGCATCTTGCGCGAGTACACCTATACGGTGCCTGCCAAGTAAGCCGACTGATCTAGTCCATCAACGCTCTGCCCAGCTTTTGCTGCGCAGAGCGTTTTTGCATGGTTTGTGCGCGCCGGGCTGCAAACCGGGGCGGGCAGCGCGATACTGGCGGCTTGGCGTATCACCGTGCCCCGTTCTCTAGCTTGACCATGTCCGAATCCTCGTTCTCCCCGCTCATCCCTTCCATTGCCTCGATTGAGGACGCCGCCTTTCGCCAGCAAGTGCAGCAGCTGCTGGACAACAAGACCAAGCCGCTGGGCTCGCTGGGCTTGCTGGAGGCCCTCGCGCTGCGCATCGCCTCCATTCTGGGTAGCACCCAGCCCCGTCTGGCAGACCCCCAGATGGTGGTGTTTGCAGCCGACCATGGCCTGGTGGCGCAGGGCGTGTCGGCCTACCCGGCCGATGTGACCTGGCAGATGGTGGGCAATTTTCTGGCTGGCGGGGCGGCGGTGAGTGTGCTCTCGCGCCAGCATGGCGTGGCGCTGAATGTGGTCGACTGCGGCGTGGACCGCGATTTTGAACCCCAGACCGATGCGTTGCCCCCAGGCACGCCGCGCCTGTGGCTGCGCAAGGTGGCTCCGGGCACGCAAGACAGCAGCCTGGGCCCGGCGATGGACATGGCGCAGTGCGAAGCGGCCATTGCCAATGGCCGCGCGCTGCTGCAGGCCTTGCCCGGCAATGCCTTGCTGCTGGGTGAGATGGGCATTGGCAACACCTCGAGCGCGTCGCTGCTGTTGGCGCGGCTGTGCAACCGGGATGTGGAAACCGTCACCGGCGCAGGTACCGGGCTGAGCGGCGAGGGCGTAGCCCGCAAGGCCGCCGTGCTGCGCCGGGTGCTGGCGCGCCATGCCGATGTGCACGAGCCCCTGGCCGTGCTGGCCGCGATGGGCGGGCTGGAAGTGGCCACAATGGTGGGCGCGGTGCTGCAGGCTGCGCTGGAGCGCCGCGTGATCGTGGTCGATGGCTTTATCACCAGCGCGGCCGTGCTGGTGGCCTCACGCCTGCAGCCCGCCGTGCTGGAGCGCTGCGTCTATGCCCACCGCTCGGGCGAGCCCGGCCATAGCCACTTGCTGGCGGCCTTGCAGGCCCAACCTTTGCTCGACTGGCAGCTGCGCCTGGGCGAAGGCTCGGGTGCGGCGCTGGCCTGGCCGCTGCTGGAGTCGGCCTGCGCGATGCTGCGCGACATGGCCAGCTTTGCATCGGCGGGTGTCAGCACCCAGAGCAACGCTTGATGCCTTGCCGCTGCGATCAGCGCAGCGCGCCTTGCGGTGGCGGTGTCTTGGGCGAGAAATCGCAGTAGCTGCTGACCAGGCATTCCCAGCAGCGCGGCTTGCGCGCCTGGCAGACATAGCGGCCCAGCAGGATCAGCCAGTGGTGCGAATCGACGGCATAGTCGTCCGGCACGCGCTGCATCAGCTGCTTTTCCACCTCCAGCGGGTTCTTGCCGGGCGCCAGGCCGGTGCGGTTGCTGACGCGGAAGATATGGGTGTCCACCGCCATCGTCGGCTGGCCAAAGGCCACATTGAGCACCACATTGGCGGTCTTGCGGCCCACGCCGGGAAGCGCTTCGAGCGCCTCGCGCGTATCGGGCACCTGGCCGCCATGGCGTTCCACCAGAATGCGGCAGGTTTCCATCAGATGCTTGGCCTTGCTGCGGTACAGGCCGATGGTCTTGATATAGCCCTCCAGGCCTTCCAGCCCCAGCGCCAGCATGGCCTGGGGCGTGTTGGCGACCGGAAAGAGCTTGCGGGTGGCCTTGTTCACGCCCACATCGGTTGCCTGGGCCGACAGCAGCACGGCAGCGAGCAGCTCGAACACCGAGGTGTATTCCAGCTCGGTCTGGGGCGAAGGATTGGCCGCCTTCAAGGTGGCGAAGAAGGGTTGGATATCAGCGGTTTTCATCGTGTTGTTGTGCAGGCTCGGCTGCCATTATCTGGTAAGGCCTGAGCCTGGGTCCCTGCATCAGGGCTGCAGCGGCGCCTGCGGCACGCCCTGGCGGATGGCGGCCGAGAAATCCTCACCCGGGCGCACGGCCTTGGCGCGGGCGTTGATGTGCGCGGCCTCATGGATGGCCTCAAAGTGATGCGGGCGGGCGAGGGCGCCCAGGCTGTCCACATACTGGGGCAGGTAGCCGCTGGCCAGCAGGCGCCAGTCCATCGGCAGGCCCGGCACAATGCGCCGCACCATCTCGAACACGATGGTGGTGCAGTTGGCAAACAGCGTGTGGTAGAACTGCGGCGTCTCGACCAGCGCATTGGCCTTGTCCACATAGGCGATGAACAGCGAACGCATCGCAGCGCGCGGCATGGCCACGCTGTAGAGGTAGACCTCTTCCCCGCGCATATTGCTGCGTACGCGCAGGATGTCGCGCTCATCGGCGGCGACCAGGCTTTGCTCGAACTGCTTGAAGAAGCCACCTACGGCCGAGAACTGCTCGCCGCGCTCCTTGCGGATCTCCACCGAGAAGGTCAGGTAGCGGCGCGGGCCCTTGCCATCGTCAAAGCCAAAGGACACCAGGGTGTGGGCAATGGCCGGCCCCATCCAGTACGAGGTGCTCATGTCCACCGAGACGAGCTGGCGCAGGTCATAGTTGCGGTCTTCCCAGCGCGGGGTCGCCTTGCTTGCGGTCTGCCAGTCAAAATTGCGCACATTGTGCAGCTGCACCAGGTCGCCCTGCACTGTGCCCGACAGCTGCTGGGCTACATCCGGCGCCCATTTGCGCGTGTTGGACGGCTGGATGCTGGCCCACCAGGCCAGGATGCCCGCCAACAGCAGACCATAGATCAGCAAACCCCGGGGCGCACGCTGCTGCCACAGCAGGAAGATGCAGTACAGGCCCACCCCCACCCAGACCCCCAGCAGCAGACCCCGGGCCGAGCCCGACTTGACCGACTGTGCCAGCTGAAACCACAGCGCCCCGCAGGCCCAGACAACGCCTGCGAGCATGAGCAGCGAGGCCAGCAATTTGACCAAAACAATAAAGAAAGCGGCGATGCGCATGGTGACAAAATCCTTTGGACCGCAAGCATAGTCGATAGGAGAGGCCAATGGCGGGCTCAGGGATGCCAGAGCGACGCATGGGGCCGGTAAAAAGTAGCAAAATGCCAAGGCGGCCGGTCGCTCGACCTGGCTGCGCTTTTTTGATTTGAGAGAACACTCCATGACACTGCGCTTTGCCTCCCGCCTCGACAATGTCGAGACGTCCGCCATCCGTGAACTGTTCAAGCTGCTGGGCAAGCCCGGCATCATCAGTTTTGCCGGGGGCTTTCCGGATGCAGCCATGTTCGATGTGGAAGGGGTGCGCGAGGCCGCCAATGCGGCGCTGACCGAGGAGCCGGGCGCCGCGCTGCAGTACGGTGCGACCGAGGGCTACCAGCCGTTTCGCGAGCAGATCGTCGGTCTGATGGCCGCCAAGGGCGTGCAGTCGCTGACGCCCGAGCAGCTGATCGTCACCACCGGCAGCCAGCAGGCGCTGGACCTGCTGGGCAAGACCATGATCTCGCCCGGCGACAAGGTGATCGTCGAGGGCCCGACCTTTCTGGCCACGATCCAGTGCTTTCGCCTCTACGGCGCCGAAGTCATCAGCGCCCCCACCGATGAGAACGGCGTCATCCCCGAAGCGCTGGAGCAACTGATCGCCGAGCACCAGCCCAAGCTGGTCTACCTGATCCCCACCTTTGGCAACCCCAGCGGCGCGCTGCTGAGCCTGGAGCGCCGCCGCCAGGTTCTGGAGATGGCCGTGCGCCACCAGACCCTGGTGGTCGAGGACGATCCCTATGGCGACCTGTATTTTGATGCGCCGCCGCCGCCCAGCATGCTGGCGCTGTCGGACAGCGTGCCCGGCAGCCGTGACTACCTGGCCCACTGCGGCAGCATGAGCAAGGTGCTCAGCCCCGGCCTGCGCCTGGGCTGGCTGATTGCGCCGGCCGAGCTGCTGGGCAAGTGCGTGATGTGCAAGCAGTTCAGCGATGCGCATACCAGCACCTTCAGCCAGGCCACCGCCGCCCAGTACCTCAAAGCCGGCCGCATGCCCGCCACCTTGGACCGCGTGCGCACCACCTACGCGGCGCGCAGCAAGGCCATGGGCGAGGGTCTGCGCAGCCAGCTGGGCGATGCCGTGCGCTTTGTGCAGCCGCTGGGCGGCATGTTCATCTGGGTGCAGCTGACGGGCGCCCGAGGCCAGGAGATGGACGGCAATGCGCTGGCCAAGCGCGCCATCGAGCAGGGCGTGGCCTTTGTGCCCGGCACGCCGTTCTTCGCGCAGAACCCCGATACCTCGACCCTGCGCCTGTCGTTTGCCACCGCCGATATCGCGCGCATCGAAGAGGGCATTGCCCGTCTGGCCAAGGCGCTGTAAGCGTTGTTGACACCCCAACGCCGGCATGTGCGCTGTCACATGCCGGCGTTATTCTTTGCCTCGCCCGCCCCGTTTTTAGCCAGGAGCCGCCATGTCCACCCTCGAACCCCTGCAGCAGCGCCTTGAAGCCTTGGAGATCAAGTCCGCCTATGCCGACGACCTGCTCGAAGAGCTGAACCTGACGATATACAAGCAGCAGCAGCAGATCGACCGCCTGCTGCACCTGGTCAAAGACCTGCAGCAGCGCATGCCCGAGACCGGATCTGTTGCGCCAGGTGCACGCGACGAGCTGCCGCCGCACTACTGAGCACACAATTTGCTGCAAATCAGCCCAGAAACAGGGCGGAAAAGGTATTAGGGTTTGCACCTATTTGGTGCGAGAATGTTGGCTTGAATTTTGCAGTGTTCATTGCAGGCGTTGCAGCCTGCACAAGGCGTGTGCTGCAGCGCAGTTTGTCCACCATCTCTGCCCTAACACCATGTCCATCGACGTCAGCAACATCACCCACAGCATCCAGCTGGCTGTGGCTCCCGTTTTCTTTCTCACCGGGGTGGCGGGCATGATTGGCGCCGTCGCCGGCCGGCTCGCGCGCATCATCGACCGGGGCCGCGTGCTCGAAGACCGCATGATGGCCTCCAAGGACGAGGACTATGTGCAGCGCTCCTTGCTGGAGCTGAACTTTCTGCGCCGCCGCGGGCGCCTGGCCAATCTCTGCATTGGTTTGCTGACCTTGTGCGGCGCGCTGATTGCGCTGACCATCATCTTGCTGTTCGTCGGCCAGACCACCAAGACCGAGATCGACGCCAACAGCTGGTCGCTGGCAGCCATGTTCAGCTTTGGCCTGGGCGTGGTCAGCTTTGTCTCGGCGCTGTGCTGCTTCATGGTCGAGACCATGATGGCCACGCAGCTGCTGAACTTCCATCCGCTGCGCCAGCCGGCCACGATTCCCTGCATGGCCGCGTCCCAGGCGGCTGCCGCTGCGGCCCCGCGCAAAGCAGGGGCCGAGCCCAGCCGCCACGATGCCTTCATGCCCCAGGCCTGAGGCTGGCAGCGGCCCGCCTTAGCAGGCGGTGGATAGGTGCCTAAAGCGCAAAGATATCGTCCTTCGCCGCGCTGCGGGGCGTGATGGCCTTGAGGCGCCACACCAGCGCTACGGCCAGCACGGCCAACTGCACCAGCATACCGCTCCAGGCGAGCCAGCCCAGCGCCGGCGCATGCTGGAAGTTGGACGACAGGCGCGGGTCAAAGGCGCCAAACAGCGGCTCGAACAGCGGCGCCAGCCCCAGTGACCAGAACATGGCCGGCAGCAGGGCGCTGAGCACAAAGACCACCAGCAAGGTCATGCCCAGCGGCGAGCGGCTGCTTTTGCGCAGCGAGAACACCAGGTAGATGCCGCAGTCGCGCAGCACATGCAGCAGCACCATGAAGGCCAGCGGGCCCAGTTGGGAGCGGTTGGACAGCGGGTCGGCATTCCACAACAGGTAGGCTGGCAGCAGCACCGCAAATGCCATGCACCAGCTGATCGGCCACAGTGGCATGTTCTGCCAAAAGCGCCGCCACTGGCCGTGCTGCGCGCTATAGAGCAGGGCGCGCCAGCGCTGCGCCACCTGGCTCTCGAGCGCAGCGGCGTAGTAGGTTACCAGCGCCAGCAGCAGCATGCCGGTCAGCGCCCGGCCGGTGCCGCTGGGCACCAGGCCCACGAGCAGCAGACAGCCCGCCGCATTGCCCAGCGCCCAGGCCCAGGGCGTGGTGGGCACCGACAGCTGCATGGACATGGCCCGCCACAGCGCCAGCAGACCCAGCAGCAAACTGGCGGCCGCGAAAATCAGCAGCAGCGCGCCCGAGCCCAGATGCAGGCCCCACCAGGCGCCGCCACCGTCACCGCCCAGCAGGCTGTCCAGCCCCACCACCAGGCTGCTGACGAGTTGCAGCAGCAGGAACACCAGCACCACCAGCACCCAGACATTGCGGCTCGTGGCCGGTTTGTTGGGATCCATGCTGTAGAGGCGGCTGGCCATCATCGCGCAGTGCAGCGCGCAGGCGCCCACAATGGTGAGGACGAGCACCAGCACGGTCTCGGCCAGCTCGCCCAGCCAGAAGCCGCACAGCAGGGCCGCTGCGGTGCACAGCAGCGCGCCATACCAGGCATAGCTGGGGCCGCCCAGCAGTTTGCCCCAGGCCATGCGCCAGGGGCCCATGGCGCTCATGCGCTGCTGGTCCCAGGTGCGTTCGTTCAGCTCGTCATTGATGCTGGACAGTGCGGTGAAGGTGCCCACGCAGGCGGCCAGCAGGCCTACCAGCGTCATCGCACCCTTGTGCAAATAAACCAGCGGCTGCTTGCCCTCGATCACAAACACGCAGATGGCCAGCATCAGCAAGATGGCCGGCATCAGCACCACGCGCGCAGGGCTCAGCTCCAGGCTGAGCTGGCGGCGAAATTCCGGATTCATGGCCACTCCTTGGCAAACAGCGCTTGGGGATCAACGGGCGCCTCCAGGCTTTGCTGGTAGCGCTCCTGCAGGCTGGTGCGCGCCTCCTGGTAGCCCAGCACCTGCGCACCATGGGCCACGAGCTGCTGCAGCAGCTGCACGCGGGCAGCAGTGTCATGCGCAGGCATGCCAATCCACAGGATATGAGAGGCGCTGCCCTCACGGCCCGCACGCATATCGACCAGGCGGTAGCCAGCCAGTGCCAGCTCGGGCTGGGCGAGCGGCGCGGCCAGCTCCAGCTGCATCACCAGCTCGGAGGGCAGGGCGCCGATGCCGCCGGCGCCAGCGACCGCATTCAGGGGCCCGTGGCTGGTGATGCGGCCTTCGCGGATCGACAGGATATGGCTGCAGTACTCGTCGAGCTCGCTCAGGATGTGGCTGGAGACGACCAGGGTCATGCCCTGGGCCTGCAGCTGGCGGAACAGGGTCGAGAGGCTGCTGCGCGCTTCCGGATCGAGCCCGCTGGCGGGCTCATCGAGTAGCAGCACCTGGGGCTCATGGATGATGGCCTGGCCAATGGCCACGCGCTGGCGCTGGCCACGCGAGAGATTGCGCGTGGCATGGCCCAGCTTGGCCGTCAGCGCCAATTGCTCGGCCACGGCATGCACGCGCGCGGTGGCTGCCTGGCGGCTCAGGCCCTGGCTTTCGGCGGCGTACTGCAGGCACTGGGCCACGCTCAGGGTCTCGTAGAGCCCGAAGAAATCCGACAGATAGCCCATGCACTGGTGGGCGCGGCGGGGCGCTTGCTGCACATCAATGCCTGCCACCCGGGTGCTGCCGCTCAGCGGCGCTTCCAGCCCGGTAATGCAGCGCAGCAAGGTGGATTTGCCCGCGCCATTGGGCCCCACCAAGGCGGTGACGGTGCCCGCCTCGATCTGCAGGCTCACGCCACGCAGCGCGCGGTGGCCGGGGTAGTCGACGATGAGATCCTGCACCTCAATCATGCTGTGCTCTTTCTAATGAAAACCATGGAGTCCTCCCTCTGCGGCAGCGCCCAGGTAGGCCGGTGCTGCCGCTGCCAGCATCATAGGCGCACCAGCCTGCGCCTTGCTGACAACCCCAGGGCAGCAAGGCTCAAGCCGCAGGCGTGAGCACGCGGCTGGCTGCGCGCATGACGCAGTCCGTCAACCGGGCCAGGCTGGTCTGCGCGCTGCGCGGCAGCGCCCAGTACAGCGGCACGTCCAGCGGGGTGTCGGGCACCAGCGGCACCAGGCTGCCGCGCGCGAGCTGCTCGGCAATCAGCACCGTGGGGTGCATGCCCCAGCCCATGCCGATCTCGCAGGCACGCACATAGCCCTGGTTGGATGGCAGAAAATGCCGGGGACCGCTGCCGCGCGAGGCCATGCCCTGGGCCTGCAGCCACTGGTCCTGCAGCCGGTCCTTGCGGTCAAAGGTCATGATGGGCGCCTGGGCCAGCGCCTGGGTGCTCACCCCGTCTGCAAAGTAACGCGTCATAAAGCCGGGGCTGGCCGCTGCCACATAGCGCATCGTGCCCAGCGGCCAGCTGTTGCAGCCCGGAATCTGGCCGCTGGTGCCGGTCACTGCGCCCAGCACCGCCCCTTCGCGCAGCGCCTGGGCGGTGTGGTCCTGGTCGTCCACGCGCAAATCCAGCAGCTCGTTGCCCGAGGCGGTGAATTCGGCCATCGCATCCATGAACCAGGTCGAGAGCGAGTCGGCATTGACAGCCAGCTTGATGGTGGGCGCGACCGGCGCGTCGGGCAGCAGATCGGGGTTGCTGCGGCGCAGGGCGTTTTCCAGCAAGGCCACCTGCTCGAGGTGCAGGCACAGACGCAGGCCGGCCTCGGTGCCGGTGCAGGGATTGCCGCGCTGCACCAGCACCTGGCCGCTGCGCTCCTCGAGCTGCTTGATGCGCTGCGACACCGCCGATGGGGTGACATGGAGTTTCTTGGCGGCGCGCTCGAAGCTGCCCTCGCGCACCACGGCCGCCAGCGCGGCCAGTCCCAGGTAGTCCAGCATTTAGTTTTGCTTCATTCGACTAAGATTGTTTAATTTTACTTATTTAGTGGTGCGCCGCACAATAGCCGCCATGTGGACAACAAGCATGACTTCTACCTGGCTGGCCGGTTTCACGGTCTGCCTTTCTTTGATCGTCTCGATCGGTGCGCAAAACCTCTATGTGCTGCGCCAGGCCGTGAGCGGCGAGCATGTGCGCGCCTGCGTCGCCTGGTGCGTGTTCAGCGATGCGTTGCTGATCGGTATTGGCGTGGCCGGCATGGCCCAGTTGCTGGGGGATTCGCCCACCCTGGCCTACTACCTCACCTTGGGCGGCGCACTGTTTTTGCTGGCCTATGGCCTGATGGCTCTGTGGCGCGCCGCGATGCCCGCTGGCGCAGCGCCTGCTGCCGATGGGGACGGTGCGCCGGCAACGGCGGCCCGGCGCGGCCTGTGGCGCGTGCTGGGTGCGCTGGTCGTCATCACCTTGTTCAACCCCCATGTCTACCTGGACACGGTGGTGCTGGTGGGCTCGATCGGCGCACGCCAGGACGGCAGCCTCAAATGGATCTTTGTGCTGGGTGCGGCCAGTGCGAGTCTCGCCTGGTTTGTGATGCTGGCCAGCGCCGGCCGGCGCCTGCAAACGCTGTTTGCCAAGCCCCAGGCCTGGCGCGTGATGGACGGCTTTACCGGCGTGATGATGCTGGCGCTGGCCTGGTGGGTATACAGCGGGCTCGGCAGCATCGCAGCGGCCTGAGCCAGGCGATAGCGGGCGGCGCCCAAGGTCTTGTAGATCAAGCCCTGCCGCTGGCTTGCTCTACAATATTTATAGCTGCGCGCTACGCATAACGAATAACCAAAGCCGAGCCATACCGCTGCAAGCCGTGCCTACAAGCACTTGAATTTGCAGCGTTTCCCCTCATGTACCCAGGGTAGGCAAGCAGGCACCCCGCCTGTGGCCCCGGCCTTTTATTTGGAAATTTCGTAGTGAACCCCTCTTTTCGCACCTCTGCATCCGTTCTTGCTTTGACCATCGCCGGTCTGGTTCTGCCAGGCCTGGCCCACGCCAAGCGCATGGGCGGCGGTGTCAAGCGTCCCGCAGCCACGCAAAAGGCGGCCCCTGCACCGGCAGCCAAGCCTGCGACACCAGCCGCCGCTGCACCCGCGGCCGCTCCAGCAGCGGCTGCAGCCCCTGCCGCTGCGGCACCGGCCGCCGCGGCACCGACCGCTGGCGGCTCCAGCATGATGGGCACCATGGGCGCAGCTGCCGTGGGCGCCGTTGCTGGCACGATGGCCGGCAGTGCCATGGCGGGCGCCATGGGCGGTGACAAGGGCAAGGAAGAAGCCGCTGCCAAGGAAGCCGAAGCCAAGAAGGCAGAGGCCGAAGCGGCGGCGCTGCAAAAGCAGGCCGATGATGCCAAGGCCAAGGCCGACGCAGCCCGCTCTGCCGTCAAGTAAAGCAGCGTCTCAACAACCTGAACCCACCCGCAGCTGCTGGCAGCCTGCGGGTTTTTTCATTTTCGCGGAGGCTGTCCGGCTGCCTGCCCGCTCGCCTGCAGGCTGGCGCGCAGAGGGTGCAGCAACTCGCCCAGGCCGTTGTGGTCGATCTCGTGCATCAGTGCCAGCAGCCGGCCCAGATCGCCTTTGGGAAAGCCCTCCCGCGCAAACCAGTTGAGGTAATTGCCTGGCAGGTCCGCAATGGCGCGGCCCTGGTACTTGCCAAAAGGCATGGGGGTGGTGAGCAGGCGCAGCAGCTGATCGGGGTCAAACGGGCTAGACATGGCCCAGAGCATAGCGCGGCCGGCGCCCGGCGGCTGCCCGGACTGTGGCTTTGGGCCATAAAGATCAATTTCTTTATAACCAAATCTCTTTATATTCTTTGATCGATATGCCAATCAAGGCTAGACTTGCACCATCTTGGTTCAGTCCCATCAAGAAAAAATCCATGTGTTGCCCGGGCTGGTCTTTCTCATCTGTTCAAAACACCATGTTCAAAAAAACGCTTTCCGTTCTTGCCATCGCGGCCCTGGCCGTGTCTGCCCACGCTGCTGATGTGGTGCTGAAAGTGGCGGCCTCGCCGGTGCCACATGCCGAAATCCTCAATTTCATCAAGCCCAAGCTCAAGGCTGAGGGTGTGGATCTGCAAGTGCGCGAGTTCAGTGACTACATCCAGCCCAATGCGGCGGTGGAAGACAAGCAGCTCGATGCCAACTTCTTCCAGCACCAGCCTTACCTGGACAGCTACAACAAGGACCGCAAGAGCTCGCTGGTGCAAGTGCCCAATGGCAAGGTGCATGTGGAGCCCTTTGGCGCCTACTCCAGCAAGATCAAGAACATCAAGGACCTGAAGGACGGCGCCACCGTGGCCATCCCCAATGACCCGTCCAACGGCGGCCGCGCCTTGCTGCTGCTGCAAAAGCACGGCCTGATCGAGCTCAAGGACGCCTCCAAGCTGACTTCGACGCCGCTGGACATCGCCAAGAACCCCAAGAAGCTCAAGTTCAAGGAGCTCGAAGCGCCGCTGCTGCCGCGCGCGCTCGGTGACGTGGATCTGGCCCTGATCAACACCAACTACGCGATCGAAGCCAAGCTCAGCCCCACGAAGGACGCGCTCTTTATCGAAGGCGCCGATTCGCCCTACACCAACATCATTGCCGCCCGTGCAGACCGCGCCAATGACGAGGCGATTGCCAAGCTGACCCGTGCGCTGCATGGCGACGATGTGAAGAAATTCATCCTGGAGAAGTACAAGGGCGCCGTCGTCCCCGCATTCTGATCGGCAAGTGAGCTGCTCTGGCAGGGCATAACACCATCCCGCACATTTTGTTGACGGGTATTTACAAAAGGCACTCCAACCGAGTGCCTTTTGTTGTTTTGGACGCTGTACCATGCAGGGTCGGCCCGGATAGCGCACACTGCCACGGGCCACTCCAGAATTCGCGACCTCCCCCCATCCATGTCCAAACTCATCGTGCACGGCGGCACCCCTTTGCAGGGCCGCATCATTCCCTCGTCCAACAAGAATGCCGTTTTGCCTGTGCTGTGCGCGACGTTGTTGACGGCCCAGCCCCTGGTGCTCCATGGCGTTCCGGACATCACCGATGTGCGCAAGATCCTGGACATCTTTGGCAAGCTCGGCTCGAGCGTGCAGATGGACTACGCCAGCGGCGTGCTCCAACTGCACCATCGCGATACCCACTTTGATGCCTGCAAGCACCACCTGCCCGAGGAAATGCGCTCGTCCATCATGCTGGTGCCGCCGCTGCTGGCCCGCTTTGGCGTGGCGCGGCTGGAGGACAATGTCAAGGGCTGCACCCTGGGCGTGCGCGAGATCGATCCGCACATCGAGGTGTTCCGCCGCTTTGGCGGCCGCGTGGAGCATGGCGAGGGGTCGCTCATCGTGCGCTGCGATGGCCCGCTGCAGGCCACCCAGCACTGGCTCGACTATGCCTCGGTTACCACCACCGAAAACTTTGTGCTGTGCGCGGCCACGGCCAAGGGCAGCTCGGTGCTGACCAACGCCGCCTGCGAGCCGCATGTGCAGGAGTTCTGCCGCTTCATGGTGATGCTGGGCGCCAGGATCGAGGGCATTGGCACCTCGCGCCTGACTGTGCATGGCGTCGAGCAGCTGGGCGGCGGCGAGTTCCATTTTGAGGAAGACTTCCACGAGATCACCACCTTCTTGGCGTTGGGCGCGATCACCGGCGGCGATGTGCAGGTGCGCAACCGAACCCCCGACAACTTCCCGCTGATCGACCGCACCTTTGCCAAGTTTGGCGTGCAGATCGAGCACAAGGATGGCTGGTCGCGCGCCATCCGCAAGGGCCCGCTCAAGGTCGAGACGCCGTTTACCCGCAATGTGCTGACCAAGGTCGAGGCCGCACCCTGGCCGTACTTCCCGGTCGATCTGCTGCCGATCTTCATCGCGCTGGGTGTGCGCGCCGAAGGCAATGCGATGTTCTGGAACAAGGTCTATGACGGCGCCCTGGGCTGGACTGGCGAGCTGTCCAAGTTCGGTGCCCATGTGTTCTCGTCCGACCCGCACCGCATCGTCACGCTGGGCGGCAACCCGCTCAGCCCCGCCGTGGTGGAGAGCCCCTACATCATCCGCGTGGCCATTGCCTTGTTCATGGTTGCCGCCAGCATTGAAGGGCGCTCCGAGATTCGCAATGCCGCGCCGATCAAGCGCGCGCACCCGCGCTTTGTCGAGAACCTGCAAAGCCTGGGCGCCAAGGTGGAGTGGGCGGGCGAGAACTAAGCTGCTTCCATCCCAATACCCAAGCGCTTGCCGACTATGCGGCAGGCGCTTTTTTCATGGGCGGGTGGGTGGCGTGCTCAGGCGACGGCCTGGCCTTCGGTCTTGGGCGCTGCCGCCTGCGGCGGGGCAGAGGGCTTGGCCGTCAGCGCGCTGCCCATCGCTGCAAACATGATCAGTCCAATGGCTGACCACTGGGTTGCGGTTAGCAGCTCGCCCAGCACCAGCATGCCGGCAATGGCTGCAATGGCCGGCTCGGTGGCGAGCATGGTGGAAAAGGCCCCAGAGCTCAGACGCTTGAGCGCAAACATCTCCAAGGTGTAGGGAATGGCGCTGGAGACAGCGGCCACTGCCAGGCCATAGAGCAGGATCGAGGGCTGCAGCAGCTTGGCGCCGGCCTCGGCAATGCCAAAGGGCACCACCACAATGGCGGCAGTCAGCAGTGCCAGTGACACCACCATGCCGCCATGCATATGGCCGGCGCGCTTGCCCAGCACGATGTAGCCGGCCCAGCAGGCCGAGGCCAGGATCGCAAAGCACAGGCCCACCGGGTCGAGCGCGGCAGTCTGCACACCAAACATCGGCAGCACCAGCAGCAAAAACAGGCCCAGCGCCGCCAAGCCCAGCCAGACCAGATCGAGCAGCCGGCGCGAGGTCCACACCGCCACCGACAGAGGGCCGACAAACTCGATGGCCACCGTCACGCCAAAGGGCAGGCGCTTGATGGCCATGTAAAACAGCAGGTTCATGAGCCCCAGCACCACGCCAAAGATCGCAATCTGCCCCAGGTGCGCCTTGGTAGGCCCAAAGCGCCAGGGGCGCCAGATGAGCAGCAGCAGCAATGCCGAAAAGCCCACGCGCAACGCAGTAGTGCCCTGGGCGCCGACAACGGGGAACAGGTGTTTGGCAAAGCTGGTGCCCAGGCACAGCGCGCTGACCGAGCCCAATACGGCCAAGGAGGGCAGCAGCCGCTGCCAGAGAGAATCTTGCATGGCCGAGATAATATTGCAGCTGGGCGAAGTAAATTGCTCGAAAAATCGGTGCCAAATGCAAGTTTCGCTCTTGCTGCGCACTCCCCCTCCAGGCCCTCGCGATGAACGCTGAACTCGATTCCTTCGACCTGGCCATTTTGGCCATCCTGCAGCGCGACAACCTGCGCCCCCAGCGCGAGGTGGCCGAGCAGGTGAACCTGTCACCGGCTGCCGTGCAGCGCCGCATCCGCCGTCTGCAAGACAGCGGTGTGATTGCGGCCAATACCGCACAGCTCAGCCCCGAGGCGCTGGGCCGGCCGCTGACGATCTTTATCGAGGTGCAGCTGGTCAATGAGCTCGATGCGCTGACCCAGGGCTTCCGCGCCCGGGTGGCGGCTGAGACGGCGGTGCAGCAGTGCTATGCCGTCACCGGCCAGACGGACTACCTGCTGGTGGTGACTGCGCGTGACATGCAGGAGTACCAGGCGATCACCCAGCGGCTGTTTGACGGCGATCAGAATATCCAGCGCTTCAACACCTCGATTGCGCTGGCCACGCTCAAGCGCAGCCTGCATCTGCCGCTGCCCGCGCGATAAGCGCCAGGTTCAGTAAATGGGGCGGGTGAGGAGGGCGCGTTAATGCGCCACCGCCTGCACCGGCAGAAACTGCAGCAAGCTGCCGCCGGCCAGCCCCTGCACATAGCCAATCACCGCGCGGCGGTATTTCTCGGATACGACATCGGCCATCAGGTCATTGCGGGCAATCATCTTGCCAAATTCGCGCTCGAAGCTCAGGTTGCGCTCGCTGGCATTGAGCTCGTTGCTCAGCAGCATGGTTTGGCCATTGCCCAGCTTGCGGTGGGTGAGCATCCAGTTGGCAATCTCCAGGTTGCGCGACGCGTTGTAGACCGCCTGGGCATCGAGCCCATGGATCAGGTAGAAGGTGGTGCGGCCGCCATAGGCGGTGATCAGCATGTCGGCCGTGGCCCAGGTGAAGGCGGCCACCCGGTCGCCGGCAAACTCGGGCGCCAGCGCCATGCTCATGCCGGCAATGTCGCGTTGATCCAACAGTTCGGGCCAGGGGTGCTGGTTTTCGATCGCCTCGCGCACGGCCTTCATCGCCGCCTCGCGGTTGTCAAAACCGCCCTTGCGCCACTCCTGCGGATTGCGGCGGTAGAGCTTGTCCATCAGCACATACAGGCTTTGCAGGTTGGCGCGCATGCCCAAGGTGGCCATGCGGTTCACATCGGACTGGCCCCACTCCTGGGCCTGCATATCGCGTTCGGGGACTTTGCCACGGGTGGCGGGGGTGCTGGAGCAGCCCCCTTGCAGCAATAACGCAGCCAGGCAGGCGGACATTCCAACAGATCGGGCGTAGCGATAGGGCATATCTAATCGTCAAGGTCTGCTATCGTTTTGATTATGGCAAGCCCGTTGGCGCCCGGATTGCGGGAAGACCAGCAGATTGCATCAGAATGTGGGAAAATGACAGTCGTTTTAGATTCCATCCACTGGTAAGAGCGAGAAAGGCAACATCGGTTATGACACCGCGAACTACAACCACTTGGGGTTTGACTGGCCAGTAAGGCCGGTGGTTCGCGCCTGTACGACGATTTCGTCTCCTCACACCAAAGCGCGGACAAGCTCCGCGCTTTTTGCTTTTCTGGCAGCGCGGCTTGGTAAAGCTCACGATTATTTAGGATTTCTCATGGTTCAAATTACGCTTCCCGATGGCTCCAAGCGCGACTACCCGGGCCCCGTGTCGGTGGCCGAGGTCGCTGCATCGATTGGCGCTGGCCTGGCCAAGGCCGCGCTGGCTGGCAAGGTAGGTCTGGGCGACAACGCCAAGGTGGTGGACACCAGCTTTGTCATTGACCGCGACATGCCGCTGTCCATCGTGACGGCCAAGGATGCCGATGGTCTGGAAGTGATCCGCCACTCCACCGCCCACTTGCTGGCCTACGCCGTCAAGGAGCTGTTCCCGGAAGCCCAGGTCACCATCGGCCCGGTGATCGACAACGGTTTCTACTACGACTTCGCCTACAAGCGCCCCTTCACGCCCGAAGACCTGGTGGCGATCGAAAAGCGCATGACCGAGCTGGCCAACAAGGACGAGCCCGTGGTGCGCCGCGTGCTGCCGCGTGACGAAGCCGTGGCCTACTTCAAGGGCCTGGGTGAGAACTACAAGGCCGAGATCATTGCCTCCATCCCCAGCAATGAAGATGTGAGCCTGTACCGCGAAGGCGCGTTCGAAGACCTGTGCCGTGGCCCCCACGTGCCCAGCACCGGCAAGCTCAAGCATTTCAAGCTGATGAAGGTGGCCGGTGCCTACTGGCGCGGCGACCACAACAACGAGATGCTGCAACGCATCTACGGCACGGCCTGGGCCAGCAAGGACGATCTGCAGCAGTACCTGACGATGCTCGAAGAGGCTGAAAAGCGCGACCACCGCAAGCTCGGCCGCGAACTCGACCTGTTCCACATCGACGAGCATTCGCCCGGCACCGTGTTCTGGCACCCCAAGGGCTGGTCGATCTGGCAGGAAGTCGAGCAGTACATGCGCAAGGTGTACCGCGACAACGGCTACCAGGAGGTCAAGGGCCCGCAGATCCTGGACAAGACCTTGTGGGAGAAGACCGGCCACTGGGACAAGTACCGCGAGAACATGTTCACGACCGAATCGGAAAAGCGCGAGTACGCGCTCAAGCCGATGAACTGCCCCGGCCACATCCTCATCTACAAGCAAGGCATCAAGAGCTACCGCGATCTGCCGCTGCGCTTTGGTGAGTTTGGTGCCTGCCACCGCAACGAGCCTACCGGCTCGCTGCACGGCATCATGCGCGTGCGCGCCTTCACGCAAGATGACGGCCACATCTTCTGCCTGCCCGAGCAGATCCAGGCCGAGGTGACCGCGTTCACCGCGCTGCTGCAAAAGGTGTATGCAGACTTTGGCTTCACCAACATCCTCTACCGCCTCTCGACCCGCCCTGAAAAGCGCATCGGCAGCGACGAGAGCTGGGATGCGGCCGAAGCGGCGCTGGCCGAAGGCCTGCGCGCCTCGGGTTGCGAGTTCGAGTACCTGCCCGGTGAGGGCGCGTTCTACGGCCCCAAGATCGAGTACACCTTGAAGGACGCGCTGGGCCGTGAATGGCAGTGCGGCACCATCCAGGTCGACCCGAACCTGCCCGAGCGCCTCGATGCCGAGTTCGTCGGCGAAGACGGCGAGCGCCACCGCCCCATCATGCTGCACCGCGCGATCGTGGGCTCGCTCGAGCGCTTCATCGGCATCCTGATCGAGCAGCACGCCGGCGCGCTGCCCGCCTGGCTCGCGCCCACGCAGGTGGCGGTGCTCAACATCACCGATGCGCAAGGCGCCTACGTGCAGGAAGTGGCCGACAAACTGCGTAAGGCCTTGCCCAGCCAAGGGCTGCGTGTGGTTACCGATCTGCGCAACGAGAAGATTACGTATAAAATACGGGAGCATTCGTTGCAAAAGCTGCCCTTTATTCTTGTCGCTGGCGACAAGGAGAAGGCAGCCGGAGCCGTAGCAGTGCGCGCCCGGGGCGGGAAAGACCTCGGTGTGATGTCCATCGATGCATTCGTCGACTTGATTGCCAAGGACATTGCCGCTAAAGCCTAAGCAGCCTTTTTCTGGTTCGTCAAAGCTTTGGACAGCGTGGACTGCGTTTTGAGCAGCTACGCTGTCGTAGTTTTTAAATTTTTAGGGTGAAAGCCATAGCTACTGAATTCCGTGATCGCCGCCACCGCGAAGAACGCAAACACCGTCTGAATCGTGAGATTCAGGCACCAGAAGTGCGTCTGTCCGGTCCTGATAATGAACCGCTGGGCATCGTGCCGCTGATGGAAGCGCTGCGTATGGCCGGAGAGCTGGACGTCGACCTGGTGGAGATTGTCGCCACGGCCACGCCTCCGGTTTGCCGCCTGATGGACTACGGCAAGTTCAAGTATCTGGAGCAAAAGAAGGCGGCCGAGGCCAAGGCCAAGCAAACCGTCATCGAAATCAAGGAAATCAAGTTCCGCCCCGGTACTGATGATGGCGACTACAATGTCAAGATGCGCAATATCCGCCGCTTCCTGGCCGAAGGCGACAAGGTCAAGGTGACCCTGCGCTTCCGTGGTCGTGAAATCACCCACCAGAACCTGGGCATGGACCTGCTCAACCGCATCCGCGACGAGCTCGCCGACCTGATCCAGGTCGAGCAGTTCCCCAAGCTCGAAGGCCGCCAGATGATCATGATGATCGCTCCGGCGCGCAAGAAGCCCGGTGGCGCTGCAGCTGGCAAGCCGGTCGAGGGAAATTCCTCGCCAGTAGCCACAGCTTAAAGAAGCGGTTAGAATACTGGATTACCGACAAGCGGCTTAGGCCGCTTTCGGTTTTTAGCAGGGTAGCGGCAGTGCTTGCCTGAGTCTGGGGTTTCGGCTCTGGTGCTTAGGATAGGCGCAGCCAACACCTTGCGCATTGATAGAGTAGATCTAATCTAGGTCTGTCACAGAAGTGGCTCGGGGCCAAATCAAGTTTCATCATGGCGATGGAACGCCTCACGAGCACAAACATAAGGAGCATTCACATGCCCAAAATGAAGACCAAAAGCAGCGCGAAGAAGCGTTTTCGCGTTCGTCCAGGTGGCACCGTCAAGCGCGGTCAAGCCTTCAAGCGTCACATCTTGACCAAGAAGACCACCAAGAACAAGCGCCATCTGCGTGGTGCAACCGCTGTGCATGAGACCAACATGGGTCACATGGCACAAATGTTGCCCGGCATGGGCCTGTAATTCACTGACGAACTAGGAGAAAACACATGCCTCGCGTCAAACGTGGTGTAACGGCACGCGCCCGTCACAAAAAAGTTCTGGCCCTTGCTAAGGGTTTCCGCGGTCGCCGTGGTAACGTCTTCCGCGTTGCCAAGCAAGCGGTAATGAAGGCAGGCCAGTACGCCTACCGTGACCGTCGTACCAAGAAGCGCGTGTTCCGCCAACTGTGGATCGCCCGTATCAATGCCGCTTCCCGTGAACTGGGCCTGACCTACAGCCAGTTCGCCAACGGTCTGAAGAAGGCTGCCATTGAAATCGACCGCAAGATGCTGGCCGATATCGCCGTGCACGACAAGGCTGCTTTTGCAGCTATCGTCGACCAAGTCAAAGCCAAGCTGGCTGCCTAAGGTCACGATCGGTAGTTACTGTTGATTTAGTAGCTGCTGGTGCACACACAGCAAGGGCTAGGGCTTGAAAAGGCGCTAGCCCTTGTTTTTTTATCGCCAGGCTGCTTTTTGGTGGCCCGGCATTACAGTCGATAAGAGTCGATATGAACGAGTTGGATTCTCTGGTCGAAAGCGCGCAGCAACTGTTTGCGCAGGCCCATACCCCCGCTGATCTGGAAAACGCCAAGGCGCAGTTTTTGGGCAAGTCGGGCAAGATGACCGAGCTCATGAAGGGCATGGCGCAGCTTTCCGTCGAAGAGAAAAAATCGCGCGGTGCCGCCATCAACGTGGCCAAGCAGGCGATTGAGGCGGCCTTGACGGCACGCCGCAAGGCGCTGGCCGATGCCGAGCTGCAAGCCCACCTCAAGGCCGAAGTGCTGGACGTGAGCCTGCCCGGCCGCCGCCGCGGCAGCGGTGGTCTGCACCCCGTATCCATCACGATGGAGCGCATCGAAGGCATCTTCGGCTCCATGGGCTTCGATGTGGCCGAAGGCCCCGAGATCGAATCCGACTGGTTCAACTTCACCGCGCTCAATACGCCCGAAGACCATCCCGCGCGCTCGATGCACGACACCTTCTATGTCGAAGGTGGCACCCAGCACGCGCCCAATCTGCTGCGCACGCACACCAGCCCGATGCAGGTGCGCCATGCGGTCCAGCACGTCAAGCGCTACCGCAACCTGATCGACGCGGGCCAGACCATGCCCGAGATCCGCGTGATCGCGCCGGGCCGCACCTACCGCGTGGACTCGGACGCCACCCACTCGCCGATGTTCCACCAGTGCGAAGGCCTGTGGATCGGCGAGAACGTGAGCTTCAAGGACCTTAAGGTCGTGTTCACCGACTTCTGCAAGACCTTCTTCGAGCAGGATGACCTGGTGCTGCGCTTTCGCCCCAGCTTCTTCCCGTTCACCGAGCCCTCGGCCGAGATCGACATCCAGTTCCAAAGCGGGCCGCTGGCCGGCCGCTGGCTGGAAGTCTCGGGCGCCGGCCAGGTACACCCCAATGTGGTGCGCAACATGGGGCTCGATCCCGAGAAATACATTGGCTTTGCCTTTGGCATGGGCCCTGACCGCCTGACCATGCTGCGTTATGGCGTCAATGACCTGCGCCTGTTCTTTGACGGCGACATCCGTTTCCTGTCGCAGTTCCAGTCATGAGCACGGAGCGGTCAATGCTGCAGATCTGCAATGTGATCCCCAGCCCCCGGGCAGCATGCGCTGCCAGCCGCTCCCCATTGAAAAGCAAGAACGCCCGGCCTGCCGCTGCCCAAGACGGCGCAGCAGGCCTGAACGCCAAAGAGTCCGACTATGCAATTTCCTGAATCCTGGTTGCGCCAATACTGCAACCCGTCGCTGACCACCCAAGAGCTGGCCGATACCTTGACCATGGCAGGCCTCGAGGTCGAAGAACTCGACCCCGTAGCGCCACCGTTCACCGGCATCGTTGTCGGCGAGATCAAGGAAGCGGTGCAACACCCCGATGCCGACCGTCTGCGCGTCTGCCAGGTCGATGTCGGTGGCCCCGAGTTGCTCAATATCGTCTGCGGCGCGCCCAATGCGCGCGTGGGCATCCGCATCCCTTGCGCGACCGTGGGCGCCGAGCTGCCCCCCGGCGCGGACGGCAAGCCCTTCAAGATCAAGATCGGCAAACTGCGCGGCGTGCAAAGCTTTGGCATGCTGTGCTCGGCCAAGGAGCTGGGCATTGCCGACGACCACGGCGGCCTGCTGGAGCTGCCCGCCGATGCGCCACTTGGCCAGAACGTGCGCGAATACCTGAACCTTGATGACACCTTGTTCACCCTCAAGCTCACGCCCAACCTGGCACACTGCCTGTCGGTCTATGGTGTGGCGCGTGAGCTGTCGGCGCTGACCGGCACGCCGCTCAAGGCGCTGTCCTTCCCGGCGGCGGCTGTGGCTTCGCAAGACAAGCTGCCCGTCAAGATCGAAGCGACCGACCTGTGCGGCCGTTTCTCCGGCCGCATCGTGCGCAACGTCAACACCCAGGTCAAGACCCCGCAGTGGATGGTCGACCGCCTGGCCCGTTGCGGCCAGCGCGCCGTCAGCCCCCTGGTCGACATCTCCAACTACGTGATGTTCGAGCTGGGCCGCCCCAGCCACATCTTCGATCTGGACAAGATCAGCGGTGGCCTGAGCGTGCGCTGGGGCAAGCAGGGCGAGACGCTCAAGCTGCTCAACGGCAACACCATCGAGATCGACGACTTCCCCAAGGTCGGCGTGATTGCGGACGCGCACGGCCTGGAGTCGCTCGCCGGCATCATGGGTGGCGATGCCACTGCCGTGTCCGACGACACCAAGAACATCTACATCGAAGCGGCTTTCTGGTTCCCCAAGGCCGTTGCCGGCCGCTCGCGCCACTTCAACTTCTCGACCGACGCGGGCCACCGCTTCGAGCGTGGTGTGGACCCGCAGTTCACCACCGAGCACATCGAGCGCATCACCCAGCTGGTGCTCGAGATCTGCGGCACGCCCGAGACCCAGGTGGCCGCCATGGACGACCAGCAGCCCAACATGCCTGCACCCAAGACGGTGCAGCTGCGCGTGGCGCGTGCAGCCAAGGTCATCGGCATGCCGGTGACCCAGCAGCAGTGCCTCGATGCGCTGAACGGCCTGGGCCTGCCCGCCACCGTGGCGCAAGAAGGCGTGATCAGCGTGACCGCGCCTACCTTCCGCTTCGACATCAACCTGGAAGAAGACCTGGTTGAAGAAATCGCGCGGATGATTGGCTACGAGAACCTGCCCACCAGCAAGCCGCTGGCGCCGATCTCGCCCAAGCTGCGTGCCGAGAACTCCCGCAGCCCCTATGCCGTGCGCCATGCGCTGGCCGGCCTGGGCTACCAGGAGACGATCAACTTCAGCTTTGTCGAAGAAAAGTGGGAGCAAGAGCTGGCGGGCAACAGCCAGGCCATCAAGCTGCTCAACCCCATCGCCAGCCACCTGAGCGTGATGCGCTCGTCGTTGCTGGGCTCGCTGCTGCAGGTGCTCAAGTTCAATGTGGACCGCAAAGCTCAGCGCGTGCGCGTGTTCGAGCTGGGCCGAGTGTTCTTCAAGGACGACTCGGTCGCCGAGTCCGACACCACCGTCAAGGGCTTCCACCAGCCCATGCGCGTGGCGGGCCTGGCCTATGGCGCAGCCGACCAGCTGCAATGGGGCCGCAGCGAGACCAAGGTCGATTTCTACGACGTCAAGGGCGATGTCGAGGCACTGCTGGCGCCGCTCAAGCCGGTGTTTGAAGCGGCTGAGCACCCCGCGCTGCACCCTGGCCGCTGCGCCCGCGTGCTGCTGGACGGCAAGGCCATCGGCTTTGTTGGCGAGCTGCACCCCCAGTGGCGCCAGGAATGGGATCTGGCCCAGGCGCCGGTGATGTTCGAGCTGGCCCTGGATGCCGTGCTGGCACGCCAGGTGCCGGTGTTCGCACCGGTGGCCAAGCACCAGATGGTCGAGCGCGACATCGCTGTCGTGGTCAAGGAAGCTGTCACCCACGCCCAGATCATGCAGGCCATCACGGCTGCCAGCGCAGGTGCTATCCTGCGCAGTGCCGTGCTGTTTGACGTGTTCCGGCCCAAGAAGCTCAAGGACGGCGAAGAAGCCTCCGCCGGCAGCCTGGCCCAGGACGAGAAGAGCCTGGCCGTGCGTCTGAGCCTGGGCCATGACGAGCGCGCGCTGGAAGACACCGAGATCGAAGCGGCCGTGCAGGCCGTGGTCGAACAACTCACACAAAGCCTGGGTGCGCGTCTGCGCTGATCCCACACGCGAGGATTGCTATATGGAATTCACCGTTGAGAGCCTGGAACAACCGGCGCTGACCAAGGCGCAGCTGGCCGATATGCTGTTTGACAACATCGGCCTGAACAAGCGCGAAGCCAAGGACATGGTCGATGCCTTTTTCGACCTGATCTCGGAGAGCTTGATCAAGGGCGAGGATGTGAAGCTGTCGAGCTTTGGCAATTTCCAGGTGCGCATGAAAAAGGCCCGCCCCGGCCGCAATCCGCGCACCGGCGAAGAGGTGCCGATCGAGGCGCGCCGCGTGGTCACCTTCCATGCCAGCGGCAAGCTCAAGGATTCGGTGCAGGCCCCCGCCGACATGGAGTGACGCAGGCCCTGGGCGCGCGGCCGCCTGCAGTGCGTGGGCATTGAAGGTCAAACCGTCGCCCGCTTTCGCCTATATGCAACACGGCCGCTTTCGCGGCTGTTTACAATTTGTCCATGGAAAAACAGCTGCCCCCCATCCCTGCCAAGCGCTATTTCACCATCGGTGAGGTATCGGTGCTGTGCGACGTCAAGCCGCATGTGCTGCGCTACTGGGAGCAGGAGTTCACGCAGCTGCGCCCGGTCAAGCGCCGGGGCAACCGCCGCTACTACCAGCACCATGAAGTGCTGATGATCCGCCGCATCCGTGAGCTGCTCTATGAGCGCGGCTTTACGATCAGCGGCGCGCGCAACCAGCTCCAGTCGCTGCCGCGCGGCCAGGCCATGCTCGATGCGCTGGAAGACGACAGCATGTTCGCACTGCAGGACGAAGGTGCTGATGTACTGGCTGCCGGCATGGCTGAAAGCGCTGAACCGCTGAGCTGGCAGCAGGCCGCGATCGAATTGCAAGAAATTCGTCGCATTCTTTCCGGAGACCCCGAAAACTAGGTATATAATTCAAGTCTTCGGAATGTAGCGCAGCCTGGTAGCGCACTTGCATGGGGTGCAAGGGGTCGCGAGTTCGAATCCCGCCATTCCGACCAAAAAGACAAGGACTTAGCTCGAAAGAGCTAAGTCCTTTTTCTTTTGTCCAAACAGGCTCTGGAGCCAACATCTGCCACCCATGTGCAGGCGCTGCGGCACGCCGGCGATATCATCGGTGCGCAAGCCCGCCGAGGCTTTCGGCGCTTGATGCCATCGCAGCGATGGCTGCGGTTTTCGCCCCTTTTTTGCTTAGCCTGATCTACCGTGCCCACCACCCCCCTCCAAGGATTCATCCTGACCCGCCATTGGCGGGACGCGGCTGCGGGCACCGAGATGGAGTACTGGCTGGCGACCGATGCCGGGCCGCTCAAAGTGCTGCTGACGCGGCAGGTCTCGGTGGCGTTTGTCGAGGCGCGGCACCGGGTGGTGGTGCAGACGCAGCTGCTGGCCATGCCCGGTATGGAGCTGCGCGAGCTGGCCCTCAAAAATTTTCAGCAGGAGCCGGTGCTGGGCGTCTATGCCACGCATTACCGGCAGTTGGGCAAGCTCGCGCGCGGCTTGAAGCAGCTCGATGTATCGCTTTTGGAAGCCGATGTGCGGCCCCATGAGCGCTATTTGATGGAGCGCTTTATCACCGCTGGCGTGCAGGTCGAGGGCGGACAGCTGCAAGGCAATACCGTGGTGGACTGCAGACTGGTGCCGGCGCCCGCCTACCGGCCTGCGCTCAAAGTCGTGTCGCTCGATATCGAAACCAGCCAGCACCAGGATCTGTACTCGATTGCGCTCGATGGCGTGGGTGAGCGCGTGGTGTACATGCTGGGCGATGCCCCGGTACCCGATGCCCCGGCGCCCGACGCACCGGCGCCCGACGCACCGGCGCCCGACGCACCGGCGCTCGCTGCACCGGCAGAGCAGGCTGAACCCACCAGCGATTTCAGGCTGGTGTATTGCGCCAGCCGCAAGGCGATGATCGAAGAGCTCAATGCCTGGTTTGCGCGCCATGACCCCGACGTCATCGTCGGCTGGAATGTGATCCAGTTTGACCTGCGGGTGCTGCAAAAGACGGCGGATGATTGCGCCACCCCGCTGCTGCTGGGGCGCGAGGGCCGGCCCATTGCCTGGCGCGCGCACCCGGGCAAGCAGGACTACTGGTTTGCGCCGATGCCGGGCCGCGCGGTGATCGATGGCATCGAGGCCTTGCGGGCGGCGGTGTGGAGCTTTCCGTCATTCAGCCTGGAGAACGTGGCCCAGGCCTTGCTGGGCGAGGGCAAGGACATTGGCGACGAGTACGACAAGATGGCCGAGATCGAGCGCCGCTACCAGCAGGACAAGCCCGCGCTGGCGGCCTACAACATCCGCGACTGCGAGCTGGTGCTGCGCATTTTTGACAAGGCCCAGCTGCTGCAGTTTGCGATGGAGCGGGCGCATGCCACCGGCCTGCAGCTGGACCAGTTTGGCGGCTCGATTGCCGCGTTCAGCCACCACTACCTGCCGCGCATGCACCGCCAAGGTTATGTGGCGCCCAATGTGGGCGATGTGCGGGGCAAGTCTTCGCCCGGTGGCTATGTGCTCGATTCGCGGCCCGGCTTTTATGACTCGGTGGTGGTGCTGGACTACAAAAGTCTCTATCCGTCCATCATCCGCACCTACCTGGTCGACCCGGTGGGCCTGGCCGAAGGCCTGCATGCCAGCGATACCGCATCGCTGATCCACGGGCCGATGGACACACGCTTTTCGCGCGACAAGCACTGCCTGCCCGAGATCGTCACCACGCTCTGGCGCGCGCGCGATGAGGCCAAGCGCACGAAGAACGAGCCGCTGTCCCAGGCGCTCAAGCTGGTGATGAACTCCTTTGCCGGGGTGCTGGGCGCGACGGAATGCCGCTTCTTCAACCCAGCGCTGATCTCGTCGATCACCCTGCGCGGCCATGAGATGGTCAAACGCACCAAGGCGCTGGTGCAGCAGCGCGGCTACGAGGTCATCTACGGGGATACCGATTCGATCTTTATCTGGCTGGGGCGTGCTCACAGCAACCAGGAGGCCCATGCGGTAGCCACATCGCTGGTCAGCGATATCAATGCCTGGTGGACGCAGGGATTGCGCGAGCAGCAAAACCTCGAGAGCTTTCTCGAAATCGAGTTCGATACGCACTACAAGAAGTTCTTCATGCCCACGATCCGGGGCTCGGACGTGGGCAGCAAAAAGCGCTATGCGGGCCTGAGTGTGGATACCGATGGCAAGGAGGCCATGGTCTACCGGGGCCTGGAGATGGCGCGCAGCGACTGGACACCGCTGGCGCGCCAGTTCCAGGAAGGGCTGCTCTCACGGGTCTTTCAAGGTGAGCCCTACCGTGACTTTGTCATCGACTATGCGCAGGCGACCCTGGCAGGCAAGAAGGATGATTTGCTGGTCTACCGCAAGCGCCTGCGCCACCGGCTCGATGCCTATGTGGCCAACCTGCCGCCGCAGGTGCGCGCGGCCCGCATGGCCGATGACTACAACCGGCGCCAGGGCCGGCCGCTGCAGTACCAAAGCGGTGGCTGGATTCGCTATGTGATGGGCAAGAACGGGCCCGAGCCCTTGGAAGTGCGCCAGTCGCCGATCGACTACGAGCACTACCTGAGCAAGCAGCTGCAGCCGATTGCCGATGCCATCTTGCAGCCGCTGGGGGAGGACTTCAACGGCCTCACCTCGATGCAGCAGGAGCTGTTCTAACGGCCTGCTGCAGCCGCTGATGGGAGCTGGGGCGAGCAGCGCAGGGGGGGGGCGGGCCTGCGCTGCCGCGTTGATGCGCCAGAGCGGCTCAGGGCTTGGCGGCTGACTGCGCCTGGAACAGCGCATACAGCTCGTCCACCATCTGGCGCAAGGCGCGGCCAATGGCGGCGTATTCGTACTCGTTGAGGTTGGCCAGCGACGCCCGGCCCGATGGCCTGTCCGAGCCAAAGCCCCGGCCCGGCAGCAGCACAATGCCGGTCTCGTCGGCAATGCGGAATAGCATGTCGCCGGTCGAGGACTGCTGCACGGCCCAGTCGGAAAACGCCTGGCCATAGAGCCGGCAGGTGACGCTCTGCAGGTCGATCAGGGTGTAGTAGTTGACGGAGTTGGGGTTGTGCAGCGGCGGCATGCCCAGCTCGCGGTACAAGGTGGCCTCGCGGCGGCGGATCAGCTGCTTGAGCGCCTGCTTGTAGGCATCGGCTTCATCGATCAGCGCAAACAGCGAGAACAGCACCATCTGCACCTGCTGCGGGGTGGATAGGCCGGCCGTATGGTTCAGCGCCACCACGCGGCTGTCGGCCACCAGGCGGTCGATGAACTTGAGCGAGCGCACATCGGGCAGTAGCGAGCGGTAGCGGTGGTCCAGCTCGACCTTGGCGCTCTCGGGCAGCTGGGCCAGCGCCTTGTCGAAGACGTTTTCCTTGTGCGCGGCAATCACGCCCAGGCGCCAGCCGGTGGCGCCAAAATACTTGGAGAAGGAGTAGACCAGCAAGGTGTTGTGCGGGCATACCGAGAACAGCGACTGGAAGTCATCGGCAAAGGTGCCGTAGACATCGTCGGTCAGTACCATCAGATCGGGCCGGTGGTCGGCAATGATGGCCTTGATGCGCTCCAGGCTGCGCTGGTCCATCTTGACCGACGGCGGGTTGCTGGGGTTGACGCAGAAGAAGATCTTGACGGCCGGGTCGCGCAGCTTGTCCAGCTCGGCGTCAGAGTACTGCCAGCCATTGTCCGGGTCGGCATGGATGGGCACCTCTTCCAGTGCGTACTGGGCCAGCTCGGGGATCTCGATATAGGGCGTGAACACCGGCATGCCGATGGCAACCTTGTCACCGGCCTTGAGCAGGCCGCTGATGCGCAGGCTCTCGAAGATATAGGCCATGGCAGCGGTGCCGCCTTCGACGGCAAACAGGTCGACCGACTCCACCGGCACGGCGCCGCCGGCCATCTCGCGCACGATGTACTGGCGCACAATCTTCTCGCTCACGGTCAGCATGCGCGGGGGCACCGGGTAGTTGCAGCCCAGGATGCCGTCCACCATCTCATGCAGAAAGGCAGCCGGGTCCAGGCCCAATTGGTCGCGCACATAGCTGAGCGCCTTGGCCAGAAAGCGCACGCCTTCCTGGTCGCGGTGCTCGGCGGTGTAACGCTCAAAGCGGCTCTCAATGCCTTCAATCTTGGCCAGGCCGCCAACCCCTACCGTCATGTACGAGTACGACAGCTCCGACTCGGCCGCCGCAAACAGCCCCAGGCGAAAGAACGCGCGGCGCGGCGTGGTCGCCAGAAAGTTCGGGTTGCCGCGACCGGCATTGAGCATCAGCCGATTGGCCTTGCCCGATGCCACCTTGATCAATTCATCCTTGAGCTCGAACGGGCTCAAATGGGCCAGACGCTGGTAGTCCTGAGACATGGTGCAACTCCTTGCAGTCGTTGATAAACGGGATAAACGGGATAAACGGGATAAACGGGATAAACGGGATAAACGGGATAAACGGGATAAACGGGATAAACGGGATAAACGGAAAGAGGGGAGGCGGTGCAGCGCCGCCTGGAAATCCCTGAAAAAGAGAGCGCAGCAGCGCCCCTCATGCAAACGCGATGACCAGCGGGCCCAGCAATGTCAGAAACACATTGGCCAGCGCATAGGTGATCGCAAACGGCACCGTGGGGATGGCGTTGCCCGCCTTGTCCAGCACCTCGCCAAAGGCGGGGTTGGCGCTGCGCGCGCCCGACAGCGCCCCAGCAAAGATGGCCACGTTCTCATAGCGCAGCACATACTTGCCAAACAGCATCGCAATCAGCAGCGGCACAATGGTCACCACCATGCCCATCAGAAAGAGGCTCAGGCCTTGCTCCATCACCGTGCTCACCGCCTGCTGGCCCGACTGCAGGCCGACCATGGCCACAAAGCCGGCCAGGCCCAGGTCGCGCAGCAGGGCAGAGGCGGCAGTGGGCATATTGCCCAGGGTGTGCTTGCGGCTGCGCCACCAGCCAAACAGCAGACCCGCCAGCAAGGCGCCACCGCCGCTGCCCAGGGTGATGGGGATGGAGCCGATGCGCAGCACCAGCAGCCCAATCAGCAGCCCGACAGTGATGCCCAGGCCGTGGAAGACAAAGTCCGTCTTGTCGCTGGGAATGAGGATGGGGCCCACCGACTGCGCGGCGTTCTGCACATCCTGGGGCGTACCAAACAGGGTCACCACATCGCCGGGCACGATCAGCGTGGCGGGCGTGATCGGCAGCGGTGAGCCCGAGCGCGTCAGCGCCACCGCATAGACGCCATGCTTGAACTCGGGCGTGAGGCTGTCCAGAATGTCCTTGACGCTGCGGTTGAGGTACTGGCTGTTGGTGATGGACACATCACGGCGCACCATGACCACGTCCATGTCTTCGGCGCTTTGCAGCTCGTCGCCGATGCTGGCACCCAGCGCCACCACCGCCGCGCGCCGGCCCACCAGCAGCACAATGTCGCCCGCTTCCAGCACCAGCTGCGGGTCCACGCCGACCAGCGCATTCTTGCGGCGGATACGCTCGATGGTGACCGAGCCTTGCGGGGTGCTGGCCTCCAGCTCAGTCACCGTGCGGCCTGACTGCTTGACCTTGAAAATGCGGCCCACCAGATCGGGTGCCGCAGGCGATTCGCCCGCGCCATAGACATGCACGCCCTTGAGCATTTCCTGCTCGGCCTGGATGGCGTCGTCATGGATCTTGCGGTCGGTGAGCCACTGCAGCACATTCACGCACAGCAAGATGGCGCCGAACGAGCCAAAGATATAGGTCACCGCATAGCCAATCGCCACATTGGCCTGCATGCGCTGCACCTCGTCGGCGGCCAGGCCCAGCTTCTCGATGGCCGAGCCTGCCGTGCCGATGATGGCCGACTGCGTCATGCCGCCGGCAGCCAGCCCTGCGGCCAGCCCCTTGTCCAGGTGGAAGACCCGCGCCAGCACCACGACGGTGACGAGGCCCGAGATGGCGACCACGGCCGCCATCAGGATCTCCTTGATCGACTGCCGCCCCAGCGAGCGAAAGAACTGGGGCCCACTCTCAAAACCCACGGCATAGATGAACAGCGCAAACAGCACCGCCTTGATGCCCGAGTCGATCTGTACCCCCACCTGGCTGATCAACACAGCCGCCAGCAGCGAGCCCGCCACGCCCCCCAACTGGAACGAGCCAAACCGCAGCTTGCCGACGCCATAGCCAAGTGCCAGCGATGCAAACAGCGCGATCTCGGGCGCCTGGTGCAAGATACCTCTGAGCCAATCCATAAGAGCCTTTCAGGTCAAAAGAAGGGCTGCTCTACCGGCTATATCCAAAGTCGCCCGGTGTACAGCTTGTTAGGAATTGTTTGCAATGGGGTGCTGCCACGTTAACCGAGTCCACAAAAATCTGTATGTAGGAGAGGGCTGACAAAGTCGTTGAATGCGCTGCGCTTGTCATAGATCAGAAATTGAACTTTTTCAAGGATTTAGCATGGCATACTGCATGCGCTGATCCGGTTTTCGGTGCTTGCTCTGCGCTGGCGCATCAGTGAGTGAACACCCGCATTGGGGCGATCCAGACCCCGTTTGAGCGTCGCAAGCGGGCTGGTCATTGCTGATTTCTACGCGCGTGGAAGCCGGCCGTGCTGATGTGTTCTTGCCACAGTACAGCCCATGTTTATAGATCTGATCGATGAGTGCAAGCAAGATTGGCTTGAATGACGAAAGCCGGATTTTGGTGTGCATGTTGCTGCGCTGGGGCTGCACCGCGCCGGTTCTCCATGCCCCGGATCAGCCAGCCGCTGCACGGTGCCTCCCTCGCCTGTGCCTGCTGGCGAGCTGAAGGGCGCGCTACCGGTTCTAAAAAGCGGTAGCGCGGACCGGCCAGGAGAGGCTTGGCCGGTCTTGGAGGGTGAGGGCCGCTTAGGCCGCCACCGCCGCCTGCTTGCCCGCACCACGGTAGCGCTCCAGCCAGTGGGCGTAAGGCGCAGGCAGCACCCAGTCCGGGCGGGCGGCCTTGAGCTGCTGGGCCAGCGTGTAGGGGTAGTGCGGGTTGGCCAGCATCGAGCGGCCCATCATCACCAGCGCCATCTGGCCTTCGGCTACGACGCGCTCGGCCAGCTCGGGGTCGTCAATGCCCCAGCTCGATGCGACAGGCAGGCCCGCTTCGCGGCTGACGCGCTGGGCAATCGGGGCTAGGAAGGCGGGCTCGCTCCAGGGGATTTGCACGCCGGGGATGACAAAGTTCACGCTGACATTGAGCAGATCCAGGCCGCCTTCGCGCATGCGGCGCACCAGCTCGATCGATTCGGCCAGGGTTTCCTCATCGCGGCCATCGTATTCAATGACGCCAAAGCGGGCGGTCAGCGGCAGGTTTTCGGGCCAGACTTCGCGCACGGCGGCCAGCGTTTCCAGCGCAAAGCGGGCGCGGTTGTCAAAGCTGCCGCCATAGGCGTCCTGGCGCTGGTTGGCGTGGGCCGAGAAAAAGCTCTGGGCGAGGTAGCCATGGGCAAAATGCAGCTCCAGCCACTTGAAGCCGGCGGCCAGCGCGCGGCGGGCGGCGGCTACAAAGTCGGCTTTGACGCGTTCGATATCGGCCAGGGTCATCTCCCGGGGCACGCGGCCCAGGTCTCCACCAAAGGCGATGGCCGACGGCGCAATGGTTTGCCAGGCGCGCGGGTCGCTCTCGGGAATATGGTCGTCGCCTTCCCAAGGGCTGTTGGCGCTGGCCTTGCGGCCGGCATGCGCGATCTGGATGCCGGGCACGGCGCCTGCCGCCTCGATGCCGGCGGCAATGCGCGCCAGGCCGGGCACATGGGCGTCATCCCACAGGCCCAGGCACGCAGGGCTGATGCGGCCATCGGCCGACACGCCAGTGGCTTCAACAATCACCAGGCCCGCGCCGCCCCGGGCGATCGAGGGGTAGTGCACCTGGTGCCATTCGTTGCTGAAGCCATCGGTGGCGCTGTACTGGCACATCGGTGGCACGGCAATGCGGTTGCGCAGGGTGACGTCTTTGAGGGTAAAGGGGGTAAACAGGGCTGACATGGCAATGCTTGGGGTGGAAAAATAAGGGATGGAACGGCCGCCGAAGCTGCCGCCCGCAGATCGCTTTCACATCTGCAAGGCGGGGGGCGCCAGCCCAAACAGGGGCTGCTCCGGCCGTCCATCGCCTGCAATTGAGGTGCTACAGCCATAAATCAAATGCTGGTTTTTTATGGCGGCCATATGCCTGGCTGATATCAGGCGTGCCCCTTGCTGCGGCTTTCAAAATGCGCAGCGCCACGCCTGGCATTGAAATTTTCCCCGGCGCCACCAACACCGCCATGGGCCAGCTCACACCCAGCACAAGCCCCTTGAAGACAAAGGACTGGAACGACACGCTGGAGAAAGAAATTTGGCGCAGCGACGCCAAGAAATCAGGCGACTACTGCAACGGCGGTAAAGCCTGGTATGCCGTAGGCAGGCGTAGCTGCCAAGGCGCTCCAGCGCAGCAGCCTGCATGCTGGGACCACTACATCCAGTCGCCGCCCTGGGCAGCGCCATAAGCGCCGCAACCCTGTTGCTAGGCGCTCATGCGGCGATCCAGAGGAGCTGCTGCATGCGGCCCCCAACCGGGGCCGCTATACCTGGGTCGCGGAAAACAGCAGCTCGCGCAGCCAGCGCTGCGCCGGGTTGTGGTGGCTGCGCTCATGCCAGACGGCCAGCTTGCTAAAACCTGGCACCTCCACGGGCGGCTTGCAGACCGACAGCCCCTCCATGCCAGCGACCAGGCGGCTGGGCAGCACGGCGACCAGGTCGCTGGAGCGCAGGATATCGGGCAGCACCACAAAGCATTTGAGCGACAAGGTCACATCGCGGCGCTGGCCCAGCTTCTCCAGCGCTTCGTCCACCACGCCGTGGAAGCCGCCGCCCTCGTACGACACCAGCGCATGGTCCAGCGCGCAGAACTGCTTGACGCTGAGCTTGCGGCCCGCAGCGGGGTGGCCTTCGCGCATCACGCAGACATAGTGCTCCTGGAACAGCTCGCGCGCATGCATGTCCTGGGGGGTGTTGTCACCAGTCAAAAACGCCAGGTCGATATCGCCGCGCTCGAGCTGGCCCTGCACCAGGCGCGGCTCCAGCGGGATCAGCGAGACGCGAATGCTGGGCGCCTGGCGCTTCAAGGCCGCCAAAAAGGGCACGGCAATGGCGCGCAGCGCATAGTCGGTGGCGGCGATGCGGAAGGTGAGCCGGGCGGTGCTGGGGTCAAATACTGGCGGCTGCAGCAGCGCATCGATCTCGCACAGCATCTGCTTGATTGGCAGGGCCAGATCCAGCGCGCGCTGCGTGGGCACCATACCGCGCTGGACGCGCGCAAACAAGGGGTCGGCAAAGCTCTCGCGCAGGCGCTGCAGCATGCCGCTCATCGCCGGCTGGGTCAGCCCCAGCCTGCCGGCGGCGCGCGTCACGCTGCGCTCATCGAGCAGTGCGTCCAGCGCCTTGAGCAGGTTCAGGTCCATCTTCTTGATATCTCGCATGCTTATCGAAGTTTACATATGGCTAAATTTGGCTGATATTGTCGTGGCCCAACCATGCCAGTGGGCGCTAAAGGATTTGCCAGCTCGGAAGGTGTTTTCATAGGGTGATTACTTTTTTCTGCTGTGGATATTGAGAATGATTCTCTTTACATAGCTTATGATCCAGCCCCATGGAATTGTCTGCCTCTTTCACCCGCGCGTTTTGGAGCGGTTTGCGCTGGCCCTGTGCCGACCTGCTGCGGGTGGCCTGGCCAGGACGGGCAGAGCATGCCCCAGCCTGTCGACATGTTGACGAGCTTGGTGACCAGCCCCTCATGAGCGACAGGGACTGATGGGCACCTACCTGGCCTGCCGGACGGTGTGGGCAAGCCGGGGAGTGCTGGACAGCCGCTTACAAACCATTTGGCCCTTTTTTGCATCTCGCGTGTCAAGTAAGAGGAGAAGCTTTGGCGCGTCGCTGGCGCACCAAGCGCAGCTGTTTCTTATCCCACCACCACGATGCCCTTATCCATGTACCCCCTTCCTAACGCACCCAGCGCCCACCCGGGCCTGTCCGTCCTGAGCCGCTTGCTGGCCGCCGTCTTTGGCGGCTATGCATTGGCGAGCGCCTTGGCCGTCTTTTTAGCGGCTGTGCTGCCCGCTGCCCGCGCCGAGGCCGTGCTGGCTGGCATGCAGTGGAGCTTTGCGCTGCATGCGCTGGCGGCAGTGTGGGCGTTCTCGCCGGTCTCGCCGGGCAAGGTCTGGCTGGGGATTGCACTGCCCGCGCTGCTGCTGGCAGCGGGCGCTTTGGTGTTGGGGCGCTGACATGGGCAAGACCGTGATTGACAGGCGGCCGGGCAGCGGCGCAGGGCGGGGCGGGTTTCGCCAGGCGCAGGCCTGGCTGCACACCTGGTGCGGGCTGTGGTTCTCCTGGCTGCTGTATGCGGTGTTTCTGACCGGCACCCTGGCGGTGTTCCAGGAAGCGATTGGCCACTGGATGACGCCCGAGCACCATGCCGAAGAAGCGGCGCATGAGGCCGAGCAGGCGGCTGCCGAGGCCGCCGGCCTGGCCTCCAGCCGGGGCCAGCGCCTGGCCTGGGGCGCGGCCTTTATGGAAAAGCACCACCAAGGCGCCGAGATGTGGGAGATCTGGCCGACTGATGCCAAGGGCGGCGGCGAGCTGAAGGTGTACTGGTTTGACCAGCAGCGCCAATACGCCGATGCCGAGCTGGACACCCGCACGGGCGAGCCTTTGGACGAGCACCACCATGGCGCGATGCGGGCCACGATGGGCGGCGAGCATTTTGTGCATTTCCACTACGAGCTGCATGCCGGCCAGGCTGGGCTGTGGGTGGTGGGTGTGGCCGGCATGGCGATGCTGGTGGCGCTCATCAGTGGCGTGGTCACGCACAAGCGGATTTTTCAGGACTTCTTCACCTTCCGCGGCCGCAAGGGCCAGCGCAGCTGGCTCGATGCGCACAATGCCGTGGCGGTGCTAACGCTGCCGTTCCAGCTGATGATTGCCTATACCGGCATTGCGATCTCGGCGATGAGCTTTATGCCCGTCGGTATCTGGAGCCAGTACGTCACCGCGCCCGCCGCGCGCCAGACCTTTGCCGCCGAGCTGGGCGAGCCGGGCAAGCCGCCGCGCTTGGGCCAGGCCATGGTGGTGCCCGATTTGGAGCCCTTTGCCGCACGTGGCCAGGCGCTGATAGGCCAGCCCGTGCGGGCCGTGGTGGTGGACCACCCCGGCGATGGGGCGGCACGCGTGGGCATCTATGGCTGGAACAGCGATGCCAACGCCGACAAGCGCCTGAGCCCCAACACCGGCATGGCCATGTTCTCGGCCGCCAGCGGCGAGCTGCTGCAGCTGCGCATGCCCGGCCAGGCCGAGGGCGGCGGCGCGTCGCTCGCGCAATCGGTGATGGGCGGGCTGCACATGGTCAAGTTTGGTGGCTGGCCGATGAAGTGGCTGTACTTTCTCTGCGGCCTGGCGGGCACCGCGATGATGGCCACCGGCGCCATCCTGTTTGTCGTCAAGCGCCGCAGCAAGCACATGGGCGAGTTTGGCAGCGCAACGGCTGCTGTCTACCGCCTGATCGAGGGGCTGAATGTGGCGGCCGTTGCCGGCCTGGGCGTCGCCTGTATCGGCTACCTCTGGGCCAACCGCTTGCTGCCGCTGGAGCTGCCGCAGCGCGCGCAGTGGGAGCTGGGCGTCTTCTTTGGCCTGTGGCTGGCCGCGCTGCTGCATGGCCTGCTGCGCGCGCCGGCCAAGGCCTGGCTGGAACAGATGGCGCTGCTCGCTGCGCTGTGCCTGCTGCTGCCGGTGCTCAACGCCGTGACCGTGGGTGACCACTGGCCCGCCCAGCTGCTGCGCGGCGACTGGGAAAGCGCCGGCGTGGAACTGGTCGCCTGGGCCTTTGGCCTGGCCGCCGTCTGGGCCTGCCGTGTGCTGTGGCGGCGCCGGGCGCTGGTCGCGGGCAATGCGGCGTCTTCCGCCGCCAACAACGTACAGGTGGGCGCATGAGCAGTTGGCAAGCATCGGCGTATGCACTGGCGCTGGCCTTTGCCGGCATGACGGCCCTGGCCTTTGCGATGGAGCGCCACCATGAGCAGTTGACGGGCGAGCGAGAAATACCACGGCGGCGCGGCCAGCTGCTGCGACTGCTGGGCAGCTTGCTGCTGGCGGCCGCCGCGCTGCCCAGTGTGGGCGGCTGGGGCGCCACCGTGGGGGTGGTGGCCTGGCTGGGTTGGATATCGGTCGGGTCTCTGGTCGCCGTGTTGTGGATTGCGGCTGCGCCGCGCTGGGCAGCGCGTGCAGCGGTTGCGCTGGCGCCGCTGGCCTTGTGGGGTTGGTGGTGGGCCTGAGGGTCTGCTGAGAAATAGGTGGGGGAGCTATGGAGGGGGAAGCAATGGCGGTTATGCAGAAGAAGTGGCTGGGCGTGGCTGAGGGAGACATCTCATGAAGGCCTCGCGTGTGGGAGTGGCAGCGGTTGCTGTGGCGGCGGTGGTGGCAGGCGCGCTGCTGTGGTGGTCGGGCCGCCCGGCCATGGCCTACCAGAGCGAGCCGGTGGCGCGCCAGGATATCGAGGCCACGGTGACGGCGATTGGCACCTTGCAGCCGCGCAGCTATGTGGATGTCGGCGCCCAGGTCTCGGGCCAGATCCTGAAGCTGCGCGTGCAGCCCGGTGCCGAGGTGGCCAAGGGCGATCTGCTGGTGGAGATTGACCCCAGCGTGCAGCGGGCCACCGTGGATGCGGGCCGTGCATCCCTGGCGGGCTTGCGTGCCCAGCTGGCCGAGCAGCAGGCCCAGCACCGGCTGGCGGGCCAGCAGCTGCAGCGCCAGCAGCAGCTGAGCGCGCACGAGGCCACGCGCGAGGAAGACCTGCAGACCGCGCAAGCCAACCTGGCGATGGCCGTGGCGCGCATGGACCATTTGAAGGCCCAGATCAGCCAGACTCAGGCGTCGCTCAAGGCCGACGAGGCGCGCCTGGGTTACACCCGCATCTATGCACCGATGGCGGGCACCGTGGTGTCGGTCGAGGCGCGCGAGGGCCAGACGCTGAACGCCACCTACCAGACGCCCAATATCCTGCGCATTGCCGATCTGTCGGCGATGACGGTCTGGACCGAGGTGTCCGAGGCCGATGTGCGCCGCGTCAAAGAGGGCATGCCGGTCTACTTCACCACCTTGGGCGGAGCCGGTCAGACCAAGCCCCGGCGCTGGAAGGGCCAGGTGCGCCAGGTGCTGCCCGCGCCTGCGGCCAACCAGGCTCAGCCCGCCGGCAATGCGCAAACGCCGGCGCCAGCAACCAAGGCCGTGGCCTATACCGTGCTGTTTGATGTGGACAACGACGACGCCGAGCTGATGCCGCAGATGACGGCGCAGGTGGTGTTTGTCAGCGCCAGTGCCAGCCAGGCGCTGGCGGTGGCGCTGACGGCGGTGGAAGAAGACAAGGCCCACGAAGGCGCCCATGTGGCCCGGGTGCTGGGTGCCGATGGCCAGCCCCAGACCCGCAGCGTGAAGCTGGGCATACGCAGCCGCCACCAGGTGGAGGTGCTCGACGGGCTGGCCGAAGGTGAGAAGGTCGTCATCGGCGAGACCCCGCTCGAGCGTGGCCCGAGGTGGCTGCAATGGTGAGCGACGCGGCTGACCCCCAGCAGCCACTGATCGCACTGCGCGGCATTCGCAAACACTATGGCGACCCCGCCAGCGGCCAGCCGCTGGTGACGGTGCTGCATGGCATCGACCTGGACATTGACGCGGGCGAGTTTGTCGCCATCGTGGGCAGCTCGGGCTCGGGCAAGTCCACGTTGATGAACATCCTGGGCTGCCTGGACCGGCCCAGCGGCGGCAGCTACCACTTCCAGGGCCAGGATGTGGCGCAGTTCGACTCGGACGCGCTGGCCTGGCTGCGGCGCGAGGCCTTTGGCTTTGTCTTCCAGGGCTACCACCTGATTGTCAGCGAAAGCGCCAGTGAGAACGTGGAGATGCCGGCCATTTACTCTGGCCTGCCCAAGGGGGAGCGGGTGCAGCGCGCGCAGGCGCTGCTGCAGCGCCTGGGCCTGGGCGAGCGCCTGGGCAACCGGCCCAACCAGCTCTCGGGCGGGCAGCAGCAGCGCGTGTCGATTGCGCGGGCGCTGATGAATGGCGGCCATATCATCCTGGCCGATGAGCCCACCGGTGCGCTCGATTCGCACAGCGGTGCCGAGGTGATGGCGCTGCTGCGTGAGCTGGCCGCTGCCGGCCACACCATCATCCTGATCACGCACGACCGCGATGTGGCGGCGCAGGCGCAGCGCGTCATCGAGATCAGCGATGGGCGTATCGTGGGTGACAGTGCCAGCCAGGCCGAGGCAGCGCCTGCCGCTGCCAGCGCCACCGCAAGCGCCGACACAAGCACCACCGCAAGCACCACGTCAAGCACAGTAGCCAGCGACAGCACCCGCATGCAGCTGGCGCCGGTGCCCCAGGGCGGCAGTGCCTCGGCCGCGCCGCTGGTCGCCGAGCTGCTGGAGGCCGCGCGTTCGGCCTGGCGCGGCATGCGCATGAACCGCGTGCGCACCAGCCTGACCCTGCTGGGCATTGTGATCGGCGTGGTCTCGGTGATCGTGATGCTGGCCATTGGCGAGGGCGCGCGGCGCAAGGTGGTCGAGCAGATGGGCACCATGGGCACGGCGATTCTCTACATGGGCAGCAAGCCGCCAGCGACCGGCGGGCCGGCCGGCCAGATCACCGAAGAAGACCTGGCCGCTGTGCGCGAGCTGCCCGAGATACGGCGCGTGATGCCGGTGATTGGCGACCCCATCACCGTGCGCTATGGCAATGCCGACAAGCAGGTCTATGTGTTTGCCGCCAGCCAAGAGATGCCGCTGGTGCACCACTGGAAGCCCAAGCTGGGCCGCTACTACACGGACACCGAGGACCGCGATCTGGCGCCGCTGGTGGTGCTGGGCCACAAGGCGCACCAGCATTTCTTCCCCGACACGCCCAATCCGCTGGGGCGGCAGCTGATCATCGGCACCTCGGCCTTTGAGGTGATTGGCGTGATGAGCGAGCGTGGTGCCGATTCGGGTGCGCAGAATTACGACGACATGGTTTTTATCCCCTACCAATCGGGCCGGGCACGCGTCTACCAGGCGCAGACCCAGCCGGACTATGTGGTGGTGGAGGCGATGTCGTCTGACGTGGTCAACGAGGCCGAGGCGGCCATGCACCGCGTGCTATTGGCGCGCCATGGCGGCCGCGAGGACTTTGGCATTGGCAATGCCGCCGCTCGCATCCAGGCCGAGGCGGCCACGCGCCAGAGCATGGCGGTGATGCTGGGGCTGATTGCTGCCGTGTCGCTGGTGGTGGGCGGCATTGGCGTGATGAATGTGATGCTGATGACGGTGCGCGAGCGCACGCGGGAGATCGGTATCCGCATGGCGGTGGGCGCACGCCAGAGCGATATCCTGCGCCAGTTCTTGACCGAGGCCAGCCTAGTGACCTTGTCCGGTGGCACCGTGGGCCTGGTGGTGGGCGCGCTGGTAGGCGCCGTGCTGGTGCTGGCCGGTGTGCCGGTGGTGTTTTCCATCCGGGCCATGGCCGGTGCCTTTGCCTGCGCGGTGGTCACCGGTCTGGTGTTTGGTTATATGCCGGCCAAGACGGCTGCGCGCCTGGACCCGGTACGGGCCCTGGCAGGAGAGTGAGTATGCAGATCTTCCCAATCGCCAGCGCGCTGGCAGCGGCCCTGGTGCTGGCCGGCTGTGTGTCGGCGCCCACGCAGGTGCAGCAGGCGCAGTTGCAAGCCTTGGATGTGCCGGCCCAGTGGCAGCGCAGTGATGCAGCCCAAGGCGATGCCGTCAGCCAGGGCTGGTGGCGCAGCTTTGGCAGCGCGGAGCTCGATGCGCTGGTGGCCGATGCGCAGCAGCGCAGCCTGGATGTGGCCGCCGCCATGGCCAGGGTGCAGCAGGCGCAGGCCAGCGCCCGCTATGCAGGGGCTGAGCTGTTGCCTACGGTCAATGCCTCTGCCCTGGCTGGGCACCAGGGCCGGCTGGGGGGCCACGCCGAGACGACGGGCCGCAACCTGTCGGTCGGCCTGGCCGCCAGCTATGAGCTCGACCTCTGGGGCCGATTGCAGTCGCAGCGTGATGCGGCAGGCGCTGCGCTGCGCGCCAGCAGCTTTGACCATGACACGGTGCGCCTGTCGGTCACCGCCGCAGTGGCAGATGCCTGGCTGCTGAACGTGGGCCTGCGTGAGCGCGGTGAGATTGCCCAGCGCAATCTGCAAATCGCCGAGCGCCTGCTGGCGCTGGTTGAATCCAAGGCCAGTTTTGGCGCGGCCACATCGCTGGAGCTGGCGCAGCAGCGCGGCCTGGTGGCCGCGCAGCGCCGGGCGCTGGCGGCGCTGGACCAGCAGCAGGACGATGCCCAGCGCAGCCTGGCGTTGCTGCTAGGCCAGGCGCAAGGCCCTGCTGTCAGCCAAAGCAGTGTGCTGGCCTTGCAGGTGCCCCGCATCGACCAGGGCCAGCCTATCGCGCTGGTCACCCGCCGGCCCGACATTGCCCGTGCCGAGGCCCGTTTGCAGGCGGCCGATGCGGACCTGGAAGGCGCACGCGCCGCCATGCTGCCCCGCCTGACCTTGACGGCCGAGCTGGGTGCGCAAGGCCGGCAGCTGCAGCGTGTGCTGGACAACCCGCTGTACGCGCTGGCCGTAGGCCTGGCTGCCCCCATCTTTGATGCCGGCCGCCTGGCCGCCAACCGCGACCTGGTGATGGCCCAGAGCGAGGAGCTGCTGCTGGCCTACCGCCAGAGCATCGTCCAGGCCTTCAGCGATGTACAGACCGCGTTGAACGCCGTGGCCGGTGTGCAGCAGCAGGCGCTGGCGCAGGAGGAAGAACTGCGCCAGGCCCGCAGAGCGCTGGCGCTGGCCGAGGCCCGCTACCGCGCGGGGGCCGAGACCCAGCTGGTGCTGCTCGACACGCAGCGCTCGCTGTACCAGGCGCAGGACCTGGCGGTGCAGCTGCACCAGGAGCGCCTGCGCGCCAGCGTGGCCTTGTACAAGGCGCTGGGCGGTGGCTGGGGCCAGGTGCAGGGCGAGGCCAGCAAGGGCTAGCGCTTTAACGCGTCTGGCCAGCCAACGCCGCCAAGGTGTTGGCCAGTGCCGTGCGGGCGCGCTGGCCATGGGCGCCGCCCACGCGGCTGTCCAGCAGCTGCACCGCCTGCTGCAGCTGGGCGGCGCTCAGCCCGGCGTTCAGGCTGATGCGCATATGCGATTGCAGCTGTGATTCAGCTCCCGGCAGTGCCGACAGCATGCCGACGGTGGCGAGCTCGCGGCTGTGCCAGTCGAGGTTGTCGCGCTCAAAGATGGCGCCAAACAGGTGCGACTGCAGGTACTCACCCATCGCAGGCGCAAAGTCAAACAAGGGCCCTTGCACGGGCGCGCCCGCCAACTGGGTCTGGTTGGCGCGGCCGGCAGCGCGCAGCGCATCGCCTTGCGCAATGGCGCGGCTGGGTGGGCAGCCGGGTGCATCGACAATGCCGCTTTTTTCGCGCTGCTGCAGCAGCTGCATGAACGCGCTCAGCGCATTGAGGCTGCGCGGAAAGCCGGCATAGGCATAGAGCTGCACCAGCACTTCGCGGATATCGCTGATAGTCAGGCCGGCTTCCAACCCCGCCTGCAGGCTGGAGGTCAGCCGCTCCATGTCGCCTGCGGCCGCAAACGCTGCGATAGGCAAGATAGCCTGCTGCTGGGCGCTCAGCACCTGCGAGGGCGATGGGCTTTGGCCGTTGGCAGCGCAGGCCTGTGCGCTCGCGGCTGCCGGGCGGGTGGCCGTGCTCTGTGCTGATGAGTCACCGGCCATCACCACCAACCCGGTGGCGCACAGCAGCTGCTGCAGGTATTTAGCGGGGGTTGTATTGCGCATCGCTGACAAGCTCCTTCCAGTCGGCGTTCTTGCCGTTCTTGAGATAGGTCACCGCCATATGGCGCATGCCGGTGGTGGTGGCGGCCCCATGCCAGTGGCGCACATCGGCATCGATCCAGACGACATCACCGGCCTGGATGTTTTGCCGGGGCTGGCCGTCCTGCTGTATCCAGCCTTTTCCATCGGTCACCACCAGCAGCTGCCCGACAGGGTGGGTGTGCCAGGCCGTGCGGGCCCCCGGCGCAAAGTCGACCATGCCCACGCTGCCATGCTGCGCGCTGTCGCCCGCGGCCTTGATGTCAACGGCCACATGGCCGCTGAAGTTCTGCGCCGCGCCGATCATCGTGGCTGGTGTGCCGGCGGGGCTGATATGGATGCCCTGGGCTTGGGCGATGCTGCTGCTGATCAGCATGGAGGCGCCTGCTGCGATCAGGTGTTTGCTCATGCGGCCTCCTGTGGCGCACAGTGCAGGCGGATGTCAGGGATTCGGGTGGGCACGTGCGTGCCTGTGTAGCTGTCAGTGTGCATAGTCAACTCCAGGGAAGGGCCGCTGGCGCGGCTGGGTGGTCCATGGCTTGCATGCTAGAGGTGGAACGACTTTTGATTGAGCCCTTTGGGGCGCATGCCGCCATGAGCGGGGCTCATGAATGGGGCCTCTACGAGGGTGAGTTGTGATCAAGCCCAGTCATCTGTTGAGCTGCAAAGCGTTGAGCAGCAGCTAGCAAGCCCTACGCAAGCGGCAACAAGATCCATCGTTTGGTGTAAGGTGCAGCGGTTCTACTACTTTGAGCGATTGCATGAACGGACCGCTGATAGATACCGTCATTTTTGACCTCGGCAATGTGCTGATCCAATGGGACCCGAGACACTTGTACCGAAAGATTTTTGGCCTGGACGTTGCAGGTATGGAAGCGTTCTTGGCAGAAGTGTGCAGTCCTGATTGGAACGAACGTCAGGACCAAGGCAGGCCATGGAGTGATGCCATTGCAGAAGCTATTGAAAGGCATCCGTCCCAGGAGGCGAACATTCGTGCCTACTACGATCGATGGGAGGAAATGATGCCTGGTGCGAACAACGATGTGGTGGACATTTTGAGGGAGCTCGGGCAACGGCATCTGCGCTTGCTGGCACTGACCAACTGGTCTACCGAGACCTTTCCTATCGCGCAAGCGCGGTTTGACTTTCTCAACTGGTTCGAGGGCATCGTTGTCTCGGGTCACGAGCGACTTGTAAAGCCTCAAGCCGAGATTTTTGAGCTCACCATCCAACGATTCGGTTTGAGCCCCAGATCCACCCTCTTCATTGATGACAGCCTGCGTAATGTGGAAGCGGCCAGGCGTGTGGGGCTCAATGCCATCCACTTTGTGGGAATTGATGATCTGCGTGCTCGGCTCAGAGAGGCTGGGCTGGATCTTTCTTAAGCATCTGCCACGCGACGCTTGTTGGTGAGGCTATTGGTTGCACCGCTGCCTGAAACAACGTTCTCGCCAAACCCAAGAAAGCCCGCTGATACCCGCAGCGGGCCTCGCAACGACCACCGCCATCCTGCCCATCAGATAGCAAAGAATTCCCGCATCTCCTCCAGCAACTGTGCCGGCTGCTCTTCAGCAATGTAGTGGCCGCAGTCGAGCGCTTTGCCAGTGACCTCGGTGGCCGCTTCGCGCCACAGGTCCAACACCGGAAAGCAGCGCCCCACGGCGCCTTCCGCGCCCCAGAGCACGCGCAGCGGGGCCGTCACTTGGTGGCAGTTGGCACGGTCTGCCCGATCGTGCTCCAGGTCGATGCCGGTGGATGCGCGGTAGTCCTCGCAGATGGCGGTGGCGGTGCCTGGGATGGTAATGCAGCGCAGGTACTCTTGCAGCGCCTCGGGCGCGAAGGCAGCCAGGCCGGCGTGGCGGCGCCCCATGACATCGCGGATATAGGCGGCGGGGTCGGCGTCAATCAGCCGCTCTGGCAGCGGTGCTGGCTGGATGAGGAAGAACCAGTGCCAGTAGGCCTTGGCGAAGGCTTCTGTGGTTTGCTCGTACATGGCCAGGGTCGGTGCAATATCGAGCAGCATGGCGCGCGTCACCCGGCCCGGGTGGTCCAGCAGCAGCCGGTGGGCCACGCGGGCGCCCCGGTCATGGGCGGCGAGGCGGAACTGCGCAAAGCCCAGGCGGGTCATCAGATCGGCCATGTCCTGGGCCATCGTGCGCTTGCTGTAGGCGGCATTGTGCGGGCTGGCCCCGGGGCGGGCTGAGTCGCCATAGCCGCGCAGGTCGGCGCAGACGACGGTGAATGTTTCGGCCAGCGCCGGCGCCACGCGGTGCCACATCACATGGCTCTGCGGATGGCCATGCAGCAGCAACAGGGCTGGGCCGGTGCCTGCTACGCGGCAACGAATCACGGTGCCGTTGACGGGCACATCGCGGGTGTCAAAACGCTCGAACATCAGGCTATTCCTCCAAGGCTGGCCGGTGGCTGTGCGCGTGGCGTAGCGCCCAGTTGCTGGCGGGTGCGTAGGGCCACATCTTGGAGCCAAGGATAGGCCGCCCAGTGGCGTTGCGCAAAATGCGTGATCTCCGCCTGGTACATCAGCGACATGCCGATGAGGTCTCTGCGTTCGAGCTGCATGCGGTGGTGGCGCTCCGACAGGCTAAAACGCGCGTCCACGCTCGGGCTCTTGACCTGGAGGGTCTGCAGGTCGATATGGACCTGTGAGGTCTCCAGGCTGCCTGCATCGGCCATGAGCTGGGCGATGTCTGCCTCAGGCAGCATGACCAGCAGCAGCTGGTTGTTCATCGCATTGGAGTAGAAGATTTCTCCGAAGCTGGGCGCGATGATGGCCTGAATGCCGTACTGCTGCAGCCCCCAGACGGCGTGCTCTCGGCTGGAGCCGCAGCCAAAATTGGCGCCAGCCACCAGCACCTCGACATCGGCGCGCTCGTGCTGGTTCAGCACAAAGCCTGGGCGCCGGTGGCCTGCGGCATCAAAGCGCAGGTCGTACAGCAGGCCCTTGTCCAGCCCGGCCTTGTCGATGCCGTGCAGAAACTGCTTGGGCATGATCTGGTCGGTGTCCAGGTTCTCGATGGCCAAGGCGGCCATCTTGCCGCTCAGGATATGTTGCTCACGCATGGCGGGTCTCCAGGCGGCGAACGTCGGTAATGGTGCCGGTGATGGCAGCGGCGGCGGCCATCGCAGGGCTCATCAGGTGGGTGATGGCGCCGCGTCCCTGGCGCCCCTCGAAATTGCGGTTGGTGGTGGATGCGCAGCGCACGCCGTCAGCGAGGATGTCGCCGTTCATCGCCAGGCACATGGAGCAGCCCGGCTCCCGCCATTCGAAGCCGGCCTCCAGCAGCAGGCTGGCAATGCCTTCTGCTTCTGCCAGCTGCTTGACCGCGCCGGAGCCCGGCACCACCATGGCGCGGACCCCTTGGGCTACCTGGCGCCCGCGCACCACCTCGGCCACGGCCCGCAGGTCCTCGATGCGGGCATTGGTGCAGGAGCCGATAAAGACATGCTGGATGGCGATGCCTTCGAGCGGTGTGCCTGCGGCCAGCCCGGTGTAGCGCAGTGCTTGCTCGGTACTGCGGCGCAGGGGCCCAGCGGCCTGTGTCTCGGGATCGGGAACCGCGCCACCAATGGGCGCGACCTGGTCCGGGCTGGTGCCCCAGGTCACATGCGGGGGTACATCGCTGGCGTCAAAACGGTGCTCCACATCGAACGCCGCGCCTTCATCGCTGCGCAAGCTGGCCCAGTGCTGCAGGGCGGCCTGCCGGAGGGGGCCGTTCAGGTCTGCGGAGCGCGCAAGCACATAGTCTGCGGCCTTCTGGTCGGGCGCAATCAAGGCGCCACGGGCGCCTGCCTCGACGGCCATGTTGCACACGGTAAAGCGGGCTTCGATCGACATGGCGTCAAATGCCGTGCCGCAGAACTCGATGACATGGCCTCGGGCACCCTGGGCGCCGATATGGCCGATGACCATCAGGATCAGGTCCTTGGCGCTGGTGCCCAGCGGCAGCACGCCATCGACCTGGATGCGCATGTCCTTGGCGAGCCGGTACACCAAGGTCTGCGTGGCCAGCACATGCTCGACCTCCGAGGTGCCGATGCCAAAGCCCAGCGCGCCCAGCGCACCGTAGGTGGTCGTGTGCGAATCGCCGCAAATGACCACCATCCCCGGCCGGACCATGCCGTGCTCAGGCGCCACCACATGCTCGATGCCTTGCAGCGCATCCTGGGTGTCGAACAAGGGGATGCCGTGCTGCTCACAGTTCTTGCGCAGTTTGCTGGCCTGCAGCGCGGGTGCGGCATCGCGGATGACCCGGATGGCGCCCGGGTCGGTCGGAATCACGTGGCTGACGACGGCCATGTTCTGGCCGGGCATCAGCACATTGCGCCCTTGCGCGTCCAGGCCAGCAAAGGCCTGGGGGCTGGTGTACTCGTTCATCAAGTGCAGGTCGCAGAACAGCAAGACGTTGTGCGCGTCGAGCTGGGCGACGGTATGGGTGTCGACCAGCTTGCGGTAAAGGGTTCGGTGCATGGGGGGTGCTCTGTGTACGCGATGGCTCCGAGTCTCACAGCTGAGGCGGAAATATACAATGCGCTGCAGAGCACGACTTTCGGTCGCTGGAGTTACGAATGGATGGATTTTCTGACATCGCCTTTTTTGCGCTGCTCAGCAAAGAGGGCAGCATGCGCAGCGCTGCCCAGCAGCTGGGGGTCACGGGTCCCGCCGTCAGCAAGCGCCTTGCAGCGCTCGAAGCCCGGCTGGGCGCCCGGCTGATGCAAAGAACCACCCGCCGCATGAGCCTGACGCCTGAGGGTGAGCGCTACCTTGTCGAAGGTGCGCGTCTGCTCTCCGAGTTGGGTTCGCTGGAGCGCGCCATTGGTGGGGCAGCCGCTGTGCCGCAGGGCCTGTTGCGGGTCAACGCCACCTTCGGCTTTGGCCGGCGGCATATTGCGCCGGCGCTGGGGGCCTTTGCACGCCGCTTTCCGCAGGTCGAGGTGCAGCTGCAACTGAGCGACCGGCCTGCCGACCTCCTGGAGGACCGTTTCGACCTGGTCATCCGCATGGGCGATATGCCGGATTTCCGCTGGACGGCCAGGGTGCTGGCACGCAACCGCCGTGTGCTCTGTGCCTCACCGCGCTATCTGCAAGCAATGGGCGCGCCATTGTCACCGCAGGAGCTGACGCGCCATGCCTGCCTCTTTATCCGCGAGGGCGACGAGGCGTTTGGCACCTGGCATCTGCGCAATGGCGCGCAGACAGAAACCGTGAAGGTGAGGGGGCCGCTGAGTGCCAACGATGGAGAGTCGGCCACGGCCTGGGCGATGGCCGGGCACGGCATCTTGATGCGCTCGGCGTGGGAGGTCGGCCCGCTCGTGCGCGCGGGCCAGCTCCAGCAGGTGTTGCCGCAGTGGCGGCTGCCACCGGCCGATATCTATCTGCAGTTCCAGGGTGGCGCCCATCTGCCGGCCAAGACCAAGGCGCTGGTGGACCATCTGGTCGAGGTGTTTGCGCCGCAGCGCCCGCCGGGGAGGGCGGATGCCAGCTGGTGATGGGCGATGCAAGGCGGGCCGTGGGGGGCAGCGGGGAGCTTGCCCGGGATGGAGCAAGCCCTGCGAGTGCCACAGCCCTGAGCCAAGACTACTGCGCCAGCACCCGGAAGGTCAGCGTGTAGTTGTAGCCATAGGTCGGCGCGGCAGCGCCTTCAGGGGCAGGGGCACGGTGGCGCACCAGGGCCATGTAGATGCCTGGCTTGCTCGGGGTCCAGCTGATGTCGCCTTGCGCGTCGGTGCTGAGCTCATCTACGCTGTTCTGGCCTTGCAGGTCCATCGGTGAGCGGTAGATGCTGACCTTCTGGTCTGCCAGCGGCTTGCCATCAAAGTGCACCGCAAAGTTGAATTTCTCTGCGGCGAACACGTCGCTGGGGTGCGTGCTGGGCACGATCTCCAGCCCTTTGCCGTGGGGCTTGATGGGGGTGGGCGCACCGGCGGTGACGTAGGCCTCGGAAACCGACAGTGACTGGTAGTGCACCTTCATTACGCCACCTTCGGGCATGACGGCCTTGGGGTCGCGCACGACGATGGTTTTGCCATTCACTTCCCAGCTGCGAAAGATCGCACCCAGGCGCGGGCCGGTAGAGAGGCGGTAGCTGCCTTTTTCGTCGGGCAGTTTTTGCTCCGCCACTGTGCGGGTCTTGAACTGGTGCACCTCGCCAAAGGGCAGCACGGTGCCTGAGGGCGTGGTGATGCTGAACGGCGTGGCGCCAAATTGGACTTCGGACAGAAACAGTTTTTCTGCAAAGCCCGCATCCACACTGAGGGTGGACTTGGGCTGCACATCAAACAGGCTGGGCAGCAGAAAGGGCATGTGGGCCTGGGCGGCGTTCAGGCTGAACGTCGCGGCAAGCGCAGCAAACAGGTGGCGCGCTTGCATGGCTTACTGGCCTGCCATGTCGGCTGCGTTGACCACGCCGTCGCCATTGCGGTCGGCGTTCTTGAAGGTCTTGTTGGCGATATCGATTTCCTCTTCGATGCTCAGCTTGCCATCCTTGTTGGTATCGAGAATGTGGAAGCGCACATGGGCCTGCTTGATGCTGCCTTCGTACTGCTGATCGGGCCTTTTGCCTGCGGCGGCATATTGGGCCTTGAGGCGTCCTTCAAACTCGGCCACGTATTCGTCCTCGCTCAGCCAGCCATCCTTGTTGGTGTCGGCGGCGACAAAGCGCTCTTTGCGCAGGGTGTTGTATTCGTCCCGGGTGACGACGCCGTCGCGGTTGGCGTCATAGCCGCCCATGAAGGCATTGTGGCCGTGGCCGCCCACGGGCGTGGCCGGGCCCTTGGCTTCGGTCTTGGCGGCAGCGGCGGGCGCTGCGGTCTTGCTGTTGTTGCCGTTGTTGCTGGCGCAGGCGCTGAGCAGCGCGGCGGCTGCGACTGCGGTCATGGCGGCGGAAAAGCGGTTCATGCTGGGGTCCTTTCGTGGTGGGAGAAAAGCTTAGAAATTGACGTTCAACGACACGGCGTAGGTGCGTCCCGGGTTGGTCAGCAGCTGGATGTCGCGCTGGTCCTTGGCGACGGAGGGCTGCAGGCTGCGGCTGCTGGCGTAATCCCAGTAGCGCTTGTCCGTCAGGTTGTAGATGCCGACATTGAGGCGGGCGTTCTTGTTGATCTGCCAGTAGCCCGACAGATCGAACAGCGCATAGCCGGGCACGCGGAACTGCGCGATGCTGGAGTCGGTAATGTCGGTGCCGGCATTGGTATAGCTTTCGCGGTTGGTGGCCTGGGCCTGCTTGCCGGCGACAAAGGTGCCGGTCATGTTGACGCCCCAGGCGCGCATGGGCGCGTCATAGCCCACGCCGATGACGGCCTTGCGCGGCTGGACGGTATCCAGCGGCACATCCTTGTCACCCGCGTAGTTGGATTTGGAGGTGCCATGGGCCAGGCCCAGCGCCCAGGTCGAGTACAGGCCCTTGACGGCGGGTGCCCATTGGCCATGGTCCAGGCGGGCGCTCATCTCCAGGCCATAGATCGTTGCCTCGTCGCGGTTCTCGGCCTGGTAGATGGTGCCGATGTGGGCCGGCACATTGCTGAACTTGTCCGGCGCGCTGGCGCGGGTGTAGCGGGTGTAGCCGATGAAGTCCTTGTAGCGCGTGTAGAAGGTCGAGGCATTGAACAGCACGCCGTCGGCGGGCGATCCCTTGACGCCCAGCTCAAAGGCGTTGCTGGTCTCTTGCTTGAGGTTGCTGTTGCCGATCAGCGCGTACTGGGCGGAGCCCGCGTAGTTCTGGTCCATGTTCCAGGAGCCGAACACTTCACCGGCCGTAGGTGCACGGCCACTGCGCTTGTACTGGCCGTAGGCCATGAACTTGGGCGTCAGTTCATAGGTCAGACCCAGACTCGGGCTCCAGATGGTGCTGCTGAGGTTGCTGTACAGCTTGGAGGCCGCGTCTTCGGTCAAAGCGCCTTCGGCAAAATCGCCCAGGTGCTTGGGTTCGACCTTGACCCGGTCCACGCGCAGCGCCGGGATCACACCCAGGCGCTTGCCTCCCACGTCAAAACCGATGTCATCCTGGATGAAGGCGCCCAGGCGCAGGGTGTCGGTGTCGGGCTGTGGCTTCATGTAGCCAGGCACGTTCCAGGGGCGCTCCTGGCTCTGCGTCTGCGCATTGAAGCCAAAGCTGATGCGGTGGCGGTCGATGCGCTTGTCGCCGGTGGTCGAGAGGCCCCAGGCCTTGGTCTTGCTTTGCGACAGGTTGCGCGTAACGGCGCCGCTCGCCAAGGTGGTGGTGTCGGTCACGTCTTCGGTATCGGTGTTCTGGAAGAACAGGCGCGTGTCCAGCTGATCGACAAAGGCGCTGGCAGGCGTCCACAGGTGCGACAGCTGCAGCGTATTGCGGCTGGTGTCGCTGTCCTGGCTATTGTTTTGCGTGATGGCGCTGTTGTCGCTGCTCCAGCCATAGAACTGGCTCTGGTTGCTGCGTCGGTACAGGTCGGCAGACAGCTCCAGGCGGTTCTCGGCATCGATCTGCAGGCCGCCCTTCATCAGCAGTGCGTTGGAGTGCCAGTCTTCCGGCGATGCCTTGATGCCCAGGGCGCTGTTGTTCTGCGTCTCCTTGCCATCGCGGCGCGAGAAGGCAATCAGGCCATCGAGGCTGCCGGATTTGCCGGCCGCAGTGATGCTCTCGTTCCAGGAATGGTCTGCCGAATCAAAGCCGAGCTTGCCGCCGAAATAGCGGGTGTTGCCATTGCGCAAGAAGTCGCTGGCCGACTTGGTCTTGAAGCTGACGGCGCCGCCAATGCCGCCGGCTGCACGCCGGGCCGTGGTAGTGCCCGACTGGATGCCGACCGAGGAGAACATCTCGGGGTCGATAAAGTCGCGGCCAATGCCAAAGGTGTTGTTGCCGGCGCGGCTCACATAGGGGCGGGTGCTGGCGTCGGGCATTTCTATGCCATCCACATCCATGCCGATGCGGTTGCCTTCGATACCGCGAATGTTGTAGCCCGTGGTGCCCGAGCGGTCAAAGCTGCTGCGGTTGCGGCTGGTACCCGATGCCGTGCCGGGGGCCGACACCAGGGGCTGGTAGCGCGAGATGTCCGCCATGCTGTTGGCTTTTTCCAGCTCCTCGCCGGAGATCACGGTCACCGTACCGGGGGCCTTTTCGGCCTTGGCCTGCACCGTGACTTGCGGCATCGTCGATTCTGCTTGCGCCAGTTGCACCAGTTGCATTGGCTGATCCGGGGCAGCCTGCTGCGCAAGCGCACCGGCAGACACCAGCGCGGCGGCAGCGGCGGCCAGGTAACGGGGTTGGAGAGTGGAAGTGGCGCGCGCAGAGATACGCTGCGCCTGGGAAGAGGTGCGAGAAGCCATAGGGTCCAGCCAGTTAAAGCAAGGGGGAAGAAAAGACTGCTGGCTACTGACCTGGGCTGCATGCGGATGATGCAGGCTGAGGGGTCTGCTGCGGAACCCCTATAAGGGGTGGTGCAGGAGGCCCTGGTGGCATGGTGTTGTTATTGCTGGCGCCTGTAAAACGTCATTCTACATAAAAATGATTATCATTTGCGTTGAATTTCTTGCATGTGCTTAGTTCGCAACACTGCGGGCAGATCGGCTACGTTGGCCACCTCGCTGTGGCGCAATGCATCCACCACCACGCGCATCGCGGGCGACATGCCGCGCCGGTGCGGGTAGTAGAGGTGGTAGCCGCTGAAGGGCTGGCACCAGTCGTCCAGCACCCGCAGCAGCTCGCCTTGCGCGATATGGGGCGCGGCCATGTCTTCGGGCACATAGGTCAGGCCGTAACCGGCCAGTGCGGCGCGCAGCATGGCTCGGCTGCCGTTGAACACCCATTGGCCTTGCACGCGCACCTGCACGGCAGCGCCGTCTTTTTCCAGCTCCCAGGCCATCAGCCCACCATGGGTGGGCAGGCGCATCGTGATGCACTGGTGGGCGGCCAGGTCCTGCGGCGTCTGGGGCGCGGGCATGCGCTGCAGGTAGTCGGGCGTTGCGACAATCGCCATGCGCCAGTCGGGCCCGATGCGCACCGCAATCATGTCCTTGGCGACCTGGTCACCCAGGCGTATGCCCATGTCAAAACGCTGCGCGACGATATCGCCCAGTCCATAGTCGACATTGATCTCGATGGACACATCCGGGTAGCGCTGCATCACCGGCGCGAGCTTGGGCCAGAGCACGGTGTTGGCCGCATGCTCGGCCGTGGTGATGCGGACATGGCCGCGCGGCGTGTCCCGAAAATCGCTGAGCGCGGCGACGCCCGATTCAATCTCGTCAAAGCCCGGGCCGATGCGGGCCAGCAGGTAGGCGCCCGCCTCGGTGGGCGAGACGCTGCGCGTGGTGCGGCTGAGCAGGCGCACGCCCATGCGGGCCTCCAGGCCCCGGATGGTGTGGCTGAGCGCCGACTGCGATACGCCCAGTTGCGCAGCGGCCTTGGTGAAGCTGCCTTCCCGCGCGACCGCGACAAAGGCCAACAAGTCATTGATGTTTTCGCGGGGCATGGCGGGGTCCTGCTGGGGGCTGGGTGGCGTTGCTGAACGTCATCGTCATTTTCATAGGGTGGGTGGATCGGACTATATGGAATATGATCAACACGCTGATAACGCGAGTCCAGATGAAGCGCGCAGGGCCAGCCCGCATGGCAGGCCTGAAGCTTCGCTGCTGATCGCACCGAAAAATTCAATGAGAGGATATGACACCATGAAAAAGCCTGCTGCACGCCAACTGCCCGCCCTGGTGCTGGCCACCGTCCTGGGTAGCCTGGCCTTGGCCGCGTCTGCCGCGCCCCTGTCGTTTCTCAACCAGACCATCACCGCCAGCGTGCCGGCCAAGGATGTGCCCGCGCTGCGCAAGGCCGTGGGCGATGTGCTGAACAATGCCGCTGACAAGAGCACCACGCAGTGGACCAGCAGCCATGGCCCGCGCCACCGCCAGGTGCAAATGGCGCTGACCCCGCTGCAAACCAGCCAGACCCAGAAGGCCGATACCTGCCGCCTGCTGAATGTGGAAGCCAGCCGCCCCAACGGCAAGCTTAAGGAGGAGTGGCAGTTCTGGTTCTGCAAGCAGCCCAATGGAACCTGGAAGGCCAGCGCCCAGTAAATGCAGGAGCCGGGTCGCAGCTGCCTGGTGCGGTAGGCGCGGCCCGCTGCCTTGTCTGACAGCGCCCATCACACCATGGGAGGGAGAGACCAATGACGAACAAGAAGAACCTGCTGCCTGCGCGCAAGCTGGGCACGGCATTGTTGGCGGGCGTGCTGGGCCTCAGCACCATCAGCAGCGCCATCGCCTGCACGCGGGTGGTCTATCTGGGCGCGCATGACCAGGTGATCACCGCCCGCTCGATGGACTGGAAAAACGACATCACCAGCAACCTCTGGGTCTTGCCGCGCGGCATGGAGCGAACCGGCCAGGCAGGGCCCAATTCGCTGCGCTGGACCTCTCGCTACGGCAGCCTGGTGACCTCGGGCTACGACGTCTCCACGACTGACGGCGTCAACGAAGCGGGGCTGAGCGCCAACCTGCTGTGGCTGGCCGAGTCGCAGTACCCGGCGTTCGATGACAAGAGCAAACCGGGCCTGACGATTGCCGCCTGGGCCCAGTATGTGCTCGACAACTTTGCGACCGTGGCCGAGGCTGTCCAGGCGCTGGAGCAGCAGCCCTTCACCATCGTCTCGGACAATGTGCCCGGCGAAGACCGGCTCACCACCTTGCACCTGTCGATGTCGGACGCCAGTGGCGACAGCGCCATTGTCGAGTACATCGGCGGCCGCCAGGTCATCCACCACAGCCGCAGCTACCAGGTGATGACCAACTCGCCCACCTTTGACGAGCAGCTGGCGCTCAACAGCTACTGGAAGCAGATTGGCGGCACCGTCATGCTGCCGGGCACCAACCGGGCGGCCGACCGCTTTGCCCGTGCGTCGTTCTATGTGAACGCCGTGCCGCAGGCCCAGGAGCCCAACAAGGCCCTGGCCAGTGTGTTCAGCGTGATCCGCAATGTCTCCGTGCCCTATGGCATCACGACCCCGGACCAGCCCAATATTTCCTCGACGCGCTGGCGCACGGTGTTCGACCACAAACGCAAGCTCTATTTCTTTGAATCGGCCCTGACGCCCAATACCTTTTGGGTGGACCTGAAGGCGCTGAACTTCAGCCGCGCCACCGGCAAGGTGATGAAGCTCGATCTGGGCCCGAACCAGAACCATGCGTTTGCTGGCGATGCCACGGCATCGTTCCAGCCTTCGGAGCCGTTCAAGTTCTTGGGACTGCAGTAAGGCGGTGCTTGACGAGGTCCGCCATCTGGCGGGCCGCGCAGGCTGTTCAGCTCACACCGCCCAACGATGGGGCTCGCCGATAAAGCGCTTTAACTGCTCGGTGAACACGCGCAGTTTGGCACTGGGCTCCACTGGCGCGCGCAGCAGATGGATGTCGGAATGCAAGCAGGTGCTGTCGCTGGGGCCGGCAGTCAATTTCAGCAGATGCCCCGTGGCAATGTCGTTGCCTACTACCCAATCGGGTAACAGCGCAATGCCCACGCCCGCCAGCGCAGCCAAGCGCATGGCTTCAAAATCATCACAACGAAAAACGGCCTGGTCTGGCAAAACGCCATGTCCGAGAAAGTCAGACCAGCCCAGCAAATCTGCGCCATGCAGTTTATCGATGAGCTGGTAGCTTGGTAAATCGTCCAGAGATTTTGGAGCGCCCACTGCGGAGATGTACAAAGGGCTGGCACACAGCGTACGGATTTGCGTGGCGATCTTGGTGGCGACCAGAGAACTGTCCGGAAGTTTGCCTATCCTTATCACCGCATCCAGGCGCTCAGCCACAGGATCTGCAAGCCGCTCTGTCAAATCCAGCTCCACGCGCAATTGGGGGTGGGTCTTGGCCAGCAAGGCCACCACAGGAATCACGTACCGCTTGCCGAAGGTGGGAAAGCAGGCCACGCGCAAAACACCATGGGCTCCACCACTCAGGGCCGCAATTTCCTGTTGCGCATCTGCCAACTCGTCCAGCACGCGCTTGGCTCTGACAAGCAGCGCAGCACCAGCCTCGGTCAAGGTGATGAGGCGGGTAGAGCGCCTGAAAACAGGCGTTCCAAGACGCGCTTCTAGCGTGTCAATGCTGCGCGTGATCGACGAGGGGGCGACCCCCATGCGCCGAGCTGCTGCGGAGAAGCTGCCTTCACGGGTAACGTGGACAAACACTTCCAAAAACTCGGCGATGCGCTCAGCGCCCATATTTGCATTTCCCGCAAAACCGTTAACGAATTCTGGCCAGTTATCAAGCGGGGTCTGGCCCCGTACCATCGAATCCATTGTAGTTGAGCTGATTTCGCTCGAAGAAGGAGTCGCAAGTTGATGAAAGCCGTTGTTCAGAATGTCTTTGGTGGTCCTGAGACGCTCAAGATCGAGGAATTGCCGATTCCAGAGGTACGGCCCCATGACCTGTTGGTGCGAGTCGGTGCTGCTGGCGTCAACCGGGCCGATGCCTTGCAGCGCATGGGCCGCTATGGCCGGGCCAACTTTGGCGACTCCGAGCTGATGGGGCTGGAGGTCGCAGGCGAGGTGGTTGACCTTGGTGCATCCGTTTCGGGTTATCAAATAGGTGATCGGGTGATGGGGATCGTTGGTGGAGGGGCCTACGCCGAATTCGCCCGCATAGACCACAGGATGGCTATGCCAATTCCGCGCGGAATGGACGATGTGCGAGCAGCAGCGATTCCCGAGGTCTTTGTCACTGCCCATGAAGCGCTATTTCACTTGGGCCGTCTCGAAGCGGATCAGTCCGTCCTGGTGCATGCCGCCGCTGGAGGGGTTGGCTCTGCTGCCGTGCAACTCGCCCACCGCGCTGGTGCTCGCATCTTTGCCAGCACTTCCGCTGAGAAGCTGCAGCGCGTGTTGGCCTGGGGTGCAGATCGGGTCATCGACTACCGCGCCGAGAGCTTCCAGCAAGTGATCGACGCCGATACCGATGGCCAAGGCGTCAACCTGGTTGTGGACTTTATTGGTGCGCCGTATCTGGCCGCCAACATCCATTCGCTGGCCGAAGGCGGGCGAATGATCCAGGTGGGCATTCTCGGGGGCGGCAGCGGAGGGGAGTTGCCATTGGACCGTGTTCTCTACCGGCGTCTCTCCATCATGGGGACGGTGATGAAAAGCCGCTCGCTGGAGGAGAAGTGCGCCATGGTGGAACGCTTTTCAGAACGGTGGCTAGCGCTGTTCGACGACGGAAGGCTGCATCCCGTTGTTGACAGTGTCTATGCACTTGAAGATACAGAAGCGGCCCATCGCCGATTGGAATCCGGTCAGGCAGTCGGAAAAATAATCCTGTCAACGGCAGCGCTGGGAAATGACCGGCTGGCTCAAGAGTAGAAGAGGGGAGCCATCATGCCAAAAACCATTCTGCAAAAGGTTGACGCATGCATGCATCGTTACCAGCTGCTTGCAATGACCTGGTGCTGTGCATTTGCAGTATCTGCCATCTACTACCACCAGCCGCTGCTGCCACAAATGGCGGGTACTTTTGGCGTTTCACTCGGCAACGGAAGCTGGATAGCCACCATCACGCAACTCGGTTATGCGCTGGGCCTGCTGCTGTTTGTCCCTCTGGCGGATCGGATCGAGCCGCGCACCTTGGCCGCAAGAACCATCAGCGTCAATGCGCTTGCACTGCTGGCCTGCGCTTTTGCCCCCAGCTTTACCTGGTTGCTGATCGGCTGCGCCGTGGTCGGCATGACCGCGATCACCGCGCAAATCATCATACCGACGATGGTGAGCGCGTCTGCGCCGGCAGCGCAGGGAAAGGTGATTGGTTCGCTGTTGGGTGGACTCTCAGCAGGGCTGTTGTTGGCCAGAATGCTGAGCGGCTATGGAGGCGCAGAGTTTGGCTGGCATGCCATTTTTGCAGTCGCTGCGGCGCTCAATGGTGTCATGCTTTTCATGGTGTGGCGCACGCTGCCGGTGTTACATCCCCAAGCATCGGTGTCTTACGCAGGACTGTTGAAATCCATGGTCACCATGCTGCGAGAAGAACCCCTTATCCGTCTGGCATCTGCCTCGGGTTTTTTGATGTTTGCCGCATTCAGTGCCCTCTGGGCCTCATTGGCCAGCATGCTTTCTCAGCCGCCTTACCATTTCAATCCTGCAGCCATTGGTGCGTTTGGATTTGTCGGCTTGGTGGGTTTGTTTGCTTCCAAGAAAATTGGCATGCTGGTGGACAGGTTCGGCGCCGAAAGAACCATTATTTATGGCTGCAGCCTTATCGCATTGGCCTATGTCTTTGTGGCCCTCTGCGGCTTGAGTCTGGTCTGGTTGGTGGTTGGCATGGCGTTGATGGATGTGGGAAATCGAGCCGGATTGGTGGCCAATCAATCCAGAATCTTTGCGACACATCCCGAGGCCAGGAACAGGACCAATACGATTTTCATGGTGTCCTATTTTCTAGGTGGTGCCGCCGGCGCTGCACTGGGTGGCTACAGCGCCCATGTAGATGGATGGCATGGCCTGGCATTCGTCGGTATAGCGCTTACCGCCATTGCTGGGGTGATGAACTGGGTCGCTCAAGCCTCGCATGGTCTCAAGGTCTTGAAGGGTTGAGCTTGCGTAGTGCCTATCCCGCCCGGTATTGGCGGCTTGACACGCTGATCGCGTTGCCGTCCGGATCCTTGGTATTGGCAAAGGCGTAGCCATTGGCCTGGTGCACCGGGCCAAAATCCAGCCCCTTTGCGGCGGCCTTGGCCACAAACTGGTCGACATCGGCCACGCTGAACGAGAGCTTGAGCACCGCAGAGCCAAATTTCAGGCTCTTGGTGGCCTGGTGGACCAGGATCTCCGCGCCGCCATGCAGGGGTTGGAGCGCGATCAGGCCATCGACCACAACGCAGTCGGAGGTGTAACCAAAGTGCCTCACATAGAACTGCGCCGTGCGCTGCATGTCTTTGGCGTAGATGAGCAGGGTGGTGAGCGCGATGGTCATGGCGGGCCATTATGGCAGCGCTGACCGCGCCTGCGACGGCGCGCGCACGGAGGCTGGCGACCCCACTGGCCGTTGGCCAGCACCCCCACGCTCGTTATTTCACAAAACTGTTGCCGAAACGCCATTTATTCATATTGAGTATGATACTGATTCGTATTTGAATAAGTATCATGGGGCCGTTTTGGCCAGCAGCTGTGCCCGCGTTTACCGGGGCGGCGCTGCCAGGCATTCGCGGATTTCAGGCGGTGTACAGCCCACGCCATCCACGCAGGAATCCATCTGACGGTGGCAGCGCCCAGTGTGCTGTGCGCTTTGGCAGCCTGCACTCCAAGCTTCGCACGCGCTTTGCAGCGCTGTCTCGTCCCGTCGTCGCTTTTTTAACGGACGAGAGCACTCTTTCATGTCTTCTTTCACTTTCAAGCCGCGCCGCACCGTGCTGGCGCATGCGGCGGTCTGCCTGGGCCTGGCCTTGCACATGCAGGCGACGATGGCGCAAACCGCCAGCTTCGATATTCCGGCGCAGCCGCTCGCTAGCGCGCTGGCCCAATTTGCCCGCCAGGCGAACCTGGGCTTTACCGCCGCACCAGCCGCAGCGCAGGGCCGTCAAGCGCCCGCCCTGCATGGTGCGCAGGATGTGTCGCAGGCTTTGCAGGCCTTGCTGCAGGGATCGGGCCTGCAGGGCCGGGTGGAAGGGGGCGTGTTAATGGTGCAGGCAGCCGCGCCTGCGCCCGCTGCCGCAGCATCGGCTGCCTCTCCATCTGCAGCGGGAGGCGAAGTCACGCTGTCGGAGGTGACGGTGCGCAGCAACCAGCTCGGTGAGATCACCGAGGGCTCGGGCTCTTACACGCCGGGCGCTGTGGCGACGGCGACCCGCCTGGTGCTGACGCCGCGTGAGACGCCGCAGTCCGTCAGCGTGGTGACGCGCCAGGTGATGGATGACTTCCAGCTCCACTCGATTGACGATGTCATCAACCACACGCCGGGCGTGAGCATCGTGACCTACGACAGCGAGCGCACCGAGTACTACGCGCGCGGCTTTGCGATCCAGAACTTCCAGTACGACGGCATTCCGATGTCGCGCAACTCGGCCTATTCCGCGGGCAATACGCTGACCGATATGGCGATCTACGACCGGGTGGAAGTGCTCAAGGGTGCCACCGGGCTGCTGACTGGCAGTGGCGATCCGGGCGCCACCATCAACCTGGTGCGCAAGAAGCCGACCAAGGAGTTCAGTGGCCATGCCAGCATCAGCGCCGGCAGCTACCAGAACTACCGGGGGGAGCTGGACGTCAGCGGCGCGCTCAACGACAGCGGCAGCATCCGCGCGCGCGGCGTTGCCACCTACCAGGACAAGCACTCGCAGCTCGATCGCTACGAGCGCAAGACGGGCGTGCTCTACGGCATCGTCGAGGTGGACCTGACGCCCCAAACCCTGCTGACGGTGGGCGCCGACCGCCAGGACAACAAGCCCACGGCATCGACCTGGGGCGGTATTCCCTTGCTCGATGCGAGCGGCCATTTCAACGCCATGCCGCGCTCGTTCAACAACGGCGCCGACTGGAGCCACTGGGACCAGTACACCCGCACCGCCTTTGCTACCTTGGAGCATTACTTTGACAGTGGCTGGGTCACCAAGCTGCAGCTCAACCACCAGATCAACGGTTTCGACGCCAACCTGGGCGCCGCAGCCGGTGGCAACCCCGATCCAGTGACCGGTGCCGGCGTGCGCATGTGGAAGGGCCAGTACATAGGCCGCACCACCAGCGATGCGGCCGACCTGTATGCCAGCGGCCCGTTCTCGCTGCTGGGGCGCAGCCATGAGCTGGTGGTGGGCGGCAGCCTGGCCAAGCGCCGTTGGAAAAACGATGGCTACTACAACGACAACAGCGGCTTTGACGGCGTGGTGGACAACTACTACCAGTGGAATGGCAAGGTGCCTGCCCCGGTGTGGAACAGCGCGCCTGACTACAGCGATGACGAGAGCACCTATGAGAACGGCCTCTACACGACCGCCCGCTGGAACCTGCGCGATGACTTGAAGCTCATCACCGGCGGGCGCCTGTCCAACTACAGAAACCGGGTGCAGGAGCAAAAGGAAAAGAATGTCTTTACGCCCTACCTGGGCGCCGTGTATGACCTGAACCAGAACTACTCGGTCTATGCCAGCTACAGCGGCATCTTCAAGCCGCAGTCCTACCAGACCGAGCAGGGCCGCACCTTGGATCCGCTCGAGGGCAAGAACTATGAGCTCGGCGCCAAGGCCTCGTTCTTTGGCGGCCGGCTCAATGCCAGCGCTGCTGTCTTCCAGACCTTGCAGGACAACTATGCCGTGGAGAGTGGCGGCATCACCCCCAGCGGCAACCCCGCATACCGGGCAATCCAAGGCGTCAAGACCCGGGGCTGGGAAGCGGAGGTGTCCGGCCAGATCACGCCCGCCTGGCAGATCCAGGCCGGTTACTCGCACAGCATTGCGCGCAAGGACGGTGAGCGTGTCTCCACCCTCACGCCGTCCAACCAGTTCAACCTCTACACCAGCTACAAGCTCGCTGGCAGCCTGAGCGGTTTGACCCTGGGTGGTGGCGCGCGCTGGCAGGACAAGACCTGGGGCAGCATCAACGTGCCGACCGGTGGCAATGCCGTGCACACCGTGCAGAACTACTGGGTCTGGGATGTCATGGCACGCTACGACTTCAACAAGCAGCTGTCCGCCTCGCTCAACATCAAGAACCTATTCGACAAGAAGTACTACACCATCTTCAGCTGGTACAGCACCTACACCTGGGGCGAGCCGCGCACGGTCAACGTGAGCCTGAACTACAAGTTCTAAGCGCCGCTGTAGTCAACGCATGCACCACCGGTCTGCAAAGGCTGGTGGTGCATTTTTCTGGGGGCAAGGCGGCCCTTGCTCAATGCTGGCGACGCGCAGAGGTCTGCAGATACATCAATGGCAGCCACGGGATACATATAGACCAGTGAATTGGAAACAAATAAATACATTTACACTGGGCGGTGTATGAGGTCTGCGCCACAGACCGCGACAAACCGGATGAAACGGTCATTGATTCACGTTATTTGACCTTCATCATGTGTTTCCCCAACCTTTGCTAAATAGACTTCGTCTTTTGCTTTATCAGCACGATCAAATGTATTGATGGTGCCTAACATGATTGCCAAGGAAGTGTTATGACTCGTCAGCGGAACGCCCGGAACATCGTTGTTTCCTCGGCCATGTTGCTGGCCACCTCCAGCCTCTTTGCCCAGGGGCTGATCACGGTGTACCAGAACGATTTTGAAACGCCCAACGCAGCGCAGTACGCGGCAGAGATTTGCAAAGATGGCGGTGGCACCCCGGCGGGGAGTAACAACTACGGGACTTTCTCTCAAAATTACAGCGATCCGGCCAACGGCTTTTCGTTCGTTCAAGTCAAAACGGCCGATCGCCTGTGTACCAAGGCGGTCAACAATCCTACCGCCAATGCCAGCCACTCGCCGGCTTGGCAAGGCACCGGCTATGCCGATGATTCGCGGCCTTTGAACCGATTCACGGGTGGTATTGTTCGTCAGTCCGGTGACTATCGGCACCGAGAGGCCGTGGGCCTGGTTTTTCCGACACAAGGCCAGCAGTTCATGGATCTGTCGATGGATTGGTCTGGGCTTGCCGTGCAGCTCGATGGCGCCAACCCCGCCAACCCTGGCGACTTCTACAACAAGCTGTGGATCAACAGACCGAACAAAGACTACAGCGTCAAATTCCGTTTCTACCGGCTTGAAGCTGGTGACAGCTTTGTCTTGGTGGATAACGCGGCTGCGGAGTCTTCGGTGAATATCAATGCGGTGCCTGCCAGCCCTGTGCGCACAGAGGTGTTTTCTTTCTCCAGCGCTTCGCCGGATGGCCTGTCGTTTGACTGGCATGCGATGCACTATGCCTTGGATATGGCGAACATGGGCTTTAACAGTTCAACCCAGCGCCTGGGCGTGGTCTGGGAGCTGGAGACTGACCAGTCTTATGCGGCCTTTGACAATATTCTGGTAACTGCCTCACAGGTTCCAGCCGCCGAGGTGGTCAAGGGCGTTGATGATGAGCACAGCTTGCCCAATATCTCGGATGCCTTTGCGATTCCCGATGTCACCGCCAACGACTATGTGGAAGGCGGCGGCAGCGCCATCAACAAGGCATCGGTTCAGTTGTTGAGCGCGCCGCAGTATGGCGCGCTGAGCATCCCCGATCCCAGCCACCCCGAGCTGATTCTCTACACACCCGACGGCGTGTACTTTGGCGATGTGACTTTCCAGTACAGGGTCTGTGATACGTCGACCCCTACGCCTGCCTGTACGACCGATCCTGTCACCGTGACCTTGCACATTCCTGCCAAGGTCACGCCACCCGAGCCGGCTGCGCCAACGCCTGTACCCGGGCTGGCTGGTTGGGGCATCGGCTTGCTGTCGATGCTGACGCTGGGCCTGGCCGGGTTCTTCAGCAGAAAGCGCCACACTGCCTAGTGGCCAAGCCCTCTTCTGAACTGCACCCCAAAAGTTGGACATCCATCCAACCTTTGGGGTGTTTTTCATGGCGAAGTACGACGAGAGTTACAAGCTGGAAGTTGTCCAGGGCTACGTGCAGGGGCAGCATGGGTTCAGAGCA